>ERZ1026792.1-NODE-1-length-1034657-cov-13.906762_pt1 | contig 1034657 bp, 970 predicted proteins | sample MGYA00520884_ERZ1026792 | MGnify/ENA primary metagenome ERZ1026792 (study PRJEB33270, sample SAMEA104284473) | anaerobic digester metagenome | biome: Anaerobic digester microbiome; feature: mesophilic sludge digester; material: Anaerobic digester biomass...
AGCGACCTGCAAGGAACTCCAGCTGCTGCGTGCCAAGGGGTTGATCGAAGTTGTGTGGCCGAGGGTCTTCCTCTCGGACCTGGAGCACCTGCGCCAGCTCAGCTGACGAATGTCCTGCTCGCGGAAGAACTCTTGTTCCAGACTGCTCTTCGCCCTCTACATTCGCCTCGGCGAACGCCGTCGTTCGCCTAGACGAACGGAATCGTTCAGCCAGCTGATTCCCGCTGAGGAGCACACCGCCATACGCTAGTGCCAGCTGCAAGTAAGGGGGTGATCGGAATGGTGGCACTCAAGCTGAGAGTGACAACCCCTGAACGGCAAGATCCGGGGCAGCCCGTAGCCATGACCGGACACGGCCACGGGCACCATTGTCACGCCAGTCCAGACTGAGTTGTCTGGGATGCCCAGCCTGGGGCCTCAGTGCGCCGCCAAAGGACCCCAGGTTGGGCTCTGCACTGAAAGGGTGGGTGTCTGCCATGGGCATGACAGACTTTCGGACGATCTCTCTAGGCGAGGGTGCTTCTGTGGTGTTGGAGCCAGAGACCTTGCTTTGGGTGATTGCAGAGTCGAAGCAGCTCAAACAGGCTCACAGGCTGTTGAGCGATACCTATAGCGAGCTTCAAGATGATCTAAAGCAAGACACTGAGCGAATGAGGACCTCCCATCTCGTTGACATGATAGAGCTCCATCCGACAGCAGTATGCAATATGCGGTGTGCGTACTGCTACATACCGGAAGCGTACCGCAAGCGACCCTTGGTTATGAGCCGTGACGACGTTGATCGGGTTGTGCGTAAGGTACTCTCATGGGTAGAGGAGAAGGGAGGCATGAAGAGGATCATCTTTCATGGTGGTGAACCTCTCTTGGCCAGGGATTCAATCTTCCCGGTGATCGACAGGTACTGGCGTGATGTTGAGTTCGGGATTCAGACGAACGCCACGCTCCTGACTCAAGGGGATGCAGACTTCATCAAGGAGAGGAATGTTCATGTTAGTCTTTCGCTCGACGGTCACACAGCGGAAGTGAACGATAGGTGTCGTCAGTACTCCAATGGGGGCAGCACGTTTGATGATGTAGTGCGTAACATCAGCCTGTTCAGGGATTTCGAATGGAATGGCGTGATCGTTACGATCACCAGACACAATGTTGGCTATCTGGCCGAGATGCTGCGCTTTCTGTATGGAATGGGCATCCGGTCGGCTCTGTTTAACCCTGTTTCACCAGCGAATCCCGCAGCCGCTCTGCTCATGCCAAAGACCGAAGATCTCCTTGCAGGCTACAGAGGGTTGATCAATGAGCTAGTACGGCTCAATACTGTACCGGGAGCTCGCCGTTTCGTTGTCGATAACATCGAATCGCTTGTCGTTGCGCTCGTCACATCGAACATGCGGGTGCTCTACTGCCATATGACGCCTTGCGGCGCAGGAAGATTCATGTACGTCATTGACCCTGCAGGCTACGTCTACCCGTGTTCTGAGTTTGTGGGGCATGAGGAGTTCCGCTGTGGCAACATCTTCTCTGACCCTATGGCCGAAGTGCTCGATGCTCCTCCCTGTAAGCGGCTTCGCGCCAGGTATGTTGAACGAGTAAAAGGATGCATATCCTGCGAGTACCGGATGATCTGCGGGGCGAACTGCCCAGCTGCTGTTCAGAGTCTGTCAGGCAACCTGGACGGCAGATCGCCCTACTGCGAGTTCCTCAAGGGGAGCGTGAACTTGATCTTCCGAACATTCCTTGATCACGGCATCGAGAGTGCATTCTGCCTTGTGAGCACCAGATTCGAGGAGATGCTGCGAAAGAGTGCATTGCTTCTGGATGCGAGCCAAGGCGGTGCGAGGCAACCCCGTGCGTAGAGCCCTTGGGGATTATTCCCTCATCCTGCGCTCGAAGAATGTGCGCACTCTGGTTGTCTCCTCGTGCCTATTGTCCTTCATGCGTGGACCGCTGACATGGCTGTTCCCCATCCTCTTGCTGCGTGCTGGGGGCCCGCTGTTTCTAGGGGTAGCGTTCGCAGTCGCGAATGTTGATGACACAGTGATGTCGTTCGTCGGTGGCGCGATGGCTGACAGATGGGGAAGAAGACCGATCCTTCTCTTCTCTCGGCTGATGTACGTATGCGGGGCGTGTCTCCTGCTGGCCTCGATGTTCGTGGGGGGGGCCTTGAGCCGGGCTGCTCTTTTCATTGCAGTGTTGTTCGCTTACGGGATGAGTGGGATCTCTCCCGGCGCTTCTTCCGCCCTGCTTGTGGAGTCGGTAGAGCCCCGCCATGTGGGGCGAGCCTTTTCGTTGCTCAGCAGCTCTTCTCTGCTGTTCCGCAGTCTTGGATCAGCGGCCCTAGGCGTCATCTATCAACGGAGCGTGGTGGCGGGCGCCTTCATGCTCATCCTTTTCGCCCTGAGCAGCACGCTGCTGCTGTTCTGTGTGCGCGAGACGCTGCCTTCACAATCTGCTCGAGACGGAGAGCGGTTAGTCGGACACTTCGTGAACACGTTCCGCTCCGTCGGTCAGCTTGGCCTACTCGGTCTGGCTCCGCTGCTTCTTCTTGTTGTGGGGAACGGCCTTGGCCATGGAATTGGTGGCAACTACTTCGCGCCCCTGCTCGAGGAAGGTCACGGGGTTTCGCTAGCAGTTCTCGGCGGTGTCTTCTCAGCGATCCCCCTTCTCCAAGCTACCCTAGTGCTCCCCGCTGGGTGGTTGGTGGACAGACGCGGTCCCTTCCTTGCTCTGATAACTGGGAATGTGGTCGCCGGCGGGTGGGTAATGCTTGCGGGCGTGACAAAGTGCGCGGATCTTGCCGTTGCGGCAGTAGTAGTCTCGGGATCGCTAGGTGCGTTCCACGGGATAGGGTATGAGACAGCGGTGGCTAGGCTATCGAACGATCGTATGCGAGCCACTCTATTCGGAAGCCTGGAAACGTTGTGGAATGCGATGTTCATAGTAGGACCCCTTGCAGGGGGGGCATTGTATGGGTTTCGGTCAGAACTGACTTTCATCGCTGCCGGGGCGATCCTCATGTTGACTTTCTTGCCGACCCTGGCAATGAGATACCACGCTGGGCAGAGTGGACAATCACGCCGGGGCGGAGAGTCGCCTTGGTAGGCAACGAAGAAGCCCTGCGAGACACGGCGGTGGCGTATGACCCATCTTCTACAGTTCCCGGCGCTGTCAGGGGCTAGAACGCAGACGGGATCGCACCGCAGGGTGACGAGATGCCAGAACCTGGTGCCAGGGTATGTGCCGTAGGTCTTGGCATCGTCTGTTGTTCTCACTACTGTGGAGGTGGTAGGTGATCGAGGATGTTCATCCGCCAGAAGAAGGTTAGGCCGCACGTCTACCTCCAGCTCGTGGAGAACTGCTGGGAGGAGGGAGCTACCCGCCAGCGGACCGTGGCGAGCTTGGGGAGGTTGGATCGGTTGCAGGAGAGCGGGCAGCTTGAGGTCCTTCTGCGGTCGCTCGGGCGGTGTTTGCCAGCGTCGTGCACCGCCTGTTTGAGTCCGGGTCCGACCGTCAGGCGGTACGGTTCCTGCGGGACGTGGCCGTCCCGGATCGGACTCCCTGGCGCTCTACCACCTGTACCGGGCGATGCGGTTCCTGGGGGAGGGCAAAGACCGGATCGAGGAGAAGCTCTTCGCGAGGAACCGCGACTTGTTCACGGACCTCAGGATCGTGTTCTTTGACACGACGAGCCTCTACTTCCACGGGGAGGGGGGCGAGCTGGGAGCGCGGGGGCACTCTCGGGATCACCGGCCGGAGCTCAACCAGGTGGTGGTGGGAGCACTTCTGTCCGGTGACGGGCGCCCGATCAGCTGCGAGGTGTACCGGGGGAACCAGACGGATGTGCGGGCGCTCTTGCCGGTGGTGGACCGAGCGCGGGAGCGGTTCGCTCTCCAGGAGGTGTGCTTCGTCGCCGACCGGGGGATGGTGAGCGACGCCGTGATCCGGGGGCTGGAGGAACGAGGCCTCGGGTACATCCTCGGGATGCGCCTGCGGCGGGCCAAGGAGGTCCGGGACGTGGTGCTGTCCCATCCTGGGCGGTACCGGAGCGAAGAACCATGAGAGAACGGCTGCGTCGTGTTCTTGAGTTCTGGCGGGAACACGTGTTCCGGTACCGCGCGCTGTGGGGTCTCGCGTTCACGTTGCACCTCCTCTTCTTCGCGTTGAGCGGGATCCTTCCCTTCTTCTTTAAGCGGGTGATCGACGCCGTGACCGTCCTCGACCCGCGGCTGTTTGCCCTCTGGATCGCGGTGTTCCTGGGCACGGAGATCGCCCAGGTGGTCCTCCTCTACACTCGGGGCTACGCCACGCGGCGCCTCGAGCTCAAGGTGGAACAGGACGTGCAGCTGGCGATGTACCGTAGGTTCCACACTGCGCCCTACGAACAGGCGTTGAAGACGAAGGCCGGCGAGGCGCTGCAGAGGCTGACGAGCGACGTGCCGCGCGCCTCGCCCCTCATCGTGAAAAACGTGGCCGAGCTCGTCGGGCACATCGTGCTCGTGGTGATCGTGCTTTCCCTCATGTTCGCCATGGCCCCGCTGCTCGCGGCGATCGCTGTCGCGTTCGTCGCCGTGTACACGGTGGGGTTCCGCCTCTACGGGAAGCGAGCCCCCGCTCTCGCCATCCGGCGCCAGGAGGCCGAGGCGCGGTACGTCGCTACGGCCGAGGAGGGCTTGGGCGCCCTCTACTCGGTGCGCGTTCAGGCCGGCCTGCGCGGGGTGATGGACCGCTTCTCCCGGGCCCTCGGGGCCTACCTGCGGGAGGGGTTCGCCCTGTACAAGCTGACCCTCCTCTTTCAGGGCGGGTTCACAACCCTGATCACTGTCGGCTCGGAGGTGGCGGTGATACTCACCGGGGCCTGGCTCATCTTCCGCGGGGAGGCCACGGTGGGGACCCTGGTCGCCTTCAGCCAGTACATAAACTGGCTGTACGTGTTCGTGGGCTTCATGTCCGGGTTCGCCGCCGAGATCGAGCCGGCCCTCGTCTCGCTCGGGCGGGTGCAGGAGGTCCTCTCCTGGCCTGAACAATGGACGGTGGAAGAACCTCAGGTCCCGACGACGGTGCCCGATCATCCGTACGCGGTCGAGGTGCGGGACCTTGACTTCTCCGTGGGCGGGATGTCCGTCTTCCGCGGGCTCTCGCTTCGGGTGGAGCGGGGCCGGATGACGGCCGTCGTTGGGCGGAGCGGACTCGGGAAGAGTACCCTCCTCAACCTGATCCTCGGCCTGTACCCTGTTCCGCCGGAGAAGGTGTTTCTGTTCGGGCGGGACGTGACGGAGATCCCCCTCCCCGAGCGGGTGGGGATGGTAGCGGTGGTAGAGCAGGAGCCGAAGTTCGTGAGCGCGGGCGGGAGCCTGGCGGATGTCCTCGGAGCGCCGGAGGAGAGGATCCGCGAGGTGGCGCGGAAGCTGGGCCTGGACGACTTCGTTCAGGACCTTTTCGCCCGCGACCTCGCTTCGGCCAAGCTCTCCGAGCTCTCGGGAGGGGAGCGGAAGCGGCTCGGGGTCCTGCGGGGGTTCCTCCGGGAGGCCCCCCTGCTCCTCCTCGACGAGCCGACCGCGTTCCTCGACGAGCGCACCGCAGCTACGGTTCTCGACCACATCCGCACGAACTTCCCCGGGGTTACGGTAGTCGCGTTCTCCCACGACCCCCTGGTGTGCGACCGCTGCGACACCGTGATCGACCTCGAGCGCGGCGCGCCGCCGGGTTGATCCTCTTGGCTTTTGCGGGATGAGCGCGCGGAGGCTATAGTCGAAGCGGTTGATGGACGACTCGCTCGATGTCGTGGTCCTGGCGGCGGGCAAGGGGATGCGCATGCGTTCCCACCGCCCGAAGGTCCTCCATTCTCTCGCTGGCCTCCCCCTCCTCGAACACGTCCTCCGCACGGCGTTCTCCCTTTCCCCACAGCGGGTCGTGGTCGTGGTGGGCCACGGCGGCGACGCGGTGCGGGCCGCGTTCGCGGAGCGAGGGGTTATGTTTGTGGACCAAGGGGAGCCCCGCGGCACGGGCCACGCCGTCCTCGCGGCGCGGGAGGCGGTGGCCGCGGGCACGTTCCTCGTCCTCCCCGGCGATGTCCCGCTCGTCCCCCCGGAGGCCCTGCGCGCGCTCGTCCGGTTCCATCGGGAACGCAACGCCACGGTCTCCTTCCTCACGATGGAGCCCGCCGCGCCCGGCCCCTACGGCCGGGTGGTGCGGGGCGAAGATGGAAAACCGCTGCGGATCGTGGAGGCGGGGGATGCGACCCCAGAAGAACGGGCGGTTCGTGAGCTCAACTCCGGGATCTGGTGCCTGGAGAACGCCCCCGCGGTGTGGGAAGCGCTCGGGGGGCTCTCCACCGCCAATGTGAAGGGAGAGCTTTACCTCACCGACCTCGTAGCCCGTTTTGCCGAAGAGGGGACGGCCGCTGCCCTTCCCTGGCCGGACGCGGACGACCTCTTGGGGGTGAACGATCGGGCTGATCTTGCCCTGCTCGAACGCCTCGTCCGGGAGAGGATCCTCACGGCGTGGATGCGGGATGGGGTTACGGTGACGGACCCCTCTGCGGTCTATCCGTCCCTCGATGCGGCGGTGGGGGAGGACACGGTCCTCCACCCCGGCACCCACCTCCTCGGGCGCACCGTGATCGGACCGGGGTGCACCGTTGGTCCGAATGCTTACCTCATCGATTCCCGCGTCGGGGAGGAGGCGCAGGTGTGGTACTCCGTGGTTGAGGGGGCGGAGGTGGGGCCGGAGGCAAGGATCGGCCCCTATGCCCACCTCCGGCCGGGGTCGCGGATCGGGAGGGGGGCCAAGGTTGGGAACTTCGTCGAGGTCAAGGCAGCCACGCTTGGGGACGGGGTCAAGGCCGGGCACCTCGCGTACATCGGGGATGCCGAGGTCGGGGCGGGGGCGAACATCGGGGCCGGGGCCATCACCTGCAACTTCCAGCCCGGGCGCAGGGAGAAGTTCCGCACCGAGGTCGGCCCGCGGGCATTCATCGGCAGCAACGTATCCCTCGTCGCGCCGGTCCGGATCGGGGAGGGAGCGGTGGTGGGGGCGGGTTCAGTGATCACGCACGATGTCCCCCCCTACGCCCTCGCCCTCGGGCGGGCCCGCGAGGCCGTGACGCCGGGGTGGGCGCGCCCCGCCGAAGAGGGAGGCCATGCCTAGGAAGAAGGGAGTGGAAGATGTTCGGATCCTTTCCGGGAGGGCGAACCTGCCGCTCGCCCGCCGCATCGCGGAGATCCTCGGGGTCGAGCTGTGCGAGGCCGATGCCCCGGGCCAGGACGGCCCGAGCTACGCTCCGGGCCGGTTCCCCGATGGAGAGGTCAGCGTGCAGATCCGGCAGACGGTCCGGGGGAAGGATGTGTTCGTCGTCCAGCCGACCTCGCCCCCGGTGAACGACCACCTGATGGAGCTCCTCATCCTGGTGGACGCGCTGCGGCGGGCTTCCTGCCGCGAGATCTGTGCCGTGATCCCCTACCTCGGCTATGCTCGTCAGGACCGGAAGATGACGGGGAGGGTCCCGATCTCGGCCCGACTCGTGGCCGACCTCCTCGAGGTGGCGGGGGTGGACCGGGTGCTGACGATGGACCTCCATGCTGGACAAATCCAAGGTTTCTTCTCCGTGCCCCTCGATCACCTGCGGTCGGACCGGATGCTCGCCAAGTACATCTACGATCACCATCACGACTGGCTGAACAAGCTCACGGTCGCCTCCCCCGACCTCGGCGGGGTATGGCGGGCGCGGCGGATGGCGAAGCGGTTGGGGGAGCTTCAGGGCGATGGGGAGCTTCCTCTGGCCGTGGTCGTGATGCAGCGCGACGAAGAGGGGAAGGGCGTGGTGGTGAAGGACGTGATCGGGAAGGTACGGGGCCGCAACGTGCTCCTCGTGGACGATATCCTCGCCAGCGGGCGGACGCTCGTGACGGCGGCGGAGGAACTCACAAGGAGCGGGGCGAAGGAGGTGTTCGCCGCCTGCACCCACGGGGTGTTCGCCGGCGATGCGCTGCGGGTCCTCGACACGCCCCAGTTGCAGCGGGTGTTGGTGACCGATACCATTGCCCCCCGCGACGAGGTCCGCAGGGCCCCCCAGATTGAGATCGTTTCGGTGGCCGAGTTCTTCGCGGACGCGATTCGCCGCATTCACCGCCACGAGTCGATGACCGATCTCCTGGCGTACATCCCGATGTGAGTGGAGGAGGATCTGGATGCTGGTCAATGCGACACGACGGCCTCTTACCGTGAAGGCGGGGGCCCTCCGCCGGCAGGGGTTCGTCCCGGCCGTCCTGTACGGTGCCCATGTGGCTTCGCTTCACGTTTCGATCCCGGAGAAGGAGCTTCTGAACATGCTCGACCACGTGACCCGCTCCACGCCGGTCGAGGTGAAGGTGGATGGGAAGAAGACTTATCACGTCTTCCTCAAAGAGATCCAGGTCCATCCGATCACGGAGAAGTTCCTCCACCTCGACCTGTACGTCGCGGATCCGGAGCGACCCCTGGAGATGAACGTCCCGGTGCGGTTCATCGGCACGCCGCGCGGGATCAAGGACGGCGGGGTGTTCGAAGCAGTGCACAGCTACATCCCGGTCCAGGCCCTGCCGGCGAAGATGCCGCCCCGGATCGAGGTGGACGTGTCCGACCTCGGCATCGGGGATTCGATCCTCGTCAAGGACCTCCCGTGGCCGGAGGGCGTCGAGCCCCAGCTCCCCCCCGAGGACGCGGTCGTAACCGTGGCCGCGCGGCGAGCGCTCGAGGTGGAGGCCCCGGTGGCGGCGGAAGCGGCGGAGGCCGTCCCGGCTGAGGGCGCTGCGGTTGAAGAGGAGAAGCCGACGGGAGGCGAGCAACCCGCGGCTTGAGGGCCGTCGTCGGGCTGGGGAACGTCGGACCGGAGTACGCGGCCAGCCGCCACAACGTCGGGTTCTGGGTCGTGGAGCGCCTCCTCGCACGTGGTCGCTGGCGGGGCGAGACCCACCCGTGGGGGGAGGTTCATCGCAGCTCCTCAGGGTACCTGCTTCGTCCATTCACGTACATGAACCGGTCCGGGGAAGCCGTGCGCGAGCTTCTCGCCAGGTTTCCCCTCACTCCCCAGGACCTTCTCGTCGTCTACGACGAGGCCGATCTACCGGTGGGGGCCCTCCGGCTGCGGGCCCGGGGAGGGCCGGGGACGCACCGTGGGATGGAGTCCGTCCTCGCTGCCTTGGGGACGGACGATGTGCCCCGCCTCCGGGTGGGGATCGGCCGGCCGGCGGATGGAGGGGATTGGGTGGAGCACGTCCTCTCTCCCCCTCCCCCCGCCGAAGCGGATGCCCTCGCTCGCGCCGTGGACCTCGCCGGCGAGCTGGCCTGGGCCTTCCTCACCGGGGGGCTCGCCGCGGCCCTGGACCGCTTCTCCCGTGAGCGGGGAACGACGGACCGTATAATCTGACCGGAGGTCGCTGATGTACGAGAAGTTCTCCAAGGATTCCATGAAGCTCTTGGCTGCGTCCCAGGAAGAGGCGGGGGATTGGCGCCACCGCTACGTGGGGACAGAGCACCTGCTGCTGGCCGCAGCGCGTATGGAGGGATCGCGCGTGGCGCGGTTCCTCGATGCCAAGGGCCTTAACTACGAGCGGATCGCGCGGTTCGTTGAGCGGCAGAAGGGGAGGGGGAAGGTCCACGTGTCCCCCGACGAGCTCGAGCCCACCCAGCGCCTGCGGCGGGTGATGAAGCTCGCCTACGAGGAGGCGCGGCGGGACGGGGCGGAGACGATCGAGCCGGAGCACCTCGTGTTGGGGATCCTCCGCGAGGGGGAGTGCACGGCGGCGGAGATCCTGCGCTCCCAAGGGGTTGACCTCCGTGCCGCGCGGGAGTATTTCGCTCCCAGTCGGCGGGGCGGGGTGCGGGTTCGCACGAGCCATGCCCGCCTGCCCGGCGAGCTCGGCGAGTTCGGCCGGAACTTGGTCGAGGAGGCAGCGAGCGGCGCCCTCGATCCCGTCATCGGCCGGGAGCGGGAGCTGGAGCGGGTGGTGGAGATCCTGTGCCGGCGGAAGAAGAACAACCCGGCCCTCATCGGCGAGTCCGGCGTGGGGAAGACGGCAATCGTGGAGGGCCTCGCTCAGAAGATCGCCGCGGGGGACGTGCCGTCTGCTCTCGCCCAGAAGGAAATCATCGAGCTCGACATGGCGGGGATCGTCGCCGGCACGAAGTACCGCGGCGAGTTCGAGCAGCGGCTGAAGACGATCCTCAACCAGGTCATGAGCGTGGACAACATCATCCTGTTCATCGATGAGCTGCAGACCGTGGTCGGGGCCGGCGGGGCGGAGGGCGCGATCGACGCCTCGGCGATCCTCAAGCCTCCCCTCGCCTCGGGCGCCCTTCAGTGCATCGGCACGGCGACCCCCGACGACTACCGAAAGTCGATCGAGAAGGATCCCGCCCTCAAGCGGCGGTTCAAGACGGTGTACGTGGACGAGCCGTCCGTGGAGGACACGGTGAAGATCCTCCACGGGCTGCGGCACTGCTACGAGGAGCACCACGGGGTCCAGATCACCGACGATGCCCTGTGGCAGGCGGCGCGGCTGGCCGACCGCTACATCACCGACCAGTTCCTCCCCGACAAGGCGATCGATCTCATCGACGAGACCGCGGCCAAGGTGCGGCTGGCGGCGACCGAGCTCCCCCCCGAGGCGCGGGAGCTCCTCGAGGAGATCACGAAGCTCGAGGACGAGGAGGAGGCAGCGGTAGCGGATCAGAACTACGAACTTGCCGCGAGGATCCGCGACCAGCGGACGGCGAAGGTTGAGGAGCTAAAGAAATACGAGGAGGCCGGCCGGGAGCCCCTCGTCCCCGTGGTGGGAGGGGAGAAGATCGCGGCGACCGTGTCCGCGTGGACCGGGATCCCGATCCGCCACCTCCAGGAGGAGGACACGGCGCGGCTCGTGCACCTCGAGGAGAAGATCCATGAGCGGTACGTGGGCCAGGACGAGGCGGTGAAGTCCGTGGCTCGCGCCATCCGCCGTGCCTACGCCGGGGTCAAGGATCCCCGCCGCCCGATTGGATCGTTCCTCTTCCTCGGGCCGACCGGCGTTGGGAAGACGGAGCTGGCGCGGACCCTCGCTGGGTTCCTGTTCGGGGACGAGGATGCTCTGATCCGCATCGACATGTCGGAGTACGTGGAGAGGTTCGCCGTGTCCCGCCTTGTGGGCGCGCCTCCGGGGTACGTGGGGTACGAAGAGGCGGGCCAGCTCACCGAGGCGGTGCGCCGCCGTCCTTACTCTGTCGTCCTGTTCGACGAGATCGAAAAGGCCCACCGCGACGTGTTCAACATCCTCCTCCAGGTGATGGACGACGGGATCCTCACCGACTCCCAAGGGCGGAAGGTGGACTTCCGCAGCACGGTCCTCATCATGACCTCCAACGTGGGGAGCAAGTTGATCGTGGACCGGACAGGGGTCGGGTTCAGCACGGCGGACGTCGAGTCGGAGCAGGCGTACCGAGACATGAAGGCGCGGGTGATGGGCGAGGTGCGCAAGGAGTTTTCGCCCGAGTTCCTGAACCGGCTTGACGACGTGATCGTGTTCCACTCCCTCACCCGGGAACAGGTGAAGGAGATCGCTGACCTGTTCATCGACCGGTTGAGCCGACGGCTCAAGGAGGAACACGGGATCGAGCTCGTCCTGGGCGCTTCGGCGTGGGAGGTCATCACCGAGCGGGGTTACGACGAGAAGTACGGGGCCCGTCCGATGGGACGGGCGATCGAGCGCCTGCTCGAGGACCCGATCGCCGAACGGATCCTCACCAAGGAGTTCCCCCCGGGGTGCCGGGTCGTGGCCGAGGGTCAGGACGGGGAGATCGTGGTGCGGAAGGACTAGTGGCCTACCGCTGCCGGGAGTGCGGCTACCAGTCCCCAAAGTGGCTGGGCCGTTGTCCCCAGTGCGGGCGGTGGGAGTCGTTCGACGAGGTCGGCGCGCCGGCTGGGGGAGGGGGGAGCGGGGAGCCCCCGCGCTCCCTCTCGGAGGTCCCCGCCCTGTCCCCCGAGCGCCTCGCGACGGGGCTTCCGGAGGTGGATCGGGTCCTGGGGGGCCTCCTCCCGGGAACGGTGGTCCTGTTCGGGGGGGAGCCAGGGGTGGGGAAGTCCACCCTCCTCCTTCAGCTCGCCGCCCGGCTCGCGGCGCGGCACGGGAAGGTCCTCTACGTCTCCGGTGAGGAAGCCGTGGCCCAGGTCAAGCTGCGGGCAGAACGGCTGGGGATCTCCGAACCCTCCCTCTACCTCCAGTCCGAGCAGGAGCTACTCGCGATCGTGCGCGCGGTGGAGGAGATCGAGCCGACGGTGCTCGTGGTGGACTCGCTCCAGACCGTGCTCGCCCGGCCCGATGGCGGTGAGATTGGGAGCCTCACCCAGGTAAGGGAGGCCGCCGCCCACCTCGCGCGGTTGGCCAAGGGGCTGGGGATGGTCACGTTCCTCGTCTCCCACATCACGAAGGGGGGTGAGTTCGCCGGCCCGAAGACAGTCGAGCACCTCGTGGACGTGGCGCTGCAGCTCGAGGGGGTGCGGGAGGGGGACCTCCGCCTCCTCCGCTGCCTGAAGAACCGGTTCGGATCCACGGCCGAGGTCGCCGTCCTCCAGATGGACCCGACCGGGCTCAGTGAGGTCGCCAACCCTTCCCTCTTCTTCGTGTCCCAAGATCGCGCTCCCAAGCCGGGGGCGGCGATCGTCCCCGTGCTCGAGGGGTCGCGGACCCTGCTCGTCGAGATCCAGGCCCTCATCGCCCCGGGGAGCGGGTTCGGCCCGCCCCAGCGGCGCACCGCCGGGCTCGATGTCAACCGGACCTCCGTCCTCCTGGCCGTGATCGAGAAGTACCTCGGCGTCCACGTGCGGGCGATGGACGTGTACCTCGCCGTGGCGGGAGGGCTTGAGGTGCGGGAGCCAGCGGCCGACCTCGGGGTCTGTGCCGCGATCCTGGGGAGCCTGCGGGGCCGTGCCATTCCCCCTGACACCGTCGTCCTGGGCGAGGTCGGCCTGGCCGGGGAGATCCGTCCGGTGCGGAAGGGACCGGAGCGCCTCCAGGAGGTGGCGAAGCTCGGGTTCGCCCGGGCGGTGGCGCCGCCGGGGTCCCTCCCCAAGCGGCTACCCTTGACCGTGGTCCAGGCGCGTACGCTTCAGGAAGCGATGGAGGCGCTTGAACTGACCTGATATGGAGGGGAAGAAGGATCCGCGGCTGGAGTTCCTGCGGCTCACCGCGCCGGGGACGCCGTTGCGGGACGCGATCGATCGCATCCTGCAGCTCGGCCGGGGCGGGCTCCTCCTCGTCGCCAACCGGGAGGTCGCGGGGCCCCTCATCGCCGCCGGGTTCGAGCTCAATGCTCCGTTCACGCCCCAAGCGATCGTCGAGCTGGCGAAGATGGACCGCGCGGTGGTTGTGAATGAGGAACTGGAGACGATCCTCTATGCCAACGCCCACCTCGTGCCGAGCCCGACGATCCCGTCCCAGGAGACGGGGACCCGTCATCGGGTGGCGGAACAAGTGGCGCGGGAGATCGAGCGGCTCGTGATCGCCATCTCTGAGGATCGCCACCGGGTGACCCTGTTCCACGGCGAGTGGAGGTACGAGCTCCAGGACATCCAGACCTTGTTTGTCCGCGTCTCACAAGGGCTGCAGATCCTGGACCGGTACCGGCGGGAGCTGCGGGAGCTCCTCACGGCATTGGCCCCCCTGGAGTTCGAGCGCCGGGTGTTCCCGTCCCACGTGGCGGCGGTCCTCCAGCGCGCCCTGTACATGATGGAGCTGGAGCGCGATGTGGAGAGGACGCTCGTCGAGCTGGGGGTCCACCGGGAGCTCCCGGAGCGGCACCTCACGGTCCTCATGCGCGGGGTCCGCGAGGAGATGGAGCTCCTCGTGCGGGACTTCAAGTCCGACCCCCGCCCGGCGGAGGAGATCGTGGACGAGCTCCTCGCCCTGGCTCCGGAGGACGTGCTGCGGCCGGATGTGATCCTCCGTCCGTTGGGGATCACCACTGACCAGGAGCTGGAGGAACCGATCCCGTCGCGGGGGTACCGGCTTCTGTCCAAGGTCCCGCGCCTCCCGGTCTCCGTGATCGAGCGGCTGATCGAGGAGATCGGGACCGTGGACAAGGTGTACCGCGCCTCGCGACGGCAACTCGATCGGGTGAAGGGGATCGCTGAGGCCCGCGCCCGGGCGATCGAGTTCAGCCTGAGCCGGTTCAAAAACGGGTACACGGGGACGATGGACGGGTTCTAGTAACGGTTTGGGAGTATGACAGAACATATGAGAGGGATGACGATGGGGGAGATGGAGCGGATCGAGCGGGCCGCGCAAGCGCTCGCCAAGCTGGGGACGCCGGAGGTGGCGGTGATCCTCGGATCGGGCCTGTCCGGGGTGTTCCCTGTGGCGGGGGAGCGGGCGCTTTCGTTCACGAAGATCCCGGGGTTCCCCGCCCCATCCGTGCCCGGGCACGCCGGCGAGGTCGCGGTGGGGGAGGTATCCGGGCGAACCGTCCTCGTCCAGCGGGGAAGGGTCCATCCCTACGAGGGACATCCCCTGACCGACGTCGTCCTCCCCGTCCGCGCCTACGCCCGGCTGGGGGTGCGGGTCCTCGTCCTCACCAACGCCTCTGGGGGGATCGCCCACGGCCTCGAGGCGGGGGACCTCGTCCTCCTCTCCGACCACATCAACTTCCTCGGGGATAACCCCCTGCGCGGCCCGAACCTCGATCCGCTTGGCCCCCGCTTCCCCGACATGACGGAGGTCTACGACCCCGCGCTGCGCGAGGTGGCGCGGGACGTGGCGTGGGAGCTCGGGATCGGCCTCAAGGAGGGGGTGTACCTGGCGACCTTCGGCCCCTCCTACGAAACCCCGGCCGAGATCCGGGCGTTCCGGGCGCTCGGGGCAGACCTGGTGGGGATGTCCACCGTGCCCGAGGCGATCGCCGCCCGCCACGCTGGGCTGAAGGTGCTCGCGATCTCCTGCGTCACCAACCTCGCCGCCGGGGTGTCCCCTCAGCCTCTCTCCCACGACGAGGTCATCGCGACTTCCCGCCGCCGGGCAGCGGACCTGGGGCGACTCCTCACCTCCCTCATCCCCCGCCTGTAGCGGTTTGGCCGCCGCCCGTCCTCCAACCGGGATCGATGTAGAAGCGCAGGATCGGGCGGGGGGAGGAGGTCGCCCTCGTCCATGGGTTACTTCCTTGGCCCTGGCCAGTATAATCGGGGTGCGGGAGTCCCCGCGCTCGAAGCGTGGCGGACGGGAAGGGGGTGAGAGACGACCATACGTGCGGGACCTCATTCAAGTGACGAGTTGACCATTTGAAGGAGGAGACCATGAAACGGCTTACGGTTTTACTGCTGTGTGCGTTGGTGGTGGGGGGAGCGTGGGGGTGGGCCGAGGATTGGACGTTCACGATCCTCCACACGAACGATACCCATTCGCAGCTCGAGAACATGGCCCGCCAGGCGACGCTCGTCGAGGAGATCCGCGTTCAGGTGCCGGACGTCCTCTTCCTCCACGCCGGCGACGCGGTGATGGGCACGCTGTACTACACGGTGCACAAGGGAGCGGCCGAGGCGTGGGTCCTGGAGCAAATGGGGGTCACGGCGATGACGCTCGGGAACCACGAGTTCGACGGCGGGCCGGAGGGCCTGGCCCGGTTCGCGCAGGAGGTGAGCTTTCCCCTTCTCTGCGCCAACTTCGACTTCACGGGGGAGCCCCACCTCGCGGGGAAGATCCTCCCCTACGTGGTGGTGGAGGCCCCAGGCGGGAAGGTGGGGGTCCTCGGCCTGACCACGGAGGGCACGGCGTGGAGTTCGAGCCCGGGCCCCAACGTCGTGATCCGCGATCCGGTTGCCGCGGCGACGGCGGCGGTGACCGAGCTGACGGCGCTCGGGGTGAACGCGATCATCGCCCTCACCCACCTCGGCTGGGAGGAGGACCTCGAACTGGCCCAGTCGGTCACCGGGATCGACATCGTGGTCGGTGGCCACTCCCACACGTTCCCTGAGGGCTACCCGGTGGTGGTGGAACGGAAGCTCATCAACATCAACACCGCGACAGCGGAGGAGTTAGAAACGTTGCGCGGAATCGGGCCGGCGTTGGCCCAGCGCATCATCGCCTACCGCCAAGAGCATGGCCCATTCCAGGCGATCGAGGAGATCACGAACGTGAGCGGGATCGGGCCGGCCACGCTCGCCGGCATTCGCGATCGGATCTCGGTCGTGGATGCCACCGTGCCGGCCTTGGTCGTGCAGGCCGGGGAGAAGGCATCCCATCTCGGCCGGCTGGAGGTCACGTTCGATAGCGAGGGCGTCCTCGTGGCGTGGGGCGGGGAGCTCGTCCCGGTGGAGGAGCTGCCGATGGAGGAGACGATTGCGGCCCAGCTCGAGGTCTTCCGGGGCCCGATCGATGCGCTGAAGGCCGAGGTGATCGGGGAGACGACGACCGACCTCGACGGGGAGCGGGGCCACGTGCGGACGCAGGAAACGAATCTCGGGAACCTTGTTGCCGACGCAATGCTGTGGAAGGCGGCCCCGGCTGGGGCCCAGATCGCGATCTGCAACGGCGGGGGGATCCGGGCGTCCATCCCCGCGGGGAAGATCACCTTTGGCCAGGCCCTGGAGGTCCTCCCGTTCGGGAACTACCTCGTGGTCCTCTCCCTCACCGGTGAGCAAATCCTGGCGGCCCTCGAGAACGGGGTATCCCAGGTGGAGGGCGTCGCCGGCCGGTTCCCCCATGTGGCCGGGCTGCGGTTCACGTGGGACCCCGCGCAGCCCGCTGGGCAACGGATCGTGTCCGCGGAGGTCCTCACGGAAGATGGGTTCAAGCCGATCCGTAAGACGTCCACCTACAAGGTCGTCACGAACAACTTCCTCGCGAGCGGCGGAGATGGGTACGACGTGTTCCGGCAAGCCAAGGAAACCACGATCCTCGCGTTCGTGGAGGCGGAGGTGCTCGCCGAATACCTGCGGACTCACTCCCCGGTCAGCCCGGAGGTGGAGGGGAGGATCCTCGAGAAGAGGTAGGCGCAGGATCGGGGGTCGTCACGGGGCAGGGCAAAGCGCCCTGCCCTTCACTTGTCCGTTCGGGCGGTGCCATGGGGCGGGAGTTCCCCGGACCTCCCGTGGGGGGAGTAGAATCCCAGCTCATCACAGGGGGGACCATGACGACGGAGGAGATCCTGGCGCTTGCGCTCGCGATGGCGGGGCTCGATGAGGTCCCGGCGGACACGGCGATCTACTGCCCGGGCGAGGGGATCCGGCGCATCCTCGTCGGGATCGATCTCGAGGGGGCCGAGCTCATCCTGGCCAAGGAGCGGGGGTTCGACCTCGCCCTCGCCCATCACCCCGCGGGGGGAACGGCCGTCCTACGCATGGACGAGGTGTTCGCCCGCCACATCGGACTGATGGTAGAGGCAGGGGTTCCGGAGGCGGTCGCGAGGGCAGCGGTGGAGGAGAAGCGCTACGAGGATCGAATCACGGGCCAGATCCGCAACTACGATCGCCTCCCTGCCCTCGCCCGCCTCCTCGGGATCGCGTACATGAACATCCACACCCCGCTGGATGAGATCGGCCGGAGGCGGATGGCGGAGGCAGCGGCGGAGCTCGCCCCGCACGCCATCGTGGCTGACCTCATCGCCCATTTGTGCGCCCGGTTCGGCGAGTTCCGCCATGCCCTCACCGAGATCCAGTGCCTGGTCGGGGATGGTCGCAACCGGTTGGGGCACGTGGCGGTGGCCCACGGGGCGGGGACGAACGGGGGGTATCCCGTGGCCAAGGCCTACTTCGATCACGGCGTGGACACGGTGATCTACATCCACTGCCAGCCGGCGGTGGCGAAGCAGCTTGCCCGGGAGTATGGGAGCACGGGGAAGAACCTCCTCGTCACCGGGCACATCGCGAGCGACTCCCTCGGGATCAACCCGTTCCTCTCTGCTCTTGGGGAGCGGGGCCTGGAGGTTGTCCCCCTGGGGCTCGTTCCCCCCGGCGGTGGGTGATCCCCCGCCGTGCGACCGCCCTTCACGGGATGGGATCTCCTCCGGCGGCACCGCGATCTGCGGTTCCTCTTTCTCTCGAACACCCTCTGGAGCAGCGGGGCGATGCTCTACAGCTTCGTGTGGCCGAACTACGTGCGCGACCTCGGCGGGACGGAGCGGGAGATCGGGCTCCTCTCTTCGCTCATGTTCGCCACGGTCGCCGTGACCCTCCTCCCCGGGGGCTGGCTCGCTGACCGCGTCGAGCGGCGGGCGCTGATGGTCGTTACGTGGGGCCTCGCCGCGTTCGCCCCGCTCCTCTATGCGTTCGCCCGGAGCTGGCACAGTCTGATCCCGGGGGCGATCCTGTACAACATCTTCCTCGGCTGGCCGGCGATGGAGGCGTACATTGCCGATTCCGTGCCACCGGAGGCCCTGGCGCGGGCGTTTACCCTCACCGGAGCCGGGTTCTCCATGGGGGCGATCCTCTCCCCCCTTCTCGGGGGGTGGCTTCTCCCGATCATCGGGATGCGGGGCCTGTTCTTCATGGCGTTCGCGCTCTTCCTTCTCTCCACCGCCGTCCTCGCCCTCCTGGCCCCAAGCCATCCCCGTCCCCGCCCCGCCGGCCCGGCGGTCCCGCGCGGTCAGCGCCGCGAGATCGCTTGGTGGACGGCGCTCTCCATCGTTGCGGCGTTGGGGAGCGCGGCCCTTCGCCCGTTCCTCGCTCCCTACCTCGAGGACGCGGTCGGGTGGGCCCGGTCGTGGATCCTCGCCTCGAGCTCCCTCATCGCCGCGGGCGAGATCATCCTCGCGCCCGTGCTCGGCCGGATTTCGGATCGGGATGGCCGGCACGGCCTGGGCCGGGGGCTCCTCCTCACGGCGGGCGGGGCGTGCCTCCTCCTCGGCGGGCCGTGGGCAGTCGTTCCCGCTCTGCTCCTCCTCGGCGGGGACAGGGTGACGGGTTCCCTGTTCCGGTCAGCGATTGGGCGCTGGGGAGGGGCGCGGCGGGGGGTCGTGTTCGGTGGGACGCTCGTCCTGGTGAACGCAGCCCAGGCGGTGGGCCCTCTGGCCGGAGCCCGCCTCTACGCCCTCCGCCCGGACGGTCCCCTCCTCCTCGGGGCGGGCCTGTATGCCCTGGCGGGCATCGCGGTGGGGTTATGGCGCGGCCGAGGCGTGCCCGCTGCCGGGGGTACCCTCCGATGACCGGACCGTAGCCCACAGAAGAACGGGGCCGCCCGCGGCGGCCCCGTAGCCGTTCGGCACAGGCCGATCCCTACAGGCCGAGGGCCTCGAAGACGAGGGACCAGTCGAGCGCAGCCATGAACTTGTCCACCGTGTCCAGCCCGAACGAGCCGATGAGGGTCGTGAGGAGGTTCTCTATCCCCTCCGCCGGCGCAACCGTGAGCATCCCGGTGAGGACCTGCGGGCTCAGGCCGAGGCTGCCGAGGGTGTCGGCGAGGGACGTGTTGACCGTGAAGAACTGGGTGAGGAGCGAGGTGAACGCCTGGGGATCCGCGTCCCGCAGCGCGACAAGCCCGCCCGAGATGACCTTGATGAGGGCGGGCACGGTCGCGAAGTAGGGTTTGCCCGCCGGCTTATCCCCCACGAGCCACATCACGAGGGATGGCTCGGCCGTCGCCGGCTCCCAGCGCAGCTCGACGAACCCGTGCGGGGCGAGCTTGCCCTCGAACAAGAACTCCATCCCCTCATCCGTTCCCGTGACGTTCTCCAGGCCTCCGAACACCTCGACCTTCCCCACCAGCGTGACCGGCTCGTCGAAGGCGATGCGGAGCCCGGTGACGGCCTGGCCACTGGTATTGGCGAACCAGTGGATGGTCCGCGTCCCGACCGTGAACACCCGCATGTCGACCCCCTGCCCGATGGCAAGGCCCGCGAGGGCCAGGGTGAGCCCGAGGAAAAGCACACACTTCTTGGTAAACACCGGCACCACCTCCCGTCAAGATGAACAGGAATTCTAGGGACGCGACAGGTGCGTGCAACCCAGGTCAGACGACGGCCTCCCCTCTCCCGCGACGGAGATGCGCTCGATCTCACCGGCTGAAGGCTCTTCTTCGCTCCGCGGCTCCTCCACATCGGCTCGCCGGGAGGTCCACGGTCCCGCGCGATGGTGAGGGCCAGCGGACCGAAAGGAGGTCAGATGCCCCAAGGAGGGCACCATGGCAGGAAGGGGGTTGTCCTCGTGGCGATCGGGGCGGGGGGAGCCAGCCCTCGCCGCTCTGTACGCGCGTCCCCCGAGCTGACTGCCCGCGGGGGGCGTCCTTGGTCAAGGCACGGGCCACCCGTAGAATGGCCCAGGAGGAGCCGATGATGGACATTGTGGTGCCCGACCTAGGAGAGGTGGGGGAGGTCAAGCTCGTGCGGTGGCTGGTGGCGGCGGGGGAGGAGGTCGAGGCCGGGGAGGCGGTGGCCGAGGTGGAGGCGGAGAAGGCGGTGTTCGTGGTCGAGGCACCGGTGGCAGGGGTGTTCGACCGGATCATCGTCGGCCCCGGCGGGATCACCCGCCCCGGGGAGGCGATCGCCCGCCTGAGGGCCGGGTGACGGCCCTCTACGCTGACCTCGGTCGGATCCGGTACGGCCCAGCTTGGGCGATCCAGCGCCGCCTCCAGCGCCTGCGGGAGGAGGGACGGGTCTCCGACGTCATCCTCGTTCTCGAACACGAGCCGGTGATCACGATCGGCCGGGCGGGGCGCGGGGAGCACATCCTCGCCACCCGGGACGAGCTAGATCGGGCCGGGGTGGAGGTCGTCGCGATCGAGCGGGGGGGGGACGTCACGTACCATGGCCCAGGCCAGCTCGTCCTGTACCCGATCCTCGACCTGCGGGAGCGAGGGAAGGACCTCCACCTCTATGTGAGGGACCTCGAGGAGATCATGATCCGGGTCGCCCGTTCGGTTGGGGTGGAGGCGGTTCGCCGGACCGGGTTCCCCGGGGTGTGGCACGATCGGGGGAAGCTCGGCGCGGTGGGGATCCACGTCCGGAACTGGATTACAATGCACGGGCTCGCCCTCAACGTGGACCTTGCCCCGGATGGGTTCCGGTGGATCGTCCCGTGCGGGATCGCGGGGGCGCAGGCGGTGTCCCTGTCCGATATCGTCGGGCATCCGGTGCCGATGGGGGGGGCGCGGGACGCGGCGCGCACCGCGGTGGCGGACGTGCTGGGGGTCGAACTCGTCCCGGCTTTGGAGGAGGAGATCGCGGAGTGGAGGAGCGAAAGCCCGATTGGCTGAAGGTCACGGTTCCTACCGCCGCCGTGCCGGTCGCGCGCCGGGTGGGTGAGGTGCTGGACCAGCTCGGGATCCCCACCGTGTGCCGTTCGGCGCGGTGTCCGAACCTGCCGACGTGCTTTGGGGCGGGGACGGCGACGTTCATGATCCTGGGCGATGTGTGCACGCGCACCTGCCGGTTCTGTGCGGTGACCCACGGCCGGCCCGCGGCCCCGGATCCGGGTGAACCTGCTCGCCTCGCACAGGCGGTGGCCGCCCTGGGGCTGCGCTACGTCGTCCTCACCTCAGTGGACCGGGACGACCTCCCCGACGGAGGGGCGGGCCACTACGCGGACGTGATCCGCTACCTCCGGGGGGCTGTGCCGACTGCGGTCGTGGAGGCCCTGATCCCCGACTTCGCTGGCGAGCAGGAGGCGCTGGCGGCGCTGATCGACTCCCGCCCCCACGTCGTGGGGCACAACCTGGAGACGGTGCGGCGGCTGACCTCGCTCGTGCGCGACCGCCGCGCCGGGTACGACCTCTCCCTGTCCGTCCTCCGGACGGCGAAGGGCCTCGACCCGAACCTGGTGACGAAATCGACACTTCTCCTTGGGCTCGGGGAGAGGGAGGAGGAAGTCCAGGATGCGCTCGCTGACCTGCGTGGGGTGGGGGTGGACGTGGTTGTCCTCGGCCAATACCTGCGCCCGACGCCGCGCGAGCTCCCCGTGGCCCGGTACGTGCCCCCGGACGAGTTCCGGTGGTGGGAGGACCAGGCCCGATCGCTCGGGTTCGCGGCCGTCGTCGCGGCGCCGCTTGCCCGCACCTCGTTCCGGGCCGCGGAGGCCTACGCCGCCCTGCGATGAGGTTCCTCCTCGACCTCGAGTATCGCGACCCTCTTCTCAACCTCGCCCTCGACGAGGCGATCCTCGGCGCGGTGGCGCGGGAGGAGGTCCCTCCCACCCTCCGCGTGTGGCGCAACCCGCGATGCGTGGTCGTGGGCCGCGGCCAGAGGATCGAGGACGAGGCTGACCTTGAGGCGTGTGCTCGCCTGCGGATCCCGGTTCTCAAGCGGCCCTCCGGGGGAGGCGCGGTGTACCACCACGCGGGGAACCTCAACTTCTCCCTCACCCTCCCTCTCACGGCGCCCTGGACCTCGGTGCGGGAGTCGCAGGGCTACCTCACCGGGCTCCTCTCCTCCGCCCTCGAGGAGAGGTTGGGGATCGAGGCCGAACCGCGGGGGGGGGCGGTGTTCGTGGGGGAGGCCAAGGTCTCCGGGTCGGCCCAACTGCGGCGGAGGGCGCTCCTCCACCACGGGACGCTCCTCCTCTCCCCCGACACGGTCCCGATGGAGGCGCTCCTCCTCGCCCTGCGGGCGGGGTACGCGCCGCACGGCGTGCCCTCCCAGCCCGCTACGGGCGGTGACCTCTCCTCCCTCACCGGGCATAGGGTGACGATCGAGGAGGGGATCCGCCTGATCCTCAGTGCGTTCCGTCCGCTCGGGCGGGCGGGGCTCGCTGCGATCTCGCTCCGGGAGTGGGCCCTCGCCGATGCCCTCTCCTCGGCGCGGGGAGGCTCCTGAGCCGTGCTCGACCCCACCGATCTCGACACGATCCGGTGGCAGCTCGGCCGCCCGCCAGCCGGGGCCCTCGCCGTGGCCTGCCGCTGCCCGTACGGGCACCCCCAGGTGGTCCTCACCCACCCCCTCCACCGGCGGGGGGCGGAGTTCACCGTCTTTCCGACCCTGTTTTGGCTCTCGTGTCCGTTCCTCGTGACCGCGGTCGGGCGCCTGGAATCCGGGGGGGCCGTGAAGAGGTTCGAGGCCCGCCTCGCAACCGATCCGGACCTCGCGGCGCGGTACGCCGCCGCCCACGATGCCTACCGACGGGAACGCCTCTCCCTCCTCTCCCGGGAGGAGAGGGAGTTCCTATCGAGGGTTGGGGCGGGGGGGCGTTTGGAGACAGGGATCGCCGGGCTCGGGAGCCCCCATCGGGTGAAGTGCCTCCACGCCCACCTCGCCCACTTCCTCGCCCGCGGCGGGAACCCGATCGGGGAGGCGGTGGCGGCGGAACTGCCCGCGCTCGCCTGTCCTCCCCAGCGGGTGGAGTGCGTGGCGGGGGCCCACGGGGCGGGACCCTCGGGTTGCCATCCCTGAACTTCGTTCCCTATACTCCTCGTTGAAAGGAGGTATTCATGGAAGACTATCTTACGTTTCGGAAGATGCTCACCCCGGTGGCGATCCAGGTCATCTTCTGGATCGGTGCTCTGGCGTGCGTCGTATTGGGATTGGTGATGATCGTGACCGGCGCCTCGACCCACTACGGCGGCGGGGGGCAGGTGCTGTCGGGGGTCCTCACCCTCCTCCTCGGCCCGATCATGGTCCGGATCTCGTGTGAAGTACTGATCGTGGTGTTCCGCATTCTGGACACCCTGGTCGAGATCCGGGACAAGCTCCAGAGCTGAACTCGGAGGGCTCTCCCCGGTAAAGGAACGGGGCCGCCCGAGGCGGCCCCGTGATCTTGCTGCGTTTCTCTAGCTTCTACGGGTCTGCCGTGACCGAGGGCGGGTGGTTCACGTTCTGGACCAGGATCACGAGCGAGTCGCGGACCAGTTCCCCGCACGGGTCCACCACGCACAGGACGACGGTGACCTCCATCAGGTCACATCCCTCGACCTCCGGGGCGATGAACAGCGGGCACAGGGTGTCGGCGTTGGCGAGCGTGCCCGCGCTGGCCCACCAAGAGACGGCGAGCCTCTCCCCATCCGGATCCCCCGCCTTGCCGAGGATCATGATCTGCGCCTTCTCCGGCACCTGGAGGTCCGGACCGGCGTCGGCCCACGGTGCCTTGTTCAGGTTCCGCACGTGAACGCGCATCGTGTCCCTCGCCACTGCGCCGCAGGCATCGGTCACGGTGAGGGTGAGCTCGACGGTTTCCCCTTCGCAGTGGGAGACGAGCGGAGCGGTGTAGACCGGCTGCAGGGCGCGAGGGTTGTCGAGCGATCCGCGGCCGCAGGCGATCGTCCACAGGTAACTCAGGGCATCGTCGTCCGGATCGCACGCGGAGGCGAGGAGGTTCACCTTGCCGCCCTCGTCCACGGCGAGATCGGGGCCGGCGTCCACCGCCGGCGGGTGGTTCACGTTGAGCACGTGGAGGATGAGTTCGTCCTGGGCCTTCGCCCCACAGGCGTCCACGGCGACGAGGGTGACGACGACCTTCTCCCCGTCACAGGACTTGACCCACGGCGCGTGGTACGTCGTCTCGAACGCATGCGGATCGGAGAACATCCCCTTTGGAGCAGACCAGGTGATGGCGACCGCGTCCCCATCCGGGTCATCGACGTGCGCCTTGAGGACGATGCTCCCGCCCTCGACGACCGTTTTCACTTCCGCAGTTGTGGTGCACACCGGCGAAACGGGAGCCGCGGGGAGGCACTTGGCGGGCGTTGCTGGGGCGCACGGGGGCGGGGTGGGTGCGCACGGGGCGCAGGTTCCCTCGTCGTGGACGAAGTTCTTCCCCGGTCCGCCGTCGATCACGTTGCACCCTGGCCCGCCGAGGATGGTGTCGTTGCAGGGCCCGCCGAACAGCTTGTCGTTTCCGGCTTCGCCCTCGATCCGATCGTCCCCATCCTCCCCGTAGACGACGTCGTCGCCCGAGCCGCCGAACAGGAGGTCATTCCCCGGCCCGCCGACGATGAGGTCGTCCCCATCCCCACCTTGGACGAGGTCGTCCCCCGGTCCAGCGAGGAGGAGGTCGTTCCCGGAGAACCCGAACAGCTGGTCGTTTCCGCCGAGCCCCACGATAAGATCGTTCTCAGGCGTGCCGAACAGGACGTCGTCTCCATCCGTGCCCACGATGATCTTCGCCGGCGGGTTCTTCTCCAGGAAGCACAGGATGACGTTCCACATCGGGTCCGTGCACACCGGATACGGGAGATGCTCCACGAGGAGGGCCACGATCTGCGGATCCACCGTGTACGCGGCGAAGCAGTCCGGGATCGCGGGCGGGGTCGGCTCAACCGGGGACACCACCTCGCGGAACAGGGCCGGCAGGTCAGCTGGATCGTGGGCGACCACGAACTGGCCGCACCCCGCCGCGGCGAGGGCCCGCAGCGCGGCCTCGTCGGCCGAGGTCACGGCGAGGCCCACCACGTCCACCGTGTAGCCGAGCGCGCACATCCGCCGTGCCTCGGCGATCGGGTCCCCTCCACACGTTTCCCCCCCGTCCGTGAGGAGGACGATCCGCGCCGGCGCGGGCACCCGCGCTGCGATGAAGCGGAGCGACTCGGCAAGGGGGGTCTTCCCCATCGCTGTCAGGTTGGCGACCGTGGCCGTCAGAACCGACCGCTCTACCTCCCCATAGGCCCCGAATGCCGCGATGAGTTCGATATCGCGGCACGTAGCGGGTTCCTGCGCCTTTGGGATCCGATGCCCGAACACCGCGATCGCGAACTCTGCCTCCGCCGCGAGGTCGTTCACGGCCAGGGTCAAGGCCTCCTTGGCCCACGCGAACTTCGTCGTCCCGCCATCGAGGGCCAGGTTCATCGAGTCGGATGCATCGAGGATGAACGCTAGCCTCTGCGGGGCCGCCCCCGCCGTCAGGGCGAGGGCACACAACACCACGAACAACAGGGTCTTCCTCATCGTCGCCTCCCTTGGCTCATCTTCATGTGTCCACTGCCGACGCCCCACGGGGCACTCCTCCGCGGGACAGCCGGGAGGAGTATAGCGGGGAATTCGTTCCTGATCTGTAATAGAAGCTACATTTCACGCACGGACGTACTTCCGGCCCGCCAGCTCCTGGATGTGGCCGGCGAGGACGAGGTCGAGGAGGATCCGGGAGACCTGGGCGTGAGGGAGGCCAGTGCGGGCTACGATCTCCGATGGGTCGAGGGGCTCCTGGGAAAGGAGGTCGTAGACGAGCTGGCTCTCCGGGGGGAGGAGGGGAGAGGGGGGGAGGGGCAATGCCGGCATCCCGAGCTCAGACAGGACATCCTCGACCGTGAGGACGGGCTTTGCCCCCTCCTGGATGAGGCGGTTTGTGCCCCGTGAGGCGTCCGACGTGATCGGGCCTGGGACGGCGAGGACCTCCTTCCCCTGGGCGAGCGCGTAGTCCGCGGTGATGAGCGCCCCCGATCGTTCGGGCGCTTCCACCACGACTACGGCCCGGGCCAGCCCGGCGATGATCCGGTTCCGGCGAGGGAAGGTCCATTGGGCACCGCGTGTCTCCCACGGGAACTCGGACAGGACTGCGCCGCGCTTGGAGATCTCCGCGATGCGGCGCTCGCTCCCCGCCGGGTACGGGTTACCGAGCCCGGAGCCCAGCACGGCGATCGTGCGCCCGGCGGACAGGGCGCCGTCGTGGGCGGCGGTGTCGATCCCCGGGGCGAGCCCCGACACCACGGTCACCCCCCGGCCGGCCAGTTCCGCCCCCAGCTTTCTCGCCACGAGCCGGCCGTAGCTCGTACAGCGACGGGTGCCCACGATCGCCACGGCACACCCGTCGCGGGAGCCCTCCCAACGGCCGAGCATGTACAGGACCGGCGGGGAGGCGGGGATCCCCCGGAGGGGAGGCGGGTAGTCCGGGTCGTCGTGGGTGAGGATCCGCGCCCCAGCCCGCTCCGCCAGCGCGAGCTCCCGCTCCGGGTCCGCGGCCTGGCGTTCGGAGAGGACCTTGTCCCCCACCTCCTGCCGGAGGTCCGCGGGGAGCCCTTCCCCGAGGCAAAGCCACGCCTCGACCGGTCCCCCGCACCGCCGCAGGAGGAGGTCCCGCCGTCGCGGGGTCAGGGACGGGAGGAGGTTCAAACCCACCCACGCCAGCTTGCGGTCCATCACGGTGATGGTAGCCGCCCCCGCCCGGCGTGGGGTAGGATGGGCGTCAAGGAGGGCGGACATGGCACGGCATGTAGGGATCGTTGCTCTGGTGGTGGGGATCGTGGGCGCGGTGGGGGCTTCCCAGGGTGTGGTCGCGGGCAACTTCGACGAGCACGCCCTGGCGCGGGTGGGGGCGGAGACGTTCGCCGTGGCCCAGGGGCGGACGGTGGAGATCCGGTCGTGGGCGGACCCCAGCCGGGCCAGCCGGACTCTGCAAGGAGCGGAGGCGTTCGTCGTCTCCCTCGCTGCCTCCCCCGATGGCCGGCTGATCGCGGCGGGGGACAAGGACGGGCACATAATGGTGTGGGAGATCGCCTCGGGCAAGCTCCTCATGAAGGAGTACGCCCACCGGTTCTCGGTGTGGACGGTGGCGTTCTCGCCGGACGGGACGCTCCTCGCCTCGGGGGGGTTCGACAGCACGGTGCGCCTGTGGGACACGAGCTTGTGGATCGAGGTCGGGCTCCTCATCGAGCCCCGGCTTGTGAATGCGGAGTACAAGAACCGGGCCCACATGGGGTGGGTGCGGTGCGTGACCTTCTCCCCCGATAGCAGGACCCTCGCCACGAGCGGCTGTGACGGGTACGTGCGGGTCTGGGATGTGGATACGCTCCGGCTCAAACGGGATGCGATCCAGGCCGGGATCAACGTGTACTTCGTGGCCTTCTCTCCCGATGGGCAATTCCTCGGGTGCGTCACTAACCCTGGCGAGATCCGAATCTACCGCACCGACACGTGGGAAGAGGCGCTGCGGCTCCGCGCGGAGAGGGTGAGCGGCGGGAGAGCGAGTTCTGTGTACGTGATGGCCTTCTCCCCGGACGGGAAGAGGATCATCTGCGGCGGGTTCTCGAACAAGGTCGAGGTGTGGGACCTGGCGTCACGGGCGATGATCTCCGAGCACCCCGGCCACACGGACAGCATCTGGGGCCTCGTGGTGTTCCCCGATGGCGAGCGGGTGGTGACGACGTCGCGGGATAAAAGCATTTGGCTGTGGAGGATCGGGGGCTAGCTGCGCGGGGGGAGCGGGTGGTGGCCTGCCAAGTCTGCCCGCGGCTCGTCTCCTACCGGGCGGCGGTGGCCCACGCGAAGCGCCGTTCGTTTCGGGAGGAGGTCTACTGGGGTCGTCGGGTTCGGGGATCCTCGCGCGCGGCTTCTCATTGTGGGATTGGCCCCGCTCCCCACGGCGCGGGGGACTTCCTCATGGGCTCCCTCCACCGGGCCAGCCTCGCCCTGGGACGGATCGCGTTCGACGGGTGCGGACGCGCTCTGCGCGAGCTCGGGGCCGACGGACGCCTGCTCCCCTTCGCTCCCGGAGCGAGCTACGCGCCGGGCGCAGGGCTCCCGACCCTCGTTGCCTCCTCCCATCCTTTGCGGCAGAACACCCAGGCCGGCCGGCTCACCGTGGCGATGTTCGATCGAGCGCTGGCCCGTGCCCTGTCTCCTCCCGCGCCGCCTTGAGGAAGAGGATCCCGCCTGCGGCGAAGAGGGACCACAGCCCGAACCCCGGGCCCACCGGAAGCGACGCACCGGGGAGGGACGAAAGCCACCGCACCACGGCGAGGTAGGGACCGACGAGGACCCGTTCCGCCACGAATCCGAGCGGCAGAGGAACGGGGAGCGCGGCGAGGGAGAGGAGGAGGATCCCACCCCATAGGATCGCCCCCGTCCACGGGACGAGGACGAGGTTTGCGAGCACCCCGTACAGGGAGACGTAGCCGAACACGGTTCCAACGATCGGGACTGCCCCTGCTTGAGCACAAAGGGTCACCGCGGCGGTATCCGCGGCCCAGCGGACCAAGCGAGGGAGCTTTCCGCGCACCGCGGATTTTGTCCATCCGGGGAGGAACAAGAGGATCCCCGCCGTAGCGAGGAACGAGAGCTGGAAGCCCGCGTCGAACGCCGACCATGGCCACAGCGTGAGGACGACGATCGCCGCGAGCGCAAGCCCCTGCAGCGGGTCGAGCCACTTCCTCAGGACCCACCCCCGCTCCCAGAGGAGCCAAAACAGGCCGAGGACGGCGAACATGATCCCCGCCCGGATGAGGGAAACCCGCGCCCCGCCGACGAGGACGTAGAATCCAATTGCCGGAACGAGGAGGAGGTACCGCCAGCCAGGGCGGATCCGCAGGAGCCCAAGCAGCCACCACCCCCCCGCGGCGAGGATCCCCACGTGGAGCCCGGAGAGGGCGAGGACGTGGGCCACGCCTGCCATGCGAAACGCCTCCTCGTCCTCGTCGGGGAGCCGGCCCCGGGCACCGAGGAGGAGCGCGGCGAGGAGGTCCGCCGCCCGCGGGGAGAGGGCAGCGTCGAGTCGCGCGACGAGATCCTGCCGGACACGCGATGCCCACCGGGCGGGCCCTGGTCCGCCTGTGGTGAGGACCTCGAGTTCGGCTGCCCAGAACAGGCCATGAATCCCGCGCCGGGCGAGGCTCGTGCGCCACGCCTCCGGTTGCGGCGGCGCCCACTGCCCAACCAGCCTCACCCGATCCCCTGGGCCGACGCGAGGGGCCTGGGGTGCGTACGCGAGGAGCCGCACCGGGAGAGAATCCAGAGCGAGGGTGAACGACACGTTCTTCGCGCGGGGCTCGGGGATATCGAGGACGCGGCCCGTGATCTCTTTCAGATTCGGAAGCTGGAACTGAAGGTAGGGCGGGAGCGCCTCCGTGACCGGGAGGGCGAGGCCCACCGCGAACGCGGCGATCCACAGCGCCACCACCGACCGGCGCCACCCTGCGAGGAGGAGCACCGCTCCCGCCGCGGCCAAGGGAAGGGGCCCGGGGTGGAGGAGGTCACCGAAGGCAATCCCGAACCCGAGGGCTACCCCAAGCCCAGGAAGGAGAGCCCGTCCCATTGGCCATCGCCTCCGTGGGGAGTATAATCAAACTGCTTGGGGGTGACCGGTCTCGACGGGAACACCGAGGCCAGGCGGCAGGCGGAGGTCCGTCTCCTCCTAAATCCGACGGAACGGCAAACAAACGCCGACTATGCAACTGTTCCTGCTTACGCCCTGAACTAGGCGTAGGCCGTCCGCGGCGCCCCCGCCCGTGGGGTGCCGTTAGGGCGTCGACAAGACGGGCTGGTCCAGGTGGCTGGCCTTGGGCGACCTGGATGAAACCGAACGAGGCTGAGGGCCGAACGATCCCGCCCGTGGGAGCGTGACGCCCGAGATGAAAAACGCGGGCTAAGCTTGTAGAAGCCGAAGCCGAGGGGTTTTCGGACGGGGGTTCGACTCCCCCCACCTCCACCAGGCGGCGTAGCCAAGCGGCAAAGGCGAGGGACTGCAAATCCCTTATTCCCCGGTTCAAATCCGGGCGCCGCCTCCAGAAGGGCGGAGGACGGGTGGTTAGCTCAGCTCGGTAGAGCACGCGCTTGACGTGCGCGGGGTCGCAGGTTCAACTCCTGCACCACCCACCACCTGACGGCGCCTCGCCTCCGGCCGCGAACTGGGTATACTTATGCCGTGAGTTCGCGCCCTTCTGCTCAAGGCCCAATCCCACCGCATGCCTCACCTCCCAGCCTAAGCAGGAGGGCGCTGCTCATTTCTTGACGGGGAACGGAAGGGGTGGAACGTCATGACCATGGCTCAGCCGCGGTGCCTCGTGGCGGGGGTCGCGTGAGGATCGCCGTGGGCCAGTTCAACCCCACCGTGGGCGACTTCCCTGGGAACCGGGAGCGGATCCTGCGGCAGGTCGCCCAAGCGCGGCAGCAGGGCGCAGACCTCGCCATCTTCCCGGAACACGCCCTCCTCGGCTACCCGCCACGGGATCTCCTCCATCGCCCGGGGTTCCTCGATGCGGCGGACCGGGAGTTCGCTGCGATCGTGGAGGCGAGCCGCGACATCGCCATCGTGATTGGCCACATCGCCCGCGCTGGGACGCGGCCCGCCACCAAGGCCGACCCATCGGCGGCCGCGTTCGGGGGCGATCTCCTCCTCCACAACGCCGCGTTCCTCCTCGCCGACGGCAACGTCGTCGGGCACCAGGCGAAGCATGAGCTTCCCTCGTTCGATGTGTTCGAGGAGGAGCGGTACTTCACCCGTGGCACGGAGATCGTCGTGCTCGAATGGCAGGGCCTGCGCCTCGGGCTGTCGGTGTGCGAGGACTTCTGGCACGAGGGAGGGGTGCTCGCCGCCCAAGCGGGAGCGGGGGTGGATCTCCTCATCAACGTGTCGGCCTCCCCCTACTTCCGCGGCAAGCCCCTCCTCCGCTACGCCCTCGCCCGGGGATGGGCGGAACGGGCCGCTGTCCCGTTCGCCTACGCGAACCTGGTGGGGGGACAGGACGAGCTCGTGTTCGATGGCGGATCGTTCGCACTTCGGCCCGACGGGGCGTTCCTCCTCTCCGCCCCGCGGTTCGCTGAGGGGTTGTACCTGTTTGACACCGCTGCTCCTCCGGTAGCGCCCCCCCGCCCGGACGGGATGGACTGTGTGCGCGAGGCGTTGGTGGTGGGCATCCGGGACTACATTGAGAAGAACGGGATCCGGGGCGTCGTGGTCGGGATCTCGGGCGGGGTGGACTCGGCGGTCGTGGCGGCGCTTGCCTGCCAGGCGCTGGGGCCAGAACGGGTCGTGGGGACGTTCTTCCCGAGCCCGTACACCGCAGCCGAATCCGCACAGGAAGCGCGCTACCTTGCGAGGACCCTCGGGATCCGCTGGGTGGAGATCCCCATCGAGCCGATCGTGGCCTCCTTCAGCGAAGCCCTCTCCTCGCACATCCCCGTGGTCGGCCTAACCGCCGAAAACCTGCAGGCGAGGGTGCGGGGGGTCCTGTGGATGGCGCTCGCCAACGCGATGGGCTACGTTGTCCTCTCCTGCGGGAACAAATCAGAGATCGCCACCGGGTACAACACGCTCTATGGGGACACGGTGGGGGCGCTGGCCCCGATCGGGGACCTCGTCAAGGCCGAGGTGTACGAACTCGCCCACCTCATCAACGCGCAGGCCCCGTGCCTCCTCATCCCGGAGGGGACCCTCTCCCGCCCCCCCTCCGCCGAGCTGCGCCCGAACCAGCGGGACGACGAGGACCTGCCTCCCTACGACGTGCTGGATCCGATCGTGCGCGCGCTCGTTGTGGAGAACCGGTCTTGGGATGAGCTCACCCGTTCGTTCGACGAAGGCATCGCTCGGGACGTCGCCCGCCGCCTCCGCGCCTCGGAACACAAGCGGCGACAGTTCCCCCTCGTCCTCAAGGTGTCACCGAAGGCGTTCGGGATGGGCCGCCGGTTCCCCATCACCCACCGCTTTGCGGGGTGAGCCGCTGCCCTACGGGATCTCGGGCCGGCGGGAGCGGCGCAGGAACGTGGGGATGTCGTAATCGTCGCGGATCCCCTCCCGCTCCAGCCGCTCGAGGACGATCTCCTCGTTGGCCTCCATGATCTCCCCGCCCTGACCAGCGGGGAACCCGGTCGCGATCACGGTCACCTTCGCCTTCTGCATCCCCTCCCGGATCGCGGCCCCGAAGATGAGGTCAGCTTTGTCGGACAACGCCTCTTGGATCGCGCTCGCGGCCGCGGTGACCTCCTCCAGGGTGAGGTCCTCCCCGCCGGTGATGTTGAGGATCGCCTTCTTCGCGCCCTTGACGCTGAAGTCAAGGAGGGGAGAGGAGATGGACTTGCGGGCCGCCTCGCGCGTCTTGTTCTCGCCGTCGGCCTCGCCGATCCCCATCAGGGCCGTCCCTGCCCCCTTGAGCACGGCCTCCACATCCGCGAAGTCGAGGTTGATGAGCCCGGGGACGGTGATGAGCTCGGTGACGCCCTGGACACCCTGGCGGAGGATCTCGTCCACCAGCTCGAACGCCCGGGTGAGGGGCATCTCGTGGGGGGCGACCTTGAGGAGGCGGTCGTTGGAGATGGTGATGATCGCGTCCACGTTCTTCGCCAGCTGCTGCACGCCCCGCTCCGCGCGCTGGGAGCGGGCCAAGCCCTCGAACGAGAACGGCCGGGTGACGATCCCCACCGTGAGGATGCCCATCTCCTTGGCGATCTCGGCTACGACCGGCGCCCCTCCCGTCCCCGTCCCGCCGCCCATCCCTGCGGTGATGAACACCATGTCCAGCCCCTCAAGCAGGTCCGCGATCTCGTCCCGCGATTCCTCGGCCGCCTCGCGCCCGACCTCGGGATCGCCCCCTGCCCCGAGCCCACCCGTGCGCTTGGTCCCGAGCTGCAACCGGCGGTGGGCCTCCACGATCTCCAGTACCTGGGCGTCGGTGTTCATCACCACGAGCTCGACGCCCACCATCCCAGCCTGGGCCATGCGGCTCACGGCGTTCCCGCCGCCGCCGCCGACCCCCACGACCATGATCTTGGCTGGGCTCTCCCCCATCACGCTCACCCCCGGAGGAAGCTGCGGAACCACCCGAACAGCTTGCCCAGCATCCCTTTCGACCCCCGCGTGCGCTTCGTGGGCACGAAGTCCCGGGTCTCCACCGCGTACTTGAGGAGCCCGATCCCGGTGGCGTAGATGGGGGACTCGACGATGTCCCGCAGCCCGTGGATTCCCTGGGGGAGGCTTCCCACACGGGCGGGGAGCCCATAGCGCTTCTCGATGTACTCCGCGATCCCGGAGAGGAGCGCTGTACCGCCGGTGATCACCACGCCCGCCGGGATGAGGTCCCGGTAGCCGGCGTCCTCCACCTCCTGCATCGCGAGGTCGAGGATCTCCTCCACTCGGGGCTCGATGACCTTGGCGAGCTTCTTTCGCGACACCTGTTTTGTGCTCTCCCCTCCGATCGTGGCCACTTCAATCTTTTCGTCATCGCCCACCGAGTCAACGAGGCAAGTTCCGTACTGTTTTTTGATTCGCTCCGCCTCTTCGATCGGGGTCTGGAGGCCCACGGTGATGTCGTTCGTGATATGTTCGCCGGCGATGGGGATCGTCTTCGAAAACCAGATATCCCCGCCGCGAAACACGGAGATGTCGGTCGTTCCCCCGCCCGAATCGAGGAGGACAACGCCCAGCTCCTTCTCCGCTGAGGAGAGGACCGCCATCGCCGAGGCGAGGGGCTCGAGCACGATCTGGGAGATCCCGATCCCCACCGCTTCCACGCACCGCACGAGGTTGTGGACCGCGGTCACCGATCCGAGCACGATGTGCACGTCCACCTCGAGGCGGGTCCCGGTCATCCCTACCGGGTCGGTGATCCCTTCCTGGCCGTCCACGATGTACTGCCGGGGGATGACGTGGATGAGTTCCACATCCGGGGAGAGGGGCATCGTCCGTGCGGCCTCCACCACCCGCCGTACGTCCTCGGCGGTGATGATCCGGTCCGGCCGCGTGATGGATACGGTCGCGGAGTTGTTGAGGGAGCGGATGTGCTTCCCCGCGATGCCGACGTAGGCATTCTGGACCCGCACATCGGCCATGTTCTCCGCTTCTTCCACCGCTTTGCGGATCGACTGCACGGTGCGGCCGATGTCGACCACGACCCCCTTTTCCAGGCCCCGCGACGGCGATGTCCCCAGACCGATGACCTCGATGTACTCGTCGACCACGTTGGCCACCAGACAGGCCACCTTGGTCGTCCCGACATCCAACCCCACCATCAGCCGCTCCCGACTCATCGAACCACCACCTTCATCTCGTTCGCTTCAGGATCACCTCGTCGCTCACGCGGAAATCCACCGTGGCGCACTCGGCAAGCAGCCCTCGCTTCCATAGTTCCTCCAGGATAGCAAGTCGGTCCCCCAGTTGGCCAATCTCGCCCAAGAAGAGGGTCGGGGACCGGTCCCCCTTGGCGATAACATTGGTGGGGTCAGAGATATCGAACATCGGGAACCTCTCGCGCACCGTGGGATCCAGTCGCGCCACGGCCCAAGCGGCCTGCACCGCCTCCGGGGACACCCGCGCGCCATCCCGGCGGGCCCCGACCACCACGGGTGTCGTGCCGGGCTCGAGGATCACCCCCTCGGCATCCACCCACACCGTCGCCCCCCCTTGCAGCTGTACCTGCACCGCCGGTTCCCTCTCTTTGATCTCCACTTCCACCCGCTTCCCAAGCGGGCGCACCCGGATCGTCACATCCAAAACCCGGGGGTCGCGCTGAATCCAGTCCGCGATTCCCCTCGTTTGTAATCGAAGTACATTAGCACCGAGCAGAATACCTGTCAACTGTTCGGCGGCGACGTAACGCGTGGAAGAGACCCACACTTCCCCCACCCGCCACCAGCCGCCCCAGCGCAGGGCCACGCAAATGGCGATGAGGAAAGAACAAACGATGCACCCGACCCGGGCGGCGCGGATCACTCCCCCACGACCTCAAGCTCCAGCTTGAGCCAGACCCCGAACTCGCTTACGACGGTGTCCTGCACACGATCCACGAGCTCCAGGACGTCGGAGGCGCGGGCGTGGCCAAGGTTACAGATGAAGTTGGCGTGATGTTCCGAGACCACGGCATCCCCGATGCGCGCGCCCTTGAGGCCACACTGGTCGATCAGCCAGCCCGCGGACCTCCCGTCGGGCGGGTTTCGGAACACGCACCCCGCCGATGGGAGCCCCAGCGGTTGGCTCTTGGCCCGCTCCCGGAGGAACGGGGCCAGGTCCTGGCAAGGCTGGAGGCGCAGCCCGACCGCGAGCACGGGGAGGCGCAGCCGGCGGAACAGGGAGTCCCGGTAGGTGAAGCCGCACTCCGCGGGGGAGAAGGTGTGGACGCGCCCGGTGGGGAGGAGGGCCTGGACCCACACCACCTGTTCTGCGATGGAGCCGTGCCTCGTCCCAGCGTTCATCGCCACCGCCCCCCCTACCGTGCCCGGGATCCCGGCGAGGGCCCACGCCCCGCGGCGGGCGACCCGGGCGAGCGGCACCCCGGCTCCCACCCGGAGGAATTCCCCTTCCTCATGCCAGGAGCGCAACCCGGCGGTGGAGAGGACGAGGCCGGGGAACCCCCGATCGGGGATGAGGAGCTTGGACCCACCGCCCAGCATCCGCCACGGGAACCCATGGCTGCGGGCTCGCACCACGGCCTCCGCCAGCGCGTCCTCGGTGGGCGGCTCGTACAATGCGAACGCCCTCCCACCGATCCGGAACGTGGTGTGGGGGGCGAGAAGTTCCTCGGCCCTCAGCCCTCCGGGGAGGTCCCTTAGGATCCGTAGGAGAGCCCGTGCGCCATCTCCCGCGCCAGCTTCCATATGTCTCCCGCGCCGAAACAGGCCACCACGTCCCCCGGCTGGATCGCCTCCGCTGCCGTATCCAACGCCGCGTCGAGGCTGTCCCGATAGACAGCGTTCCCCCCTGCGCCGCAGATCGCCTCTGCCACGTCGCGCCCGCTCACGCCGGGGATCGGCCGCTCGAACGCTGGATAGATCCGGGACACCACCACCTGGTCCGCCCGCGCGAGCACCGTCCCGAACGCGCCGGCGAGGGCCTGGGTTCGGGAGTAGCGATGAGGCTGGAAAATGGCGACGATCCGCCGGTCCGGCCACCCCAAGCGGAGCGCGGCGAGCCCGGCCGCGACCTCGGTTGGGTGATGGGCATAGTCGTCCACGACCAGGTAGCCGTTCTCCTCGAGGACCTCCAGCCTGCGGCGCGGCCGGGCGGCCGTGGGGAGCGAGAGCACGAGGTCGCGGAGGGGGATGTCGAGGAGGACGCCGGCCGCGAGAGCGCCGAGCGCATTGAGCACGTTATGCGGGCCCGGGCCGGGGACCTCGACCTCCCCTGCCTTGTCCCCCCGCAGGAGGAGCTCGAAGTTCGATCGCTCCCGGTGGTACTCCACGCCCACCGCCCGCAGGTCTGCGTGAGGCGAGAGCCCGTACGTGAGCGGCCTGTGCTGCGACCGAGCGGCGTCGAGGGCGATTGGATCGTCGGCGCACACCGCGACACGATCGGCGCGGGCGACGAACCGCGCGAACGCCTGCCTCAGCCCCGCGAACCCGCCGTAGGTCCCGATGTGGTCCGTGTCCACTGAGGTGAGGACCGCCACCCGGGGGGTGAGGCCGACGAACCGCCCGTCGGACTCGTCCACCTCGGCCACGAACGGTTTCCCCCGGCCCAGGACCGCGGACGGAGCAGCGGGCACTTCGCCTCCGACGTAGTAGCCCCCCTCCCCGGTGACGTTCGTCACGAGGTGGGCGGTCCAGGCGGCGGTGGTGGTCTTCCCGTGGGTGCCGACCACCGCGACGAGATCCCTCCCCCGGATGATCGTCCCGAGCGCGGGCAATCGGGGCCAGCACGGGATCCCGCGCGCCGCGCGGATCTCCGGGTTGGCGGGCGAGATCGCGGACGAGTACACGATGGCGTCCACCCGGTCCGGCACCTGCTCCGCGCGGTGCCCGACGTGAACCTCGGCCCACGCCCGGAGGGCCATCGCGCGGGCCGAATCCCGGATGTCGGACCCGGAGATCGTGGCCCCCCCTTCCCGGAGGAGGTGGGCCAGCGCTGCCATCCCCTCGCCCCCGATCCCGATCAGGTGAACCCGTCCTGCGAAGCCGTTCATATTCGTATGCCCTCCACGAGTGAGATGATCGCCTCCGCCGCCCGGCGGGCCGCCTCCGGCCGGGCGGTCGCCCGCGCTGCCGCGGCCATGTCGCGAAGCCTGCGCTCGTCCCTCCACAGCGTGCTCACGAGCTCCCCCAGCTCACACCGGGCTCGTTCCTCGGGCACCACAACGCACCCCCCGGCCGCCGCCATCGCCTGCGCGTTGTCGTGCTGGTGGTGTCCGGCGGCCCCGTTCCACGGCACGAACACCGTTGGCCGACCCGCGGCCGCCACCTCCGCCACCGTCGTGGCCCCCGCCCGTGCCACGACGAGGCGTGCCTGGGCCAGGGCATCGGAGAACGGGTCCGCGTACGGCACCACCTCCGCCGCCACCCCTGCCCGGGCGAGCGCAGCGGTGGCGTCCTCAACCGGGACCGCCTGCCCGGTGACGAGGCGCAGCCGCAGGCCGGGGGTCCGCGCCAGCTCCGGGGCGGCCCGGAGCATCGCCTCGACCAAGTTCCGCGACCCAAGCGACCCTCCCACCACGAGGAGCTCGTCCCCGAGCTGGGAGGGGACCGCCGCCACCTCCCTCCGCACCGGGTTCCCGGTCACGAGCGCCCGCGCGGTCCGGGGGACCCCGTGGGTCGTCGGGAAGGAGAGGAGCACCCGGTCCGCCAGCCGAGCCAGGGTCCGATTGGCAAGGCCCATCCGCGCGTTCTGTTCATGGATCACGGTTGGAACGCGGAGGAGCCACGCCGCCACCACGGGGGAGAACGCGGCGTGGCCCCCGGTTCCAAACACGACGTCGGGCTGGAACTGGCGCACGAGGACGAGCGCGCGGAGGAGGTTCCCCGCTGCGCCCACGGCGGAGCGAGGCCACGTCCACGGCCGGCGGCGGTCCACCCCGCGTGAGGGGAGGGCGTAGAACTCGATCCAGGGGTGCCGCCGCACCACCCTCCCTTCGAGCCGAGCAGGGTCGCCGATCCACCCCACCCGGGAGAGCGCGCCCTGGGCGCGTAGCTCCTCGACCACGGCCAACGCTGGGTACACGTGGCCCCCCGTGCCCCCTGCAGCCACGAGGATCCTCATCCCTTCCCCCCCGGCACAAGCACCCCTACGGTAGAGTGCCGGCCCGCGCGGGCCACGCCGAGGATCAGCCCGCCCAAGATCAGGCTCACCATGAGCGATGACCCGCCATAGCTGAGGAACGGCAGCGTCAGCCCCTTCACCGGCATCACCCCTACTGCCACCGCCAGGTTGAACAGGGCCTGGAACCCGAGGAGGAACGATGCCCCCCATGCGTAGAGGGCCCCCAGCCGGTCCGGGGCCTGGCGGGCCGCGCGAAACCCGAGGACGACGAGGGCTCCCAGGAGGCCAATCACGCACAGCGCGCCCACGAGCCCTGTCTCTTCAGCTACGATGGCGAACAGGAAGTCGTTGTGCGCTGCCGGAAGGTAGAACAGCTTCGCCCGGGACGCCCCGAGCCCCCGGCCGAACAGGCCGCCCGAGCCGACCGCGACGAGCGATTGGAACGTCTGGTAGCCGTACGTGTCCCGGTACGCCTCGGGGTGGAGGAACGCCACCAGGCGCTCCACCCGGTACCGAGCGAGGAACAAGACCACGCCCGCCACGGGCAGCCCGCCGAGGAGGGTGAGGAGCAGGTGGCGCAGGGGGACGCCCCCCACCCAGAGGAGGAACCCCACCGTGACCACGTACAGGAGGAGCATCCCCGAGTCGGGCTGGAGGAGGAGGACCAGTCCGAACAGTCCCAGGATAAAGAGGTACGGGAGGACCCCTTCCCGGTAGTTCTTCACGCGATCCCCACGCCGGACGAGGGATCCCGCCACATACAGGATGAGCGCGACCTTGCCCACCTCGGAGGGCTGGAACTGGAATGGGCCGAGCCGTAGCCAGCGCGCTCCGTCGGCGAGGGGTGGGATGAGGGTGAGGACGAGGAGGACGAACACCCCCCCGATCAGGAGATCATCCACCTTCTCCCACACGTGGTAATCGAGCCGCCACAGCACGACCAGGCCCACCAGCCCGAGCACCCCCCCCACGATCTGGCGCTTGAGGAGCGCCCAGGGGTCCCCGGTCAGGCGGACGGAGAGGGGGAGGCTCGCCGAGGACACGAACAGGAACCCGGCCAGGAGCAAGAAAGAAAGGACGACGGCGATCCTGCCCTCGAGGCTCCCCATGGCGAACGTAGTATGGCGCACATGTCCCCTCCCCCGAAGGACCGCGGGGGCCGCTCCCCCGGCTATCGTTCCGGGGACGAGGTGTTGGCTGTCCCTCCCTCAGGGGACAGACCGGCCGCGGGCCGAGCGAGGGCAGAGAAGGCGCGCTGGAAAGCGTCCCCCCGTTGAGCGTAATTCGTGAACTGATCGAAGCTTGAGCAGGCCGGGGACAGGAGCACGGTGTCCCCGGGCCGGGCGGCGCGGTACGCCCGGCGCAGCGCGTCGGTCGGGTCGTCGGCCATCTCGTAGGGGATCGCCGCCGGTGCGAGGAGGGCGGCGAAATAGGCCTGCGACTCCCCGATGAGGACACAGGACCGCACCTTGTCCCGCAGGATAGGGACGAGGGCATCGTAGCCCCCCCCCTTGTGGCGGCCCCCAAGGATGAGCACCACCCGGCCCGGGATCGCGGCGAGGGCGGCGGCGGTGGCGTGGGCATTTGTGCCCTTGGAGTCATCCACGAACGCGATGCCCTGGACCTCCCCCACCCGCTGCAGGCGGTGGGGCTGGTGGAGGGCGGGGGCGATCGCGCGGGAGGGGGGAGGGGAGGAGGCAAGGCCTGGGTACGCGGCGCACGCCGCGGCCCACGCCGCGGCGAGATCGCGACGGAGGTGGTCGGGCATCCCATCCCCCCACCCCGCGGGGAGGGCCACCCGATCGTAGTCCACGCACCGCGCCCGCGGGGAAACCTGCGCCAGGACCTCCTGCGCCAGGACCGCGGCGTCCTCGTCCGCCTGGCGCGCGAGGAGCTTGGCCTTGGCCGCGAAATAGGCAGCGAGCGTCCCGTGGTGGTCAAGGTGGTCGGGCGCGAAGTTGAGCCACACCGCAACCGTGGGACGGAAGGCCTCGACCCACTCGAGCTGGTACGAGCTGACCTCGAGCACCCACGGCCGGCCCTCCACCTCGCCCACGGTGGAGATCGCCGGGCACCCGATGTTCCCTGCGACCACGGGATCCCAGCCCGCGGCACGGAGGATCGCCCCCACGAGCGCGACGGTCGTTGTCTTCCCGTTCGTGCCGGTGACGGCGATGAGGGCCTCCGGCCGGCCGAGGCGGAAGGCGAGTTCGATCTCCGACCAGATCGGGATGCCCCGCCGTCGCGCCTCCCCGAGCACGGCCGCCTGCGACGGCACGCCCGGGCTCGGCACGACGAGGTCCGCCTCCACCCCGCGCCCCGTGTGCCCACCCTCTTCCCATTCCACGCCGTAGCGGGAGAGGAACGCCCGCTCGTCGGGGGCAAGCGATCGTGCCTCGGAGACGAAGAGGGACACCCCGCGGGGGGCGAGGGCCTCCACCACGGCCTTCCCCGTCCGGGCGAGGCCGATCACGCTCACCCTGCGGAACGGGAAGGGTGGCTCCATCAGCCGTCCGGGGCGGAAGAAATCCGCCGCTCGAGGACCTGGTCGGGGGAGAACCGCTCCAGCCTCAGGTAGTGGTCCGCCGCCGAAAACAGCGCCTCCTCCGGGACCAGGCCCACGATCTCCGTCCCCACCACCGCTACCCCATGCCGGGCCGCCTCGCTGCGCACGAGGTCGAGGGCCCGGGCGAGGGGGGTCTTCTTATAGTTGGTGAGGTTCATCGAGACCTGGACGATCCCCCGATCCGCGAGGGCCACGCCGAGGGCCTTCACGTAGCGGAGGCCACCGGAGGAGCCGCGCACGGCCCGGGCGATCGCCTTGGCGACCTTGAGGTCGGCGGTACCGAGGTTCACGTTGAACGCGATCAGGAACTCCCGGGCCCCGATCGCGGTTGCGCCGGCGGTGGGGTGGAGGACCCTCTCCCCGAAGTCGGGGGCCCACTCCTCCCGGAGGATCTTGTCCGCGAACCCCTCGAACTCGCCGCGGCGGATCTCGGCCAGGTCACGGCGCTCGGGGCGGCTCGCCGCTTCCTCGTACAGGTACACCGGGACCCGAAACCGCTCCCACACTTCGCGGCCGACGCGCCGGGCGAGGGCCACGCAGTCGGCCATCGTCACCCCCCGCACCGGCACGAACGGGACCACGTCCACCGCCCCCATCCGCGGGTGTTCGCCCCGGTGGAGGCGGAGGTCGATCCGGGGGAGGGCGGCCGCGAACAGGCGGAGGATCGCATCTGCCACCCCGTCGGGGTCCCCGACGAGGGTGAACACGGTGCGGTGGTGGTCGGGGTCAGACTGGACGTCGAGGAGCCGCACCGTGGGCCCGCTCTGAAGTGCCGCGGCCATCGCCTCGATCGCGGCCCGATCCCGGCCCTCGGACACGTTCGGCACCGATTCGACGAGGCGCTCCCCCATCGTCAGGCCCTCCGTTAGGCGATCAGCGGGTTGGGAACAGGGCCCACAGCCGTCCTTCTACGTCCGAGGAGAGGTCGATCACGGTCGACTCGCGGCGGAACATGACCACATCCTTCGTCCTCAGGACGAGGTCGTAGCCCTTCTCGTTCGCGACCTGTTGCGTGATCTCGAGGATCTTCGCTGCCGCGACCTGGGTGAGGAGTTGATCGAGCTGTTGGAACGCCGTCTGGAGCTGCTGGAGGCGCTCGTTGAACCCGGTCATGTCGAGGATCGTGACCTGGGCTTCCTTCACCGCCTTCTCGACCTCGTCCACGATCGGCTGGGCCTGGGTCCGCAGACTCTGGAGGTCCGTCCGCAGGGTGAGGAACCCTGGCGAGGCGATCATCTTCTCGAGCATCGCCAGGTTCACCTGGAGCGAGGCCTGGATCAGTTCCGCCTGCAGGCGGAGGTACCGCTGCTGGTAGGCGTCCAGCTTGATCTTCCCCGCCGCGTAGTCGGCCTGAAGGGTTTGGATGTCCCGTGCCTTGGCCTCCATCGCCGCCCGCTCCGTCTGGACCTGGGGAAGGAACACCCGCGTGAACAGGGTCTCTGCGTCCACGACCCCGACCCGAAGCCCGCCCCCGCTCGTTGTGATCCCCGCGACCCTCGTTTCCAAGCTCGCTACCCGCTCGGTGAGCTTCGCCACGTCCCCCTCGGGGGACTTCGCCGGGAACGCAAAGCTGCCCACGAGGCCGCCCACGAACCCCAGGATCAGAGCCCCTGCGATCAAACCCACGATCCACTGTGTCTTCATTGGTCTCCTCCGTACTGGGTGAACTGTACCCTAGAACATCGGGCTCATCCCGAACTCGAACGCGGGGACCCACGTCGGATCGCGGTCGTTGGGCCACGCGAGCGAGATCCGGACAAACATCCCCGCCACATTCGCCGCGAGCTCCAGCCCGCAGGACGCCTTCACCGTCCCATCCCACGTTGCGCCGAGGTCTGTGAACAGGGAGATCCACGACCCCGCGGCGATCTCCACCCGGAACTCGCCGTTGAGGAGGCCGTGACGATCGGTGCGCACGCTCTTCGCTCCCCGCACCGAGTCCACGCCCCCCAGGCTGAACTGGTACCTCTCGGGAAGGTCCCAGCCCCAGCGGACCATCGCCCGCCAGGCGAGGACCGCCCGCGCCTCCCCGCGGAGCCCGGAGAGATCGAGGGGCGAGAACCCCGCGAGCTCCGCGTTCAGGGCCAGGTACTCCACCCCCGGGGCGAACGTCCCCGCCTTCTCGAGCGACATCCGCCCCCGGCTCCCGGTGCGGGGGAAGAACGGGCTGTCGCGGTCATCGTAGGAGAGCCCGACCTCGGCGGACGTTCGCGGTTCGAGGGCCTCCCGGTCGGGGAGGGTCCACGCCTGCTCGCTCGTCAGGCCCAGCGACAGGTCAAGGTAGGGGGCTAGCGGGTAGGCCACGGCCGCCCGGCCGCCCACGGTCACCGTGATCGGGTCCTCGTCCGACTCCTTACGGTAGAGGTCCAGGCTCACGAGGTCGAACACGGGGAACGAGTGGCTGTCAAACGAGAGCCCCCACGTGGTCGACCCCCCTCCGGTGAGGCCCCGGTCGAGCGATAGTGACAGGTCGATCGCCTTCCCGAGCACGTTCTTCTGGTTGTAGGTGAGGTTCCCCACGATCCCGTGGTCCTGAGGGGAGAACGCCAGGTTTCCCCCGATGCTCCCCAGCTTCTCGATGTCGGTGACGGTGACCTTGAGGACGAGCTCGTCGGCGGCCCACCGCGGTTCGAGGACGACGTCCTGGAAGTACCCGAGCGCCATCAGCGCCTGACGTCCGGCGGCGAACCGTCCCTCGGTCAGGAACTGGCCAGGCTGGAGGCCCATCACCCGCTCGATCACCCACCCCGCGGTGCGGGTGCCCTCGTCGACCTCGATCCGGCTGATGCGGCCCTCCTTCACCGTCACCGCGAGCCGGGTTCCCTCCACTCCCTCCCCTACGAACTCCACCATGAAGAACCCCTCCCGCCGGTAGTAGTCGTAGACGGGGCCGAGGGCCTGGAGGACATCGTAGTTCGTGGCCGGCTCCGCGGGCAGGGGTCCGATCCGGCTGCCGACCTTCTCCACGGGGAACGCCGTCACGCCGCGGAGGTCGATCCCGGTGAGGGGGGTCGGGACCGGAAGGAGGACCCGCTCTACGAGGTCCCAGATCAGCCACAGGCCGCCCTCGCCCGCTTCCGCCGCCACCGCTCCGGATTCGAAGAACACGGACCGGCCGAGTCGGCCGAGCGAGGCCTGGATCTCGGAGATCCTTCCCACCTCACCCACGGGAACGGAGACGAGCTTCCGGGCCTCCTCCTCCGGGATGGTGGACAGGCCGCGGAAGCGGTGCCCGACGATCACCAGTTCCTCGACCCGGAACACGAGCTCCCCTCCCCTGAGATCGGGCACGATCTGGACCGTAGCCCAGTCCATCTTCTGGTACTCCTCGACGAGTGCCCCGAGCGCTGCCTCGAGCTTCGTCTGGTTCAGGACCTCCCCCTCGTTCACCCCGTGTGCGGTGAGGACCTCCCGTAGCTTGGCCTCGGAGGGGCGGTTCCCGCCGCGGATGGCCTCGTTGAGCCATGACCAGAGGGTGCCTTGCCCCTTGGGCGCGGGTGGCAACCCCTCGAACACGATCCGTTCAATCTGCGGGTATTCCACAACCCTGAACCGCACGATAACCAGGTCCCCCTCGAACGCGAGCTCCGGGGTCACCTGCATGAAGTAGCCGAGCCTCTGGATATCCTGGACGGCGGCGAGCACCTCGTCCCGCGTGACCTGCTCGTCCACCGCAAACGGCACTGCGGCCAGGATGTCGTTCGTGGGGACATGATCGTTCCCCACGACCTCGATCCGCCCCACGGTGAACTCCTGGGCCAGCGCGAGCCCCGCCCAGCTTGCGACTAGAAGGATGATCCCTAGCTTCTTCACGCTGTTGCCTCCTCTGGAAACGCTCGGTACTGCAAGGCTTCCGCCACGTGTTCGGGCTCGATGGTAGCGGAGCCGGCGAGATCCGCAATTGTGAGGGCGACCTTGAGGGTGCGGACGTAGCCTCGTCCGGTGAGGGCAAAGTGGTCCACCGCCCGGCTGAGGAGGGCCTTCGCCTCCGGCCCGATCCGGCACAGCCGCCGCACCTCCCGCGGCCCGATCTCGGCGTTCGTGCGGGTCGAACCAGCGAACCGTCGTTGCTGGACCTCGCGCGCCGCGGCCACCCGCTTCCGCACCGCCTCCGATGGCTCCCCTCCCCCGTCGGCGAGGAGTTCATCCCGGGTGAGGCGGGGCACCTGGACGAACAGGTCCACCCGATCGAGGAACGGCCCGGACAGGCGCTTGCGGTAGGCCACCACCTCGTGGGGCCGGCACCGGCAGGGGCGGAGCGGGTCGCCGAGGTGCCCGCATGGGCAGGGGTTCATCGCCCCGACGAGCATGAACGACGCCGGGAACGTGATCGACGTCCCGGCGCGGACGACCGTGATCCGGCGCTCCTCCAACGGCTGCCGCAGCGCCTCCAGCACCTTGCGATCGAACTCCGGCAGCTCATCCAGGAACAGGACCCCGTGGTGGGCGAGCGTGATCTCGCCGGGACTGGGGATCCCGTGGCCACCTCCCACCATCCCCGCGTAGGACACGGTGTGATGGGGGGACCGGAACGGGCGCCAGCAGAGGAGCGGCCGCCCGGGGGGCAGAAGGCCGGCCACGGAGTAGATGCGCGACACCTCCAGCGCTTCGTCGAAGGTGAGCGGGGGGAGGATCCCCGGTAGGCACTGGGCGAGGAGGGACTTCCCCGCCCCCGGCGGGCCGACCATCAGGATGTGGTGTGCCCCGGCCGCGGCGATCTCGAGCGCCCGGCGGGCATGTTCCTGGCCCCTCACGAAGGAGAGGTCAATCCAGTCCGGCGGTTCCTCCGCGGGGACCGTCCGCGGGGCGGGAGGGATCGTGTGCTCCCCGCGCAGGAACCCGACCGTCTCGCCGAGGGACGCCACCGGATGTACGGCGAGTCCGTCCACGAGCGCTGCCTCCGCCGCCGAGGGGGCCGCCACGACCGCCCGCCCGATCCCCGCCTCGTGCGCGGCGAGGGCCATCGCCAGCGTCCCCCGCACCGGCCGCAGGCTCCCATCGAGCGCGAGCTCGCCCAAGAAGACCGTGTCCGCGGTCGCCTCCGGGCGCACCTGGCCGGTGGCGACGAGGAGGGCCACCGCCAAGGCGAGGTCGAACCCCGCCCCCTCCTTGCGGAGGTCGGCCGGGGCGAGGTTGGCCGTGATCCGGAGCTGGGGGAAGGAGAGGCCCGCGTTGCGGATTGCGGACCGGACCCGTTCCCGCGCCTCCGAGACCTCCTTCTCGGGGAGCCCGACGATCGCGAACCCGGGGAGGCCGGGGCTGACATCGCACTGGACCTCGATCAGCCGCGCCTCGATCCCGTACGGGGCAGCGCTAAGGACCTGGGCGAACATCCTCCTCCCGGAACGCATCGCGGATGTGGTGCAGGCCGTGGGGCCCTATCGCCACCACGTCGAACCGCACCGGGACCTCGGGCTCCCCCCCGAGGAAGGCGAGGGCCGTCCGCCACAGCCGATCGCGCTTGCCGCGGGTGACCGCCTCTTCCGGAGTCCCGTGCGCGTCATCGGCACGGGCTTTCACCTCCACGAACACGACCGTGGGGCCGTCCCGGGCGATGATGTCCACTTCCCCGCCCCGCCAGCGCCAGTTGCGGGCGACGACCCGCATCCCTTGGGACCGCAGGTGCTGGCAGGCGATCTCCTCCGCTCGTTTGCCGTCCATCGCTCCCGATCATAGCCCAAGTAGCCGAAAACGGTCGTGGATCCGTATACTGCATCTCGTGAGCATCCTCGTCCGCGGCACGGCGGTCGTGCAGCGTGCGGAAGACGGCGTCGTCCCGCACGCCGACGTGGTGATCGAGGGCCGCCGGTACGAGGCGATCCTCCCCTCCGGGGGGGCCACGGAGGAGTTCGACCGCGTGGTGGACGGCGAGGGATGCCTCCTCGTCCCCGGTCTCGTCAACGCCCACACCCACCTCGCGATGGCCCTGTTCCGCGGGTTGGCGCGCGACCTCCCCCTCGACCGGTGGCTGGCAAACGAGATCTGGCCTCGGGAACGAAAGCTCACCGCCAAGGACGTGTACTGGGGTTCGCTCCTCGGGCTGGCGGAGATGATCCGGGGTGGGACCACGGCGTTCGCGGACATGTACTTCTTCATGGACGAGGTGGGCCGGGCGGTGGAGGAGGCTGGGCTGCGCGCCCTCCTCTCCTACGGGATCATCGCCCCGACCCCGGAGCGGATCGAGCCCGAGCTGAAGAGAGCGGAGGAGCTCGTCCGGACATGGGAAGGAGCGGCGGATGGTCGGATCCGCACAGCGTTTTCCCCCCACGCCCCTCTGACCTGTTCCGCCGATGGATGGCGCCGCGCCGCGGCACTGGCCCGCGAGAATCGGGTCCCGATCCACACCCATCTTGCGGAGACGGAACAGGAGGTCGAGCGGATCCGCGCTGAGACGAAGCACTCGCCCGCTGAATGGCTGGAGGAGCTGGGCGTGTTCTCCATCCCCGTCATCGCGGCTCATTGCGTCCACCTCTCGGAGAAGGACATCGAGATCCTCGCCGCCCACGGGGCGACCGCGGTCCATTGTCCGACCTCGAACCTAAAGCTCGCCGCGGGGATCGCCCCCGTCCAGGAGATGCTCCGGGGAGGGGTCAACGTCGCCCTGGGTACAGACGGGGCGGCGTCGGCCGGAGATCTGAACATGATCGAGGAGATGCGGCTCGCCGCCCTGCTCGCCAAGCACCGGGCCCGCGATCCCGGGGCCCTACCCCCCGGGGAGGCCCTGCGCTGCGCCACCACCCGCGGGGCGATCGCCCTTGGCCTGGGGAAGGAACTGGGTACAATCGAGCCTGGACGACGGGCCGATGGTGTGCTCGTCCGCATGAACGGACTCCATGTCTGCCCCGGCTACGACCCGCTCGCGGACCTCGTCTACGCGGCGCAAGGGCTCGATGTCGAGGCGGTGTTCGTGGACGGACGGCCGCTCCTCTTGAAAGGGGAGATCCAGACGCTTGACGTGGACGAGATCAAGGGGCGGTGCCGACAGCTTGCCCGTCGGTTCCGCTAACTGAACCCTTCTCAGGCGCGCCAGCTTGAGATCGGGCGATTGGAGGTGGAGTGTGGCGCTTTCGAAGGAAACGAAACAAGAGACGATCAGGAAGTTCGCGAAGAATCCGACGGATACAGGTTCGGCCGAGGTTCAGGTTGCGCTCCTCACGGCGCGCATCAACCAGCTCACCGAGCACCTGCAGGTCCACCGCAAGGATTTCCATTCCCGCCGCGGGTTGCACAAGATCGTGGGACAGCGCCGGCGGCTGCTTCAGTACCTGCGTCGCACCGACCCCCGTCGGTACGCGCAGCTCATCCAGGAACTCAACATTCGAGGTGTGTGACGGGCATGCCACAGGTAGAGATGATGCTTGGGGGAAAGGCTCTCCGGTTGGAGAGCGGGACCATTGCCCGGCAGGCCGATGCCGCGGTCCTCGCGACGTGGGGCGACACGAAGGTCCTCGTGACGGTGGTCTGCCAGCCGACGACCCAGGAGCTCGATTACTTCCCGCTCCGGGTGGATTTCGAGGAGAGGTTCTACGCGGGGGGGAAGATCCCCGGCGGGTTCTTCAAGCGGGAGGGGAGGCCCTCCGACGACGCCGTGCTCGCGGCGCGCCTCATCGACCGCCCGATTCGCCCCTTGTTCCCCGATGGATACCGGGAGGAGGTTCACATTGTGGCCACCGTCCTCTCGGCGGAGAGGGATGCGCCACCGGACGTGGTAGGGCTCCTCGGCGCCTCGGCGGCGCTCATGATCTCCCCCGCCCCGTTTGCCGGGCCGGTGGCCGCGGTGCGGTTGGGGATGGACGAGGAGAGGATCGTCGTCCACCCGACCGATGATGTTCGCGAGGGAGGGCGGATGGACATCGTCGTTGCTGGGACCCGGTCCACAGTGACGATGGTGGAAGGCCACCTGCGGGAGGTTGCGGACGAGCAGGTGGTGGAGGCGATCGAGGCCGCCCACGCGGTCATCCGGGAATTGATCGCGTTCCAGGAGAAGTTCGTTGCCCAGCACACGATCGCCAAGAGGACGGCGGCGGTGCCCACCGCCGAGATCCTGGACGTGCGCGGCAAGGTGAGGGAGCTCGTGTGGCCCCGCCTGCCCGAGCTGCGGGCTGCTCCCACCAAGCTTGCGCGGGAGAGGATGGCGCAGACGCTCGCCACCGAGGCCGCGGCAGCGGTGACCGCCGGGTACCCGGAGGAGAAGCAGGCCATGATCGCTGCCCTCGTCACCCAGCTCTTCGACGACGTGTACCGGGAGTTCGTCCGTCAGGCGATCCTCGACCGGGGGGAGCGGATGGATGGGCGGCGACTCAATGAGATCCGGCCCATCTCGATTCAGGTTGGGCTTCTCCCCCGCGTCCACGGATCGGCCCTGTTCACGCGTGGGGAGACCCAGTCCCTCGGCACGTGCACCCTCGGGGCGACGCGCCGCGATGCCCAGATCGTGGACCTGATGATGGAGGAGGGATTGAAACGGTTCATGGTCCACTACAACTTCCCTCCCTATGCCACGGGCGAAGCAGGGCGGATCGGCTCCCCCTCCCGCCGCGCGATCGGCCACGGCCGGCTCGCGGAGGGAGCGCTATTGGCGGTGCTCCCCTCGGAAGATGATTTCCCCTACATCATCCGCGTCGTGTCGGAGATCACGGAATCGAACGGGTCCTCGTCCATGGCCTCCGTGTGTTCGGGGAGCCTCGCGATGATGGACGCCGGGGTCCCCCTCAAGCGGCCGGTGGCGGGGGTGGCGATGGGGCTCGTCGGCGATGAGGCGACGGGCAAGTATGTCATCCTCACCGATATCCTCGGCCTGGAGGACCACTACGGGGACATGGACTTCAAGGTCGCGGGGACCAGGGAGGGCGTGACCGCGTTCCAGCTCGACGTGAAGACGGGCGGCATCACGCCCGATCTCATGCGGCAGGCGATGGCCCAGGCCCGCCAGGCGCGGTTGGCGATCCTCGACCAGATGGACGCCGTCCTCCCCAAGCCGCGGCCGTCCCTCTCCCCCTATGCCCCGTGTCTCGACGTGGTGAAGGTCAATCCCGAGAAGATCGGGGCGATCATCGGCCCCGGGGGGCGGGTCATCCGCAAGCTCCAGGAGGACACGGGCACGGAGATCGACATCGAGGACGACGGCACGGTGAAGATCGTGGGCGATTCCGCCGATGCGGTGGGCCTCGCCCGGCAGGCGATCGAGGAGCTCACGGCGGAGGTTGAGGTGGGGATGACCTTCCACGCCAAGGTCGTGCGCACTGCCCCGTTCGGGGCGTTCGTCGAGCTGCGGCCGGGGGTGGACGCCCTCGTCCACATCTCGAACCTGTCCGATGGCTACGTGAAGAAGGTTGAGGACGTGGTCCGGGTTGGCGACGAGATCCTGGTCGAGGTGATCGAAACCGACGAGAATGGGCGGATCCGCTGCAAGGTTGTCCAGGAGAAGCCGCAGCTCAAGGTGGGGGACATCATCTCTGGCCAGGTCACGAACGTCGTGGACTACGGGGTGTTCGTGGAGATCGCCCCCGGCGTGCGTGGGCTCGTCCACAAGTCGCGCCTCGGGACGCAGGCCGAGCCGGCTGAAGTGGCGAAGAAGGGCGACCGGATGCTCGTGGAGATCATGGAGATCGAGGAACAGGGCCGGTACAAGCTGCGGCGGGTAGTGCCCACCGAGCCCTCCGCACCCAGCGCATGACCGAGATCTACCCTGGCTGCTACCGGGGGGAGACCGCCTCGGGCCTGACCGTGTTCGCGGAGCCGATGCCGTACCTCAACTCGGTCTCGGTTGGGCTGTGGGTGAAGGCGGGGGGGCGGGATGATCCTCCCGGCAAGGAGGGGCTTGCCCACTTCCTCGAGCACATGACGTTCAAGGGCACGGAGCGCCACAGTGCCGCCGAGATCGCTGAGGAGATCGACGTCCTGGGAGGGCACCTCAACGCGGCGACCACGAACGAGTACACGTTCTACTACACCGAGGTCTTGGCAGGGGGGCTCCCCGCTGCCCTCTCCATCCTCGAGGAGCTCGCTACGATCCCCCGCCTTGCCGAAGACGATCTCGCGCGGGAGCGGGTGGTGATCGAGGAGGAGATCCGCACCATCGAGGACAGCCCGGAGGACGTGGCGTTCCAGCTCCTCCACGAGGCCCTGTGGACGGGGGGGCACCCGCTTGGCCAGCCCGTGGTGGGGAGGGTAGCGTCCGTGGCCGGTCTTGGCCTGGGCGATCTGCGGGGCTTCTTCCGCAGCCGGTATGCCCCTTCCCAGATGGCCCTCGTTGCCGGTGGGAGGGTGGTCCCCGACGAGCTTTTCTCCCTCGCGTCGCGGTTCGGGTCAGCCCATGATCCGACCGGGACGCCGGGGCGCCATCCCCCGCAGCCGGGGGCGGGGGTTGCCCTCGCCGAGCGGGGCATCCAGCAGGTGCACGTCGTGGTGGGGTTTCCCACCGTGCCCATCGGCTCCCCTGACCGGTACGGGATCGAGGTGTTGAACTCCCTCCTCGGGGGAGGGGTCAGCTCCCGGCTCTTCCAGCGCGTGCGGGAGGAACTGGGGCTTGTCTACGCAGTGTTCTCCGCGACGTCGTACCACTCCGATGCGGGCCTGCTCGCCATCTATGCCGCTACGGAAGAGCGGAAGCTCCCTCAGGTCGTGGACCTCGTGGGGGGAGAAGTGGACGCCCTCGCCCACTGTCCGCCTGCGCCTTCGGATCTCTCTCGCGCCATCCAGCGCCTCCAGAACGCATTTCTCCTCAGCCTCGACGATCCCAGTGGGCGCATGGTGAGGTTGGGTACAGCGGCTGTGCTCGGACGAACCCCGGCTGCCCCGGAGGACGTCCTCCGCCGTCTGGGGGCCGTGGCCGCCGACGAAATTCAGGACCTCGCCCAGCGGTACCTCGTCCCGGACAGGGCGGCGTGGGCGGCGGTCGGGCCGTCTGCCGACCGGCTGCGTCAGCTCCTTGGGCGGCACGTGGGGGTGGCCTGATGCGCACCGCGCTCTACCCGGGGAGCTTCGATCCGATCACCTACGGTCACCTCGATGTCCTGAAGCGGGCGAAGCGCCTGTTTGACGAGCTCATCGTGGCGGTGGTGGAGAACCCGCGAAAGACCTCGCTCTTCACGGCCGAGGAGCGGCGGGAGCTCGTCGCCGCTTCCCTCGTCGAAGAGGGGGTCTGTGGCGTGCGCGTCGTGACCTACTCCGGGCTCCTCATCGAGTGCGCGAGGGAGCTGGGGGCGGTGGCGGTGGTGCGGGGGCTGCGGGCGACCTCCGACTTCGACTATGAATTCCAGTTCGCCCTCACGAACCGCGACCTCGCGAGCGACATCGAAACCGTGTTCCTGATGACCGCGGGACAGTACTCGTTCCTCTCCTCGTCGCTCGTGAAGGAGATCGGCCAGTACGGGGGCGATGTGGCGAAGTTCGTCCCCGCGTGCGTGGCCAAGGCATTGGCCGCGAAGTTTGGGACGAAGCGGAGATCCAAGGGGGCGAGGTGACCGATCCCCGCGTGGAGGCGATGGCGAAGGTCCTCATCGGGTACTCGCTAGAGGTGACGGGGGGCGACCTCGTCCAGATCCAGGGGAGCCCGGAGGGGACCCCGCTCCTCCTCTCCCTCTACGAGGAGGTGCTCGCTCGCGGCGGGCACCCTTGGGTTCAGCTCGGGCTCGACGAGGTGGATGAGGTGCTCTACACGAGGGCGAGCGAGGCCCAGCTCGACTTCGTTCCGAAGTTCGTGGCGGAGATGGTCGAGGAGATCCAGGCCTCGGTCTCGGTGTGGACGGAGACGAACACGAAGCGCCTCACCGGCGCTGATCCGGCCCGCCAGGCCCGGCGGGGGAAGGCGCTGCGCCCCTTGTCCGAGCGGTTCCTCGAGCGGGCTGCCGCTAAGGAACTGCGGTGGACGACGACCCTCTACCCCACCCATGCCTTCGCCCAGGATGCGGAGATGTCGTTGCGGGAGTTTACGGAGTTTGCCTTCAAGGCCTGCCTCGTCGGGGAGGAAGACCCGATCGGTGCGTGGAGGGAGATCTCCCGCCGGCAGCAGGCCATCATCGCCTGGCTTGAGCCGCGGAAGGAGATCCACGTTCTGGGCCCAGATACGGACCTTCACCTGACGGTTGGGGGGCGGACGTGGATCAACTGCGATGGCCATGAAAACTTCCCCGACGGGGAGATCTTCACTGGCCCGATCGAGGACAGCGTGAATGGCTCCATCCGGTTCACGTACCCGGCGTGCAGCTATGGCCGCGAGGTGGAGGATGTCTCCCTCGAGTTCAAGGGAGGCCGGGTGGTGAAGGCGACGGCGGGGAAGAATGAAGAGTTCCTCCTCGCGGTGCTCGACACAGATCGCGGGGCCCGTTACGTGGGAGAGTTCGCGTTTGGCACGAACCCGGGGATCCAGCGGTTCACGAAGAACACGCTGTTCGATGAGAAGATCGGGGGCACGGTCCACCTCGCGCTCGGGAAGGGGTACCCCGAATCGGGGAGCAGGAACAGCTCCGCGATCCACTGGGATATGGTGTGCGACCTGCGGCAGGGCGGGGAGGTCCACGTGGATGGGGCCCCGTTTGTGAGGGACGGGGCCTTCCTCGTCTAGCGATGGACGCCGGCCTTCAGGACCAGGTCGTCCTCGTCACCGGCGCCTCAGGGGGGATCGGGGGCGCAGCGGCCCGCCTGTTCGACCGTGAAGGGGCCCACCTCGTCCTCCACGGCCACCAGAACCTCGCGGCCCTGACCGCGCTCCAGGGGGAGCTCGTCGGGGAGAGCCTCGTCGTGTCCGCCGATCTGACCGAAGAAGAGGGGGTCGAGCACCTGTTCCGCAAGGCCCTCGATCGGTTCCGGAAGGTGGATATCCTCATCGCCAACGCTGGGATCTGGCCCCCGGCCGAGGAGCCGATCCACAGGATGAGCCTTGACCGGTGGCAGCAGACGATCGCCACCGACCTCACCTCCGTCTTCCTCTGTGCGCGCGCGTTTTTCCGCGTCCTGGAGCGGACGAAGCCGGAGGCAGCGGCCCTCGTGATCGTGGGGTCCACGGCCGCCGTGTTCGGGGAGGAGGGGCACGCCGACTACGCGGCCGCCAAGGCCGGGATCACCTACGGGCTCACGCGGTCGCTCAAGAACGAGATCGTGAGGATCGTCCCCCGCGGGCGGGTGAACGCGGTGTGCCCGGGGTGGGCGAGGACCTCCATGTCCGCGGCCGGGCTCTCCGACCCCGCCCACGTGGCGCGGGTCCTCCAGACGCGGGCCCTCCTGCGGATTGCCCAGCCGGAGGACATCGCCCACGCGATCCTGTTCCTCTCCTCGGATCGGCTGGCGGGGCACATCACGGGCGAGGTCCTCACCGTGGCCGGGGGGATGGAGGGGCGCCTCCTCCATCTCCCGGAGGAGATCGATCCGCGTCGGGCGTGACGCGATCCGGCCCCTCGCCTCTCCGCTGACCGGGTTCAGCCGTCCGTAGTCGCTGCCTCGACGACCGACTTCTGCCAGCCCTTCGAGAGGAGGAACCCCAACGCCACTAGACCCGACAGGACATTGGAGAGCGACATCCCCCACCATACCCCATCCGCTCCCAACCCGAGGGTGAACCCGAAGAGGTAAGAAAGGGGGATCCGCAGCACCCACAGCCGCACGACCCCCAGGATCATCGTCGGCACGTTATGGCCGGATCCGCGGTAGATGGCCATCGCTGCGAAGAACGTGCCCAAAAATGGCATGCTCACCGCAAACGCGCCGATGAACTGTGCCCCCACCGCGATCACATCCTGCCGTTCGGGGATGAAGAGGGCCACCACCGGGTAGCGAACGAGCCATAGGAGGACTGCCTCGACGGAGAGGATGACGACGAGAGCCGTGATCCCCTTTCGCACGAGGTCCCGCGTGCGGGCCATCACCCCTGCGCCGAGGGCCTGGCCGACCATCGTCGTCAGCCCCGTGCTCAGGCCGTCGGTGACGATGAACAGGATCCCCAATACGCGATCCCCGATCCCGTACCCGGCGAGGGCCACTTCCGCGTTGGGGAGCCGACTGATGAGCGCTGTCATGATCACGAACCCGAACGACATGCTCGACTGGCCGATCGCCGCCGGGACTCCAATCTGGAGGCTCTTGGCCATCCACCCCCACTCCGGGACCATCGCCGACGGCTCCAACCGCAGGTGGTCGCTCCCCCGCCCAAGGAGGATGAGGAAGGCGAGCATCGCCAGGCCCTGCGAGGCGATCGTGGCGTAGGCTGCACCGAGGATCCCCATCTGGGGGAGCCCTCCCCATCCCAGGACGAGGAACGGGTCGAGGGCCATGTTGACGAGGGTCCCCGCCCCGTTCACGAGGAGGGGGGTCACCGTGTCCCCGGTGGCAGCAAACGCAGCGTGGAACAGGCCTGGGAGGACCATCGTCGGGAGGCCGATGAAGATGACCTTGATGTACTGCGAAGCCGCGCTCGACACTGCTCCCTCCCCGACGAGGAGGTCGAGGAGGAACGGGGACGCGAAGTAGCCCCCCACCCCGAGGACGATCCCCGATACTGCGGACAGGATGAAGAGCTGATTCAGGGCGTGGTTCGCCTCCGTGGGCCGTCCTGCCCCCATGTACTGGGCCACGAGCGCGCTCACTGCCGCCCCGCCGAACCCGGAGATGAACGAGATGAGGAACCACACGATCGGCCACGAGACCTGGATCCCGGCCACCGCCGCCGCCGAGGTCTCGGGGGGGAGCCGCCCGATCCAGAACGCGTCGGTGAGGTTGTACAGGGTGAAGATGAGCGAGCCCAGAACGGCTGGGCCGCCGATCCGGGCCATCGTCTTCAAGGCCGGGCCGGTCAGGATCTCGTCGCGGGAGGGGGTTCGGAACCTCATGGTGAAGGCCGAAGTATACCCGAGACCGCTTGTGGTTGGGTTGACGCTGGCCTGGCACTTGGTAAAGGTCCGTTTCTCCACCCCGGAACAACGCCGATCCCCGCGCCCTTAGTAGGAAGCCCGTCCATGTTCCCGGTGGCGCTCATCTTTCTCGGCTCCTGTGGAGTGACGATCGCCCTCACCCGGCGCCGGCCGCACCCCTACCTGCGGCTGCGGGAGCGAGGGATCCGCGTGGAGAGCTACTTCCTGGGCGCCCTCCTCGGCCCGCTCCTCATCCTCGCCGCCTCCCTCGGCGTCCTCGCCCGGCAACTCGGGACTCCTATAATCCGAACACGGGTGGCCGATGCGCGAACCAGGGCTTGATCACTCCCACGTAGCATCGAGGATATTGTGAGCAGTCCAGCTCTCCTCCTCGCTGTGGGGGCCGCTGCCTTCTGGGCGCTGTCCCAGGTTCTCACGAAGGAGGGGCTGCGGCGGATGGACTTCGTTGCGTACGGCGTGGTCCGTCCCCTGTTCGCCTTGCCCTTCATCGTGGCCTATGGGTTCATCACCTCAAGCCTCCGTTTCCCGGAGCTGGGGCTGGTGGGGATCGCCGCCTGCGGGGGGGTCATCGATTCGTTCCTGGGCACCCTCCTCTACATGTTTTCTCTGCGGAGGATCCCGGCCCACCAGGCCGCTCCCCTGTCGAGTACGGCCCCGTTCTGGGGGGTGGTGACCGCAGTCCTGTTCCTCGGGGAGAGGCCGCACCCCATCGTGTTCGTCGCGGCCGTCTTGGTCGTCTTGGGAGCGTACTTCCTCGGGAGCCGACGATCGGGCGAGACCACGGGTCGTCCTGTCGTGGGGACCCTGGCCGCCCTGGGAGCCGGCGTGCTGTGGGGGGTGGCGGAGACGCTCCCCGCCAAGCACTGCCTCGCCCAGGGGATGACGCCCATCACCTACCAGCTGATCATGGTGGGCGCAGCCGCCGGAAGCTGGGGACTCCTGGCCATTTGGCGGAGGCGTCACCTCCACTGGTCCCCCAAGGGCCTCGGGATAGCCTTTCAGAGCGCGTTCGCCGGCTTCTTCCTCGGCTGGCTCCTCTGGCTTTCCGGTCTCTCCCTCGCTCCAGCCAGCGTGCTCGCCCCGGTCCGCGGCTCGACGATCCTGTTCTCCTTCCTCCTGAGCATCCTGCTCCTCCACGAACGGCCCTCCCTCCGCGCGGTTGTCGGGCTCCTGTTCGTGTCCGCTGGCGTTTTCCTCGTCTCCATCATGGCCTAGCGCTTGTCTCAGTGAACTGTGTGCTCGAACGGAGTTTTCCAGAGCTTGCCTTAGCGCACATAGGTTGGGCACGAAACAAGACCTTGTTCAAGTCCTGTTTCGTCCATCCACATCCAGGCCCTCTCGCTCACGCCTCTCGCGTCGGGTAACCGGTGATGAGGAAGTCCTCGCCTACGCGCTCGATCGAAAGGTCACGGACCCGGATCGCCTCGGCCGGGTCAGCGACGCCGTCCCCGCCCACCGCGGGCACGGCGTCCCGCCCGCCGAGGATCACGGGGGCATAGAAGAACGCGATCTTGTGGACGAGCCCCGCGGAGAGGAACGACCCCGCCACCTCCGACCCGCCCTCGACGAGGAGCGAGTCCGTCTCCCCCCCCAACCGACGGAGGAGCGCGCCGAGGTCCACCCTGTCCCCCTCCCCCGGTAGCCGCCACACCTCGGCCCCCCTCGCCCTGAGCTCGGCCTCGGTCTCAGCTGGCATCCGATCGCCGGTTGCGATGACGGTCCTCGCCTCGCCTGACAGGACCTTCGCTGCCAGAGGAGTCCGCCCCTCGCGGTCGAGGATGACCCGCAACGGCTGGGGCCCCTCCACCTCGCGGACGGTGAGCGAGGGATCATCGACGAGCACGGTGCCCACCCCAACGAGGATCGCCCCGTACCGCGCCCGCAGCAGATGGACCCGCCGCCGCGACTCGGGCCCGGTGATCCAGCGCGACCTCCCAGTCCGGGTGGCGATCTTCCCGTCGAGGCTCAGGGCGAGCTTCAGGACGACGAACGGGGTCCGCGTGCGGATCCAGTGAAAGAAGACCTCGTTCAGGCGCTGCGCCTCGTCGGCCAGGACCCCCTCCACGACCGCGACCCCCGCCTCCCGCAGGCGGACGAGGCCGCGGCCGCTCACGTGCGGGTTGGGATCAGCTGTGGCCACGATCACCCGCTTGATCCCAGCCTGGAGGATCGCATCCACGCACGGCGGGGTCTTCTTCCCCGGGAACGCAACGCACGGTTCGAGGTTGAGGTAGAGATCCCCTCCCCGCGCCCTCGCCCCGGCCTCGAGGAGCGCCACCGCCTCGGCGTGCGGGCCGCCGCACACGGCGTGGTGGCCCTCGGCGATGACCTGGCCATCCTTTACCACCACCGCCCCGACGAGCGGGTTGGGGCGGGTCCACCCCGCCCCGAGTTGAGCGAGGTCGAGGGCCCGCCTCATGAACGCTTCGTGCGTCCTGCTCTCGTCCATAACTCGAGCGCTGCCGCGTGGGGATCGGGCGTCCCGAAGATCGCCGATCCGGCGACGACCACGTCCGCCCCAGCCTCGACCACGTTCCGCACGTTCCCGGGGCCGATCCCCCCGTCCACGGCGATCTCCACCGCTCGCTCCCCGATCTCCCGGCGCAGAGCCTGAATCCGTCCCACGGCGTCCGGGAGGAACGCCTGGCCCCCGAACCCGGGCTCGACGCTCATCACGAGGACGAGGTCCACCATTCCGAGGTATGGGAACACCTCCGCGAGCGGCGTTCGCGGGCGGGATGAGATCCCTACCCTGCACCCGAGGTCTCGGATCGCGCGCAGCGCCTCCTCCGGCGGATCGGCTGCCTCGATGTGGAACGTGATCGAGTCCACCGGGCTGACCTGGAACTCCCGCGCGTAGCGGACCGGGTGCTCGATCATGAGGTGGATCGCGAATGGAAGCGAAGTGTGCTTTCGCAGCGCATTCGCGACCGGCGGGCCGAACGTGAGGTTGGGGACGAAGTGCCCGTCCATCACGTCGAGGTGGAGGAGGTCCACCGCCGGCTCGACCCGCTCCACCTCGCGGGCGAGGCAGGCGCAGTCCGCGGCGAGGAGCGAGGCGGCGAGCTTCACCCTTGGCGGCGCCTGGAGATGAGGAGCATGGACAGGAGCTGCAACGCCGCCATCGCCGCCGCGGCGACGTAGGTCAGGGCAGCCGCAGTGAGGACCTGCTTCACCCCGCCCAGCTCCTCCCGGGTCACGATCCCGCTTGAGCTCAACGCCGCAATTGCCCGCCGCGAGGCGTTGAACTCGACGGGCAACGTGACGAGGGTGAAAAGTACAGCTGCGGAGAACAAGATGATCCCGATGTTGACAAAGAGCTCCGACTGGAAGAGAAGCCCGATGACGAAAAGTGGTAACGCGAGCTGGCTTCCGAAGTTCGCCACGGGGACGATCGTCGAGCGGAGGGCGAGCGGGGCGTAGTCCTGGGCATGTTGGATGGCGTGGCCTGCCTCGTGAGCGGCCACCCCCACCGCAGCGACGGAGGGCGAGTTGGGGGCGGAGAGCCGCAGGGCCTTGGCACGGGGATCGTAGTGGTCGCCGAGGGTCCGATTGGTGGTCTCGATCTTGACCCCGCTCACCCCCGCCTCGCGCAGGATCACCTCGGCAACCTGGCCCGCACTGATCCGCCGCTGGAGGGGCACGTTGATGTATTTCGCGTAGGTGCTCCGCACCCTGTACTGGGCGTAGATCGCGAGGATGAGGGCGGGGAGGAGCACGAACAGCGTCTCCGGGTAAAACAGCCACAACATGAACTACCTCCTTCGCGTCGAAAGGTGGCCGGGGTAAGGGAGAGGGCCGTAGGCCGGATTCTGTCGTGGGGGGCCATTCATCTAGGCGGCCTACCCGGAGGCATCGGACGGGCCATCCTCAACCGCCTCCCTATTTGGCCTTGCTCCGGCTGGGGTTTACCGTGCCCGGGCGCCTCACGGTCCCGGCGGTGGGCTCTTACCCCACCGTTTCACCCTTGCCCGCACCTCCCCCCCACCCTCTCCCCGCAGGGAGAGGGGGATCAGGGGAGACCGTTGGCGGTCTGTTCTCTGTGGCACTTTCCAGGGGTCGCCCCCTCTCGGGTTGCCCCGAGCAGCCTGCCCGGCGGAGTCCGGACCTTCCTCAGGGTTTCCCCCGCGGCCCCCTGGCCGTCTCCCTACCGCCGGCTTGCCCTCGTGTACCGACAGCGAGGGCACACCCACAGTATACCCCCGAGCGAGGGCCGCCGCCTGAGGGGGCGCAGGCAGTGGGGACAGAGGAACGCGCGCGCGGCGAGGATGAGAGCCCCAATCCCGATCAACCCCGCCACCGCGTAGGCCCAAGCCCACGACCGCCGTCCCTCTTGAGGTTCCTGCCGCCCCGTCGTGAGGAGGGAGAGCAAGCCCGCGGCGAGGTTCTCTACAGCCACCGCTGGCTGGGCGCGGTTCGCTGTGACCCGCGCCTCCGCGAGGAGGTCCTCCCACTCCGGCTGGGGGAGGAGGGGACCTACCCTCTCCCCGGCACGGGCTGCGACCTGCCACCTCCGATCCTCTCCCCGCAGGAACACGACGAGGAGGGCATCCTTTGGGAGCCCCCACGCGGAGAAGATCGCCCGCGCGTAGAGATCGATGTCCCCGAACGGATCGTGCCAACTCGCGAGGTAGACGAGCGACACCCCGCGTTCCTTGAGGGAACCGATGAGGTGCTCCAGCTGCTCGCGATCCGCCCGCTCGAGGGTCTGGCCGTAGTCGTTGATCGCGCCGACCGGTTCGGGCAGAGGCTCGGCCGCTGCTAGGACGGAGGCAAGTAAAGGAACCGCGAACAGTGCTCGCAGGTCACGACCTCCCGCTCGGACTTCACCTTCTCCACCGTGGTCTCGACGAGGCGGAGGTGGCACCCGCCGCACATCCCTCCCACCACCGGCACCACCGGGCTCCCCCCGCTTCCCAGAAGCCGTTCGTAGTGCCCGCGGAGACGTAGGGGGACGCGCTGGAAGATCTCGTCGCGCCTGACGCGGAGGGCATCCTGCTCCGCCAGGATCGTGGCCCGCCGCCGGGCGAGCGCACCGAGTTCCTCCTCGAGCTCCCGCCGCCGCCCCTCGTGCGCGATCGCCTCCTCCCGTAGCTTTCCCTCGTCGGCGTCCGCTTCCGCCATCAGCTGGAGCGCCTCATCGGCCAGGGTGTCGAGCTGCCCGCGGAGGAAGGTCACCTGCTCCCGCAGGTGCTCCATCTCCTTGTAGGGGATGATGTCGTGGTCGAGCTTGTGCTGGTAGGTGCGGATCTTCTCGTCGGTGGAATCCACCTCGCCTGACTTGGCGAGGGCGGAGAGCCGGAGGGCGCGATGGCCCTCCTGGCGGCGACGGAACGCTTCCTCCTCGCTAGCGAGGAGGGTCCGGAGCCGTGCCTCCTCCCTCTCGAGGTCGGCCAGGCGCCCCGCGAGCGTGCGCAGGCTCGCATCGGCCTCGGCGAGGGAGAGGAGCTGGGCGAGGGACTCGTTCATCGCTCCATCACCACCAGGTCCGGAAAACGCTCGCGGAGGAGTCGCCCCACGTGGCCCACGAACGGTTGCTCCGTCTCCTGGTGGCCGAACGCGACTGCGGTGAGGCCGGATTCGGAGGCATCGCTTCCGTCGTGATAGCCGATCTCGCCCGTGAGGAAGAGGTCAGCGCCCGCGGCCAACGCGTCCTCCCACAGGCTCCCTCCGCTTCCCCCGCACAGGGCGACCCGCCGTACCTCCCGCTCCAGGTCCCCGTACACGGCGTGCGGCTCGACCCCCCCCAGCGCGCGGCCGAACCGGGAGACGACGTCGGAACCCGAGGCCGGTTGCGGTAGATTCCCCACCCTGCCCAGTCCATGCCGGGGAGACGGGTTCTCCAGGGGGTACACGTCGTAGGCTACCTCCTCGTAGGGATGGGCCCCCTTCATTGCGGCGAGGGCGGCGGGGAGCCGGTCGGAGGGGACCACCGTCTCCAGCCGCACCTCGTCGGCCCGCTCCTCCCGCCCCGCTTCCCCGAGGTAGGGATGCGATCCCGCCCGCGGGAGGAACGTGCCGATCCCAGGGGCACGGAACGAGCAGTGGCCATAGAGCCCGATCTCCCCCGCTCCTGCCCCGAACAGGGCCTCCGCCACCCGGTCCTCGTGCCCGCGGGGCACGAACACGGCGAGCTTGACGAGCCTCCCCCGGGAGACGAGGGGCCGCAGGGAGACAAGGCCGAGGGCCCCGGCCAGGGCCTCGCCGAGCCCTCCCCAGGCGATGTCGTAGGGGGTGTGCACGGAATAGCAGGCCGTCCCCGAGCGGACGAGGAGCAGGAGCTTTTCCCCGCGGGGCGTCCCGGGGAGGAGGCGGTCGAGGGGGCGGAAGAGGAGCGGATGGTGCGTCACGACGAGGTCCACGCAGGACAGGTCGCGCGCGACGTCGAGGCTGAGGTCGAGGGCGACCACGGCCCGTCGGCACGGCCCCGCGAGCGGCCCCACCTGGAGCCCGGACCGATCCCAGTCCTCCGCGAGCGCTGGTGGGAAGAGCTCGTCGAGGAAGGCCACCACGTCCTGGCGATCCATGTCGGGGCGAGTGTAGCGGCCCGGTCGCTTGCCAGGCAAGGAACAGCGGCTACCATGGCCGCCGATGGCGGGACACACAGGGACCGCGGACCTTCCCCTCCACGAGGGCCATGCCCCGCGGTGGTTGTTTGCGCGGATGGTCCTCCTGGCGCGGGAGATCGTCCTCGCCCTCGCCGATGAGTTCGGGACAGAAGGGGTGCTGGCCCGGCTCTCTGACCCCCGCTGGTTTCAAGCGTTGGGGTCCCTCCTCGGGTTCGACTGGCACTCGAGCGGCCTCACCACGACCACCTGCGGGGCGGTGAAGGAGGCGCTGCGCGCGGTGGGGGACGAGATCGGCCTGTACGGAGCAGGGGGCAAGGGGGCTGCCTCGCGGCGAACGCCGCTGGAGATTGCGGAGGCCGCGCCACGGCTCGCCGTCGAGCCAGGGCCGCTCGCCGACGCGTCGCGGATGGCGGCCAAGGTGGACTCCGCTGCCCTCCAGGATGGGTTTCAGATCTACCACCATGCGTTCTTCTTCGATCGGGCAGGGCGGTGGTGTGTCGTCCAGCAGGGGATGAGCGAGAAGACGGGCCTGGCCCGCCGCTACCACTGGTTCTCCGAGGCCGTTGCGGACTTCGTGTGCGAGCCCCACGCCGGGATCGTGGGACCGCGGTCCGATCTCGTCCTGAACCTCGTGGCGCGGGAAGCCGATGGGTTGCGGAGGGCAATCCCCGAGGTCGCCCGCGAGCCGCCGGAGCGGTTGGTGAGCGAACTCTCGCGCTTGCAGGCCCTGACCCTCCCCCGTCGGCACGCCCTCCTCGTCTCCGATCTCGACCCCCAGCGGCTGCGCACGGTGTTCCTCTCCTCCTATGCGAGCGAGGCGACGGACTTTGCGGGGCTCCTCCGCACCCGGGGGGTGGGGGCGAAGGGCCTGCGGGCCCTCGCCCTGCTGGCCGAGCTTCTCTACGGCACCCCCGTCTCGTTCCGCGATCCGGCCCGGTTCGCCTATGCCCACGGCGGGAAGGATGGGATCCTCTACCCGGTGGACCGGGAGACCTACGATCGAACGATCGGGATCCTCCGCCGGGCAGTGGAACGGGCGCGGTTGGGGGAACGGGAAGAGCTCGCCACGCTACGGCGGTTGGCGTCGGTTGAACCGGCCTTCATTCGGTGGCCCCCTGGGCGGCCACCGGGACGCGGATGACCTTCTTCTTCCACGTCCCGCGCCCGAGCCACAGGACGAGGGCGATCCCCGCCAGGAAGTTGCTGAGGGCCATCCCCGCCCACATCCCCGTCGTCCCGAACCCCAGTGGATAGGCAAGGGCCCAGGACAAAAAGACCCGCAACACCCACAGCCGGACGATGGACATCACCATCGGCGGCACGGTGTGGCCCGAGCCGCGGAACGTGGCCGCCGCTCCATCGAACAGGCCGAAGAACGGGATCGAGGTCCCGAACACGGCGATGAACCAACTGCCCTCCCGGATCACGTCGGGGTCGGCCACGAACACGCTGAATAGCGGGCGGCGCAGGAAGAAGGCCAGGCAGTACACCCCGATCAGGGAGAGGAACGTGGCGGTGATCCCCCGGCGGGCGATCGTCTCCGCCCGCTCGGTCTGATCGGCCCCCAGGTTCTGGCCGATCATCGCCACGAGGGCGTTCGCCGCTCCCAAGCTGATCACATTGACGAGGTTGATGAACCGGTTCCCCACAGTGTAGGAGGCCACGACCGCCGTCCCGAACCCGGACACGAGCCCCATCATCACCACGAACCCGAGCGAGCTGCTCGTCTGATCGAGGACGTTGGGGAGGCCCACCCGGAGGATGGGGAGGAGCCGCGCGCGGCGGGGCCGGAGATTCCTAAAGTGGACCCGTAGCCCTGCTCGGCCGGAGAAGAGGATCGTCAGTCCGACCACGGCGATGAGAACGCGCGAGAGGACGGTCGCAAGCGCCGCGCCGGCTACCCCCCACTCCGGGAAGGGCCCCCAGCCGAAGATGAGGAGCGGGTCGAGCACTGCATTCAGAAGGAGTGAGGAGACGTGTAGGTACATCATGAGGCGGGTGTTCCCCAACCCCACCATGAGGCCGCCGAACGCCTGGGCAAGGAACATGAACGGGAGCCCTGCGCACTCGATCCGGAGGTAGAGGAGCGCCAGAGGAAAGAGATCCTCCGGCGCACGGATGAGACGCAGCACCGCGGGGGCAGCCGCGAACCCGGTTGCTCCGAGGACGACCGATGCCAGGGCAAGGAAGCCTAGGATTTGTCCGGCTGACTCCTCTGCTCCCTTCTGATCGTGGGCCCCGTAATGCTGGGCTACGAACGCCGTCCCGGCAGCCTGGAATCCGCCGGCGAACGACATGAAGAAGAACAGGATCGGCCAGGCCATCCCCGGTGCGGCCATCGCTGCCGTGCTCAACTTCCCGAGCCAGAACGCATCCACGAGGTTGTACAGCGCCTGTACGGCCCCGGTGAGCATCGCCGGCCAGGCCAGGAGGAGCATCGTCGGGAGGATGGGCCCCTTCAGGATTTTCTCGCGCACGTACCTTGGGTTCATCGGCTGAAGGAGGAAGTATACACGACGGAACAGGGGAAGGAAACCGACTATTCTTGGTGCGCCCGGAGATCGTCGCCAGGCAGAGGCCATGGGGAGAAGGCAGTTGGAGGCAGGTGGTGCTCCTCTTAGGCGAGCTCGGCGGCATGGGAAGGAGAAAGGCGGCTGAGTGGAGCTCTCGCACCTGGGGAGAGATCCGCAGCGAGAATGGCCTTCTAGTAGGGAGCTGGTTGGGTGCACTACTAGAACCTGGTCTGGCCTCACTATGGGGCGGGGATGGACGGGAATCCCTCGCTCTGGAAACTGCGGAAGCTTGGATGCGATCTAGGTGAGGACTCCATGCTATTTCCACCCCTGATAGTGGGCAAGGTCAGTGCCGACAGAACAGGTTGGGGTGGTAACGACCTCCTGGCCCACTACACGAAACGCCTCAACCGCGTGCCAAGGCGAGGATGCTCTCGGGTGGCCACGGTCCACCGGGATGGAGCGGAGGTCGGAGCGGTGGCTTGACGCTTGGCATTCTATAGCGTATACTGTTGGCATAGCGTCTGGCGGGCGTTGCTCTCGACGGACGCGTCAGGAGGTGGAACATGTTGATCGAGGTGGCAAAGGTGCGGGATGTGCCGCCAGGAGGGCTAAAGGCCGTGGAGGCAGGGGGCAAGGAAATCGTCCTGGCCAACGGCGATGGGAAGATCTATGCCATCGCCCGCCGCTGCGGGCACATGAACGCCCCCTTGGAGAAGGGAACCCTGGCCGGAAACATCCTGACCTGTCCTATGCATGGGGCCCGGTTCGATGTCACCACCGGCAAGGTGAAGAGCGAACCGCCGGAGGGAGGACCGATGCCATCTGGGCTTCCCGAGTCATTCGTCCACCATATGGAGCGCCTGGGGTCCCTCATGGCCGAGATCAAGACTTACGATCTCCCCACCTATCGGGTCCAGGTGGAGGGGAACACCATTAAGGTCGAGATCTGAAATCAGCGTCGTAAGGGGGAGAACATGCCGCAAGAGATACCGTCTTTGGTCGCTGTGGGCCTCAATCTTGGGGGGTTGGCCGCTCTCCTTTTCCTAGTGGCTAACCTGGCAGTGATCTTCCATCTCGTGCAAAGGTTGATCGCCCCCAAGAGCCGCTGGGCCTGGCTCGACGGACTGCGGCGCCGCTGGCATTACGTACATTACATCGGCAACCTGGCCATGGTCGGGGCCATGATCGCCCACGCGGCGCTGTTAGGCCCGTATGCCTCGCCGTTGCATTGGCTCTTGGTGGCGCTGCTCGTCTGGATGGCCGGCGTTGGCATCACCCTACGCTTTACCAACGCCTCGCCGAAGGTCAAGCGGGGGCTTTCCCGCCTCCACTCCCGGTGGTACATGTTCGTGGCTGTGTTGGTGGTCTTGATCGCGGCGCACATCTGGTCACTCCCAAATTTCCCCTACCCCCTGGAGTAGGCGGGGTCACAAAAGGAGTCAAAAAATGGGAAAAGAGTTGAAGTATCCCCGGCTTTTTGAGCCGATCACGCTGCGTGGGGTGGAGATCAAGAACCGCATCCTCTGGCTTCCGCATGAGCCCCATTTCGGCAGCAACGACCACCTGCCCACGCGTCAACAGCTCTACTACTACCGGGAGCGGGCCCGGGGCGGCGTCGGGGCCATCGGCGTCCCCAGTTTGGGCGTCCACCGTAGCGGCACCTATGCTGGCCTGGTCGACGCCTACCGCCCGGAGAGCATCCCCGGGCTCCGGGCCATTGTGGATGCCGTCCACGCCTACGGGGCCAGGATCTATGCCCAGCTCACCCACTTCGGGAATCAAACCAAGAGCGCGGAGACGCACGGCCCGGCCTGGGCGCCCTCGGCCGTCCCAGACCTCACGGTGCGCGAGCTCCCCAAGGCGATGACGGTGGACGAAATCCAGGAACTGGTGGCATCCTTCGCCCGGGCGGCGGAAAATGTGCTCGCCGCCGGCTTCGACTGGGTGGAGATCAAGGTGGCCCACGACGGCATCCTGCGCCAATTCCTCTCCCCCGCGAAGAACAAGCGCACCGATGCCTACGGCGGCTCGCTCGAGAACCGCGCCCGGATCGTGATGGAGGTGCTGCGAGCCGTCCGGGACGCCCAGGGCGACGTCCCCTTGGGCGTCCGCCTGTGCCTAAACGAGTATATCCCCCACGGCTACGGCGTAGATGAGGCCGTGGAGTACGCCAGGATGTTCGCCACTGTGGCTGACTACATCAACACCGACGCGGGCACCTGGGAGTCCATGCACTACATGGTGCCACCGATGACCATCCCCATGGGCTACTTGCTTGGAGACGTGGCGCGCATCAAGCAGGCGGTGAACGTGCCGGTGATCGGCACCGGACGCATCGTGTGGCCGCAGACCGCCGAGCAAGCGCTCGCCGATGGGGCATGTGACATGATCGGCATGGCCCGGGCGCTCATCGCTGACCCCTACTGGGCGGAGAAGGCCCAGCGTGGGGCGCCGGAGGAAATCCGCGGCTGCATCGGCTGCAACCAGAAGTGCATCGGCCGGCTGCTTCAGAACCTGCCCATCTCCTGCGTGGTCAACCCCACCTCGGGCTACGAGCGTGAGTTCGGCGCCGAGTTTTTTTACAGGCCCACGCGACGGCCCCGGAAGGCAGTGGTGGTGGGCGGAGGGCCAGCGGGGATGAAAGCCGCCGAAACCATGGCCCGACGCGGGCATCAGGTGGTGCTCTTCGAGAAGGAGAGGCGGCTCGGCGGACGGGTGAACTGGGAAAGCGCCCTGCCCAATCGCCGCGGCGTCTCCGGTGCCGGCCGTTACCTGGAACAAACGGTGACCGGGCTTGCCCGGGTCGAGGTCCGGCTCGGCGTGGAAGCGGATGTGGATGCCGTCCTTTTGGAGCAGCCCGACATCGTAATCGTCGCCACCGGGGCGATGCCGGTGGCCGAGCTCCCGGGCGTGGAAGCCGCGGGCAACCTGTATCACACCCTGGATGCGCTCGCGGGACGGGTGGAGGGGGAAACGCTTTTGGTGATGGACAACGACGCCACCGAGGAGGGGGCCGGCGTGGTGGAACTCCTGCTCGGGCAAGGCAAGACAGTCCATTGGGTGACCCCGGTCTTTTTCAACGGACAGGACATAAACGTCGTTGTTTCCATTCCTTATTATCAGCGCCTAGGCGGCCGGGATGTCGGGCTTTATCCCATGAGCGTGGTGACCGGCTTCGCTCTGGGCACCGCAACGCTCCTCAACGTTCAGTACGGCACAAGACAGGAGATCACTTGGGTAGACGCCATCGTGGTGACGGGGGTTTGGGCCCCGAAAAACGAGCTCTATGAAAAGCTCCAGGGGCGACTGCCCCGGCTCCTCATCCTCGGGGATGCGGCGGCGCCGCGCACCTTGGCGGCCGCCCTGGGCGACGCCATGAGCCTGACCGAAGACCAAATAGAACATGGCAAAAAGAGGAGGTGAGAGACGATGAAGAAGTACCAGTGTCCGACCTGTGGTTACATCTACAACCCGGATGTGGGCGACCCCAGTGCAGACATCCCGCCGGGCACGCCCTTCGATGACCTGCCCGACGACTGGGTCTGCCCGGTATGCGGGACCCCTAAGGCGGAGTTCGCGCCTGTTGACTGAGGAGGTTAGCGTGCCCGCGTGGACAGTTGTGGCCGAAGCGGATGCCATTGGCGAGGGAGAGCTCCGGGCCGTCTCCGTGGCCGGGCTTCCCATCCTCCTCGTCCGGCGCCAGGGGCAGGTGTACGCTCTGGATGAGCGCTGCCCTCACCTTGGCTGCTCATTGGCCCGGGGGACTTTGGAGGGCTACATCCTGAAATGCCCGTGCCACGACTGGCGGTTCGATATCCGCACCGGCGAGTTCCTCGCCGCCCCGGAGATCAGGCTCCCCACTTACCCGGTCCGGGAGGCCGCGGGGAAGCTTTTCATCGTACGAGGAGACTAGCATGGAGGAGAAAAAGGTATTCTTGTACGCGATAAGCACCTGCCCGTGGTGTCGGAAGACCAAGCAGTTCTTCACCGATAACCACGTGGAGTTCGATTTTGTGGATGTGGACCTTCTGGAGGGCGAGGAGCAGGAGAAGGTGATGGACGAAGTGTATCGCCTGAGCGGGGCCCGTGCTTTTCCCGTGGTCATAATCGGCGAGACGACGGTGGTCGGTTACCGTCCTGACCGCTACAAGGAACTCCTGAAGATCCCTTGACCATCGTTCAGTCGGGAGGGGAGATGGAGATCGAGGCGCGGAAGCGTGAGCTGCGGGAGTGGTTTGGGAGGGTGGTCGATGTGCTTGGCTACAAATTCAGCCCCGACGAGGAGCTCGTGGACTTCTTGCTCGAGCAGGAGGTTTTGCTTGAGCGCAAGACCGGGGCTCCCTACTGTCCCTGTCAGGGCCGCACCGGGAACCGGGAGGAGGATATGCTGATCGTTTGTCCCTGCATCCCCTTCCACCGCAAGCACTTCGACGTGATGAAGCGGTGCTGGTGCGGACTTTTCGTGCATAAGGACGTCGCCGACCCAAGTGCTCTCCCCCAGATCCCCCTGACCGAAATCACCTAAATACCGGCCAGTTGAGCCGAAGGCTAGGGGCTTGTCCCCCATCCCGGCGGGTACACAAGTCTTGTGCCCAGTCAGCCTTCTTTTGAGAGCGGTGGGGAAAGGTACTGGCGGGCCCAGCGGTCGATGGCCCCGATGACCTCCCGGAGCGCTAGCCCAGCTTGGGTGAGCTCATAGGTGGTGTGCGGGGGCATCACCGAGTGCACTGTCCTCTTCACGATCCCCAGCTCCTCCAGCCGATCGAGCCGTTGGGCCAGGGTGGCTGGGTTGCAGCCGCCCACGGTGCGAGAAAGCTCGTTGAACCGCCGCGGCCCGTCGAGCAGGGCCCGAATGATGTGCAAGACCCACTTCTCCTGGAGGAGATCGATGGCCACCTCGGCCGGACATCGTTCCCTTTCTTCACCCATTCCAACTCAATGGTAACCCTTCGGCGTGTGATCGCGAGCTAACTCTCGCCCCCGATCGTGCATTTCCCTAGAAAGCGTGCCCAGGCCTGATTACGGGACGGTTTGGTTTGGGGCACGGCGTGGCATCTTTTGATTCTCCCAATCGTTTCCGGATCCGCGGTGTGAGATCGCGCGCCCCAGCCGAATTCTAGTGGGTGTCAAGGCGATCAGCGTCAATTTGGGCGCTACGGCCCTTCAGGTCAAGCACTGGTGCCCGTCCGTACGGCAAGGATGCCCTCCTCCCCGTCCACGGGCAGGACCTGAGCCGAGGTTGCCCCGATGGGGTTGGGGCGGTGCGGCAATTGGGTGGCAACTTCGCTTCTGAGGCCGATCGCGAGCCGGAACGGGAGCGCTAGGGTCCGCCGTGCTCCCCCCGCACCTATCCCGAACGAGAACGACCGGAAGCAGCGTAGCCTGTATCACGGAACTAACTCCTTACCGCACCTCACCATCTTCCATCGGGACCTGCCCCGCCGCCGGGTTCAAGGCAGCGAGGACCGGCAACCATGTCTTCCATGCTGGAACGAGCCATCGCCTTGATTGCCCTCGTGGTGCCACTGACATGCGCCGGCCTGGGGGCGGAAGTCAACCTCCCTCCGCGGGCCGAGCTCATGGTGGTGAACGTGATCCCCGGCGTGCCAGCGTCGTTCGAGCTGGCAGCTTCTGACCCCGACGGCGATCCGCTGACCTTCACCGTCCTTGGTGGCCCCCACCATGGGCAGTTGGTGGGGGATCCTCCCCACCTGACCTACATCCCCGAGCTGGGCTCTTGGGGAACGGACGAGATCACCTTCTCCGTGGCTGACCCCTATGGGGCGATCGACCTTGGGCTGGTCAAGCTCTGTGTCACGCCTCAGATCCCCACCCACTACATTGGCGATGCAGACGCGCTTTCCAAGGTAGGCCTGGCCGAACTGGCGGTGCATCTTGCCGGCCAGCAGGTCCAGGTGTGGTACATCTTCACCGAACGCGCGGGGGTCTTCGCTATCGGGGAGGTGATCCCAGTGCTCCTCCCTCCGGGCGGAGAGGTGAGCTGGGTGGGCATGTGCTGGGTGGGAGCTGAGGGTGTCCACCTTGAGTCGCCAGCCACGGACTGGGACGCCGCGGGGTTGCTTCATGTCGCCACGCGGTCCCTGCCAGCAGGGGCCTACATTCTGACCGTGGTCAAGCACCGTGAGGCGTTCTCGTTTCTCATCGCGCTGAAGGGAACGCCCGACGAGGGCACCCATCTCGCCGCTGGTGACCCGCGTGAGGAGCAAGGAGGATGAACATGCGTGCGTTCAGGATCATAGGTGTAGCGACTACAGTCGTGATGGCCTTGTCCGGGTGGGCGGCCGACGCTCCGATGCAGGTGGTGTTTGTCCCCTTCGACACCCCCACCTTGTTTGTCCTCGCTACGGGGGATCAGGGCCTGGCGTACACGATCCTTGAACTCCCCACCCAGGGTGTGCTCGTTGGGATCCCTCCCTACCTCACCTACATCCCCCGCGCCGGGTTCTCCGGGACGGATTGGGTGCACTACCTCGTCCAGACCGATCAAGGGCAGTGGGATCTCGGGACGGTGCAGCTCGTCGTCTTTTCACCCGGGGCCACGATGAGCCCATTCGTGTTCACCAGCGAGGCGGAGCTTGGCTGGTCCGGGCCGACGTTCGCCCTGGATAGCTACCGGTTCGTCTTCGGCGTCCAGGCACGGTTCACCTACTTCGAGCAGGCGTTGCGGGCGACCTGGACCGACGCGGGGTTCACGTCGTTCGTGGGCACGACGCGGGTCGCTCTCGATGGATCCTGGCCCAGCCCTTGGCGCCTTCCCATCACCCTCACCCTCGACTTCGATCCCACCGGTCCGACGTTCAGATCGTGGAACGTGGACGCCCGCACGACGATCGCAGGGGTGACCTGGGCCTACACCTTCTACTCTCCATCGGGGTTCCTGTTCGTCGTGACCGAGAACGTGGATGAGATCGTGACCGCACTGGCGTTGGGACAGATCGCCGATCCGCTACGCGAGGAGTTCGCGGACCATGGGTACACCCTTTCCCCTGGGGCGTCGGTGTCGCCGTCCGGGGGGGGATGGGAACTGACCAGCGGTGCGTGGATCTTCCGCATTGTGGAGGGCGATGGAACGCTGACTGTCTACCTCGAAGGGACCTACGCTACGTTCCAGGTACAGGGGGCGCTCGGCCCGATCGCGTTCGACAGTCGGACTACGTTCGTCCATCTCACCCCCACCTTCGGCGAGCAAAAGCTCACCCTCCGGGGCCCATGGATCTGTGAGGGGTGCCCCACGAATTGGGAACTGAACTTCGCGCAGACCAAAGCCGGGTTTGACCACCTGAGCCTCCTCATCAAGGACGTCGAGATCCCATGTCCAGGGTGCGGGGCCATTCAGACTTTCTTCGACATCGAGGTCACGTTCACCGTAGACGAGAAGAAGCTCGAGCCTTCGCTGCGGGTGAGTTCAGGCTTCGTGGCCTGTGTCAGGCCGCTGGTGGCCCTGGCCACGCCGGAGACAGGGTTCGGGCTGTCGGGCTTCGACCTCTACGGGATCGAGATCAAATGCGAACTCGCTAGCGGCTACATCCTGCGCCTCGCGACCTCGTTCAACCCCCTCCAGGATTCCTCCGTTACGGGGTACGCCCAGTTCTTCGAGCTGTGGCAGCTTGAGGGGCCGGTGGTCCCGTGCTGTGGGAACCCAGGCCGGTTCCAGCTATCGGCGTATTTCGGTCGCGAGAGCGGGTCCCTCTTTGGGCTGGGGATGGGGAACATCATCCTCTACTTCCCCGTGTCGCGCGAGGTCCTCGTCAACGTCGGCCTCAAGTTGGGGGAGGTGGACCCCGGCGATCCAGCCAAGACCTGGATCCTTGCCGTAGGGTCGAAGGGGCTGTTCTAGCTCGATAGGAAGAGGTCCCGGAACGCAGCGAGGACGGCCCGGTGGCGGCCGGGGATGAGGACGTGGTGGTTCCCGAGGGGCTCGCGGAGGAGGCGTGCGAGGGCCCCTTTGGGCATCTTGAAGGCGACTTGGGTCCGGCAGAGGTCCTCCCGATCTGGGTGCTCGGGGAGGACGGACCCCTCGACGAAGAACCCCTCCTCCAACCCCTTCCCCCCGAACCGGACGAGGGTGTAGGGGCCAGGGCGAACCCGCCCCGCCACGGCGAGGCCGAGCCCCGACTCGAAGTGGGTCCGCAGGCGGTAGGAGGCGACGAGGGAGAGGGGCACCGTGCAGTGGGCGAGGATGAGCCGTTCCCTCTTGAGGTCGAGGTCGGCGGGGTTGGCGAGGAACCCCGGGCTGCCGGTCAGCTCCTGCGCGACGATCAGCGCCAGCAGTGCCGGCAGGTCCCCTTCGCACCCTCCCGGGATCCCGGCATCGGACAGGCACGCCAGGGCCCAGCACGCGGTCATCCGGTGGGGGAGGAGCCCGAAGCAGGCGATGGTCAGGGCGTCCAACCCTTCCTCCTCGACCAGCTGTGCCAGGGCAGCGTGGACACGGCTCGCCATCGTTCGCTCCCCCTCCCCGATCCCCTCTCCGTTTCCTCCGATCGGGGTTGCCCCCTCCCGCGGGAGGCGGGCGAGGACGGCATCGAGCGGGAATGGACGCACGGTCCACCCGAGCTTCCCCGCGAGCGCGTCCGGGCTCGGTGAGCTGGCCACGAGCCATGGAGAGGGGTCCCCGATCAGCCCCACCACCTTCCCCCTCAGGTTCCGGGCGAGGGCCACCGCTTGCCCCAGGACGGGGAGGGCTACCTCCTCTGCCCCGAGGTGAGAAAGCCACACTGGGCGGTGGTCCTGACGTAGGCGGGCCGCGATCTCGAGCGCTGCGGGGAGGGAGTTGTGGCCGGGGTGCGTGAGGAGGACGATCGGTCCCCGCGCCCGGTCAGCGAACGCGAGGGCCTTCCTCTCCGTTCCCCCGGTGAGGATGAGGAGGAAGTGGGCCGGCTCGGCCGCGATCGCCTCCTCCTCCACCGCGACCAGCTCCACGTTCGCCCGCTCCCGAAACGCCTCGACAACGGGACGCACCAGGTCCTCCCCCGCGCCGTGAAGGCCCGAGGCGAGCGGAAGCACCGGCACTCGAATCTCAGCCATCGTTCTCTCCTCTCATCGGCACGGTGTAGCCGAGCGGGTTTGCGAGCACGAACGTGAGCTTGGGGATCCGGCGCACGGAGAGGCGGCGGGCGAGCCGGGCCCGGATGAACGCGCGGTCGTGGGCCAGGGCAGCACGGGCTTTCTCCTGATCCGCGGCCCCCCCCTGGAGGGCCACCGCCACCACCGCCTCCTCCCCATCCGGGGAGAGCCGCACCCCCATCACGGTGGGCAACGCGACGCGGAGGGCGGGGTCCTTGACCTCGAACTCGAGGATCGCGGCGACCTCGTGGGCGATCGTGGCCACGAGCCGGGAGCGGTTGTGAGTGGACATCACAGGATGGAGAGGTTGTGCCCCTCGATGTAGTAGTCCCGGCTTCCCTGGAGCGTGTCGAGGAGCTTCATCAGCACCTCATCGGTGTGCCGGCGAGCGTTGGAGAGGCAAGCGAACCCGAGGACCGCGCTTTTGGGATCGTCCAAGCTATCCAGTTCCGCTGCTGACACGTTGAATTCCCGCCTCGCTCGGGCGAGGACCGGTGCCACCACCGACCGCTTCTCCTTTAGGGTCCGCGGACCGGGGAGCCTCAGCCGCACCTGAAGCACGCCCACGGGCATCGCTCTAGACCAGGACCTCCTCGACGGTGTAGATCTCGAGGGTGTCCCCGGGACGAACATCGTTCCAGTCGCGAATGCGGATCCCGCACTCCCGGCCCGCCTGCACCTCGCGCACATCGTCGGTGAACCGCTTGAGGGATGCGATCTCTCCCACGAACACCTCTTCCCCGTTGCGGAACGCCTTGACCCTCCCCCCCCGCACGACGCGCCCCGCGCGGACGGAGCATCCCGCGACCCGGCCCACGCCTTCGATGTCGAACGTCTGGAGGACCTCGGCCTCGCCCACCTTGACCTCGCGGTACTCGGGCCCCAGCAGCCGGCGCAGGGCCCGTCCCACGTCCTGGGTGAGGTCGTAGATGATGTCGTAGGTCCGCACGGGGATGTTCCGCTGCTCGGCCAGCCGCGCCGCCTTGCCATCCACCCGCACCGCAAACCCGACGACTAGGGGCTGGCCTTCCTCCTCCGCCGCGGCGAGAAGGACGTCGGACTCCGTGATCGGCCCCACGCCGGCGTGGAGGAGCTCGAGCTCCACCCCATCGGCCTTGAGCGTTCCCAGCTCGTGCTTGGCCGCATCGAGGGCGCCTGTGCTCGCCGCCTTGAGCACCACGACGAGCTTCTTCGTCTGGGCGATCTGGATGAGCTCCTCGAACGTCTTGGGGGCCCGCACTGCCCGCCGCTCTTCCATACTGGCCCGCGCCCTCTCTGCTGCGATGCGGCGGGCCTCGTTGGGGTTCTCGATCCGCTCGACCGCCTCCCCTGCTGGGGGGACCCCATCCAAGCCGAGGATCTGGACCGGCGTTCCTGGGCCAGCGGCGGCAACGCGCGCGCCCCGGTGGTCGAGGAGGGCCCGCACCCGGCCCCACGTGCTCCCCGCCACGAGCACGTCCCGCTCCCGGAGGGTCCCGTTCTTCACCACAACCGTCGCGAGCGGTCCCCGGGTTGGGTCGAGGTTCGACTCGATGATCGTCGCCTCAAGCTTCCCCTCCGGATCCCCGTAGATCCCCTCCATGTCCGCTACGAGGAGGATCATCTCCAGAAGCTCATCCACCCCCTGCCCGGTGAGGGCGGAGACGGGGACCGTGACCGTCGTCCCCCCCCACTCCTCCGGGGTGTATCCGAGCTTGGCGAGGTCCTGGAGGACGCGGTCCTTGTTCGCACCGGGCTTATCCATCTTATTGATGGCGACGATCATCGGCACGCCGGCTGCCTTGATGTGGTCCACCGCCTCCAGGGTCTGGGCCATCACCCCGTCATCGGCCGCCACAACGAGGATGGCGATGTCCGTGACCTGCGCCCCGCGGGCCCGCATCGCCGTGAACGCGCGGTGGCCGGGGGTGTCGATGAACGTGATGAGGCGTTCGTGGACGGACACCTGGTAGGCCCCGATGGACTGCGTGATCCCACCCGCTTCCCCTTCCGCGACGTGGGCCTTGCGGATCGCGTCGAGAAGGGTCGTCTTCCCGTGATCGATGTGGCCCAGCACGGCCACGACGGGTGGGCGGGGCGTCCCGCGCGGCTTCGGAGGGGCCTTCGCTTCTGCGGGAGCTTCGCTGGGGGTGGGAGGGACCCGCTCCCGGAAGAACTCGCGGATGAGGTCCGCCTCCTCGTCGGTCACCGTGCTCACCGCTCTCAGTCCGGGCATCCCCAATGCGACGAGGGCCTCCAAGAGGTCCTTGGAAGGGATCCCGAGGTCACGGGCGATCTCGTACACGCGCTTCTTGGTCAAGCTCCTCCTCTGCCGGGCGTCACGCCGGCGTCAGCCGGTGCCGTCCCTTGCTCCTTCGCCGGGCGAGCACGGCCCGTCCGGCCGGTGTCCGCCTGCGGGCCAGGAACCCGTGGACGCGGTACCGGCGCCGACGATGGGGTTGGTAGGTGCGCTTGGGCATGAGTCCCTCCTTCTCGTCCTCTCACCGCAATTTCGCCCATTCTCCCTTGGATTCGGCTGGGGTGCAACGTGGGTTGTGGCGAAAGGAGGACCTGGACACCTCGCCACCGGGTGCGGCAGATCGGAGGGAGGGTCCCCGCATCGGCCAGCCACGAGGCGAGGTACCGCTGGACCTTGGCCTCCCCGGGGTAGCCCCACCCGAAGTCCCCGAACTGGCGGCGCAGGGCGACCACGTACCCATCCCGCACCACCTTCGCCAGGAGCGAGGCCGCCGCGACGGCCGGATGGTCGCGGTCCGCCTTGGGGACCACCGAGATTCCCTCCGGGGGGAGCCCCGACCGGGCGGAGAGGGAATCCCTGAACTTGGGGATGGCCCGCGGCCCGACCGGGGTATCCATCACGATCCGGTCCGGGGAGAGGGCGGACGCGATCCGCAGGGCTGCGTCTCGTTCGAGGGAGGTGAGGTTCTCCTGGTTCACCGCTGCGGCCGGGACGACGACCGCCCTTGCCCGGACCCCCGACCGCGCGATCGCCCGCACCAAAGCGCACCTCTCCCCGCGCGGGACGCGCTTGGAGTCGCGCGCTCCCAGCTCCCATAGTCCTAGGAGGTCCTCCTCCGCGACGCACACTCCCGCTACGACGAGGGGCCCGAGCACCGCCCCCCGCCCCGCTTCATCGATCCCGAGGACCTTCCCCACCCTCACCGCCAGGACTGGCGGTGGCGCTGCCACCGCCACCAGGTCACGAGGCCCGGGACCACCTCCCGCCGCTTGAAGGGAAAGACGAGGAGGGCTCCCGCGATGAACCCACCGATGTGGGCGAACCACGCTACCCCCTCCGCTCCCCCGAGGTCGGCCAGGCCCGAGAAGAGCTGGAGCAGGAACCAGAACCCGAGGAGCAGGAGCGCCGGGATCTCCATGAAATGGAGGAAGATGAACAGGGGGACCACGGTGAGCACGCGGGCCCAGGGAAACAGGACGAGGTAGGCTCCCAGCACCCCCGCGATCGCCCCTGACGCCCCGATCATGGGGATCGTGGAGCGGGCGCTCACCGCCGCCTGCAGCACCGCCCCCCATGCCCCGGTGAGAAGATAGAAGAGGAGGAACCTCCCGCGCCCGAGAGCGGCCTCGACGTTGTCCCCGAATATCCAAAGGTAGAGCATGTTCCCCAGGAGATGGAGCCACCCTCCGTGGAGGAACATCGAGGTGAGGATCGTGACCCAAATCGGGAACGGCACCGTAGGCGCGAGGTCCGTCCCCGACCAGAGCTCCGCGGGGATGAGCCCGAACCGAATCACAAACTGATCCCGTTCCGTGACGGGGTAGAGGCAGCCCCGCCCGTACCGGCGGTACATGACGGGATCGAGCCCCGGGGCGGACTGCCCGAACGTGGTCTCCCATTCGCAGCGATCGAGGAACACGAGCCAGCTATCCGAGTAGCTCAGGGTGTAGAGGAACGCGGCCACGTTGAGGACGATGAGGGCGATCGTGACGTAGGGCACGACCCCACTCGGCTGACCATCGCGCACCGGGATCATCTTGGGCTCCTTGAGTTCCATTCTAGCGCCCGTGAAGGGGGAGAGGTAGTTGTGTCCTCGCCACCTTCCCTATACCATGGCCGGGAGAAAAGGAGGGGTCAGTGGAGCTTCTGCGCAAGCTGTCCGAGGCGGCCGGGGTTCCGGGCCGGGAGGAGGAAGTGCGGACGATCGTCCGCGGCGCCCTGAAGGGGCATGTGGATACGGTGGAAGTGGATCGGCTCGGGAACCTCATCGCCCACAAGAAGGGCCAGGGCCCGAAGGTGGTCGTGGCTGGCCACATGGACGAGATCGGGTTCCTCGTGTCCCACGTGGATGAGGAGACGGGGTTCTTGCGGATTGAGCCCGTGGGAGGGTTCGATCCGCGGACCCTCATCGCGTCGCGGGTCACCGTCCACGCCAAAGGGGGGCCCCTTCTCGGCCTCATCGGCACCAAGCCGGTCCACATCCTCACCGACGAGGAGAGGAAGAAGGAGATCCGGATCCAGGACCTGTTCGTGGACATCGGGCTCCCCGGGAAAAAGGCGGCAAAGGCAGTGCGGGTGGGGGATCCGGTGACCCTCGTTCAGTCGTTCGCCCGCGTCGGGGATCTCGTGTCGGGGAAGGCCCTCGACGACCGGGTCGGGGTGTACGTGGGGATCGAGGCCGTGCGGCTGCTGAAGAAGCACCAGGCCGATGTGTACTTCGTGGGGACGGTCCAGGAGGAGGTCGGGCTGCGGGGAGCGCGGGCGAGCGCGTTCGCGATCAACCCCGACATCGGCGTCGCCCTCGACGTGACCCTGGCCTGCGACATGCCCGGCGTGTCCGCCCACGAGCAGGTCACGAAGCTCGGGAAGGGCGTGGCGATCAAGGTCAAGGACTCCGCCTCCATCTCCCATCCCGGTCTCGTGCGGTTCCTCGTTGAGCTCGCTGAGGAGAAGAAGATCCCGTATCAGATGGAGATCTTGCCCCGCGGAGGGACCGACGCGGGCGCGATCCAGCTGGCACGGGAAGGGGCGGCGGTGGTGACCCTGTCCGTCCCCACGCGGTACGTGCACTCCGTGGTGGAGGCCGCCCATGTGGACGATATCGAGGCTGCGATCGCCCTCCTCGCGGCATTCCTCGATGCCTGCCCTCGGGCCGACCTCGCGCTGTGAGGGCGGGCTCGCCCGGGAACTGAGGAGGATTCGCTGAAGAGGATCCTGTTCCACGACGTGGACGCGATCGCGACCTTCGACCGGGACCGGCGTGAACTCCAGGGGGGGTGGCTCCTCGTCGCGGGGAACCGGATCGCCGCACTGGGGACCGGACCTGCTCCGCGGGGGCCGTTCGACGAGGTCGTCTCCGGCCGCGACCGGGTGATGATCCCAGGGCTGGTGAACACCCACCATCACCTCTACCAGACCCTGTTTCGCGCCGTGCCGGGGGCGCAAGGTAAGAAGCTCTTCGACTGGCTTCTGTTCCTGTACGAGGTGTGGCGGGGGATCGACGAGGATGCGGTGCGTACCTCGGCGATCGTGGGGTGTATCGAGCTCCTCCTCTCCGGCTGCACCACCACCACTGACCACCTCTACCTTTTCCCCCGCGGGCGGGAGCGGCTCACTGACCTCGAGATCGAGGCGGCGGGGGAGGTGGGGATCCGGTTCCATCCCACCCGGGGTTCGATGTCGCTCTCCCGCGACGAGGGAGGCCTTCCTCCGCCGGATGTGGTCCAGAGCGAAGAGGAGATCCTCGCTGACAGCGAACGGCTCATCGCGCAGTGGCACGACCCCTCGTTCGGGGCGATGGTGCGGATCGCCCTCGCCCCCTGCTCCCCGTTCTCCGTGACCCCGGAGCTGATGCGGGAGACGGCTGAACTGGCCCGGGAGCACGGGGTCCTCCTCCACACCCACCTCGCCGAGACGACCGATGAGGAGGCGTTCTGCCTCTCGAAGTTCGGGATGCGGCCCGTGGACTACCTGGAGGACGTGGGCTGGCTCGCTGGCGACGCGTGGCTCGCCCACCTCGTCCACCTCACGTCGCACGACATCCGGCGGCTGGCGCGGGCCGGGGTGGGGATGGCCCACTGTCCGAGCTCGAACATGATCCTCGGGTCGGGGATCGCCCCTGTGCCGGAGGCCCTGCGGGAGGGGATGGCGGTGGGCCTCGGCGTGGACGGGTCCGCCTCCAACGACACCTCGAACATGGTCCGCGAGGCGCGGCAGGCGATGCTCTTGGCCCGCGTGAAGCAGGGGGCGGAGGCGATGAGCGCCCGCACCGCGCTCGAACTCGCGACTCGCGGCGGGGCGCGCGTCCTCCACCGCGAGGAGGAGATCGGTTCCCTGGAAGAGGGGAAGTGCGCTGACCTCGTCCTGTTTGATCTTTCCGCGCTCGAGTTCGCCGGCGCGGCCGACCCCGTGGCGGCCCTCATCCACTGCGGGGCCCAGTACGCCGATCTTGTGATGGTGGACGGCGAGGTCCGCGTGCGGGGGGGCAGGCTTGTGGATGAACGCCTCCTCGAGTTCATCCCCCGCCAGCGCGCGCTGTCGCGGCTGCTCGTCGAAGGCCGGTGAGGGTCGAGGTCCACATCTTCTTCCCGTTCCGCACGGAGATCGGTGAGGATCCGATCTCCCTCGACCTCCCTTCCGGGGCGGACGTCGCAGCGGCGGTGGCGGCGCTCGGGGAACGGTATCCCGTCTTGCGGGAGAGGATCTACGGACCCGATGGTCGGATCGGTCGCCACGTCTTGGCCCTCGTCAACGGGACGGCGGTCCAGTTCAAACAAGGGTTCGCGACCCCACTTTCTGACGGCGCCGTTCTCACCCTCCTCCCGCCCGTGGGCGGTGGGTAACCGGGGCCGCCCTCGTCCACGTCCCTGCCATGGGTTTGAAGGAGGTGCTCCATCGCCCTCGAGGATCCTCGTTGTGCCTCCGCACTTGGGGGCAAGGAGGAACCACGATGACAAGGCAGAAGAAGATCGTGCTGACGGGAGTCCTGGCACTCGTGGCCGGGCTCGCCACGGCGTTCGTGGTGCTCGGTCAGACCACGGATGTCCAGACAGCAGACGCAACGGCAACCCGACCCGACCTCTGGGCGAAGGTGGCCGCGAACCTCGGGATCACGAAGGATGCGCTCAGGGCCGCGTTCGACCAGGCGGAGATCGAGATGATCGATGCAGCGTTGGCGGCCGGGACCATCACCGAGGACCAGGCGAGAGAGATGAAGGCGAGGATCGAGACCCGGAGGGCGCTGGACGCGGTGCTCGATCAGGCAGTCGCCGATGGGAAGATCACCGAGGAGCAGCTGGACCTCCTGGGGGGGTGCGCCGGCCTTGGCCGCGCGAGAGAGGGAGGGTTCACGTCCCATGGCCGGGGAGGTGGGGGGCCGGGGCTCATGGGCCGCTAAGGAGGTCCCGTTTCCCCGAGCGACGGGGTGCGCCGAGCGCCCCGTCGCTCGGTTCTGCCTGTCCCCTCGCTGGCTGAGGTGAGAGGCCGTCGTTAGCGGTTGAGGTAGCGGTTGCGGGGCCCGTACAGGGCCGCGAGCTCGTCCACGGAGAACTCCCGTGCGCTGAAGTACACCGTGAGCTCGAACTCCGACTCCGCGCCGAAGAGTTCTGGACCCACCTTGATCGTGTACGTCCCTGGGGAGACAGCATGGGCTCCCGTGTACACATCGGTAAAGCTACCGGGACGGAACGTGACTCTTTTCCCCGCCGGGTCGTACAAGGTGGCACGAATCTGTTGCCCCCGCTCAAACACCAGCGACAGGGCGACGTAGCCCGGCGCGGTGATGTTCAGGTTGTAGGTGATGGTGTGGCAGCGGCCCAGGCTGAGATCGGAATCGCTGTTGCACGTGGCGAGGCGGCGGATCCGACCCCGCGCCTCGAAGATGACCGTGATGCTCGCCCCGGTCACGGCGGTTCCGGGGCCGATGGCCCCCGAGGTGCCATCGAGGGTCCACGATGCGTACATCGCCTCGGCGAGGGGGAGGTAGGTCGGGAAGAGGTCGGTGGGAGCGGTGAACGCCCATGAGTGGAACACCCTGTTGTCGGCCCCTGCCGCCACAACGCGCCATTGGCGGAACGTCTCCCCCTCATGGCTGAACTCGGCGACGTAGCCGGTCCCGGTGGGGTAACCGGTGGTGTCGATGCATACCAAGGAGCTTCCCGAGACGAGATCGCACTTGTAGGCGTTGAGGAGGTCCTGTGGGGTCTCGTAGCGGCCGCCCAGGAGGGTCGAGGCAAAACTCGCGATCGTGACCGTGGTGTAATAGGCATCCGTCCCTGCCTTGCCGGAGAGAAGGAGCGTGTAGTCGTTTTCTTTAGTCGCGACCCACTCCGCAGGATAGCGGATACAGTACCCATTCTCTTCCCAGCAGTACACCTGGTTGAGGTTGACCGTAGCTCCCGCGGTGAGGGCACAGCACATGACCATGCCCAGTATCGCCATCCACACCGACCTACCCATGGCACCTCCTTTGAGACAGTGCAGTATACACCTCGGCTGTGTGGTGAAGGTAGCCACCTTCGGACCACCGATCAGAGCCCAACCTCATCTTCACGGCTGCGCGCCGCGATCGGGGTTCACCTCGTCCGCGGTGCGGGGAGAGCGATGGGGAGATGCCTCGCCAAGAAGGAGGGCCGACCTCGGGCCGGCCCTCTATCCGTCCGTTCCGGGAGCCCTACACCTTCGGCGGGGGCGGGATGTGCCCCTGCTTCTGGAGGATCTCCACCTCGGCCCGCGCGTGACGGATCATCGTCTCGGCCTGCTTCCGGAGCTCGGCCTTCGGAAGGACCCGCCGCGCCACCCCCTGCTCGATCGCCTTCAGGCCCACCGCTACCGCCTCGTTCACGAACACGTCGAGGTCCATCATCGAGGGGACGATGTAGTCCTCGCGGAGGCCCTTCTCCTCAGCGTTCTTGGCGATCGCTTCCGCAGCGGCGATCGCCATTTCGTCGGTGATCGTCTTGGCGAATACGTCCAATGTGCCGCGGAAGATGGCGGGGAATCCCAATGAATTGTTGATCTGGTTCGGGAAATCCGAGCGGCCGGTGCCCACGATCCGCGCCCCCGCTTCCACCGCCTCCCAGGGCCAGATCTCGGGGATCGGGTTGGCGCACGCGAAGACGATGGGGTCCTTGGCCATCCGCTTCACCCACTCCGGCTTGATCGTCCCTGGGCCGGGCTTGGAGTAGCCGATGACCATGTCCATCCCTTCCATGGCCGTGGGGATGGCATCCTCGACCTTCGCGCACCGGCGGTTCTCGGCGTTCGTGCGGCCGACGATGTCCTTCGTGTACCTGAACAGGGTGTCGAAATCGGGGCGCTCACGGTGAACGATCCCGTTGATATCGGTCATCACCACGTTGCCGGGATTCACCCCCCACGCGATCAGCACGCGGAGGGTGGCGATCCCCGCCGCCCCCGCGCCGATCATGGCGATGCGGGCCTTGTGCTTGGGGATGCCCTTCAGCTTGAGGGCATTGATGACCCCAGCGACCGTCACCGCGGCCGTGCCCTGCTGATCGTCGTGCCACACTGGGATCTCCGTCTCCTCCCGCAGCCGATCGAGGATGTAGAAACACTTTGGACTTGCGAAGTCCTCGAGGTTGATCCCCCCGAACGCGGGGGCGATCCACTTCACGGCCTGGATGATTTCGTCGGCGTCCTTCGTGGCGAGCGTGATCGGGAACGCATCCACCCCGCCGAGGTACTTGAAGAGGAGCCCTTTCCCTTCCATCACCGGGAGCGCGGCGTGGGGGCCGATGTCGCCCAAGCCCAGCACCCGCGTGCCATCGGACACAACGGCGACCATGTTCCCCTTGTTCGTGTACTCGAATACCTTCTCCGGGGCTTCGGCGATTTCGCGGCAGGGCTGGGCGACGCCGGGCGTGTACCAGATCGCGAAGTCGTCGTAGCCGGTGATGGCGCACTTCACGCCCAGTCCGACCTTGCCCCGGTAGAAGGCATGCCAGGCCGGGGCCTTCCTCCCCGGCTCCTTCGCCTTGGCGAGCAGTTCCTCGACGTTCGGCTTGTTTTCCTTCATTCCCCCTCCCTAAACTATGAGCGGATCCGGGCGCGAATCCCCTTCATGTTCGCCTCGACCTGGACCGCGAGGTCCTTGTAGAGCGATTTGCCGTGGCTATCCATCGCCACGACGAGGGGCCCAAACCGCTCCACCTCCATGACCCAGATCGCCTCCGGCATCCCCAGTTCCTCGAGCCAGTGGACAGCCGCCACCCGCTTCACAGCCTTCGCCGCCAACGCCCCCGCCCCGCCGGTGAAGTGGGTGTACACCGCCCCGACCTCGCCGAGGGCGGCGAGGGTCTTGTCGCCCATCCCGCCCTTGCCGACGATGATCCGCGTCTTGAACTTGCGCAGGAAGTCGGCCTCGAAGAGCTCCATTCGGGCCGAGGTTGTGGGGCCGGCGGCGAGGATCTGCCACCTTCCCTCCACCTTCTGGGCCACTGGGCCGCAGTGGAACAGGGCCAATCCCTCCACCGGAAGCGGGCTCCCCCGCTCGAGCATCATCTTGTGGGCCTCGTCGCGGGCGGTGAACATCGTCCCCGAGACGTAGATCACGTCCCCGGCCCGGAGGGCACGGGCGTCCTTCTCCGAGATCGGCGTTGTGAGCACGCGATCCATCACGCCACCTCCATCCGTCCATCCGCGCGCACGCGCACGGTCGCGCGGCGGTGGGCCCAGCACTGGGTAACGATCCCCACCGGCAACGACGCGGGATGCCGGTGGGCGTATTCGGCGTGCACCGCCAACACGGTCGTCTTCCCCCCGAGCCCCATCGGCCCCACGCCGGACGCGTTGATGAGGTCCTCCAGCTCAGCCTCGAGCGCGGCCACTTCCGGCTCGGGGTGCCGCTGCCCGAGGGGGCGCAGGAGGGCCGTCTTCCCCAGCTTCAGGGCAAGATCAGCCCCGCCCCCGATCCCGACCCCGACCACGGTCGGCGGGCAGGGGAGGCCGCCGCAGCCCACCACATGCTCGACCACTGCCTCCTTGACCCCCTTCAGCCCGACGCCGGGGGCAAGCATCTTCAGGGCGCAGCAGTTCTCCGACCCCCCGCCCTTGGGGAGGATGTGGATCTCCGCTCCATCCCCGTCCGTCATCTCCCACGTCACGGCCGGGATGTAGCGGCCGGTGTTGTCACCGGGGTTCTTCCCGGTGAAGGGGTGGACCGTGTTGGGCCTGAGGGGAACCGCCTTCGTCGCCAGCCGCGCCGCCTCGGGGAGGGCGCCCACGAGGGCGGGGAGGTGGGGGAATCCCATCCCCAGTCTGACGAAGAACGTAATCGTCCCCGTATCTTGGCAGATCGGGACCATGCCCTCCCGAGCGATCCGCACGTTCTCCAGGATCGCCTCCAGCTGCACCCGGGCCGGTCCTGCCTCCCGGTCGCGGGCCGCCTCAAGCGCCCGCACGACATCGGGCGGAAGGATCGTCGCCGCCTTGCCGATCGCCAGAGCTAGCTCGTTGCCGAAGTTCACTTGTTCCCTCCCATCTCCGCCACCTTCGCCGCGTACATCTCGTGGTAGGTCGGTTTGTCTACGTCGACGAATTTGCCGACGAGGAACGGCTTCCCAGATACGATCTCCGCCTCCTTGGGGTCCGCCCCGTGGCGGATCACAGCGTGGTCTGCGTAGTAGCGCAGCTCGTCCAGGCCCTCCCCGATCCGGTTGCGGCGGCCGTAGTTCGTCGGGCACGGGGAGATGACCTCCACAAACGTGAACCCCTCGTGGGCCATCGCCTCCACGAGCCCCTTCTGGAGGCGGCGGCCGTCGAGCGTCGTCCACCGCGCGACATAGCTCGCCCCGGCCGAGGCGGCGAGGTGAACGAGGTTGAACGGGTGCTCGAAGTTGCCGAACGGGGTCGTCGTGGTCTTCCCGTCGAGGGGGGTGGTGGGCCCGCACTGGCCGCCCGTCATCCCGTAGTTGAAGTTGTTCACGCACACCACGGTCAGGTCGAGGTTGCGCCGCGCCGCATGGATGAGGTGGTTCCCGCCGATCGCGAACAGGTCCCCGTCGCCGGAGATCACGGCCACGTGGAGTTTGGGGTTGGCGAGCTTGAGGCCGGTGGCGAACGGGATCGCCCGGCCGTGGGTGGTATGGTACGCGTCCAATTTGAGGTAGCCGGCGATGCGGCCGGTACAGCCGATCCCCGACACGACCGCGACCTCGTCGGGATCCCACCCCAGCTCATCGAGGGCGTAAAGGAAGTTCCCGAGAACCGTTCCCAATCCGCACCCGGAGCACCAGATGTGGGGGATACGGTCCGTGCGGAGGTACTTCTCCATCGGGTGCCGGGCCCCGGGGACGATCTCGAAAGCGGGCTTCGTCTTCACCTGCATCGTGCCACCTCCTTGATCCCGGCGAGGACCTCCTCGGGGGTGTGGATCCGCCCCCCAGCGTGGGACACGCCCGCGAGAGGGACCTTGCCCCGGGTCGCCCGCTCCACCTCGCGGCTCATTTGCCCCAGGTTCAGCTCCACGACCGCGATCCCCCTCACCTGATCCGCAAGGGCCCGCACCCGCTCGTCGGGGAACGGCCACGCCGTGATGAGGCGCAGCATCCCCGCCTTGATCCCCTGCTGACGGGCCTGGGCGAGGGCTCCGTAGGCAACGCGGGCGGAGATCCCGTAGGACACGACCGCGACCTCGGCATCGTCGAGGCCCACTTCCTCGTAGAGCGTGTACTCCTCCCGGTAGCGGAGGACCTTCTCTGCGAGCCGACGCACGAGCCTGTCGTGGGCCTCGGCGGACATGTCCGGGTACCCTCGCTCGTCGTGGGTGAGGCCGGTGACGTGGACCCGGTACCCCTCGCCCGCGCACGCCATCGGGGGGACGAGGTCGGGATCGGGCTGGTAGGGGATGAACTCCTCCGGCGGGACCTGGGGCCGCCGCCGGGGGGCCAGGGGGACCTCGCCCGGGATCTCCACCCGCTCGTACATGTGCCCCACCACCTCGTCCGTCATGAGGAGCACCGGAACCCGGAACCGCTCGGAGAGGGCGAACGCGCGCACCGTGAGATCGAACGCCTCCTGGGGGGAGGCAGGGACGAGGGCGATGATCTCGTAGTGGCCGTGGGAGCCCCACCGCGCCTGCATCATGTCCCCTTGGCCAACGGCGGTGGGGAGGCCGGTCGAGGGCGCACCGCGCTGAACATCCACCACCACGCACGGGGTTTCGGTCATGATCGCCAGGCCCAGGTTCTCCATCATCAGCGAGAACCCGGGGCCGGAGGTGGCGGTCATCGCCTTGGCCCCGCCCCAAGCCGCTCCCACCACCGCCGCCATCGCCCCCAGCTCGTCCTCCATTTGGATGAACGCCCCGCCCACCCGCGGCAGGCGCCACGACAGGCGCTCCGCGATCTCGGACTGCGGCGTGATCGGGTAGGCCGCGAAGAACCGACACCCGGCGGCGATCGCCCCTTCCGCGATCGCCTCGTCGCCGTTCATGAAGTGAATCCCGGACAGGGTGGCCTTAGGCGGCATCCTTTACCTCCGCAGTTTCTTTCTCCGTCCAGATGGCAAAATCAGGGCACACGAGCTCGCAGAACCCGCACATCACACACGCATCGGGGTCCACCACCTCTGGGGGATGGTACCCCTTGGCGTTGAAGTGTTCCGATTGGGCGAGGACCTTCCGCGGACAGTACTCGATGCAGAACCCGCACCCCTTGCAGATGTCGTCGAGGACGTAGACGTGTCCCTTCGGTACCTTCCACCGCTTCGCCCCCTGCGTCATAGCAGGTCCACCATCCGCGACAGGGCCTTCTCGCCCCGGTACTCGGGGAGGAGCAGGGGCGCTTTCCGGTCCGCGGGGACGCCCGCCGACTGTAGTTGCTCCACGTACCGCCTGACGTGGGCGAGGGTAGGGGCGCCTAGGGTGGCTTTCTTGGCGTGCCCGGCGGCGGCGATCCCGGCCCTCCGGCCGAACACGTTGTAGTCGAGGAGCGAGTTCCCCATCAGCCGGTTCTTCCCGTGCACCCCGCCCTCGACCTCGCCCGCGGCAAATAGCCCGGGGATTCCCGTCCAACCGTGCTCGTCGATCACCACCCCCCCATTTTGATAGTGGAGGGTGGGGTAGACGAGGATCGGCTCCCGGGTCGGATCGATGTCGAACCGCACGTACATCCGGTGGATGGAGGACAGGGCCCGCTGGAACGTGCCCTTGCCGTGGATCATGTCCACCATCGGCGTGTCCAGCCACACCCCGACCATCCCCGTGGGGGTGGGAACCCCCAGCCCGCGGCCGCCCTTCTCCGGGGAGGCGCACTCGCGGATGAACGCCGCCGACTCCACGTCGCGCGGCTCCAAGGGGTGGACGAACACCTCCCCCAGCCGGTTCAGGGGTAAGGCGTCCATCCCCCGCACCTTCTCCGTGATGAGGAGCCCGACGAGCTGCTCCGGGTAAGCAGCGCCGGTGGGATGGTACTGCACGGCGTCGAGGTCTCGGAGCTTCGCCCCCGCCCGGTAGGCGAGGACGAGCCCATCGGCGGTGGCACCGTAGTGGTTCGTGGTCGGGAACCCCTGGATGTGCAGCCGGCCCCAGCCGCCGGTGGCGAGGACGACCGCCTTCGCCCGCACCACGGTGTACTCGCTCGTCTCGAGGTTCCACAGGACGGCGCCCACGACCTGGCCCTGGCCATCGGTGAGGAGCTCCACCGCCGGGGAGAACTCGAGCACTGGGATGCCGCGGCTTCGCGCCTCATCCCGCAACACGCGCATGATCTCGAGGCCCGTGTAGTCCTTCGCCGAGTGCATCCTCTTCCGGGACGTGCCCCCCCCGTGGATGGTGATCATCGTCCCGTCAGGCTCCTTGTCGTACATCACCCCAAGGTCTTCATGCCAGCGGATGACGCTCGGGGCATCCTCCACCAGGGCCCGTACGAGCTTGGGGTCGTTGGTGAAGTGCCCGCCCCCCAGGACGTCGAGGTAGTGGATCGCCGGCGAGTCGTTCGCCTTGTCCGCGGCCTGGATGCCGCCCTGGGCCATGATCGAGTTCGAGTCGCCGTGGCGGAGCTTGGTGGCGATGAGGATCCGCTCGGCGGGGATCCCGGACTGGTGAGCCCAGATCGCCGCCACCGTGCCCGCTCCCCCCCCGCCGATCACGAGGACGTCCACGTCGTGGTCCGGCTGCGAGACATCCACCGCCCGCGGGTCGAGGAGGGGGTACGCCTCGAGGAGGTCGGCGAGCTCATGGGGCACAGGTTCCCCCCACGATGCCCCCACCTTGAGCTTGCGCTTCCCCTCTGGCCGGTAGTCGGGGTGAAACCCCTTGAGGAGGGCCTCCTGCTCTTGAAGCGTGAGCCGCGGGGGCTTCGTGGCCATCCGTGCTGGCCGCGTCGCCTCCACGCGCTCGATGGACTCTTGGATCTCTTTGGGATAGGTGGCCACGCCTCCTCCTTAACTCTCGATCTCGCGGGCCTTGTAGGCCGCGACGAGGGCGTCCCTGCCAAGCGACAGGAGGGCGTCGAGGTCGGACTTGAACACCCCGGCGGCGATCTCCTGGACACGTTTCTGGACGTGCAGCGCCCGTGGGGTGAGGTAGGCCCCGTTGAGCCTCCGGGCGAGCTGCCACACGTGGTGGTGGGAGATCTCGGCCGGGCAACGCATCGTGCACAACCCGCACGATACGCAGTCGAACGTGAACTCCGCCACCTGGGGGATGTCGCCGCGCAGGGCCGCCTGGACGGCGTCCATCACCTCCAGCTTCTGCGGGCAGGCCTTGGTGCACGTGTTGCAGGCCACACAGCGGGCGAGCTCGGGGAACAAGGCGAGGAGGGTCTCCCCGCGGGGCTGGAGGTCGGTCAGCTGGTACGGCGGCCGCTCGGCGGGGGTGAAGGGGAGCTGGGCGATGTACATCCCGTCCTGAACCGGGGTCTGACAGGCGAGGTCGGCGTAGAGCCGGTAGTCGCCCCGCAGCCGGTACACCGTGGCGCACGCTCCGCAGTAGCCGCCCCGGCACCCGCACCCGCGGCCGAGGCGGTACCCGGCGTACTCCATCGCCTTCATGATCGTGAGGCCTTCCGGGACACGGTACCCCTTGCCCATGATGAACACCGTCACTTCATTCATCTCGCACCCCCAGAGGGAACAGGTTCGCCGGTTCGTCCGCCCCGAACGCCCACCCCAGCACCTGCCCGAGGTAGAGGACGGGGAGGGTCGGTGCCGCCGCGGGCCGGCGCTCGGCGAGGTTGAACTGGCACAGGGGGCAGGTCGTGACCACGAGGTCCGCCCCGCCGCCCCGCGCCGAGCGGAGGATCCTCCCCACCCTCTCGGTAACGATATCGGATCGGCCGACCGTGAGGTAGGCCCCGCAGCACTCCATGCGTTCCGGGAAGGGGACGGGCTCTCCGCCGAGGGCCTCCACGACGCGCTCCATGACCTCCGGCCGGTCCGGGTCGTCCACCGCGAACTCCCGCGGCCGGAGGAGGACGCACCCGTAATACGTGGCGACCTTGAGCCCGTTCAGGCTTCGCTTGACCTGGGAGGCGAGCTTTTCGTACCCCACCTCGTCGCGGAGGAGGGGGAGGAGGTGGACGACCTCGATTCCGCCCCGGAAATCCTCCTCCGTATCCAGGAACGCGTTGATCCGCGCCAGTCGCTCTTCCTCGCGCACGAATTGGGATGAACGTTTGAGCGTTCCGTAGCACATCGCGCACAGGGTGAGCACCCGTTTCTCTCCCATCCCCTGGACGCGGATGAGGTTCCGCACCGGCCCCACGTGGCGCATGAGGTCGTCCTGGGCGAGGGAGTACACCGTGCCGCAGCAGTTCCAGCGCGGGATCTCCGCGACCTCGTACCCCAGCGCGGCCAGCGCGTGGAGCGTCCCCGCCTCGTCGGGGCGGGCCTGGTCCTTCATCGCACATCCCGGGAAATAGGCGAGCTTCTTCATGGCGTGAGTTTCCTGTACGCGCCGACGAGGGCGATCTGGGGATAGGGCCGGTCCGGCACCACCGGCGCTGGGGTGATCCCCTTCCGCAGGGAGAGGAGGCGCAGCGCCTCCATCGTCTTGGCGATGTCCACGCCCTTCGGGCACCGCACCGCACATGCCAGGCACGAAGCGCACACCCACGGGGCGGAGAGACGGAGGGCCGCCTCGTCCCCGAGCTGAACCAGGCGCAGGACCTGGTTCGGGAGCGCGTCCATGTGATCGGCGAACGGGCATCCCGCGGAGCACTTCCCGCACTGGTAGCAGGCGTAGGGGTTCTCCCCCGATAGTTCCTCCACCCGCCGCGAAAACGGCGCCTCCAACCGATCCCGCGATAGGTTCAGTTCGCTAGCCATCGCTCCACCTCCGCCACCGCCCGCGGCACGGCCTGGGCCACCTGAGGGGAGAGCCCCCGCTGGAACGGGACCTTCTCCTCGACGCCGATCGCGAGGGCCCACGTCTCAGGGACGGGAAGGCCCACCGCCCGCAACGCGGCCAGCCCCTGCGCAAGGCCCAGACCGTGGAGCCAGGACCCGTGGTCCATCGTCCGTCCTCCGTCGTCCACCGAGAGCGGGATCAGGGCCACCTCCCCCACGGGGAGGGCCGGGCAGGCATCCACGACGAGGGCCCGCTCGAACCCGACGAGGGACTGGGCGAGGGGGAGCCCCCCGCGGATCGCCTCCCACACCTCGACCCCCGGCTGAGGGGGGACCCTCTCGACCACGGCCGGCCCCACGCCGTCGTCGGCGCGGTCCGGGTTCCCCAGCGCCACGATCACCTGGCGGCGCACGGCGCTAGCGGGAGATCCGGCGTTCAAGGCGCCCCTCCGCGTTGTAGATTTCGATGGCCAACGGCATCTCCCCGGGCAGGAAATGGGTCGCACAGGCGAGGCACGGATCGTAGGCGCGGAACGCCATCTCGATCCGGTTGAGGAGGACCTCGTCGAGGTCCTTCTTGCGCACCACGCCCTCCGCCATCCCCTTCACGGAGAGGCCGATCCCCGCTGCGTTGTGCGTTGTGGCCACGATGAGGTTCACCTCCGCGATCAGCCCCTGCTCGTCGAGGGCGTAGCGGTGGAACAGGGTCCCCCGCGCGGCCTCGACCACGCCCACCCCTGCCCCGGGTTCCCCGAGCTTCCCCCGGATCTCCGTTTCCGTGAGGCCCTTCTCCTCAGCGAGGGCAGCCGCGGCCTCCGCCGCCTGGACCATCTCCACAAGCCGCGCCCAGTGGTAGGCGAACGTGGCGTGGACCGGCTTCGCCCCGAAGAAATCGAGGAACCGCTCGTACTCCTCCTGGGCAAGGGGGGTCGCCATCCGCTCCGCGACGTTGAGGCGAGCGAGCGGCCCCACCCGGTAGATACCGGATCCCGCGCCGGCCTCAAACCCCGTCCACCCGGGCTCCTTCAGGTACGGGAACTTCACATACGTCCAGGGCTCGCTGCGCTCGGCGATCCTGTCCAGGGCCGCTGCCCCGTCGAGCCGGAACAGCTCCGTCCCGTCGGGGGACACGGCCCGCAGCTGGCCCCGACAGAAGCTCGGCGCAAGGTTGGGATCCACGAGGCCCAGGTAGTGGGTCGGGAGGTGGGCCTGGGGGAGGGCGAGGAGGGATTGGTAGCCCGGATCGGGGAGGACCTCCTCGTGGAAGAAGGTCACGAACGTCCGAGCGAGGGCGACCATCGCCGCGGTGTGGGAGCGGATCTCGTTCCGCTCATCGCCGGTGAGGGGGCGGGCCACGCCCCCGGGGAGGGCGAACACGGGGTGGATTGCGCGCCCACCGATGATCTCCAGGATCCTCTGGGCCCGCGCCCGCACCGTGACCACCTCCCGCCCAAGCTCGGGGAACGCCTCGAGCACGCCGAGCACGTTCCGGTTCGCCTTCGGGGTGTCCGCCGGAAGCAGCAGGTCCGGCCCGCCGAGGAACACGAGGTGGAGGAGGTGGTCGGCGAAGATGTACGTGTTGTAGAAGAGCTCCCGTTGGATCCACGCCGGCGCGGGGACCGCGGCGTTGTAGGCAGCATCGAGGGCCCGGGCGGAGGCGAGGTGGTGGGCCTCCGGGCACACCCCGCAGATCCGCTCCGTGATCTGGGGCATCTCCTCTCCCGGGCGGCCGCAGCAGAACGCCTCGAACCCCCGCAGCTCGGGGACCTGGAGCACGGCGCCCTTGAGGCCACCCGCCTCGTCGAGGTAGAGGAGGATCTTCCCGTGTCCCTCGAGGCGTGTGATGGGATCGATCGTGAGCTTCTTCAACCGCTCCTCCTCTTCGTTGTCGCGACGTAGGAAGGGAGAGAGTACTTGTAGAGCGTCCCCAATGGGTCAACGAGGGAGTCGAGGACCGCGTCCTCGGCGGCGAACGACGCCTCGCCCTCGTCCCCTGCCCGCACGAGCGAGGCGAGGGTGGAGATCATCGCCAGCCCGGGGTCGCCGGCGCGGGGGGTCGGACCGAGGCACCCCGTGCACGGCATCCCCGCCTTCGGGCACGCTGCCCCGCATCCCCCGCGGGTCACCGGCCCCAGGCAGATCATCCCCTGGTCGAGGAGGCAGGCCTCCGGATCCGGGACGAGCTCGTGGGGGCGGACGATCTTGGCAAGCACCCGGTCCTCCCAGGTGCGGGGGCACTCCTCACAAAGGGCCTTGTCGTGGGCGAACACGTGGCCCGCCGGGGGGGGCTCGCCGGAGAGGAGGGCATCGAACAGGAGCCCGATCAGCGCGGGGGGCGGAGGGCATCCGGGGACGACGTAGTCCACCGTGACCTCGGCAGAGAGGGGCTGCGCCTGCGGGAGGAGCTTGGGGGGGGCATCCTCCGCCTCTCCTCCCGGCGGGGGGGCGATCGCAAAACCGTCCCCGTAGACCCGGCGCAGGGTCTCCTCGCGGGAGACGAGGTTGGCGAGCCCCGGCACCCCCCCGAGATGGGCGCACGCCCCGAACGCGACCACGAGCTGTGATTTCTCGCGGAGGAGGTGGACCATCTCCACGTTCTCCTCCGTGCGCAGGGTGCCGTTGATGAGGGTCGCGGCGAGGGAACGGGGGGCGAACGCCTCCACGTCGGCGCGCTTCGCGTCCACGAGGGCGGGCCAGAACGCGATCTCCACCTTGGCGAGTACGTCGAGGAGGGGGGCGCCGAGTTCGAGGAACGACACATCGCACCCCCCGCATCCCCCTGTCCAGTACACGGCGATCTTCGGCTTGCCGACCATCGTCAACCCTTCCTCCGGGACGGGACCGGGGGTGCGGCGGATGGAGCCGCTTCCACGGAGTCCGTCCGTGGCCCCAGCGCCCGCAGTTCCTCCACGAACTCGCGCATCAGCCGGGCGAACTTCGCCCCCTCGGTGGCCGATACCCATTCCAGCCGCACCCGCTCCGGCTCGATCCCCAGCTCGGACAGCATCCGCTTCAGGAGGTGAACCCGGCGGCGGGCCTTGTAGTTCCCGGATACGTAGTGGCAATCCCCGGGGTGGCAGCCTCCGATGAAGACCCCGTCGGCTCCCGACCGAAACGCCTCCATCACCCACTGCGGCTCGACCCGCCCCGAGCAGTTGACCCGGATCGCCACCGCGTTCGGGGGGTAGCGGAGGCGGCTCGTGCCCGCGAGGTCGGCACCTGCTCCGGCACACCACCGGCACAGGAAGGCCACGATCCGCGGCTCGAACTGGGCCTCAGCCACCGGCCACCTCCACCGCCTCGGCCAGGGCCGCTCGGATCATCCTCTCCACCTGGAGATCGGTGTGGTTCCGCATCGTCATCGCCCCGGACGGGCAGGCGGCGACGCACGTGCCGCACCCCTCGCAGAGGAGCTCGTTCACGTGGGCCACGTCGCCGGGGGTGATCGCCCCGTACGGGCACTGGGGGACGCAGATGGAGCACCCCGAGCAGAGGTCCTCGTTCACCTCCGCCACCTCCGGGGAGTGGGTGAGGACGGGTGCGGACAGGATGGCGATCGCCTTCGCCGCCGCCCCCGAGCCCTGGGCCACCGCCTCCGGGATGTCCTTCGGGCCGTGGGCCGCGCCGGCGAGGAAGATCCCCGCGGTGAGGGCCTCGAGCGGCCGGAGCTTGGGGTGGGCCTCCTTGAGGAACCCCTCCCCCCCGCAGGCGATGCGGAGCTTGCGCGCGAGCTCCCCCGTTCCCGCGGACGGGACCATCGCCTGGGCGAGCACGACGAGGTCAGCGGCCACCTCGACCCTCTTCCCGGTGAGGGTATCCACCCCCCACACCACGACCTTATCCCCGTCCCGGAACACCTTGGCCACCTTGCCCCGCAGGTAGAGGATCCGCTCGTCCTCCATTGCCCGGACCACGAACTCCTCGTAGTCCTTTCCCCCGGCGCGGATGTCGATGTAGAACACGTACGCCTTCCCATCGTGCACGTTGTGGCGGTACAGGAGGGCGTGTTTGGCGGTGTACATGCAGCAGATCTTCGAGCAGTACGACTTGTGGAGCTCGGGATCGCGGGACCCGGAGCACTGGACGAACACGACCTCCATGGGGACCTTCCCATCGGACGGGCGGCGCACCTCGCCCTTCGTCGGCCCGCCCGCGGACAGAATCCGCTCGAACTCCAGCCCATCGATCACGTCAGGCACAGTGCCGTAGCCGTACTCGGCCATCCTCTCCTTTTCGTAGAGGTCGTAGCCGGTGGCGACGACGATCGCCCCCACGTCCTCCTCGATCCTCTCCTCCGGCATGTCGTAGTCGATCGCCCCCGCGGTGCACACCTTGGCGCACTCGCTGCAGCGGAGGGGGTTCAGCCCGAGGCAGCTTCCTTCGTCGAGGGTGTAGGAGGAGGGGACGGCCTGGGGGAACGGGACGTAGATCGCCGCCCGCTCCGAGAGCCCCCGGTCGAACTCGCTGGGGACGCGGATCGGGCAGGCCTTGGCGCAGTCCCCACACAGGTTGCACTTGTCGGGGTCCACGTAGGTCGGCCTCTTGCGGATCACGACGTGGTAGTTCCCGAGGTACCCCGTGACCTCCGCCACTTCGGAGTAGGTGAGGAGGCGGATCCGCGGGTGGCGGGAGGCCTCGACCATCTTCGGGGTGAGGATGCACTGCGAGCAGTCGAGGGTGGGGAACGTCTCCGAGAGCTGCGCCATCCGCCCCCCGATCGAGGGGGTGCGCTCGACGAGGAGGACCTCGAACCCAGCGTCGGCGATATCGAGCGCGGCCTGGATCCCGCTGATCCCGCCGCCGATGACGAGGCACTTGGCGGCATGGCCGACCTCGATCGGGGACAGGGGGTGGTTCCCCTTCACCTTCTCCACCATCGCCCGCGCGATGCGGATCGCCTTGTCCGTGGTCTCCGGTCCCTCGTGGACCCACGAGCACCCCTCGCGGATGTTCGCGATTTCGAGGAGGTATGGGTTGAGCCCCGCCTCCTCCGCCGCGCGGCGGAACGTGGTTTCGTGCATCGAGGGCGAGCAGGCGGCGACCACAACGCCGGTGAGGCGGTGGTCCCCGATCGCCTTCTTGATCATGTCCTGGCCGGGGTCGGAGCACATGTACTCATGGCGGGCGGCGTAGACGACGCCGGGGTAGTGGGCGATCGCCTCCACAACCCGTTCCACGTCCACCGTCGCCGCGATGTTCTTCCCGCAGTGGCAGACGAAGACCCCGATCCGCGGTCCGCTGCCCCCTGACCGGTGGCCGGCCTCGGGGCCGGGATTGCGGTTCGCGGGTGACGGCTCACGGCTCACGGTAGTGCTCCTTCACGTACGCGTACCCGGCCTCGAACGCCTTCTCGTTGAGGCCGCGGGTGTGGGGGGGGACGGCGGCAAGGACCGCCTTGAGAAGGGCATCCTTCGATACCGTCGGCACGGCAGCGGCGAGGGCGCCCAGGATGACCACGTTCGCCACGATCTTCCTCCCCAACCCTTCCGCGATCCGCGTGGCGGGGACGAGGAGGAGCCGCACGTCTGGGCGCGGCTCGTGCTCGACGAGGTCTTCGTCGAGGATGAGCGTGCCCCCGGGTCGGAGGTCGTGGCTGTACGTAGCATAGGCCTCCTGGGACATGATCACCGCCACGTCGGGGGTGCTGACCACCGGGTAATCCACTGCCGTGTCGGCCACCACGACCTCGGCGGCGCACGCCCCGCCACGGGCCTCCGGGCCGTAGGACTGGGTGAGGACGGCGTGTTTGCCATCGAAGAGGACCGCTCCCTGTCCCGCGATGCGGCCGGCGGAGATGATGCCCTGCCCGCCGAACCCGGCGAACCGGATTTCCTGACGCATGGTTTGTCCAAGGGTACCCCGCACGCACGGTCCTCACCATGACGGAGATCAGTCCGCAGGATGATCGTGGGCATCCGTTGGGGCGAGAGGGCCGTACCCCGCCCGTTGCCCTTGTGGGGAATGGTGGGGTAGGATCGGTCCACCACCGAAGGAGGGGCATGTGCAGACCTACGTGCTTCTGAGCCGACTCACCGACGAAGGGGCGAAGACGATCACGGAGAAGCCGGAGCGGATCCTCGAGGTCAACCGGGAGATCGAAGCCCTCGGGGCGAAGGTCATCCACCAGTACGCCGCGCTCGGGCGGTACGACTTCGTGACGATCATCGAGGCCACGGGGGCGATGGCCGTCGCCCGTGTGGCGGTGGCAATGGGGGCGCGCGGTACGGTGAAGATCGAAACGCTGAGCGCCCTTCCCATCGACGATTTCGTCGCCAGGATTCAGCAGAAGTAGGATCCGTGGTGACGATGAAGCGTGGCCTGGGGCTCGTCCTGTGCGCCGTGTGGGCGGTGGCGGGAACGGGTGGGGCATCCCTCAGCTGGTTGTGGGAGGTGGAGGCGGCCTGCCCGTGCTCCGCGACCGGGGGGACGGTCGTACAGTTTCAGGTCCCGGAGGGGTCCCCGACCACGGTCTCCCTCTCCGTGTCCGCCACCCCACCGCGGATGGTCTCCCTCGCGCCCCTTGCCCTCCTGGGCGGGGGGGCACCCGCCTCGTCCGGTTGGGGCACGGCGACCACGGTCTACACGTTCACTCCGCCCCCCGGGAGCGCGGGGCGTGAGGTGGAGATCGTGTACCGGGCCGCGGCGGATGGGGTGGCGCCCGTGGACCTGCGGATCACGGTCAGAATCGGTCCGCCGAACCCATCCTGTACCCTTCCGCCACCTTCCCCGGCCACATCCCCTCCTACCGCCCGGCTGTACTGGGAGGCGGGCCGACCGATCACGTGGGCCGACTTCTGGGGGGAGCCTCCTCCCGACCGTGATCCGCAGGCGGCGGCGGGGATTGCCCTCGCCCTCGAGTACAGCCTCACCCTGGCCACGGGACGGGAAGGGGCGGTCTGGCAGGCCCGCATCGCGAGCTCGACCGTCACGGCCGCGATGGAACGGGACCGGTCGTGGGCCCTTTCGGGCCGGCGGACCGCGGCTGGGCTCAGCCACGAGCAGAGGCACTTCGACCTCGCCGAGGCCTACCGCCGCCTCCTCGCCGCGCAGCTCCCGGGGATCGTGGGGACCGGCACCACCGAGGCCGATGCCCACCGGGACCTGCTTTCCCAGGCCGCGGCCGCGTTCCGGGATGTGAACGACCGCCACGCTTCGCTCCAGGCCCAGTACGACCGCGAGACGGACCACGGCCGCGACGACCTGCGGCAGGGGGAGTGGGAGCGGAGGATCGCGGCGTGGCTCCTTGCCCCCTCCTCCCTCCCCTAGCCCCCGGCGGCCTTGGTCAGGTTGTCCTCGATGCACCACCCGGTGTAGCCCGCGTCGAACTCCACCCGCCACCACACCCACTCCCCCGCCCTCTCCGGGCCGCCGATGACCTTCCCCTCCACCCCGGCGGGGGCCGAATCGCGGTAGTTGACGTGGGTCACTGGGGCGTTCTCCGTCCCCGGTCCCGTCCGGACGCGGACCGCGCTCGTGACCCGCACCCGGTCTCCCACCTTGAACTTCGTGGAGGCCACCGCCGGGAGGCCGACGATGAGCGGGCTCGGCTCCGCTGGGGCCTGGGTATAGGTCGTGTTCGCGTCCTTGCCCACGATGAACTGGATCGTGTACGTCCCCGGCGAGGTCACGATGAACTCCCACACCGCGGTGCCCTGCTTCCCCGCCGCCACGGTCACGTCCTTGGCGGGCAGGGTCACCGGCACGTTCGCGCTGTCCTTCACGAGTGCGCGGACGAAGAAGGTCCCCGTTCGGTTCCCCGTGTTGGTGAACGTGACGCTCAACGGGACGGTCTTCCCTGCCTCGACCTGTACTGGATTGCTCGGGCTGTAGGCGTCGATCTTCGCCGTCACCCGCCCGCACCCGGCCAGGGCGGCGACGAGGAGCCCACACGCCGCCACCGGCACCAGAACCTTGACCCATCTCTTCGTATGCTGACCCACGGTACCCTCCAGCGCAGCGAACTGTGATCTGCATTACACGGTAGCCGGTGGTTCCCTTCGGCCAAGGTCAGAGGTGACGTGAGGAAGTTCCCCGTGTCTCCCCCCCGAGCGCATGGCGGCCCGCCCGGGGCGCGGCTACCATCGTGGGTACGGCCGGCGAAGGCTCGGGAAGCGTTTCCTCACTATGGACAAGCTCATCATCCGCGGCGCTCGGGAGCACAACCTGAAGGGGATCGACGTCGAGATCCCCCGGGATCGCCTCGTCGTCATCACGGGGATCTCCGGGTCGGGGAAGTCCTCGCTCGCATTCGACACGATCTACGCTGAAGGGCAGCGCCGCTACGTGGAGTCGCTCTCCGCCTACGCCCGCCAGTTCCTCGGACTGATGCAGAAGCCGGACGTGGACTTCATCGAGGGGCTGTCGCCCGCGATCGCGATTGACCAGAAGTCCCGCTCCCACAACCCCCGCTCCACCGTGGGCACGGTGACGGAGATCCACGACTACCTGCGGCTCCTGTTCGCCCGGATCGGCCACCCCCACTGCCCGCAGTGCGGGCAGCCGATCGAACGCCAGACGGCGCAGCAGATCACGGACCAGGTGATGGCCCTTCCTGAGGGGACCGCGGTTCAGATCATGGCCCCCGTGATCCAGGGCCGCAAAGGGGAGTACAAGAACCTGTTCGACGACCTGAAACGGGAGGGGTTCGTGCGGGTGCGGGTGGACGGGGCCCTGCGCACCCTCTACGAGCAAATCGAACTCGACCGCAACAAGCGCCACAACGTGGAGATCGTCCTCGACCGGATCAAGGTCACGGACAAGAAGCGTAGCCGGATCGGGGATTCGATCGAGACCGCCCTCCGCTACGGGCAGGGGCTAGCGATCGTGGAGGTGGTTGGGCAGGGGGAGCGCCTGTACTCGGAACACTTCGCGTGCACGACGTGCGGGGTGAGCCTGCCGGAGATCGAGCCCCGGCTGTTCTCGTTCAACTCGCCGTTCGGGGCCTGCCCGACCTGCGACGGCCTCGGGGTGCGGATGGTGGTGGACCCCGACCTCGTCATCGATCCCCGCCGCTCGCTCCGCGAGGGAGGGCTCCTCCCCTGGGCGAGCACCAAGTCCCGCTGGATCGCGGCGCTCCTCGATGGGGTGTGCCGCGCCTACGCGATCGACCCCAACCGACCCCTGGGGCAGCTCCCCCCGGCGAAGCTCCACGTCCTCCTCTATGGGACTGACGGGGAGCCGGTGGAGTTCACCTACACCACGACCTACGGCCGGACCCGCGTCTACCAGCGGCCGTTCGAGGGGCTGATCCCAACTCTGGAGCGTAACTACCGGGAGGCGACGTCCGAGGAAGCGCGGGAGGGCATCGAACAGTACTTGTCCGCCCTCCCGTGCGAGGTGTGCCGCGGGGCGCGGCTGCGGCCGGAGGCGCTCGCGGTGACGGTGGGGGGGAAGAGCCTGTGGGACGTGACCCGCCTCCCGGTGCGCGAAGCGCTCGCGTTCTTCACCTCGCTTGAGCTGACCGAGCGGGAGCAGCTGATCGCCCACCAGATCCTGAAGGAGGTCCGATCTCGCCTCCAGTTCATGGTGGACGTGGGGTTGGACTACCTCACCCTGGACCGGTCGGCGGGGACCCTCGCCGGGGGGGAGGCGCAGCGGATCCGGCTCGCCACCCAGATCGGCTCCCAGCTCACCGGCGTCCTGTACGTGCTCGATGAGCCCTCGGTGGGGCTCCACGCCCGGGATAACCGGAAGCTCCTCTCCACCCTGAAGCGGCTGCGGGACCTGGGGAACACGGTCCTCGTTGTCGAACACGATGAGGAGACGATGCGCGAGGCGGACTACCTCGTCGACCTCGGCCCGGGGGCGGGCATCCACGGCGGGTACGTCGTCGCCACCGGGACCCCGGACGAGGTCGCGGCCGAGCCCCGTTCCCTCACCGGCCAGTACCTGGCGGGGACGCGGCGGATCCCGATTCCGTCCGCGCGGAGGAGGGCGGATGGTCGGTGGCTCGTCGTGCGGGGGGCACGGGAGCACAACCTGAAGGGGATCGACGTCCGCTTCCCCGTGGGGCTGTTCACGTGCATCACCGGCGTCTCCGGGTCGGGGAAGTCCACCCTCGCTGAGGAGATCCTGTACCGAGGCCTCGCCTGGCGGTTGGGGTATATGGTGGGGAAACCGGGGCTTCATGACGGAATCGAGGGGGCCCAGTACTTCGACAAGGCGATCGAGATCGATCAGTCACCGATCGGGCGCACCCCGCGCTCGAACCCGGCCACGTACACCAAGGCGTTCGACCCGATCCGGGAAATGTTCGCTGCCACCCCCGAGGCGCGGATGAGGGGGTATGAGCCGGGACGGTTCTCGTTCAACGTGCGGGGAGGACGGTGCGAGGCCTGTCAGGGCCAGGGGAAGGTGAAGATCGAGATGCACTTCCTCCCCGATGTGTACGTGCCGTGCGAGGTGTGCCACGGCACGCGCTACAACACGGAGACCCTCGCCGTGCGCTACAAGGGGCGGACGATCGCGGAGGTCCTGGAGATGACGGTCGAGGAGGCCCTCGGGTTCTTCTCCCCCATCCCCCCGATCCGGGAGAAGCTCCAGACCCTGTACGATGTCGGCCTCGGCTACATCAAGCTCGGCCAGCCGGCGACCGAGCTCTCGGGGGGGGAGGCGCAGCGGGTGAAGCTCGCCCGGGAGCTGGCCCGCCGGGCCACGGGGCGCACCCTGTACGTCCTCGACGAGCCGACGACCGGCCTCCACCCCGAGGACGTGCGGAAGCTCCTCTCCGTCCTCCACCGGCTGGTGGATGTGGGGAACACGGTGGTCGTGATCGAGCACAACCTCGATGTGGTGAAGACTGCGGACTGGATCATTGACCTCGGCCCGGAGGGAGGGGAGGAAGGGGGCCGCGTGATCGCGGAGGGGCCGCCGGAAGCGGTGGTGGGGGTCCCCGCCTCGTACACAGGCCAGTTCCTGCGCGGGAGCCTCGCGCTTTCGGAGGTGGCATGACCGGGGTCTGGGTTGCGGTCGGGTTCCTTGCGGTGATGGTGCTGGCGTTGGCCGTGATCCTCATCCGACGGCGGCCGGGTTCGGACCTCGCCCGCGAGCTTCCCACCCTCCGGGAGTCCACGCGGCTCCTCTCCGATCAGGTGAGCCAGCTCGCGCAGCTCGTGACGACCCAGCTGGGGACGCTCTCCTCCCAGGTCTCCGATCAGCTCGCGAGCACGGCCCAGCTCCTCCAGAGGCAGGAAGGGACCCTTGGCGAGCGGTTGACCGCGGTCCAGGGGGTGGTGGCCGACGTGCGGGAGAGGCTGGGAGGCCTCACCGAGACCGGCCGCCGCCTCACCGAGCTCGCCCAGGACCTCGCCTCCCTCCAGGAGATCCTCCGCGCCCCCAAGGCGCGGGGCGCGATCGGGGAGTGGCTCCTCGGCGATCTCCTCGCGGAGGTGCTCCCCCACGATCGGTACCGGGAACAGTACCGGTTCAGCACCGGGGAGGTGGTGGACGCCGCCATCTTCCTCGAGGGGACGATCGTCCCGGTGGACGCGAAGTTCCCCCTCTCCGGGTTCGAGCGCCTCCTCTCTGCGGCCACGGATGAGGAACGAAAGAAGCACAAGCGGGCCCTCGTGCGCGATGCTCAGAGGCACGCCGACGGGATCGCCGAGAAGTACATCCGGCCCGAGGAGGGGACGGCCGACTTCGCCCTCATGTACGTCCCCGCGGAGGGGGTGTACCACGAGCTCCTCATCCCGGAGGGGGATCTCGACTTCCTCGCTTGGGCGATGGGGAAGCGGGTCGTCCCCTGTTCCCCGAACTCGTTCTATTCCTACCTCCGATCCGTGGCGATGGGGTTGCGGGGGATGGCCCTGGCGCGCAACGTGCAAGAGGTGTTCGGCGAGCTGCGGGCGGTGGAGGGGTTGATGGAGAAGATGGAGGGAGAGATGCAGACCCTCGGCACCCACCTCCGCAACGCGCGGGGGAAACACGAGGAGATCGAGAAACTGGTCGGCGACATCCAACAACGGCTGACCAAGCTTGCTCGGCAGGAGGGTGAGGGATGAACGGCGTGTACGGGCGGTACCTGGATGTGGATCTCACGCAGGAGGCGCTCCGGGAACGGGAGATCCCACCCCGGTGGTACGAGCTCCACCTCGGCGGGAGGGGGATCGCGGCGCGGCTCCTCCTCGATCTCGTTCCCCCCGGGACGGACGCGCTGGCCCCGGAGAACGCCGTCATCTGGGCGACCGGTCCATTCCAGGGGACGGGGCTCGCTGGCGCGGGCCGGCACGTCGTGATGGCCGTATCCCCCAAGACGGGGTCCATCGCCGATTCCTATGTCGGCGGCTACGTCGGCCACGAGCTCGGGCGGTCCGGCTATGACGGGATCATCGTCCGCGGCCAGGCCAGGGAGCCGGTGTACCTCCTCCTCGCCGCGGGACGGGCCGAGCTCCGCGCTGCGGCCGACCTGTGGGGGAGGATGACCGGTGACGTGGACGCGATCCTCAAGGGAAGGCACCCTGGTGTGCACGTGGCCGCGATCGGCCCCGCCGGGGAAAAGCTCGCCACCCAGGCGTGCATCATCCATGACGCGAACCGGGCCGCGGGCCGGCCGGGGTTGGGGGCGGTGCTCGGATCCAAACGCCTCAAGGCGATCGCGGTCCAGGGACACCTGGAGAAACCGCTGGCAGACCCGGCCGGGTTCGCCCGGGCGCAGGCCGCGTTCGCCCACGACCTCATGGACGAGGGGACGCAGCGGTTCGGGGAGCTCGGCACAGCCCGCGGGCTGGCGTGGCTCTCCGCGATGGGGATCCTCCCCACGAGGAACTTTCAGGAGGGCACGTTCGATCGCGCGGCCGAGATCGGGGGGGAGAGGATGGCGGAGACGATCCTCATCGGCCGCGAGACCTGCGCCGGGTGCCCGGTGCGCTGTAAGCGCGTGGTGAAGACCACGTTTGGGGGGAGGGAGGTCCAGCCCGGGTACGGGGGGCCGGAGTACGAAACCCTCGCTGCGCTGGGGTCCCTCTGCCTGTGCGCCGACCTCGCGGCGATCGCGCTTTCAAATCAACTCTGCAACGCGTATGGCATGGACACGATCTCGGTCGGGGTCGCCATCGCCACCCTCATGGAGGCCTCCGAGAAGGGGCTCATCGCGGAACGCATCCCGTGGGGCGATGGGGGGGCGATCGTGGCCTGGGTGGAGAGGATCGGGCGCCGGGAGGGGCTAGGGGACGCGATCGCCGCCGGACTCGACCGCTGGGCCCGTGAGGTCGGGGCCGGGTTCGCGGCCCTGGTGAAGGGGGTTGAGGTGCCGATGCACGAGCCGCGGGGCAAGGTCGGCCTCGGGCTCTCCTACGCCCTGAGCCCGCGCGGGGCGACCCACATGGAGGGGATGCACGATACGATGCTCGAGACCGACTCCCCCACCCCGGAGCTGGGGATCACGGAGCGGATGGATCGGTTCGCCCTCCGCGGGAAGGCGCGGGTCGTGGCCACGTACGAGGACCTGCGGTCGTTCGTGAACTCGCTTGTCCTGTGCTCGTTCGTGACGCAGGACGCCGGCCCCCGCTACAACTACCCCCTCATCCGGGAGCTCCTCAGGCACGCCACCGGGATCGAGCTCGGCCCGGAGGAGATGCTCACCGTGGGGGAGCGCAACTTCGCCCTCCTGCGCCTCTACGCGGGCCGGGCCGGGCACGGGCCGGAGGAGGACCGGCTCCCTCCGCGGTTCCACGAGCCCCTCCCCCGGGGCGCCTCCGCGGGGCGGCCGATGGACCCGGCGACGTTCCGGGCTGAGGTCGCGGCGTACTATCGCCGGCGGGGGTGGACGAAGGACGGCCTGTCCGCGGCGAAGCTGAGGTCGCTGGGGCTGGAGGACCTCGCCGGGACGTGACACGGATCCTCGTCGTGAGCGATGAGGTCAGCCCTGCCCTGGAGCGATCCCTCCCCGGACAGGGGTTCGGCGAACTCGACCTCATCCTGTCCTGTGGCGACCTCCCCTACGATTACCTCGAGTACCTCGTGGATGCGTTCGATGCCCCCCTCCTCTACGTCCACGGGAACCACGATCATCCTGTGGAAACCGAGGGCCGCCTCATCACTGCCCCGCAAGGGGGGACGAACGTGGAGGGCCGCGTGGTGGAGGCGGCGGGGCTCCTCATCGCCGGCCTCGGGGGGAGCCCGCGCTACGCGCCGGGCGGTACGTACCAGTACACGGAGGGGGAGATGCGGAGGCGGGTGCAGAGGCTCGCCGGGCGGCTGCGGTGGGCCGAGCTGAGGGGCCGGAGGCTGGACATCCTCCTCACCCACGCTCCCCCGCGGGGGATCCACGACCACACGGATCCCGCCCACCAAGGGTTCCAGTCCCTCCTCCCCTTGGTGGAGCGCCACCGGCCCCGCTACCTCATCCACGGCCACTCCCCGCCCCGGCCCGGCCACCCCACCCGGACTCAGAGTGGGGCGACCGGGGTCATCCATGTCCGGGGCCATGCCCTCCTTGAGGTGCCCGATGCCTGATCCCCGCACCCCGTGGCAACGCCTGCTGGACGGGATCTTCAACCACGTCCGCCGGGAGCCGACCCTGCTCCTTCCGTTCGACTGGGTGAGGAAGAACGTGGGGACGAAGGCCTGGCGCTACAAGGGCCTCCAGGAGGTGGAGGTCGAGAAGATCGTGGGGAGCGTGAACCGCTACCAGGACTTCGACCGCGCGTTTTTCCCTATCCACGGGGCTTCCCCCCGCCTGCGGCAGATCGAGGATGCCTGGCGCAGCGGGGAGATCCTGCCCCCGGTCAAGTTGTACCAGATCGGGGACGCCTACTTTGTCGAAGACGGCCACCACCGCGTGGCGGCGGCGCGGCGGGCCGGGGCACGGTCCATCGACGCTGAGGTCGTGGAGTTCGTCCCCCTCGTGCCCATCTCCGCGACCGATACCCCGCGCGACATCCTCGTCAAGGCCGAGTACGCGGCATTCCTCGCCCAGACGCACCTTGACCGCCTCCGCCCCGACCAGGAGATCCTGTTCTCCGAGCTCGGGAAGTACAAGATCCTCCTCGAACACATCGCTGTCCATCGCTACTTCCTCGGGATCGAGCAGCAGAGGGAGGTGCCGTACGAGGAGGCGGTTGCCTCGTGGTACGACCGGGTGTACCGGCCGCTCGTGGACACGTTCCGCCGCACGGGGGCCCTCGCCCACTTCCCTGGCCGGACCGAGGCCGACCTCTACGTGTGGGTATCGGAGCACCTCCATTACCTGCGGGAGATGTACGGGCCGGACGTGGACCTCGAACAGGCGGTGCGGGACTACACCCACCGCTTCGGGATCCTGGGCGACCCGCCCCCCTCCTCCACCCTGTAATCCCCATCACGCACCAGGTTCCGCTCCCCCGCGGACCCCCTCCCTCTCCCGGCGGCGTGCGCCGGGATACACAGGGACGGCAACAGATGAAGGAGGTCCTGCCGATGAGACGACTGGGGATCGCGCTGGTGTGTGCCGCTGCTGTAACCGTGCCCTCGATGGCCCAACTGAGCGGAAGCTGGGAGGCAAGCCTCCTCATCCTCCCTTCCCCACCAGGGGTGACTCTGGAGACGTGCGTTCTCACCCTGGGGTACGGCGTGGCGGCGGGGTGGCAAGTGACAAGCACCTCGACGTTCGGCACCCTCGGCCTCACCGCTCAGGCGTTCGGGGTCCTCGGCGCGTTCGGGCCCCTCTCCATCACCGGCGGGATCGAGTTCAACCCGCAAGCTGGGACCATGGTGACGGTGACCTACCCCGCAGGGTGTACACCGCAGACGGAATCCGTGAGCCTTGTCTCTCCCGCCTACAAGTTGGCCTGGTTCAAGACCGAACTGAGCTTCCTTGGCGCCGGGGTGGCCTTCCAACTCAATCATTGGGCCTATCCCTACACCTTGGATCCCACGGATCCCGATGACGTCGAAGATTACCTCTGGCCGTGCTGCCCACCCCAAACGCAGAGCTACACCCTCCTCGCCCTCATCGTGAGCGCCCCCCCCGCGACCCTGACCGCCCGCTTCTCTGACTGCTGCACGGGGATCGCGTTCACCGATGTGACCCTGACCCTGTCGGACGCCTCCCTCTGCTGCGGGATCACCCACGATATTGAGGTCTACTTCACGAAGGCCGGGTTCGGGCACCTCCTGTTCACGATTGACCTCCCGATCTGTTGTGGGATCTCCATCGAGGCCTCGATCACGTACACCGTCACCCAGAAGGAGCTCTCCGTAAAGCCGAAGTGGAATGGGCAGGGGCAAGCGTGCTTCGAGGTCTACGGTGATGTCCTGTGGGACTGGGACGAGGAGCCGATGACCATCACCGGGCTTGCGATCTACGGGTACAAGCTTCGCTGTGACTTCAGCTCCTGCTCCTACGCCGAGTTCATGACCGCCCTCGATGTCGCCGAGGTCGAGGAGATCCTCGACGATGAAGACCTCTTCCAGGATCTCGAGTTCGAGTACATGAAGCTTGGATTCTGCGGGCCCGGGTGTTGCGGTGGAATGTACACGCTCGCCCTGGCCGTCTATTTCCAGCCTGAGGGGACCCTGTTTGGGTTCACGAGGATCGGCGCGGACCTCGGAGTCCCCCTCCTCGCCAACTTCCGGTTGACCCTCTCGTTTGGGGTCACGGCCACGGGTGGGCCCACCACCCTGGCCGTCGGGTGGGTCCTCACCTTTTGAGAGAGGATTCCTGTTTGAGTCGGGCCCCGGGTTTCCGGGGCCCGTCCTTTGTTGGGGACAGGGGGGCGCGTACAATCACGTCAACCTAAGCGCGAGACCAGGAGGACGTCGTGCGGGTGGTGGGCGCAGCATCCCTCGTCCTTGCCTTCGCCCTGGGGGCGCAGGCCCAGCCCCCAATCTCGGGGGCATTGGACCTGACCCTGGGGCTCCTTCCCGCGTTCGAGCTTCAGGGGTGCTCGCTCACCCTCAAGGCCACCGTCGCCGGGCTCGGAGTAGAAAGCGAGTCCACGTTCTACCACGATGGCCTCCGCTACCAGAGCTTCTCTTTGTCCGGACCAGCGGGCCCGTTCGATCTCGAGGGGAAGATCTACTTCCACGCCCAGGAGGTGCGCTACCGGCGGGCATGGGCCCACCTGGAGATGGCGATCGGCGATGGAACCCTCCTCCTCAGCGCCTACCACTTTGGCTCAGCGGGGGAGTACACCTCCTCCGACAAGGACAGGTTCGGGCCCTGGCCGTGTGTGAACGCGATCCCGTGGGATGAGGCGTGGCAGCACATCGGGCGCACGCTCTACGTGGAGGGACCGGTCGTGGGGTACGACGGGTCGGGCCCCCTCAAGCTGTACCTCGGCCGCCTGCCTCCCGATCCGGAGCGGCTCGAGGTCTCCATCTCCGCCGCGAATGTCGCCAAGTTCGAGGAGGCCTTGGGCCCGCAGTTCTGGCAGGGCCTTGTGGGGAAGGTCGTGTGCGTGCGGGGGACGATCAAGGACGTCCGCTACACGACCCCCCCCGCCCATTCTGCCCCCCAGGTGACCGTGTCCAGCACCTCTGACCTCACGGTGGGCTCCTGTTGCGGGCTGCGGCCGGATACGACCTGCCCCCACCCCCTCATCCTCTGGTCCGAGGTCCTTGAGCATGTGGGGGAGGCCGTGTTCATCCAGGGACCGGTGGCGAGCGTGACCTCGCCCGCGGGGTACCGTCGCCTCCGCCTCGGGGGAGGGGAAACGGTCCCCAACCGGCTGGAGGTGTACATCCCTGAGACTGCCCTGCCGGCCTTCCAGGACGTGTTTGGGGGTTCTTTCCCCAGCAGCCTGATGAATAAGACGATCTGCGTCCGGGGGATGATCGGCACGGGCCCCCCGGCGGCGGAGAACGTCGCCCGCGTGGTCCTCACCGATCCCGGCGATCTCTCGATCGGGCCGTGCTGCGGGGCGGATCTTCACACGGGAGGCCTGTTCGTGGCGCGGACTCACTTCGCGTGGGACCGCTGGTCGTTCACCGTGGACCTTTCCGATTGCGGAGTCGGCCTGGGCCTCCTCCAGGCCACGGCCGCGCTTGAGGGCTATCCCCTCGCGGACGGCCTCCGGCTCGACCTTGGGCTCACCTTCTCCAAGTGTCGCGGGCTGGACGCCGTTACCCTCACGCTTGAGGGGCTCTCGGTGGGCTGCTGCGACCTCGCCGCCGAGGTCGGGATCTCCCTCACGCCGGGGAAGAAAACCGTGACGTTCACGCGCATCTGGCCGCGGCTCTCCGGCTGCCTCACCGTGTACGGAGACGTAGATTGGAATGGGTCAAGCTTCACGGGGATCTCCTTCTACGGCTGGCGGGTTTCCTGCTCGTTCGGCCCGGTGAAGCTGGGGCTCGTCACCGCGCTCGATCCCGATGCGGTGGAGGACATGACCGACGTCACGTTCTACGCCGACGAGTTCGAGTACGTTGAGATCTCGTCCACCGGGGGTGGCTGCTGCGGAGGGTCGATCACCTCGACCACAGAACTGTGGTTCGGGGCGAAGGGGACGGTCGGCGGCCTGCAGCGGGTGCGGCTCACGCTCGAGATCCCCCTCGCCGCGAATGCGACCGTATCCGCGAAAGGGCAGTGGAACTTCGTCAAAGCCGAACCGTTGGAATGGTTCAACGTGGGAGGGAAGGTCTCCTTCTAGCGGCCCGTCTGAGAGCGCCGGCATCCTCAAGGGAGGTGGCCGTGGGGGCGGAGCCTCTCCTCGGGCTCTGCGGCGAGCCACTGGCAGAATGCGTTCAACCTCTCCGCGGCCGCGGTGAGGAGTGCCTCCCCCTTTTCCGCTGTGGCGCGGGAGGGGTTCCCCGTCGCGCCGCTTGCGGAGAAGTCGCGCGTGTCGAACCCGACCTCGATCCCGTGGAGGCGCTTCCCCCACTCCGGGGCCGCCCCGGCGATGGCGTCCGCATACCGGTTCGTGTCCACGAGCTCGGGGGCGAACGCGAGCACGGCGGAGGTCTCCATCTCCCCGGCATGGGACCCTCCCGTCTCGATTACGGCCGCGATCGTCTCCGGGATCGCCCTCCACCACGAGAAGACAAAGCAGAAGATCCCTTCCCCGCGGAGGGTCCGCGCCGCCTCGTCGAGGGCAGCGGTGTTGCCGCCGTGCCCGTTCACGAACACCATCCGGCGCACGCCGTGCGTCCCAAGCGACCGGGCGATCCCGAGGACGTAGTCCCGGAGGAGAGAGGGCTCGACCCACAGCGTACCCCAGAACTGACGGTGGTGCTCGGACACCCCCACCGGCACGGTGGGGAGGACGAGCCACCCCCCACGAGCGCTCGTCCGCCGCGCCACCTCGGCTGCGGTGAGGTGGTCGGTCCCGAGCGGGAGGTGCGGTCCGTGTTGCTCGGTGGACCCCACCGGAAGGAGAGCGACCCGCGCCTTACCCAGTCTGTTCCTCGCTTCAGCCCAGCTCATCCGAGAGAGTTCCATCCCGCCTCCTTTGAAGATCCACATTGGTTGCTTAGCCTGTGCACCATCGCTATCCTTTGCCAAGTCTAAGGAGGTACGATGCACAGAGCAATCGCGATCTTACTGAGTGGGGTGGCTCTTGTCGTGGGCGCGGCGGCTGAGCGCGGGCCCATTGTCATCCTTTCCGATGCCGATTTCACAGCCGACAACGGGGTGATCGGCGGCGCGGGAACCCCCGCTGATCCCTACCTGATCGTGGGGGGGCAGATCCGCGTCCCTGATGGGGAGCTCTACGGGATCCGGGTCGAGGATACCACGGCCGCGTTCGTCATCCGGGGGTGCCTGGTGAGCGGAGCGATGGACTCCCGCGGGGCCGCGATCTACCTCGCCGATGTGACGGGAGGGACGATCGAGGATTGCTCAGTTAGCGATAGCATCAATGGGATCCGCATCCAGACGTCGCGGGATATCGCGGTGCGCGACACCTTCCTCGGCGTGTACGGGGTCGGGTTCCAGGTGTTGGGGCTCGAGGCGGAGCACTTTCGGCACGCGGTCGAGCCGACCACCACCGTGAACGGCCAAGAGGTCCGCTACTACTACGGGGCCTCTGGGCAAGTCCTGGAGGGGATCGCCGCGGGGAACATCACGCTCGCCGCGTGTCGCAACGTGACCCTCCGGGGGGCGAAGATCGACAAGGGGGATGGGATCACGGTTGCCTTCTCCGAGGGCGTGCGGATCGAGAACGCGGACATCTCGCGCGCGATGGGGAACGGGGTGTTCATCGTCTCCTCCCCGGGCACGGTGGTCGTGGATTCCCCACGGATTGCGAACTGTGCCCAGGCGGGGATCTCGGTCCTCCTCTCGGATCGGGTGTGGGTGGAGAAGGTTGGGCTGTACGCGAACCAGGTGGGGTTGCTCGTGAACGGCTCCGACGGGGTGATGGTGCGGAACAATGCGTTCGCCGCGAATTCGATCGGCGTCCTTGTGACGGGCGGGGCGCAGGAGACGGTGATCCAGCAGGGGCTATTCTACCAGAACAACCATGGGGTGGAGATCGAGACGTCGCAGGGCGCGGTGGTGGAGGCGTGTGCGTTCACCGAATCCGATGTTGCCGTGTTCATCGAGGGCGGGGCCCAGAACCCGCGGGTGGCGTACTCGACGATGGCCCAGGTGGGTTATGGGATCTCAACCCTCGGTTCGTATGGGGTCTACGAACGGAACCTCATCGCGCGGGCGAATATCGGGCTCATCTTCGAGGAGGCCTATGGGCAGGCCACCCCCACCGGCAACACCGTCCGCCACAACGTGCTCTACCGCTCTACGGACGCGCTGTACCTCGGCACGGAGACGAGCGGGACTCGGGTCTACGAGAACCTGATCTGGGATTGCAGCCGCGCGGCGCGGGACCTCGGGAAGAACCTGTGGGCCCCCGACGGGCGGGGGAACTGGTACTCCGACTACACAGCGCCGGACGAGAACAAGGATGGGATCGGCGATCTCCCGGTCCTGTTCGGGGGCGGGGGCGAGGACGCTGCTCCGCTCCTGGACCGTGGCTTCTACCCTGGCCTGCCCGGGGTGGTGGGGACGATGCGCGAACAGGCCCTGATCCTGGCGGACGCGGCCGGGAACCAGGCGAACCTCGTAGCCCGCGTCGCCGCGCTCCCGCACGAGAGGTTCATCGGGTTCCAGGGGATCCCGAGCGAGACGGGAAAGGACCTCGCGATCCTGTTCGTGTTCGAGGCCCCCACGGTGAGCCAGTTCCACATGCAGAACGTGTTCCTCCCGCTCGACCTCGTGTTCTTCGCCGCCGACGGGGCGTTCCTCGGCCGGACGACGATGGAGGCCGATTCGAAGGACCTCTACGGGGCAGCTGATCCGTTCACATTTGCGCTCGAGGTGCCAGCGGGAAGGCTCGCCGCACTCGGGCTGGGGCGGGAGGTCACGCTCACCCGGGTCCCGTGATCCGGACTGTACTCTTCGACCTCGACGGGACCCTCGTTCGCTACCACGGGGTCGCCTTCGAGTCGAGTTGGGGCGCGCTCGGCGTGGCCGCAGGGGTCGGGGAGCTGTGGGACGATCTCCTCGCCCGCTACCGGGGGCGGCTGGATGAATATCCAGACTGGGTGAGGGAGAACGCTTCCCTGCTCCGCGGGGTGCCTCTCGCCCGTGTAGAAGAGGCCCTGTTCCCTCCCCCCTACGCCCCCGGCGTCCGCGAGGCGGTTGCCGAGCTAAAGGAGGCCGGATACGTCCTGGGGATCGTGTCCTCGGGGGTGAGCCTCGTCGCGGACCGGGTTCGGGAGGAGCTCGGCCTCGCTTTCGCGATCGCGAACGAGCTCCTCGTCGCGGACGGTCGGTTCACGGGGGAGGCGGTGGTGCGGGTGGGCCTGGGCGAGAAGCGCGCCGTGGTGGAACAGGTGGCACGCCAGCGGGGCCTGTCCCTCGGGGAGGTCGCGTTCGTGGGGGATCACCTGAACGATATCCCGGTGTTCGCAGCCGTGGGGTACGCGATCGCCTACGCGCCGAAGGAGCCGGAGGTGGCGCGGGCTGCGCACGCGGTCGTTGACCACTTCCGCTCGATTCCCGAACTGGTGCGGGCCGCGAGTTGACGGCCCATGCGGGGATCGCCACAATGGCCGGTAGGCCATGGACCGCGAACGGGGGAGAGAGGAGGTCGCCCAGAAATGGCGGGAGCTTCTCGGGGGAGTCCAGGATCAGCTGCTCCGCGCGTGCCTTCCTACCTCCCCAGATAAGGTCCGACGGGACCGCGGTGTCCTCCTGATCGAGATCGACTCACCGTTCAAGAGAGACTACGTCCAACGCAAGCTGGGGAAGCTCACCGAGGCGGTGCGGGCCGTGTTCGGGGAGGTCGAGGTGCATCTGACCGAGCCAGGGGAGCAACGCACGCTCCCGTTTGAAGAGGAGGCCACGATACCCGTGCCCGCGGAGGCCCCCGCCCATCCCATGCCGGCGCGGATCCTCGTCCTGGGGATCGGGGGTGGGGGGATCAACGCCCTCAGCCGGATGCGCGACGCCAAGCTGGCGGGGGTTCGCCTGGCGGCCCTCGACACGGATCGTCAGGTGCTGTCCTCGTTCCATGGCGGGGAGGGTCTTCTCCTCGGCCAGCGGGTGACCCATGGCCGGAGCACCGGTGGGGATCCGGACAAGGCGCGCCGGGCGGCGGAGGAGGCTGTGGCGGAGATTGAGGATCTCATCGCTGACGCCCACCTCGTGTTCCTCACCTGCGGGCTCGGGAAGGGGACGGGCGCGGGCAGCGCGCCGGTGGTGGCCCAGATTGCCCGCTCCCGTGGCGCGCTCACGGTGGGGGTGGTCACCCTCCCGTTTTCGTTCGAGGGGGAACTACGGGCCCAGCGGGCCCAGGCGAGCCTGGCGCGGTTGGCGGAGAAGAGCGATGTCCTGATCGTGGTCCGCAACGATCGCCTCCTGGAGATCGTCCCCAACGTCTCGGTGACCGAGGCGTTTCGGCTCGCCGATGACGTGCTCCTGCGTGGGGTGCGGGGCATCTCCGACCTCATCACCGTGCCCGGCTTGGTCAACCTCGACTTCGCGGATGTCGCCTCCGTGCTGCGGGGGGCGGGGACGGCGATGATGGGCATGGGGGAGGACCGGGGCGAGAACAGGGCCCTGCGCGCGGCGAAGGCAGCGGTGACGAACCCCCTCCTCGAGGGGGGGACGATCAAGGGGGCGCGGCGCGTCCTCCTCAACATCACCGGCGGGGAGGATCTCACGCTGACCGAGGTGACCCAGGTGGCGGAGTTCATCCGCCGATCCGCTGCCGCCGAGGCCGATATCACGTTCGGGGCAGTGATCCAGCCCCAGCAGAGCGGGAAGGTCGAGGTGACCGTGATCGCGGCCGACTTCCGCGAGGTCGCAGTTGAGGAGGAGGAGAAGGAGCGGCCGCGGCCCGTCATCCCCCGCCGGACCCCCGGCGAGGACCTCGACATCCCAACGTTCCTTCGGCGTTCGGAAGGCTGACGATGGCCCCTCCGGCCGCAGGCCCGCGTGGTTCGTCCCGCCGTGGGCCGCACGTCCTCTCGGTGTTATGGGCGGTCGTCCTCGCCACCGCCCTTTCCGGAACCTCCCTCGCCGCATCGGTCCGGTATGAGCTAGCGATCTCGGTCGGGGCAGGGGGGGAGATCTGGGGGGAGGCCACCGTCCGCGGGGTCGCCCCTGCCGATTGGCCAGAGGCCGTGTTCCGCCTGTACCCGGCGGCCCCCAGGGGCGACCGTCTCGCCCTCCGTGGGGCGTGGGTTGAGGGCCAGGAAGTCAGTTGGGAATGCATCGAGCCGACGACGGCGACCGTGGCCATCTCCACCGGAGCCGGGGAGGAGTTCACGGTGGCCCTCGCCTTCGCCGGGACGGTGCCGGAGTTCTCATCCACGGACGGATATGGGGCCTATGCCCGCTCCGCGCACGCGATCGTCCTCTCCCAAGCCTACCCAATCCTCGCCCCGTGGGACGGAGGGTGGATCGCCTACCCCGTCTTCCCGTGGGGCGATCCGCTGGTCGCGGAGGCCGCGGACTACACGCTCGACCTGGCTGTGCCCGACGGGTGGACCGTCGTCGCGGGCGGGACCGAGGTCGAGATCGCCCCGGGCCGGTACAGGGCTGAAGGGGAAAGCCTGCGGGAGATGGCGGTCGTCCTCCTCCATGGGTACGAACTCCAAACGGCGTCGGCGAACGGGGTTGAAGTGCACAGCTACTCTCGGCCCGAGCACGCGGAGGCGAGCCGGGCCGCGCTCGAGATCACGGTGGCCGCGCTCGACGTGTTCGCGCGCCACTTTGGCCCCCTCTCCCTTTCCGAGCTCGATGTGGTCGCGGTGCCCCTGCGGGGGGCGGCAGGGATCGAGTACCCGGGCCTCATCCTCGCCGGGGAGGGCTACTACAGCCGCTATCCGTCCGATCCTCTGTTCTTTCCGATGATCTTCGCCCACGAGGCCGCCCATCAGTGGTGGTACGCCGAGGTGGGGAGCGACCAGGTGGCCGAGCCATGGGCGGACGAGGCGCTCGCCACCTACACATCCGGCCTCTACTTCGAGTCCGAGGGGAGGTCCGCCGAGATCCTCCGCTACTGGGAATCTGGCTACGCCCAAGGTCGGGCGCGGAACAGGACCGCTGGGATCACAAGCCCAGTGTGGGAGTTCCCGAACGGGGACGGGTACGGGGGGATCGTGTACTCCGGTGGCGCGCTCTTCTTCCATGCGGTGCGGGAGAGGATGGGGGATGACGCGTTCTTCCGCGCCCTCCGCCGCTACCGGGAGGAGTTTCGGGGGCGGATCGCCTCCGGGGCGGACCTCCTCGCGGCCCTCGCCGCAGAGAGTCCTTACCCGCTCGCCGACCTCATCGCGGATTGGCTCGGGCTCTAGGCGCCGCGGCCGGACGTCCCGAGGCCGGGGACACGGAGCCTCTTCTCGACCCAGCGCATGGTCAGGGTGAGGAGGAGCACCACCGCGAGGTAGATGGCCGCCACCACGAGGAACAGCTCGAGGAACCGGAAGTTCTTCGCGGCGATCGTGCGCCCGACCCCCATCAGATCCGCCGCCCCCACCATGTACACGATGGATGAGTACTTGAGCATGTAGATGAGCTCATTCGACCATGGCGGGATCACGAGCCGCAATGCCTGGGGGATGATGACGTGGCGGATCGCCTGGAGGCGAGTGAGCCCGATCGACCGCGCGGCCATCATCTGCCCCGCTTTGACGGATTGGATCGCGCCGCGGAAGTACTCCGCCTGGTAGGCCGCGGTGTTGAGGGCCATCGCTACTAAGCCGGATACGAACGGGGTGAAGACGATTCCCACGTTGGGGAGGCCGAAGTGGACGATCATGAGCTGGACGAGAAGGGGGGTCCCCCGGAACAGGTGCACGTAGGCGCTTGCCAGCGCGTAGAGGGGGGAGAGCCATCCCCGCGCGTAGACGCGGAGGAGGGCGAGCACGATCCCCACGAGCGCCCCGAGGGCCATGCAGGCCGCGGTGAGCTCAACGGTGAGGACGAGGCCCCGACCGAGCTGGGGCAGCCACGCCCAGTCGAAGACGAGGTTCATGCCGCGTCCCCGTAGAGCTCGCTGATCTTGCGCAGGAAGTCCCCCGTCCGCGCCACTTCGGGGGAGCGGAACATCTTCTCCGGCGGCCCCTGTTCCACGATCACCCCGTGCTCCATGAACACGATCTCGTCCGCTACGCTGCGGGCGAACCCCATCTCGTGGGTGACGACGATCATCGTCATCCCCTCCTCGGCGAGCTTCACCATCACCCCCAGCACTTCGCCGATCAGCTCAGGGTCGAGGGCGCTGGTGGGCTCATCGAACAGGATGAGTTGCGGGTCCATCGCCAGGGCGCGGGCGATCGACACCCGCTGCTGCTGGCCCCCCGACAGTTCGGCGGGGTAGGCGCTCGCCTTGTCGGCGAGCCCGACCCGCGTCAGCTCCGCCATCGCCCGCTCCGTGGCCTCCTTCTTCCCCATCCCCTTCACGCGGAGGGGGCCGAGCCGCACGTTGTCCAGCGCCGTGAGGTGGGTGAACAGGTTGAAGTCCTGGAACACGAACCCGATCTGAGATCGGATCCGGTTGAGGTTGGTCCCCTTCCCCGTGACCTCGCTGTCCCCCAACCACACCCGCCCCCGATCGGGCTCGGTGAGGCGGTTGATGCAGCGTAGGAGCGTGGACTTGCCCGTGCCCGACGGGCCGATGACGACCTTCGTCTCCCCCTTCACCACCGTGAGCGAGACGCCGCGGAGCACCTCCTCCGTCCCGTACCGTTTGTGCAGGTCCTCCACCCTTAGAAGCGGCATCAGCCCCTCACCTCCAGCCCCGGCACGCGCAGCCGCCTCTCCAGAAGGCCGATCCCCCAGTTCCCAGCGTAGGTGAGGATGAGGAACATCAAAGCCACGACGATGAATGCGGGCAGGGCGAGGGGGAAGTTACGGGCAGTGAGGTAGCGGGCCTGGCGCATCACCTCCACCACGCCGATCCCGTAGGCGAGCGTGGTGTCCTTGAGCACGGACGAGAACTCGTTCGACCAGCCGGCCAGCGACAGGCGCAGGGCCTGGGGGAGGATCACGTGGCGGATGACGCCGAGCCGGCTCATCCCCAGGCTGCGCGCGGCGAGGGACTGCCCCGGTGAGATCGTCTGGATCGCCCCACGGAAGATCTGGGACTGGTAGGCTGACGAACGGAACCCCAACGCGAGCACCGCGGCGAGGAACGCCGAGATCTCGACCCCGAACTGGGAGGGTCCGAAGTAGAATAGGAACAAGAGCACGAGCTCCGGGACCCCCCGGAAGAACCATTCATAGGCGAGGGCGAGCGCCCGGAACGGGCGCGGGGCATACACCTCGACCAGGGCCACGACCACGCCGATGACGAGCCCTAAACTGAGCAGCCCGGCGAGGAGCTCGAGGTTCACCGCCAGGCCCTGAAGGAGGACCGGAACCTTGGGCCAAAGCTGAGACCAGGATTCGAGCGTCAATGGGTCAAGTCATACGGGGGAGGGGTCTGCGGCCCCTCCCCCGCTTGGGTTCACTCGGTCACCAACGCCGCGAACGTCTGGGCGAACTTGAGGACGTCCTTCTCTACGAGGAGGATGTCGATGGATGCCTCCCACGCGGCCTCGATCTCCTCCAGGCCCGGCCCAAAGTAGGCGGAAACGAGGAGGTCCCACGCTCCGGATTCCTTGAGCTTCCCCATGCCGGAGCTCAGGAGGGGAAGGATCCCCTTCGGATCGCCCTTCGCGACGAGGAAACCGAATTGCTCCCCCGTCTCGATGATCCCCGCGATCTCCAGCAGCCCCGGGTACTGGGCCACCGCCTGCCGCGACGGATCCACGTCCTGCACCACGGCGTCCAGACGCCCGGCGAGGAGGTCGAGGACCGCCTCCGGATAGGTCTCGTAAAGGACGAGGGTCACATCCGGGTACTGCTCCTCTACCCATCCCGCCCCGGTCGTGCCCCGCTGGGCTCCGACCTTGCGCCCCGCCGCCAGCGCCCCACCCACGTCGAGGCCCGCCCCGGCGCGCGTGACGACCGCCTGATCCGAGGTCCAGTACGGCTCGGAGAAGTCCACCACCTGGGCCCGCTCCTCGTTGATGGTGAACCCCGATGCCCCGATGTCCCCCTTGCCGGCGATCACGGCCGGGATGATCGAGTCGAACGGGGTATCCCGGATCTCGATCTCGTAGCCCTCCACGATCGCGATCGCTCGCATCACGTCGAGGTCGAACCCGAGGTAGGCCCCCTTGGCGGACACCCACTCGAACGGAGCCCACGCGATGTCGCAGAGGACGACGTACTTCGGCTGGCCCATGGCCAGGGCCCCCACGGACAGAACCGCCGCCAGAACAAGAACCGCGCCTCGCCTCACCTTGACCACCTCCGAAAGGATGGATGATTCAGTTGTACTATACGCGGGAGGAGGTGGGGCCGTCAACAGGGGCTAGGGGCGATCGAGGTGGCGGCGGGCCCAGTCCGCTTCCTCTCCCGGCAGGAGGAACGGCTCGGGGGGGACGAGCCGGCGGTGGCGCGCGATCTGGCGGTAGGGGAAGCGGTGGACGAGGAAGGCCCAGCTCAGGGCGAGGTCGTTGTAGGACCGGCGGGCGAGGTCCCGCTCCTCGTCGGCCTGGGCCAGGCGGTCCTGGGCCTGGCGGATGGCCTCGATCCGCTCCCGGGGGAGGCCGCGGTAGATCTGGAGGAGGACGTCCTCCACCGCCCGATCCGCGGCGGCGAGGTCGCGGGGACCGGTGGCCTGGCGCAGCTTGGCCACGGCCTCCCGTAGCCGAGGCCTCCCTTCCGGGACGTACCCCGCCTGCTCGAGCTCCGCATGCATCGCCTCGAGGGCGGTCGCTCTCTCCGCGAGCGCCTTCTCTAGCTCCCCCCACGCCGCGGTGACCCGCGCCAGGCCGCGCGTGACCCGCCGCGTCCATCGCCACCACAAGATGAGAGCCGTCCCCACGACGAGGAGGGCGAGGACGAGCCAGGAGATGGGGTTCATCCCGTCACCAGCTCCGCCCTCCCCCGCCGCCCATCCCCCCCCCGGAGAACCCGCGCCCCCCGAACCCCGACCCGCCGCTCCACCCGCCGCTATGGGCCGAGCGCGGGGCCGAGGTGGCGGCGCTGTAGGCGCTATGCTGGAGGGCGACGAGCCTCCTCCCAAACCAGTACGGGGCGAACGTGGGGAACCGCCCCTCGTACCACTGGGGAGGCTGGGCGAGGAGCCCGTCGAACTTCTTCGTCCACAGCTCGGTCAGCCCGAGGGCCATCGCGTAGGGGAGGAGCTCGTCGAAGTGCTTCTCCCGGGCCGCGAACTCGATCCGGTCCACCTCAGCGCGGCGGATGTACTCCACCAACCCCAGCACGCTCCGCAACGCCTCGGTCCCCTTCCCCGTCCGCTTGGGCATGAACGGGGCGAAGAGGAGGATGATGAGACCGGAGACGCCGAGGGCGAGGCCGAGGTAGAGGGACTGGGTGAGGGACCCGAGGAAGGCGGCGAGGACGATCGTCCCGATGCCGATCCCGTAATAGGCGCTGCGCACATGGTTGGGGTTCCCGAGGTAATACCCGTCTTCGCTCAGGTCCATGTACAGCCGGGTCTTGAGGCCTGGCATCTTGTCGTACAGCTTGTACTTGAGGTCGGAGAGCTTCCGACTCCCCGCCCCGCCGAGCAGGGCGTCGCGCAGGGCCTGCTCGTACGGGGTGAGCGGGGCATCGCTCTCCGTGGCCACGAGCTCGAAGTCGTCGGGCTCGCGAGCGCTTTCGTCTGTCCAGATCTCGCGGATCTTGATGTGCCCCTTCGTGGCTAACGAGAGGATCCCCGCCGCGAAGTCGCGCGGATCGACGCGGTTATCGAGGAGCACCCCCGCCTCGGCCGGGCCCAGGCCAGCGATCGGCGTGTACTCCGGGGCCACCGACCCCACCTTGGGATCGCGCCCTCGCTTCCACCACAGGGTGAACATCCCGACCAGGATGAGGATCGGGATCCCCGCGTACAGGTTATCTTGGAGGAACCACAGGAATCCCTGCCACGCCCCGGGGAGGGCCACCGTTCCCTCCGGGAACCGCACCGCGACCGTGAGCCCCTCCCCCGCCCGCAGCCCGGCTGCCTCGCCCACGAGAGAGCCGTCAGCCCACCCCAACTCCCACGGGCCCATGGTCCCGTACGCACCGCGGTACCCTACTGTTCTCACGTCGGTGGGGGCGACCTCAGGGGGGAACGCGATCTCGACCCGAGCCCGGGCGATGGGCATCGCCCAGTCGGTTCCGATCGCGTTCCAGTAGAGCTCGATCTCCTCGTCGTAGCGGCGCAGGGCTCGCCGGAGTTGGTAACGGATTGTATACGCAATCGGGCCGCGCACGGTGCGGTCCGGGTCGCCGATCTGGAGGACGAGGTTCTTCCCTTCCGTGTACTTCCGGTACGGAACCGGCTCGCCCTCCGCCAGGACCTCGTCCACCGTGACCCGCAGCCGGTAGGTCTCCCCCGTGGGGAGGCGGTAGGAGATGGGGATCTCGCGGTAGACCCCGTGGCGGGCGACGTCGAAGTACACCACGATCTCCTCGCGCACGGCGACGGATCCGTCCTCCCCGATCTCCGCCCGGACGGAGTAGCTCTGGATCTCCTCCCCGCAGCCGAGGATGGGGAACAGGAGGGCGAGGACGAGGGCGAAGCGCGTCATCGGCTGAAGTCCACCTTCGGCGGCTCCGCCATCGTCTCCGAGGGGAGCATGTAGAACTCCCGCTCCTTGATTCGGAACAGGTTTGCGATCATGTTCTGGGGGAACACCTTGATCGCCGTATTTAGATCGCGGACCACCGCGTTGTAGTAGCGGCGCGAACGGGCGATCTCCTCCTCCAGCTCCTCGAGCGACTTCTGAAGCGCGGTGAAGTTCACGTTCGCCTTCAGCTCGGGGTAGTTCTCCGCCACGGCGAACAGCGACTTGAGGGTCCCGGCGAGGACGTTGTCCGCCTCGGCCTGCTCCTTGGGCGTCTGCGCCTTCATCGACGCCGAGCGGGCTTCGGTCACCCGCTCGAACACCTCCCGTTCGTGGGTTGCGTAGCCCTTGACCGTTTCCACGAGGTTCGGGATGAGGTCGAACCGCTTGCGCAGCAGGGTGTCGATCCCCCGCCATGCCTCCTCCGCCCGCACCCCGAGCCGGACGAGCTTGTTGTACACCACGGTCACCCACAGGAAGAGGAGGACGAACACGCCTAGGACGATCCACCCGATCAGCGATCCGAAGTCCATAACACCACCTCGAGGCATTCTAAGCGAACTCTCTCCGGACGGCGAACCGTGGCCGGGCGCGGCGGGACCGGCTAGACTCGGAGGCGATGAAGCTCTACCTGGACACGGCGAACGTGGCGGAGATCCGCGAGCTCTCCTGGCTCGTGGACGGGGTGACGACGAACCCGTCCCTCGTGGCGCGGGAGAAGCGGCCGTTCTCCGAGGTGCTAGGGGAGATCTGTGGGATCGTGCGCGGTCCGGTGTCGGCAGAAGTCGTGGCCCTCGATCGCGACGGGATGATCCGCGAGGCGCGGGAACTGGCGCGCGTTGCCCCGAACGTGGTCGTGAAGATCCCCATGACCGAGGCCGGGATGCAGGCCGTGCAGGCCCTGGCGCGGGAAGAGGTGCACACGAACGTGACCCTCGTCTTCTCCGCGAACCAGGCCCTGCTCGCCGCCAAGTGCGGGGCGACCTACGTCTCCCCGTTCGTGGGGAGGATTGACGACGCTGGTGGGGACGGGATGGGCGTCGTGGCGGAGATCCTCCCGATCTACCGCCACTACGGGTTCCCGACCGAGGTCATTGTGGCGAGCGTGCGCCATCCCGGCCACGTCCTCCAGGCGGCCCTCCTCGGCGCGCCCATCGCCACCGTGCCCTACGAGGTCCTGAAGAAGCTGTTCGGGCACCCCCTCACCGAGGCGGGGATTGCCCGGTTCCTCAAGGACTGGCAGAAGGTCCCCAAGGCCTGACGGGTTTGCGGCCCAGATTCGACGTTCAGGGACGAACCACGGTGGGAACGACCTGGCCATCGCGGCCGGCGAGGGGGGTGGCGGCAACGAGGGCGGAGTAGATCGCCTCTTCCGTGGCCTCGGCCGCGGCCCGGTACAGGCCCCCCATCGTCGGGGAGCGATCGGCGATGAGCTCCATCGGGATACGTTCCACCCCCCGCGGGATCCGCCACCCGATGGAGAAGGCAACGGTGAAGTCCCCGCTCTCCGTGGTGGCCGGGGCCCCGGTGCGGGCAGCGCCGAGGGAGGCCCGGCGGGCGAGCCGCGACAGTTGTTCGGGGGAAAGCGGGGCATTTGTGGCCAGGACCACGATGAGCGAACCCGTCGCCCCTTGTTGATCAGGCGGGCTGGCCCTCGCCGGTGCCGGGAGGCCAGGGGGGGGACGGAGGTCTTCCCGGCGGCCCATGTTGGGGAGGGCGAGGGCGCCCACCGTGAACGAACCCACGGCGCGGGACGCCGTTCCGATCCCAGACTTGAGGCCGAACGCGACCATCCCCGTCCCGGCTCCCACACACCCTTCCTCGACATGCTCCGCCCCTGCCCCCAGGGCGGCCAGGGCGTCGCCCTCCGTCACAGGACGGGCCTCGATCGCCGACAGTCGGCCATCGTTACACTCCAAGACGACGGGGTTCACGGACCGCGCTGAGGGATGTCGGGCGAGGGTCCAGGTGAGAAGCGCATCGGCGCACCGGGGTACGGCGAGGGTGTTCGTGAGGAGGATCGGGGTCTCCAGTTCCCCGAGGTGGAGGATCTGCCAGAGCCCCAACGCCTTCCCGTGGCCGTGGAGGACGAACACCCCGGCCGGAAGGGGCTCCGCGTAGGGATCCCCGGGGGGGAGGATCGCCGTGACCCCGGTGCGGATAGCGTTTGCGCCTTCGCCGTGGGCGATCGTGTGGTGCCCGACCCGCACCCCGGGGACATCGGCGAGCGTTCCCCCCGCTCCGGGCGGGAGCTGCCCCAGCGACAGACGAGCGTCACGAAACGCGTTCACGCGTAGAGGAGGAATTCGTACGGGTGCGGCCGACCAGCGAGCTCCCGGATCTCGTCCTCCTTGACCGAGATCCAGCGGTCAAGGAGTTCCTCAGGAAATACTCCACCCAGGGTGAGGAAGTCGTGGTCCCGCTCCAGGGCCGTAAGGGCCTCGCCGAGGCTCCCCGGGAGGGATGCGATGCGCCGTTTCCCCCCCCGTGCAGCGAGGCCACCTTCCACCGGCCCCCACCCCTTCGCCACCGGATCTACCCCCTCTCGGATCCCGTCCACGCCGGCCATGAGGCACGCCGCGAGCGCGAGGTAGGGATTGGAGGTGGGATCCGGCGGCCGGTACTCGATCCGGGCGTGGGCGGGGTCGGTGAGGTAGCCGGGGATGCGGACCGCGGCGGTGCGGTTCGCCCGGCCGAACGAGAGGTGGACCGGGGCTTCGAACCCCGGCCCCAGGCGGCGGTAGGAGTTCGTGGACGGGGAGACGAGGGCGGAGAGGGCCCGGCCATGAGCGAGGAGGCCTCCCACGTAGTGGAACGCGGTCTCGGAGAGGCCTTCCTCGCCTGAAAACAGGTTCACGCCCTTTGCAGCGAGGTATTGATGGAAGTGGAGGCCGCTGCCGGCCTGGTTGTGGAGCGGCTTTGGGAGGAAGCAGGCCACGAGCCCTTCCGCGGCGGCGAGGCGGGAGATCGCGTCCATGGCCAGGGCCGTCCAGTCCGCCGCGTCGAGGAGCCTTCCCAACCCAAGTTCGATCTCCATCTGTCCCAACGCCCCCCCCTCGTGGTGGTGGTAGCGGACGGGGATCCCCCACTGGCCGAGGGTCTCCACCACCCGCTGTCGGAGGAGCCGTCCCTGGTCCTCCGGCCCGCCCGCGTGGTAGCCGGAGCGGGGGCCCGGCACCGCCCGCGGCCCGGCTGCCCCGAGCGGGCTCACCTCGACCCATTGGGCGAGGGGCGCATCCTCGATCCAGATCGCGTCGAACAGGTAGAACTCGAGCTCTACCCCGAACCGCGCCTCGTCGGCGATCCCCGCGCTCGCGAGGAACGCCTCCGCCGCCTTGGCCACCGTCCGCGGGGCGAGGGGATGAGGCCCCTCGTCGGGCTGGGCGAGGTCGCACAGGAGGACGACCGATGGCGGGTCGCGGGTCGCGTCCACGCGGGCGGTGGAGAGGTCGGGGATGAGGACGAGATCCCCTCCCGGGAGCCCATAGTGGGAGGCCGCTGCTCCCACGCCGTTGGCGAAGGTGGCCGGGGTGAGTTCGCCGGCGGGCAGGGTCAGGCAGCGCAGTCGGCCCAGCAGGTCGGCTGCGCGGAGGTCCACCCAGCGGATGTCCTCGGCCTGGATGAGGGCAACGAGCTCGCTGAACGTCATCCTCCCTCCTACGGTTGGGGGAACGCGAGGTCGGAGGGCCCCCACTGCGAGAGTACCGCCCCGGGGAGCGAGGTCTGGATGAGCTCGTGGATGATCTCCGCGTGCTTCACCTTCTCGCGGCCCCAGTCGGCGAGCATCTGCCCCGACACCCACGGCTTGTACAACGCCCCTGGGCCGGCGACGCACGCGGGGCCCGGTTCGAGCTTGAAGTAGCACGGGGCGCAGGTCCGCACCATCTCCGGGGCATCGTAGAACCGGTTGAACCCGCCGAAGCTGTCGGTGAGGAAGATGTGGAGGTCCATCGGCAGGCGCACGGCCTGGCGGATCGCGGCCAGCTCCGGCAGGTCGAGGTCCCCCACCGGATTGAACGTGTTCGCCCCCAAGCTCTCGAGGACCTTGGCCCCCGCGGCGTTCCCGTGCCCGGCGAACACCGAGACCTTGAACACGACGTCCGGGGGGAGATCCCCCGTGGCCCTCATCTGGGCAAGGAGCCACAGGAGCCCCTCGTCGAGGACGAGGAACCCACGGAACCCAACCTCCACCGCGCGCACGATGTCGGCGATCACGTAGCGCAGCTGATCTGAGCCCCGAAACCGGAGGCCGGACATGCTCCCCTCCGGCGTCACGAGCTGGCGGCCGGTGTCCCACCCCGAGCGGGGGCCGGGGGTGAGGATCACCTCCACCTTCGCCTCCGCCGCGATCTGGGCGAAGGCCTTGAGCTCGCTCCGGGTGAGGAGCGTTGCCCCCATGACCACCGAGATCATCCGGTGCACGGCGATCTTTCGCTTGCGCGCTTCGTCGATGACCGCCTCCAGGACCTCCGGCCGCTCGACCCCGGAGATCTCCATCCGGTACTGGGCCCCGTCGGGGAAACGGTGAGGGCTCGTCGGGAGATCGTACGCATCCCGGCCCGGGATCCCGTGTTTCTCCATGAGCTTTGCTACCTTCCGCTGGTCCATCGTGCCTCCTGATTCGGTTGAGGAGTGGACCGATGATACCCGCAACGGAGGGCAGCGGGGTGAGGGGCTGCACTCGCCGGATGGGCAGGAGATCACGTGCCCCCTCTCGGTGACCGGCCCGACTCGCAGCAAGACCGCGACCGAGCCTCTCGATGACGCCTGCCATCGAACTCCGCAACCTCACGAAGCTCTACGGCCCTTCTCCAGGACCGCACGGGGGGCCTAGCTCCGGACATCTCCCCGTGCTGTGCAGACCCGGTTTCGTCCCATCCCTTTTGCGCGGTACAGGGCCCCATCGGCCGCGTGCACGAGCTCGTCCGGGGTCACGCCGTGGTCGGGGAAGGCCGCGGCCCCGGCGGACAGGGTCGGACCCGTCCCGAGACCGAGGCCAGGGACCATGGCCGCGGCGAACGCGCGGCGAATTTCGTCCGCCCGCCCTACGGCCGTGGAGAGGTCCGTCTCCGGCAGGACGAGCACGAACTCCTCCCCCCCCAGCCGACAGGCGATGTCCCCCGGGCGGGTGAGGCGGGTCAACAGCCGTCCGAGCACAACGAGCAGCTCGTCCCCCACGCGGTGACCGTAGGTATCGTTCGTCTTCTTGAAGAGGTCGATGTCGAACAGCACCACCGCCAGAGGGCGGCCGTCGTGCGTGGCCCGCTCGAGGAGGCGGGGGAAGGCCTCGTCGAAGTACCGGCGGTTGAACACCTTGGTCAACGGGTCGCGGAGCGCCTGCTCCCGAAGCTCCTTCTGGAGGCGCTGGACCTCCTGAACCTGTGCGTGCAATTCCTCGTTGGCCTCCTGGAGCATCGTCTCCGATCGATACTGCCCGGTCACGTCGCGGACAACGAGGAGATGGCCAGTGGGCCCCGCGATGCCCCCCTTCAGGGGTGTCACCCGCACGTCGAGGCGGAGGAGGGGATCCTGGGACGCGGTGAGCTCGAGGTGGGACTCCTCATGCGGGAGGAGATGGGGTGCGATCTCCGGCCAGATCGCAAGCGCGTGAGCTGCTTCCGTTCCGAGGGCCTCCGCCGCCAGCGAGAGGAGAGCTCGCGCCGCTGGGTTGGAGTCCACGATCCGCCCCGCGGCGTCCACCACGATGATCCCGTCGCTCATCCGTTCGATGAGCGCCTCGCGGGCCGCCGGCACCAGCTTGAACAGGTGGAGGGGGACGATGGCGACGGAGAGGGTGAGCCCGCTCAGGAGGAAGCTGATCGGCGCGAGGTCCAGCCCCGGGACGGGGGTGAGGCCTATCGTGTACAGGAGGCCACCGAGGATGGGGAACACCGCAGCAACCAAGATGGCCGCCGTCTGCCGCCGCTGGGGAATGGGCGCGCGGAGGGCAGAGGAGACGAGCAGGGACATGGCCAGGGCGAGGTAGATGTAGAGCCCAACGACCACGATGAAGAAGGCCGGGCCGTGGTGGTAGACGAGGATGTTGGACCTCGGCGGCCCGGAGGTGAAGCCGGTCCAGATCCAGTGGTGAAGGTCGTTCGTCGCCACGAGGGCGACCTGGGCGATGGGGAGGGCCCATAGGAGCGCCAACGTGCGCCGCGACCTCCCCGCGGTCCGCCCGGTGTAACGGAGGGCGAAGAAGAGGAACAGAGCCGCAGAGCTTCCTGAGCCCGCGTATTCGAGGGTGGACAGGAGGATCTTCAGACGGAGCGGGACGGCGGCAGATTCCAGCCCCACCGCGAGCGCCCACCACGCTACGGCGAACATGGTGGCGGCGAGAGCAGGGATGCCCCGGATCCGGCGGTAGCGCATGAGGCCAATCGCCACCCCAACCGCGAGGGCACTCGTGGTAAGGAGCACGATCGCCAGGGGTGTCCATTGCCAGGTCATACTGAAGGTGATTGTCGGATAAACAAAGAGGATGGCCCGGACCTCAGTCCCTTCCCCCCTGGACTGTGGTCGCGGGCGATTCGGTCACGGCAAGCCGGACGGGGCCCTGTGTAGCTCGAAATTGAGGAGGGCATCGCCGTCGAACGTGAACCGTCCGGCGAACCGCTCGCCGCGGAGCATCCACGGGAACCAGATGCGGTCATCGGCCCACATCCGGTCGAACGGGATCTCATCCACGGGGACCCAGAACGGGATCGCCTCGTCCGATTCCCGTGGCTCGCCGCGGCAGTCGCCCGCCCGAAACACGTGGACGAGGAGGGAAAGGCCGTCGGTGAACTGGAACCGGAGCTCACCGCACGGTTCGACGCCCAGCGGGGTGATCCCCAGCTCCTCTTCCACCTCGCGCACCGCGCACGCCGCCGGCGTTTCCCCATGCTCGACGTGGCCGCCCGGGCCGTTGACCTTGCCCGCCCCCAGGCCCCGCTTCTTGTGGATGAGGAGGATCTGCCCATCGCGGATGACGAAGAGGAGCGTTGCCTCCTGCTCGGGTTCCCACCTCGCCCAGTCGATGTCTTCGATCCTCATGTCCTAGAGGACATTCTACCCGGGCCCGTGCCCGGGAGGAGCAAGTTCCCACCGGATGATGATTCTCGCGAGGTGAGCCGGGGCAAGCGAGACCTCTCCCGGTCGGTTCGATGTTTGGGGCCGTGGTGGCGCCAGGGGGTCACCGGCGGTGAGGGACGCGTCCCCCGTCTGCTGGGTCTCCCCGAAGCGGCGGATAGCGAGCCGCTCCTCTATACTCCCGATGCCCCCGGTGATCGGGGAGCCCGCGCCCTGGGGTTGTGCTTACGGCCCTCTCGCGAGCGGGGGGGCAGGGCTTGCCCGTAGGCGAAGGAGGTGCGTGAGGAAGGGGACGTTCGAGCCGGATAACGTTGAGCTGGTGGGTATCGCGGCAGCTGCCGGTCGGGGATGTGGTGTGTCCCGGTGTGGGACTACGATCACGGCGACAGCGCTGGAGCCAAGGTGGCCACCCAACCGGGGCAACTTCCACCTGCATCCTTGTTGAGGAGGGACCAGAGTGCTCAAGGACTTGCTCTATGCCTTTAGGATCCTAAGCCCCATTGTCTTCGGTCTCGCATTGTTTCAAATCCTGATCCTGAGAAGCCCCCTTCAGAAACCCTATACCCTGTTGGGAGGTTATCTCCTGACCCTTGTCGGCCTGTTTATGTTCTTGAAGGGGATCTCCCTCTGCCTGATCCCCATCGGGGAATCCGTTGGCTCCAACCTGCCGGCGTTGGGCAGCCGAGTGCTGATCATCGGCGTGGGGTTCCTGTTGGGGTACCTGTCCACCCTGGCTGAACCGGCGCTTCAAGCCTTGGCCATGGAGGTTGAGGAGGTTTCTATCGGCGCTTTGCCGAAGAGCACGCTGGTCCATGCGGTGGCCGTCGGCTTCGGCGTCGGGATGTCGCTAGGCATCGCCAAGATCCTCTTCCGGATCTCCTCAGCGAAGATCATCATCCCTCTCCTATTGGTCAGCCTTGTGCTCACGTATTTCGCCCCGGCGGGCATCGTGGGCATCGCCTTTGATTCTGCCAGCGCCACAACCGGTCCGATCAACATTCCCATCAGCATGGCGATCGGCATCGGCCTTTCCAAAGTCATTGTCGGTAGCGACCCGTTGCTGAACGGGTTTGGCTTGGTGGGCCTTACTTCACTTGGCAGCGCCATTTCCGTTCTGGTGATGGGGATGTTCAGTGGGATCTAGCTGGTTAGCAGAGAATGAGGGGGGTCCAGTTATGCACTTCATCGTTGTGATCATCGTCGTGGCCCGCGGGCAAGCTGACCACGTCGTGGAAGAAGCGAAGAAGGCGGGGGCATTGGGGGCTACCATCCTGTTCGGACGGGGGACAGGGGAGAAGGAGTTCAGGAAATTCTTCGATCTGCACATTGAATCATCCAAAGAGGTCATCTTCATACTGACCGAAGAAGAGAAGAGCAGACCGATCGTCAAGGCCGCGGTCGAGGCTGGGAGGCTCAACGATCCAGGGACCGGCATCCTCTTCACCATGCCGGTGATCGATGTCATCGGCCTGCACCATCGGGAACCCCTGTAGGTGCAACTTCCGTGGCCTCACGGGGCACCAGACCAGCGGGGGTGTCTTCGGCCGGTCGGGTGGAGGGAGCCACCGCCGCCGGGCGGGAACCCGTGGTTCCGCTCAAGGGGAGGAAGCGGGCAGCGCAGAATGCGTTTCCCCAAGCCCGAGCAGCTTGGGAACCGGAGTGGGTTCAGCTGGCCGCTCGCCCGCGCCACACACCTGGGCGCGTATAATCGGGCCCCATGACCCTCGACGAGCTGGAGGCGCGGTGCGAGGAAGTGCGGATGGAGTGGGCGCAGGCGAGCGCCGCCGCCCACGACCCAGAAGCGCTAGAGGCGCTGCGGGTCCGGTTCCTCGGCCGCAAGGGTTCGGTCACGTCGCTCTTCGACGCGCTTCGTGCCCTTCCCCCCGATGCGCGGGCCACCGCCGGGAAGCTCCTCAATGCCCTCAAGGGGGAGATCACCGCCGCGCTCGACGACCGTCGGGGGGCGCTCGAGCGGGAGGCGATCGGAGCCCGGCTCCAGGCTGAGCGATGCGACCTCTCCCTCCCCGGGACGTGGCGGCCGCTGGGGCGGCTCCATCCCCTGACCCAGGTCCGCCTCGAGATCGAGGACATCTTTCAGAAGCTCGGGTTCGATGTGGCGAGTGGGCCCGAGGTGGAGACGGACTACTACAACTTCGAGGCCCTCGCGATCGGGGCCGATCACCCCGCGCGGGACGATTGGGACTCGTTCTATATTGAGGATCGCCTCCTCCTCCGCACGCACACCTCGCCGGTGCAGATCCGGGTCATGAAGTCCCAGCCCCCTCCGGTGCGGATCGTGTGCCCGGGCCGCTGCTACCGGCGGGACGACCCCGATGCCACCCACTCCCCGGTGTTCCACCAGATCGAGCTTTTGTGGGTGGAGAAGGGGCTCACGATGGCCCATCTGAAGTGGATCATCGGGGAGTTCGTGAGCGCGTTCTTCGGCCCCGGGTACGAAATGCGCTTCTCTGCGGACTTTTTCCCGTTCACCGAGCCGTCGGCCCAGATCCACATCCGCCGACCCCCCGGGGATTGGCTGGAGATCATGGGGGCGGGGATGGTGGACCCGGCGGTCTTGGTCGAGGTCGGCTACGATCCGGAGGAGGTCAGCGGGTTCGCGTTCGGGCTCGGGGTGGAGCGGATGGCGATGCTCCGCTGGGGGATCGAGGACATCCGCCTCTTCTACCAGAACGACATCCGGTTCCTTTCACAGTTCTAGGCGCCTCGCTCGACCAGGCCTTCCGCCTCACCCCCCATCGCGGGTCGCCCATTTTTCCCTAGCGGGCACCCCAGGTGCGGAACGCTGCCTTGCCCTCCGCGGTGAGGAACGCCCAGCGGATGAGGCTCGTCCGATCGCGGTCAAGCGAGATCCCCCCGTGATCGAGCCAGGCGTGGACGGCTCCCAGGAGTTCCTTGATTCCCTGCGGTGTGGGGGCGGAGAGGAGGGCCGCCATCCGGGCAGGGATCTCCTCCGGAACGCCGAGGAGCCGCAGCTCCTCCGCCGCCCAATGGCGGGTCGGGGCCCACGAACCGCAGACCACGGCGAGGAGCTTCGTCAGAGCCACTAAGCCTTCCCCGAGGACGAGCCGCGTGGCGAGGTCGCTCCCCCGGTCGAGGCACTTCGCCGCCCGGCCGAGGGCGAACACCGTCTCCAGGTAATGGACCCGCACCCGCGTCGCTTGCACCTCCGCCGGCAGCGCTGCCAGACGGGGGAACAGCTCACCAAGCAAGCGCTGGGGATCGTGGAGGATCACCGCGTGCTGGAACGGGTAGTGGTCGAGGTCGAGGGGCGAGCGCTCCATCGCCGCGAGCTCGCTCCACGGCCGGAGGTAGAACTCGTGGTCCACCCGCCGCGGTGGCCCATCTTCGATTGCGAACACGTGCCGCTCCTCCAGCCCGGTTCGCTCATAGGCCTCATCCTCCACCGCGACCTCGAGGTCGTAATCGGAGATCCGGTCCCGGAACGGTCGGCTCGCCGAGCCGACGAGGTACACCCCGATCACCCCCGGCCGCCCTACGTACCTCTGCGCAAGCTCCCGTGCGTGCTCCATGGGCGAATCCTACCCGCGAAGGGTGGGGGAGCCGGGACAGGCCCGAGGCCCGTGGCCGGGCGTGGCTCCCCGACCCGCAGGCCCCCGCCCAGCCGTGAGGGGGCTCACCGCCCCGCGTGGCGACGGCCGCGGTCGCTAGCCCAGCCCCGGAGCACCTCCGCGACCCACATCGTACGCCCTCGCTTCCCCATCAGGGCCCACAGCGAGGAGGGTCCCGTTCGGCATGGGTTCCCATCCCGCCCGGCCGTCCACGGGTTCGGACGCCACGACCACGGCCCCGTCCCCCCCGCGCCGATGGAGGGTGTAGTAGTCTGGATCCCGGGTGTGGCAACAGAACGCGTAGAGGGAGGAGCCGTCGGTGAGGAGGAGGTTGAGGGCGGTGTAGTCGTGGATGAACCCGAGGAGCTCCCGCAGTGCCTCGACCAGCCGGTCCGGGGTCCGCGGGTGCCACGCCCCTGCGAGCCAGTCCAGGATTCGCTGGGAGTCCGTCCCGCTCCCGTCCCCGAGGGATGATGTGTCCCGCACGGTCCCGTTGTGGGCGAGGAACACCCCGTCCCGAACGAGGGGGTGGGCGTGGATCGCCCCCCGCATCGCCCGGTACTCGGGCGAGGCCTTGCGGGCGTGGGCGATGAGGAGCGTCGTCTCCGGGGACGGATCCCCGGGGAGCCCGTCGTTCCCAGCGAGAGCCCCCCCGCCCCAGCGGTGGAGCCTCATCCGACCCCGTGCGTCGCGGTAGGCCCACCCCACGCCATCGCGGTGGGGGGCCTTCGCCCCGCGGAGGCTGAGCGCGAGGAGCCCATGATCCTCCAGGAGGTACCGGCGGAGGGGGAACGGTGTTCCGGCGAGGGCCCCGACGAGCCGGCACATCGTCCGACTACCCCTCGACCTCTTCGGCGAGGAGCCGGCCCAGCTCCTGCGCCCCCTCGAGGGGCCTCTCCTCGTCCTGGGCGAGGTCCCCCCGACCCGCCACGCCGTAGTACGGGTAGCGCTTCACGGTGAGCGGGGTCATGCGCAGGGACACGGCGAACTGGAACAGGTACTGGAAGACGTCCCACGGATCCGTGCCCCCGGTCGCGGCCACGAGGGCGCACGGCTTGTCCTCGAGCAGGTGGGCTCCCTTGTGGTGGCGCAGGTCGTGAAAGTAGGCCAGGCACACCAACCGCTCGCACACCGCCACCAGCCGCGATGGGACGGGGAAGTAGAGCGGGGACCCGATCACGAGGCCGTCTGCCTCCTCCATCTTCTGGATGAGGCCCGGGAAGTCATCCTTGACCACGCACTTGTAGGGCGTCTTGGCGCAGACCTCGTAGCAGCCCTGGCAGGGCCCGATCTCGAGCTCGGACAGGTGCACGGTCTGCGTCCGCATCCGGGGCTTCGCTTCCTTGACGGCGCTCAGGACCGCCTCCACCAGCTGGCCCGTGTTCCCCTCGTTGCGCATCGAGCCGACGATGCCGAGCACCTTCATTGCGCCACCTCCGGGGCCGAGCGTACCGTCCCGGGCGCGGCGGGTGCAAACCGCCCCTTCACCGTCCGCGCTTGCGGGCGGCGAGGAGGTCCTCCACGGGAAGCGTGTTCAAGATATGTTCCGCCGTCGCCCAGCCGCGACGGGCGGTGATGACCCCGAACTCGAGGAAGTCGAGGTGGCCAACATCGTGGGCATCGGTCCCGATCGCGAGCCGGGCCCCGAACCCGATTGCCCGCCGGATGAGCTCCGCCCCGAGGTCGAGCCGCTGGGGATGGGCGTTCACCTCGAGCGCGGTCCCCGTCTTCGCTGCCCGGCGGAACACCTCGTCCCAGTCCGCCTCGCAGGGGGGGCGCTCCCCGATCAGGCGGCCGGTGGGATGGCCGAGGATGTCCACCCCCTCGTCCTCCACCGCCCGCAGGAGGCGGTCCGTCATCTCCTTCCTCCCCAGCCGGAGGTGGGTGTGCACGGAGGCGATGACGAGGTCGAGGTCCTTCAGGAGGTCGCGGGGGACATCCACCGTCCCGTCGCGGGCGATGTTCGCCTCGACGCCCGTGAGGAGCGTCAGGCCAGCTGTCTCGTTCCGGCGGCGCACCTCCTCGATCTGGCGGCGGAGGTCGTCGGCGGATAGCCCGGGGATGGCCTGGGCGAACCGGAGGTGGTCCGTGATCGCGATCGCCCGGAGCCCGCGCTCCGCGGCGGCGCGGGCCATTGCCAGGAGGGTCGCCTCCCCGTCCGAGGAATCGGTGTGCACGTGGAGGTCGCACCGGACCCGGCGCGCGTCCACGAGCTCGGGGAGGGTGCCCGCCTCGGAAGCAGCGATCTCGCCCCGGTCCTCGCGCAGCTCGGGCGGGATGTAGGCGAGGCCGAGCGCCCGGTAGATCCCCGCCTCGTCCTCTCCGGCGAGGACCTCCCCGTCCGCGGAGGTGAGCCCGTACTCGGAGAGCTTCCACCCCCGAGCCGCCGCCCGCTCGCGGAGGCGGATGTTGTGCTCTTTCGAGCCGGTGAAGTACTGGAGCGCTGCGCCGAACGCATTCGCGGGGACGAGGCGCAGGTCCACCTGGAACCCGTCGCTGAGGCGGATCGAGGACCTCTTTGGCCCCTGGGCGAGGACCTCCGCCACGTCGGGGAGGGAGCAGAACGCGCGCATCGCCTCGTCCGGGCGGTCGGACACGGCGAGGAGGTCGAGGTCGCCCACCGTTTCCTTTCCCCGCCGCAGCGAGCCCGCGGGCTCCACGTGCCGGTAGAGCCCGGTCGCCATGAGCTGCTCCACGAGGTGGCGGGCGAGGGGCCACGCCCGGCCGAGGAGGAGCCGCTTCTCCGCCCCCCGCGTCTCGGCCAGCCCTCGCCTGATCTTCTGTTCCGTCTTCTCCCCGAGGCCCTTCACGCTGCGGATCCGCCCCTCCGCGGCGGCCCGTTCGAGGTCGGCCAGGTTCCGGATCCCGAGCTCCTCATAGAGGAGGCGGGCCGTCTTCGGCCCGATCCCCTCGACCTGGGTCAACGCGCGCAGCTCCACGGGGAGCTTCGCCTTCAGCTCCTCGTGGTAGGCGAGCTTCCCCGTGGCCACGATCTCCGCCACCTTCTGCGCGATCGCCTCCCCGACCCCGGCGATCTCGGTGAGCCGCCCCTCCGCCGCGAGGTCCTCGATCGGCGTCGGACAGTCCTCGATCGCCCGCGCCGCCCTTCGGTAGGCCCGGGGCTTGAACGGGACGCCCTCCAGCTCGAGGAGGTCCGCCACCTCGTACAGGATCTTCGCCACGAGCGCGTTCTTCATTGGTGGAGCTCCGTGAAGCGGCGGAACGAACGGTCGTAGGTCCGCTCCACCTCCGGGGGGAAACAGCATGCCGGGAGCTCGCCCTGGCTGAGGTGGTAGGCGAGGCAGGCGCAGCAGTTCCCCTTGCGTGGGCACGTGGGCCAGGTGCACGGGCAGCGGGCCAGGTTATCGTCGAGCTTCGGACAGGTCGACATCGCGTCTCCCCACCGGGTCATGGGGGCTGACGGCTATAATGCCCCAGACCATGAGCAACCGGCAACAGATACTGAAACGCATCCTGGACGATACAGGCGGCCACCGCCCCCACTACGAACGGTACTCCCTCCTCGCCGTCCCGGCGACGATCGAGGCCCTGTTCGGACTCCCCACCACGGGGCCCTCCCTCAAGGCCGAGCTGGGCCTCCCCCCGTCCGAGGTGGTGATGAGCGTGATTGTGGATGGGCTCGGCTACCACAGTCTGGAGGCACTGCGCGAGAAGGGGGTGGTGGATCTCGGCCCGACCCTCGCCGGTGGTCACTACCTCCCCCTCACGTCGGTGTTCCCCTCCACGACCACCGCAGCCCTCTCCTCCCTCTCCACGGGCTTGAGCCCGATCGGCCACGGGGTGCTGGGGTACAAGCTGTTCCGGTCCGAGGTGGGGTCGGTGGTGGATATGATCCGCCTCACCACCCCCGGCGGCCGCGACAACGCGCTGGAGAAGCTGGGCATTCCTCCCGAGCGCGTGCTGCAGGCGAGCACCGTGTACCAGCGACTGGCCGCGGCGGGGGTGGCGACGACCCTCTTCCTCCCCAAGTACCTCGTGGATTCGGGCCTGTCCCGCGCCCTGTACCAGGGGGTGGAGCACACGGTGCCCTACCTCACCTCGTCCGACCTCCTCATGCACATCGCCCACGCGGGGCGGGGCCCGAAGCCGGCTCTCCTCAGCGTGTACTGGCCATCCACGGACAGCCTTGGCCACGTGTACGGTCCCACCACCCAGGCCTTCGAGCTGGAGGTGGCCCACGTGTTCCGCATCCTGGGCCAGGCGTGCGCGATGCTGCCCCGGGGGACGACCGTCCTCGTTACCGCCGATCACGGGTTCCACGAGGCGGATCCCGCTGCCGACATGGTCTCCTGCCCCGCTCATCCCGCGCTGCGGGATGGGCTCCTCCTCCCCCCGGTCGGGGATCCCCGCGCCTCGTACCTATTTGTACGGCGCGGGCACGAGGAGGAGGTGCAGGCGTTCTTCTCTCACTCGTTCCCCGACGAGTTCGCCGTCCTCGCGGTCGAGGAGGCGTTGGCCCGCCAGCTGTGGGGGCTCGACGAACCCACCCCGTCTGTGCGGGCCCTCCTCGGCGACCTCCTCGTCCTGTCGCAGAAGCGCAAGTTCCTCCTCTGGCCGACGGAGGAGTTCAAGCTGAGGGGGCTCCACGGGGCCCTCACCCCGGGCGAGCTGTACGTGCCGCTCCTGGCCAAAGTGGTGTGAAGGAGGCGAGAGTGGCGAGCGTGAAGAGGATCGCCGACATCAAGGTGCGGGATATGTCGAATGGGGCGGAGATCGTGGGCGTCCAGAAGCGGGTCCTGATCGGTCCGGCCGATCGGGCGCCGACGTTCGCGGTGCGCCAGTTCACCCTTGGCCCCGGCGGCCACACCGCGGCCCACAGCCATCCGTTTGAGCACGGGGTGATCGTCCTCCGCGGGACGGGGACCGTCCTCACCCCCACCGGCCCGGTCGAGATCGGGGAGGGGAGCGTGGTGTTCGTCCCCCCCGGGGAGCACCACCAGTTCCGGAATACCGGCCCCGGATCGCTAGAGTTCCTGTGCGTCATCCCCGTCGAGCACGAGACGTGACCGTGGATGGCGCAGCGGGTGTTGGTGGGGCTATCGGGGGGAGTGGACTCCACGATCGCTGCCCACCTCCTCCGTGAGGCGGGCTACGAGGTCCACGGCCTGACCCTGTGGCTCTGGGATCCCGCCGGTCGACGGGAGAACCCCTGCTGTTCGGTGGATACGGCTTCCCTCGCCGCCCGTGAGCTGGGGATCCCCCATGAGGTGGTCGAGGTCGGGGCGGAATTCCGCCGGCTCGTCGTGGAGCCCGCGCTCGCAGCCTACCAGAGCGGCCTCACCCCCAACCCGTGTGCGGTCTGCAACCGCGAGGTGCGGTTCTCCCTCCTCGTTCGGGAGGCGGAGGCGCGCGGGATCGCGTTCGTCGCCACCGGGCACCACGCCCGGATCCGCCACGCCGCGGACGGGGCCCACCTCTGGCGCGGTGCCGACCCCGCCAAGGACCAGTCCTATTTCCTCTACCGCGTCCGCCGCTCCGAGCTCGCGCGCGCTCTGTTCCCGGTGGGCGAGCGGACGAAGTCCGAGGTCAAGGCCCTGGCGGAAGCCCTCGGCCTGACGGCGGCCCGGCTCCGGGAGAGTCAGGACCTGTGCTTCGCCCCGGGGGGCATCCCGTCCCTCATCGCGGATTCCCCGCCCGGCCCGATCCTCGACCTCTCCGGGCGGGTGGTGGGGGAGCACCGGGGGCTCCCCCACTACACCGTGGGCCAGCGGCGCGGCCTTGGCCTGTCCTCCCCGGAGCCCCGGTACGTGGTGGCCCTCGACGGGAGGACGAACGCGGTGATCGTGGGACCGGAAAGCGCCCTGTACGCCGATGAGCTTGTGGCCACGGATCTCTCCTGGATCGCGGGGGCACCGCCGGGAGCGCAGTTCAGAGCGGAAGTCCAGATCCGGTACCGCAGCCCGGCTACCCCGGCCGAGGTCGCGATCGGGGGGGAGGAGGCCCGCGTCCGGTTCGCGCATCCGGTGCGGGCGATCACCCCGGGCCAGGCGGCCGTGTTCTACCGCGGGGAGGAGGTGTTGGGCGGGGGGATCATCGCCTCCCCCTGCTAGCGTCATTCGGGAAGGGGGACCCCGGCGAGGCGTGGATCGAGGGCGTCCCGCAGCCCCTCCCCGAACAGGTTCATCCCCAGCACGAACAGGAAGATCGCGATCCCGGGGAAGGTGGAGATCCACCATCCCCGTGCCGCGTACAGGTACTGCCGGCCGTCGGCGATGATCGTCCCCCAGCTCGCCTGGGGGGGCTGAATCCCCAATCCGAGGAAGGACAGCGCGGCCTCCATGAGCACCACCCACCCCACGCGGAGGGTTCCGATGACGATCGCGGACGGGATCACGTTGGGGAGGAGATGGCGGAACAGGATCCGGGTCGGCGTAGCGCCGATGGCGCGGGCCGCCTCGACGAACGCCGCCTCCTTCATGGTCAGGACCTCGCTGCGCACGATCCGGCACGAGGTGGTCCATTCCTTGAACGCCAGCGCGATCACCATGTTCAGAAAACCTGGGCCGAACAGGGCCATGAGCGCGATCGCCAGGATCAGGTACGGGAATGCCAGCAGGACATCCACCGTGCGCTGGATCACCGTGTCCACCCATCCCCCCACGTAGCCGGAGATGAGGCCGAGGCTGACCCCGACCACGGTGCAGACGACGATCACGAGCAGCCCAAGGGAGATCGAGACGCGCGACCCCGCGATGATCCGGCTCAGGAGGTCTCGCCCCAAGTTGTCCGTCCCCAGCGGGTAGATCCAGTCCCCCTCGGCGGACACGGCGGGCGGCTGGAGGCGCCGGGAGAGGTCCCCGCGGGTCGGATCGTGGGGGACGATCCACGGGGAGAGGAGGGCGATGAGGGTGAACGCCCCCACCAGCCCCGCCCCTCCGAGGGCGAGGCGGTTACGCCGGAACGCGCGCCACGCCCGGCCCCTCACCTCTTCCCTCCTCCCGCCGCGACGCGCGGATCGAGCCGGGCGTAGGAAAGGTCGGCGATGAGATTGAGGAAGACGTAGGTCACCGCGTACACGAGGACACAACCGCGGATGAGGGGATAGTCGCGGCTCTCCACCGCTTCCACCACCAGCCGCCCCAGGCCTGGCCAACTGAACACGGTTTCCACCACCATGTTCCCGCCCAGCAGTGCCCCCACGTTGAGGGTGATCGCGGTCACCACCGGGAGCAGGGCGTTGCGGAGGGCGTGGCGGAGGATGACCCATCGTTGGGGCAGGCCCTTGGCCTGCGCCGTGCGTACATAGTCCTGATGGATCGTTTCAAGCAAGCTCGACCGGGTGAGGCGCATCGTCATCGCCATCATCCCCGCCGATAGGGCGAGGGCGGGCATCACCAGGTGCCGCAGGATGTCCACGAACGCGGGCCAGTTGCCCTGCAACATCGCGTCCAGGAGAAGGAAACCTGTCTGCCAGTGGAGGCCGGTGCCATAGGATGCCCGCCCCGCCACGGGGAGCACCTTGAGCATCACCGAGAACACGAAGATGAGGATGAGGCCCAGCCAGAAGCCGGGCAGGGACACCCCGAGGAGGGAGACCGTCGTCCCGATCGCATCGAGCCACGTGTTGCGCCGCACGGCGGCGACCACCCCCGCCGGGATCGCCACGAGGAGGGCGATGAGCGATGCGAACAGCGTCAACTCGATCGTGGCCGGGAGCCGTTCCCCGATCAGGGTCGCCACCGGGCGGCGGTAGATGATGGACTGACCGAGGTTCCCGCGCAGGATTCCCCCGAGGAACAGCCCGTACTGCTCAACAAACGGGCGATCCAGGCCGAACTCGTGGCGGACACGCTCGATCTCCTCCTGGGACACGATCCCCGCCTGACCCATGAATAGCTGCACCGGATCTCCCGGGGTGAGGTACATGAGGAGGAACACCACGAACGTCACCCCGAGGAGCACGGGGACCGCTTGCCCCAGCCGTCGCAGGATATAGCCGGACACAGAAAGAGTGGGGAGGGGCGCCGATCGCCCCTCCCCTAACCCATCTACAGGATCAGATCCACGTCGTGGAGGTTGATCCGGCTATCCGGACTCGGCTTCCACCCGACCACCCGCGCGTTCACCCCGTACGACTCCTGCGCGACCCACAGGAACGCCATCGGAGCATCGTCGTAGATCACCTGTTGCGCGATGTGGTAGGCCACCCGACGGACCTCCGGGTCCACCGTCACCCGCTCCGCGAGGTCGATCAAGGCTTCCAGCACGCGGCTCGAGTACCCACTGAAGTTCCCGCGCTCCCCGGTCACGAGCTTGGGGATCATGATGTCGTTCGGCTCGAGGGTTGAGTTCCCCCAATCCCCGAGGTGCATCATCCGCGTCCCGGCGAGGAGCTCCGCCTGGAGGACGCCCCACTCCCACACCTGAACCTTGGCGTCGATCCCCACGTCGCGCAGCATCTCGGCGATGACGAGGGCCACATCCTGGAAATGGGCCTGTGTATCGATCGTCACGCTGAACCCGTTCTCGTAGCCAGCGCGAGCGAGGAGGGCCTTTGCCTTCGCCGGGTCGTACCCATAGGGGGGGATGGGGGCGTAGAACGGGGAGTCGGGGGACATGATCGTGGGGATGGGCGTGGCCAATCCATCGAGGATGAACTCGATGATCGTGTCCACGTCAATCGCATAGTTGATCGCCCGCCGCACGCGGACGTCATCGAACGGAGCCATGTTGACGTTCACCTCGAGGAACGTGCTGCGGGTCCCGCGTACGCTCATCACGGCGAGGTTGGGATCGGCGTCTACCGTTGCAATCAGGTCAACCGGGATCCGGGTCGCGATGTGGATTTCGCCGGCGCGGAGCGCGGCAATGCGGGTCGAGGTCTCAGGGAGGACCCGGAAGATGACCTGGTCCAGCTTCGCCGGTCCGACCGGTGGCAGGTCGGGGGGGCCGCCGTAGTACCCATCGTGGCGCTCCATCACCACCTGCTGTCCCCGATCCCAGCGCACGAACCGGAACGGCCCAGTGCCGATCGGCCGTTCCCCGAACTCGGCGTCGCCGACCGCCTGCACGTAGTGCTTGGGGACGATCAGGGTGTGGGGAAGGAACGACGGGAGCGCGGCGAACGGGACCGAGGTGATGAGCTTGACGGTGAGCGGGGAGATGGCCACGGCATCCGTCACGGGGTCGAGGAGGCTCTTGCGGGGTGAGGTCAGCCCGCCGATCCTCCCCTCCTTGACCGTGCGCTCGACCGTGAACACCACATCCTCGGCCGTGAACGGCGTCCCGTCGTGCCACGTTACCCCGTCCCGCAGGTGGAACACCCATTCCCGGTCCGAGAGGCGTTCCCAGGACACAGCGAGCTCTGGCACGATCCGGCCCTCCGGCGTCCGTGTCACCAGACCGTCGAACATGTTGCGGAGGATCGTCTCCGTCTCCCGGTGGCGGAAGTTGCCGGGGTCCATCGTCATCGCGTCGGCCTCGATCCCCACGACCAGCGTCTTGATGGCCTGGCCTGAGCCGAGTACGGAGACCGCGAGTGTGATTGCAAACAGCAGAAGATGCACAATTAGGTTCCTCTTCATCTCTCCCTCCTTGTGTGAGGTGTAGGATGACGGTTGCATCAGGGGGAGTTCGTGCCCATCTCACCTCCCCGGTTCTGTGGGATAACTGCAACCTTCAGAATACCAGTCGACCTCTCCCGGCGCAAGGCGAGGCAGGAGCGGGGACCCCAGGCGGCCTGGAGAGGACAGGATCAGGCGAGCTTCGGTGGGATGACGATCTTCCCCAGGTTCTTCTCGTACTTCTCGATGTTCTCCCCGATCGCCTCGTGGAGCCGTTTCATGTGGCGGGGGGAGAGGATGACCCGCGACACGAGGATCGCCTGCCCCCGCTCCGGGGTCTGGGCCTGGGGATCCACGAGGAGGAAGTCGAGGAAGAACTCGTCCGGCTGGTGCGAGATCACCGCCAGGTTCGCGTACACGCCTTTTCGCGTATCCATTTCTGCGCCGACCTGCATTTCCCGTTCTGTAGCCATGGCACCTCCGACGGCATCGTAGCCGTCGCGGTGAAGGCGATCAACTTCCCGCCACGCGTTCGGCTTGGCCTGCCGGGAGGATCCCGTATAATCCCCGGTCCCCATGCGTGGCATCTTCCGAGAGCTGTGGCGGTACCGCTGGCGCCTGCTCACTGGCGTCCTCGCTCTGTTCGTGGTGGATACCCTCCAGCTCATCGCCCCGCTCGTCGTGCGCAGCGCGGTGAACGACCTCGTTGCCGGGACGGGGGAGCACCTCGTCCGCTACGCCCTCTACCTGGTGGTGATCGCGGCGGTCGTGTTTGGGTTCCGGTTCCTGTGGAGGATCCTCCTCTTCGGCGCGGGGCGCCTCATCGAGCGGGACATGCGCAACCGCCTCTACGCGCACCTCCTCAAGCTCTCCCCCGCCTACTACGTCGAGCACTCCACCGGGGACCTCATGGCCCATGCCACGAACGATCTCGAGGCCGTGCGCCGCTCGTGCAGCCAGGGGGTCCTCATGGCCTCGGACGCGGTGATCATGATCTCCGTCTCCCTCGCGGCGATGATCGGGATCTCCCCCCTCCTCACCCTGTACGCGTTCGTCCCCCTGCCGTTCATCACCCTCGCCGTGGTCGGGTTCGGTCGGCTCATCCACCGCCGGTTCGAGCGGGCCCAAGCCGCGTTCTCGGCGCTCACGGAGCGGGTACGGGAAGCCCTGTCTGGGGTCCGCCTCCTGCGGGCGTTCGCGCGAGAGGAGGGGATCGAGGGGGCGTTCTCCGTCACGAACCGGGAGAACGTGGAGGCGAACATGGCCCTCACCCGGGTGTCGGGCGTGTTCGACCCTGCCGTGGGGCTCCTCGCCGGTCTCGGGACGGTGATCATCCTCTGGTTCGGGGGACGGGGCGTCCTCGGCGGCACGCTCAGCCTGGGGGACCTGGTGGCGTTCATGAACTACCTCGGGATGATGGTGTGGCCGATGATGGCCATCGGGTGGGTCGTGAACACCCTCCAGCAAGGAGCAGCCTCGATGAAGCGGCTGGACAGGATCTTCGCCGAGGAGCCGGACATCACGAGCCCCGCTGAACCGCTCCCGATGCCGTCCTCCCGGCGGATCGAGTTCCGCGATCTCACCTTCACCTACCCCGGCACAGCTCGCCCCGCCCTGCGGGACGTGAACCTCATCGTGGAAGAGGGAACGACCTTGGGCGTCGTCGGCCTCACCGGGTCGGGCAAGTCCACCCTCGTCCGTCTCCTCCCCCGCCTGTACGATCCCCCGCCGGGGACGGTGCTCCTCGGCGGAGTCGACATCCGCCTCCTCGACCTTGGGGAGCTGCGAGGGCAGATCGCGATGGCCCCTCAGGACGTGTTCCTCTTCTCGGCCACGTTGCGGGAGAACATCGCCTACGGCCGACCGGAGGCGAGCGAGGACGAGGTGTGGGAGGCAGCGCGCCTCGCCGGGCTCGCCGAGGAGGTCGCGTCGTTTCCCGATGGCCTGGACACGATCGTCGGGGAGCGGGGGGTGACCCTGTCCGGGGGCCAGCGGCAGCGGGTGGGGATCGCCCGGGCGCTCCTCCTCAATGCGCCGATCCTGATCCTCGATGACGTTCTGTCGTCGGTGGACGCCCAGGTCGAGGAGGAGATCCTCGGCCACCTGCGGGGCGTCCTGGAGCGGCGGACGGCGATCGTCGTCGCCCACCGCATCACCGCCGTCCGTGAGGCGGACCACATCATCGTCCTCGACGGAGGGCGGATCGTGGAGCAGGGGGACCACAGCCACCTCGTGCGCCTCGGGGGGCTCTACGCGCGGCTGAACGAACTCCAGCAGGCCCTCGTGCGATGAACGGACACCACCACGGCTTCGAGGACGAGCAGCTCGGCAAGGCGATCGACTTCCGCCTCCTCGGGCGGATGATCCGCTTCGCCCGTCCGTACTGGCTCCTCTTCGTCTCGGCGTTCCTCCTCGCGGGGGGGATCACGGTCATCGAGCTCGCGATGCCCTACGTCGTGAAGACGGCGGTGGACACGGTCCTCGTCCTGCCGTGGCTCGAGGTGCGGGCCGATGTTCCCCCCGTCGAGGGGGCGATCCCCTACGATCCGGGCACGTTCCTCGTGGACGGGCGGACCCTCCCCGAACCCGTGCGCGCGGCGCTCGAGAAGGAGGGACGGGTCCTCCGCCGGTTCCTCGTCGTCCCCCCCGACGGGGCCGAGGCTGAGCTCGTCGCCCGCTATCCAACGGCGTTCCGCCTCACCTCCGCGGGATACGCGGCCCCCGAAGAGACGCTGCGGGGCCTCCCGAGCGGGGATCTTCTGCGGTTGCGGGCGTCGGCGATCCAGATCCTGGGGTTCCTCACCCTCGCCTACATTGGGTTCCTCCTCGTACGGTTCCTCTTCACCTACGGTCAGGTGTACACGATTCAGTACGCGGGGCAGAGGATCCTGTACGACATGCGGCGGGCCGTGTTCGGGCATCTGCTACGGCTCCCGATGAGCTACCTCGACCAGCAACCGGTGGGGCGGCTCGTCACGCGGGCCACGAACGACGTGGCGGCGATCAACGAGGTGTTCACCCAGGTCCTCGTCCGGCTCCTGCAGGACCTTCTCATGATCGCCGGCGTGTTGGGGATCATGTTCCACCTCAACCCCCGCCTTGCCCTCCTCCTCCTCGCGCTCACCCCGTTCATCCTCGTCCTGGCGTTCTGGTTTCGGAAGCGGGCCCGCGAGGCCTACAGCGCGGCGCGGCGGATCCTCGCCCGGATCAACGCCTACATCGCCGAGTCCCTGTCCGGGATGACGATCATCCAGCTCTTCCGCCAGGAGAAGCGCAGCATGGAGGCGTTCGCCGACATCAACCTGAGGTTCTTCCGGGCCCAGATGCGCTCCATCACCGTGTACGGCGTATTCGGGCCCGTGATCTCGGTGATGCAGAACGTGGCCCTCGCCCTCCTCATCTGGTACGGAGGTCGCGAGGTGCTGGCCGGGGCGTTCACCCTTGGGGCGCTCGTCGCATTCACGAGCTACATCCGCATGCTCTTCCAGCCGATGGTGAACCTCTCCGAGCAGTACAACATCCTCCAAGCGGCGATGGTCGCTGCGGAGAGGATCTTCGGGATCCTCGACGAGCCTACGGAGCCAACGGGCACCCGCACGCTTCCCGTCCTCCAGGGGGAGATCGAGTTCCGCAATGTGTGGTTTGCGTACAGCGACGAGGATTGGGTTCTCAAGGACGTGTCGTTCAAGGTCGCCCCCGGGGAGAGGGTGGCGATCGTCGGTCCGACCGGGGCCGGGAAGACGACGGTCGTGGGCCTGATCCTCGGGTTCTACCGTCCCCAGAGGGGGCAGATCCTCGTGGACGGGGTGAACCTGGCCGAGCTCGACCTCCACGACTACCGGCGGAAGCTCGCCCTCGTCCCCCAGGAGGTGTTCCTCTTCTCCGGCGACGTGGCGGAGAACATCCGGATGTGGGACGGGGTCGTCCCCCCCGAGGTTGCCGAGCAAGCGGCGAAGGCGGTCGGGGTCCACGACCACCTCGTCCGCCTCCCCGACGGGTACGGGACCCAGGTCAAGGAGCGTGGGGTGCGGCTGTCGGTGGGGGAGCGGCAGCTTCTGTCCCTGGCGCGCGCCGTGGCGGCTGAGCCCAAGCTGATCGTCCTCGACGAGGCGACGGCGAACATCGACTCCCAGACCGAGGCCCAGGTCCAGCAGGCATTGGAGCGGGTGCTGGCCGGCCGCACCTCGATCGCGATCGCCCACCGCCTGTCCACGATCCGCAATGCGGATCGGGTCTTGGTCATCCACGAGGGGAAGCTCGCCGAGCAGGGGACGCTCGCCGAACTCCTCGCGAAGAAGGGCCTGTTCTGGGCGCTGTGGCAGCTCCAGTTCGCTGCCGGCGACGCGCCGCCCGAGCCGGCGGAATGAGCGCCTTGCCCCGGACCACCTGTTCGAGCGCCTAAGCCCCCGCTCCCAAAGGAGTGCGGGATCCAACGTTGCCCCTGCCGCTCAGGCCAGCGCCCACTCGGCTGACAGGGCCTCGGCCTGCTCCAGGACCGTCCGCGTGGCCTGCTCCTGCTTGTCCGGCGGATAGCCGTACTTGCGCAGAACGCGCTTCACGAGCACCCGCAGTTGCGCCCGCACGTTCTCGCGGAGGGTCCAGTCGATGGTCACGTTGGCGCGCACCACCCGCACCAGCTCGCGAGCGATCGCCTGCAAGGTTTCATTTCCCAGAACCTGCACCGCGCTATCGTTCGTCTCCAGCGCGTCGTAGAAGGCCACCTCGTCATCCGTGAGCCCCAGTTTCTCTCCGCGTCGGCCCGCCTCACGTAGGTCCTTCGCCAAGGCGATCAATTCTTCGATCACCTGCGCCGTCTCGATGGCCCGGTTCTGGTATTTCTTGATCGCATTCTCAAGAAGCTCGGCAAACGACCGGGCCTGCACCAAGTTCTTTCGCCCGCGTGCCTTGATCTCGCCTTCGAGAAGCTTGCGCAGCATTTCGACCGCCAAGTTCCTTTGCGGCATGCCGCGCACTTCCGTTAGGAACTCATCGGACAGGATCGAGATGTCCGGCTTCTTCAGCCCGGCGGCCGCGAAGATGTCGATGACCTCATCCGAAGACACCGCCTTCGAAACGATCTGCCGAATGGCGAACTCCACCTCTTCCGAGCTACGACGGCCTTCGCCCGTGCTCTTCGTAAGTACGGACTTCACGGCCTGGAAGAAGGCCACGTCGTGCCGAATTTCCAGCGCCTTCTCATGCGGGACAGCGAGCGCAAACGCCTTCGACAATTCGCCCACCGCCTTCACAAGCCGATTCTTGCCGTCATCCTGAGCCAGCACGTGTTCCTGCGCCGCCGGCAGCACCGATAGCCGCGCCTGCGGATCACCCGTAATCCATGTCGACCAGTCGAAGCCGTGGAATATTCCGCAACAAACCTCGTAGCGCTCCAGCATGACCGCCACGGCCTCTTCCTGATTAATAGCTGTCTGCCCCTTGCCCCCGCTCTCGGTATAGTTGGCCAAGGCCCGCTTTAGCTGGTCGGCCAGGCCCAGATAGTCCACCACCAGGCCGCCGGGCTTATCCTTGAACACGCAGTTCACTCGCGCGATGGCCTGCATCAGCCCGTGGCCGCGCATCGGCGACCGCCTCTATTTCCTCAAGGAGGATCTCAAAAGCCTCGTTGACTTCGTTCTCATCCACGGCGCTCACCTTCGAGTAGATCCCGGAACTCCAGAAATCCACGGCTGCCGAGGTAGTGGATGATCCGCTCCGCTTCCTTCCCCGCGGTGGGATTCCGCAATGCCACTGCGAGGATCCTTCGGATATGATCGCGGCTTGCGTAGAGCTTCCACCCTTCACGGTCCCCTTCGGCAAGTATCCTCAGGCATTGAGCTGATTCCACAGGATGGCTTTCCACAGTCCTTGCAAGATGCTCCAGCACCATATGTTCGGGGTCTGTCTGATGGACGAGTTGGAGCGATTCGAAAAGCTGCGCAATGGCCCAGCTCACGTCGAATTTGTCCGATACAAACCACCAGCCAAAGGCTGCCATTTCTTTCTCGAAATCGGAGGGCTGTTGTGCCTTCTTGGCGATGGCAAGACGCAGTTCCCACAACTTCTTGAGCCGATCCAGGATTTCTGCTGGAATATCCCCTTTCGTTTGCTTCAAAGCCCGCCCTACGAACTCTATGGCGTGACCCCGAAGGCCGTCTGGCGCCTTTTCCCAAAAGGCCGTAAGCAACGGCTCCCCAAGTGAGAGCTTGCCACGCCAGTAGAACACCATGAGGTGCTCCGCAAGCCTCTCGTCCGGGTTGGCGAGCCACCGGGTGTCGTCGCGACGGCAACCTATCCGCTCCACTGCATGGCGGTATTGCTCGCGGAGAATGTCCAAAACGTTGTCATAAGGCCTGCAGAATGTTACGTAAGTGTTCCACGCGGCCTCGAGAAGCGCCTCTTCCCCTTGGCCAATTGGGAAGATTCTCTTTGCATTGTCACGTGCCCACTTGGAATCCAAAAGGACGAGCCATGGGAACCACTGGCCGTAGACTGCGCGGATGGCGGGCGATGGCTCTTGCGCCACGTCGAGATGGGCGTCCAGCACTTCCCGGACCTCGGGCATCTCATCGAAGCCCCTGCGAGGCTGATCCTCGGCGTCTGCTTGACCATCCATGTGCCGCCGCACCCAAAGGGCATAGCGGACGACGGCGTGCATAGCCTCGCCCCGTGTAGTGTTAATTGAGAGCGTGGCCGGGTCCATGTCGGAGCCGCCGTAACGCTCTTCGTACTCCGGCGTAGGATCGGGGTCGTTAGTCAGTGGTTTCAGAATATGCCACACCTTTTCGCGAAGGTGGATGGGGATACTGCCCGCACCATCGTCAAAGCCGGCGGAGAGTAAGTGCGCGATCGCCTTGCGTGTCCAGCTCCAGTCGGGATCGGCCTCCATTCGCTTCACCCGCCGGCCCTCGATCTCGCGTGGCTGCGCCAGAACCCATTGGCAGAGATCGAGTACCGACTCCCAATCGAAAGCCCTGGCCTGCTTAAAGCCTTCCCGGAGGCCGAACAGGACAGCGCGGACGTATGTCGGGTCCAGGCCTTGGAAGCATTTAGCCTCGACTGCGAAAGGTCCCGGATCTTGCGCGACGACGGACGACAGCACGTGGCCCAGCCCTTCCGGAGAAGGCTCGCAGAAAACGTTGTCCGGAGGCCTCCATGTCTTGAGGAATTCCACAATTTCCGCGACGGACATTCCTTTGAGCTCGTCGGCTGACTTGGGGATCGCCGGCCCTACCCATCCGCCTTCCCTGTATATCAAAAACTCCGGATGCTCTGGCTCGCCGTAGTGCTCGACGAGCGTTCGATAGCGTTCCTGCCAATCCTGGGGCAGATTCTCAGACCCAATCCAGGCCAGCTGGTTCCGTTGCCATACCTCGCGGTAGTGGGTAATCTCCTCATCGAATGGTGCAGAACCATTATCGCCTTGCCGCTGTTCCCTGAGCCGCTCTATGTCCGGTCCCGCCTCGATCCAGCCGAGGATCTTGGTTTGGTCTTTCTCTGTAAGGCGAGAGAAGCTCGCCTGCATCAGCAGGATGTATTCGTGCTGTGTCCCAACGTCATCAAACAGGTTACGATTCGTCAGCCGTGTTGCGATAAGCGGTAAGGCCTGATCGGCAAACACCCGGAGAACGTGCAGGGCGATCCGTCGAAACACCTTCCAGGGCCTGCGCTCGAGGGCGTTAACAACTTCTTCCATATTTGCTTTACGGGAACGCACGGTAAGTTCCGCAACATCCCGGACACCAGAAACAAGGGCGTCCTTGATTGTGTGCCCGAGGTTCTGTGTATGTTCTTCAATCGCTGGGCGCCGGACGTACGAATAGTCCTCCGGCCCGTGGTCATCTTCCCGAGTCCGCGAAAACCGAATGGTCTTCTCCAAGAGATCGCATAGCACTTCCAGGGCAGGAAGACCGGCCGTCCTTACCAGTTCCGGATAGTATTTCTTGAGGATCTCCTCGTAATTCCAGGTGTCGAAGCGCGCCCGCGGCTCCGGCGGGAGCCGGCAGTCCTCTTTCGACGCGGCCTCCATGCGGCGTTCGCCCGGAAGGACATCCAGCAGCACGCTGGCCACACGCAACGCCTCCTCAGTCCGGCCACCTTTCGCCCAATGCTCGATGAGCTGCCCGAGTTTCTCCGGCAGCAGCCAATCCGGTCGCTCCGCCCACTGCGCCGCCTTTTCCACAAGTGGTGCCGACACCTCAGCCGGTATTGCAAGCATCGCGTCCACAAGGTCCCCCAGTACATTGGTGTTTTCGGTATCGTCCATTTCCCGGATGATTTCGGCTACGCGCTCCGGCTTGTGCTGAGCCATGCGGGCGAGGTACCGCGCCTCGGGCCAAGGGGGAAAACGGATCGTGCCTTCTTCATCGTTTCGGATCGGCTGAGGTGGATGTCGGAAGAAACCCTTTTGTCGAAGTGGCTCAAGCCACTCCGGGTTTTCGAGGCGGTCAAAGAAATAGCGATACTGTTCGGCGTACACAAGCAGTGCTAATGCTTGGTCGACCTGCTCAGGAGTTGGTTTGTTCCAAGATTTCATCTAAAGCCTCCACAGTCTTGAAGAATTCTCTTACCATCGCTGACAGTGCCCACTCAAAGCTCTCAAAGCGGTCTTTCAGTTCATCGCCGCCCATCTCGGCATCCTTCTGACCCCGCTCATGTGCACGTTCAACAAACCATTCGGTTGTTTTTAACCAATTATCAATTCGCGGCCTAAGGGTTGCCTCCGATACGCAGTTGTTTTGGTCGATTGCCAAAAATAGACGCCTCGCTGCTTCGCTTCTTGTCTCACGTGCCCGTTCATGATCTCTTACAAGGTTGGCCACTTTTTGGAAGACAGGGTACGGAAGTGGAATATCATCATTGGAAGGTAAGGCATCCCCTTCGCTTACTCTTGTCGGTGTCGATCCATCAAAAGGAAGGCCATGCCTTTTCCAAAGGTTGCCAATGTCATCAAGGCAGCTCTTGTAGTCGAGCCGCCATCCAGCTTTAGGCCCTGCTATGATATCCGGCAAGCGGTTTCTTATCTCTCGCACAGCATGCGCAACGAAGCGAACCCGGCCGGGGAAAGCCTCCGAAAAGATCATACGTAGTGCGCCTTCGTAGAACTCGCCGAGCGACGGAGCGTTGCTCTCGAACCATAAGCGCAAGTCCATGCGCAGTGGAGTCCAAAAGTCCGGATAGCGAACCTCCATCACAACTCCCCCCGAAATGCCCTGTCCAGAATCGCCTGCTCCAGGAGTTGAAATTCCGCGTCGGTGGTCGCCTGGATTTCCTTCAGGGCCTTGATCTTCTCCTGCACCGCCTCCAGGTGCGCCAAGATCCGCCGCTGCTCATCGAGGGGCGGGAGGGGGATGGGAATTGACCGCATTGCGCCTTGGGTCAGCTTCGGCCGAGTTGCACCGGTTAGAAATGGGCGCAGGTCATAGGCGACAAGGCAATAGTAGAGCAATTGATTGACCAGATGGTCGGGCCTGCCACGCAAAATATGCACATGATTGTTAGCCCAGAACCGGCCGCTCATGATGTAGGCGGTAGGTTCGCCGGGCCCATAAAATCCGCCGTCTTCTGCAAGTAGGACAAATTCACCAGCGTGGGTGTGCCCATCAACGTAGTCTATGACACCATTGGCGCCGCAATAGGGCACATTACCCGGGATGCGAACTTTCTTCTTGACTGGCTTTCTTAGCGTGTCCCAAACCTCACACACTTCCCCCAACCGCACCCAGCGCCAGCCGGGAGGCGGTTCGGCACCGGGGCGGGGGAAGGTCTCGGCAAGGGTGGATTGCCACAGGCGCTCGGCGTCCTCCTTGGCCTGCTGCCGCAGGCGCCGCGCCTCGCGCACCTGCGCCATCAACTCCTCGATCCGCGCCACAATGCGGCGTTGTTCGTCGAGAGGTGGGAGGGGGATTATCATTGGAGATAATGTTAAGCGGGTTATTTGCGGTTGAGCGGATCCGCCGATAGCTTCTCTGAGATCTGTTGATTTAATTACCCAATAGAGGTAATCCTTACGTAAGCCCTCAATTACTGGAGTTACAACCATTGCATTGCCAGTTATCCACGACCGGGGTGAGGACATGTTGACCGTACCACAGGTAGCACCGCGACAAGTAACAAGAACTTCAGATTCTTCATGATTGAATTGGTAGTAATTACCAATGATTCCATTAGCCCCAAAGACAGGATACGGTCCTGGGTTACGCTTCATCTCCTGCACTGTAATTGTTTTGGGCTGATACAAATTGCACACCTCCCCCAACCGCACCCACCGCCAGCCTTCGGGGAGTTTGTAGAGTCCCTCAGTCATGGGGAGCCACCTCCCCGTTGTTGTTGCCGAGGAGTTCGCTTAGCTCCTCCACGATACTCAGGATCTCCCGCTCGCGCTCAAGGAGGCCCGCCACGATCTCCACCGGCGAGGGAAGCGCCTCGGCCTCCTTGCGGTTCGGGTTGCGGGCGGTGAGGTCGTAGCCGCGCCCTTTGACCTCATCGGCAGGAACGATCCAGGAACGCTCGGAAAGGCTGGCCTCAAACGGGCCCTGGCCTTTGCGATAAGCATCCCATGCTTTCCAAAGTCGGCGGGCCTCTTCAAAGTGCTCGTCCTGGATGGGGCTTCCCTTGCTAAACTTTTTCAAGCCCCCCGGCAGAGGCAGTTCGTAATACCATATCTCCGTAGTCGGTCCGGGTCGCTCGAAGAAGAGGAGCGCTGTCTTGACATCAGAATAGGGCGCAAAGGTGCCGGGCGGGAGGCTCACCACGGTATGCAGATTGAACTGCTCCAGGAGGTCACGCTTGACGTCGGCAAAGGACCCGCCGCGAAATAGCGTCCCTTCGGGCACGACCATCCCGCAGCGGGCGCCGTCCCGGGGCTTGAGCCTCTTCATGATGTGCTGGACGAATAGGAGCTCGGTAGCTGTGGCCTGCACTGGAAAGTTGGCCTGGATGTGCCGGCCTTCTGTGCCCCCGAATGGGGGATTGGTGAGCACCACATCGTAGCGCTCGGTGACGTTGCGGATATTCTCCTCGAGGGTATTGCGCCGCATCACGCGGGGGGCGGTCACGCCGTGAAGCACCATGTTCATGAGGCCCAGGAGGGCCGGCAAAGGCTTCTTCTCCTGGCCAAAGAAGGTTTTTTCCTGCAGGGTCTTGTGGTCTTCCAGGGTACGCTCGGATTTTATCATGAAGAGGTAGGCCTGAGCCAGGAAACCACAGGTGCCACAGGCAGGATCATAAACGGTCTCGCCGATCTTGGGGGCGACGAGCTCCACCATAAAGCGCACCACCGGTCTCGGCGTGTAGAACTCGCCGGCCAGCCGGTTCTCGCTGCCCAGATGGCGTAGGAGCTCTTCGTACACCTGGGAGACGGTGAAAATGTCGTCCTGACTATGGAAGTCGATGCCATTGATGATGGTCAAGACATCCTTGAGGTTGTAACCCGAGGCGCAAACAATAACGTTGCGCTCGGCGAACACGCTGCGGATCGTCTCGCGCAGGGGATCGCCTCCCAGACTCTGAAGGTAGGGAATCAACCGGCCTTGGACGAACTCCAGCAAGCGATCAGCGGGCCAGTCCTTCGTAGCCCATGCGCTCCAGCGCAGGTCGCCATCCAGAATGCGGGTGTAGGGGCGGCCGGCAAGCTTTGCTTGAGTCTCCCACTCCTCTTCCTGGGCGTCCAAGAACCGCAGGAAGAGCAGCCAGGCCAGATGCTCGATGTATTCCATGACGCCACCGCAGTTGTTGTCGCGGCGCAAGATGTCGCAGGCCCGCCAGATTTCGTTGGCAAGGGATTCCCGAGTTTGAGGCCCGTTCATGCTGTTACCTCCTCAGCGTAGATTCGTTTTTGCATTTCCTTCAGAGACTGACCGAGTAACTCTGCACCGCCGAACCACCCGCTGATCCTGGCGGCACCGCCCCACTCTCGGAAGGGTGAGACCCCGAAAATCTCCGGCTCAAGCTGCTCGATGCCGCCAATGCGGTATTTGTCGAGGAGCTCCAGGATGACCTTGCGAGCATCTTCCTTGTGAGCGGCAATGAAGGCTTGCTCACGGTTTCGGAACCCGGCGGCCCGCTCGCTGCGGGTGCGGATAGGGCTGCCGAAGGCGATATGGCAGAGAAGGTCGAAGGCGTCTGCTTCGGGCTGGCCAAGGACTTCGGCGAGCACCTCAGGATGGATGCTGGAACGGCGCAGCTCTTCCAGGAAAGCGCGGCGGCGCGTGCTATCCACCCAGATGTCTCGCAGGGCTGTGCGGCTGTCGGCAGACCGCAGAATGCGGTGTTTGGTGTAGTCGCGGTATTGCTCGAGCGTGAGCTGCTCGCCTGTGGACTCGATCAGGAATATCGCTTCATCGGCAATGCTCACCTCGAGACCTTCCACCCGAATCCTTCCGCCCTTTTTCCTCGCCGGCTTGAGGCCAACAGCTTCCTGAATCGTCTGGTCTGTCAATGTTTCCACGACGATGGTGCGGCTCACAAAGCCCTTGGCGCTCACCATGAGCTGGAGGTTGCCAGCGGGAAGGCGGTCAAAACTGAAACGGCCATTTTCATCGGTCTGGATCGGGCCTCGCTGGCTGTTGGGCCCGGTTCGGACGCTAACTCGTGCGCCGACAATCAGGTCGTTTGTGTCGGCATGAAATACGACCCCCTCTAAGACGGCAGTCTGTGGGCCATTAGGCGGCTCCGGCGGCGGCAGTGGAGGACGATCCCATTCATCAAAGAGGCGGGTCGCGCCCGTGTAGTCGATAATACGGAACCAGTACTTGTCAGTGGCGGAATCCAGGCGACTGCCGCGTCCGATGATTTGCTTGAACAGAATGGGCGAAGACAGCGTCTTCATGAACACGATATTGCGGCACGAAGGGACATCGACACCCGTCGAGAGAAGTTCCGCCGTCGTCGCCACAACCGGGGCATGTTTGTCCGAGTCGGCGAAGGCCTCCAGCCAACGGCGACCTTCTTCGCCTTCCTCAGAGATGATGGGGACGGCGTAGTTGTCGAGCCCGGTCTCGGGTCCGAATTCGTCCTGGAGCAGGCGGGTGACCAGCCGCGCATGTTCCATGTCCACGCAGAAGACCATGGTTTTTTCCCTCGCACCGAAGCGGCGCAGGAGCCCTGCCAGATGGCGCACCATCTCCCGGGTCCGGTCCGGAAGGGTGATCTCTCTTTCGAATTGGGGCGTGGTGTAGACCTCGCGCGGCTCCACCTCTTCGGGGATAAAGACCTCCGCTCCCTGTTCTACAGCCTCCTGCAGATGCAACCCAGTCGCGTCAACAGTCGTTCGCACGCGATGCACCTTGTAAGTGGCCAGGAAGCCGTCCTCGATACCTTGCCCCAAGCTGTATTGATACGCTGGTGGCCTCCAGGTGCCCCGGCCCGGGTCGTCTGCGTCAATGGCAACCCCGGGTTCTTCGGCGCAGAAGTAAGCGTAGGTGTCCACATTTTCGTCCTGTTTGGGCGTGGCAGTCATGCCGAGTTGCATGGCAGTGCCGAAGTGATCGAGGATCTCCCGCCAGGTCCCAAAACCCGAACGGTGGCACTCGTCGATAATCACGAGGTCAAAGAAGTCTCGCGGAAATTTCTCGAAGAGGCGTTTACCCACCTCATCCGGGCCCCACAGCGTCTGATAGATCCCGAAGTAGAGGTCCCGCGTCAAGTTGGCCGGATGCCCTTCGATCTTGAAGCGAGGCTCGCTCGTTCCGTCGGCGAACGGTGCGAAGGTATTGTATGCCTGGTTGCGCAGCACGACGCGATCTGCCAGGAAGAGAACGCGCCCGGGGCGGTCGGGATGCCGGCGCTGGAGCCAACCCGATTTAACGAGCTTCCAAACGATCTGGAAGGCGACGAAGGTCTTGCCGGTTCCGGTGGCCATCGTCAGGAGGACGTGCTTCTGGCCGCGCACAAGGCGCTTGATGACTTCGCGGATGGCCACTTCCTGGAAGTAAAACGGCGTTTTCCCGCATAGGCTTTCCGGGCAGTATGGATGAAGGAGCGGATTGCTCCGCTTGCCTACGCCGTATTCCTCTGGGCGCTCGGCGACGCGCGACGCATCTGGGCTTCCCTGATTCTGTTGCCATCTCTCCCACAGCTCACGGGGACTCGGGAATCGGTCAAGAACCTGGGTTGACTTTGTAAAGAAGTCGAATTCGATGATCTGGTGACCATTCGCAGCGTAGGCGAACGCGAGCCCGAGCTCCCTGACATAGCGTTTGGCTTGTTCAAGCCCAGCCTCGGCCGCTTCCGCCTCGGACTTCGCTTCGACAACGGCGATGGGAAAAGAATCAGAAAGACGCAAAAGATAGTCCACCTTGCGGGCCTCGCCCCTGCGAACCCGATCGCCCACCAGGATGACGCGCCCCTGCGTGTACCGCTGGTCCCGCTGGTAGTAGTGCTCCCTTGTGATTTGCGTGTCAGCCCAGCCTGCGGCTTTCAGTTTCGGGTCGATGAGCGTCGCCCGCGTGTCCGCCTCGTTTCTCATGCGGTAGCCTCCACTTCTGGAAGGAGATCGTCCGCCGGCTCTCCGCCCAGGTCCTCGATGCCGGGCCGACAGAGACAGGGCGTGTCGCGAAGCTCCGTGTCCGGCTCGTACTCCACCGCCCGCGGCTTGCCGTGGATGTGGACCTCAAACAGCCCGCGTAAAGGATCAGGCGCCGTGCCAGGCTTGTGAATCTTCTTGATAACCAGCGGTGCGTCGTCGGCACGCTCAACCGTTTCCCGAAGCGCTTTAATCTCCTTGGGGGTGTAGGTGCGCTCGGTGTCGATACCTTTCAGGCGCAAGGGGCGCTCCACCGTCACCTTCCAGTAGCCGAAGGCCGCGTTGGGAAAGATCTTGGACTGCTCGGTCTCCTCAAATTTGTGGAAGGTGTCGAGGACGCGACGGATGTCCTCTTCGGATAGCTCGCAGTTCTTCTTGCCCAGGTTCTTGCGCAGGGGCTTGCACCACTGCGTGGCATCGATGAGCTGCACGCGGCCTTTACGGTGCTCGGGCTTCCTGTTCGTGACCACCCAGACGTAGGTGGCAATGCCGGTGTTGTAGAACATGTTGAGCGGCAAAGCGACGATGGCCTCGAGCCAGTCGTTTTCGATGATCCAGCGGCGGATGTTGCTCTCGCCCTGGCCGGCGTCCTCCGTGAACAGCGACGAGCCGTTGTGCACCTCGGCGATGCGACTGCCGAGCAAGGTGTCGTGCTTCATCTTGGAGAGCATGTTCACCAGGAACACCATCTGGCTGTCGCTGGTGTGGGTGATGAGCGAAAGCTCCTCGCCCGGTGCTGCACGACAAAGCGCGGATCCTTGATGCCACTTTTGCCGCCCATGCGTTCCAGGTCGCTCTTCCAACCCTTCCCGTAGGGCGGGTTGGAGAGCATGAAGTCGAACTCCCGGTCGGGGAAGGCGTCGTTGGAGAGCGTCCAATGCTCCGGCCCGCCGACGATATTGTCGGCAGCGTTGCCCTCGCCCTTCAAAAGCAGGTCGGCTTCGATGATGTTTTTGCGGATCTCGCCCTCGCCCGATTGGTTGGAGGACATCGAACCGTTGGCCAGGACGAAGCCCGCGAGCCCCGTCGGGGTCAGGTGGTAGATGAAGTGCTGGACCCAGGCGAAGTTGGCGTTCCCCGCGGGCGGGATGCCGTATTTCCAGCGCTTGTCGTCCTTGAGGCGTTCGCCACCCCAGTCGGAATCGTTGAAGGGCGGATTGGCAAGGACGAAATCGGCCTTGAGATCGGGGTGCAGATCGCGGTGAAAGCTGTCGGCGTGTTCCTGGCCAAGGTTGCCGTCGATGCCGCGAATGGCCAGGTTCATCTTGGCCAGCCGCCAGGTGGTGTGGTTCGATTCCTGGCCGTAGATGCTGATGTCGCCGATCCTGCCGCCGTGGGCCTCCACGAACTTCTCCGACTGGACGAACATCCCGCCGGAACCGCAGCAGGGGTCATACACACGGCCTTTATAGGGACTGAGCATTTCAACGAGGAGCCTGACCACGCAGCGGGGCGTGTAGAACTGACCGCCTTTTTTCCCCTCGGCGCTGGCGAACTGTGAAAGGAAGTACTCGTAGACACGGCCGAGGATGTCTTTGGAGCGGTTGGCCTTGTCGCCCAGGCCGATGTCGCTGACCAGGTCGATGAGCTGGCCGAGGCGCTGCTTATCGAGGCGGGGGTGGGCGTAGTCCTTGGGGAGCACGCCCTTGAGCGAGGGGTTGTCGCGCTCGATGGCGAGCATGGCATCGTCGACCATCTTGCCGATGGTCGGCTGCTTGGCGTTGGCCTTGAGATGAGACCAGCGGGCTTCTTTTGGAACCCAGAATATGTTGACGGCCCGGTACTCGTCGGGGTCTTCCGGGTCGGCTCCCTGGGCGCGATCCGCCTCGAGCTGCGTGTGCTGCTCCTCGAAGGCGTCGGAGATGTACTTGAGGAAGATCAGGCCGAGCACGACGTGTTTGTACTCGGCGGCGTCCATGTTGGAACGCAGCGCGTCGGCCATCTTCCACAGCTGGGCTTCGTAGCCCACTGTGGCACCGGTGGAATCTGCTCGCTGCGCGCTCTTCCTCGCCCTGGGCATGGCCGAACCAGAACGATCGTACCGACCCCGCCCGCAGCGGACAACAGGCGGCCTACGTTCAGGGGCCGGCCTCCTCCTGGGACGGGGGGCGGATCGCCCACGTCGTCCCCTCGGGGCCATCGCGGAGCTCGATCCCGAGCTCGCCCAACTGATCCCGCACCCGATCGGCAAGGGCGAACTGCTTCGCGGTACGGAGTTCGGCGCGGAGTTCGATGAGGAGCCGGATCAGGTCTTCGGCGAGGCCTTCCGTCGCTGGGCGGCCGGCCTGGAACAGGCCGAGGCTCGCCCCGAGCTCCCGCACAACCGCAGCGGCGGCCTTCGCTCCCGCCACGTCGCCCCCCTGCTGCCGACGGTGCCCCAGCCCCACGATCTCCTGCAGCACCGCGAGGGCAGCGGGGGTGGTGAAGTCCTCCTCCAAGGCGTCGTGGAACCGCCGCCTGAGCGCGTCGAGCTCCGCGGTGGGCCCGGGGGCGCCCCCGTCGGGGAGGGCCTCCGCCGCCCACAGGAAGTCGTACACCCGGTCCACGGTGCGCTTCGCCTCCGCCAGGCCGTCGTGGGAGAAGTCGAGCGGTTTCCGCCAGTCGCGGGAGAGGTAGAAGTAGCGCACGGCCTCGCTGCCGTACCGCCCGACCACGTCGCGGGCGTACTCGAAGTTCCCGATGGACTTCCCCATCCGCTCGCCGCGTACGGTGAGGAGCCCGTTATGGAGCCAGATCCGCACGAACTCCTTTCCGGTGGCCGCCTCGGCCTGGGCGAGCTCGTTCTCGTGATGGGGGAAGATGAGGTCGCTCCCGCCGGCGTGGATGTCGATCGTCTCCCCGAGGAGATCGCGGGACATGACGACGCACTCCGTGTGCCACCCGGGGCGGCCCTCCCCCCACGGGGACGGCCAGGTGGGCTCGCCGGGCTTGCCCTTCTTCCAGAGGGCGAAGTCGAGCGGATCCCGCTTCCTCTCGTCCACCTCGACCCGCGCCCCTGCCTCCTGCTCGTCCCTCACCCTCCCCGACAGCTTGCCGTACCCCGGGAAGCTCCGGACGGAGAAGTAGACATCGCCGTCCACGACGTAGGCGTGCCCGGAGGCAACGAGGCCCTGGATGAACGCCACCATCTTGGGGACGTAGTCGGTGGCCCGGGGAGCGTGGGTCGGCTCCCTTACCCCCAGCGCCGCCAGATCGCGGAAGTACTCTGCGGTGTAGTGGGCAGCCACCGCGGCCGGGGTGCGCCCCTCCTCCTGGGCGCGGCGGATGATCTTGTCCTCGATGTCGGTCACGTTCTGGACGTAGATCACGGTGTAACCACGGCTCTCCAGGTACCGCCGCAGGGCGTCGAACACGATCATCGGCCGGGCGTTCCCGATGTGGATGAGGTCGTAGACGGTGGGACCGCAGACGTACATCCGCACCGTGGTGTCGTGGACGACCAGCTCCTCGAGCTTCCGGGTCAGCGTGTTGTAGAGGCGCATCAGCTCAGCCCTCCTCTCGCTCGTGCCACGTCGCCAATCCTACGCGGGAACTGGCTCCCTCCCAAGGCCCGCTCCCGGGCATAATGCGGCCATGGACCTCGGTGCGGTGGGGCAGGTGCTTCTCCTCTCCGCAGCCCCGCTCGCGGAGCTGCGGGGCGGGTTGCCGCTCGCCCTGTCGCTTGGGTTCTCCCCGGCGACCGCCTACGTCGTCGCGGTGGTGGGGAACCTCCTCCCCGTACCGCTCCTCCTTTTCGGCCTCTCCGCGCTCATCCCCTCCGCGGGGAGGATCCCCGGGCCCCTCGGCCGGGCCGCCCGGCGCTACCTCACCTGGCAGGAGACCCGCCACCGCACACGGTTTGCGAAGTTCGGGGAAGGGGCGCTGGTCCTCCTCGTCGCGATCCCCCTCCCGATGACGGGGGCGTGGACGGGGTCCCTCCTCGCCGTCCTGTTCGGGATCCCCTGGCGCCGCGCGCTCCTCATGATCTCGCTCGGGGTCCTCCTCGCCGGGGTCATCGTCCTCCTCGCCTCGCTCGGCGTGATCGCCGTCTTGTGACCCGTTTCGCCTGATGTGGCGCGGCGCGGGATGACGGGTATAGTCGGGCATCATGGCTGAGGAGAACACCCGGTCCCTGGATATCGCCGAGCTCATCCGCCGTCACCCCGCGGAGATTGCGGAGATCCTCGCCGCGCTCCGCGAGGAGGAGGCAGTGGAACTCCTGCGCCGCCTTTACCTCCGCCGCGCCGCCGCCGCGCCGCTGGGGGAGATGGAGCCCGAGGAGGCGGCGCGGCTCCTCGCCGAGCTCAACCGGGAGGATGCTGCCCACATCCTGTCCCACATGGAGCCCGACGACGCGGTGGACCTCCTCGCCGAGCTCCCCCCGGAGACGGTGCGGGACATCCTGTCCCGCCTCGAGACGCAGGAGGCGAAGGAGCTAGGGGAACTCCTCTCCTATCCCCCCGACACGGCGGGCGGGCTCATGTCCACCGAGGTCGTGGCCCTCCCCGCGGACATGACCGCGGAGGAGGCGATCCGGGAACTGCGCGCGAGGGCGGAGGAGGCGGAGACCGTCTACTACGCGTACGTCGTGGATGACCGGGGCACGCTCCTGGGGGTCCTGTCCCTGCGCGACCTCGTCCTCGCCCGTCCCACCACCCCGCTCCGCCAGATCATGAACGCGGACGCGGTGACCCTCCCCGTGACGATGGACGTGGAGGAAGTGGCCCATCTGTTCGACAAGTACAACTTCCTCGCCCTCCCGGTGGTGGACGAGAATCGGAAGCTCCTCGGGATCGTCACGATTGACGACGTCATCGACGTGATCCGCGAGGAAGCGACGGAGGACGTGCTGCGGCTGGGCGGCATCCCGGCGGGAGAGGAGCACCCGCTCGATCCACCGTTGAGCTCCGTGCGCAAGCGCCTCCCATGGATGATGGCCTACATCCTCCTCGACCTGGCGATCGTTGCCGTAGTGGCCCACTTCGAGCAGACGATCGCCCAGATCACGTTTGTGGCAAGTCTGATGCCCCTTATCGCCGACATGAGCGGGAACGTGGCGTCCCAGGCGCTCTCGGTCGCCATCCGCGGGATCGCCACCGGGGAGGTCCAATGGTCCGATCTGCCCCACGTGATGCGAAAGGAGCTCTTGGTCGGCATCCTGAACGGACTCATGTTGGGGGCGGAGATCGGGCTCATCACGTTCCTCCTGTGGCGGAAGCCCCTGTTCGGAGTGGTGAGCGCGGTGGCCCTGATGGGAAACACGATCGCTGCCTGTTTCGTCGGGGGGGCTCTCCCCTACGTGCTGAAGCGGCTCCGGCTGGATCCGGCGATGGTCTCGGGCCCCGTGGCGACCACGGTCGCGGACATCACCGGGTTCTTCCTCTTCCTCGGACTGGCCACGGCGTTCCTCCCCTACCTCACTTGACCGGGGCCGCCCGCGGGCGGTCGCTCGCCCCCGCTGGGTACGCTATACTCCGGCTCAACCTTTTCGCTCTGCGGCGGCCGGGATCGAACGGGGTCGGGGTGCGCCTTGTGGAGCGTGGGGAGTGCGCTCGTCGCCATTCTGGATGGGACGAACGGAGCGCGTAGACTACGGGAAAAAGGAGTGATGGTATGATCGCATACGCTCAGACGGGGACCGAGACGACGACCCAGTCCATGATCACCCTCGTCGTGATGCTGGTGGCGTTCGCCGCCATCTTCTACTTCCTCCTCATCCGGCCCCAGCGCCGGCATCAGAAGGAGCATCGCGACCTCCTCGGATCGCTCAAGCGCGGGGATCGTGTGGTCACTGCGGGCGGGATCCTCGGCACGATCGAGGACATCAGCGAGGATTCGGTTCTCCTCGCCGTTGAGGATGGGAAGATCCGGCTTTCGAAGGGCAGCATCGTGGACAAGGTGCGGAAGTAGGTGCGACGATGAAACGTTCGGACTGGGTTCGGTTTGGCTTCGTACTGGCAGCCCTCTTCGCCTCGATTGGCCTCCTCTACCCGTTCTTCCCGTTCCAGGACGTGATCAAGCTCGGCCTGGATCTCCAGGGAGGGGTGCGCCTCGTGCTCGAGGCGCAGGTCCTCGACCCGGCGACGGGCGAGCTCATCCCGCTTCGCGAGTCCCAGCTCGAACCGGCGAAGCAGCAGGACGCGGTGAACCAGCTGGTGACGATCTTCTCGGAGCGGGTGGACCAGTATGGGATGGTCAACGCCGAGATCCGGCCCTTGGGACGGGATCGGGTCGAGGTCAAGATCCCCAAGGTCCAGGACCCGGAAGAGGCGCAGAGGCTCCTCGGGAGCACCGCCCTCCTCGAGTTCCGCAAGGTGATCGAGGCCTCTTCCAACCGGGAGGACCTCGAAGCGCGCAAGGGGTTCCTGTTCGATGTCCTGCCCAACAAGGACCAGAGCGAGTGGTACCTCGTCGAGGTCGAGCCGCTTCTCACCGGGGACGTCCTCGACAACGCGGTGGTCCGCACCTCCACCGACCCGCGCAACCCCGGGTTCCTCATTGCCCTCACCTTCAATCGTGACGGGGCAGAGAAGTTCGCCGAGGCCATCCGGCGCATGCAGGTGAACGATCGGTTGGCGATCATCCTCGACAACGTGGTCTACTCCGCCCCGCTCGTGGCCGACTCGATCAAGCAGGCGGCCCAGCAGGGGTGGAGGGCTGTTCAGGACTCAACGACGATCACCGGCCGGTTCACCCTCGACGAGGCGAAGCTCCTTGCGGCCGTGCTCCGGTCCGGGGCCCTCCCGACCCAGGTGGCGATCATCGAACAGCAGACGATCGGCCCGACCCTCGGCGCGGAATACGTGCGGCGGGGGATGACCGCCCTCGTGGCAAGCTTCGCCCTCGTCCTCGTCTACATGCTCGTCTACTACCGCTGGTTGGGGATCGTTGCCGACGCCGGGCTGGTGATGACGATGCTCCTCGTGTTCGCCGCGCTGCGCGCGTTCGGGGCGACCCTCACCCTGCCCGGGATCGCGGGGCTCGTCCTCACCATCGGCATGGCGGTGGATGCGAACGTGATCATCTTCGAGCGGATCAAGGAGGAGCGCCGCACGGGCAAGGCCCCCAGGGCGTGCGTCACCGCTGGGTTCGCGAAGTCCCTGTCTGCGATCCTCGACGCAAACATCACCACGCTCATCGTGGCGTTCATCTTGTTCCTGTTGGGCTCGGGGCCGGTGGAGGGATTCGGGATCACGCTGGGATTGGGGATCGTGGCCTCGATGTTCTCCTCCCTCGTCCTGTCTCGCCTCCTCCTCGAGACGACGGGGCTGGGGGAGTTCATCCCGGTCCGGTCCGCGCCAGACCGAGGGTGAACTGGTGCAGGGCAGCCTCAGGGGAGATCTGGCCGGTCTTGATCTGGAGGTCAAGCGCCTGAAGGGAGGCAAGGAGCCCGACGAGCCTTGCCTCCCCCCAGCGGCGGGCCTGGTCGAGCCGCCGCCGGACAAGCCAGGGCGGGCCGGCCGGCTCGCGGCCGTCCTCGCTCGCGGCGAGGGCAGCGAGGAGCGCCCGCACGTGGCCGACGAGGGAGAAGAAGAGGGGGGACGGGTTCCCACCCGCGGCGAGGAGACGCCGTAGCTCGGCCAGGGCGGCGGGGATCTCCCGCGACCCCACGGCGTCGAGGTACGCGTACGCCGGCCCCGAAGAGGAGGAGAGGAGCTCCCGCCACCGCGCGGGGAGCCGTTCCCCCTTCCACAGGGAGAGCTTCTCCACCTCCTGGGAGAGGAGGAGCGTGTTCCCCCCCGCCGCCTCGATGAGGGGGTCCACCACCGCGGCCGTCCCCGCCAGGCCCGCCTCGGAGAGGAGCTCGGAGGTGAGGGCCCGCAGAGTGCGGCCGGTCGGCGTGGGGAAGGACGTGGCTTCCTCGGCGGCCTGCACCACAGGGCCCCTCAGTGCAGCGCCGACGAAAGCCACCCCGAGGTCGGGCGGCACCCCCCGCGCCAGCGCCCGCACCAGCCGCTCCTCCCCCATCAGGGGGTCCGCCCGGCGGACGACGATCGCCCGCGGCTCCCCGAACAGGTCCGCGCTCCCCAGCTCCTCGATCAGCCGATCGAGGCACGGTTCGTCCCCGAACAGGACCACCCGCCGCGCTTGGCCCCACGACCCCAGCGCCCGGGCGAGGGCCCGCTCCGCAAGGAGCGGGTCCCCCCAGTAGGCGACGATCCGCGGCCCGGCCATCGCCGAACGTTACCTCCCCCCGGACACGGCTACAATGTTGAGCTTGTGGGCCCATGCGGCTACCATCCCTCCCGCGCCGAGGTGGCGGAATTGGCAGACGCGCTGTCTTGAGGGGGCAGTGGGCTTCGGCCTGTGTGGGTTCAAATCCCACCCTCGGCACCAGGACCGGTGGAGCCGCGCATCGTCGTGGACGTGATGGGGGCTGATCGCCCTCCTGCCGAGCTCGCGGGGGGGGCGATCCGCGCTGCTACGGCCCTCCCGATCCGACTCATCCTCGTCGCCCATCGGCCGCTCCTCCCACCCCTTCCCCCCGGAGTGGAAGTCCTCGAGTGCCCGCCGGCTCCCGAGCACGAGGAGGGGGCGACCCGCGTCGCACGCCGGGAGGACACCTCGATCGCCCGGGGCCTGGACGCGCTCCGCCGGGGAGAGGCGGATGCGTTCCTCTCCCCCGGCAGCACAGGGGCGGTGGTCAGCGCAGCCATCCTCCGTCTGGGGCGGCTTCCCGGGGTGGTCCGCCCCGGGCTCTGCGCCTCGCTCCCCACCCTCCGCGGCGAGGTGCTCCTCATCGACGCGGGGGCCACCGCCGATTCCAAGCCCGCCCACCTCGTTCAGTTCGCGGACCTCGGTGCGGCCTACGCCCAGGCGGTGCTCGGCATCCCCTCGCCCACGGTGGGCCTCCTCAACATCGGGACCGAGCACGGGAAGGGGGACGCCCTCACCCGGGAAGCCCATCCCTTGCTTGCCCGTACGGCGGGGTTTGTGGGCAACGTCGAGCCCCATACGATCCTCACCGAGCGGCCGGTGGATGTCGTCGTCGCGGGCGGGTTCAGCGGGAACCTGTTCTTGAAGGCGGTCGAGGGGGGAGCGGAGGCGGTCCTGACGATGGTGAAGGGCGCCCTCCGGAGCTCGGCCCGCGCCCGGCTCGGGGCCTTGCTCTCCCGTCGGGCGCTGCGCGCGGTGGCGCAGAGCCTCCGCTACGAGGAGCACAACGCTGCCCCCCTCCTCGGGGTGAACGGCCTCGTGACCGTCGCCCACGGCCGGTCCGACGCCGCGGCGATCGAGGGAGCCCTGCGACGCACGTTTCAGGCCAGCCGATCCCAGATCGTGGAGGTCCTTCGCTCCCGCCTTTCCTCCCCTCCCGCCGAGCCGGGGCTTGCCAACCCGGGGGATCCCCGGGTACCCTCCGCCACCCCCACGGCCGCGGCCTGAGGGCCGCCACAGGGGAGTGGTGTTGCGCCGTGCCGGGGGGCCCTATATAACTGGCCCACGCTTGGGACGGCGCCGCCCCGCGGTGGGGCAGCGAGGAGGTGTGGGATCTATGAGTGAGATTGCCGATCGGGTACGGGAGATCATCGCCGAGCAGCTGATGGTGGACCTCGATGAGATCACCGATGAAGCGTCGTTTGTGAACGACCTCGGTGCGGACTCCCTCGATACGGTCGAGCTGATCATGGAGTTCGAGGACGAGTTCGGGATTGAGATCCCGGACCAGTACGCGGAGAACATCGCCACGGTGGGGGAGGCGATCGCCTACATCGAGGCCCGCGTCCACGAAAGGGAAGGGGCGGGCGGGGCGTAGGGGACGCCACCCGGAGGCGGACGATGAGATCCGTGTACATCGAGGAACTGGGCCAGCACGTGGGGAGCGAGGTGCTCATCCAGGGCTGGCTCTACAACAAGCGCTCCTCGGGCAAGGTGCGGTTCGTGCTCGTGCGGGACGGGACGGGCCTCGTTCAGGGGGTCGTCACCCCCACGGCGGATCCGGCCGCGTTCGCGCTCGCGGACTCCCTTCCCCAGGAAGCATCGCTCCGCATGGGGGGGACGGTGAGGGCCGAACCGCGCGCCCCCGGCGGGTTTGAGGTCACCGTGACCCACCTTGAACCGGTCCATATCCCGACCGCGCCGTTCCCGATCGGGCTCAAGGAACATGGGCCCGGGTTCCTGATGGACCACCGCCACCTCTGGATCCGCAGCCGCCGTCAGACGCCGATCCTCCGCCTGCGGGATGCGGTGCTGTGGGCGATCCGCTCCTTCTTCCACGAGCGGAGGTTCGTGGCCACCGAGGCCCCGGTCCTCGTCGGGACCGCGGTTGAGGGGACGACGACCCTGTTCCCATTGGACTATTTTGGGACACCGGCCTACCTCTCCCAGTCCGGCCAGCTCTACCTCGAGGCGACGTGCGCGGCGCTGGGGAAGGTGTACTGGATCGGTCCCGTGTTTCGGGCGGAGAAGTCGAAGACCCGCCGCCACCTGACCGAGTTCTGGATGGCCGAGGCGGAGCAAGCGTTCCTCGACCACGAGGGGAACCTCGCCCTCCAGGAGGACCTCGTGCGCTACGTCGTCGAATCGGTGGTGGCGGAACGCCCCCGCGATCTGGACGAACTGGAGCGCGATTCGTCCCTCCTGCGCCGTGAGGTGGCCGAGCCGTTCGCCCGGGTCACGTACCACGAGGCGGTGGCCCTTGTCCAGGCGGCGGGGGTGGCGATGGAGGTTGGGGACGACTTCGGGGCCCCGGCGGAGGACGCGTTGTCGCAGCACTTCGGCCGCCCGGTGTTCGTGGAACGGTTCCCCGCTGCGATCAAACCGTTCTACATGAAGCGCGATCCGGGGCGGCCCGACCTCGCCCTGTGTGCGGACCTCATCGCCCCCGAGGGCTACGGGGAGATCATCGGTGGCTCGCAGCGCGTGGACAGGGAGGAGGAGCTCCTGGCCCAACTGCGGGAGGCGGGCCTCCCGGAGGAGCCCTACCGCTGGTACCTCGATCTCCGCCGCTGGGGTGCGGTCCCCCATTCCGGGTTCGGCCTCGGCGTGGAACGGACCGTGCAGTGGATCGCCGGAATACCCCACATCCGCGAGGCGATCCCGTTCCCGCGGACCCTCGACCGCCTGTACCCTTGAGGGTGAGGGTGGCGTGGGTTACACTGGGGGCCCTGACCCATCACGTGGGTCACCCCCGTCCACTCCCCTACGTTCGTGGAGGGGGATCTCGCCCGTGGCGGGCAGGAGACACGACGGCGTAAGGGCTGTCCCGGCTGCGCCGCCTCCTCGAATCGGCTGTACCATGAGCGTGGGCGGCTGCCCTAGCGGTAGCCGCCCACCTCAGCCCCTGACGAGCGAACGTCAGCGCTTCTTCACTGCCAACTGGCCGCGCTGATCCACCACCGTTAGGCGCTTGGCGACCAGGGTCTTCAGGTTCTTACCGGGCTTGAACGCCGGAACGACCTTCGCCGGCACCATGATCCGCCGCTGGGTCTGCGGGTTGATGCGCTGCGACTGCTTCCGCGTGCGCACCTCGAACTTCCCGAACCCCGTCAGGAGGACCTCCTCGTTGGCGGCGATGCTCTCCGTGATGATGTCAATCGTGGCATCGAGCGCCTTCCGAGCGTCCTTCTTCGTAAGCCCAGTCCGCTGTGCAATCCGATCTACCAGTTCTCCCTTGTTCATTGTAACACCCCCTCCCTGGGTCAAAGATGCGCTAGTATAGAGCTCTTTCCCGGTGTTGTCAAGTGTGAACGTACTTCCCATGCCCCTTTTCGCGGAAAAGCGGTTGACGACGCACGGCGAGAGGGGTAGAGTTCGGGGTGATACGTGATCTTTCCTGAAGGAGGGACGCCGGTGGCCGGTGAGGTGCGCGATTACGAGATGGTGTACATCCTCCGCCCTGACCTCGATGAGGAGGGGCGGCGGGCCAAGATCGCTAAGGTCCAACAGATCATTGAATCCGAGGAAGGCACCGTCCAAACGACGGACGAGTGGGGTACCCGCATCCTCGCCTACGAGATCGACCATTTCCGCGAGGGGTACTACGTCCTCGTCACGTTCGCCCTCCCGGCCGATCGGGTGCGCAAGGTGGAGGAGAGGCTGGCGATGGACGATGCCCTCCTCCGCTACCAGACCGTGCGGGTGAGCAAGAACTAGGATGAGCGACCTCAACCGGGTCGTCCTCACGGGACGCCTCACGGCCGACCCCGATCTCAAGTACACTCAGAGCGGCCGGGCGATGCTCCGGTTCGACATCGCGGTCAACCGGCGGTGGGTCAACCCGGAGAGTGGGCAACCCGAGGAAGAAGTGACCTTCCTCCCCATCGTGGTGTGGGGGAAGCAAGCTGAGAACTGCGCAGCTTATTTGCGCAAGGGACGCCAGGTGGCGGTGGATGGACGGCTTCGGGTGAGGTCGTTCACCACCCAGAACGGGGATCGGCGGCGGACCACGGAGGTGGCCGCGCAGTCGGTCCACTTCCTCGGCGGCCGGCCGACCACCGCCGAGCCGCAGCCGACGGAAGAGGGGACCGAGACCCCCCCCGATCCTTCACCCGAAGAGGAGGTTCCGTTTTGACGATGCAGCACCAACGTAAGGTCTGTCGTGTCTGTGATCAGGGATTGGAACTGCGGTACACGGATCCGGAGACGCTCCGCCAGTTCGTCAACCGCCGGGGGAAGATCCTCTCCCGCCGGGTGTCCCGCCTCTGTGCCAAGCACCAGAACTGGATGGCAACCGAGGTCGATCGCGCCCGCAAGCTCGCCCTGCTCCCCTACGAGGACAAGCCCTAACCGCCCCTCTCCCATGCCCCGCACAGTCGCCTTCCTGTTCGACAGTGGGGGCGAGGATCTGGTCGGACGGGCAAGGACGGCGTCAGCCAAGGCCCTCCTTCGCCGCATCGTGACCCATCCCCAGGTGGACGAGGTGGTGGTGGCGACCCCCCGCCCCGAGGCGTGGATGGGGGGTGGGGTCGAGGTGGAGCCCGATCCCCCGGGGCCGTGGGCGTTCGGGGCTCGGTTCAGCGCCCTCATCCGCAAATTCCGGCCGGAGCGGCTCCTCTACTTCTCCGCCGGCAGCGCGTTCCTCCTGCCCGATCCCCTGCTCGACCGCTTCATCACCGCGGCACCGACGGGATCCGCGTACGCCGTGCTCAACAACTTCTACTCCACCGATTTCGCGCTCCTCGCCCCTCCCGCCGCGTTGGGGGACCTGACGCGGGACAACCCGATCGGGACCCGGCTGTGGGGCGCAGGGTACGCGTGTTATGAACTCCCCCGATCGGCGGGGACCCAGTTCGACATCGATACCCCGGGCGAGCTGCAGTTCCTCGCGCTCCACCCGTCCCTGCCCCCTGAGCTCCGGGACGTCCTCGCGGTGGTCTCCACCGCGCGCGCCCAGCAGGTCCTCGAGGTGTTGGTGGACCCGGAGAAGGAGCTCGTCCTCCTGGGGAGGATCGGGGCCCACCTCGCCCACCACCTGGAGAGGGAGGCGGCATGCCGGACGAGGATCCTCTCCGAGGAGCGGGGGATGGAGTCGAGCGGCCGCGCCGAGCGGGGCGCGGTGAGGTCCCTCGTCGGAGCCCTGGCCCACGGCCGGACCGCGACCGAGCTCGTGGAGCTCCTCTCCCAGTTCGGGGACGCCGTGGTGTGGGACACGCGCGTCCTCATGGCCCACCTCGGGTTCTGGCCCCCCCCGGGGGAGCGGTTCGCGTCCGACCTCCTCGATCCCACCGGGCTCACGAACCCCGTCCTGCGGGAACTGACCGCGGCCTGTGCCGGCGCAGCGGTCCCGTTCCTGTTGGGTGGGCATGCCCTCGTCTCCGGGGGGATGTACCTCGCCCTTGAGCTGGCATGGACGAACGCGGACCGGGCGGTCCGGTTCCGTCCGTTGCCCTTCCCCGATTAGGAGCCTACCGTGACCGATAGCGACGTGTGGACGATGGAACTGGCGAAGGTGGATCGGGCGGTGGAGGCCCTCATCCAGGCGGAGGAGGAGCGCCAATGCCGCAAGATCATCCTCATCCCGTCGGAATCCCTGACCCCCCGTGCTGTGCGCGAGGCGATGGGGAGCGTGTTCACTTCGATCTACGCTGAAGGGTACCCGCGCGAGGAGATGCTCCGCCTTCCGGAGGACCGGCTGATGGAGATCGCGGAACAGCTCGCGTACTTTCGCCGCTACAGCGATCGCCGGTTCTACAAGGGGGTCGAGTTCGCCGACCTCGTGGAGGCCCTCGCCTGTCGCCGCGCCGCGGAGTGCTTCGCCACCCCCGACGTCAGGGCTGACGACATCTTCGTCAACGTTCAGGCGCTATCGGGCGCGGCAGCGAACATGGCGATCTACGATGCCCTCCTCCGGCCGGGGGACACGCTGATGGCGATGGACCTCTCCCAAGGGGGCCACCTCTCCCACGGGTCGCCGTTCCACCAGTCCGGCCGACGGTACCGGATGGTGCGCTACGGCGTGGATCCGCGGACGGAACGCCTCGACTATGCCCAGATCTCCGACCTCGCCCGGCAGCACCGCCCCCGGATGATCATCGCCGGGTACACGTCGTATCCGTGGGCCCCGGACTGGAAGGCGCTGCGAGAGATCGCCGCCGGCTGCGGGGCGTTCCTCATGGCGGACATCGCCCACACCGCGGGGATGGCGATCGCTGGGGCCTACCCCAGCCCGGTGGGGTACGCCGACGTGGTCATGTTCACCACCCACAAGACCCTGTGCGGCCCGCGGGGGGCGATCGTCCTCTCCTTCGATCCCGAGATCGCGGCCCGGATCGACGCGGCGGTGTTCCCCGGGGCCCAAGGGGGCCCCCACGTGAACAAGTGGGCTGGCATCGCCGCCGCGCTCGCGTTGGCCAAGACGCCGGCGTTCCGCGACCTCCAGCACCGGACGGTCGCCAACGCCGCCTCCCTCGCGACTGCGCTCCGGGAGCGGGGCCTGCGCCTCGCCTACGGCGGCACCGACACCCACCTCCTCGTCCTCGACCTCCGGGCGATCCGCCCCCCCCGTGGGGGAGAGCTGATGGGGGAGATCGCAGCTCGGATCCTCGATCTCGCCGGCCTGGTGGTGAACAAGAACACGATCCCCGGGGACGCCTCGGCCGCTGACGCCCGTGGGCTCCGGTACGGGACTCCGTGGGCCACCCAGCGGGGGATGGGGAAGGAGGAGATGGAGGAGATCGCGGACATCTCCCGCCTCGTCCTGACCTCGATCTACCCGTTCACGTACCAGGGCGTGACCGGCCCCCTCCCTCGCGGGAAGCTCCCCCTCGCGGTGCTCACCGAAGCTAAGGAGCGCGTGGAGGCGCTCGCTTCGCGGTTCAGCGGGCGCGCTTTCCGGTCCCCCAGCGGGCGACGGCCCGCGGCAAGCGGCGTCGCGGCGCTGCGGGTACGGGGCGGCCGGGCGGCCCAGCTCCTCCACGAGGCGTGCACCGCTCACGTCCTCTCCCTCGATCCCGGGCAGGGGTGCCGCACCCTGTTCCTCGATCAGGAGGGGACGATCCTCGCCGCGGCGATCGTGGGGAGGCTGCCCGACGACCGCTGGGGCCGGCCGGAGTTCGCCGTCCTCGTCCCGAGCGACCGGGGCCCCGTTGTGGCGCAGTGGCTCACGGCCCTCGCCGATGGCTACGTCCTGTTCGATCCCGACGACCTCTACCGCAAGGTGCAGGGCCCGGCGGTCGTGGAGCCCGATGCGGGAGGTGCCTCGTTCCGCCTCGCCGACGGGGCGGTTGTGTCGGCCGAGATGGACCTCTTCGCGGGCGCCCCCCGGTCGGGGGATGCGTTGGAAAGCCGCCCTGACCTCGTCTCCCCGCGCAAGCCCTACTTCATCGGGTGCCAGCGGATCCGCCTGGCGGGGGGCAAGGAGCCCTACGCGCCGCACGCTCCCAGCGCTGGCATCGCCCGCACTCCGCTCTCCGACTGGCACCGCGACGCCGGGGCGCGGATGGCCGAGTTCGCCGGGTTCACGATGCCGCTCTGGTACACGTCGGCCCTCGCGGAGCACCGGGCGGTGCGGGAGGCGGCGGGGCTGTTCGACCTTGGGCACATGGGGGCGTTCTCCGTCGCGGGCCGCTACGCGGAGAGCTTCCTCAACCTCGTGACCACGAACTACGCGGGGTGGCTCCAGCCGGGACAGTCCCAGTACGCCTTCCTCCTCACCCCCGACGGGGCGGTGGTGGACGACCTCATGGTGTACCGTCGGTCCCGCGACCACTTCCTGCTTGTGGTCAACGCCGCGAATGCGAGCAAGGATTGGGACTGGCTCTCGGCGATCAACTCCGGGAAGGTCCTCCTCGACCCTGACCGGCCGTGGGTCGAGCCGGATGGACCGGTGACCCTCCGCGACCTCCGTGGGGACAACCCCGACGCGCTCGTGGACATCGCCCTCCAGGGGCCGTGGTCCCGGGCCCTCCTCGAACGGCTCCTTACGGGGCCGGACCGGCACCGACTCACCTCCCTCCGGCGTGCGGAGTTCTGCGAGCTCAGCGTGGATGGGGTTCCTGTCCTCTGCGCCCGCACCGGGTACACGGGCGAGCCCCTGGGGTACGAGATCCTCGTCTCCCCCGCGCAGACGATGCGCCTGTGGACGACGCTCCTTGCGGCGGACAAGGAGCGCAACCTGCAGCCGATCGGGCTCGCCGCGCGGGACTCCCTCCGAACGGAGGCGGGCCTCCCCCTCTACGGCCACGAGCTGGCCGGATCCCACGAGATCCTCCCCCATGAGGCGGGGTTCGCGCCCTACGTGAAGCTCCACAAGCCGGCGTTCGTCGGTCGGTCTGCCTACCTCCGCGCCGTCGCGGGTTGGACGCGGGAGGTGGTGCGGTTCTCCATTCCCGCCGGTCAGCGGCCGGTGCGGGCGGGGACCCCGGTCGTGGACAAGGGGGGGCAGGTGGTGGGGTGGGTCACGAGCTGTGTCGTGCTGGAAACGGGCCAGGTGGGGATGGCCCTCCTCTCCGTGCGCGGGCTGGGGGAGGGGACGCCGCTGGGGTTCGTCCTCGGCGCCGAGCGAGGCCTTCCCGAGAAGATCGAGCCGGGGGCGCGGCTCCCCCTCCCGGTGTGGGGCGCGGTGCTCCCCCGGTTCCTCAAGCGGGACGCCCTCCCCATGGCGGGGGAGGACTAGTCGCTCTTCTCTTCCTTCTCCGCGCGGAGGCTTGCCCGGATCTCCGCCAGCCGCTGCGCCACGCGGTGGTAGAGCGTGCCCTCCGGGTACGTGCCATCGGGACCAACCTCGCCTGCCGGGATCCCGAACAGGATCTCCACCCCCTCTTCCACCGTGGCGCAGCTCCAGAGGTGGAACTCCCCCGCGGCGACCGCCTGCACCACATCCTCGGGGAGCATCAGCTCGTCCACGTTGGCGGCGGGGAGGATCACCCCTTGGTCGCCGGTGAGGCCGAGCTCCCGGCACACGAGGTAGTGGCCCTCCACCTTCTCGTTGACCCCCCCGATCGCCTGCATCCGCCCCTTCTGATCGATGGCTCCCGTCACGGCGACCCCCTGCCGGGCGGCGACCCCGGACAGGGCAGACAGGAGGGCGAACAGCTCCGCTGCTGATGCGGAGTCGCCCTCGACCCCGGAGTAGGACTGCTCAAGGGCGAGGCTCGCCCCGAGCGTGAGGGCCTCCCGCTGCCCGAACTGGGCGGCGAGGTAGCCCTTGAGGATCATGACCCCCTTCGTGTGGAGCTTCCCCCCGAGCTCGGCCTCGCGTTCGATGTCCACCACCCCGCTCTTGGCCGTGAACACGTTCGCCGTGATCCGCGTCGGCTTTCCAAACGCGAAGTCCCCCAGGTCGAGCACGGCGAGGCCGTTCACCTGCCCCACCGCTACCCCTTGCACGTTCACGATGAGTTTCCCCCGCCGGATCCACTCCCGGACCTTCTCGGCGAGGAGGGAGTGGCGGTACTTCCCCTTGGCGATCGCCTGTCGGACGTGGTTCGCGTCCACGGCGCTCGCTCCCGCCTCGCGGGCCCAGAAGCTCGCCTCGGCGACGAGGGAGGCGAGGGTCCCGAACCGGGTCACGAGCTTGGCCTGATCGGAGGCGAGTTCGGCCGCGTGCTCGACGAGCCGCGCCACCCCCGACGGGTCGAACGGGAGCACGGCCGGGTTTTCATCCCGACACATGCGGACGAACCGCGCCAGCGCCTGGACGGACGCGTCCGACCACGGCATCACCGTGTCGAAGTCAGCCCTGATCCCGAACAGTTTCCGGAAATCCTCGTCGTAGTGGTGGAGGAGGTGGTAGAGGTACGGGGATCCCACGAGGAGGACCTTGACATCAAGGGGGATCGGCTCCGGGCGCAGTCCCTCCGTGGACGCGAACCCGAGCATCTGGGCTGGGTCCTCGATCCGGATCTCGCCGGCCTTGAGCGCGATCTTGAGCGCGTCCCAGGAGAGGGCGGCCCGCAGCAGGTTCGTGGCGGTGAGGACGAGGTACCCACCGTTCGCCCGGTGCAGGGCCCCGCCCCGGATTTGGGTGAAGTCCGTGGTCACGGCCCCGAACTGGACCCGACGCTCGATCGTCCCGAACAGGTTCGTGTAGGTGGCGTTTCCTTCTACCACCACGGGCGCCCCTTCGCTCCCCGAGCGGTCCACGACCACGTTCACCCGGTAGCGGAGGAACCGATCCCCGCCCTCGGGGAGCGGGATCGGCACCATCGGCGGTGGCTTCTTGTTCGCAGTCTGAAACTGCTCCACGTTCTCCAGGATGTCGGCCTTCACCTCGGCCAGGAAAGTCGGCACGCGTTCGATCCCGCTGTACTTCTCCCGAAGCTGGGCGAACCGCGGCTCGACGAGGAACTCCACAGCCTGCTTCGTGAGGAGGTGCTGGGCCTCCTGCCACGTCTCGTCGAGCTTCGCCAGGCGCTGGAACGTGTCCCGAATCAGGCCCTGCAGCTCCTCCTGCCGGCGGCGGATCTCCGCGCGGTCGGCCTCGGGGAGGGAGGCGTATTCCTCCTGCGAGTACGGCGTCCCGTCGCCCTTGAGGGGGATCGTGTTGATCCCGAGGGGGGTACGCTGGAGGGCGAATCCGAGCTGGGCCGCCTTCGCTTCCAGCTCGTGGAACTCCTCGTCCCGCTCATGGGAGATCCTATCCCGTTCCTTTTTCGTGCGGGTCTTGAACTCGTCGGACTCCAGCACCCGCGGCAGTTCGTGGGCCACGAACTCGATGCACCGCTCCATGTCCTGGCGCAGTTCGCGCCCCCGCCCCGCCGGGAGGAGGAGGTAGTGGGGCATGTGGGGGACCCGGAAGTTGTGCACGTAGCAGATGTCCGGCGGGACCGGCCTCGTCCGCGAGACCTGTTCCAGGAGGCGGGAGACGGCGGAGGTCTTGCCGAGGCCCGGTTCGCCGGACACGTAGATGTTGTACCTGTGCTGGGGATCATGGAGCGAGAGCCCCAGCCACAGGGCCTCGATCGCCCTCTCCTGGCCCACGATGTCCGTAAGGGGTGCGAGGTCATCGGTGGTGGAGAACGAGAAGGTACGGGGATCGCACGTGCGGCGGAGTCGAGCAGGAGGCAGCTCTCGGTTCATAGGTCCGTTATCATACCCAGCGATGAAGCGCGTTGCCATTCTGCTCTCCTTCTTCACCTGGGCGGCCGGGGCGGTGCCCGTCGTCCCCCTCGCCACGACCCCCGACGATCCGCAATACGTCCGCTTCGTCACCGATCTCGTCGCGGGCGCGCGGGAGGAGGTCCTGGCTTCCCTGTCCGACATCCGCCGCTACACCGGGGATGGGGCAACGGAAGGCCTCCTGGTGGCCCTCGCCGACGCTGCCGCCCGCGGCGTGCGGGTGCGGGTCCTTGCGGAGCGGCGGGAGACGGATCCTCTGTTCGAACAGAGGGGAGCCGCCGAGTACCTGGCGGAGCGGGGGGTAGGGGTGCGGTGGGACGCGCCGGAGGTGACCCTTCACACGAAGTTCCTCGTTGTGGATCGGCGGTGGGTGGTGGTGGGCTCGACCCACTGGACGATGTCCGCCCTCACGCGGAGCGTTCAGCTCGACCTCGCGCTCGAATCTCCGGAGCTGGGGGCCGCGTTCGGGGAGTTCTTCGACCTCCTCTGGGAGGGGCAGCTTAAGGCGATCCCCGCGCACCCCCCGCCCCCGTGGCCGGAGCCGGCGGTGGTCCCCCTCCTCGACCCTCCTCAGGGCGGGCTCCATGCCCGATACCTCCCGGACCTGATCCGCCGGGCCGAGCGTTCCGTGCGGCTCATCCTCTACCGACTGGGGTACTACCCGACCTATTCCGATAGCCCCTCGAACCGCATCGTGGAGGAGCTCTGTGCCGCTGCGGCCCGGGGGGTCGTGGTGCAGGTCCTTCTGGAGGGGGGGGAGGATTTCGCGGATCTAGCCCACGACAATCGGGTGGCGGCGGCGTACCTCACTGCCTGCGGGGTCGCGGTGCGGTTCGATGCGCCGGGGACGACCCTCCACGCCAAGGGGTTGATCGTGGACGGGCGGGACGTCCTCGTCACCTCGGCCAACGGTTCCTACTCCTCGCTTGTCCACAACGTCGAGGCGGGGATCCTCCTCCTTTCCGCGCCCGAGGTCGGCCGGCCCCTTGCCCACTGGTTCGACGTGCTGTGGGACGAGGCCCGACCCCTGCCCTAGAAGGTGAGGGGGCCCGCCACCGGGACGCTCACGCGTTCCTTGTGGTCCCCAACGGTGACGATGCCTGTGACCGAGCACGCCAGGCGGGCCCGCGCCCTGGCCGACGGAGGGTAGAGGACATACTGGAGGACCAGCTCCTGGCCGGGATAGAGGACGGTGGCGGAGGCGGCGAGGATCTCGAGCTGCCCTTGCTCGTTCATCCGCGCCGGATCGAGCGACGTCGCTGTCCAGCCCGGCGGAACGTCCACCGTGAGGCCTGGGCCGAAGATCTCCGTTCGGGCCCGGATCACAACCGTCACCTCGGCCACATCCCCTGTCCAGCGGACCTCCCCCACGGCCCCCAGCCGGGAGTCGGCGACCACCACCACGCCGAGCTGGGAGATGGATCGGCTGCCTTGGATGACGTCCACCATGACGTTCCATGCCCCGGCGGGCACGGTCCAGTTCGCCCACGGCTGGTTCGTGGTCGCATCGGGGCGCCCATCGCCGTTGAAGTCCCATTTGAACTGGGCGCCAGCGGGGGCCCCGCTCACCTGGAAGCTCACCTCGCTCCCCGGCTCGGGGATCGCGGTGGATGGGATCAGGGCGAGGCCCTGACCAAACGAGAGGACCCCGATCATCAAGCATGCGGTCACCATGACCGTTCGCATCGTCGCCTCCTTCGGGGGCAGGCGGGGGCCGTGACCTCGGCCCCCGCCACCCTCAGTGCTGAGGAAGACCAGGTTCTGCCTAGCGGTCGCAGACCCCCGGCGCCCGGCCGGGAAGCACCTCGCAGATCGGGGTGCCCGTGAGCCAGAGGGCAATGATCGTCTTCATCGTCTCGTAGTCCACGATCCCTGGGGCACACGTCCGCGGAACCTTCGTCCCTTCGAGCCAGAACGCGATCGCCCGTTGCACCTGCGGGAACGTGATCTTGTCCGAAAGCGAGAGATCGATCGTATCCCGAACCACATCCCAGCGGGAGATGGCCACGATCACGTTCAGGCAGTCGGTGAGGTCGACCCGGCTCGCGCCCGTGACCTCGACCTCGAGGCAGGGGTGACCGCTGTCGGCGCGGCCGACGACCGTTTCCGACGACAGCACCTTACAGGGATCCGGCGGAGTGGTTTCCACCGTCACCGTGGGTGGGACCTCGACCTGGTAGATGATCGTCTTCGTCTGCCCGGCCTTGAGGGTCCCGGTGAATGCCCACTGGTCCACGCCCGGCTTGTAGGTGAAGCCGTCGTTCTGGATCGGGGTCACCCGCCACCCGATGGGGAGGTCCTCGTCGAGGCCCACGCCGTACACGTCCCGGTCCGTCGTGATCTCCACCTTGACCGTGAACCTGTTGCCGACGACATTGCCCGCCGAGTCGTAGAACCCGATGACAACGCCCTCGCACGGGATGGGGGTGATGATCCACCGTTGGGCCTGGAGGTTCGCGGGGGCCATCGTGGGGAGCGGCTGGTCAATCGCCGTACAGGATAGCGAGTACGCGGCGATGAGCTTCAGCATGTGCAGGCTGATCCGTTCGCCACAGGCCTTCACCACCGGCCGATCGGTCCGCCACAGCTCCGTGGCGCGGGCGAGTTGGTCGGCTGTGATCGCTTCCGACAGCCGGAGGTCCACCCGATCCTCTTCCCCTGGCATCGCGGCCGGGACGAGGTGGGCTACCGCTTCGAGGACGGAGAGGCAGTCGTTGACAAGGAAGCACGACTCGCCGGCGACCTCGAACTCGAAGTCGGGGACCTTGGCCTGGAAGATGCCGGTGATGCAGAACTGCTGCGGGAGGCGGATCGAGGCGAGCAGTTCGACCTCCGGCACGGTCACATCGTAGATGATGACCCGCTCAGTGCCCGCCTTGATCGGCTCCAAGAACACCCACTGCACCTCGGCCCGTTTGAAGATCGCGCCGCCGTTGGCGACCGGCGTGATCTCCCAACCCACCGGTGGGTTCTCGTCCAGCCCCGCCCCCGCCAGGTCCTGATCCGTGTGGATCCGTACCTGAACCCGAAACGCGTACCCCGGAAGGGCGGTGGTGGTGGAGATCGAGCGGACCGCGGTCACGGTGACGAGCGATACGAACACCGGCATCGAGTAGGTTGTCTCCATCCCCGTGTTGTCCACGAGCGTCAAACGGATGGTGTACGAGCCACCGGTGAGGTAGGCGTACTTCACGGTCGGTTCCGTGCTCTCCAGGTCCACCACGCCGTCGCCGTTGAAGTCCCAGCGGTAGCGGACGATGGACCCATCGGGATCCACGCTCCCCGAGGCGTCGAATGTCACCTGCTGGCGCGCCCGCGGAGCGGCCGGGCTGAGGACGAGGTTGGCCACCGGCGGCTGGTTTGTCATCCCCTGGATCACGATCGGCTCAGTCGTGTTGAGCTCAAGCCGCGTCGGGGCGTTGATGTTGCCGGACTTGACCACGATCCTCTGCACCCCGGAGAACGCGCCGGGGGTGAGGGTGATCCTGAACTCCTCTCCGAGCGGGCCGAACACGCCCCCATCCGTGCTGTTCGCCCCCCACGTCCACAGGATTTGGTACTCGCCGTTCGCGAGGACGTACTCATCGTTGAGCTCGGGCAGGAAGATCGCGAACAGGGGGAACCCCTCGTCATCCTTGACCACGAAGTCCGCCCCGATGGGGAGATCCGTCAGCGTGAGCCGCACGTTCCCGCCCGCGCCGGTGTCGGCCTTGTTCACGATGAAGAAGAGGTACAGGTCCTGCGTCGTTGGCTCCCGGTACAGGAACAAAACCAGGTTTCCCGTCTCCGCGAGCTCGTTTCCGCTGCGGGACAGCCCACCATCGTAGGCATAGAACTCAGCGGCCGCCTTCGCCCCCCCCAGCGGGGGGATCGCGGCCTTGACCGCTCCCTGGGTCACCTGGAAGTAGCCCTGCGCGCTCAAGGGCACGGCGACCATCAGGGAGACCAAGAACCATAGGCTGGTCTTCCTCACCATCGTCAACCTCCTTACCTTGTGCACCACAGCCAGTCTAGCGGCAAACTCTGTTCGTGTCTGTAACTGGGATCACCCCCCGGCGTCATCGGTGCATCAGAGGGACAGGCTACCCCGGGCGCGGGACGGACTGCGGGAAAGAGGAGGATCCTCCGCCCCCGGTTTGTCACGGGGCGAGGGGACCTGGATCACCTGGCTTCCGGTCAGAGAAGGTTACAGGGAGAAGGCAGATGGAGTCTGGGCCGCGTGCGGGTGGTCGGGCCCCGGGTAGATCTTCAGCTTGCGCAGCATCCTCCGCCCGAGCTCGTTCTTGGGGAGCATCCTCCGTACCGCAACCCGGATCGGGATCTCGGGGTGCTGGCGCTGGAGTTCGCGGTACGGCGTGGCCGTGAGGTGGCCGATGTACCCCGAATGGCGGTAGTACATCTTCTGATCCCACTTCTTTCCCGTGAGGCGGACCTTATCGGCGTTGATCACGATCACGTAGTCGCCCACGTCGAAGAACGGCGTGTACGTCGGTTTGTGCTTGCCCTGAAGGATCGTCGCTACCTTGGAGGCGAGCCGTCCGAGCGGCTGGTCCGTGGCATCCACCACGAGCCAGTCGCGCCGGAAGGTCACCCCGGCATCGCCCTTCTTGGCCATGTACGTCTTCTGCATCCCTGCCTCCTGGTATGGGGCCGGATCATAAACGCTGGCGGAGCGGACATCAACCGCGCCGGCTTGGTCACGCGATGCGCACGGCGAGGGAACCGATCCCCTCCACCGCCACCTCCACGGTGTCCCCCCGGTGGAGCTCGCCCACGCCGGACGGCGTTCCCGTCAGCACCACGTCCCCCGGCACGAGCGTCATGAACGCGCTTGTGTACGCAAGGAGGTGGGGCACAGGGAAGATCATGTCCGCGGTTTGGCCGTGCTGGCGGAGCTCTCCATTCACATGGGTGCGGATGGAGAGCGCCCGGGGATCGAGGTCGGTCTCGACCCACGGCCCCAGCGGGAGGAACCCGTCAGCTGATTTCGCGCGAACCCACTGTAGATCCGTCTTCTGGCGGTCGCGCGCTGTGAGGTCGAGGGCGCACGTGTAGCCGAGGACGTAGTCCAAGGCCTCCCGCTCGGGGACGGCCTTCATGCGGCGGCCGATCACGACCGCTAGCTCCCCCTCGTAGTGGAGGGAGTGGGTGAACGGGGGGTACGGGATCGTCTCCCCGGGGGCAGCGAGGGCATTGGGGGCCTTGAGGAACAGCCCCGGCTCGGCCGGTGCCTCGTCCGGGTGCCCCATCTCCCGGATGTGCTCCCGGTAGTTACGTCCCACGCACACGATCTTCGTCGGCCGTGCCGGGGGGAGGAGCCGGACCTCACCCAAGCGAAACGTCCGCCCGGTGGTGCCCCCGCCCGGACCACGGGTCACCCGGATCTCATCACCGTCGAGGGTCCCCCATGTCCCTCGACCGAAGCGCACGATCCTCACTTGCTACCCCGCTCGATCATCGCCTGCTCACCGGGACCGGTCCCGATGAGCGTCACCGGAACGCCGAGCTCCATCTCGACGAACCGCACAAGACCGCGGGCCGCGGAGGGGAGCTCCTCCTCGTCGCGTGCCCCCGCGATGTCCTCCCCCCAGCCGGGGAGGACCTCGTACACCGGTTCGGCCCGCGCGAGGTCCTCCACCCGGGCCGGGAACGCCGCGCCCCCCTGTCCCGCGATCGTGTAGGCCACAGCGACCTTGATCTCGTGGAGCCCGGAGAGGACGTCCAGCTTGGTCAGGGCGAGCTCGGTGAACCCGTTCACGCGGTGGGCATGGCGCAGAGCGACGAGGTCGAGCCAACCGCAGCGGCGGGGGCGGCCCGTGGTCGCCCCGTACTCTCCTCCCCCCTCCCGCAGCCGGTCCCCCACCGCGCCCAACTCCTCGGTCGGGAACGGTCCCTCTCCGACGCGGGTCGTGTAGGCCTTCATCACCCCGACCACCCGTGCCAAGTTCACGCGGACCCCCGTGCCCCACCCGATGCCGTGGACGGTGGTCGTGGAGGAAGTCACGCAGGGGTACGTCCCGAGGTCGAGGTCGAGGAGCGTGCCCTGCGCTCCCTCGAACACGACGTCGCTTCCCCCGTCGAGGGCGGTCGCGATCGCGCGTTGGGCGTCCCCGATCCGATCGGCGAACCGCTCCCGGAACCGGAGCAGTTCGCCCCAGACCTCCTTGGGGTCGGGCCCGCCGCCCGCCCGTTGTGCGCACTCTATCAGGTGATCCAGCACCATCTTCTCATCAGCGAGATCAGCCAACCGCAGGCCTCGCCGGGCGACCCGATCCTCGTAGCAGGGGCCGATCCCGCGGCGGGTGGTGCCGATGCGATCGGCCGCCCCGCTCAGCTCTTCCCGCAGGCGGTGGAAGGGCAGGACGAGATGGGCCCGTTCCGAGAGGAGGAGGTCCGGCGCGGGGCGGCGTTGAGCCTCCAGTTCCCCCAGCTCCCGCTCGAGCTCCCACGGGTCGAGCGCCACACCGTGTCCCACCACCCCCTGGCACCGCGGGTGGAGCGCGCCCGATGGGACGAGGTGGAGCCGGGCCGTGCCCCGCCCGTCCTCCACCGTGTGCCCGGCATTGGCCCCCCCGTTGAACCGCACGCACATCCGCGCGGTCCGGCACAGGTGGTGGACCACCTTCCCCTTCGCCTCGTCCCCCCACTGCGCCCCGATCACCGCGACCGCTGGCATCCCTGCCCCCCGCTGCGCTTCAGCCACACCCGCCCGGCCCGGCCGTGGACCTCCAGTTCCGCCTCGTGCTCGGCGCCTGGGAGCGCGCCCTCCCTCACCGCCACGGCGAGCACCTCATCGCGGATCCGATCCGCGAACCGGCGGAAGATCTCCCCGAGATCCCCGTCGTAGCCGATCTCGATCCGGTCCGTGACCAGGAACCCCGCTTCCTTGCGGGAAAGCTGCAGGCGGTGGACGAGCTCCCGCAGGTCTCCCTCTGCCCGAAGCGTCTCGTCCACCCGCAGATCGAGGGCCACCGCCCCCTCCGGCCCCGTGCTCACCACGAACCCCTCCACCGGCCGCCACTCCACCTTGACCGACTCCGGATCGAGCACCACGGGGTTCCCCTCCACCCGCACCTCGATCCGGCCGCGGGAGGCGAGGTCCGCCGCGAGCGTCGCCGGATCGGCCTGGGAGAGAGCAGAAGCGATCTTGGGGAGGAGTCCCCCGTACAGGGGGCCCAACCGCCGGAAGTCGGGGGTCACCTTCGGCACCCGATACGGGTCGAGGCTGTCCGTGAGGACGATGCGGGCCACGTTCACCTCGTCACGGACGAGGCCCCACAGCTCGTCGGGGATCACCTCGTCCCCCCCCTGGCGAAGGACGTGGAGGGTGGGGAGCGGTTGGCGGACCTTGACCTTCGCCACGTTGCGCGCCCCGAGGGCGAGGGAGGCCACCCGGCGCACGCGGGCCATCTGCGCCTCGAGGGAGGGGTCGCGCCCGGACGGCTCCGGCCAGTTGGCGAGGTGGATGGAGTCTGGATCATTTTCCATCCGCAGGGAAGCCCACATCGCCTCGGCGAGGAACGGGGTGAACGGGGCGAGGAGGAGGGCCAGGGTCCGCAGGGCGTCGTACAGGGTCCCGTACGCGCACAGCTTGTCCTGGGTCAGACCCTCACCCCAGAACCGCGGGCGAGAGAGGCGGATGTACCAGTTGGAGAGATCGTCCACGAGCTCGTCGATCTCCCGCGTCGCCGTGAGCGGATCGTACCCATCAAGCGCCGCCGTGACCCGCTCCACCGCTCCCCCGACCCGCGACCGGAGCCAGCGGTCGAGCGCCGGGCGGTCCGCCGGAGCGGGGACAGAGGTGGACGGAGCGAACCCGTCAATCTCCGCGTAGAGGGCGAGGAAGTCGTGGCAGTTCCGCACCGTATCGAGGAACCCGAACCGGGCCTGCCGGGCGCCGGTTGCGTCGTACCGCCGCTCGTTCCACGGCGCGGACTCGGACGCGAGGTACCACCGCACCGCATCCGCGCCGTGAGCCGCCACGATCGGCATCGGATCGAGCACGTTGCCCCGGGACTTGCTCATCTTCTGCCCTTCAGCATCGAGCCCCAGCCCCGTGACGAGCACGTTCCGGTAGGGGGCGGATCCGTGGAGGAGGACCCCCGTGACGAGCATCGTGTAGAACCAACCCCGGGTCTGATCGAGGCCCTCGCTGATGAAGTCCGCGGGGTAGGATTCCTTGAATTGGTCAACGTTCTCGAACGGATAGTGCCACTGGGCGGTGTGCATCGAGCCCGAGTCGAACCAGGTGTCGAGGACGTAGGGCACCCGCCGCATCACCCCCCCGCACGGGCAACGGAGCTCGACCCGATCCACATAGGGACGGTGCAGTTCCACGGCCCGGGCGAGGTCAGGATCGAGGGCGTGCGCGACGAGCTCCGCCCGCGAGCCGACCACCTTCATTCCCCCGCACGTGGCGCAGATCCACACCGGAAGCGGCGTCCCCCAGTACCGATCGCGGGAGAGGGCCCAATCCCTGAGCGAACTCAAGAAATCACCGAACCGGCCCCGCCCAATATGCTCAGGATGCCAGTTCACCTTCTCATTCTCCTCGATCAGTTTGTCCTGAACCTTCGTGGTGGCGATGAACCACGAGTCGAGGGCGTAGTAGAGAAGCGGGGTGTCACACCGCCAGCAGAACGGGTAGTCGTGGTCGTAGGTCTCCTCCCGGAACAGGCGCCCGCGCTGGGCGAGGTCCTTCAGGATGAGCGGGTCCGCGTCCTTCACGAACACGCCGGCGGCGAGGGGGAACTCGTCGGTGAACCGTCCCCCGCGATCCACCGGTTGAAGGAAGGGGAGCCCCTTCTCCTGGCCCAGGTCGTAATCCTCCTCCCCGAACGCGGGGGCGATGTGGACGATCCCCGTCCCCTCGTCGAGGGACACGAACGCGGCCGGCCATACCTGGTATGCATCGTTGCTCTGTGCCACACGGTACAGGGGCGTGTAGTGCCGGTGGAGAAGCTCGTGCCCTGGGAAGACGCGGAGGATGTTCGCCTCCTCCCCCAGCACTGCCGGTACCCGGGCCGCGGCGAGGATCAGCCGTTCCCCCCTGTACACGACCTCCGCGTACGAGGCGTCGGGGTTGACCGCCACCGCCACGTTCGCGGGGAGCGTCCACGGGGTCGTCGTCCACACCAACAGGGAGACATCCGGGTCATCCGCGAGGGGCATCCGCACGAACACGGAGGGGTCAGCCACCCGCTGGTACCCCTGGGCCACCTCGTGGGAGGAGAGCGATGTCCCGCAGCGGGGGCAGTAGGGCAAGATCTTGTGGCCCTGGTAGAGGAGGCCGCGGGCATGGATCTCCCGGAGCTCCCACCACAGGGTCTCGATGTAGTCATCGTGGTAGGTGACATAGGGGTGTTCGAGGTCGATCCAGAACCCCATGCGCCGGATCATCTCTTCCCAGGCCCGGATGTAGGTCCGCACAGAGCCCTTGCACTGGGCGACGAACTCCTCCACCCCGTAGCGCTCGATCTCGGCCTTGGTGCTGATCCCAAGTTGCTTCTCCACCTCGAGCTCCACGGGAAGGCCGTGGCAATCCCACCCCGCCTTCCGGCCGACGTAGCGGCCGCGCATCGTGTGGTAGCGGGGGAACAGGTCCTTCTCGAGCCGGGCGAGGAGGTGCCCGATGTGGGGATAGCCGTTGGCCGTGGGGGGGCCTTCGTAGAACACGTACCGGGGGCAGCCCAACCTCTGTTCGAGTGACCGCGCGAAGACCTGGTTCTCCTCCCAAAAGGCGAGCACGGCGGCCTCGCGCTGCGCTGGATCTGCCTCAAGCTTCGTGAACCCCACCCGTTCCTCCTACCTGTCCCCCAAATCCATGGGTTTTCTCGCTAGGGAATGCCGGCAAGATGCTCGCGGACGTTATACCTGCCCCTGGGGGGGCAGGATGAAGCAACAGATCCACGTTCGCTCAACCATCGCGATCTCCGGGCGCAGTATACCCCGCCCTGCGCACGCGGTCGAACGCCGCTCCGACGTCGCCGAGGGCGGAGCGGAGGTCGAACGCGGACCGCAGGTCCTCCCGGCTCAGCCGGGCGCGGACGATCGGGTCCGCCGCTGCCACCTGGGCGAGGTCGCTTCCGGTCGCGCGGGCCATGGCGGCGAGGCGGGACACGAGCTCGTGGGCCTCGCGCCGGCCGAGCCCCGACCGCACGAGGGCGAGGAGGAGCCCCTCCGAGAACGGGAGGCCCCGCGCTTCCTCGATCCAGGCCCTCATCCGGTCCGGGAAGATCACGAGGCCGCGCACGAGGCCAGCTGCCCGGTCGAGCATGTAGTCCACGAGGATGAAGCTCTGGGGGAGGAGGACCCGCTCCACCGAGGAGTGCGACATGTCCCGCTCGTGCCAGAGGGCGTTGTCCTCCCAGGCGGGGCCGATCCCGGCCCGTACGACACGGGCCAGGCCGCACAGCCGCTCGGAGAGGATCGGGTTCTTCTTGTGGGGCATCGCCGACGATCCCTCCGGCCGCCCCTCCGCGACCTCCCCCACCTCGGATCGGGAGAGGTGGCGGACCTCGAGGGCGATCTTCTCGACGAGGGACGCCGCGGAAGCGAGGGCGAACAGGACCTCCGCGTGCCGGTCCCGGGACACGATTTGGGTCGCGATCGGACAGGGCCGAAGCCCGAGGGAGGCGAGGGCCCGTTCCTCGGCCTGGGGAGGGTAGTGGGCATGGGTCCCCACCGCGCCGGAGAGCTTCCCCACTGCGATCCCGTCCCGCGCCCGGCGGAGCCGGGAGACCACCCGCCCCAGCTCGTCGTACCAGGCGAGGGCCTTCCGTCCGAACGTGGTCGGCTCCGCCCACTGGCCGTGGGTCCGGCCGAGGATCGGGACATCGCGATGCCGCTCCGCGAGCTCCCCCACCGCCTCCCCCAGCCGCGCGGCCTTGTCGAGGACGAGGTCGAGGCCCGCGACGAGGGTCAGGGCGAGGGCGGTGTCCTTGACGTCGGACGAGGTGAGGCCGTAGTGGAGCCAGCGCCCCTCCGGGCCCACGGCCTCCTCGAGGGCCCACAGGAACGCCAGGAGGTCGTGCCCCGTCTCCTCTTCCCAGGCCCGAATTCGGTCCCGATCGATCCTCGCCCGCGCGGAGACAGTGGCCGCTGTCCCAGCCGGGACCCCGTCTGCTTCCTCCAGGGCCGCGAGGGCGGCGAGCTCGACCCGCAGCCAGTTCTCGTACTGGGCGTCGGGCGTCCAGAGGTCCTTCATCGGGGCGAGCGCATACCGATCGAGCGTCACGGATGAAGGATAGACCGTTACCGAGTGGCGTGCCAACCCCTGGTCTCCGTGAGCTGACGGCTATAATCCTCCTGAACCGGAGGAGGGCCTGGTGAACCGAACCGAGAGTGTAGCCGTGAACGCCGTGCGATTCCTCGCTGCGGACATGGTGGAGGAGGCGAAGTCCGGTCACCCTGGGCTCCCCCTCGGCGCGGCGCCGATGGCCTATGTTCTGTGGACGCGCCACCTCACGCATAACCCCCGCGATCCGGCGTGGCCGGACCGGGACCGGTTCATTCTCTCTGCGGGGCACGGGTCGGCCCTCCTCTACGCGCTCCTCCACCTCGGGGGCTACGACCTCCCCCGGGATGAGCTGGCGCGGTTCCGGCAGTGGGGGAGCCGGACCCCAGGGCATCCTGAGGCCGGGGTGACCCCAGGGGTGGAGGTGACGACCGGCCCGCTGGGGCAGGGGCTGGCGATGGCGGTGGGGCTGGCGATGGCCGAGGCCCACCTCGCCGCGCGGTTCAACCGCCCCCCCTACCGGGTCGTGGACCACACGACCTATGTCCTGGCGAGCGATGGGGACCTCATGGAGGGGATCTCCGCCGAGGCGTGCGGCCTCGCGGGGCACCTTCGCCTGGGGAAGCTGATCGTCCTCTACGATCGGAACGGGATCTCCCTCGCTGGCTCGACCGAGCTGGCGTTCACCGAGGACGTGCCGGCGCGGTTCGCCGCCCAGGGGTGGCACGTGACCGAGGTTTTGGATGGGAACGACCTCACCGCGCTCGACCGCGCCCTGCAGGCGGCGCGGGAGGAGACCGCCCGCCCCTCGCTCATCTGTGTCTCGACGACGATCGGCTATGGGGCTCCGCAGAAGCAGGGTACGTTCCACGCCCACGGCTCCCCCCTCGGGGAGGAAGAGCTGCGGGGGGCGAAACGAGCCTTGGGCTGGCCGGAGGAGCCCCCCTTCTTCGTCCCGGACGAAGCCCGCCGGCCGTTCCAGGACGCGGCGGCCCGCGGCGCGGAAGCCCAGAAGCGATGGGACGAGGCGATGCGTGGCTACCGGACGGACCACCCCGAGCTCGCCCGGGAGCTCAGCCGCCGGCTGCGGGGCGAGCTCCCCGTCGGCTGGGATGCGGGCCTTCCCTCGTTCGCGGCAGGAGGGAAGGCGATCTCCACCCGCAAGGCATCGGAGGCGGTCCTGCAGAGCCTCGCCAAGGCCGTCCCCGAGCTCGTCGGCGGGTCGGCGGACCTCAACCCGTCCTGCCTCACCTGGCTCAAGGGGGAAGGGGACTTCCAGGCCCCCGGCCGCCGGGCGGGCATCCAGGGCGCGGTCGGCGGCCGCTGGGATCACGGTGGGCGGAACCTCCACTTCGGCGTTCGCGAGCACACGATGGGGGCGATCGCGGTGGGGATGGCCCGCCACGGCGGGGTGCGGCCGTTTGCCGGCACGTTCCTCGTCTTCTCCGACTACATGCGGCCCCCGATCCGGCTCGCCGCGCTCATGGGCGCCCCCGTCGTGTTCGTGTTCACCCACGACTCGATCGCCCTTGGCGAGGACGGCCCAACCCACCAGCCGGTGGAGCACCTCGCCTCGCTGCGTGCTATTCCCAACCTGACCGTGATCCGGCCCGCCGATGCGGGCGAGACGGTCGCGGCATGGCGGGCAGCACTTGAGCGTCAGGAGGGGCCCACCGCCCTCGTCCTCACCCGCCAGGATCTCCCCGTCCTCGATCGCTCCCGCCTCGCCCCCCCCGCTGGGCTGCGCAAGGGGGGATACATCCTGTGGGAGAGCTCCTCGGGCGCCGTGCCGGAGCTCATCCTCATCGCCACCGGATCGGAGGTCCACCTCGCCCTCGCCGCGGGGGAGGAGCTGGCGGGAAACGGCCTCCGGGTGAGGGTCGTGGCCCTTCCAAGCTGGGAGCTATTTGACCGTCAACCTGCTCCGTACCTGGATCACATCCTCCCTCCCGCGGTCCGGGCGCGGGTGGCGGTCGAGGCCGGGATCCGGCTGGGGTGGGAGCATTACGTGGGCCTGGAGGGAGAGATCGTTGGGCTGTCGTCGTTCGGGGCGAGCGCCCCGGGGCCGGTCCTCCTCCGCGAGTTCGGGATCACCCCTTCCGCCGTCGTCGCCGCGGGTCAGCGGGTCCTGGCGCGAGTTGCTGCTGCCAGAGAGCGCGACTACCATGGGCCGGCGGGTCCGTAGCTCAGGGGTAGAGCAGCCGGCTCATAACCGGTTGGTCGCAGGTTCAAACCCTGCCGGGCCCAGAACCCAGTTCGGTTGAGGAGGGGGGATGCGGAAGATCTTCGTGAACGTGGATGGCAGTTCCCACGGTAGCCCTGGGGAGGCCGCGATTGGGATCCTCGTCACGGACGAGAAGGGCCAGGTCCTCGGGCAGGAGTCGAAGCTCATCGGCCGGGCGACGAGCGACGTCGCTGAGTACAAGGCCCTCCTCGACGGGATTCGCCTCGCCCTCGCTCTCTCCCCGGACGAGGCGGTGTTCCTCACTGATAACCAGGTCGTCGCCAACCAGGTCAATGGGTTCTACCAGGTCCGCGAGCCCCACCTCGAGCTCCTGAACCGCAACGCCCTCGATCTCCTCTCCAAACTCCCGCGCTGGCGGGTGAACTTCGTGGAGCGGGAGATCAACCACCCTGCCCACCGCCTCGCGGAACAGGCGTTCCGGGAGCGGAGCCGCCAGGAGCGGGAGCGAGCCGATCTCACCCGCGAGATCGGGTACCTCCTCGATGGCCTGCCGGTGGACGAGCTGCGCCGGCTCGTCGCCTACGTGCGATCGCTGCGCCCCTAGATGCGCATCGTCCTGCAACGGGTGAGCGAGGCGAGCGTACGCGTCGCGGGGCGCGAGGTCGCCCGGATCGGCCGGGGGCTCCTCCTCCTCGTGGGCATCGGCAGGGGGGATGATGAGGATGAACTCCGGTTCTGGTCGCGCAAGATCCCTGAGCTGCGCGTTTTCCCCGACGACGACGGTCGGATGAACCGCTCACTCCGCGACGTGGGGGGGGAGATCCTGTGCGTATCCCAGTTCACCCTCTACGGGGATGCTTCCCAGGGCCGCCGCCCCGGGTTCGACCGGGCGGCGCCGGGCAGCGAGGCCGCTTCCCTGTACGAGACGTTCCTCGCCCGGCTGCGGGAGGAGGGGTTCCCCGTCCAGAGCGGCCTGTTTGGGGCGCGGATGGAGGTTGCCCTCGTCAACGACGGGCCGGTGACCTTGATCTTGGAGCGGGCGCCGGCACAATTGGGACGCACCTAAGGAGGGTTGATGGCTGCAGTTCCGAAATCACGAAAGTCCCACCGCGAGGTGAGGCTTCGCCGTACCCAGTGGCGGGCGCAGATGATGCCTGCTGCCGTGTGTCCGCAGTGCCACGAGTTCCGGCTCCCCCACCGCGTGTGCCCGTCGTGCGGGTACTACAACGGGATGGTCGTGGTCCAAACGGAGAAGAAGTAGCCCCCTACGAGACGGGGCGCCCCTCCACGAGGAGGATCGGGAGGGCCACCACCATCAGCATCGCCCCGAGGAGGAAGGCGGCGGGGAACCCGATGAAATCGGCGACGAATCCCCCCGCGAGGGCGCCCAGCACGTTCCCCAACCCCGCCACGGCGTTGTAGATCCCGAGTCCCTGGCCTTGGAGTCCGCTCGGGGAGAGACGGGAGACGATCGCCGTCACTGACAGTTGGAACAGGGCCCACGTTGCGCCGGCCACGCCCCACAGGAGAGGAAGGAGCCAGCGCGCCACGTGCGGGGTGGTGAGGGCGAACCCCACGAACATCCCGGCCCGGCCGAGGAGGGCGAGCGCCGCCGCCGGGCGGTGGCCCCACCGCGCAACCGCGCGGCGCGCCAGTCCGAACGCGACCACGCTCACCCCGTGGTGGACCACGTTCAGCGCGAACACGAGCTCGCTCGGCCATCCCAGCTCCTGGCGCACGAACACGGGGAACGGTGCGAACACGATGGAGAATCCCCCGAAGGCGAGCATCGCCGCGTAGTAGCACAGGACCAAGTCCGGCCCGAAGGCCGTGCGCCCCTGCAGGAACCGCACGAGTTGCGATGGGCGGAGGATGTCATAGAGCTGCACAGGGCCGTAGCGGAACCGCTCGTAGAGGAAATTCCCTACCGCAACCGCGATGTCCCGGAACGAAGGGGCCTCGATCTGGATGCGGGGCTCGCGGATCTCCCGCAGGGCAACGAGCAGGCCTCCGAGCGCAAGGGCGCCCACGATGATCCCCAGCGACTTGAGGCTCCACCCTTCCCCGAGGGCCCGCCCGACGAGCGCAATCCAGCCTGCACCCAACGCGAGGCCGAGGGTCCACCCCACCCCGCAGTACACGTTGAACCGGGCGATCTCCCCCTCCCAGTGCTCCTTGGGGAACCCGGCGAGGACGAGGAGGATCGATACCGACGAGGCGGCCATCCAGGCGAACGCAACCCAGCCGTTGACGAGGAGCAGCTGGGGGAGCTGCGTGATGAGCGGGAGGAGGAGGTAGGCGATCCCGACCCCGAAGAAGCTCAGCGCGACGAACACCCGCCGCCGCCGGGTGCGGTCGAGAAGCCTCCCCCACACCAGGCTTGCCACCATGTTCATCAGGCTTCCCACGGCGGCCAGGGTTCCCACCGTGCCCGCCGTCGCCCCAAGGTAATAGGCGTAAAGCGAAAGGAGGGGCGACGCCGCACCCATCGCTGCGTTGGACAGGACGTACGCCCAGTACCAGCGGGGGGCCCTCATCCTCGCTCCAGCACGGCGACCGACTCCCGCAGCCCGTCGGGATCAGGGATCTCGAGCACGATGGGGCCGCGGTACCCGGCGCTAGAGAGCGCTGCCCATGCCGCCCGCCACGGCAGGCTCCCGCGGCCGAGGGGCAGGTGTTCATCCCGCTCCCCGCGGTTATCGTGGAGGTGGACGTGGACGAGCCTCTCCCCGAGCGCGGCCACGTAGGCCGTGGGGTCCCCTCCGGTGGTGTGGAGGTGGCCGAAGTCCAGGCACGCCCCAAGCCCAGGGAACCGATCCACCGCCTGAACGTGCTCCGCTGGGGTGTGCACCATGTCCCACCCGCGGGGGCGCTGCTTGTTCTCGAGCGCGACCTGTACCCCTTTCCGCGCGGCACGGGCGAGGATCACCTCTATCGCCAACGAGAACCGGCGCCAGGCGAGGTCCCGTTCCCCCGTGAGGGGCAGGTAGTCTGAGTCTACGTGCCCGGGATGGACAACGAGGAGGCGCGATCCAAGGTCGGAGGCAAGGTCCAACGCCCCGATCACCTCCTCCACCGATGCCGCAGCGATCGCGCGCAGGGGGGAAGCGAGGTTCAGGTCATAGATCGGCGCGTGGACCGTGCTCCACAGGCCGCGCTCCGCCAACTGGTTCCGCAACCGGAGGCGCACCGCGGGCGAAAGGTCCCCCGGGCCGGCGGCGCGGGGGTCGGCCCGCAGCTCGACCCCGCCCAACCCGAGCCCAAGCGCCAATTCGAGCCACCGCTCGACGTCCATCCCCGGCCACAGGAATGTGGACAGCCCCAACTGGTGTCGGTCCATCCTACCCCATGCGGATGCCGCCGTTGGCGGAGACCGTCTCCCCGGTGATGTAGCCCGCCTCCTCCGAGCAGAGGAACGCGATCACAGCGGCGATCTCGTCCGCCGTGGCCACGCGGCCGAGGGGGATTTGGGCCCGGATCTCGTCCCCCCGCGCGGCGAGCGCCTCCTGGTTGATCTCCGTGGCCACGAACCCGGGGCACACCGCGTTCACGGTGATCCCGAACGGGGCCACGGCGAGGGCGAGGGACTTCGTGAGGCCAAGGAGGCCTGCCTTGGCGGCGGCGTAGTGGATCCCGTGGGCCGAGCCGGTGAGGGCCCGCAGGGAAGAGACGTTCACGATCCGCCCGTACTTCCCCTCCCGCATGTAGGGGACCGCGTGCCGCGAGCAGACGAACGCGGCCGTGAGCCCCACCGTGAGCATCCGTTCCCAATCCTCGAGCGACAGCTCCTCCCACGGCACCCGTTGCACGTAGCCCGCGTTGTTCACGAGGATGTGGAGTCCTCCCAGGCCCTCGGCCGCTTCGTGGACGAGGTCCCGCGCCTGTTCCAAGTCGGCGAGGTCGGCTTGAAGGATGAAGGCCCGGCTGCCGAGGCGTTGGATGGCCGCCGCCACCTCCTCCGCCGCCGTACGCTGGGTACGGTAGCTCAGCGCCACATCGCAGCCCTGCGCGGCAAGCTTCACCGCTGCCGCAGCCCCGATCCCCCGCGATCCGCCGGTGACGAGCGCACACCGTTTCATCGCATCCCCTAGGTGCCGAACAGGCGGTCCCCGGCATCCCCCAGGCCGGGGCGGATGTAGCCATGGGCATCGAGCTCCCGATCGAGGGAGGCCGCGTAGACTGGGACGTCGGGATGGGCGTTGTGGATTGCCCGCCGCCCCTCCGGGGCAGCGACGAGGCACAGGAACCGCACATCCCGCGCCCCGCGCTCCTTCACGATCGATACCGCACGGGCAGCCGACCCGCCGGTGGCGAGCATCGGATCGACCACGATCACCAACGCATCGCTCAGGTTGGCGGGGAGCTTGGCGAAGTACTCCACGGGCTTGAGGGTCGCAGGGTCCCGGTAGATCCCGATGTGCCCGACCCGGGCGCTGGGGATGAGGTCGAGGACGCCGTCGAGCATGACGATGCCTGCCCGGAGGACCGGGACGAGCACCACGGGGCGGGCGAGCTCCACCCCCGCCGTCCGCTCGAGGGGGGTCTCCACCTCGACCTGGCGGAGGGGGAAGTCCCGCGTGATCTCGTACACCATGAGCGCGGTGACCTCCTCGAGGATCTGCCTGAACTGGAGGCGGTCCGTGCGCCGATCGCGGAGCATCGTGAGCTTGGCCTTGATCAGCGGGTGCTCGACGAGGACGAACGTAGCCATGGTGGTGCCTAGGGTAGCGGGGAAGACGGCGCGCGCAACCCTAGATGAGGGACAGGTAGGGATGCTCCTCGCCGAGGACCGTATCCAGGTGGACCTGCCACAGCTTGAGGGTTTTGTAGAGGGAGGCCACCAGCCACCGCCGCACGTCGTCGCGCGGACCGACCATGGCGTGGACCCTCTCCTCGAGGGAGTTCCGCGGTGGCCCCTTCTGGATCCACTGGGCGAGGGCCTCGCCGATGTCGCGCAGGGTGGAGATACGCTCTGGGTCGAGCTTTGGGGCGATCCGGAGGGAAGGGATGCACACGAGTGCCGACGGCGGTTCGCCGTTCCCGATGCTGTGGGCGAGGCGGTCGAGGTTCCACAGTAGCGTGTAGGCACAGGGATGTTGGGCGACCACGGAGAGGGGGGCCTCCTCTCCATCCACGAGGGCGCGCGCGGGAGGGAACTGGGCCTTGTCCGCCCAGCGGTCGAGGGTTGCATCGAGCGCTGCCGCTCCCTGGCCGATCCCCAGGACGACCTCCCCCATCGCGCGGGCCGCCTCGGCCCGCTCCGGGGTGTGGGTTCCGAGCGAGCCCACGAGGGGACCGCTCCCGTTGCCGTGGTCGGCCCACTGGACCAGCCCCGTACCGAGGCGGAGGAGGTTTCGCTGTACGGAGAACGGGATGTCGCCGCAGCCGCCGAACCGCGGCCAGACGCGCCCCGCCCCGATCATGGCCAGGACCTGTTCCAGGCCCTCCAGGAACCGATGGGCACAGGGCTCAAACCCCCACCGCGGCATCCGGTCCCGGACGAGGATCGCCCACCGGGGGAGGGAGATCTCCTCGCTTAGGCTGTTCAGGTAAAGGATCTCTTCGTCGAACGCCTCGCGGCCATCGATCCCTGGGGCCTCCCACCACTCGGCGATGCGCCTCTCTGCGACCTTCACCCTCTCCCTCCCTCGCCCGTTGCCGGCGGAAACCGGCCTAGACGCGACTCGGCTTGAGATCAGGAACGACCCGAGAGCCCCATTCTACCCCGTCCCCTTGCCCCCTCAACGGACGCGGCCGAAGAGGGTTCACCCCCTCCCGCTCCGCCTCTCCCAGGGGCGTCGGAACCGGTTCTCCTTCCCTGCGATGAGGCGGCGGATGTTCTGGCGGTGGGTGTAGAAGATGAACGGCACCAACCCCACCGTCACCGCCCGCACCGCCGGATGCACGGCGTACGCGGCGGTGCGATCGAGGAGGAACGCGGCCACGGGGAGGGCCACCGCTGCGGTGAGGGACGCCAGGGAGACGATCCCCGTTCCGAACGCGACAAGGGCGAATGCTCCGGCCGCGATCGCCGTGGGGAGCGGGGCGAGCGCGGCGAGCACCCCCGCCGCTGCGGCGACCCCCTTTCCCCCCCGGAACCGAAGGTAGGGTGTGAACACGTGCCCGAGGATCGCGGCCACCCCCGCTGCCATCCCGAGGTACACCCTCTCCCCCTCCCACACGGGAAGGAGCGGCAGCAGGCCCGCGGCGAGGTAGCCCTTGGCCACATCCAGCGCCATCACCGTGATCCCCGCTTTCCACCCCAAGGTCCGCAGCGCGTTCGTCGCTCCCACGTTCCCCGACCCCACGCGGCGGATGTCCACCCCCCACAGTCGGCCGATGAGGAATGCCGTTGGGATCCCGCCAAGCAGGTAGCCCGCCGCCACGATGAACGCGTAGGAGATCACACCCATGGTTCCATCATAGCGCGGCTCCCTCCGCCGGCACCACGGATGGGTGTGGCTACTCGGTGGTCAATGCCTCTACCGGGTTCAGCCGCGACGCGCGCCACGCCGGCCACGCGCCGGACAGGGCGCCGATCACAAACGAAGCGGCGACCACGCCCAGGATGAGCGCGGGCTCGAACACGGGTCGGAACGATCCCACGCCGAGTGCTGGCCCAAGGAGGCGCGTGCCGAACAAGCTTAGGATGCCGCCCGCGATGAGGCCGAGGACGCCGCCGATGAGGCCCATCAGGCCGGAGTCCACGAGGAACAACGCCATCACCTGGCCGTCGCGGGCGCCGACCGCCTTGAGGATGCCGATCTCCCGTGTCCGCTCCAGGACCGACGTGTACATCGTGTTCATCATGCCTACCCCTCCGACGACCACCGCCACAGCCGCGATGCTCGCCAGCACGGTGGCGATCATTCCCAGGGTGCCCTGGATGCTTGCCGCGATCTGCTGCACGGAGGTCGGGGTCCCTCGTACGCCCTGCGCAGTGAGCTCAGCGGTGATGCCGGCGAGCACCTCTGCGACGTCGGCCCCAGCGGCCATCCGTGCGATCGTGGTCAGGTTCCCATCCTGGCCGGTCCACAATGCCGTTGCGCGCTCCTCGAGGACGAACAGGGAGTCGTCGGTGTTCGTCATCCTCCGCGTCAGGAACGAGGCGCCGCTGGTGCGGGCCGCATCGGTGGCGATCCGCGTCGCGCTGACGGTGGCCCCCCTGGCCGCCTCGTCGTCCGCCGCCCTCGATGGAGCGAGGATCCCGACCACGGTGAATGCCTCCCCGTCCACACGGATCGTGTCGCCCACCGTGACCCCGAGGCTCGTCGCGCTGCGCGCGCCGACCACGACCTCATTCGTCGCGGTGCCGGTGAACGAGGTGCCACGCTGGACCTCGAACCCGCCGACGATGGACGGGAACGCCTGGAGGAAGCCCTGCGACAGGGTGGTGAGCCGCAGGAACCCGCTCGCCGCCGGGCCGTCCACGCTCACCACCCGCGTGCCCACGTTGCCGGCCTCGACCAAGCCTGGAACGGCCTGCACGAGCTGCTCCGTGTCCACGGCGCTGACCGGGGGGAGCCCCGCTCCCGCGGCGTTTGCGGCGGATTGGCCGATCCGGCTGGGGTCGAATGTCCCTCCGCTGGAGGGGGGCGTGGCCGTTGCCTGGCCCCTGCCAGGCTGGGAAGCGGGAGCCGTTCCTGGTCCGAACGTCCCCTCTTCGGGCGGGCCGGCCATGCCGCCGGGGGCGATGATGATGATGTCGTACCCGATGTCCGTGAACTCCTGAAGCACAGCGCGCTCGACCCCGGTCCCGATGGAGAGGAGGGACACGACGGCGGTTACGCCGATGAGGACGCCGATTACGGTCAGCCACGAGCGCGTCCTCCGGCTGCGGATGCTCCCGATCGCGAGCTTGATCAAGGGGAGGATCACGGGCGCCCTCCGCTCCCTTCGGAGAAGGATTCCACCTTTCCATCGCGCAGGGCGATAAGGGCATCCGCCTCCCGAGCGATCTCCGGGTTGTGGGTCACGACGACGATGGTCTTGCCGGCGCGCACGAGGCTACGGAGGAGCTCGAGGATGCGCTCTCCGGTCCCCGTGTCGAGGTTGCCGGTTGGCTCGTCAGCTAGGATGAGGGGGGGATCGTGGACGAGGGCGCGGGCGATGGCCACGCGCTGCTGCTCGCCGCCGGAGAGTTTCGTCGGGCGGTGGTGACTGCGGTCGGTCAGCCCGACCACGGTCAGGGCATGGAGGGCCTTCTTTCGCGCCGTGGGCGCGGCCTCGCTGCGCAGGAGGAGCGGTAGCTCGACGTTGCGCAGTGTGGACAGGTTCGGGATGAGGTTGAACTTCTGGAACACGAACCCCACCTGGGTGGCACGGAACTCGGCTCGCCTCCGCGACGAAAGGGAGCCCAGGTCTTGGCCGTCGTAGGTCACACGGCCACTCGTCGGCGTGTCGAGGCATCCCGCCAAGTGGAGCATCGTAGACTTGCCCGAGCCGGAGGGGCCCATGATCGCGGTCAGGTGCGTGCGGGGGATCTCCACCGAAACGCCGCGCAGCGCCTCGACGCGCGTTTCGCCCATCGGGTAGGTCTTATGGACATCGTGGAACGCGATCAACGGTCCTCCTCAGGGCGTGTAGACGAACTCGGATAGCTCGACCGAGCTGAACATCCGGAACGGGTGCTCGTCGGTGGAGGCCGCGCTGTAGCGGAACACCATCTTCGCCGGGAACGGCAGCAGCCCGCGGATCGCTAGATCCACCGCGAACGCGAGATCGATCTCAACGTTCATGTAGTCGGCGTGGGTGTAGGTGCCGTGGATGACCTGAACCCCGGCGATCGTCCCCAGTTCCCCGGCTTGGAACCGGCCACCATCGGGGAGGAGGTAGTTCTTGCCCGGTTCGATCGCCGCGGAGGCGATGGTGGAGAGGGGGGAGAGGTCAAGGGTCCCGCTCGCGTCCTCCGGTACGTGGATGCCCAGCCGGGGGAGGGGGATGCCGAAGAACCCGATGTTCACCATCTCCAGCGACACCGTCTCCGTGCTCGTCGAGACGACGGAGTAGGTGCCGTCAGGAAGCAGCGTGATCTCGGTCGTGGTGGTGGAGGGCTGGATCCCTCCCTGACGGGAAATGGTGTAGGTGTACTTCAGGTAGCCGCCGGGGAACGTCCCACCCCCGAACAGGTTGACGGGGGGCTGCCCCACCCCCGGTTCGTCCGTCTGAGCGCTGCCGACCAGGGCAAACGTGGATCCGAGGAGCAGCGCGACGATGGTGGCACCGAACCGCCGATCTCCCTTCATGCTGAACCTCCTTAGGCATCGAGGGCGGCAGTGTCCGCGCGCGCGGGGAAGGTCCCGTGGCAGGCCTGTGGCAGAGCTGTGGAGGAATCGCCGGGCTCGCCGCGGGCCTCGCCCGGGCTTCTCGGCTCCGGCGGGCCGCGCGGCCGAGAAGGGGGAACGGCATGCTATACTTCCTCCCGCATGGAGCTCTGCGACGAGGTGGTGATCGAGCCGGTCCGGGATAGGGTGGGCTACCGCGCGTGCGAGCGGCTGCAGCAGGAGGTGTGGGGGTTTGCGGACGTGGCGGTGATCCCCGACCACCTCATCCACATGGTCACGAGCGCGGGCGGGCTCCTCCTCGGCGCGTTCGACGGGATCGGCCCGGGGCGGGAGATGATCGGGTTCACCCTGTCCGTGGTCGGCCTCCTCGCTGGGACGACCCTCCGCCACCACTCGCTGATGGCCGCGGTGCGGCCGGATTGGCAGGACCGGAGCATCGGCTACCGGCTCAAGTGCGCCCAGCGGGAGCGCGTGCTCGCCCAAGGGATCCGCATCATCACCTGGACGTTCGATCCGCTGGAATCCCGGAACGCCCACTTTAACCTCAACAAGCTGGGGGGGGTGGTCACCGAGTACCTGCCGAACTACTTCGGGGAGCTTCGCGACGTCCGCAACCGGGGGATCGACACGGATCGCCTTCTGTGCCAGTGGCACCTCGACTCGCCGCGGGCGAAGGGCCACCTCGCCGGGGAGAGGCCGCCCGCCCTTGCCTTGGGGGATCTGGAGACGATCAACCGCACCCAGCGTACGGCGACGGGGCTCCGTGCCCCGGCTGGGTTCCGCCCGGACCTCCGGGCCCCCAACCTTCTGTTCGAGATCCCGTCTGACCTCCAGACGGTGCGCCGAGCAGACCTCGATCTCGCCCGGACTTGGCGGCTTGAGGCGCGGCGGGCGCTCGGCGCGTACCTCGATGAGGGCTACCTCGTGACCTCGCTGTTCCGCCAGGGGGATCGGAGCTTCCTCGTCCTGGAGAAGGCCTCCCTCGCCCAAGTCCTGGAGCGGCCGTGATCCGGATCGAGCGTGCGACCCTCTCCCTCGTGGAGCTGCCCCTCGTCGCCCCGTTCGTGACGAGTTTTGGGGAAGAGAGGATGCGAACCGCGCTCCTCCTCTCCCTTGCTGCCGACGGGCTCACGGGGTGGGGGGAGTGTGTGGCCGATCGTGGGCCGTGGTACTCCGCGGAGACGACGGATACGGCCCGCCACGTGATCCTCGACTTCGCCCTCCCCTTCCTCGCGGGGAAGGGCATCTCCCATCCCACGGATGTCCCCCGGCTCCTCGCCCCGATCCGCGGGCACCCGATGGCCAAGGCCACCGTGGAGGCCGCCTTGTGGGATCTCCACGCCCAGCGGGAGGGGAAGCCCCTCGCCGCGGTCCTCGGGGGAACACAGGACAGGGTCCCCTCCGGGGTGAGCGTGGGGATCCAGCCCGACATTGCGACGCTCATCTCCCGCGTCGCGGCGTACGTTGCGGCGGGGTACCAGCGGGTGAAGCTCAAGGTGAAGCCGGGGTGGGACCTTGAACCCGTGGCCGCGGTGCGGGAGCAGTTTCCCGATCTCCCCCTGTCCGTGGACGCCAACGCCGCGTACACGCTCGATAGGGCCCCTCACCTCGCGGAGCTCGATCGGTTCGGGCTCCTCATGGTCGAGCAGCCCCTGGCCTATGACGACCTCGTCGGCCATGCCCGGCTCGCGGGGACCCTGCGCACCCCGCTCTGCCTCGACGAGTCCATCTCCTCCCCTCACCGGGCATGGGAGGCGCTCGAGCTCGGAGCGTGCCGGATCATCAACGTCAAACAGGGTCGGATCGGGGGCCTGTCTGCGGTCCTCGCCGTGCACGACCTCGCTCGGGCGAGGGGGGTCCCCTTGTGGTGTGGGGGGATGCTCGAAACGGGGATCGGCCGCGCCGTCAACGTCGCCCTGGCTTCCCTCCCGGGGTTCACGCTCCCCCACGACATCTCGGCCACGGACCGCTACTACGAGGAGGACATCGCGCTCCCCCCGTTCCGCCTGGAGGAGGGGTGGGTCCGCGTCCCCCAGCGGCCAGGCTTGGGGGTGGAGGTGGACTTGGCGCGGCTTCACCGGTTCACAGAAGCAGCGTGGGCGTGGCGCCCGTGAGGAGGGATGGATGACGAAAGCGGAACTGGCGAAGATGATTGACCACACGGTGCTCGGGCCGGAGACGGGACGCGCCGCGGTGAGGCAGGCGTGTGCGGAAGCGGCTCAGCACGGGTTCTACGCGGTGTGCATCCCGCCCGGGCATGCGGCGTGGGCGAAGTCCCTCCTCCGGGATACGGAGGTGCGCCTGTGCACGGTCGTCGGGTTCCCCCATGGCCAGCACAAGCCGGAGGTCAAGGCGTGCGAGGCGCGGGCCGCGGTGGACGATGGCGCGGACGAGGTGGACATGGTGGTGGACGTGGCCGCGCTCAAGGAGGGGGATCGGTCCCGCGCCCTCGCCGACATCCGCGCGGTGCGGGAGGCAGCGCCTCGGCCGATCGTCCTCAAGGTGATCCTGGAGTGCTGCCTCCTCTCCGCTGAGCAGAAGGTGGTCGGGGCGAAGCTCGCCCAGGAAGCAGGGGCGGACTTCGTCAAGACCTCGACGGGGTTCAGCACCGGGGGGGCGACGGTCGAGGACGTGGCCCTCCTCCGCCGCACGGTGGGGACGGCGCTCGGGGTTAAGGCCGCGGGCGGGATCCGCGACTACGAGACGGCCCTCCGCATGATCCAGGCCGGGGCGAACCGCATCGGGGCCTCGAAGGGCGTTCAGATCCTCGCCGGGGCGCCCGAGTAGGCTATGGCCGAGCTCTCCCGGGATCGGGGGATCGTCCTCCGCACCCAGGACCACGCTGAGACGGACCGGATTGCGGTCCTCCTCACCCCCCGCGGCCGGCTGGACGTCCTGGCGAAGGGGGCGCGGCGCCTGGAGGGACCGGTGGGGGCGGTGCTCGATCCGTTGCACGTCGTGGACGTGATCCACTACCGCCGCCGCGGCCTCCACCTCCTCAAGGAGGCGAGCCTCGTGCGCACCTTCCCCCATGTCCGGGGCGACCTCGAACGGGCCACGGCTGCCCTGAAAGCCCTGGCGTGGGTGGTGGACCTCGTGCCCGCCGACGCGCCCGATGATCGCCCCTACGCCCTGACGTTGGAGGCCCTCGCTGGCCTCGACGAGGGCCTCCCTCCCCCCGTGTTCACCGTGGCCTATCTCCTGCGGCTCCTTGGCGCCGGCGGGCATGCCCCCCATCTCCGCGGTTGCGTCCGGTGCGGGGCCCTCGTTGGCCTGACGTGGTCCCCCGAAAGGGGCGGGCTCCTCTGTGTGCGCTGTGGGGGCCGGGGGGAGCCCGTCCCGCCCCGCCTGTGGCGGTCCCTCGATGCCCTGGCCCGCCTCCCCGTGCCGGCCCTCGCCCGGCTGAAGCTCGCCGAGGAGGACCTCGCTGCCGGGATCCGGCTCCTCGACGAGTTCCGTGTGGCCCAGCTCAGCCGGTAGCGTCCTCGCCCAGCGGACGGAGCTCCCCCAAAAGGAAAGGGCCCTGGTTCTCCAGGGCCCTCTTCATCGGCACAGCTTGGGTCTAGCGCGGTGTCACGTTCTTGGCTTGCGGCCCCTTTGGGCCCTGCTCGACGTCTAACTCCACGACTTGGCCCTCGCGCAGGCTCTTGAACCCAGGCATGGTGATCGCCGAGAAATGCACGAACACATCTGGGCCTCCATCCTGCTCGATGAAGCCATACCCCTTCGCGTCGTCGAACCACTTCACTTTACCCGTGGCCATTCGGTTGTTCCCCCCTTTTCTTGTGTCTCGACCGTCTACATGAGCCCCTCTTCGCTGCATAGGGAAACCCCGAGCAGCCACTGCGGTGCTGCATTTCGTACGGTCCTACGGTCGCAAGTATAGCCGGGAAGGGGAGGAAAGCAACTCCCTTGGACGACCGGTTGCCCCCCGGTACACTCCGCTTGGGACGAACCATGGACACGGCTGAGCAGGAATTCATCGAGGAAGCCCAACGCCAGGATGAGGCAGATGCCCTGTCCATCTACCTCGCCGAGGTGGCACGCCTCCCGCTCCTTGAGGAGAATGAGGAGCGGGACCTCGCCATGCGGATGCGCAACGGCGATCACGGGGCACGGGAGCGCCTCATCGTGTCCCACCTGCGCCTCGTCGTGTCCATGGCCCGGGAGTACGGTGAGGTTGGGCTGGACCTCATTGACCTGATCCAGGAGGGGAACCTCGGCCTCATCGAGGCGGTGGATCGGTTCGATCCCGAGCGGGGAGTTCGCCTCTCCACCTACGCCCGGTGGTGGATCCGCCAGGCGATGGGGGCAGCGATCGAGCGCCAGGCTCAGATGATCCGGATCCCCGTCCACCTGTTCCGGGCGATCGTCCGGTTCCATCGCCTACGGGCGAGCTTCGGTGGCAGCGAGGTCCAGGAGTGGGGCGACCTCCTCCTCGCCCCGGGGATGACCCTCGATCGCGTGCAGCAAGTGGAACGGACCGTGGCGGATGTCATCTCCCTCGACAGCCCGCTCGCAGATGACGAGGGCCTGGAGACGCTCGACGAGCTCGTCGCGGATGAAACGCTGCCCGGTCCGGAGAAGGCTGCGCTGCAGGCCCTGTTCCACGACGAGCTCATCGCGGTCGTGAACCGGCTCCCGGCCCGCGACGCCCAGATCCTGCGCTGGCGGTATGGCCTGGAGGGAGGAGAGCCCTGGACCCTGGCCGAGGTCGGGGAAGCCCTCGGCGTGTCCCGCGAGCGGGCCCGCCAGCTTGAGGAACGGGCCCTGAAAAGGCTGAAGGAAGCGTGGGGGGAGAAGGCCCTCCAGTTCTACCGCCAGCTCATCGCCACCGCCTAGTAGCCGATGAGGCGGCGGAACTCCGCTTCGGTGAGCACGGGGATCCCCAGTTCGCGCGCCCGGTCGAGCTTGCTCCCCGGGTTCTCCCCGGCGACGACGTAGTCCACCTGACGTGACACGGTGGAGGCGACCCGACCTCCGCGGGAGGCCACGAGGCGCTGGGCCTCGTCACGGGTCAGCCCCCCGAGGGTCCCCGTGAACACGAAGACCTTGCCCGAGAGGGGGCCTGCCTGCGGCTCCCCGGCGCGGGGATCCACCCCGACCGCTGCCAGTTCCGCGATCAGCCGCTGGTTCTCCTCGTTTCGGAAGAAGGAAACGATGCTCTGTGCGATCTGGGGGCCCACACCGCGGAGCGCCGTCAGCTCCTCCACTGTGGCGTGGGAGAGGGCCTCCAGCGAGGGGAACCGCTCCGCGAGGAACTCCGCGACCCGCTCCCCCACATGGCGGATCCCGAGGGCAAAGATGAGCCGGGCGAGCGACATCCCCTTCGAGCGCTCGATCTCACCGAGCAGGTTCTGAGCTGACTTCTCCCCCATCCGCTCCACGGCCAGGAGGTCCTCGCGGCGCAGTCGGTACAGGTCGGAGATGCGCGCGACGAGCCCTGTCTCGACGAGCCGGTCCACGAGCTTCTCCCCCAACCCCTGGATGTCCGCTGCCCGGCGGGAGGCGTAGTGGAGGATCGCCTCCTTGATCCGCGCGGGGCAGGACAGGTTCTCGCAGCGGTGGGTTGCCTCGCCCGCCGGTCGCACCACTGGGCCCCCACACGCCGGACAGAGCTCGGGCATCTGGAACTCCCGTTCCTCTCCCGTCCGGCGTTCGGGAAGGGCGCGGACGATCTCCGGGATCACTTCCCCCGCCCGCCGCACGATCACCCAGTCCCCGACCCGCACGTCCTTCCGGCGCACCTCGTCCTCGTTGTGGAGGGTGGCCCGTGACACGGTGACCCCGGACACCTCGACCGGATCGAGGTGGGCCACGGGGGTCAGGGCCCCGGTCCGCCCCACCTGGACCACGATCTCCCGCACCCGGGTCAGGGCCTCCTCAGCGGGGAACTTGTACGCGATCGCCCATCGCGGGGCGCGGGCGATCTCCCCCAGCCTCTCCCGCTGGGAGAAGTCGTTCACCTTGACCACCATCCCATCCGTGGCGTACGGGACCTCGTCCCTCGCGGCGAGGAGCTCGCGGTAGTAGGCCCGGACCTCGGGGAGATCCCGGCCCAGCTTCCACCGTGGGTTCACGGGGAGGCCGAGGGAGGGGAAGGTGGTCAGGAGCTGGGCCTGGGAGCGGATCTCGATCCCCTCCACCCGTCCCACGTGGTAGCAGAAGAGCTTGAGGGGGCGGCGGGCGGTGATCGCGGGGTCGAGCTGGCGGAGGCTCCCCGCCGCGGCGTTGCGGGGGTTGGCGAACTCCGGCTCCCCGCGACGGGCCCGTTCCTCATTCAGCCGGAGGAACGCCGCCTTTTCCATGTACACCTCGCCCCGCACCTCGAGGAGGCGGGGCACGCTCCCGTTCACCGGGAACAGCCGCAGCGGGAGCTGGCGGATCGTCCGCAGGTTGGCCGTCACATCCTCGCCCACCCGACCATCGCCCCGCGTGGAGCCGACGACGAACACCCCGTCCTCGTACACGAGCTCCACCGATAGGCCATCGAGCTTCGGCTCGCACACGTACTCCACCTGCTCCTCCCCGAGGAGCCGCCGCACCCGGTCGTGCCATTCCGCAAGCTCCTCATCGCGGAAGCAGTTCTGGAGGGAGAGCATGGGGAGGGCGTGGGGGACGGGGCGGAACTCGGCCGCGGGCGGTGCGCCGGCCCGCTGGGTCGGCGAGTCCGGCGTCACGAGCTCGGGGTAGCGGGCCTCGAGGTCCACGAGCTCGCGGAACATCCGGTCGTACTCAGCATCGGTGATCTCGGGACGGTCCAGGACATGGTACAGGTAGTCGTGGCGCCGGATCTCGGCGCGCAACGCCTCCACCCGCGCTCGGACCTCCGTTGGGACGGCCATCCCCGCTCCTCTAGGCGCGGTCTCCGTCCGCCCCCGGCTCCCTCTCACTCCGCTCGTAGGCCTCGATGATCGCCTTCACCAAGGGATGGCGGACCACGTCCCGGCGGTCGAGGTGGACAATCGCGATCCCCGGGACCCCGGCGAGGATCTGCCCCACCTCGGCGAGGCCCGATGGCCGGCCCTCGAGGTCGACCTGGGTGATGTCCCCGGTCACGACGGCCTTCGACCCGAACCCAAGCCGGGTGAGGAACATCTTCATCTGGGTGTGGGTCGTGTTCTGGGCCTCGTCGAGGATTACGAACGCATGGTTGAGGGTCCGCCCGCGCATGAACGCAAGCGGCGCGATCTCGACCCGCCCGTTCTGGATGTGCTTGTCAAGCTCCACGGCTGGGATCATGTCGTAGATCGCGTCGTACAGGGGCCGCAGGTACGGGTTGACCTTCTGGAAGATGTCGCCGGGCAGGAACCCCAGCTGTTCCCCCGCCTCCACCGCCGGTCGGGTGAGGATGATCCGCTTCACCTGGCCCCGCTTCAGGTACCCGAGCGCCATCGCCACGGCGAGGTACGTTTTCCCCGTCCCCGCGGGGCCGATCGCGAACACGGCGTCGTTATCCCGGATCGCCTGCACGTACTGGCGCTGGCCCGCGGTCTTGGGGCGGATCGCCTCCCCCCAATGGGTGACCTGGACGATATCGGTGAGGAGACCGGCGAGATCCTCCCCGTCCTTGACCTGGGAGATGAGGTACCGCACCTCGTCCGGGGTCGGTTGGTGATTGCCCCGCACCACCTCGACCAGTTTGCCGAGGAGCCGCTCCAGCTGCCTGACGTCCTTCTCCTCCCCCTCGAGCTCGATCCGGTCCCCGCGCGTTGCGATGTGGACACCGGTAAACGCCTCGCCGAGGAGCCGCAGGTTGCGGTTGTACTGGCCGAGGACCCCTACCGCCACATCGTGGCTCCCGAACTCAATTTCAGCTACTCTGCGTCCGATCCGCCCTCACCCCCACAAGGTGTCCGGTGGCCCGCGCCACAAGGCGGGCCGGGACGATTGTACCGCGTGGTGCCGCGCATCCACGCACCTCCACCACAAGGTAGTTCTCGCTCCGGCCTCGGACAGCATCCCCTGCTACCTCCTCCGCCGCCACCTCGACCTCGGCCCCGAGGAACCGTTCCTGGGAAGCACGGGACCACCCGTCGGCGAGGGAGGCGAGCCGGGCCGCCCGGCGGGCAGCTACGGCGGCGGGGACCTGCGGCGCGAACCGCGCCGCCGCCGTCCCTGGCCGGGGGGAGTAGCGGAAGATGTGCACGTTGAGGGGCGAGAGAGAATCGAGGACCTCCACCGTGTGCGCGAACGCCCCCTCGTCCTCCCCCGGGAACCCTACCATCGCGTCCGCCCCGAGGGTGGCCTGAGGCACCGTGCGCCGGAACGCCTCGGCCCGCGCGACGTACTCCGCCGCAGTGTAGGGGCGCCTCATCCGCTCCAGGACCGCATCGTCGCCGGACTGGAGGGGGAGGTGGAGGTAGGGGCAGAGGCGGGTCTCGCCCGCGAACAGGGCGATGAGTTCGTCCGTGACCCCGTCCGGGTTGACGGACGAGAGCCGATAGCGGACGCCGGGCACGGCGAGGAGGGAGGTGAGGAGGTCGGTGAGCGTGGGGCGGGAGGGGAGGTCCTCCCCGTACTGGGCGAGGTTGATCCCCACGACCACGATCTCCGGATGTCCGGCTCGGGCGAGGGACTCCGCCTCGGCGCGGGCCGCTTTGGGCGTCTTGCTCCGCAGCGGCCCCCGCACCTGCCACGTCCGGCAGAAGGTGCAGCCCACCGTGCAGCCGTCCTGGACCTTGAGCAGGGCCCGGACCCTCGCCTCCCGGCCCGTGATCCTCTCCCCGTCGAGGTCTCCCCACTTCCCCTCGCCTGGCGGCCCACCCACTAGGAAGCGCCGGATTGCGTCCACGATCCGTTCCTTGTCGCGGTTCCCCACGAGGAGATCCGCCCCCGCCCGCGTCAACCCCGGCCCGGCTCCGTCCGCCCCGCACCCCACGGCCACGATGAGGGCCGCGGGGTGGTCGCGCCGGAGGCGGGCGATGAGCTGGCGGGACTTCCGGTCGGCGAGGGTGGTCACGGTACAGGTGTTCACCACGTGGACCTCCCCCGGGGCCTCCCCCTCCGCGAGCTTCTCCGCGAGGAGGTGGGACTCGTACTGGTTGACCCGGCACCCCACGGTGTGAACGATGGCCCTCATTCCGTGTGCCGCTCTACGGTGAACCGCCACAGCCGACATGGCTCGTCGGCGGAGATCCCAGCCTTCATCTTCGCGATCCGGAGCTGCTCCTCCACCGTGTCCACGCCGGGGAGGTCGGGGAGGAGGAGCCCCCGCCGCCATCCCGCCTCGACGATCACCCCGTACCGGCGGGGATCGAGGTCGGCCGCGCGGCACGGCTCGGGCGGGGAGAGCACATCCACCGAGAGGGAGACCTCAGGGAGCTCGTCCGGGGTGAGGGGAGGGAACCGTGGGTCCTCCGTCGCCGCACGGATCGCGTTCGCGATGATCTCCTCGGCCAGGTTCTCCTCGGTCGGCTGGTAGGTGCCGATGCAGCCCCGCAGCGCCCCTCCTTTCTTGATGGACACGAACGCTCCCCGGCGGCGGGAGGCGAGCTCCGGCGGCAGGCCAGGAGGAGGGGAGATCCGCCGCCTTTCCCTCACGTACGCCGCAATGCTCGACCGGGCCAAAGCCACGTAGGGATCCATCGGACTCACGCCCCGCGAGCGTATCCGATCGGGGGGCGGCGTCAACCGCGGCGTTTGACGAACTGCCCACTCCCTGGCTAACCTCTCCCCGACATGCGGCGTGTGGCGATCGCTATCGGGCTTGTCCTGACCGGGGTGGCGGTGACCCTGTTCATCCTGTTCTCCCAGACCGAGGTCACGCGGACCCTCCGTCAGGGGTCGCCCGTGTACGTGCTGGTGGTGGGGGTGGACGAAGGAGGCCCGAGCACGGCGCACGTGCACTCCGTGGCCGTGGCCGTTGTTCAACCAGGGGGCAGGGCGAGTTGGATCAGCGTGCCGCGGACCCTCACCTGGCCCACCGCAGCCGGCTGGACCTCACTCTATGCCCTGTATCCCTCCGAGGGCATCGCCGGCATGGCCCGCCGCCTGAGCGCGCTCCTCGAGGTCCCCCTCCCCTATTGGGTGGTGATGGACTTCACCGGGCTTCGCACGATGGTGGACCTGGTCGGGGGGGTGGAGGTGATGGTGGAGACCCGGCTCGTCTACCAGGACCGCTCCCAGAACCTGTTCATCGACATTCCCCCCGGACGACAAACGCTCGACGGGGCGAAGGCGCTCGACTTCGTGCGGTACGAGGACGGCGACGAGCTCGGCCGGCTGGCGCGGCAGCACCAGCTCCTGCGCGCACTGGGGGAGGAGGCACGGGCCATCCCCTCCGCCGCGTGGCGGACCACCGTCGAGGCCATCTACGACGCGGCGCGCACGAACCTCACCCTGTGGGAGGCCCTGGACCTGGCGCGGGCGCTTGGTGACGTCCCCCCGGAGCGGGCAACGTTCGCCATCGTCCCCACCCTCCCCCGGGCTGGAGCGAGTAGTGACCAGATCCCAGATCTGGTGCGGCTGCGCCGGCTCACCCAGTCCCTCGTCCGCGGGCCGACCTTCCTCACCCGCGACGAGATCCGCGTCCTCGTTCTCAACGGGACGGGCCAGAAGCTCCTCGCCACGCGGACCGGGGCCTGGCTCGCTGACCGGGGATTCCAGGTGACGGGGACGTCCGATGCTGACCGGTCCAACTACCCCTGCACCTACCTTGTGGTGCGGGAGGAGGACCGCGCTAAAGGGAAGGCCCTCCTCGAGGCCCTCCCCCCTGGAGTGCAAGGAGGGGTGCAGATCAAGACCGACCGTGAGTTCGACCTGGCACGGGTGGGCGGGTGGCCGCAATATACGGACGTGATCCTGATCTTGGGAGCGGGGTTCGATGTCCAATCCTGAGCGCGACCTCCTTGATCGGGCCGCGGCCCTCATCGTTGCCAAGAAAGGAGCCCGACTGACGGTGGTGGATGTGGGTGGATCCTCGATCCCCACCTCGTACTTCCTCATCGCCAGCGGCGAGAACCCGCTCCACGTAAAGGCCCTCTGTAACGAGCTCCTTTCGAAGCTGCCGCTTGCCCCCCGGCACACCGAGGGGGTGCAGGAGGGCCGGTGGGCGCTTCTTGACTACGGCGACTTCATCGTGCATGTCTTCCACGACGAGGTGCGGGCCTTCTACGACATCGAGGGCCTGTGGCCGGAACGACAGGTCGTCCCCTGGCCTGGCTTGCGCGCCTCCCCTCCCTCGGTATAATCCCGGTGGTCGTCACCCCTGGATATCCCCCAGGGGGGACGGTGTGCTTGTGGATGATAATCTGGTCCTTGAAAAGTGAATAGAGCGTCTGCTACGTAAGTATAGTAAGGGCGGACGGGGGATCCCTTGGCAGTCGAGGGCGATGAAGGGCGCGGCCAGCTGCGATAAGCCCCGGGGAGCCGCTGAGCAGGCTATGATCCGAGGATGCCCGAATGGGGAAACCCACTGGACCGTTGAGGCCCAGTATCCAGAGCCGAAACACCCAAGTAGGCTCTGGAGGCAAACCCCGTGAAGTGAAACATCTCAGTAGCGGGAGGAAAAGAAATCAACCGAGATTCCCCTAGTAGCGGCGAGCGAACGGGGAACAGCCCAAACCACGTGGGTGTAAGGCCACAGCCGTTGCCCAGGTGGGGTTGAGGGATGATCATGGAGGCCCCTGTGGGGGCCTCGGGGAGTCACCAAAGCTTTCTCTAGCCGAACAGCCAGCAAAGCCACTGGAAAGGGCGACCGGAGAGGGCGACAGTCCCGTAGGCGAAAGGGGGAGCTCTTCCTGGTGATCATCCCGAGTAGTGTCGGACACGTGAAATCCGGCGCGAAGCTGGGGGGACCACCCTCCAAGGCTAAATACCAACGACTGACCGATAGTGCACCAGTACCGCGAGGGAAAGGTGAAAAGGACCCCGGGAGGGGAGTGAAATAGAACGTGAAACCGTCCGCCTACAGTGCAGTGGGAGCCTGGGCCCGGTTCCGCAAGGGGCCAGGGACGGGTGACCGCGTGCCTTTTGCAGTATGAGCCGGCGAGTTGCGCTTCGTGGCGAGGTTAAGCCCCTCTGGGGCGGAGCCGTAGCGAAAGCGAGTCCGAATAGGGCGTTCAGTCACGGGGCGCAGACCCGAAGCCAGGTGATCTACCCATGAGCAGGATGAAGTGCGCTTGACCGCGCACGGAGGTCCGAACCCGTAGGTCGTGCAACGCCTTGGGATGACTTGTGGGTAGGGGTGAAAAGCCAATCGCACTTGGTGATATCTGGTTCTCCCCGAAATGGCTCTAGGGTCAGCCTCACGCTCGAGGCGGCCGGGGGTAGAGTACTGGCTGGGGAAGGGGGGCAACCTCCGACCTCATTCAAACTCCGAATACCGGTTTGCCGCTCCGTGGGAGTGAGACGGCGGGGGATAACCTCCGTTGTCGAGAGCGAAACAACGCAGACCACCAGCTAAGGCCCCCAAATCCAGGCTAAGTGAGCAAGGCGGTGTGACCGCCTAAACAGCTGGGAGGTTGGCTTAGAAGCAGCCATCCTTTAAAGAGTGCGTAATAGCTCACCAGTCTAGCGACCGCGCGCCGAAGATGTAGCGGGACTAAGCCTGGTGCCGAAGCTGTGGGTGGGGTCCGCAAGGGCCCCGCGGTAGGGGAGCATTCCGCTGTAGGTCGAAGCTGGGCCGCGAGACCTGGTGGACGACGCGGAAGAGAGAATGCCGGCTTGAGTAGCGAGAGATGGGTGAGAATCCCATCCACCGAATGCCCAAGGTTTCCTGGGGAAGGCTTATCCACCCAGGGTTAGGCGGGCCTTAGCCAAAGCTGAAAAGCGTAGGTGATGGACAGCCGGTCAACATTCCGGCCCCTCCGGATCAGCGTTACGAGCGAAGGGGGGACGCCGCAGGAGGACCTCCGCAGGTTCACGGTTACACCTGTCCAAGCGCCAAGCCAGGGGAGGCAGGCAAATCCACCTCCCCGAGACCGTCCTGTCTCGCCTCCGGGCGAGGCGGGACGAACAGGCGAGGCGTGATGGCGAGCCCCGTAAGGGGCGAAGGGAGGGCCCTTCAGCGGCCGAGAAAAGCCTCTAGCCAGCTGATCTGGAGTCCGTACCGCAAACCGACACTGGTAGGCGAGGAGAGTATCCACAGGTGGGCGAGCTAACCCTTGTCAAGGAACTCGGCAAAATCGCCCCGTAACTTCGGGACAAGGGGCGCCTCCTGGGTTGCCGGAAGGTGGCCTGGGGGGCCGCAGAGAAACGGCTCAAGCGACTGTTTACCAAAAACACAGGTCCCTGCTAACCCGAAAGGGGATGTATAGGGGCTGAAACCTGGCCACTGCCGGTAGGTCAAGGAGAGGGGTGCAAGCCCTGAACTGAAGCCCCGGTGAAGGCCGGCCGTAACTATAACGGTCCTAAGGTAGCGAAATTCCTTGTCGGGTAAGTTCCGACGCGCATGAAAGGTACAACGACTTGAGCGCTGTCTTGACGAGGGGCTCGGTGAACTCGAAGCACGGGTGAAGATTCCCGTGACCCGCGGTGGGACAGGAAGACCCCGTGGAGCTTTACTGTAGCTTGGCGTTGGGTCTCGGCATCTGCTGTAGAGGATAGGTGGGAGGCTGTGAAGCCTGGGCGCTAGCTCAGGTGGAGCCACCCTTGGAATACCACCCTGCAGCTGTTGAGGCCCTAACCGCAGGCCGTTAGCAGCGGCCGCGGGACCGCGTTAGGCGGGCAGTTTTGCTGGGGCGGCAGCCTCCTAAAGAGTAACGGAGGCGCACAAAGGTCCCCTCAGGCTGGTTAGCGATCAGCCGGTGAGTGCAAGGGCAGAAGGGGGCTTGACTGCGAGGCCTACAAGCCGAGCAGAGGCGAAAGCCGGTCCTAGTGACCCGCTGGCTTCCTCGTGGGAGGGCCAGCGATCATCGGACAAAAGTTACCCCGGGGATAACAGGCTAGTACCGCCCGAGAGTTCACATCGACGGCGGTGTTCGGCACCTCGATGTCGGCTCACCCCATCCTGGGGCTGTATCAGGTCCCAAGGGTCGGTCTGTTCGCCCGTTAAAGGGGTTCATGAGCTGGGTTCAAACCGTCGTGAGACAGGTTGGTCCCTATCTACCGTGGGCGTAGGAGGCTTGAGGGGGTCCGCTCTCAGTACGAGAGGACCGGAGCGGCTGGGCCGCTGGCGAACCAGTTGCCCCACCCGGGGCATGGCTGGGTAACTAAGCCCGGACCGGATAAGAGCTGAAGGCATCTAAGCTCGAAGCTGACCCCAAGATGAGGCCTCCCCATGTAAGGGCCCTTCGAGACTAGGAGGTTGATAGGCCGCAGGTGGAAGCCCGGCAACGGGTGGAGCCGAGCGGTACTAATCGCCCGATCGTCTTACGTAGCGGACGCTCTATTCACTTCTCAAGGCCGGTTTGGAGATTCCAGGCGGCAGATGGCGGAGGGGAAACACCCGGTCCCATCCCGAACCCGGCAGTTAAGCCCTCCAGCGCCGATGGTACTGGGCTGGTAACGGCCCGGGAGAGTAGGTCGCCGCCTGGATCTTTTTTTTCGCCTCCCCATCCGCTATCCTCGCAGGGTGCCCATGACCAAGCCCACGGACCACCTCTCCCTGTACCGCCGGTTCCGCCCGCAGCGGTTTGGGGAGGTCGTGGGCCAGGACCTCATCGTGGCCACCCTCCGTCGCGCCGTGGCGGGAGGGAGACTCGGTCACGCCTACCTCCTCTCCGGCCAGCGCGGGGTCGGGAAGACATCGGTGGCGCGGATCCTCGCCCGAGCCGCGAACTGCCTTTCCCCCGAGGATGGGGAGCCCTGCAACCGCTGCGAGTCGTGCCAGCGCATCCTCCAGGGCCTGGCCCTCGACGTGGTGGAGATCGATGGGGCCTCGAACCGCGGCGTGGATCAGATCCGCCGGCTGCGGGAGGAAGTGGCCTATGTGCCCGCGGGGAGCCGATACAAGGTATACATCATCGACGAGGTGCACATGCTGACCGGGGAAGCATTCAACGCCCTCCTCAAGACCCTCGAGGAACCTCCTCCCCATGTCCTGTTCATCTTCGCCACCACTGAGCCCCACAAGGTCCCCGCCACGGTGATCTCGCGCTGCCAGGCGTTCGAGTTCCAGCCGATAGCCGAGGACGCGATCGCCCAAGTGTTGGTGACGGTGGCGCAAAGGGAGGGGATCGCCCTCGCTCCCACGGCGGCCGAGCTCATCGCCCGACGCAGCCGGGGGGCGCTGCGGGATGCCCTCGTCGTTCTCGACCAGCTCGGCCACGCCGGTGAGGTGACGGAGGAGGCGGTGGTGGACCTCCTCGGGCTCCCTCCCCTCTCGCTGGTGGACGGGTTCCTCGAGGCCCTGGTCGGGCGTGATGCGGACCAAGCGCTCGCGATCGTGGCCGACCTCTCGACCCGGGGGCGGGACCTCGCCCTGTTCCTCGAGGAGGCGGCGAGCCGGGCCCGGGACCGGATCATCGCCGGTGAGGCCGCGCTCATCCCCCTCGCCCAGCGCCTGATCGAGCTCCGGGGGGAGCTGGGCCGGGCGTTCTCCCGCCGCCTCCACCTGGAGGTGGCGATCGTCGGCCTGTGCGGTCCGCCGCGAGCGGGGGCGGGAGAGCCCCGTTCGCCAGGACCCGTCCGCGAAGCGGAGCCCCCCCCGTCCGCCCCCCCTCCTTCCGAGCGGGACAGGGAACCCCGGGAGGCGCTGCAGGAGGCGATGCCCCCTCGGCCGGAGACATGGGAGGCGATGCTCCAGGCCGTCCTCGACGAGCGGGTGGCGGTGGCGGCGTTCCTCGCCCCCGCCGAGGTGATGTGGGCCGATGGCCTCCTTACGGTCCGTCTCCCCCCCGATTGCGGATACCATTATGAGTCGCTCCTCGAGCCCGCGGTTCGCGACTACGTGGAGGCCACGGCGCACAAGTTCTTCGCCCCGCTCCTCGCCGTGCAGTTCGTGTGGGCCGGGGCCCATCCTAAGCCTTCGCTCGAGGAAGGGGCGCGGATCCTCGCCAAGGCAGTGGAAGGAAGGATCCTCGGGGAGGGTGATGATGGGAGCAAGTGATCTGCGGAACCTGATGAAGGAAGCGCAGCGGTTGCAGGCCGAGGTCGCGGAGAACCAGAAGAAGCTCGCCGCGGCGGAGGTCGAGGCGACCGCGGGCGGTGGCGTGGTCAAGGCCGTGGTCACCGGACATGGGGACCTCCTGAGGGTCGAGATCTCCCCCGAGGTAGCGCGCCCCGAGGACGTGGACCTCCTGGCTGACCTCATCGTCGCGGCGGTGCGCGAGGCCCAGGCGAAAGCGAAGGAACTGGCCCACCAGACGATGGCCCCCCTGGCGCGGCTCCTCCCCCCCGGGTTCGGTCCATGAGCGAGCCCCTCGAGGAGCTCCTCGGGGCCCTGTCCCGCCTCCCGGGGATCGGCCGCCGCTCGGCGGAGAGGATCGCGTTCTTCCTCCTCGCCAAGCCGGGGGAGGGGAAGCGGCTTGCGGAGGCCCTCGCCGGGCTCGATCGGATCGGGCGCTGCCCCCAGTGTGGGAACTTCGCGAGCGACGGCCTCTGCTCGATCTGCCGGGATCCGAAGCGCGACGGGGCCACGCTCTGCGTCGTCGCCCGCCCATGGGAGATCCCCCACCTCGAGCGCACCGGGGAGTACCGTGGCCGGTACCACGTGCTGGGCGGGCTCGTTTCTCCCAGCCAGGACATCGGCCCCGAGGACCTCGCCGTGGCGGGCCTCGTGGAGCGGGTGAAGGCAGAGGGCGTGCGGGAGGTGATCCTCGCCCTTGAGCCCAAGCTGGAAGGCGACCTCACCGCGATGCATCTCCTGCGGGTCCTCAAGCCGCTGGGGATCGCGGTGTCGCAGCTTGCCCACGGGATCCCAGTGGGGCGGGATCTCGAATCGGCCGACGAGCTCACCCTCGGCCGTGCCCTCAAGGGCCGCACCCCTCTCTAGCTGGTACGCCCGGCAGGATTTGAACCTGCGTCCTCTGCCTCCGCAGGGCAGCGCTCTATCCCCTGAGCTACGGGCGCACAAGATCGGTGATCAGTGTACAGCGCAGCAGTTCTCGGTTCACACCCATCGAAGGACCGGCGGCTGCGCCTCTGGCGGAGGGACGGGGATTCGAACCCCGAAGGCCTTTCAGCCGTACCGGTTTTCGAGACCGGCTCCTTGCCGTTCGGACATCCCTCCGCTCCCGAGTATCGTCCGATCGGGGGGACGCGTCAACGGAACGCCGATCAGGAACGCTGGGACAGGATCCCGGCCATCACCAGGGCTGCCCCCACCCCCTGGACGGGATGAAGCATTTCGCCGCGGAGCAACCACCCACCGAGCGCGGCGAACACGGGCTCCATGGCGAGCACGGTCGCCATCCGCGCGGCCGACGTCCGCTGCCCCGCCCAGAGGACGAGGGCGAACGCCCCGGTCGTGGCCAGCGCGGAGGTCACCCCCACCGCAACCCACACCTGCGATGAGAACGCGAACGCGATCTCCCCGTGCCACCCCGCCCCGGCGAGGGAGAGGAGGGCAACGAGGCCGAGCTGCGGGGCGAGGAGGGTCCGGGGATCGCCGGCCTTGGCGTACCGGTCGAGGAGGACGAGGTGCACCGCGAACGCGACGGCGCACAGGGCCGTCAGGCCATCGCCAGTCCACGTCCCCCCCGCGAGCGACCCTCCGCCGAGGGTGAGGAGGGCCAGCCCAACCGCGGCCAGGGCGACCCCTCCCCACGTCCTCCCGCTCGGCCGGCGCCCGAACGCCCACCCCACCACCGGGACGAGGACCACGGACAGCCCTGTAATGAGGCCCGACTTCTGGGCGGTGGTGTAGAGGAGCCCCCACGTCTGGAGGAGGTACCCCCCACACAGGGCGAGCCCGAGGATCCCTCCCCAGCGCCAGTTGTTCCCAGAGCGAGCTTCTCGCCGTCCAACGAGGAACGGAAGGGCGAGAAGCGTCGCCAGGCTGAACCGCAGGGCGAGGAACCACAACGGACCGACCTCCTGGAGGGCATCCTTCACCAGGACGAACGTCCACCCCCACACCGCGCTGGTGAGGAGGAGGGCCAACGTTGCCATTAGGCGGAGATGAAATGGATGACGTCGCCGTCCTGGACTGTGTAGTCGCGGCCAGCGCGGTGGACCCGGCCCGCCTCGCGGAGCGCCCGCTCGGAGCCCGCGGCGAGGAGGTCCGCCAGGGGCATGACCTCCGCCAAGACGAACCGGTCGCGGAAGTCGGTGTGGATCGCCGCCCCCGCGTCGGGGGCCTTCGTCCCAGCAGGGACCGTCCACGCCCGCACCTCAGGCCCCTCCACTGTGTAGAACGTGATCACGGCGAGGAGCCGGTACGCCTCGCGTACGAGGCGGACGAGGGCCGACTCGGTGAGGCCGTATTCCTGGAGGAACGCCTGCCGCTCCCCTTCCTCGGGGCACGCCTCCCCGAGTTCGGCCTCGAGCTTCCCCCGCACGATGATCCACCCCGCCCCGCTCTCGCGGGCGACCTCCGCCACCGCCCGCGACAGGTCGTTTTCGCCGGCGTCATCCACGTTGGCCACGAACAGGACGGGCTTTGAGGTGAGGGGCGCCAGCTCGCGGAGGAGGGGCATCTCCTGGGCGGAGAAGCGAAGCGTGCGGATCGCCTTCCCGTCACGCACGGCATCCAGGAGACGATCCAGCAGGGCGACCTCCTCCTGCGCAGGCTTATCCCCGGTGCGGGCGGCCTTCGCCGTCCGCTCCCGCCGCCGCTCGAGGGTCTCCCGGTCCTTGGCGAGGAGCTCCCCTTCCACGACCTGGATGTCGCGGCGCACATCGAGCTCCCCCATGGGGTGGGCGATGTCCGGGTCCGGGAAACAGCGCACGACGTGGAGGATCGCCTCCACCCCCCGGATCTCGGCGAGGAACTGATTCCCCAATCCCTCCCCCTGCGATGCCCCCTCCACCAGGCCGGCGATGTCCACCACCTCGATCGTCGTCGGGACCTTCTTCTTCCCGGGGAACAGGGCATGGAGGCGGTCCAGCCGCTCGTCGGGGACGGAGGCGACCCCGTGGTGGGGCTCGATCGTGCAGAACGGGTAGGCCTCGACCCGCGCCCCGGCCAGGGTGAGGGCGTTGAAGATCGTGGACTTCCCCGCGTTGGGGAGCCCCACCAGGCCGAAGCTCCGGCTCACCGAAGGGCCTCCTGGACGAGGCGGGCGACCTCGGTCGGGGTGCGGGCGACGGGAATCCCCGCTTTCTCCAGCCGGTCCGCCTTTGCCTGGGCGGTATCGTCTCCGCCGGTCACGATCGCCCCGGCGTGGCCCATCCGCTTCCCCGGCGGGGCCGAGAAGCCGGCGATGTAGGCGACGAGGGGCTTCGTCCCGTTCTCCGCCCACCACCGCGCTGCCTCATCCTCCGCCCCCCCTCCGATCTCCCCCATGAGGACGACCGCCTCCGTCTCGGGATCGTCCTCGAACAGGGGGAGGAGGTCCACGAACGAGCTCCCGATGATCGGGTCGCCCCCGATCCCGACCACCGTGGACTGCCCGATCCCGGCCTGGGAAAGGTGGTGGGCGATCTCGTAGGTGAGGGTCCCCGAGCGGGACACGATCCCCACCGGTCCGGGGATGAACGCGGCGGGCGGGATGACGCCCATCTTGGCCTGGCCGGGGGAGATCACCCCGGGACAGTTGGGGCCGATCAACCGGACCGGGTAGGCGCGGAGGAGGTGGTAGGTGGGGAGCATGGCGTGGAGCGGGATCCCCTCCGTGATGCATACGAGGAGAGGGATCCCCGCGGCCGCCCCTTCGAGCAAGGCCTCCGGGGCGAACGCGGCTGGGACGAACAGGACCGAGGCATCAACCCGCTCGGCCTCCACTGCCTCGGCCACCGCGTCGTACACCGGGATCCCGTCGAGGGACGTCCCCCCCTTGCCGGGGGTGACCCCAGCCACGACCTTCGTCCCGTACGCCACCATCTGCCGGGTGTGGAACGCCCCCTCGCTTCCGGTGATGCCCTGGACAAGCACCTTCGTGTCCGCGTCAACAAGGATCGCCACGGTCCCCCTTTCGCTGCACAAGGATCACACCCTGAGGATACGAAGGAGGTGAGGGCCTAGGCAACCTGCAGTCCGGCACGGGTCCCGATCGCCATGGGGGGTCCGTGCTTGACACACTGCGGGGAGGCGGGTATAAACCCGCCGCTCGGATGATCCAGTACCTCATACGGCGGCTGCTGTGGGCGATCCCAGTTCTCCTGGCGATCATGGTGGTCACGTTCTTCCTCGCCCGCGCCATCCCCGGAGGTCCGTTCGATTTTGCTGGTGAAAAACAGCTTCCTGAGTCGGTCCGCAAGAATCTGGAACGGAAGTACGGCCTGGACCGGCCGATGTACGTGCAGCTCGGGAAGTGGATCTGGGATGGGATCCGGTTCGACTTTGGCCCATCCTACGCTTCGAGATCCCAGACCGTGAACGACATCCTCAAGCGCACGTTCCCGATCTCCTTCCAGCTCGGTTTTCTCGCCCTGCTTTTCGCTTTGCTTATTGGGATCCCTCTCGGGACGATCGCGGCCGTGAAGCAGAACTCGCCCATCGACTATGGGGCGACCTTCCTGGCCATCCTCGGGGTGTCCATGCCCACCATGATGACCGGCCCGCTCTTGATGTGGGTATTCGCCATCATCCTGGGCTGGCTGCCGACGGCGCGGTGGGGGACGGACTACACGCAACTGTACCTTGGGTTCTTCCCCAACATCTTCTCAGGGAAGTTCTGGCTCCATGCGATCCTTCCTGCGGTCACCCTTGGGCTGGCGTACTCCGCATCCATCGCCCGCCTCACCCGGGCGAGCCTCCTCCAGGTCATCCGCGAGGACTACATCAAGACGGCCTACGCGAAGGGCCTCCCGGCACGGCGTACGATCATCGTCCATGGCCTGCGGAACAGCCTGATCCCCGTCGCGACCGTGCTCGGCCCGATGTTCGCCGGCATCGTGACCGGGAGCTTGGTCGTTGAACAGATCTTCGGCATCGCGGGCATGGGGAAGTACTTCGTGACGGCTATCACCAACCGCGACTACCCGATGATCATGGGGTCAGTCCTCGTCTATTCGGTGCTCCTTGTCGCTGCCAACATCGTTGTGGACGTGAGCTACGCCTGGCTCGATCCTCGCATTCGGTACGACTGATGAGTGCGAAGAAACGGAGGGATGCTCGCGAGGAGGAAGTGAGGGGGCGGAGCCCGCTCCAGGACGCGTTCCACCGGTTGCTCAAGCATCGCGCGGGCACGCTGGGGGGGATCTTCATCATCCTCGTCATCCTGGTGGCCTTGTTTGTGGACACGACGATCCCCGCCGCCATCTTCGGCGGGGAGGTGAAGCCCCTGATCGCCCCCAAGCATTTCGCCGAGGTGAGCTTCTTCGAGCGGGATCTCCCGCCCGGAACGCCCGGCTATCTCCTGGGAACGGACTACCTGGGGCGCGACATCCTCAGTCGGACCCTCTATGGGACCCGGATCTCCTTGTCCATCGCCATAGTCGCCGCACTGGTGAGCCTCGTCATCGGGCTCACCTACGGGATCATCTCCGGTTTCGCCCCGACGCGGGTGGACAACGCGATGATGAGGTTTGTTGACTTCCTGTATGGGTTCCCCCTCATCATCTTCGTCATCCTACTCCAGGCTTACTTCAAGGCGGTCAGCCGGAGGGGAGCGACGGGGCTGGTGGGCGTGATGGTCAACATCGACCGCGCGCTCGGGGGGATGTTCTTCCTGTTCGTGGCGCTGGGCGTCCTCAACTGGATCGGCATGGCCCGCCTGGCGCGGGCGCAGACGCTCTCCGTGAAGCAGAAGGAGTACATCGAGTCGGCGCGCGCCCTGGGGGCGGGGAACCTGCGGATCGTGTTCCGCCACGTGCTTCCGAACATCCTTGGGCCGTGCATCGTTTCCGAGACGCTCGCCATCCCGGGGTACATCTCTACCGAAGCGTTCCTCAGCTTCATCGGGCTTGGGGTAACCCCGCCCACGCCGAGCTGGGGGTTGATGATCTCCGAGACCTATGCAGCCATCCGAACGTACCCCTGGGAGTCGTTGATCCCCGGGGTGGCCCTGGCCCTGACCACGCTCGCCTTCAACTTCCTGGGGGACGGGCTCCGCGATGCGTTTGACCCCAGGTTGAGGGGGACGTAGACTACTAGTAGCATATGTTGTCCCCTTGTAGGTCTGGCTAGCTCAGGGGAGAGGAGGTGGTCGGCCGAACCGAAGTGAGATGTCGCGGAAGGAAGAAGGTGCAGTGCGGACCTTGGGGTGGAGATAAAGGAGGTGCTTGATGCGGCTGAGCAAGCTTGCAGTAGTGCTCCTCGTGAGTTTGGTGGTGTGGCCCGTTATGGGCCAAGTGATCATGAACCGGAACCTGGGAACGGAGCCGCCGTCAGCAGACCCGGCGGTCAGCACGGATACGACCTCGATCGAGATCATCGAGCACATGTTCCTCGGGCTCGTGGACCTCGATGAGGTGACGATGGCCCCTGTCCCCGAGCTCGCCACGTCCTGGGACGTCTCGGAGGATGGGTTGACCTGGACGTACCACCTGCGGAACGATGTGTATTGGGTGCGGTACGATACCGCAGTGGGAAGGGTCCTCCAGGAAACAACCACCTTGCCCGATGACGCGATATCGATCCTTAAAGAGGGGGAGCGGGAGCTCTTCGTGGGCAAGGGCGCGGACGGTAGCAGCTACGTCGTTGCGCAGCGCGCAGATGCCAGTGGCTTCTTCCGGCTCGTCTCGGCCTACGACGTGGAGTACGGCGTCAAGCGGACGCTTGATCCGAGGACGGCTTCCGACTACTCCTACGTGCTGTACATCGTCCAGGGGGGCTACGAGGCGAACACGACCGATCCGACTTCCCCGGACTTCCCGGCCCTGATGGACGCAATCGGGGTGAAGGCCCTCGATGCGTTCACGGTGCAGTTCACGCTCATTGCCCCGGCAGGGTACTTCGGGCAGATCGCCTCGATGTGGATCGCCCGCCCTCAGCCGAAGTGGGCCATTGATGCCTACGGCGACTCATGGACCGAGCCAGGGAACATCGTCACGAACGGGTCCTACGCCATGAAGTCCTGGATCCACAACGACAGCATGGTGTTCGTGCGCAACCCGTACCTCCCGGACGAGCTGTGGGGCGGTGGGAACATTGACGAGGTCCATTGTGTGATGATCGTGGAGGAGTCGACGGCGTTCGCGATGTACCTCAACAACGAGCTCGATACGGGCGGCGTCCCGCTTCCGGAGATGGACCGGGTGAAGGCGGACCCCGTGCTCTCGAAGGAGCTCACGATCCGGCCGTTCCCCTGCACGTACTACTACGGGTTCATCACCACCAAGGCGCCGACGAACGATGTGCGGGTGCGGAAGGCCCTCTCGATGACGATCGATCGGCAGACCATGATCGACCAGGTCACGAAGGGCGATCAACTCCCCGCGAATACGTTCGCTGGCGGGTCGATCTTCGGCAATGCCGCCCTCGACCCGCGGATCGCTCCCTGGGCGCTCCCCGAGAAACTCGGCGGTTGGGGCTACGATAAAGCGCTCACCGAGGCCCAGAAGTTGATGGCCGAGGCCGGGTATCCAAATGGAGCAGGCCTCGAGATCATCCTCATGCACAACTCGGGTGAGGGCCACGCCCGAATCGCCCAGGCAGTGCAGGCGATGTGGACGAAGGCCTTCCCGGAGGCGAGGTTCACCATTGAGGTCCAGGAGTGGTTGGTCTACCTGACGACGATCTCCAAGGAGACCCCGGTGGAGAACATGCCCAACGTGTACCGGCTCGGCTGGTGCCAGGACTACCCAGACGAGAACAACTGGGTGCACGAGGTGTTCAACCCGACCTACGGGAACAACGATCCGCGGATGAGCCCGGACGACCCGCAGGTGGGGGCGGCCGTGGCCGAGTTCGATCGGCTGACGACGCTCGCGGGGCGGCTCACCGACCCGGCGGAGCGCCAGAGGCTGTACTTCGAGGCGGAGCGGCTCCTGTGTGACGAGATCGTGGCCATTGCCCCGATCTACTACTACACCCAGATCGCGCTCACGAAGCCCTGGGTCACCCGGCACTGGCATGACACGCCGCACTGGGACACCTGGAGCATCGATGCCGAGCTGAGGGCCCAGATGATGGGCTAGACCGAAGTGTTGAGGGTAGCGGGCCTCCCCTCGAGGGAGGCCCGTTCTTTCCCCTGCTTCCCTGAGGGATTCCGGCTATCATCCCTGCCACACGTATGGGATACCGGCGGCACCGTGGGCTGAGATCGGTCAGCTCCATCCTCCTCGGGTTGGTCGTACTCTCTCTGGCGGGGTGTGAACCCCGGCGGACCGACCCCATCCGCTCCGGATGGAGCCGGGGTCTTCCCCTGGCTGCGGCCTCCCTCGGGGACGCTCCCTCGCTCGTCGTGTCCCCGGACGCGCGGTGGATCGTGTGGGGCGACCAGGTAGCTGGGGAACCGCAGCTCCTGATGGGACGCCTGAGCCGAGAGGCCAGCCGAGAAGGGGTTACCCCCCTTCCTCTCTCAGCTACCTACCCCCACGCCCCCCGCCTGTTCCTTCGTGACGAAGAGCTCATCCTGTTCTTCCTTTTCCGCACAGGATCTGGGACCGACCGCCTCGCCAGTCAGCGACTGTCCGGGGAGGGGGAGCCGCTAGGGGTCCCCTGCCCCGTGTCTCCCGAGGACCACGACGTGGATTCGTACGCTGTGGTCCAGACAGAAGGGGGATATGTCGCCGTCTGGGAGGAACCGAGCCTTGGGCTCCACATCCAGACGATCACGGAGGATCTCGAGCTTATGGGCCCGCCGGTGCTCCTCGCGCCGCGGGGGGGATCTCCGGCCCTCGCCGTCGACCGATCGGGCGACGTTCACGCGGCGTGGCTCGTATCACCGGCCCCCGGTGTTGCCGAGCTCTACTACGGGCGGATTACGCTCGCCAGCCCATCCGTGCCCGAGCCTCGGTACCTCGGCAAGGTCACAGGGGGGTTGGGCGCTCTGTTCTTGGGCCCGGAGTTGGCCTTGGACGAACAGTGGGCCTATGCCGCCCTCTCCGTGGACTACCGCGGCGGGACCAAGGCCGGCACAGTGGAGACCCAGGTCTTCGCTGTCTCCCAGGATGCTTCGGAACAGGTTCACACGATCTCCCTCTACGTTCCCCCCCTCCTCCCCGAGACCGTCACGGATTTGGGGAACGGCCTCCTCGTGGACCCGGTGCCGGAAGCTCCGCGCCCGGGGGTGAACGTCCGTGTCCTCTCCGGCTATCCGGTAGAGGAGGATTTCGCACTGATCACAGTTGCGGCGAAACTCTCCTCCCTCCGGAAGGAGGAGTTCCAACCCGCGGTCGTGTCCTTCCAAGGCGGGCGCGAGGTGGGCTGGTGCCCGGTCGCTGTCACCCAGGGATCCCCGGCTGCCGCCGAGCTCGTGCGGTCACCTGTGGGCTGGCACGTGGTATGGCTTGACATGCACGCCTCCGGGGAGTACTCCGTCCTCTATGCCACGACCTCCTCAGCCGAGCGCGCGATCCTCGACCGGTTCTCAGCATCCGACCTCGCCCACGTCTTCTTCACTGTGCTCTCAGGCATCGTGGGGGGGCTCGCTTCCATCCCTCTTTTCCTCCTGGCAGCGGTGCCAGGGCTCCTCGTCATCGCTGGACACTACATCCTCGGTGGTGAGGGGGATCTCCGATTGTGGCGATCCAGGATCCTCCTCGCGGTCGGCCTCGTCCCCTACGCGGCGCTCAAACTCCTGTTCATCTCCGGCCTGGTCGTCGAGTTCCCGTTCGCTGGGTGGATGGCGCCGTCCGTGGCCAGGGCGCTCTCCATCGCTCTTCCCGTTGCGTTCCTCGGTACGGGCCTGCTGGCGGTGGGGGTGTACTGGCGGCGGTCCGATGAACCAGGGCTCCTCCCCGCGTATGTTCTGTTCATCGTGGTGGACATCGTCCTTTCGCTCTTTCTCGTGGGGCCGTCGCTGGCTGGAGCGTGACCGAGAAGAGCGGTGGTGGGAAGGGGGACCTTCGTCGGTTGGGGCGAGCGCGATTGTGACCCCGTAGCCCCGCCTGACGGGCACCCCTGTCGCAGGACTAAAGCGAAAGGGAGCCGCCATTGGGGATGAGGCGGACCTCGATCGGCTCCCCCCGCAGGCCCGTGACGAACAGGTCCGGCCGTTCGGTGTGGAGGGGCACCAAGATCCGCGGCCGAATCTCGCGGGCCATCGCCAGGAGCTCCTCCCCACTGGCGTGGCCGGAGGCGTGGAGCCCCCCGCCGAACGAAAGCTCCCCGTGCCCGTCCACCGCGAACCCGTGGACCTCGAACCCGAAGAGCTGGAGCCAGTTCCAAAGCCGGTGCATATCGATCGCCTGCTCCTCCCCATACGCTTCGCTCGACGAGTAGATGTACACCCCGCCCGTGGGCCGGATGTCGAGGAGATTCTTCAGATCCCAAAAGCTGAACGCGAGGAGGAACCCGCCCGGATCGGCCCGCACCTCGTCGGGCCCCACGAGGCGGGCGCGGTGCCGCTCGCGGAGGTCCCGGTTCCAGATGTCGGGCTTGACCACAACGTCATCGTACACGACGAGGTGCGGGGAGCCCACCACGCCCTCCATCCCCCCGCACCGGGCGAGGGCCTCGAGGAGGTACATGTCCTTGGCGAGGATCGCCAGCCGCCGATCGGTCGCTGCGGCGATAGCGAGGAAGGCTGTGAGCCTCTCCACGTGACGGGGGCTGAAGTCGGCGAGGACGAGCCGTCCCTTGCCCCGGACGACGATGTCGTGAGCTCGCGCCTGGACCTGTTCCTCGGTCGTGCACTCCCCCTCTGCCCGGCCGGCCCGCGTCCCCTCGCTGAGGAGGAGGGCGGGGCGCAGGGCCCGCGCCTCCTCGATGAACCGCCGCGTCGTCTCCCCCTCGGTGCCGTGCCGGCGGAGGTCGCCGGTGTACACGACCCAGCCTCGGTCGGTCTCCACGGCGTAGGCGAGGGCGCCCGGGACGGAGTGATCGACGGGGAACGCCCGCACTTCATACCCTCCCACCCGGCCCGCGAACCCGTGGATCCCGGCCGGTTCGAGGCCGCGGCCGCTCGGGCTCGGCGAGGAGGAGAGGAACTCCCGCAGCTCGGGGCCGGCCTCACCTCCGATGAATCGGATCTCCCGCCCCTGAGCAGGCCGTTCCTTGACCCCCGCGGCGGTGAGGGCGCGCCTGCTCTGGGGCACGCGGGGCACGACGTACGCCGTCTCGGCATAGAACTCGGACTTGCCCGCGTCCTGGATCGCCTTCAGAACAGCCCACCCCCGCGGGGAGGCACCCACTGGGATCTCCGGCCGTACCACGCCGAGGAGGCCACAGTGATCCATGTGGGGATGGGAAAGGAGGATGAGCTCCACGGCGAGGTCGTCTCCCGCCGGGGCGAACCCCTCCACCCAGAGATCGGGCCGGTAGAGGTCGGGGCAGGGGGGAATGAGCCCGAGCTGCCACAGGTCGGCCAAGCCCTGGGAGCTCCGCGGCTTGAGGTACTCCTCGAAGTACAGCCCGAACCGCTTGTAGTTGATCCCGAAATCGAGGAGGAGCCGGCTCGCGCCGGTGTGGAGGAAGACCTTCGTCCCTCCGATCGAGTCCGCTCCATCGAGGATCCTGAGCTCCACGGCCGCCGTATCGTACCATGGATCCCGTGCGTTGGGCTTGACCGGAGGGGAGATGAGCGAACTGGTGCGGCTGGGGAGCGGCGACGTGGTTCAGGCAGCGGAGGCCCTCGCCGCGGCGTTCCGGGACTACCCGCTCCTCACCTTCGCCTGCCCTCGCCCGGAGGAACGAGGCCAGTTGGCCCGAGCCTTCTCCCGGGTCATCCTTCACTACGCCGCCCGCTACGGGGAGGTCTACGCGACCTCGCGCGTCTTTGAGGGCGTGGCGGCGTGGGTCCCCTCGTCCCACTTCCCGATGACGTTCGGGAAGATCATCCGCTCGGTCCCCCCCTCGGCCCTCCTTGCCCTCGCTCGTCATGGGGGCAGCCGGCTGCGGGCTGCCGGGGCCCATCTCGACGCGCTGCAGCGACGACTCGCCCCGCCGGGCCACCTGTTCCTGTTCATCCTCGGCGTTGCCCCCCAGTTCCAGGGGAAAGGCCACGCGGGCCGGCTCCTCCGCCCCGTCCTCGCCAGGCTCGACCGGGAGGGCCGCCCGTGCTACGTGGACACGGTGAACGGGAAGGCGGTGGCCATGTACGAGCACTTCGGGTTCCGCATCGTCGCCGACTCACCCCTCCCGGGAACCGATCTCACCGCGTGGGCCCTGGTGAGGGACCCGGTGCCCCCGCTTCCCGGCACGAGGGGACAGGGCGCTGTTCTCCCTACCAGGGACGGGGAGGGGCCTCGGGCGAGCCCACCGGCGGGCCGAGGATCTCCCCGAGGACGATCGCGAGCTGCGGATCCGTCCGCACGAGGTCCCGAACCCTCGTGCCTATCTCCTCCGTCACCGCTTCCCCCCCGCCGGAGGCTCCTCATGGCCGCGCGGCCGCTCTTCGGGCTTGGCGATCCCCTCGCGCATCGCGGTGTCGGCCTGGATGTTCCGCAGCCGGTAGTAATCCATGATCCCGAGCTGGCCCTTGCGGAACGCCTCCGCGATCGCGCGCGGGATCTCCGCCTCAGCCTCCACCACCGCCGCCCTCCTTTCCTGAACGAGCGCCAGCATCTCCTGCTCCCGGGCGATGGCCATCGCCCGCCTCTCTTCGGCCTTTGCCCGCGCCACCTTGAGGTCGGCCTCGGCCTGGGCGGTCTGGAGCTCGGCCCCGATGTTGCGGCCCACGTCCACGTCAGCGATGTCGATCGACAGGAGCTCGAACGCGGTGCCGGCGTCGAGGCCCTTGGACAGGACGAGCTTGGAGATCGAATCCGGGTTCTCCAGGACTTCCTTGTGGGAGTTGGCGGACCCGATCGCGGATACGATCCCCTCTCCGACGCGGGCGATCACGGTCGCCTCGGTGGCGCCACCCACGAGGCGCTCGATGTTCGCCCGCACCGTGATCTTGGCGATGGCGAGGAGCTCGATCCCGTCCTTGGCCACCGCTGCCACCTTTGGGGTCTCGATCACGCGTGGGTTCACGCTCATCGCCACCGCGTCGTACACATCGCGGCCAGCGAGGTCGATCGCCGCCGCCCGCTGGAACCCCAGGGCGATCCCAGCCTTGTCGGCGGAGATGAGCGCCCGCACCACCCGTTCCACGTTCCCCCCCGCGAGGTAGTGGGCCTCGAGGTCGGAGGTGGTGAGCTTGATCCCCGCCTTCCACGCCGCGATCATGGGCATGATCACGCGATGGGGGTTCACCTTCCGTAGGCGCATCCCGATGAACGTCATCGGACCCACGGGGACGCCCGCCGCGAGCGCAGAGACCCACAGGCCCACGGGGACGAAGTAGAAGAACAGCCACAGGAAAAGGAGCGCCAACGCTCCCAGGACGATCCACAATGTCATCCCTCCCATCTAACCCTCCTTTCGCTTGCGCACGACCTTACGGAATCCCTCGTCGCGCACGACCTCGACCTCGGTCCCCTTGGGGAGGAATCCCTCCTCCGCCACGACGTCCAGGAGCTCACCCTGGAAATCGGCCTGCCCCACCGGCCGGAGATCAGTACGAGCGATCCCGGACCTCCCGACCCATTCCGTGGGCGCAACCTGCGTCTTGTCCCCGGCGTGGCTGGTGATCGCCGACTGGAGGATCACCCCCCCTAGCCGGAGCCGGGAGCGGGGGAGCCGGGTGAGGATGACCACGGTCAGCGCGAGGCCGACCAGAAGGGCAAGGGACACCGCGCCCACGGCGGGCCCAGCCTGACTCGGTTGGGTGAAGGGCCCGACCATCGCTGAATAGAGGCCAAGCCCGATCAGAACCAGCCCAACGATCCCCGCCAGCCCGAAATCGGTGGCGGTGAACACGAAGATCTCGAGCACGATGGCCACAATCCCGGCTGCGAGGAACACGAGCGACTCCCACCCTGCCAAGCCGGCGAGGTTGTGGGCCCAGAAGAAGGTGGCGACCGACGCGAGCCCGATCGCGCCGAACACCCCGAACCCCGGGGTCACGGCCTCGACGAGGAGGCCGAGGACGGCGATCGCGATGAGGAGGGCGGACAGCCAGGGGGTGGTCAGGGTCGCTACCGCGGAGTCCACCCACCGGGGGTGGTGTTCCTGCACCACCATCCCCGTCAGGCCGGCCGCGTCAAGGAGCTCGCCGAGGGTGGCTGCATCGCCGTCGGAGTACCCCCACTCGGCTGCCGAGCGGGCGGTGAGGGTGAGGAGCTTCCCCCGCTCCACGAGGCCGGGGATCTCCACCGCCGGGTCGACCATCGCCTCCGCTACGTTCGGATCGCGGCCGCGCTCCTCGGCCGTGGCCCGGAATAGGCCGCGCACCGCCGAGATCGTCTTCTCGGGCGCGGTCGTCAACTCCCCGCTCGCGTCGAAGTAGACGGGGGTGGCGGCGCCCATCACCCCCCCGGGGGCGAAGTAGATCCGGTTGCAGGCAAGCGCGAGGAGCGCCCCCGCCGAGTACGCCTCCCGGTTCACGTAGGCGATCGTCGGCACCCTGGCCCCGAGGATGAGGTCGCGGCACGCCATCGCAGCGTCGAGGTAGCCCCCGGGGGTCGCGAAGTCGAACACCACCGCCGCCCCCGCCGCCTCCGCCTCGGCGAGGCCCGTGCGCACGAAGGGAACGGTCCCCCGCCCGATCTCCCCTTCGATGCGAAGGAGCCACACCTCCGCCCCCGTGCCGACGAGGGCCACCAGGCTGACGAGCGTAACCAGGGCGAGCTTCCTCACGAAAGGATTGTAGGGCCAACCGCGGTGCTGCAACAACCGGGGAGACACGGCGTGGTTTCTTGACCGGGATCACCCCCCCTTGTCCCGCGCCGGCGGTTGGGGTTCAATTCCCGTCATGGAGGCCCCCACCGCGACACCGCGCTCCCTCTGGACGGCGGATGGCCTGTCCCTGTTCGTTCGGGTCTGGCCGGGGGAGGGCAAGGGCTGGCTGGGGATCATCCACGGCTACGGCGAGCACTCCGGGCGGTACGACGGGTTCGCGCGTTGGTTGAACGCGCGCGGCTGGTCTGTGGCGGCGTGCGACCTGCGGGGCCATGGCAAAAGCCCGGGGCGACGGGGACACATCCGCCAGTTCTCGGACTACCTCCACGACGCCACCGCCCTCCACGGGTTCCTCCAGGGGCGCGCCGGGGGAAGGCCCGTGTTCCTCCTCGGCCACTCCCTGGGCGGGCTCATCGCCATCCGGTACGTCCAAGGAGGGGCGGAGGGCTTGGGTGGGCTCATCCTGAGCGCCCCGTTTCTGAAGGCGGAGCTCCCGATCCCCACCTGGAAGGTAGCCCTCTCCCGCGTCCTCTCGCGTGGGTGGCCCTCGTTCTCCAGTCCGAGCGGCCTGGTGGGGACGCTCGTGAGCCGCGATCCGGAAATCGTGGCGGAGTACGGGCGCGACCCCCTCATGCACCGGCGGGCCACCGCCCGCTGGCTCACCGAGACCTTGAAGGCGCAGGAGGACGCATTCGCTTGGGCCCCCAAGCTTCCGATCCCCCTCCTCCTCCTCCACGGCGACGCTGACCCGATCGCCAACGTCTCCGCGACGCGCCGCTTCTTCGCCGCCGCCGGATCCCAGGACAAGACCCTGAACGTCTACGGGGGGTTCCTCCACGAGGTCCTGAACGAGATCGGGAAGGAACGGGTGTGGGAGGACATCGCCTCCTGGCTCGACGACCGGAGCCACACGGAAGACAAGATCAGAACGAAGGAGGTCATGTGCTGAAGAGGATCCCCATCCAGACCACGCGCCGCGAAGAGGCGCGGGACATCACCGACGAGGTCCAGGGAGCGGTTGCTGAGTCGGGGACGCGGGAGGGGTTCGTGATCATCTACATCCCCCACGATGCGGCGGCGGTGAGCATCCACCGCGCGCTCGGAGAGGCCAATGCCCCAAAACTTGATCAGATCCTCGACGCTGTGAACCCGGATCGGGAGACGCCGGAGTACACCAAGGCCGCGTTCGTTGCCCCCACCGAGGTGGGGGTGGTCGAGCATGGCCGGATGGTCCTCGGCGACGACCAGCGCGTGTACTTCTACGAGTTCGATGGCCCCCAGGAGCGGGCGGTGTACGTGTACGTTGGGACCTAAGTTGACGGTCCCCCCGTGGCCGCGGTAGGATTCACGTGATTCCCCGGTAGCTCAGTTGGCAGAGCAGCCGGCTGTTAACCGGCGGGCCGGAGGTTCGAGTCCTCCCCGGGGAGCCACCGGGCTAGCTGCGGATCCGGGTGGCCAGGTTCGCCTCCACTACCGGTGAACCCTTACCCTTCTCCTCGATGGTGCCTTCCAGGTGCTCCACGGGGAAGCCGGTTCCACCCGCGCTAGCGATAGCTACAGCACCTGGATCCCTCGCTCCTTTAGCTCTCCCTCGGTGCAGGGGAGCTTCAGCCCCTTATCGTAGACCACTTGAGGTTGATGGAGATGACCCGGTCCCAGGTTTCCTCGGTACAGTCGGCGGTGGGGGCCCTCCTCCCCTCGATGCCGGCGTTGTTGAACGCAACATCCAGCCGGCCAAAGTTTTCTATCGCCTGGTTTACCGCCCTTTCCACCTCGGCCGGCTTTGACACGTCGGTCCCAACGAATATGGCCTCCCCGCCAGCCTTCCTGATCGCTTGGGCCGCTTCCTCGCCTTCCTTGACCAGGACATCGGCCAGGACGACCTTGGCCCCTTCCCGGGCGAAGGCCAGCGCCGTCGCTTTCCCAATCCCAGCGGCCGCCCCCGTGACCAGGGCCACCTTGCCGCTGAATTTCCCTGCCATAACTTCCTCCCTCACATGGTCAAGACGATCTTGCCGAAGTGCAGGCTCTTCTCCATCCGCTCCTGGGCTTCCCGGGCTTTCGAAAGCGGGTACGTTTTGTCCAAGACCGGATGGACCCGTTTCTCCTCGACCAGCTTGAACACTCGCTGGATCTCATCAGGCGTGCCTCCATAGGAACCGATATAGGCGATCTCCCGCCGGTACAGATCCTGGAGGTTCACCGTGATCTCCGCCCCGGAGGTGGCGCCACAGGTGGCGATGCGGCTGCCTTTGCGCACCGCAGCATTGCTCTCCCTCCAGGTGGTGTGGCCAACCAGCTCCACAACGAGGTCTGCGCCGGAACCGTTCGTCAGGCGTTTCACCTCCTGGGAGAAATTATGAGAGGAATCCACAATCACATCGGCGCCGAGGCCGCGGAGTCTCTCCCCTTTTTGGGGATCCCGGGTGGCGGCGATGACCCTTGCTCCCAAGGCGTGGGCGATTTGGACGGCGGCCGTGCCCACCCCGCCGGTCGCACCCACCACGAGCACATCCTCACCTGGCCGCAGCTGCGCTCTGGTCACGATCATGTGATAGGCGGTGGTAAATGTCAGGAATATAGATGCAGCCTCAATGAAATTCAGGCCCTTGGGGAGAGGCCAAACGTTGGCGGCAGGAATAGCTACGTATTCTGCATAACAGCCATCGTGGGCGACCCCGATGAGCTGGGCTAAAAGGTTCGGTGTGTGGTACGCGCGAGGGGGATAGATCCACGGCGTGACCACAACCCTGGCGCCTTCTTCCACCCCGGTAACCCCGGGGCCAAGTTTTTCCACCGTTCCCGCCCCCTCCGAGCCCAGGATCCGCGGCAGCTCAACCGGCATATTCCCGGTGCGTACCCAGATGTCGAGGTGGTTGATGGCCGCCGCTTGCAAGTTGACCAAAACCTCCCCCGTCCCGGGGACGGGGTTCGGCACTTCCTCGATCCGGAGAACTTCCGGCCCTCCTGTTGAATGGATGCGCACTGCTTTCATGCTCCACCCTCCCGTGCCGGAAACCCATATGGACTGGTAGACCCAAGCACATATGTCTCCATGTATTCCCTAAGGGCCAAGGCGTTGCGGTGTTGGCGATCCTTGGCCCCATAGAGAATGGTTACGACGCCATCCCTCGCCTCTTCGGCGATGGTGGTCAAAAGATCAGGTTGAGTTGCAAGTTCAGCAAAATAGCGCCGCTTGAATTCCGGCCACCTCTCGGGGTCGTGGCAGAACTGTTTCCTGATCTCGCTATCGGGGGCGATGTCCCTGAGCCACAGGTTCACCTGGGCCCGTTCCCGGGATAGCCCCCGTGGCCACAGGCGGTCCACCGATACCCGCAGGCCGTCCTCAGGCGTCGCGGGGTCATACACCCGCTTTACCTTGATCATCTTTCCCCCTTGATCCTATTTGCCAGCTCTTCTGCCAGGGAGCGGGCCGCGTTCTCTTCCTCCTCGGTGGCCCGGCCGTGGACCCCCAGGGCGCCAATGAGTTCAATCCCGGTGGGGGCGAGGATCTCCTGGGCCTGGCGCACGGCGCCCCCGGCCCAGCCGTGGGAACTCAGCACGGCGGCGTACTTGAGGGGCGGCTTGAGGGCCCGGATGAGGTTGGCGGCGTTGAGGGCGGCGGGGTGGAGGCCGCCCAACACGGTTGGGGCCCCGAGGACGAGCGCCCGCCCGTCCACGAGGTCACCGGCGAGGTCGCCCACGTCCACCTGCGCCAGGTCGTGCACGGCCACTCGGATCCCCTCGCCGAGCAGAGTCTCCGCGACGATGCGGACGAGGCGCTCCGTGGACCCCCACATGCTCACGTAGGCGACGACGGCCTTGGGCAATGTCTCCCCTGCCGTCCACTTTCGGTACAGGTCGAGGATCCGCTCCGGATGGCGCCACAGTGGGCCGTGGCTCGGAGCGATGAGCTCGATCGGGAGATCGGTGAGCTTCTTCAGCGCCCGCTCCCCGGCCTTGTGGAACGGCATCATGATCTCGCCGAAGTACATCTGGGCGCGGACGGGAAGGTCCGCCACTTCGTCATCGTATACCCCGGCCGCGGTGTGGGATCCGAAGAAGTCACACGGGAAGAGGATCTTGTCCTCAGCGAGGTAGGTGAACATCGTCTCCGGCCAGTGGAGGAAGGGCGCGTCCACGAACCGCAGCGTTTTGCCTCCCAGATCGAGCATGTCAGCGTCCGTCACGACCTGCATCCGCTCCCGCGGCACCTGGTAGTAGCGGGCGGCCATGTCGGCACCCTTTGCGGTGAGGACGAGCCGCGCCTGTGGGCTTGCCGCGAGGACGATCGGGATCGCCCCGGCATGGTCGGGCTCAGCGTGGTTCATGATCACGTAGTCGAGCGTCGCTGGATCCGTAATCGCCCCGATCTTGGCCAGCAGCTCGCCCTCGAACCCGGGATTGACCGTGTCCACGAGGGCTGTCTTCTCCCCCTGGACGAGGTAGGCGTTGTACGATGTCCCGTGGGGAAGCGGGATCAACCCGTCGAACATCCGTCGGCCCCAGTCCTTGACCCCGACCCAGTGCACGCCCTTCCTAAGCTCGATCGCGATCGGCTTCATCGGTTCCCTCCTCCAGTTCATCCACCAGCGCTGCCGCTCGGCGGAGGTGGGGGATGACGATCGACCCGCCCACCACCAACGCGACCGACAGCGCTTCCATGAGCTCCTCCCCCGTCGCCCCTGCCTCCCATGCCCCGACGACGTGGTAGGTGATGCAGTCGTCGCAGCGCAAGACGAGGGAGGCCACCAGGCCGAGGAGCTCCTTCACCTTGCGGGGCAGCGCCCCATCTTCGTAAGCCTGGGCATCGAGGGCGAACAGCCGCTTCGTGACGAGGTCTGCCCGCTTAAGGACGATCTCGTTCAACCGTTCTCGCTCCGCGAAGAACTCTTCCCGCTTGCCCATCGTGTCCTCCTTCGCCTCCCTCAGTCGTCGAGGAGGCGCCGTTCTCCGGAGATCTCTTGGAGCGGTCCGATGTCCTGGGTCACCTCGACCGTGCCCAGGTACTCCCCGTTCGTCCCGCGCACCGGGAAGTACCGAATGTACACGAGCTTCCCCTGGAGCGGGAGCCAGAACTCGGCCTCGTCGCGCTTGCCCTCCCGGAACTCCCGCAGGATTCGGTCCACGATGTGGACGCTCTTCTGGGGGTGGCAGTCCTGCACCTTGCGCCCGATCACGGCCGGGGTGCGGACGAAGATCCGGTCCTTCGTCTGGTTGAAGTAACGGACGGTGTCGTCCTTGTCCACGAAGGTGATATCCACGGGCAGGGTGTTCAGCACCGCCTCCAGCTCATGGACGGTGAACTCGCCCGTCGGGAGCCGCACGCGGCCCTCCGTCGCCGGGCCAGGTTCGGAACGGGTAACAGGGGGCACCGGCGCGGCGGGAGTGAAGCAGCAGTAGCCGATTTCGTCGAATTGAGCCCGGATCTCATGCCACTCCCCCTCCGGGATCACCTGAAGGGCGGTCGGGAAGAGGATGCGGTTCTCCTTGAGGAAGTGGGAGGAAAGCCGTTCCCCCAAGGCCACGGAAAGCTCCCGGAGCCGTCCCCTTTCTGCGGTTTGGATCCCCTTCTTGAGCTTGCGGATCTCCTGGTGCTCGTTCCACAGGACCCGCGGTGGCTCCACGACCCCGTGCTTCTCCACCATGGGGAACAGGACGTTCTCCTCCCGCAGGTAGTGTCGCTCCGACTCCTCGAGGTGCTCGCGGATGTGGGCCAGCTCCTCTGGACTTCCTTGCCCCTGGGCTAGGCGATTGAGCTTCTCGGCGATGCGGAGGAGCTCCCGGTGCTCGGCCATGAGGATCCCCACCGGGTGCCAGGGCGGGGTAGGAACCTCCGTATTGGCGAGCGCCTCCTCGAACAGGCTCAAGTGCAGGTCACAGAGCCCCAGTAGCTCTTCCCGCGGCAATCCCTCCCGCACGAGCTCGTCCTCGAGCTGAGCGATCTCCTGCGGAGAGACGTTCCCCACGGCGTCGCGAAACGCAGCCTTGAGGCGCTGCGGGCTCTCCCCGGCATGCAGCCGGTGCAGGATCTCCTTCAGCGCCTCCTTCCTCGTGTTGCCCATCATCTCGCTCATCTCTGTCTCCTCCTTCCATTCAGGATTGACCTCGCATCCGTGCAGCGAGGGACCCGATCGTCGTCCGCTCGAAGAAGTCCACCACCTCGTCCCGGACTGGATCCCACACCTGGGCGAGCGGGCAATCCGGGTTCCCCGGGCAGGGATCCACCTCAAACGGGCATTCCCGGAACGAGGCCTCGCCTTCCGTGACCCGGATGATCTCGGCGAGGGAGATCTCCTCCGCGGGCCGGGCGAGGGCGATCCCCCCACCCCGGCCCCGGGCCGAGGCGAGGATCCCCGCCCGCACCAGCGGGGGGACGAGCTTGGCCAGGTACGGCTCGGGGACCGGTCCATCCGCGGCCAACTCGCGGACCGTGGCCGGGCCGCCACCGCGCGCGGCGAGGCGGATCAGGGTCAAGATCGCATACTTGCTCGCCAGGGAGAGCCTCATCCGCTGTCTCCAGATAATCGGATCTTCTTATCGCCTTTATAGTAGGGCCGACGCAGCTCTTAGTCAAGGGGGGGTTGCCGTCCTCCGGCTTACGGGTGGGGTCCGCTGGAATATAGCTAGCCCGTGCGGGCCTCCGTCGGGGCCAGTTCGACGGGCGCTCCTGGGGACCGAGCTCAGGCCAAGGGGTCCTCTATCACCCGCAGGGACCAGCTTACCGTTGCTCCCTTCCGGGCCTCGCGGGGTTCACCGGTATGCGTCGCAGAGGGCTCGACCGTCATCGCCCGGGGCTCCCAGGCCGATTCCGTCTCCCCGTCCTCTCGGGAGGCCCATCGGCTCCACGTATAGCGGGTTTTGGATGCAGGGGACCGCTAACCCCCCACCTGCACGGGCCGACCGGACAGTCTATGGTCGTACGTCGGGAAGTCAACATGTCGCGACAGTAGCTGGAGTGGGCGTCGTATCAGGGACTGGGCGAACTCGGTGTCTCTCCTCGATGGTTCCGTCGTTGATTGCCGGCTTGTAGTTCCCCGGCTGTCCTTCTGGCGGAGGGGGTGGGATTTGAACCCACGGCACCCTTTGGGGGTGCACCTGCTCTCCAGGCAGGTGGCTTCGGCCGCTCACCCACCCCTCCGTGACTGGATTCTAACCATCGGCTCTGGCTTCGGCAAAGCCCATGAGAACCCGTCCCCCGCTTAGAATACGTACGTACTCCTCGGCCTCTCGCCCAGTGCGGAGTTCTACGAGAGGGTGAAGTCGGTCGCCCAGAGCGTGGCCGGAGTGGCGAGGGCACACGGTGGGGGGTCAGGTCTTCATTTTTGGTGTTTCCTCGCCTCTGCCACCCGGTTGGCGATGACGCTCACCGTCGAGTAGTACAACCCCAATGCATTCGCCACTTCCTTGAGAGTGTACCCGGAACGGCTTGGTAAATCCGCTCATTTCGATCGGAGTTGTCCTTGATGCCGGAAAAGAGCTCCTCTAGTTTGGGCCGGGTCACCAGCCTCTCTCTTCGAGGAATCTCCACCGTGGGGGACCTCGGGGGACCTCCCTCGCAATAGAGGTTCCAGCGCCTCCACGAACCGCTCCGTCCCCAGGATCACCCCACCGCGAAGGTCAGCCCAGACGTCGGTCCCGCTCCCCTCCTTGACAAACTTCCGATATTCCTTCTCCGCCCGAGCACGGTCCTGGTGAAATTGGGACAATATCCAATCCGTGGCGAGAAAGTCTGAGGGTTCTTCTTCCCCGGCTGTCGCTCGGTAGCTGCTCCACCGCCAAGCGTCAGCCAAAAGTGAACACCTGCCCCCTGCGCTGTGCGTTCAAGAAGCTCAACCGGTCTTCGTCGTCCAGGAAGATATCCTGGCGGTCATTACCACGGCTTTTGATGTGGTGCACCGCGCCACCATATTCGATGCGTAACGGGCGTGCCATGCGACGAGTATATCGCGCCTAACACAAAGGGTGAAGACCTGACCCCTTCACACTCATTGATTTTCATCTATTCGGATGAAGTGAGTAGTCAACAATCCGACTCATTAGTATGCCGTTCTCCCCTTTGCGGATTTCATCCTGCATCACTCCAACGACATCGAATCCACATGCTTTGAAGAAACGAGAGGATCTCACATCACTTTCTGCCGTTATCAAGCTGACTTTCCAATAGCCTTTCGTACGGGCTTCACTGATTATATGGTTCACTAGTGTACGCCCTATGCCTTGACGCAGATTCTTCTGCGCAACCGCTATTTGGTCTATCCAGCCACCTGCTGGCCATTTCCTGAGATTGCAGTACCCGACGATGTCTTCACCTATTTCTGCAACCAACACTGTCGCCTTCTGAGAGATACTTGCTTTTGCCAAGGCTTCGGCGTTAGCCATCCAGTCAAAGGGATAGATCTGGAAAAACGCTTGCTCCGCGATTACCGCCACCTTCTGGACGTCGATAGGCACCATATTTCGAACATCTACTCGATTCACTGAAGAAATCTCCCGAATATCACAATCGGCCTAGTTTCAGTATATACCAATGTCTAATTCCCTATAGCCCCTCTTGGTCACGTCCCGTCAAGTGGTGGAGATTGGGTTCCTCGTCGGTAGTGACGAGCTAGACGGCGATCACCTCCTTCGGGACCTCCAGAGCGAGGACTTCGGGCTCCTCGGGGGGAGCTCCCGTAGAGGGCGGCCATCGACCCCAGGCTGAAGTAGCGGCGCACGGCCAGCCACTCGTCCCCCTGTTCCTCCAACACCGCCCCGATCAGCCGGAGCGCCGACCGTGCGTTCGGGAAGATCCCCACGACGTTGCATCTCCTCTTGATCTCGCGGTGCAACCGTTCAAGGACGTTCGTCGAGTGGATCCTCCGCCAGTGCGCCGGCGGGAACGCCATGTGCGTGATCACGTCCTCCCCCGCCTCCCGGAGCAGATCCGCCGCCTTGGGGTACTTCCCCTCGAGACTCCCGGCCACCAGCTCCAGTTGGTCCCGCGCTGCCTCTTGGTCGGGCTGAGCGAAGATCGTTCGCACCCATGCCCCGACCAGTGGCTGCGCTCCCCGCGGGACCAGCCCCAACAGGTTCCGCATGAAGTGCACCCAGCCCCCTTCCCGAACCTTGACCACCGTTGCATCCAACCACACGTACGGGGACTCCCCGGTCAAGGGACGGTTGCGGAACGCCTCCATCCGCTCGTCGAGGGCGGCACAGATCCTGGACACCTCGCTCCGGGAGATCCCGTCGATCCCGAGGGCCCGGACAAGGTCGTCCACCTTCCGCGTGCTCACCCCGTGGACGTACGCCTCCTGGACCACCGAGAGCAGGGCCTTCTCCGTCCTCCGCTGGGGCTCAAGCAACGCCGGGAAGTAGCTCCCGTGCCGGACCTTGGGGATCCGGAGCGTCACCGTGCCTACCCGGGTGTCCCACCGCCTCGGGCGATACCCGTTGCGGTACGTTCGGCGGCTCTTCGTTCGCTCGTACCGCTCGGCCGGGGGTCTTCTCCTTCACCTCCGCCTCCATCAGCTCTTGGACGAGAAGCACCAGGCCCTCCTTCAGGGCGTCCACCTCCGTGTCGCCCCGGTACTTGCGCAGAAGCTCCCTAAGCGCGATCCTCACATCGGCCATCGGTTGGGTTCCTCCTTTCAAACTGAGATAGCTCCCAAGGAACCCTCCGGTGGCCTTCCCGTCAAGGCCGCCGTGCCCACCTGCACGGCACACCGCCCTCACGCCACCGGATCTACACCACGTCCTGGGACTCTACCTTTTCCGGCTCATAGAGTTTCATTGGCTCTTTTTCAGCCCACCACTCAATCTTCTTTACAATAATCTTTAGCAAACAAAAGTCGTTGGATTCTGGACCATTGGGGTATACTCTACTCAAATCGAAAGCTGGGTAAACTTGGGTCCAGAGTCTCCAGAATCGCTTTTTCTCCTCCAGATTTTGGATTTGTTTAGCTTCCCCAATGACAATGGCGACTTTTTCACCTTTTGCACTATGAGGTGGTTGAACAAAGGTAAGACAAACCTTAGGATTTTGCTCTATTTGTTTCACCTTTCTTGAAGTGCCGCGTGTACCTACCCAAATCGACATATCACCTTCAACAATTGGGCTAACTGGACGTACTCTTGGTTGATGACCTTCACATGTCGCTAAATACGCGGGTTCAATCTCCTTTATTATTTCGACTATTTTTTGTCTTTCAGATGATGTCATAATATCTCTCCTTTTTAGACATTTCGCCTAACTTGGTCATCTCCGAACCGTAGTGCGGAAATCCTTCCTTGGAGATGAAATATCCGAACCGGGGTTCGCTAATTCCACCCTATCTGACTCCCCACCTTCGGCCCTTCTTTTCCCTATGATCTCATCCCAACGACTGCGGATGGCTACGATATTCCGCTCAATCACGTGCGTATAAATCTCGGTCGTCTTAGAACTATTGTGCCCCAACATCTTCTGAATGATACAAGTTTAGCGTCCGGCTGTCAAGTGGGGGAATTGCCTCGTTAAAACTGTTACCGAAGGGGTCATCGGTTCCTCATAAACTGGGTTACCGAAGTCCAAAGGAGGGACCGATGACCCGTGCCAGTATAGCAGAGTTGGTGGAGACCTGGCGGCCCGAGAGATGCGCCGAGCGAAACTCGGCGACTCTTCTGAGGTATCTACGGGCCAGCCGGAAGGAGAAGACCCGGATCCTGGACGAGTTTGTAGCCCAGTCTTTTCTCAGCCGAAGATGAGCATGAAGGCGTGAGCCGTCAGGGTACTGTAGCCCGCGGAGCGAAGGAACGGAAGAGCTTGACCTTCTCCTGGTGAACAAGGAGAGCGTACTCGGTGTCGCTGTGGCGTTGGGCGATCCGTTCCAGCTCCGCCATCGTCACCCCCGGCCGCAGGTACTGCTCGGCCTGGGGCAAGCTCTTGAGCTTCTCGTACGGCGTGAGGTACGCGTCGTAGCGCTTGCGGGTCTTCCCTTTGCGGTCCACGAACTCAGTCGCGTACCCGCACGGGCGGTGGTAGTTGAGGTGGACGTTGAGGGTCTTTCTGTAGAACGCCTGGATCTTCTCTGTCTGTTCTTGAGCGATCCACCTGTACCCCATCTGCTTGCGGACGATGCTCCCGTTCTTGCCTTCCACCAGGGCCTGATCGTCTTTCGGGCGCGGCTCTTCGTGAACGCGAACCGCAGCTTCGCCAAAAGCTCCGCCACGACGCGGTTGATGGCCGCTCCGGAGAGCCGGTTATGGGCGTTGTCCACTTCCGCCGGCAGTGCCCCGATCTTCATGGGTGTAGTTGGTAGGGAACCGGTGCCGTTGGGGCTGTATTTGTGCTGTCAGAGCGTCCCCTCCACCCAGGCGTAGGTCTCCCGCCGCGCCTCTCCCCGGAAGCTCAACGTCCCACTGGACTTGAGGAACGCCGCCCTCTCCTCCATCGTCATCACCCGTGAATCGCTCACCATGACGGTCATCGCCTCCCAGATTGGGACTCACGCGTGCCTCCGCCCCACAGCGGTGCTCACCTTGCGTGAGGACCTCGGGCCTCCCTCATGCTCATCTTGCGTGAGACAACCCTCACACTGGAAGGCGCCGATTCCCTTACTAGAATAGAGCAGTTGTTCGGGCAGTCTGGAGGGACACGCTGGGTTTCCCGAAGGAGGGGACATGGATCACGCGCGACGGCGGGAGGAGCTGGGGCGGAGAATGCGGAACCGGGGGCTGGACGCGTTCCTCGTCATCAACGTGGAGCGGTCGGATCGCCCGAACCTGCGCTACCTCACCGGGTTCACGGGCTCGTTCGGGATCCTCATCGCGGGGGAAAGATCGCTCTTCGCCACCGACTCCCGCTACACGGAGCAGGCGGGGCGGGAGATCGCAGGCCTCCCCGTGGAAGAGGTCAAGGGGCGGTGGCTTCCCTGGCTCGCCGAGCGGCTGAAGGCGCTCGGGGTCGCAAAGGTTGGGATCGGTGCCCAGAGGACGAGCCTTCACGTGTACCAGGAGCTCACGCGGCTTGCGTCCGGGATCGAGTTCGTTCCCCAGACGGGGCTCGTCGAGGAGCTGCGGCGGGTCAAGTCCGAGGAGGAGATCGCGCGGATTTCCGCGGCGGCGAGGCTCACCGACGAAGGTCTGCGCTGGGTCGTGGGGAGGCTCGCGCCGGGGCAGAAGGAGCGCGATGTGGCCCTCGACCTCGAGGTCTGGTACCGCCGTCACGGGGCGGAGGGCGTGGCGTTCGACCTCATCGTGGCCGGCGGCCCGGGGAGCGCGATGCCTCACCACCGCCCCACTGACCGGGCCATTGCCCGGGGCGATGTGGTCCTGTTCGACATCGGAGCCCAGGTCAATGGGTACTGTGCGGACCTCACGCGCGTGGTGGCGGTGGGGGACCCCGGTGGGGAGGTCCGCGAGGTCTACCGCACTGTTCTGGAGGCAAACCGGGCCGGCCTGGCTGCGGTGCAGGCCGGGAGGACGGGGAAGGACGTGGACCAGGCGGCCCGGGATGTGATCGCGCGTGCCGGACACGGCGACCGGTTCGGGCACGGCCTCGGACACGGCGTGGGCCTGGAGGTCCACGAGGCCCCCACCGTCGGGCCGTCCTCCGACGACGCCCTGGAAGTCGGCACCGTGGTCACGATCGAGCCCGGGATCTACCTCCCGGGCCGGTTCGGGATCCGGATCGAGGATCTCGTGGCGGTGACCGCGGACGGGTGCCGCATCCTCTCCTCGTCCCCCAAGGACGAGCTCCTCGTGGTCTAGGATGGACCTCGCCGACCTCGCGGCGCGGGTGCGGCAGGAGACGAGGATCAACGCCTCGCCACGGGACATGGAGCGGGTCCTCGCCGCGATCCTCACCTCCGAGGACATGTGGCGGGTTCTGGAGCTGGCGGAGGTGCCGCTCCTCGTCGTCTGCAGCGCACTGCGCGCCCTCGCCGCGGAGGGCCGGGTGAGGTGGGACACGGGCCTCATCCGCCTCACGGCGGAGGGGGAGGAGGCCTGCGCTCGGTTGGGCATCGCTCCCGTCCGGACCCTGGACTGTCCCCGTTGCCGCGGCCGCGGGGTCGAGGGGGGCTTCCTGCACGACGTGGCCACCGCGTTCCACCGGATCGCCGCCCACCGGCCCGAGGCGTCCCAGGAGTTCGACCAGGGCTACGTGACGGAGGACACGACGATCGCCAGGATCGCCATGCTGTGGAGGCGCGGCGACCTTGCGGGGAAGGACCTCCTCGTCCTCGGGGATGATGACCTGGTCTCCGTGGCGGCAGCCCTCACCCGCCTCCCGCGGCGGGTGGCCGTGCTCGATGCGGACCCCCGCATCACCTCGTTCGTGGAGGAGGTCGCCTCTCAGGAGGGACTGGGGATCGAGGCCTTCGCGCACGACCTCCGCCAGCCTCTCCCGCGCGAGGTTGAGCGCCAGTTCGATGTGTTCTCCTGCGACCCCACCGAGAGCCTGCCCGGGTTCCTCCTCTTCGCGGGACGAGGGGTGTCCGCCCTCCGTGGCCCGGGGAGCGCGGGGTACCTCGGGCTCACCCACGCCGAGGCGTCGCTCGCCAAGTGGCGGGCGATCCAGGAGGAGCTTCTCGCCTGGGGAGCGGTGCTCACCGATCTCCGGGACGGGTTCCACACGTACGTGAACTGGCCGTACGTGGAGGCGATGCGGGGTTGGGAACACCTCCCCGTGCGGCGGGTGCCGGGGAGGCTCGAACCATGGTACAGGTCCGCTCTCGTGCGCATCGAACTCGTCACGGAGGCGAAGGTCGAGCTCGGGTGCGTCCCCGGGAACATCTTCCTCGACGACGAGGCGGCGACCACGTGACCGGCAACGGGAGGAAGGGCGACAGGAGGAGGTGCTTCCCCTATAATGCGCGTAACGATGGCTCGTCAGAATAAGCAGGTGGGAGAGATCGGGGAGCCCGAACCGGGAGGAGGACGGTTTATCCCCCGCCGGGCGTTCTTCACCCGGGGTGTGGGGCGCCACAAGGAGGAGCTTCGCTCGTTCGAGCTCGCCCTCCGTGATGCCGGGATCGAGAAACTGAACCTCGTCCACGTGTCGAGCATCATCCCCCCCGGGTGCAAGATCGTCCCCCGCGCCGAGGGGCTGCGGGCGCTTGAGCCGGGACAGATCGTGTTCTGCGTGTTCTCGCGCTGTGTCTCAAACGAGCCCCATCGGCTGATCGCAGCGTCGGTGGGGTGTGCGATCCCCGCGGATCGCACCGCCTACGGCTACCTCTCCGAGTACACCTCGTTCGGGAAGAAGGAGCAGCAGGCGGGGGACCATGCCGAGGACCTCGCCGCCTCGATGCTCGCCTCGACCCTCGGGATCGAGTTCGATGACGAGCTCGTCTGGGACGCGAAGAAGGAGATCTGGAAGATCTCCGGCAAGATCGTGCGCACGATGAACATCACCCAGTCCGCGGTCGTGGACAACAAGGGCTACACCACGGTCGTGGCGGCGGCGGTGTTCCTGCCCTAGGACCATGGACCCCACCAAGCACGACTACCTCCGGACCCCGGTGGAACAGCTCGACCCGCGGGCGTTCGACCTCGTCCCCCTCCTCGACGCGATGGGGAGGACCGCGTTTCAGGCCCGCAATCTGGCCCGGGCAGCCCATACCTACGATCGGATGCTCTCGGATCCGGACTGCACGATCATTCTCTGCCTCGCCGGATCCCTCGTCAGCGCCGGCCTCGGGCGGACGATCTCCGTCCTCCTCGAACACGGGATGGCCGATGCCGTCGTGGCCACGGGGGCGAACATCGTGGATCAGGATTTCTTCGAGGCCCTTGGGTTCCACCACTACCTCGGGAGCCCCGATGTGGACGATAACGTCCTCCGCGAGCTCCACATCGACCGGATCTACGACACGTTCATCGATGAGGATGAGCTACGGGTCTGCGATCGCACGGTGACGGAGATCGCGGACGCCCTCCCTCCCCGTGCCTATTCGTCGCGGGAGTTCATCCGGGAGATGGGGCGGTGGCTCGTCGCGCGCGGGATGGGGGAGGGCTCGATCACCCGCCTTGCCTACGAGAATGGCGTTCCCATCTTCTGCCCAGCGTTCTCCGACTCCAGCGCCGGGTTCGGCCTCATCCTCCATCAGTGGCACCACCCGGACCGGCACGTGGCGATCGACTCGGTGAAGGATTTCCTCGAGCTGACGAAGATCAAGATCGCGGCGCGGGAGACGGGCCTCGTCATGGTGGGGGGAGGGGTCCCCAAGAACTTCGCCCAGGACGTGGTCGTGGCGGCGGATGTCCTCGGGGTCGATGCCCCAATGCACAAGTACGCGATCCAGATCACGGTGGCCGATGTGCGGGACGGAGGCCTGTCCGGCTCGACCCTCAAGGAGGCGAGCTCGTGGGGGAAGGTCGCCCAGGGTTTTGACCAGATGGTGTTTTCCGAGGCGACGCTCGCCCTCCCGCTGCTCGCAAGCTACGTCTACCACAAGGGCTCGTGGAGGGGGCGCACCGCGCGACGGCTGAGCGATGCGCTGGACGCCGCGTCGGTGCCCACCCGAGGCTAGCCCCCCTACGTTGGAGGGGAACGCTCCCTTCACTACAATCCCCACGCGTGACTCGGGACGGGCTGGGCCCACCCCGCAGGGAGCGGTGAGGGCCACTCGTTTTGTCTCAACCTACGTCACAGGGGGTGAACGATGCGTGGACTGGGACGGCAGCTTGTGGTCGAGCTGTGGGATTGCACTCAGAACACGAACGATGCCGAGGCGATCCGGGAGGGCCTCTATCGGGCGGTGGAACGGGCCGGGGCGTCGGTGATCGGTGTCCACGTTCATCCGTTCAAGCCGCACGGGGTGTCGGGGATGGCGATGCTCTCCGAATCCCACATCTCCGTGCACACCTGGCCGGAGATCGGGTACGTCGCGGTGGACGTGTTCACCTGCGGGGAGGACGTGACCCCCGAGGGGGCGGTGGAGGTGCTCCGCGATCTGTTCCGGCCCGAGCGGACAAGCGTGATCGAGATCCGGCGGGGGCTCCAGTGAGAGGCGGGGCGTGGGTGACGGAAGAGCAGGCCCCCGGGGTTCGGTTCTCGCTGGCCGTGGTGGAGCCCATCCTCCACCTCCGCACCCCACACCAGGAGCTCGATCTGGCCCGGACCCACGCGCTGGGGCAGGTGCTCACCCTCGATGGGCGGATCATGGTTACGGAACGGGATGAGGCGTTCTACCACGAGATGCTCGTCCACCCTGCGCTCCTCGTCCACGATCGCCCGGAACGGGTCCTCGTCGTGGGCGGCGGTGACGGTGGCGCGTTGCGGGCGGTCCTCTCCCATCCCCCCGTCCGCGAGGTGACCCTGGTCGAGATCGACGCGGACGTGGTCGCCTGCTGCCGAGCCCATCTCGCGGCCGTTCACGGGGGCGCGTTCGACGATCCGCGTGTGCGGATCGTGATCTCGCCCGCTGAGGACCACGTGCCCTCCTATCGGGGATCGTTCGACGTGGTGCTCGTGGACTCCCCCGACCCGATTGGGCCGGGCCGCGCCCTGTTCGCGCCACGGTTTCTCGCCGCGTGCCGGGCGGCGCTGCGTCTGGGGGGAGTGGTCGCCCTGCAGGCGGGGCCCCCGTTCTACCAGCCCCAGGTCCTCCAAGGTGCGGTGGGCGACCTGCGGGGCCTGTTCCCCCAGGTCGCCCCCTACGTCGGGTTCGTCCCGAGCTACCCGTCGGGGATGTGGGCGTACGTCCTCGCCAGCGAGCGCGACCTCGGGGCAAGTGAGGGAGACCTTGAGGAGCGGTTCCACGCGCGGGGCCTTCGCACGCGGTACTACACCCCGCGGGTTCATCGGGCGGCGTTCGTCCTCCCCCGGTTCGTGGAGGAGCTCGTCCGAGGCGCGGAGGGACGATGATCGGGCCGCTGCGGTTCCTCGGGCTGGACACGCCGCTTGAACGGGCGCGGGTGGCGATCCTTGGGGTGCCCGTCGAGCGCACCGTGTCCTACCGCGGCGGGCCGGCGCAGGCCCCGACCGCGATCCGCGCTGCGTCGGACTCGATCGAGCTCTACTCGCACCTCTTCCGGTGCGATCTCGCCCACGTCGGGGTGTGCGATCTCGGCGATGTGGATCCCCATGCGTCCCTGGCGGAGATGCTTCACGCCACGGAGGCCGAGGTGGGACGGATCCTTGATCTCGGGAAGGGGATCGTCGTCCTGGGGGGGGAGCACACGGTGGCGCTCCCCGCGGTCCGCGCGGCGGCGGGCCGTGGTTCCGTCCAAGTGGTGGCGCTCGATGCCCACACCGACCTGCGTGAGGAGTACGGAGGGGAGGAGGTGGCCCACGCCACCGTGCTGCGGCGGGTGAGTGAGGTCGCGGCGCGCCTCGTGATCGTGGGGGCGCGCTCGTTCTTCGGGGAGGAGGTCGGAGAACCGTTCTTCGCCCCGCCGGAGGGGATTGCGGACCGGCTCTCTCCCCGCCTCCCCGTGTGGCTGACCCTCGATCTCGATGCCCTCGATCCCGCCCTGTGCCCCGGGGTGACGAACCCCGAACCGGGCGGGCTCACGTATGGGGACGTGATCGGGATCTTCCGCACCCTGGGTCGGTTCCGGGTGGTGGGGATGGACCTCGTCGAGCTCGCCCCGCCGTTTGACCCGTCCGGCGTGTCGGCGATCACCGCAGCCAAGCTTGTTCTGGAAGCGATCGCCGCGTTTTGGGGCCGTAGCGTAGGTGAGGACGCCCGCCGCGGCTGACGGGCTAGGGGAGGGCCGGGCGAGCGAGGAGCTCCTGGACCTCGGCGGCGGTGGGGAAGGAGAGCGGCCCCCCCTGCCGCGCGGCGGCGAGGGCCGCGGCGGCCGTGGCGAACCCCGCTGCCTCGTACGGCCCCCGCCCGCCGGCGAGCTTCACGGCCAACGCTGCCCGGAACGCGTCGGCCGCCCCGGTGGGATCCACCACGGGCAGGCTGTGGCCGGGGAAGCGGGTCGCGCCCGCCCCCTCGATCAGGTAGGCCCCATCCGGGCCAGCGGTGATCACCACGCTCCGCACCCCGCGGGTGAGGAGGGCCTGTCCAGCCCGGGCCGCCTCCTCGGGGCTGCTCCCCGCTGTCGGGGAGGCCAACGCCTCCCGGCTCCCGACGAGGAAGTCCACCCGCTCCCAGGGGAGCGAAAGATCGCGGGGCGGAATCGGGTGCAGGACGACGATCGGCCGGGCGGGGGGGAGACCGGCGAGGAGGGAGACAAGCGCCGGGGCGGGGATGGCGAGGTCGAGGAGCACGGCATCCGCCTCTCGGATGGGGGGAAGGAACCGCGCAATGTACGCTTCGTCCACCCCTCCGTTCGCCCCCCCGGCCTGGGCGGCGAGGAACTGGCGGGTGGGCTCGATGAGGAGGAGCGACGCGCCGGTGGGGTCCCGCACCGAGCGCTCCACGGCCGCGATCTCGACCCCTGCTCCGCGGAGGGAAGAGAGGATCTCGTCCCCGAACGGATCTGCTCCCACGCGGCCGTACAGGGTGACCTCGGCCCCGAGGCGGGCCGCGGCGATCGCCTGCAGCGTCCCCGTCCCCCCGGGCTCGCGCCCAACGCCCCGACTGGGGACCATCTCCCCAGGACGGGGAAGGCGGTCTACCTCCGCCACGAGGTGGATGCTGAGCGTCCCGAGCACGGCGATCTTCACAACGGGACCGTCTCGTGCCAATCCGCGATGTGTGTCCGGCAGCCCGCAGACGCGAGCCGCGCGGCGAGGGAGTCGAACGCGGGGGGCTCCCCATGGACGAGGAACACCTCGCGCGGATCGGCATGAAGCGTCCAATCGACGAGGATCGGGAGGTCAGCGTGGGCGGACAGGCCCTCGATCTTGTGGACCGAGGCCCGCACCGGGACGATCGAGCCCAGGATCTCGACCCGCGATGCCCCGTCCGCGATCTCCCGTCCGAGGGTCCCCATCGCCTGGTAGCCCACGAACACGAGGGCTGACTCCGGGCGGGGGAGGTTATCGCGGAGGTGGTAGAGGACGCGTCCCCCCGTGCACATCCCCGATCCGGCGATGATGATCGCTCCCGAGTCCTCTCCGATCTTCTTCGACGCCTGTCGGGTGAGGGTGTACTCGAGGAGCTCGAAGTCGAACGGATCCTCGCGCCTCTGGAACAAGCGCCGGGCGGGGGACGGGAACCGCTCCGAGTACCGCTCGAAGATCCGCGTCGCCTGCGTGGCGAGGGGGGAATCGAGGTAGATCGGGCAGCTTGGGATTCTTCGCTCCTGCCACAGTCGGAAGAGGAGGTAGAGGACCTCCTGGGTCCGTTCGAGGGCGAACGAGGGGATGACGACGTTCCCGCCGGCGGCGAGGGCATCCACGATCGCGTCGCGGAGCTCCGCCACCGACGCTTCAAGGGGAGGATGTTCCCGATTGCCGTACGTGGACTCCAGCACCACGATGTCGGCCTTGGGTGGGTAGGATGGGTCCTCGACGAGGGGCTTGCCGCGGTTGCCGAGATCGCCCGAGAACACGACCGTCTTCCCCTCCGCGTGGAGCTCCACAAACGCCGCCCCCAGGATGTGGCCCGCATCATGGAACCGGAGGCGGACATCCCCGTTCAGGGCGATCTCCTCCCCGTACTCGAGCTGGGTCCCAAAGAGGTCGAGGGAGGCGAGGGCGTCGGCCGCGGTGTAGAGGGCGTCCTCTCCTTCTTCTTCTTGGATCCGGGCGGCGTCCATGAGCATCGCGTGGGCGATGTCCCGCGTCGGCCGGGTGCAGATCCCACGGCCGCGGAACCCCTCCCGGAACAGACGCGGGACGAGGCCGAGGTGGTCGAGGTGGCCATGGGTGAGGACGAGCCAGTCCACTCCCTTAGGGTCGAATGGGAACGGGGCTGTGTTGCGGGCCTCGAGCTCCGGGGGCCCCTGGAACATCCCGCAGTCGATGAGGATCCTCAGGTCTCCTACCTCGAGGTGGAAGCACGAACCCGTCACCGTGCCTGCCGCTCCGGCGAACGTCAGCTTCATCGCGCCCTCGTCAGTGGGAACCCCGGGCGTGGACCGTGGCCTGACACCGCGGGCACGTGGCGCTGGTGAGATGGGCGTCGAACTCCTCCCGGAACCCGACGAGGGCGCTGCGCACGGGAAGGGCCACCGATTGCCCGAGGGGGCACAGGGAAGCGGCCCGCATCGCGTCCACGATCCGCACCATCTGGTCGAGCGTCCCCCCGTCCGCTGTCCCCGCCTGGAGGGAGGAGATCAACCGCACCAGGACGTCGGTCCCGCTCCGGCAGGGGGCGCACTGGCCGCACGACTCGTGGCGGAAGAACCGCAGCACGCTCGCCAGCATGTCCACCATGCAGGCCGACTCGTCCAGCACGAGCACCGCCCCCGACCCGAGGGCGGCGGCCCGCTCGGCCAACGCGTCGAAGTCGAGGCGGACATCGAGCTCGCGCGGGGGGAGGAACGCCCCCGCCGCCCCGCCGATGAGGACGCCGTGGAGGGTCCGGCCGGGGAGGAGCCCCCCTCCCAGTTCGTAGATGAGGGTGCGGAGGGTGGTCCCCATCTCCACCTCGACCAACCCGGGGTAGCAGACGTTCCCGAGGATCGTGTACACCTTCGTCCCGGGGCAGCCGGGGGTGCCGAGGGTGCGGTACCATGCCGGGCCGCGGCGGATGATGTCCGGGACGTTCGCCAACGTCTCGACGTTGTTCACGACGGTCGGCTTCCCCCACAGCCCGTAGGTGACGGGGTAGGGGGGACGGATGCGCGGCCAGCCCCGCTTCCCCTCCAGGGACTCCAGGAGCGCTGTCTCCTCGCCGCACACGTAGGCGCCCGCCCCGGGGCGGACCTCGACCCGAAACGAGAAGTCCGTATCGAACACGCGCTCCCCCAGGACCCCCAATGCCTCCGCATCCGCGATTGCCCGCTCGAGGCGGGCGATGGAAAGCCGGTACTCGCCGCGGACGTAGATGATGCCGACGTGGGCCCCCACCGCGTACCCAGCGATCGCCATCGCCTCAAGCAGCCGGTGCGGGTCGCCCTCCAGGATGAGGCGGTCCTTGAACGTGCCCGGCTCTCCCTCGTCGGCGTTGCACACCACGTACCGTTCCCGATCGGAGGCGGTGCGGACCGCGGACCACTTGATCCCCGTCGGGAAGCCGGCCCCGCCGCGCCCTCGCAGCCCGGAGCGCTTCACGAGGTCGAGGACGTCGTCGGGCGACAGCACGGTGACGGCCCTCCCCAGCGCCTCGTACCCCCCGGTGGCGATGTATTCCTCGATCCGCTCCGGGTTGATGGCCCCGCAGTTGGAGAGGACAACCCGCGTCTGGCGGCCGAGCACGTCCGCCGGCCGCGCCACCGGGGCCATCGTCGGGAGGCGTAACCTCGCCACGGGGCGGCCCTTGAGGAGGTGCTCCTCCGCGATCGGGCGCGCGTCGGCCGGCGTGACGCCGGCGTAGTACACCCCGTCCGGCTGCACGGCGAGCACGACCCCGTGCCCGGAGATCCCGAGTGACCCCGTCTCCACCACCTGGACCTCGCCCTCCAGGCCGAGGTCGGCGATCGCCGCGCGCAACGCAAGGATGACCTCCTCCACGCCCGCCAACCGGGCCTCGTCGTCCACCCCCACGAGGACGTGCGCTCGGGCGAGGCTCATCGCTCCCCCCGGTACCGGGCCAGCGTCTCCCGCACCCGCGCCGGGGTGAGGTTCCCCACGACCTCATCGTCCACCATCATCACCGGCGCCACCCCGCACGCCCCGAGGCAGCTCGTCAGTTCGAGCGTGAAAAGGCCATCGGGCGTGGTCTCCCCGATGTCCACCCCGAGGACCCGCCGCAGCTCGGCGAGGGCCGACCATGCTCCGGCGAGGTGACAGTTCGGTGATTCGCACAGCCGGACGATGTGCCGCCCCCGCGGGCGGAGGCTGAACATGGAGTAGAACGTGGCCGCGTCACGGACGGCCGACAGGGGGAGCCCGACGTGGGACGCCGCGAGGGCCAAGTCATCGGGGGTCAAGCAGTTCCCCGCGTTCGCCGTCTGGAGGTCGTGGAGGAGGGCGAGGAGGGCCGAAGGCGAGCGCGGGTGACGGCTGGCGATCGCGTCCTTCGTTAGCGTCTCTTCCTTCATCGGGGCTCCTTCTTCACCGCGCCGAACGGGCACGCATCGAAGCATGCCCCACAGCGGATGCAGAGCTCGTCAGCGATCCGGTACGGGGCCTTCCCCGCCGTCCCCTGGGCGGCCCCGGTGGGACAGGCGCGGCGGCAGGCATCGCAGCCGCGGCATGCTTCGGGGACGACCACGTACCGCACGAGGTTGGGGCACACCCCGGCTGGGCAGGACCGGTCCCGAATGTGGGCCAGGTATTCCTCGGGGAAGTAGCGGAGGGTGGACAGGACAGGATTGGGCGCCGTCTGGCCGAGCGCGCAGAGGGACGCGTTCTTCATCATGTCCCCGATCTCGGTGAGTCGCACCAGGTCCTGCTCCGTTCCCTCGCCGGCGACGATCCGGTTGAGGATGGCGAGCATCATCTGCGTTCCCACCCGGCAGGGGACGCACTTGCCGCATGACTCGTCGGCGGTGAACTCGAGGAAGAACCGCGCCATGTTCACCATGCACGTCGCGTCGTCGAGGACGATCACGCCGCCTGACCCCATGATCGCCCCGTGGCGGGACAAGGAGTCGTAGTCCACCGGGATGTCGAGGAGGGAGGCGGGGAGACAGCCTCCGGATGGTCCGCCGATCTGGACAGCCTTGAACTCCCGCCCGGCGGGGACCCCACCCCCGATGTCGAACACGAGCTCGCGGAGGGTGATCCCCATTGGGACCTCGACGAGGCCCGTATTGCGTACCTTGCCGGCGAGGGCGAACACCTTCGTCCCCTTGCTCTTCTCCGTCCCGACGGCGGCGAACGCCGCCGGCCCTCCCAGGACGATGTGGCGCACGTTGGCGAACGTCTCCACGTTGTTGATGAGGGTGGGCTTCCCCCACAGGCCGTGGGTCGCTGGGTAAGGGGGCCGCGGCCGGGGCTCGCCCCGCCGGCCCTCGATCGAGGCCATGAGGGCTGTCTCCTCTCCACACACGAACGCCCCTGCCCCCATGCGGAGCTCGATGTCGAACGAGAAGTCGCTCTCGAAGATCTGCGCCCCGAGGAGCCCCAGCTTGCGGGCCTGGGCGAGCGCCACCTCCAGCCGCCGGATGGCGAGGGGGTACTCCGCCCGGACGTAGACGTAGCCCCGGCTTGCCCCCACGGTGTAGGCGGCGATCGCCATCCCCTCCAGGACTGAATGGGGGTCCCCTTCGAGGATCGCCCGGTCCATGAACGCCCCCGGGTCGCCCTCGTCAGCGTTGCAGATCACGTACTTCGTGTCCCCGGCCGCCGCCCGCACGAGCTCCCACTTCGTCCCAGTCGGGAACCCCGCCCCCCCCCGGCCGCGCAACCCGGACTGCTTGACGGCGGCGATCACCTCGGCGGGGTCCAGCGTAACGACCTTCCCCAACGCCTCGTACCCCCCGGTGGCGATGTACTCCTCGATCTTCTCCGGGTCGATCGTGCCACAGTTGCGGAGGACGAGCTTCATCTGGCGGGAAAAGAACGGGATCTCCTGGGGCTGGGGGGCTCCCTCTGTCCAGAGGAGCCTCCGCACCGGGCGGCCCTTCAGGAAGTGCTCGCTCACGATCTCCGCCGCGTCGTCCGGCTTCACCCGCACGTAGAACGTCCCCTCCGGGTACACGAGGAGGACTGGTCCCAGTTCGCACGGCCCCATGCAGCCCGTCTCCACGATCTGCACCTCGGACAGGAGGTCGTGCGAGCCGAGCTCATCGAGGAGGGCTCGCTTCACCTGATCGCTCCCCGACGACTGACAGGCGGTCCCCGAGCAGAGGAGGACCTGGATGCGCCTCATGGGTTCCCCCTTTCCCCGAGGTACGCCCGCAATCGGCCCACCAAGGCCTCTGCGGCCCGCCGCGTGCGGGGGGACAACCCCTCCCCGAGCGACAGGTCGCGCGCGGGCACGGTCGCCAGCCACGCCAGAGGAGCGTGGCCGAACAGGTGCTCTGCCCACGCGAGGAGGCCGCGGGGCGTGAAGGCATGGGTCAGGGCGGGGCGATCCCCAGGGCGGACCCGTTCCCACCGCACCGGGCCCGCGCCGACCCGGGCGTCCACGAAGATCACGAGGTCGGCGACCGCCACTTGCGGGATCAGTTCTGGAACGAGGTCCTGAGCTCCCATCACCTTGACGTCGTCCGTATTGTGGAGGCGGCTGGCCACCCACAGCCCCGCGCCGTCGTCCCTCCGCAAGGGGTGGCCAAGGCCAATGATGAGGATCATGCCGCCCGCACCACCTCGTCCAGGATTTCCCCGTCCGGGCCGAGGAGGACCACCTTGAGCGGCATCTGGCCCGCGGCGTGCACCGAGCAGGAGAGGCAGGGGTCGTAGGCGCGGATTCCCCCCTCCAGCCGGTTGAGGAGCCCCTCGGTGATCTTCTGTCCATCGAGGTAGTGATGGGCGATCTGGGTCACGGTGCGGTTCATGGCGAGGTTGTTGTGGCCGGTGGACACGATGAGGTTCACCCTTTCCAGGACACCGTCCTCGTTCACCCAGTAGTGGTGGAAGAGGGTCCCCCGCGGGGCCTCGTGGACCCCCACCCCTTCTTGCTCGTTCACCCCCGCCTCGGCCCGCACCCGCGGGGAGAGGATCTCCGGGTCCTCTAGATATAGGCCGATTCTCTCCAGCGCCGCCACGATCTCGATGAGGCGGGCATAGTGGTAGTGGAACGAGCTCGTCACCGCCTTCCCGTCCGCGGTGGCGCGGAAGCGGGTGAGGGCCGCGTCGGCGAGCGGGGTCCCGATCCGATCACAGCAGTTGAGGCGGGCGAGCGGCCCCACCCGGTACAGCCCGTCCGGGTACCCTGCTTCCTGGAAGTACGGGAACTTGAGGTAGCTCCACCCCTCCACCGCTTCCCCGATGTACTCGGGGTAGCGCGCCGGGTCGAGGCCATCCGCGACGATCGCGCGGTCGGCATCCACGAACCGGATCCTCCCCCCGTGGTGCTCCCACGCCCCATCCTCCCCGACGAGGGACATGAACAGGGATGGGAAATCCCCGAACGAACGGACCTCCTCCGCCCACCCTGGCACGCTCTTCTCGTACAGGGCAAGGGCATCCTGGGCGATGCGCATCGCCTCAGGGAGCTTGGCCGCCAGCCGATCGCGGGCTTCCGCGGTCAGGGGGGCCCGCACGCCCCCCGGGACGGCCCACGCGGGGTGGACCCGCCTCTCGCCGAGGGAGGAGATGATCTCCTGGCCATACGCGCGGAGGCGGATCCCGTTCAGGGCGAGCTGAGGGTCTGCCGCAGCGAGGCCGAACACGTTGCGTGCTTTGGGATCGGAATCCCATCCGAGGAGGAGATCGGGGGAGGAGAGGTGGAAGAAGGACAGGGCATGGGATTGCACGTACTGGCCGAGGTTCATGAGCCGCCGCAGCTTGTCCGCGGCCCGTGGCGGGCGGACGGCGAGGATCGCGTCGCCGGCCTTGGCCGAGCACAGGAGGTGGGACACGGGACAGATCCCGCAGATGCGGGCGGTGAGCGCCGGCATCTCCCACAGGGTGCGGCCGCGACAGAACCGCTCGAAGCCACGCCCCTCCGTGACATGGAACCGAGCCCGGCTCACCTTGCCGGCACGGTTCAGTTCCACCGTGATCAGGCCGTGGCCCTCGATTCGCGTTACGGGTACTTTGATCTCGCGCAAAGGCACCCCCTGCGTCATCCGAACCGGAGGTCCGCGCCGGTGAGCTCGGGCCTCTTCCCGGCGAGGAGCCCCTGGAGGAACACCCAAATCCGGTCCGCCGGTGGTGGACACCCCGGCAGGAAGCGGTCCACGGTCACGATGGCGTGGAGGGGGAGCGCTTGGGGAAGGAGCTGCGGGACATCGCCCTCCTCCAGCCCGGGGACCTCGCCCTCCCCGTACACCGTTCGCAGCACTTCCTCGCGGTGGATCGGATTGCGGAGCGAGGGGACGTTCCCCGTGACCGCGCAATCCCCGAACGCCACGAGGATCTTCGTCTTCCGCCGCATCTCCGTAAGGAGATGCCGCTGCTCGCTGTTCCCGATCGCGCCTTCGACGAGGAGGACGTCCACGTCGTCGGGGTACTCCTTGATGTCCACGATCGGCGAGTACACGAATTCCACCTTCGTTGCCAGCTCCAGGAGCCGCTCGTCGAGGTCGAGGAACGACATGTGGCACCCCGAGCAGCCGGAGAACCAAACCGAGGCGACGCGGACCTTAGGCACGGGGCCTCCTTTCTGTGATCTCCGCGAGGAGGGCGGGCCGCTTCTCCTGCTCGGCGGTGATCTTCCCCTTCTCGAACAGGGCGCCGGTGGGGCATGCCTGGACGCATTTCCCGCACCCAGTGCAGGTCACCGATCTTCCCCACGGGTCGCCGAGATCGGCCTCGACCAGGGTGTGGACCCCCCGCCCCGCGAATCCCCACGTGAACGCGCCCTCCACCTCCGCGCACGCCCGCACGCAGCGGCCACAGAGGACGCACCGGTTGTGGTCGATCCCGAACTTGGAATGGCTCGCATCGACCGCCAGGGCGGGGAAGCGGTAGGGGAAGGTCACGTGATCCATCCCGAGTTCCGTCGCGAGGTCCTGGAGCTCACAGTGCCCGTTGGAAACGCAGAACGCGCAGATGTGGTTCCGTTCAGCGAACAGAAGTTCGAGGATCGTCCGGCGGAGGGAGGTCAGCCGGTCGGAGTTGGCGACCACGTCGAGGCCCTCCTGGGCCGGGGTGGCACACGCGGGGACGAGTTTCCCGTTCCAGTTCCGGATCTCGACCAGGCAGAGCCGACACGCGCCGACTGGACATAGCGCCTCGAGATGGCAGAGGGTGGGGATGCGGACCCCGGCCGCACGCGCGGCGTCGAGGATCGTCTGCCCGGGCTCGGCCTGGGCCGGGACATCGTCAATGCGCAGGTTGATCATTCGTCACCTCCCGTGCCTCCACCACCCGCTCGGAGAGGGGGCGACCGTTGACCACGTGTTCGGCCACGATCCGCCGGGCGAAGGCCTCGTCCACTTCCCCGTAGATCGTGATCCGGGTCGGTTCGTGGACTTCCACGATCGGCTCTTGGGCGGCGAGCCCCTTCTCCCCGGTCTGGGTGACGACCACATCCCGGAGGTCGCGGCGGGCGACCTCGTCCAGGATCGCCCGCAGGGTCTGGCGGGCCCCGGCGGCGATGCCCGATGTGCCCATGCCGACCACGATCTTCACCCGGGACGGCCCCCCGCGGAGCCGCAGCTCGGCCTCCGCTCGCTCCCGGATCCTCCTCAGCTCATCGAGCTTCATTTGTCCTCCTTCAGCCCAACCGCGTCCATCCCTTCCCGGAGGGCCTCCTCCAAAAAACAGAGCACCTCGGGGTGGGTCAGCGGGATGTCCCCGATGCGCTCACGGATCTCGCCTGTACAGAGCCGCCACGTCCCCCGATCATCGCTGAGCTCGACCGTGAACTCAACCCCGGGGCTGGTGGCGATGAGGGGGGCGAGGGTGCCCGCGAGGTCCCCCAGGGGAGGGCGATCGGGGTGGTCCCATCCCAGGCGAGCGCGGACCCGCGTTCCCCCCTCCGGCCGCGTCTCCACCGCCCAGCTCCCCCCCGTCTCCTCCGCCGTCTGGGCGAGGAGGGGGAGGCCAAGGCCGACCTGCGATCCCTTTTTTGTCGTGTAGAAGGGGTCCATCACTCGGGCGAGCTCCGGCTTCGGTATCCCCGCCCCATCATCGGAGACCTCGATCAGGAAAGAGTCACCGCATCGGGAGAGGGAGATCGAGACGTGCCGTGCCCCAGCCCGCAGGGAGTTCTCGACGAGATCGGCGAGGTGCATCGCCAGATCCTCGATCATCCCCCGCCCTCTCGGATCTGACGGAGGATGCGCTTCGTCCTCTTGGGATCGAGTTTCCCGTAGACATCGTCGTCCACCATCATCACCGGGGCGAGGCCACATGCCCCCAGGCAGCGCACCCCTTCCACGGTGAACGCGCCGTCGGCGGAGGTTTCCTCCAGGCCAACGCCCAATTCCTCGCGGATCGCCTTGAGGATGTTCTCCGCTCCCCGCACGTGGCACGCCGTGCCCAGGCACAGGCGCAGCGTGTGCCTGCCCACCGGGTTGGTGCGGAAGAAGTGGTAGAACGTGACGACGCCCCGCACCTGGGACAGGGGCACCCCCACCACCGCGGCGACCACGGCCTGGGCCCCTGCGGGGACATGCCCAAGCTCGCTCTGGACGCGGTGGAGGGCCTGGATCAGTTCCGACGGCCGCCCCGCGTAGGCCTTGACCAGTTCCGCGACCCGGGTCTCAGTGGCTACGGTCATCCTTCCTCCTTCACTTCTCGGCTCGGCCGCACCTTCCGGCCGCCCCGGCCGCGGAACGCGTCTCGGAGCTCAGCGAGGGTCGGTGCCGCGATGAAGTACTCCGTCCACGCCCGCCCAATCTCCTCCGGGAAGTGGGCATCCGAGCCGCGCACGATCGGGCGCCCCCGCAGCGTGGGCCACGCCGCGAGCGCCTCTTCGACTGGGGTCCACGGTGCGATCTCCACCGCCTGAGGCCACTCTCCTTCTGGGAGCAGGCCCAGCACGGCGAGGAGGCCCCCCGGCACCCGCTCCACATGGGCCGGAACGGCGACCCCCCCTCGCTCCTCGACCCGGCGCACGACCTCCGCGAGCGGAAGCGCCACCGGGGAGAGGAGGAGCCGCTCCACCCGCCGCACGATCTCCTCACGCTCATCCACGACGACCTGGTCCCCGAACAGGTCCGGATCGCACGCGATATCGGGGAGGTACGAGTAGAGCTCCTCCTGGAGGAGGAGAGCGGCTTCCTCGTCGGCGAAGTACGCGAGGACTTCGACCTCTTCCGCGGTCTGAATCTCCATTCCCATGAGTACGATCGGCGCCCCGGCGGCGAGGCGCCGCACGTACCGTCCGTTCTCGGCCGCATTGTGGTCGCAGATCGCGATGAGATCAAGTTGGGCTCGCCGCGCCTCGGTCACGATGCGCGGCGGGGACATGGCGAGGCTCGCGCAGGGGGAGAGGGTGGAATGGATGTGGAGGTCGGCGCGCCACCACCTCATGGGTGAAGCACGCGGTAGAGCTTCCCCGCGACCACGAACGCGGGGTCTGCGGAGAGGAACAGGTTGACCCGTTCCTGGGCGGCACGGGCGATCACGTCCGGGGTGGGGCGCAGGCCCCGCGGGAACACGATCCCCGCGACATCGCGGAGCTTTCCTACCGCAACCACGTTGAGGTGGCGCTGGTGGGTGATCCAGAGGTCCCCCGCCTGGGCGTGGGCGAGGACGTCCGAGAGGAGATCGGAGCAGTAGCCGCCCCGGACATCCCGGGTGAGGTCAGCGCCGACGAGGGTCTCCCAGCCTAGATCCGCCACGATCTTCGCAACCTCCATCCTCCCTCCTTAGAAGAACGGGACCCCGAGGAGGATGGTCGCTCGGACCACGGTGCCCTCCCCGACGCGCGATCGGATCTCGAATAGATCGGAATTCTGTTCCATGTTGTTGATCCCAAGCCCCGCCCCGAACCCGAGCTCGCGCGCCCAGTCGGGGGCAGTGGAGTACCCAGGTTGGCTCACCAGTTCCACGTCAGCGATGCCCGGTCCGTCGTCGGAGAACAGGAGCTCGACGCGGTCCTCCTTCACGAGGAGGATGACCCGTCCACCATGGGAGTAAAGGACGATGTTCATCTCCCCCTCGAAGCAGATCACGCTCGCCCGCCGCACCACGTTGGGGCTCATCCCCAGGGCGAGGAGCTCGCGGCGGACCTCGGTGGACACCGTACCAGCCTGCTCCAGGTCGCGGGGGGCCACCGGGTAGATCCGTCTAAGAACGAGTGGCGTCCGGGGGGGCATGGTCGAGGGGCATTTGTTTGCGCTGCGCCGCGTGCAAACCAGCTTTGTAGAGGATGCCGCACGTCTCGAACATGATCCGGCGGGTGGCGAGGAGGGGGATCCCCGTTCCCATCGCGTACTCGACCGTGGCAGTGGCCGGCAGCTTCCCGCGCACGAACAGGACGGCCCCCATGTTCATGACCTCGGCGACCCGCACCACCTGGGGGGTGATCATCCCCGTGATGAGGAGCACGCCTTCTTCTTGGACCATCGCCAGGACGTCGGAGAGGAGGTCCGCGGCGAAGGCGCGGCTCACTTCCCGTTCCGCCTGATCGGCGCCGGTGATGAACTCGGCCTCAACGAGCTCTGCGATCTCCCGTAGCTTCACCGCCCCTCCTCACGCCCCAAACTTCGGGCCCAGGTCACAGTACCCGAGGAGCTGGGGCACGAGCCGGCCCGCGAACCGGCCGAGCCCGCCCCGGCCCGCGGCCCGCTCCCCGAACGCCCTGCTCCCGTCCGGTCGCACCGCCGGTCCCACGAACAGCACAGGCACCGGGTCCGCAGTGTGCTCGCCCACCGCCGGGGGGGTGGTGTGGTCCCCCGATACGCAGAGGTGGACGGCATCCCACGGGAGGTCTGCGAGGAGCGGGGCGAAGAACTCCCGGTCAGCGCGCTCGATGAACTGCCGTTTCGCCTGCGCATCCCCGTCATGGGCGGCATTGTCCGTGCCCTTGATGTGGACGAAGATGAGCGCGGAATCCTCCCGGGCCGATAGAGCGGCGCGGGCCTTGGCGCGGAGGTCGGTCTTGAGGTCGCCGGTCGCCCCGGGAACGTCGAGCACGGTGAGGCCGGCCAGCCGCGCCACCCCCTTGTACAGGGCTCCGCCGGCGATGCATACCCCCCGGATCCCGTACTCATCCGTGACCGGCCGGAGGTGGGGCATCGCCGCCGCCCCGCGGAGGAGGATCGCGTTCGCCGGAAGCTCGCCGCGGCGGGCTCGCTCCCGGTTCAAGGGGTGGTCGCGCAGGGCCTCGTGCGCGCGGCGGGTGAACGCGTTCACGATCTCCGCGGTCCTCCGCGCCCCTGCCTCATGCCCTTCCGCCCGGCTCACCGGGACGCCGACCGCGTGAGGGTCCGTCTCCGAGACGGCGGGGGAAAGCCCCGGCCCCCGCAGGACGAGGGCGCCCCGGTGCTCGGTCGAGGCGCGGAAGAAGAACTCCACCCCGAAATCGTCGAGCCGGATCCCGTTGATCGCCTCCTCGAACGGCTTCCCATCCGGGAGCCGCCCCGCGCGCCGATCGAGGACGATGAGCTCCCCGTCCCGTTCCTCCACGGTCGCGAAATTGGCCCGGAAGCAGACGTCGCCCCCGCGGACGTCCATCCCGATCCCGAGGGCCTCGAATGCCCCGCGGCCCGTGTACACGCGCTGCGGGTCGTAGCCGAAGATGGAGAGGTGGGAGGTGTCGGATCCCGGCCGGACGCCGGGGGCGACGGGGTCCATCAGGCCGAGCGCGCCGCGGGCGGCGAGGCGGTCCAGGGCCGGGGTCACGGCCCGTTCGAGGCACGTCGCCCCATTCAGGTCCGTGGGCCGCCCGGCGAGCCCGTCTAGGATGACAAGGATCCCAGTCATCTTCTTCATCCCTGGCTACCTGTCCTGGATCTCGCCGAGGAGCTCCACGGCCCGGAGCTTGACGTACCCGTTATCGAGGGCAGCCTCCCCGAGCGGGGCATCGATGATCTGCTGGAGCTCCTCCCGCGCCTGGGCCCATTCCCCGGCGGGAATGAGGTAGTACTGAGCGAAGAAGAACCGGTTCTCGAGGTAGTCGGGGTAGGAGGCGATGGCCTCCCCAAGCAGGGTCCGCACCTTCTCCGGGTCCTTGGAGAACGGGTGCTCGGCCCAGTATGCGGCGAGGGCCCGCAACGGGCCGCCGTAGATGTACCCCCGATCGAGCTCCAGACACCGCTCGATCAAGGCCACGAGCTTCTTGTCATCGCCGCGCAGCGCGGCGGCCACGAGCCCCATCCCCCCTCCCAGCTCGACCTTCCGCGCCCAGTTCGAGTACGTCCAAAAACAGGCCGCGATGTCCGTGCTCGTCCGCACGGCCTCGACGAACCCCTTTTCCTTCTCGACCCGCACGAACTCGGGGTCCGCGCGGAGGGCCCGTTCCCCGTACTCCTGGCCCTTGACGTGGACATCGGCCTTCTCCTTCTCGGGGAGGAAGATGTCGGCCAGCGTGTAGTAGCAGCGGGAGAGCATGTTCAGGGCATGGGCGTAGTTTTCATCTTGGGCGAGGGCCTGCTCGTAGAGCTCGATCGCCCTCTCCAGCATCCGTTGAAGCTCCGCGGCGACACTGGGCGTGTATTGGGTCACCCAGATCTCCTCGAACAGGGCATCGCCCTGAGCGGCGAGCTCGGCCGCGGTCTCGCCGAGGGAGGGCACGACCAGCGCGGCGAGGAGGGACACGATCCAGAGTGTTCGGCGAAACACGACACACCACCTCCACAGTGGGTTTCCGGTACTATACAGACGAGGCACGGGGGCGGCAACAGGGCATAGATCAGGTTATAGTACGCGATCAGCGCGATCAAAGGAGGCACCATGGCTGTTCGAGTGGATCAAGACATGTGTACGGGATGTGGGTTGTGTTCGCAGGTCTGCCCAGAGGTGTTCGAGGTCGGCGATGACGGGTACGCCCACGTGATCAAAGGAGCGGACCAGTCGCTCTCCTGCGTGGACGAGGCCATTGACCAGTGCCCGGTCGGGGCGATCAGTAGGTAGCTGGAACGGGCGGGCCTCGACCGTGGCCCCGCCTTACGGCCCATGAAACGCGTCGGCCTCGCCCTCAGCGCGGGCGGCCCGCGGGGGGTCGCCCACCTCGGCGTCCTGCGCGCCCTCGTCGAGGCCGAGATCCCCATCTGCGCCATCGCTGGGACGAGCGCAGGATCCTATGTGGGGGGGCTGTTCGCGGCGGGAGTGCCCCTCCCCGAGATCGGACAGTTGTGGGAGGAGCTGGGGTTCTGGCGAACGGCGCGGTTCCTCCTCCCCACGTTCCCGTGGCGGGGGTGGAGCTCGGGGGAGGAGCTGCGGCGCGTCCTCCTCGAGATCGTGGGGGAACGGCGGATCGAGGACCTCCCGATCCCGTTCGCCGCGGTGGCCACCGATCTTGGCTCCGGCGAGCCGGTTGCCATCCGCAGGGGGAGCCTCGCCGACGCGATCCGTGCCTCCCTGTCCGTGCCGGGCCTGTTCGTGCCCGTGGATCTGGATGGCCGAGCATTGATCGATGGCGGAGTGGCCCACCCCTTGCCGGTGGATGTGACACGGGAGCTCGGGGCGGAGGTGGTGGTGGCGGTGGACGTCCTCGTCCCCCCGGCGGAGAAGCACCTCACCCGGGTAACGGTGTTCGGCGTTCTCTTCCAGATGGCGACCATCTTTCAGAAACGGATCGCCGAGCTCGAGGTCGCCGCGATGCAGCCGGAGGTCCTGATCTCCCCTGACTTCAGCGACGGCCCGCCGACGTACGCATCCGTCGGGATGGCAGCGGAAGCTGGCTACCGGGCTGCCCAGGCCGCGCTCCCCGCGATCCGCGCTCTCGGCACGTGACCCCCACCCCGGCGACTCGGGCGGGCCTCGTCCTCACGCTCGGGGTCGTGTCCCTGTCCTGGGCGGCGGTCCTCATCCGCCTCACCGTGTCCCCCGCTGTGACCGTCGCTGCCTGGCGGATGACCCTCGCCGCGGCCCTCCTGGTCCCCCTGTGGGGGGTTCGCCGGGCCCGCCTCTCCCGGCGCGGGCTGGGGCTGGCCCTCGTTGCGGGAGGGTTCCTCGCCCTCCACTTTGCCCTGTGGACCGAGTCCCTCCGCCTCACGACGGTGGCGAGCTCGGTGGCCCTCGTCACGACGAACCCGCTCTTCGTGGGGCTCCTCTCCTCCCTCTTCCTCGGCGAGCGGCCGTCGCAGGCCTTGTGGCAGGGGATCGGCCTGTCGGTGGCGGGGGGCCTTCTCATCGGGTGGGGGGACTTCGCGCTCGGGGGAGCGGCCCTCCTCGGCGACGTGCTCGCCCTCCTCGGGGCAGTGGCCTCCTCCGCCTACCTCCTCGTCGGGCGACGGGCGCGGGACGAGGGACCCCTGGTGCCGTACGCGACCGTGGCGTACGGGATAGCAGCGGCCCTCCTCCTTGCGGGGGCAAGCGGGGGTGGCGATCCGCTCCCCCTGCCTACGGAGTGGCTTTGGATTGCGCTGCTGGCCCTCGGCCCTCAGCTCCTCGGGCACACGAGCGTGAACTGGGCGTTGCGCCGGTTCCCCGCCTCGGCGGTGGCGGTGGCGATCCTCGGCGAACCGGTGGGGGCGACCCTGTGGGCGTACCTTGTGTTCGGGGAGGTGCCGGGGATCCCCCAGGGGATCGGGATCGTCCTCGTTCTCCTCGGGATCGTGCGCGCCCTGCGCGGGGTGAGGCTCTAGCCTCCGAGTGACCCGGGAGCGGGGGGATCGTGGCTGAAGGGGGATGTGTGCTCTCTTTCGGGAGCGGGCTGCCGCGCGCGATCACGTCGAGGGCCTCACCTCTCCCCAGCGGGCGCACCTCAGGTAGCAGGCTGGATCGGGACGAGGATGTAGCCGGTGTTGAGGTCGCCAAAGCAGCGGTAGCCCGTCTCCCCCCAGTACCAGAGGTGGAGGGCGATGTGAGCGCAGAAGAGCGCGTCGAAGAGGTCCTCCACACGCTTCAGCTCCCGGCCGCGGAGCCCCCGCACCGTGATACCGTTGAGCAACCGATCCGCTTCCATCGCCGGCTCGCCCCGGGCCAGGGAGGCGAGGAGCCCCTTCAGGCGCTCGAGCTCCTCCCACTGCACCGCGGAGGGCCGGTCCCGGCGGGCCTTGTACTTGAGCGTCTTCTCCAGCCCGAACAGCTCGACCATCCCCGGGTGGGGGTACACCTCGACCACCTGACGGGTTGAGGCCTGGCGCCGGACCTTAGGCGTGTGGGCGAACCCGAGGCCACCCAGGCGGGTGACGAGGATCTCCCCCCGCACCTCGGGGCCGAGGCGGGCCCGGTTGGCGGGGTAGGCCCCTGCCTCACCCTGGCGGTACCTTTGGGAGAGGGCCCGGTCACAGGGCCTCGTCCCCCCCTCGTTGGGAACGACGAGTGGGGCATCGATCGCCACGAGGGCGCTCTCTTCTCCGACGCCTTGGGCGATGAAGGAGAGGACCTCTGCATCGCCTCCAAGCGCGCTCTCCCACACCCGGGGCCGGCCTGTGGTGCCATCCCAGTCGAGGACGACGGCCCCGGACGTGTTGCGGGGCGACCAGGCGAGATCCACCCCCACGAACCGCAATTCCCTACAGCGGCGGGGTCTCGGGCTCTGCCTCGAGGATGGACAGCTTGTATTCGCCGCTCCCCTCGCGCCGGACGATGCGGATGAACAGCTTGCATACGCCGTCGAGAAAGCACTCCCCGAGCGATTTACAGTCCACGCCGGGGTAGCAGGGGACGCGGATCGTGGAGGGGGAGGACACGTCCAGACACTGGGCGAGGACATCCCCGCACGGATCGTGAACGAGGTGTAGGTCTACGACGAGGCTCCCCGGGTCCACCCATACCAGGAAGGCATCTCCGTAACTCGCCTCGATCCTGTACCAATCCTGGTAGTCACCCTCGCCAAGCGTCCCTGAGTAGTGTCCGGGCTGGAGGAGGACGGCATCTTCTTCGCCTGGACCGTAGGACTCAGGGAGGTCCTGGCGGGCGACGGAGGAGAGATCGAGCCCGGGGAGGAGGCACTCCGCCGGCGGATCGCCGGGGGAGCAGAGGAAACCTGGGCCAGCAAGGCACGTCGGTTCGGGAGTCGGAGGGGGAGGCTCGGGCGGGGGGGGAGGGGTGGGCAGCGTGGGCAACGGGATGGGAGTGGCGGCCACGGGCGCGGCCCCGAAGGTGAGGCTGCCCCATGAGAAGCCCACGTGGGGATCGCACCCCAGCACGCGCTGGGCGACGATCACGAGTTCGGAGCTGGTGGGGAAGATCCGCGTCTCCCCCCGCACCGGATAGCCCACCAGACACTGGGCGGAGGCGGGGGGTGTGGCGCGGAGCCACAGTTCCGCGCGCTGCCAGTACGGATCGCCTGGGGAGCGGTAGTACAGGCGCACGAGGACGTCCCGTGCCGCTTGACACGTTGCGCAGAGATCGTCCGCTACCCCTTCCAGGACGAGGGGCAGGGCAGCCCCTGGTGGGACATTCGACACGTGCCAGGTGGCCGTGTCCGTCAGCCGGGCGTCGGAGAGCCAGCACTCCTCCCCCCGCTCCTCCCCTGAACAGAGGAACGCATCCGTCTGCACCGCCCATCCCCACGAAGGCAGGGCGAGGCAGCCCAGCGCGAAGGCGATCAGGGATATCCGTCTCACCACCCACCACCCCCTTCGGAACGGAAGCCATTCTAGGGCGCGAGGGGGGGCAGGGGCAAGTGGGATGCCCTTCCACCCGCCGCAGGCCACCGGGCAATGCTGGGTTCCGGTTGCCCACCGGGCGAACAGGTCAGGTCACAACGCCGCCTCGACCTCGGCCCGGAGGGCGTCCTTCACCCCGGAAGGGGCGAACGAAGCCGCGGCGCTCGCGATGAGGAGCGCCCGCACCTCGTCCCGGCCGAGGCCGAACGTGTCCACGACTCGCCACAGCTCCTCGGTCGCGGAGGTCTGGGACATGAGCCGGTTGTCCGTGTTCACGGTCACTGGGATCCCCAACTCGAGGTAGCGCTGGAGGGGGTGATCGGAGAGGGAGTGCATGAACCCCGAGATCTGGAGGTTGCTCGTCGGACAGGTCTCGAGCGGGATCCGCCCCGCGCGGACCCTCTCCTCCACGGCGGGGTCCTGGAACAGGTACACCCCGTGCCCGATCCGCTCCGCCCCTAGATCGAGGGCCTCCCCGATGTGCTCCGGGCAGCAGCCCTCCCCAGCGTGGAGGGTTACGTGAACGCCCGCCTCCTGGGCGAGGTGGATTGCCTCGGCATGGGGGAGGAGGGGGAACCCCCGCTCGGGGCCAGCGAGGTCGAATCCCACCACCCCCTGGTCGTGGTATCGGCCAGCGAGCCGGGCCACCTTCGCCGACCGTTCCGTTGGCTCGTTCCGCATCGCGCACAGGATGAGTCCGGTGGAGATGCGGAGTTCGGTCTCGGCGCGCCGCATTCCGGCCAGCACTGCCTCGACGACCGCGCTCGGGCTCAGGCCCCGCCGCAGGTGGAGGAGGGGAGCGAATCGGATCTCGATGTAGATCACGTTTTCGCTCGCCGCGTCCTCACAGAGCTCCCACGCCGCCCGTTCCAGGGCCTTTGCTGTCTGGAGGAGGGCGACCGTGATCCGGAACGCCTCCAGGTACTCCTCGAGCGGACAGGGCACGGGGGGGAGGACAGCCACCTCCACCTCGGTGGCGATGCGTGGCCGGTGCCGCATGGGCAAGGCATCCCACAGCTCGCGCACCGTCCCGGGGCGGAGCGAGCCGTCGAGGTGGACATGGAGGTCGAACTTCGGCAAGCGGGCCACCGTCTCCCGGCCAAGGACGCGGTCCATACCCTGATCGTAGCCTGTCCCCGCGCTCATGTCAGGGCCAGTTGACGGCGTGGCGGATCCCGTCCCTCCGGCAGCGCGGGGTCGGGTGCTGCTTTATGTGCCCTGTACGCTACACTGGGGCTCATGGTGTGGGACGTGGTGGTCGTGGGAGGGGGGCCGGCGGGCCTGTTCGCGGCCGTGTCCGCGGCGGAGGGGGGGGCGCGGACGATCGTCCTCGAGCGGATGCCCACCCCTGGCCGCAAGATCCTCGCCTCCGGCGGGGGGCACTGCAACCTGACGCACGGGGGGGAGATCGCGGACTTCCTTGACCACTACGGAGGGGGAGATCGTCCGGGCGCCGGGGGGCGGTTCCTGCGGCCGGCCCTGTACGCGTTCTCGAACGCGGCCCTCGCGGCCTACTGCGCTGAGCGGGGCGTTCCCGTGGTGGAAGATCGAGATGGCCGCGTGTTCCCCGCTTCCCGCCGGGCGCAGGATGTGCTCGACCTCCTTCTCAGGGAGGCCCGCCGCGAGAGGGTGGAGATCCGAACGGGCGTCCGGGCCCGGTCTGTGGAGGCAAAGCGGGGAGGGTTCGTCGTCCGGGCTCGTGACCGTGGCCAACCGGTGGCCGGCGGACGGACCGTCATCCTCTCCACCGGCGGCCGATCGTACCCGGCGCTCGGGGCCACCGGCGACGGCTATCGCCTTGCTGCGTCGCTCGGGCACCGGATCGTCCCACCCCACCCCGCGCTCGCCCCGCTCATCATTGAGCGGGACGCGTTTGCTCCGTTCGCGGGTTGTGCTGGGGTCTCGCTCCCGGGCATGGCAGTGGCCGTCGTTCGCGACGGATGGCGTAAGGCTGAGGCGAGGGGGGATGTCCTGTTCACCCATCGTGGCCTCTCCGGCCCCGCGGTCCTCGACCTCTCCCGCCACGTCCGTCCCGGGGATGAGCTGCGCGTCCCACTTCTTCCGAGCGGGGGCGATCTCCCCGCCGTAGCGGAGGGCCTGGGAGCGCGCATTGAGGAGCATGGGAAGCGGACCGTGGTCCGCATCCTCCACGAGATGGGCGTCCCCGAACGGCTGGCTCGGTCCGTGGTCGTTGCCCACGGCCTCGCCCCGGGGACGAGGGCGGCGAACCTGCCACGGGGTGCCCACCGCGCTTTGGCGCTGAGCCTCGCCGGGGGCCGCACTTTGGGGCACCCGTTCCCCGTTCTCGCGCTCGGGGGGTGGAACGAGGCGCTCGTCACCCGGGGCGGGGTCCGCCTGAGCGAAGTGGATCCGAAGACGATAAGGAGCCGGCTCGTTCCGGGCCTGTTCTTTGCCGGCGAGATCCTCGATGTGGATGGCGATACCGGGGGCTACAACCTCCAAGCCGCCTTCTCCACCGGCCATCTCGCTGGGCGGAACGCAGCGCGGATCGCCCTCCCTCATGATTCTCCTCCGGGAGCGGTGGGGCCAGCAGGGCGATCCTCCGCCTGAGGGAGCCATGGGGTTCCCTGGGCCAAGATCAAGGCCCGCGCGGCGAGCCTTAGCGTGAGGGTGGGAGAAAGCGAGAGAGGAGAACAACCAGGGGGCCGAGGCACGGCCCCCTGGAGGGTTGCGACCCGCGACCTACTCCTTGTAGATGCGGTAGACGTTGATGTCCATCGTGATATCGAGCGAGAGCCCCTTTACGTTCGCCCGACGCGCGGTGACCATCTCGTCCGTCATCGACCACAGTGGAACCCATGGTACGTCAATTGTGCTCAAGATCTGGACGCCTTTGTACAGCCCCGACCTCTCAGCAATATCCACCGTAGATGTGGCGAGTTCGAGCATCCACTTGTAGGCCTCGTAGTTCGGGTGATGGTTCATGAATGTCCCCATCGACTCGGGAGCCTCGGTCAACCACGGAGCCAGGAAGTTCGAGGTCTCAAGGTAGTCCGGGTGCCAGCCCAGCAGGAACATGTCGAAGCCCCCCTGTGACATGCGCTCGGAGTAAGCGGCCCACTCTAGAGACTGGATGCGTATCTTGATCATCCCAGTTTCCTCAAGGCTTCCCGCGATGACGGTCGCTACATCAGCCTCGAACGTTCCATAGTGGCTGGGCGTGTACCACAGATTGAGCTCGACCGGTCGGGCCTCGCTGTAGCCAGCCTTGGTGAGGAGTTCCCGCGCTACGGCGAGGTCCCGCTCGGGGAACGTTGGCAGGGCACCGAAGAACGGCGGATCGACATTCGGCACCATCGTGTAGATCGGGTCAACGATGCCGCTGAACACCTGGTCGATGATCGCTTGCCGGTCGACTGCGTACGCGATCGCGCGGCGCACGAGGACTTCATCCACCGGGGGTTGGGTGACGTTGAAGAGGAGGTATCGGATCCCTGGGCTGGGCGGCCAGTACTCGACGATGACATTGGGGTTCTTCTCCAAGTCTGCGATGTCCTGGGGAGCCAGGGTGCGGAACACGAAGTCGACGTCTCCGGCCTCGATTGCCGCGCGCAGGGTCGCCGCGTCGGCGTACATGACCTCGATGACCTCGCGCGATTTCGGGGCGGGTCCGTAGTACCCGTCGTAGGCCTCATACTTCACATATTGGTCGGGCTTGTACTCGACAAGCTTGTACGGTCCAGTTCCCGCGTACCGGCCCCTGGTGTATTCATTCTCGCCGACGGATGGGTCCAGGGAGTAAATCAACGCCGGGGCAACCTGACTCGTCATCCGCGACAGGAAAATAGCGTCCGCATAGGTAAGTGTGATCCGAACCGTGAGCTTGTCTACTGCCTCAATCTTCTGGATGTAGGGCTTGATCAGCCCGACGCCACCTTTTGGCCCATCGAGGCGGATCGTTCTCTCCAGCGCGAACTTCACCGCCTGCGCATCACAGTCCTTCCCATCCCAGAACTTGACTCCGGGACGAAGGTGGAAGGTGTAGACCATGCCATCATCTGAGATCTCCCAACTCTGAGCCAGATCCCCGACGATCTCCAACGTCTCGTCGTCAAGCTTGACGAGAGCACCCGTGGTGTGACGTAGCACGTGCCAAGTGTAGGCGTCATACGAGTTTTCGAACGAGAGCTCCGTGACGCGGTCTGTCGTTCCCATGATCAGAGGTTCGACGGCCCCCGCACCCAATCCGAGCAATCCGACAGCCACCAGAACGACCAACATCCTCGCCATCTTCGCCATTGTTGCCCCTCCTTGTGAGCCACGAAGGATCACCACGGAACTGGACCAATGATGTGTCCGGTTATCACCTCCCCCTAGTGCCGTATAGCACAACCTTAGTAACGCATCCTAGCACGGGAGGGTGTGCAGGTCAACTGCCCGTCCGGGCGGCGCCTTAGGGCATGGTGCCTGGCTTTTGGGGCATGGTCAGGCGAAATGCTCCTTTCCCCAGAGCGAGCCGAATGGCGAGGTGGTGCGTCTCCACCACCCCGATGACGCGGACTTCGCCCCATCGGTCTTGAGTTTGCCGCGTTCCCATTCGCCTCCGAGCGGTAGGTCCGAGCGATGCTGCCTAGGATCTCGAGAGGTCAGCGCTCTCCGGGCCAACTAGATCTTGTGCCTTCGTTTCGGATTGACAAGATCGCTTACCCCTTCTCCGATCAATCCGAATCCCAGGGAGAGGAAGACAATCATCAACCCTGGGAAGGTGATCAGCCACCAAGACCCAGATTGTAGATATTTTTGGCCATTTTGGATGTCAAACCCCCAATCAGGGGCCGGAGGTGGGAGACCGAATCCAAGGAACGACAAAGCGGCCACTGTGAGGATCGCATCCGCCAAGTTGAACGATGACACTGCCATGATCGCATTGACTGTGTTGGGCGCCATGTGACGCAAGACGATGCGGGTTCTAGATGCCCCAACGGCACGGATAGCCTCGATGTAGGTCGTTTCGCGGACCTTCAGCACCTCCGCCCGCGAGACTCGAAAGTAGGTTGGCACGTAGACAATCGCGACTGACCAGATCATCGGCTGCAACCCTGCGCCGAGGACGACGACGAGGGTGATCGCAAGGATGATCGACGGAAACGAGTAGAGCGCGTCCATCGCCAACGAAAGACCTCGGTCGAGCCATCCCCCGAAGAAGCCGGAGATCCATCCGAGAACCGAGCCCCCGACCATGCTGATGGCGACAGCGGAAAACGCGACGATCAAGGATGCTTTGCCTCCGCTGATGACGCGACTGAACACATCCCGTTGGAGCTGATCGGTTCCCATCCAATGCTGGGCTGAGGGGCCCTGCAACCGCGGCGCGCTTCGGTACTGCATCGGATCATAGGGCGTGAAGCCCGGAACCTGCCCGAGGATGGTCATGATGATGAATCCGCTCACGATCACGATTCCAACGAGGAGGATCCGCTCACGGGCGACCAGCCGTGCGCCACGGCCGATGCGGCTTATGGCTTGTGCACCCCCATGAGAGCTGGTTTCTGAGATCGGTTTCACCGTCACCTCAGTACCTCACGCGGGGGTCGATCACGGTGTAGAGAACGTCAATGATCAGGTTGATCACCGAGATGAAGATCGCGATAAAGATCACGGTCCCCTGGATCGCGGGGTAGTCACGTGCAGTGATCGAGCTCATCAGGTAGCTCGCGACCCCTGGCCAGGAGAAGACCGTCTCCGTGAGAACAGCCCCCCCCATGAGGATGGCGAACTGGAGCCCGAACACCGTGACGATGGGAATGAGAGCGTTGCGCAGCGCATGCCTCAACACAACCCCCCACTCCCGCAAGCCCTTGGCCCTTGCTGTCGTAACGTAGTCAGCGTCAAGGACCTCGAGCATGCTGGCCCGCGTCATCCTCCCCAAGAAACCCGCTTGAGCGAACCCCAGTGTGATCGCCGGCAGAATGAGGTGTCTCGCCGCGTCGGCCACCCAATCCCAGCGCCCCTGGAGCATCCCGTCAAGCAGGAAGAAGCCCGTCTTCGATTGGAAGGCGTAGGATATGTTTCCGCTCAGGGGCTTGGCCACGGGGAGCCAACCGAGTTTCACTGCGACAAACACCTGAAGCATGAGTCCCAACCAGAACAAGGGGACTGCAAAGGAGCCGATGTGGAATACCCGTATCGCATGGTCAATGACCTGGCCGGGCCGGGTGGCCGCGATCACACCTGTAACAAACCCCAGGAGAACCGCCGCGAGGAGCCCGAAGATGGCGAGTTCCACCGTTGCCGGGAGGCGGCTGAAGAGCTCCCTGAGGACGGGCTGGCTGGTGCTCATCGACGTGCCGAAATCGCCCCGGATGATCTGCCCCAAGTACTCCCCGTATTGGTGAATCAGGGGCTTGTCGAGTCCAAGCTTCTGCCGGTGCGCTTCGAGGACTGTCGGTGAGACGTTCCTTCCTCCCAGCATGGCGAGCACCGGGTCTCCGGGCATCACACGGAGGATTACGAACACAATCGTCACCAGGATGAAGAGCATCGGGATCGTCAACATCAGCCGTTGCGCTATGTACCGTGAGATTCCCCCCATGCTCTCCTCGCTCCGCTCCGCCACCCTCGGTGGCCTGAATCAAGGTCGTCAGCATACCAGGGGAAACGAGGCAGGGCAAGGGAAGAATGGCCTCATGCACAAGACGTGGTCCTCGCGTTCGCGCGTCGCCCCACGATCCCGAGGCCTGGCGCAGCTGCTTGAGCCTGCGCTGTCGGCCGGTCCGCTGGGCGACCAGGCGGGGGTTGACCGGTCGCTCCTCCTTGGGTACAATTGTTTTGTAAAACGTTTAGCCAAAATGAGCACGAATGCGACTTCTAAGCTACTTCAGGCGTTGTGGGACCCGGACGGGGCCACGCGGCGGGAGCTGGAGTCCTCCCTGGGGCTATCGCGCCCCACGGTGGACAGGGCCCTCGCCGACCTCGTGAGCCGTGGCCTCGTCGTCCCGGTGGGGACGCGATCCCTGCGGGGTGGCCGGCCGGCAACGGTGTACCGCCTCGACGGGAGCGTCTGCAGTGTGGTCGGGGTGGATCTTGAGCTTCCCCAGCTCATGTTCGTGCTGTCCGATCTGTGGGGGAACCCTCAGGAGTCCCTCCCGCTGGCGCTGGACGGTGGTTCGGAGGACCCGGTCCCCCTGCTGCGGCAGGTGGGGGAGGAGCTCACGGAGTGGCTGACAGGTCTGAGCATCACGTGGCCCCGCGTCGGGGGGGTCGGCGTTGCCCTCCCCGCGTTCGTCACCAATGGGGTGGCAAGCTTTGCGGGGAAGACGATGCCGTCCTGGCGGGGGGTAACGGTTCGGGAGATCCTGGAGCGGGAGGTTCCGGCGCGGGTGCATGTGCATCACGATACTCACGTGATGGCCCTCGCCGAGGCGTGGGGTTCGGGATGGACGGAGGGCACGCTCCTCTATGTTGCCCTCCGCCCTGGGCTCGCTGGGGAGGTCCGGTTTGGGGCAAGCCTTCTCGTCGATGGGCGCCCGTACCGGGGGGCCCACGGCCACGGCGGCTCCCTGTACCGGGCGTACGTAGCGAGAGAGGAGATGGAGGGCTGCAGCGCGAAGGAGAGGGTGGATCTCCTCGTAGAGAGGGCAGTCGGCTTCCTCGTCCATGCTGTAACCCTCCTCGACCCGGAGCGGGTGGTCTTCCATGCCGAGATGTTGGGGGCGGACGAAGAGGCATTCCTCGCCGGGTGTCGCCGGCGACTCCGGGTGGAGCTGGCCGGGGAGTTCCTGGACCAGTACAAGGTGACCCTCGCCGTGGAGCGCGGCCCAGCCGCGGCCCTCGGCGCCGCGATCGCAGTGGTCGAGCACCTGCGCGACAACCCCGAGGCCCTGTTCACAGGACAAGGAGGTGAGAGAGGGAGGAGGAGTTCTCGAGCGAAGAGGACCACGGTTACACCACGAAGAAAAGGAGGTAGCAAATGACAAGGCGACTGGTGGTTGGTCTTCTGTTGGCAGGTCTTGTGGGGGGCCTCGCCCAGGGAGCGGTGACGATCATGGTCCTGTGGAGCGGGGACGAGCTGGCGGCGTTCCAGAAGGTGGTTGACGCCTTCCAGGCTCAAACCGGGATCACGGTCCGGGTGGAGAGCGTAGGCCGGGATCTCCCGACGATCCTTGCCACCCGGGTGGCGGCGGGGAACCCGCCGGACCTCGCCGGGATGCCGAACCCCGGCCAGATGGCGGAGTTCGTGGCCCGCGGGGCCCTCATCCCGGTGGACGGCCTCGTCGACCTCGCCCAGTTCCCCAAGGCGTTTGTGGACCTGGCCACCGTTGATGGCAAGGTCTATGGGATCTTCATCTCCGCCGACCTCAAGTCCCTCGTGTGGTACAACCCTGATGCCCTCTATGCTGAAGGGCTGGCGCCAGCGGACTCCTGGAATGAGCTCCTGTACATCACCGAGGCGCTAGCCGCCCGGGGGAAGACCCCGTGGGCGGTGGGCCTCGAGTCCGGGGCAGCTTCCGGCTGGCCGGGCACGGACTGGATCGAGGACATCATGCTCCGCACCGCTGGCCCTGAGGTCTACGACCAGTGGGTAAACCACGAGATCCCCTGGACCCATCCCGCGGTGAAGCGGGCGTTTGAGCTGTTCGGGGAGATCGTCCGCAACGAGGCTTACGTCTACGGCGGCACGACTGGGGCTCTCTCCATCAACTTCGGGGACTCCCCGGCGGTGCTGTGGGATCCCACCCCGGGCGCGTATCTCCACCGTCAGGCCACGTTCATCAAGAGCTTCATCGCCGGTGCCCACCCTGAGCTCGATCTCGATCGGGATGTGGCGTTCTTCGTGTTCCCGCCGATCGACCCCCAGTGGGGGACTCCGCTCCTCGGGGCGGGGGACCTCATCTCCGCGTTCCGTGACACCCCTGAGGTGCGGGCGTTCCTCCAGTACCTGGCCGGCCCAGAGGCCCAGGTCATCTGGTGCGGGGCGCTGGGGAAGCTTGCCACGAACGTGAACGTGGATCCCAGCATCTATCCAGATCAGCTGACCGCCCAGGCGGCGGAGATCCTCAAGGGCGCTGAGATCTTCCGGTTCGACGCCTCGGATCTCATGCCGGCCGCGGTGGGGTCGGGTGCGTTCTGGAAGGGCATCCTCGACTATGTGTCGGGCGTGCCGCTCGATCGAGTGCTCCAGGAGATCGAGGCCGCGGCGCAGGCCGCGTACTAGGGTCGTAGGTCCGTGTGCGCCGGGGCGGGGCGACTCTGCCCCGGCGCACACTCCTTCCCAAGGAGACCGGCATGAACATGGGACGGGCCCACTGGCTGTACCTCGCCCCCGCCCTCCTACTCCTGGGGGTGTTCCTCGTCTACCCGAGCGCGGAGACGATCCGCCTCAGCTTTTATGGCCCACGTTCGGATACTTTCGTCGGGTTCCAGAATTACATTCAAGCCTTCACGTCCCGACCGATGATCATCGCGTTCCGCAACAACCTCCTGTGGCTCGTCGTGTTCACCACATTCACGGTTGGGATGGGCCTCGTCCTCGCCGTGCTCCTCGATCGGGTGCGCTACGAAGCCGTCATCAAGTCGGTGATTTTTCTCCCAATGGCCATTTCCTACGTGGCAGCGGGGGTGATCTGGCGGTTTGTGTACGCGTTCCGTCCGGCGGTTTCCCCCCAGATTGGTCTTCTCAACGCAATCGTGGTCGCGTTGGGGGGGCAGCCGGTGGGATGGCTCATTGAGCGACCGTGGATCAACAACCTCGCCTTGATCGTGGTGGGGGTGTGGGTGTGGACCGGGTTCTGCATGGTCGTCCTCTCCGCGGCGTATAAAGGGATCCCCAAGGAGATGCAGGAGGCAGCCCGGATCGACGGGGCCAACGAGTGGCAGGTGTTCCGCCACGTCACCATCCCCTTCCTCAAGTCTACCCTGGCCGTGGTGACGACAACGATGATCGTGTTCGTCCTCAAGGTGTTCGACATCGTGTACATGATGACGAACGGCGCCTACGACACCGATGTGATCGCCAATCGGATGTACAACGAGATGTTCCAGTTCAACAACTACGGCCTGGCGAGCGCGATCGCGGTGGTCCTGTTCCTGGCGATCATCCCGTTCCTCGTCATCAACGTGCGGCGGTTCCGGACCCAGGAGGCAGTGAGATGAAAGCCACGCGGATACTCAAGAGGCTACCGCTTCACCTCCTCGTCATCACCCTCGCTGTGATCTGGCTCGCCCCGTCACTGGGGCTCCTCGTGAGCTCGTTCCGGCCCCGGCAGGACCTCCTCTCCTCCGGGTGGTGGACGGCCCTCGTCACCCCAAGTTATTGGAGCCAGTTCACCCTCGACAACTACCGCGATGTGCTCACCAGCCAGGGGATGGGACGCGCCTTCCTCAATAGCTTCATCATCACTGTCCCCACAACTCTGCTTACCCTCGCCATCGCTGCCCTCGCTGCCTACGCGTTGGCGTGGATGAACTTCCGCGGCCGGCAGCTCCTCCTCATGACGGTGATCGGGCTCATCGTGATCCCGCTCCAGATGACCCTCATCCCCGTGCTGCGCATGTTCAACGTCCTCAAGCTCTCCGGGACCTTCCCTGGGATCTGGCTTGCCCACGCCGGCTATGGGCTCCCGCTCATGATCTACCTTCTGCGCAACTTCTTCGGGGCCCTGCCGCGGGAGCTCTTCGAGTCCGCGTTCATCGATGGGGCGACCCCGTTCCGCGCGTTCGTGAAGCTGGTGCTCCCGCTGTCGGTCCCGGTGCTCGCCTCGGCCGGGATCTTCCAGTTTCTCTGGGTGTGGAACGACCTCCTGGTGGCCCTGGTCTACCTGGGAGGGTTTGAGGAGGTCGCTCCCCTGACCCTGAAGCTCTCCCTCCTTGTGGGGTCGCGGGGCCAGGACTGGCACCTCCTCACCGCAGCCGCGTTCATCTCCATGATCGTCCCGATGATCGTCTTCCTCTCCCTGCAGCGGTACTTCGTCCGCGGCATCCTCGCCGGGGCCGTCAAGGGGTGAGCCAACTGACCGCCTTGGAGGAAGCGGGAAGGGCAGCATTGGACCGCCTTCGGGTTGAGGTCAGGATCGGCGAAGAGAACTTCCATCTTGCAAATGCGGGGATGATGAAGGACCGAGTTAGGTTTGGGATCTTTCCTCGCGATCTTCTTACCACCGGGCTCATCGGGGGTGAGGAAGCCCTGATGCGGGAAACACTGCGGTTTTGCGGCGCCACAATCGGTCGACGCCGAGACCCGCGGACCGGAGAGGAGCCAGGGCGGGTGCTCCACGAGCTTTACCCCTACGAACGTGAAGGGTTGTCGACCCGGTACAACGCCTGCGAGACGAGCCAGCTGTTCCTTATTGGGGCGGCGCAGTGCTTGCGTGGCGGTGATGAGGTGAGCTTGGCTGTGATCCGAGATGCCCTGCGGGCAGCGGGGGAGTACATGCTCCGCCACCTCGAAGACGACCTGTTCTGGGAGGACCCGCGCCAGGCGGGGGCGGAGCGGTACCTCCTCTCCTCCACCTACTGGAAGGACTCGTTCCTCCCCGGGCAGCGAAGGCTGCAGTTCCCGGTGGCGTACACCCTAGTCCAGGCCCAGACGGTCGCTGCCTTCCGCGCGCTGGCCGCGCTGACCGAGCCCCTTGACCTCGGGTTCTCCCCCGCCACCCTCGCTCGGCAGGCCCGGGCCACAGCGGGAGCGATCTGGCGAAATCTATGGGACGAGGACACCGCCTACCCTGCCCTGGCCCATGACGGGAGAGGCCTCGTCCCGGGGGTGAGCTCAGACGGGCTGCATCTGCTCGCCTACCTCAGGCCGGAGGACGTGCCCCTAGAGAAGCGGGAGCGGATCCTCGGCCGGGCGGGTGAGCTGGCCACCCCCCACGGATTCCGTACCTATGCCCCTGGTCAGCCGGACTACTCCTCCACTGGGTACCACCAGGGCGCGATTTGGCCGTTTGAGCAGTGGTTCATCGGCCGAGGGGCGATCGTCCACGGCCTCCCCGACGTCCTCGCCACCGCCGAGCGGGTGCTCTACGCGCTTGCCGACCTTGGGTTCGTTGAGCTATTCTACTGGGACGAGGAGAAAGGCCTCCGTGGACCAGGCGAGATCCCTGGCGAAGGGTGTGACCTTCAGCTGTGGTCGGCCGTGGTCCCCGAGGGGTTCCGTCGTTTGCTATCCGGAGGTGAACGGGGGGGTACCCCCTAGTCCATGGAAGCATTGGGCATCGAGCAGTACGTACCCTACGTCGGGGAGGAGATGGTGGCAGCCGTGTTCCAGGCGGCGCGCCCCCTGTACGGACTACGGCTCCTGCACGTGAACTCCACGTTCCACGGGGGAGGAGTGGCGGGGATGCTCCACTCGCTCATCCCTCTGATGAACGACGTTGGGATCAACGCCGACTGGAGCCTGCTGTATGGGGATCCTTCCCTGTTTCAGGTCACCAAGAAGCTCCACAACGCTCTCCAGGGAGAGCCCGTCGAGCTGACCGACCGCGAGGTGGCCGACTACCTGCGGGTGAACGAGGCGTTCGCTCGGTACAGCCCTCTCGCGGACCATGACATCATCATCGTCCACGACCCGCAACCTCTCCCCATGATCCGCTACCAACAGCGGGTGAACCCCTGGGTGTGGCGGTGCCACATCGACATCTCCACACCTCACGACTTGGTATGGGAGGCACTCAAACCGTTCATCCTCCGCTACGACGGGGTGGTCGTCTCGTCGGAGGCGTTCCGCAAGCCCGATCTCCCTGTAGACACCCACATCATCGCCCCGGCCATCGATCCCCTGTCTGAGCTCAACCGGGAGTTGACTACAGACGAACTGGCGAAGAAGCTCGATCAGTACAAGATTCCCCTCGATAAACCCATCCTCGTCCAGGTGTCCCGGTTCGACAAGTGGAAGGATCCGCTGGGCGTGCTGGAGGTGTTCCGGCGGGTAAGGGAAGCGGTGGACTGCCGGTTGGTGATGGTAGGGAATATGGCTACCGATGATCCCGAGGGGCCGCAGATCTTCTCTCAGGTGCAGGAGCAGGTGCAGGAGATGGGGGATGTGCACCTCATCACCCAAACCGATGCCCTCCTCGTGAATGCCCTCCAGAGGTCGGCGGCGGTGGTGATGCAGCTGTCCCGCCGTGAGGGGTTCGGCCTCACTGTGTCCGAGGCACTGTGGAAGGAGACCCCGGTCGTGGCGACCAACGTGGGGGGGATCCCCCAGCAGGTCCTCCACGGCCAGACCGGCTACCTCGTCGAGCCCGGCGATTACGAGGGGGCGGCGGGCCTCGTGACGCGGCTGCTGCAGGATCCCGAGCTTCGCCAGCGGATCGGCTCCCAAGGCCGGGAACACGTGCGCCAGAACTTCCTCATGCCGCGCCTCCTCCTTGACTGGTTGAGGGTGCTGGTTGAGCTAGCTTAACCCCGGCACCCCCGGGTGAGGAACGGGAATTGCCTCCTGGTTGGGGAGGAGAGAGCGGGCCCGCGCCGATTAGCCCTCCCGCCCGGAGCCGGGTACCATGCCCAAGAAGGAGGGATCAGTATGGCACCGAAGAAGCTCAAGGACATGCTGAACATGGCGATCTCCCGGGAGATCCAGGTCTCGATCCAGTACATGTGGCAGCACGTGCGGGCCACGGGGATCGAGTCGCTCGAGGTCACGGACCGGCTGAAGAAGATCGCGATCACGGAGATGAAGCACGCCGAAGCGATCGCGGAGCGGCTGGACTACCTCGGGGGCGAGCCGACGACCGAACCGGCGCCGATCGAGGTCGGGAAGACTCTCTCCCAGATGATCGACCTCGACATCAAGGCCGAGGAGGAGGCGATCGCCCTCTACCGCGACATCATCAAGCTCGCGATGAAGGAGGAGGACTTCACTACGAAGAAGCTGTTCGAGGGGATCCTTGCCGACGAGGAGGAGCACCACAACGAGTTCCAGGTGTTCAAGGGCCGCTAGATGGGGTGGCGGGAGCGTCTGCAGCGGGAGTACCTCGAGGCGGACCGCGAGTTCGTCGAGGAGGTCCTTCCCCTCGGCACCGTGGACGCGAGCGCGTTTGGGCTGATCGCCGATGCGACGCGGTACGTCCTCGTGCGCGAGGGGGGGGAGGTCCACATCCGCCCCGAGATCGCGTCCCTCGACGAGGTGCTGCGGTCGCTTGCCCAGGCCGGCTCCGCCGTGGCGAGGGACGATGCCCGCGCGGCGGTGATCCGCTTCGCCTCCCTCTGGGAGGGGAAGGCCCGCGCGCGGGGGAGATGGGACGAGACGGTCGGCACGGCGGAGGCGGCGGGGGAGGTCACGGCGGTGGAGCGGCGGCAGGACGAGAAGCCCTTTTGGAAGCGGCTTTTTCGTGGATAGGGGCAAACGAAAACCGGGCCTCGGCCCGGCACAAAGAGAAGTACGACAGCCGTAGCCCCTTGTCAAGGGGGTAGGGCAGATGTCTCGGTCCGTGGGCGGAGGGAGGGCCTAGCGATGGACCTCGTTGTGCGGATCGCCGGCGCGGCGGGGCAGGGTGTGCAAACCCTTGGCGACATCCTCGCGCGCAGCCTCTTCCGCCGTGGCCTGTACGTCCACGGGGAGCTCTCCTACCACTCCCGGATCCGGGGTGGGGAGAACGCGTTCACCCTCCGCATCGGGGACGCTCCCGTCGCGGCCCCGGCGCGCGACGCTGACCTCCTCCTCGCTCTGAACGAGGAGATGTTCGATCTGTACCGGTCCCACCTTCGCGCGGGGGGGCGCGTGGTCGCGGACGAGGGGGTGAAGGACGATGTCGTCACATCCGTGCCTGCGGTGCGCCTCGCCCGGGAGGAGGTCGGGCTCCCCATCGCGGCCGGGGTGGTCCTCCTCGGGGCAGCGGCGCGGCTCCTCGGGCTCGATCCGGGCATCGTGGGTGACGAGGTCCGTGGCGCATTCGGGGAGAAGGCGGAGCCGAACCTGCGCGCGCTCGCCCTCGGCTACGAACAGGTCCGGGGCGAGGTGGGGCGCCTTCCTCCTCCCCAGTTTGGGCGTGGGGAGAAGATGCTCCTCACCGGCGGGCAAGCGGTAGGGGCGGGGGCGATCGCTGCTGGCTGTCGGTTCCTCTCCTCCTACCCCATGACCCCGGGGACGCCGGTCATGGAGTTCCTCGCCCACTACGCGGCGGAGTACGGGATCGTCGTCGAGCAGGCCGAGGATGAGATCGCAGCGATCAACATGGCGCTTGGGGCCTCCTACGGTGGGGCCCGATCCATGGTCACCACCTCCGGGGGCGGGTTTGCGTTGATGGTGGAGGGGCTGTCCTTGGCGGGGATGATCGAGACCCCGATTGTGATCCACCTCGGCCAGCGGCCGGGCCCGGCTACAGGCCTCCCCACCCGAACCGGGCAGGAGAACCTCCTGTTCGCCCTTCACGCGGGCCACGGCGAGTTCCCCCGCTACCTCGTTGCCCCCACGGACCCCGAGGACGCGTTCTACCTTACGATGCGGGCCTTCGAGCTCGCGGAGGAGTACCAGGTCCCCGCGATCATCCTCACCGATCAGTTCGTGGTGGACTCGTATCAGGTTGTCCCGGCCCTCGATCCAGCGCGGGTCGCACTGCGCAGCCATGTCCTCGCCGCGGACGAACTGGCGCGAATGGAACGCTACGATCGGTTCTCCCTCACCCCAAGAGGGGTTTCGCCCCGCGCGCTCCCGGGGGTGTCCGGCAAGCTCGTCCTCGTGGACTCCGACGAGCACGACGCCTTCGGCCGGATCACTGAGGACCTCGCGATCAGGAAGGCGATGGTGGAAAAGCGCCTGCGCAAGGGGGATGGGCTCCGGGGAGAGGTTGCGCCCCCCGAGGTCTACCCGGCGGGGCGGCTCCGTGGGAAGCGGGTTCTCCTCGGGTGGGGGTCCACCTATGGGGCAATCCGGGAAGCAGTGGAGATCCTCGGGGATGAGTACGCCCACGTCCACCTCCGCGAGCTCTGCCCCCTGCGGACCGAGGAGCTCGAGCGGGTGTGGGATGAGGCTGACGAGGTCGTCCTCGTGGAGGGGACGGCCACCGGACAGATGGGGAAGTGGATCGCTGCCGAGACGGGCCTTCGACCGCGCCGGTTAGTCCCTCGTTATGACGGACGGCCGTTCACCGCTCGGGAGATCGTCGAGGGGGTGAGAGGATGAACGCGGAGCAGTACCTTGCAGATGTGGAGCTCGCGTGGTGCCCGGGATGCGGGAACTTCCAGATCCGGAAGGCGTTGGCCCAGGCCCTCTCTTCCCTGGGCCTTCCCCCGCACCGGGTCGTCCTCGTCACCGGGATCGGCCAGGCGGCGAAGATCGTGCACTACCTCACCGTGAACGGGTTCAACGGCCTTCACGGGCGGACGATCGCCGCCGCGGCCGGGCTCAAGCTCGCCCGGCCCGATCTCACCGTGATCGCTGAGTCTGGGGATGGTGACCTGTACGGCGAAGGGGGGAACCACCTCCTCCACAACATCCGCCGCAACGTGGACCTCACCGTGATCGCCCACGACAACCGTGTCTACGGGCTCACCAAGGGCCAGGCCTCCCCCACGGCCCCATTGGGATACACGACCCGCGCCCAGCCGTTCGGCTCCCTCTCTTCCCCATTGAACCCGCTTGCCCTCGCTGTGGCCCTTGGTGCCCCGTTCGTGGCCCAGAGCTTCTCCGGGGAGGTGGAGCGGACGGGTCGGCTCATCGCCGACGCCATTCGGCACAAGGGGTTCTCCCTCGTGAACGTCCTCCACCCCTGTCCGAGCTGGAACAGGGTCCAGAACTTCGCGTGGTATAAGGAGCGGCTCGCTCCCTTGGAGGAAGGGGGCCACGACAAGCGGGATCGGATGAAGGCCCTGGCGGTAGCCCTCCTCGGCGGGGAGCGGATCCCAATCGGGGTCCTGTACGAGGAGGAACGACCGACGTTCGAGGAGCAGCACCCCGTCCTCTCCGGCGACCCGGTTGGGCTCCGTCCCCTCCCGCGACCGGAGGAGGTCCGGCGCCTGGTGGCGTCGTTCTCCTAGGCCCCGAGAGTGCGGTACGGGCTCTGGCACGGGGGGCGAGCGGTGTAGTGGATCCGGCCAGCGCCGAGGTCCATGACGACGGAGAGCGATGTCCGGTAGTTCAGATCCAAGGGGAAGAGGGGGCTTTCATGCCGGCACACGGAGTCGGGATGCCCTTCGTGGTCGCGCAGGGAGTCCTGGACGCTCGCGAGCGAGAGGGGACCCCGCCCCGCCGCGCCGACAAGGAGCTCCGTCAGGCGTCTCTGGCGGAGGTCGGTCGAGCGGCGCTCCTCGGCGAGGGGCTCCCGCACGTCCAGCGTGTCCTTGGCAAGGAAGTGGTTGGCGTGGACGAGGATCCCATCAGCTGGCTCCACGCGGGCGGTTCCGTTCGGCGCTCGCTCCAACGACACAGCTTCCCCGGTCGTGGCGTCCCCGAGGAGGAAGTTCGCCGATCCCGGCGCCCCCCCGTCCGCGACCGCCGCAATCGCACGCTCGAGGTCGGGGGAAGAGAGGACGCGCCACGTTCGGACGTGGAACGGGACCCCCTCCCCGTCCCAGTGGTCGCGGTGCGACAGGAGGCCATTCACGGCGAGGCCGATCCCGGCTGAGTTGAGGCCGATCTTTCCCCCAGCGATCCCGGCCTCGGTGAACGCAATCACGGTGAGGTCGCCCCAGGCGACCCTCAGCCATAGTCCCTCCACGTCGGGGAACCAATCCCAGTTCTCCCCGAGGAGAAGCCTCCCCCCCGTGCGCGCGGGGAGGAGGGCGAACGAGGTGCACGCCGTGGCGAGCCCCGTCGCGGCGAACTCCCCGTAGAAGAGCTCGTACCGGGCGTTGAGGGCAGCGATCGCGAGGAGGGGGAACCCGGAACCCGCGGCCACGCCCTCCACCATCGCCGCGTAGGGGGGGTCCAGCTCTGCCACGCGAGCGAACCACACCCCCGCCCGGCGGAGGACCTCCTCCCACCCAAGGCCGATCTCGTCTCGGTAGCGGCGGGTGTAGAGGGCGAGGTTGGTCGCGATGAGGGCCTTCGCCCCGCGGCCATGGCCGTATCCGATCGTGTACGGATCCCCGGCGAGGTCGAGGAGGGGGCATTCCTCCGTCATGGGAGGCCCCCTGCACCCGATCCACGGCGGGGGGCGCGGGACCAAGCGCGCTCCTTGCCCATCGCGGCCTTCCCAATCTCGATCATCGCATCCCCCGACCTCCGAGCGGCCCCGCTCGAACCGCGCAGGGCTGGGCATCTCCCAGTTGGATCCTACGGGAGCCCGTGCGGAAGCGCAATCGCGGGGACATCCCCGTGAGAGGGAGGCAACTTCCCTGGGCCGCTCAGTCCGCGAGGCGATGGACGGAGCGGTACACCTCCCGCCGGCTCAGGTTCAGCTGGTCGGCCGTGATCTTGCGGGCTTCCTGGGGGGAGAGGCCGGCAGTGAGGAGGCCTTTGTACACCTGGCGCGCCCTCTCCCGGGGGACCGCAGGCGATCCTGGCTCGTCGGGAGGCCCGACCACGACCACGATCTCCCCCCGGATCTCCGCCCGCTCGGCGAACTGGCGCCGCACCTCGTCGGCGGTTCCGCGCACGAACTCCTCGTGGACCTTCGTCAGCTCGCGGGCGACGACCACCGGCCGGGCGGCCGCCACCTGGGCGAGCTCCTCCAGCGTGGCGCGGATCCGGTGGGGGGACTCGTAGAAGACGACCGTCCAGTCCACGGTGCCCACCGTCTCAAGGGCCCGCCGACGGGGGCCCTTGAGACGGGGGAGGTGGCCGAGGAAGAGGAACCGGTCCAGCGGAAGTCCCGACGCGACGAGGGCGGCGAGGAGGGCGCTCGGCCCGGGAACGGGCACCACGGGGATCCCCTCCGCCACGCACGCCCGCACCAGCGGATAGCCGGGGTCGGAGAGGAGCGGCGTCCCCGCATCCGAAACGAGGGCCACCTTCTTCCCCTCGCGGAGGAGGGCCAGCACCTGGTGGGTCCGCTCCTCCTCTGCCCCCTGGTACAGGCTGGGGGCAAACGGGGTGTGGATGCCGTAATGGGAGAGGAGCACCCGCGTCCGCCGGGTGTCCTCGCCGACGATGAGGTCAGCCTCGCGCAGGGTCTGCAGCGCGCGGAGGGTGATGTCCGCGAGGTTTCCGATCGGGGTCGAGCACACGAAGAGCGTCCCCGCCATGCCCGGATTATCGGCTCTCCTCACTGGGGATCACAGCCCCCGGTTGCAGTTGGCAGCGCCGGCGGCTAAGGTTCGCTCGTGAACGAACATCTCCGTGATCTGCGCGACCGCATTGAACGCCTCGGGCAGAGCCTCGGTGCGGATGCGCTGCGGGCGAAGGTGAAGGCGATCGAGGAGGAGATGGCCCGCCCCGGGTTCTGGGAGGATCGGGCGACAGCCCAGGGCAAGGTGCGGGAGCTCGAGGCCGCCAAGGACCGCCTCGGCGGGTACGACCACCTCACAGCGGCCCTCGACGAGGTCGAGGTCCTGTTCGAGGTCGCGGAGGAAGAGGGGGACGCGGGGGCGCAGGCCGAGGCCGAGGAGGCACTGGCCAAGCTCGCGGAGGAGATGGAGCGGGTACGGATCCAGCTCCTCCTCTCCGGCCCCTACGATGGGAACGACTGCTTCCTCGCCCTCAACGCCGGGGCCGGGGGCACGGATGCCCAGGATTGGACGGAGATGCTCCTCCGCATGTACACCCGATTCTGCGAGCGAGCGGGGTTTGCGGTGCGGCTCGTGGACGAGACGCCCGGCGAGGAAGCGGGCCTCAAGTCCGCGACCCTCGAGGTGAAGGGCCGCCGCGCCTACGGGCTTCTCAAGGGCGAATCCGGCGTGCACCGCCTGGTCCGCATCTCCCCGTTTGACAGCCAGGCCCGCCGTCACACCTCGTTCGCCTCGGTCACGGCCACGCCGGTCGTCCCGGAGGACGATCTCGTTATCTCCGAGGACGACCTCCGGATCGACTCGTTCCGCGCTGGAGGGCCCGGCGGGCAGCACATGCAGAAGAACGAGACCGCGGTCCGCATCACCCACCTCCCCACCGGGATCGTCGTTGGATGCCAGAACGAGCGCTCTCAGCTCCAGAACAAGCTCACCGCGTTGCGGATTCTCCGGGCGCGGCTCCGGGCGCTCATGGAGCAGGAACACGCGCGGAAGATCGAGGAGCTGCGGGGGGAGCTCGCCGACATCGAGTGGGGGCACCAGATCCGGTCCTACGTTCTGCAGCCGTACCAGCTGGTGAAGGACCACCGCACCGGGGTCGAGGTGGGGAACGTCCAGGCCGTGCTCGACGGCGACCTGTGGCCGTTCATCTGGGCATCGCTTGAGGCGGGACAGGCTTCGCAGAAGGCTTAGCTCGTCTGTGGCCTCCCCTTGAGAGCATCGCCCCCCGGAGGGAGGGCGTGGCACGCACCTCGCGTTCCCCCTGCCCCGCGGGTCCAGGGCGTAGCGCACCGCACGCCGAGCGACGTCAGTGGAATGCCCACTCCGCAACGGGTACGGCCAAGCTTCCCCCGGTGCTGAGGCTGATCCAGGCATTGGCCATGAAGCCCGCCCAGGGTGAGCCCCGCTTGCGGCTCCGCAGGCGCTCCTCGTCCCGTGGGCCGCTCCGGTTAGGCTCAAGCGCCATTCCTGCACGAGCAGGGTGAACGCGTAGGGCTGGCCGAACGCGTCCACCGCGAACCCTCCCGCCGGACGGGGTCTAGCCGAGCCCCAGCTGCCACGTGTATTCCCCCGGGGGCCGTTTCACGGGATCGATCGGTGTCTGGGAACAGGACGCCCTACCCACTGAGTCACAACTTGTGAACCTACCTCTAGAGGGCTAGGACCGGGGAAGTGCACCTCTCCGCCATCAACCCTCATCCGCCACCACTCGTGCCAGGGCCCAGAGAAGGTCGAGCACGTTCGCCATTCGTGCACCGTACTCATAGCGGTAGCATCCAAAGCCATCGAGTATCGTGCTTGGCTCAAGGCCAACAAACCGGATGGTTCGCTCGTGGTCGATGATCAGAGGTCCTGGACACCCGTAGTAGAGCTGGGCGATCTTCCCATCCTGGTCCCAGACGATCTCCCAAAATGGTGCGAACTTGTCAAGCCAGGCCGCTGGTGGTAGCTCCGGATCAGTGATGACCATGACGAGGGCGACCTTGGACCGGTATTCCTCAACGCCTGCTACGCTCTCACCAAACTTGCTGACTTCCTCACAGATGTCCCTCGAAGGACAGCCGGGGCAATCACGAAGCTCTCCCATGCCCGCGGCGCAGAGGCGTGGGGAGATGAGAACAACAACCGTCGCTTGGGCGCTCAGCTGGGACAAGGTGACCTCGCGGCCGTCCAGGGTTTGGGCGTTGAAGTCAGGCGCGGGCCAACCCGGAGCAAACACCGGCCGATTGCACAAGGATTGCTCAACCCGTTCTACCCGGACCCGTCGGCCGCTTGGGCTCACCTCGGCAAGGGCGTAGCATTGGGTACCGATCGCGAACGTCTCTCCCGGAAGGAACGTCTCATATGGACAGGAGGGACAAAGCCGGCCATCGCCGTCATTGTCTACAAGGACACCAGTATGTTCGATGTCGTCGTATCGACCGTCACCATTGGCGTCGTAGATGCCGTACAAGAGCGTCCTCCCCTCGACATCCAGTAGCCCCTGCTGGAATCCTCCAGAACGTGCGTGAAGGGAGTACGGGGAGAGATGCCCGGACTCGGGCATAATGATGGGGTCCCAACTGTAATCGGGCGCCGCGCTGAGGCGGATCGAATAGGGGAGATGCCCTTCTGCACCGTAGTCGACGAGAACCGTGTACTGCCAAACATATTCATGCCATCCGTACTTCCACATCCAAAGGCCGTCTCCATCGTCGGTTAGATCTCTATTGCCATTCGAGTCTAGCCAAAGTCGAGGGCCCCCGCCGTCCCCGGGCCAGAACGCAACATGGACTACGGTGTTCTCCCCGCTGCCTAACTGCAGCATGCCGTACCAGATCTCGTTTCCTCCCCGAGGCATTGCAAACAGCGCCTCGTGCGGCTCGGACGTAAGGGGAATCGTGGTTGGCTGCTCCCACCACACAGGACATCTCCCAAGCTCAGGCAGTAGCCCTATGAAAGGTTGCACCTGAGCGAGCGCGGGAACCGAACCCACCACGGCTGCGAGGGCCACCACCGCCACCTTCATCCACCGTGCCATCTCCATCACCCCCTGTGAAAGTGACTCCGATTCTAGGGTCCTGCTCTCCGTCAAGTCCAGCGGGAGGGATACGGGTCGTCTTGCTCGCCGCGGACGCTGGATCGGTGCCGGGAGCTTGGCTACGGGATTCCGAGGAAGGAGAGGATCCCGCGGAGGATCCCGTCCGCGATCTTCTCTTGGTAGGCAGGGTCGAGGAGCTTCGCCCGTTCACCGGGGCAGGAGAGGTACCCCACCTCCACAAGCGCGGTCGGGAGCGAGGCGTGGCGGAGGTAGAGGGTCTGGCGGTGGACGCCCCGGTCGGGCGCCCCGGTGGCCGCCGTTACGGCCCGTTGCACCTCCCGCGCCAGCCGCAGGCTCTCCCCTCCGGCGCCTGTATCCACCCACGTCTCGACGCCGCATACGATGGGGTCGCGGTAGTAGTTGGCGTGGATGGAGAGGTAGAGGCTCGCGCCGACGGCCGCGGCGAGTTCGAGCCTTTCGAGGAGGGTCGGGTAGGCATCGGAGGAACGGGTGAGGATCACCCGCAGGCCCGAGCTTGAGGCAGCCCTCTCTTGGACGCGGAGGGCGATCGCCAGGTTCACATCTTTCTCCTGAACTTCGGCGACGACCGCTCCCGGGTCGTGGCCGCCGTGCCCGGGGTCGACCACGACCACCACCGCCGTCGGGGGGGGCTGCGACAGGCTTGCCACGATCCCCACCGTGAGCACGACGACGAAGCTGAACAGGAGGAGGACGATGGCCGACTTGGGCACGGGGGGAGGATACGGGGGAGGGACGTGGTGGGGCGGGGCGGATGTCCCTTGCGGAGGTTCCCTTCTGCAACCCTTGACAGAGCGCCCCTTCCGGGGTAGGTTTCCATGTTGAAAATGAGTTTCGATTTCCCAGTGCCCCTGTCCTCCCTTCCCCCCGGGGGAGTGGGGAGGGTGGTGGCGGTCCATGGCGGTCGGGGTCCCTCCCTCCGCCTGCGGCGGTTGGGGGTGCGGCCGGGGGCCCTCGTCCGCGTCGCGACCGTGGGGGGATGGGGGGGCCCGGTCCTCGTGGAGGTGGATGGCTGTCAGGTCGCCCTCGGCCGCGGCCTCGCCCGGCACATCCTCGTCGAGCCCTGCGGCCCCTCACCGCGCGATGGCCACTGACCGCTGGGGCGCAGGAAAGGAAGGGCGCAACCCTCAGCGGGTCGCCCTCGTTGGGCAGCCCAACGCCGGGAAGTCCACCCTGTTCAACGCCATCGTCGGGTACCGCGCGGTGGCATCGAACTTCCCCGGGACGACGGTGGAGGCCCTGCGCGGGCGGGCGAACATCGGCGGGCGCCGCGGGGAGGTCGTGGACCTCCCCGGCACGTATTCCCTCCTCGGGGGCGACCTCGCGGAGCGGGTGACGCGGGAGTTCCTCCTCTCCGGGGACGTGGATGCGGTCATCCAGGTCGCTGATGCCTCCCTCCTCGGTCGGTCGCTTGCGCTGACCCTCGAGCTCGCCGAGCTCGGGATCCCGATGGTCCTCTGCCTGAACATGATGGACGAGGCGGAACACAAGGGGATCTCGATTGACGTGGACGCGCTCGCGGATCTCCTTGGGATCCCGGTCGTAGCGGCGGTGGCGAGCCGTGGGCAGGGGCTGAGCGAGCTCCTCGCGTCCCTCCCCGCCGCCAAACCGGCGCGACGTCCTCCCTACGCGGCCGATGTCGAGCGGGCCCTGGCCCGAATCGTGGCGACGCTCAAGGGGGATCCCGGCGCTCCGATCCACCGTGCCGCCCAGCTCCTCGGGGGGGAGGGCGGACAGGCCGCGCTCGATCCTCAGACAGCGCGCGCGGTGGAGGAGGCTCGGGCCGAGCTTTCCCAGGGGCGGGGCGAGGATCCGGGGGTGATCCTCGCCGATGAGCGCCACGCCCAGGCGATGCGCCTGTTCGAGGCCGTGGCCCGGGTTGGCCGGCCCCAAGTCGGGTGGAGGGAGAGGCTCGACGACGTCCTCATGCACCCCGTGGCTGGCTACCCCTTCCTCGTCCTCATCCTCCTCGGCCTGTTCGCCCTCGTGTTTTGGGCGGGGGGGACGGTGGAGGGGATCCTCTCCCCATGGCTGGACGGGCTCTCGGGGCGGATTGCGGCCGCGCTGGGCACGGGCCCGCTGGCGGCCCTCCTCGGCGGGGCGTGGGATGGCCTCGGGGCAGGGATCGCAATCGTCCTCCCCTACCTCGTCCCGTTCCTGCTCCTTCTCGCGTTCCTCGAGGACGTGGGGTACATGCCGCGGGTGGGGTTCCTCCTCGATGGCCTGATGCACAAGGTCGGCCTCCACGGAAAAAGCGTGATCCCGTTCCTCCTCGGCTACGGGTGCACGGTTCCCGCCGTGCTCGCCACGCGCATCCTCGATGACGAGCGGGATCGGCTTGTCACGGCCGCGTTGGCGGTGATGATCCCCTGCGCCGGGCGGACGATCGTCATCATGGGCCTCGTCGGGAGGTACGTGGGGCCCGGGGTAGCGCTCCTCCTCTACGTGGGCAACGTGGCCGTGGTCGCGCTGGCGGGGTGGGTCCTCACAAGGCTTCTCCCCGGGGAGGGACCGGGGCTGATCCTGGAGATCCCCCCCTACCGCCGCCCGCGGGCGAAGAACCTCCTCGGGAAGACGTGGCTCCGGCTGAAGGGGTTCATCGCGCTGGCGTGGCCCCTCCTCGCCGTGTCGAGCGGCCTCCTCGCCCTGGCCGAGGCGTTGGGGTGGGCACGAGGTCTCAACGCGTCCGTGCGGTTCCTTACCTGGCCGCTCGGGCTCCCCTCCGAGGCCGGGGTCCCGCTCGTCCTCGGCATCCTGCGGAAGGAACTCTCCCTGGTGATGCTCGACCGGGCGCTCGTGGGTGGGGTGGCGGCCCTGACCCACGCCCAGATGATCGTGTTCACTGTGTTCGTCCTGTTCTACGTTCCCTGCCTGGCTACCGTCGGGGCATTGGGCAAGGAGCTCGGCTGGCGGCGGACGGGGCTCGTCGTCCTCGGGACGACGGCGGTCGGGCTCCTCCTCGGGGCCTTCGTCCGGCTCCTCGTCTAGCCAGGGGAGCGGGGGCCGAAGAGGAGGGTGCCGAGGCGGATCATCGTCGCCCCTTCCTCGACGGCTACCTCCCAGTCCGCGCTCATCCCCATGGACAGGGTATCGAGGGCAAAGCCTTCGTCCCGTAGCGCCGCGAAGAGCTTCCGCATCGCCCGGAAGTGGGGCCGCGCGTCCTCCGGCCTCTCCCCGGCGGGGGGGATGGCCATCAGGCCCCGCAGGTGGAGCGAGGGGAGGGCGCGAACCTCCCGGGCGAGGGTGGGGATCTCCTCGGGGGGAACTCCCCCCTTGTGGGGCTCGCGGCCGATGTTGACCTGGAGGAGGACGGGAAGCTCCTTCCCGTGGGCGGCGCAGGATGCGGAAAGCCGCCGGGCGAGCTCGGCGGAGTGGATCGTCTGTACCCAATCGAACACCCGCGTTGCCCGGTTCACCTTGTTCGTCTGGAGGCGGCCGATCATGTGCCACGTCGCCGGCTCGAGGACAGCCCCCTTCTTCCGTTCCGCGTCCTGGACGTAGTTCTCCCCGATGTGGCCGATCCCCGCCGCGATCGCCTGTCGGACCTCGTCCGGCGTCCACCCCTTCGTCGCCGCGACGACCGTCACCCCGGACGGAACCCGCCGCAGGACCTCTCGGCAACGCTGAGCGATCGCTTCCGATGGTGACATCGCCAGCGAGGATATCCGGGGATAGGAGTGTCTTGCCAGGCCCGGACGTGCCGACGTACGATATCCCGCCATGCGCGAGGCGATGCTATGGGAAGGGGCCGGGGAGGGGCGGGTGCGGTGCGCGCTCTGCGCCCACCGGTGCCTCATCCCTCCCGGGGGGCGCGGCGTGTGCTCTGTCCGCGAGAACCGGAACGGGACGCTCCACACCCTCGTCTACGGCCGCCTCGTGTCCCAGACCCTCGACCCGATCGAGAAGAAACCCCTCTACCACTTCCTCCCTGGCTCGCCGGCCCTCTCCATCGCCGCGATGGGGTGCAACTTCCGGTGCGACTTCTGCCAGAACCACGTCATCTCCCAGTACCCGCGGGAGCACCGGGGAGGGATCCTCGGGGAACCTGTCTCGCCCGAGGACGTGGTGCGGGCCGCTCGGGACACCCACGCCCCGATCATTGCCTACACCTACACCGAGCCGGCGGTGTTCTTCGAGATGTGCTACGACACGGGGAAGATCGCCCATGGGCAGGGGATCCGGAACGCCTTCGTCACCAATGGCTACCTGACCGAGGAGGCCCTTGCCGAGGCCCAGGGCTGGCTCCACGCTGCTAATGTGGATCTCAAGGCGTTCTCGGACGACTTCTACCGCCGGTACTGCGGCGCCTCCCTCCAGCCCGTGCTCGATACGATCCGGCGGATGGTGGCCCAGGGGATCTGGGTCGAGGTGACGACGCTCGTCATCCCGGGACGGAACGACGCGGACGAGGAGCTGGGATGGATCGCGCAGTTCCTCGCCGGGGTCTCCCCCGATATTCCGTGGCACGTGTCGCGGTTCGTCCCCTCCTATCGGGCCCAGGACCTCCCGCCGACCCCGCTGGAGACCCTCCGCCGGGCGCGGGACATCGGGCGCGAGGCGGGCCTACGGTTCGTGTACCTGGGGAACTTCCCCGGCGAGGGGGAGGACACGACCTGCCCCTCCTGCGGCCGGCTCGTCATCCGGCGCTACGGGTTCCAGATCGTCAGGAACGCGCTCCTCGAGGGCCATTGTCCGCACTGTGGTGAGGCGATCCCCGGCGTCTGGAGCTAGCGGCGGAGGGTGATCCGGCGGCGGTCGTCGCCCGCGTGTTCGAGCGTGACCCACACAGCCTGGGGCGGGATGAGGTCCGCGATCCGGTCCGCCCACTCCACGGCCGTCACCCCGGCGGACGGGGGGAGGAGCTCCTCGAGCCCGACCTCGGCGAGCTCGCGGGGGGAGGTGATCCGGTAGGCATCGAGGTGGTGAAACGGGATCCTCCCCTCGTAGCTGCGGGCGAGGAGGAAGCTCGGCGAGAGGATGGCCTCCTTCACGAACAGCCCGCGGGCAAGGCCTCTTACGAACGTCGTCTTCCCCGCCCCGAGCTCCCCGACGAGGGCCACCACATCCCCATCCGTGAGGAGGGAGGCGAGCCCGAACCCCACCTCCTCCGTCTCCTCCGGGCCGTGGGTGCTGACGATCCGCTCCATCTAGGTCCGGATGCGAGCCCCGAGCGGCTGGAGGCGGGCGAGGATCCGCCCCACCGCCGCCTCGACCTCGTCCGAGGCCAGGGTCCGCTCCGGGTCGCGGAACGTGACCTCGTAGGTCAGGCTGAGGTGGCCGGCGGGGACGCCCTCCCCGCAGTAGAGGTCGTACAGGAACGCGCTCTCGACGAGCGGCTCGGCGAGGAGCTCTCCCCGGACGATCCCTTCGGGGATGTCCTGGGGCACGAGGAGGGACAGGTCGCGCTTCGAGGCCGGCGAACGGGGGAGGGGGTGGTGTTCGGGAGGGCGGGCCGCCATGCGGAGGGGAGGAAGGGCCAGCTCCAGCGCCAACACCCGCCGCTCGCCGGGGAGGGCGGCCCTCAGGGCGGGGGAGAGCTCGCCGAGCCATCCGATCAGCGTCCGCGGCCCGCGGCCCTCACGGGGCGCGAGGTAGATCCCGGCCCGGCGGTAGGGGTGGAGCCGGACGTCCTCGATCTCCCCGAGGGCGGCGTTCTCGATGCGCAGGGCGGTGAGGAGGGCGTCGAGGAGCCCCTTCAGGTCCGCCGGGGAGTGCTCCCGCTTCCCAGAGAGGGGGAGGGGGGAACGGCCGGCGAGGGCGATCCCCACGCGGTCCTCCTCCGTCACCGCCCCATCGCGGCGCAGGAACACGCGGCCGACCTCGAACACGGCCACGCCCGGCGCCTGGGCTTCGAGGTTCCCCCGCACGACCGCGAGGAGCCCGGGGAGGAGGCTCGGCCTCAGCCCATCCCCGCCCTGGGCGAGCGGGTTCCGCAGCCTCACCTCGGCCTCCTCCGCGGGGAGGAACCCCGGGGTGTAGGCCTCGACGAGGCCCAGCGCGGCGAGGATCCCCCGCACCCGGTCCGCGAACGCTTCCCGGGGGTCCTTCCTCCCGATCCGGGGCTCGGTTCGCGGGGCGAGGGCCGGGATCCGGTCATAGCCGTACAGGCGGGCGACCTCCTCGACGAGGTCGATCTCCCGCCCGAGATCCTGCCGGAACGGGGGGATCCGCGCATCCCAGGCATCCCCGCGATCCTGGACGGTGAGCCCGAGGCGGGTCAGGCCCTCCGCGACCTCGGACGGGGGCACCTCGACCCCGAGGAGCTCCGCCACGCGTCGCTTGCGGAGGGAGACGAGGCCCGCCCGTGCGGGAGCGGGGTAGGCGTCCACCGCTCCGCGGGCGATCGCGACCTCTGCCTGCTGGGAGAGGAGGGCGCAGTAGCGGCGGGACGCGAGGTCCGCCATCTCGGGGGACAGGCCCCGCTCGAAGCGCAGGCTTGCCTCGGTGCGGGCGCCCACCGCCCGCGCCGAGCGCCGCACCCGGGCCGGGGCAAACGCGGCCGCCTCGAGGAGGACCTCGCGGGTGCCCGCGCTGACCTCGCTCTCCGCCCCCCCCATCACACCGGCCACGGCCACCGGCCGCACCGCGTCTGCGATCACAAGCACCTCTGGGGAGAGGTCCCGCTCTACCCCATCCAGGGTCCTGATCCTCTCCCCCCGCCTTGCCCGACGGACGACGATCCGCCCCTCGGCGAGCTTCCCCTGATCGAACGCGTGGAGGGGGTGCCCCAGTTCGAGGAGCACGTAGTTCGTGACGTCCACCGCCAGCGCGAGCGGCCGCATCCCGCTCTTGAGGAGCCGTGCCTGGATCGGAACCGGCGATGGGCGATCGGCGATCCCCCGGATGATGCGGGCCACGTAGCGGGGGCAGTCAGTAGGATCCTCGATCTGGACATCGGTCAGGCTGGCGGCGGTGGGGGGAACTTCGGGGAACGAGAGATCTGGATCGCGCACCGTGGTCCGGTACAGGGCGGAGATCTCGCGGGCGATCCCCACGATCCCGAGGAGGTCCGGCCGGTTGGACGTGATCTTGAGGGAGAACACGGTGTCCGGGAACCCAACCAACAGCGCGAGGTCCGCCCCCAGCGGGAGGTCCGGGGGGAGATCCCAGATCCCGGCCGATTTCCCCTCCAGCCCGAGTTCCTTCTGGGAGAGGAGCATCCCCTCGCTCTTCACGCCCCGGATCGTGGCCACGGAGAGTTCCCCCCCCGGAAGGCGGGCACCGGGGAGAGCGAGAGGGAAGAGGCCTCCCGCCCGCGCGTTATCAGCGCCGCACACGACGGTCCGGTGGTCCGTCCCCGTTTCGACATGGCACAGGGAGAGGTTCCTTGCTTTCGGGTGGGGCTCGACCGCCACCACCCGGGCCACGACCACCCCCTCCGCGTCCAGGGACTCGATCCGCTCCACCTCGAGCCCGGCCACGGTCAGCCGCTCGGCGAGCGCCTCCCGCGGGACCTCGGGAAGGTCCACGTACTCGGAAACCCAGTTCAGGGATGCCCGCACCTCTCCTCCTTCCCCCTACAGGCCGACGATGCCCAGATAGAGGACGCCTTCGCCGACGGGGGAGAGGGGCCACCCGATCCCCACCACCGCCGTGAACCCGAGGAGCCCCCCCAGCGCCTCAACTTGGATCATCGCTTCGGCACCGACCTCGAGATAGGTCGGGATTATCTCCCCTCCTTCCCCCTCCCGCCACAGCCGGGCGAGGGAGGCGTAGAGGCGGGAGCGGACCTCGGTCACGAGCGCTGCCCCGCCCAGGGAGTAGTCCGGCCGGAGCGGAGGGAGCCATATCCCTAGCGAGGCGAAGGCCTTCCGGTCCCCGTGGGGCGGGTTCCCCGCGATCCGCGTTCGGAACTCGCTGAGGGCGGGAAGGAAGGCCGACGGGAGGTCGGGGCTGGCCAGGCCGACCCCCACGGTGAGGGTGAGGTAGAGATGGGGAGCGAGGCCGAGGAGCTGGGTGTGGCTGAGCTCCGCTTTCCATCCCTCCGGCGGGATCCAGAGGAGGGACAACCCGCCGCTGTGGGCGCGGGCGAGCTCCTCCTGCCATCCGAGCTCGACGCCGAGCGTCCACAGGGGCTGGCGGGCCACGGTGAACGTGAGCTCGCCCACAGGTTCCCAGTACGTTCCCGCCGAGCCAAGGCGCGGCGTGGCCCACAGGTGGCGGGTCAAGGAGATGGCCCCGACGAGGGTCTCTCCCACTGCGGCCCCCCCCGTCATCGTCCACTCGCGGCCGTAGCGGACCCATCCGCTCACCGCCATCGCCTGGGGGTACACCCCCCACCCGAACCGATCGAGGTAGCGGATCGTCATCCCCTCCGTGGCGGCGTCAGGCTGGACGAGGTAGGCATCGAGGGGCAACTCGTTCCGATCGAGCATCACCACGAACCGGCGGGGCCACGCGTTGTTGAGCCGGTCCACGTCAAGCGCACGGTGATCGGGATCCACCACCGCCTCGCGCACCGGGAACGGGGTGCGGAACTCGATTGTGGCGGACATGGCCCCCGCATCCCAGGTCTGGGAAGATCGCTCCCCCTCCGCCCCTCGGACCTCCACCGTCACGGGCATGTACCCGGTCCCGGCCCGCGTGACGTGGACGGCTGTGACGTGTTCCTCTCCGTCCCTCGCGCGCACCATCCCGGCCGCGGCGTAGTCGGCCCACGCCTCACCGTACACCCACTGGGAGAAGAACACCTCCCAGCCTTCCCCTGTCGCCCCTTCGAGGAGGGCCTGGAGGTCGGAGGACGTGAACATCCCCGACCGCGCTTGGGCATGGGCCTGGCGCAGCACCCCGTCGAACGCCTCCTCCCCCGCAAGCGACGCCGCGGCGCGGAGGACGAGGTACCCCTTGTCGTAGAGGCGCACTGCGGACGCCTGCTCGTAGCGGACTTCGCCCCCTGGCTTGACCACCGCCTCATCGAACCCCGTGAACGCGGTCTGGAGGTAGGGGAGCTCGGTCATGTGCTGGCGGAGGTTCATGAACCCCAGCTGGCGGTTCACCAGCTCCTCCCCGAGGCCGTGTCGTTCGAGTTGGAACACGTTTCCCCCGTCCGCCCCGAACGTATCCTCGTACCAGCGGAGCGCCAGGTACTGGCTCATCCCCTCGGAGAGCCAGTTCTCCGCATCGAGGTCCACCCCGATCCCGATCCCCCACCACAGGTGGGCGAGCTCGTGGGCGAGGATGTACCGGCTGTAGCGGGACAGGATCCCGCCTGCGGTGAGGTCGAACCGGCGGAAGAGCCAGCGGGGGAGGTACACGACCCCATCGGCGGTCATCGCGACCCCAATCTCGTTTGGGTGCTCGACGAGGAGGAGCCGGCCCTCGGGGTAAGGGCCGTACTTCTCCGCGTAGTAGGCGAGGATCTCCGGGAGGTAGGTCGCCAGCGCGCGGACCAGGTCCTCGTCGCCGGGCAGGGCAACCGCCTCGACCTCGATCCCCTGAAGGGGAACCGTCGCCCGGCGCAGGGTCCCCTTGGGCGCGAGGAAGAGCGACACCGAGCGCACGGGCGCGGAGAAGCTGGTTGTGAATGCGGTCCGCTCACCGTCCTCCTCTCGTGTCACCTCTCCCGGCAGGGCGGCCTCCCACCCCGCGGGCACGGTGAGCGTCACCCGGTAGTCGTGCGCCGACAGGAGGAGGGGCCACGTCCCATCCATGGGCGGCGAGGCGGGCAACGGATGCCACCCGAACCGCCACGTGTACACGTCGCCGAGTCTACCTGGCTCGCCAGCCCAGATGTGGGGGAACCTCGTCCGGAACGCGATCAAGAGGTCTCCTTCCCCCTCCGGCAGCTCGACCCGGAGGAGGACATCGTCCAGGGAGTAGGTCTGGAGCGTGGGGGGGGCAGGGTGGAGCTCGAACGGGAGCTCTTCCTCCCCATCTGGGGTGGACCACGCCACCCGCTCAATCACCGTCCACGCAGGGTCGAACCCGCTAACGTAGGACCCGTCCTGCGCCAGGGGGGAGAGGTACGGGTTCGGTTCCCGTCCGAAGTTCCCGAGGAGGGCGAACCACGCTTCTCCAGGGGAGGAGTCCCATCCCATTCGCATCGTGCCGACGATGGCGTGCTCGTCGGGGACGAACGTGGACTCGATCTGCACCGAGGAGGCCAAAGCCTCTCCGGCAAGGGTCAGCAAAAGGCAGCACAGCGCGCTCCGCACGTTGATCCTCCTAGGTGGGCTCTTCATCGGGTTGCGGTTCGGGGTTAAGGGCGAGGCGGACGGTTGTGATCTCGCGGGCGCTCGCCCGTTCGACCGTGATCTCGGTCCGTCCGATGTGAAGCTTCGTCCCGACCTCTGGGATGTCGCCCAGGCGTTCCAGGACGAGCCCGGCGATCGTCACCGCTTCGTCCTCGGGAAGGTCTGCCCCCAGGCTCCGGTTCACCGTGCGGACCTCGGCGTCCCCGCCCACGATCGCCTCGGTCGGGGACAGGCGGCGGATGAGGGGCCGGGGGCGGCGGCGGTCGTACTCGTCCTCGATCTCCCCCACGATCTCCTCGAGGATGTCCTCCAGGGTCACGATCCCCACCACCCCCCCGTACTCGTCCACGACCACCGCCATGTGGGACCGCTCCCGTTGGAACTCCTGGAGGAGGGCACCGATCGGCTTCGTGGTCGGCGTGAACGACACCGGGCGGAGGAGGGAGGTGAGGGAAACGTTCGCCGGGGGCTCCCCGAGGTGGGCAAGGAGGTCCTTGGCATGGAGGAGCCCGACGACGTTGTCCTCCGTCCCCTGGTACACCGGATAGCGGGAGTGGCCGTCGGACACGATGAACTTCACCACCTCGGCCAGGGGGGTCCCCACCTCGATCGTCTTCATGTCGGTGCGGGGGACCATGATGTCTTCGGCCGTGATCTCGTCCAGGGAGAGGATCCGCCGCATCATGTCCCCATGCTCTCGGGAGAGGGCCCCCCGTTCCTCCCCCAGCTCGATGATGGACACGAGTTGGTCCTTGGAAAGCGATGCCCGCTCCCGGGAGAAGAACTCGATCCCGAATGGACGCACCAGGTACGCCCCCGCCCTGCGGAAGAACTGCACCACGGGATGGGAGGCCCGCGTCAGCTGCCACATGGGGACGATCACCGCCATCGCCACTGCCTCCGGGCGGTTGCGGGCGATGTTTTTGGGGGTGATCTCCCCGATGAGGAGGAGGAACGTCGTCAGGACGACCGTGGAGATGAGGCCTTGCGCGTACTCGGGGAGGGTCGGGAGGAGGCGCAGGAAGAGGAGGGTGGCCAGGCTCGATGCCCCGACGTTGACGAGGTTGTTGTAGATAACGAGGCAGGTGATGAAGTCGTTGGGATCGCGCAACAGGTGCTCGAGGGCCTTCACCTTCTGTTTCGAGGAGGTCCGGCGAAGGAGGTGGAACACCCGGAGCTCGGAAAGAGCAGACAGTGCCGTCTCAGAAGCGGAGAAAAAAGCGGAGAGAAGCAGGAGAAGAAAAAGGACGATACCTTGCGACTCTGGGGTCACCTCTCCATCACCTCACTGAAGATTATAGTCGAGGTTCGCCCCGACCCTGGTCACCATCCCCACCGTGGTCGTTGTGGGTCGGTCCTGCGGGACGTAGACTTCACCCCTAGTGTTTGAGTCGTTGACCGAGCGGCTGTCCCAGGCGTTCCAGAGGCTCCGTGCCCCCGGGCGGCTCACCCCGGCAGAGGTCGAGGCCGGGCTGCGCGAGATCCGGCAGGCCCTCCTCGCCGCCGATGTCCACTACGGGGTGGTGCGCGATCTCTTGGCGCGGGTCGAGGAACGGTCGGTTGGGGAGAAGGTCGTGGAGTCGCTCGCCCCTGCCGAGCAGCTCCTGGGGATCGTGCGGGCGGAGATGGCGGCGGCGATGGGGGGCGAGGCGACCAAGCTTCGCCTGGCGGGCCGGCCGGCGATCGTCCTCCTCGTCGGCCCAGCGGGATCGGGGAAGACGACCACCGCGGGGAAGCTGGCGCGGCATCTCCTCCGCAAGGGACGCCAGCCTTTCCTCGTATGCGCCGACCCGCAGCGCCCGGCGGCGGCGGAGCAGCTCGCGACCTTGGCCTCGCGGCTTGGGATCGCGTTTGCCCGAGCGGTGGAGGACCCTGTCGTGGAGGTGACCCAGGCGGCAGAGCGGGCCCGGCGGGAGCTCCGCGACGTCCTGATCGTGGACACGCCGGGCACTCCCCCCGGAGCGGCGCCTCCCCCGTTCGTGGCCGATCTCGTGGCCGCCCTTGAGCCAAGCGATGTCCTCCTCGTCCTCGACGCGCTCGTGGGTCAGGAGGCGGTGCGGATGGGCGAGGCGTTCGCCCCCCTTGGGATCACGGGGCTCATCCTCACCAAGCTCGACGGGGATGCGCGGGGGGGGGCCGCCCTCTCCCTGCCGACCCGGCTTGGGGAGCCAGTCCTGTTCGTGGGGGTGGGGGAGAAGCCCGAGGACCTCGAACCGTTCGATCCCGGGCGGATGGCGGACCGGATCCTTGGGTTCGGCGATCTGGCTGGGCTGGCGGAGGTGCTCGCCGAGGCGGGGGGGGAGGAGGTCGCGGCCACGGCGGCCCGGGTGCGGGAGGGGACGTTCACCCTTGAGGACTTCCTCATCCAGTTCGAGGCGATGAGCCGCGCCGGACCCTTGGACCAGCTCCTCGCCAAGATCCCCGGCTTGGGTAAGGTCGCCCCCGACGAGGAGGTGGAGTCCGAGCTCAAGCGGTCACGGGCCATCATCCAATCGATGACGGTTGAGGAGCGGCGCCACCCCCATATAATCGGGTCTAGCCGCAAGCGCCGGATCGCCCGCGGTTCGGGAACTACTGTTCAGGAAGTGAATCAGCTTCTGTCCCAATACGAGCAGGCGCGGCGCCTTGTGCGCGGGCTAGGCAAGCAGCGACGGCCCCCGGGAGGGGGCGGACGCGTTCCAGTGATGAGGTGATGGGATGGTCAAGATCAGGCTCATGCGGGTGGGCAAGCGCAAGCAGCCCAGCTACCGGATCGTGGTGATGGAGGGGGCGGACAAGCAAGGAGGCCGGGCTGTGGCGACGATCGGCCACTACAACCCGCTCGCCGAGCCCGAGGAGTTCACGCTGGACACGGAGGCCGCCCTGTCCTGGCTCCGTCGGGGGGCCCAACCGTCCGCGGCCGCCCGCCGCCTGTTGGCGAAGAGCGGCGTCCTCAAGGCGCTCGAAGACGCCCGATCGGGCCGCGGCGCTGCGCCGGGCGAAGGAGATGCTGGCTGACCTCGCGCGGTACCTCGTCCGCGCGGTGACCTCGCGGCCGGGCGGGGTCTACGTCGAGCACATCCGTTCCGGGGATGTGGATTTTTTGTTCCTCCGCCTGACCGGGCCCGACGACCGAGGGCTCGCCGCCCGCGACCGGGAGGCCCTCGCCACGGTCATCGAGGCCATCGCTGCGCAGGCCGGCCAGACCGTGATTGTGGACTGGAAATGAGGTTTGACGTCGTCACCCTCCATCCGGAGATGCTTCTCCCGTTCGCCGCGGAGGGGATCCTCCGGGGGGCGCAGGACAAGGGATTGATCGAGATCCATCTCCACGACCTGCGGCTCTTCTCCCCGGAGGGGGGGATCGTGGACGACCGGCCGTTCGGGGGTGGGGCGGGGATGGTGATGCGGCCGGAGCCGTTCGCGCGGGCTCTTGCGGCGATCGGGCGCGAGGGCGGGAGGACGCCGTACACGGTGCTCCTCTCCGCGCAGGGGGTCCGCTTCTCCCAGGAGATCGCGCATGCCCTGGCCCGGGAGCGCGCCGTGGCCCTCCTCTGCGGCCGCTACGAGGGGGTGGACGAACGGGTGGCCGCGCGGTGCGATCTCGAGCTCTCGATCGGGGACTACGTCCTCGCGGGGGGCGAGCTCGCCGCGGCGGTGGTGTTGGAGACGACGGCGCGGATGGTGCCCGGGGTGGTCGGGCGCCACGAGTCGGCAGCCACTGACTCCTTCTACTCCGGGGCGCGCTTGGGGTACCCCCAGTACACCCGCCCCCGGGTGTTCCAGGGAATGGAGGTGCCGGCCGTCCTCCTCTCCGGCGACCACGAGAAGATCCGCCGCTGGCGGGAGAGGGAGGCGTGGCGGAAGACCCTCCGCCACCGCCCTGACCTCGTGGGATTGAACCTTCCTCCAGCGGAACGGGGTGAGGCGCCGTGAGCCGTGAGGGCCCGATCGTCCGCCAAGGAGGTAGAGATGCAGCTCCTTGACCTGTATGTGCTTGTCTTGCGGATTGTGGGGATCTGGGTTGCGTTCTACGGGCTCGTCTACCTGACCGCGTTTGTGAGCGCCGCGAGCGTTGGGTTCCTCATTCAGTGGGCGTTCGCCCTCGTGGTGTACGGGGCCGCGGCGTTCGTCCTCCTCCGGTATCCCTCCGCCGTGGCCAAGTGGCTGGTGCGGGACGAGGGGGAGAAGGACCTCACCCTCGGCCTCTCCGCGCGGGACCTCCAGTCCGTCCTCGTCTCCACGATCGGGTTCTACCTTGTGGTCACGGGGATCCCGGCTCTCGTGGCCTCGCTCATCCAACAAGCCCAGTACAGATCGGGGATCGTCTGGCAAGGGGTTGTGCGGCCCGCGGTGCAGCTCATCATCGGGGCTCTCATCCTGACCCGGCAGAGGTGGGGACCGCGGCGGGTGGGTGGGGGCAACTAGCGGTGTTTCGGGGTACGGTGGCGGGGTGATCCTGACCACCCGCCGGCTCACGCTTGTGGCCTGTCCCGTTGAGGTCGCCCAGGCGCTTCTCGGCGAGGGGGCGGAGCGGATCCTCGGCGCCGCGGTCCCGTCCGGCTGGCCGTCGCCGGAGCTCACGGGGATCCTCCCCCTCTACCTCCAGGAGCTCCTCCACGACCCGAGTGCCCTCGGGTGGGGGATTTGGATCCCCATCGATCGGGGAGCGAACGCGGTCGTAGGGGATGCGGGGTTCAAGGGCCGGCCGGCTCCGGACGGGACCGTGGAGATCGGGTACGGGACCGCTCCCGCTTTCCGCGGACGGGGCTACGCCACCGAAGCAGTGCAAGCCCTCATCGGTTGGGCCTTCACCCAGCCCGCGGTGGGACAGGTCGTCGCGGAGTGCGTGCCGGAGAACGCGGCCTCGATTCGCGTCCTGGCGAAGGCCGGGTTCCGGTGCACCTCTGCTCAGGCGGGATCCCTGCGCTGGGCGAGGTCGCGCCGGATATGATCGCGCGGAGATGGGCGCCCAACGTAGTCCGGTTCAGGCGGTCGTGTTCGATTTGGGCGGGACGCTGCTGCAGGAGATCCCCGGGTCCGATGGCCCGCTCCCCGACGGGCCGAGGATCGAGGCGACCCCCGGCGCGAGGGAGGCCCTGCGGGCGCTTCACGGCCGCTACACCCTCGCCGTGGCCACGAACGCTCGCCTGTCCGATGAGCGCCACGTGCGGAAGGCCCTCGCCCAGGTCGGGCTCGATCCCTACCTGGCCGCGGTGGTCACCGCGCACGACGTGGGGAAGGGCAAGCCCGATCCCGGGTTCTTCCACGCCGTGCTGGAACGCGTCGGCTGCCCTCCCGCGGGTGCGGCGATGGTCGGGGACGGATACGGGACCGACATCGTCGGCGCCAAGGAAGCCGGGCTGCGGGCGATTTGGTTCAACCCTGCTTGTTCCCCCGGTCCGCTCGTCCACCCCATCCACGACGCGGAGGTTCCGGCCTTGGGGGATCTCCCCTCTACCTTGGATCGCCCGTTTCCCCCCGATCTCGCCGCGGCCCTTGCGATCCTGCGTGAGCACGCTGTCCCCGAGAACATCGTGCGGCACTCGCTCGCCGTGGCAGCGGTCGCGCACCGGCTCGCGTGGTGCCTGCGGGCGGAAGGGATCCCGGTGGATCCCCTTCTCGCCCACCGGGGAGGGCTCCTCCACGATCTGGACAAGCTTTCCGTGGGGGACCACACCGAGCACGGGGTGAAGGCAGGACAAATCCTCCGCGAGCTAGGTTGGCCAGACCTCGCCGGGATCGCCGAGGAGCACGTCCTGGGAGCGAACCCCCACACATGGGAGGAGAAGGTCGTCCACTACGCGGACAAGATCGTGGAGGCGGACCGGGTGGTGGGGCTCGCGGAGCGGGTGAGCGGCCTCTCCCGCCGTTACGTTGCCGATAGAGACCGGATCGCGCGCGCTCTCCCCCTTCTTTGCGCCCTGGAAGAGGAGATTGTGGGGCCCCTCTCCGCGCCGCGGGAGGAAGTGATGGCCGAGCTGCGGGCGCTCGACCTTCGGCTCCCCCCGTTTGTCGCAGCGTGAGATCGGGCCTATCATCGGCCCACCTAGAGGAGGGGAGCGAAGATGAACCAGGATAGGCACGTGCGGAGCCGGTGGTGGGGACTTGCGCTTGCGGCGATGGGCCTCGCGCTCACCGGGTGTGGCCTCCTCGACCTCCTGCCGGAGCTGCCCCCGGATCAGGCCCCGACCGGGGTCGCGGCGTCTCTGGGCCAGTTCGAGGACCGAATCGAGATCTCGTGGACCGCTGTGGCAGGGGCGACCACCTACCGCGTATTCCGCGCCGAAAGCGCAGAGGGGACGGGCGTCCTCATCGGAGAGACCCCGTCCCTGGTCTACAGCGATCCGATGGGGGCAGCCGACTGGGGGCACCTCTACTGGTACCAGGTCGCGGCATGCAACTCCGCGGGGTGCGGGCCCCGGTCGCCTTCTGTCCCCGGCTACGCGGGCTACCTCCCCGCCCCGACCGGCGTCCAGGCGAGCCAGATCTACGCCGATAGGATCGTCGTCACATGGGATCCAGTGCCCGGCGCCACTTACTACCAGGTGTACCGGGATGTGACCCCGGACGGGGAGTTCGAGATCGTGGCGAACAACGTCACCGCGACGTCGTTTGAGGATCGGACGGCGGTGCCCGGGACCTTGTACTACTACCGCGTGAGGGCCTGCCACGCCACGGGCGGTAGCGCGCTCTCCCAACCCGCCCCCGGCCGCCGCGTGCGCTAGGCTCGCCCGGGCGGTTGGCCTCCCCCGCGAGCGAGGGTACCATGCTGGGGATGACGCTCGCCAATGCCCTCACCACGCTGCGGGGGCTGCTCGCGGTGCCCACCGTAATCGCTGTCCTGGGCGGCCACTGGCAGGCCGCCCTCATCCTGTTCCTGGTCGCGCTGGCGACGGACATCCTCGACGGCTGGGTAGCGCGGAAGGGCCATCAGGTCACGATCGTGGGCCAACTCCTCGATCCCCTGGTGGACAAGGCATTCTACCTCGCCCTCTTCTCCGCCCTCGCCGTGGTGGGTCGGATCCCGTACTTCGGGTTGGGCCTGTTCGCTTTTCCCCAGCTCGGACTGGCGGTGGGGGCCCTCGTTCTGTGGCAACGGCGACAGGAGTTCGTGGCGGAGTGGCCCGGGAAGGCCGCGGCCGGGCTCACTGCGCTCGCGGCCGGCCTCCTCCTCCTCTCCCCCCGTACGATCGGCGTGTTCTGGGGCGCGGTGGGGGGACAGTTCATCGCGGGGGTGTACTACCTCATCCGCCGAACCACGACGCGAACTCCGGCGGAGGTTCCGCCTCGCACTCCATCCATGCCCCGCTAGCGGGGTGGCGGAACCCAAGCCGCCACGCGTGGAGGAGCAGCGGTCCCCCTCCCCTCCCGTAGAGGGGATCGCCGACGACGGGGTGCCCGATCGTCGCCAGGTGGACCCGAATCTGGTGGGTCCGTCCCGTGCGGGGCCGGACGACGAGCAGGGCCTCGTCCTCCCGCCGGCCGAGGACGGAGAACTCGGTGTGGGCGTCCTTCGCCCCCCCGATGCGCATCCGCCATGGTCGGGCGCCATCGCGCCCGATCCGCCCGGCGATGGTCCCCTCGTCCACCGCGAGGGCCCCGTGCACGACCGCGAGGTACTCCTTGTTCACCGTGCGCGCCCGGAACTGCGCGATCAGCCCCTCCAGCGCAACCGGGGTCTTCGCCACCACGAGGGCCCCCGTCGTGGCGGCGTCCAACCGATGGACCACCCCCGGCCGGTTGGGGGCAGCGGGGGCAAGGGGCCCTCGGGCGAGGAGGATGGACACCACCGACACCGTGGTCCCAGGCCCTCCCGGGTGCACGGGGAGCCCGCGCGGCTTGTTGACCACGATCAGATCACTGTCTTCGTACAGGACGGGGATCGCAGCCGGGGTGGGGACGATCCCCGGCCCGCTCCAGGTCACCTCGATCTCCTCTCCGGCCCTCAGCCGGCGCGACCGGGAGGGCGTCCTTCCTCCGATGTGGACCGCTTCGCTCGCGATGAGTGACTGGGCCTGGGATCGGGGGATCGCCAGCCGGCGCGCGAGCAGCCGGTCCAGCCTCTCCCCGTCCTCGCCCTCCCCCACGAGGATGCGATCTCTACGAATTCCGCTCGTTGTGTCCGTCACTGACGGCAAGTATAATCCTCAACATGGAGGGGGTTCAGGAAAAGCTCGATGCACTCGTGCACCAAGGCGCGGCCGCGGCCGACCTGGAGGTGTACCACTGGGAGCTCCGCCGGGCCGGGGCCCGGGTCTACCTCACCGTGCAGGTGGATCGTCCCGGGGGCGTGACGGTGGACGACTGCGCCCGCGCCAACCGGGCGATCGGTGCCCTGTTGGATGAGGCCGATCCCTTGCCCTCGTCCTACCTCCTCGAGGTATCGTCCCCGGGCCTGGAGCGTGGGCTGTGGGAGCCGCGCCACTACGCCCAGGCGGTAGGGAAGCTCGTTCACATCAAATTGAGACCGGAAGGGACCCAGCGCGGGCGGCTCGTCCGCGCGACCGCGGAGGCGGTCACCGTCGAGAGCGATGGCGTGGAGGTCGCGATCCCGTTCGCGCGGATCACGGGTGCCCGCCTCGTGTACGAAGGGGAACAGGGGCGGCGATGAACGTCGAGTTCCTGGAGGCGATTGAGGAGATGGCCCGCGCGCGCGGCCTTGACCGCGAGGTCGCGTTCGTCGCGATGGAGAAGGCCATTGCTGCTGCCTACCAGGCTAAATTCGGGGGCGAGGAGCCGCCACCGGTGGAGATCGATCGGCGGTCGGGGGACGTCCGCGTCAATGGGGAGATCTTCGACCTCGTCCGGGAACTGGGGCGCATCGAGTCCCGCCGCGCTGAGGACTTCTTCCGCCGGGAGATCCTCCGCCATCGGCGGGAGGGCCTCTACGAGATGTACGCCTCCCGGATCGGGGAGATCCTGAACGGGTTCGTTCATCGGTTTGAAGGCCGCGATGTGTGGATCAACTTGGGCGAGGTGGAGGCGCTGCTCCCGAGCGAGGAGCGGATGCCCACCGAACGGTACGTCCCTGGCCGTCGGCTGCGCACCTACCTCTACCGCGTGGAGAAGCTCCAAGGCGATCCGCGGATCTACGTGTCCCGGGCCCACCCCGATTTCGTGGCCAAGCTCCTCGCCCTCGAGGTGCCGGAGCTGGAACAGGGGATGCTCGAGGTGGTGAAGGTGGCCCGGGTGCCGGGCACGAAGTCGAAGGTCCTCGTGCGGGGGGTGGATCCCCGCATTGACCCGGTGGGGAGCTGCATCGGCCCCGGCGGGAGCCGGATCCGGGCCGTGAGCCGGGAGCTCTCCGGGGAGAAGGTGGACATCGTGCGCTGGAACGAGGATGTGCGGCAAGTGATCCGGGGGGCCCTTGCCCCAGCCAGCACGCTGGAGATCGAGCTCGACGAACCCGCCAAGAAGGCCGTCGTCACCGTGCCGGGGAGCGACATCTCACTCGCCATCGGTCGCGATGGACACAACGTGGAGCTCGCTGCCAAGCTCACCGGGTATGCCATCACCATCCGCACGCCGTCCGGGGAACGCGCCCAAACCCGCTAAGCCTCCCCGGCTGCGGGACCGACTGTTCGCGGCCCTCGCCACGGCCTCGACCCGTTGGCCGTGGCTCATCGTTGCCCTGTTCGTGGCCCTCGCGGCCATGTCCTACGTCTACGTCCGCGATTTTCGCATTCGCACGGACTACCTCGATCTCCTCCCCCAGCAGGATCCCCTTGTCGTCAAGTTCCAGTCCGTGGAAGAGGAGATCGCGAGCACGGATGTGATCGCGGTCCTCCTCACCCTCGTCTCCCCGCCGCCGGACATGGCCGAGCGCGAGCGGGCCCTCATCGCGGCCGCGGAGCGGGTGATCGGGGAGCTCGATCTGGGGCCGTCCTCGGATCTCATCTCCGCCTCGTACCGCGTTGGGGAAGGGATCGTTGTCCCCCCCGAGCTCCTCATCTTCCGAACCCTTTCTCCGGCTGAGCTCGAGCGGCTGCGGGAGATCGCCCGTGAGGTTCAATCCCAGTTGCCGGCCCTTCCCCCGGCCCGATCGTTCGCGGAGATCCTGGCTACGGTCACCACCGCCGAGGCGACGGACCCCGCGGCGGTGCGGGCCGCGCTCAGCGAGCTCGTGGCCACCGGGCACGCCGCCCGGGATCTCCTGGAGGGGATCCTCGCGGGGCAAGAGCTGGTCGCGGAGGCCGCGACGATCGCCCGGGCCGTCAAGGACCGACCCGCCCCCCAGGAGAGAGGTGAGCCGATCCTGTCGCGGGACCGTAGCCGGCTGGTCCTCCAGATCTGGCCGTCCCGTCGGCCGACGGAATCGCTTGAGTACAACCGGGCTGTCTCCGTCGCCGTGCAGGAGGCGGTCGCGCGTGCCCAGCTGGGGGACCTCGGGGTCGAGGCGGGGATCACCGGGGCCTACGCGATGACGGTGGAGGCGGAGGACACGATCCGCCAAGACATGAACCTCGTGACGATCATCTCCACGGCGGCGGTGTTCAGTTTGCTGTTTGCCATCCTCCTCAAGCCGTCCCTGTGCCTGGCTGCCATCATCCCCATCACGCTCTCCGCCCTGTTCACCATGGCGTGGGCCAAGCTCGCGGTGGGGGGGTTCAACCTCCTCACCGTGTTCCTGCCGGCGTTGGTCATCGGGCTGGGGGATGACTTCTGCATCCACATCCTCTCCCGGTACGTCGAGGAGCGGGCCCATGGGAAGGACGTGAAGGGGGCGCTTGCGATCGCCGTGCGCACGAAGGGGGGAGCGTGTTTCACGGCCGCGGCGACCATCGCCGGGGTATTCGGCTGTCTCCTCCTCTCCCATTCCCGCGCCCTGTGGGAGATGGGGGCGATCATGGCGGTGGGGATCCTGTTCCCGCTCGCCGGAGCCCTCCTCCTCACCCCGGCTCTGGTGGCGTTGACCGTGCGCGACCGCCGCCCCCCCCGGAAGCGGTCCCTGGGGTCCACGGCGCTCCTCCACTCCGCCTACCGCCGCTTCCTCCGCCTCCGGCCGGGCGTGGTCGCGGTCGGCCTGATCCTCACGGGATCCATCGTGTACCAGGCAACGCAGGTTCAGTTCAAGTTCGCGTCGAGCGATCTGGCCCCGGTCACCCCAGCGGTGACGGTGCTGTCCACCCTCAACCGTGAGTTTGCAAGCGAGGTCTGGCTCGGCGATTCGTTCCAGTTCTTCGTTGACCGGCCCGAGGATATCGCCCCGCTGGAGGAGGCGCTCGCCAGCCACCCCTTGGTCCAGGCCACGGTATCGGTGCGGGACCTCCTCCCCCAGGAGCTCCTCGGGGGCGAGATCTCGATCCTCAACCTCCCCGTGGGCGAGGTGCGAAGCGGGGTGGAGGATCTCGGGGAGACGCTCGCCCGCTGGGATGCCACCCTCGGCGCGCTGCAGAACCTGATCGTTGACCTCGCCCAGCTGGAGTTCCTCGCCCTCCTCCAGGGGCGCCCGGCGTTGGCGGAGGCGCTTTCGGCGGGGAGCGATGATCTCATCGCGCTCCTGTGGGAGCTGGAGGGCGTGGATGCCCCGACCGAGCGGGCGCGACTCGAGGAGATCGCGGGGGATCTTGGGGCCCTCGAAGAGCTGGTGGCGAGGGTGACGGCCCTCCCCCCAGAGCCACAGCTCTTAGACCAGATCCTCGCCCTCCTCCCGGCGGAAGTGCGATCGCAGTATGGGACAAAAAACGGGCGGTACATCGTCGAGGCGAGGATGGCGCCCACCCTCTACCAGGGCCGCAACCTCCAGGAGTTCCTCGACTGGGCGGATGGGCTCGGCGTGGAGCGCCTCGGGCTCCCGGAGGTCGGCGCCCGGCTCGAGGAGTACATGAAGCGGGACTTCCTCCTCTCCACTGTCCTCGCGGTGGTGATCATCTTCCTCCTCGTGTGGCACGACTTCCCGCGGCCCTCCGAGGCAGCCCTCGCTCTCGCCCCGTTGGCGATGGGCTATGTGTGGATGCTCGCCGGGATGACCCTCCTCGGGGTCCAGTTCAATTTCACCAACATCGCCATCTCCCCCCTCCTCATCGGGATTGGGATCGACAGCGCGGTGGTCCTCCTCCATCGGGTGGCCGAGGAACGCGCTGCGGGGGGGGATGCCGTGGCCCGTGCCGCGGCGACGACCGCCATCCCCATCGCGTTCAGCTCGCTGACGACGATGGCGACCTTCGCCGCGCTCCTCACCGCCCGCACCCCGGGGCTCCGCCTCCTCGGCACCTCGGCCCTCCTCGGACTGGGGTTCACCCTCCTGTGGAGCCTGACGTTCCTCCCCGCTGCCGCCGCCCTGCTGGTTGAGAAAGAGGAACCGAAGGAATAAAGTGCTCTCTACCGAAGGAGAAGATCGTATGGCCTGGATCGGTTGGCTGGGAGCTGTGGTGTGGGCCGTGCCGGCGTGGGCGCAAGCCCAGGCCGCGAAGGCGCCTGTCCAGCCGGGCGCGCCCTTCCCCTGGCTCTCCATTGGGATCGCCCTCGCCGCCCTTGCCGTCGGGGTAGCGCTCGGGCTCCTCTTCGCCCGCCTCCGCCACCGCCACGTGAACCGCCGGGCCGAGGTGATCCTGAGCGAGGCCCGCGGGGAAGCGGAACGGGTTCACCGGGAGCGACTCCTCCTCACCCAGCACGAGATCGAGGAGCTCAGGGAGCGAGAGGAAGAGCGCCTGCGCAAGAAGGAGGCCGAGCTCGCCCAGCTCGAGGAACGCCTCCGCCAGCGCGAGGACCGGATGGAGAAGAAGGTCCAGTACCTGGAGACGATCGAGGCCTCGATCCGCCAGGACGAGGCGGAGGTTGCCCACCTCCTCGAGACCGGCCGCCAGCTCCTCGCCGAGGAGCGGGCGCTTTTGGAGCGGCTGAGCGGGCTCACGGAGGAGGAGGCCAAAGAGTACCTTCTGAAGCTTGTGGAGGCGGAGTCGGAGCGGTACTTCGCCCGCAAGATCAGCGAGGTGGAGCGGCGCACGACCCAGGAGGCGGAGCGCCGGGCTCGTCGCATCCTCGCCAATGCTGTGCAGCGCTACGCCCTCGACTACGCGGAGGAGGCCACGGTCACCACCGTCCCCCTCCCCAGCGACGAGTACAAGGGACGCATCATCGGGCGGGACGGGCGCAACATCCGGGCGTTCGAGGCCCTGACAGGGATCGAGGTCCTCGTGGACGACACGCCGGAGGCGGTCGTCCTGTCCTCATTCCACCCCGTGCGGAGGGAAGTGGCCCGCATCGCCCTGGAGAAGCTCCTCGAGGACGGGCGGATCCACCCCGCCCGGATCGAGGAGACGGTGCGCAAGGCAAAGGACCGCGTGGAGGAGGCGATCCTCGAGGCGGGGGAGAAGGCCGCCTTTGAGGTGGGGATCGAACTCCCGAGCGACCTCATCCAGCTCCTGGGCCGCCTCCACTTCCGGACAAGCTACGGCCAGAACCAGCTCCAGCATGCGCTCGAGGTGAGCTTCCTTGCCCGGCTCCTTGCCGAGGAGATCGGGATCGACCCCAAGCCCGCCAAGCGGGCGGGGCTCCTCCACGACATCGGGAAAGCGGTGGACCACGACGTGGAAGGGCCGCACGCCCTCATCGGGGCCGATCTGGCCCGGCGGGCGGGGGAGCCATGGCCGATCGTGAACGCGATCGCTGCCCACCACGGCCAGGCGGAGCCGGCGACCGTGACCGCGGTCCTCGTCCAGGCCGCGGATACCCTGTCCGCGGCCCGCCCCGGGGCGCGCCAGGAGACCTACGAACGGTACTGCCAGCGGCTGGAGGAGCTGGAGAAGATCGCGTCCGCCTATCCCCTGGTGAAGGAGGCCTACGCCATTCAGGCGGGGCGGGAGGTGCGGGTGATCGTGCGGCCGGAGAAGACGACGGATGACATGGCGGCGAAGCTTGCGTATGATATCGCGCGCCGGATTGAGGAGCAGGTGCAGTACCCCGGGGAGATCAAGGTGACCGTCATCCGTCAGGCTCAATTTGTGGACACGGCCCGCTAAGGAGGAACGGTGAACGTTCTCAAGATCGCAGCGACCTCAGCAGCCAGCCTCGCCGCCGGGGCGGTGGCGAACACGTTCCGCGAAGAGGGGATCGCTGAGCTGCAGGCCATCGGCCCCAAGGCGGTGAACCAGGCGGTGAAGTGCATCGCCATCGCCCGAGGGTACGTCGCCTCCAGCGGGGTGGACCTGTACTTCGTCCCCTCGTTCGTGGAGGTGGACGTGAGCGACGAGACGAGGACCGGTATCCGGTTCACCGTCCGGTCGCGAACCCCGGTGCCGATCCTCCGCCCCCGCCGCAAGGAGGCCCCTCCTTCTCCCCCGGAGCCGCGCCAGACGGGAGAGTGGAACGACATTTGATCCCTACGTGCGCGGGATCGGGCGGACGGGGAGGAAGGCGCGTGACCAAGGACGGGCAGGGGGATAAGAATCCATGAACTTCTTCAAGCGACATCAGAAGATCATCATCTGGCTGCTTGTGATCGGGTTCCTGGCGTCGATCGTCGTCGCCGGGGGACTGCGCTGGCTGAGCTCGCCGCCGGAAGGGAGCGCCGAGGAGACGATCCTCCTCGTGGACAGCAAGAAGGTGACCCGCGAGGAGTTCACACGGGTCTACGGGAACCTCATCGACTATTACACGCAGCTGTATGCGATGTACGGCCTGGATTTTGAATCCATGTTCCAGGGGGCGGAGGGGGCGTTCCGGATGCTGCCGTACATGGCCCAGGCCGCAGAAGAGATCGTGCGCTCGGTCATCCTCGACCAGGCAGCGCGGGAGCTCAAGGTGACGATCGCCAAGGCCGAGCTGGACCAGGCGGTGCGCGCGCAGTACCAGACCGTGCTCACGCAGTACGGGCTCACCGAGGAACAGCTCAAGGAGCTCCTCGAGTATCAGGGTTCGACGCTGGAGGCGTACAAGAAGGACCTCGCGACGAGCCAGGAGGCCCAGTTGCGCGAGGAGCGGGTGCGCCAGCTCGTGGTGGGCCCCATCGAGCCGACGGAGGCCGATCTCCTCGCTTACTACGAGGCGAACCAGGATCGGTACCAGACTGAACCGGAGAGGATCCGGGTCGGCCACATCCTCGTCCGCGAGGCGAAGCTCGCCGATGAGCTCCTCGGGCAGGCCGCCGCTCCCGATGCGGACTTCGCGGCGCTGGCCCAGGCCCACTCCCTCGATGAGGCGACGAAGGAGACCGGAGAGACGGACTGGTTCTCCTACTCCTCGTCCCCGTTCTCGGACAAGGTCACCGACGCGATCTGGTCGGCGGAGGTGGGGCAGGTCAAGCTCGTGGACGACGACGAGGGGTTCCACATCGTGAAGCTCCTCGCGCGGCAAGAGGCGGTCGTCCCCCCGTTCGCCACGATCCGCGACACGGTGAAGTCGGATTACATCCGCGACGGGGAGACGAAGCGCTGGGATAGCTGGTACACCGCGCGCCGGGAACGGATCGAGGTGAAGGCCCTCGATCCGGTCCTCTCCGCCGCGGTGGCGTATGGATCCGACAAGGCCGCGGCCCTGGCTGAGCTTGAAGCCGCCCGCAGCGCTGGCACGTCCGACGATCCCTACCTCACCTACTACATCGGGCGCCTCCACGAGGAACTCCTCACGGAGGCAGCGGCGAAGAGGATCGAACTGGAGGGGAAGGAGGGGCGCACTGCGGCGGAGGAGGAGGAGCTTGCCCGCCTGCGGACGGAGGAGGCGCACCACAAGGAGCAGGCCATCGCTGCCTACCTTGCGTTCATCCAGACGGGGATAGGCGACGAGGCGTTCTTCCAGCGCCTGCTCTCCCTCGCCCCGGAGAGCGCTGAGGCGCGGTACGCCCTCGCCGAGATGTACCGCCAGGCCGGGAAGTGGGTCGAAGCCGAGACGGAGTACCGGCAGGCGATCGCGCTGCGGCCGACGTTCGTGGAGGCCTACGTCGGCCAGGGGGACGTGCTGATGGCCCTCAACCTCTACCGCCCCGCGAGCGAGGCCTACCGCCACGCGCTCGACCTCCAGCCGGGCAATGTCACGCTCAGCCTGAAGCTCGCCACGGCGTACGTGAAGGACAACCAACCCTCCCTCGCCGAGCCCTTGCTTCAGGACGTGCTTTCCCGCGAGCCGAACAACGCCACCGCCCTCACCCTGGCCGGGGATCTCCTCCTCGCCCAGGGGGACACGGCGGGGGCGATCGCCCGCTACGATGCGGCGTACAAGCGGGGTCTGACCGCGGATGCCCTCCTCAAGCTGGCGGGGGCGTACCTCGCCGCGGGGCAGACCGGGGAGGCGAAGAAGAGGTACGAGGACGCGATCCGCCTTTTTCCGTACCGTCCGGAGGGGTACCTCGGCCTGGGCGACGTGCACCTCGAGCTGGGGGAGCAGGGCAAGGCCCTCGACTCCTACCGCCAGGCCCTCCAACGCGCGGCCGCGGTCTCGCTCAAGGAGACGATCGCCCGCAAGATCGTGGACCTCGACCCCAGTGACCTCCGCACCCGCTTCCTCCTCGCCGGGTACTTCCGCGACCAGTACAAGTACGATGGGGCGATCCCCCAGTACGAAGCGATCCTTAACCTCTCCCCCGGGAACCTCGATGCCCTGATCGGGCTGGGGGACTGCTACCTCGCCAAGGTCCAGTACGATCGGGCGCTCGATTACTACCGCCAGGCGCTCGACGTGGCGACGACGCCCCAGCAGAAGCTCTCCATCTACACCCAGATGGTGGCGGTCGAGGAGGGGAGGGCAGGAGGCACGTTGGGACCGACGGGGCTTGAGTTCCTGTGGCAGCGGGCCCAGCTCTACGCCGAGCTCGGTCGCTCCGAGGAAGCGGTGGCGGATCTAAAGCGCATCCAGACGGCCGATCCGTCCTTCCGGTCGGCCGAAGTGGCCGCCCTCCTCACGAAGCTCACCCTCCCCCAGCCGCAATGAGCGGGTCCCGTGATCCCCTCCGGGCGCTGGAGGAGCTGCTCGAGGTGATCGCCCGCCTCCGCGGGCCGGAGGGATGCCCGTGGGACCGCGCGCAGACCCACCGCACGCTCGTCCCGTACCTCATCGAGGAGGCGTACGAGGCGGCGGAGGCGGTGGCCGATGGGACGGCGGAGGAGATGCAGGACGAGCTAGGGGATGTCCTGCTGCAGGTTCTCCTCCACGCCCAGCTCGAGGCGGAGGCGGGGAGGTTCGGGATCGGTGAGGTGGCCGATGCCCTGCGGCGCAAGCTCGTGCGGCGCCATCCCCACGTGTTCGGGGAGAAGCAGGCTTCGACGCCGGACGCGGTCCGGGTGCAGTGGGAGGAGATCAAGGGGGAGGAGGGGCGCTTCCGGCGCGAGCGACGGGGGCCGACCCTGGTGAGGGCGGCGAAGTTCGTGGAGGTCCGCGAGGCGGAAGGGAGGCCGATCCCCGTTGGCACGCGGCTGCGCCTCCCGGAGGACGTGGCCGATCCGGAGAAGCTGGTGGCGGAGATCCTCGTCGAGGCTGCCGCCTTGGCGCGGCGGTTGGGCTGCGATCCCGAGCTCTCCCTTCAGCGATTCCTCGCGCGGGAGGAGGCCGATGGGTAGCCGGTTCACGGCGCTGCAGGCCCTTCCGCGGCCGTCGGACGCGGTCACGATGTGGGTGGAGACCGATCCAGACGCGATCCACTTCCTGGACGCGGTGTTCGCCGCCGGACCGGGGGTGGGCAACGTGCGCCGCGAGTACCGTGATGAGGGCCCCCGACGGATGTTCAAGCTGTTCGTCGCCCCCGGGGCAGAGGACGAGGCGATGCGCACCCTCCGCGCGGCGGCGCGGTTCGTCCGCGTGGGGGAGGTCCGGATCGAACGGTGAGGTGGGCACATGCGGACCACGTGGCACGCTCGGTCCACGAGGTGGACTACAACCGCCTTCTCCGTGACGGAATCCAGGCCATCCTCTACGACCTCGAGAACACCCTCTGCCGGTGGCAGGAGTGGGAGCTCGACGAGCGGACGCGGGCCCTCCTCCACCGGTTGGGCGAGCAGGGGGTCGCGCTCGCCGTGCTCACGAATGCCGCCCTCCCCCCCGGCCATCCCCTCGTCCGGGAGCTGGAGGGAGGGGGGGTGGTCGTGGTCACGAGGGCGCGCAAGCCGCTCCGTCGCGGGTTCCAAACCGCCCTGTGTCGCTTGGGGGTCGACCCGGGGCGGGCGGCAATGGTGGGCGATCAGGTGCTGACGGACATCCTCGGTGGGAAGCGGGCGGGGTTGGTCACCGTCCTTGTGGACCCGCTCGGCCCTGATGAATCGCGGCTGACGAAGATCAACCGTCGACTGGAACGGCTCCTCGGCCGCCGGTCCCCCGCGGGGGGGGCATCCGCCGCCCCATGACCCGCCCCCCGCCGCTTCTCGCCCTCCTCGGCCGGCTGGGGCTGGACCTGCCGGACGACGTCCTGCGCACTGCGGTGACCCACGATTCGTACGCCAACGAGCACGGGGGGGAGAGCAACGAACGCCTGGAGTTCCTCGGCGACGCGGTCCTCGACCTCGCCGTGGCCGATTTCCTGTTCCACCTCTTCCCCGAGCGGGACGAGGGGGAGCTCTCCAAGCTGCGGGCGGTCGTAGTGTCCCGGCCGGTGCTGGCGGAGGTTGCGGCGGGCCTGGGGCTGGGCGAACTCCTCCTCCTCGGGAGGGGGGCGGAGGAGGGCGGGGCGCGGGACCGGCCTTCGGTCCTCGCCGCGGCGCTGGAAGCGGTGGTCGGGGCAGCGTTCCTCCACCATGGCTACCCCGCGGCGCGGGCCCTCGCGGAGGCTCTCCTCGGCCCGCGGATCGCCGCCCACGGGGCGGAGGGAACCCCCGACTACAAGTCGCTCCTTCAGGAACTGGGTCAGGCCCGGTTCGGGGAGCTCCCCCGCTACGAGGTCGTCGCCACCGAGGGGCCGGAGCACAAGAAGGTGTTCGCGGTGCGGGCCTCCCTCCCGGCGGGGGAGGCCGTCGGCCGCGGCCGGTCGAAGAAGGAGGCCGAACAGGCAGCGGCGAAACGACTCTACGTCGGGCTGACCTCCCCGGGAACGGACTGAGCGGCCTCCCCCGGTCTGCTCGGGCGTCCCGCGGTATCATCGAACGGAGTGAAGGAGGCGACCATGCGCAAGTGTCTAGCGTTGGCGGTCGTGCTGATCCTGGGCGTGGCTGCGGTCGGGCAGATCGAGGAGGTCCGCGACCTCGGGTACGGGAACAAGCCGTTCAACCCCACCGACACGGGCCTCGTGATGCGGGCCCTGCTGCGGGATAACGACGCAGGGAATCTTGATCCAGTCTACTTTACAAGGCTAGCCGTCGCGAACGTGGGGACGGCGGCGGCGGAGTTCGAATGGGTGGAGCTGCGGATCGAGATCGCTGGGCAGAAGAGGGTCCTCGCCCGCTCGACGGGGTTCCCGATCGCGGAGGTCCTCCTCCCCCGTCCCGTCGAGGAGCGGATGCTCCCCGATGACGGGGAGGCGTGGATCGAGGTCTGGGTCAAGGTGACGGAGGACATCGTCCACGGCCACACCGTCCAGCCCCAGATCCGGTTGTGGTGGTCGGAGGGCGATGCGGGGGGGACGATCGAGCTCACCGACGGCGTCGCCGACACGTTTGTGGTGGACGAGAGCTTCGGTGCTCAAGGCCTTCCCGGCCCCGAGGGTGGGGTCCTCAACCCGGGCGATGTGTTCCTCGTCGCCGAGGCCGAGGTGTGGGATACCCCCGACGTCAACGCACACCAGATGTACGTCGTTTCGGTGCGCGTGGATGGTCCGCGGGAGCTTATCTGGACCGTGGACATCAACAACGGGGTCACCCGGATCGAGGTTCCGGCGGGGGTGGAGGTCCAGCTCCCGGAGCCGGCGTTCGTCGCCTACGACACCTACGATGAAGTGCGGCCAGGGCCGGTCCGGCTGTGGGTGACCGTGCCGCCGACGTTCCTCCCCGTGGAGCCGGTGCGGGTCGCCCCGAGCTGGGCGGTCACCGTGCGCGAGGGGGCCCAGGGCCCTCAGGCAGGGTCGTTCGCGTTCTCCGATCCCCTCCCGGATACGGTGGTGGCCGCCGGGCTGGAGTCGTTGACCGTGAGCGTGCCCGATGCGGGGCGCGTGCTCACCGTTGTCCCGGCCACCCTCGCTTACTCGACCCTCACCCTCACCGACGCCGACCGGAACCAGACGCCCATCCGGCTCGATCAGCTTGAACTCGGGGCTCGGGGGACGGTCTCCTCCCAGATCACCGCGCTCGAGCTCTACGACACAGGGGGGAGGTTCCTCGGCTTCACGGATGGGATCAAGCCTCTGCCCCTTTTCACGCCGGCGGGGAAGCCGATCCTCCTCTCGGATGACGGTTCGTTCTCGCTCGTCACGACGCTCTCCCTGGGCGGGAAGATGCCACTGGGGGGGAGCCTCCTCCTTGCCCACCGGGTGAAGGTTGAGGAGGCCCTGCCGTACGACTGGCTGTACAACTCCGCTGCGCTGACGAAGTTCGCCGGCGTGCAGGAGGTCGTGCCGGCGAAGGCGATCTTCTTTGGGCAGCCCAAGATCCAGCTCGCCGCTGTCGGATCGACGGTCGAGATCACGACCGACGGGGAGACGGTGGGCGTGTTCCAGGGCGTGCTCAGGTACACCCCGCGGGAGCCCCTCTCTCTGGAGGAGGTGTCCCTGCAGCTCATCGCCGAGCCCCCCTACCGGATCACCCAAGAATCGCTCGACCGGGAGAAGGGTGAACTCACGTTCCGGGTTGAGGCAGCGCGGGCCCAAGCGCGGGCGGGGAAGCTCGTCACGGTCCAGCTGGTCGTGGGCCGCGTCGCGGATCCAGCGGTGGAGGTGGCGGTTGAGCTCACGTCTGTGAAGCTCATCGACTGGGCGGGGATCGAGCTCCCGTTCACCTTGAGCCCGGGGAAGGCCACGATCAGCCTCACCGCCGTCACCCTCGGCCTGGAACAGGTGGAGGGCGCGCTCCGCATCACCGCGGACAGCGCGGTCATCGGGACCCTTGGGGGGGCCTTCACCTACGAAGCTGGGCAGCCGCTCTCGTTCACCCGTGTCGCCTCCCCTGAACCGTACGCAGTGGCGGCGTTCGATCCCCAGGCCGGGGTTGTCTCGTTCCGGACCGCGCTCATCCCGGGGAACGCCCCCGCGTCAGGGGAGATCCTCGTGGCGGCGTTCGCGGCGGGGGGGAAGGTAGCGGTGAAGCTCGAGATCGCTGAGCTCCTCGATGCCCAGGGGAAGCCGTACCCGTTCGCTCTGCCCGTGGATGCGGTGGAGGTGGGCCCGTAGGGGGCCTATAATCGCGAGGTGGGTCCCATCGTCTAGGGGTCGAGGATACCGGGCTCTCATCCCGGAGACAGGGGTTCAAATCCCCTTGGGACCAGAGTGAGGGGCGCTGCGTGGGCGGCGCTCTTTTTCTGTCAGCCGATGAGGGATCCGATCTTCCCCTGGACGGCGGAAAGGAGGGATCCCTCGCGGTCCGCGCGGTAGACGACGATCGGGAGCCCGTGGTCGGCGGCGATCGCCACCGCGGCCCCATCCAGTACCCGCAGCCCCCGCGCCAGGTACTCGCGGGGGGTGAGCCGGGGGAGGGGCCGCGCCGTGGGGTCCACCTTGGGGTCAGCTTCGTACACCCCATCCACCTTGGAGCCCTTGAGGACGACCTCGGCCCCCACGGCGAGGGCGCGGATCACCGCCGCCGTGTCCGTGGTCACGAACGGGTTCCCGGTGCCAGCGGCGAACAGGACGACGTGACCGGCCTCGAGCGCGGCGCGGGCCTGCCAGGGGTTCACCTCCTCCGCCACCCCGGGGCAAGGGAGGGCCGACAAGAGGAGGGACTGGACCCCCACTTCATTCAGGGCCTCGCGGAGGGCGACCCCGTTGATGAGGGTCCCCAGCATCCCGATCGCGTGGCCTGCTGTGGGCGGGAGGTGGGGGAGGGCCGAGCCGCGGGCGACGTTCCCCCCCCCGGTGACGACCCCCAGCTCGACCCCGGCCCCGCGGGCCGCCTTGATCTCGCTCGCGCAGAAACGAAGGCCCCCTGCGTCGAGGGGGCCGTCCGGTCCGGCGAGGAGCTCGCCCGACAGCTTCACCAGCGCCCGGCGGTAGCGAAGGCTCACCCCACGCCCACCTCGAACCGTGCGAATCGGCGGATGACGACCGGCTCCCCGAGCTTGGCCCCGAGGTCGGCGAGGAGGTCCTCCACCTTCAGCGCCGGGTCCCGCACGTAGGGTTGCTTCAGGAGGCAGGTCTCCTCGTAGAACTTCTGGAGCCGGCCCTCCACGATCTTGTCCACGATGTGGGGGGGCTTCCCCTCCTTCTCCGCCTTCGTGCGCTGCACCTCCCGCTCCGCGGCCACCGCCTCGGGGGGAACATCCTCCGGGCTCACCCAGCGCGGCTTGGCCGCCGCGATCTGCATCGCGAGGTTGCGGATGAACTCACGGAACGCCTCCGAATTCGCGGCGAAGTCGGTGGAGGTGTTCACCTCGAGGAGGACGCCCACTTTCCCCGAGTGGTGGACGTAGGCCTCGACCCGACCCTCCTTCGCCTCGCGGGATTGGCTCGCCAGGAATTCCTTCCCCTCCATGCGGAGGATCGTCTTCGCCTTCTCCAGGTCCCCGCCCGCCTTGGCGAGGGCCTCCTTGCAATCCACGATCCCGATCCCGGTGTCGGCGCGGAGGCGCTTCACCAGTTCCAAGTTGACGTCCGCCATCATTCCTTCCCTTCCTCTCCCGCCAGTTCCTCCCACATCTCCATGAGGTGGGTGTCCGTCTCCACGTTCAAGAGCTCCGGCTCCGGCATCCCCTGCGGTTCGCCCGGCTCGGCCGGGGCCGGCTCCGCCGTCTGCAGTCCCTCCCGCCCCTCGATCACCGCGTCGGCGATGCGGGCGGTGATGAGGCGGGTGGACTTGATCGCGTCATCGTTGCCGGGGATCGGGTAGTCCACCATGTCCGGGTCGGAATCCGTGTCGCAGATGGCGACGATGGGGATGCCGAGGAGGTTCGCCTCCCGCACCGCGTGGACCTCGACGGTGGGATCAATGAGGTACACCGCCCCGGGCAGCCGGTCCAGGGTGCGCAGGCCATCGAGGTTCCGCCGCAGGTAGTTGAGCTCCTTCTCCAGCTTGATCCGTTCCTTGAGCGGGAGACGCTCGTACTTTCCTTCCGCGAAGTTCCGCTCCAGCTCCAGCATGTGCAGGATGCGGCGGCGGATGACCTCGAAGTTGGTGAGGCAACCTCCGATCCAGCGCTGGTTCGTGTACGGGCTCCCGCACCGCTTGGCCTCCTCCTCGATCGTGGGTTGGACCTGTCGCTTCGTCCCCACGAACAGGATGGGCTTGCCCTGCGCGGACTGGCTCCGCACGAACTCGTAGGCGCGCTCGAACAGGTCGAGGGTCTGCCCGAGGTCAATGATGTGAATGCCCTTCCGTTCAGTATAGATGTAACGGGCCATCTTGGGGTTCCATTTTCGGGTCCGGTGCCCGAAGTGGACCCCGGCCTCCAAAAGATCCTTCATCGAGAGAAGCGCCAAACTACCTCCTCCTTTCGCCACATGGGGCCGTGAGTATGGGGCCAAGTATAGCCCCCCAATTCGCGCTGGGCAATGCACGTCGGGGACTGGCGGGGGCGCTCGCTGGGGAGGTATGATCGGGCCGTGGCCGACCGAGGTGAAGAGGGGATTCTCCACGTCCCGCGCAACGAGGAGGCGGAGCAGCTCGTCCTGGGAGCGGCGCTCCTCGAGCCCGACGAGGTCATCCCCACGGTGGCCGATCGCCTCAAGCCCGAGCACTTCTACTTCCGGGCCCATCAGATCATCTACCGCACCCTCCTTGACCTGTTCGAGGAGGGCGAGCACGCGGACGCCGTGGCGGTGGCGAACCGCCTCGAGGAGAGGGGGCAGCTCGCCAAGGTGGGAGGTCGGAGCTACCTTGGGGAGATGATGGGCCGGGTCACGACGATCACCGCGGTGGACCACTATGCGGGGATCATCGAGGACAAGGCCCTCCGGCGCTGGCTGATCGAGGCGGGGGGGAAGGTGTCCGAGCTCGCCCAGCAGGAGGACCTCCCGCTGGAGGGGGTGATGGATCGGGCGGAGGAGGCGGTGTTCGCCATCGCCGAGCGCCGGTCCGCTCCCAGCTTCCACTCCCTGCGCGAGTTCCTGGACGACCATCTGGAGATGCTGATGGAGGTCCACAAGGACCCCCACCGGCGGCCGGTAGCGGCCCTGTCCACCGGGTTTGAGGAGTTCGACGCCCTCACGTCCGGCCTGCGGAGGTCGGACCTCATCGTGCTCGCGGGTCGGCCGGGGACGGGCAAGACCTCGCTCGCGCTGGGGATCGTCCGCCATGCCGCGATCGTGGAGAAGAAAAAGGTTGGCCTGTTCTCGCTCGAGATGACGAAGGAGCAGATCCTGGAGCGCCTGCTCTGCGCGGAAGCCCAGGTGGACCTGCAGCGGCTGCGCGATGGGTACCTCCCCGCCGCGAAGTGGGGGCTCATCGCTGAGGCCGCGGGACGGCTCCACGATGCGGTGATCCTCGTGGATGATGCATCCACGGCCTCGGTCCTCTCCATCAAGGCCAAGGCGCGGCAGATGATGAGGAGGCACGATGGGCTGGACCTGGTGGTGGTGGACTACCTCCAGCTCGTGGAGGCGGGGATCAAGAGCGATGTGCGGGAACAGCAGATCGCCTACATCTCGCGGGCCCTGAAGGCGCTCGCCCGCGAGCTCGAGGTGCCGGTGATCGCCTGTTCCCAGCTCAATCGGGCCGTGGAGCGACGGGAGTCCAAGCGCCCCCAGCTCTCCGATCTCCGCGAGTCGGGGGCGATTGAACAGGACGCTGACCTGGTGGTGTTCATCTACCGGCCCGACTACTACGACGACCCCGATCAAACGGGGCCAGTGGCGGAGACGGAGATCATCATCGCCAAACAGAGGAACGGCCCGCTCGGGAAGTTCCGCCTCATGTTCCACAAGAGCTCGGCCACGTTCTACTCCCCGACCAAGCAGGGGGAGGTCGTGCCGTTCTAGAGATCGCGGGGAAAGGAGGGACGTTGATTCCGCAGGAGCTCCGGTACACGAAGGATCATGAATGGGTCCGCCTGGAGGGCGACAAGGCGCGGGTGGGGATCACCGAACACGCCCAGAAACAGCTGGGGGACATCGTGTTCGTTGAGCTCCCCCCCGTGGGGGTGGTGGGACGGCGTGGGGACCGCCTGGCGACCGTGGAGTCGGTGAAGGCGGTGGGGGAGGTGTTCGCCCCCCTCAGCGGGGAGGTGGTGGAGGTCAATGCTGCCCTCCCCGGGTCCCCCGACCTCGTGAACAAGGATCCCTACGGCGAGGGGTGGCTGTTCGCGATCCGGGTCGCCGCGCCCATGGAAACGGGTGAGCTCCTCGATGCCGCCAGCTATGAAGCGCTCGTGAAGGGCAGCGGATGAACCCCTACCTCCCCCACACCGCGGCCGACATCCGGGCGATGCTGGAGGCGATCGGCGTCCCCGACGTGGACGCCCTGTTCTCCGATGTCCCGGCTGCGGTCCGGGATCGGTACCGGCCCGTCGGGCTCCCCCCCCACGACGAGCTTTGGGTGCAGCGGCACCTCACCGGCCTCGCCGAGCGGTCCACCGGCCGGAGGCTGATCCCGTTCCTCGGGGGTGGGTTGTACGACCACTACATCCCGCCCGTGGTCGGCCACATCCTCTCCCGGTCCGAGCTCTCCACCGCCTACACCCCCTACCAACCCGAGGTCTCGCAGGGGACCCTGACCTGGATGTTTGAGTACCAGACCATGATCTGCGAGCTCACGGGGATGGAGGTGGCCAATGCCTCGCTGTACGACGGGGCCACTGCGCTCGCCGAGGCTGTGCTGATGGCCCATCGCGCTACAGGGGGGAAGAGGATCCTCGTCCCGCGCTCCCTCCACCCCCGTGCCCGGGAAGTCCTCGCCACCTACGCGTGGGGGGCTGGCCTCACCCTCCACGAGGTCCCCTACGACGAGGACGGCCGGCTCGCCCTCGAGGGGATCCCGGACGGGGCGTGCGCGCTCATCGTCCAGCAGCCGAACGCGCTCGGGGTCCTCGAGGACCTCACCGGGCTGAAGGATCGTCTGGGGAAGGCGTTCCTCATCGCGCATGCGAACCCGATCCCCCTCGCCGTGATCGAGCCGCCGGGCTCGTTCGGGGCGGACGTGGTGGTGGGGGAGGGACAGCCTCTTGGGAACCCGCTTTCCTTCGGGGGGCCCCTCCTCGGGTTCTTCGCGACGCGGATGGCCCACCTGAGGCGGATGCCGGGCCGCGTATCGGGCCAGACGCGCGATGTGGACGGGAAGACGGGGTACGTGATGACCTTCCAGACCCGCGAGCAGCACATCCGGCGCGAGGGGGCGACGTCGAACATCTGCACCAACTCCGCCCTCTGCGCCCTCGCGGCCACGGTGTACCTCGCCGCGATGGGGCAGGAGGGGCTGAAGCGGGTAGCGCTCCTGTCGTTTGAGCGGGCCCATGGCCTTGCGGCGCGGATCGCGCGCGTCCCCGGGTACCAGCTTGCGTTCGCGGGGCCGTTCTTCCACGAGTTCGTGGTGCGGTGCGCGGATCCCGTCGGCGCGGTGGCCAAGCTGCGGCGGGCGGGGATCGCCGTCCTCCCTCCGCGCGTCCTCGCCCCGCTCGGGATCGAAGATGGGTTCCTCGTCGCGGTCACCGAGAAGCGGACCGCAGAGGAACTGGACCGATTCATGTCCGCCCTGGAGGGAAAGTGAGCACGATCTACGACCGCGGTGCCCCTGGCCGGCGGGCGGTCGCCTTGCCCCCGCTTGCGCAGCCGGAAGAGCAGGTCCTTTCAGGTATCCCAGCCGGGCTACGGCGCCAGGGTGCGCCCCGCCTCCCCGCGGTCTCGCAGCCTGAACTCGTCCGCCACTACACCGCCCTCTCCCGGATGAACTACGGGGTGGACACGGGGTTCTACCCGTTGGGCTCGTGCACGATGAAGCACAACCCCAAGCTCCACGAGGACCTCGCGCGCCATCCCGGGCTCGCCGATCTTCACCCCCTCCTCCCCGACGAGGAGTGTCAAGGGGCGCTTGCCCTCTTGTGGGAGATGGGGGAGTGCCTGAAGGGGATCGCCGGCATGCCGGGGATCACCCTCCAGCCGGCGGCGGGGGCCCATGGGGAGCTCACGGGGATGCTCCTCATCAAGAAGTGGCTTGAGGACCACGGGGAGCTCGGTGCGCGGACGAAGATCCTCCTCCCCGACTCTGCCCACGGCACGAACCCCGCCTCGGCGGCGATGGTCGGGTTCTCCGTCGTCTCCCTCCCGTCCGACCGGCGGGGGCTGGTGGACCTCGCTGCCCTCCGGGGCGCCCTCGGCCCGGACGTGGCAGGGATCATGCTCACTGTCCCCAACACCCTGGGGCTGTTTGAGGAGGACATCCTCACCATCACCTCGCTCGTCCACGACGCGGGGGGCCTCTGCTACTTCGATGGGGCGAACCTCAACGCCTACGTCGGCCGGGCCCGACCGGGGGACATGGGAGCGGATGTGTTCCACATCAACCTCCACAAGACGTTCTCCACCCCCCACGGCGGGGGCGGCCCCGGAGCGGGTCCGGTGACCGTGTCGGAGGCCCTGCTTCCCTACCTACCTGTCCCCGAGGTTGTGCGGGAGGGTGGGGAGTTCAAGCTCGCCTGGGATCGGCCGAAGTCGATCGGTCGCGTCCACCCCTACTTCGGGAACGTGCTCGTCATCGCCAAGGCCCTCGCCTACATCCTCACCCTGGGGGACGACGGGCTGCGCGAGGTGTCGGCGGGGGCCGTCCTCGCGGCGAACTACCTCAAGGCGAAGCTCGCGGGCCCGTACAAGCTCCCCTACGATCGGCTCGCCAAACACGAGTTCGTCCTGTCCGGGGAGGGCCTGGATGGGGTGCGCACGCTCGACATCGCCAAGAGGCTCATGGACTATGGGTTCCACCCCCCGACGGTCTACTTCCCGCTCATCGTCCGGGAGGCGCTCATGATCGAGCCCACTGAGACCGAGCCACGGGAGACCCTCGACGCGTTCGCCGCGGCGATGCTCGCCATCGCCCGGGAGGCCCGCGAACAGCCGGAGCTCCTCCACGACGCTCCCCATACGACGCCGGTGCGTCGGCTCGATGAGGCGCGGGCGGTGCGGGAACCCCGACTGAAGTTGGATCTAGGGGACCGATAGGGGCTCGCCCCTAGCCGTGCCTTTCTTTCTCCCCCGCACCTAACCGGTGAGCTGTTCGATGGCGGACTGGGGGACGTGGCCCTTCGTGAACACGGTCACGTTGTCCCCGGCCCGGATCACCGTGCTGCCCGAGGGGATGACGAGGTCCCCGTCGCGCTCCACCGCGGCGATGAGGAGCCCCTCCGGGATCAGGCCCTGTTTGCCCGCCTCGCGGAGGGTGAGGTCCACGAGGGGAGAGTCGGCGGTGATCGTGATCCGGAACACCTGGGCTCCCCCGGGGAGCGCCACCAGATCGCGGACGTGGGGATGCCAGGCTGAGTGGTAGAGGTAGCCGGCGACGATGATGTCGGGGTTCTCCATGACATGGGCCCCCAGACGGCGGAACAGGTCCACGTGTTCAGGGTTGTTGACCACGGTGACGATCGTCGGGACGCCGAGGTCGCCGGCGGCGGCGACGACCATGAGGTTCGTCGCATCGTCGTGGGTGGTGGCGATGAGGGCATCGGCCCGCTCCGCCCCCGCCTCACGGAGGATGTCCGCCGAGGCCGCATCCGCGTTGAACACGAGCACATCGTAGCGACGGATGATCGCCTCCGCCTTCTTGGGGTCCCGCTCGATGACGGCCACGTTGTGCCGATCGCGCACCGCGAGGTCGATGATCGCAGACCCGATCCCACCCGCGCCCACGACGATCAAATACATGAGAATGTATGGTACCCCTCGGCCTGCGCCCGGTCCACAGCCCCTTGGTCCGCCCGGGGCAGGTCCGTTAGGATCAGGGTGTGCGAACGTTCGTGATGGTCAGCCACACCGTGCCCCTCGAGGGGGAGTTCTCCCTATCCGACCTCCCGGGCGGGGCAGGCCGCCTCGACGTCCTCTGTCGGGCGGCGAACGATGCGTTCCTCATTTCCCATGGGATCCGCCCCGCGGTGGCGTTCCACTTCGTGATCCAGGACCAGCTGACGATCAGCCTGTGGGGGGGCCGCCTGCGGCACCTGAACCCGGATGAGCGGTCCACGGGCGCCCTCCTGCGGCAGGCGCTGCGCACAGCCCACGACCTCCCTCTAGGGGAGGAACGGCCGTCCACCCCGGGGATCACGGTGCGGCGGATGGGCCTAGGAGGCCTCCTCGATGACCTCCGAGCTGCGGGGAACGCGCCCCTCGTCCTCGACGAGGCGGGGGCTCCCCTGCGCGGGGCGAGGCTTCCGGAACGCCCAGCGTTCCTCCTCTCCGACCACCGCAACTTCACCCCGGCCGAAGAGGCCCTCCTCGCCGCCCTCCCGCGGATCTCGGTGGGGCCAGTGGTCCTCCAGGGGCACCAGTGCATCACCCTCGTCCACAACGAGCTCGATCTACAGGAGGTAGGATGAGCAATTGGGAGCTGCTGACCACGGTGATCGGGTCCCCCCAGGCCGAGCTCGTGGCGAGCTTCCTGCGAGGCGAGGGGATTCCTGTCCAGTTCAGGAGCCACGTTCCACCGTCGGTGTATCCGCTCACCGTGAACGGGCTCGCCGAGGTGCGGGTCCTCGTCCCGGCGGTGGATCTCGACCGGGCGCGAGAAGTGCTCGCCGCGTTCAGGATGGGGGAGGAGGACGACCACGGGGACCGACCGCCCTGTTGAGCCCTGGCTTGCGCAGGCGCGGGAGGCCCTCGTCTCCGAGCTGCGGGACGAAGGGATCCGCGACGAGCGGGTGCTAGGGGCCCTGGCCCGGGTCCCCCGCCACGCGTTCGTCCCCCCCCACCTCCTGCCCCATGCCTACGAGGACCGTCCCCTCCCGATCGGTCACGACCAGACCATCTCCCAGCCGTACATCGTCGCCCTGTCCACGGAGGCCCTCGCCCTCCAGCCCACGCACCGCGTGCTCGAGGTCGGCACGGGATCGGGGTACCAGACGGCGATCCTCGCCGAGCTGGCGGGTGAGGTGTACACGGTGGAGCGGCTCCCCGAGCTTTCCCTCGCCGCCCAGCGGAGGTTGGGCGCGCTCGGGTACACGAACATCCGGTTCCGCGTGGGGGATGGGACGGTGGGCTGGCCGGAGGAGGCACCGTTCGATGCGATCCTCGTCACCGCTGGCGCGCCGCGGGTCCCCGACCGCCTCCTGTCCCAGCTCGCCCCCTACGGACGGCTCGTGATCCCGGTGGGAGGACGGTTCAATCAGGAGCTGGTCCTCGTCCACCGCGACGGGGGGCAGTGGGTGGAGCGGCGCCTCTGCCCGTGTACGTTCGTTCCCCTGATCGGGGAGGAGGGATGGACATGATCGATCTACGTTCGGATACGGTGACCCGGCCCACGCCCGCGATGCGGGAGGTGATGGCTGCGGCGGAGGTGGGGGACGACGTGTACGGTGAGGACCCCACCGTGCGCCGGCTCGAGGAGCGGGCCGCCGACCTCCTCGGCACGGAGGCGGCGTTGTTCGTGCCGTCGGGGACGATGGGGAACCAGACCGCCATCGCCTGCCACACCCGCCCCGGCCAGGAGGTCATCGTCGAGGAGGGGTCCCACATCTACAACGTGGAGCTGGCGACGATGGCCCGCTTCTCCGGCGTCCAGCCGCGGGTCCTCCCCGGGGAGAGGGGCGTGTTCACCGCCCGCCAGGTCGCGGCCGCGATCCGGCCCGACATCTACTACCTCGCCCCGACCGGGCTCGTGTGCCTGGAGAACACACACAACGCGGCCGGGGGCCGGATCTGGCCCCTCGCCGCGGCGCGGGAGGTCCTCGACCTCGCCCACGGGCGGGGGATCCCCGTCCACCTCGATGGGGCGCGCATCCTCAACGCTTCCGTGGCGACGGGGATCCCGGCCCGGGAGCTCACCTTGGGGTTTGACTCCGTCATGTTCTGCCTGTCCAAGGGGCTCGGCTGCCCGGTGGGATCCCTCTTGTGCGGGTCGCGGGAGTTCATCGCCGCTGCCCGCCGGACCCGCAAGGCCCTCGGGGGCGGGATGCGCCAGGCGGGGATCCTTGCCGCGGCGGGCCTGTACGCCCTCGACCACCACGTGGACCGCCTCGCCCAGGACCACGTCCACGCCCGGCTCCTCGCCGACGGGCTCGCCTCCCTCCCTGCCCTGTCCGTGTGGCCCCCGGACACGAACATCGTCATCTTTGAGATCGCGAGGGGCCCCGATGCGGAGGCCCTCTGCCAGCGGCTGCGCGACCGGGGCGTGCTCGCCTCCCCGGCCGGGGCTGGGACCTCCGCCCGGCAGGTGCGGATGGTGACGCACCTTGGGATCTCCGCCGCCGACGTGCAGCGGACGGTTGACCTCGTGGGGCGGGAACTCGGTACCGCGAGGGCGTGACGAACCGGCCCCCACTGGGGGGGGCCTGTCCTCGGATCCCCGCCCGTGCGGGCGTAGCCTCCATCACGTGAGGCTGAGATGCGAGCGATCCTGGCAGGGCTAGTGGTGGCGGCGGTGGGCGTCGCCGGAGGGGCAACGACCCTCGCGGTGGGCTCGGCGGCCCAATGGGTCTTCGTTGATGTCCCGAGCCTGAACACGTTCATCCGCCTCGCCAATCAGACGATCGCCTTCGTCAACGAACGGGCGGGGAGCGAACCCGTCCCCCCCATCCCCGCGCTCGGGCCGGGGGTCGGCCTGCGGCTCAGCGAGGCGGTGGGGGGCGTGCTGCGGGTGGGGCTGCAGATGGCAGTGGCGAACGTCGGCACCCGCACCCAAGGGACGTGGACTGCGGAGGAGACGTCGCATCCGGTGGACATAAGCCTCGACGTCGGCTTCGTCGCCTTCGCGGCTGAGCTGGACCTGGTCCTCGTGCCGGAGATCCTCATCGTGAGCGCCTCCGCAGGGTGGGGAAGCGCGCGCATTGGCTACCGGTGCGTGTTCCCGCCCACGCTGCCGACAGATTGGTCGCTCCCGTTCCTGCCTGAAGCCGAGGACACGACCTACACCGGCGCGGGGCCGGTGGGGACGGTGGCGGTCCAGGTCTCCCTTCCGCTCGGGCCGGGGGCGAGCGCGGGGTTCGAGGTCGGGTTCCGGCTCACCGCCCCGAGCGTGCCGCGGGCGGGGATGGGCGTACTCGACCTCAACGCGGATGGATTGGGCGATCCCGTTGGGTTTTCCGGTCCCTGGCTGGGGCTAACGGTGCGGCTGGAGTTCAACCTGTGAGGGGGTGTGCGATGAAGAGGATATTCGTGGTCGGGTGCGCACTCGTGGCGCTCGTTCTGGGGGGGTGCACGTCGAAGTTCCAGGCCGTCCCCCCGGAGGCCCTGTTCGCGCTTCGTCCCAGCGCTGGCGTGGCTCCCCTCACCGTGGTGTGCGACGGGTCACTCTCGTTCTCCGAGAACGGGAGGGTTGTGGAGTACATCTGGGACCTCGGGGATGGGACCCGGGCGCTGGGGCCGATCGTCTCCCACACCTACCGCCGGGGGGGGACGTTCCGGGTGACGCTCGAGGTGTACGACGAGCAGGGCCTGTCGAGCCGCCGTGATGGGCGTGTCGAGGTGCAGTTCGCCCCGCCGACGGCGAGCTTCTCCTCCGCGCCCTGGCGGCCGGGGACCGGGGAGACGATCTGGTTCGATGCCTCCACATCCACGTCGCCCAACGGAGCGATCGTCGAGTACCGCTGGGCGTTCGGAAATGGGGATTGGGACGTGGGAGAGAAGGTTGGGTACATGTACTGGTACGGGGGGGCGTACCCCGTGACCCTGACCGTTGTGGACGAGGCCGGGGCCGTGGCCTCGGTGACCCAGGTCATCGAGGTCCAGGGCGGGCCAGGTTGCGCGAGGTGAGACATATGAGGAAACGTGTGGGGGCGCTTGCCGTAGGAGTCGGGCTTCTCCTCGTCTCCGGATGCACGCCCGAGGTGGGGCCGCTGCAGAGGATCAGCGCGACGATCATCGCCTCGCCCGTCGAGGGCCAGGCCCCGCTCGCCGTGCACTTTGACGCGACCCGGTCCGCCGATCCCGAGGGGCCCCTCACCGACCACCTGTGGGACTTCGGGGACGGGAGCCCCGTCGTCGCCGGCCGGGAGATCCAACACACCTACCAGCGGGCCGGTGAGTACCTGGTCACGCTCGTCGTGGTTGGCCCCTCCGGGACCGGTCGGGCGACGACGTTCGTGCGTGCTCTCAACAACCCCCCCACGGCGGCGTTCACGTTCCTCCCCGCCGACCCGTTCCAGGGGGAACCGGTCTCGTTCGATGCCTCCGCGTCCTCCGATCCTGATTCCGACATCGCCCACTACGTGTGGGACTTCGGCGATGGTGCCACCGGCGAGGGGAAGATCGTGAGCCATGCCTTCGCCAACCCTGGGGAGTTCCTGGTCATCCTCACCGTCACCGATGCCGCGGGCGCCGAGGCGAGGGCGACGCGGCTCGTGGTGGTGGAGGACTGTAGCTCTGGGGGTTGCGGCAGACGGTAGTCGAGAGCCCGCTTCCGCACTCACCCTCCGCGCCTCCCCTGCCCAGGCGGGGGAGGCGCCCCCCTTGACGGACGGCTACTCGTTGTGGGGGATCTGGAGCGTGGTCCCCCCGATGAACTCCCGTACGAGGTGGTCGCCGGGGATGAGGGCGTGGTCCTCGGCCTCCCACAGGGTCAGCCCCGCCACCTGGCCGAGCAAGCTGCCGATGCGCCGGTAGCGGATCCGCGCATCGAGGAACGTATCGTAGGGAGCGACCTCCTCTGGCTTCGGCCAGATCCCATCCGGAAGGAAAAACGGCTTCAGCACAGGAAGGTCGAACGGCATCCCCCCGTTCACGACGTGATCGGCGAGGCCCATCAGGGGGATGATCGAGAACAGTTCACCGCTCCGCACGTAGTGCCAGTGGAGGAGGGTCTGGAGCGGGGGATGGTTGCGGTGCTTGACATCCCGCAGCATCCGGCGGAGGAGCCGCACATCCGTGAACTGGGTCAACCGTTCGCTCGTTCCGTCCCCCTCGTAGAGCATGTTCGCTGCCTCAATGTACAGCCAGAACATCGCCTCGCGGGCGATCCCGGTCGTGAGGGGGGGATAGAGCCCGTGGAGGCAGTCGAGGAGGAGGAGCTGGCCCTCCTTCAGCCGCACGAGCTTCGTCCCCACGCGGCGGCCCTCCTTGAAGCTATAGATCGGCTTCTGGATCGCCTGCCCGTCGAGGAGGGCGCGCAGGTGACGGTTGATGGTCTGGATGTCGAGGGCCTCCGGCGTCTCGAAGTTCCGATCGTTGAGCCAGTCCGTGGGGTGCTCGACGAGGGGCCAGAAGTAGTCATCGAGGTTGAGCATCAGGAATTCGAGGCCTTCCTTCCTCAGCCGCTGGAGGAGCTTGACCGTGGTCGTCGTCTTCCCCGACGAGGATGGCCCGGAGACCCAGATCACCCGCAGGTCCCCAGTTGCGGCGCGGGCGAGGACGGCCGTGGCGGCCTCGTCCACCGAGCGCTCGTACCGCTCCGTGGCGGCGGCGACAAGCTCGGGGAGGTGGCCCAACCGGACGATCTCGTTCAGCCCGGCCACGGTGTCACAGCCGTGCTCGCGGTTCCAGGCGAGCGTCTCGTGGTGGAGGGGGACCGGATACCCGTTCCCCACGAACTCGTCCATCGTGATCGCCCCCGCCCGCACCCAATACTTCCCCCACCGCCAGCACTCGTAGGCATCGGCCACGGTGACGAACCCAAAGCTCCGCAGGACATGGACCACCGTGTCCTGGATCTCCTCGACGGTGGGGGGAAAGTTGGCGATCCAATGCCGCTGATCACGGTTGAGCGTTGCCACCACGACATCGGATAGGAACTCCGCGATGTGCTCGTCGTCCCCGTACGAGAAGAGGCGCTCGTTCACCCCCGGCACGTGGTCGAGGGAGAACCCGCCCACCGACTGCACCGCCCGGAGGATGGCGTGGATGATCCGTCCCTGGTCGAACGCGACGAGCGACCGGTCGCGTTTCCTGACCTTGCGGATCCTGTTTTGCACAGCCACGCAAGGATTATACCGTTCGCCGCTCCGGGCGATCCCTGTTTCGGGAACGGCAGCGTTCGCCTCCCCACTGCTTACGGAATGGGCGTTTCGTAGATCCGCCACGTCTTGGCGAGGCGCCCGCCCATCGCCTCGCAGGCGCGGAGGATGAGGTCGTTGTCCTCGAGGAGCATGGACGCCTCGCCGGCCCGGTACCCTTTCCCCCAGGCGATCGTGAGCACCTCGTGGAACAGGACCGCGTCCACCCCCATCTTCCGGTACGGAGGGCAGATCCCGAAGAACATCACCCGCGCCGTGCGGATCCGGCGCCGCCGGGCCAGCAGGCGCAGCGCCCGCATGAGGTCGAGATCGAGCACGGGGTTCCAGGTCGGCCGGAGGGCCACGTTCGGGTCCGGGATCGCCCCGATCATCGCCGCGAGTTCCCCGTCTACGTAGGCGAACCGGATCAACTCCGGGTCGGCGATCGCCTTCAAGCTCTTCGCGAGCGCCTTCGCCTCCCCGTCCGTGATCGGGAGGAACCCCCAGTTGGCGGCCCACGCCTCGTTGTAGACCCACGCGAGACGCTCCACATCTTCCAGGAGGTGTCCCAGGTCGAACGGGCGGGTCTCGATCTCCCGGCGGGCCCGGGCGGCCGCGACGAGGCGCTCCAGGCGGGGGTCCCCGGGCTGGGACGGAGCAATCCAGTACGCATGGTAGTCCTTGACCTTCCGCAGGCCGTACCGCTCGAGGTGCTCCCCGTAGTAGGGCGGGTTGTGGGTGAGCTCCACCGTGGGCGGGGTATCGAACCCGCGGACGAGCACCGCCTGGTGGGACTCGTGGGTCGCGTTGGAGTACCCGCCCGGTCCGCGCATCGCATCTACCCCCCGCTTGGCGAGCCAGGCCCGGGCGCTATCGAGGAGGGCCTCGGTGACCGCGTAGTCCGGGACCGCTTCGTAGAACCCGAAGGATCCGAGGTTTGCGTTGTGGTAGTCGTTGAACCGGTGGTTGACCGCGGCCGACACCCGGCCCATGAGGCGGGGGCCGGAGCGGGCGAGGAAGTGCGTGACCTCGGCCGTCTCGTGGTAGGGATGGGCGGGGGTGAGGAGGCCAGTCAAGCCAAGGAGCCGGCTCCCGAGGAGGTCGGCGGTGAGGGGAGGGGTCCAATTCGGGTCCCCGCGGTGGATGTGCCACGGGACCGCAACGAACTGCCGCAACCGGCGATCCCCAAGCGGGATCTCCTCGATCGTAAGCCGGGCCATGAGCCCCCATTATCCCCGGTCTGGGCCGGGGATGCCGGTTCGCCGCCGGGGCGCATCGTAAAACCTCACCCCGCAGGGATCGGGTATAATCCCGCCGTTGCGACACCATCCAACTTGAGGTGAATCCATGAGCAAGACCAAGGTCATCATCATGGGCGCTGCCGGCCGCGACTTCCACAACTTCAACGTTGTGTTCAGGGATAACGACGCCTACGAGGTGGTTGCGTTCACCGCCACCCAGATCCCGGGGATCGTGGGGCGCCGTTACCCCGCGGAGCTCGCCGGGCGGCTCTACCCGAACGGGATCCCGATCGAGCCGGAGGAGCGCCTCCCCCACCTCGTGCGCGAGAAGAATGTGGACCGGGTGGTGTTCGCCTATTCCGACGTCTCGCACCAGCACGTGATGGAACGGGCGGCACTCGCTGCTGCGGCGGGGGCGGACTTCTGGCTCCTGAGCCCCCGCTCGACCCAGCTGGTGGCCAAGAAGCCGGTCGTCGCCGTGTGTGCGGTGCGCACGGGTGCCGGCAAGTCCCAAACCACCCGCCGCGTGGCCCAGATCCTCCACGAGCAGGGGAAGAGGGTCGCCGTGGTCCGCCACCCCATGCCCTACGGGGACCTCGTCCGCCAGAAGGTGCAACGGTTCGCGTCGTTTGAGGACCTGGACCGGGCGGAGTGCACGATCGAGGAGCGCGAGGAGTACGAGCCCCACATTCAGGAAGGGTTCGTGGTCTATGCGGGGGTGGACTACGGGGCGATCCTCCGTCAGGCGGAGGCGGAAGCCGACGTGATCCTGTGGGACGGGGGGAACAACGACTTCCCCTTCTTCCGGCCCGACTTCCTGATCGTCGTCGCCGACCCGCTGCGGGTTGGGCATGAGAACACGTACTGGCCTGGATCCGTGCTCGTCCGCCAAGCCGCTGTGATCGTGATCAACAAGGTGGATACGGCGGGGATCGAACCGGTGGAACGGCTGCGGGCCTCCCTTTCCTCCCTCAACCCGCGGGCGAAGGTCGTGGAAGCGGCGTCCCCGATCACCCTCGACGCGCCGGAGCTCGTGGCGGGGCGGAGGGTGCTCGTGATCGAGGATGGGCCCACCGTCACCCACGGGGAGATGCCGTTCGGGGCGGGGGCGGTGGCGGCACGGAAGCTCGGGGCGACCTTCGCCGACCCGCGTCCCCATGCGCAGGGGTCGCTCGGCGACGTGTACAAGGCCTATCCCCACCTCGGCCCGGTGCTGCCCGCGATGGGGTACGGGAAGAAGCAGATCGAGGAGCTCGCCCAGACGATCGCCCGCGTCCCCTGCGATGCCGTCGTCATCGCGACGCCGGTGGACCTGCGCCGCCTGATCGCGATCGAGAAGCCGTCAACCCGGGTCCGGTACGATCTTCAGGAGATCGGCCATCCCACGGTGGCCGACCTCCTCCCCCGGTTCTGAGACAGGGGTCCAGGGCCGCCCGGACAAATGGGGCCGGGCGGCCCGTCCAGTGTGCCCCGCTGGGCCCGGTCATCTCCGTACCCTCGTCCCATGAGGTGGTCTGAGATGAGAAAGCGTCTCCTGGGTGTGCTCGTCGTGACCCTGGTGTGGGGTGCCACATCCTGGTCCCAATCCCCGACCTTCTCCGGCTCACTCGGGATCGAGGTCGCCTTCACGCCGTCGTCCTCTTCGCTCGACCTCGCGTCCGCAGTCACCCTCGCCCTCGCATGCGACCGGGCGGAGGTCATCAGCCGAACGGAGCTCTCCCTCACTGGGCTTGAGGCCGAGCACCTCATGATGGGGGTCGATCTCGATGGGATCGGCCTCCGGAGTGGGATGAGGTTCGATCCGTGCTTCTCCAAGTACTGGTTCGAGGTCCGGGGTGGGTGTTGCCCATGGGAGCTCGGGGGGCTGTTCCTCGTGGAGAACCTCGCGGAGGCATGTGCGACGCCAGCCTACACGGTCGGGCTCGTCCTCGACCTCGGCGTCGCCTGGCACCCGGGGTTCTTCGCCCGCAGCCTCACTGGGTTCGGCGTGACGGGCCTCGATCACCTGCTCGACGACGACCCCACCACCGACCTCACTGCGGTGTCCGGGGTGTGGTTCGAGGAGGAGCTCCTCCACCTCGGCTTCACGAGCGCCTGTTTCCGCGCCGACTCCCGGGTCCTCCTCAACCCGTACGGCCTCGCGTGGAGCGAGCTCGGCGCGAGCTACATCTACCCGGATCCGGAGGCCGAGCTCGGGGCGCGGATCCGCCTCAATGGGAGCTTCGGCCTGAGTTGGGCCAAGCTATTCCTCGGGGTGCGGGTGCCGCCGGTCGGGATCCGGCTCGTGACCGCGTTCAACCTCGGAGGGTTCGTGTCCCAGGAGGTGTGGGTGGAGGTGGTGTTCTCCTGGGTCCGCATCCACTCCCGGACGCAGTTCGATTTCGGCGGCCTCATTCAGAGCACGGTCGGGATCGAGCTCGACTTCTGACGCCTGCGGGTTGCCGGCTCGGGAGGGGGGGCTATCATCCCTTCCATGGACGAGGAGCGGATGAACCCGTTTGGACCTGCCCCCGAGTTCACGCTGCCGTCGGCGGCGGGCGGGGCGGTGTCGCTCCCCGATCTAGCGGGCTCGTACGTCGTCCTGCACTTCTTCCCCCGCACCGGGACGCCCGCCTGGGCCGAGGACGTCCGTGCCTTCCAGGCCCTCCTCCCCGAGTTCACCTCCCTTGAGGCGCGGGTGGTGGGGATCGCGCCCGATTCCCTTTCCACCCTGGCCCGGTTCGCGGCGAATGGTGGCCTCACCCTGCTCTCCGATCCCGATTGCGCTGTGGCGAGGGCCTATCGCGCCGTCACGCCCGAGGGCCGGGTCCAGCGGGCGACGTTCCTCGTCGACCGGGCGGGGTCCATGCGCTGGGCGTGGTGGCGGGGGAAGGTGGCCGGCCACGCGGAGGAGGTCCTCGCCACGTTGCGGGCGCTGCAGGCCGCGGACGAGGCTGTCAACCCACTCATCCATAGCCGGCGGGCGTACCGGGCCCTGTCCGGAGAGCCCGTGGCCCGGGAGGCCCTCCAGCGGCTGGTCGAGGCGGCCCACCTCGCCCCCTCCTGCTTCAACAACCAGCCGTGGCGGTTCGTGATCGCCCAAGGGGAAACGTTGGACAGGGTGAAGGGGGCCCTGTCCGGGGGGAACTACTGGGCGAAGCGCGCCCCGGCGATCCTCGCCCTCGCCAGCCACCGCGACCTCGACTGCAAGCTCTCCGATGGGCGCGACTACTTCCTATTCGGATGCGGAATGGCCACCGGCCTGCTCATGATCCAGGCGACCCAGATGGGGCTCGTTGCCCACCCCATCGCCGGCTACGATCCCCACGCAGTCAAGGAGGCGCTGGGGATCCCGGAGGAGTACGTCCTCATCACGCTCATCGTGATCGGGAAGCGGGGAGAGGCGAGCACGCTCAGCGACAAGCACCGCGCGATCGAGCTCGGGCCGCGGGAGCGGAAGCCCTTGTCGGCCGTGGTGGCATGGAATAAGTTCGGTGACCTGTACCAGACGGAGGGCATATGACGAAGAACGATGTACTGAACGCGATCCGCGGCCGGAGGAGCGTGCTCCGGTTCGAGCCGAAGCCGGTGAGCGAGGACGAGGTGGAGGCGATCCTCGAGGCGGGGAGGTGGGCCCCGTCGTTCGCCAACTCCCAGCCGTGGACGTTCGTTGTGGTGCGGGACGAGGAGACGAAGGCCAAGTTGGGGGCCCTCGTGGAGCGGCTCGCCTTCGCGCGCCGCGGCCAGGTCGCCCTCACCGGGAAAGGGGTCGGCGACGCGCCGGTGCTGATCGCGGTCGTCGTTGACCCGGTGAAGGATCCGGGGCACTGGATCGAGGCGGGGGCGGTGGCGACCCAGAACATGGCCCTCATGGCCCACAGCCTGGGGCTGGCCTCGTACTGGGCGGGACTACGGGGTCGGGCGGAAGCGGAAGTGAAGCGGATCCTCGGCATCCCCCGCGGGATGAGGGTTGTGGCCCTCCTCCCCATCGGCCGGCCCGCGTACACACCGCGGGAGGTGGAGCGGGTGCCTCTCTCGGAGATCGTGCGCCGCGATCGGTTCGGAGGTTAGCCGAAGCCGCCCCCGCGCGGGTCGGAGACGACGGTCAGCACGGGTTCACCGCCTTGAGCCCGTGCCCGGTGAGGGGGAGCACGACCTCCTCCCCAGGGCCGATCGTGCCTCGCGCGATGAGGGCGGGGAGGGCAGCCACGGCGAGGGCCGCCGTCGGCTCAACCCAGATCCCTTCCTCGCGGGCGAGCTCCGCCTGCCCCCGGAGGATCTCCTCTTCCCCCACCATAACGGCATCCCCATCCACCGCCCCGAGCGCGGCCAGGACCTCCCGGCCCCGCTTGGGGCGGGGGATTCGTGCCCCCTCGGCCACCGTGGCCCGGGGGTCCGGCTCGACCGGGTCCCCCCCGCCACCGGCGCGGACGAGAGGGGCACAGGCCTCAGGCTGGACGATGTGGAGGCGCGGCACCCGTCCGATCCACCCCCGGTCGCGCAGCTGGGCGAACCCCTGGACGAGCCCGAGGAACAGTCCGCCTCCTCCCACCGGGACGACGACGTGGTCAGGGATCCGACCCTCCTCGCCTAGCTCGTAGGCGAGTGTCGTCAGGCCGGCGACGAAGTACGGCGAGGCGTTGTGCGAGGCGTAGAGGAGGTCAGGGTCCTTAGCGCATGCCTCCCGGACCACGTCCGTGGCCCGCTCCCGTGGGCCGGGCACGCGCACCAGCTCCGCCCCGAGGGCTTCGATCTGGGCGAGCTTGGGCCCCGAGGCATGGGCCGGCACGTAGAGGACGGCGCGGATCCCCGCCCGGGCAGCGTAGGCGGCGAGGGCCGCCCCGGCGTTCCCCGACGAGTCATCGGCCACCGCCCTCGCCCCGAACGACCGCAGGACGGCGACGAGCACCGCTGCCCCCCGGTCCTTGAACGAGCCGGTGGGGTTCGTCCCCTCGACCTTGAAGAGGAGGTTCACCCCCAGACGGGGGCCGATGCGGAGGGAAGGGATGAGGGGGGTCCCCCCCTCGCCCAGGGTGATGGGATCCACGGTGGGGAGGAACGGGGCGTACCGCCACACCCCGCGCCCGGTCAAGCCCGCGGCAGTGGAGCCTGCCGGCGGGTCCGGCCGGTAGTCGAGCGGGACCCGGCACGTCGGGCACGGCAGCGGCACCGCACTCGGCACGGTGCGGAAGCCGCACAGGGGGCACCGCAGTTCGCCTCTCATCCCGTGGCCCACATCCCCGCGAACCTTCGGGCATCGGAGACCATCGTGTCGTTGTTGAAGAGCACATACACGCGTTCGGCCTCCAGTCCCCGAACAGTGTCCCGCAGGCGCTCCAGGTCGTGGTCGCTGTAGGTGTAGCGGTACATCCGCGCCCCCGGCGGGGACCCATGGAGCCGCAGGTACGCGATCTCCCCCCCCGTGACGGGGAGGGTTCGGAACGGGTCGGTGCCGTGGACGAGGGAGTGCTTCCGGCACAGGGCGGCCACCCGCTCCGGCTCCTCGTCCCACTGCCCGCGAGGCTCCCACACGAGGGTGAGCCCCCCCCGGTCGACCGTGGAGAGGAACTGGGCCAGAGCCTCCTCGTGGTCCGGCTTGGGGGAGAATGCAGGCGGGCACTGGAGGAGGAGCACCCTCGCCCGCAGGGCGCGGGCCACCTCGACCGAGCGCGCGAACCCGGCGCGGGCTTGTGGGCCCTGGAACCGCGCGTAGTGGGTGATCCCGCGGTGGGCCTTGACCGTGAACTCGAACTGTGGGTTCACTCGATCGGCGAGATCCCGCCACCGGCGGACGGTCGCGAGCGGGGGGAGGCGGTAGAACGTGGAGTTGACCTCGACGAGCGAGAACTGGGCAGCATAGAGTTGGAGCCGATGCCGGCCCTGTTCCCCCCCGGGCGGCAGCGCCGACCAGCCGCAACAGCCGATGCGGACCTCCACCTCGGGATTATAGGGCCCCTCTGGCTACGCCGCGTCCCCGACGCGGATCTCCTCCTCCCACCGGCGCAGCTTGTTGAGCACGGCGTAGGCAGTGAGGTCGAGGTGGAGGGGGGTGATCGAGACGTACCCGGACAGGACCGCCCACACATCGGTATCCTCCTCGCCTGCGGGTGGGGAGGAGAGCATCTCGCCCGCCAGCCAGTAGTAGGAACGGCCGCGGGGGTCCTCGCCCCGCACGAGGTCGTCGGTCCAGATCTTGCCGCCGAGGCGGGTGACCCGGACCCCTTTGGGCACGCCGCGCGGCACGTTCACGTTGATGAGGGTGCGGACGAGCGCGTCCCGCTCCGCCAACGCCAGCCTCGCCACCCGCGCCGTGAGCGCCGCTGCTCTCTCGTAGTCTGGGTTCCCTTCCCGCCCCTCGTCGGGCCCGAGGTCGAGGGACACGGCGATCGCCGGGATCCCCGCCGATGCCCCCTCCATCGCCGCGGCGACCGTGCCCGAGTAGGTCACGTCGTGCCCGATGTTCGCCCCCATGTTGATCCCCGCCACGACGAGGTCGGGCCGGCGCGGGGCGAGGCCGAGGAGGGCGAGGAGCACGCAGTCGGACGGGGATCCGTTCGTGACGTGCACCTCCTCCCCGTCCGGGAGGTGGGCGCTCGAGAACCGCAGCGGCTTATGGAAGATGCGGGTCCGCGATGCCGCGGACCAGTTCCGGTCTGGGGCGAGCACCCATGGCTCCCCGACCGTGGCGAGGGCCCTCCGCAGGGCGAGGAGCCCCGGCGAGAGGTACCCGTCGTCGTTCGTAACCAGGATGAACGGCCGTTCCATCGTCCCCTCCGGGCGTTCAGTCTAGCTTCCCCCGCCCTCAGGCACAAACCGGTACAGGGAGAGCACCGTCTCCCCGTAGGCCCGCCGTATCTCCAGGACGAGGGGGCCGTACCGATCCGCCAGCGGCTCCTTGTGGAACGACTCCGCCACCACCACTGCCCCAGGGAGGAGGGGGCGGAGCTCGGCCAGCGCCGCGACCGTCCGGGCGGCGAGCCCGCTTCCATACGGGGCGCCGACGAACACGAGGTCGAACGCCTTCCCCTTTCGCGCGAGCGACCGCAGCGCCGTGAAGACATCGGCCTCCACTACCTCCGCCCGTGTGGCGCACCCCAGCCGCCGGATGTTCTCGCGGATGAGCCGCACCGCCTGATCCGAGCCGTCCACGAACACGGCGCGGGCCGCGCCGCGGGAGAGGGCCTCCAGCCCCACCGCCCCCGTCCCGGCAAAGAGGTCGAGGAACTGCGCCCCGGGCACGAGCTCGCGTACGGTGTCGAACAGGGCGAGGCGGACCCGGTCCCGCAGCGGCCGGATCCCCGCGCCCCGCGGTCCCACGAGCTTCTGCCCCCGGTACTCCCCCGCGTCGATCCGCACTTGCACCCTCCTCCCCACGGGCTACGATGCGTGGGTCCCCGGAGGATACCCCAAGGAGCGAGAGCGTGCGGTACGACGTCGTGGTGGTGGGAGCTGGGCCGGCTGGGCTGTTCGCGGCCCTCGAGCTCGCGGGATCGGGCCTGTCCACGGTCATCGTGGACAAGGGCCTCGCCCCGCGCGAGCGGACGAGCAACACCTGTGGGGTGGGCGGAGCCGGCGCGTTCTCCGATGGGAAGCTCAACCTCACCCCCCGCATCGGCGGCGATCCGGAGGCGATCGGGTGCTCGGTCGGCGAGCTGGAGGACCTCATCGCCTACGTGGATGACACGTTCACCCGTTATGGGGCGCCCGCCCAGTACTCGGGGGAGGACCCCGAAGCGCTCGCCGAGCTGAAGAAAGCAGCGGCGCAGGCAGGCGTGGAGTTCATCGCCGGCCGCCAGCGCCACATCGGCACGGGGCGGATCCGGGAGGTCATCGACGCCATCTACCGCGACCTCGCGGCGCGGGGGGTCGAGTTCCAGCTCGGGAGGGCGGCCGAGGAGATCCGCCACCGCGGCGGGCGGTTCACCGTCGTCGTGGAGGGGAAGGAGATCGAGGCCCGGTACGTCCTCGCTGCGCCAGGCCGGGTCGGCGCGTACTGGCTGCGGGAGGTGGCGCGGTCGCTCGGGGTCGGTCCCTCGTTTGGGCCGCTCGATGTCGGGGTGCGGGCGGAGTTCCCGGCCGAGCTCTACGACCCGATCGAGCGGGTGATGTACGACGCCAAGCTGCGCGTGCGCGCCCCGACCTACGACGACATGGTGCGCACCTTCTGCACCAACCCCCGCGGGTTCGTGGTCCAGGAGGACCACGGTGAGTTCGTGCTCGTGAACGGCCACGCCGAAAACGAACGCAAGAGCGGGAACACGAACTTCGCGCTCCTCGTGCACATCGAACTCACCGACCCCGTGGAGGACACGACCGAGTACGGCCGCGCGATCGCGAAACTGGCGACGACGATCGGCGGGGGGAAGCCGATCGTGCAGCGGCTGAAGGACCTCTCCCAGGGGCGGCGGTCCACGCTGGACCGGATCCGGCGGGCCTCCGTCCGGCCGACCCTGGAGTCGTTCACTCCCGGGGATGTGTCGATGGCCCTCCCCCACCGCGTGGTGGTGGACATCGTGGAGGCGGTGGACGTCCTGAACCGACTCATCCCCGGCCTGTCCGCGGAGGGGACGCTCCTTTGTGCCCCGGAGATCAAGTTCTACGACACCCGCTATGCGGTCGGACCGGGGATGGAGACCGCCCTCCCCGGGTTCTACGTGGCCGGGGACGCGTCGGGGCACTCCCGGGGGATCGTGTTCGCCGCCGTGACCGGGGTGTTGGCCGCGCGGCGGATCCGGGAGAAGGCGTCGCGATGAAGCGGATCGCCGTTCTCACGAGCGGGGGCGACGCGCCGGGGATGAACGCCGCGATCCGCGCCGTGGTCCGCACGGGGGTCGCGCGGGGCTGGGAAGTTCGGGGGGTGCGGCGGGGCTATGCCGGCCTCGTCGGGGGGGAGATCGTGCCCCTCGGGGCGCGGGACGTGGGGGGGATCCTCCAGCTCGGGGGGACGATCCTCGGGAGCGCCCGCTGCCCGGAGTTCCGCACCGAGGAGGGCCGGCGGAGGGCACTGCGCGCCCTCGTCGGGCAGGGGATCGAGGCCCTGGTCGTGATCGGAGGGAACGGCTCCCAAGCCGGCGCCTACGAGCTCTCCCGGATGGGGTTCCCCGTCGTCGGCGTGGCGTCCACGATCGACAACGACCTCGCCGGCTCGGAGGTTACGATTGGGGTGGACACTGCCCTCAACGTGGCCCTGGAGTCCATCGACCGCCTCAAGACCACCGCCTCCTCCCACGGCCGGGCGTTCCTCGTTGAGGTGATGGGCCGCCACTGCGGCTACCTCGCCCTCATGGCGGGGATCGCCGGCGGGGCAGAGGCCGTGGCCATCCCCGAGGTGGAGACGGATCCCGAGGCGCTCGCCCGCGAGCTGCGCGGGGCCTACGAGCGGGGGAAGAGCCACGCCCTCGTCGTGGTGGCGGAGGGAGCGCAGCTCAACGCGACCCGGCTCGCCGAGTACTTCCACGAGAACGAGAAGCGGCTCGGGTTCGAGCTAAGGGTGACGATCCTCGGCCACGTGCAGCGGGGAGGGGCGCCGGGGGCGTACGACCGGCTGCTCGCCACGCGCCTCGGCGCGGCAGCGGTGGCCGCCCTCGCCCGCGGAGAGAACGGGGTCCTCGTGGGGTGGGTCCGAGGAGGGGTGACGACGACCCCCCTTGCCGAGGTCGCGGGGCGGCAAAAGGCGCTCGACCCGGAGCTCTTCGAGCTGGCCCAGGTGTTGGCCCGGTAGATGGACCCGGCCAGGGCCGCCAGCGCGGGTTGTGCCCGGCCACGGTCGGCACAAGCGCCTCTCACAGCCAGGGGGAGAGGAGAGCGTCGGTCAGGTCCTGGGGAGGGCCGATGAAACGGATGATGCCCTGCCGGTCGAGGAGCACGGTGCGGGGGATCGCCTGGATCCCGAAGAGGTAGGCCACGGCGCGCGCCTCAGTGAAGGGAGCCCACAGGGCGATGAACCCGCGGTACCCGTAGGCCTCTAGGAACCGGGTCGCGTCTTCCTTGCGGTAGTCCAGGCTCACCGCGATCACCTTCAGCCCCCGCGGGGCGTACCTCTCGCGGAGGGACTCTAGAAGCGGGACCGAGACCTGACATGGCTTGCACCAGCTGGCCCAGAAGTCGAGGAGGACCGGGCAGCCGCGGAACGAGGACAGGTACACGGGGTTCCCGGAGAAGTCGGGAAGGGAGAAGTCCGGCGCCCGTTGCCCGACGTGGTTCCCCACCTCGATCCCTGCCACGAGGACCGGGGAGGCCGGGCACGGGGGGTCGGCGGCGTGGGCCACCGTCGCCCCGGCCAGGACGGCGAGGGTGCCCACCGCGAGGCCGAGCCAAGATGTCCAGGTTCGCATCACCGGCATGACGGAACGCTACCTATTGCCCTGTGGAGGCGCCGTGGATCGCCGGCGGAGGCCCGGTGAAGACGGTTCTCCCGCGGTCGGTTGCGGGCTCCACCGGACGTGGCGAGAATTCACGGCGCCCTCTACCAGGGAGGGATGGGTGAGCGGACGAAACCGCCGGTCTTGAAAACCGGTGAGCGAAAGCTCCGTGGGTTCGAATCCCACTCCCTCCGCCAGGATCGCCCCGGCGTTGGGCCGCGCTCCTCCGAGCCGCTCCGACCGCCTCCGTAGGTCCAACGTCCCTCCCCGAGCGGGTACCATCGGGCCCATGCCCCTGCGTGCAGCGCTCATCGACATGGACGGCACGATCTGGGAGACCCCGGTCCGGATGACGGCCGTGCGGGAGGAACTCGGGCTCCCCCTGGACGGCCGCACGATCCTCGATGGGATCGCGGACCTGCCTCCGTCCCGGCGGGCCGAGGCGGTGGAGGTCCTGCGGGCCCGGGAACGGGAGGGGGTCGAGCGGGGCTGCCTCCGAGCGGGGACGCGCGAGCTCCTCGACCTCCTGCGGTTCAGCGGCGTGAAGACCGTTCTCGTCACGAACAACTCCCGGGAGAGCACGGACGCCGTCCTCGCCCGCCACGGGCTCCCGTTCGACCTCGTGGTCACGCGCGATGATGGACCTCTCAAGCCCGATCCTGGGGCGTTCCTCGGTCCGCTCGCCCGGCTGGGGCTGAGCCCCGGGGAAGCCCTCGTCCTCGGGGATTCCCACTTCGACCTCCAGGCCGCGGTGGCGGCCGGGATCCACGCGGTGGTCCTCGTTGCGCCGCGGGAGTGGATGCGGGCCTACTTTCCCCCCGGCGCAGCGTACCACGAAGTCCCCGACCTTGACGCGGCGCGAGAGGTCGTCCGCCGTCTCCTCGCCGCAAAATGACGGGGGTGCCACCAGGGCACCCCCCGCAACCCCAGAGCTTCCCCTACGCCCAGCCACGCAGCTTGACCGCCTCGGCCACGCGCTCCACCGCGACGAGGTACGCGCCGACGCGGTTGGGGACCTTGTGTTCCTTCGCCGCGTCGTGCACGGCGTGGAAGGCCTTTGTCATCTTCTCATCCAAACGTCGGTTGATCTCGGCCACGTCCCAGTGGAAGTTGTACGCATTCTGCACCTGCTCGAAGTAGGAGACGGTCACCCCGCCCGCGTTACAGAGGAAGTCGGGGATCACGTAGATCCCCTTCTTCTGCAGGACCTGATCGGCCTCGGGGGTGGTCGGACCGTTGGCCGCCTCGGCGAGGATCTTCACCCGACCGGAGATCCGCCCCACCGTATCCGCCGTGATCACGTTCTCCATCGCGGCGGGGATGAGGACATCCACGTCCAGCCCCAGCCAGGCGTCGCCGGCGAGGGCCTCGTACCCAGCCTGTTCCGCCTTCGCGCGGTCCACGGTGCCGAAGGTGTCCGTGATCGTCTGCAGGAAGCGCGGATCGATCCCGCCCTTCTTCGTGTACGTGTAGGCCCGCCGGTCCTTGTGGTCCCAGCAGGAGACGGCGAGCACCCGCCCCCCCAGCACCTCCCGGTAATGGATCGCGGCGTACTGGGCAACGTTCCCAAACCCCTGGATCGAGGCGGTGGTGGACGCCGGGTCCATCCCCAGGGCGGCGAGCGCCTCGCGGATCGCGATCACGACCCCCAGCCCAGTCGCGCCCGTCCTCCCCGCGGATCCGCCGAGGGGGATGGGCTTCCCCGTGATCACCCCCGGCGCGGCGTGGCCGACGATCGTCTCGTACTCGTCGAGCATCCACGCCATGATCTGGGGGTTCGTGCCGACATCGGGGGCGGGGACGTCGCGATCGGCCCCGATCGCAGGGGCGAGGGCACGGATGTACCCGCGCGACAAGCGCTCGAGCTCCCCCGGGCTCAGCTCTTTGGGGTTGCACACGATTCCGCCCTTCCCTCCCCCCAGCGGCAGGTCCACGACCGCTGTCTTCCACGTCATCCACGCCGCGAGGGCCCGTACCGTATCCACCGTCTCATCGGCGGCGAACCGGATCCCGCCCTTGCACGGGCCACGGGCGTTGTTGTACTGGACCCGGAACCCCTCGAACACCCGCACCGACCCGTTGTCCATCCGCACCGGGATCCGGACGTGGAATTCCCGGAGCGGCCAGCGTAGGAGCTCGTGTAGGCCGCGGTCCAGCTTGAGCACCCCCGCCGCCTCATCGAGCTGACGCTGGGCGATCAGAAACGGGTTCAAGCTGGCTACTTCGCCGGTCACCATGCGTTCCCTCCCTTGGTGAGGTGGGGCGTTCGTGCCCTACCCCCGCGCGATGTTAGGGGATGCCAGCGGCTTTGCAAGGCGGGGAAGCCCTAGGTCGGCCACGCGCGCCGGGTGGCCCTTGGACGCTCCTCCAGCTTGCCCTGAAGCTTGGCCCAGGTATCGCGGAGGGTCACGATGCGGTTGAACACGGGGAGGCCGCGCCTGGTATCCTGGTCGACGCAGAAGTACCCCTTCCGCTCGAACTGGAACCGCTCCCCGGCCTGCGCCTCCCCCAGGCACGGCTCGAGCTTGCACCCCCTGAGGACGACGAGGGAGTCAGGGTTTAGGTTCCCGATCCAATCCTCTCCCTCCGGGACGTCGAGCGGATCGGGGACCGTGAACAGGCGGTCGTAGAGGCGGACCTCGGCGTCCACGGCGTGGGGCACGGAGGCCCAGTGCAGGGTCGCCTTCACCTTCCGCCCATCCGGGGCATCGCCGCCGCGTGTGGCCGGATCGTAGGTGCAGTGCACCTCGACCACCCGGCCGGAGGGATCCTTCACGACGCCCGTGCACCGGACGAGGTACGCGTACCGCAGCCGCACCTCCCGCCCCGGGGCGAGGCGGAAGAACCCGGGCGGCGGGTCCTCCCGGAAGTCCTCCTCCTCGATCCACAGCTCCCGCGAGAACGGGACCTTGCGCGTCCCGTACGAGGGGTCCTCGGGGTTGTTCACCGCGTCGAACCCCTCCACCTTCCCCTCCGGGTAGTTCGTGACGACGAGCCTCACGGGCTCCAAGACGGCCATCCGCCGCGGGGCGCGCTTGTTGAGGTCGTCCCGCAGGCAGTGCTCGAGGAGTTCGATCTCGCGGATGCTCTCCGCCTTGGAGACCCCGATCCGGCGGACGAAGTCCGCGATCGCCTCCCGGGTGTAGCCGCGGCGGCGGATCCCGGCGAGCGTGGGCATCCGCGGATCGTCCCACCCCCGCACGTGTCCCTCCTGGACGAGGCGGAGGAGGAGCCGCTTGCTCATCACGGTGTAGGTCAGGTTGAGGCGGGCGAACTCGATCTGGCGGGGATGGTGGACGCCGAGCTGGTCGAGGAACCAGTCGTAGAGCGGGCGGTGGTTCTCGAACTCCAGCGTGCAGATGGAGTGGGTGATCCCCTCGATCGAATCCGACTGGCCGTGCGCCCAATCGTAGCTTGGGTAGATGCACCACGTGTCCCCCGTTCGGTGGTGGCGGGCGTGAAGGATTCGGTACAGGACAGGATCGCGCATGTTGAGGTTCGGGTGGGCCATGTCGATCTTGGCGCGCAGGGTGCGGGACCCTTCCGGGAACTCCCCGGCCCTCATCCGGCGGAAGAGGTCGAGGTTCTCCTCCACGGATCGGTTGCGGTACGGGCTGTCCACGCCGGGAGGGGTGATGATCCTCTCCCCATCCCGGATCGGCTGGCCGCGCGTCCGGCTCAGCTCCTCCGGGGATAGGTCGCACACGTAAGCCACCCCCTTACGGATCAGTTCCTCGGCCCATTGGTAGAGCTGCTCGAAGTAATCGGAGGCATAGAACTCGCGATCCTCCCAATCCGCGCCCAGCCAGCGGACATCCCGTTTGATCGCTGCCACGTACTCCTCGCTCTCCTTCTCCGGGTTCGTGTCGTCGAAGCGGAGGTTGAACTTCCCCCCGAACTCCTGGGCGATCCCGTAGTTGAGGAGGATCGCCTGGGCGTGGCCGATGTGGAGGTAGGCGTTCGGCTCGGGGGGGAACCGGGTGTGAACCCGGTCGAACCGCCCCGCGGCGAGGTCGTCGCGGATGATCTCGCGGATGAAGTCCACCGGTTCGGCCATATCGCTGGGCACGGGGGCGATCTTACCCGAGGGGTCAGTCGCCGGTGAGGCGGGCCACCTCATCCTCGTCCTCCGTCCACTTCGGCTTCACCTTGACGTGGAGGGAGAGGAACACCTGGTGGCCGAGGAGCTGCTCGAGGTCCACCCGGGCCTGGGTCCCGATCTCTTTCAGCTTCGCCCCCCGGCTCCCGATGACGATCGCCTTCTGTGACTCCTTGGCGACGATGATCGTGGCGTAGACGGAGGTCAGGGGCGGGGCCTCCCGCTCCGCGATCTCCTCCACGGCCACCGCGGTGGCGTAGGGGAGTTCCTGGTAGGTCTCCGCATACACCTTCTCCCGCACCACCTCCGCCGCCACGAACGCGAGCGGGCGGTCGGTGGTCGTGCCCTGCTCGTACGCCGGCGTTCCTTCCGGGAGGTGGCCGATGATCACGGCGAGGGCCCGGTCGAGGTTCGTGCCCTTCGTGGACGAGATGGGCACGATGTCGTTGAACATCTCCAGGCGATCGTAGGCGAGCAGGGTCTCGGGGAGGGTGTTGCCCCGTGCCTGGTCGCTCTTGTTGACGAGGAGGACCTTCGGGCAGGGGAGGGTTTGGATCTTGGGGAGCATGAGCTCGTCATAGGGATCCACCTTCCCGCTCGGCTCGACCATGTACGCGACCGCGTCGAGGCCTGCGAGCGAGCGCAGCGCCTCCCGCTGGAGGTGGGCGGAGAGCTTGTTCACCGGTGGGTGGAGCCCCGGCGTGTCCACGAACACGACCTGGGCCTCGGGGGTGGTGAGGATGCAGCGGATGCGGTTGCGCGTCGTCTGGGGCCGCGGGGAGACGATGACGACCTTCCGTCCGAGGGCGGCGTTGATGAACGTGGACTTCCCCACGTTCGTCCGGCCCACCACGGCCACGGTGCCGGTCCGGTAGCTCATGTTGGGTTCAACCTTCCTTCCTGGATCGCGTGACGGACCCGCCCGATCGCGTCGCCCACGTAGCGGTCCTCGCCCGGCGGGGGGACGAGCTCGGCCAGAACGGCGTAGAGGGGCCGGCTCGCTGGCGAGAGGTCCTCCTCCCCGGCGAGGGCCACCGCCCACCGCGCGGCCACGCCCTCCAGCGCGACCTGGGAGAGCACGTTCTCCGCGATGCGGCCGGTCTTCCAGGCCGACGTCGCCCCCATCGCGTTGTGGTCCTCCTTCCCCCCCGACGTGGGGATCGAGTCCACCGCGGCGGGGTGGGCGAGGACCTTGTTCTCCGCAGCGAGGGCGGCTGCAGTGTACTGGAGGAGCATGAGCCCTGAGCTCGTCCCGGGTTCCGGGGAGAGGAACGGGGGGAGCCCCCTCCCCTCGGAGGTGAGGAGGACCGCCAGCCGCCGCTCGCACGATGCCCCGAGCTCCGCCAGTGCGATCCCCAGCCACTCCGCGGCGAAGGCGAGGATCTCCCCGTGGAAGTTCCCCCCGGCGAGGGCCGTGCCGCCCCCCTCGGGGAGGAGGAGCGGGTTATCCGTGGCCGCGTTCATCTCCACCCGCAGCCGCCCCTCCACCGCCCACAGGGTCTCCACCACCGGCCCGAGGAGCTGGGGCAGGCAGCGCAGGGAGTACGGGTCCTGCACGTCCTCGTTGGGGGAGTCGGTGAGGGCGCTCCCGGCGAGGAGCTCCCGCAGCCAGGAGGCGACCTGGACCTGCCCGGGGTGGGGCCGCGCCGCGTGGATCCGGGCATCGAGGGCCTCCGTCCTCCCGCGGAGGGCCTGGAAGGAGAGGGCGGCGCAGGAGAGCCCGGCCTGGAAAGCCCGCCAGCCCATAGTCCAGGAGAGGAAGAGGGAGGCGAGCATGTAGGACGTCCCATTGAGAAGGGCGAGGCCCTCCTTGGGGGCGAGCTCCGGGAGCGGGGCGAGGCCGGCCCGGCGCAGGGCCTCCGCCCCAGGGAGCTCCTCCCCGTGGAGGCGGGCCCGTCCCTCCCCGAGGAGGGGCAGGGCGAGGTGGGCGAGCGGCACGAGGTCCCCCGACGAGCCAACCGAGCCCTGCTCGGGGACGATGGGGTGCACCCCCGCGTTGAGGAGCCCCACGAGGAGGTCCACGAGCTCCGGCCGCACGCCCGACGCCCCCTGGAGGAACGAGTTCAGGCGGAAGAGGAGCATCCCCCGCACGAGCGGGTCGGGGAGGGGCGCGCCGACCCCCGTGGCGTGGGAGAGGACGATGTTCCTCTGGAGCCGGGCCAGGTCCGGTTCCGGGATCCGCACCGTGGACAAGGCGCCGAACCCCGTGTTGATCCCGTACACGGGCTCTCCGCGGCCGAGGATCGCGAGGAGCGCCCGGTGCGAAGCCCCAACCTTCGCCCGCACGGATGGGGCGAGGGCGATCGGGGTCCCCGCGAGGATGATCGCCTCCGCGTCCTGGGGCGTGAGATGGCCATCGAGCTCGATCACGGTCGCCCAGTATAGCCGTTCCGTACGGGGGAGCGATGCCGGTGGGTATACTCCCCGCATGGACCTCCTCGTGTACGGGATCGGCGAGCTCGCGACCCCGGTCGGCCGGGAGCCCAAGGGGGGGGCAGGGCAGGGGGAGCTGACTCTGGTCCGCGATGCCTACGTGCTCGTCCAGGACGGGCGGATCGCCGAGGTGGGGGAGGGACGGTGGCCCCGCTTCGCCGGCCCAACCCTCGATGCCGAGGGCCGGACGGTGACCCCGGGACTGGTGGACCCCCACACCCACGCCGTGTTCGCCGGGAACAGGGTCCAGGAATTCTTGGCCCGTGCCAAGGGGGAGAGGTACACGGGCGGGGGGATCCTCACCACCGTCCAGGCGGTGCGGGAGGCGCCGGAGGGGGAGCTCGTCCGGCTCGCCCGGCCGAGGCTCATGCGCGTGCTCGAGCTTGGGACGACGACGGTTGAGATCAAGTCCGGCTACGGCCTGACCCTGGAAGCTGAGCTCAAGCTCCTGCGGGCGATCCGCCGCCTGGGGGAGGAGCTCCCCCTGACGGTCGTCCCCACGTTCCTGGGCGCCCACGCCTTCCCCCCAGAGATCCCCCGGGAGGAGTACATCCGCCGGGTGGTGGAGGAGATGATCCCCACCGTCGCGGGGGATGGGTTGGCCAGGTTCTGCGACGTGTTCTGTGACCAGGGGTTCTACACCGTGGTGGAGGCCCGAACGATCCTCCGCGCGGCGCGGGCCGCCGGCCTGGGGGTGAAGGTCCACGCCGATGAGCTTTCCGGGGTGGGGGCGGCCGAGCTCGCCGCTGAGCTCGCCGCCACTTCGGCCGAGCACCTCCTCCACGTCTCGGAGGAGGGGATCGCCAGCCTCGCCAGGTCGGGGACGATCGCGGTGCTCCTCCCGGCCACGGCCTTCCTCCTCGACGAACCCTATCCCCCGGCGAGGAAACTCATCGGAGCCGGGGTGCCCGTGGCCTTGGGCACGGACTTCAACCCCGGCTCGTCCCCCGTCGCGTCGCTCCCGCTCATCCTCTCGCTCGCCGTCCTCCGGATGGGGATGAGCCCCGCGGAGGCCCTTGTCGCGGCCACGCTCAACGCGGCGGCGGCGATCGGCCTCGCCAACGAGGTGGGATCGCTCGAGCCGGGGAAGCAGGCCGATCTCGTGGTGTGGGACGCCGCATCGTACGAGGAAATCCCGTACTGGATCGGGCAGAACCTGGGGCAGGCCGTCGTCGCGCGGGGGAGGGTGGTGTGGAGGTCCTCGCCTACGCCAAGCTCAACCTGACCCTGAGGGTGGTCGGCCGGCGGGCCGATGGCTACCACGAGCTCCAGTCCTTGGTCACGGCGGTGGACCTCGCGGACCGGATCACCCTGACCCGCGCCGCCGAGGGGGTGACCCTCCGCGCCCCGCCCGAGCTCGGTCCCCCGGAACGGAACCTCGCCCTCCGCGCGGCGCACGCCCTCCTTCCTGCGGGGGAACCGGGGGTGAGGATCGAGATCGAGAAGGGGATCCCCGCGGGGGCGGGCCTTGGCGGGGGGAGCGCGGATGCGGCGGCGGTCCTGGCAGGGGTGAACGAGCTCCTCTCCCTCGGGAGGACGTGGGAGGAGCTTGCGGCGATCGGGATCACGCTCGGGGCGGACGTCCCGTTCTTCCTCGGGCCGGGCCCAGCGTGGCTGGAGGGGATCGGGGAGAGGGTGAAGCCCGTCGCGATCCCCATTCCGGCTGCGTTCCTGATCCTCGTCCCCCCCTTCCGCTCTCCGACCCCGGACGTGTACCGGGCGTTCGACGAGCTGGATCTCCCCCTGTCCCCGCGGACGGAGCCCGTGCCGGGGCCGGGGTTCCCGAACGACCTCTGGCCGGCTGCGGTCCATCTCTTCCCCGAGCTCCGACGGTGGCGGGACCTCCTTGCCCGGGTCGCCCCGGGCGGGGTGGGGATGACGGGGTCCGGTTCGGCCCTGTTCGCCCCCTTTCCCAGCCGGTCGGCCGCCGCGGCGGGGCGGCGGAGGATCCGGCCCGACGTGGAGGGGGAACTGCTCGTTGCGTCCCCGATTCGGTCGGGGTACCGTATCCGGGCATGAGGATCGCCATTGACGGGCCGGCGGCGGCGGGGAAGACAACCCTCGCCCGTTCCCTCGCCGAGGAGCTCGGGTACCTGTTCGTCCCCACCGGCGCGATGTACCGCGCGGCGGCCCTCGCCCACCAACGCGGGATTCCGGTCGAGCGCCTGGAGATCGCGGTGGGGGCGGGAGGCCGGATCTACCTTGACGGGGAGGATGTGACGGATCTCCTTACGCACCCCGACCTCGATGAGCTCTCCTCCCAGCTCGCCCTGAACGGGCGGGTCCGGCAGCGCCTCGTCGAGATCCAGCGCCGGATCGCGGCGCACGGGGACGTGGTGATGGAGGGGCGGGACATCGGGACGGTGGTCCTCCCCGATGCTGAGCTGAAGATCTTCCTCTGGGCGACCGACGAGGAGCGGGCGCGGCGGCGCCTCGCCGAGCATGGGGGGGAGTTCGCGGACGTCCTCGCTGCGATCCGGCGGCGGGACGAGCGGGACTCGACCCGGCCGGACTCCCCCCTCCGGGCGGCCCCCGATGCGGTGGTGGTGGACACCACGGGGAGGACCCCCGAGGAAGTGCTGGCCTCTGTCCTGCGGCTGGTCGAGGAGCGCCGTGCGCAGCTGGCTCGCTGATCGGGTCCGCGATCTCGCCTACGGGTTCCTCGTCCTCCTCGTCGGGCCGATCGTGGCGGTGCTCTTCCGCCTGTCCGTCCGCGGGAGGGAAGCCCTCAGCGGACGGGGGATCCTCGTCGCCCCCCACCGTTCGTACTGGGACATCCTCCTCCTCTGCGTGGCCTGCGGCCCGTTCCGCCGCATTACGTTCCTCGCCCGGGAAGGGCTGTTGCATAATCCGTTGTTCGCCCCGTTTGTGTGGGGGTTCGCGGTGGCGATCGATCGGGAGTCGTTCGGGGTCGAGGATTACCGCCGCGCGCTCGCGGCGGCGAGCCGCGCCCGCCTTCTCGGGATCTTCCCCGAGGGGACGACCCGGCCCGGTGCAGAGCCGAAGGCGGGCGCCATCCGGTTCGCGGAGCGCCTGGGCCGCCCGTTGATCCCCGTGAACCTCGTGGCCCGGGGCCCGTACCCGCCGGCGCGGTTCCTCCGGGTCCCGGTGCGCTTCCCCCGGATCGAGGTGCGGATCGGCGCCCCGGTCACGGTGGGCGAGCTCGGCCGCGGCCTTCCCCCCGATCTTTCCCGTTCCGAGCGCTACCGCCTCCTCACGGAGCGGTTGATGGAACTCATCCGGGCGACGTGATTTGAGCCCGCCCTAACGGGGCGATATGATCGACGTGTTTACCCAGCGGGGGTTCGCCGTGGAGTGCGGAGAAGTAGCGGGCCCGAACACGGGGAAACCAACGAGGTGGTGGCGGATGGTGGAGTGGATCCAGATGGAGGAGGCGCTCGACGAGAGCGACGTGCGGCTGTTCAGCCGCGGGGACACGGTGCGGGGCCGTGTGGTTCAGGAAGCGGGCCAGGACATCCTCGTGGACATCGGGTACAAGTCCGAGGCCATCCTCCCCAAGCGCGAACTGGCGCCCCACCACGAGGTGGCCCAACCGGGCGAGGAGATCGAGGTCCTCATCACCTACATCGATGAGGAAAACGGCACGGTGTACATCTCCGAGCGCCAGGCTTACCTCTCCAAGCGGTATGGCGAACTCGAACGGGCCTACAAGACGGGTGCCTCCGTCTCCGGCGTGATCCTCGATGAGGTGGGGGAGGCGGGGTACAACGTCAGCCTAGGGGGGATCCGCGCCTTCCTTCCTGCTTCCCACCTCGGCAAGGGCATCTCCACCAAGATCGAGCGCCTGAAGGGGAAGGACCTCGAGTTCCGCATCATCGAGTTCTCCCGCCGCAACCGGAACATCGTCGTTTCCCGCCGCGAGTTCCTCAAGGAGCTTGAGGAGAAGGAGCGGGACGCGCTGTTCGCCTCCCTCACCCCGGGGACGGTGGTCGAGGGGACGGTGAAGAGCGTGGTGGACTTCGGGGTGTTCGTGGACGTGGGGGGCCACGACGGCCTCGTTCACCGCACCGAGATCTGTTGGAAGGACGTGCCCGTACCACCTCCCGACAAGTTCGCGCCCGGCCAGAAGGTGCAGGTGATGGTCCTCGAGGCGGACCGGGAGGAGGGGAGGATCTCGCTCTCCATGAAGCGGCTGCGCCCCGATCCGTGGCAGGGGATCGCCGAGCGCTACCCCCCGAAGGCGCGCGTCAAGGGGAAGGTCGTGTCCGTGACCGACTTCGGGGCGTTCGTGGAGCTGGAGGAGGATGTGGAAGGCCTCGTCCACATCTCCGAGCTCTCCTGGACCACCCCCAAGCACCCGAAAGACGTCGTGACCGAGGGCGATGAGGTGGAAGTGGTGGTCCTGGCCGTGGACGCGGACCGCAAAAGGATCAGCCTGTCCCTGCGCCGGGCGCTGCCCGATCCGTGGGACGACGTCGGCCACCGCTACCCGCGGGGCGCCCTCGTCGAGGGCAAGGTCACGAACGTCACCGACTTCGGGGCGTTCGTGGAGCTCGAGCAGGGGGTGGAGGGCCTCATCCACATCTCGGAGATCTCCTGGCAGCGGGTCGGGCATCCGAAGGAAGTCCTCGCGCCGGGGCAGACCGTGCGGGCGATCGTGCTCAAGGTGGACGAGGAGGAGCGCCGGATCAGCCTGTCGTTGCGGGCGCTGCAGCAGGATCCGTGGGAGGAGTTCCTCGAACAGTACTCGGTGGGATCCATCGTGTCGGGGCCGATCACCCAGATCAAGGATTTTGGGGCGTTCGTGCGCCTCACCCCGGCCGTGGAGGGGCTGATCCACGTGTCCGAGATCTCGCCGGACCGGATCGCCAGCCCATCGGAGGCCCTCCGCCTCGGGCAAGAGGTGTCGGCGAAGATCATCGGGATCAACGAGTCCAAGCGCCAGGTGCGGCTCTCGATCAAGAAGATCGCCGAGGAAGTGGAGGACGCGGAGAAGGATAGGTTCCTCACCCCCCAGGCCGGCCGCGAGACGTTCACGCTCCGGGAGAGGCTGAAGGGGCTGACGGAGGAGGAGGAGGGGGAGTAGGCTCGATCACGACCACCGCCGCCGCGTAGCGGGCGGTGTGGGTGAGGGAGACGGGGTAGAAGCGGCCCTGCCAGGCGAGGCAGGGCCGTTCGCGGTCCACGACCACCTCGATCTCGTGGAACGGCACGGGCCGGCGGAGGGCCTTGCGGAACGCCTCCTTGGCCGCGAACCGCGCTGCCAGCCGCTGCGCGGTGAGCCGGGGGGAGGAGAGGGCGTAGGCGAGTTCAGCTTCGGTGAACAGGCGCCGCAGCCGGGGCGCCCCGCGCCGCTCGATGAGGGCGGAGATGCGGTCCACCTCCACGAGATCCACGCCTAGGGCGAGCATCGTCGGATCCGGGATCGTTCCGCGACGAGGATCGCCTCCACCCGTTCCACCGCTTCCTCCAGGCGGTCGTTCACCACCAGGTAATCGAACTCCGGGATGTGGCGGACCTCCTCTTCGGCGATCGCGAGCCGGGCGGCAAGCGCGTCGGCGGACTCCGTGCCGCGGCTGCGGATGCGCCGCACGAGCTCATCCCGGCTGGGGGGGACCATGAACACGAGGACCACCGGGTGGGGGAGCCCGGACCGGCGCAGGGCGAGCGCCCCCCTCACCTCGACGTTGATCACCACATCGCGCCCTGCCGCGAGCGGGCCCACCACCGCGGCCCGCGGGGTCCCGTACCGATGTCCCTGGTACGTGGTCCACTCGAGGAGCTCCCCGGCACGGATCATCCGGTCGAAGGCTGCGTCCGACACGAACGTGTAGTCGCGGCCGTCGGCCTCATCGGGACGGGGGGGGCGGGTCGTCGCGGACACGGAGAACACGAGGGACGGATCGCGGCGTAGGAGGGCAGCGATGACCGACGACTTCCCCGCCCCCGACGGGCCGGCGATCACGAGGGCGATCCCGTGCCCCCCCTGCACATCCCAGCCCGTGGGGAGGAAGTCCCTCATTCCACGTTCCGGGCCTGTTCCCGGATCCGCTCCACCGCGAGGCGGATCTGGCCCGCCGCCTGAGCGAGGTCCACGGATCGGGCCTTGGCGGAAAGCGTGCCCGCCTCGCGCCCCATCTCCTGGGCGAGGAACTCGATCTCCCGCCCCAGCGGGAGGTCGGAGTCAAGGAGGTCCGCGAACCGGGCGAGGTGGCTCTGGAGCCTGTCCAGCTCCTCGCGCACGTCGCTCCGCTCCGCCCACAGGACGAGCTCGGTCGCGATCCGTGCTGGGTCAGGGTCGAGCCCGAGCTCCTCGATCCGGGCCCTGATCCGTCCCTGGGCCTCGTCGAGGGCGTGGGGGGCGAGGCGCTCCGCGTCCGCGATCGCCGCCTGGAGGAGCTCCGCCTCGCGGGCGAGCGCCGCCCGGAGCGACTCCCCCTCGCTCTCCCGTGCCGCCACCACCGCCTCGATCGCCTGGCCCAAGGCCTCGTCCACGACGGGCCACATCTCCTCCTCCTCCGGCGCCGCCTCCGCGAACACGCCGAGGGAGAGGAGGTGGGCGAGGGTGGGCCGGTCCGCGAGGCCGAGCTCCTGTTGGAGTCGGGATAGGTCGTGGAGGTACTGGCGGGCCGCGTCGAGCCCGAGCTGCTTCGGGCGGCTCCCGCTCTCCCACCGCACGTGGAGTTCGAGTGAGCCCCGTACGAATGCGTCCCGCAGGCGCTCCTCGCACCTCTGGGCGAGGAGGGGCAACTCGGCGAGCCCGCGCACGCGGACCTCGAGGAAGCGGTGGTTGAGGCTGCGCAGGTCCACCTGCACGGCGTACTCGCCGCGCGTGGCCCGCGCCCGGCCGAACCCGGTCATGCTACGCAACATCGTCCACCCGCTGGAAGAGCACCGCCGCGTACCCCACCACCTGGTCGAGGTGTCCCCCCACCTCGCCCGACGTGCGGTAGTCGAGGAGCGCTGCCCCCAGCAGCCCCGCCTCCCGCGCCGCGACGAGGAGGAGGGCGATCGCCCCCACGCCGCAGATCGAGATCCGGTAGCGGAGCACCGCGTCGTAGAACCCGTCCACATCCAGGTTCAGGATCGGGACGAGGGCCCGGCGGTCCTTCTCCCGTGCCACCGGGTCCGGCTCGTAGTGGGTGAAGTCGCTCGACGCGATGAGGAGGAGCGGCCGGTGGGCGATGAGCCTTCCCAGTGCCGCGCCGGCTGCTTTGGACCTCGCCACGCTCAGGGGGTGGACCACCACCGGGACGACGGGCAGTGCGGGGAACAGGTACCGGAGGAACGGGAGCTGGACCTCCACCGAGTGCTCATCGGTGAAAGGAACATCGTTCTGGTCAGCGCCGAGGGCCTCCGCAACCTCGCGGGAGAGGTGGGCAGGCACGGGCACCTCCCCGAGCGGGGTCTCCCAGGCCCCCGGTTCCGCGACCGTGATCGGCCCGCCGAGCCCGGTGTGGTTCGTGCCGAGGATGATCGCCGCCTCCGGCTGCCCGAGCCGCGCGAGCGCCCGGTATCCCGCTCCCGCCACCGCGCCCGAGTAACGGTACCCGGCGTGGGGGAGGATCGCCCCCACGGGATTCGTCAGCGCCTGGGTGGTCAAGGTCGAGGGGCCTCGCCCCACGGCGGCCTCGATCTCCTCGCGCAGCCGCCGCGGATCGGCGGGGTAGAACGTTCCAGCGGCACACGGCCCGCGCCGTCCCATCGGACCATTGTACCGAGGATCGAATCGGGAACGCAACGGTTGCCCGTCGGGGGAGGGGGGGCTAGAATGCGCGGGCACTGGGAGATCGGCTAACGGTAGGCCGACGGGCTCTGGACCCGTTAGTGGGGGTTCGAATCCCTCTCTCCCAGCCAGGGAGGCCCGTCACCGCGGAGCGCTGTCCCCTACGGCAGTTCCGTCCACCGTAGCCAGTCGGGATCGGTCCGGTTCGCAGTGGGGGTGCTGAGCTCGGCGGTCGCATGGCTCGCCGCCCCCAGCCGTAGGTCGTAGAAGAACCACTGACCCGAGAGGAACTCATCGCGGACCGCGGGAGGGAGGTACCCCACCGGGAAGTACCCCGAGGTCTCCGGGTCTCCCGTCGTCTCGCAGAATACGTAGTACTTGCCGGCGTAGGTGTAGTAGCCGACTTCGTAGGGCGCGTTCTCGATGAACGAGGGGTGGACCTCCACGGCGGCCGCCGCATGGTGCGCGAGGAGGATCAAGTGGACCCCGTAGCCGAGCGGCCGCACCAGGGACGTGTAGAGGATCGCTGTGTCCTCGCAGTCCCCATGCCCCTCGACCAGGGTTTCGATGGGATACTTTGGCCATTCCGCCGGCTGATCCTTCGTGTAGGGGATGGCGGCCGTCACGAAGTCGAGCGTGAACTGGAGGGTTTGGTGGTAGAGTTGCCCGGCGGTGTAGCGCTCCCCCATCACCCGGGCCAACTCCGCAGCCAGAGCTTCGACATAGGCATCGTCGTTGGGATCAGTCACGTACCGATACCAATCGCAACTCTCATCGCTGCACCACGGCCGATGGGTCTGGCGACGGTAGAGCGCATACAGGTCCGTGGGGATGCGGAACTCCCAGGTCCAGGACGTGCCATCCGACTCCCAGGCGAACGAGCGGACGTAGGCCTCGGGTTCGGCGTAGAAGCACCCGGAGACGGAGCACAGCGTCCCCGCCGCCACGAGCAGTGCCCATCCTCGCCGCCGGTTCACCCTCCGCACCGCGCTTCGCCCTACGGCTCGACCTGCCACAACCGCACCACCTTGTCGGCTCCGCCCGAGGCGAGGGTGCGCCCATCGGCCGTGTAGGCCAGGGCATTGACCTGGGCCGTGTGCCCGGGGAGGGTATCCCGTTCCTTTCCCGTCGCCACATCCCACACGACGATTGTGCCGGTAGCGGAGGCGGTGGCGACCGATTTCCCGGCCGGGGCGAACGCCACGGCGCGCAGCTCGGGGCCGGCCGGGGCGAGCGTCCGGGCGAGCTTCCCCGTGGCCCCGTCCCACAGCAGGGCCTTCCCGTCCGCGCCCACGGACCCGAGGAGCTTCCCATCCGGCGAGAACGCGACGGAGCGCACCGCACCGCCGTGTTCGGTGAGGGTGTGCTTCAGCCGGCCGCTGCCCACTTCCCATACCCGCACCGTGCGGTCATCCGACCCGGAGGCGAGGGCCTTCCCGTCCGGGGAGAACGCGACCGCCCGTACCGCGCCCGTGTGTCCGCTCAGGGTGCGCCACGCCCTCCCGGTGGAAACCGCCCACAGCCGGACCGTGGCATCCGATGACCCGGAGGCGAGGGTCTTCCCATCGGGGGAGAAGGCGACCGTCCACACCCCGCCCGTATGGCCGCGCAGGACGCGCACCTCCTTTCCGGTGGCGACGTCCCACAGGCGGACCGTGTTGTCGTTCGACCCGGAGGCGAGGGTCTTCCCATCGGGGGAGAAGGCGAGGGCGTACACCCCGCCGGTGTGGCCGCGCAGGATGAGGGCCTCCTTCCCGGTCGTGGGGTCCACCACGCGGATCGTCCCGCTCGGCGCGCCGTGGGCGAGGCGGTTCCCCGCCACCGCCAGGCACAGGATCGGCTCCGACGAGGCGAGGCTCGGGACGAGGGTCAGCTCGGTCGTGATCCGGCTCGTGTTGCCCGCTCGATCCCTGAGCTCGATGACCACGGTCTTCGCTCCCGGCGCGGCCGACCCGCCGCTGCCCGCGAGGTCCCACGCCACGCTGGGCGCAAACGGCTGCCAGGGCCCCCACGTGCGGCCGTCGTTGGAGAGGCGCAGCGAGGCCACGCCGCTTCCGGGCTCGGTCCCCGCGAGGTCCGAGGCCTCGATCGTGAGCGTGACCTGGGGGGCGAACACGTGCTGCGACCCGCTGTTCCCGGCGACCTCCCCGCTCGGGGGGGTGCGATCGGCGCGGAGGAGCGCCTCGGCGCAGGCCTTCTCGTTCCGGTTCCCCGCGTGGTCCTCCAGCCACACGTACACGACGTGCTCCCCCTCGGGAGGGGAGGCGACGAGGAACGGGTTCCCGACCGCGCGGGTCCCGTCCTCGGGGCCCTGCGGCGCGGATCCGATCGTGTACCAGGCCGCTGCGATCCCGGTCAGGTCCTCCGGGGGGGCCCAGGCGATGGAGATCTCCCCCGCGGTCCATTCCTCTGGGGACACGGTCAGGCCCGTGGGGGCCGCCGGCGGATCGCGGTCGAGGGCCAATGCCGTTCCCCCGACCGTCCCGCGGGCGTTCCCGGAGAGGGAGGCGAGCGTCGCTTGGCCGGACACGGTCGCGTGGGCGTCGCCCCAGATACCGTAGCCACCGCTACCCTGGACCTCGTTGTCCCGCAGGTCGGCCAGGGAGGCGGCGATGTGGATCCCGTCCTTCCCCGCTCCGGAGACGGTGCAACCGGCGATGAGGGCTCGCGATCCGAGGGTGACGAGGATCCCGTGGTCCGCGGCGCCGGTGACGGCGGTGTCGCGGACGGTCACGGACGCGCTGCGGATGACGATCCCGCTCGGGCCCTCCACCGCGCAGTCGGAGATCAGGACGCCGGAGCTGTCCTCGAGGTGGATCCCCCCGCTGTGGACGGTCAGGCCGTGGAGGGTGACCTGGCCCGTGCCGAGGACGTACACGTGGCCCTCGATGACGCTGGGTTCGTTCCCCGCGCTGCGGATGTCGAGCGGCTTCTTCAGCCACACATCGCCGGGGTAGGTTCCCGGCTGGACGAGGATCGTGTCGCCGGGCGCGGCGGCGGCGATCGCCTCCGCGAGGCTCGTATATGGGCACTCCGTGGGACAGACGATCCATGTCGTTCCCTGGGCCAGCCCTGCCCACAGAAGAAGGCCCACCACCACCCCTCCCGCCCTCGCCCTCATGCACCGCCTCCTCGGGGCTCCCGCCCCTGGGTAGCCGCCCGTCTTATAGCCGTGGCCGGGGACCGGGTCAAGGTGGATCGAGCCACGCCTGGAGGGCTACCTCGAGCGGGGCGAGGACGGCCTCCGCCTGAGCGCGCGCGGCGGTGGAAACCTCGGAGCGGGCGCGGGCGAGCTCGCGGCGGACCGGGGAGTCGTCGAGGGAGAGGGCGTTGGCGTCCACATTCGCCACGGCGGCCTCCGCCGCTGCTCGGGCGAGGTGGACCGCGGTCGCGAGGTCGCTCCGGGCGACCGGGGGGCAAAAGGGGGCCATCGCCGCGGCGAGGGTGAGGGCATCGGCGGCGAGCCGGGCCGTGGCCAGCGGGACCTCCGCCGCCCGGGCGAGGGCCTGATGGAGGGCGGCCGAGCGGTGGGCTTTCTCCTGGGGCGTGGAGCGGGGGAGGGTAAGGGCGCTCGTCACGCCGCGGTACGCGGCGATGTCGTCGGCGGCGAGGTCCAGGAACCGCTGCTCCTGCGCGCGGGCCTGCTCGCGGTGGGCCGTGAGGGACGCCACCAGCGCGGGATCCTTGGTCCGCCGGAGGGCAAGGGAGGCCACCATGTGAAGGAGGGCGGCGGCTCCGGCGCCGGCGAGGGCGGCCACGGCCCCCCCGCCAGGGAGGGGGTCCTGGGACGCCACCGCGTCCAGGAACTGGCGAACGGTCCACTCCCCCATCGGGGCATCCGGCACCGCTTCTTCCCTCCCTCGGTTCGGCATCGCCCACGGACGTGGGCCTGCCTCCGAATCTTACCGTACCGGGCACTGAGAGGCCCGAGCGGCGCGGCTCTCCGACCGAGCCGTGGACGGGACGGTGGGGGGCGGGTAGACTGGTCTATTCCAAGTTGGAATAAGCGGGGGGATGCGGATGGAGGAGCTCGTCCTCGGGATGCTGAAGCTGGGCCCGGCCCACGGCTACGAGCTGCGGAGCCGGGTCCGCGAGGAGCTCGGGCCGGCGTGGCGTGTGGCCTCGAGCCAGCTCTACACCTGGCTCCGGCGGCTGGAGGAGGGTGGGTACGTTTCGAGCGCGCTTGCGGAACTGCCGGGAGGACCCCCGCGCCGGGTGTACTCCCTCACCCCGGCCGGGGAAGAGCGGTTCTGGCAGTGGCTCCTCAAAGGTTCGACCTCCCCCCGGCGGGCGCGCGGGTCGTACCTCATCCGGCTCTACTTCCTGATCCGGTTCGCCCCCCACCACCTCGCCACGTACGTGGCCGAGGAGCGGGCGGTCCTCGACAAGCGCCGGGCGCGGCTCCTCGCGCGGGACACGGGTGAAGACCCGTTTCGGGAGGCAGTGCGGCGGCTGCGGCTCTCTCAGGTGGAGGGCGGCCTGAGGTGGCTCGATGGCCTGGCGGATCTGGTTGCAGCAAAGGAGGAACCATGAAGGCATTCGGAGTCGGGTTCATGATCGTCGTCCTCGCGGTCGGGGGATGGGCACAGGGCCTCACCGTGGTGGACCAGGCCGGGCGTACGGTGGAGATCCCCGCCGTGCCCACGCGGGTGGCGAGCGCGTTCGCTGTGGCCACCGCGTACGTGTACTCGCTCGGAGCGGGCGACCTCGTCGTGGGGGCCCGCTACCTTGGGATCCCGGATTCCCCCATCGCCCGCGGGGTGATGGCGCGGATCGACCCGCAGTGGGAGGGGAAGGGGTTCCCCGGGGATGTCACGGTGGAGACGATCGTGGCCTTGAAGGCGGACCTCGTCGTGGCGGGGGTGAGGCACCAGAAGCTCGCGGAGCTCCTCGGGGACGTGGGGATCCCGACCGTCCTCTACGCCGCGGAGACGTTCGATGCCGTGCGCGCGGCAACCGAGCTCACGGGGAAGATCCTCGGACGCGAAGAGGCCGCGGCGCGGCTCGTCGCCCTGTTCGATGAGGTGGTGGCCGAGGTGGCAAGCGCCGTCCCGGCCGACGAGGGGGGTCCGCGCGTCCTGTTCGTGGGCACCGAGCCCCTCCGCGTGGCGGCGGCGGGGATGTACCAGGCGCAGCAGATCGCCCTCGCCGGTGGCCGCACGGCGGCGGAGGACCTCGCGGGGACCTCGTGGCAGAACGTGAGCCCGGAGCAGTTCCTCCTCTGGAACCCCGATGTGATCGTCATCGCCTCGTACGGGACTGCTGTCCCCGCGGACTACCTCGGGGATCCCGTGTTCCAGGGGATCACCGCTGTCCAGACGGGTCGGGTGTACAAGATGCCCCAGCTCCTCTTCGCGTGGGACAACCCGATCCCGGAGTCGGTCCTCGGGATCGTGTGGCTCGCTGAGCTGCTGCACCCGGGGACCCTTCCCCTGACGCTGGGCGAGTACGCCGCCCGTCTGTACCGCGACTTCTATGGGGTCGAGCTCACCGAAGAGGAGCTAGCGAGTATCATCGGGCCGTGATCGCGTCGCTGATCCTGTTCCTGGGCCTCCTCTCGTTCCCTGCGGGAGGGCAGGGCATCGTGGTGGACCAAGCCGGCCGGGAGGTGGCCCTCCCCCCGGCGGTGGAACGGGTGGTGTGCCTCCACAGCGGGACGAGCTGGATCGTGTATGCGCTGGGTGGGGGGGAGGCCTTGGTGGGGGCGTACTACGCGAGCCTCCCCTCCCTCCCCCTCGCCCAGGAGGCGCTCGCCGGGCTCGACCCGGGTTACCGAGGGAAGGAGCTCCCTGTGCAGCCGACCGTGGAGGCGATCGTCGCCCTCCAGCCGGATGTCGTCCTCGCTAGCTCCGTCGTCCACGGGACGGGATTGGCGCCGCTTCTCGAGGAAGTGGGGATCCCCACCGTGCTCTACTACCCGGAGACCCTGGGCGGGATCGAGGAGGCGATCCTCCTCACGGGGAGGGTCCTCGGCCGCATGGAGCGGGCCGAGGAGCTCGCCGCGCGGTTCAGGGAGATCAGCGCCCGGGTCACGGCGGGGACCGCGGCGCGGGAGCCCCGCCCCCGCGTGTACTTCGCCGCCTACTACACCGTCCTGAACGTGTACGCCGGGGATGTGATCCAGAACGTCCTCATCGAGCTCGCGGGCGGGATTCCAGTTGGGCGCGCCCTTTCCCCCCGGCCGGGGCTCTTCTGGCAGCGGGTGGATGCGGAGAGGCTCCTTTTGTGGGACCCGGAGGTGGTCCTCGTCCCCGTCTACAACCAGGCCGACCTCGTGGCCCTCGCGTCCGACCCGATCTGGCAGGGGGTGACCGCGGTCCGGACGGGTCGGGTGTACCGGTTCCCCGAGTTCTTCGCGTCGTGGGACATCCCGGGGCCGGAGGTCGTCCTGGGGCTCCTATGGCTCGCGGAGACCCTTCACCCCGGGTCCACCGGGCTCGACCTGGTGACGGAGGTGATCCGGTTCTACGGGGACTTCTACGGGTGCCATCTCACCCCGGATGCGGTAGCGGCCCTGTTCGGCCGATGAAGCGGTCTGTGCTGGTCGGGGGGCTTCTCCTCCTCCCCCTGCCGGTGATGTTCTTCGCCCTCATGGTCGGGCGGTATCCGATCGCGCCGGGGGAGGTATGGGCTGTGATCGGGCACGCCCTACTGGAGGGGGTGGCCCACGTTGGGGAGTGGGTCGTGGTTGGCCTCATCCGGGTTCCGGAGATCGTCAACCCGGCCTGGGCGTTCCCGGACCTTGTTGAGGAGGTGAGCCGGTTCTTTGTGGTGCCCCCCCTGGCGGGGGTGGAGCCGGTGGTCCAGGCGCTTGTCCTGCGGATCCGCCTCCCGCGGATCGGGGCCGCGGCGTTGGTGGGGGCGAACCTCGCCGTGGCGGGGGCGGTGTACCAGGGCGTGTTCCGCAACCCCCTGGTCGAGGGGCGGCTGCTGGGGGTGAGCTCGGGGGCGGGGCTGGGGGCAGCGCTGGCGTTCCTCCTCTTCCCCCAGCCGGCGGTGGTCCAGGCGTTCGCCTTCGCGGGGGGGGCGTTGGGGGTGGCCCTCACCGCGCTCCTCGGGTGGACGTTCGGAGGGGGGGTCCTCGTCCTCGTCATCGCGGGGGTGCTCGTGGATTCGTTCCTGTCCGCGGTCCTCGGGCTCGTGAAGTACGCGGCCGACCCGCTCGGGACCCTCCCCGCGATCACGTACTGGCTCCTCGGGGGGCTGAGCGGGGTCCGCGTCCCCGACCTCCTCCCCCTCGGCATCGCCTCCGGGATCGGCCTCTCCTTCTTCCTCCTCGCCCGATGGCGCCTCAACCTCCTCACCCTCGCCGACCAGGAGGCGGAGGCGCTCGGGGTGAGGGTCCGCCCGACGCGGTTCCTCGTGGTGGGGATGGGGACCCTCCTCGTCGCGTCCGCGGTCTCCGTAAGCGGGACCGTGAGCTGGGTTGGGCTGCTCGTGCCCCATGCCGCCCGGGCGGTGGTGGGGCCGGACTACGCGAAGCTCCTCCCCGCCGCGGCCGGGTTGGGGGCGGCCCTCGTGGTGGCCCTCGACACGCTCGCCCGCACCCTCCTCACCGCGGAGATCCCGTTGGGGATCCTCACCGGCCTCCTCGGGGCCCCGCTGTTCCTCGTCCTCTTCCTCAGGTTCCTCCGGGAGCGGGGGGGGTGGCGGTGAGGCTCCGGGCGGGAGGGCTCGTCTACGCCTACATCCCGGGCCGCCCGGTCCTGCGCGGGATCACGCTCGAACTTCGCTCCGGGGAGACGGCGTTCCTCCTCGGCCCGAACGGGAGCGGGAAGACGACGTTCCTCGACTGCATCGGCGGCCTGCGGCCCCCCGCGGAGGGGGAGGTCCTCCTCGACGATCGGCCGCTCGGGTCGTTCTCCGCCCGGGAGCGGGCGCAGCAGGTCGGGTACGTGCCCCAGTTCCACGAGCCCCCGTTCAACTTCACGGCGTGGGAGGTGGTCCTCATGGGCCGCGCCCCCTACGTGCGTTGGCTCAGCCAGCCCAAGGAGCGGGACCGCCGCGCCGCCGATGAAGCGCTGGCCGCCCTCAACCTGGCAGGGTTCCGGGATCGCCCCTACTACACCCTGAGCGGAGGGGAGCGGAGGCTCGTCCTCGTGGCGCGGGGGCTCGCTCAGGGGGCGGCGTTCCTCCTCCTCGACGAGCCGGATGCTCACCTCGACCCGGCGAACCAGCACCGGGTCCTCCTCGCGGTGCAGGAGGTGGTGGGGGAGGGCCTCGGCGCGGCGATCACCTCCCACAGCCCGAACAACGCCCTCCTCTACGCGGACCGGGTGGCCCTCTTCTCCACCGGGGAAGTCCTCGCCCAGGGAGCGCCGGGCGAGGTCGTCACGCCTCCCCTCCTCGAACGGGCCTACGGGATCCCGTTCGTCTCCGTGGGCGATGGCCCCGGTCCGCGGGCCGTCCTCCCCTCCCTGGAGGATCAGCGCCCCACGAGGTCGAGGAACCCCTGAACGGGAAGGTGGAGAGGGCGAGCGAGCTCCCATTCCTTTTCCCGCCGGGCAAGCTCCGCCGCCGCGGCGAACGGGGCATAGGGATCGTCCGGCCAGTACCGCTCGTCCACGAGGACCGTCGTCCCCTCTCCCAGAACCTCCCTCCACCGGGCGAGCGGGACCCAGTCCGGAGGACGGGCAAACGTGGGGTGGAGGAGGAGGAGCTTTTCCGCCACGGGGGCCGCGGCGAGGAACCGTTGAGCGAAGAGGAGGGCGTCCTCCGTCCCGAACGGGAGATGGAGGGGAGGGATGCCGGTCCGTTTGCAGAACCGGCTATCGAGGGAAGTGAAGCAGTCGAGGATCACCACATCGTCTCGCCCTCCCGCGGCGCGGTAGGCCCGGTAGGCGAGCTCGCTATAGTCCGTTGGGTGGGCCGCCGGGACCTCGACGAGCGTGATCCCCGCGCCGGCCGCGAACGCTTGCAGATCCTGAGCGAACGCGTTCGGGCACCCCCACTCCGACTCCCGCCGGGCGATCGTCGGCCCCGGCGAGGGGTAGTGGGCGAGGTAGTCCTCCGGCCCGATCCCGCCCAGGCCTCCGATCTGGAGCCAGATCCCGTCCCCGAGCTCCGCTTGGGGCCAGGGGTAGGTGCCCTCGGCGAGGATGAGCGTCCCCCCCGGGGCGAGGTGCTCGCCGATGAACTCCCGGTACGGCCGGGGCAGGGAGAGGAGCCGGACCCGGATGAGGCAGGCATGGGCGACGAGGTCTCGGTCGTGGATCGGGTCGTAGTGAACGATGAGCTCATACCGGCCGGGCGCGGCGAGCTCCCGCGCGGCGCGGGCGGTGGCGGCGTACGCCGCGAGGTCATCCGGCTGCACCTCGTGGCGGATCCCGATCAGGGCGCACACGGGGAGGAACGGGGCGTCGAGGAGGGCTGCGAGGTGTGCCACCCCCCCTCCTGGCGAGCCGAGGACGATCGCCGGGTACTCCCGGTTGGGGTAGCGCCGGACGTAGTCAGAGAAGAGCGAGTCGGGGTCGAATCCGGCGAGGGCCGTTGCCGGGTACCCCACGGAGAAGCGCATCCCCCACCCGATCACGGCCTCCCGCACCGCCGGGGGGAGATGGCGCAGCACGGCCATCACCGGGCGGGACGCCTCCGGGTAGGGGTCCCGCAGCCCGCGCCCCGTCCCGCCGAGGGCCCGCGCCACCTCCCCCACCGCCCGCGCCGCGGAATCGAACGCGAGGGGGACCACCGGGGGTGGTTGGTTCACCGCGAGCACTGCCCCGATGAGGGCCACGAGGAGCACCCACGTCATCGGAAGTGCCGATCCACCTCGTGCAGGTACTCCGCCGCCTTCACCTTGGCGTGGCGGTTCCAGAACGGCCAGTCCCCGATCGGGGCTTCCAGCACGTAGTGGAGGAGGTCCTCGAACAGGGCCCGGTCCTTGGCCCGTCGGGCGTACTCCCAGGCGTAGGCGATGTGGTTCTCGAGGTACGTCGGATCGAGGGTCAGTGCCCACTCGAAGTAGGTCTTCGCATCGGCGAGCTTGACCCCGAACAGGATCCCGTAGTCGGAGAGGTTGGCGAGGAGCGCGCCGTACGCCTGCGGTCCCGATCCTCCCCAGTACCCCGGGTCGAGCTCGATCACCCGCTCGTACATCGTACGGATCTTGCCGAGGCTCGCGAACGCCGCGAACGGGTTCATCCGTCCCAGGAGGAGGCCCCAGCTGTGCCCCGTCCACAGGATCGCGGCCGGGTCCGTGGTACGGGCGAGGAGGGCGCGGAGCTTCTCATCGGAGAGGCTGAGCCCTTCGTCGAGGCCCGAGAGACCGAGGGAGCGGAACCCGTAGTCGGCCGCGGTGCGGAGGATCGCTTCCTTTTCCTCCTCCGGTGCAAACACGGCCCGCTCGTACCAAACTTGGGCGAGCTGCGCGAGAACGGCCGCGTTCCCCGGTTCCGCGGCGAGGAGGGCCTCGTAGACCCCGATCAGCCGTTCCATGTTCGCAAGCTCGTACCGCATCGGGAACAGGGCCTCCGCCTCCGCCGTGAGGTCGGCCACCGACTGCGCCCATCCGCTCCCCGCCATCGCCGCGATGGCTAGTATCGATAGGACTCTCCGTATCATGGCCTTCGAGCGTAGCGTGCGGTCCCGGCACAGACGATCGGGGATTTGGCTAGAATGGGTTCCGTCATGAAGGCGGTCGTGCTGTGCGGGGGCGAGGGGACCCGGCTCCGCCCGTTCACGTTCACCCAGGCCAAGCACCTCCTCCCCGTCGCCGGCCGGCCGGTGGTCGAGCACGCCCTGGGGGCGGTACGGGAGGCGGGGATCCGCGAGGTGGCGATCGTCGTCAGCCCGAGCGTCGCGGGTCAGTTCCGGGAGCGGTTGGGGGACGGGGCCCGGCTCGGGCTCCACCTGTCCTACGTCCTCCAGCCCGAGCCGCGGGGCCTGGCCCACGCCGTCCTCTGCGCCGAGGAGTACGTGGGAAACGAGGCGTTCCTCGTCTACCTCGGGGACAACCTCCTTGAGAAGGGGGTGACGGGCGTGGTGGACCTGGTTCGGTCGCGAGAGCCGTCCGCCGTCGTCGCCCTGTGTCCGGTTGACGATCCCCGGCGGTTCGGGGTGGCGGTGATCGAGGGGGGGCGGCTCGTGCGGCTCGTCGAGAAGCCCAACGATCCCCCGAGCGACCTCGCCATCGTCGGCGCGTACGCGTTCACCCCGCTCCTCTTCCAGGCGGCGCGGGAGGTGAAGCCGTCGTTCCGTGGGGAGCTCGAGCTCACCGATTGCCTTCAGTGGCTCGTCGATCGCGGGCACCTCGTTCTCCCCTACATGGTGGACGGGTGGTGGCAGGACGTGGGCCGGCCGGCGGACCTCCTCGTCGCGAACCGCCTCCTCCTGGCGCAGGTCGAGCCGCGGATCGAGGGGGAGGTGGACGGGGACTCGACGATCGAAGGGCCGGTGGTGATCGAGCGCGGGGCGCAGGTGATGGGGAGCCGGGTGAGCGGGCCTGCCTTCATCGGGGCACGGGCGGTGGTCGAGCGGTCCACCATCGGCCCCCACGTCGCGATCGGGCCGCGGGCGACCGCCCGCGGGGCCGCGATCGCGGCGGCGATCGTCATGGACGAGGCGTTGGTCGAGGGCGTGGCCCTCCAGGGGTCCGTGATCGGCCGCCGGGCCGCCGTGCGGGGAGGCAGGGTAGCCGTGCAGACCTGGTTGGGAGACGACGGGGAAGTGCAGCTGGAGCCGTGATCCTTCAATCCCTCTCCCCCTCTGCGCAATCCCTCTCCCCCCGAGGTGGAGGGGGAGCACCCATGGAGAACGAACATCGTGGGGCAGGGGACTTACTTGGCATCAGCGGTTCGCCCCCGGGCAGCTAAAGGAGGGTGGATGATCCTCGTCACGGGTGGGGCAGGGTACATCGGTAGCCACACGATCAAGGAACTTCTGCGCGACGGCCAGGAGGTGGTCGCGCTGGACAACCTGTCCGCCGGGCATCGGGAGCTCGTCCTGTGCCCGGAGTTCGTGGAGGGGGACCTCGCCGATGCCGCGCTCCTTGCGCGCACGTTCCGGCGGTACCCGATCGAGGCGGTGATCCACTTCGCCGCCCATACCTCCGTCCCCGAGTCGGTGGCGAACCCGCGGAAGTACTACCAGAACAACATCGTGAGCGGCCTCTCCCTTCTCGACGCGATGGTCGAGTGCGGCGTGAACGCGATCGTGTTCTCCTCGAGCGCTGCCGTGTACGGCGATCCGGTGCGCGTCCCGATCCCCGAGGACCACCCCTGCGCCCCGAAGAACCCCTACGGCCGGACGAAGCTCGCCTTCGAGGGGATCCTTCACGACTACGGGGTCACCTACGGGCTGCGGCACGTGTCGCTCCGGTACTTCAACGCCGCTGGCTCTGATCCCGACGGGGAGATCGGCGAATGCCACGATCCCGAGACCCACCTCATCCCGATCGTCCTCGAGGTCGCCGCCGGGGTGCGGCGCGAGGTGCAGATCTTCGGCACCGACTACGAGACGAAGGACGGGACAGCTGTTCGGGACTACATTCACGTCTTCGACCTCGCGCGGGCGCACGTCCGTGCTCTGGGGGCGCTCGAGGGGGGAACGGCGGCGCCGGCCTACAACCTCGGGACGGGGCGGGGGTACACGGTGCGCGAGGTGGTGGAGTGTTGCCGGAGGATCACCGGCCGCGAGATCCGGGCCGTGGACGCACCGCGCCGGGCGGGGGACCCGGCGGCCCTCGTGGCCGATCCGTCCCGGGCGAAGAGGGACCTCGGCTGGGAGCCCCGGTTCACCACCCTCGACCCCATCGTCGCGACCGCCTGGAGGTGGATGCTCCGCCGCCGGTAACCGCGCGCCCTGTGGCCGACCGGATCCGGTTTCGGAGAACGGCGACGGCATGGGGTTCCCCGCTACCGAACGAGGCCATGCGTCGGGCTTCCTGCCCGACGGCAGTTCGGCCTAGGGTTATCCTGAAGTTAGCATTTCTTGTCCTGGCCCGATCGCCTGGCGACAATAGGGGCTGGCAGAAGGGGGGTGGGCGTGCGGTACTTCGGGACGGACGGGGTGCGCGGGGTGGCGGGGGTGGACCTCACGGCCGACCTCGCGTACCGCCTGGGGCGGGCGGCGGGGCTCGCCTTCCGCCCAGGGAACGTCCTGGTGGCCCAGGACACGCGCCTCTCCGGGCCGGCCCTTGCGGCGGCCTGTGCGTCCGGGCTCGCCGCGGCCGGCTGCGATGTGGACCTCGCGGGGGTCCTCCCCTCCCCCGCCGTGTCCCACCTCGTGGTCCAGTCCGGGTACGGGCTGGGCTGCGTCGTCTCGGCCTCCCACAATCCTCCCCCCGATAACGGGATCAAGTTCTACGGCCGCGATGGGCTGAAGCTATCGGTTGCCGACGAGGAACGGGTGGAGTCCCTCCTCGAAGCTAAGCCCCGCGCCGGCCCGGGGGGGAAGGTTGCCCCTTACCCGGCGGCCGAGGAGGGTTACCTCGCGTTCCTGCGGGAGAGGGGTGCTGGCCTGTCTCTTGCGGGCGTGAAGATCGTTCTCGACTGCGCCCATGGGGCGACGGCGCGGGTTGCGCCGATGCTCTTCGCTGACCTGGGGGCTGACCTCGTCCTCCTCAGCGCGGAGCCGGACGGGGCGCGGATCAACGCTACCGGTGCCGCGGCGATGGATGCCGTAGCCGCAGCCGTCCCCGCCCAGCGGGCCGACCTTGGCATCGCATTCGACGGCGACGGGGATCGGGCCTTGTTCGTGGACGGCCGGGGCGATGTCGTGGAGGGGGATCGCCTGATGGCGGCCCTCGCCCCGTACCTTCTCGGGTGGAACGAGCTCTCCTCCCCTCGGGTCGTGTTCACCGTGCTCGCCAACCTCGGGGCCGAGAGGTACCTCTCCGCACGGGGGTTCCGGGTGGAGAGAGTCCCGGTGGGGGACCGCAACGTGGCGTGGGCGATGCGGGAGGGGGGGAGCGACCTCGGGGGGGAGCCCTCCGGCCACATCATCTACCGCCCGTGGGCCGTGACCGGGGACGGGATCCTCACCGCCCTCCTTGTGCTGCGGGTCCTCATCCGGGTGGGGACCGACCTTGGTTCGCTCGTGGCGCCCGTGCCCCTCTACCCCCAGGTACGGGCCGACGTCCTGGTGGCCGATCGGGAGGCGGCGCTCGCCGACCCCCGGGTTCAGGCCGCGATCCAGGCCGCCAAGGCCCAGCTCGACGGGACCGGCCGGCTGGTCGTGCGTCCGTCCGGGACCCAGCGCCTCATTCGGATCATGGCCGAGGGCCCCGACGAGACCGTCCTGCACGGGGCCGTTGATCCGATCGCGGACGCCCTCGCGTCCCAGAGGATTGACACCCAACGAACCCTCCAAACTTGAGGCACGAAACAAGATCTGAGTCGGCGAGTGTTCCCCGCCCGGCCGGTGGTGGCGATACGGTTGGATAGCGAACCGCTCTCCGCGGGGACTCGGATTGCCAAGAACGCCACGTACCTCTTGGTGAGCGACGTTGGGGTGCGCATCATCACCGCGCTCGTTGGCATCCTCGTGGCGCGGTACCTCGGTCCCGAGCAGTATGGCGTGCTCTCTTTGGCCCTGGCCCTCCTCGGGATCGCGGCCTACCTGACCGACCTTGGCCTCACTCCGGTGATGATCCGCGAAGGCACCAAACCTGGGGCAAGCATCCCGGAGCTCCTTTCGGGCACCCTCCGTCTCCGGCTCCTATTCGCCGTGGCTACGACGGTTGTGATGGTCCTCCTCGCTTGGTTCTACTACCCGTCGGCCACCGTGCGGACGGTGATCCTTGTCGTGGTCCTGCCCGGGATCTGGGCAGGAGTGTTCCGGGGGATCGGCACGGGCTACTTCCAGATGACTCAGGAGATGCAGTACGTAGCCCTCATCAACGCGGTGGCCGCGCTGGCGGGGGCGGGGATGTTCCTCCTGGCCGTGCTCATGCGCTGGTCGTTCCCGGTTCTATCCATCGGTTACGGGCTTTCCGCGGTCGTGGGGGGAGTTCTCGGGTTTCTCCTGGTGCGGCGCCGGGTTGCGTTCGGCAGGGGCTGGCATCGCGGTCTGCTGACGGGCCTCCCCGCGTTCACCCTCGGGGGAGGGCTGGGCCTCCTCCTCCCCCAATTGGGCCCCCTGCTCCTCCCCCACGCCGCCGGCCTAGAGGAGACCGGCTTCTTTACCGCGGCGTACCGGATTCCAGCAGTGCTTCTGGCTGTGCCTGGCGTCGTGGCGACTGCCTTCTACCCACAGCTCTTCGCCTATGGGGCCAGCGATCGGCAGGGGCATCGAGCCCTCAGTGCCCGGGAACTTCGCCTGATGGGCTCCCTTGGGCTCCTCCTTGCCATTCCCACCTCCCTCCACGCGCGATGGATCGCGAGCGTGGTGTTCGGGGCCGCATGGGTCGAACAGGGTGGACCGGCGCTAGCGCTCCTGGCGTGGACGGTGGCCTTGGCCAGCGTGAACTGGCCGCTCGCCGATGCCCTCACCACCCAGGGGCTCCAGGTGCGACGGGCAGAAGTTCAGGCGGTGGCCGTGGTGGTGGGGGCTGGTGCGTATTGGTTCCTGGGCCGGGGCTGGGGTGCACTGGGCGCGGCGGGGGCGGCGTTGGCCGTTGAGACAGTGCTGACGGTGGGCTTCCTCGTCCTCAACCCGGACGCACGGACGCTCGTCCGCACAGGGCTCCTCTCCGTGGTCGTGAAGGCGTTGGTGTTGGTGGCGTTGGCTTGGGCCGTGACGTGGGTGGTAGGATCCGGCTGGCTCGGGTTTGGGCTCACAGTGACAGCAGGGGGGATGGTTCTGGTGCTGGATCGAGAGATCAGGGGATACACAGTGCAAGGGATGAAGATGATCGTGCGCACGGCGCGCGCCGCGAGGGTAGGTCGGGGGGTACGATGACCCCGCAGGTGTCGGTCATCATGCCCGCGTTCAACACGGGCCGATGGATCCGTCAGGCGATCCAGTCTGTCCTCGATCAGACCTTGACTGAGGTCGAGATCCTGGTCGTGGACGACGGTTCAACCGATGATACCGTCGCGGTTGTAGAAGGCATCCAGGACGAACGCGTTCGGCTTCTCCGCCAACCCGAGAACCGCGGCGTCAGCGCTGCGAGAAACGTTGCATTGGATCATGCGCAAGGGACGTGGGCGGCGATCCTCGATTCGGACGACTGGTTGGCCCGACGGGACCGACTTGCGACGCTCGTCGGTCTTGGGGCTGCGCACAAGGCGGACCTCGTGGCCGACGACCTCTACCTGGTGGAGGAGGGCAAGGACCACGCCTGGGCGACGATGCTGGGCCAGAACGCGCTCCGATTGCGGGAGCCTACCTGGGTGGACCTTCCGATGTTTGTGAAACACGACCTAAGCCCGATCAAACCTCTGGTGCGCGTGGCGTTCCTCCGCGAGCGTGGGATCCGGTACGATGAGACTTTGCGCATCACGGAGGACTGGCGGTTTTACATGGAGTGCCTTCTTGGTGGAGCCCGGTTGATCCTCTTTCCGGAGCCGGGCTATGCCTACCGCATGCGCCCTGGATCCCTTTCCCGAGGCGTGTTGCCTCTTCTGGGCCAGGTGGAGACGAACTTGTGCCAATACCTTGGCGACAAGCGGATGGCGGCATACCCAGAGGTGATCGCCCTTCTTCAGGAGAAGCTTGCCGCGGTCCGCAGCAATCTGCGGTATTACCGCGTGATGGCTCCGCTCAAGGAACGGAACCTGGCCCGGGCTCTCGCCGCGGCGATTCGCACCCCGGACTTCCCGTGGCTCTTTGCTTTGCGGGTTACGAATATCGTGGACTATCGGGTGCGGCGCCGGCGGGTGAAGTTGAGCTTGCCGGAGTGAGGATGTCACCAAGTAACCAGAGTCCGCGAATTACGGTACTCACCCCAACATTCAACCGTGTCCAACTCCTTTCGCGCATTCACCAGAGCCTCGTTGCCCAGACGGGAAGAGACTTTGAATGGATCGTCGTGGACGATGGTTCAACCGATGGTACGGGGGTGCTCGTGCAGGCGTGGGCGGCGGAGAGCCCTTTCCCCATCAGGTATGTATGGCAAGAGAACGCGGGGAAACACGTCGCCGTGAACCGTGGCGTGCAATTAGCCCGTGGCGAGCTCCTCCTCATTTTGGATTCCGACGACTGGTTGGTTCCCAATGCCCTGGCGCGCGTGGGTTACTGGTGGGGTTCCATCCCCGAGGCACAGCGCGACGAGTTCGCTGGTGTCGCTGGGTTATGCGCGTTTCCCTCGGGCGAGGTCGTCGGCACGCGGTTTCCGAAGGACGTGCTCGATTCGAATTCCATCGAGGTCCGCGTGCGATACCGTGTCCAGGGCGACAAGTGCGAGGTGTGGCGCACGGACGTCCTTCGGCAGCATCCGTTCCCGGAGGATCTGGGTTCATTCGTGACCGAGGGCCTTGTGTGGAACCGAATCGCCCGACGCTATGGGTTGCGGTTTGTGAACGAAGTGTGGATGGTGAAGGAGTACCAGCCGCATGGGCTCTCTGCGAGGAGCCTGGAGCTCCGGGTGGGATCGCCGCAGGCGGCGAAGGTCTACTACAAGGAGTTTGCAGAGACGCCGGACATGGGCATCCCCTTCACCCGCCGGCTGCGGGAGTACGCAAACTTCACGCGCTTCTCCCTCCACGGTCAGATTCCCCTGGCTCAACAGGCCATTGAAGTTCGCTTCAAGGGGCTGTGGGCTGCTGCCACACCGATTGGGTTCCTTCTGTACCTGCGGGATCGCCTCAAGCTGGGCGGTCAGAGGAGGCGCCGATGAGGGTTGCCCTTTTCTTCCCCGCCCTCCTTGGCGGCGGGGTCGAGCGGGTGATGGTGAACTTGGCCGCCGGGTTCGTGCGTAAGGGCCTTGACGTGGACATGGTGATGGGGAAGGCCGAGGGCCCACTCCTTTCTGATGTGCCGTCGCAGGTGCGGATCGTGGACCTCGGCGTGGTGCGGATGCACCGGGCCCTTCCCGGTCTCGTGCGCTACCTGCGGGAGGAGCGGCCTCACGCCCTCCTCTCGGCCTTGGATCATTCCAACGTGGTTGCCCTTTGGGCGAGGGCCATCGCGCGGGTCCCGACGCGCGTCGCGGTGAGCATCCACTGCGATACGAGCCAAGTGGTAGAGCAGGCCCACTCTCTACGTGATCGCTTCGTGCGGACATGGACGCGCCCGTTCTACCGGCGGGCTGTGGCAGTGATCGCCGTCTCCCAAGGAGTGGCGGAGGATCTCGTGCGCCACACCGGCGTCCCGCGGGAGAAGGTGCGCGTGATCTACAACCCGGTGGTGACTCCGGAGCTCTTCCTTCGTGCAGAACTCGATCCTGCCCATCCGTGGTTCTTCCCAGGGGCTCCACCGGTGATCCTCGGCGTGGGACGCCTGGCCAAGCCAAAGGACTTCGCAACGCTGATCCGTGCGTTCGCCCGAGTGCGACAGGTCCTGCCAGCACGGCTTCTCATCCTCGGGGAAGGAGAGGAGCGGTCGAGCCTCGAGCGCCTGGTGCAGGAAATGGGATTGGATGGGGAGGTAGCCCTTCCGGGTTTCGTCGGAAACCCGTTTTCGTTCATGAAGCGCGCGGCCGTGTTCGCCCTCTCGTCGCGGTGGGAAGGTCTGGGTAATGTGCTGATCGAGGCCCTGGCCCTCGGCACGCCCGTGGTCGCCACGGATTGCCCGAGCGGGCCCGCGGAGATCCTGGAAGGCGGGAAGTGGGGTCGGCTTGTGCCCATGGGAGATGACGCCGCTCTCGCGGAGGCGATCGTTGCGACGCTTGCCGAACCACGGCAGTTGCAGGCCGCTCAGGAACGGATGCGGGAAAGGTTCGGGCTGGACGCGGTTGTCGAGCAGTATCTCGATGTCCTGGGGCTGAGGTGAAGCGGGTCCTCTTCGTGATCACAGGCCTAGGCCTCGGCGGGGCCGAGACGCAGCTTGTGCACCTGGCTACCCGACTCAAGGCACGCGGTTGGGATGTACGAGTGGTCTCCCTTACGCCGCCCAGAGCTTACGTCCAGGAGCTGGAAGCAGCGGGAGTGCCCGTGATTTCGCTTGGGATCAAGGGAAAACTGCCTGATCCTCGACCTGTCTTTCGACTGGCGAAGATGATTCGCACCTGGCGGCCCGAGGTTGTCCACAGTCACATGGTGCACGCCAACCTCGTGGCACGGCTCGTCCGACTCCTGGCGCCGGTCCCGGTGCTCATTTGCACAGCTCACAACATTGATGAGAAGGGGCAGCGAGGGTCAGGGCGTCTGCGCGAAATGGCATACCGACTTACTGACCCATTATGCGACCTCACTACTCAAGTGAGCCGAGCAGGGCTGGAACGCTATGTGCGTATAAGGGCAGTACCCCGGCACAAGATCCGTTATCTCCCGAATGGCATAGACACAGAACGATTCCGCCCTGATCCTGAGCTTCGCGCGCGCCTGCGACAGGAGTTGGGATTGGAGACTGCCTTTGCTTGGCTGGCGGTGGGGCGGTTCGTCGTCTCGAAGGACTACGCTAACATGCTCCAGGCGTTCTCTCGAGTGGCCCCAGAGCGGAACGAGGGGTGCCTTGTGATAGCCGGCGATGGCCCCCTACGCCCTTCTATGGAACAACTGGCTAGCGATCTAGGAGTAACAGAGCGGGTGAAGTTTCTCGGTACTCGTCGGGATATCCCGGCTTTGATGGACGCTGCGGACGCATACGTAATGTCCTCGGCTTGGGAGGGACTGCCCATGGTGCTTCTAGAAGCCGCGGCGAGCGGCCTTCCCATCGTGGCCACTGATGTGGGCGGAAACTCTGAAGTCGTGATCGACGGCAAGACCGGGTTCCTCGTGCCGCCGAAAGACCCTGACGCCTTAGCTCAGGCGATGCTGCGTCTCATGGGTCTTCCCCCGGAGGAGCGCCGCCGGATGGGTGCAGTCGCCCGTCAGCATATTGAAGCCAACTACAGCCTGGACCGCGTCGTAGACCAATGGGAGGCTCTCTACACCGAACTTCTCGAGCGCAATGGGATAAGGCCCCGTCGGATGGCATTCCGGGGGAGGAGGGAGTGAACCGTTTTCTCTGGGCGGGAGCGTTAGGAGCATCGCTCCTGGTAGCCGTGGTCCTGCGCCAGCCCATGGTCGGCCTCCTCTTGGCCAGCTCAGCCTGTGTGGCTGCAGCTCTGGGCAGGTCTCTTCGTGTTCTGCCCTGGGTAGTCTTGGCGCTGAAGCTTGTCTTGCTCGGCGCGGTTTCACTCCTTGTGCCGGTCCTCTGGCCGGAAGGCGGGGGGTTGATCCCAGTTAACCCAGACCAGCACCTGTATGTGGAGACTGCGAACCGCATTGCGGACGCGCTTCGCGTGTCTCCCCTGAGCGTGGATTACGCTGGGATCGTCGGCCTTCACAATCGCTCCTACAGTGTGACGCTGGGATGGCTCGCCTACCTCAATGGAGGGGGGAACCTGTTCCTCTACCGTTTGTTCAACGTGTTCATCTCGTTACTGCTTGCTGGGCTCGCATATGTTCTGGCCCGCCGGCTCTATCCCCGCTCGTTGCAGGCTGCGAGCCTCGTTTTCCTGGGGGTCGCGATTCTTCCAACCGTGAATGCCTATTCGATGTTCATCCTGCGGGATGTCCTGATCGCTGCGATCGTGATGTCGGTGGCGCTTGGCCTCTTTGATCGGCGGCACTGGCTTACGATCGTGGGACTGGTTATGGCCTACTTCACACGCATCCAGTTGTTCTTTCTGTTGGTGGGAGCGGTAGCGCTCTTTGCGGCCCTGAGGTTCGTGCGACGTTTTGGGCGATACGGCCCAGTGCTGCGGGGAGTCTTGCTTGCGGCGTTCGCGATCGGTGGTTTCTACGTGGCGCCTCTCGTCTTGCCGCCAGAGTACGACTACAGCCATGCTTCGAGCCTTCTCAGTTTCGGACGGTTCCTGGTCCATCTTGTCCCTTCGCTCCTTGGACTCGATTTCCTCTTGGTTGACCCGGGATCCCTCGAGCTCGGGCGGTCCACGTTGGTGGCGGCGCGGCTCCTTTTGGTGGACGCATGGCTTGTACCGCTCTTGTTCTTGGGGATTGTTGTTCATTACCGGCGGATGGAGAGCCAGTGGCGCGAGTTCTACTTATGGGTTTGGGCGGTCACCATCGGCTATATGGCCGGGTATTGGATTGCTTACGGAACCGTGTTCGTTCGCCTTCTGATGCCGTTGTATCCACTCTTCCTCTTGGCAGTGCCAGCTGTGGTGCTGAAAGGGAAGTCCAGGGGACGAGGGAAGGCGCTAGAGAGCGTGCATGGTTGAGGAGAACCGAGCAGAGAGTAGAGGGCTGCCTCTAGCCCCGGTGTGGAACCACGTTGTGGCGTTCCGCATCCCGTTCATGAGGCTCCTCCAGAGTTGGGGCTACGAGGTCCACGCCGCGGCTTGGCCAGCGGAGGGGCGTAGGGGCGAGCTCGAGGCGGCTGGGGTGCAGGGGTGGGACATTCCATTCGCCCACTCGGACACGGGTCTTCGGAGCTTGCGCGTCCGGGAGGAGGACACTGCATGAGAATCCTGTATGTGATAACGGCCGCTGAGTGGGGTGGAGCGCCGCTCCATGTGCTTCAACTGATGGAGTACATGGTGAAGCAGGGCCATGAGGTGGGCCTGGTGGCCGCGCCGGAGCCGCGGCTCATGACAGGGGCGAAGGCGCTCGGCGTGAAGGTATTCCCCAATCCCCACTTCGTCCGGCCCGTCAGGCCGTGGAAGGATTTCCGCGCTTTGTGGCCGATCTTCCGGGCGATGAGGGCCTTCAAACCCGATCTCGTGCATGCTCACAGCACCAAGGCCGGCTATGCGGCCCGTCTGGCGTGCGCGGTCTTGCGCAAGCCCGTCATCTTCACCGCCCATGGCTGGGCGTTCACCGAGGGGCGGAGCCTTTGGAAGAGAAAACTCCTGGCCGGGGTAGAGCGCTTGGCCGCCAAGGTGACGGCCAAGATCATCTGTGTCTCGGAGCACGATCGGGAACTGGCCGTTCAATGGAACGTGGCCAAGCCGGGAAAGTTGGCCGTCGTCCATAACGGGATCGACCCTCGCCCTTTCCTGGAGGGGGGCGGCGCGCCCCTCCGCGAGGAGCTCGGGCTAGAAGGTTCAGTTGTGCTGACCTTTGTCGGGCGACTCGCTCCCCCAAAAGACCCGCTCACGCTGCTTGAGGCAGTGAAGACTTTGCCCAAAGGGGTGCTGCTGGTGGTGGGGGATGGGGAACTCAAGCCTCCAGTTGAGGAATACGTCCGGGAGCATGGCCTTGAGGAGAAGGTGCGTCTTTTGGGGGAGCGGAGTGATGTACTGCGCATTCTCGCAAGCTCCGATGTCTTTGTCCTATCCTCGCGTTGGGAAGGCCTCCCCTACACGATCATCGAGGCCATGATGGCTAAGCTTCCGGTGGTGAGCACCAGAGTGGGTGGGGTGCCGGAGCTTGTGGAAGATGGAGTTACCGGGTTCCTCGTTCCGGCCGAGGATCCCCCGGCCTTGGCCGAAGCCCTCCAGACGCTCCTCGACGATCCAGAGCTCCGCCGCCGCATGGGCGAGGCGGGCCGCGAGAAGGCCCTCAGGGAGTTCACCCTCGACCGTATGCTCCGCGAGACGGGGCGGACGTATGAGGAAGTGGTCGAGGGGAGAAGACCATGAGGGCCACGTATTGGCCCCCTCACGACGGCCACGTTGCACCGGGGCAGCGATCGCGTGCTGTTTTGACTTAGGCCATGGCTTAGCCTGCACTGGCGGTGATAGAGGTGAATTTGGATGGCCCTGCAGGTGAACATTCATGAGGCGAAGACCCACCTTTCCCGGCTCTTGGCTCGGGTGAGGGAGGGCGAGGAGATCATCATCGCCAAGGCCGGTAAGCCCATCGCGCGGTTGGTGCCAGTGGGAGAACGGCCAGTCCAACGCCTCCCTGGGAGTGCCAAAGGCAAGGTGGCCATCGCCCCTGATTTTGATGCTCCACTCCCTGAATCTGCGCTTGCGGAGTTTGAGAGATGAGGCTCCCACTGGACACCCACACGTTTCTGTGGTGGATCACCGATGACCCCCGCTTGTCTGGAAAAGCTCGCGAGATCATCGGCGACGGGAAGAACTAGCTACTCCTCAGCGCAGCCAGCGGTTGGGAGATGGCCATCAACGCTATTGAGAGCCTGCCCATCCAGATGAGCCACACCCTGCATGTGTATACCCTCCCGGAATACCACCGGGATCCCTTCGATCGCCTGCTCATCGCCCAGGCTCGTTTGGAAGAGTTGCCCATTTTGACAGCCGATCCCCAGATCTCTCGCTATCCGGTGGAGGTCATCTGGTAATCGGTGGGGAGTTGTCTCAGGTCAAGTTTGGTTTTTGACGTTTGCGCGGGAGCTCTCAACCCACCAGGCCGGCCGATCATGTCATCCGCTACCCCGACCGGTTCCTGGCGATCCTGGATGCCGCGGTGAGGGTGGTCGCGGATGGGGAACACTTGGTGACTTTGGGGATCGTCCCGGATCGCCCAGCCACGGGCTACGGATACATCCGCCGCGGGGACCGCCTCGATCAGCTGGGCGAGGTCGGTGTCTACCGGGCCCGCGGGTTCACGGAGAAGCCGGATCGGAACCTAGCAGCCCAGTTCATCTCCGCGGGCGAATACCTGTGGAACAGCGGGATGTTCGTGTGGAGGGTGGACACGCTCCTCAACGCCATCGCGAGACACATGCCTGATCTCCACGCCGCGCTGCGCGAGATCGAACCCCACCTCGGTCGGCCAGATTGGGCAGAGGCGGTGGCGCGGCAGCGGGGTAGTCATGTGCAGTTCGTACACGCTGGCAAAACCATCAAACCAGGAACGTTCAGCGAAATGCTCAGGAAAGCGGGCTGACTGTTGAACAACTGCAGGAGCTGTTCTGAAACCTGGAGATGGACTATCAGCGACTTGGTTCGGCGGCAGGCGTTTGCTGTGGCGCACGGGCGAACACGTTTGGGTCACCTCGGACGTCGCCTGGGATAAACCCGGTGGACCTGCTCAGGCCCCTGAGGGGACAATGGGGCAAGGGGTTGACGCTGTGACGGCACGGGTGAAGGGAGAGGCGTGGAAGCGCATCGCGCGCCCGGTGACGCTCGGCTACATGGGGTTCCTGGCGTACATGAGCCTGGGGAGAGCCTATCCCCCCATGCTCGACCGGGCCCTCGCCACGTGGGGGTCAACGGTGTTCCATTTCGGAGGGTACGCGCTCCTCGCGATCCTCTTCGCCTGGACGCTATCGCGGAGAGGCCGGCACCGGCCCTGGCTCGCCATTGCGGCGGCGGTTGGCTATGGTGGCCTCCTTGAGACCCTCCAGTTCCTCGTGCCGGGGAGGATGCCCTCCGGGCTGGATTTGGGGATCAACTTGGCGGGCGCGGTCGCCGGCGGAGTTTCCCTCTGGGGCGTGGCTTGCACCATGGCCCGGCGACGCAGACCGGGGCAGGAAGCGGTGGGTTCCCACTGAGTTTGTCTCCCGGACATGTGGTGTGTAGCATGGCGCTCGATGGGTGATTCGGAGAGGGTGCCGTGATCGGGATCCCGTTCGGGGTCGCCTTGGTAGCAACATTCCTCTCCACCATGGTTTTGATAAGGCTGTGTGCCCGGGCTGGGATCGTCGGGCGCGATGTCAATAAGCCCGGGCAGCCGGAGATCCCGGAGATGGGGGGGCTGGCGATCGTCGCGGGGTTCTGCGCCGGGATCCTCTTCGCGCTGGGGATGATGAGCTTTCTGCACCTCTTCCCCCAGGTGAACATGCTCCTCCTCCTGGCCGTGATCGCCACAGTCCTGATGCTCACGTTGATCGGAGTGGTGGATGACCTCCTGGATATGCGCCAATGGGTCAAGGCTCTCCTGCCCCTTCTTGCGGCAGTGCCGTTGATGGCGGTGCGTGCGGGGCATAGCACTGTGTGGATACCGTTTGTGGGCAGGATCAACTTCTGGATCTACTACCCCTTGGTGCTGGTCCCGCTCGGGGTCACCGGCGCCGCTAACGCGGTCAACATGCTCGCCGGGTTCAACGGGCTTGAGGTCGGGATGGGGATCGTGGCCATGGGGAGCCTCTCGGTGATCGCCTGGCAGACGGGACAGGCCACGGCGCTGCTCCTCCTCTTGTGTGGACTGGGGGCGCTCCTGGGGATGCTCTACTTCAACTGGTACCCGGCCCGCATCTTCATCGGCGATGTGGGGACGCTCTCTATCGGGGCAATCCTCGCTTCCGCCTGCATCATCGGCAACTTCGAGGTGGCCGGGGTGATCGTGATCGTGCCCTATGCGGTTGATTTCCTGTTCAAGGCAGCCCACGGGTTCCCGAGCAAAGGGTGGTGGGGGGATTTGGGCGAGGACGGGAAGCTTCGTTGCCCCACCCGCAGGCTGGTGAGCCTCCCCCAGGCGATCCTGAAGGTCACCGGAGGGCTGCGCGAGCGGTCGCTCGTGCTCATCCTAATCGGGTTCGAGGCGTTGTGCGGCTTCGCTAGTGTGCTCTTCTACCTCCGGGCGTGACCCGGCCCCGACTATAATCGCCCCCGGTGAACCGGGAACGGGAGGGGACATGGAGCTAAGGACGGTGCGGATCGAGAAGCCGGATGACGTGAACCTGATCCTCGGGCAGGCCCACTTCATCAAGACGGTGGAGGACCTCCACGAGGCGCTGGTGACCGCCGTGCCGGGGGCGAAGTTCGGGCTCGCGTTCTGCGAGTCGTCGGGCCCGGCCCTCGTGCGCCTCTCGGGAACGGATCCCGAGCTCGTGGAGCTAGCTAAGCGGAACGCGCTCGCCCTCGCCTGTGGCCACGCATTCATCCTCTTCCTGCGCGGGATGTACCCGATCAACGTCCTCACCGCGGTCAAGCTCGTCCCCGAGGTGTGCGGGATCTTCTGCGCCACGGCGAACCCGGTGGAGGTGATCGTCGCCGAGACGGACCAGGGGCGGGGGATCCTCGGGGTGGTGGACGGGGTGAGGACGAAGGGCGTGGAGGGGGAGGCGGACCGGGAGGAACGGAGGTCGTTCCTGCGCCGGATCGGGTACAAGCTGTGACCCTCCGCGCGGTGCTCCTCGACCTGGGTGGGCCGGTCCTGGACGAGGAGGCGGAGTATGAGGGCTGGGAAGCATCCGTCGTTTGCGCGCTCGCGGCGGAGGGGGTCACTGTCCCCCCAGCGGAGTTCGCGCGGGAGCTCGGGGCGGCGATCGCCCGCTGCGACCCGGACGCCCACCTCTCCGCGGTGTGGAGCTTCGTGCGGCCGGATGTGGACCGGTTTCGCCGGATTCGCGGCGCGTTTCGCGACCAGAGGCGGGCGTTCGTTGAGAACCCGCGCGGCGTCGCAGTCCGCCCCGAGGCGCGGGAGGCGATTCCCACGCTCGCTGCCCGCTATCCCCTCGCCATCGCCGCAAACCAGCCGAAAACGGTGCTGTCCCAGCTTGAGGAGGCGGGGCTGCTCGGCCACTTCCGCTGGCGGCGCGTCTCGGAGGGGATGGGGATCGGGAAACCCTCCCCGCTCTTCTTCCGGATGATCCTCGACGGCCTCGGTGTCTCGGCGGAGGAGGCGGTGATGGTGGGGGACCGGCTCGACTTCGATGTCTTCCCGGCGAGGCTCGTCGGGATGAGGGCGGTCCGCGTCCGCGTTGGGCTGTACGCGGGTCAGGAGCCGATCTCCCCCCTCCATGTCCCCGACCTCACCCTCGCCACGCTGGCCGAGCTCCCTGCCGCCCTGGCCTCGCTCGGGTAGCTCCCCCTTCGGGGGGGCGTGCGCGGGGAGACTTTTCGCCGGAGAATCGAGCTGTGGAACACTACGACGTGGCTATCGTCGGAGGGGGGCCGGCCGGTGCGGTGGCCGCCCGGGCCACGGCGCGGGCTGGAGCCCGGGTCCTCGTGGTCGAGCGGGCTCCCCGCCGCCCGCCGCGCTGCACCGGCCTCGTCGGGGCCCCGTTCCTCGACCTCGTGGCGGTGCCTCCGTGCCTCGTCCTCCGCGAGGTCCGGGCGGTGCGCGTCTGCGCTCCCGGCGGCGGGGTCCTCGGGTTCCGCGCTGCAGAGCCGAAGGGGTACGTGCTCGACCGAGGGGGGCTCGATCGGTGGCTCCTCGACCGGGCGGCCGAGGCCGGGGCCACCGTAGTGTGCCCGGCCGCGGCGGTGGGCGTGGCAGGCCAGGTCCTCCACACGACGGCGGGCCCCGTGGAGTTTGGGGTGCTCATCGCGGCGGATGGGGCGATGAGCGCGGTCCGCCGGTGGGCGGGCCTCTCCCCGTCCGCGGAGGTCGTGGTCGGGGTGCAGGCCATCGTCGCGGCGGCGTCTCCCGAGGGCGGGGACGAGGTCGAGGTTCACGTGGGGAACGAGCTCGCTCCCGGTGGGTTCGCGTGGGTTGTCCCGGCAGAGGAGGGGACGGTGCGGGCCGGGCTCCTCACTGCGGCTGGGCGCGGGGCGTACTCCCTCCTCGACCGGTTCCTCGCCCATCGGTTCCCCGGGGAGCGCGTCGTTCGCCGGGAGGGGGGGCTCATCCCGCTGGGCCCCGTACCGTGCGCGGCAGGGCCGAGGGTCCTCCTCGTCGGCGATGCCGCCGGCCAGGTGAAGCCCCTCTCCGGGGGTGGGCTCCTGTTCGGGGCGATCGCGGCCCGGATCGCCGGGGAGGTCGCGGCGGAACGCCCCGATCACCTTGCGGAGTACGAGGCCCGCTGGCGGGCTCTACTGGGGGACGAGATCGCGTTCGGGCTCCGGGGCCGGGTGGCGTTCGTCTCCCTTCGGGATGGGGAGCTCGATCGGATCGTCGCGGCGCTCGATCGCCCTGAGCTCCACCGCCTCGTCGCCGCGGAGGGGGACATCGATCATCCGTCCCGTCTCGTTCAGGCGGTGGCGGCGCGGCCGGGCCTGTGGCCGGCTGTGATCCCGCTCGTGCGGGCACTCGGGGGCTGGGCTCGGGTGCGGGAGCTCGCCCGCGGTTTGCCCTCCGCCGCCGGGCCGGGATAGACTCCCGCGTGCCCACGGGGAAGGCCGGGAAAGGCAAGGGACGCCGCGGCGGTCCCACGGTGCCGCCGGGCGGTTGGCTGTCCCGCCTGCGGTTCTGGGGGTTGGTGTTCTTCCTCCTCTCGATGCCCCTCTTCTTCTCGCCGTGGAACACGGAGTACGGGTACGCAAAGACGATCTACACCCTGGTCACCGTCTCGCTTCTCCTCATCCTGTGGGCAGTGGAGTCCTTCCCGCGGCGGGAGGTGAAGGTCGAGGTCTCGTGGCTCTTCCCGCTCCTCCCCGCGCTGCTCCTCGCGGCCCTCCTCTCCCTCTCCGGGGGGACGCCGGCGGGGGTGGTTCTCCAGTCGGCGACCGTCATCCTCTACTTCGGGTTCATCTTCCTCCTCGTGGTGAACGCCCCCCTCGGGGATCGGGAGGTCGTCCTCCTTCTCGGGGCCCTCCTCCTGGCGGGGTTCGGGAACGCCCTGTTCGGCCTCCTCCAGTACGTCGGGGTGGCCCCCGGGGCGGCGGGAGATCCCTTGATCGCCACGATGGGGAACCGCCAGTTCCTGGCCGGGTTCCTCTCCTACCTCGTCTTGCCGGCGGGGATCCTCCTCGTCCGGCTGCGGAAGGCGTGGGCGTGGGTCCCCGCGCTCGTCGCGATCGGGTTCATCCTCGCGGTGATGCTCCTCACCCGTCAGGTGGGGGTGCGGCTGGGCCTGGTGGCGGGGCTCCTGTTCGTCGCGTTTGGGATCGGGTTCTGGCCAAGCCGGGCCGGGACGCGGTACCGCTGGCTGGCGGCGATCGCCATTGGCACCGCTGCCCTGGGCGGGGTGCTCGGGGTTCAGGGCCTCGTCTACGCCGTAGCGGTGGGGGGAGGGGCGGCCGCAGTGTGGGGACTGGGGAAGCTCCTCCGCCGGCTCCCCCTCCTGTGGATCCCCACCGTGGGCCTGCTGGTGGCGGCGGTCGTCCTCCTCCTCCCCCCGACCACGCCGCTCGCTCCGGTGAGGGAGCTCTGGGAGCGCCAGTCGGGGGCGATCCGGGCGTGGGACCTCTGGGTCGGGTACGAGATGTGGCGCGACCAGCCGCTGTTCGGGGTCGGCCTCGGGGGGTACAAGATCCAGTTCGTCCCGTACAAACCGGAGTTCCTCTCCTCCCCCCAGGGGGCGGACTACGCGTTTCCGTTCCCGCGCGCGGATCAGGCCCACAACGAGTACGTCCAGGTGGCCGCTGAGCTCGGCACGTGCGGGGTGATCGTGCTCCTCGCCGGGCTCGCCCTCGTGGGGTACTGGGGGTTGCGACGGGTGAGTGCGCAGAAGGATCCGGCGAAGCGGGTCGAGCTCCTCCTCCTCGGCGGGGGGCTGATCGCGGTGTTCGTCCACGCTGTTCCCACGTTCCCGTTCCACCTCCCCGCGTCGAGCCTGGCGTTCGTGACGATCCTCGGGCTCGCCTTCTCGCCGCGCTATGGGCCGGTGGGGGACCTCGCGGTGACGCTCCGGGGCTATCGGCTCAAGCTGACCGCCGTGGTCCTCTCCCTCCTCTCCGGTGTCGTGTCGGTGGTCGCGGTGCGGGACATGGTTGCCGATGCCTACCTCCTCGCCGGGCAGGTTTCGTTGGGGTACGGCGAGGTCGCGCTCGCCCAGGAGCAGCTCTCCCGCGCGGTGGAGCTCGACTTCTGCCCCCGGGTGAGCCTGTACTGGCTGGGGATGGCACACGCCCAAGCGGGGGACCTCGCGCAGGCCCAGGCTGCACTGCGGGCTTGCCTCAACCGGTACCGGCCTGAGGTGCTCTACCTCCAGCTCGCGTCGGTGGACCTCGCGGTGGGGGAGACGGAGGAGGCGCGGGCGCTCCTCGCAGAGCTCCTTGCCACGATCCCGCCCCGGGAGATGGAGCTCGAGGCCCGCTACCTCCTCGCGGTCGCTGACATGTCCGATGGGGACCTCCTTTCCGCCCAGCGCCGCCTGGAGGAGATCCTCGCCCAGGACCCGCACCACGAGCTCGCCCAGTTCCAGCTCGGGGAGGTGGCGCGGATGAGGTACCGGTGGGATGAGGCACGCACCCACTACGAGCGGACGCTTGCGATCATCGCCGCGAAGGAAAAGGCCCTCCAGGCCGCGTACGGGACCCAGGTCTCGCTCGCCCAGCTCGGGGAGCTGCGGTCTCAGGCGGAGCGGCTCCGCGACCTCCGGGCGCGGGTCGAGGCGATGCTGCGCGAGATCCCGTAGCAGTCAGGCGCGGTCGGGACCGTAGCGGCGGTAGAGGATCAGGGCCGCGGGCCCTGCCCCGAACCCGAGCTCGCGGAGGATCCCCTCGATCGCGCTCCCCCGCACCGGCTCTCCGTCCCACGTCCGCACGGTCAGTCGCCGCCTGGGGCCGGAGACGAGCGTGGTGAGGAGTTCGAGCGCGGGCCGGAGTTCATTCGGGGGAAGGCCGGCGAAGTTCGTGAGCCTCTCCCCCTCGATCGCGAGCACAGGGCAGCCATCGCGCAGGACGAGGTACGAGCCAGGTCCCGTGCGGAACCGTCGACCCGGGTCCGCAGGGTCGGTGAGGGGGAACGGCGCCCCCGCCCCATAGAGGAGAGCCGGGTCGGTGGACGGGAGGAGGGACCACCCCGATCCGGGGCCCTCCAGGCCGCGGAGCACGTCCTCACGGGCGAACTGGGCTCCCGCCAGGCCCTCCACGAGGAGGCCCCGCGCGAGTTCCCCCCGCCACTCGCGGCGGGTGAGGAACGGGTAGAGCTCCCCCCACGGCACGGCGCCCCCGTCCCAGGCGAGGATCCCCCGGGAGAGGATCCCGTACCGGGTGAGGAGGAGATCGAGGAGCGCCTCGCGCTCGTCCTCGACGAGCTCCCCCCCGCCGGGCGGGAGGAGGGACCACCGTCCGGTCCCCCCGCGCCAGATCCGGGTCTTCCCGGGCCGCAGCGGCGGCGGACCGGCGTGGAGGGGGGCCAGTCCGTCGTTCGTGACGATCCCCGCCCGGGCAAGCTCCCACAGTGCCACCGCGCACTGGGTGGCGGGGAGCCCGACGTCGCCGGCGAGCTCGACGAGGAACCGCGGGCCCCGCTCCCTCAGCCGGTCCACCAGCGCCGCTTCCACCGGGGCGAGCTCCTCCTTCCGCACGGGATACGCCTTGGCAAGCCACGGGGCGTTCGCGCGGTGGGCGAACGCGACCGCGAGGTCCCGTCCTCCCCCCGGCCGGCCCAGCCACACGAACTCCCCGCTCCGCAGGAGGTCCTCGACCCACGCCGGCTGGTACCCGGTCACCCGGCTCGGGAGGACCTCCCCGTCCCACGACCTCCACGGGAGGGCGATCCCCTGGAGCTGGGTCAGGACCTGGGCGAGCCCCTCCGCCTGACGCACCCGGCCCTCCGGCGTGCGGTGCTGGTGGCGGAGGAGGAACGCCTGGAGGGCCGCCGGGGGCTGGGGGTGCACCTCGCCCCGCCGCGCGGCGAGGGAAAGCCGCTGCAGCCGTTCGAGCGTCTCCTTCCGCGTCCACACCCGCTCCCCCTGCCAGGTCCCGACCACGAACGGCGGGACAGCTACCGCAGACTCGATCACACTTTCAGGGAATGGGTACCTCTCCCGGAGGGTCGAGCGGAAAGCGAGGGCGCGGCTCGCCACGTGGCGCCGGACGATCCCGACCTGGGCCTCCTCATCCCCGGCGAGGGCGGCCCGGTAGAGGGGGAGGTCCTCTCCCGTTACGAGCCGCACCGCGGGCTTCGACCCGGGGAACTCCACCCACGCGATGGAGCCGGCAGCGAGGAGTCCGGGCACGGCGCCCCGCGCGTCGGGGGATGCCACGGCGGCGAGCTCGTCCTCCCCCACGTCCCCCACCCGGCGGAGGAGGGCGAGGAGCTCGGCCCCGGTCCGTGCCCACCGGCCCTCGCCGCTCCCGCGGAGCTCGCCGTCCACGCGGTCCACGGCGCGCGGGTCCACAAACCCGGCGAGGTCGCGGCCGAGGAGGGGGAGGAGATCGCATGAAGCGATGCCCGTGGGGACCGGGCCCGGCTTGGGCTCGTCCCACTGGTAGAGGTACGCCGCCTGGAACTCCCAGAGGAGGCTCGCCGCGAACGGGGAGGGGGCCACCCCGTGGTGGACGGCGACCTCGACCTCGCCCCGCTCCAGCCTCCCGAGCCAGTCCCGGACGCCGTCCACGGGCAGGATGTCCTGGAGGATCTCGCGGTAGGTCTCCGTGACGAGGGGGAACCCGGGCTGGGCCCGGACCGCTTCGAGGAGGTCGCGCGCCGAGAGCCGCCTCAGCCAGAACGAGCTCCGCCTCCCCGGGCGATCGCGGGGGAGGAGGAGGGCCCGGCCCGCGTTCTCGCGGAACCGAAGGCCGAACAGGGGCGAGCGGGCGAGCCCGGCGAGGAGGAGGCGTTCCACCTCGTCCCCGCGGAGCCCCTCGATGATCGCCACCGCCCGCTCGAACGGGACCTGGGTCAGCCGGAACAGGATCCCCGAGTCGCTGTGGAGGGAGGCCGGCTCGAGCCCCACCTCGTCCCGGAACCGGGCGAGGAGGGCCAAGCGCAACGCAAGGTGGAACCGCTTCCCGTACGGGGTGAGGACGGCGAGGCGCACCCCTCCCCCCTCGTCGGGGAACCCCTCGATGACGAGGCGGCGGTCGGTGGGGACGATCCCCCGCTCCCGCTGGAGGGCGACGTAGCGAACGGTGTTCTCGGCCGCGGCGGAATCGAGGGCGCAGGCCTCCCCCAGCCACGGGACGAGGTCCGGGTCGCCGAGCCGGGCCTCGATCTCCCGGGAGAGGACCCCCACCGCCTGGCCGAGGTGGAGGTCCCGGCCGTAGGCCTCGCCACGCCAGAATGGGATCTTGGCCGGCCCGTCCCCCGCCGCAACCACGACCCGGTCGTGGGTGATGTCGAGGATCCGCCACCGGTTCAGGCCGAGGACGACCACCTCCCCGACCCGCGCCTCGTACACGAATTCCTCGTCGAGCTCCCCAATTCGGTCCCCCGCCTCGGTGTACACCCCGTATTGACCGGTATCGGGGATCGCCCCGCCCGAGGTCACGGCGAGGCGCTGGCTGCCGGGGAGGGGAAGCAGAACATCGTTGACCCGGTCCCAGGCGATCCGCGGCCGCACCGACCACGGCCCGGGCTCGGCGAGCATCGTCAGGACGGAGTGGAACGCGTCCCGGGGCAGGTCGGAGAACGGGGCCGCGCGGCGGACGATCCGGAACAGGTCGTCCACCGGGATCCCCCCTAAGGCGACGATGGCCACCACTTGCTGGGCGAGGAGGTCCAGCGGCCCATGGGGGATGTGGAGCGGGGCGAGGTCGCCCGCGCGCATGGCCCGGGCGAGGGCTGCCATCTCCAGTAGGTCGGCCCGCGTCTTGGGCAGGAGCCTTCCCCGCGACGGGGCGCGGTAGAGGTGGCCGGCCCGCCCCACCCGCTGCAGCCCTCGCGCCACGCTGTGGGGCGATTCCACCTGCACGACGAGGTCCACCACCCCCATGTCGATCCCCAGCTCGAGGCTTGCTGTGGCCACGATGGCCGGGATCTCCCCCGCCTTCAGCCGCTCCTCGATCTCCCGCCGCCGCTCCTTAGCCACCGAGCCGTGGTGCACCTGGACGAGCTCGTACCCCGCCAGTTCGTTCACCTCGGCCGCGATCCGCTCCGCGGCGCGGCGGTTGTTGACGAACACGATCGTCGCCCGGTGGGCGAGGATGAGCTCGTGCAGCCGGGCATAGATCGAGGGCCAGATCGAGCCCTCGGGGAGGGCCGTCAGGTCCGGGACCGGCGCCAGGACCAGGAGGTCGAGCCCCTTCCGCAGGCCGGCGTCCACGATCTGGACCGGCCTCTTTTGGCCATCGTCCCCGAACCCGCCCAGGAACCGCGCCACTGCCTCGAGCGGCCGGATCGTCGCCGACAACCCAATCCGCTGGAACGACCGCCCGCCGGGTTCCGGTTCGCCCTTCGCATCCGCCGGGGAAGGGCTGCGGACGAGGGCCTCCAGCCGTTCGAGGAGGAGGGCGAGGAACGTCCCCCGCTTCGTCTCCGCCACGGCGTGGATCTCGTCCACGATCACGGTCCTCACCCCGGCGAGCGTCTCCCGGGCCCGGGGCGAGGTGAGCATGAGGTGGAGCGACTCCGGGGTCGTGATGAGGATGTGGGGCGGCCTCCGGACGAGGCGCTGTCGCTCGGAGGGCGGGGTGTCTCCGGTGCGGACCCCGACCCGGACCTCGGGGAGCGCGATCCCGCGCGCCCGGGCGAGGGCCTGGATCTCCGCGAGGGGCCCCTGGAGATTCCGCTCGATGTCGTAGCTGAGGGCCTTCAGGGGCGAGATGTACAGGGTGTGGACCCCGGGAACCGCGGGCGGCTGGGTGAGGAGGCGGTCGAGCGTCCATAGGAACGCGGCGAGGGTCTTCCCCGACCCGGTCGGGGCGAGGAGGAGGGTGTGGGACCCGGCGGCGATGGGCGGCCAGCCGAGCTCCTGAGCCGGGGTCGGCGTCCCGAGCTCGGTCCGAAACCAGTCCCCGACGAGCGGGCTGAACCTCGACAGCGGATCGGGGGGAGGAGCCGCCGTCCTTTCGGTCGCGGTCACAGCTCGATTCTAAGCCGCCCGCCCCCGACGGGTGGCACCGCCCCCGAGCCTCCCCTACACTTTGGGCGCTCAAGGAGGATGGATGCGCACGCTATCCCAAGTGCTCGACGAGACCGCCCACAGGTTCCCCGCTCGGCCGGCCCTGTTCTACGAGGGAAGAACGATCTCCTACCGTGACCTCGCCCGGGAGGTGGACCGCCTCGCCGCCGGGTTGGTGGCGTTGGGGATCGAGCCCGGCGATAAGGTCGGGATCTGGATGTCGAACATCCCGGAGTGGATCGCGGCCTATTTTGCGATCGCCAAGGCAGGGGCCGTGGTCGTGCCCATGAACACCCGCTACAAGACCCACGAAGTGGCCTACATCCTCGGGAACGCGGAGGCGAAGGCGGTGTTCATGTCCCAGGGGTTCCTCGGGATCGACTACGCGGCGATGCTCGCCGAGGTCCGGCCGAACCTCCCCCTCCTGCGGGAGGCGATCACCGTGGGCGGAGAGGCCCCCGGGCTGCGACCGTACGCCGACGTCCTCGCCCGCGGCGGGGACCGCGCCGCCCAGGCCGAGGTCGCGCGCCGCGGGGATGCAATTGACCCGAACGATTGCGTGTTCATCCTCTACACCTCGGGCACGACCGGCCACCCCAAGGGGGCGATGCTCTCCCACGTGAACATGGCCGAGAACGCCCGCCAGATCACGGAGGTGCTCCACGCGACGGAGGAGGACATCTTCCTCCTCCCCGTCCCGTTCTTCCACTGTTTTGGGTGCGTGATGGGGATCCTCGGCGCGGTGACGTGGGGGGCGGGGATCGTCCCGGTGCCCGTGTTCAAGGCCGATGTGGCCCTCGATCTTGTTCAGAAGCACCGGGTGAGCGTCCTGTACGGGGTGCCGACGATGTTCGTCCTCGAACTCGAGGAGCAGCGCAAGGCGGCCGCCGCCGGTCGGCCCTACGACGTGGCGAGCCTGCGTACGGGGATCATGGCCGGCGCCCCGTGCCCGGCGGAGGTGATGCGGGGGACGATGGACGACCTCGGCTGCAACGTGTGCATCTGCTACGGGCTCACCGAGGCCTCGCCCGTGATCACGATGACCCGGTTCGACGATCCGTTGGACAAGCGGGTGGAGACGGTGGGCAAGCCCCTCCCCGGGATCGAGGTGAAGGTCGTGGACGACGCGCGGCAGGAGGTCCCCGTCGGCGAAACGGGGGAGCTCGCGTGCCGCGGGTACAACGTGATGCTCGGCTACTGGAAGGACCCCGCGGCGACGCGCCAGGTGATCGACGACGAAGGCTGGCTCTACTCCGGCGACCTTGCGACCCTCGACGAGGAGGGGTACGTGCGGATCGTGGGCCGGAAGAAGGACATGTACATCGTGGGCGGGTTCAACGTGTACCCGGCGGAGGTGGAGGAGGTCCTGTTCACCCACCCTGACGTGCAGAACGTGTCCGTGGTCGGGGTCCCGGACCCCGTAATGGGGGAGGTGGGGATGGCGTTCCTCATCCCCCGTGAGGGTCACACCCCCGATCCCCAGGAGGTCGTGGACTTCTGCGCCCGGAGGATCGCGGCGTTCAAGGTGCCGCGGTACGTGGTCGTGGGCCACGAGTTCCCGATGACCTCGTCGGGGAAGGTGCAGAAGTACAAGCTCGCCGAGCGCGGGAAGGAGCTCGTCGCCTCCGGCGCGGCGCGGAGGCTCGAGCCCCGCAAGCCCGGGCGGTAACCGATCGGCGGTCGGGCAGCTCCTGCGGCTCCGGGGGGAGCCCCGGCGGACGAAGGGATCCTCCGTCCCCCTCGTGACCCGTGTATGCTTGGGGCGTGGACTTCGCACGGTACCTGGTTCACCCCGAGCGGTGGGAGGAACTCCCCCCGGAATGGGACCTTCTCTTCGCCCGGCCGGCACAGCTCGCGGTGGAAATCGGGTTCGGGAACGGGGAGTTCCTCTGTGAAGCCGCCCACGCGCATCCGGAGTTGAACTGGGTCGGGTTCGAGACGAGCCTCACCTGCATCGTCAAGGCGGGGCGGAAGCTTGCGCGGGCGGGAGCGGAGCACGTCCGCCTTGCACGGGTGGATGGCCGGTTCGCCCTGCGGGAGCTTTTCCCGGACGAGAGCGTGGAGCGGGTGGTCCTCCATTTTCCATGCCCGTGGCCGAAGCGGAGCCATGCTGAACGGCGGGTGATGGATGAGGGCTTCGCCCGGACCCTGGCCGCTATCCTCCGGCCCGCAGGGAGGTTCGAGCTGACCACGGACGTCCTTCGCTATGCCGAGGACGCGGCGGGGGACCTCGCCGCGATGGGGTTCCGCGTCGCGGGGCCCGAGGCCGTGGCCGCCGGCGGTCCGGGCACGCGCTACGAGGCCAAGTGGCGCCGGGAGGGCCGCCCGATCTGGCACCTCCGGGCGGAGCGGGGGAGGAAAGGGAGTACACTGCGCATCGCGGAGGGGATGATGCCCCATGTGCGGGTTCACCAGTCGGTTTCGGGGGACGCGGTCGCGCGTCTCGGTGGGCTGAAGGAGGCCTGGCCCGGGGGGGCGTTCGTGATCAAGGAGGCCTACCTCTCCCCCCGTGGCGCGGCCCTCCTCCGCGCGTTCTCCACCGACGAGGGGTTTGAGCAGCAGTACTTCCTCGCCCTCGTGCCCGAGGACGGGGCAACGCTTGTCAAGCTCGACGGGGCGGCGGTGCCGTTCCGCACCCCGGCCGTGAAGCGATCCGTGGCCGCGGTCGCCGCGGCGTTGGAGGGACGATGAGGCATATCCTGCTCGTGGTGGCCGTGGTGGGCGCGGGAGCGCTCGCCTGGGGAGGAGAGGTGGGGGCCCAGTTTGAGGTGGGGGAGCGGGCAAGCGGGATCGGGTGGGTCCAGCTCTCGGGCGGTGGATCTCCGGTCCAGCTGTCGGGGCGCATCGAGGGGGACCTCCTCTGCGGCTGCCTCCGCCGGGCCCAGGTCGGGGCGTCCACGGTGTGGGGCGGATGGTCCTCTGGGGTTGAGGCGGGGGTGCTCGCGAGCGGCCGGGTGGATGCCTCGGCCACGGGCTCGTGGAAGGCCGTGACGCAGGCGGACCTGGGCCTCGTCTCCGCTCAGGTGGGGGGGAAGGCGACCACGGTGGACCTCCTCGGGGGCCGGTTCTTGACCGCGGCGGGGTGGGCGTTCGGCCGGCTCGATGCCGATCCGTGGTGGGTCGAGGTGAGCGGGAACGCGGCCTGGCCGGGAGGGAGCCCCCATGCCGAACTCCGGCTCGGCCTCACGGGGCCGATGTGGGCCACCCTCTCCCTGTCCGATGCGGGAACGGGCCTCGAGTTGGGATCCGGCCCCCCAGAGATGTCCATCCAGACCTACCTCTCCCTTCGCCCGGCGTTGCAGACGGTCACGATCGGGCTCGGGAGGGAGGGCGTGCGCCTCCAGCTCCGGCTCACGGTCCGCGGGGAGGGGTTGCCATCGGGAAGCCTCACCCTGACCGCGACCGAGGCTCCGTGGCTGGGGACGGTGGTGGCCTCCTTCTCCGGGCTCGCGCTGGAGAAGGTCAGCGTCGAGATCCGGCACACGCTCGGGACGGACCCTTGAGTTAGCGCGGGCCCCACTGGGGGGGTACGTAGTCGGGGAGGGCGACGGCACCGAGGAGGCCCGCATCGTCCCCGAGTCGGGTGAGCTCGATCTCTGGCGATCCGCGGGCCATCGTTCCGACCGAAGCGAGGACCTGGGGCCCGAGGAACCCCCACGACCCGGTGAGGCCGCCCCCGAGGACGATGAGCTCTGGCTCGAGGATCTCCCACAGGATCGCGATCCCCTGCCCCAACGCCCGACACGCGTCGGCGACGAGGGCGTGGGCATGGGGATCCCCGCGCTGGGCGCGCTCCACCACCTCACGGGCGGAGAGGGCCTCCCCAAGGGCCTCGGACCCGCGGCGGGCCAGGCTCGCCCCCCCCGCCAGGGCCTCCAGGCACCCCTTCTTCCCGCACCCGCATGGTGGGCCGTCGGGGCGGAGCACGATGTGCCCGATCTCCCCCGCCTGGCCGGTCGCTCCCCACACCACGCGGCCGCCGGACACGATCCCGCCCCCGATGCCGGTGGACCAGGTGAGGTACACGAAGTCGCGGCGACGGTGGCCGAACGCGAGCTCCCCGATCGCCGCGCAGGTGGCGTCGTTGGCGAGGTACACCGGGCAAGCGAAGGCGCGCTGGAGTTCCTTCGTCACCTCGACCCCGTTCCAGTGCGGGAGGTTGGGGCATCCAAGGATCCTCCCCTCCCGCATGTCCATGGGGGCCGGGGCCCCGACCCCGATCGTGGCGGGGCGAGCCCAGCCCGCGGCGGCGAGGACCTCTCCGATCGCCTCCCGCACCTCGTCGATCCCGCGCGTGGGGAACGCCCGCCGGGCGACGATCCGCTCCCCTTCCACCGCCGCAACCCGGGTCCGGGTGCCCCCGATGTCCACCCCGATCGCCCGCGCCATGGCTCCGATCATACCGGCCGCTCCTCCCATCGGGGAGAAGGGCGGGGTATAAACGAAGGGGGGCTTTCGTGAAGAAGAGGCAGCGCCGGGTGCAACGGATGTGGGTTATGGGGGGGATCCTCCTCCTTCCCGTGGCGTTGGGGTTCATCCCCGGCGTACCCCATCCGTTCCTCAACCTGTTCCTGTGGTGGGTCCCTCCGCCGCCGCGGGTCGAGGTCCCGGCGCCGCTCCCGGGCGTGGAGCGGGTGCTCGTGATCGCCCCCCACCCGGATGACGAGCTCCTGGCGTTGGGGGGGACGATCGCCCACCTCACGGGGGAGGGCCACCAGGTCCTGGTCGTGTTCGTCACGAACGGCGACGCGAACCAGGCCGCCAAGCAGGTGTTCACCTTGAACCCGCTGCGGCGGGCCGAGGACTACCGCGCCCTGGGGTGCCGGCGCCAGAAGGAGGCGGTGGCCGCCCTGCGGATCCTCGGCGTGCCCAAGACCGCGGCGGTCTTCCTTGGGTACCCAGACCAGGGGCTGACGGCGCTCGGAAGCGAGAACTGGGAGAGAGGGAACCCTTACCCGAGCCCCTACACCCAAGCCAACTACCCGTTCTACCGCAACAGCTTCAGCCTGACCGCGATGTACTGTGGGGAGGACCTCGTGGCGGATCTGGCCACGATCCTGCACCTGTTCTCCCCGACCGTGATCTACCTTCCCCACCCCGAGGATGGCCACCCCGATCATCGGGCGGCGGCGCAGTTCACGCTGATCGCCCTGCTCCGCGGGGAGGTGGAGGGCGATCCCGAGCTGCGGCTGTACCTCGTCCACGCCCCGAGCTGGCCTGCCCCGCGGCGGCTGGCCATGGACCTCACGCTGACGGTCCCCACCGCCCTCGACCCTTGGGAGTGGAGGAGCCACGAGCTCACGGAGGAGCTGGTCGGGCTCAAGCTTCGGGCGATTCAGGCCTACAGCTCGCAGCGCATCACGAGCGGGAGGTTCCTCGCCAGTTTCGTCCGCCAGAACGAGGTCTATGCGGTATCTGCCGCATCAGATCTCCCGGGCGGGCCTGCCCTCAGCAGGTGACCAGGGAGGGGCGAGCGGGGCCCTGCTCCCCCGGGGCCATCGCCGGGAACGGCCGGGGGACAGCAGCCGGCAGGCGAGGTCCGTGATCCGGGATCGTGATCCCGGCCCGCGTCCGGGGTGGCCAAGCGCACCGTGGGCCCCGGCGCCGCGTCCAGGTGCGGTTTGGGTTGTGGGGAGCGTTTCTTGGGCGTAGAATTCCAATGTCCCCATGCCTGAACGGATTGAACCCGCGTTCATTGAAGACGAGATGGAGCAGTCGTACATCGACTACGCTGTCTCCGTCATCCGGGCCCGCGCCGTCCCCGACGTCCGCGATGGACTGAAGCCGGTGCAACGCCGGATTCTCTATGGATTCAGGGAGCTCGGGCTCCTGCCGGGGAAGCCTCCCCGCAAGGCGGCGCGCATCGTGGGGGAGGTGATGGGGAAGTTCCACCCCCACGGGGACATGGCGGTCTACGAGGCGATGGTCGGCCTCGCCCAGGACTTCTCCACCCGCTACCCGCTCGTGGACGGGCAGGGGAACTTCGGATCGGTGGACGGGGACGAACCGGCGGCGATGCGGTACACGGAGGCGCGCCTCGCCCCGATCGCGCGGGAGTTCCTCGACGAGCTCGATGAGGAGACGGTGGACTTCCTCCCCAACTTCGATGGCTCGCTCGAGGAGCCGGAGGTCCTCCCCGCCCGGTTCCCGCACCTTCTTGCCAATGGGGCGTGGGGGATCTCGGTCGGGATGACGACCCAGATCCCGCCCCACAACCTGGGGGAGCTGATCGCGGCCACGCTGTACGTCCTCGACCATCCCGATGCCACGGTGGACGAGCTCCTCCCCCTCATCCCGGGGCCGGACTTCCCGACGGGGGGGATCATCGTCGGCCGGGATGGGATCCGCGCTGCCTACGAGACTGGGGAAGGGAGGCTCACCCTCCGCGCGCGGGCGTTCGTGGAGGACGAGCGGATCGTGATCACGGAGATCCCGTACCAGGTGCGCAAATCCGCCATCATAGAGAACATCGCGGCCAAGGTCAAGGATGGGAGCCTCGAGGGCATCGCGGACCTCCGCGATGAGTCGGACCGGGAGGGGCTGCGGGTCGTGATCGAGCTCAAGCGAGGGGTGGATGGGCACCGGATCCTGCCGCGCTTGCTCAAGCTGACCCCGCTCGAGCGCACGTTCGCGTGCCACTTCCTCGTCATCCAAGATGGGGGCCCGCGCACGCTCTCCCTCCCCGAGATCCTGAAGGCGTTCCTCTCCTTCCGGCGGACGACGGTGCGGCGGCGGACCGAGCATCGCCTCCGGGTCGCCCAGGAACGGGCCCACCTCCTCACCGGGTTCAAGCTCGCCCTGGAGAACCTCGACCAGGTGATCGAGATCATCCGCAGCGCGTCCGAACCGGCGGAGGCGGAGGCCCTCCTCGCCGCCGAGATCGGCCTCTCCCCCAAGCAGGCGGATGCTGTCCTCAAGATGCGCCTCTCCCAGCTCACGAAGCTCGAACGGCGCAAGGTCGAGGAGGAGCTGACCGAGCTCGCGACGAAGATCGGGGAATACGAGGCCGTGCTCGGCGATCCCGGCCGGCTGGACGCCCTCATCCGCGATGAGCTCCAGGAGATCGCCCGCCAGTATGGGGATGGGCGGAGGACGACGATCGTCGAGTCGTCGGAGGAGGTCGAGCTCGCTGCCCTCGATGCTCCCCGCCTCGACGTGATCCTGTGTGTGACGGGCAAGGGATACGTGAACACCACCGGCTGCGAGGCGTACCGCGCCCAGGGGCGGGGCGGGAAGGGCGTGATCGGGATCCGCCCCAAGGAGGGGGACTACCTGCGGACGATGGTCACCGCCCACACCCACCAGGACCTCCTCGTGTTCACCGACCGCGGCCGCGTGTTCAAGCTCCCCCTCGCGCGCCTCGAGCCGGGCGACCGCGACTCGGTGGGGAAGAACCTGCGCCAGTTCTTGGAGATGGGCCTGGACGAGGAGATCCGCGCCGTGCTCCCCGTGGATGGCTATGACGGTGGATACGCCCTGCTCGCTACCCGCGAGGGGATCGTGAACCGCAACGCCCTCTCCGATTACGCCAACGCCCACACGAAGGGGATCCTCGCCCACTCGATCCCCGACGAGGACCGCCTCGTGGACGTGGCGATCACCCATGGGGGTGGGCAGATGGTCCTCGCCACGGCAGGCGGGCACGTGATCCGCTTCCCGGAAGAGCAGGTGCGCGTCACGCGGCGGCCGTCAAAGGGCGTGATCGGGATCCGCCTCGCCGCGGGGGACCGCGTGGTGGGGATGGTGTGGCTCCCCCCCGCTGAGACGGAGAAGCGGCTCCTCTTCGTGACGGAGATGGGACAGGGGAAGCGCGTGGAGCTATCCGATCTCCCCCTCCAGGGCCGTGGCGGACGGGGGGTCATCGGGATCAAGCTCGACGGCCATGGCGGGCCGCTCGTCACGGCGATCCTCGTCGCCGAAGACGACGAGGTGGCGCTGTCCACGGCGGGGGGGAAGGTGATCCGGTTCCCCGCGGCCCAGGTGAGCACGTTCTCCCGCTACGCGCGGGGGGTGCGCCTGATCCAGGTCGAGCCCGAGGACCGGGTGGTGTCGGCGGTGGTGGTGTGACCTCCGTCGGCGTGGGGGGGCAAGCTAAGGAAGGGTGAGGATGGATCTACGGACTGAAGTGGAACGACAACTGGCGGTGATGGAGCGGAACGCGGAAACCCTCCTTCCCCGAGACGAACTGGCCCAGAAAATCGAATGGTCGCTCCGCCAGGGGAGGCCACTGCGGGTCAAGCTCGGCATTGACCCGTCCGCCTCTCAGCTCACGTTCGGGCACGCTGTCGTGCTGCGGAAGCTGAGGGAGTTCCAGGAGTTGGGACACACCGCGGTCCTCGTGGTGGGGGACTTCACCCGCCGCATCGGCGATCCGTCGGGGAAGTCCAAGACGCGGGAGCCAATGTCGCCGGAGGAGATCGAGCGCAACATGCGCACCTACCGGGAGCAGGCGTTCCGGATCCTCGATCCCCGGCAAGCGGAGGTCCGCTACAACTCGGAGTGGTTGGAGAAGCTGACCCTGGCTCAGGTGATCGGGCTCACCGCCCGGTACACGGTGGCGCGGATGCTGGAGCGGGAGGACTTTCAGCGTCGGTTCCGCGAGGGGTCAGCGATCACGATCATGGAGTTCCTCTACCCTCTCGCCCAGGCCTACGACTCGGTGGTGGTGCGGGCCGACGTCGAGCTCGGCGGATCCGATCAGAGGTTCAACCTCCTCATCGGCCGCGATATTCAGGAGGCCTACGGCCAGGATCCCCAGGTCATCCTCACGATGCCCCTCCTCCTCGGGACCGATGGCACATTCGCCATGTCCCAGTCCCGCGGGAACTACATCGGGGTCGGGGAGGAGCCGGAGGAACAGTTCGGGAAGATCATGTCGCTCCCCGACGAGCTCATGCCCCAGTACTACCAGCTCCTGACCGATATCCCCTGGGAGGAGGTCGCCTCGTTGCATCCGAAGGAGGCGAAGAAGAGGCTCGCCGCGACCCTCGTTGGGTGGCTGCACGGCGAGGACGGGGCGCGGCGGGGCAAGGAGCACTTCGAGCGGGTGTTCGAGGAGGAGCAGCCGCCGGAGGAGATGCCGGAGGTCGCGGTGGGGGACCTGCTCGATGCCGACGGGACGGCGAACATCGTGGATCTCCTCATCGCGGCGGGGCTGGCCTCCTCGCGGTCCGCGGCGCGGCGGCTCGTGGAGGGAGGGGCGGTGGAGCTCAATGGGGACAAGATCTCCTCTCCGCGGGACCGGGTTGCGGTGCGGACGGGAGCGGTCCTCCGGGCGGGGAAGCTCCGCTTCGTCCGCCTCAAACCCTAGTCGACCTCAATCCTCCTGGCGCCAGTCGAGCTCGCCCCATTCCCCAGCGAGGAACGCGAGGTCGGCCGGACAGACGTCCCCCTTGGCGTTGTCGCGGATGGTGTTGGCCCCGCCGCGGACGCGCCCGGTGAAGACGTACCCTGCTCCGATGCAGTATCCGTGGTACAGGGCGATCCCTGCCCCCTTGCTCCCGACGATGGAGTTCCCCACGATCTCGGCCTGGGCGGAATCGCGAAGGGCGATGCCCCCGCTCCCGCCGCTCTCGGTGACGAGGCAGTCCGTGATCACGGCCGCGGCCGTCTCCCCGAGGCCGATCCCCCACACTTCGTTCTGGGTGAACACGGTCTCGCGCACGGTGGCGGTGGCCTGTTCCCCTAGCCATATCCCGCCCTGCTCGTTGCGGGATAGCCGGCACCGCAGGAGCTCCAGGGCCGTGTCCCCCACCGCGTGGATCCCGCGCAGGTTGTCGGATAGGACACAGTCGGTGACGACGGCGCGGGCATCGGCGTCCATCACCAGCCCCTCCGATCCGTATCCCACGGCCACCCCCGTCAGGGCGAGGTCGGCCCCGCCGACGAGGGACACCACCGCCGACTCGCGGGTGGCCTTCGCGGTGAGGAGGACGATCCCCTCCGCTTCGATGCGGATCGGTTTTCCGAGCGTGACCCCCGCCGGGTAGATGCCCTCGGCGAGGACGAGCTTTCCTCCGGGGAGGAGCGCGTCGGCCGCTTCCTGGATCGTGGCGTAGTCGCGGCTGGGGAAACGGACTTCCTCCCGGGACGCCGCGACAAGGGGCGCCCGCAGCGAGCCGGGGAGGTTCCCCACGAGGTCCACCCCGTTTCCCTGCATCCGGTTCCCTCCCCCCGACGGGGGAATGCGGGACAGGGACAGGATCCCCTGGGCGGTCCACCCCTCGATCCGGTTGTCGCGGATCTCCGCGTGGGCCGCGCCCCGCACGGAGATCCCCACTCCCCGCCCTCCGGAGATGGTGGACGCGACGATGGACCCCACCGCTGTGCCTTGGAGTTTGATCCCATCCCACCGGACGCGGGAGACGGTGCAGCCAGCGAGGCGGAGGGAGGACGCTTCGCGGGCCACGATGCCGTCCCACGTCCCCTCGACCGTGGACGAGGTAAGGGTCACCTCCGCCGCATCCTCAGCCCACACCCCGGCGTCGCGGTGCCCAGCGATCGTGCACCTGGTCAGGTCGGCGGACGCCTGGTCGCGGACCCACAGCCCGTAGCCCTCACAGGACGAAATGGTGGACCCGGTTGCGGTGAGATGGCTCTCGTCGCGGATCCACAGGCCGTGACCTTCACAGCGGGTCACGGTGGACTGGGTGAGGATGAGCCGGGCCGTGTCGGCGAGCCAAACCCCGCTCGAGCGGTTGTCCGCGATCGTGACTCCGTCCAGGGTTGCTTGGACCTGGCCTTGGATGTGCACGCCGTACCCGGTGTTGGCGCTGATCGTGGAGCTGTGGACCGACACCAACGCCCTATCGTGGAGTGCGACCCCTGGCCCGCGGTTTTCGGAGAAGGCGGAGCGCTCGACCTCCACCGTGGCCTCCCCGGCCACGAGGAGGCCGGCGGCCCCGCTTGCCTCGCTGAACTTGATCCCAACGATGACGACCGTCCCCTCGCCCGCGAGGGGACCCTCGATCGTGAGGGCGGGATGGCCCAGTTGGGCGCTGCGGACGATGGTCTTCGTGGGTCCCGCCCCGCGGAGGGTAGCGGGCTTCGTCACCCGGAGGCTCTCCGTCCACGTGCCGGCCCCGAGGCAGATCACCGCTCCCGGTGGGGCGAGGTCGAGCGCGGCCTGGATCTCTTCCCCCGGCCGCAGGGAGATCGTGCACGGGACGCCTTCGTCTTCCCCCGGACGGGCGCAGGAGACGAGGAGGACGGCCACGAGGCCGAGCGCCACCCACCGGAGGATCCGTGTCACGTCGCGCATGGGCGGCGATTGTAGAAACCGTCACTCCCCTCCGCCACCGCGGCGGCCGATGTCGTGCCGGCGAATCCCCACGGGTCCGCCCCACCGGCGCGGGCCGGGCTACCGCCAGCCCGTCACAGGGTGCGCATCTCCTGCGCCTTCTTCTCCACGAGTTCGTCCACCCGCTTCACGTACTCGGTCGTGAGGTCGTCGAGGGCCTTCTGCAACCGATGATGGTCGTCCTCCGCCAGCCGGCCGTCCTTCTTCTCGGCCTCGAGCTTCTCCCGCACCTCGCGCCGCACGTTGCGGAGGGCGACCTTCGCCTCCTCGGCCCTCTTCCCGACGATCTTCACGAGCTCGGTGCGGCGCTCCTCGGACAGGCGGGGGATCTTGATCCGGATCACCTGCCCGTCGTTCTGGGGGTTGAGGCCGAGGTCGGCGGCGAGGACGGCCTTCTCGAGGGCGGGGATCTGGGCGCGGTCGAACGGGCGGATCGTGATGAGATCGGGATCGGGGGCCACGATGTGCGCCACGTGCTTGAGCGGGGTGGGGGTCCCGTAGTAGTCGACCGTCACGTTCTCCACGAGCGCGGGGTTGGCCCGTCCGGTATGGATCTTGGTGAGCTCGGCCTGTAGCACATCCAGAGTCCGCACCATCCGTTCCCGTGCCCCTCGCATGAGTTCATGTTCCATGACCGCCCCCTTCGCGCGAATCCTAGCCCTGGTGCTCCCCCGCCGCAACCAGCGATAATCTGGCATGCGCCTGCGGATGGATCGTCTGCTTGCCGACCACCCGTTTGCGGGGGAGATCCTCCGCCGCCTGGAGGAGGCCGGGCATACGGTGGTCCTCGTGGGGGGCGTTGTGCGCGATGCTCTCCTCGCCGCGCAGCGGGGGGAGGAGTTCGTGGCCCAGGACGTGGACATCGCCACCTCGGCCTCCCCGGAGGAGGTGCGGAAGCTTTTCGCTGACTGGCACGTTCTCTCCGTGGGTCAGAGCTTCGGCGTCGTCGTCCTCGTGGCGCCCCGCGGGGGACAGCAGTACGAGGTGGCCACGTTCCGCACCGAGGATGGGTACAGCGATGGACGGCGGCCCGACCGCGTTGAGTGGGGGACTCTTGAGAAGGACGTGCAGCGCCGGGACTTCACCGTGAACGGCCTCGTCGCCACGGTGGAGGGGGAGGTCCTGGATTGGGTGGGGGGGATCCCCGATCTCGCGGCGGGCGTCGTGCGGGCGATCGGCGACCCGGCGGCGCGGTTCGCGGAGGACCGCCTGCGGATGCTGCGCGCGGTGCGGTTCGCGTGCCAACTCGGGTTCACGATCGAGGGGGCTACCGCTGCCGCGATCCGGACCCATGCCCCGCGGATCACGTCCGTATCCTGGGAGCGGATCCGCGACGAGCTCCTCCGCATCCTCGCCACCCCCCGTTCGGGGGAGGGGATCCTCCTCCTCGACGACCTGGGCCTGCTTGAGCCCATCCTCCCCGAGATCGCGGCCCTGCGGGGCGTGCCCCAGCCCGAGGCGTACCACCCCGAGGGCGATGTGTTCACCCACACCGTGGCCGCCCTGCGCGTGGCGGATGGGCTGTGGGACGATCCCCGGCTCAAGTTGGCCGTGCTCTACCACGATGTGGGGAAGCCCGTCGCGTTGGCACGGTCGGGGGGGGAGAACATGGGCGGGCACTGCGGGATTGGGGCGGACATCGCCGCCCAGGCCTTGACGCGGTTGCGGCTCCCGAAGCGGGATGTGGAGTGGGTGGTCCACCTCGTGCGGGAGCACATGCGGGTGGCGCGCCTCCCGGAGATGGGGCTCGGCAAACAGGTTCGCCTGCTGGGGGTGGGGGAGGACGAGCGAGCGCCCAGCGGGGACCTGCCCCGGCGCTACCCCCTGTTCGCCGATCTCCTCCGGCTCGTGGTGTGCGACGCCGAGGCGAGCGCCCACCGCGCGCGTGCCTGGCATCCCCTCCTCGCGCGCACCGTGGGGTTGCTCGTGCACCTCCGCCGGGTTTGCGGGATCCGCTACGCCCGCGAGCTCTTCACCGGGGACGATCTCCTCGCGATGGGCCTCCCCCCCGGGCCCCAGCTTGGGGAGATCCTGGACCGCGTCCAGGAGCGGATCCTCTCTGGTGAGATCGCGACGCGGGACGAGGCGCTGGGCTACGCTGCTGAGCTGGTGCGAGGTCAGAGGTAAGCCCGGGTTCGCCCCGCATGTCCCCTCGGACGCTCGCATCTCCCCTCGCCGGGATGGGGCCATCCCGGTACCGTGGGCCGCGATGAGCGTCCTCAACCTTGGCCCGGAGTTGACTGTCCCCCTCGAAGAGGTCGTCGGCCAGTGCGTCGCGATCCTCGGCATCCGCGGTTCCGGCAAGTCCAACACCGCAGGGGTGATCTTCGAGGAGCTCCTCGAAGCCCATTACCCGCTGTCCCTCATCGACATCGACGGCGAGTACTTCGGCCTCAAGGAGAAGTACGAGGTCCTCGTCGTCGGGGGGGGTGACCACGCCGATGTGGAGCTGAGCATGGCCACTGTGGGCGAGGTGGCGAACCTGTCCCTCCACGAGGGGGTCCCGGTGATCCTCGATGTGTCCGACATGCTCGGCGGGGAGCGGGAGGCGGTGGTCTTCGACTACCTGACCCGGCTCTGGTCCCTCGCGGGCCGGCTGCGGACCCCATACCTGATCGGGATCGAGGAGTGCCACGAGTTCATCCCCCAGGGGGTGCGGACCCGGCTCAAGGACGTCATCGCCCGCATCGCCCTCCGTGGCCGGAAGCGGGGGCTGGGGGCAGTGGTGATCTCCCAGCGCTCGGCGAAGGTGGAGAAGGATGTGCTCACCCAGGCGGGGATGCTGTTCCTCCACCGGGTGGTCCACGAGGCGGACATGCGCGTGTACGGGGAGCTCCTGCCCTGGCGGAAGCCCGAGGCGAAGGAGATCGTGTCCCACCTCGGGATCGGCGAGTGCATCTTCCTCTCCGGCACCGTGGCCCGTAAGGTGAAGGTGCGCCTGCGGACTACGTTCCACGGCGGGTACACCCCGTCATTTTGCCCCGTGGAGTCCCCCAAGCTGCGCCAGGTACGGGGCCGGCTCCTCGAGGCCCTCGCCCGGGCGCAGGACGCGGCCTCGCGCCCTCCCGCGGAGGCCCCGGCGCCGCTCGCGCTGCCCCCTGCCCCGGAGTGGGACCGCGCCCCCGATGCCCCCTCCATCGTGGGGAGCACGGACCTCCCCCTGCCGGTCCTCGTCCGGGTGGATCGGCTGCTTCGTCGTCTCCGCCGCTTGCCTCCAGTCCAGCAGCGGGTGGTAGGGTTCCTCGTTCGCGAGGAGCCCACCGCCTACACCACGGACGAGCTCGCGGCGTGGGTGGACTGCCCGGAGGCCCTCCTCCGGGTGGAGCCGCCGGTGGCCGCGCTCGACCTCGGCTTGGTGGCCTGCGAACGCCTGGCGCGGGGCATCACCTACCGGGGGATGGTGCGCCAGTATGTCGACGAGGCGTTCCGCGGGTTCATCCCGAGCCTCGGTCCGGAGGGGACGCGACAGCTGGTTGCCTATCTCCGTCGGCAGATTGCCGACCTCGCCCCCGTTGAACGTGATTTAGCTTACACCCCTTGACGATCCGCCCTTAAGTGTGGTAGGATGCGGAAGACCCGGGGGGTGAGTTCCTGTCATGAGGCTGCACGTCGAGGAACGTTATGCTTCGGATTCGGATGCCGTCCCCAAATACGTCGCGAAGAAGGTAGAAGCCCTCTCCCGCTACTTCGATCGGATCCTCAAGTTGGACGTCATCTTGGAGGTCGAAGGGCCGCTGCAGCGGGTGCAGATGATGGGGTACCTCGTCAACCACAAGGTGGTCAAGGCCAAGGCGGAGACGAACGACATGTACGCCTCCATTGACCAAGCGGTGGACAAGATGCAGCGCCAGCTCGTGCGGTACAAGGAGCGCCTGCGGGTGTCGCGCAAGACCGGGCATACGCCGCCCGCGGGGCGCAAGGTCACGTCGGGGCCGCAGATCGAGCTCGTGGACGACTACGTACGGGAGCCCCTCACCCCGGAGGCGGCGGTGCGCGAGCTCGAGCGAAGTGGGCGGGAGTTCCTCGTGTTCTTCCAGGCTGACGACGACCAGCCCGCGGTCCTGTTTCACCGCGGGGACGGCCTGTACGGCCTCGTGGTCCCCCGCCGCTAGATGATGCGTAAGGAGGACGGACGCTAGCGGTCGCTTTGTACTCGGGGAGTGTGGCGAGCACCGTCGCCGTACGGCTGGCGGAGCAAGCCGGGGTCACGCATCTGCGCCTCGTCTATTTTCGGTCCCCGTTCTTCTTGGGCGAGGAGGGGGTCGTCCTCCGCGCGCAGCGGTCGGTGGGCGGGCGGCGGTTTCAGTCCATCACGCTGAAGCGGGATTTCCTCGCCCTGGGGCAGCGGGGCAGCGAGCCCTCCTTCCCGTGCGGGGCATGTCGGCGCCTCCTCCTGGATCGGGTGGGGCGGCTGGTCCGCCGCCTCCATGCCGACCTCGTGGTGACGGGGGAGGTGGTGGGGAAGGGCGGGTTGGGCGTGGAGGAGCTCGTGAACCTGGATCGGGCAGCGGGGCTTGCGGGGCGGGTGCTGCGCCCTCTGTCCGCCCGCCTCCTGCCTCCAACCCATGCCACGGGGAAGATGGGAGGGAGCGTGTTCCAGGCTCTCACGGCGGGAGATGGTCTGGCGGGAACGCTCGCCGCGCTGGCCCGGGAATTGGGCCTTGTCCCCTGGGAGGACGACCGGGAATGCCTCCTCACCGACGGGGGGCTCGTGCGTCGGCTGCGGGACGTGGGTTCAGAGACTCCCCTCACGGAGAACCTGGTCCAGCTCCTCCGGTTTGAGCACTTCTACCAGTTGGGGAGGGAGGCACAGGTCGTCGTGGCGCGGACGGCCGAGGAGCAGACCCGCCTTCAGCCCCTGTTCCTGCCGTCGGATGTTCGCCTCTACGTGCAGATCCCGCGCTCACCCCTGGCGTTGGTCCGCGCCCCCTGGATGGCGAAGAGCCCGGACGAGCGGGCGTGGATCATCGCCGCCGCTGCGGAGCGGATGGCGGAGGCCGCGGGGCTCCCCCGCGCCCCGGCATGGGTCGTCCGGTTCCGCTGCGAATTGGAGGCGGAGACCCACCAGATGCGGCTTCCCATTGATGGGAGACCGGCGCCAGCCTTGATCTTGTCGTAGTTGGACCTATAATTGGCCGGTTGGTGCGACGGGACACCCCAGGAGCGCAATAAGGAGGAGAGATTATGCCCATTTATCGTTACCGCTGCTCCCGCTGTGGTACCGAGTTTCGCGAGCTGCGTGGGGTTCAGGATCGGGCCCTCGTGCGGTGCCCCGGGTGCGGCGCATCGGAGGTGACGCGGCTCCTGCCGCGGTTCGGCGTTGTGTACAAGGGGAGTGGGTTCTATACGACGGATTACCGACGGGCGCGGTCGGGGGGCGCTTCGTCCGACGGTGCGACGGATGGGGAGTAGGCCTGTTCGGCCTTTGAGGTGATGTGGAGTGGCTATTTCCGGGGATGACATCAGGCGGATCAGGCTAGGGCTGGCCTCGAGCGAGGAGATGCTCTCCTGGTCGCGGGGAGAAGTGACGAACTCCGAGACCATCAACTACCGCAGCCACAAGCCCGAGCGCGGCGGGCTCTACGCTGAGGAGATTTTCGGTCCGGAGAACGACTACGAGTGCACGTGCGGCAAATACCGCGGCAAGAAGTACGAGGGCATCACGTGCGACAAGTGCGGGGTCCTCGTCACCGACTCCGCGGTGCGCCGGGTGAACATGGGGCACATCCGGCTGGCGAGCCCGGTGGTCCACTTCTGGTACCTGAAGGGGGTGGCGAGCCCCCTGTCCCGCCTCTTGGGGATCAAGCGGCGGGACCTGCGACGCATCGCGTACTACGAGACGGAGACGTCCCGTGAGGACCTGTTCGTTGTGACGCAATCGGGGTCCCCCAAGGTGCGACAGGGGGAGACGCTCTACGGGACGGAGGTCCGCATCCTGGCGACCGCGTTCACGTTCCAGGTGGAACAGGCCTACCTCATCACCAAGGCGCCGCGGGTGGTGGCCGACGAGGGGGGGGAGGTCCAGATCGAGGTGCGGAAGCTCGCCAATGGGGAGGCGTTCCGCGCCCTGGTGATCGGCCGCCACGAGTACCCGGTGACGCCCGACGCCGAGGTGTTCGTCGAGGATGGGGATACGGTCGAGGCCGGGGAGACCCTCTGTGAGCGGCCGGCGGGCGAGCTGTGTTCGCAGACGATGTTCGAGATGCTGCGCGCGCGGTACGAGGGGGTGGAGGGGACCCCGATCCAGGAGGTCGTGGACAACCTCGCCCACCTCGTGGTGCGGGTGGGGGAGAACGTCCCCCTGCGGTTGGGCCAGGAGCTATCCACCTTGGAGGCGCGGGCCTACGAGCGGTGCTTCCCGGGCGGGTTCGAGGCCACCACGGGAGCGGAGGGGATCAAGCGCTTGCTGGGGGCGCTGAACCTGGACGCGCTCGCCGATGAACTGCGGGAGGAGCTCGATCACACGGTGAACCAAGGGGAGAGGCGACGCATCCTTCACCGCCTGGAAGTGGTGGACCAGCTCCGCCAATCCGGCAACAACCCTGGCGACCTCGTGCTCGAGGTCATCCCCGTCCTCCCCCCTGCCCTGCGGCCGATGATCCAGCTCGAGGGGGGGAAGTTTGCGACCACGGACCTGAACGACCTCTATCGGCGCATCATCAACCGCAACAACCGCCTGAAGAAGCTCCGCGAGATGGGGGCCCCGGAGATCATCCTCCGCAACGAGCGGCGGATGCTGCAGGAGGCGGTGGATGCCCTCATCCACAACGAGAAGAAGGACAACCCGATCCGCGGCCGGGACAACCGCCCCCTCAAATCCCTGTCCGAGCGGATCCAGGGGAAGCAAGGGCGCCTTCGCCGCCACCTCCTCGGCCGGCGGGTGGACTACTCCGGCCGGGCGGTGATCGTCGTTGATCCCGAGCTCAAGCTCCACCAGTGCGGGATCCCGAAGAAGATGGCGCTCGAACTGTTCAAGCCGTTCATCCTCGCCCGCCTGGAGAACCTCCCCTATGCCGACTACGATGAGATCAAGAACAAGGCGCTCGCCGGCGGGCTGCCCGAGGTGTGGGACACCCTCGATCAGCTCATCCAGGAGTATCCGGTGCTCCTCAACCGCGCGCCCACCCTGCATCGCCTCTCGATCCAGGCCTTCCAACCGGTGCTTGTGGATGGGGATGCGATCCACATCCACCCCCACGTCTGCCCGTCCTACAACGCCGATTTCGACGGCGACCAGATGGCCGTTCACCTCCCGTTGGGCAAGGAGCCAGTCCAGGAGGCGTGGGAGCTGATGCTGTCCGCGCGGAACACCCTCTCCCCGGCCCACGGGCGGCCGCTCGCGCTTCCCACCCAGGACCAGGTGTACGGGTTCTACTACCTGACGATCCTCGACCCGGACGGCGTGGGGAAGGGGAAAGCGTTCCGCTCGATCGACGAGGCGCTGAAGGCCTACGACCACGGCGCGGTCGGCCTCCACGCCCCAATCCGGATCCGCATCGACGGGGGGATCGTGGAGACCACGCTCGGGAGGGCGATCCTGAACCAGGCTCTCCCCCCCGATCTCCGCGACTACGGGGCGACGTTCGACGCCCGCCGGGTGCGGACGGTGCTCGAGCAGTGCTACCTCCGCTACGGCTGGGAGCGCAACGCGGAGGTCCTGGATGAGCTGAAGACTTTGGGGTTCCGCTACGCGACCCTGTCGGGGCTGACGATCGCTGTGCCGGACTGCGAGATCCCTCCGGAGAAGGCTGCCCTGGTGGAGGAGGCCCAGGCGCAGGTGGAGCGCATCAACCGGATGTACGCGCGGGGGCTGGCCACGGAGGAGCAGCGCTACCAAGCCGTGACGCGGGTGTGGCGGGAGACGGTGGATGCAGTGGAGAAGGCCACGATGGCGAACCTGTCACAGAAGCCGTTCAACCCGGTCCATGCCATTGTCGCCTCCGGGGCCCGTGGCTCGGCCGGTCAGGTGAAGCAGATCGCGGGGATGCGGGGGCCGATGGCCGACCCCCAGGGACGGGTCCTCGAATGGCCCGTGATCTCGAACTTCCGCGAGGGGCTGTCGATCTTGGAGTACTTCATCTCCACGCACGGCGGGCGGAAGGGCACGGCCGACACCGCGCTGCGCACCGCGAGCGCGGGGTACCTCACCCGGCGGTTGGTGGACGCCTGTGTGGACGCGATCGTGAAGGAACAGGACTGTGGGACCCGCCAGGGGGTGGAGATCGATCCGCTCTACTTCGCGCCTCAGGGGCAGGTGATGGAGGGCATCCCTGATCGGATCTACGGGCGGGTGACTGCGGAGCCGATCCGGGATCCCGCCACTGGGGAGATCCTCGTCGAGGCCGGGGTGATCCTGGATCGGGAGACTGCGCAGCGGGTGGGGACGCTCGAGGTGTCCCTCGCGCTCGATGGGGAGGGGATCGAGGACCGCGTCGGCTTCTGCAAGACGGTGGGCGACCTCTACCACCCCGAAACGGGCGTGCTCCTCGTGCGGGATAGCGAAGGCCTCTCCCCGGAGCTCCTCGACGAACTGCGGGGGGCGGGGGTTCGCGAGGTGCGGGTCCGACCGCAGATCGTGATCCGCTCCCCCGCCCTGTGCCAGACCCCAGGAGGGCTGTGTCAGATGTGCTACGGCCTCGACCTCGCGTTCCACCGGCTGGTAGAGCTGGGGACAACGGTCGGGGTCATCGCTGCCCAGTCCATCGGCGAGCCGGGCACCCAGCTCACGATGCGGACCTTCCATACCGGCGGCGTGGCGGGGCTGGACATCACCCAGGGCCTGCCCCGTGCCGAGGAGCTCTTTGAGGCGCGCAAGACGACGAAGGCGCCCCACGCCACCGTGGCCCCTCTCTCCGGCCGGATCACCCACATCGAGACGACCCGCTCCGGCCGCGAGGTGGTGGAGATCACGTCCGAGCCCCATACCGTCGTCCTGCCCCGCATATTCGTCCACGTTGCCGAGGGGGAGGAAGTGGACGTGGCGAAGTTCCGTTCCCTGTGTAGCCCGATCGAGGGGAGGGTGTTCCTGTTCGAGGAGGACGGGGAACGGTACCTGGCTGTGCTTGATGAGGCTGGACTGGACAGGATGTACATCGTTCCCCCCGAGGCCGAGATCAAGGTCGCCCACCGGGCGACGGTGGAGGAAGACGAGGCGTTGACCACGGAGTACCACATCGAGGCACCGGTTGCCGAGATCTCGGGTCGGATCACGCTCCAGCAGGAGAGCGGGATGAGGCGGGTCATCGTCCGTGGGGAACGGGGCGAGACGCGCGCGTACGAGATCCCGTACGGGTCACAGGTGCTGGTCCAGGATGGAGAGGAGGTTGAGGCGGGGAAGAAGCTCGCCACCCGGTCGCGGCCGCTCGTCCTTCGCACCGACACGGCGGGGACCGTCCTCATCGGGCCGCGCTCCGTGGCGGTGGTGGCGGGGAAGGGCCGGGCCGTGATCGCCCCCATCACCCCCGACCTCCTGCCGATGGTGGAGCACGGTGCGCCGGTGCGGGAGGGCCAGGAGCTCTTCCAGGTGACCCTCCCCCCGGGCGAGGTGGTGCTGGTGGACCGCGTGGAGACGGCGAACGAGGTGGCCACGGTCCGCGTCCGCTACCGGGCGCAGGTGGAGTGTGCTGAGGGGACGATCGTGCGGGTCGGGGACAAGATCGACCGCGGCGAACCGGTGTCGAAGGGCGTGATCCCCCCCCATTACCTGATGGAGGTGGCCGGCGTCCAGAAGACCCGCGAGTACCTCCTCGTCGAGCTGCAGAAGGTCTACAAGTCCCAGGGGGTGGACATCAACGATAAGCACTTCGAGGTCGTGATCCGGCAGATCCTGAACAACGTGCGGATCGTGGATCCGGGGGAATCCACCTTTCTCTTGAACGACGTGGTCCCGTTGGAGATCTTCCAGCGCGAGGTGCGGCGGCTCGCCGAGGAGAACGAGGCGATTCGTCGCGGCCGGGATGATCTGATCGGGGCCAAGCTCCTCGCCCCCCTCGCCCGGGGAGGGGCCACCGTGGCGGAGGCGGGGGAGACGATCACCCGCGAGGCCCTCGACCGGGCGATCGCCCTTGGCGTTCGGCAGGCCCGGGTCGAGATCCACGGCGAGGCGCAGACGGTGCGCCTCCTTGAGTACCGGATCCCGCAGGGGGAGCGGGAGCTCCTCCGCATCTCCCGGGCGGCCCTCCTCCGCAAGTCGTGGCTCGCGGCGGCGTCGTTCGAGCGCACGACGAAGGTGCTCGCCGATGCTGCCCTGCGCGGAGAAGACGACTACCTGGATGGGCTGAAGCCCTGTTTGATGGTGGGGAAGAGGATCCCCGTGGGTACGGGGTTCCCTGGCCGAAACGCTCCGGCCTCCCCGGAGTTGAAACCGTAGGTAGGGGAACCTAGAATCGCTGATGAGGAGATATGCCGACGTTTAATCAACTTGTGCGTTATGGACGGAAGCCGCAGCGGTCGAAGAGCAAGTCCGTGGCTCTCGCCGGCTGCCCCCAGCGCCGCGGTGTATGCCTGCGCGTGTTCACCCGCACCCCCAAGAAGCCGAACTCCGCGTTGCGGAAGGTGGCGCGGGTCCGCCTGTCGAACGGGCGCGAGGTGACGGCGTACATCCCCGGCGAGGGGCACAACCTCCAGGAGCACTCCCTCGTCCTGGTGCGGGGCGGACGGGTGAAGGACCTCCCCGGCGTGAAGTACCACATCATCCGCGGGGCGCTCGATGCCGCAGGCGTGGAGGGCCGCCGCCAGGGCCGGTCCCGGTACGGGATGCGCCGTCCCAAGGAGGGTTAGGTGCCCACATTCGATGTCGTCATCCCGGGTCGGGATGTAGCGGCCGACGTTCGCCAGGGCTCCAAGCTCGTGGAGAAACTCATCAACTACGTGATGTGGGACGGGAAGAAGTCGCTTGCCCGACGCACGGTGTACGAGGCGTTCGACCTCCTCGACCGCCGGGGGGAGGGTCCGGCGCTGGATACGTTCCTCAAGGCTGTGCAGAACTGTATGCCCAAGATCGAGGTCCGCTCCCGTCGGGTGGGGGGAGCTGCGTACCAGGTGCCGTTTGAGGTCCCCGCGCACCGGCAGACGATGCTCGCCCTGCGGTGGATGGTCCAGGCGGCACGGGCCCGCTCCGAGCGGACGATGCCCGAGCGGCTGGCGGGCGAGATCTCCGCTGCGGCCCGCGGCGAGGGTGGGGCCTACCAAAAGAGGCAGGAAGCCCATCGCATGGCCGAGGCGAACCGGGCGTTCGCCCACTACCGCTGGTAGGCGCCCTCCGCATCCTCGGGGCACGCTGATGGCGGAGAGTGACGTTCGCAAGATCCGCAACATCGGCGTGATCGCCCACATCGATGCCGGCAAGACCACGCTCACCGAGCGCATCCTCTACTACACGGGGAAGATCCATCGCATGGGCGAGGTCCATGAGGGGACCACCGAGATGGACTGGATGGATCAGGAGCGGGAGCGGGGCATCACCATCACCGCGGCGGCGACGACCGCCATGTGGAATGGGCACGCGATCAACATCATTGATACCCCAGGCCACGTAGACTTCACGGCGGAGGTGGAGCGCAGCCTGCGGGTCCTCGATGGGGCAGTGGTCCTCTTCTCCGGCGTGGAGGGCGTGGAATCCCAGTCCGAGGCGGTGTGGCGCCAGGCCGATCGGTACCGGGTCCCCCGGCTGGCCTTCGTGAACAAGCTCGATCGGGTGGGCTCCGATTTCTCGCGGGCGGTGCAGGACATGGTGGACAAGCTTGGGGCGACGGTGCTGCCGCTCGTCGTGCCCTGGCGGGATCGCGAGGGGCGGCTCCTGGGGATGGTGGACCTCGTGCGGTGGGCCGCCCTCCGCTGGGACCCCGCGGACCTCGGCCGGACGGTTGAGGCCCTGCCCATCCCGCCCGAGGTGGAGGGCGAGGCCACGGAATGGCGGGAACGCCTTCTGGAAAAGCTGGCCGAGGTATCGGATTCCGTCGCTGAGCAGTACCTGGCCGATGGCGACGTTGCCCCGGGCGACATGGTCGCTGCGCTCCGGCAGGCGACGATCGGCCGGCTGTGGGTGCCCGTCCTGGGGGGCGCGGTCCTCGAAAACGTGGGAGTCCAACCGGTATTGGATGCGGTGGTGGACTTCCTCCCCTCCCCGGATGACGTGCCGCCGGTGCAAGGCTTCACCGCGAGCGGGTATCCGGAGTTCCGCCGCGCCTCGGCTGATGAGCCGTTCGCGGCGCTCGTGTTCAAGGTGGCGAGCGATCCCTATGCCGATCGGCTCCTCTATACGCGCGTCTACTCCGGGACCGCGGCGGAGGGCGAGGTGGTGCTGAACGCAACTTCTGGGCGCAAGGTGCGCTTGGTGCGTCTGTTCCGCCTGCACGCCAACCACCGCGAACGCCTGGCGCAGGTCACGGCGGGGGACATCGTGGGGGTGATCGCCTCCGGCCCGGTGTTCACCGGCGAGACGCTCTCCGATCCGGAGCATCCCCTTCTCCTGGAGCGGATCGCGTTTCCCGATCCGGTGGTGTTCTTCGCCGTCGAGCCTCGCTCCGAGCGCGAGGAGGGACCTCTTCGGGAGGCGCTCGACCGCATTGCGCAGGAAGACCCGACGTTCCAGGTGCGCGAAGACGAGGCGACGCGGCAGATTTTGGTGGGGGGGATGGGCGAGCTGCAACTCGAGGTCCAGCTGCGGCGCATCCGGGAGGAGTTCGGGGTCCCGCATCGGGTGGGGAAGCCGATCGTCGCGTACCGGGAGACGCTTGCCCGTCCGCTGGAAGTCACCGAGGAGTGGGACCAGGTGCTGGCTGGCCGGAGACAGTACGCGAAGGTCCTCGTCCGGTTTGAGCCCCTTCCCCGGGGGGCGGGGTTCGAGTTCCGCGCTCCTGTCCCGGCAGAGACCCTCCCGCCGGAGTTCGTGGACGCGGTGCGGCGGGGAATTGAGGGAGGGCTCGGGGCGAGCCCGGTGGGGGGGTTCCCGGTGACCGACGTGCGGGCTGTGCTCCACGGCGGCCGGGCGCACCCCGCGGACTCGTCTGAAGTCGCGTTTGAAGCGTGTGGGACCCAAGCTTTGCGCCGCGCGCTCGAGGAGGGAGGGACCCTCCTCCTGGAACCCGTTGCGGAGGGCGATATAATCACGCCCACCGAGTATCTCGGTGAGGTGGTTTCGGATCTGGGTCGTCGCCGAGGCGAGGTCCAGTCCATCCAGACCCGAGGGGTGGTGGAAGTCATCCGCTGTGCCATTCCCTTGGGGGAGACCTTCGGGTACGCCACCCAGTTGAGGTCCCTGACCCAGGGACGTGCGGTTCATACCCTCCGGGTGACCCGTTACGACGAGGTGCCCCCAGGGATCGCGCGTGAGGTGCTGAGGAGTCGAGGATACGATGGCTAGGGAAAAGATCAGGATCAAGGTGCAGAGCTACGACCACGAGCTCGTTGACGCCGCTGTCCGCAAGATCGTGGACACCGCGATGGCGAGCCGCGCCAAGGTGAGCGGCCCGATCCCGCTCCCCACCGAACGACGTCTGTACGCGGTCCTCCGCTCGCCTCACGTGGACAAGCGATCCATGGAGCACTTCGAACGCAAGGTCCACCGACGGTTGATCGACATCAAGGAACCGACCGCGGCTACGATCAACGCGCTCATGGAAGTGGAACTCCCCACTGGGATCGACATCGAAATCAAACTGTGAGGGACGAGATGCCACTTGAGCTGATCGGTCGCAAGGTCGGGATGACGCAGTGGTTCGACGGGGAGGGGCGGGCGGTGGCGGCCACGGTCATCGAGGTCGAACCCTCGGTCGTCGTCGAGGTCAAGACCCCGGACCGGCACGGGTACGCTGCGGTTCAGTTCGGTGCTGGCGCGGTGGCCGAGCGCAAGGTGAAGCGACCGATCCTTGGCCAGTTCCGCAAGATCGGCATCCCCCCCCGCAAGCACCTCTACGAGGTGCGGGTGGATGATCCGAGCCGGTTCTCCCCCGGAACGGAGGTCGGCGTGGACCTGTTTGCGGCCGGGGAGATGGTGGACGTCACCGGGATCTCCAAGGGGAAGGGGTTCCAGGGAACGATCAAGCGCTGGCGGTTCCACTCCCGGCCTCGGTCCCACGGCCACAAGTGGTTCCGGCGGCCAGGCGCGGCGGGGCGCGGGCTGACGAAGGTCGTCAAGGGGAGGAAGTACCCCGGCCACGCCGGCGTCCAGCGGGTCACCGTGCGGAACCTGGCAGTGTTGGCGGTCGACAGCGGTCGGCGGTTGCTCGTCGTGCGGGGATCGGTCCCCGGCCCGCGGTCGGGCGCGCTGCGGATAAGGAAGCACGATGCCTAACGTTCGCATTCACCGGTTCAACGATCCGGAAGGGGTGCCGACCGAAGCGGCGGTGGCGGAGGCCGTGTTCGGCGCTCCTGTGTCGGCGGACCTTCTCCACCGGGCGGTACGGATCCAGCTCCTCAACAAGCGTCAAGGGACGGCGGCGACGAAGACGCGGGGCGAGGTCTCCGGTGGGGGGCGGAAGCCGTGGGCGCAGAAGCACACGGGCCGGGCCCGCCACGGTTCGACGCGATCCCCGCTCTGGCGCCATGGGGGCGTGACGTTCGGCCCCCAGCCGCGGGAGTGGTCGCTTGCGCTCCCGGTGCGGATGCGGCGGAAGGCGCTGGCGGCGGCCCTCTCCTCCCGCTACGGGGGGGAGATGGTGTGGGTTGTGGACCGCATGGGGTTCGACCGGCCGCGCACCAAGGACGCGATCGCCCTTTTGGGGCGGCTCGGCTGCCCAGCGAAGACGCTGGTCGTCGTCGCTCCTGAGGAGTACGGGATCCCCGTGGCGAACTCGTTCCGCAACATCCCCGGCGTGACCTGCATCCGTGCGGATGCGGTCACGGCCTACGACGTGCTGGCCCACGACGGGATCCTCCTCACGGAGGGAGCGGTGCGGGCACTGGAGGGGCGGCTGAGCCATGGGTAGGGAGATCTATCTGGAAGATGTGATCCTACGCCCGGTCCTGTCGGAGAAGACGTGGCGGGGGATGGAAGAGGGCAAGTACACGTTCGAGGTGGCGGCGGATGCCGGCAAGAACGAGATCCGTACCGCAGTGGAAGGCCTGTTTGGGGTCAAGGTGGAGCGGGTGTGGGTCATGAACCGGTCCGGGAAACCGCGCCGGACCCGGCTCGACCGACGCCACGGGCGGACGCGGGGGGAACGGCGGGCCATCGTCCAGCTCGCCCCCGGTCACAAGATCGACATCGTGGGGTGAGCTAGAATGGGCCTCAAGAAGCTCAATCCAGTTACGCCAGGGCAGCGCCACGCCGTGGCCCCCGACTACGGGGAGCTGACGCGGGACAAGCCGGAGAAGGGGCTTGTCGCCCCGCTCGCCCGCAGCGTCGGCCGCAACAACCAGGGGCGGATCACCACGCGCCACAAGGGAAGCGGCCACAAGCGCCGCTACCGGTGGGTGGACTTCGCCCGCGAGAAGCACGGGGTTCCGGCGCGGGTCGTGTCCGTGGAGTATGATCCCAACCGGTCGGCGTGGATCACCCTTCTTCACTATCGGGATGGGGAAAAGCGCTACATCCTTGCCCCGCTGGAGCTCAGGGTGGGGGACGTGGTTGAGGCGGGGGAGAGCGCGGAGCCCAAGCCGGGCAACGCATTGCCCCTCCGGCGCATCCCGGCCGGGACGTTCGTGCACAACGTGGAGCTCTACCCCGGTTCGCGGGGGAAGGTGGCGCGGGCGGCCGGGACAGCGGCCCAACTCCTCGGGCGCGAGGAGGATCGGGCGATCCTCCGCCTTCCCTCGGGTGAGATCCGCGTGTTCCACGTGGCGTGCATGGCCACCGTGGGGCGGGTGAGCAATCCCGACCACAAGAACGTGCGGCACGGCAAGGCGGGCCGGGTGCGCCACCTCGGGCGGCGGCCGAGCGTGCGAGGGGTGGCGATGGGCGCGGACGATCACCCGCACGGAGGCGGCGAGGGCCGCACCGGGGAGGGTCGGCCGTCGAAGACGCCGTGGGGGAAGCTCGCGCGGGGCGTTCCGACGCGGAAGAACAAGGCGAGCGATGCCAAGATCCTCAAGAGGAGGGAGTAGATGGCGCGGTCGAGGAAGAAGGGACCCTTTGTAGCCCGCGACGTCCTGGAGAAGCTCGCCAAGGTCAAGCGCGGGGAGATCGCGGAGATCGTCACTTGGTCCCGGAGCTCGATGATCACGCCGGAGATGGTGGGGATCACGATCCGCGTCCATAACGGCCGGACGCACGTCCCGGTCCGGGTGACCGAGGCCATGATCGGTCACCGCCTGGGCGAGTTCGCGCCAACGCGGGTGTTCCGTGGCCACGGCGGCGTGAAGAAGAAGACCGCGGTTCCGAAGTGATCGAGGTGACGGGATGCGGGAAGCGATAGCCAGAGCGCGTTTTGTGCGGATGTCCCCCCTCAAGGCGCGGCTCGTGATCAACGAGATCCGGGGCAAGCCCGTGGCTGAGGCGCGGCAGATCTTGGCCCTATCGCCGCAGAAGGCGAGCCGGTTCATCCGCAAGGTCCTCGACTCGGCGGTGGCCAACGCTCAGCATAATTTCGAGATGGATGTGGACAGGCTGTTCGTGGTGCGCGCCGTGGTGGATGAAGGGCCACGGGTCCGACGGCTGAACCCGCGAGCGTTCGGGCGCGCCGATATCGTGCGCCGGGCGATGGCCCACATTACCGTGGCCGTGGCGGAGAAGGAGGAGTAGTGGGTCACAAGACGCATCCGGTCGGATTCCGGATTGGGGTCCTCAGGAAGTGGCGTTCGAACTGGTTCGCCCCCGACGCCCTGGTCCCCGAGTACGTGGCGGAGGACTGCCGCCTGCGCGCGGAGATCCACAACGCGTACAAGGGGGCAGGGCTCGCCGAGACCCTTATCGAGCGGACGACCGAGGGGCGGGTGACGGTCACGATCCGCGCCGCTCGGCCCGGGATCATCATCGGGCGGGGAGGTGCCGAGATCGCGGCCCTCCAGGAGAGGCTGTCCCGAGAGGTCGGGCGTGAGGTGCGGATCGGGGTCATGGAGGTCGAGCGCCCGGAGTTCGAGGCTCCCCTTGTGGCCCAGGATGTCGCGTTTCAGATCGAGAACCGGATCAACCCATACCGGGCGATGAAGGAGACGTTGCGCCGGATCATCGCCGCGGGGGCCCAAGGGGCCAAGATCCGGATCTCGGGGCGCCTCGGAGGAGCCGAGATCTCGCGGTCGGTGGAGATGAAGGAGGGGCGTGTCCCGCTCCATACCCTACGTGCTGATGTGGACTACGGACTCGCCGAGGCGTGGACGAAGTACGGGGTGATCGGGGTCAAGGCGTGGGTGTTCCGCGGCGAGGTCTGGTCCATGTCCGACCGCTCCGGGTCGGAGGTGAAGTGAGATGCCGGCTCTGTTTCCCAAGCGGACGAAGTACCGCAAACAGCAGCGGGGGAGGATGAAGGGGATCGCCAGCCGGGGGGCGGAGGTCGCGTTCGGGGAGTACGGGATCCAGGCCCTGGCGCCGGCGTGGATCACGAGCCAGCAGATCGAGGCCGTGCGGACCGCGCTCGCCCGCGGCACGCATCGCGGCCGGGTTTGGGTGAGGATCTTCCCCGATAAGCCCTACACGAAGATCGCCGCCGAGTCGCGGATGGGCAAGGGGAAAGGAGCGGTCGAGAACTGGGTTGCCGTGGTGCGGCCGGGGCGGGTCATGTTCGAGTTCTCCGGCGTGACCGAGGCCGAGGCCAAGGAGATCCATCGCCGTGTCTCGTGCAAGCTGCCCATCCCGACCCAGCTCAAGGTGCGGTTCCAGTTGGGAGGGGAGCGATGAAGGCCCGGGAGCTGCGGGATCTTTCCACGGACGAGCTGCGCGCGCGGGTCGCCGAGGGGAAGAAGAAGCTGTTCACGCTGCGGTTCCAGCTCGCCTCAGGTCGACTGACGAACACGGCGGAGATCGGGAAGGCGAAGCGCGACATCGCCCGCGCGTTGACCGTGCTTGAGGAACGGGAAGATGCGTAAACAACGGATTGGCCGGGTAGTGAGCAACCGGATGATGAAGACGATCGTGGTGCTCGAGGAGCGCCTCGTCGAGGCCCCCCTCTACGGGAAACGGCAGCGGCGGCGGACCAAGTACTATGCGCACGACGAGGCCGGCCAGGCGCGGGTGGGGGACATCGTGCGGATCGAGGAGACGCGCCCCCTATCCACGCTCAAGCGGTGGCGGCTCGTGGAGATCGTGCGCCGCGCGGAAGGGTGAGACGATGATCTTCCCAACGACACGGCTCACGGTGGCCGACAACACCGGGGTCAAGGAAGTGGAGTGTATCAACGTGCTCGGCAAGAAGAGCGCGGCCGAGATCGGCGATATCGTAGTCGCTTCCGTCAAGAAGCGGATTCCGACCTCGGAGTTCACGAAGGGCAACATCGTGCGGGGCGTGGTGGTCCGGACGCGGGGCGCGTTTCGCCGCGAGGACGGTAGCACGATCCGCTTCGATGACAACGCGGTGGTGCTCGTCGACAAAACGTTGCAGCCCCTGGGGACGCGCGTGTTCGGGCCTGTGGCACGTGAACTGCGGGAGCGGGGGATGATGAGGATCATCTCGGTCGCCCCGGAGGTCGTGTAGGGAGCGGGAGGAGCGATGCGGAAGGTGCGAAAAGGGGATCGGGTCAAGGTCATCTCAGGCGACGACCGGGGGAAGGTCGGCAAGGTCCTCCAGGTCTTCCCGGAGAAGGGCCGGGTCCTGGTGGAGGGGGTCAACATCGTGACCAAACACCAGCGCCCAACCCAGGCCGTGCGCGAGCCGGGGATCATCAAGCGGGAGTCCCCCGTTCACCTATCGAAGGTGAAGGTGATCTGCCCGGAGTGCGGTGCCCCCAGCCGGCTGGGCGTGGCCGTGGTGGAGCAGCAGAAGCTCCGTCGCTGCAAGCAGTGTGGGGCGACGTTCTAGCGCCATGCTCTACACCCAGTACCGTGAGGAGATCGTCCCGCAGCTCATGAAGGAGCTCGGGTATGCCAACGTGATGCAGGTCCCGCGGGTGGAGAAGGTCGTGGTGAACATGGGCGTGGGCAAGCATGACGACCCGAAGGTCCTCGAGGGGGCGATGGCGAACCTCGGGCAGATCGCAGGGCAGAAGCCTGTCGTGACGCGGGCCCGGCGTGCGATTTCGGACTTCAAGATCCGGCAAGGGGATGCGATTGGGTGCATGGTGACCCTGCGCGGGCCGCGGGCCTACGAGTTCCTGTACAAGCTGTTCAACGTCGCCCTTCCTGGGATCCGCGATTTCAAGGGGGTTTCTCCGGATGCGTTCGATGGGCGCGGGAACTTCTCGATCGGCCTCTCGGAGCAGATGGTGTTCCCGGAGATCTCCTACGACGACGTCGTCCGCGCTCAGGGGATGGACATCACCATCGTGACCACGGCGCGCACGGACCGGGAGGGCAGGGCGCTCCTCGCGGCGCTGGGGTGTGCGTTTCGCAAGGAATAGGAGGGAAGATGGCGCGCAAGGCCATGATTGAGAAGGCGAACCGGCGCCCGAAGTACGCGGTGCGCAAGCGCAACCGGTGCCGGCTGTGCGGGCGGTCGCGGGCGTACATCGGCGATTTCGGCCTGTGCCGGCTCTGCTTCCGCAAGCTCGCGCTGGACGGGCAGCTCCCGGGCGTGAAGAAGGCGGCGTGGTGAGGAGGAACGGATGACGGTGAACGACCCCATTGCCGATATGCTCGCTCGGGTCCGCAACGCGCTCGCCCGGTCCATGACCGAGGTGACGATGCCGTCGTCGCGGATGAAGGTGGAGATCGCGCGGATCCTGGCAGAGGAAGGGTACATCGAGTCCTACACCGTGGACGAAGGCGAGCCCTTCCCCACCCTCCGCCTCACCCTCAAGTACAAGCGAGAGGGGACCCGCTTCCGCCGCCCGGCGATCCAGGGGCTGCGGCGGGTCAGCACCTCCGCGCGGCGGGTGTACGTGGGCGCTGACGAGATTCCAAACACGCGGGGGGGCCTGGGGACTTCTGTGCTCTCCACCTCGCAGGGGATCATGACCGGCCGCGAGGCGCGGCGGCGCGGGATCGGCGGCGAGCTTCTGTACGAGGTGTGGTGAGACGATGTCCAAGATTGGGAAGAAGCCCATCCGCATCCCGCCGGGGGTCGAGGTCACGGTTCGCCCGGGGCGGGTCACTGTCCGCGGTCCCCAGGGGACGCTGGAGTGCCCGTACGAGCCGGAGTTCGTGGCGATCGAGGTCGCGGACGGGGAGGTGCGCGTGGAGCGGAAGGCTGAACGCGCCCCGTTCCGGGCTCGCCATGGCCTGTACCGGGCGCTCATCGCGAACATGGTGCGCGGTGTGACCGAGAAATGGCAGAAGGAACTGGAAATCCAAGGGCTGGGGTACCGCGCCCGCGCCGAGGGCCGCGCCCTCGTCATGGAGTTGGGGTACTCCCACCCGGTGCGGTACGAGGTCCCCGATGGGATCGAGTTCTCGGTTCCCGAGCCCACTCGGATCGTGATCCGCGGGATCGACAACCGGCTGGTGGGCCAGGTCGCGGCGGACATCCGCGCGTTTTGCCCGCCCGAGCCGTACCGCGGCACCGGCATTCGCTATCGGGGGGAGGAGATCGTGCGCAAGGCAGGTAAACTGGGGGCGAAAGGGTGACGGTTATGGCCAGAACAACACGCGCCGACCATCGGCTTAAGCGGAAGGCCCGCATCCGGCGCCGGATCCACGGGACCGCGGACCGTCCCCGCCTCTGTGTCTACAAGAGCCTCCACCACGTCTACGCCCAGGTTGTGGATGATGCCCAGGGAAGAACGATCGCGTCCGCGTCCACGCTGTGTGCGGCCGTGCGGGAGCGCGGGGTGGGCAATACCGTGGATGGGGCGCGGGCCGTGGGGGCGATCGTGGCGGAGCGGGCGCGCGCGGCCGGCATCCGCGAGGTGGTGTTCGATCGCTCGGGCTATCCCTACCACGGCAAGGTTCGCGCCCTGGCCGAGGCGGCCCGGGAGGGGGGGCTAGAGTTCTGATGGCGAGGTACCCGGAGCAACCAGCGCATGAGGTCATCGACATCCGCCGGGTGGGCAAGGTCACCAAGGGCGGGAAGCGTCTTCGGTTCCGCGTCGTGGTCGTTGCAGGCGACGGCGCGGGCCAGGTCGGGGTGGGGGTGGGGAAGTCGGTCGAGATCCCCCAGGCCGTTCAGCAAGCGATTCGCGATGCCATGAAGCATCTCGTGACGGTCTCCGTGCAGAATGGGACGATCCCCCACGAGGTGCGGGGTCAGTTTGGGGCCGCCAAGGTCCTCCTCCGGCCGGCCTACCCGGGCACGGGCGTCATCGCAGGGAGGACGGTGGGGGCCGTGTGCCGCATCGCCGGGGTGCGCGACATCCTCACCAAGGCCCTCCGCTCCACGAACCCGCTCAACCTGGCGCGGGCTACCCTCGATGGGTTCAGGCAGATCGAGGGGGCAGAGATGGTCGCAGCCCGACGGGGGAAGACCGTGGCGGAGATCATGGAGGTCGAAGATGCAGAGACTCGATAACCTGCGGCCTACCCCGGGGAGCAAGCGGGGGAAGAAGCGCGTCGGGCGGGGCTATAGCTCCGGCCACGGCGGCCACGAGTCCGGGAAGGGGACGAAGGGCCAGAACTCGCGGTCCGGGGTCACGGTGCGACCCGGGTACGAGGGAGGGCAGACGCCCTTCTGGATGCGATTCCCTAAGCGCGGGTTCCACAACGTGGCGCGGGTCGAGTACGCGGTGGTGAACGTGGGCGAGCTCGATGCCCGGTTCGAGGCGGGCGACGAGGTGTCGCTTGCCGTGCTCACCCACCGCGGCCTGATCAAGGACCCCAAGTGTGGGCTGAAGGTCCTGGGCGAAGGGGAGCTCACGAAGGCGCTCGTCGTGAGGGCTGATCGGTTCAGCCGGACGGCGAAAGAGAAGATCGAGGCCGCCGGTGGGCGCGCGGAGACCACGCAGCCCGTGGCGGACCCGGGCGAGGAGGCCTAGGTGCTGGGGCGCATTCGCCAGGTGTTCGCGATCGAGGAGCTACGACGGCGGATCCTCTACACCCTGGGGATGCTCCTCGTGTTCCGGATCGGCGCCCATATCCCCGTGCCGGGGGTGGACACGAGCAAGCTTGCGGATGTCCTCGCGGGCGCATTTGGAGCGGGCCTGTTCCAGTTCATCAACATGTACACGGGCGGGGCACTGCAGCAGTTCTCATTGTTCTCGCTTGGCGTTATCCCGTACATCAATGCCTCGATCATCCTCTCCCTCCTCATCCCGGTGTTCCCCCGCCTGAAGAAGCTCCAGGAGGAAGGGCGGGAGGGGAGGAGGAAGCTGACCCAGTACACGCGGTGGGGGACGGTGGCCCTGGCGCTGGTCCAGTCTTACGCGATGGGCGTCCTGGTGATCCAGTACGGGTTAGCCCAACCGTCGGTGGGCTTCTACCTGAGCACGATCATCTCCCTCACCGCGGGCACCGTGTTCCTGATGTGGGTGGGGGAGCGGATCACGGAGAACGGGATTGGGAACGGGGTCTCGATGTTGATCATGGCCGGGATCGTGGCCCGCCTCCCCGCGGAGATCCAGCAGGCGGCGCTCGAAATCTCGGCCGGAACGGTCCACCCGCTGTGGGGGATCGGGCTGATCGTGCTATTTGTGGCCGTGATCGCGCTGACGGTGATCGTTCAGCAGGGCCAGCGGAAGATCGTCATCCAGTATGCCAAGCGCACCTCGGGGCGGCGGGTGTATGGGGGGCATACGACCCATCTTCCGTTGCGGGTGAACCAAGGGGGAGTCATCCCGATCATCTTCGCCTCGGCGATCCTCACCCTCCCCAGCTCGATTGCGACGTGGGTGCCCCAACTGAACTGGCTCCAGAGCTATGTGGCCCCCGGAAGCACGATCTACCTTGTGGCCTACGTCCTCCTCATCTTCTTCTTCACCTACTTCTACTCATCGCTCGTGTTCGATCCGAACGACATCGCGAAGAACCTGCGCGAGGCCGGCGGGTTCGTACCCGGGGTTCGGCCCGGGCAACCGACAGCGGACTACCTGGGCTCGGTGACGAACCGGTTGCTCCTCGTGGGTGGGGTGTTCCTGGCGGGGATCGCCGTCCTCCCGTTCATCTTCTCCGCTGTGTCTGGCTTGCAGGGGTTCTCGATCGGCGGGACCTCAATCCTCATCCTCGTCGGGGTGGGCATTGACACGATCATGCAGATCGAGGCCCACCTCGTGATGCGTCAGTACGAGTCCCTCATCAAGGGCTCCGCGTTCCTGGGGAGGAAGGGCCTGTGAGGAACGTGGTCCTCCTCGGTCCGCCGGGCGCAGGGAAAGGGACGATCGCGGTGCGGGTGGCCGAAGAGCTGAATCTGTTCCATCTCTCTACCGGGGATGTGCTGCGGGAGGAGGTGGCGCGCGGGACGGAGCTCGGGAAGGAAGCGCGCGGGTTCATGGATCGCGGGGAGCTCGTGCCCGATGAGGTGGTGCTGGCCATGGTGCGGGAGAGGGTTCGCGGGCGGGGGGGGGTCCTCCTGGACGGGTTCCCGCGCACGCTAGCCCAGGCCGACGGCCTGGCGAAGTTCCTCCCCGTGCATGTGGTGGTGTACCTCGCGGTGGGGAAGGATGAGGTGGTGCGGCGGCTCGGGAGCCGGCGGGTGTGCGCGTCGTGCGGGGCGGTGTACAACCTCGTCACCCAGCGCCCGCGCACCCCGGGGCGCTGCGACCGGTGTGGCGGAGAGCTCCGCCAGCGGCCTGACGACGCGCCGGAGGTGGTGGCGCACCGGTACGAGGTGTACGAGCGGGAGTCCCGCCCCCTCATCGAGCATTACGCCCGTCAGGGGCTGCTCGTATCCGTGGATGCGGCCCGGCCTCCGGAGGCTGTGGTGGCCGACGTGATCCGGGTCCTTCGCTCGTGATCGCCCTCAAGACGGAGGCCGAGCTGAGGGTTGTGGCGGAGAACGCCCAACTTCTCGCCGAGATCCTGGTTGAGGTGGCGCTTCACGTGGAGCCGGACGTGGAGACCGCGGAACTTGACAGGTTCGCGGAGGAGCGGATCCGGGCCGCAGGGGCCCGTCCCGCGTTCAAGGGATACCATGGGTACCCGGCGAGCCTGTGCGTGTCCGTGAACGAAGAGATCGTTCACGGCATCCCTTCCTCGCGCCGGATCAAAGCAGGCGACATCGTGTCGCTCGATCTCGGCCTGGCGCGGGGGGGGTACGTGGCGGACGCGGCGCTGACGGTGGGCGCGGGGGAGATCACGCCCGAGGCGGAGCGGTTGCTTTCCGTGACCCGCGGTGCCTTGCAGGATGCGATCCGAGCCGCTAAACTTGGCGCTCGCGTTTCGGATCTCTCTCACGCCATCGGCCGGCATGTGAGCCGCCATGGGTTGTACGTGGTGCGGGAGTTCGTGGGCCACGGCATCGGCCGGGAGCTCCATGAGGATCCCCAGATCCCGAACTTCGGAGAGGGGGGGCAGGGGGCGGTGTTGCGGGAGGGGATGGTCCTCTGCCCGGAGCCGATGGTGAAGGGGGATGATCTCCCTGTTCACATCAAGGACGATGGGTGGACGGCCGTGACGGCGAGCGGGTCACTTGCCGCGCACTACGAGGAGATGATCGCGGTGACCCCGGACGGGCCCGCAGTGCTGACGGGTGGGATTTGGGAGGCGTTTTGTCGAAGAAGGACGTGATCCGGGCGCGAGGAGAGGTGACGGAGGTCCTGCCCGACTCGATGTACCGGGTGAAACTGGACAACGATCACGATGCGCTGTGCGTGGCCTCAGGCCGGATGCGGAAGAACTTCATTCGGGTGGTGGTCGGGGATCGGGTGGTTGTGGAGTTTTCCCCCTACGACCTCACCCGGGGACGGATCGTGTACCGTGAGACGTGAATAGGAGGCGAGGGTGAAGGTCCGGAGTTCAGTGAAGAAGATGTGCGAGCAGTGCCGGGTCATCCGTCGCGAGGGACGGTTGTGGGTCGTATGCCGCAACCCCAAGCACAAGCAGCGACAGGGGTAGGCCATGGCACGCATCGCGGGCATCAACCTTCCGGCGAAGAAGCAGATCGCAGTCGCGTTGACCTACATCTACGGGATCGGGCCGTCGCGGGCGCGGGAGATCCTCGAGCGGACCGGCGTGGCCCCGAACACGAAGGTCATGGACCTAACAGAGCAGGATGTGACTGCGCTGCGGCGCGAGGTGGAGTCCTACCTGGTCGAGGGTGACCTCCGGCGCCAGGTACGCGCGAACATCCAGCGCCTGACGGACATCGGGTGCTACCGTGGACTGCGGCACAAGGTGGGGCTCCCCGTGCGGGGTCAGAAGACGCGGACCAATGCCCGTACCTGGAAAGGGCCCCGGCCGGCTAAGGCCGGAAAGAGGAAGTAATGGCTCAGGCACGGAAGAAGAAGACGATCCGCCTCGACCGGGCGCGGGTGCACGTCCACTCCACGTTCAACAACACGATCATCACCGTGACCGACCTCACCGGCAACGCCGTCGGGTGGCAGTCGGGGGGGACGGCCGGGTTCACCGGATCGCGTAAGGGCACGCCGTACGCCGCGCAGCTGGCGACCCAGGCCGTGGTGCGGGATCTGAAGGAGTATGGTGTGCGGTCCGTGATCGTGACCGTGGATGGCACGGGCTCGGGCCGCCAGGCCGTGGTGCAAACGCTGCGCTCGCTCGGGATCCAGGTCGAGGAAGTGCGGAACGTGACCCCGGTCAGTCACAGCTAGGAGGCGGCGAGGATGGGCAGGTACACGGGTCCGAAGTGCAGGCTGTGTCGGCGGGAGGGCGTAAAGCTCTTCCTGCGTGGGGATCGCTGCTATTCGGCGCAGTGCCCGATCTCGAAGCGGCCCCAGGTTCCGGGCCAGCACACTCGCTTCCGGCGACGGGCGACGCCCTACGCGATTCGCATCCGTGAGAAGCAGAAGCTCAAGCGGATCTACGGCGTTCGCGAGGCCCAGTTCCGCCGGTACGTGGAGGCGGGGAAGCAGTGGAAGGGCGTCACGGGCGAGGCGATCCTGATGTCGCTCGAGAAGCGGCTGGACAACGTGGTGTACCGCGCTGGCTTCGCCCACTCCCGGAACCAGGCGCGTCAGCTCATCGGCCATGGGCACATCCTCGTGAACGGGCGGCGGGCGGACATCGCCTCTCGCCTCCTCGGCGAGGGGGACATCGTGGAAGTACGTCCCCAATCCCGCGACAAGCTGCGGCCCCAGATCAAGGAAGCGGCCGAGCGCCGGCCGGTCCCGACCTGGATGACGCGCGATCTCGAGGGGCTGCGGATCCAGGTGAATGCCGAGCCTACTGTGGAGGAGATCGAGCAATCGGTCAACATGAACCTGATCGTGGAGTTCTACTCGAGGTAAGATGGCTTCCTTTGTCTACCCAGATACGGCAACGTGGGCTGAGTCGGACGATCCGTGCTATGGGCGGCTGGTCGTGGCGCCGCTGGAGCGGGGCTACGCTACGACGTTGGGCAACGCGCTGCGGAGGGCACTTCTGTCGGCGATCCCCGGAGCAGCCGTGGTGCGGGTGCTCTTCCCCGGCCACTTCCACGAGTACGACACGATCGCGGGCGTGCGCGAGGACGTGCTCCACATCATCCTCAACCTGAAGGGCCTCGCGATCCGGTGCCAGGACGAGGCCTTGCACCGCCTGTACCTGAACGCCACCGGCCCGGGGGAGGTTCGGGCAGGCGATATCGAGACCCCGACGGGGGTCGAGATCGCCAACCCCGCGTACCCCATCGCCACCCTCGACAAGAAGGGGAAGCTCGAGCTGGAGATGGAGGTCGAGGTCGGGCGTGGGTTCCGCTCCGCTGAGGAGAACAAGCGGGACGATGCGCCGCTCTCCCTCATCCCGGTGGACGCCGACTTCTCCCCGATCGAGCGGGTCAACTTCACGGTGGAGGCGACGCGCGTCGGTGGGCGATCCGGCTACGAGCGTCTGATCCTCGATGTGTGGACGAACGGGGCGATCACACCTGCCGAGGCGGTGGGCCAGGCCGTGGCCGTGCTGCGCGAGCACCTGGCCCTCCTCGAGGGCGTGCGGGCGGAGCGGGGGGGGCGGGAGGCGGAGTCCGAGGTCTCGGAGGAGCTCCTCCAGCCCCTGCTTGAGTTGGGGTTTGAGGTCCGGGCCTGCAACCTGCTGCGGGAGGAGGGCGTGATCACCCTCCATGACCTGTTGGCGCGGACCCGCGAGGAGGTCTCCGATATCCACGGGTTCGGCGAGAAGACCCTCGCCCGGCTCGAGGAGCGCCTCAGCGAGCTCGGCTACGCGCTGCGTTCGGAGAAGGAGGACTGATGCGCCATCGCTGTAACGTACCCAAGCTCAGCATGAGGAGCGACCGCAGACGGGCCGTGGTGTCCGGACAGGCGAGGGACCTGATCCTGTACGGCAAGGTGGACACCACCCTCGCCCGGGCCAAGGCGACCCAAGCTCTGGCGGAGCGGCTCGTGACGTGGGCCCGAACAGGCGAGCAGGCCGCGCAGCGGCGGGCGTTCGCCATCCTCCAGAGCAAGGAAGCTACGGAGAAGCTGTTCTCCGAACTCGGGCCGCAGTACCGCGACCGCGAGGGCGGGTACACCCGTGTCCTCAAGCTCGGACCGCGGCGGGGAGACGGGGCGGAGGTGGCCCGCCTCACCTGGACCTAGTGCCCGGCCGACCGGTGGTCCCCCCGGCAGCGACGGTCGTCGGCCCCTACTCGCCCGGCGTACAGGGGGGGCCATTCCTGTTCATCTCCGGCCAACTCCCTCTCCTCCCCACGGGTGAGCTCGCGGCGGGGCCGATCGGGGATCAGACCAAAGTTTGCCTGCGGAACATCGCCCAGGTCGTCCAGGCGGCAGGGGGGTCGCTGCGCGACCTCGTCAAGGTGACGATCTACCTCGCCAACATGGACGATTTTCCCGCGGTCAACGAGGCCTATGCGGCGTTCTTCGATCGCGATCCCCCGGCGCGCGTCTGCGTTGGCGTGAGCCGCCTCCCCAAAGGGAGCCGGATCGAGATCGAGGCGATCGCCTACCTCGGGCCTAGCCTGTAGGGTAGAGACACCCCGCCGCACGGCGACGGGAGAGCGCGGCCAGCATCTCCACCACCATCTCGGGAAGACCGTAGCGCGGCTTCCAGCCCCAGTCGGTTCGCGCGGCCGAGTCATCGATCGAGCGGGGCCACGAGTCAGCGATCGCCTGGCGGAAGTCCGGCACATACTCGACCCTGAACCCGGGGACGTGCTTCCGGATCTCCGCGGCGAGCTCTCCGGCGGTGAAGCTCATCGCGCTGATGTTGTAGGTGCGGTAGCGCAGCTTCGCCCCCGGCGCCTCCATGAGGTCCAGCGCCGCCTGCAAGCAATCGGGCATGAACATCATCGGGAGCATCGTGTCCTCGCGCACGAAGCATGTGTACGGCTTCCCCTCCACCGCGGGGTAGAACATCTCCACCGCGTAGTCCGTCGTTCCCCCCCCCGGCGGGGTTTCGCTGGAGATGATCCCCGGGTAGCGGAGCCCGCGGATGTCGAGCCCGAACCGGTGGGCATAGTAGTCGCAGAGGAGCTCGCCCGTGACCTTCGTCACCCCGTACATCGTCGTCGGGGAGAGGACCGTGTCCTGGGGGGTGCGGTCGCGGGGGGTACGGGGCCCGAACACAGCGATCGAACTGGGGTAGAAGATCTGACGGATCCCGCTCTCGCGGGCGAGCTCAAGCAGGTTGTACAGCCCATTGACGTTGACGTCCCACGCCCGCTGGGGGTGCTGCTCGCCGGTCGCGGAGAGAACGGCGGCGAGGTGGTACACCGTTTCAATCCCGTGCTCCCGGATCACCCGGGCCAGCGCATCTCGGTTCGCGACATCGAGGGACACGAATGGCCCGGAGGAGGCGAGCGCCGCGGAGGCTGGCTTGCGATGGCCCGCCGCAATCACCGCATCTCCTCCGTACCGCTCGCGCAGCACGAGGGTGAGCTCTGATCCGATCTGCCCGGTGGCCCCTGTGACGAGAATGCGCATCTGTCCTCCCTGTGGTGTGAAAGTGTTCAGATGGGCATTCTACCCGCCCACGGTTGCTTGGGCGAGGCGGGCTGGGTAAGCTGCCGCCGAGGAGGGAGCATGGGGAAGTACGATTTCATCACCGCTGAACTCGCCGATCTCAAGGCACAGGGCCTCTACAACACGATTCGCACAATTGAGAGCGCGGTCGGGGCGTGGACTGTTGTGGACGGGAAGCGTGTTTTGAACATGTGTTCAAACAACTACCTCGGGTTCGCGAACGACCCCCGGCTGGTGGAGGCGGCGCGGCAGGCGGTCGCGCGGTACGGGGTCGGTCCGGCCGCGGTGCGCTCCATCGCCGGCACGATGACCCTCCACGTCGAGTTCGAGCGCAAGCTCGCCGCGTTCAAGGGAACCGAGGACGCGATCTCACTTCAGTCCGGGTTCTGCGCGAACCTGTCCGCGATCCCGACCCTGATGGGGGCGGGGCACGTCCTGTTCACCGACGAGCTCAACCACGCCTCGATCATCGATGGCTGTCGGCTGACGAAGGCGGAGCGCGTCATCTACCCCCACCGCGACGTGGGGGCGCTGCGCAGGGCCCTCGCTGAACATAAAGCCGCTTCGCGGAAGCTCATCGTCACCGACGGCGTGTTCTCCATGGATGGGGACTTGGCCCCCCTTCGCGAGATCGTGGCCGTCGCCGAGGAGTTCGATGCCCTGGTGATGGTGGACGATGCGCACGGGGAGGGCGTGCTCGGCTCCCACGGACGGGGGATCGCCGACCACTTTGGCGTGCAGGGGAGGGTGGACATCGAGATGGGCACGCTCTCCAAGGCGTTCGGCGTCATGGGGGGGTACCTGGCGGGCCGGCGGGAGATCGTGGAATACCTGCGCCAGCGGGCGCGGCCGTTCTTGTTCTCGAGCGCGGCCACCCCAGCCGACGTGGCGGCCTGCACCACCGCCGTGGAGATCCTCGAGAAGAGCGACGAGCCGGTGCGGATGCTGTGGGACAACGGCCGCTACCTGAAGGGGCGGCTCGCTGATCTCGGGTTCGACATCGGCCACTCCGAGACCCCGATCACCCCGGTCATGCTCGGCGAGGCAACGACGGCGTGGGAGTTCTCGCGGCGGCTGTTCGCGCGGGAGGTGTTCGCCCAGGCGATCGTCTTCCCCACCGTGCCCAAGGGGAAGGCCCGGCTGCGGGTGATGGTGTCCGCCGTGCACACGAAGGAGGACCTCGACTTCGCGGTGGACGCGTTCGCCCGCGTGGGCCGTGAGTTAGCTGTGATCTAGGGAGCGCGCGTGGAGGCCCTGGAACTGTTCGCCCGGATCCTGTTCGCCGCGCTGGTGGGGGCGGCGATTGGGCTCGAACGTGAGCTGCGGGGGCGCGCGGCCGGCCTGCGGACGCACATCCTCGTCTGCGCCGGGGCGGCGCTGGTGATGGTCCTCGCCGGGGAGCTCGGCCACCCGGATGGCCCCGGCCGCGCCCTGGCCGGGATCGTCACCGGGGTAGGGTTCCTCGGGGCGGGGGCGATCGTCCGGACACGGGACATCGTGCGGGGGGTGACCACGGCGGCCTGCATCTGGCTCGTCGCCGTGCTGGGGGCCGCTGCCGGCCAGGGCCTGTACATCCTCGCGGCGGGGAGCGCCGCCCTGACGCTGCTCGTCCTGTTGGGGCTGAACCGGGTGGAGCGCCTCGTCCCCGCCCACTCCTACCACACCGTGACCGTCCACGCTCAGGGCACGGAGGTGCAGCGCCTCGATGAGCTGTGCCGCGGGGTGTTCTCCGGAGCGCGGCAACGGGTCCTCGCCCTCGATGTCCGCCTCGACCGGTCGAAGGACTTCGCCTCGCTCACGTTCTACGTCCGGAGCCGCGGCGAGGTCCGGTCAGCCCAGCTTTCGGAGGAGCTCCTTGCCCTCCCCGGCGTGTCCCGCGTCAGTTGGCAGTGAGCCGGGGCCGTTTCACAGGCCGAGTTCGCTCTGGATCCCCTGCATTGCCGTGAGGACGAGGGTGGCGAACTCGTCGAGGGTGAGCCCAAGCTGCGTGCACCGTGCGATCCCCTCCCGCGATGCCGACCGGGCGAACCCCTTCTCGCGGTAGCGGTGGACCACGTTCTGGGCGGTGAGGCCGGCCAGCCGTCCGGGGTGGACGAGGGCGGCGGCGACGATGAGGCCGGTGAGGGGGTCCACTGCGGCGAGGGCGTGTTCGAACGGGGTGACGGGCTCCTTGCGCCCGGCGTGGGCGAGGATCGCGTCCAGGAGCTCGGGATCGTCAACCCCCTTCTCCCGCAGCCGGCGCACGGTGATCTCCCCGTGGCGCTGGGGATCGTCCTTCGTCTCCTCGTAGTCCAGATCGTGGAGGAGCCCCGCCAGCCCCCACCGGTCGGGGTCGCCGCCGAACCGGGGCGCCAGCGCCCGCATCGCCGCTTCCACGGCGAGCATGTGCTTGACGAGGTTCTTCGTTTTCACGCTTTCTTGGACGAGGGCCAACGCTTCCTCTCGGGTCATCGCGTCTCCTTTTGCCCATACGGGCACACGTCGCGCAGGGGGCACGCCGGACAGCGGGGCTGCCGCGGCCGGCAGACCTCCCGGCCAAGGCGGATCAGGTGGAGGTGGAGCTCGCGCTCCTGCCCCGGCGGGACGAGGGGGGCAAGGGCGTCATGGGGGTCGCCCGTTTCGTCCGTGAGCCCCAGTCGCTTCGTGACGCGGGAGATGTGGGTGTCCACCGGGAAGAACGGACGGCCGAACCCGAACAGGAGGACCACGTACGCCGTCTTCTTCCCCACCCCGGGGAGGGAGAGGAGCCACTGGACAGCCTCCTCGTCCGGGAGCTGGGCGAGGAAGTCGAGGGTGAGGGTCCCCCGCTCGTCGCGGAGCCGAGCGAGGACGGCGTGGAGGCGCTTCGCCCGCTGGTGGTGGAGGCCAGCGCCCTGGATCGCCCCGGCGACCTCGCGCGGGGGGGCGGCGAGAACATCTTCCCAGGTTGGGAACCGGCAGCGGAGCTCGGCGTAGGCGCGGTCGCGGTTGCGGTCGGACGTGTTCTGGGAAAGAATGGTCCGCACGAGGAGATCGAGGGGGGGCTCAGGGTCGCCATGGTCCACAGGTCCGAACCGGCGACGAAGCCGGTCCGCCACCTCGACCATGTGGGCTGCGCGGTCCATGATCGGGAAGGATAGGGGCGCCCGGGCGAGAGGGCAACATCGGGCGGACCGAAGGAGGGCCATGCTTCGCGTAGATACGGAGACGACGGTCGTCGTGCGGTGTCAGGACGGGGAACGGCTTCCCGATGCCTTGCTCGGCCTCGGCCTCACGGCCGCGGGCTTGGTCGCGGGGGTCGGGATGGTGCGGGACCTTGCGCTCGGGTACTGGGACGGGGAGAAGTACGTTGAGGAGCGAATCGCGGAGCCGGCAGAGCTCCTCTCACTCCAGGGGAACCTCGGGGATGAGGGGGGGAAGCCCGTGCTCCATGCCCACGCCACCGTGGGGCTGCGGGGCGGGCGGGCGATCGGCGGGCACCTCCTCGCGGCGACGGTGCACAACACGGCGGAGATCATCCTCCTTCGGCTGCCGGGGGTGAGGATGCGCCGACGGCGGGACCCCACCGGGCTCCTCGGCCTGTACCCCGAGGCCGCTGCGGGTTGACGGGCTTCCGGGGCGGGGCTACAACCGGGTTAGCGAAGGTGGCGGAATCGGCAGACGCGCTGGCCTTAGGAGCCAGTGCCGCAAGGCGTGCGGGTTCGAGTCCCGCCCTTCGCACCACCTGGCCTCAAGAGCATTCGCCCGTATAATCCCAGGGTCAGGCGGGAATAGCTCAGTTGGTAGAGCGCCACCTTGCCAAGGTGGAGGGCGCGGGTTCGACCCCCGTTTCCCGCTCAGATCGCGCCGGGGTGGCGAAACTGGCAGACGCAGGGGACTTAAAATCCCCAGAGCGAAAGCTCGTGCGGGTTCAAATCCCGCCCTCGGCAGAAGCGGGGTGGAGCAATTAGGCAGCTCGCCGGGCTCATAACCCGGAGGTTGCTGGTTCAAGTCCAGCCCCCGCAACCAGACTGTGGCAGGAAGCCCCACCGTGAATGGACGTGGGGCGAGGGTGTCGGCGGTGTAGCTCAACCGGCAAGAGCGCGCGGCCCATAACCGCGAGGTTCAGGGTTCGACTCCCTGCGCCGCCAGTTCGGGGGGATGTAGCTCAGTTGGGAGAGCGCCGCGTTCGCAACGCGGAGGTCGGCGGTTCGACTCCGCTCATCTCCACCAAGCCTCCATCTTCGGCCCGAAGACTGGCTTGTCGTGGCGCCGCTCGCCGGCCCCCCGCTTCCCTTGGTACGTCTGATGCTCAGTCGGACAATTTGGGGATTGACAACCGCGGATGAACGGGCTACGTTGCCCATTGTGACGATTCCGAACCAGATCACCCTCGCCCGGATCCTCGCCACGCCGTTGTTCATGTTCTTCCTCTATGCGGAAGGGACGATCTTCAAGATCCTCGCCCTGGCCATCTTCGCCCTCGCCGCCATCTCCGATGCCGTGGATGGGTACCTGGCGCGGGCGTTGCACCAGGAGACGCGGTTTGGGGTGTTCGCGGACCCGATCGCGGACAAGCTTTTGGTGACCGCGGCCTTCGTTTCCTTCGTCGAGCTCGGGGAACTCACCGCTCCCCCTGTCGTGGCGATCCTGGCCCGGGAATTCCTCGTCACCGGACTGCGCATCCTCGCCATTGGGGAGGGGATAACGATCCGGGCAAGCATCCTCGCCAAACTGAAGACCCTGTCTCACATTGGCCTCGTCCTGTTCATCCTCTCCACCCGCTACTTCGGCCTCGGGCCGTGGGGGCACGGGCTGAAGGATGCGTTCCTGTACCTCGCCGTAGCGCTGGCCGTCATCTCTGGGGCGGAGTACTTCTGGCGGGCTCGGCAGGTGTTCCGCGGGATGTCCGTGCCACACTGAGCGGGGACAGAGGGGGCATGGTCGGAGGTCTTGCGACCTCCTTTTGTGCGCAACGGCCTCCTATAAACTGTTGGGGGATACCCAGGGAGGTCATCCAATGACACGACGGTGGTTGGTGTGGGGTCTCGTTCTCCTGGTGGGAGCCACGGCGTGTGCTGATACGCTGTACCTCAAGAGCGGCCAGAAGGTGGGGGGGGAGCTGTGCGGGGTAACCGCGGATTCCGTGGCGTGGTGCGCGACGGGCGGTCTCCAGGTCCGATTCCCGCTGGGGGATGTGGCGCGTGTCGAGTTCAGCGTGGATCCGGTGGTGAGCCCGCGGCTGGCGGAAGGGGAATGGCGTGCGGCGATGAGGAGCGCGCAGCGGGAGCTCACCTCGTGCCGCTCGGCGCGGTACGGTCTCATCCTCGGCGGGCTGACGTTCGTGGGGGGAGGGTACTGGCTGGGGATTCAGGGCTACGAGGCTGGCGACGTCATCATCGCCCTGGGGGCGGTGGCGGCGGGGCTGGGCGTGATCGCACCGAGCCCACGTTGTCCGCTCCTGGAGGAACGGGTGAAGGCCCTCACCCGGATCGGGCTCGACCACGGCTGGCTGTACTGACCCCGTCTTGGGGCCACGGCGCCCCTGCCCGGGGAGAACCGGGGCGAAGCCCTCCTTGACGGCTGCGCGCCCCGTCGGTATAAAAAAGCGTCCTGGGCGGACTTCCCCGAACCGTCTAGCCGTTAGTCCGGGGGCGTAGCTCAGTTTGGGAGAGCACCGGCTTTGCAAGCCGGGGGTCGGCGGTTCGATCCCGCTCGCCTCCACCAGGCCTTCGGGCCGGCGTGCCCCCTCACCCGTGTTCGTGCCCGTCGCCTGAGGAGCCCCTAGCCGCAACGCGCGTACAGACCGGGGGATAGGGCGATCCACTGGACCTCCATGGGAAGTTCGCGGTCCCTCTATCGGGCGGGAGGAGCATGCGGGCGTGGGTAGGATGCCTAGCCCGCTTCCCTCCCATCCTCCGAGTTGTCCGAGGGGCCCCGTTCGCGGGGCCTCTTCGCTCTTTTCACCCTTCTTCGCGGGGCGCCACCGGGCCCCGATGGCGGGGGAAGGGGAGGTACTCCACCGTGCGGGCTTGGTGCACCGGCTGCGGATAGAGCTGCATCAGCTTCAGTACCTCGTTTGGCATCTCCGCCGATACGGGCAGCCCCAGCCTCTTCGCCTCCTCGTAGGTGATGGGGTAGTCGTGGGTCCAGCGACCCTCGGTCAACACCTTCGCCAGCTCCTCGCACGTGTCGTCCGGGTACCGCCCGGCCAGGATCTCCTTCACCGCGGCTTGCACTTGGCGGATCGCCTTCTCCGCCGTGTCGGCCAGGATCAACGTGCGATCGTCGATCCTCTCCACCGGCTTCTCCTTGACGATCTTCAGCACCGAGGCTGCCGGGTACTCGCCGAGCTGGGGGTCCACCGGCCCCAGCACCGCGTGCTCGCACATCACGATCTCGTCCGCGGCCAGGGCGATCAGGGTCCCGCCGGACATGGCGTAGTGGGGCACGAACACGGTCACCTTGGCGGGATGGCGCCTGAGGGCCCGGGCGATCTGCAACGCCGCCAGGACGAGCCCCCCCGGGGTATGGAGCACGATGTCCACGGGCACGTCGGGGCCCGTCATGTGGATGGCCCGGATGACCTCCTCGGAGTCGTTGATGTTGATGTAGCGGAACACGGGGAAGCCCAAGAAGCTCATGGTCTCCTGACGGTGGATGAGGGCGATCACCCGTGAGCCCCGCATGTGCTCGACCTTGGCGAGCAGCCGCTGGCGGGAACTCTCCAGCATCTGCCGCCTGAGGACGGGCTGGAGGGCGGAGAGCATGAGGAAGATCCAGAAAAAATCAAGGATGGTCATGCTGTACCCCCTTCACCCGCTCCGGACCGGGACAGGCAGAGGGCAAGCGCCCGCTTCCCCCAACCGTACCCCACCTGCCGCTCTTTGTGCCCCGACATGGGAACCCGGAACATGATATCCCCGTCCCCGATCCGGATCCAAGCCCGCGTGCGGTGTGGGAACCCTCCCCGGGCGGGCGGTGTAGATCGGGTAGAGGTGATGGAGATGAAGCCATGGATCACCCTCGTCCTCGTCCTGGCGTGCTCGGCCGTTGGAGTGGCCCAATCCGGGCCATCGCCTCTCGGGTTGGTTCCCACACCCGTTCCTGGCCTGTCCGCCACCGTGTGGGTGGAGCGTTCGCAGTACACGGTGGGGGAGACGGCCCGGATCCACTTCTACATCTCCCAGGCGGCGTACGTGTACCTGTTCGACATCGAGCCCACCGGGAACGTGCGCCTGATCTTCCCGAACCCGTATTCCCCGAACGCGTACCGCCCGGCGGGGGCCCATGTCCTCCCGGACCAACCCACTTACCAGTTCCGGGTCACGCTTCCGACAGGGCAGGAGACGGTGCAGCTCGTGGCATGCACCCAACCTCTCGCGATGCCGATGGGTACCTACGCTGATCCCTACCCCCTCCTCGGCCCCGACCCGGAGTCGGGCCGGGTGGCGGTGCTCGGCCTCGTGCCCGAGCCGAGCTGCGGGTGTTGTGTGACAGCTTGGACCACATTCCAGATCGTGCAGGCCACGTCACCGGGGTTCTGGCCGTGCCCCCCCTGTTGGGGGGTCGCACCGTGTCCCCCGTGTCAGGGCATGGGGTACATCGCACCGGGCGTGGGCTGGTTCTGGCGCCCATCCGGGGGGTGGCAATTCTTCGTCGGTGAATGCCCGAGCGGTCCAGGGTACTGTTGGTACCTTGGATCCGACGGGCAGTGGAACTTCAAGATTCAACTCTGTTTTGGGAACTGCCCGTAGCGAGGGCCAGCCTCCCTTGGGGGAGGGGCCTCCCTAGCCCCTCCCCCCCCTCCTTCAACCGTCGTGCGCAGCGATCCATGCCCTGAGGAGGGTCCAGGCCGCGCCCTTGTCCATCGGCTGATTCCCGCTCCCACAGCGAGGGGAGAGCACGCAGCGCGGGCATCCCTCCTGACACGGACAGGAGGCGAGGAGGTCCGCGGTGCGGCCGACCCAGTCCCGCACCCGCGCGTGGAGGAGAGGGGCGATCCCGATCCCGCCCGGGAACGCATCGTACACGAGCACGGTCGGGAGGCCCGTATCCGGGTGGTGAACGGAGGAGGCCCCGCCCACATCGCCCGGCTCGCAGAGGGCGATGAGGGGGACGAGGGCCACGAGGGCGTGTTCGGCCCCATGGAGCCCGCCCGGGGAAGGCGTCGCAAGGGGCAAGGCCCCGTGCTGGCTCCCGCTGCGCGACGTTTGGCTGTCCCTGCCCCACGTGAGCCACACCCCCTCCGAGGTGAACTCGACCGGTGGGAGGTCGAGGGGCCGCACGTCCACGACCCGCCCCCGATCAAGGACCTTGTAGGCGGGGATCGTCTCGCGGATGGACACCGTCCCGAGCCCCAGATCGCTCGTCGGCCCGGAAGGGGGTCCTTGAATCCGCGCCTCCTCCAGGGTGAGGGCCTTCGTGGTAAGCCCGTCCGTGGACGGCTCGGCCACCGCGATCCCCGTTTCAAGGTCGAGGGAACACACGCGGAACGCCTCCCCCTGGTGGAGGAACACCGCGCCGGGGAACGCCTCGCGTCGCGCGCGGTGCTCATCCCACGTCTCGAGGACTTCCCCCTCCACGAGGATCGGCACCTGTCGTGCGGTGAGGGCGTTCAGGGACACCGCTTCCGCCGGGCGGACCCGGCCGGCGTACGACCACCCGTTGGGCGTGGTGGCGAGGAGGCCGGCCTTCTCGAGAGAAGTCGCATCCCCCTCCTCCGCCCCGAGGAGGGGGAGCTCGTCCCGGCGCAGGGGGAACTCCGCCGCCGCACAGAGGAGATGCCGCACGGCGAGCTCCTTGTGGCGCGGGTTGAGCACAGGGATCTCCACTTTCCCCGCGGCGAGCTCCCCGGGGCGACGGAGGAAGTAGCGGTCGAGGGGGTTCTCCTGGGGCAGGTAGACCACGAGGGCGTCGCGCCCCGACCGGCCGGCCCGACCCGCCTGCTGGCGGACCGAGGCCACCGACCCGGGGTAGCCGACGAGGACCACCGCATCCAGCCCGCCCACGTCCACCCCCAGCTCGAGAGCGCACGTCGCGGCCACGAGGCGCAGCGTCCCCTCCCGCAGCCCCCGCTCCAGCTCCCTCCGCTCCTCGGGACGGTACCCGGCGCGGTACGACGCGACCGCGCTACCCGATCCCGAGTCGGACGTGGCGCGTTCAGCCAGCAGCCGTTCCTTCACCGCCTGGGCGAGGGCCTCCGCCATCCGCCGCGACGGGAGAAACGCGAGGGTCTGTGATCCTTGGTGGATGAGGAACCGGCAGAGGTCCACGGCCTGCGGGAAGAGCGATCGCTCGGGATCGAGGTCCGGATCCCACGCCCACCACGTGCGTGCCCCCTGGGGCGAGCCGTCTCGGTCCACCACCGCCACCGGCCGGCCGAGGAGGCGTTCCCCGAGAAGGGAGGGGTCGCCCGTGGTCGCCGAGGCCACCGCGTAGGTCGGATCCGCCCCGTAGCGGGCGAGAACCCGCCCCAGGCGCCGCATGAGGAGGGCCACCCCTGACCCGAACACGCCCCGGTACCAGTGGCCCTCGTCCACGACCACGTACCGCACCCCCCCGAAGAACGGGGCCCAGCGGTGGTGCCACTCCAGGTACTGGTGGAGGGCGTACGGGTTCGTGAGGAGGATCTGCCCCTCCGCCCGCAGCCGGGGTCGGCGGTGGGACGGGGTATCCCCGTCGTAGACGTCCACGCGCCCCTCCACCCCCAGCGCTCGGGCGAGCTCGGTCCACTTCCCGAGCTGGTCCTGGGCGAGGGCCTTCATCGGGTAGAGGAGGAGTGCGGTGGCGGTCGGATCTTCAGCCAAGGCCGCCACGATCGGGAGGGCCATCGCGAGCGTCTTCCCCGACGAGGGGCCGGTGGCGACGACCACGTCCTGACGGGACATGAGCCGCTCCATCGCCTCCGCCTGATGGGCATAGAGCTGGATCCCCTCCCTCGTCAGCCAGGCGCGGGCCTTCGTCGGGAGCCCCTCCGGGGGCGCGGCGTACACGCCGGGCCGGGGCGGAACGACGAAGGAAGAGACGACCTGCCCGTGGTACCACGGCTGGGCAGCGAGGGCGGAGAGGAGGTCAGCCAGGGTGGGTCACCCGATCGAGGAGGACGGAGAGGAGCCGGGTCAGGGTGAGGACATCCTCCCGATTGTGGGCGATCACGGGGCGGAGGGTCGCTGCCGATCCCGTGCGGAGGTAGTTCTCGTAGAGGGCGGGGACGTGCTCCCCCGGCACGTCGAGCTCCCGCTCGACCCCGAGCACGGCCCGCTCCACCTCGCCCAGCGAGCAGTCGCGGAGCTCCCCTCCCCACCGCCGCCGGGCGAAGAAGAGGAGGTCAAGGTGCACCGGTTCCGGCAGCGGGCCCAGCCCATGGTAGGCACACCGGCCGCGGAGGTGGTTCCAGTCGTAGGCCTTCCCGTTGTAGGAGATGACGATCGGCTGGGGAGGGAGCTCCTCACGCAGGGCGGAGAGGATCGCCGGCTCCTCCCCCAATGTGCGGGCGAGGTACTGACGGACCTCGATCCCGCCGCCGCTCAGCCGGCCGATGCCGATGAGGAACGCCGGGAGCGAGGAGAGCCCCAGGGTCTCGATATCGAGGAACACAAGGTCCTCCCGGTCGGCGAACGCGAGGAGGTGCAGGAGGAGGTCATGCGACGGTGAGAACCGCCGCGAGATCCCGTCGTGGAGGAGGGCGAGGTCGCCACGGGCGAGCGCGGACAGCCAGCCGCGGGCCTGCGAGCCGTACCGAGGATGGGCAGCGAGGTCGGCGAATGTGCGGGCGCCCGCTGCCCGCAGCCCTCCCTCTCGCACCGGCCCGATCCCGAACAGGAGCGAGAACGCCTGGGCCACCGCCTCTGTGGAGAGCGACCGGTCGGGGAACGCGAGACGCGCCGGGTGGGCCGAGACGAGGGCAAGGCAAGGGCCGTACGCCGTCGCCACCTCCTCGCCCGCTCCGAGGGAGGCCGGCGCGGCCGGGGGGATGGCCGGGGCCACCCCCGCTCCCCCGAACGCGCGGGCCAGGCTGGCGAGGTACCGCTTCTCGTCCACGCCGGGATTATAGGCCCTGTGGCGGAGTTCAGCTTCGTTGCAGTCAGGCGGGAGGGACGTAACCGCCGCGGCGAGCTTTCGGGCGTGGTCCTCCACAGTGCGCAGGGCGTCCTTGAGGCTCGACATCGCGGGGAGTATAGGGGGGAGAGCGTCGCTGCGGCCAATAGCACCCCCAGAACATCTTGGCGGCATCCTCTGCTCACGCTAGAGTTGCGGACATGGCTCTGAACTGGTCGCGGGAAGAGGCGCGCCTCTATCAGCTCGCCGCCGTCGGACTGCACGGAAAGCGCTACCCCGAGGGCGAGGACGGGATCCGCGAGGCGTTCCGGGACCTCCGGGCGGTGCAGCTCGATCCGCTCCCGATCCTGGGCCGCAACCACGACCTCGTCCTCCAGTCCCGCGTCGGGGGGACGCATCCGGGGATGTTCCTCGACCTCCTGCACCACAAGCGGCTGGGGTTTGAGTACTGGGACAAGATGCTATGCGCGATCCCCATCGCCGAGTTCCCATACTTTCGGGCGCTCATGGAAGCGGGCGGGGAGCAGTGGGAAAAGCGGCGCGAGGCGCAGCTCGATCACGATCATCCGGGGGCGAAGGGCGCTGTCCTGGAGGCGGTGCAAAAGAGAGGTCCCCTCTCCACAGTGGAACTGAAGGAGCTCTCGGTCGCGCAGGGAGCCTATCGGGGCTGGAAGACGACCCAGGCCGCCGGGGCCGCGCTCGAGGTCCTGTGGAACCGGGGTCTGCTCTCGGTTTCCCACCGCACAAACTACCGGCGCTACTTCGATCTCACGGAACGGGTCGTTCCACCGACGATCCTTGCCTACCCCACCCCGCGCGGGGAAGAGTTCCTGCGCTACCTCCTCCGGAAACGGGTGGACATGGTGGGGTTGCTCCCCACGGGTGGGGCCGCCGAGACGTGGATGTCGCTCCAGCAGGCCCGCACGGATGGGCTACCCCAGCGGATGGTGGACGAGGGGGAACTGGCGCGGGTCGAGGTGGCGGGGGTGCGTACTCCGTTCTACGCCCGCCCCGACGCGGAGCTGGTCCTGCGCGCAGCGGAGGAGATCCCGCTCGACGGGCAGGTGCGGATGATTGCCCCCCTCGACCCCCTCCTGTGGTGCCGGGATGCCCTGGCCAAGGTGTGGGGGTTCTCCTACGCATGGGAGGTGTACAAGAAGCCCGACCAGCGCACCTACGGCTACTACGTGCTCCCCATGCTCCAAGGGGACCGGTTCGTGGGACGGTTCGATGGCAGATACGACACCACCGCGCAGACCCTCCACGTCCTCGGGTACTGGATGGAGCCGGATGGGCTTCCCCTGCGGCACGCTGCGATCCGGGACGGGCTCGAGCAGTTCCTGGAGTACCTTGGCGGGGTGCGGATCGCCTGGCCCCGGCGCCGGTAGCGTCGGGCTTCATGCCCGACGGCCGTTTGGGCTGGTCTATCGGGTGGCGGTGCGGCGGTGGTTCGCGGGAGAGGTTGAACGGGCTTGCCGGATCGCGACGCTGTCTGCGGGGTAGAATGATACGAGCACTCTTGGGAGGTGGATCGAATGAGGTTATTGCGGAGGATCGTGACCAGCGGCGGAGTAGCAGCGTTCTTTTTCTTTTCCTGGGTCATCATGATGCTCTGGAACAGCATCATCGTCGGGCACCTCGAGCTGACGAAGCCCCTCTCCTACCTTCAGATCTGTGGGCTGTGGTTCATGATCACCCTCTTCCTCGCCTGGACGGGGATCGGCATGGGGGGGGTCCGGTCGTGGTGGTGGGGTGAGCGCCGTAGCGAGGACTTCGGCCGCGAGATCGAGCACAGGATCAAGCGCGGCTTCGCTCACTGGGTGGGTACAGAGGAGGACATAGACTGGGACGAGCTCGGTGAGAGGATCGAGAAGAAGATCAAGTCCCGCCTCAAGGAGTGGCTTGCCGAGGATACCCACTGACGCCGTACCCTCACCGCTGGGGGGAGGAAGAATCGGACCGTGGGCCTCGGACTCCCTCGTTCCCCGGGTTCCCTCTCCCTCTATAGAGAACAGGGTGAGCTCCGGTCGGCCGCCGGGTTTATTGCGAAGCTACTCCTCCCGGCGCACGATGAGCCGCGATCGTTCCTGATCCACAACCCTCACCCGATCGCCCTTGCGGATCGGGTGCCCTTCGGCCCGGGCCCGCCAGTGCTCGCCCTTCACGAGGACCCAACCCTCGGGCGCGAGATCGTCCTTGGCGATCCCGGTCAGGCCGACCATCGTCGTGAGCGGCCGCGGCCTCCGCCGCTGGGCCAGGAGCCCCTTCGAGGCGATGAACAGGAACACCAGGGTCAGGGTCCCCACCGTGGCAGCGACCGTGCCCCACGACAGCCGTAGCGGCGTGCCCTCGAGCTCGAACAGGGAGAAGGACCCGATGAGGAGGCTCACCACGCCCCCCACGGTGAGGATCCCATTGGTGGGGGTGAAGGCATCGAGCACCATGAGCAAAACCCCGAACAGGACCAACCCGATCCCGACGAAGCTCATGGGGAGGATCTGGAGGCCAAGGATGGCGAGGAAGAGCGAGATCCCCCCTCCGACGAGGCCGATCCCGATCCCGGGGGTGAAGAACTCGTAGATGAGCCCGTACAGCCCGAGGAGGAGGAGGATGTAGACGAGGTTGGGGTCCGCGAGGTAGGAGAAGAACTTCTCCTTGAGGGTCATCCCGATCTCCCGCACCGGCAGGCCCGCGGTATGCAGCACGCGCCCATCCGGGAGGGCGTAGCCATCGAGCGCCGCGAGGAGGGAAGGGAACGAATCGGCAATGAGCTCGATCACCCCGAGATCGAGGGCCTCGGTGGCGGTGGCGGTTGCCGACTCGCGCACCGCCCGCTCCGCCCAGTCGGCGTTGCGCCCCCGCAGCTCGGCCACAGACCGGATCCGGGACACAGCGTCGTTCAGCGCCTTCTGAATCGTCGGATCGTCCTCCGGAGCCGTCTCCCCCGTGATCGCCACGGGGTGAGCAGCGCCGGTGCTCGTCCCGGGGGCCATCGCCGCCACGTCGGCGGAGATGAGGATGAACGTGCCCGCGGAGGCGGCCCGTGCCCCCGCCGGTCCAACCCACACCACGACCGGGACCGGGGAGGAGAGGATTGCCTCCATGATCTCCTTCATCGCCGTGTCGAGCCCGCCTGGCGTGTCGAGGACGAGGACGACGAGCTCAGCCCCCGCTTGGCTCGCCTCGCGGAGCCCCCGCACGACGTAGGAGCTCGTGGCCGGGTTGATCGTCCCGTCGAGGGACAGGCGCACCACCTCGCACCCCGCCGGAACGACGGCGACGATCCACACCGCAGCGGCCAGCAGAAATCGGCGCATCACCCTCGATTGTAGCGAACCCCGAACCCTCGCGATCGGCCACCTGGATCGGTGAAGGGCAGGCCGGGAGGGAGCGAGGGGGAGGCTTCCCTCCACAATTTGGCGATCGGGGGCGGATCGCTACAATGAGTGAAAAGGAGGGGACATGTCACATCGCGACATTCGGGTGAGAGGGGAGTGGGCGGGGATGTTCTGGTTCGCGGGATGGCTCTTCACCCTCGCCTTCACGAAGCTCCTGTGGTGGCAGGCGATCCTCGCCCTCGTGGTCTGGCCGTACTACCTGGGGGTCCACCTCCGCTAGCTTTGCCCCAGGGGTGAGCCGGCCTTGGGATTGCCGGAGAGTGTGGAGTTGACGGTGTCTACGGCAGGGTTGAGTTTTCCTTATCGGATGCGCTCTGCGGAGCGATAGGTACTGCCCCTTGCTCCCCGGGAACGAGCCCACCGACATCCCTTGACCTCGTGCCCCCCGCTGGGCGTGGTGAACTCGGGAGCGATGACGAGGGGCCGCCGCCCCCGATCGGATACGGTTATAGGTAGGGTGTGCGGCGGGATCGGTGAGGACTTGGGGGCGACCCACCGCCCCTTCGGGTGGTGTTCTTCCTCCTGTGGCCGATCGTCCTCATCCCGATTGGGCTTGCCCTGCGGCGGCGGTTCACCCGACGAAGGTAGGACGAAACGGTGGAGCAGCGTCTCTTCTGCTCACGGTGCGTGGGGCGCGAATAAGCCCTCGTTTACGTGACGCGGCGAGTTCGGTTCGGTAGAATCCGCTCGATGTTGCCCGTGCCGTGCTCTTCCTCCGCCCGGATCCTCCGAGGACCGTTCCGATGAGGATCGAACACCATCCCATCCTCCCCCTGGAGCGGGGCGAGCCGTTCCCGTTCACGTTCCACGGGAGGGAGCTCCCGGCGTTCCCCGGCGAGACGATCGCCGCCGCCCTGTTCGCCCATGGGATCAGGATCTTCGGCCACCACGCGAAGGACGCCTCGCCCCAGGGGATCTTCTGCGCGAACGGCCAGTGCGCACAGTGCTTGGTGATCGCGGACGGGATGCCGGTGAAGGCGTGCATGACCCTCGTCCGACCTGGGATGAGGGTCGAGCCCGCCGATGGCCTCCCTGTACTGCCGCCCGTCCCCGCCCCTCCACGGATGAACGAGATCGAGCGACTCCGAGTGCCCGTCCTCGTGATCGGCGGCGGCCCCGCCGGGATGTCGGCGGCGATCGAGCTCGGAGCCCACGGGATCCAAACCCTCGTCGTTGATGACAAGCGCCGGCTGGGTGGAAAGCTCGTCCTCCAGACGCACCGGTTCTTCGGGTCCACGGACGCCGTGTACGCCGGGACGCGGGGGACGGACATCGCCACGCGGCTCGAGGCGGAGGTCCGCCGCCATCCGTCGGTCGAGGTATGGCTGGACTCGGTCGCCCTGGCCGTGTACAGCGACCGCGCGGTGGGGATCCTCCGCGAGGGGCGGGCGTACGCGCTCGTCGTTCCGGACGTGCTCCTCGTCGCAGCCGGGGCGCGCGAGAGGTCGCTCCTGTTCAAGGGGAACACCCTTCCCGGCGTGTACGGGGCGGGGGCGTTCCAGACCCTCGTCAACCGCGACCTCGTCCGGGCCGCGGACCGGCTGTTCATCGTTGGGGGCGGGAACGTGGGGCTTATCGCCGGCTACCACGCGCTCCAGGCGGGGATCGAGGTCGTGGGCCTCGTCGAGGCGCTGCTGGAGTGCGGGGGGTACAAGGTTCATCGGGACAAGCTCGCCCGCCTGGGAGTCCCCATCTACACCTCGCACACGATCCTGTCCGCCAACGGCCGCGATCAGGTGGAATCGGTGACGATCGCCCAGGTGGACCCCTCGTTCCGGCCGATCGAGGGGACGGAGAAGACATTCCCCTGCGACACGGTGCTCGTGGCAGTCGGCCTCGACCCGGTGGACGAGTTCTACCACAAGGCCCGCGCGTTCGGGATGCCGACGGTCGCGGCCGGCGATGCCGAGGAGATTGCTGAGGCGTCGGCGGCGATCTTCTCCGGGAAGATCGCGGGGCGTCGGATCGCACAGGCCTTGGGGAAGCCCGACGTGGAGATCCCGCCGGAGTGGGAGCGGATGGCGCAGATTCTCAAGTCCAAGCCAGGCGCGCGGGGCACCCCCTCGCTTCTGCCCTTGGGGGACGTGTTCCCTGTACTGCATTGCCAGGAGGAGATCCCCTGTAACCCCTGCGCGTCGGTGTGTCCCCAGGGGCTGATCCGGATCGATCCCCACGATATCCGGAGGAGGCCGGAGTACGTGGCAGAAGGGAAGGCGTGCCTGGGGTGCGAGCGGTGCGTTGTCGTCTGCCCGGGGCTCGCGATCACCCTGGTTGACTTCCGCCGGGACCGGGGGGCCCCCACGGTCACGGTCCCATTTGAGTTCGGTGGGGAGTCCGTGCGGGAGGGGGAGCGGGTGACGGCGGTGGGCATCTCCGGCGAGGCGTTGGCCGAGGTTGTGGTGACGGGGGTGCGGGCGATCGCGCGGAACGACCGCACGGTCCTCGTGAAGCTCTCCGTCCCCGCCGCGGTTGCGACGCGCGTCGCCGGGATCCGGCTGGGATCCGGCTGGAGCACGGACGCCCTCCCCGAGGCCGTGATGCGATTCGATGACGATGAGATCCTGTGCCGCTGCGAGCGGGTGACGGTGGGGGAGGTGCGGGCCCTCATCCGCCAGGGAGTGCGCGACATGAACGAGATCAAGGCCGTCACCCGCGCCGGGATGGGGGCGTGCGGGGGAAAGACGTGCGGCCCCCTTATGAAGCGGTTGTTCCGCGAGGAGGGGGTCCCCCTGAGCGAGGTGCGGGATTATGTGCCCCGCCCCCTGTTCGTGGAGACCCCGCTCCGCCTTTTCGCCGGGGCCGAACACGACGGGGACGCGCGATGAGGGGCAGTGTGTACGATGTCGTAGTCATCGGGGCGGGGAGCGTTGGTGCCCCAGCGGCTCTCTCCCTTGCCCAGGCTGGCCTCGACGTCCTCGTGGTGGATTCCCTGCCCAGCGTTGGACAGGGGTCGAACAAGGCGGCGATCGGGGGGATCCGCGCCACCCACTCCGACCCAGCCAAGATTCGCCTTTGCCAGCGCACGATCGAGATCCTATCCGGCTGGGAAGAGGCCCACGGACAGGAGATCGAGTGGCGGAGCGGCGGGTACGTGTTCGTGGCCTACACGCCCCGCGAGGAGAAGCTCCTCCAGGACCTCCTCGTGATCCAGCACGCCTACGGGCTGGGGATCGAGTGGCTCGATGCGAAGGCCCTGCTTGACATCGTCCCCGACCTCAACCGCCGCGGGCTCATCGGGGGGACGTACTCCCCCGGTGACGGCCATTGCTCGCCGCTCCTTGCTTGCCACGCGTTCTACGACGAGGCACGGCGGCTGGGGGCCACGTTTCAGTTCGGGGAGGAGGTGACGGGGATCGAGGTCCGGGAGGGGCGGGTGCGGGCGGTGCGAACGAACAAGGGCCGCTACGGTACGCCGGTGGTCCTCAACGCTGCCGGGCCATGGGCCCGCGCGGTGGGGAAGCTCGTCGGGCTCGACCATCCCGTCCAGCCGGACTCCCACGAGGCGGGGGTCACGGAGCCGGTGGCCCACTTCCTCGCCCCGATGGTCGTGGACACCCGGCCCGCGCCCGGCTCGTCCAACTACTACTTCCACCAGCTCGCCTCGGGGCAGTTCACGTTCTGCATCACCCCGCAACCGCCGATCCTGGGCGAGGACTGCCGGGAGACGAGCGCGTTCCTGCCCATGGTCGCCCGGCGGATGGTGGACCTCATGCCGCGGCTGGGGAACCTGCGTGTCCGCCGGACGTGGCGCGGCCTCTACCCGATGACCCCGGACGGATCCCCCCTCGTTGGCTGGGCGCAGGAGGTCGAGGGATACGCGATGGCGATCGGAATGTGCGGGCAGGGGGTGATGCTTGGGCCGGGCCTGGGCGAGCTCCTCGCCCGCATGATCACCGGGGCGCTCCTCCCCACCGATGGCGAGGTCCTGAAGATCCTGTCCCCCTATCGCGCGTTCGCAGGCCAGGAGGCCCTGAGGTGATACGAGGGTGCGGGTCGGGACCGCACACGGCGGGACGAAGCGCCTCGCACGCCTTGTTGGTCGGGGCGACTGGATTTGAACCAGCGACCCCCTGCTCCCAAAGCAGGTGCGCTTCCGAGCTGCGCCACGCCCCGCTGTAAGCTCGTCGCCAACGGAACTCTACCGCGCTTGGCTCGTCCGTCAACCTCGCCGGGTGGCCCTTGTCCCGACGGGAGCGGGCCCGTACCCTTCCGATAGCATGATCCCTCAGCTCTACGTCGGACCGGGAGCCCGCGCCGCCGCCCTCGCTCAGGCGGCTTCCGAGTTGGGGGGCTCGCCCGCAGGGCACCCCGATGCGTGGTGGGGGGTCGCCGAGGCGGGGGAACTGGGGATCGACCGGGTCCGGGAGCTCATCCTGTGGGCGCGGTACGGCCCGGTGCGGGCGGCCCGCAAGGTGGCGGTGATCGGGCCGGCGGAAAGGTTGACCCGTGAGGCGGCCAACGCGCTCCTCAAGCTCTTGGAGGAGATGCCCCCCCATCTTGGGGCGATCCTGTTCGCGGAGGCGCTCGACCGTGTCCTCCCCACGGTGCGCTCGCGGTGCGCGCTCGGATGGTGTCCGGGCGCACTTTCCCAAATCCAGGCTGCGCTCCGCACGGCGGGGTACACGGAAGAGGAGATTGCGTTCATCGCCTCGCTCCTCGATGACCGGGTCGAGGATGCCGCGGCGTTCCTCGCTGAGCGCCGCGATCCGCTCCAGGAATGGCAGGAGGCGGAGGCTATGGCGAGGGGCCTCCCCCTGGCCGAGCTGGTGGCGCAGTTTGCGTCCCACGCTGCGGACCCCCTTCGCCGACGGGCATTCGGACGCCACCTCATCCAGACCCTCTCCCGCGCTACTGCGGATGAGGTCCTCTCTGCCGCGGACCAGCTGGCCAGGGATGGGAAGGGGACCGTGGCCGCGTTCCTCGGCGAGCTGGCTCGCTTCCTGGCGGTGGAGGCGCCCACGGCGTGGCCGACCCTCCCGCCCGATGTGCTCCTGTCCTGGGCGCGCAAGGCCTCGCTCTCCCGGGGGGAGCTCGACGACAACGCGAACCCGCGGCTTCTGGCGGAGGTGGTGGTCCTGTGGCCGCGGAGAAGCTAGGGGCGCTTGTCCGGCGGCGGGGGCCGCTCTGTGACATCCACCTCGCCGTGTGGGACGGGGCAGTGGGCGATCCGGGCCAGCTGTGGGTGGAGGAGGAGGGCCACACCAGCTGGCTAGCCCGGGTCCTCCAGTCCCCCCTCTGCAACCCCCCTGCCCCGCGGACGCGCCTCGTCCGCCCCGCTTCGCCGGAGGACCGGGCGACGTTTGAGGCCCGCAGCGCGGAGGCGGAGGAGCTGCGCCGGTTGGCCCAGGAACGAGCATCCGACCTCTCGCTCCCGATGCGGTTCTTGGGGGCGGAGCTCGACCTCGAGCGGACCTTCCTCCGCCTCTACTTCACCGCCCCCGAGCGGGTGGACTTCCGGGAGTTCCTCCGCGAGCTGGGGGCGGCGTTCCGGCTGCGGCTCGAGCTCCACCAGATCGGGCCCCGCGACGCGGCGCGGATCCTGGGGGAGGTGGGGCCGTGCGGGCGGCCCCTGTGCTGCCGGACGTTCCTCCACAAGCTGCGTCCAATCCCACTTGAGCTTGCGTTCGAGCAGCAGCTCTTCCTGAGCCCAGAGCGGCTCACCGGGGTCTGCGGCCGGCTGATGTGCTGTCTCGCCTACGAGCACGAGCAGTACCGCGAGGCGCTCGACGGGCTCCCCAAGATGGGGGCGCGGATCGAGGTGGAGGGACGCACCGGGAAGGTCGTCGGCCTCAACGCGTTCCAGGGGACGTTCACCGTGCAGTGGCCCGACGGGACACGGGCCGAGCTGAACGGCGAGCAGCTCCGCAACGACCGTCATCCGTAGGGTCCGAGACCGCACCCTAGAGGGCTAGGGGGCGATGCGGAGCCCGTCGGGGAGGACCTCCTTCAGGTAGACCACGAGCCCTTCGCTCGGGGAGTCAATCGCCAGGAGGAGCTCGCCCTGGCCGTACAGCCAGACCTCGCTCTCCCCAAGCTGTACCCGGTACCGCTCCGCGGGGAGCATCCTCTCTCCGACGAGGAGGCCCACCTCCTCCGGTGGGTATCCGATCAAGGGAGCCACCGTCCGCCGCCCCGACCGAACTGCGGTCACCTCCGCCTGCGCGGTGCGGGCGTGGGCCTGAAGGTACCGGTAGACAGCGAGCCACGGCCCCACCGCGTCGGCCCCGAGGATGGCGAACGGGGGGAGCGCGGCCAGGGTGATCTCCTGCTGGAACAGGCCGGACCCGAGGGTGATGCGGGGTTTCCCCTCTGTGATGCGGACGGAGACCTGCGCCTCCCCCTTCTCCCGGTAGTAGATCGGGTTCCAACCTGGGTCGAGGACGAGGCTCGCCGTGGTCTCCCCGTTCCCCCCCTGTGCCGTGGAGTCGACCCGGTAGCCGGAGTCGACGAGCCACAGCGTGAACGCCTCATCCCCTGCCCATTGGCCGGCCCGTTCCCAGGCGTACGTGCCCTCCTCGATCTGCACCCCTCCCTCCAGCCCCGGGATCTCCTCCGCACCGGGCACGAGGAGCATCACCACGCCCGCTACGATCGCCCCGATGAGCAGGATCCTCCATGGGTCCATGTTCGTCCCTCCTTACGTGGATCGTACTGGGTCCCCGCCGCCCCGGCGAGCCGATGCGGATCCGCCGAGGCCGGGAGGGGACGCTGTGCCCTCACCTCAACACGCACTCTTCACGGTCCGGCCGGCGATGATCTCCTCGGCCAGGGCGGTGGGGACGGCCTCGTAGCGGGCGAACCGCATCGAAACCTGGCCCCGACCGCTCGTAAGGCCACGGAGCTCGGTCGTGTACCCGAACATCGCCGCCAGGGGGACCTCGGCGTGGACGATCGGGACCCGGCCCCGGGGCTCGAGGGCCACGATCCTCCCCCGCCGCGCGGCCAGGCTCCCCAGCACGGCCCCCAGGTCCGCCTCCGGCGCGGTGACCTCGACGTCCATCATCGGTTCGAGGAGCCGGATCCCCGCCTTGCGGCACGCCTCGCGGAACGCGGCGGCCGCACAGGTGCGGAACGCCTGCTCCGAGGAGTCCACCTCGTGGGCCGATCCGTCGAGGAGGACCACGCGGACGTCCACCATCGGGAACCGGGCGTAGGGCCCTGCGGCCATCGCCTCGACGATCCCCCGTTCCACGGCTGGGATGTACTCCCGTGGCACCCTCCCCCCCACGACGCGGCTCTCGAACTCGAACCCCGCGCCCGCCCTGGCGGGCTCGACGCGGAGGACGACGTGGGCGTACTGACCATGGCCGCCGGTCTGCTTCACGAGCTTCCCCTCGTGCTCGACCGTCCCGATGACGGTCTCCCGGTAGGCAACCTGCGGTTGGCCAACCGTGACCTCGACCCCGAACTCGCGCCGGAGCCGGTCTACGATGATCTCGAGGTGCAGCTCGCCCATCCCCGAGATCACCACATCGCCGGTCTCGGCGTTGGGGCGCACGATGAACGTCGGGTCCTCCGCGGACAGGTCGGACAGGCCGCGGCTCAGCCGATCGCTGTCGGTCCGCCGGGCGGGGGCGATGGCGAGGTCTACCACCGGCGCTGGGAACTCGATCGGGGCGAGGACGATGGGGCTGTCCTCGCGTGTGAGGGTGTCGCCGGTGTAGGTCTCGCTGAGGCCCACCGCGGCGCCCACCTCGCCGGCCCGCAGTTCATCCACCGGCTCGCGGTGGTCGGCATGCATCCGGAACAGGCGGCCGATGCGCTGCCGCTTGCTGCGGCTGGCGTTGAGGACGAACTCCCCTCCCCGCAGAACCCCTGAGTAGACGCGGAGGTAGGTGAGCTTGCCCACGTGGCGGTCAGCCTGGACCTTGAATGCGAGCGCCGACAGGGGCTCGCTGTCGAGCGGGCGGCGCCCATCCTCCGCCCCGTCCCACGTTCCGCGGACCGGCGGGAGGTCGGCCGGGGAGGGAAGGAAGTCCACCACCGCATCGAGGAGCCGGCGGATCCCCTTGTTGCGGAACGCGGCCCCGGCGAGCACCGGGATCAGCTTGCCCGCCACCGTGGCCTTCCGTAGGGCCGCCGTGACCTCCTCGACCGTCGGCTCCTCCCCGGCGAGGAACTTCGCTAGGAGGTGATCATCCACCTCCGCTGCCCGTTCCAGGAGAGCATCGCGCGCCGTCTGCGCCTGTTCGAAGAGGGCCGTGGGCACCGGCCCGACCTCGATCTCCGTCCCCCCTGCCTCGTCCCGGTAGTAGATCGCCTCCATCCGCAGGAGATCCACGAGCCCGGCGAACTCCTCCTCAGCGCCGATCGGGATCACCACCGGCACCGCGCTCGCCCCGAGTTTGTCGCGGATCTCGCGGACTACGCCCCAGAAGTCGGCGCCGGTGCGGTCCATCTTGTTGATGAACGCGATCCGCGGCACCTCGTACTTCGTCGCCTGCCGCCACACCGCCTCCGATTGAGGCTGGACCCCTCCCACGGCGCAGAAGAGGGCCACCATCCCGTCCACCACGCGCAGGCAGCGCTCGACCTCGGCCGTGAAGTCCACGTGCCCCGGCGTGTCGATCACGTTGATGCGGTGTCCCTTCCAGTTCGTCGTCGTCGCGGCAGAGGAGATCGTGATCCCCCGCTCTCGTTCCTGGGGCATCCAGTCCATCGTCGCCTGCCCATCGTCCACTTCACCGATGCGGTGGACGCGGCCGGTGAAGTACAGGATGCGTTCAGTGACCGTCGTCTTCCCAGCGTCGATGTGCGCTGCGATCCCGATGTTGCGCACCTTCGTGATGTCGTGTTCCCCGTTCATTCCAGTTCCTCCATCCTTCAGCCAAACCAACCCCATCCCGAGCTAGCGGGAAGAGAGCCCTTCATCCCATGTTCCTCTGAAATGGATCGCGAGTACCCGACAGAGAGGCAAGGGAAATCTAGAGGGTGGCTAGGATAAACGACCGGGCGCTCCCCGTCAACGGCCCCTGGTGTGCGCGGGGAGGCCGGACCTCTTCCCACGGCCGGCGGTCCCCGGACTCCCTTCCCCCGTGGGACGTGCTATCATCGCCCCTCGCTCAAGGAGGATAGATGTCCCGATCGAGGACCTGGATCGAGCGGTTCGACCCCGCGACCGCCCGGTCGGATGCGATGCGGGGGTTTCATGCGCTATCGAACCGGATTCGTGCCGAGTGTTGGCCCGATGACCCGCCGCGTGAGCTTTCCGTGCTGCGGGCCGCGATGACGTCGGTCCCCGCATGGTGGGGCGTGCGGTGGTGGGTGGCGTGGCGCGACGGACGGGTCGTGGGCAGTGCCGAGCTCGAGATGAACTGCACAAAGGAGAACCGGCACTTGGCGTGGTTCGATGTCTCCGTCCTCCCGGAGTACCGACGCCAGGGGATCGGCACCGCGCTCCTGGGGACGATGGCCGAAGCGGCCCGCGCCGACGGTCGCCGGCTCCTTACCATGGGCACGGTCGCCACCGCCCCGGATGGGGAGGCATTTGTACGTCGCCTGGGGGCGCGGCCAGGGCTGATCCAAGAGATCAACCAGCTCCGCATCCAGGATGTGGACCGGGCGCTCCTCCACGCGTGGCAGGAGCGGGCCCCGGACGATGCGTTCCGCCTCGGGTTCTGGGAGGGCCCGTACCCGGAGGCGGACCTCGCGGATGTGGTGAAGATGCACGAGGTCATGAACACCGCCCCGCGCGGTGAGCTCGAGATGGAGGACTCTCACATGACGCCGCAGATGATCCGCGACCAGGAGGAATCGCTCCGCAAGCGCGGGGTGGAGCGGTGGACCGTCTACGCCCGCCATATCCCCACCGGCCGGATCGCTGGGTTCACCGAGGTCGCCTGGAACCCGCCCGAGCCGGAGATCGTCCACCAGTGGGGGACCGGCGTGTTCCCGGAGTTCCGCAACCACGGGCTGGGGCGATGGCTCAAGGCGGCGATGATCGAGAAGATCCTCGCCCAGCGGCCGGGGGCGAGGTTCGTGCGCACGGGGAACGCGAGCTCGAACGCGCCGATGCTCAAGATCAACCACGAGCTTGGGTTTCGCCTCTACAACACGACCACGGTCTGGCAGGTGCCGGTGGAGCAGGTCTTGACCTACGTTGCTGAGGTCGGGTAGCGGGCGGCGGAGGGTTCATCGCCGCGGCGGGGCCAACGGCTCCCCTCGGGGCTCAGGCTCGAACCGGTACACCGCGCAGTCGGCAAGTGGGCGGTACCCGATCCGACGGTAGATCTCGTTTGAAGTTGGGTTGGCGAGGTCGGTGTAGAGGGTGCAGAACGCACATCCGCGGTCGAGGAGGAGCTGGCTCAGGGCAGCCACGCACGCCGAGGCGTACCCCCTCCCGCGGCACACGGGCGGCGTGTAGACGAGGCTTACCGTCGCCCCGCGGGCCGACCGGCGGGAACTCCCGGCCATCGAGACCGGGCCCTGGTGGTCCCACACCACGAGCGTTCCCGATTCGAGGAATCGCTCCACCATCGCCTGCGGATCGGGCGGAGGATCGTGGGGGGCGGCTTCAGCGTGGAATGCGCTCGCCCAGTCGGCGAGGAGCGGGAGGTCCTCCTCCCTGGCGGGGCGCATCGTCCCGGGGACGCCGGCGGGCGGCACGACCGACCGAAGTTCGTAGATCCGCGTTCTCATCGCGATGTGGGCGCGCACTGCTCGTCGCTTCTGCCACAGGTCCGTGAAGGCGGTGGCGGCGGGGAGCGGGCCGTTGACCCCCGGGAGGTGCGGATCAGCGGTCGCGAGGTGGTCCACCAGGGCCTCGATCGCGCCGCGGTGTCCGCCCGGGGAGGCGAGGATGAGGGGAAAGGGCGGGGTGCGGATCGCGGCCGCGAAGAGCTCGCGACCTAGCCCGACGGTCAGGAAGTAGGGGGCCTCGTCCCCGAAGGCGTGGCCATCCCTCACCTGGGCCGCGATCCCGAGGATGAGGTTGTGGAGGGCCTCCTCGCGGAGGAGCGGCCCCTCGGCGGATGAGAGGAACGCTGCGGCACTGGGATGGATCGTTAATTCCATGGACCACCTCCTCGTTGGCTAGGGGGGAAGTGTACCGGGTTGGGGGGCCGAGGTTCGCTCGCGAGGGGACAGGGGGCCGGGAGGAACCCTCTCTGCCGGGCTATGCTCGAAGTGGGTGATCGCGCATGCGCAAGACTGTTCTCTCGCTGATGGTCCTCGTTCTCGTCGCCACGACGGCGTGGGCAGAGCTGGTTCGCCGGGGGCCGATCCTCATCACCTCTGACCAGGACTTCACCCCGGAGAACGGCGTGGTCGGCGGGTGGGGCGTGTTCGGCGACCCGTACATCATCTCCGGGGTCAGGATCGATGCGGGAGGAGACGACTACGGGATCCTCATCTCGGGCACGATCCGCCCCGTCCTCATCCGCGATGTGGAGGTCCTCGGGGCGCGCACGGCCGGGATCAAGGTCCAGAGTGCAAAGGGCGTCACGATCGAGGACGTCCGGGTGCGGGGCTGTGCCGTCGGGATCAGCGCCTTCCTGAGCACGGAGGTGATCGTGTCCCGGGCCTGGATCGAGGAGTGCCCTGATGGGGTAAGGCTCGTCTTCTCGTCGGGAGTGGATCTGTATGATCTGCACGTATCCCGGTGCCGAACGGGCGTGTGGTTCGCTGGGACCACCGGGTCGCTCCTCGCGGGGGCGGTGATCGAAGCGTGTGACGTCGGGATGGCGGTCGAGCTCGGCTGCGAGGGGATCGTGGTAGCCCAGAACGCGTTTCTGGGGTGCCGGCTTCCCGCGCGGTCGGACGGTGGGGCGGCGTGGGACAACGGCGTCCGCGGGAACTACTGGGAGGGATTCGTCTCCCCGGACGAGGATGGGGACGGGATCCTTGACCAGCCCTACCCTGTCGGGCCGGAAGAGGAGGACCGGTTCCCGCTTGCCTCATGGTCTGAGCTATAGGTCCGGAGCGCCCGCACGATCAGGATTCCCCCTGTCCACAGGACGAGCGCCCCGCCCACGAGCCCCCAGAACGGGATCGAGACCCGGACCTGGGTGAACCCCACCCCCACCAGGAGGCCGCCGGCGCAGAGCGCGGTCGCGCGGAGGAGCGCGGCGCGGGCGAGGCGATGGGTGGCTTCGGGCTCTCCGCGCTGAAGGCGGGAGATCCAGAGGAGACCGAGGTCCCAGCTCCACAGGGCGAGGGCGACCACGGCCAGGGCGCCCGTGAGGGGGGCGACGAAGCTCAACCCCGCGGCGAGCCCGATGGCGAGGCAGAACCCGAGCGTGAGCCAGCCCCGCTTGCGGAAGGCGATCCCCAACGCCCACGCCCCCGGCACAGCGAGGGAGAGCCACCACCAGGGAGCGAGGGTGAACCCGAGGGAGCTCCACGAGAGGAGCCATGCCGCGAGGATCCCCATCGCGGCTAGGATCACCTTGCCCTCCGCCACGCGGCCACGGCCTGGGGGGCGAGGGGGTAGCGGACGTCCCACACCAGCGGCCGGGCCCCTGCTGCGAAGGCCTGGCCGATCATCGCCCCCCGCTCGAGGGCGAGGATCCGGCGGGCCAGCTCGACCTCGGGGCCAGTTCCGCAGGAAGGCTCCGCGAGGGTCGTCGGGTCCACCACGAGCACAAGCGCACGGTAGCCCCGTGCGATGAGCACCCCGAGGTCCTCGGCATCCCCGGGGAGGAGGGGGGAGACGAGGACGATCTGCGATCCTGGCCGGAGGAGGCGGGTCGGGAGGTGGGCCAGTTCCGCGAACACCTCCGACGAGCCGATCGTGGCTCGTGCCAATTTGTGCAGAAGGCGCTCCCCATGCCGGCGGCCGTATCCGGGGAATACCCAGTCCAAATAGGCCCCGTACACGAGCAGCCCCACCCGGTGGCCCTGGGAGAGGAAGGCCTGGCACAACCCCGCCGCGGCCCGGGCGGCGTGGTCGAGGAGGTCCGGTTGCCCGTGGTACGCGCGAGCCCGCACATCGAGCACCACCGCGACGTCGGCGGCCCGTTCTTCCTCGAACTCGGCGACCACGAGCTCGTCCAGCCGAGCCGATGCCGGCCAGTGGATGCGCCGGATCTCGTCACCGGGCCGGTACTCCCGCGTTCCGAAGAACTCGAGCCCGGTGCCCCCGCGCCGGGAACGGGCGGTCCCGGATTGGGGGAGGGTGCGCCGGGGGGCGATCGCGATCCCGGACAGGACCTCAAATCGCGGCAGGACGACGAGCTCGGCCGGGCAGGGCAGCTCCTCCTCCCACGTCGCATAGCCGAGGCGGTCCTCGGCCGCAATGCGCACCACGGGCAGGGGGTAGAGGCCCCGTCGGACGCGGGCCGTGTAGCGGAGGGTGAGCGCTTCTCCCGTCGCGAGCTCCCGGATCTGCTCGGTCGTTCCGTCCACAAGCTCCAGCCCCGGGGGGAGGGGATCCGCAACAGCTACGACCTCGACCCGCGAGCCCTTGTTCTCGACCGCGACCGTGATCTCCACTTCCTCCCCCTCCCACACCCGGGCTTGAGACAGGGTGCGGTGGGCCGCCAGCCGTGGCCGGCGGTCCCAGGCGGCGAGGGCATACCCACCCACGAGGTGGACGGCGATGGGAAGGGAGAGGAACGCCACGGGCGTCAACCGCAGTCCGAGCCCGACCGCGAGGAGGAGCACCAGGATGGCAAACTCAACCCGCGCCTTGCGGCTGACCATCAGCCTGCCTTCGGGACCGGGGTCTGGGCGAGGATGTCCGCGATGATGTCCTCGGCGCGGATGTCGCGGGTCCACAGTTCGGGGGAGAGGATCAACCGGTGGGCGAGCGCCGGCCCGGCCACCGCCTTTACGTCATCGGGGAGGACGTAGTCCCGCCCCGCGAGCGCGGCCCGGGCGCGGGAAATCTTGAGCAGGGCCAGCGTCCCCCGTGGGCTTGCCCCCACCGCGAGCGAAGGGTGGCGCCGCGTCGCGGCGACGAGGGCCACCATGTACCCGAGGAGATCCGGATCCACGTACACCTCCTCCAGCGCCTGGCGCAGCGCGAGCACTTCCTCGGGACCGGTCACCGCGGGGAGCGAGACCTCCTCCCTCTCGCGGGCGATCCGGCGGCGGAGGATCTCCTCCTCCTGGGGAGGCTCCGGGTAGCCGAACCGGACCCGGACGAGGAACCGGTCCACCTGGGCCTCTGGGAGGGGGAATGTCCCCTCGTACTCGATCGGGTTCTGCGTGGCCAGCACCACGAACGGCTGCGGCAGTGGCCGCGTGTCGCCCTCCACCGTGGCCTGCCCTTCCTGCATCGCCTCGAGCAGGGCGGACTGGGTCTTGGGGGTGGCGCGGTTGATCTCGTCGGCGAGGATGAGTTGGGCGAAGATCGGTCCTGGTCGGAACTCGAACTGCCCCTCCTCGCGGCGGTAGAGGTGCGTCCCCACGATGTCCGCCGGGAGGAGATCGGGGGTGAACTGGATCCTCCGGAACGAGAGCCCGAGCGTCCACGAGAAACAGCGCGCGGCGAGGGTCTTTGCGAGCCCCGGGTAGTCCTCCAGAAGGACGTGTCCTCCGGCAAGGATCGCCCCTAGGATGAGGGTCAACGGCTCACGTTTGCCGACGATGACCTCTTCAATGCGCGACAGGACCGCGTCGCCGCGCTCCGCAACCTCACGTACCGTCAAGGTGTCCTCCTTTGGCGTAGTGGGAGAGGGCATCCACTGCCGCCGCGAGCTGTTGGGGGTAGTCGGCCGCGGGGAAGGGGAGGCGCCGGGTGGGGTGAAGGATCGAGGACAGGGCGTGGTTCGGCGGCCAGCGGCCCGCCTCAAGGTCGTCCCACGCCTGCCGCGGCGAGACCGCGTCGCGCCGGACCCTCAGCGCGACTGCGACCTGGGCCAACCGCTGGGCGAGCTCCTCGCGGGCGCGGGGGGAGGTCACCGCCCGCTCGATGACCGCCACGAGGCTCGCGAGCTCCGAGCGGTCCCGCGGTTGAGGGGAGGGGCGCCCGGTCCCGGTCGGCCGCGGTCCGGCCCGTGCCCCTAGGCGGAGGGTGAGGTAGCCGAGGGTGAGGATCACCAGGATCCACACGACCCCCTGATGGAGGGAGTCGAGGAACCAGACCACCCGGACGAGGGCATCGAACACCCACCCCGCTACCCACCGCAGGGCGTAGGCCAACCCTCCGGCGAGGAGGAGCCCGAGGGCGATTCGCTTTGCCCTACCTGCACGCCCGCTCGATCGCGGCCAGGGCGGCCAGGGCCTCTTCGCGACGGGGCTCGCTCTCCTTGTGGCCATAGCGTACCTCCTCGAACAGCCGGGTCAGGGCTCGCACCGGCTCCTCGCGGAACCCAAGGGCGACGAGCCGCTCCGCGAGCTCGTGCGGGGTGAGGCTGGGGATCCTCGTCTCCCTCACGCGCGGGGAGAGGATCTCCACCATGCGCAGCCAGCACCGGATCACGACGTCGGACACGGGGAGGCCTCGCGCGAGTTCGGCCGTGGCGGATTCAGCTGCGTCTTGGATCTCATCGGTGACCGACCCCGGGCGCGGCCAGAACCGCCGCCCCCCCCACCATGCGAGGAGCCCTCCTCCGACTCCCCCGGCGAGGTAGGCGAGCCACGGGGGCACACGGGGCGGTGGGGGGGCCTCCTCCGCGCCTTTTGGGTCCAGGCTTGGCCCGGGGAGCGCGAGGAGGGGGGCCTCCTTGCCGGCGAGGACGTCCGCGAGCGTCGGGCGGAGGGATTCCGCAACCGCGTTGGCCACGACGATGAGCGCGACGAGGAGGAGCAACCCACGCAGGCACTTCGCCCGGTACTCCCGGGAGAGGATGCACCCCACCACCTGAGCCGCGAGCAGGGCGAAGAGCGCGGCCATGATCGCGTCAAGCAACCACTCCGGGCCCGAAAGGGGGAGGGCGCCGCCCGGTCCAGGGAGGAGCCCTTCGTCCCCTCCCGCCCCACCGCGCGGCCCACGGAACTCGATCCCCGCGAGCCCGGCAAGGAGGAGCCCGAGAAGGGCGATGAGAAGCCCGCCGAGGAGGGCCAGCCGCACCCGGGTCATGGTTCCAGGCGAAGGCCGAGCTCCCGCAGCTGACCCTCATCCACCGGGGCGGGGGCATCGGTGAGGGGGCAGGCGCCGGTGGTTGTCTTGGGGAACGCGATCACCTCGCGGATTGAGTCCTCACCGGCCATCATCATCACCCACCGGTCGAGGCCGAACGCGATCCCCCCGTGGGGCGGCGCCCCGTACTCGAGCGCCCGGAGGAAGAACCCGAACCGCCGCTCCGCCTCCTCCTCCCCGATCCCCAGGATGCGGAAGATCTGCTCTTGGAGCTCGCGGCGGTGGATCCGGATCGAGCCCGAGGCGAGCTCGATCCCGTTCACCACGAGGTCATAGCACTTGGCCCGCACCTTTGAGGGGTCGCGGGCGAGGAACGGGAGGTCCTCGTCGCGGGGGGAGGTGAACGGGTGGTGCTCGGACTCCAGCCGCCCCTCTCCCTCCTTGAACAGCGGAAAGTCCACGATCCACGCGAGTGCCCAGCGGTCCTGCGGGATCAGGCTGAGTTCGGCCGCCAGGCGCAGCCGGAGGTCGCCGAGGGCGGTGGAGGCGACCTCGGGCCTGCCCGCGGCGAGGAGGACGAGGTCGCCGCGATGGGCTCCGGTCTGCGCGGCGATGGCGGAGAGCGTCTCCGCCGAGACGTGCTTCCCGAACGAAGACGTGACCGCCTCGCCGAGCTTGACCCACGCCAGCCCGGGGAGACCATGGCCCTGCGCCGCCTCCTCGAGCTTGGCTAGCTCGCCCCGCGATCTCCCGGCCCCGCCGGGCACGGGAAGTGCCCGCACCGCACCCCCCCCGGCCACGACCTCGGCGAACAGCCGGAGGGGCCCCGCGGCGAAGAGGGACGACACGTCGGCGATCTCCATCCCGAACCGGAGGTCCGGCTTGTCTGACCCGTAGTGGGCGATCGCCTCCGCGTACGGGAGACGGGGGAGGGGCAGGGCGATCTCCACCCCGATCGTCTCCCGGAACACGTAGGACGCGAGCCCCTCGAGGAGGGGGAAGAGCTCTTCCGGGTCCTCGAGGAACGCCATCTCCAGATCGAGCTGGGTGAACTCCGGCTGCCGGTCCGCGCGGAGGTCCTCGTCGCGGAAACAGCGCACGATCTGGAAGTACCGTTCGATCCCGGACGTGACGAGGATCTGTTTGAACAACTGCGGCGACTGGGGGAGGGCGTAGAACGTCCCGCGAGCCAGCCGGGATGGGACGAGGAAGTCCCGTGCCCCCTCCGGCGTGGACCGGGTCAGCATCGGCGTCTCGACCTCTACGAATCCCTCCCGGTCGAGGTAGGTGCGGATGGCCATGCAGGCACGGTGGCGCAGGCGCAGGTTGCGCTGCATCTGCGGCCGGCGCAGGTCGAGGTACCGGTAGCGGAGCCGGGTCTCCTCGCTCGGCAGGCCCTCCTCGGCGACCGAGAGCGGGAGCGGCTTCGCGCGCGACAGGACCTCCACTTCCTCCGCCTCGACCTCGATGTCCCCCGTGGGGAGGGACGGGTTCCGCGCCTCGCGGAGGCGGACCGTGCCTGCGATGCGGATCACGTCCTCCCGGGACAGGTGGGCTGCGTTGCGTAGGACGAGCTGGACGATCCCTGAGGCGTCGCGGAGGTCCACGAACGTGATCCCGCCAAGATCGCGCACCCGGTGGACCCAACCGGCGAGGACGACCTTCCGCCCCGCTGCCTCACGCCGCAACTCCCCGCACTTGTCCCGCTGCATGGTGGTCTCCTTTGTGGCCTTGTCGTCCCAGCGCTGGGCTGGGCCGATGTTCCCCTCTCCCCGCGCGGTGGACGGTCCCTAGCCGCGAACGCAAATTGTAGTGGGAACGGTCGTGGATCACAGGGGGAGGGCGGACGGGCAGATCGTGCGGTACGCGCAGGAGGAGCAAGCAGCGAACGAGGGTTTTGCCGCGAAGGCACCGGACCGGATCCCCGCTGTGGCATCGCGGATCGCGGCCAGGGCGCGGTCGGCCAGGCGGTCGGTCGGCGTCGCCCGGCCCACCACCACCTCCGGCGTGAGGAAGCGGAGCTGCACCTCGTGGGGCCGGTCCCCGAACATCCGCTCATAGCCGAGGGCATAGATCGCCAGTTGGAGCGACTCCCTTGCCCGGTGGTCGGCGGCCTCCTCCCCCACCTCGGACGTCTTGTAATCGATGATCAGGGCCTGGTTGCCAATCCGGTCCACGCGGTCCCAGTACCCGATCACCTTCGCCTCCCCCTCCACGAAAGCGAAGAACTTCTCGACGAACGTCGGCTGCGCGCCGGAGGCCTCCTCGAACCGGTGGAACGCGGCCAGGGCGGCCGCGCCGTGGCGGAGCATCTCCTCCTCGTGGGCGGCGGACAGGAACCCCTCCGAGCGCCAGGCGTGGCGGAACACGGCCTCGAGTTCGGCGAGGGGGAGGGTCCTCCCCTGGACCTTGGCGAGGTGGTAGGCCTGGATCGCTTGGTGGACCGCGTTGCCGAGGATGACGATCGGATGAAGGCGGATCGGGACGCGCAGCACATGGACGTAGCGGTACTTGAGGGGACAGGTGAGCCAGTCGTCCACCTGGCGGAAGGAGAGCTGGAGCGGCCCCGTGCCCTCGGAACCCGGGGCGGGTGGCGGGGGTTCCCCCCCTTGGCGGCGGATCCGGAGCAGGGCCGGCGCCTCGGGGGATCGTTCCCCCTGTTCGCCGAGGGCCTCGAGGACGAACCGCGACACCTTCGCCATCCGCTTTCGGGGCGCCTCGCCCGGCGGACGGTAATCATCGGCGGAGAGGAGGTACAGACGGCGTTTGGCGCGGGTCATCCCCACGTAGAACAGGCGCCGCTGCTCCTCGAGGTGGGCGATGTCCTCCGGGATGTCCTCCCCCCGCAGGCCGCGGGGGAGGACGAACGTGGGCCGCGTGATCCGCCCCGGGAAGAAGTCCTCCACCAGCCCGGTGAGGAACACGGCCACGAACTCCATCCCCTTTGCTTGGTGGAACGTCATCACCTGCACCGCGTCCACCCCCGGCTCCGCCTCCCCGACCATTGGGTTCCACCCCAGCTCCCGCAGCTCGTCCACATAGCGCACGAACCACGGCACGCGGTCGTAGCGGGCCACCTCCTCGAACCGATGCACCACCCGCTCGAAGAACTCGGCGATGTGCTCGACCGCCTGCCCGGCGGCGGGGTCATCGGACTGGGCGAGGGCCTGCAGGTAGCCGGTGCGCTCCATCAGGAACGCGTAGAGGACGCGCCCGGCCGGGTTGCCCCGCGCGAGGTCCTCGCACGCCGCGAGGTCGGCCAACGCCCGTGCGGCCGCCTGCTGGCCCTCCTCGCTCAGGGAGCCAGCGGCGACGGCCGCGGCGAGGACCTGGCGAAGCGGGCGGTGTTCCCGCTGGGAGCGAGAGGTGAGGAGAGCGAGGTCCTCCCCCCCCAGGCGGTAGATCGGGGACCCGAGGAGATGGTAGAGGGACTGGCTATCCCCGGGGTCGGCGAGCGTGCGCAGAAACGACATCATGAGCCGGATGACCTCTTGGTCGAACATCCCGGCCCGGAACCGGCCCGCGAGGGTCCACGGGATCCCCTCCTCGGACAGGGCGCGCAGGTAAGGGTCCGGGCGGTACCGGTTCCTGTACAGGAGCGCTATTTCCCGGTACGGGACGCCGGCCGCGTTCAGCTTGCGCACTTCCCTCGCCACAAACTCCGCTTCCTCTTCCACCGATGGGAACTGGCGGTGCACAGGGGGGTGCCCTGGACCGTGGATCGAGGTGAGCTCCTTGGTGATCGAGTACGGGATCTCCCCGCGGAGGGAGAGAGCCTCCAGGCGGTAGGAATTGGCGCGGATGAGCCTCGTCGCGGCATCCAGGATCCCTTGGGTTGAGCGAAAGTTCTGGGTCAGCACCACGACCTTGGCGAGGGGGAACGCGCGGAGGAAGGCGAGGAGGTTGTCCCAGGGCACCCCGCGGAACCCGTAGATTGCCTGGTCGTCGTCCCCCACCGCAGTTGCGTTCCCGTGCCCGGCGAGGAGCTCGATGAGCCGGAGCTCAGCGCGGCTTGTGTCCTGGAACTCGTCGGCGAGCACGTGGGGGAACCGCTGGTGGTACTCGGCGAGGAGCCCCGGTCGGCCCTCGAGGAGCCGCACTGTGCGCACGATGAGGTCCCCGAAGTCCATCACCCCGTCCCGCTCGAGGAGCTCCTGGTACGCGGCATAGCAGTCGGCGAGCTCGCGGTGGAGGTCGGCCTCGTCGGAGGGGAGTGAGGCCGCTGCCCCGTCGCACCACGCGCGGTAGGCCTCGGGCGACACGGCGTCGTCCTTCGCCCGTCCGATGAACGAGAGGAGCGGTGTGAGGAACCGGAGCGGCTGGCGCAGCGCCCGCGGGCGCAACGTGCGCACCGGCAGCTCCGTGAGGTGGTCGAGGAGAAACACCCGCTGATCCCACTCGTCGAGGACGCGGAAGTCGGGGGGGAGACCCGCGAGCGGTGCGTTCTCGCGCAGGATCCGCTCGCCCACGGCGTGATAGGTCGCGACCCACGCGTCGAGGGCGGCGTAGCGGACCCAGTCGAACGCCCGGTCGAGCATCTCCTCGGCCGCCTGGTGGGAGAAGGTGAACACGAGGAGCTGACTCGGGCGCTCGACGATCCCCTCGGCGATGAGGTGGGCGATGCGGCGGGTGATGACCGTCGTCTTTCCCGTTCCGACCCCGGCCAGGACGAGGAGCGGTCCCCCGCGGTAGGTGACCGCAGCCCGCTGTTCCTCGGTGAGCCCGCTCAGGATGTCCGCCATCCCCACGAGTGTATCCGCCCCGCGACCCCCCTCTGCTCCTACCCGTTGGAACCGACCGCGTCGCGAGGCTACCCTTGCCCCATGAACCCGTTCAACCTGTTCCTTGTGTTGGCCCTCGTCGGGACGATCCTCGCGGCGGGGGTGGTGGTCATCTCGGAATGCCGGGATGCGGAGCTCGTCGCCCTCTCCGCCACCGTCACCGATAAGGCGATCGTGGTCCGGGAGAAGACGGTGACGACGACGGTCCCCTCCGGAGGCTGCTCAACCTGCCCCGGTAGTGGATCAGGAGGTTCCACCACCGTGACGTCGGTCGTTCAGGAGGAGACCTTCTTCGTGACCCTCGACGTGGTCGAGGACGGCGCGGTGAGCCCGCAGCGGGTGGAGGTGTCCGAGGCCCTGTACCGTGAGCTGAAGGTCGGGGATGCCGTGGAGTGGCGGGTGCTGCGCGGCAAGGCGTCCGGCCGCCTGTGCAGCCGGCCGGAGATCCTCATCCCCGAGCCGGTGCCGTAGTACCGAGCGGGGGAGCGCCGACCGCCGTACGGGAAGGGCCCCAGGATGGCCCGGGGCCCGTTCCTCCCTGAACCGTGGCTATTTTGTGACCTCGACCTGATCCACCCGCAGGTCGCAACCGTAGTCGAGGATCACGACCGTGAGCCGCGGCTGGATCACGCGACGGTTGGCGAACGCGTAGGAGATCGTGTACCGACCGTCGTCGGCCTGGCCGTCCCCATCGAAGTCCCCGCGCTGCAGGTCGCGGCTCAGGATCTCCACCCGGAGATCAACAAGAACGTTCGTGTCGATGTCGATCGTGACCGTGTCCGCTGTCCCGTCGTGGTTTGTATCGGTCAGCCACAGTCGGTCATCGCAGACTCCGTCGAGGTCGAGGTCAGAGCCGAACGCGCATGGGAAGCTCGTCGGGTCATTCGGGTGCGTCCCGGCAGCGATCTCGTCATCATCCGCGAATCCGTCCCCGTCCGTGTCCACCGGCGTCTGCACCACCGGACGGGCGATCGGGATGAGCTGGGTGTTGCAGGGGTCCTCGTCCAGCCCGTCGATGAACCCGTCCGAGTCCGAATCGCGGTTCGTCGGGTCGAGCACCGGCACGAACCGGACATAGAAGTCCACGTCGTCTTCATCGATGAGGCCATCCCCATCGTTGTCCACCTCGTCTACAGGGTCTTCATCGATGAAGGTGTCGCCGTCGTTATCGAGGCTCACGAACAGGAGCTCGGTACACACCCAGCGCACTTCCGGCCCATCGTAGATCCAGTCGTTGTCCGTGTCGTGGTCGAGCGGGTCGGTGGGGTTGAACGGGAAGAACGATGGCGGGTTGGCCTGCCCGCGGAGTTCCTCCAGATCCGTGAGCCCGTCGTGGTCGGTGTCAGGGTCGCACGGGTTCGTCTCGAGCGGGCTCCCGTAGGCGGGGCCAGGGATCGGCCCGTGGTGGCCGTAGTCGAAGTCGCTTGGGAGGAAGTCGAAGTGCCCGTCGTGGTTCAGGTCCTCTTCCCCATCGAGGAGGCCGTCTTCGTCGGAGTCGGACGTGAGCGGGTTCATGCACCCGCAGGCAGGCTTCACGTTGTTCGCCTCGGGGTACACGACCGTGATCGGCCGCCCGAAGAGGTCCGTGGCTGGAATGAGGGATTGACGGGACACCGAGAACGAGAGGCGCTCGAACCCGTCGCCAACGGCATCGCCATCGGTGTCCGGGTTGTTGGGATCCGTTTCTCCTGAATCCCACGCGCCATCCCCATCCTCGTCCTCGCCGATCCCAAGCGGGTTCGGATGGCCACCGATCCCGGTACGGCACCGTGGGCTAACCACCACACTGGGATGGCCGCTCGTCATGTACGGGGTCCGCGCCCCGCCGTCGCACAGGCCGTCGGCATCCGTGTCACAGTTGGCGGGGTTGGTGGGGTTCGACCCGAACACCTCCGCTGAGTCGAGGAGGCCGTCGTCGTCGGTATCCGGGTCGAACGGGTCGGTCGGGATCGGCCCTCCGCCGGTCTGCTCGTGCCAGTCGTTGCGCCCGTCGTCGTCGGTGTCCCAATCACCGGGATCGGTCCCGATGGCGACTTCCTCGCCATCGAGGAGGCCGTCCCCGTCCGAGTCGGGATCGCACACATTCCAGATGGAATCATCGTTCTGCTCGCCACCGGCCGGAGTGACGACCGTGCGCACGGTTCCAGGTGCTGCATCGGTCGCGCCGGTGACATCGGCGAAGTCCTCGTAGTGGGTCCAGCTGTAGGTGACTCCGACCGCGACGAACGTGCGTACGACGACCGCACCATCTTGGATCCCGTCGTCATCGGAATCGTCGTCATTCACGAATGGGCACTGCATATCGCGGGTGCCGCCAAGGGCCCCGGCCAGCGTACTAAGACCGCTACCCGAAAACTCCTGGGGGTCGAACAGGTGATCGTCGTCGGTGTTGATGTCCAGCGGATTGCTTTCTTGATCGAACGTCCTCTGCGGCCACGTCCCAGCGATGGCGATCAGCTCATCGGAATCCATCAACGTGTCGTTGTCGGAGTCCTGGTCGAGCGGGTCGGTCCCGGTGATGTTCACCTCTTCGTAGTCTGATAGGCCGTCGTTGTCCGAGTCGTTGTCTAGTGCCGGGATTGTGGCGATCATCGAAGCACCTGCGGCTGGAACGAATGTGTACGGCCCGAGCTGGCTGTTCCTGGTTCCCGGAGGCGACCCCGCTGGTCCCGTCCCCAACGGAAGGACCGTGGAGACCGCCTCGGGTATCACGGTGTTGAATCCTGGGATCGGCCGCGGTCGGCCAAGGATCGGTCCGCCGCCAAGCAAGGCCACCTCCTCACCATCGAGGAGCCCGTCGCCGTCGGTATCAGGATTGCACAGATTGCACTCCCAGTAGTCGACGGATTTCGTCGCCTGAGACCCCCAGTCCCCGATGCTGATTCCCGATCCACCGACGCCCAGCATCCCATCGTGGTTGGCGTCCTCACCCCCATCCTGGAGGCCATCATCGTCGGAGTCGTCATCGTTGACGTACGGGCACACCAGGTCGTCGACTCCGTCCGTGCTCAGGTGCAGAAAGCGATCACTCCCGGTCCCGTTGTACTCGACGCTGTCGATCAGTCCGTCGTCGTCCGTGTCGGGATCGAGCGGATCAGACACTTGCGAGAACGTGCGTTGCGGCCACGTTCCTCCCGTGACCAGCAGCTCGTTCAGGTCGGAGAGCGTGTCGTTGTCTGTGTCCCAGTCCAGGGGATCGGTGTGGGTGACGTTCACCTCTTCGCCGTCGGAGAGCCCGTCGTCGTCCGAATCCATGTCGAGCGCGGGCACGGTATGCGCAATCGTCGCGCTGTCCTGAGACGTCACGGCCACCGAGCCTGCGCCGAGCTGCCACTCCTCCTGACCGTCGTCGAGCCCGTCGCCGTCGGTGTCTGGGTTGCAGAGATTTGTCTCCCCAGTTCCGATCGTTTGGGTGGTTCCGATCGTCCCGAGGTCGAACTGCCCGTCCTTGTCCAAGTCCTCGTGGCCGTCTTGGAGGCCGTCGTCGTCCGAGTCGTCATCGCCGACGTACGAGCACACGTTGTCCGGCACGCCCCCTGAGGTCCTCAGCATTCCGAGCCCCGAACCGGGGTACTCGACCTGGTCGGGCAGCCCGTCGTCATCGCTGTCGGGATCGAGCGGGTCCGAGACCTGAATGAACGAGCGATTCGGCCACGATGAGCCCACCACGGCAATCAGCTCGTTCGCGTCGCTGAGCGTATCATTATCGCTGTCCTGGTCGAGCGGATTCGTGTGGGTGATGCTCACTTCCTCACAGTCGGAAAGTCCGTCGTTGTCCGAGTCGTCGTCGAGCGCAGGGATCGTGGCCGTCAAGGCCGATCCGTCCTGCCCGAACACGGTCGAGACTCCGCGCGGCGCAACTGGCTTGAATCCACTGCTGGTGACCGGAAGACCGCCGAGGAGGGCGACCTCCTCTCCGTCCGTCAGCCCGTCGCCGTCCGTGTCGGGATCGCAGAAGTCTGTCTCACCGGTCAGGGAGGATTGCGTCAACGAGTCGCCGATGTCGCCCGTCACGCAGGTCCCGTTGCCGTCCCAGCTCTCGAACCCGTCCTGCAGTCCGTCGTCGTCCGAGTCGTCGTCGTTGACGAACGGGCACCCGGCTGCGATCTCGACGTCGTCCCGCAAGCCGTCGCCGTCCGTCTCCTCCATCAGTGGGTCCGCGTGGTCTCGGATGTCCGCGAACCCCCAGGTTTCGGCCTCTCCGACCGCGGCGAGGCCTTGTCCGCCGTCGATCACCGTGTCGCAGTCGGTGTCGGCCACGCAGAAGTTCGTGTGGGTCAGGCTCTGCTCGTCGCCGTCGGGGATCCCGTCGTCGTCGCTGTCCGAATCATTTGGGTCGGGGCGCCGGGACCCTCCGTAGTACCCGCTCGCTTCTTCGAGCTCGTCCCAGTCGCCCATCCCGTCGCCGTCGGTGTCCCACTTGTCGTAGTCCGTGTCGGTGACATTCTCCTCGAGGACATCGGGGAGTCCGTCGTCGTCAAGGTCGGTGTCCATCGACATGATGGCGATGTCGAGGAGGATGCCCGCGCCCGCGACGACGGCCTTGGCGATGTCGCTGTAGGGAATCGTAACGCCCGTCTGGACGACGACCCCGCCCGTGATGACCCCGTCCGGAATGACGTCAAGGACGAGAGCTGTTGTGTCAAGGCCGAGCTTCACCGCCTGCAGCGCGACCTCACTCGCGTTCAGGTCGAAGATCATCTGAGCGACGTTCTTGCCGCCGGAGCCGCAACCGTCGTCGCACTCGGAGCCGTCCGAACCGTCGCCCAGATCGTCGGGGAACTGGTCGTACCGCTCGATGTTCACGGAGCCCGTCGATCCGAGGTGGGTCCTGTCAGTCGGCCCGAACTGCACCGTCACGTTGACGAGCGGCGACGTGGTGTTGAAGTTGCCCGTGCAGGTGAGCGTAGCGCCGGAAAGGCCTGTGCACGGGTACTCGTTCGGCTGGAGCAGATGGATGTTCCCCTGGAGGATCGTGTCGGTCCCCGCATTGCCCGAGTCCTCTTGCACGGTAGCTGTATACGTCACGCCGGCTGGTGTGCCGGAACCGGTGACCGTGGTGATCGTTGGGCGCCGCTGGATGGCCTGGCCAAACCCGCCCCCGCTCGCAGCGTGGATCCCGTCATTCGGCGTGTAGTGGGCGTAGATTGTGTCGATGCCGGCATGGCCGTCAAGTCCGAGACACGTGTAGGTGAACGTTCCTGAGGGTGCGGCCCCAGAATTAGGAACCTGAGTCGCGTCACTGCCCAGGTACGATGAGTAGCTCAACGTCCCGAACGGGGCCGTCGCGGTGCCGGGGATCCCGTCAGCCTCCTCCACCGTGACCGTGTAGCTGCATTCCTGATTGACGAGGATGGTATTCGTACAGCCGTTGACGGTCACCTCGGTCGGGCGGAGGAGGACGGTCAATAGTTGGGTGGTGGACTTGCCGATGTGCACCGCCGACCCGTTATAGGTCGCGGTGATCGTGGTCGTGCCGGCATCGAACGCGCCGGGAGTGTAGATCACACTCAGATTGCCACTTCCATCCAGCGGCCAAGTGGTACCGGGGGTCCCGCTTACGGTGAAGGCTCCGTTCTTGCCACCATCATCGAAGGTCACGTCACCGGAAGGAGTGATTGGCGTTCCGGCGGCGGTGTCGTCTTCGACGTGAACCTGACAGGCGACATTCTGGAGAATGTACGCGGTCGTGGGGTCGAGTACGAGCTGGATATCGGCGGCCCGCTTGATGATCGCCTGGGCGAAGCTGCCGCTGCTTCCGCTGTGCGTGCTATCGCCGGCGTAGGTGGCGGTGAACGTGTGGGGCGTGGTCTCCCCGCTAGTCGGGGTGTAGGTGAACGTGAACTCGCCGGCATCCGCGGCGACGAGCGCGTGCGACCACGAAGTGGGTGTTCCCTGGTCGGTAGGGCTGACGCTGACCGATACGGTTCCCGTGGGCATCGAAGACGCACCGGGAGAGGTGTCCACAACGCGCACCGTGACCGTCACTGTGTCACCCACGACGAGCGCCGTGTCGGATCCCATGACGAGGGTGGTCGTCTCCCGCTTGCTCGCGGTGTGCTCGGCCGTGGCCGTGCTGCCCGCGAAGCGGCCGTCGCCCGGATATGTGGCGGTGATCGTGTGGGTGCCGAACGGGATCTGTGTGGTCACCAGAACTGCCTCGCTCTTATTGGTCCCTGAGCTCACAAGTTCCGCGCTTCCCAGAGGCGTGGTGCCGATGCTGAAGCTCACCGTGCCTGTCGGGCTGCCGCCACCGGTCTCAGCCGTGGCCGTCGCCGTTAGGGTAACCGCCCCCCCGACCACCGAGGGGTCCGGCTCGTCGGTCAGAGCCAACGTGGTCGCGACCGTGGTCACCTGGTGGGTCGTTGATCCGCTCGACCCCGCGTAGTTCGCGTCCCCCTCGTACACGGCGGTCAGCGTCCGCGTCCCCGCAGCCCCTGACGAGCTGAGGAAGCAGCTCCACGCGCCCTCCACCAGGTTCGCTGCACAGGTCTCCCCGGTGTCGTCGCGCACGGTCACCGTTCCCGTGGGGACGCCAGATCCAGGCGATGTCACGGTCACCTCTCCGCTTACCGTGTATGAGTCCCCGACCCACGATGACCCGCTGGGGATGAATGTGACTGTCGTGCTTGCCTTGTCCACGGTCTGGGTCAGCGGGTTCAGCACATTGTCGCTTGGGTTGAAGTTCGTGTCGCCGCTGTAGTGGGCAGTGACAGCCACTGGGCTTTCAATGTGCGCGAACGAGCGGGAGCACGTAGCGGTCCCCCCGCTCAGGGGACAGTCGGCTGCAATCAGGTTTCCGCTGGCGTAGAAGTCGACCGTCCCCGTGGGGGTCCCCGAACCAGGGGACACTGCCGAGACGGTCGCGGTGAACGTCACCGATTGCCCGGTGACAGACGGGTTTGTGGAGGATCCAACCGAGACGGTTGTGCTGGCCTTATCGACTTTCTGGTCAAGCGGAGATGAAGTGCTTGGGTTGTAGTCGGTCGTTCCGGAGTACTCGGCTGTGATCGAATGACTTCCAACAGAGAGGGAATTTGTGGAAAAGTTCGCTTTGCCTGTGCCTGTATCGACTGTGACGCTGCCCAGGACGGAAGTTTCATTTTTGAAAATCACCGTGCCGCCATCAGGTACGGGGTTTACAGTGGCGGTGAACGTCACAGGCTGACCGTGCACCGATGGATTGACGTCTGAAGTCAAGGTGGTCGTGGTATTGGTCGCCCCGAATCCGATGAGGCCGAGCGCAAAGACCAGGCCCAGGACCGGGATTAGCACCCGGCGGGATCGGTGACCGGCATGGCCCCGCGCATCTCGATTTCCGCATGAAAACCAGTTCATCTCTTCCTCCCTCTTGCGCATCGCTCTAGAACACATAGCCGATCGTCACTCCGAACTGGGCCAGTCCGCCGCGGCCGAACACCACCGTGAACCCCACCTGAACAGGGCTGAGGTTGAGGCCAAACCGAAGGTTCAGCGCCGAGAACGCCAAGCCCTCATTGGACTGCCACGAGTAGCTGAGCCCGTAGTTGGACGTGAACAGCCCCTGGTTGAGCGCCAGGGTGAATGACGCCCCCGTCACCCCCTTGTCAAGGGTGGCGGTGGCGGTGGCCGAGCACGAGCCGCTCGTCCAACCGGCGTTGAACTGGTGGCGGTAGCCCATGTTGAGGCTCGCGGAGGACAACCCGCCCGAGGCGTCGAACTGGAGGTTCAGCGTTCCCACCGAGGTCGGGATGCTCACCGAGAACCCGCCCCACGTGAGGCCACCGGTGATCCCCAGCGTGAACGAAGTGCCGATCGAGATGTCCTCGAACAGGGTGAGGGAGACGCTTCCAGTGAGCGAGATGAACGGATCGTCCTTGGGTTGGATCCTGAATGTGATCCCCATGCGTGGGTGGCCGATCGGCCCCACGCACCACGGGCAAGGGAACGGGATATCCGTGAACGATACGGTGAGGTACATCGCGTCGGGGTTGGCCTTCCCGCTTGTCGAGTGTTTCTTCACGGTGAACGAGCCCGCCTCGGCGCCGAGGCACATCTGTACCGTGATCTTCATCCCTGCTCCGGCATCGGCGCTGAGGGTGATCAGGCTCCCGAGGGCGAAGCTCTGGTCGGAGGCCCGGTAATGGTCGGGAGCCCCGGGCGGGTTGTATTCTGCGCCGGGGTTGGGGAAGTTGAGGTCCTGGAACACCGCGATCCACTGGACCCCCATCCCGGAGAAGTTCCCCGACGCCTCCATCCGCGCTTGGGCGAAGAGCAGATCCCCCGGGGGGATGACGGCCACGTTGGGCAGGTTGTTGGCATCCACCACTGATTCGTAGGGCACGGCGAAGCACAGCTCCGAGCTGAGCGCGATCCCCGCCCACTTGCCCGCGAGGCCAAGGGCGAGATGCTCGGGCCCGGGGATCCCGAACACCGTGCCGATGGTCACAGCAAGGGAGTCAAACGAGCACTTGAGGTTGATCCCCACTTCGAGATCCCACGCGAACACCGTTCGCTCGCACGGCGTGTCGAGCTTGATCTCGTCTACGATGCTGCACGGTAACGGGAACCCCATCAGGCTGACCGTCGTGGATCCACTCATCAGGCCAAACCCGGGTGACGACGCGAGCGCCCAGCTACCCCACCCGGCCCATGCACAGCACAAGGCCAAAACCCAACGCCGCTTCCTGCCCACCCGCCCCTCCTCGCCCTCCCCGCCCTGCGAACGTATCGTGGATCACTTTCACAAAAACGTGCGATTGTTGCGTGATCGGATGCGGTTGTCAAGTTGGGTTTTGGGCCACTATTTTCCGGTAGAAGGTGTGCTCTTCCCTTATGGTCTGACCATTTCCCTGATCCTCGATCCTTCCCTTCCCACTGGGATGGGGGTACACTCGCCCCGCACCCGATTGGGCTTCCGCCATTGGCCGCTCTCCCCGCGCTCCGCGCGAGGGGCGGAGCGAAATGAGGCGGGTCCAGGGACGGGAAAGGAAGGATCCAGTGGACAAGCGAACGATCGCCGAACCGTACAAGATCAAGGTCGTCGAGCCGCTGCGGGCGACCACTCGGGACTACCGCGCGGAGAAGATCCGCGAGGCGGGGTACAACACGTTCCTCCTTCGAAGCGAGGACGTGTACATTGACCTCCTCACCGACTCCGGCACGTCGGCGATGAGCGACAACCAATGGGCGGGGATGATGCTCGGCGACGAGGCCTACGCGGGCTCCCGCAACTTCTACCACCTCGAGGCCGCGGTTCAGGAGATCTACGGGTTCCGCTACGTCGTCCCCACCCATCAGGGCCGGGCGGCGGAGCACATCACCTCCCAGCTCCGCATCAAACCGGGCCAGTATGTCCCGATGAACATGTACTTCACCACGACCCGCGAGCACGTCGAGCTCGCGCATGGGATCTTCTACGACTGCATCATTGACGAGGCCCACGACCCGGCGAACCCGCATCCCTTCAAGGGGAACGTGGACCTCGCCAAGCTGGACCGCCTGGTCCAGGAGAAGGGTCGGGACGCGATCGCCTACCTCTCCCTCGCCCCGTGCGTGAATATGGCCGGGGGGCAGCCGTTCTCGATGGGCAATCTGCGCCAGGTGGCGGCATGGGCCCGCCGGCACGGGATCCCGATCATCTTCGATGCCACCCGGGCCGTGGAGAATGCCTATTTCATCCAGCAGCGGGAGCCAGGCTACGCGGGGAAGCCCGTTCGCGAGATCCTGCGCGAGATGATGAGCTACGGCGAAGGGTGCACGATGTCCTCGAAGAAGGATAACCTCGTCAACATCGGGGGGTTCATCGCCACGAACAATGAGGAGTTCTTCGTCCAGGCGAAGGAGATGGTGGTGGTGTACGAGGGCCTCCACACCTACGGCGGGCTTGCGGGGAGGGACATGGAGGCGATCGCCCGCGGGATCTACGAAATGGTGGATGATGCCTACATCGCGAGCCGCGTGCGCCAGGTGGAGTACCTGGGGAGCCGCCTCCGCGAGGCGGGGATCCCGATCGTCGAGCCGGTGGGGGGGCATGCCGTGTTCGTGGACGCGAAACGGTTCCTATCCCATCTCCCCCAGGAGGAGTTCCCTGCCCAAGCCCTCGCTGCCGCCCTGTACGTGGACAGCGGCGTGCGGGGGATGGAGCGGGGGATCGTGAGCGCAGGGCGCGATCCGGTGACGGGGGAGCACCGCCGGCCGAAGCTGGAGCTCGTTCGACTGACGATCCCCCGCCGTGTGTACACGAACCTCCACATGGACGTCGTCGCCGAGAGCTGCATTGCGCTCTATGGGGAACGGAGAGCGATCCGTGGCCTGAAGATGGTCTACGAGCCGAAGAAGCTCCGCTTCTTCCAGGCTCGGTTCGAGCCGATCGTCCCCTAGCCCGCGGGGGATCCAACCGTCGGCCGGCTGACGGCTCCGCGCACAAACACCGCGCCCGAACGCCTAGAGCCCGTACACCTCGCTGTACTTGGTGCGCACGTAGCGCAGGAAGGGCTCGGCGGAGAGCCCGCTCCCGGTGACCCGCCGCACGAGCTCATCGGGCAGGTACACCCGACCATGGCGATGGACGTTCTCCCTCAGCCATTCCCGGATCGGGGCGAGTTCGCCCGCCTGCACCTTGCCCCAGAACCGCGGGATCTCCCGCTCCGCCGTCTCCGTGATCTGGGCCCCGTACAGGTTCCCCAGGGTGTAGGATGGGAAGTACCCGAACATCCCCCCCGACCAGTGCACGTCCTGTAGGACGCCGTGGGCATCGTCGGGTGGGGTCACCCCGAGGTAGTCGACCATCGCCTGATTCCACCGCGCGGGGAGCTCGTCCACCGTTAGCCGGCCCTCGATGAGGTCCACCTCGAGCTCAAACCTGAGGCAGATGTGGAGGTTGTACGTGACCTCATCGGCCTCGACGCGGATGAGGGACGGTTGGGCGCGGTTCACGTGTCGCCAGATGGCGTCGGGCTTCGTCCGGGCCAGGGCCGGGAAGTGGCGGATGAGGTGGGGATGGCTGTAGCGCCAGAAGGCGCGGCTGCGCCCAATCTGGTTCTCCCAGAACCGCGACTGGGACTCGTGGATCCCGAAGGAGGCCCCCCCGGCGAGCCCGGTCCAGGCGAGCTGGGGATCCACGCCCTGGCCGTACAGGGCGTGCCCGCCCTCGTGGAGGGCCCCGAACAGCCCCGGGAACGGATCGTCCTCCTGGTAGCGGTTCGTGACTCGCACGTCGCCCGTGCCGACTTCGATCGTGAACGGGTGGACAGTGTCGTCGAGCCGTCCGCCTGCGAAGTCGTACCCGATCCACCCCAACGCCTCGCGGCACAGTTGGCGTTGGGCGTCGAGGGGGAACATCCCGGCGGGGAGCTCGTGGGGAGGCGTGCCGCGGGAGAGCTCCTTCAGGAACGCGACCAGCTCCCGGCGTAGGCTCCCCAACAGGACCCGGAGGGCCGCGGTCGTCATCCCGGGCTCGTACTCGTCCACGAGGGCGTCATAGGGGCTCTCCTTGTACCCGACCAGCTCCGCTATCTCTCGCACCAGGCTCACGACCTCGGCGAGGTGGGGGCGGAACAGGGCGAAATCGGACGTGGCCTTGGCCTTCTCCCATACGGTTTCGGCGCGGCTCGTGGCCTCGACGAACTGCTGGTAGAGGTCGGGCGGCACAGCGCGGTTCCGGGTGTAATCGCGCTTCCAGACGCGGAGAAGGGCCTGATCCACCTCTGTGGGCGCCCCATCGCGCTCGGCGGCGGCGAGGAGTTCGCCCATCCGATCGGACACCACCCGCTCGAACGCCAGCCGCTCCAGTCGGCCCAGGACCTTGGATCGCGCTTCGGCGCCTTTCTCCGGCATGTGGGTCCGCTGGTCCCAGGCGCACAACGCGATGGCCGAGTACAGCTCGCTGATCTCCCGCACGTAGTCCTTCAGTTCCTGCAGGGCGCCCATGTCACATCCTCTCCGTGCGACCGGTGAACGTGAACTGCGCGATCCGCGCTTTGGGCACGAGGACCGCCCCCACCCCTTCGCCATGGGTGATGAGCTGCAGGGTGCGGCCCACCGCCTCCACGTTCGCCAGGGCGCGCAGGCCGGACTCGGTGACGCGCATGTCCTCCACTGCCCCCTTGATCTTCCCCTCCTCGATGAGGAACACCCCGTCGCGGGTCATCATCGTGATCACGCCCCGCATCGGGTCCACGGTGCGTGCGTAGTGGAACCGCGTGACGAGGAGGCCTCGCCCCACCCCGGAGAGGAGCGCGTCATCCGTCGCCTCCCCAGGCTCCATCACGAGGTGCATCGGCATTGGGGACCACCCCGCTGCCGACGGGGGGAGCGCATGCCCGGTGGACACGGTGTTCATGAGGGCCGCGGTGCGCGAATCGTGGACCACCCCCTCCGCAACCCCGGCCCGGAAGAAGTACACCCGCGTCTTGGGGACTCCCTCGAAATCGAACGGCATCACCGTCGTCTGGGGGTGGAGGCCGTCGTCATACACGGTCACGCGCTCGGAGACGAGCTTCTGGCCAAGCTTCCCCACGAAGAAGCTCCGCTTCTCGAGGAGCGCCCGGGCAGAGAACCCCATCGAGGAGAGCATCCCCAGCAGGGTGGCCATTGCCGGCTCCTCGAGGACGACCGTGTACGCCCCGGGCTCGAGCGGCTTCCGCACCTCGGCAAGCTGTGCCTTCGCGAGCGCCCGGTCGGCGGCCTCCTCGGGCACGAAGTCGGCGAGCTTGGTGCCGGAGAACTCGGCGTACCCGGACCCGCCGCTCTTCCCCATGACCACGGTCACGAACCGTACGGAGGAGGCGCGGTGGTGGGCATCCACACCGCGCGTCGTGCGCACCCATAGCTCGCTGCCCCCGGTGGAAAGCGACCCCGAGGCGTTGAAGCCAATGGCCGCCGCCCCTTTCACTGCCCGCGCCACAAGCTCAGCCCGCTCGTCGGGATGGGCGTTCCACGTCGCCTCGTCCCAAACGCTCACGGTTGGGATCGGACGCGGGGCAGGAGGGGAGAAGCCGGCAGGGCGGGTTTGGGCCCGGGCCATCGCCGCTGCCTCCCTGGCCGCCCGTGCCAGACCCTGGGCGGTGAGGTCGTTCGTCGTCACCACGCCCGTCTTCCCCTCCACCCACGCCCGAATGTGAACGGCCGTGTCCACCGCCGCCACGTTCTGGTGGATCTGACAATCCGTGAACCGCGTCAGCTCCTCCCGGCTGCGGATGGCGACCAACTCCAGGTCGTCGGCGATCCGTTCCTTGAGCACACCCTCTAGCAATGCATCTACGTTCATCGTTCCCCCTTTCTAGTCTGACAGATTGAGCTTGCCCCTCAGTCGCGTGAAGAACGACCCTGTGCCCGCCAGGCGGACGAGGAGGGTCTCCGCCGGAGCCGTGGTCACGTTCACCATTGCCTCCGGCTCCAGCTCGCAGACGGAGTTCCCATCGAGGAGGAGGCGGCCCCGTCGCCGCAGGCGGATCGAGATCTGCGCTTGGGGGGGCACGAGGCATGGCCGGACCCCCAACCGGTGCGGGGCAAGCGGGACGAGGAGGAGACCCGCCACGGATGGGGCGAGAACCGGCCCCCCGGCGGCGAGGGCGTAGGCGGTGCTCCCGGTGGGGGTGGAGATGATCAAGCCATCGCCCTCCACGGCCAGCGCCGGCTCCCCGTCCACCGCCACTTCGAGCGCAGTGAACCGCTCGGCATCCGGTCCCACTGCCACCGCGTCGTTCAACGCGGAACGGACGAACCCCGGTCCCGCGGCCAGGAGGCGCGCCCGGCGCTCCACCCGATACTGCCCCGTCGCCACCAGATCGAGGGCGCCCTCGATCTCCTCCCCGTCGCAGGCGGCGAGGAACCCGAGGCCTCCCGCGTGCGCGGCCAGGACCGGGGTCGGGTGCGGGTAGACGAGCGCCGCGGCCCGGAGGAGCGTCCCATCGCCCCCCACCGCGACCACGAGGTCCGCTTCGCTAGGGGCTCCCTTCCCCGGAACGGTCGCGACGGCGATTCCTTCCCTGCAGCACCAGGCCAGCCCCCGCTCCGTCGCGGCGACCGCGGCCGGGCGGGCCAGATTCGGGACGAACAGGACGCGCCTAAGTGCCACCCCGCGCCCCCACGAACTTCCACCGGCACAGGACCCGCTCCCCAAGCTCGAGGACGACGTAGAACAGGAGCCCGAGCAGGGCCAACCCCACCACGCCGGCGAGCGAGATGTCCCCCCGGAACGTGTAGTACTCGATGAACCGTCCCAGACCTGCCCCCGGCCCAAGGAGCACCCCGAGCTTCGTCTCCGCGATGTAGAGCATGGTGATCCCCAGCCCGACCGATACCCGCGCCGCGGTGAGGACGCTCGGGAGGGTCGCGGGGAGGACGACGTGGCGGTAGATCTGCCACCGCGTTGCACCGGCGGAGCGGACCGCGGTGACGTGGGAGGGGACGATGTACTTGGCTGCTCCCTGGGCAGCGACGACGACCTGGAAGAAGAGGGCCATCACCACCACCACCAGCCGCACCACTTCCCCGAGCCCGAACGCAAGGTAGAGGAAGAGGAGGAGCGCCACCGGCGGCATCGGGTAGAGGAGGTAGATGAGGGGCGAAAGGTACCGATCCAGTTTGGACTCGAACCCCACGGCCAGGCCGAGGGGGAGGCCGAGGAGGAACGCCACGACGAGGGCGATCAGGAACCGCAGGGCCGAGGTCCCGAACGCGCTCGCCAGGGTGCCGATGTTGTCCACCGCCGCGGCGAAGGTGACCCACGGCGTGGGGAGGATCTCCCGCCCCCGCGATACCTCGAGGAGCCACGACACCCCCGCCCACAGCAGGACGACGACCGCCATCGCCAGGAGGTAGTTCAGCATAACCCGCAGCGTCCGCATCATGATCCGTTGCTCCCCAACAGGGCCTGCCGCAGGTGGGCGACCTGGGCCGTGAACTCCGGCGTCCCCCGGTACCCCGGCTCGCCCATCCCCGGGTTCTCGATGACCTCCACCACCCGCGCTGGCCGCGGAGAAAGGACGAGGATCCTCTTCCCGAGGAACACCGCTTCCTCCATGTCGTGGGTCACGAGGACGCCGGTGAACCCCATCTCCCACCACAGGCCAAGGATGAGGTTCTGGATGTGCTCGCGCGTGAGCGAGTCGAGGTTTGCGGTCGGTTCGTCCATGAGCATCACCCGCGGCTGGAGGGCGAGCGCCCGGGCGATCCCCACCCGGCGCTTCATCCCCTCCGAGAGCTCGCTCGGGAAGCGCCGCTCGAACCCAGCCAACCCGAGCTCGGCGAGGACCCGCCCCGCGGATTCCTTGCGCCCTTGAATGCGCAGGGCCAGCTCGGCGTTGGCGCGCACGGTCTTCCACGGGAGGAGCCCCGCGTCCTGGAGGATGAGGGCCACGTCGCGCCGTACCCCGCGCACCTCCTCCCTGTGGATCCGGATCCGCCCCGCCGTCGGGTGGAGGAGCCCATCGAGGGCGAAGAGGAGGGTCGTTTTTCCACACCCCGACGGCCCGACGACGGACACGAGCTCGTAGCTGTCCACGGCCATAGACAGGCCAGCCACCGCGGGCACGGCGGCCCCCCCGCGCCCGTAGATCAGGGTGAGGCCCTCGACCTCGATCATCCGGGAGGGGGGACGACCGCGGCCTCGTAGGGGAGCGGAGACCGCAGGTAGTTCTTCCCGAGGGCCCACGCCATTACCCGGTCGTACACCTCCGGGTCCACCGCGCCGGGCGCGGGGAAGGTTGGGATCACGATCGCCGCGATCGCGGCCTCGATCTGGGTCCGCACCTCGGGGGCGGCGGTCTCCGGCCCGCTGCCGGGGAAGAAGAGGTCCACCGCCCACGGGAGGGCCGCTGCCACCACCGACTCGCGGTCCTCGCTGTTGAGCTGCGCCACGGACTGCCGCACGGCGCGGAAGAACGCGGCGAGGATCTCCGGCTGGGATTCGAGGAGCGATCGGCGGACCACGAACACCTCGGGTGGGAAGCTCGCCCCAGGTACCCACGTCAGGACGGTGAGCGTCGGCTTGCCGGGGAAGGTGTAGGTGAGGATGTAATCCGCGTGGGGCCGCGGAAGAACCCCTACGGCCACCATCCCGAGAAGGGTCCAGGTGGAGTTGACGAGGAGGTCGTCCTGGCCAATGTACAGGTCCGCAGGGACCGTGACCCCACACTCCTGGAACACCCCGTCCACGACGAACTCGAGATCCGACTGGCGCGGAACAGCGATCTGGACACGGCTTCCGCTTGCAATGCGCGCCATAAGATCGTCCCAAGTAGCGATCCGCGACAACGCCGGCGGGGTGATGAAGGCGAGGTGATCCTTCGCCGGTTCAGGGGAGAAGGCGGTCCCCCCGATCACCGCCTCCCGGGGAGCGCTCGCCACGAGGAGGATCGCGCCGGTGAGGTCGGTCACGATCGCGTCCACCTGGCCGGCCTGGAACGCGAGCATCCGATCGCGCTGGCTGGGGAGGGGGATCAGCTCGACCTCGATCCCCTCAGCGCGGAACAGGTCCCACGCCGTGGCCATCACCACCGGCACTGCGCCCATCGCCGGCGGGAGGGACACCTTGAGGGGGGCGGCGAGGGACACGATGGGGACCGCGGTCACAACCGCGAGTACGGTCAGAGTACGCATGGCATCGCATTGTACCGCAGGCGCCGGCGACCCAGCAATCCCGCGGCTGGTGGTCCCGGGGATGGGGCCTCCCGCTCCCGACGCGGTAGCCGGGGAGGTTCTTCACCCGCTTGGGTAGGGGGGAGGGGATCCTCCGTCGTGGAGGCCGTGGAGGAGGGCGTCGGCCGCGGGGCCCATGATCTCCGGGATGTACCCCCCCTCGAGCACGCAGAACGCAGGGAGCTTCAGATCCCCGAGCACGTAGCCGACGTCGTAGAAGGCCTCCACATCCAACCCCAGCGAGGCCAGCGGATCCTCCCGGTACGTGTCGAACCCGGCGGAGATGGCGAGCTCCTCGAACCCACTCCCCGCTTCGTGGAGGGCCCGTTCGAGGGTCTCCACATACAGCGCCTTCCCACACCGTGGGGGGAGCGGGTAGTTGAGGCAGTTCCCGCGCGACGCGTGGCCCGTGCCGGGGTAGTTGTAGATGCGGTGGAGCGAGATGTAGGTCACGCGCGGATCCCCATAGAACACGGCCTCCGTCCCGTTCCCGTGGTGCCCGTCGATGTCCACGATGAGGGTCCGCTTCCCGGAGCGCCGCACGGCGATGGCGAGGTTGTTGTAGTAGCAGAACCCGCCCAAGAACGATGGCCCCGCATGGTGTCCCGGAGGGCGGAGGATCGAGAACCCGCGGCGGAGCTCGGCGAGGAGGGCTCCTCCGACCGCGAGGCGGGCGTAGAACCCGATGTTGGGGTAGTGCGGGCAGTCCGGATCGTGGAAGTCCCCGCTCTCGACGCGGCGGACGTGGTCGGGGGTATGCACGGAGAGGAGGTCTTCGTCGGTGGCCGGCGTGGGTTCCACGAACGGGTAGCCGAGGCGGGCGAGGTAGTGCTGGAGCATCCGCACCCGGGCCGGTCCCTCCGGGTGTCCCACGGCGTGGTACTCCAGGCACCTCTCGCTGAAAATGACGTCCATGGCCCCGGATTATGGTGATTCCCGCCCCCCAGGACAACGGCTGATCCTCGCCTCAGGTTCTCCGCGAAGGATCGAGCTCTTGCGGCTCCTCTGGCCGGAGTTCGAAACGGTGACCCCCGCGGTGGAGGAGGGAGAAGTGGCCGCGCCGGAGGGCCTCGTCCGGATCGCCCATCGCAAGGCGGAGCGGGTGCGCGCCCTGCGGCCGGAGGGGATCGTGATCGCGGCCGACACGGGCGTGTTCCGGAACGGGAAGGCCTACGGAAAGCCGCGCGACCTCCGGGAGGCATGGGGCGTCCTCCGGGCCCTGAGCGGCGGATGGCACTCCGTGTTCACGGGCCTCGTCGTGGCCGCGCCGGGGGCCACCCGGGAGACCCTCGTTGAGACCCGCGTCGAGTTCAAGCCCCTCTCCGACGACGAGATCCGGCGCTACCTCGCCCGGGAGGCCGTGCTCGACAAAGCGGGCGCGTACGCGATCCAAGGGGGAGCGGCCCCGTTCGTGACCAGGATTGAGGGCGAGTTCTTCAACGTGATGGGCCTCCCCCTGGCGACCCTCTACGCCCTCCTCCGCGATGTCGGATGGCAGCCCCCCGAACGTTGAGATGGCTCAGCCTGCCTACCTCGGCCTGACGGAAGGCGCGCTGCGCGAGCGGGCGGAAGGACTGCGGGCCCTCGCCTCCCCGTGCCGCCTGTGTCCACGGGCGTGCGGGGTCCACCGGGACAGGGGAGAGAGGGGGTTTTGCCAGGCCGGGCTCGCCGCCTGGGTGGCAAGCTTCGGCCCCCACTGCGGCGAGGAGGGGGTGCTGGTAGGGGAAGGTGGGTCGGGGACGATCTTCTTCTCCGGTTGCGTCCTCCGTTGCCTGTTTTGCCAGAACGCCACGATCTCCCAGCTCGGGGAGGGGGAGGAACTGCGCGTCGCGGACCTGGCGCGGATCATGCTCCACCTCCAGGAGCTGGGGTGCACGAACGTGAACCTCGTCACCCCGACCCATCAGGCCCCCCAGATCGTGGCTGCACTCTCCCTGGCCCGGGAAGCCGGGTTGCGGCTCCCTCTGGTATGGAACTGCGGTGGATACGAGTCGGTGGAGGCGCTGCAGCTCCTCGCCGGGATCGTGGACATCTACATGCCGGACTTTAAGTATGGCGATGACGCGGCTGCCGCTTCCCTCTCAGCTGCGCCGGACTATGTGGAGCGGGCGCAGGAGGCCCTCCGCGAGATGCACCGCCAAGTGGGGGATCTCGTGGTGGAGAACGGGGTCGCCGTGCGCGGGCTCCTCGTCCGGCACCTCGTCCTCCCCCACGGGATCGCCGGGTCGGAGGCCGTCTTCCGCTACCTCGCTCGCGAGATCTCGCCCCAGACGTTCGTCAACGTGCTGGCCCAGTACCGGCCTGCCCACCGGGCGTGGGAGAGGGCGGAGCTCGCACGACCCATCACCCGCGCCGAACACGAGGCCGCCCTCGCCTGGGCGCGGCGGTTTGGGCTCGATCGCGCCGGCCCGCACTGACTTGAATTGTAGATCAGTTTCGGCAATGATCCCCGCGACAAAACCTACCCAAGGAGGGGTTCATGCGTAACGTCCATAGCAGGTTGTTTACCCCGGGGCCCACCGAGGTTCGCCCGGAGATCCTCCAGGCCATGGCCACTCCGCAGATCTACCATCGCTCTCCCGAGTTCCGCGAACTGTACGCGGAGATCCAGCCCAAGCTCCAGAAGTTCCTGTACACGGAGCAGACGGTGCTCCTCTTCACGTCCTCCTCGACGGGAGCGATGGAAGCTGCGGTGCAGAACTGCGTCAAGAAGAAGTGCCTCAACCTCGTGAATGGGGCATTCAGCGACCGGTGGCACGAGATCACGGCCACGTGCGGGATCCCGTGCGAAGCCCTGAACGTGCCGTGGAACGTCGCGATCAAGCCGGAGATGGTGGAGGAGAAGCTCGCCAGCGGCGAGTTCGACGCCGTAACGCTTGTGTACAACGAGACCTCGACCGGCCTCATGAACCCGCTCCCCCAGATCGCGGAGGTGGTCGGGAAGTTCCCGGGCGTGCTCCTCCTCGTGGATGCTGTGTCGGCGATGGGGGGCGTGAAGATCGAGTTCGATGCCCTCGGCTTGGACGTGTGCTTGGCGGGGGTCCAAAAGGCGTTGGCCCTCCCGGCCGGGCTCGCGGTGTGTGCCGTCTCCGATCGCGCCCTGAAGCGAGCCGAGGAGATCAAGCCCCGCACCTACTACTTCAGCTTCCCAGTGATGGTGAAGTCCCACCAGAAGAACGAGACCCCGGCCACCCCCTCGATCCCGCACTTGTTCGCCCTCAATGCTCAGCTCGATGCGATGTTCGCCGAAGGCCTCGACCGCCGGTTTGGCCGTCACGAGACGATGGCATCCCTCGTCCAGACGTGGGCCAAGCGGCACTTCGGCCTCTACCCTGAGGAGGGATACTGGTCGCGGACGGTGAGCTGCATCACGAACACCCGCGGAATCTCCGTGGATGACCTGAACAAGACGTTGGTCAAGGATTACGGGATGCGCATCTCCAATGGCTACGGCGATCTGAAGGGCAAGACGTTCCGCATCGCCCATATGGGGGATCTCACCGTGGTTGACGTCCGCGGCCTCCTCGGTGTGATCGACACGATCCTCGGGCTGTAGGGAGGGGGTATGCGGGTCCTAATATGCGATCCAGTGGAAGAGAAGGCCCTCGCCCGGCTCCGTGGGGCCGGGATGGAGGTCGTGGTCCGCACGGGGATGGCCCCGGATGATCTCGCGGCGGAGCTCGCCAAGGGGTACGACGCGATCGTCGTTCGATCGGCGACGAAGGTGCGCAAGCCCGCGCTCGACGCGGCGCGGGGCCTCAAGCTCATCGTCCGCGCCGGGGTGGGGCTGGACAACGTGGATAGCGACCACGCTCGGGCGAAGGGGATCGAGGTCGTGAACACGCCCAAGGCCAGTTCGGACTCCGTGGCGGAGCTCGCCTTGGCCCACATGTTCGCCCTCGCCCGCTCCCTCCCCCAGGCCACGCGCTCCATCCAGGACGGCAAGTGGGAGAAGAAGGCATTCGTGGGGATTGAGCTCCAGGGGAAGACCCTCGGCGTGGTGGGGATCGGGCGGATCGGCCAGGCCCTTGCCCGGCGTGCCCTCGCCCTCGGGATGAAGGTGATCGCCTGCGACAAGTTCCTCACGGCCTCGCCCATCCCCGGCGTTCCCCTCGTTCCCTTCGCCGATCTCCTCCGGCAGAGCGACTTCGTCTCCCTCCACGTCCCGGCTGACCCGGCCGGTCCCGTGCTCGGGGGGCGCGAGTTCGCCCAGATGAAGGACGGGGCCTACCTCGTCAACTGCGCCCGCGGCGAGGTGGTGGACGAGGGAGCGCTTCTCGTCGCCCTCCGGTCGGGCAAGCTCGCCGGGGCGGGGCTCGACGTGTTTTCGGTCGAGCCACCCACCAACCTGGAACTCGTCCGCCATCCCAAGGTCACCCTCACCCCCCACATCGGGGCCCAGACGAAGGAGGCCCAGGAACGGATCGGGGACGAGGTGGTGGAGATCCTCCTCCGGCACGCGCGGGCGGGTTGACGATGGCGGTCGTCTACCCCTTCCGCGGCCTCCGCTATGACCCCTCGCTCGTGGGGGACCTCTCGAACGTCGTCACCCAGCCCTACGATCGGATCGGCCCCGACGAGGAACGGGCCTACCTTGCGCGCTCGCCCTATAGCTACGTCCGCCTCATCGGGACGAAGTCCCCTCCCCCGGACGAGGCGGACTACGCCCGCCGGGCGGAGCTCCTCCGGGCGTGGATTCGCGATGGGATCCTGGTCCACGACGAGGAACCGGGGATCTACCTCTACCGTCAGAGGTTCCGGATGTCCCTCGACCCTCATCCGTCGCTCGGGGACCGGAAACCGGAGGCCGTCCTCACCCGGCAAGGTCTGATCGCCCTCCTCGACCTCGCGCAGAGCGGGGCGAAGGCCCACGAGCACACCCTGCGCGGCCCGAAGGAGGACCGGCTGAAGCTCCTCCGGGCCACGGAAGCCCACCTCGAGCACATCTTCCTCCTCTACCGCGATCCGGCGCGCACGGCGACGGCTGTGGCCGAAGGGGCGATCGCCGGGCGCCCCCCCGACCTCACTGCGCGGGACGACTTCGGGAACATCCATGACCTCTGGTACATCGCGGATCCGGACACGGTGAGGACCATCCAGGGCGCCTTCGTTCCTCTTGAGCTCTACATCGCCGATGGGCACCACCGGTTCGAGACGGCGCGGGCGTTCATGCGTGAGTGCGGGGCCAAGGGGTGGAGACCAAAATCCCCTCAAAGTTTCACAGCATTGCCCGTCACCCTCGTCAACGTCGAGGAGCCGGGGTGCGTCATCCGTCCGACACCGCGGGTCGTGCACAGCCTGCCCGCGTTCTCCCCTCAAGCGTTCCTGAAGGAGGCGGGGCGGGAGTTCGCCGTCGCGCCGGTGGGGTCGCTCGCTGAGGCGAAGGCGGCCCTCGCCGCCGCGCAGGGGGCAAGGCACACGTTCATCCTCTACGCCGAGGGGAAGTTCTGGTCCCTCACCCTCCGTGACGAGAGCCGGCTGGACCACCTCATCCCGGGCGATCATCCCCCGGCGTGGAAGCGGCTCGATGTGGCGATCCTCCACAAGGCGATCCTCGATCCGCTCCTCGGGATCGACGATGAGGCCCTCGCCCGTCAGGCGAACGTGGACTACGCACACACCGCCGAGGAGGCGATCGCCCTCGTGGATGCGGGGAGGGGCCAGGCCGCGTTCCTCCTCAACCCGACCCGGGTCGAGGACGTGCTCACCATCGCCGACCTCGGGGTCTCGATGCCCCAGAAGTCCACCGACTTCTACCCCAAGCTCCTGTCGGGACTTGTGGCGATGACGATGGAGATCGAGAAGCCATGAGCCATCGCCCGCAGCCCCCCATGATCTTCTGGTAGGAAGAGGGTGGGGCGGAGGCACTGGCCTCCGCCCCTTGGGTGGGATCGCCGTGGATGTGGCCACGGCGGGGGTGGCAGATCCTGATCACCTTGCGCTGCCAACTTCTCTTGCCAGGAGCGCATCCTGGTGGGGCAAGGACCCCTGGGCTTGCCCGCCCATCACGGCGGATGGTGCCCCCTCGCCCTGGACGTAACGTGTAAAACCTATGGACTTCCGATGGAGGCAGGAGCGCACCGCCGAGGTTTGCGATCGGACCCGCGGAGCCACGTTGCCTGGCCGGCGCGGATGGGGGACGATCATGGGGAGGAACGACCCCGTGGACCCTGCACCGCTCCTACAGCTCCTCGCGGACGGGAACCAGCGCCACGCGCGTGGCGCCCACCGCCATCCCCATCAGGACGTGTCCCGGAGGGTGGACCTCGCCTCCGGCCAGAGGCCGTGGGCCGCGATCCTCGGCTGTTCCGACTCGCGGGTCCCGCCGGAGATCGTGTTCGACCAAGGGCTGGGTGACCTGTTCGTCGTCCGCACCGCGGGCCACGTGTGCGATGCCGCGGTGACGGCCAGCCTCAGCTACGCTGTCGTGCACCTGCACGTGCCGCTGGTGGTCGTCCTCGGCCACGGGGGGTGCGGCGCCGTTCAGGCGGCCCTCAACCGGCGTCCTGCTGAGCCCGCGGACTGCCTGTGCACCGCGATCGAGCCGGCGATCGCGGTGGCGCGCCTCGGCCCAGGTGACTTGAGTGCCCTGACCGTGCGGTTCCACGTTCAACGGACGGTGGAGCACGTGCGCGGTGCCCTGCCCGGCCTCCCCCGCGCGGATGTGGTGGGCGCGGTGTACGACCTCGCGTCGGGCATTGTGGAGTTCCTTGACCTCCTCTCCCCGCTTGACTTAGCGTGGCCACCGGGTAGGATGCCTCAGTAACTGGGACGTTGTCTCGTATTTTGAGACACGCCCCTCTTTCTGAGGAGTGATGCGCGTGGCGAAAACGTTGACGGAGAAGATCCTCGCCGAGCACATCGTGGACGGCACGCTCGGCAAGGGACGCGAAGTCGGGATCCGGATCGATCAGTGCCTGACCCAGGACTCCACGGGGACGATGGCGTGGCTGGAGTTCGAGTCCCTCGGCCTGGACAAGGTCCAGGCTGAACTGGCTGTTTCCTACAGCGATCACACCTCGCTCGGGTTCAAGGGGGAGTCCACCGACGATCACCTGTTCCTGCAATCCATCGCCTCCCACTATGGGGCGAAGTTCTCCAAGAACGGGAATGGGGTCTGCCACCAGGTCCATTACGAGCGGTTCGGGATCCCGGGGAAGACGCTTCTCGGGTCAGACTCCCATACTCCCACCGCCGGCGGGCTGGGGATGCTCGGGATCGGAGCCGGCGGGGCCGACGTCGCGGTGGCGATGGGCGGGGGCCCCTTCTACCTCACCGTGCCCAAGGTGATGAGGGTCGTCCTCACCGGGAAGCTCCCATGGGGGGTCACGGCGAAGGACGTGGCCTTGGAGATCCTGCGCCGGATCTCGGTAAAGGGGGGCGTGGGATACTTCCTCGAGTTCACCGGCCCGGGGGTGAAGATCCTGTCCGTCCCTGAGCGGGCCACGATCACGAACATGTGCACCGAGACCGGGGCTACGTCGTCCATCTTCCCATCCGATGCGGTGACGAAGGAGTTTCTGGAGCTGGAGGGCCGCGGATCGGACTGGCGGCCGCTCGTCCCCGATCCCGATGCGATCTACGATGCGACGGTCGAGATCGATCTCTCCGCGCTCGTCCCCCTCGTCGCCATGCCGGGAAGCCCCGACAATGTGGTCCCGGTGACGGAGGTGGCGGGGACGAGGATCGATCAGGTGTACATCGGCTCGTGCACGAACGGCTCGTACCGTGACATCAGGGTCGTCGCGGAGCTGCTCCGAGGGAGGCGGGTTGCCAAGGAGATCGACGTCATCGTGTCCCCCGGATCCCGCCAGGCGTGGGAGATGCTCATCGCCGACGGCAGCTTCCTTGCCCTCACCCAGGCCGGGGTGCGGATGATCGAGCCGGGGTGCAACGCCTGCATCGGGATCGGGTTCGTGCCGGGGACGAACTCGCTATCGCTGCGCACGGTGAACCGGAACTGGAAGGGCCGCGGCGGGAACGAGCTCGCGAAGCTCGCCCTCGCGAGCCCGGAGGTGGCGGCGGCGTCCGCCCTCAAGGGTGTGATCGCCGACCCGCGGGAGCTCCCCCCGGTCGCGGTCCGCGTGACGGATCTCATCGTGGACGACACGCTCATCATCGAGCCGGAAGGGGGGGCCGTCCCCGTCCGGCGGGCGCCGAACATCGTCAAGATGGCCCCTCCGCGGCCGCTCCCGGCGGTCCTGAAGGGCGAGGTCCTGATTGTGGTCGGGGACGGGGTCTCCACTGACGCGATCCTCCCCGCGGGCCCCCTCACCCAGCACCTGCGCTCGAACCTGCCTGAGATCGCGAAGTTTACCTTCCACTACGAGGACAAGACCTTCGCCGCCCGGGCAGTGGAGAAGGGCGGCGGGTTCATCGTCGCGGGGGAGAACTATGGCCAGGGCTCGTCGCGCGAGCACGCGGCCCTTGCCCCGTGGCAGCTCGGGATCACGGCCGTCATCGCCAAGAGCTACGCCCGGATCCACAAGGCGAACCTCGTCAACGTGGGGATCCTCCCCCTCGTCGGCGACACCACGGGGATCGATCAGGGAGACATGTTGGAGATCGATATCTCCGATCTCACGCGCCCGCTCGTGGTGCGCAACCTCACCAAGGGGACGGAGGTCCCCGTCCGGGCTGAGCTCTCCGAGCGCGAGCGGCGGATGGTCAAGGCCGGGGGGCTTCTCGCGATGGCCCTCGCTGGCCGCCGGTAGCCACCGGGGGAGCAGGTGAACACGCTCGACAAGGCCCTGCGGATCCTCACCCTATTGGGGGAAAGCCGGTGCGAGCTGAGCGCTGCGGATATCGCTCGCTCGCTTGCCCTCCCCCGGAGCACGGCCTACCGCCATATCCTCGCCCTCAAATCCCAGGGCTTGGTCGAGGAAGACCCGGGCACGGGCCGCCTTCGGCTGGGAGCGAGGCTCCTCCAGTTGGCAGGGGGGGTGCGGAGGCAGGGCCTCGTCGAGGTTGCGCTCCCGCAGATGGAGCGCCTCGTCGCTGAAACTGGGGAGACCGTCATCCTCGCCGGGCTGCACGGGACGAGCGGGATCTGCCTCGAGCGGGTGGAGGGACACCACGCGTTGCGCGTCTCCCACGAGCGGGGGGCGATCTTCCCCCTCCATGCCGGGGCGACGGGGAAGGTCCTCCTTGCCTACCTCCCCCGAGAGGATCAGGAGCGGATCATCGCCCAGGGCCTGCCCCGCTTCACCGCGACCACGATCACCGCCCCGGGGGAGCTGAGGGCCGAGCTCGCCACGATCCGGCGCCTCGGGTACGCGGAGAGCGACGGGGAAGTGATCCCCTACACCTACGGCCTCGCCGCGCCCATCCTGACCGGTGCGGACCGCATCGTCGCCGCGCTGGGCGCCTCGGCCCCGAGCACGCGGCTGGACGCGAAGAGCAAGGGGCCTTTCTTGAAAGAGCTTTCCGCCACGGCACGGGCCATCGCCCGGGAGCTTGTGGGCCAAGATGCGAACTAGAGGCTACCGAAGGAGGTTCACTGTGACCGAACGCGTTCGAGTTCCGGAAGGTGGCGAGCCGATCGCCATGACACCGCGCGGGCTCGAGGTCCCCCCCCGCCCGATCGTCCCCTACATCCGCGGCGACGGGATCGGGGTGGACATCACCCCGGTCATGATCCGCGTCGTGGATGCCGCGGTGGAAAAGGCGTACGGCGGGAAGAGGAAGATCGCGTGGATGAAGGTCTACGCTGGCGATGAGGCGATCGCGCACTACCATCCCGGGCTCACGGAAGAGGAGATCAAGGCCATCCCGCCTGAGGAGCGCCAGAAGCTGTACCTCCCGGAGGAGACGGCGGAGGCGATCGCGAAGCACCTCGTAGCGATCAAGGGGCCGCTCACGACGCCGGTCGGGGGCGGGATCCGCAGCTTGAACGTCACCTTGCGTCAGATCCTCGACCTCTATGCGTGCGTGCGGCCGGTGAAGCACATCGGGACCCCCGCTCCGGTGCGGGAGCCGGAGAAGGTGGACATGGTGTTCTTCCGCGAGAACACAGAGGATGTGTACGCGGGGATCGAATGGCGGGCCGGTTCCCCCGAGGCCGACAAGGTCATCGCCTGGCTGCGCAGGGAGATGAAGGTGAAGTCGATCCGCTTCCCCGAGAGGTGCGGGATCGGGGTGAAGCCGATCAGCGAGGAAGGCTCGAAGCGGCTCGTCAAGGCGGCGATCGACTACGCGATTGCCGATGGCCGGACGAAGGTGACCCTCGTCCACAAGGGGAACATCATGAAGTTCACCGAGGGTGCGTTCCGCGACTGGGGGTACGAGGTCGGGAAGACCTATCCCCAGATCGTGACCGAGGACGAGGTGGCCACGACCTACGGGGGGGTGGTCCCGCCCGGGAAGATCGTCCTCAACGACCGGATCGCGGACCAGTTCTTCCAGCAGATGCTGCTCCGGCCCGACGAGTACTCCGTCATCGCCACCACGAACCTGAACGGCGACTACATGACCGACGCCGCGGCGGCCCAGGTGGGGGGGCTCGGCGTCGCGCCGGGGGCGAACATCAACTACGCAACCGGCCACGCTGTGTTTGAGGCCACCCACGGCACGGCCCCCAAGTACGCCGGCCAGGACAAGGTGAACCCGGGGAGCTTGATCCTCTCCGCGGTCGAGATGCTGAAGTATTTGGGCTGGCGCGAGCCCGCCGACGCCATCCTCCGCGCGATCAGCGCCGCGATCGCCTCAAAGCGCGTGACCTACGACCTCGAGCGGCTGATGCCGGGGGCGACCCTCGTCTCCTGCTCCCAGTTCGGCGAAGAGATCGTGAAGCACCTGTAGGGGGAGACCATGGCCCAGAGAGGGATCCGAGAGTACGATGCGAAACGGATGCTCGCCCGCGCGATCGGTGAGTACTCCCGAGGCAAGTTCCGGCTCGACGATCGCCTCGTCCTCGTCACGCCGGAGACGGACCTCGCCACGCTCGAGGCCGACCACCCGTGGCTGGCGAAGGAGAGGCTCGTCGTGAAACCCGACCAGCTATTCGGGAAGCGCGGAAAGAACAAGCTCATCCTCCTCAATGCCGACCTCGCGGCGGCCAAGGCGTGGATCGCCGCGCGGATGGGGAGCGAGGTGACGATCGAGGGCGCCGGCGGCACGACGACCGGGGTCCTCACCCACTTCCTCATTGAGCCGTTCGTTCCCCACGACGCGGAGTACTACCTCGCGTTCACGAGCTCCCGCGATGTCGACACGATCCACTTCTCCCCCCAAGGGGGCGTGGACATCGAGTCCGTGTGGGACACCGTGGTCTCGATTGACGTCCCGGTGCTGGCCGACCCGATGCAGGTGCGCGTCCTCCCCGAACTCCCCGACATCCCCCACCGGGATACGGTCGCGGAGTTCATTCAAGTGCTGTACAGGATCTACGTGGACTACCACTTCACCTACCTCGAGTTCAACCCGCTCGCGTTCTTCCGCGGGAGGCTCATTCCGTTGGACACGGTGGCCAAACTCGACGACACGGCGGCGTTCCAGTGCGCGGAGAAGTGGGGGGAGATCACGTTCCCCCGCCCGTTCGGTCGGCCGACGACCAAGGAGGAAGCCTACGTGGAATCGCTCGACGCGAAGACCGGGGCCTCGCTCAAGCTGACCCTCCTCAACCCCAACGGCCGGGTGTGGCTCCTCGTCGCCGGCGGCGGGGCGAGCGTCATCTACGCCGACACGGTGGTGGACCTCGGGTTCGGGGACGAGCTCGCCAACTACGGGGAGTACTCCGGCGACCCCTCGACCGAGCTCACCTACGAGTACACGAAGACCCTTCTCGACCTCATGACCAGGAACCCCGATCCCCAAGGGCGGCCGAAGTACCTCCTCATCGGGGGCGGGATCGCCAACTTCACCGACGTTGCCAAGACGTTCACCGGGATCATCCAGGCCCTCGAGGAGTACAAGGACAAGCTGCAGAAGAACCACGTCAAGATCTACGTCCGGCGGGGGGGGCCCAACTACAAGGAGGGGCTAGAGAACATGCGGCGGCTGGGGGAGCGGATCGGCGTCCCGCTCGAGGTGTACGGCCCGGAGACGCACATGACGCGCATCGTATCCCTCGCCCTCGAGGAGGCCCAGCGATGAGAAACGACTACGAACTCTTCACCGCGGACACGAAGGCGTTCATCTACGGCGAGCAGCTGCGCGCCGCGCAGCGGATGCTCGACTTCGACTACCTGTGCCGGAGGGCGGAGCCGTCGGTAGCGGCCCTCATCACCCCCGAGCGCGGCGGGTTCGAGAAACTGTTCTGGGGGACGAAGGAGATCCGCATCCCGCGGATGACGAGCCTCGCCGAGGCGGCGGCCCTCTTCCCCGAGGCCGATGTGCTCGTCAACTTCGCGAGCCAGCGCTCGGCGTACGACGTCACGGTGCAGGCCCTCGACATCCCCACCATCCGCACGATCGCCGTGATCGCGGAGGGGATCCCCGAGCGCCAGTCGCGGCGGATGGCGGCCCTCGCTAGGGCGAAGGGGAAATGGATCATCGGCCCCGCCACGGTGGGCGGGGTCAAGGCCGGCTGCTTCAAGATCGGGAACGCCGCGGGCACGATGGAGAACATCCGCGAAGCGAAGCTGTACCGGCCCGGCTCGGTCGGGTTCGTGTCCGTGTCCGGCGGGCTCTCCAACGAGGCGTACAACATCGTCGCCCGGGCCACAGATGGCCTGAACGAGGGGATCGCGATCGGCGGTGATGCCTACCCCGGCTCGACCCTCCTCGATCACCTCCTCCGGTTCGAGAGGAACCCGGCGATCAAGCTCCTCGTCTGCTTGGGGGAGGTAGGGGGCACCAAGGAGTACGAGATCGCGGAGGCGGTGAAGGCGGGCCGGATCACAAAGCCCCTTGTGATGTGGGTCACAGGGACGTGCGCCAAGGTCCTCCCCGGCCAGGTCCAGTTCGGTCACGCCGGGGCACGGGCGGACACCGCGGCCGAGACGGCCGATGCCAAGAACGCCGCCCTCCGCGAGGCGGGGGTGATCGTTCCCCACTCGTTCGACGACTACGGCCTCATGATCGAGGAAACCTATGAGCGACTGGTTGCAGAAGGGGTCATCGTCCCCGCGCCCGAGGTCACGCCGCCCACGATCCCGCTCGACTATGCCCAAGCGCGGGCCGAGGGGCTCGTGCGGCGGCCAACGCACTTCATCTCCACGATCTGCGACGAGCGGGGCGATGTCCACAACTACTGCGGCGTCCCTATCGATCGGGTGATCGAGGAGGAGTACGGGATCGGTGGGGTGATCGGGCTCCTGTGGTTCAAGAAGGACATCCCCCCTTACGCCCGTGAGTTCATCGAGATGGTGATCCAGGTCATCGCCGACCACGGGCCGGCGGTCTCGGGGGCCCACAACACGATCGTCGCCGCCCGGGCGGGAAAGGACCTCATCAGCTCGCTTGTTTCGGGGATCCTCACCATCGGCCCGCGGTTCGGGGGGGCCGTCAACGGGGCCGCGGATCACTTCCTGTACGGGCTACGGAACAAGCTCGCCCCACGGGAGTTCGTGGACGAGATGAAGAGGCGCAATGTGCGGATCCAGGGGATCGGCCACCGCCTGCACTCTCTGGAGAACCCCGACGCGCGGGTCGAGCTCATGAAGGCGTTCGCCAGGGAGCACTTCCGGGCGACCCCCCTCCTTGACTACGCCCTCGCCGTGGAGGCCGTGACGACCCAGAAAAAGGGGAACCTCATCCTCAACGTGGACGGTTGCATCGGGGTCCTCCTCGTGGACCTCCTCACCGAGCTCAAGTTCACCGATGCCGAGATCGACGAGATGATCCGGGCGGGGCTCTTCAACGCGTTCTTCGTCCTCGGCCGCTCGATCGGCCTCATCGGCCACTACTTCGACCAGGTGCGGCTGGAGCAGGACCTGTACCGCCATCCGCTCGACGACATCCTCTACGACGTCCCACCGGCCCCTGAGAAGGTTGGGTAGACGAGCAGCGACTGGACGCCTCCCGGCGGTCGGGCCGCCGGGGGGCTCCACACCCGGTTCCGCTCGTTCGCTTTGGGGAGCGCAGATGCTGGTCTCTTTCGACCCGGTTGCTAGGCGGAGGGGGGGAGGCGTGAACCTGCGGCCGGACAGTGAAAAAGGATCGATCGAGCTGAACAGCCTCAGCCCATTCGCGGTCGTCCGGTCCGGGCGGGAGGGCCGTAGCCTGGCCGTGCCGATCGAGCGCGTCCCCCGAATCGGAAGCCAGGGTGGACCGCAGCCCCCTTGACCGCCACTGCGGATCCCATCACACTCTTCCCGTGGACGTCCGCCCCTCGATGGATCCGCCCGCGGTTGCGCCCGGTGTTCATCGCGCGCGCGAAGGGGGAGGCCCGGAGAAGCCCGGGCAGGCGATCCTGTTCGCCGACATCCGCGGGTTCACCTCCTACACGCGCGAACATGGGGACGAGCAGGCCTACCGCCTCGCCAAGGCGTTCACGACCCTCGCCGAGGGCCGCGTGGCGGAGCACGGCGGCCGGGTCGTGAAGACGTTGGGGGATGGGATCATGGCCGCCTTCCCCGCGGCGCCGGCGGGCGTCCTGTGCGCCAAGGGGATCCAGGAGGAGGTCGCCCGCCGCAACGTGGCCCATCCCGATGACGCTGTCACCAGCGGGATCGGGATCGCCTGGGGAACCCCCATTGAGGAGGACGGCGACCTGTTCGGCTTCGTGGTCAACCTGGCCCAACGCCTGGCGGATCGGGCACGGGGCGGCCAGATCCTCGTCTCCCCGTCCGTGGTCGAGCGCACCGCCGGGGAAGGGATCCGCTACCTCTACCTCGGAATCCACGAACTGAAGGGGCTTGGACCTCAGGAGATCTACGAGCTCATCTGGCGCGACGAGATCGCCCGCATCACGACGAAGGAGGGACGTCTGAACCTGGTCCTGACCAAGGACGCCCTGGTCGTGGAACTGGGGAAGGCAGTTCAAGAGCAGGTGCAGCTCGTCCGGAAGCTCCTCTCCGACCGCGCCGGGCGCCGTCGGGGCCTGCGCGGATTCCTCACCAACCAGACGGTGGGGTTCCTCGAACGGCGCATCCCCCAGATGGTGGATCGGGCCCTGTTCCAGGCCGGCTTCGGGCTCGAACATCCGTTGACGGACGTCACTGCCTCGTTCAGCCGGAACACGCTCACCGTGAAAATCCGTGGCCACCGCGGGATCCGGCTGGGGCCGAAGGACGTGGATCCCTGGCTTGCCGCCGAGTTCGTCGCGAAGCTATCTCAGCTCAAGGCGGGTCTGGTTCAATAGGTCGGGGTCGACCTCGCTGGGTTAGGCGTGGGGGAGCACGAGTTCGCTCACCGTGGTGATGATCCCGAGGACGAGGAACGCGGCCCCGATCACCTTCCCCAGCCGTTCTTCGGAGGCTAGGTTGGCAAACCGTGCCGCCATCCAGGCCCCAATCGCCCCACCGGCCGCCCCGATCAAGGCGGCGGATATGGGAAATGGCCCATAGAGGCTGTGGCCTACAGCGCCGGTGAACGCGGTGAACACCATGATCAGTACCGACGTCCCCACCGCGCTGTGAACGGGATAATCGAGGACGAAGAGGAGGATCAAGGACATGGCCTCTCCTCCTCCGGCTCCGACCGTGCCGCACATGAGCCCGATCCCAAGCCCGAAGAGAGCGGACCACACGGAGCTGTGCCGCTTAAATAGCGAAAGATCGACGCGTTCCTTGAATGCCTGGGCCCGTACATTGATGGGCTTCCGCATGAAGCTGATCCCCATGAGAAGGATGATGATTCCGGTCGCCCCCCCGAGGCTCGCCGAGGGGATGTACGTAGACCCCCAGCTCCCGATCAATACGCCGACCACCGCGGCGGCGGCCATGGGAAGGCTGGCGCGAAACTTGACGCGGCCATTGTGGGCGTAGGTCAATGCGGCCACCAAAGAAGCGATCACATCGGTGGCCAGGCTTACGCCGATCGCCTGGTATGCCTCGTAATCGAGAAAGGTTACAAGCATGGGGACAACCACCGTGGCCGCTGAGGCCCCGATGATCCCGGTGACCACCCCTGCCCCCCACCCGGCCAAAAGCGTGACCAAAATGGAAGTGATCATGGCCTTCCGGGAAAACTACTCCACCGTGGCCCGGCGGAAGGCAAAATGGGCCACGGCCATGAAGGCGATGGCTAACCCGACCACCACGCCCAAGCTGGGGGCCATCCCCGCCCAGTTCCAGCCCGAGATGGTGAGCTCCCGGAGCGGGGCCACCGCGTGGGAGACGGGGTTCACGCTCGCGATCGCCGCCAGCCAGCCGGGCATGGCCTCCTTGGGGAACAGGGCGTTGCTGGTGAACATGAGGGGCATGGTGATGAAGTTCACGATCGCCATCAGCGTCTCCTGAACCTTGATCGTGGCGGCAAGTGCGAGGGAAAGCCCGCTCAGGATCAGGCTGAAGCACATGGCGATCGCCAGGATCACCACCACCCCGCCCCAGCCGGCCGCGAACCGCACCCCAAGCGCGTAGGCGATGAGGACGATGATCAGCACCTGAATGCCGCTTTGGATCGCGGCGGCGAGCATCTTCCCGAACGGGATCGCCGCCCGGGAGATAGGGGAAGCCATGAGCTTCTCCAGGTATCCGATCCGCCGGTCCCAGACGATGGACATCCCGGCGAACACCCCCCCGAAGAGGACGGTCATCAGGATGATCCCCGGGGTCATGAACGCCAGGTAGTTTTCCGTCCCGAACATCTGGACCGCCATGGGATTTTGGGTCAAGCCCTGCATCATGTTCCCCATGAGCCCGAGCCAGATCACCGGCTGGATCACGGTCATGATGAGCCGCACCCGGGCCCGGAAGAACTTGATGAGCTCCCGCCAAGCGACGTACCAAACATCGGAGAGAAGGGTCATCGGCGCAGCCTCCTTTGGGCGCGGCGAGCTCGGTGGAGCTCCTCCCGCGATCCCCCTTCCTCGCGGATATCCCGGCCGGTGAAGTGGAGATAGACGTCGTCCAGGGATGGCCGCTTGAGGCGCACGGAGTCAATCCTCACCCCGTGCTGAACCGCCAAGGAGAACAGTTCCGGGATCACCTGGTCGCCGTGTTGGCGGACCACGATCCGCTGAATGCCATCCTCGGCCTGGCTCACCTCCACGATCTCGGGAAGGGAGCGGATCGCCTCGAGCAGGGACAGGGTCGCCGGCCCGGAGTCGAGGAACCTGACGGTGATCACATCTCCGCCGATCTGGGCCTTGAGGGCGCCGGGGCGGTCCAGGGCCGCGATCTTCCCGTGGTCGATGATCGCCACCCGGTCACAGAGGGCATCGGCCTCCTCCATGTAGTGGGTGGTGAGGAAGATCGTCATCCCGTGCTCAGTCCGGAGATTCTGGATGTAGTCCCAGATCACCGCTCGGGTCTGAACGTCCAGGCCCAATGTCGGCTCGTCCAAGAACAGGATCCGGGGGCGATGGATGAGGGCGATGGCGATATCCAGGCGCTTGAGCATCCCCCCGGAGTAGGTCTCCGTGAGGTCGCTTCTCCTCTCCCACAGGCCAAATAGCTCGAGGATCTCCCGCCCGCGCGCGAGGACCTCCTCCCGGGAGAGATGGAAGAACCGGCCCTGGAGGTAGAGGTTTTCCCAGCCCGTCAGCCGATCGTCGATCGCGGTCTCCTGGGCGGCGTAGCCGATGTAGCGCTTCACCGCTCCTGGATGGCGGATAGCGTCCACCCCGTGGACCCGGATCCTCCCTTGGGTGGGGCGGAGGAGGCCGATCACACACTTGATGGTCGTGGATTTCCCCGCCCCGTTGGGGCCCAAAAAGCCAAAGATCTCCCCTTCGCCGACCGCAAACGAGATATCATCCACGGCAACGAGGTTGTCGTGGTAGATCTTGGTCAGTTCCTCAACTTCGATCATGTCTTTCATTCTGAACCTCCGCGAGCCCTTCGAGCTTGGCAAACGTTTCCCCGAGGATCGCGAGGGCCCGTTCTCCCTTGCCCTCCTGAAAGGCGCGGAGGAGGAGCGAGGCCAGGCGAGGCATGATGCCCCACGGCCAGTCCTCCCCGATCGCGGTCCCAACGAATCTCTCCGCTTCCCCAAACCGCCTGACCCACTCCTCACAATTGGCCGCGGATTCCGCCAACGCGTCCTGGCCGGCCGCGGTGAGGGACCACAGGGTCCGGTCCCCCTCGCGGCGGCCTTGGATGAGGCCGGAATCGGCGAGCAGTTGAAGGAGCGGGTAGACCGAGCCCGGCGAGGGCCGCCAGCCCACCCTGACCCCAAGCTCGCGCATGACGTCATAACCCGTCCGCTCCCCTTCGGAGAGGAGGCGCAAGGTCCAATGGCGCAATAATCCTCCGGGATACACGGGATACATTGTTCGGCTCCGATATATCGGGCCCGATTATGCCCGCCCGGCTTCCTACGTCAAGGCTTCGCCGCTGCGGCCGGAGGAGGGGGGTTCCCTGCCCGTCTCCGCCGGCGCGCGGTGGTGGGCAGGTTGCAGCGAGCGGGCGCCCTCGCTATACTGCGCTTTTGTAGATCAAGATACCCCATGAAGGTCTCCGCTATCATTCCAGCATTCAACGAAGCGGAACGCATCGCGGCTGTGCTTGCCCCCCTCACCTCCTCGCCCGCGGTGGACGAGGTCATTGTCGTGGACGATGGGTCCACGGACGCGACCTCCGCGGAAGCGGAGCGGTTCGGCGTGCGCCTGGTCCGCCTGCCGGAGAACCGCGGCAAGGCGGCGGCGATGGCCGCTGGGGTGGAAGAGGCCCGCGGTGACGTTCTCCTGTTCCTCGATGCTGACCTCACCGGCCTCACCCCGTCGCACATCGCGACGATGGTGGATGCCTACCGGGCAGGGGACGCCGACGTGGTGATCGGCGTGTTCTGCGATGGGCGCCTTGGGACCGACCTCTCGCAGCGGATCGCGGGGTTCCTGTCCGGACAGAGGGTGATGTCCCGCGCTCATTGGGAGCGGGCCCGCGGCGCGGTGGAGGACACCGAGTTCGGCATCGAGACCGCGCTGACACGGCTGGCGCTGAAGGAAGGATGGCGGACGAAAAAGGTCATGCTGAGTGGGGTGAGCCACATCCGCAAGGAGGAGAAGCGGGGGTTCTGGCTCGGGTTCACCGACCGGATGGCGATGTACTGGGATGTCGTTCGGTCGTTCTTCCGCAAGCTGTGACGAGGGGGGCGGAGGCTCTGGCCTCCGCGACCCGTACGAACTGGATCGTCAGGGGTGATGTGCCATGGAGATGAGCGAGGTCCGCAGTCTGGGGTTGGAGAAGCTGACGGGACTAGCGCAGTCCCTCGGGGTCGACGGAACCGGCGACCTCTCCTCCGTTGAGCTCGAGCTTGCCGTGATGCGCGCCCTGGCTGAACGGCAGGAGTTGGTGGTGGAAGGGATCCTCGAGATCATGCCCGACGGGTACGGGTTCCTCCGCGAGCGTTCCTGCCTCCCCAGCCGGTACGACGTGTACGTGTCCCCGTCGCAGATCAAGCGGTTCGGCCTCAAGGACGGCGACCTCATCCGCGGTCCGGTCCGCCAACCGCGGGAGGGTGAGCGGTACTTCGCCCTACTCAAGCTGGATCAGGTGAGCGGGCTCGATCCGGAGCAGGTGCGCAAGAGGGTGGACTTCCAGCAGCTGACGCCGCTCCACCCCAACGAACACCTCGTCCTCGAACACGACCCCGATGAGCCCTCGACGCGGATGATCGACCTCTTCGCCCCCATCGGGAAGGGGCAGCGTGGCCTGATCGTGTCCCCCCCCAAGGCCGGGAAGACGACCCTCCTCAAGCACATCGCCCATGGGATCGAGGCGAACCACCCCGACGTGCGCCTCCTGATCCTCCTCGTGGACGAACGGCCGGAGGAGGTGACCGACTTTCGGCGATCCGTGAAGAAGGCGGAGGTCATCGCGGCGACGTTCGACATGGAACCGCAACACCACACGCGCATTGCCGAGCTCGCCACTGCTGAGGGGAAGCGCCTCGTGGAGTCGGGGTACGACGTGGTGATCCTCATGGACTCCCTGACCCGGCTTGGGCGGGCGTACAACCTCTCGATTAGCCCCTCCGGGAAGCTCCTCTCCGGCGGCATTGACCCCACCGCGCTCTACAAGCCGAAGGAGTTCTTCGGCGCCGCCCGGAACATCGAGGAGGGTGGGTCCCTCACCATCATCGCCACCGCCCTCATCGACACGGGGTCCCGCCTCGATCAGGTGGTGTTCGAGGAGTTCAAGGGCACCGGGAACATGGAGCTCGTTCTGAACCGCGATCTCGCCAACCGCCGCATCTTCCCGGCGATCGACCTCGTCCAATCGGGCACGAGAAAAGAGGAACTCCTTCTCCAGCCAGATGTCCTTCGCCGGGTGTGGATCCTCCGTAAGCTCCTCATCGAGATGCCGGACCCGGGAGCAGCGCTGGAGTTCATCAAGAGCAAGATGGAACAGACGCGAACGAACAAGCAGTTCCTGGAGCTGATGAACAGTGAGTGAGAACCCCCTCCTCGCGGCAGCGTTGGCGTTGCTGCTCTTCCCCTTGCTGTTGGCCTCGTTCCTCCCGCCGGCGTCCGTCGGCGGGCCGGTCCTCCCGATCGCGGCGACTCAGGCCACGTGGTCCACGTACACGGTCCAGGCCGGGGACACCCTGTCCGGAATCGCCCAGCAGGCCGGGGTGCCGCTCGACTACCTCATCGCCAGCAACGATGTGGATCCGTCCCGCCTGCGGCCTGGTCAGCAACTCGTCCTCCCCACGGGGGGGGTCCTGCACACGGTGAAACTTGGCCAGACGCTCGCTGACATCGCCAAGAGCTACGAGGTCGCGGAGGCTGCGATCCGACTCGCCAACCGCCTGACTGGGGAACCCACCGCCGGGATGCGGATCCTCATCCCCGTCCCTCCGGTCGTCCCCCAGGCCACGGCACTGGCGTTGGGCAAGGGTGAGGCGACGCGGTTCTCCTGGCCCGCCCGCGGCCCGATCTCCTCCCCGTTCGGCCCCCGCATCCACCCCATCTACCGTGTCTCCTCGTTTCATTCTGGGGTTGACCTCGCCATTCCCGAGGGAACGCACGTCCACGCGGCCGCGTCGGGGCGGGTCGTCACCGCGGGGTGGGAGGGAGGGTACGGCCTCCTCGTGGTGGTGGACCACGAGGATGGCTACGCCACGTACTACGGCCACCTGTCGCAGCTCCTCGTCTCGGTCGGGCAGTTCGTGGAGATCGGGCAGGTCGTCGCCCGCTCAGGCAACACCGGTCTCTCCACCGGTCCTCACCTTCACTTCGAGGTCCGCTGCGACGGTGTGGCCGTGGACCCGCTTCTGTTCCTCCCGTGATCGGGATCGAGGGCGGGCGGCCGCTGCGCGGGACCGTGCGCGCTGCGGGCGCGAAGAACGCCGCCCTGCCCGCGGTGATGGCGAGCCTCCTCACCACCGAGCCCGTGGTCCTCGAGAACGTCCCCCACCTCCTCGACGTGGACGCGGCGGTCGCGTTGGCCCAGGCGGTGGGGAAGGAGGTCACGTGGCAGGATTCGGTGATCCTCCTCCGTGGCGGGGATGAACTCGCCCCCGAGGCGCCAGCCGAGCTCGTCCAGCGCATGCGGGCGTCGTTCCTCGCCCTGGGGCCGATCCTCGCCCGCACCGGCGAGAGTCGGATGCCCCTCCCCGGCGGGTGCGCGATCGGCCCGCGACCGGTGGACCTCCACCTCGTCGGGCTGCGGCAGCTGGGGGCGACGTTCGACGTTCGGGGGGGGATGGTCCACGCCCACGCCCCGCGCCTGCGGGGGACCACGGTCTACCTCGACTACCCCTCGGTTGGCGCCACCGAGCAGCTCCTCCTCGCCGGCGCGCTGGCTCACGGGACGACGACGGTCGTCAACCCGGCCCGGGAGCCGGAGGTGGTCGACCTCGGCTGGCTCCTCTCGGCGATGGGAGCGGAGGTGACCTGGCACGAGGACCGGGTGACGGTGTGGGGACAGAGGACGCTCGGCGGGGCGACCCACCGCGTGATCCCGGACCGCATCGAGGCCGGGACGTACCTCCTCGCCGGGGCGATCACCCGCGGCGAGGTCACGGTGGAGGGCGCGCGCCCTGACCACCTCGATGCCCTCCTCGCCAAGCTCAGCGAAGCGGGGGCGCGGGTGGAGACGAACGGGGACCGGATCACGGTGGGGGTCGAGGGCCGGCCGGAGGCAGTGAACGTGCAGACCCTCCCCTACCCGGGGTTCCCGACAGACCTGCAGCCGCCGCTGATCGCGTTCCTCGCCACCGCTCGCGGCCGGTCCACGGCGCGGGAGACCGTGTTTGCATCCCGGTTCAACTACGTCGGGGCGTTGGCGCAGATGGGGGCCCAGGTCCAGGTGAGCGGGGACACCGTCCTCACCGACGGCGTGGAGACGCTCCACGGGGCGGAGGTAGAGGCGACCGACATCCGGGCCGGGGCGGCCCTCATCCTCGCCGCCCTCGCCGCGGACGAGAGGACCGCGATCCGCGGGGAGATGCACATCGCCCGCGGCTACGCCGATCTTCCGGCGAAGCTGCGGGGCCTGGGCGCGGAGGTATGGGCCACAGGCTGATCGAGGATTACCTCGGGCGGCGGGCGCGGGCCTACGGTGGAGAGAGGGTCCTCCTCGTCGACGTTGTCTCGCCTGGGTCGGACGAAACAGAGCGCATGGCGGAGCTCCGTTCTCTTGCCGCCACCGCTGGCGTCCTCGTTCTGGGAACCGTGGTCCAGCACCAGCCTCACCCCCACCCCGGCACGTTCTTCGGGCGGGGGAAGGCGGGCGAGATCCGCGACCTCGGGCACAGCCTTCAGGCGGACACGCTCGTCGTGGGGTCGGAGGTCTCCCCGGCCCAGGCCCGCAACCTCGAGGAGGCAACGGGACTCAAGGTCGTGGACCGCTCCCAGCTCATCCTCGATATCTTCGCCCAGCGGGCGGGGACGAAGGAGGCCGCCCTCGCGGTGGAGCTGGCCCAGCTCGAGTACCTCCTCCCGCGGCTGCGGGGCTGGGGGCAGGCCCTCACCGACCCCGGTGCGGGGATCGGGACGAGCGGCCCCGGGGAGACGCGCCTCGAGCAGGGGCGGAGGGCGGTCCGCCACCGGATCCAGGTCGTGCGCCACGAGCTCCGGAAGGCGGCCCAGGATCGAGCGATCCAGCAGGCGCGCCGCCGCCGCGCTGGCCCCCCCGAGGTCGTGCTCGTGGGGTACACGAACTCCGGCAAGTCCACGCTCTTCAACCGCCTCACGGGGAGCGATGTCCTGGTCGAGGACAAGCTGTTCGCGACCCTCGACACGCGGGTACGGCAGGTCGCGTGGCCCACCGGGGAGGCCCTCGTCACGGACACGGTGGGGTTCATCCGGGACCTGCCCCATGAGCTCGTGCCGGCGTTCCAGGCTACCCTCGGCGCGGTGCGCGATGCCGCGGCCCTCCTCCTCGTCCTCGACGTGACTGCCCCCGCGGCGGAGGATCACCTGCGGGTGGTGCGGGAGGTGATCGCCGACGTGCTGGGCCCGGACCGGGTCCCCCCTCCAACCCTCCACGTGCTCAACAAGCTCGACCTCGTCTCCACTCAGGAACAGGAAGCGCGCCTCGCGGCCCTGGAGAGGGAAGCGGTGCCCCACGTCGTCGTGTCCGCGAAGACCGGAGGAAACATGGCATCCCTCCTCTCCGCTCTGGACTCAATCCTCACGGTTCGCAGCCGCGGCTGAGGCGAGAGGGGTTCACCGTTCGCTTTCCGCGGCCCGGGTGGCTTGTTCGATCAGGAGGCGGAGGGCCGGGAGGGAAGCCTCCATCGCCTCCTCTCCTGCCCGGACCCCCTCCGCAGCGTGGAGGTAGCTCACCCCGACGGAGGATAGGTCGGGCCGAACGAGGAGGTCGGCCGGCCAGAGGGCGAGTTTGAGGTGCACGATCTCCTGCTCAAGGATGGCCACCGCCTGGTTGAGGATGCGGTAGATCCCCGGGACGGAACGCCCCGCACCCGGTTGTTCCCCGAATGCCTCGTCGCGGGGCCTGGCCACGGTTGCTGCCACCAAGGTCCGGGCGCTCAACTCCTTCCCCAAGCGGGCGGGGAGGCGTCGCCCGGGACGGTGCCGCTCGGCGCTCAGGGGCCGGGGGACGGGGACGATGTCCACCCCGATCACGATCTCTGCTCCGAGGTCACGGCACGCGCGCACCGGCAGGGGTTCGACGAGGCCACCGTCCACGAGGAACCGGTCCCCCCACCGGAGGGGCGGGAAGATCCCGGGGATGGCGGAAGAGGCCCGCAGGGCGTCCACCAGGGGCCCCTCCCGCAGCACGACCGCCTCCCCCGTGTCGATGTCGCATGCCACCGCCGCGAAGGGAACGGGGAGGTCCTCGATCCGGATGTCCCCGAGGGCGGAGCGGAGGTAGCTGCGCAGCCCGCTGCCCGAGCTCAGCCCGGCGCGGGGGAAGGTGGGGAGGAAGCTCCGCACCACCTTGGGGAGGTCCGTGTTCAGCCACTCTTCCTCGATCCGCTCCGGCGATAGCCCCGCCGCGTAGGATCCGCCCACCACGGCCCCGATGCTGGACCCGCTCACGGCGGAGATTGGGATCCCCTCCTGGGCGAGCACCTTGAGGACGCCGGCGTGGGCCGCCCCGCGCGCCCCACCCGACGCGAGCGCAAGCCCGATCTTCGTTTGATTCTGTTCCGTCATCCCACGCTCCCCCGCCTGAGCGCGAACGCCGCGGCCTCGCCCGGTCGGACGTCGCCCCACGACGAGCCCTTCTCTCACCGCTGCTGCGCGACCGCCTCCGCGGGGACCCCGGCCACGCGGTCTGCCTCCCGGTCGAGGTACTCGCGAACCCACACCGGATCCAGCACTTCCGCACAGGCTGCCCCGTAGGCGAGGAGCCCCTGGATGTAGGCCGGGTCCTCCAGGGCCATCTGCGCTTCGCGGTTGATCGGTTGTGGGCCGTGCCGTTTGATCAGGGGAAGGAGGAAGTCGAAATGGTCCCGATGAGGACAGGGACGGATGAGGTTGCGGGTTGCCTCGGGCTTGGTCTTGTAGCCGTAGCCCAGCTGCCACTGGCGGATGTCCGCGAAGAACGGGATCTTCATGAGGTCGTTGATCGTCCCCCCCGCCGCGTAAAGGCGGTGGATGTTCGCTCCCGCGTAGGGGATGAACACGCAGGGGGTCACATCGCCGTTCCAGTTGATGTAGAAATAGCCACCGGACCGCCCAGCTGCCACGCAGCCATGGCAGGCCGTCCCACTGTTCCAAAAGTCCATGAGGAAGACCTTCTTCGTCCGGATGACGTCCCACATCCGGCGCTGGAGCCGCAGCCGCTGTTCGGGGGTGACCATGAGGGCGAGGTCGTACCCCCGGCCGATCGGCATGTACTGGAAGATCCAGCCGTAGAGGGCCCCTTGCTCCTCGAAGTAGAACCTGACCACCTCATCCGAGAGGAGCTCGTCGCAATTGTCGCGGGTTGCGGTCATAGAGATCCCAAATGGGACCCCTTCCGCGCGGAGGTGACCGAACGCCTCCACCACCTCGGCGAACACCCCCTCCCCCCGCCGTCGTTCCGTCGTCGGTGCCTTCCCCTCCACCGAGATCGCCGGGGTCACGTTCCCCACTTCGGCCAACCGCTTGGCAACGGACCGATCGATGACGGTGCCGTTGGTGTAAACGAGGAAGTAGAGCTTGGGGTGCCGTTCCGCCACATCGAGGAGGTCGCGGCCCTCGCTTCGGTACAGGAAAGGTTCCCCACCCGAGATGACGGCGAACCGTGCCCCCCAGAGGTCCTCCATCTCCTGCACGATGCGGTCGAAGGTGCTGAAGCTCAACGTGCCTGGGCTCTCCTCGGTCCCCGCGTAGCAGCCCGTGCAATTCAGGTTGCAGGCCCGCGTCGGGCTGATGGTGAGGAAGCCGGGAGGGGACTGCCCGTACGTTTTACAAAACGCTTCCCGGGCGGGGTGCGGCCCCAACGCGTGGGCAGCGAACTCGAGGAACCCCTGCCAGGCACGGGGGGAGATCGTGCCCGTCTTGAGCCCTCGGTGGAAGGAGTAGAGGAGGGAGCGGAGGGTGAGCCACTCGTCCCGCGCCACCCCCGGCAGGTTGTCCGTACGCCGGAGGAACTCCCCCACGGCCCGGTCCGCCAGCCGCACCGCGCTCCCCCGCACCGGCCGGGCCGAGAGGACCCGGAACAGGGCGCGCAGCGCGCCGGGGCTGGGGGCGACGAGCACGGGCCGCTTCAGTTCGCGCCGAGGAACGGGAGAAGCTTCCGTTTCCATCCTGACCTCCTCATGTGGTTGGGCATAACCCGCTCCACAGGAACGCCGTGAGTTCCTGAGCGGCCTGATCGGCAACGCGCGCCGCTGACTTTCCGGACGCGGAGAGGCGCAGGGCCACTGCCTCCACCGCCCCCAACATGGCGTACGCGGTCAGCACGGGATCACAAGGCTGGATCTTCCCTGCAGCGATGCCCTCCTCGATCACTTGGGCCAGGTATCCGGCCCCCTCGTCATAGATCCGCTGGGTCTTGACGTGGAGGCCAGGGGTCGGGTCTAGCCACTCGCGGCGGATCAGGCGCGCCACGTCCTTCCGTTCTCGGAACAGGGCGAAGTGCTCCGCCATGATGGCGCGGATCTGAGCCTCGAGGGGCTCTCCCCGCGCCCGCAGCTCGTCGAGAAACCGCCGCCTCCGTTCGATCTCCCCCCGGAGGAGGCACTCGAGGATCGCCTCCTTGCTCCGAAAGTAGTGGTACACGGTGCCGATGGACACCCGCGCCGCCTGGGCTACATCCCGGATCCCCGCCCGGTGGAAGCCGCGCTCGGCGAAGAGGCGGGCGGCTGCGCTCAGGAGTCTGCGTTCCAATGCACTTTTCTCTTGATCTTTAGAACGAGCGTTCGTTCGCATGGCCCAATATCTATAGCTCATCGAGGTTTCCTTGTCAAGAGGTGGAGCCGACTGCGGCCCCGGGGCGGCCGACGGCTTCCCCCCCGTGCGGCGCGAGGAGAAGCCCGTTGCGGACTCCCGTCCGCAGGGTAAGATGGCGCCAAGGTAGGTGATCCCCATGCGAAGGATGATTGCGATTGGGGTGTTGGTGTTGGGAGCGGTGGCTGCGGCGGGCAGCCCTGTCGTCACCCTCTACTCCGGTGGCTTTGGGTATGTCCGCGAGCTGCGCGAAGTGGAGCTGGCTTGGGAGGGGGACCTCCTCCTTGATGGCCTCCCCCTCACCATGCTCGTGGATAGCCTGGTCGTGGACGGGTTGACCGTGGCCCGGGTGGATCCCCTGGAGCGGGGCAGCACCGCGATCGAGGACCTCGTCGGGGCCAGGGTCACGGTGTTCGCCCACGGGGAACGGTTTGCGGGCCGCCTCCTTGCTACGGGGCCGGGGCTCGTCCTTGCCACTGCGGACGGCCTCATGTTCCTCTCCTCCTACGATCGGATCGTGGCCCCGTTGCCCGTCGAGCCACCGCTGGTGGACCACCTCTCTCTGAAGGTCCGGTACCGGGATGCCCAGCCGGGGCGGACCGAGATCGGGGTGCGGTACCTCGCCGAGGGCCTGTCGTGGAACGTGACCTACACCGCCACGCTCGCTGACGCCGCGCTTCAGTTGCGCGGAGTGGTGGCCGTTGAGAACCGGACCGGGGTCGAGTTCAGGGGGGCGCAGGTCTCGCTCGTCGCCGGTGAGGTGTACCGTCCGACGGCGAAGGCCCCCGAAGGGCTGGGGGTGCGGGCCCTCGCCCTTTCCTCCGAGTACGAAGCCGCTCCGGCGTTCGAGTACCACCGCTACACCTTCCCGGAACCGCTCGACCTCACCCCCGGGGTCGCGTGGGCCCCGTTCATCTGCGGGACCCTGTCCTTCACCCGTGCCTACCGGTTCTCCGGCGGGGCCGTCGAGGTGAGGGTCCGGTTCACGAACGCCCTTGCGCCCCTCCCCGCGGGCGAGATCCGGTTCTACGACGAAGGGGAGGAGCTCTTCGTGGGGGCAGCAGCGATCGGCCATACCCCGCTCGGCAGCGACGTTGATCTCGCCGTGGGGGCCGCGTTCGACCTCACTGGGGAGCGGGTCCAGGAGTCGCGGCAACGGATCACGGACGCCCTCTACCGGGACACGTACCGGATCGCCCTTCGCTCGGCCAAGGACGCGCCGGTCGAGGTCGAGGTGGTGGAGACCCTCCCTGGTACATGGACGATCATCGACCCTAGCCTTCCCTACGAGCGCCTCGATGCCCAACGGGTCCTGTTCCGGGTTCTGGTGCCGGCGGGCGGAACGGCGGACGTCCACTACACCGTGGAATGGCAGTACTAGGCACCGGCTATGGAGACCCTCGAGCAGGAGCTGGCTCGATTCCCGGACGGGTATCGGCGGGCGATTGAGAAGGCGCTGGAACGGGTTCCGGTACGGAACGGGGTGGTTTCGATTCGCGATCTGTGGTTGGAGACCGCCCTCCCGATGGACCTGATCGCCGACCTCCTTCAGTCGGATGGGATCCAGATGCCTCCCCACATCGTGCGGGTGGACCTTGAGCGTTCCCCCCGGAGGGGGCGACATGGCTCTAGCAGCTAGGATCAAGTTTGGGACCGATGGTTGGCGCGGCGTGATCGCCGACGACTTCACGTACGCCAACGTGGCGCGGGTGGGAGCGGCGATCGCGGCTTCCCTCCACGATCCCCGGCGGAGTGGCCTTGCCCCCTATCGGGAGTGGGGCGTGCCGTGTCGTCCCGCGGCGGCAGGTTTGATCGTGGGCTACGACACGCGCTTCCTGTCTGCGGAGTTCGCCCGCCATCTCGGCCGCGCCGTGGCCGAGGCGGGGATCCCGGTCCAGGTCACGGATGGTCCCGTCCCCACCCCCGCCGTATCGGCTGCGGTCGTGAAGCGGGGATTGGCAGGGGGGGCGATGATCACCGCCTCCCACAACCCGCCCCAGTGGAGCGGGGTGAAGTTCAAGCCCGAGTACGGCGGATCGGCCACCGCCGAGATCACAGCCCTCATCGAATCGCACCTTCCCCCCCACGCCCCGGAGATCGGGGATCCCCCGGTGGAGGCGGTGGCGATCAAGGAGGAATACCTCGCTCGGCTGAGGGACGCGGTGGACCTGCGGGAACTGGCCCGCGCCCCCCTCTACGTGGTGGTGGACGCGATGTACGGCTCTGCGCAGGGATACCTCGCTAGCCTCCTTAGGGCGGTGCGCATCCCCCACCTCGCGGTCCGCTCGACCGTGGATCCCCTGTTCGGCGGCAAGAAGCCGGAACCCTTGCCGGAGAACGTGGTTCCCCTCAAGGCAGTGATCCGCTCCCTGCGGGCGCGGGCGCGGGGGCGGATCGTGGTTGGCCTGATCACGGATGGCGATGGAGACCGGGCGGCAGCGATGGACGAGCGAGGCCAGTTCCTCGACACCCACCGCACGGCTGCCCTCCTCGTGTGGCACCTCAGCCAGCATCGGAACCTGGACGGGATGATCCTCAAGTCGTTCGCCCTCACGGACATGATCGGGAAGCTCGCGGACCACGTGGGCGTTCCGTGGCGGGAGATCCAGGTCGGGTTCAAGTGGGCGGTGGAGGACCTCGTGACGGGGAAAGCAGCGTTCGCGGGCGAGGAGTCCGGCGGGTATGGGTACGCCTGGCACCTGCCCGAGCGGGATGGGGTGCTCTCGAACCTCCTCCTCCTCGAGCTCGTCGCTGCGACCGGCAAGCCCCTCGGCGCCCTCGTCGAGGAGCTGTTCGAGCTCGTCGGGCCGCACCACTACGCGCGGCGCGACCTTGCCCTCCCGACCCGTCTCGAGGTCATGGAGCGCCTGGCCGCCGCCCCCCCGGAACGGCTGGCCGGCCAGAGGGTGGTCAAGGTGGAGACCTTGGATGGGCTCAAGCTGCGCCTTGATCGGGGCTGGGTCCTTTTCCGGGCCTCCGGGACGGAGCCTATCTTGCGGCTCTACTGTGAGATGGACTCCCCCGCCGCCGTGCAGCTCGTCTTGGGCGAGGCGGAACGGCTGGCAAGGGGGGGGCTCCTGTGAACCAGGAATCCTACGATCCTCACGCGATCGAGGAAAAGTGGCGGGATTTCTGGCGGGAGAGGGGCTACTTCCGGGTCGACACCGCCCACCCGAAGAGGAAGTTCTACTACCTGAACATGTTCCCCTACCCGTCCGGGTACCTCCACGTCGGCCATGGCCGGAACTACATCATCGGCGACGCGATCGTGCGGTTCCTCCTCATGCGCGGCCACGACGTCCTCAACCCGATGGGGTGGGACGCGTTCGGCCTCCCGGCGGAGAACGCTGCCATCGAGCGGGGGATCCACCCGCGGGACTGGACGCTCGCCAACATCGCCTACGCCAAGAACCAGTTCCGGGCGTGGGGGATCGAGTACGACTGGGAGCGCGAGGTCACGACCTGCCTCCCCGACTACTACCGCTGGACGCAGTGGCTGTTCTTGAAGCTTCATGAGAACGGCCTCGCCTACAAGAAGCGGGCCGCGGTGAACTACTGCCCGAACTGCAAGACCGTGCTCGCCAACGAACAGGTGGTGGGTGGGGCGTGCGAGCGGTGCGGGACCCCGCCCGAGCAGAGGGAACTCGACCAGTGGTTCTTTCGGATCACGGCCTACGCGGACCGGCTGCTCGCGGATCTGGCGGACCTGGCGTGGCCCGACCACGTGAAGAAGATGCAGGAGAACTGGATCGGCCGCTCCGAGGGGGCCACGATCGCGTTCCGCTGCGAGGGGGGGGAGGAGATCCGCGTGTTCACGACCCGTCCCGACACCCTGTGGGGAGCGACGTTCCTCGTGCTCGCCCCCGAGCATCCGCTCGTGGACGCGCTCACCGTCCCGGAGCGACGGGCGGAGGTGGAAGGGTACCGACGCGCGGCGGGCTGTGCCTCCGAGATCGAGCGGCTGTCCGCGGAGCGAGAGAAGACCGGCGTATTCACGGGATCCCGCGCCCTGAACCCGGTGACGGGGGAGCCGATCCCGATCTGGGTCGCCGATTACGTGATGCCGACCTACGGCACAGGGGCGATCATGGCCGTGCCCGCCCACGACGAGCGTGACTTCGCGTTCGCGCGGGCATTCGGGCTCCCGATCCGCGTCGTCGTCGCTCCCCCGGACGGGCCGGCCCTCGACGCGCGCGCGATGGGAACCGCCTACACCGGACCGGGGACGATGGTCCGCTCCGGCCCGCTCAGTGGGACTCCGGCCGCGACGGCCATCGCGCGTACGATCGCCTACCTCGAAGAGCAGGGGATTGGGGAACGGACAGTGGTCTACAAGCTGCGGGACTGGCTCATCTCCCGCCAGCGGTACTGGGGGGCCCCGATCCCGATCGTATACTGCGACCGCTGCGGGGTCGTCCCTGTGCCCGAAGAGGCCCTCCCCGTCCTCCTCCCCGAGGTCCCGTTCATCGGGAAGATGGGGCTCGCCGACATCCCCGGCTATGCGGACACGGTCTGCCCCCGCTGTGGAGGGGAGGCGCGACGGGACACGGACACGATGGATACGTTCGTGGACTCGTCGTGGTACTTCCTCCGCTTCGTGTCCCCCCACGCGGAGGAGGTCCCGTTCGTGACGGAGGATGTGAACCGCTGGCTCCCGGTGGACCTCTACGTAGGGGGGGTCGAGCATGCTATCCTCCACCTCCTCTACGCCCGGTTCATCACCAAGGCCTTCCACGACCTGGGGTACGTGGGGTTCACGGAGCCGTTCCGCCGCCTGTTCACCCAGGGGATGGTCTGCCATACCGCCTACAAGTGCCCCCAGCATGGCTGGCTGTACCCGAAGGAGGTGGACGACCTACGGTGCACGAAGTGCGGCCGGGAGGTCGCGACCTCGTACTTCGCGATGTCGAAGTCGAAGAAGAACGTGGTCGAGCCCGCGGACATCATCCAGCGCTACGGGGCGGACACGGAGCGGCTGTACACCCTGTTCATGGGCCCGCCGGACCGGGACATCGAGTGGTCGGAAGAGGGGATCCGCGGGGCGTGGCGGTTCTTGAACCGGTTCTGGAACCTGGTGGTCGGACAACTGCCCCACCTCGCCGGGATCGCTGGAGAGCCGGACCCCTCGCGGTTCGGCCCTGCCGAGCGCGCCCTGTGGCAGAAGCTCCACGCCACGGTGAAGAAGGTGACAGAGGAGTTCGGGGAGAGGCTGGGCCTGAACACGGCGATCGCGGCGATCATGGAGCTCGCCAATGAGGCTGCGGCGTACGTGGAGGGTCCGGATCCTGACCAGCGACTCGTGCGCGCGGTGCTCTCCCGGATGATCCTCCTCCTCTCCCCGTTCACCCCGTTCCTCGCCGAGGAGCTGTGGCACAGATTAGGGGAGGAGAAGGCCATCCTCGACACGCCGTGGCCGGAGTACGATCCGCGCGCGGTGGCAGGGGACGAGGTGGAGGTCCCGGTCCAGATCAACGGCAAGGTGCGGACCAGGCTGCGCCTGGCGGCCCACGCCGCCTCCGATCCGGACGCCCTGCGGGAGGCCGCCCTCGCGGCTCCCGATGTCCAGGAACGCCTCCGCGGCCACGAGGTCCAGCGGGTGATCGCTGTCCCGGGGAAGCTCGTGTCGATCGTCGTGCGATGAGGCGCCCATGGCGGGGCAGGTGAAGCGTGAGTGAACCGACGATTACGGTCGTCGTTCCCGTGCTGAACGAGGAAGGGTTCCTTGCGGAGACGCTCCGTTCGCTCCGCGCGCAGACGTTCACCGACTTCGAGCTCATCGTGGTGGACAACGGGAGCACCGACGGGAGCCCGGAGATCGCCGCACGGTTCGCGGACCGGGTCCTCGTTGAGGGGAGGAGAGGTCCCGCGTGGGCAATGGCGCGGGGGTTCGCGGAATCCCTAACCGGCTACATCACCGCCGCCGACGCCGACACCCTCTATCCGCCGGACTGGCTGCAGAGGATGGTCGCCGCCTTGGAGCGGCCGGAGGTGGTGGCGGTGTACGGCCCGATCGGGTTCCGGGAGTACAGGAACCCGATCCGTGCCGCGACGGTCGTCGGGTATACCCTCCTCGTCTGGGCATCGCGGCCCTGTGGGGTGCACCAGGTAGGGGCCGCGAATTTCGGGATGAGGCGGGCGGCCTACCTCGCAGCGGGGGGGTATCCCCCATTCGCTGACCTCGTCGCCCCCGACTTGCGCCTCGCTCGCCGGCTAGCCCAGCTCGGAAAGGTGAGGTATGTCCCTGATCTTGTATGCTATACCTCCAACCGGCGGTTCGCGGGGAGGAACGTGGTCCCCGCAAGCTGGAAGGCATTTCGGACATGGCTCGAGGTCGCCACGGGTCAGGAGAAGCTTCGCTGGCAGAGCTTTTGGGCGCGCGGTCCGTCGGCGAAGCCTCCGCGATGAGGCGGGGGGCGATGGGATGAAGATCGGGATCTTCACGGATACCTACACGCCGGACTCGAATGGGGTGGTCACCGTGGTCCGGCTCATGGAGCGCGAACTGAGGAAAGGGGGCCACGAGGTCCGCATATTCGCCCCCGCCCATCCCGAAGTGCGGGAGAAGAGGGAGGATGTGTACCGCTTTCGCTCGGTGCGGTTCATCCTCTACAAGGGGTTGCGGGTCGCCCTCCCCTACAACCGCCGGGCCTTCGCGGCCCTGAAGGACCTGGACATCGTGCATAGCCACGACCCCTTCTCCGTGGGACTGGTTGGGTTCTGGGCTTCTCTCCGCTATGGGATACCCCATGTGCACACCTACCACACCCAATACGTGGAGTACCGCAAGTACTTGCCCTATCCCTTTCGCCCGTCGCGCCAGGTGGTGGAACGGCTCAGCCGCATGCTCTGCAATCGCTGTGATGCCGTGATCGCTCCCTCCAGTCACATTGAGCGCGAGCTGCGCCGGTACGGGGTCAAGGTCCCTGTCCATGTCCTTCCGTTTGGAGTGGATGAGGAGGCGTACACCCGTCCCCCGACGTGGGACGTTCGCCAAGCCCTCGGGCTCCCCCCAAGCTCGGAGATCCTCCTCTATGTGGGGAGGCTAGGGTGGGAGAAGAACATCGAGTTCCTGATCCGGTCCTTCCGCCGGATCGCCAGGGAGCGTTCCGGGGCGTGGCTGGTGCTTGTCGGGGATGGCCCCCACCGCCCGAAGCTGGAGGGACTCGTACGTGAGCTGGGGTTGAGCGAGCGGGTGGTGTTCGTCGGTTACCTCCCGTGGGAGCGCTTGATCGATCCCTACCGTCAGGCCACGCTGTTCGTGTTCGCCTCGAAGACGGAGACCCAGGGGCTGGTGGTGATGGAGGCGATGATGGGCGGGACCCCTCCGGTCGCGGTGGAGGCGATGGGGGTGGCGGATCTGATCGTCTCGGAGGAGACAGGGCTGCTCGTTCGGGAGGATGAAGCCGCGTTCGCTGACGCGTGTCTGTCCCTCCTCGCGGACGAGGAGCGGCGGAAGGAGATGGGGGAGAGGGCGCGGAGATGGGCGGCAGCGCACAGCGCCCGGGCGTCGGTGGCCCGGTTGATGGAGATCTACGAGGGCCTCCGGAGGGAGTGGGCCAGAAGGCACACCTGCGCTCAGATCGCTGGCCCCATGGCCTGAGCAGAGGTCGCGCTATGATCGGCCGCGCGCTCGCGGTGGGGAAACGCGCGATCCTCTCCCTGCCCTGCGGCCTGGGGGTGTTGGCCCTCCCGCTCTTGGTCGAGGTTCGGGTCGAGGGGCCTCGCCCCCATGGGCCATGTGTGCTCGCCGTGACGCACAGCGGGGGGCCCGATCCCCTCTACGTGGCGAGGGCTGTAGGTTCATGGCGCACCCCGGCCCTGTTCTCGATCGACCCGCGCTATCCCTTCCTGCGCCCGTTCTACAGGGCACTCTGGCGGTTCGAGATCCGCGAAGGAGAGAAGGAGTTCAACCGGCGGACCCTCCGCGCGGCCGTGGAGCACCTCCAGAAGGGGGGGCAGATCATGGTCTTCGCCGATGGCCCGGACTTCCGGCGCGGGACACTCAAGCCGGGGGCGGCCGTCCTGGCGCGCCGGGCGGGGGTCCCCGTTGTCCCGATCGGCCTCGAGAACGCGCACATCCTCCCCCCTCAAGGAGAGGAGCTCGCCCTGGGGCCGCTCTTTTTCCATGTCGTTCGATCGTTGCGCCGCAAGGGCTGGATTTGCGTGCACTTCGGTGCGGCCGTGTTTCCGGATCCTTCCCTCCCCGAGCGGGCGGACGTGGATCGGATGATGCGCCTGTTGGAGAGGAGCTTCGACCGCTACCACCGGCGCTTCGTGGGGCTCCCCGGACCCGTCTGGCCTAGCACGCAGCGAGAAGGTGGGTGACCTCCTCGGCCGTTTGGTCACGGTTCCCTCGGGTGAGGTGGACCACGCGGTCGGCCCCGTGGCGGATCCGGTAGGCGAGGGGATGGTTTGAGGCGCGGTGGACGGTGACGAGGAGGTTCTGGGCCTCCTCAAGAGCCCGGTCCACGGCGCGAACGAACCGTGGGGAATGGAGCTCCATCGGCCCAACCTCGTCCACCACCACGAGCCTCGCGCCTTCGATCGCCCGTTCGATGGCCTGGGCGCCGATCTCATCGAGATCGCGGAGGTTGAGGCGGTACCGCCCACACGACGGTCCAGCGGCGAGATGAAGGTGGGCGAGGATCCCTTCCGCTCCCGTGGCGAGGTCGCGCACGGAGAACCCCACCCGCCGGCCGCACTTCCTGATCTCGGCCGTGACCATGCCGCCATACGAGAGCGGCACGTCCTCCACGACCTGTCGGACGAGGGTGGACTTCCCGACGCCTGGATTCCCCGTCACCGCGATCTTCATCCCCGCTGCCCCGGACCGGATTCTACTGCCGAGGGCGTATAATGCCCGCTCCAGGTTCGATGCTCCACAACGAGGTGATCGAGGTGATGAAGATGAGCAGGCGCTCGCTGGGGCTGCGGCACCTGCCGCGGAACATCTGGGCGGTGGGCGCAACGAGCTTCCTGATGGACGTGTCGAGCGAGATGGTCCTCAACTTGCTCCCCCTGTTCCTGGCCAATGTGCTCGGCGTGGGGACAACCCTCATCGGCGTGATCGAAGGGGTGGCCGAGGCCACTGCCTCGCTCGTCAAGGTGTTCTCGGGCTGGCTCTCGGACCGGCTGGGGCAACGGAAGTGGCTCGCCGTGGCGGGCTACGCCCTCTCGGCCGCGGCGAAGCCGTTCTTGTACATCGCTTCGTCTTGGGAGGCGGTGGCCGGGGTGCGGTGGGCCGATCGGGTGGGCAAGGGGATCCGTACCGCGCCCCGCGATGCCCTTGTCGCGGATTCGATCGACGAGAAGCGGCGGGGGTTGGCGTTCGGCTTCCATCGGGCGGCGGACACGGGCGGGGCGATGGTCGGCATCCTCGGGGCCCTGGCGGCGGTGTGGATGACGCAGGGTGGGGTGGGGCAGCTCACCGCGACCACGTTCCGCACCGTCGTCCTGGTGAGCCTCGTCCCGGCAGGGTTGGCCGTGGTCGTCCTCGCCCTGGGGGCGCGCGAGGTGGGGGCGGCGAGGAGCGCACGCCCCCCCATCCGGTTCCGCGCCTTGGGGCGGCCGTTCCTCGTGTTCCTCGGGATCGTGGGCCTGTTCGAGCTCGGCAACTCCGCCGATGCCTTCCTCGTCCTGCGCGCCCAGACCCTGGGCACGAACGTGCTCGGCATCCTCGGCATGCTTGCCGCGTTCAACCTCGTCTACACCCTCGTCTCCACCCCCGCCGGCGCCCTCTCCGATCGCATCCCCCGGCGGACGGTGATCGTGGCCGGGTGGGTCGTCTACGCCGGGATCTACCTGGGCCTCGGCCTCGCCGGCGCGGTGTGGAACATGTGGGTCCTGTACACCGTGTACGGGGCGTACTACGGCGCTGCCTACGGGACAGCGAAGGCGCTGGTCGCAGACCTCGTGCCCGTCGAGCTACGCGGCACAGCGTACGGGACCTACAGCCTGGTGGTGGGGGCGATGGACCTCCCGGCATCCGTGATCGCGGGCGCGCTCTGGCAGAGCATGGGCCCGGGGGCGCCGTTCTTCTTCGGCGCCGCCGTCGCCCTCCTCGCTGCGGGCGCGCTCTGGATCTGGGGGAGGTCCCGCGTGGACCAGGCGGGGTGAGGGCTGCCCCGGTCCTCCCGTGGGCCGGATCTACCCTGGAGAGGCGGGCGGGCCCCGCGCATACTCACGCGGTACGCTCGTTTCTCTCAGGAGGACGGGGTGCGCAGGTGAGCCGAACGCAAGAGAGCCTGGAGCTGGACAAGGTTCCAGCTAAACGTTTCGCAACGTTTCGTTCGGGTACAAACCGGGAGCCGATCCCCTCTTCGTGGAGGTGAGCTTCGGCCCCCCCCGGGGTGGACGGGGGTGATCGGCGCCAATGGGGCGGGGACGACCACGCTCCTCCGTTTGGCATGCCGAGAGCTCTTCCCCCAACGGGGGACGATCCGCGCGCCGGATCATGTTTTCTACTGCGCCCGACGGACGGATGACCCGCCCCTCGAGCGCGGCGCGTTCCTTGCCTCATGGGACGGCGCGGCCGGGGCGGGGAGGACATTCCGGTTGCGCCAAGGCGGGGTTGGCGAAGGGAGGAGGGGGCGATAGTATCAAGGTCAGCGGAGCGTGGCGCAGCATGGTAGCGCACTGGCATGGGGGGCCAGGGGTCAGCGGTTCAAATCCGCTCGCTCCGACCAGGGTCGCCGGGTAGGGGGCCTGACGCGAGGGCGGGATGCCCGAGCGTTGCCACGTGTGCGGTGTCGATAGCCGATGATTCGAATTGGATTCCTCATGTCGGACACGGGCGGCGGCCATCGCGCGGCCGGGAAGGCGATCGAGGCCGCGCTCCACCACCTCTATCCGAACGCGTTCCAGTGCGAGTACTTCGACGTCTTCCGCCGCTGCGGGCTGCCCCCGTTCTGCTGGGCGCCGGAGATCTACCCGTGGTGGGTGGCCCACCACCAGCCGTCCTACGATTTCTTCGTCTCCCAGACGGATCGGCTCCTCGCGACGCGGCTCGGCCGTCGGGGCCTTCCCTCCTGGGTCCTCCGCAAGGGGCCCTGCCTCAAGGCCCTCGCGAACTGGCAGGCGATGGTCGTCCTCCACGCTGGGTTCAGCGGGTACGCCGTGGCCGTCCGCCGCGCGGCCCAGAGGGAGATCCCCCTCCTCACCGTGATCACGGACATGGCCTCCCCCCACAGCGGGTGGTTCCACCCCGACGTGGAGCGGTGCCTCGTCCCCACCCCGAGCGCGATCGAGAGGGGGCTGAAGCTGGGCTTGGCTCCGGACAAGCTGCGGCTCGTCGGCCACCCGGCGCACCCCAAGTTCGCCCTCCTCACCCAGACGAAGGCCGAGGCCCGGGATGAGCTCGGGTGGGACCACGACCTCCCCACGGCCCTCGTCGTGAGCGGGGCAGAGGGGATGGGGGCGATGGAGGCGCTCGCCCGGTCCCTCGACGGCCTGGGGGTGCAGCTCGCGATCGTCGCCGGGAGGAACGAGGCCCTCGCCGCCCGGTTGCGGGCTGTCCCGTGGCAGAACCCGGCCCACGTATACGGGTTCGTGACGAACATGGAGATCCTCATGCGAGCGGCGGACGTCCTCATCGGGAAGCCTGGGCCGGGGGTGATCGCCGAGGCGGCGATCATGGGCCTCCCGATGATTCTCACCGGGGGGATGGTGAACGAGCTCGCCAACGTCCGGTTCGTGACGGAGGCCGGGGCGGGCGTGTACGCGAAGAGGCCGGAGGAGGTGCGGGCCGCCCTCGCAGGTTGGATCTCCTCCCCCGACGAGCTCGCCCGCCGGAGGGAGGCTACCCAGAAGATCGCGTACCCCAACGCTTCGCTCGAGGTCGCCCACGAGATCGCTGCCCTCGCCCGTGCGGCGGGAGCGGGTCCGGCCTGATCGCGTGGCCTCCCCCAAGGATCAGCGGCTCGTCCTCATCGCGGGCGGCCTCCTCTGTGTTGGGTTGGCGGTTCTCGGCTGGATCCTCCCCATCGTCCCCGCGACCCCGTTTCTCATCCTCGCCGCGTGGTGTTTCGCCCACAGCTCCCCCCGCCTCCACCGATGGCTCATCGGGAATCGCCTGTTCGGACGCTACCTCCGCGACTACGAGGAAGGGCGTGGGCTCCCCTGGACGTGGAAGGTTGGCTCGCTCCTTCTCGTGTGGGGCTCGGTCGCGGTCTCCGCGGTGTTCATCGCCCGCACGGCGTGGCTCCGCCTCCTCCTCGTGGCGATGGCCCTCGGCACGACGTGGTACACCCTCCGCCTCCCCACCCGTCGGGGGTAGCTCCACCTCGTCGGTTGGCAGCCCGCTCTCTTGCCTGGGCGGCGGTCCGAACGTACCAAGGTGTTCTGGGATCCCGCTCAACCTGCCACGCTGGGGCAGGGTGAACCGACCCCCCGGGGCGCTTTCGGCGAGCGCTCGTACCGGGTAAGCTCATTTCGGTTGAAGGAGGCATGACATGCGGATGCGCGCGGTTGTGGCAGTTCTCGTTGTCCTCGGGATGGGGGCCTTTCTCGCTGGCTGCGACAAGGGAACTCCCCCCACGATTTCCACTCCGCCCACGGCCCAGACGGCCTGCGTGGGGGGGAAGGTCACGTTCAGCGTGACGGCGGCTGGCAAGGCGCCCCTCTCCTACCAGTGGAAGAAGGACGGGACAGCGATCTCAGGGGCGACCAACGCCACCTATACGATCGGCTCCGTCGCGGCGGGAGATGCGGGGAGCTACACGGTGGTCGTGACCAACGCTGCGGGCAGCATCACCTCGGCGGCGGCCGTGCTCACCGTGAACGTTCCTCCCACCATCACCGCCCAGCCCGCTGCCCAATCGGCCTGTCTGGGGAAGTCTGTCTTGTTCAGCGTTACCGCCACGGGAACCCCGCCCTTCTCCTACCAGTGGAAGAAGGACGGGACCACCATCGCTGGCGCTACGACCGCGATCTATACGATCCCCGCTGTGACCAACGCTGATGAGGGGACCTACACCGTGGTGGTCACGAACGGCTGTGGCAGCGTGACCTCGACCCCCGCCGCCCTCTCCCTGGGCGCCGCCCCCACGATCACCTCCGAGCCCACGGCCCAGACCGTGTGCGCCGGCCAGCCTGTTGAGTTCACCGTGGCCGCCACGGGAACCCCTCCCCTCACCTACCAGTGGCTGAAGGATGGGGGGGAGATCGGCGGCGCCACGGCTGCGACCTACACCATCTCCGCCGCTGCCTCCACGGACGCCGGGGCCTACTCCGCCACGGTGGCCAATAGCTGTGGGACGGTGACCTCGCGCGCCGCTGCGCTCACCGTGGGCACCGCTCCCACCATCACGGCCCAGCCCGCATCCCAGGCCGCCGTCGCCGGGAGCTCTGCCACGTTCAGCGTCACCGCCACGGGAACTCCGCCCTTCTCCTACCAGTGGCAGCGGGACAACGCCGACATCGCGGGCGCAACGGAGCCGAGCTACACGATCCCTGCCGTCGCCAGCGCGGATGCCGGTAGCTACACCGTGGTCGTCACGAACCCGTGCGGGAGCGCCACCTCGGACCCCGCCCTGCTCACCGTGACCCCCGCCGCCACGGAGCCGGTACCGCCTCCCGCCGTGACGGGCCCGTTCATCACCGTCAATGGCCATCCCCTCGACCGCGCGGCGTTCGACAGCATGCGGGAATCCATCCTCGATTACTACGCCCAGCTGTACGCTCAGTTCGGGATCGACATCGAGGTCTTCCGCGCTGGCGCGCGGGGCCGCCTGTTCGACCTCGACCTCGACCTGACCGCCCTCACCGCTGTCATCACCCGCGGCCTCGTTGAAGCCGAGGCGGAGCGGCTGGGGGTCGTCATCACGGGGGAGGAGACCGAGGCCGAGTTCCAGAAGCAGTACCAGGCGATGCTCGACACGTACGGAATGGCTGAGCAGGACCTCGTTGACTACTTCGCGATCTACGGCGGGACCCTGGAGGAGTTCAAGGAAGAGGGGCGGGCGAGCGTGACTGAGCAGCTCCTCTACGCCGCGGTTCAACAAGCGGTGGTGGGCCCGATCGAGCTCTCCGAGGATGAGCTCCGCGCGTACTTTGAGGAACACAAGGCCGACTACAGCACCGAGGAGCAGATCGAGGCCTCGCACATCCTCGTCGCTACCGCGGAGGAAGCGCAGGCGATCCTCGATGAGCTCGCTCGCGGCGCTGACTTCGCCGAGCTCGCCCGCACCCGGTCCACGGATACCGGCAGCGCCGCCCAGGGCGGGGCGCTCGGGTGGTTCGGGCGCGGGGTGATGGCCCCCGAGTTCGAGGAGGCGGCGTTCGCCCTTGAGGTCGGGGAGACGAGCGGCATCGTCCAGACCGATTTTGGGTTCCACATCATCCGCGTCACCGACCGTCGCGCCGCGAGCGAGCCCGAGTTCGAAGAAGTGGCGGACCGCGTGCGGGCCGACGCCGAGCGCGCGATCGCGCGGGAGAGGTTCGATGCCTGGCTGAAGGCAGCCCGCGAGGAGGCGACGGTCGTCATCTCTGACCCCATCCTCGAGGCGATGTACCTGAAGGACCTGGACCTCGACCGCGGGATCGCCGCGTTCGAGAGGATCCGGGACGAGGGGGTGGTCGAGGAGGAGTACATCTCGTTCATCATCGGCTCCCTGTACGAGGAGAAGATGGCGTCGCTCCAGTCCGAGATTGAGCTCCTCACGACGCAGCTCCCCGAGGGCCCCGAGCGCGAGGCCGAGATCGCCCGGGTGGAGGGGGAGGTCGAGAAAGCGCGTCAGGCCGCCCTCGCCGCCTATCAGGAGGCCCTGAAGGCTTTCCCCGACGACGAGGATGTCCAGGAGCGGATCAGCGTGCTGGAGGGGAAGGAGGCCCTCCCGCGCTAGAGGGGGAACGGGATCTCCTTCGCTAGGGCGCCCCGCCCTGGGCCGCGGGCTCAGGGCTGGGCGGTGAAGGCCTCCGTGCGGAGCTCGACCCAATCGAACTGCCACGGCCAGAGGTAGGTCGGGATCATGAAGGACCGCTCCTCACCTGGTCGGATGTCCCAGAGCTCCCGGTGCGCCTCGCCCACGAGCACGTGGCCCGGCTCGCGGTAGAAGCGGGCGTAGACTTCGGCATGGGTCACGCGCTGGTCCGCGCTCGCGTTGCGCACGACCCCCTCGATGAGGGATCCGTAGTACTCGGGCCCAAGCTCCCACCGCACCACGTCCAGGGGGTAGCTTTTCCCGTAGCGCAGGACGCGCATCGCCGGGGAGGTGCGGCGGCACACGCCCCCCTCCGTCGCCGACTCCTGGGTTACGGTGAGGGTGACGGGGAACTCCTGTTCCTCAAGCCCGTCGGGATCCCGGTCGAACACGTGCTGCACGACGGGACCGGTGCCTGTCACCCCGTCCCCGAACTCCCACTGGTACCCGACGATCTGTCCCTCGCTCGCGAATGAGTCCCCGGCGTCGAACGTCACCAGAAGGGGGAGCTCCCCTTCCTCGGGGGAAACGCGGAACGTCGCCACGGGGGGAGCCACCCCCCGGCACGGATCGGGCGCCACGCGGGTGCAACCGGAAAGGAAAAGCGTCCCTCCCATCACCACGGCCCACCATCGCTTCATCTCCTCCTCCTTGTCGGGGCGGACAGATGGCCTTGTCCTCCCTCCCCGTTCGTGCTAAAGTGTGGTCGCCTAGGCACCCATCCTCCCGGCGTCGTGCTGGGATCGTACAAGGAGGTGGGAGTTTGGCCATAGAGAGGTGTACGACGTAGTTGGTAACGGAACGGCCCGTGCTCGGCGCGGGCCGTTCCTCTCTTTCCCGTCATGCCTCCTCGGGCACCGCGAACCCGCCATGATCGGCCCGGCGATGGTAGGCCTCGATGCCCGCCGGGATTCCCTGGACATCGTCCACCACCCGGACCAGGCGCGGGTCGTCGGCCCCGATCGTCCCCTGGGCAGCGAGCGGGCCCGTGATCCAGTCCATCAAGCCTTTCCAGAACTCGCTCCCCACCAAATAGATCGGGAACGGACGGACCTTGAGGGTTTGGATGAGGGTCAGGGCTTCGAACAACTCGTCGAGCGTTCCGTAGCCGCCCGGGAACACCACGAACGCGGACGCGTACGTGACGAGCATCACCTTGCGCACGAAGAAGTAGCGGAACGAGAGGGCACGGGTTTGGTATGGGTTGGGGGCCTGTTCGTGGGGCGTGTAGATGCTGAGGCCGATGCTCTCCCCCCCTGCCTCGAACGCGCCCTTGTTCGCCGCCTCCATGATCCCCGGTCCCCCGCCGGTGAGGACGGCGTACCCTGCCTTGGCGAGCGCGGCCCCGAGGGCCTCGGCGGCGCGGTAGTACGCGGGGCGGAGGCCATCGCGGGCGGACCCGAACACGGCCACCGCTCGTTCCACGCCTGCCAGGGCCTCGAACCCGGCGGCGAACTCCCCCAGGATCCGGAACATGTGCCAACCGTTCTCCGCCAGCGCGTCCGTCACGTACTCCCGCTCCCCGCGTCGTGCCGCCATGACCCCCTATCCTACACGCGGCGCCCCGGGGAGGCCCCTGAACGCGGGCTCGGGGTGCGCTAAGCTACCCCCGATGGAACTGCCACGGTCGTTCGGGATCGTGCTTCACCCCACGAGCTTCCCCGGCCGGTGGGGGATCGGGTCCCTCGGCGCGGAGGCGCGGGGGTTCCTCGATTGGCTCAGCGCGGCGGGCGGCCGGTGGTGGCAAGTCCTCCCCCTCGGCCCGACCGGGTACGGAGATTCGCCCTACCAGTCCTTCTCCGCGTTCGCAGGGAACCCGTACCTCCTCGACCCGGAGGAGTTCCGCGCCCGCGGCTGGCTCCCCGCGGGCGAGCTTCCGTCGTTCCCGGAGGAGAGGGTGGACTTCGGCCGGATCTACGAGACCCGCTGGCCCCTCCTCCGCCGCGCCTACGCTGGCTTCCTCCGCCATGGGTCGTGGGGGGAGAAGAGGGACCTCGGCCGATTCAGCCGCTGCGAGGACGACTGGCTCCCCGATTACGCCCTGTTCATGGCCCTCAAGGCCCAGTTCCGGGGAGCTCCCTGGTCGTCGTGGCCGGCCGAGCTCGCCCATCGCGCCCCGCGCTCCCTGTCCGCTGCCCGGCGCGCCCTCGCCGAGGACGTCGGATTCCATGCCTGGACCCAGTGGCGGTTTCACCTGGCATGGGATGCCGTGCGGGCGCATGCCCGCGAGCGGGGGGTCGGGATCATCGGCGACATGCCGATCTTCGTCTCCCACGACTCGGCCGATGTGTGGGCCCATCCAGAGTTCTACCACCTCGACCAGGGGGGGAACCCCACCGTCGTCGCCGGGGTCCCGCCGGACTACTTCAGCGCCACCGGGCAACGGTGGGGGAATCCCCTCTACCGGTGGGATGTGCTCGCGGCGGATGGGTTTCGGTGGTGGATCGCCCGCGTCCGCCACGCGCTCCGCACCTGTGACCTCGTGCGCATTGATCACTTTCGGGGATTCGAGGCGTACTGGGAGATCCCCGCCACCGAGCCGACCGCGATCCACGGGCGGTGGGTCCCGGCCCCCGGGGAGGCCCTCCTCGCTGCAATCCGGGCCTCCCTCGGCGACGTGCCGATCGTCGCCGAGGACCTCGGGGTGATTACCCCGGCGGTGGAGGCCCTCCGCGACCGGTTCGGGCTTCCCGGGATGCGGGTCCTCCAGTTCGCGTTCCAGGGCGGGGACGACAATCCCCACCTCCCCCACAATTACCCCGAACACGGACGGGTCCTCGTCTACACGGGCACCCACGATAACGACACGGCCCGCGGCTGGTTCCGGACCGCCCCCGCGATGGAGCGGGAGCGGGCCCGGGCCTACCTCGCTGGGAACGGGATCCGCCTCGAGCGGGACGAGGACGCGCCAGGGGCGTTGATCCGCCTTGCCCTGGGATCCCGGGCTGCCCTGGCGCTGATCCCCCTCCAGGATGTGCTGGGTCTGGATAGTTCAGCTCGCATGAACCGCCCCGGCCGACCGGAGGGGAACTGGACCTGGCGGTACAGGAGCGGAGCGCTGACCCAGACTGCCGCACAGGAGCTGCGGACCCTCGGCACGGAAGCGGCGCGGGTTGCCCCGTTCGGTCCCGTTCGGTAGCCTAGCTCCCATCCGCACGGACAGATGCCGGGAGAGGAAACAGACATGCCGGAGAAGAACGAACTGATGGAGAAAGTTGTTTCGCTATCCAAACGACGGGGGTTCATCTTCCCGTCGAGCGAGATCTACGGCGGGATCGGTGGGTTCTGGGACTACGGCCCGCTGGGGGTCGAGCTGAAGCGCAACGTGCGTGAGGCGTGGTGGCAGGACATGGTCCGCGGCCACGACGACACGACCCCGCCCCCGGGCATGCCCTCCCCCTACGCCATGGTCGGGCTGGAGACCTCGATCGTCATGCACCCCCAGGTGTGGAAGGCGAGCGGCCACTACGATCTCTTCCACGACATGCTCGTCGATTGCCGCCAGTGCAAGGCCCGCTTCCGCGCGGACCAGCTCGCCACGAGCCAGTGCCCGGAGAAGCCGTCCAAGCGCCCCGGGGAACACACGACCTGTGACCTCACCGAGCCTCGCGAGTTCAACCTCATGTTCAAGACCTACGTCGGGGCCCTCGTGGACCCGGAGAGCGAGGCCTACCTCCGGCCGGAGACGGCCCAGGGGATGTTCACCAACTTCAAGAACGTGCTCGCCACGGCGCGGGTGAAGCTCCCGTTCGGGATCGCCCAGATCGGAAAGTCCTTCCGCAACGAGATCACCCCCCGCTACTTCACCTACCGGTCGCGGGAGTTCGAGCAGATGGAGATCGAGTTCTTCTGCCGCCCCGTGGAATCACGCCTCTGGTACGAGTACTGGCGCGACCGCCGCTTTCGATGGTACGTGTCGCTGGGGCTGTCCGGGGAGCGGCTCCGCCTCCGTGAGCACGGTCGGGAGGAGCTGAGCCACTATAGCTGCGGGACGGCGGACATCGAGTACGCGTTCCCGTTCCTTCCCGCGGGCGAGTTCGGCGAGCTGGAGGGGATCGCCCACCGCGGCGACTTTGACCTTCGCTCGCACATGGAGGGGAAGCTCGTCCGCCGTGGGGAGGAGCTGGTGGTGGAGACAGGTCCTGATGGCAAACCGCGCTATCCCGGGAGCGGCAAGGACCTCTCCTACTTCGACGAGGAGACCAAGGAGCGCCTCATCCCCCACGTCATCGAGCCCTCGGCGGGGGTGGACCGGTCGATGCTCGCCTTCCTCTGCGAAGCCTATGCTGAAGATGCGATCCCGGACGAGAACGGGATCCCCCAACCCCGGGTCGTGCTGAAGCTCCACCCCCGCCTCGCCCCGATCAAGGCGGCGGTGTTCCCCCTCATCCGCAAGGAGGGGATGCCGGAGATGGCCCTCGACCTCTACCGCGAACTGAGGAAGAACTGGAACGTGGACTATGACGATAGGGGCTCCATCGGGCGCCGCTACCGGCGCCAGGATGAGTCCGGGACCCCGTTCTGCTTCACCGTGGATGGTCAGACGATTGCCGACGGGACCGTGACCGTGCGTGACCGCGATACGACAGTGCAGGAGAGGATCCCGATGACGCAAGTCGCCCCCTTCCTCCAGGAACGGCTTGTCACGGGCTAGGGACGACCGCGCCCGGCCTCCATTGACGGATGGGGGAACCGCACTATACTCGCGATCAGTTGTCCTCACGGATGGGGCGACGAAGGAGGCGAGGCCACGATGAAGGAGAAAAAGGCGGACAAGCCGAAGCAGCCGAAGAAGCCGTGCGGCGGCTAGCACCATCGGTACGCGAAACGCTGGTCTGTGATCAGTATTCCGGATGGGGCGCGGAGTCGCCCCATCTTTTGGCGGAGGCAGCGGGCGCGGCCGGTTGCGCCCAGGCGATCGCGATTTGACGTCCCCCAGGAAACAGCATATGCTTAGCCCCAAGCTGAGCAGGACCGGGAGGCGTTATAGCAAGCGGGGGAAGCGGACCATACACAAGGAGGAGAATCCCCTTCGGGCAGCGCCGAGCAATGGCTCCCCCGATTCCGAAATGGAGTCGCCACACCGGTAGGCTACATTCACGTGGGCACGGGGCATGCTGCGGAGGGGAAGGAGGACCATGACGAAGAAGCGTATCAAGCTGTGGGTAGTGCTGGTTGGAGCTCTCGCGGTGTTGGGCTTGCTGGCGGGGTGTTCGAGCGCTAGTTTCAATCTTCCGAAGACCCTGACTGCGATGTCCATCCCGCAGGGCAGGTCGGCTACTCAGAAGATCACCATCACGCGGACCGGCGACTTCAAGGGTGAGGTCGAGTTCACCGTCACGGGCGCTCCCACTGGGATGACCGCCAAGTTCGACCCTGTGAAGACCACCACCACCGGCACCGAGACCACCCTCACCCTCACGGTGGGGGATGCGGTGGCGGTTCAGAAGTACACGCTCAAGGTCGTCGCCACCAGCGGCAAGACGAAGAAGGAAGTGCCGCTCGAGGTGAACGTCCTGGTGAAGCCAGACTTCACGCTCGCCACCAATCCGGCTTCCCTCACTGTAAAGGCGGGGGCAACTGGCACGGTGACGATCAACCTGACCCGCAACGCCACCATGACGGGGGCGATTGCGTTGACCCTTGAGGGCGCTCCGGCGGGGGTAACGGGGACGTTCAACCCGGCGTCGGTCACGGCAGCGACGAGCACCCTCACCCTCAACGTGGCCACCACGGCCGCCGGCGGGACCTACAACCTCACCGTGCGCGGGAAGGGCGACGGGGTGGACAAGACGGCGGTTGTGAAGCTCACCGTTGAGGCTCTCCCCGACTTCAACCTCGTGCCGACCCCGAACGCAGTCCAGGTGAAACCGGGTGCGTCGGCGGATGTGGCGATCGCGGTGAACCGGGTGGGCGGGTTCGCGGAGCCTGTTCAGTTCGAGATCGAGGGCCTTCCCACCGGGGTGACGGCGGCGTTCGACCCCAACCCGGCTCCGGCAGGGACGACGACGCTCAAGCTCACCTGCGGGACCTCCGCCGCTCCCGGCGCGTACACGGTTCGCGTGAAGGGAACAGCGGGGACCAACTCCAAGGTTGTCAACATCAACCTCACGATTGCCCCGTAGGGCACGCGCGAGGGGTACGATTTCGGGGGCGACAGCTCGTCGCCCCCGTCCTTTTTTCTACCCGCTGAACCAGCGGGTCCACGAGTGGTGAAGGACCCGGGCCTCGCGGGCCACAACCCGCGCCAGCTTATGGGGGTCGTGCTTCACCGTGAGCTTCCCCTCCACCTCCACCAGATCGAGGAGCGGGGCGCGGATCACCCGCAGCCCCAGCGCCTTCGCCCCGCGCAGGTCATCCAGCACCGGCACGCTCCCCTCCGCGCGGTAGCGGGCGAGGATCTCCGGCGGCGGGAGCTCGCTGTTGACGACCACGGCGTGGAACCGCCGCAGGTTCACGTACTCGGCGAGGGCGTTCAGGTGATCGCTTGCCGAGAACCCGTCCGTCTCCCCCGGCTCGGTCATGAGGTTCATGATGACCATCTTCTCCGCCGGCGCGCGGGCGATCGCATCCGCGATCCCGTCTACGAGGAGGACGGAGATGATGCTCGTGTACAGGCTCCCCGGCCCAACGAGGATGAGGTCAGCGTGGGAGATCGCGTCCAGCGCCACCGGATAGGCCTGCGCTGGCCGGGCGAGGCGCAGGCGGCGGATCGGGGTGTGGGCTTGCGGGATCTCGGCCTCCCCCACGACCTCCCGCCCATCGGCGAGTTCGGCGACGAGGTTGGTCCGGTCCAGGGTCGCGGGGACCACCTTCCCGCGCACGGACAGGAAATAGCTCGCCTCCTCGACGGCGCGGTCGAATCCCCCCACCGCCTGTTCCATCCCCGCCAGAAGGACGTTCCCCAGCGAGTGCCCGACCAGGCCTTCCCCAGACTGGAACCGATGGAGCATGAACCGGGCCATCCGCTCCTCATCTTCCGCCAGGGCCAGGAGGCAGTTCCGGACATCGCCGGGGGGAAGGACATCGAGCTCGGCCCGCAGGCGGCCGGAGCTCCCCCCCGTGTCCATCACCGTGACCACCGCGGTGAGGTTGGCGGTGTAGGCCTTGATCCCCCGCAGGAGGGTGGAGAGGCCGGTCCCACCACCGATCGCGACGACGTGGGGCGCGGCGCGGAGGATCCGCCCTTGGTACAGGGCCTCCGCCACCGACCCGCCGCGGCGTGGGGAAACGGCGTGCAGGATTGCCCGCACCGCACAGGCCATCCCCACCACCATGCCGATGAACCCCACCGCCACCACCACCGCCCCGAACACGGGCCGCCACAGGAACGGAACGTGGCGCAGCACCAGCGTATACAGGGTGCGCATTCCCTCGTCCCCAACCAAGCACACGACCCCGAACGCGACGAGGGCGATCCCGGCCAGGGCGAGGAGGAACCACCGCTTCACCCCGATCCCCGGGAGGAGGAGCTTCAGGACCGATGGGACCCTCATCCCCACTCCACCCGCACCCCGGGGCCCAACTGGGCGAGCCTCTGTCTCAGTTCGGGGCTGGGCTGGACGGCGTACTGGGGGCCGGCCTCCACGACGAGGGCTCGCTCCCCCTCGCGCAGCCGGAGCCGCGCTGGTACCGGGCCGGGGTGGTCGGCAAGGATCCCGCTCAGGTGGGCCGCCGTCTCCGGGGTGGCGAGGTCGAGGGGGAGCTCGATTACGCAGTGGGTCGGGCTGGACGCCGGAGGGACGAGGGGATCCACGTCGAGGGCCTGCAGCCGCCGCGATCCGTTCCGCTCCGACCACCGCACGCGTAGGACGAGGAGCGCCCGCTCACGGAGCAGCGCGGCCCGGGTGGCGTAGAGGCGTGCCCCCACCACTACCTCCGCTTCGCCGCTGGGATCCTCGAGCGTCAGGAACGCCATCGGCCCTTCCTGGGTGGGGACGACCTTGAGCGTTTTCACCTGGCCCGCGACCGTGAACGGGCGGCCCTCGGTCCCGGCATCGGCGAGGGGGATCGCCCCCCGCGCCCGCAGCTCCGCGGCGTAGGCATCCAGCGGGTGCCCGGAGAGGTAGAGGCCGAGGAGCTCCCGTTCGAACTCGAGGAGCGTCTCCCGCGGGAACTCCGTCTCCTCCACCGTGAGCTTCGGGGCAAGCTCCTCCGCCTCGAAGAACGACTGCTGGCCCGACGCTCGCTGGGACCGGGTGAGCTGCGCGAGGCGCATCCCCTCATAGACGAGGGCCATGAGGGCCTGACGGGGGAGCCCGAATCGGTCCATCGCCCCCGCCTTGATCAGGGACTCCACCGCCTCCCGGCTCACGCGCTCCGGGTCCATCCGCTGGCAGAAGTCGAAGAAGTTCCGGAACCCCGCACCGCGGCTGGCGAGGATCGCCTCCACGGCGCCCGTCCCGACGTGCTTGATCGCCCCCAGGCCGAACCGGATCACCCCCTCCCCGACCGGGGTGAACCCCACCGCCGACTCGTTCACGTCCGGGGGCAACACTTCGATCCCCATCCCCCGGCACTCCTCGATGTAGGCCGCCACCTTGTCCAGGTTGTCCTGGACCGAGGTGAGGAGGGCGGCCATGAACTCCGTCGGGTAGTGGGCCTTGAAGTACGCGGTCCAGTAGGTGATGAACGCGTACGCGGTCGCGTGGGCCTTGACGAACCCGTACCGCGCGAACTTCTCGATATCGGAGAAGATCTTTTTTGCCTCCGTGATGGGGATCCCGTTCCGGACGCAGCCGTCCACGAACCGGGACTCCATCTCCGCCATCTCTTCTGGCTTCTTCTTCCCCATCGCCCTCCGCAGGAGATCGGCTTCCCCCAGGGTGAAGCCGGCCAGCCGTTGGGCGAGGAGGAGGATTTGGTCCTGGTAGATGGGGAGGCCATACGTTTCGGAGAGGACCTCCTCCGCGGCGGGGTGGGGGTAGGTGACCGGCTGGCGCCCGTGCTTCCGCTCGATGTAGTCGTCGGCCATCCCCGAATCGAGCGGGCCTGGGCGGAACAGGCCGAGGATGGCGATCAGGTCTCGGAACTCCGTCGGCTCGAGCCGGCGGATGAGGGCCTTCATCCCCGGGGACTCGATCTGGAACACCCCCGTGGTCTGCCCGGACTGGATGAGCTCGTACGTTGCCCCGTCGTCGAGCGGGATCCGCCCCAGGTCCACCTCGACCCCCGTCCGCTTCTCCACCAGCCGCGTCACGTCATCGAGGAGGGTCAGGTTGCGCAGGCCGAGGAAATCCATCTTGAGGAGGCCCACCGCCTCCACGTCGTGCATGTCGAACTGCGTCACGAACTCCCCGTCGGCGAGGCGGAGGAGGGGCACGAACTTCTCCAGCGGCTCGGGGGCGATCACCACCCCTGCGGCGTGGGTTGAGCTGTTGCGGAGCTGCCCCTCCAGCCGGCGGGCGATGGCAAAGAGGCGCCGCATCTCCTCCTCCCCCTCGGCGAGCTCCTTGAGGGCCGGCACCTCCTCCAACGCCCGGCGCAGCGTCATTTTGAACGGGACGAGTTTTGCGATCCGGTCCGACTTTTCGTAGGGTAGCCCCAGCACGCGGGCCACGTCCCGCACCACCGACCGCGCCGCCATCCGGTCGAACGTGGCGATCTGGGCGAGGTGGTCGCGGCCGTACCGTTCGGCGACGTAGCGGATGACCTCGTCCCGGCCCCGGACGCAGAAGTCGATGTCGAAGTCGGGGAGGGTCACCCGGTCCGGGTTCAGGAAGCGCTCGAACAGGAGGTTGAACCGCAGCGGGTCCACCTGCGTGATGCCGAGGGCGTACGCCACGAGGGATCCCGCGGCCGAGCCGCGCCCGGGACCGACGGGGATCCGCTTCCGCCGCGCGTAGCCGACGAAGTCAGCGACGATGAGGAAGTAGGGGGCGAGGTTCATCCGCGTGATTACGTCGAGCTCGTAGTTCAGCCGCTCCTCAACCGGGGGCGGGAGGGGGTCGCCGAACCGGGCCCGGGCCCCCGCCCGCGCCTGCTCGATCAGTTCCTCGTTCGGGGAGAGGACACTCGGGTAGCGGGGCAGGAGGCGCCTCCCCAGGTCGAGCTTGAGCTCGCACTGCTCCGCCACGGCGATGGTCGCCGCGAGCGCCTCCGGGACCTCCGCGAACCGTGCCCGCATCTCCTCCTCGGTCAGGAAGTGGTAGCCATCCCCATCGAACGACCGCGCATCGGGGTCGGACAGCTTCTTTGCGGCCTGGATGTTGATGAGGACGCGGTGCGGCTCACGGTCCTCGGGGGAAAGGTAGTGGACGTCGGCCGACGCCACCACGGGAAGGTTCAGGCGCCGGGCGAGCGCGATCTGGTCGCGCACGAGCGCCTTATTCCGCTCCAGACCGTGATTTTGAAGCTCGAGGTAGAACCGGCGGGGGAAGATCTCCGCATACCGCCCCGCCGCCGCCGCGGCCTCATCCCGCCGTCCGTGGAGGAGGTGGCGCTGCACCTCGCCCGACTCGCAGGCGGACAGGGCGACGAGCCCCGTCGCGTGCTCCGCGAGGAGTTCGAGGTCCACCCGCGGCTTGTAGTAAAAGCCTTCGGTGTGGGCGCGGTTCGCGAGGACGAGGAGGTTCTGCCACCCCGTTTCATCCGCGGCGAGGGCGACGAGGTGGTACGGGGAGCGGCCCGTCGCGGGATCGCGGGAATGGCGGGAGTCCGGGGCCACGTAGAGCTCCTCCCCGAGGAGGGGCTTCACCCCGGCCTCGGTCGCCATCCGGTAGAACTTGATCACGCCCGACAGGTTCCCGTGGTCGGTGAGGGCGAGGGCCGGCATCCCCAGCTCCGCCGCCCGGGCCACGAGGTCGCGCACGCGGCCCATCCCATCGAGAAGCGAGTACTCCGAGTGGACGTGGAGATGAACGAACGCCACGCTACCTCCGCACGATGACGATCCGTTCCTCGTCGGGGAACCCCCAATGCAGCCTCTGCCGCGCCTCCCGCTCCACCACCTGGGGGAGGGGGGCCTCGACGAGCTTCTGGCGCAGGGCCGCGATCTCCGCATGGACGGCCTGGTCCCGGGCCTGGAACGCCCGGACGTCCGCCGCGGCGTCGCGGATGGCGAACACCCGCGTCCCGAACACCCATCCCAGGCCGAGGATCGTCACCACGGCCAGGGCGAGGGGGAGGTACCCCCTAGCGGGGCCACGTCGCCATCGGCGGAGCATAGGTATCCTCGATGCGCAGAAGCTCGTTGTACTTCGCGACCCGCTCCGAGCGGGAGACGGATCCGGTCTTGATCTGTCCGCACCCGGTCCCCACCGCGAAGTCGGCGATCGTCGTGTCCTCCGTCTCGCCAGAGCGGTGGGAGATGATGCAGGCGTAGCCTGCCCCGTGGGCGAGGTCCATCGTGCGGAGCGTCTCCGTCACCGTGCCGATCTGGTTCAGCTTGATGAGGATCGCGTTCGCCGCCCGGCGCTTGATCCCCTGGGCGAGCCGGTCCGGGTTCGTCACGAAGATATCGTCGCCCACGATCTGGATCGTGGAGCCGAGCCGGTCCGTGAGGAGCGACCATCCCTCCCAATCCTCCTCCGCGAGCCCGTCCTCGATGGATACAACCGGGTACGCCTTGGCCCACTGCGCGTAGAGCTCGACGAGGTCCGCCGCGCGCCGCTCGCCTGCCAGGCGGTAGATCCCGCGCTCGGGCGCGTAGAACGCGGTCGCGGCGCAGTCGAGGGCGAGGGCGACGTCCCGTCCCGGCTCATATCCCGCGTCGCCGATCGCCTGGACGAGGATGCGGAGGGCCTCCTCGTCCGTCGCGAGACGAGGGGCGAACCCGCCCTCGTCCCCCACCGCCACGGAGTGCCCCTTCCCCGTCAGGATCTTGCGCAGGGTGTGGAACACCTCCGCCCCATAGCGGAGGGCCTCCACGAAGACGGGGGCCCCGAGCGGGACGATCATGAACTCCTGGATCGCGAGGCCGCTATCGGCGTGGGCGCCCCCGTTGATCACGTTCATGAGGGGGATCGGCATCCGGCCCGGCCGGGCGCCGGCGAGGTACTTCCAGAGCGGGATCCCGAGCGACGCCGCCGCCGCCTTGGCGCAGGCGAGCGACACGGCGAGGATCGCGTTCGCCCCTAGCTCCGCCTTGTTCGGAGTCCCATCGCGCTCCAGGAGCAGGGCATCGATCTCCTCCTGCCAGAGGGGGTCGAGGCCCTCGATCTCCGGGCCGATGATCTCGTTCACGTTGTGGACCGCGCGCTGGACTCCCTTCCCCAGGTACCGGTCATCTCCGTCCCGCAGCTCGACGGCCTCGTAGGTGCCGGTGGACGCGCCGGAGGGCACAGCGGCCCGCGCCGCGGTGCCGTCCTCGAGCGTGATCTCCACCTCCACGGTCGGGTTGCCGCGGGAGTCCAGGATCTCCCGTGCCCAGACGTCCTCGATCAGGTTCATGCGTTCACCTCGGGCTGGAGTGTACGGGTTCCCGCCCGCCGGGCCAAGGAAGCCCGTCCCACCTCAACCGGCCTCTCCGGTTCTTCCTGCGGGCGGGCTCGATCCTCGCGGCGGCCCTTGGTTCCCCCCTACTGGTGGAGGTGGGTTTGGTCACCGACACGGCCCACTTCCTGACACTATACTGACCACACCGGACACGGGGGCACGGGTGGGCGGACAAACGCCTGGGGCCGGGGTAACCCCGATCCTCCGCAGCGTGATGCCGCTCACCTAGACTGGTCACCGTGCCAAGAAACCTCGTGATGAGGGGAAGATGAGTTTGATGAAGCCTACGGAACCGGGTTCCTGGCGTGTGGGCGCCGGCCGGCCCGAGCTGGGGGAGGAGGTTTGGCGATGAAACGATTCCTGTTGGTTGTGGCGGCGGTTGCCCTCGCGGCACCGGCGGTGGTGGCGCAGACGTTCAGCAATGTCTCGTTGGCCGATGCCAACGTGGCGCCGGGTTCGTGGGTGCTGGCGCAGGTGATCACCCAGACCGCCTCGGGTACGTTCACCGTGACCCAGGTCAAGGTCGTCAACACGGCGACGGACCCGCTGTCGGGAACCGACGTCGAGCGGATCGAGGTTCGGCGGGCGAGCGACGGCAAGGTCATGGGGGCGGTGGCCACGGGGTTCGCCAACTTCACGACGGCGGGGATCGAGATCCCCACCACGGCCAATAACGCGTTCAACGATGCGTTCGACCTCGAGATCTGGGTCAAAGTGCAGGTGAGTGCCTCCCTAAGACAGAAACTCCAGCTCGGGACGACCAGCACCCCAACAGTCATTACAACCAACAACCCGATGGACCACAACGTGGCCTACCCCACCGCAGCGGCCACGTTCACTACGCAGCCTGTCTGGTTCATGGATGTCCCGACCGGCGAGCTGCCTGTGTACCGCGAACAGAAGTTCCTCGCCGCCCGGTTCGAGGTCAACAACCTGTCGGTGGGGGCCTCGCGCACGGTGAGCCGGGTGGACGTCTGGAACGATGGCGACCCGATCAAGCTGACCGGGGCGTACCTGGCGAAGATCGAGGTCATCCGCGCCCGGGACGGAAACCGCCTGGGGGAGAAGACAAGTGGGTTTGGAAACTTCACTGCTGCTGGTCCGCCGCAACCGTGGGTCGAGATATCCACCGGCTCCCATAACACGATCGCCGCGTACAGCCTTGAGGTCTACGAAATCTGGATCACGCTCCGAAATGACGCTCCGACCGGGCACCGCCTGCGGCTCAAGGCGCAGGTCCGGCTTACGGGCACGGGGTACGACGTCGTCCACTCGGTCTGGGGCACCGCGCCCCGGTTCATCGTCGGGGCTCCCGTTGGGTTTGAGGAACTGACGAACCAGGATCTCACCGGCGGGCGAATCTACTCCGGGCAACGGTTCCTCGCCCAACGGATCGAGGCCCGGGACAACGACCTTGACCCGTACAACGTGACGATCGAGTCGTTCATGGTCCAGAACGTGGCCGACTCGGGGGCGCGGCTGGCGGAGACCCAGGTCGCCAAGGTCGAGGTGCGCCGGGGCAGTGATGGGGCCCTCCTCGGCGAGGTGACGGACGCTTCTGGATTGAACGCGGGCGGGGTTCGGATCCCGCCTGCAGAAACCGCGATCGGCAACAACACGGTCGCCGACGACACGTCGGAAACGTTCGAGATCTGGGTCACGCTCAAGACGGGAGTTCCCCACGGCCGAACCCTCAAGCTCCAAACGACTGTCTGGCACACCGAGAGCGGGTACCTGTCGGGTCCGGTGGTACCCGGGAACGCGGCTTTCGAGACCGGCCCGGACGCGGGTGAGGGGTTCGAAACGGCGACCCCGGTGACGATGTCCAATCGCACGGTATTCCAGGGGGTGCTGTTCCTCGCTCAGCGGCTCGACCTCCGGGACAACGATCCGGACCCGTACGACGTGACGATCACCTCGCTCATGATCCGCAACTACGTTCCGGACAACCCGCTCGCCGACCAGCATGTGGCGAAGATCGAGGTGCGCCGGAAGTCCGACGGGGCGCTCCTCGGCGAGGTTACGGACCCGGTGGGGCTGAGCCTGGCCGGTGTGCGCGTGACAACGGGTGCCAACAACCTCGTGCCGGACGATACGAGCGTGGAGCTTGAGATCTGGGTCACCCTCAAGAGCACGGCCCCATCTGGGCGGAAGCTGCAACTGGAATCGGTGGTGTGGCACACCGAGGGCACGGCGACGAAGGCAACCACGGAACTGGTGGGCCCGGCGACGTTCACCACCGCGACTGGTCAGGCGCCAACGGGGGTGGACTTCAGTTGGACGCCGGCGGCGCCGGAAGCGGGGATCGAGGTTACGTTCACGCCCGCCACGGGCATCGCCGATCCGTCGGGGGACATCACCAAGGCCACGTTCCACTGGGACTTCGGTGACGGGAAGACGGCCCAGACCACGGGCTCGGCCTCTGTCAAGCACACGTATGCGATCGGCGGGACCTACCAGGTGACCCTCACCGTGACCGGGGAGGGCGGCTTGGCGAGCTCGAAGACGAAGCCGGTCGAGGTGACCGGCAAGCAGCCTGTGGTGGACTTTACGTTCACGCCTGCGGAACCGGCTGCCGGTCAAGCGGTCACCTTCACCTCTCAGGTGACGGATCCGGCGACTCCGCCGCTCACGCCGTACACCTACGCCTGGGCGTTCGGCGATGGCGGAACTTCCACGGCCGCCAACCCGCAGCACACGTACACGGCAGCTGGCACGTACACCGTGATCCTCTCCGTCACCAACAGCCGCGGGGAGGTCGGGAGGAAGGAGAAGACGATCACGGTCGTCGCTTCCCCGGTGAACCGGCGGCCGGTGGTCACCGCGATCGCCGTCAGTCCGGCGGCGCCCGTGGTCGGTCAGACGATCACGTTCACAGCCACGGCCAACGACGCTGATGATGACGCGATCACAGGCTACGAATGGAAGCTTGGGGATGAGACCGTGGTGGCGACGACCGCGAACAGCACCACCCATACGTTCACCACGGCCAATGTTTTTCGGATCCAGGTGCGGGCTCGCGACGCGGGAGGGTTCGGGGAGTGGTTCTCGTTGGACGTGTACGTCCGCCCTCAGGGTGGGGCGGCGGTCGGGACGAAGGCTCTCGATAACCCCGCTCGGACGCAGTGTCGGATCCAGATCCTCCTCCCTCCCGGAGCGACCGACGTCTCGATCCAGATCTTCGATATGCTGGGCCGGGAGGTCCGGCGGAGCGAAGTGGCGGGCACGCAGTTCACATGGGATCTCAAGGACGGGAACGGTCGCTCGATCGCCGATGGGTTGTACTTCTACCTGATCACGGCCACCGTCGGAGAGAAGACGGAGCGGTCGGAGATCGGGAGGATCCTTGTGGTGCGCTGAGGAGGGGATGATGCGACGAGCGTTCGCGCTGTTGGGTGTGGTCCTCGTCGGGGGGGGTATAGCCCTCGGCCAGGGCTTGCCGAACCCGTTCGATGTGGGCCTCGGGGTGCGGGCGATGGGGTTCGGCGGGGCCTCTATCGCCATCGCCGAGGGGACGGAGGCCCTCCTCACCAACCCCGCCGGCCTCGGGTGGTCGAAGGGGATCCGCGCCGACTCGAGCCTGTCGAGCGTGCTTGGGCTGTACTCGGTGACGTGGCTCGCCGGCTCGGTCCCCAACTACGGGGCAGGGCTGGGGTACCTCGGGGTCGGTGGGATCACGGACCCGGAGGGCGATCCTCTCCCGTTCTCCCACTTTGCGGCGGTGGTGGGGGCAGGGTTCGACCTATCGGGGATGCGGATCTTCCCGTTCCCCGCTGCCGGCGGCGCTGCCGTCAAGTACCACCGCGCCCAGATCGCGGACGAGACGGGGAGCGGGTTCGCCCTGGACGTGGGGTTCCTCGGGCGGATGAGCACACCGTTCGGGCGGCTCCAGTTCGGCCTCGCGCTGCGGGAGTTCGGGTTCGGGGCCACGGTGGGGGAGACGGGCGATGGGTGGTCCACCGACCTCGCGGCGGGGGTGGCGCTCGTGAACCCGATGGGGTTCCTCCTCACGGCGGACCTCACCGCGGAGTACACCGCGCTCGGCGTGGGGTGGTCGGCGATGGGGCTGTTCGAGGTCCGCGCCGGCCTGCGCCTCCAGGCGGGCGTGCAGTGGGCGCTCGGCCTCGGGGTGAACTGGGGGATGTTCGTGATCGACTACGCCCTTCTCACCCACCCAACCTTGTCGGCCTCCCACCGGTTCGGGTTCGGGGCCAAGTTCTAGAACCGAACGGCGAGGGTCACGCCGAGGAACAGGGCGTGGGTTGCGTCGCTTTCGGGCGTAAGCCCGAGGATGTGTCCGAGCTCGGCGCTGAGCCCCCACATCTCTCCCACTGGCTCCGCTCCCAGCGCCACGAGCAGGGTATCGAGCGGGAGCCCGAGGTCGGCACGGGTCGTCACGTCGAGGGCCTGATCCTTTAGCTGAACGGACGTCTCCGCGGTGAGGGCCCCCGACGCGAACGGCCACGTAACGCGGTTCGTGACCGAGATCTGCTGGTCGCGGGGCTTCCAGGAGAGGGTGAGGACATCGCGCCATCCCTCAGGCTCCCATGTCAACCGAAGGACGGCCTCCTCCTTCTCCGTGACCTCGGTCGGGTAGCGGGGGTGGGAGAGGAGGGTCCACGACCTGTCCCATTGGAGGGAGGTTCGCACTCCGCGCCAACCCGCGTGCTCCCACGCGAAGGAAAGGGCCAGGGTTTGATCCGTTCGCTCGGTTACCACCTGGAGGCCCTGCCCGACCGTGACCTTGAGGCGGAGGACGACCGGGGACTGCACGAGGTCGGCCTCGAGGCGGGCCGTCCACCGCTCCTCGGTCGGGGTCTCGCTGAGGGTCGCGAAGAGCCGCGGGGTGAGGTCCCCCCCAGGGACGGGCCACGCTGGCCACCGCGCGTCGGCCTGGATCGTGCGCTCACTGCGCCACGCGTCGGTGGTGAGGTGGTGGCGTAGGGATTCCTGCCAGCTCGCGTTCAGCGAGATCCGATCGAGGGCAGAGGCCCACTTCACCGTTGCGCGGAGCGTCTCCTCGCCCAAGGTGCCCGTGGTGCGGACGGGGCGGGTCCAGCTGAGGTCCGTGGTCCATCCCGGGGCCGGCTGAAGGGAGGCGGTGGCCCCCAGCTGGCCGGCGGCGTGGAAGGTTGGATAGCGCAGGGTGCCGCTCGTCGAGAGCCCCCACGACCACGCCTGGGTCGTGTTGGAGAGCCCGGCCCGCCAGCCCATCTCCAGCCGCTCGAACGCCGCCACGCCGCTTCCGGTGACGGTGGGCGTCACGGAGAGGGACGCGGTGGGCCCGTCGGACCAGCGCCAGTCGAGGCTCGCCGTGAGCCGGCTCTGGGGGCGGGTGGTGAGGTTCACCACGTCCCACCCCCCGCGCAGTTCGAGGGTGGTGGGCCCGGCTCCCGTGTAGCGAGCGGTGAAGCTGATCCCGTGGCCATCGGACCTCCCGGACCGGCCGATCTCCTCGTATCCGGGGAGGCGGCTCGCCAGGCGCACGTCCCACTGCCAGTCGCCGAAGGTCCGGCTGAGGTAAAGCCCCCCGGAGATCCCGTACCGGGTGTGCTCGGCGGCGGGGATGTCGCGGAATCGGGAGAGGTCGCGCCCATCGAGCTTCGTCTGGGACTGGGTGAACCGTTCGGCGCGCTCGCCCACGCGCCACAGGTCGAGCCGGAAGTCCTCCCCGGCGATCGAGGCCGCCCAGACCGCTCCCTGACCCACCCCAACCGCGGTCACGGGGCCCCCTACGGCCGGGGCGGACCCGCCCTCCTGCCACAGCCCATCCGCGGCCGCGTACCAGAGCGCCCCCTCGTAGAGGGTGAGGTCGTACACGGCCTTCCCGAGAACGACCCAGCCTGCTCCCATTCCCCCGCGCAGGATGCGGATCCCGTGGTCGGAGGCCACGTACACGTCGTCCCCCCGGGCGAGGAGGTCGTGGATCGGCCCCGGGGCCTCGGGGACGTGGGTCCAGCCCTGTTCGCTTTGGACGTACAGCCCATCGGCGGCGCCGAGGTAGAGGACGCCCGCGGCCCACAGGAGGGAGGTGGGCCTGGTGTCGTCCGCGGGAAGGGTCAGCGGTTGCCAGCGCTTGGGGCTCTCCGCATCGGCAGGGGCAAACGAGGCCAGGCCGTTGTCGGTCGCAACGTAGACGAGCCCGCCCCCGCTCGCGAGGGCGAGGACCTCCGTCCCGGGCAGACCATCGTCCTTGGTGATCCTGACCCAGCTTCGCACGCGATCGAACGGGGTCGGCTCGGTGAGCCGGACCACGGTCAGCCCCCCATCCGTGCCCACGAGGAGCTGGCCGGGGAGGGCGAGCAGGGCGGATACGGCCCGCCCGGCAAGGCCGTGGGCGGCTCCGTATCCGGTGAACGCCCCGTCCTTGTACACGGTGAGCCCGTTCTGGTGGCCGAAGATGACGTACGCGCCGTCGGGCGCTTGGGCGGCTGAGATGGCATGGACCCGGTTCGGGGAAGGGATCCGTGCGTTGTCATCGGATGGAAACACGTTCTCCGCTGCCGCGACGCTGAGGCTGTACGCCCACCCAGCGACCTCGCCGGCCAGGGCGAGGGCGGCCACGGTGTGGGTGTTGGGCATGGTGCGGGTGGTAGGAAGGGGCGTGCCGAAGTCCATCGCCCGGTACACGGCGAAGTGGAGCGCGTCCCACCCCGGCACGTTCACCGTCAGCCCGAACAGGATCCGCTCGTAGTCGGTGACCACGCCCAGCCCACCGCGCTGGCGCTCGAAGTCCACCCGGAGCTCGTCCTCCGGCCCGAGGGGGGCGAAGAGGAGGAGGATCCCCGCCTCGTAGTCGAGCGTGTAGTCCGTGTTCCGCACCAGGAGGTTCCCGTTCAGGTAAACCCGTTCCGAACCGGGGACAAGGGATAGGCCAAGCGCGAACGAGCCTCCCTCCCGCTGAAAGGCGAACGTCACGCGCAGCGCCCCGTCGGTGAAGAACCCGTCGGGGAACGAGATCCGCAGGACGCCGTCCGCGGGAAGGAGGGTCCAGGCGAACTCCGCAAGGTCGGGATCGGTGGAGGGGCGGAACTCCTCCTCCCCGGGGAGGAGGATCCAGACCTCGACCGTGTCCTCGATCACGTCCCGTTCGCCCAACGAGAGGTAGCGGCGGTACTGGGCTTCGGGGAAGGGGTAGGCGTCCTCGTCCACGAGGACGGCGAGGAACGCGCTCCATTCGTCGAGGAAGCGGGCTTCGAGTTCGCTCCCCTCGATGAGGGGATAGGTCCTCCGGTCGTTTCCGGTGAGCCCGAGCCGGGTGTTGTGGGCCTCGATCGCCTCCTGGATCCGCCGCCGGGCCAGGGCAGCCGGGGCGAGGCGGAGGGCGAGGTCGTCACCGCCGTCGCGGAGGACGAGGAATTCCCCCCCCGCAAGCGGGGTCACGAGCTCGGCCGCGAGGTCCTCCTCGAGGTAGCCGAGGCCCCAGTCGGCCAGGAACGCCCACAGGGCGGCCGAACCATCCACGCGGAGCGCGACCTCGGACAGGCCCTCCACGAACTGGATCCGGAGCGGCCAGTAGGCGAGGCCCTCCACGGAACGGAGGTACGGGGCGGGACGCCACGGCTCGTCGGGGTCGTTCACCGTGAACGTCGCCTCCCCCGTGCCGCGCTCACCATAGAACGTGCGGGACTCGGAGATCCCCTCCAGCCGGGTCACGAGCGCTCCCACCGTGACCTCGTCCCCGGCGTAGGTGCCCCGCGCCCCGAGGACGCGCTTGTTGTACACCCCGAGGCCCTCTCCCTCCGCCCCCACCACGAACCGCCCCAGTTCCCCCGTCCACGGCGTGTGGTCCACGGTGAGGAGGAAGTCCTGGAACTCCGGGCCCAACTGGTCATTGAAGCTCGCGGTGAGGGTGATGAGATCGAGGGCCGTGCCCGTGATCTCGGCGCGGAGGGACTGGGTCAGTGCCGGCTGCCCCGGGGACAGGCTTTCGTCGGCCAGGAGGCCCGCGGAACCCAGCCCGAACCGGATGGTCCACGTCTTCTCCCCGGTTACGGTCAGGTTGAAGCTCGGGGTCTGTTGGGCGATGGCGGTGCAACCGACGACGAGGAGAAGGAAGATGGCTTTTCTCATCATAACCTCACTGTGAAGGATACGCGGAACGTAAGGGGCAGGACGGGAGGGAGGACGAGCGCCCAGTCCAGGGCGAACGGCCCCCAGCCGACCGTCCCCCCCATCGCGATCCCCGCCGGGCCGTACCCAGCCCGGACGAGGAGCCAACCCACCCCGAGCTCGCCCCCGACCGCGAACGACGGGCTCCCGCCCACGTCGGACACGTCGCCGGCGAGGGTAAGGGTCATCCCCCCCACGTCCACGGGGAGGGCCATCCCCACCGCCCACTCCGCGGGCCAGGCTTCGCCGGGCACGGGGGCGTGGGACAGGACGGACCTCCCCACGGCCCCGATGTGGATTGGACCGCGCCAGAGGAGGGCGAGATCGAGCGCGCCGCCGATCCCGGCGGTGGGGGCGATCGGTCGCAGGAGGCGCGCCCGCACTCCGGCGCCGACGGGCCCCAGGCGCACGCCGGCCCCGAGGACGGCGCCCGCCGCGCGGAACGCGAGGCCAGGGCCGATCGTCCCCGCATCGAGGCCGATCCCCGCCCCCCCGAGCCCGGCTCCCGTCACGGACACGGCCCCCAGATGGGCAGCTCCGAACAGGTCTGCGTAGGTGGACAGGATCTGCACGCCCTCGACCCACGGAAGGCCCGCGGGGTTCGCAAACAGAGCATCGGGGGAGGCGAGGGCGACCCCGACCCCGGCCATGCCCGCGCGGCGGGCGCCCGCGGCGAGATCGAACAGGATGTCCCCCCCGACGAAGCCCTGGCCAACCCCGACCGATCCCAGTGCCACGAGGAGCGCGAGCAGCCAGCCCCTCATCGCTGGACCACCACCCGCACGATCTCCGACTGACTCTTATCCGTGACGAGGACGGCGAGGTAGAGACCGCTCGCCACCCGTCGGCCGTCGTGGGTGGTCAAGGGCCACCGCGCCTCCCCCGCGAGGGGGCCGACGAGCTGGGTATAGAGGAGCTTCCCCGCGAGGTCGTAGATGTGGAGGCTCGCCCAGCCCGTCCCGGTCGGACAACGGTAGCTGAAGCGTGCCTCGGAGGACACGGGGTTGGCCAGGGCGATGAGGACCGGTCTCTCCACCGGCGCGGCCCCGCCGATGAGCTGTGCGGTCCGGGCGATGTCGAGCTTTCCCGCTCCCCATGCCTGGCTCGGCGCTACGCCGACCTCGGCATCGGCCCGCGCCCCGGAGGTGAGCGCATCCTTGACCTCCGCCGCGGTGAGGTTTGGCCGCCGGGAGAAGAGGAGGGCAACCGCTCCCGCCACGTGGGGGGCGGCCATGCTCGTCCCGAGGAGCATCGTGTACTCCCCGCCCGCCAGGGTGAGCCACGGCGCCGCGGTTGCGTTCTGGGACCGGGCGGAGGCGATCCAGGCCCCCGGGGCGGTCAGGTCCGGCTTGAGGCGGCCGTCGCGGGTCGGCCCGCGCGACGAGAATGAGGCGAGCGCCCCGACCTCCCCGTCGGCCGTCTCCTCTCCCGCCACCGAGGTCCAGTGGGTCTTCGTGATGTAGGCACCCACCGTGATCACGCGCGCGGCGTTCCCCGGCTCGCAGATCGTGGAGCTCGTGTCCCCCTCCCGGAACTGGGCGGCAGCGGCGTCCTCTACCCACCCGTCCACGTGCCCGCCCCCGAGGATCGGGGTCAAGGTGACCGCCCACGTCGTCCCGGGGGTGATGTCGGTGAGGGCGACGAAGATGTAGCGCGCCAGGTTGCGCGGATCGGGGAGCGAGGTGTTGTCGAGCCAGATCCCACCGGAGGAGGTGGACACCCAACGCTGGCTCCCGGGGAGGACGGTCGCGGTCTCTCCACTCGGGGACCGGACCTCGATCGAGTAGGTTGCGGTCCCGTTGTACCAGAACTGGGCCGAGACCGTACCCTTCTCCGCCTCGAGGTGCCATGTCGTCGTGGCCCACACGTCCCCCGCGACGTGGATCCTCCGATCCCCTTCGTTCCCAGCGGCGACGACGATCGCCCGGCCGGGGCGGTCGGCGAGCTCGTCGAGCATCCGCTCAAACAGCGAGCTCCCATCGTGGGGGCCGCTGTGGCCGCCCAGGGACAGGTTGACCACCGCCGGCATCCCCAGCGCCTCCGCCGCCTCGAACACGAACCGCGCCCCGTCCACCACCGTGTCGTGGTAGAACGTCGTCTTCACGACCACGAGGTCCGCGTCGGGGGCGACCCCGCGCCGCATCGCGGCGGAGGCGGAGCCGTCCCCCGCGGCGATCCCGGCGACGTGGGTCCCGTGCCCGTGCGAATCCAAGGTGGGCGAACTGCCCCTCGCAATCGCCACCTCCAGTTCCGCGCGGGAGAACGCCCGCCCGTAGTAGGTCTCCGCGCCGGCGCCGTCGTCCCCCCACCACGAGGGGAACCCCGTGGCGCCGACACCGGTCTGGTCCCACAGCCACAGGATCCGCGACCCCTCCTCGGTCCCGTTCCCGTCGCGGTCTACGCGGAAATCGCGGTGGAGGATGTCGAGCCCCGTGTCCACGACCCCCAGGATCACGCCCCGGCCGGCCGTCGCGGGGGTGCCGTACCATAAAGCGGGGGCTCCGACCTCGGGGACGGAGAGGTCGAGCGCTGGGGAAAGGGGCCGGCTCGCCTCGATGTAGACGACTTGAGGGTGGTCAGCCAGGGCGGCGAGGTCAGCGACGGCCACCTCCCCCGTGGCGAGGGTGTTCACGACCCCGTGAGGGCGAAAGAGGGGGATCGTCCAGGCTGCGCCAGGATCCTCGGTGAGGAGGAGGACGCGCACCGCCGTCCGTTCCGCGGGCCCGGGGGCCACGGGATCCCCCCCGAGGGCGACGAGGGCGGAGAGCGTCTCCGGGGAGAGGAGGGCCGCGGGCCCGTCCCCTTGCTCGGCGTGGACGAGGAGGCGGAGGAACGGATCGAGCTTCTCCGGGCCAGCGAACGCAGCGGCGGAGAACAGGATAACGGCGAGGAGACGCAGGAGGCCGGCCACAGCTTGGCATTGTAGCCATAGCATCTGGATCGAGCCAGATTCGTTGATCCGTGGGGGGGGTGGGCTACAATGGTCATTGTATGGACCGTCGTTCGATTCAGCCGCCCCGGCCCTTGCGCAGCATCACGTTCCTCCTGGTGCTGGTGATGATCGGCCTCCTGATCAGCCAGGCCTTCTGGCCGTCCAAGCCCCGGACCGTCGAGTTCTCTTACTCGGACCTGCTCGCCCAGATCCAGAGTGGGAACGTCGCAGAGGTCGTGATCCAGGGCTCACGGATCGAGGGCGTGCTCAAGGTAGCGGAGATCCGTAATTTCGTCGTCCAGGGCCCGCCGGAGGGGTCCCCCCTCTACGCCGAGTTGGCGCAGGTGATGGAGGACCAGGGCGTGGTGTACCGGTTCCAGGCCCCCGGCGGGGCATCGTGGATCCTGCCCCTCCTCGGGTATGTGCTCATCATGGCCCTATTCGCCGTGTTCTTTGCGTACATGATGCGCCGCATGCAGGGGGGGAACCCGTTCACCTTCGGCCAGTCCCGGGCCAAGCTCGTCGCCAAGGAGTTCACGAAGGTCTCGTTCAAGGACGTGGCGGGCATCGATGAGGTCCTGGACGAGGTGCGGGAGATCGTGGACTACCTACGGGATCCGGGGCGGTTCGTGCGCCTCGGGGCGAAGATCCCCAAAGGGATCCTCCTCGTGGGGCCGCCGGGCACGGGGAAGACCCTCCTCGCCCGCGCGATCGCCGGCGAGGCCGGCGTCCCGTTTTTCTCCATCTCCGGGTCGGACTTCGTGGAGATGTTCGTCGGGGTGGGGGCAGCCCGGGTGCGGGACATGTTCCAGAAAGCGAAGGCGAGCGCCCCGTGCATCGTGTTCATCGACGAGATCGATGCCGTGGGCCGCAAGCGGGGCGCGGGCTTGGGGGGTGGGCACGACGAGCGGGAACAAACGCTGAACCAGCTCCTCTCGGAGATGGACGGGTTCGAGCGGAACGCCGGGGTGATCGTCCTCGCCGCCACGAACCGCCCCGATGTCCTCGACCTCGCCCTGCTCCGCCCCGGGCGATTCGACCGCAAGATCGCAGTTCCCACCCCTGATCTGCACGGGCGGGAGGCGATCCTCAAGGTCCATATCCGGGACAAGAAGCTCTCCCCGGACGTGGATCTCTCCGTCCTCGCCCGCCGCACGCCGGGGTTCGTGGGGGCGGACCTCGAGAACCTGTGCAACGAGGCCGCGCTCCTCGCCGCCCGGCGGAACAAGGAGCGCATCGAGCTCGAGGACTTTGAGGAAGCGCTCGACCGCGTGCTCACGGGGCTGGCACGCAAGGGGATGTACATCAAGGACGAGGAACGGCAGCGCATCGCATACCACGAGTCCGGCCATGCCCTCCTGAACAAGCTCCTCCCCCGCCTGGGGCCGGTGCACAAGGTGACGATCGTCCCCCGGGGAACGGGGGTCCTCGGGTTCTCGCAGCGCCTGCTTGAGGACAAGTACTGGACGTCCAAGGACGACCTCCTCGACATGCTCACCTGGACGTTCGGCGGGCGGGGGGCGGAGGAGATCGTGTTCGGGGAGCAGAGCACCGGTGCGGCGAACGACCTCCGCGATGCGACCGAGCTCGCGACGAAAATGGTGATCGAATACGGCATGTCGGAGGGCCTGGGCCCGATCAACCTGGGGAAGGAGCGCACGAACATCTTCCTCGGTGAGGAGATCGTACGCAGCGACGCGCACTCCGAGGAGCTCGCGGCGGCAGTGGACCGCGAGATCCGGGCGATCCTCAACCAGGCCTACCGGCGGGCGAAGGATCTCCTCGCCCGGAACCGCACCGCCCTCGATCGGATCGCTCAGGAGCTCTTGCGGCGGGAGTCGCTCGACGGCGAGGAGATGAACGCCCTCCTCGCTGACCTCACCCTTCAGCCAACGGGATGAGCCCTGTTCCGCTCCGGGTCGCCATCCTTGGGGCGACGGGCTCGATCGGGACCCAAGCCCTGGACGTGATCCGCGCTCTGCGGCGGGAGGGACGTCCGCTCGAAGTCGTCGCGGTCGCGGCCGGGCGGAGCGTGGAAGCCCTGGCCTCGACCGTCCGCGAGTTCGCGGTGCGACGGGTGGGGATCGCCGGCCCCGCCGAGGCGGACCGGTTGCGGCCGCTCGTCCCTCCGGAGACGGAGATCGTCCACGGACCTGACGGGCTGGCCCATCTCGCTTCCCTTCCCGAGGTGGACCTCGTCCTGAACGCGGTCGTGGGCGCACGGGGGCTCGGCCCGACCCTCGCCGCGCTCGCCGCCGGGAAGATCCTCGCCCTCGCCAACAAGGAATCGCTCGTGATCGGCGGCGAGCTCGTCCGGCGGGCACGGCCCAGGCGCGACGCGATCATCCCCGTGGACTCCGAGCACGCTGCCTTGTTCCAGCTCCTTAGGGGGATCGATCCTCACGAGGTGGACCGCGTCTGGATCACCGCCTCCGGCGGCCCATTCCGGGACCGGTCCCCGGCCGAGCTAGCTAGCGTGACCCCGCTGCAAGCCCTTGCCCATCCGGTGTGGCCGATGGGGAAGCGGATCAGCGTGGATTCAGCGACGCTCGCCAACAAGGCGTTCGAGGTGATCGAGGCCCACCACCTGTTCGCCCTCCCCTGGGAGAGGATCGGCGTCCTTGTCCATCCCCAGGCCCGCGTGCACGCCCTGGTCGAGGTCGTCGACGGCACGGTCCTTGCCCAGCTCGCCCCTCCCGACATGCGGATCCCCATCCGCGCCGCCCTCACCCACCCTGAGCGCTGCCCCCCTCCCCCGGCCCGGCTCTCGTTCGCGGAGCTCGACCTCTCGCTTGCGGCGCTCCCGGCGGGGCGGTATCCGACTTTCGATACTGTCCTCGCGGCGGGGAGGATGGGGGGGACGGCCCCCGCCGTGGCGAACGCGGCCGACGAGGTGTTCGTGGAGGCATTCCTGCGGGGTGAGATCCCGTTCCCAGCGATTGGGGAGGGCATTGCGATCGTGCTCGACGATCATCGCGTGAGCCCTGTCCAGGACGTGGCTGACGTCATCGCCGCTGACAACTGGGCGCGGGAGAGGGCGCGAGCGGTTGTGGCACAGCGCCGCTGCAGCGTATAAACTAGGTCACTATGATTACCAGCAAGCGTTTGGGGTACGGAGTGTGCGTGCTGTACGAGCTTGCGACCCGCAAGGAGGGCTACCACTCGGCGCGTGAAATTGCGGAAGGATACAGCGTCCCTGAGGCATTCGTTCGCAAGATCCTCCTCGATCTGCGCCGGGCGGGGTTGGTTACCGCGCAGAAAGGGCGCACGGGTGGGTACCAGCTGGCCCATGCTCCGCACGAGATCGTGCTGGGGCAGGTCATCGCCGCCCTCGAGCCGGAGCCCCCGGCCCTCGTCTACGGCCGGCAGCGCGGCGGCGGGTTCGTGACCGGGCAGGACTGTCCGGTGGACCCGTTCTGGAAGGGGATCGAGGAGGCGTTCACCCAGGCGCTCGCGGCGAGCACGCTCGCCGATGTGGTGGAGAGGTCGCGCCCCCCAGCCAAGAAGCGAACGCCTGCCGCGAAGAAGACGCCGGCCCGGGGCCGGAAGAAATCCCGTCGGTAGTCGTGCCTACGGAAGAGCAGGTTCGCGCCGTCCTCCGCGGGATAACGGATCCTGAACTCGGGCTCAACGTGGTTGATCTCGGGCTTGTGTACGGGATCGAAGTCGCGGGGAAGCGGATCCGCGTGCGGATGACCCTCACCACCTCGACCTGCCCGTTCGCTGCCACGCTCCCCGCGCAGGTGGAGGAGGCACTCCGGGCCGCGTTTGCGGGGCACGAGGTGGAGGTCGTCCTCGTGTGGGAGCCCCGCTGGACCCCGGAGAGGATGTCCGAGGACGCACGCCGCCAGTTCGGCACCCCGTGACCCGCGACCTGTGCGCCATCTGCGGGGAGAGGGTCGGGGACCGGCGCTGTCCCGGCCTCGATCGGAGCTTGTGCAGCACCTGCTGCGGGGCGCACCGCGGGAGATCGGTGCGCTGCCCGCCCGACTGTGCCTACGGCCGGGTCGCCGAGGAGCGGCTGCGGGAGCGGCGCGCGCGGGAACTCGAACGGGCGTGGGTCCTGTGGTACCGCGAGCTCGCCTCATCCGGGGAGGAGGGGATCTGGCCCCACGTGGAGCTCCTCGCGGAGGCGTTGGCGGCGCTCGTTCGCGACGGAGGGGGCACCGATGCCGAGGTCGAGGGCGCGCTGCGGCATCTCGACCGTGCCCTGTCCCCCGTGGTCCTCGTCCCCACACCGCCGCCGCCGCTGGGACGGGCCCTGGCGGAGGAGGGGCTCCTCCCCCTCGTGCAGGAGGGGAAACTCGATGGGGAGGGGCTGAGGAAGGCTGTCCAGGCCTTCGTGGCGTGGCTGGCGGCCTATCAGGCCCCGGACGAGCCCCTCAAGTTCGTGCGCGGGTTGCTCGGCCTGTTCCCGCCCCTCCCCCCGGAACCCGCGGGGCTCATCGTCCGCCCGCCAGGGACCGCGTGATCCCGAGGATCCAGGCCAGGGCAGCGTAGAGGGCGACTCCCCCGGGGACCCCCACCCCCACCGCGACCCACGGTCCATACGCGGAGAGGAACGGCCGGAGGAGGAGGAGCGCCCCGGTCATTCCCCCCACGGCGAGGGCCAGCCGCCCGATCTTCCGAATGGGGACCCATCCTGGGCAGCGTCGCCACAGGAGGAGTCCGAGGAGGAGCGCATCCACCCACCCCGCCACGCCGGTGGCGAGCGCGAGCCCGAACGTGCCCCACACCCGCACCCACCACAGGTTGAGCCCGACGTTCACGACGAGGGCGATCGCCCCCGCCAGGACGGGGAGATGGGGCCGTCCGAGGGCGAACCACGCCCGTGAGAACAGGTACACGAGGGCGTAGGCCCAGAGGCCGCTCAGGTAGCCGGCGAGGGCGGCATAGGTGCGGGCCGTATCGGCAGCGGTGAACGAGCCCCGCTCGAACAGGACGGTGAGGATCGGGCTCCCGAGGACGAGGAGGCCGGCCAGGGCGGGGAGGATGAGGGCGGCGGTGGTGAGGAACCCCCGCTCGACGGCCTGCCGGAACCCTTCGGTGTCCGACCGCGCCGCGAGGCGGGACAGCCGCGGCAGGGCGGCGGTGGTGACGGATACAGCGAGGATCCCGAGCGGGAGCTGGAAGAGGCGCATCGCGTATTGGAGGGTGGCGATCGAGCCTGGGGCGAGGTACGAGGCGAGCCGGTTGTCCACGAGCGTGTTCAGTTCCGCCACCATGAGGGCCCCGATCGCGGGGAGGAGCCGCCATGCCACCCCCCCCAACGCGGGATGGGGGGGCCAGAGCTTCCAGGGGCCGCGCCACAGGGGCCGGAGCGGGGGGAGGAGGAGGAGGAACATCCCTGCTCCCCCGATGAGCGAGCCCAGGGCGAGGCCGAGGACCGGCGGGTCCATCACCCGGGATAGGACGACCGCGCCGAGGAGCATCCCCCCGTTGAGCATGGCCGGGGCGAGCGCCGGAAGGAAGAACCGGCCGTGGGCGTTCAAGATCCCCCCCGCGAGCGCGGCAAGCGAGATGAACCCGATCAGCGGGAACATCCACCGCGCGAGCGCCACGCTCTGGGCCATCGTCTCCGGCGCGAACCCCGCCGCAAGCACGGGCACGTAGGACGGGGCGAACAGGACGCCGAGGGCGCACAGGATGGGGAGGAGGAGGAAGAGGTAGACGAACGCCGAGCGGGCGAGGGCATCGCCTTCCCCCCTCTCCCTCGCCTGGGCGTAGACGGGGAGGAATGCCGTGGCGATTCCCCCTTCCCCGAGGACCTGGCGCAGCGCCTGGGGGATGAACAGGGCGACGAGGAACGCATCGTACCCGGCGGAGGCGCCGAAGGCGTAGGCGATCGCGGCATCGCGGACCAGGCCAGCGAGCCGCGACACGATCGTCCCGCTCGCCCCGCGGAGGACGTCCCCCAGAAACGACCCCCCGCCAACGTCGGCGGGGCTCAGGGGAGGTGTTCCCTCGTCCGCGGGCGCAGCGTCCGTCCCACGAGAGTCCATGATGGTCGGAAGTTCGCCCGCGCCGGTCCCGCGGTCAAGACCTGCTGGGACTCCGGGGGGTGCCCTCGGTGGCCCGATCGGCCCGGTGACCTGCTCGTTTCCCCGGCGGGAACGGGGATCGCCGGTGCGGCGACCCCGTGCGGACCCAGGCGAGCGGCTAGGCAGCTGGCGTTACGATCAGCTTGACCGTGGCCGTGATGTCCTCGTAGAGCTGGATCTCCGCCTGGTGCTCGCCGAGCGTGTCCACGGTCTCCATCCGGATCCGCTCCGGGTCGATCTTCACCCCGAACCGGTCCGCGATCTCCGTCGCCACGTCCTGCGGGCGCACCGACGCGTACAGCTTGTCCGCATCGTGAACGCGGCGGGTGAAGAGGAGCTCCACCCCGGCGAGCTTTTCGGCCAGGGCATGGGCCTGGGTATGGCGATCGGCGAGCTCCGCTTCGTACTGGGAGCGAAGTTGCCCGAACCGGGCCAGTTCGTGAGGCGTGGGGACCACGCCGAGCTTTCGGGGCAAGAGGTAGTTGCGGGCGTAGCCGTCCTTGACCTCGACGACGTCCCCGGGGATCCCCAATCCTGCTACCTCACGGGTCAACAGCACCTTCACCTGTATCCCTCCTTGACCGGCCAATGGTAGAGGCGCAGTACCGGAAGTTCAAACGGCGCTATACTTCTTCACAGGAGCGAGGAGACGATGAGGTTCGATCTTAGCGCGCTGCGGGGGGACCCGGGACGCCCGTTCAACCTGAGCCAGGATGTGGACCTTCCAGTTGTGGAATGGCAGGGGGAAGCCCTGCGCGTCCTGGGGCCAGTGCATGTTGAGGCGACCGCGGTCTACCAGGAAGAGGGGGTCCTCCTTCGGGTGTCGGTGCGGGCCCGGGTGCGTCGCACGTGCTCCCGGTGCCTGGCGGAGCTCGTAGAGAATGTGGCGGAGGACGGGACCCTGGAGGTCAACCCGGACGAGATCGCGGGAGCCTACCTTGAACTGGGTCCGTTCATCGAGGCCGGGTTGCGGCTCGGTCTCTCCCCCAAGCCCCTCTGCACACTGGGCTGCCTGGGGATCTGTCCCGAGTGCGGAGCCGATCTCAACCGCGAGCGGCACCGCGAGGGCTGCCACGGGCAGACGAAGCGGCTCGACCCGCGGCTGGCGAAGCTGCGCGAGCTCCTCGACGAGCCCCCCTCGGAACGATGACCGGTGGCGTGACGGGACTGGGCAGCGGCGCGGCGGGAGTGCGGGTCCTCGGCGTGGATCCCGGTCTCTCGGCGACCGGGTACGCGGTGGTTGAGAGGCGTGGCCGCGCGTTCGCGGTGCTCGATGCGGGCACGATCCGCACCCAGCCGGGGACCCTCCACCCGGAGCGGCTCGGACGGATCCACGATGCGCTGGCCGCGGCCTTGGTCGCCTATGGGCCCCAGGCGGTAGCGGTGGAGGACGTGTTCCTGGCACGGAACGCACCGTCGGCGATGGCCACCGCGGAGGTGATCGGGGTGGTGAAGCTCCTCGCCCGCGGACGGGAGCTCCATTCGTTCCCTCCCCGGCAGGTCAAGAAGTGGATCTGCGGGAACGGCGCGGCGCCCAAGGAACAGATGCTGGCGATGGTGAAGGCCCTCGTGTCGAGCGACGAGACAGCGATGGAGGAGTGGTCCGACCATGCCGGGGACGCGGTGGCGATCGCCCTCTGTGCGTTCTTCGCCGGAGGCCGATGACCATCTACGAGGCGCTGGGGATCGCGGAGGTCCCGGAGCGCCTCCTCGTGGTGGACGGCCATTCTGCTCTCTACCGCTCGTTCTACGCCGTCCCCGGCCTCACGACGACGCGTGGCGAGCCGGTGGGCGCCCTGTACGGCTTCTTACGCACCCTGCTCATGGTGCTGCGGGAGTATCCATCCCGCTACGTCGCCGTCGCCCTCGACGCGGGCGGGGTCACGGTGCGCCACGAGGCGTACGCGGGCTACAAGGCGACGCGGAAGCCGACCCCGGAGCCGCTTGCCCAGCAGCTCCCCCGCGTGCCGGAGGTCCTGAAGGCCTTTGGGATCCCGTGCCTCCTCGTCCCTGGCTACGAGGCCGACGATGTGATGGCCACCCTCTCCTGGGAGGCGGAGCGAACGGGGATCCCCGTCCTCCACCTCACGGGCGACAAGGACATCGCCCAGCTCGTGTCGGACACGGTGAAGCTCCTCCGCCCCGGCCGGCGGCCCGGGGACCCGTTCACCATGCTTGACCGGGCGGAGGTTGAGGAGAAGTTCGGCGTCCCACCGGAGCGGATCCCCGACCTCCTCGCCCTGGAGGGCGACGCGTCGGACAACGTGCCGGGCGTGACGGGGATCGGGGAGAAGACGGCCCGCGAGCTCCTCCGCGAGCACGGCTCGCTCGACGCCGTGCTCGCGGGGGCGGACCGGGTACCCAACCGGCGGGTCGCCCGCGCCCTCGCCGCCGGCCGCGACGACGCGCTCCTGTCGCGGGAGCTCGTGACCCTGCGCGAGGTGCCGCTCCCCCTCGCTGTTGCCGACTGCGTGCCCCAGCCGCTCGACCCGGAGGTGCTGCGCGCCGTGCTCGAGGGCCTCGAATTCCGCACGATCCTCGCCGAGCTCGCCCTCGACCGGCCGGCGACCTCCGACGGGACGTACGAGGTCGTCACGGACGAAGGTGTGTTCGCTTCAGTCCTTGAGGCCTTGGGGGAGGCGGAGGAGTTCGCCCTCGATCTCGAGACGACGAGCACGGACCCCCTCACAGCGGAGATCGTGGGGATCTCGCTTGCCATCGGACCGGAACGGGCGTGGTATATCCCGGTCGGGCACACGTACCCTGGCGCCCCACGCCAGCTCCCTCTCGCCCACGTCCTCGCCGGGCTGCGGCCGCTTCTTAAGGGGGAGCGGCCGCGGATCATCGGGCAGAACCTGAAGTACGACCTCCAGGTCCTCGCCACCCACGGGATCGAGGCCCGTGGGGTCGCGTTCGACGCGATGATCGCCCACTGGCTCCTTCACCCCGATGCCCCGGCCCACGGCCTGGACATCATCGCCCGCTCCGAGCTTGGGATCCGGGTCCAGACCTACAAGGAGCTCCTCGCGGCCGGTGGGGAGAGGGGCATTCATGAGGTTCCCCTCGACCGCGCCGCCCGCTACGCGGGCGAGGATGCCGCGGTCGTGTGCCGGCTCCGGCCCGGGCTCACCGCCAAGCTGCGCGAGGCGGGGCTGGGGGGGCTGTTCGACGAGGTCGAGATCCCACTGATCGAGGTCCTGCGCGTGATGGAGCGGCGGGGGGTTCTCCTCGACGTGGACGCCCTCTTCGCGCAGGGGAAGGAGCTTTCCCTCCTCATCGAGCGGCTGCGGGACGAGCTCTACGCGCTTGCGGGTGGGCCGTTCAACCCCAACTCCACGCCCCAGGTGCGGGAGGTCCTCTACCGGAAGCTCAAGCTCCCCATCCTCGGGCAGCGGAAGACGGGCCCCGCGACCGATGCGTTCGTCCTCCGCGAGCTCGCCTCCTACCACGAGTTCCCGGGCAAGCTCGCCGCGTACCGGGAACTGGAGAAGCTCAGGAACACGTACATCGAGAAGCTCCCGACCTGCGTCCATCCCCGCACCGGGCGGGTCCACACCTCGTGGAACCAGACCGGGACCGCCACCGGCCGCCTCTCCTCCTCTGATCCTAACCTCCAGAGCATCCCCGCTGGGCACGAGGCGGGGGTGGATATCCGGCGCGCGTTCGTCGCCCCGCCGGGGCGGGTCTTCCTCGGCGCCGACTACTCCCAGATCGAGCTCAGGATCCTCGCCCACCTCTCCGGCGACGAGAACCTGCTTGCCGCGTTCGAGCGTGGGGAGGACCTCCACCGCCGCACCGCGGCGACCCTGTTCGACGTCCCGCCGGAGGCGGTGGACGGCCGCATGCGCGCGGTGGCAAAGAGGGTCAACTTCGGGATCATTTACGGGATCAGCCCGTACGGCCTGGCGCGCGACCTCGGGATCCCCCAGGCCGAGGCGAAGGGCCACATCGCTCGGTTCTTCCAGGCCTACCCCAAGGTTGGCCCGTTTCTGGAGGGCCTCGTCGCCGAGGCCCGCCGCACCGGGTACGCGCGGACCCTCCTTGGCCGCCGGCGGCCGCTGGGGCCGGCGGGGAACGGGTTGGCGATGGCGGGTTCGGCTGGGTCCGCAGAGCGGAACGCGATCAACACCCCGATCCAGGGTTCGGCGGCCGACCTCATCAAGCTCGCCATGCTCCGGCTCCACGCGGCGTGGCAGGTGGGGGATCTTCCCGCGGAGATGATCATCCAGATCCACGATGAGCTCGTGTTCGAAGTCGACGAGCGCGACGCCGATCGCGCCGCGGGCGTGGTGAGGGAGATCATGGAGGGCGTGGGGGACCTCCGTGTCCCGTTGCGGGTTGACGTCACAGCTGGCCGCAACTGGGGCGAGATCTAGCAGGGAGTCCTTCCTTACTGCCCGATCGGGGGCTCGGGGGGGACTTCACCGGGCCCCGCCTCGCGGGCCAGTCTGCCCCTATGTTTCACGAACACGTCCTTCCAGCGCCCAGTGCGGAAGACAAGGGCCATCCCAATGCCCTGCACAATGTCGGAGGCATTGATGCCGAGCCAGATGCCCGTGGGGCCCAATCCAACCCCCCGGGCGAAGAGATAGGCGACCGGTATCCGGAAACCGAGTTGGCCGATGGCATTGATGATGGTGGGCGTTCGGGTGTCGCCCGCGCCGTTCATGGCCTGGGAAAGCACGAGCGAGAAGGTAAGAAACGGGAACGTCACAGCAAGATAGCGCAGGAACGAGCTGCCAATCGCGATGACCTCGGGGTGGTCGTTGAAGGCCCCCACGATCGTTGGCGCAAAGATCAGGAAGGACAAGGCTACTGGGACCGCGATGTATTCGTAGTACAGCACAGCGCGCCAGGCAGATTGTGTGGCTCGTTCCGGGTTTTCTGCCCCCAGGTTCTGCCCGACCAGCACCGCCGCCGCACTGGCAAATCCCGAACCGGGCACCATGATGGCTGTTCTGATACGTGATCCGATTCCATATGCTGCCAGGGTGACATCCCCAAACGAGGTGACCAGACGCATCAGAAAGAGGAACGAGATCTCCCGGACGAGGACCTGAAGCGACGCAAAGGAGCCGATGCTCACGATTCTTTTGAGCAACGGGAAGTTGGGTTTGAGACATCTGAGCCGCAACCGAAGCGTGGAGTGTCCGAAGAGGAGATGGGCGAAGAGCACCACGACGCCAATCCCTCGGGTGAGAACCGTTGCTAAGGCCGAGCCTGCTACGCCCATTGCCGGGAAGGGGCCATATCCCATGATGAACATTGGGTCAAGGATGATGTTGAGGATGTTTGCGATGATCAGCGCATACAAAGGAGTCCTGGCATCTCCGGAGCCGCGTAGAGCGTATTCCATTCCCACCGCAAGGAAGATCGCAATGGAAAAGGCGAAGTTGATGCGGAGGTACTCCGCGGCGTAGAGCAAGACGTCGCCCGTGGCACCGAAGAGCTGGAGGAGCGGTTCGACCAAGAAGAGCGCCGTGAGCAGCATGATGCCGGCCCCGATGACACTGAGGATGAACGTTTGCCCGAGGACATCGTCCGACATCTCGTAGTTCTTTTCCCCAGTGTAGTGGGAAATGACGGCCATTGTCCCCACGGCAATCCCCTGCACCAACATCATCAGTATGGCGACAACCGTCCCGGCAATCGAAAGGGCAGCTACTTCAACATGTCCCAATCCCCCCACGAAAAACAAATCTACCATTGAAAAGAGGTCCTGTAGAGCCCCGGTCACGATCATCGGGGCGGCCAGTTTCCAAATGGACCGAGAAAGCCGGCCGTCTACGAGGCCCTGTTCGATCTTTCGCTCTCGTTGCTTCGCCATGTTCGTCTTCGTAGTGACCGCGGGGTGCGGGCCGACGCCCAGTGTCCCGCGGTTCTAGGGGGTACGGCACCTGGCTCGCGCCGCCCTCCGGCTTTTCTCGCCCCCGGTCAAGAGCCGGTCGCTCTTGAAGATGCGGACCGCCACGGCGATGACCACCGCCGAGAAGACGGCCGAGTAGGCGATCCCCCCGAGCACCAATGGGTATTCGTCGAACATGAGGGCGCGGATGGCCATCATGGGGTGGGAGAAGGGGATCACAAACAGGACAGCTTGTAGTCCAAGCGACACGGTAGCGAAGTCCTTGAACATGATGAGGAACATCGGGATCATGGCCATGGCGGTGATGGGGAAGAGCAGGGTCTGTGCGCTGCGGTAGTCTCGGGCGAAGGTTCCGAGCACGATGCACAGAGCAAGGCCTGCCAGAAGCGCCAAGAATAGGGACCCCCCCACCAGAACGTAATCCAAAAGTCCAAGGGCCAACCCGTACTGGCCGAGGTCGATCGCCCCCATCTGGAACGACCGCATGTAGAAGCTGAAGCCGAGCATGTAGATGAGGGCCATGACCAGGCCCACCAGGGCGCTCCCCACGATCTTCCCGGTGACGATCGAGCTCCGGCTCACCGGCATGGTGAGCAGGGTCTCCAGGGTTTTGCTCTCCTTCTCCAGCCCCATCGAGGAGATCACCGTGCTCCCGGCCATCATCATGAGCATCATCACCAGGAGGGGGATCATGATGGATTGGGACATGAGCGTGTTCGAGATGGCAGTCGGGGAAACCCCGGCGATCGTCTTCCCCTTGACCAATGTGGTGTCAGTCCGCGTTGTGGGGTTCAGGATCACCTCGGGGTTTAGGGGGATGCTCCCTTCGAGGAGCGCGGCTGTGATCGCTTGATTCACCGCCGAAATTGCGCCCTCGACCGGGGCCGAGGAGATGAAATCCATCATGCCCAAGCCCCTCATGATCCAGTGGATCTCGATGGTGCCGGGCTCGCCCCCGAGGATCTTCTCACTGAAATCCTGAGGGAACACGAGCAGAGCCACGCCGCCGCCCTCTTCGGTGCGCCCCAGCCCCTCTCCCACGTCGGTGCCGCTATGGACGACCCGGGCGGTGGCCCCGAGGACTGTCGTAGCGATCTGGGAGAGAGGTCCCTCGTCCTGGTCCACAACCCCGATCACTGGCCTCTGAGTGACCTCTTCCCCGATGTCCCCGACCACGCCCCCCATCATGGCGAAGATGACGGCTACGACCACGATCGGGATCAGGGTCTGGGGGGTGAGGAGTTCCCGGACCTCCTTAGCTATGATGTTGCGGATGCCCATTTCACCACCTCGGCAAACACGTCCTCGATGTTCCCCGCCTCGTACTTCTCCTTGAGCTCGGCGGGCGTTCCCGTCTCCACGATCCTCCCCTCGTGGATGAGGGCGATCCGGTCGCAGAGGAGCTCCACCTCGAGCATGTTGTGCGATGACAGGAGCACGGCGCTCCCTTCCTTGGTGGAGTTTCGGATGATCCCCCGGATCTCCCGGGCATTGATGACATCCAGCCCCGCGGTGGGCTCATCCAACACCGCGAGCTTGGGTTCCGTCATCAGCGCCCGACCCACGAGCAGCCGCCGCGTCATCCCTTTGCTCAGGGTGGAGATCTTGTCGTTGATCCGCTCGCCCAGGTCCGCGATCTCCACCCCCCGTTCCACCATCTGCTTCACCTTCTCCCCGTTTCCGAAGAACCGGGCGATGAACTCCAGATACGCACGGCCGGTGAGGTTCCTGTAGGCCCCGGCCTCCTCGGGGAGGTAGCTTATGATCCTCCGCACGGCGTCGGATTCCGTTGCCACGTCGTGGCCGAACACCCGGACGGAGCCGGAGGTCATCCTAAGGAGCGTGGCCACGACCCTCAACGTGGTGGTCTTGCCGGCGCCGTTGGGGCCGATGAGCCCGAAGATCTCCCCCTCCCGAACGTCAAAGGATATCCCCTGGACCGCCTTCTGGGCGCCGTAATCCTTGCGGAGATCCCTCACTTCCACCGCCTGCATTCAATCCTCCTTATGGTGCGTGCCCGGGCGCGCTCCCTAGAACAGCCCGCGGACCTCACCCGTCTCCGCGTCCACGTCGATCCGACGGAACGCGGGGTCGGACCCGGTGCCGGGCATGAGGGCGATCGTCCCCGCCACCGGACACAGGAACCGCGCCCCGGAGAAGAGGAGCACATCCCGGATGGGAAGAACCCATCCCGTGGGCACCCCCTTCCGGTCGGGATCGTGGGAGAGCGAGAGGTGAGTCTTCACCATCATCGTTGCGTAGTCGCGGAACCTCGGATCGGACTCGAACGCCTTGGCCTTCTCCTCCGCCGCGGGGGCCCAGGAGACCCCGTCCGCCCCGTACACTTCGCGGGCGATCCGGTCCACCCGCTGCCGGAGCGGCATCTCCGGGGGGTACAGGAACCGGAACTCCGCGGGCTCCTCGCCCGCCTCGATCACAGCATCGGCCAGTTCGAGCGCCCCTTCCCCCCCCCTCCGCCAGTGCTCGCCCACGGCGCACCGCGCGCCGGCGGCCTCCACGTGCCGCCGCACGAGGCCCACCTCCGCATCCGTATCCGTGGGGAAGCGGTTGATGCACACCACCGGGTTCACGCCTGACTTGCGCACGATCGCGATGTGGTGGAGGAGGTTCGCCACGCCACGCTCCACGAGAGCGAGGCCCTCCTCTTGATACGCCTTGGGGAGCGGTTTCCCCGGCACGACCCGTGGTCCGCCGCCGTGCATCTTCAGGGCCCGGATCGTGGCCGTGATCACCGACACCTGCGGGGCAAGGCCGCTCAGGCGGCACTTGACGTTCCAGAACTTCTCGAACCCAATGTCGGCCCCGAACCCGCTCTCGGTCACGTGGTAGTCCCACAGCGCGAGGCCCACCCGGTCGGCGAGGATCGAGGACTGGCCAACGGCGATGTTCGCAAACGGTCCGGCGTGAACGAGGACAGGTTGGTATTCGACCGTCGCGCAGAGGGTGGGATGAAGGGCGTTCCGCATCCAGGCTGCCATCGCTCCCCCCACCTCGAGGTCGTCGCAGGTGATGGGATTCCCCCGTTTATCGTAGGCCACGGTCATCTCCCCGACCCGCGCCCGTAGGTCCCCGAGGTCGTGGGCGATGGCTAAGATCGCCATCAGTTCAGAGGAAACAGAGATTTGGAACCCTGATTCCATCGGGACCCCGTTCTCCTTCCCCCCCAGGCCGATCACGATCTGGCGGAGGGCCTGGGCGCAAAAATCCAGCGCCCATTTCATTTCCACCCGCCGCGGATCGATGTCGAGCCGCTTGAGGCCGCGCTTCGCCAGCCCCTCATCGGTGTAGTTCGCCTCGTGGTGCAGGCGCGCGGTGAGGGCGACCAGCGCCAAGTTGTGGGCGTTCGTGAGCGCGTCGATGTCCCCCGTGAGGCCCATCGTGAACTCGGTCATCGGGATGAGGAGTGCGTTTCCTCCCCCCGCGGCCGTGCCCTTGATGTTCATCGAGGGGCCGCCTGATGGCTGACGGATCGCCCCTCCTGCGTCCATCCCGCGCCGGGCGAGGCCCTCGATGAGGCCGAGGGTGGTCGTCGTCTTCCCCTCGCCAAGCGGGGTCGGGGTGATGGCGGTGATCTCGATGTACTTCCCGGCCGGCCGGGCATGCCGCCGGTTGAGGATCCGGCGGGAATCGAGTTTGGCGACCCGGCCGTAGGGGAGGACTTCGTCTTCCTTAAGGCCGAGCCTCCTCCGCCACTCGGCAGGGGACGGCATCCCCTTCTCCGCCTCGGCCGCGATCTGCCAATCTGCCAGCACCGTCGGATCGTACGCCATTGCGCTCACCTCGCCGGTTGGGCCTGCGCTTCACAGGCGGCCACGGTGTTGCCAAGGAGCATCGCCACCGTCACCGGTCCTACCCCTCCCGGGACAGGGGTGATGGCGGCCGCCACCTTGCCAACGGCCTCGTACTCCGTGTCCCCCACCAGTCGGTACCCCTTCGGTGCCGTGGGGTCATCCACCCGGTTCACCCCAACGTCGATCACCACCGCCCCCGCGCGGACCATGTCCGCCGTGACCAGCCGCGGCCGCCCCACCGCCACCACGAGGATGTCCGCCTGGTGGGTGAATGCCCCCAAGTCAGGCGTCGCTGAATGGCACAGGGTCACCGTTGCATCCCCCGCCGGCCCCTTCTGGGAGAGGAGGATCGACAGCGGCCGCCCGACGAGGGCGCTCCGCCCCACGATCACCACGTGTTTCCCCGCCGGAGGGTAGCCGCTGCGGTGAAGGATCTGCTGAACCGCGTGCGGGGTACAGGGGAGGAGGTACGGATCCCCGCGGACGAGCCGGCCGATGTTCTCGGGATGGAGGCAGTCCACATCCTTTGCCGGAGCCACCGTCCCGCACACGCGCTCCGGGGATAGATCGGGGGGCAGCGGGAGCTGGACGAGGACCCCGTGGAAGCGAGGGTCTTCGTTCAGGGAGGAGACCACGGCCAAGAGCTCGTCCTCCGACGTCCTCGTGGGGAGGACCGTCGTGGTGGAGAGGAGGCCCAACCCTTGTGCCGCCCTCTCCTTCTGGCGGACGTACGAGGCCGAACTCGGGTCCTCCCCCACCCGGACGATGGCCAGCCCGGGGACGATCCCCTTCCGCGCTAGATCCGCGACCCGCGTCCGGAGCTCAGCCTTGATCTGGGCCGCGATCTCCTCCCCGGAGAGAATCCGTCCCACCGCTAGGACCCCTTCTTCATGGGAGGGCGAAGCCCCACGAGCGCGACGACGATCCCCACTGCGGCGAGGGCCATCACGGGCGGGAACACGGCGACGTACGAGCTCAGGTCATGGAGGAGGCCCGACATCACGTTCCCCACGATCGCCCCCACCCCGTACGAGGTGAACACGAGCCCGTAGTTCTCGGCGTAGTGGGCGGTGCCGAACAGGGTCGCCGTCGCGGCCGGGGCGATGGCGAGCCACCCCCCGAGGTTGAGCCACAGCAGGCTGAACCCCACGAAGTACGCGACCTGGCTCCCCCCAGCCCGCCACAGGAGGAGGGCGGCGAGGAAGATGAGCACGAACGAGAGCGTGCTCGCGTAGCGCGGGGTGAGGCGGTCCGTCAGCCAGCCGAACAGAGGTCGTCCCACCCCGTTGAACACGGCGAACACCGACACGGCGGCCGCGGACAGCCCTGCTGAGAGGTTGGCCACCTCCTGACCGAATGGCGCAGCGATGCCGATCGCCATCAGGCCCGCGAGGCACCCGATGGTGTACGTGCCCCACAGGGCCCAGAACGTGGGCCTCCGCACCATCTCGCGGCGGTCGAGGTCGAGCGCAGAGGGCGCGGCCTTCCCCTGCGGGGAGGCCACCCTCCACCCGGCGGGAGGGAACACCATCGGTAGGGAAGTGAGGACCATGACCACGAGGAACGCCACCCCGAGGACGAGGAACGTGCGGAGCGGGCCGTGGGCGGAGATGAGGGCGTTCATGATCGGGGCGACGACGAGGGCCGAGGCACCGAACCCGGCAAGGGTGAGCCCCACCGCCAGGCCTCGCCGGTCAGGGAACCATCTCCCGGCCACGGCGATCGGGCAACCGTACGCCACACCGACCCCCGCTCCCGCGATCACCCCGTAGAAGACCGTCAGAACCCCGATGTTGGGAGAGAAACCCGCGAGGATCCAGCCCAGCCCGACGAGGATGCCCCCGAGGATCCCCGTCTTCCGCGGCCCCCACCGCTCGACGAGCCCCCCTGCGAGCGCCATCCCGAGGGCGAACACGGCGAGGAAGACCATGAACGGGAGGCCACTTGAGGTCGCGCTGATCCCCCACAGCTCCTCCAGCGGCTTCCGGAATACGCTGAACGCGTAGACCGCTCCCATGCACACGTTGGCCACGAACCCCAGCGCCACGTACCCCCACCGGCCCTTCTCCGCCGGCAGTCCCAGCACCCGCATCTCCTCCATACTCCCCCTCCTCGCGCGAACTCAAGGGGCGGACCCCTGGTCCGCCCCTGATCGTGCCTCCATCCCCGTGATCGCCTACCTACGCCTTGTACCCCACGGCTTTCTGGAGGTCCTCGACGCACTCCGGGTTCCGCAACGTGGTCAGGTCACCGATCGGCTCGTTGCGGACGAGCGCCTTCAGGATCCGGCGCATGATCTTCCCGGAGCGGGTCTTCGGCACGTCTTCCGTGAAGTAGATCGCCGCTGGCCGTGCCGTGGGCCCGATGTGCTGATCCACCGTTTTGATGAGATCCTTCTTCAGGTCCTCCGATGGATGGACACCCTTCTTGAGGAGGACGAACGCCACCGGGACCTCGCCCTTCACCTCGTCGGGCTTGGAGACCACGGCGACCTCGGTCACGAGCGGGTGTTGGGCGAGCGCGTCCTCGACCTCGGCCGTCGCCAGCCGGTGGCCAGCGACGTTCATCACGTCGTCCACCCGGCCCGTGATGCGGATGTTCCCCATCTCGTCCATCCGCGCTCCGTCCTTGGTGAAGTAGAGCCGGGGGCCGAACTCGCCGAAGTACGTGGCGCGGAACTTCTCGCTGTCCCCGTACAGTCCCCGCAGCAGGGCCGGCGGAAACGGCGGCTCCATCACAAGATAGCCGCCATCGCCCGTCTTCACGGGGACCCCGCCCGCGTCCACGATCTTCGCCCGGATCCCCGGGAAGGGGCGGCCGGCCACAGTGGGGATGAAGGGGCCGATGCCGGGCAGGGCCTGGACACAGGTCGCCCCGGTCTCGGTCTGCCACCACGTGTCGATGATCGGGCACCGCTTGCCCCCGATGTGCTCGAAGTACCAGTGCCATGCCTCCTCGTTGATCGGCTCCCCGACCGTCCCCAGGACCCGCAGGGAGGAGAGGTCGTGCTTGGCTGGCCACTCCTCGCCCCACTTGACGTGCATCCGGATCGCGGTCGGCGCGGTGTAGTACACCGTCACCTTGTGCTTGGCGATGATCTGCCACATCCGGCCGAAGTCCGGGGCATCGGGCGTCCCCTCGTAGACGAGCGTCGCTACCCCGTTCATGAGCGGGCCGTAGTTGATGTAGGAGTGCCCGGTGATCCACCCCACGTCAGCGGTGCAGAAGTGGATGTCGTCCTCGTGCAGGTTGAAATCCAACTTGGACGTTGCATAGACCTGGACCGCGTACCCACCGGTGGTGTGCATTACCCCTTTAGGTTTCCCCGTCGTGCCCGACGTGTAGAGGATGAAGGACAGGTCCTCGGCGTCCATCTCCTCCGGCGGGAAGTGCGTGGACTGCCCGGCGACGGATTCGTGGTACCACACGTCGCGCCCCTTCTGCATCGGGATCTCGTTCCCTGCCCGGCGGACGACGACCACCTTCTCCACTGAGGTGCCGGTCAGAGCTTGGTCCGCCTGCTGCTTGAGCGGGATCTTCTTGCCACGGCGGTAGTAGCCATCCGCGGTGATGAGGACCTTCGCCCCGCAGTCGAGGAGCCGGTCCCGGAGCGACTCCGGCGAGAACGCCGAGAACACGACCGTGTGCACGGCGCCGATCCTCACCACGGCCTGCATCGCGATCACGGCCTCCGGGATCATCGGGAGGTAGATCCCCACCCGATCCCCCTTCCGGACCCCGAGCGCCTTGAGGGCGTTGGCGAACCGGGACACCTCGGCGAGGAGCTCCTGGTAGGTGAAAATTCGGCTGGGCTCGTCCACTGGCTCTGGCTCCCAGATGAGGGCGGTCTTCCCCCCCTTCCCCGCTGCGACGTGGCGGTCGAGCGAGTTGTAGGACAGGTTAAGCTTTCCGCCCACGAACCACCGATAGGCGAAGGGCTCATCCTCGTAGGCCTTCGTCCACTGTTTGGACCACGTGAGCTGGTCGGCTTGCTGGGACCAGAACGCAATCGGATCCGCTGCCGCCTGGGCGTAGATCTTCGCATCCGATGCCCAGGCATGCACCTTCAGGGCCTCACTCGGCCAGTACCAGTTCTCGCGCTTGGGGTCGGGGACGACCCACTGCACTCCGTTCAACGTCGCTTCCTTCACCACTGTGGTATGCCTCCTTCGTCGGGTCAGGCTGGACCCGCGGCATGATACCCAAGGCCTAACCCCGTTCACAGGCGAGGCTCCACGATGGATCATTCCTCGCCGACGGTGACGAGGTCGCGGAACCCGTCGAGGGTTTTGGGACCGATCCCCGGTACGCGGGTCAGGTCATCCACCTGTGCGAACGGGCCGTGCTCCTCCCGGTAGGCGACGATGCGCGCCGCGAGGGCGGGGCCGATCCCGGGGAGCTTCTCGAGGTCCGCGGCGGAGGCCGTGTTGATGTTGATCTTCCCCGGGAGCTTGAACTCGATCGGGATGACGACTGCTGGGATGTCCACCGGTTCAAGGCGGGGCGGAACGGGAGAGGGGGGAGGGATGAGGCGCAGGCCCGCCCACACGAGGAGGGCGAACACGAGGGCGGCCGCCGCCCAGAACCGCGGCTCCGCGGGAGGCCTACGGGAGGAGCTCCTTGATCCGCTGGACACCCCACTCCTCCTGTTGGGTACGGGCGAGTTCGGGTTGGCGCTCGTACCGGTCCCGGGCGAACTTGGACTTCCAGTGGCGGAGGAGGATCTCCCGCAGCTGGGCCCGAAGGTTGGGGTCGGCGAGGGCCGGATCGCGGGCCAAGCTCTCGACCTCGGGGAGGTACACGTTCACGGACGCAGCTCGATCGAACAGGCTCAGGCTCCGCTCGGGATCGGTGGGGAGAAGGGCCAGCGCTTGGCGGAGGAGCTCGCGGCGGTGGAGCTCCTCCCGGGCCCGCTCCGCCATCCGCTGCCCGTGGGCGCGGTAGGCCGCTAGCCTCCACACGGGGAAACGACGCACCTCATGGGGACAACCGTTGTGCGAGGGGAACGCTTGAGGGTCGGCCACGATCCGGCCGTGCCACGCCAGGCAGCCCGCGCAGGTGCGCCACGATACGGCTGTGTAGCACTGCCAGAGCGAGGTTCGGCCGCGGAGTAGGTATCCCAGAATCCGCACGGAATCGGTCATCGTCGTCATGGTGCCGAGGGTGGGAGTCGAACCCACACGCCCGTCTCCGGGCACGGGATTTTGAGTCCCGCGCGTCTGCCCATTCCGCCACCCCGGCACTCAGGGGATTATAGCTCCGCGGCCCGGCATGCTGGGCACACCCCGTACCCCTGCACGACGACCTCCGCGAGCGTGAACTCGTGGCGCGCCGCGGCCTCGGTCACCACCTTCTTCAGCGCCGGGTCGGAGAACTCCACCACCCGCCCGCACCGGCGGCACACGAGGTGGCCGTGGTCCTCCCGCCCCAGCACGTGCTCGTAGTGGGCGTGGGCCTCGCCGAACGACACGCGGCGCACGAGCCCCGCCTCCTCGAGGAGTTCCAGGGTGCGGTACACCGTGGCCGCCGACGAGACCACGCCCCGCAGGGCGGCCCACAGGTCCGCCGCCTCGAAGTGGGCGGGGAGGGCGAACACAGCCTCGACCACGGCCCGCCGCGACCGGGTGACGTGGAGGCCCCGCCGCCTGAGGAAGGTCTCGAACATGTCCACCGCACGGGTCATGTCCGCACCACTGTGCCGCAGCGCTGGGCGACCGTCAACCCGGCCCGCGGAGGAAGATGAGGCGGCCCACCTCGACCCCGGTCTCCTGCGCCACCGGCGGACACTTCGCCTGGAGGAGGAAGAAGAGCGGCGCTCGCTCCGCCGATAGGCCCTCGAAGTTCCCCATCCCCTTGCTCAGGATGAGCTCTGCGCTTCGGAACCAGGTTCGGAACTGGGGCGAAGCGGAGGGAAGGCTCACCCCGGGGATGTCGGACCCGGTGGTGATGACCTCCGCGACCTCATCCAACCCGACCACGTGGGCATCGTCGGTCGTGGCGTCGTTGAGCGTGGGCCCGCCGCGCACGGCGACAGTCACCGTCAGGCCACGGGCCCGCAGTTCCTCGATGAGGATCCGATCGAGGACGATCTCCCCCGCGTTGTCGGCGAGGTAGAGGACCCCCCGCACGGCCGCAAGCGCCTCACGGAAGCGATCGTAGTCGCTCCGCGCGAACGGGAGGGCGGCCGCCGCATCCACTCCCGTCCAGTCGAGGCGGGGGTGGAGCCCGAGGTCGAGGCTGTTCCCCGCCGCGGCCAGCCGCAGCGCGTGGAGCAACGGATCGGGAGCCCGGGCGACCTCATCCTTCCACTGTGCGTACTGGGCAAGGGCCGCGGCGTTGGCCGCCTGCTTCTCCGCGTGGTACGGATCGGCGACCCCGAGGGTCCTCCGCAACGACCGGCCGGCTTCCGCCCCGACGAGGATCGGGGGCTGTGATCGGTCCCAGTACGCCGCGAGCCGGGCGACCTCCGTCGCGATCCCCCACGCCGCCGCCTCTCCAGCCCGAGCGAGGCGTGCTCCGGCCACGGTCGCCCGCAGGATGCACGGGATGCACTCCGGGTAGGTCCTCACTGGGGGCTCTCCTGCTCGCCACGGTTCTTTCGCCGGGCCCGGCCCGTGGAGGGCCCCTGCCTAGTGCCGATTGCCCCCGTTTGTGGGGCACCGATCACGAGCGACCAGATCGCGTCAGCGACCGCGAGGAACGGTTCGCGAATGCTCGGCACCAGCACCGCAGGCTGGCCTGTGTCCCCCCCGCGGACCACCTCCGGGATGAGTGGGATGCGACCTAGGAAGGGAACGTCCATCTCTCGAGCGAGCCTCTCCCCGCCGCCCGTTCCGTAGAGGTCGATCTCCCCCCCGCAGTGAGGGCAGACGAGGGACGCCATGTTCTCCACTACGCCGATCCTGTCCACGCCCACCTTGCGGGCGAACGTCACCGCCTTGCCCGCATCGAGGAGGGCCACGTCCTGGGGCGTCGTGACCACGACCGCGGTCGCTGCCTTCCCCACGAGCTGGGCCACGGACAGGGCTTCGTCCCCTGTCCCCGGGGGGAGGTCGGCGACGAGGAGGTCGAGGGGTCCCCACTCCACCTCCTCGAGCAACTGCTGGATGGCCTTCATCTTGAGTGGCCCCCGCCAGATGACGGGGGCGTCTCGAGTGGGGAGAGCGAACGCGATCGAGGCCACCGCCAGGTTGTGGGGGGTAACCACGGGATAGAGTTTCCCATCGCGGATCGGCATCGGTCGATCCTCGATGGCGAGCATCTTCGGCACATTCGGACCGTGGAGGTCGGCATCGAGCAGCCCGACCTGCATGCGGTGGGCAAGCGCGACCGCAACGTTCACGGCCACCGTTGACTTCCCCACACCGCCCTTCCCCGACAGGACCATGAGCACATGCTGTGGCTTGTTCATCTCCTCCCCCTTCGAAACCCTCTACACGCCTTCTCCCCCGCCCTGAGGGCCTCTGAACCCCTCAACCGTACGACGAGGTCGTCGTCGACTCCTTCCCCGTGCAGTGCCCGGGAGCCCCAGAGTCCTCAGCGTTGGCCAGGCGCGCTGCCGCCTCGCGGGTCCTCGGCGACGGGATCCCACCGAGGGGGAACCCACCTCGAACGAGGCGGAGCTTGGCTCCGCTGATCTCGGCGGCATGGCTCGCCGTTCGTTCCACGCCGGGGTAGGCGCACCCTAAGATGAGCACACCGCCCTGCGGCGTGGCTATCACCAGTTCGTGTTCCCGTACCGTACGGCCCATCGTCCCCATCGACAAGAGCGTTCCTCCAAGGTCGCAGGGCTCGTCCACGAGGTAAACCCCGCGCCTCGTGCCCGCTGTCGGAGGTGGGAGGCCATCCCCTCCGGGGCCCACGCGCGTACCCCTGTGGCCTTCTCTAGCACGTAGGGGAGCCTGCCGACGTGGTTGCAAGCGGCATGGTGAAGATGTCAGTGATGGGGGCCAGGTCCACGTCCATGGCCTGTGAGTTGTGCGCGAGCACCAGCCGATCTGACCCGGTATCGAATAGGAGTCTGCATTCCCTCATTTCGACGAGGGCGCAGACTCCCCCATCCCCCGCGGAGAGGGGGATAGGCTACGCTGTCGTACGGGACGAGAACGTGCATCAGCTAGCTCAACGCTCCGGTCGGACACCCGGGCAGGCACATCCCGCATCGCCGGCAGAGGGCCGAACTCACCCACGCTTTCCCATCGCCCATCTCGATTGCCCGGTGTGGGCAGGCATTGGCGCATTGTCCGCACCCGATGCACTTCGCCATATCCACGATGGGAACGCCGGTCTCCGACGTTGCGGCGGCTCTGAAGCGCGCTCCCGGGGCAGCCATTCCCTGCGCGCCGCCCCCGCCGAGCCTTCTTCCCCAGCCGCGGCCTCCGCTGCGACCCAGCCCCCTGCCTCAGCCGGCAAAAGGTCCAGTTCCGTCACCCTGCGGCATCGCTTTCCTCCTTCGCCGTACGCAATTCGCGTCCAGGGAGGGCCCGTTTTCTAGCTTCACCGCTAGCCTCGCTCATCGCTTCCTCCTTTTGGCCACTTGGGCCAGGCTCGTCGCCTCCAGGAACGCCACGATCTTTTGCCGCACCGGGTCCCACAGGGGCGCCAGGGGGCAATCCTCCTGCCCTCCACAGGGGGTGAGGGAGAAGGGGCAATCCAGCATGAGCCGGTCCCCTTCCACTGCCCTGATCGTCTCGGCCAGGGAGATCTCCTCCGGGGGGTGGGCGAAGGCGAGGCCGCCCCGTTTGCCCCGGGTGGAGGTGATGATCCCGGCCTGCACCAGGGGGGGGATGAGCTTGGCCAAGAACGGCTGGGGGATCCCGGCAGCCTGGGCCAACTCCCGGATCTTGAGCGAGCGATCCCCGGCAGCCAGCTCCGTCAGGGCCATGATCGCGTACTTTGCGGTACGGGAGAACATGTTCAAGATAAATCGACCTCTTTATCCCTTTATTATGGCCAAGTTCCCCCCCCTGTCAAGCCTGGGAGTTGCCACAGAGAACGCACAGAGCCTACCGCCAAACCACCGGGAATTGGAGGTTCCAATTCTAAAATGATCCTTTGAATCTCGGCGTCCTAGTGGTGGCTTTTTTCTCTGTAACTACGTGCAAAACCTCTGGGTTTGAGACATCACAGGGGGAAGCCGCTTACTCGAACCGGCGGGCGAGGAGCCGCATCCCCGGAACCACGAACGCCAGAGCAAAGCCCAGGAGGACGAGCGCGTCCACGTAAGCCGCCGCACCCGGACCCCAAAAGGCGCCCCGGAGCCCGTCCACGGCGTAGGTGAGCGGAAGGACGCGGGCCAGGACCTGAAGCGCCCGGGGCATGGCCGCAACCGGGTACACCACCCCGCTCAGGAAGATCATGAGGAACCGGGGGAGGTTGAGCAGCGTCTGGGCCTCGAACACCTCCCGCACTAAGACGCACAGAAGTGCCCCGAGCGAGGAGAACGCGAGGAGCGCCGGGATCGTCACCGAGATGAGGTAGACCACGTTCACAGAAAGGCCCAGGGCGAGGATCGACCCCAGGGCGACGGCGGCCGTCATTATCAAGCCGAACAAGACGCCCCCAAGCACCTTGCCCAGGAACACCGCCGGCACGCCGATGGGCGCGAGGAGCAACCGCTCGAGCGACCCCAGACGGAGCTCGAAATTGATCACCACCGCCTCGGCCGCCGTGGTGCTGAACAGTGCCGTCATAGCGATGAGACCAGGAACAAGCTCAGCGAAGTCCCGTGGGCTCCGCAGGTAAAAGGCGAGGATCCAAGTGATGGGGAACACGGTCCCCCAGCTCACCGCTGGGGGCTTGAGGTAATAGGTGCGCATGTCCTTTTGGACGATGGCCCAAACGCCGCGCAGCTCATCCCGCCACATCACTTCCCCTTCTCCTGAGTCATCGCCACTGGGCTCAGGTCGGTGATCTTGAGGAATGCGTCCTCCAAGCTAGGTTTTACGGTGTTCACGGCTTCGATCGCCACCTCCTTCTCCTCGGAGAAGGCGAACACAACCCTATACGCTTGAGCGGGATCCCCGCCCAGGATACGAAGTTCATGGCCGCTCATCGCCACCACCTGCGCGCCGGGGAGGCGGCTGGTAAACACATCCCGCGCCTCGGGCACGGGTTTTCCGAACCGGACCTCGATCACCGAATTCCCCCCCACTGCTCGCTTGAGCTCCGCCGGGGTCCCAGTCCGCACTACTTTCCCCGAAACCAAAATGGCGATCCGGTCGCAGAGGAGGTCGGCTTCCTCCAGGTAGTGGGTGGTGAGGAACACCGTCACCCCTTGGTCGTGGAGCCCAGCGATCAAGGTCCGCAGTGATCGGGCTGCGGCCACGTCGAGGCCTAATGTGGGCTCGTCCAAGAAGAGGAGTTTAGGGTGGTGAACCATGGCCGCGGCGATGGTGAGGGCCCGCTTCATCCCCCGCGAAAGCGCAGCAAAATGGCTATTCTTGCGATCCTCCAGCCGGAACATGCGCAGGAGTTCCTCTGCCCGGCGCCTTCGCTCCCCACGCGGGACCCCGAAGAGCTCCCCCATGAACAGGAGGTTATCCCTGGCCGAAAGCTCGTCGTAGAGGTTGGATTGCTCGGGGACAACCCCGATGTGTCGTTTCGCTTGGGCCGCCTGCGTGCGGATGTCAAAGCCAAGCACGCGGGCCGTGCCGGCGGTGGGCTGAGAGAGGCCGGTGAGCATGCGGATGGTGGTGGTCTTCCCAGCCCCGTTTGGGCCGAGGAACCCAAAGATTTCCCCTTCTTGGACCGCGAAGCTGATTTGGTCCACGGCGAGCAGGTCCCCGTAGGCCTTGGTGAGCCCCTCAACCTGGATCACCCGGTCCACGTTCATTCACTCTCCGCTCGCCAAGCCCGGCACCGTCTTCCAGAACTTCGGGGGCCTTCCCCCGTACCAGTAATGTGCGTATACACGCCTCACCAGTATACTCAGCCCTGCCTATTCCGCCAAAACCTTGGACGCCTTGGAGGTAGTGAATGGAGCTTGGTGAGCTCGCGGAAAAGAAACTTGGCGAGGCCCTGGACCTCAACGTGGTGGACTACTGCATCGCCCTGAGCGACGTCTATGTGGAACTCGCTGGGGGGTATCTCGGCCTCTACCACACCCCGCTCGAGGATTTTGCCCGATTCCCGTTCTGGCCCCTCTTGGGAAGCTCCGCACGGGATCTGTTCGCGCTACGAGAGGAGGGGAACATGGCCCTCCGGGCGCTCGCCTGGGCGGCGGCCAATGCCGCCTCGGTCCCGGCGCTCCGGAGGCGCACGGATCTCCTGTTCGATGCCTCCCCAATCGAGCTTCTCGGGGCGAAGGAAGGGGACAGGGTCCTCGTGGTGGGCAACATGGGCCCGTTCGCGCACGAGCTTTTGGGGTTGGGGGCGGAGGTGACGGTGCTCGAGCGCAATCCCCGCTTGCGGCATGGGGCCCTGCCCGACACGTTCATCGAGGCCCTTCCCATGGATTTTGCCGCCGCAGTGGTGACCGGCGCCGCCATCGCCGTCCCCACCTTTCCCAGGCTCCTTGAGCTCATCAAGGCCATTCCCAACCGGGCCATCGTCGGCCCTTCGGCGGGCCTTCTCCCCGCGGCCCTGCACGAAATCGGCTTTCGGCTCGTGTGCGGGGTGCTCGTCGAGGATGTCCCAAAGGTGAAGGAGTGGCTTAACCAGGGGAACTTCGTCCAAGGCGGCCCAGGAACCCAAACGGTGAAGGAGCTCGGCGGCGCTGTCAGGACTTGGTGCTCGGTGCAATAGAACCGTCTTTCGGGCCACAAGCACCGTAAAGCCCGCGGAGGCATCGTAACCCTCCCGGGGAAGTTCAAGTTCGGTAACTTGGCCTGGCGGCTGAAACAGGGTGGAGACGCAGTATTCAAGTCGAAAGCTTGTCTCTGTAAGCAATGCTTCGAGCTCGTCCAGAGTGTAGAACAGGGCATGGGAGTAGAACGGATGCCCCCTCTTCCCCTCCTCGACATAGAGCCTACCCCAGGGGCCATCTCCAATAGCTTTCTGGACGGGGCAATGCTCACGCCGATCCCCAAGCTTTCGGCGAACCGGCCGCTCCCTACCCCGACCTCGAGCCAGGGCCGGGGAGTGCCGAAAGGACTGCGCGAAACGCCTCAAGTTCGATCTGAAACGGAAGGTTTCCCTCCTCATCAAACCAGGCGTCGTACCGTTCGGCCAGCCGATCGAACAGTTCTTCGGTCCCTTTATCCTCCAGGGAATCACCCCGCACTACGGCCGGAGAGCTTGCGCAGGTAGAACCGCTCTCCACGATAGGTGAGCTCGACGAGCTTTCCCTCTGCAAGAAGTCTTCGCACCACTTCCCAGGCGGCGCGGTCTCTTGCCAGGAGTTCCTGTACGGCTTGCTTGCGCATGGGGTGAACGGCGGTGATGGAGAGGAGATCTTGGACAGCGTCCCCAATAGTGGAGAAGGCATTTCCCTCGTAGCCGATGAGGAGCTCCACTCGGGGAAGGCGTTCGCTGAATAAGGCATAGGCACGGGCCACTGCACCTTCGTCCGCGGGCTTAACCCACGCCTCTGCCGGCGGCCGCATGGGGATCGCGATGTAGGCGATAGCCGGTTCCAACTCTGCGAGGAGCTTGGCTGTCTTTTCGAGCTCCGCGGTGTCCTCATTCAAACCCTGGATTAGCATCGTCTCGCTGGCGAGCGTTCCTCGGAAAGTGCGGGCGAATTCCAGCAGACCCTGTTTGATTTCAGCCAGGTCGAGTTCCTTGTGCGGCCGATTGATCCGCCGCCAAACCGGTTCACTTGCTGCATCCACCTTGAGGGATACCCAATCCGCCTGGGAAAGCTCCTCCCGGACGGCTTCGCGGAAGATGAGCGAGCTGTTGGTGATCACGGCGACGGGGATGCTTAATTGCTTCAGCAACTCGATCTCTTGGCCCAGGTTTAGGTCCAGGGTGGGCTCCCCGTCCGGGACGAATGTCAAGTAGTCCACCGGCTCATCCTTCCTCCGCAGCTCGCTCAGCCTCGCTTCCACCGCCCGGATGATCTCCTCCGGATCGTAGAACGCATCCCGGTCCACCTGCATCCGGAACGTGCGGCCAAGTTGACAATAGACGCAGGAATAGGTGCAAATCTTTGGGGGGATGTTGTTGATCCCCAAAGACCTCCCCAGCCGCCGCGACGGCACGGGTCCAAATGCGACCTCCACCGTGTTCATCCTTTGCCAGCCATGGTGTCCGCATCCGTACTCGGTAAGAACCCACCACAGGTAGGCTCCGTGGATAACCGCTCGGTGGCCGGCCCCGCTCTTAGTCCCACCGTATCCGATAGTCTTCCCCACAGGGCGCGCATCGCTTTCGCTGCCGGGCCGCTGCCGTACTCGACGACGGGGTGCTGGGCGACGAGGGCCGCCACCACCTGCTCGTCGTAAGGGATCTTCGCCAGAACGGGGATGCCCTCTCCTTGGGCGTAGGCGTCGATCTCGTCCGCGAGATCGGGGGCAAGGTCGGCTTTGTTGATCGCGACCAGGGGCTGGGCTCGGAAGTGGCGCGCCACCGCCACCACCCGTTCTAGGTCGTGGAACGCTGACAGGCTCGGCTCGGTTACGATCAACACCGCGTGGGCCCCGGATAGGGAGGCAATCACTGGGCAGCCGATCCCCGGCGCCCCATCTACCAAAAGCAACTTCTGCCCCTCCAGCCGGGCGAGCTCCCGCGCCCGCCACTTCACCTGGGCTACGAGCTTCCCTGACGCCTCCTCACCGGGTTTGAGCTCCCCATGTACCAAAGTGCCATACGGGGACTTGGAAATGTAGATCCAGCCAGAAAACCTAGGCTGGAGGCGAACTGCGCCCGCCGGGCATACGTAGGCGCAGGCCCCGCAACCCTCACAGGACAGGGGATCCACGGCATAGGCTCCGTCGCGGCAGGAGATGGCCCCAAATCGGCAGGCCGCCTGACACGCCCCACATGCTGTACACGCCTTGACGTCGATCATGGCGACCTCCGAGCCCTCGTAGCCGATTGTTTTCTGCACCTGGGGTTGGAGGAGGAGGTGGAGGTCGGCCGCATCCACGTCGCAGTCAGCAAGCACCGCGTCGTGGGCCAACGCGGCGAGGGAGGCGACAACGGTCGTCTTCCCAGTACCTCCTTTGCCGGAGATCACAACGAGTTCGGTCATGGGGCTCGTGGTGCGGCCTGGAGAATACCGTCGTAGAGCCCTCGGAAGGCCTCGTTCCACTCCGGGAATGCTGCGACGAGCGGGATGCCATGGGCGTAGGCGGCGGCGATGCGCCGGTCCATGGGGATCCGCAGGAGCACGGTGATGCCCGCCTCGATACAGTACCGTTCGAGCGTGTCGGTGCCGATCCCATCCTTGCTGATCACAACCCCGGTCGGGATGCCGAGGATCCGCGTCACCTCGGCTGCGAGCCGGAGATCGTGAAGGCCGAATGGGGTCGGTTCCGTCACGAGAACGGCGAAGTCCGCGCCCCGGAGGGTTTCGATCACCGGGCACCCTGTACCAGGCGGGGCGTCAAGGATGGTCACTCGCTCATGGTCGATCCGTTCTTTCAGGCGGCGGACGATCGGGGTCGCCATCGGCTCCCCCACGTTGAGGACGCCGCGACGGAATCGGATGCCTTGGGCGTCTCCTTCCTCGATCCACCCGATGGTTCGCGGTACCTCCCGGATCGCACGCTCCGGACAGGCGAGGGCGCACAGCCCACACCCGTGGCAGAGCTCGGGGTGGAAGAGAACCTTCCTCGCGACCATGGCAAGGGCCCCAAACCGACATGCCGCCGCGCAGAGGCCGCAGAACGTGCACCGGCCGAGGTCTACCTCGGGGACCAGGATCTCCACCGGCTCGTGGGCGGTGATCTGCGGGGCGAGAAAAAGGTGGGCGTTCGGCTCCTCCACATCGCAGTCCACGAGCTCTACGGGAGTCCGATCGCCCAACGCTAACGCGAGGGACACGGCGACGGTCGTCTTGCCGGTGCCCCCTTTCCCTGAAGCCACGGCGATCCGCAGGGGCTCAGCCGCCGTGATCATGGAATAGGTGCCTAGCGCAGGCCTCAGCCCCGGGGAGTTTTCCTGATTGCCACGCCTGAATTGCCTCCCTCACCGTTCCTGAGGCCCCGGTACACACCTCGATGCCGCTTTCATTGAGGAGGGCGAGGGCCCTCCGGCCGAGGCCGGAACACAGGACCACATCCACCCTGCTTTGGGCGAGGAGCTCGGCGGGGAGCCCTGCGCCGCCCATGTGCTCGGAGACGTTTTCGAACACTTCTACTTCACCGGTGTCGGTGTCGTAGATCGTGTAGGTGGGAACGCGGCCAAAATGCTCACCCACCCGATCGTCAAGGCCGCCTCCCCCTGCGGTGGGTACGCATACCCTCATTTCCGTCTCCTCACCACGTCGGTGGATACGGGTAGGCCGGCGACTGCGGGCAATATGGCTGCCCCCTCATCTGGGGAACCGGTCTATACCCTCCGTAGCCCCAGTAGGGGGCGTAGCCGTACCGCCACCAACCCCTGGGGAGCCAGGGATAGAAGCGGCAGAATGGGTACGGATTGCCCATCCCGCGTCCCATCCCCCCGAAGCCGCGCCCGCGACCGTAGAACCCTCTAGGCATCTCGATCTCCCTCCTGCATCTCGCTCAGTCTCCGACGGACTTGGTCCAGCTGTTTCTCCAGATCCGCGATCCTCTGCTTCAGAGCCTGCGGATCCGCGTTCGGTCCGGGGCCCTCCTGTCCAGAAACGGCCCCTCGTCCTGCGGTGTACATGCCCCCGCCGAGCCCGCCGCCCATGCCTTGTCCCATGCCACGACCCATCCCTGCCCGACGCCCCATCCCCCTTCCGGGGCTTCCCCCCATGCCGGGGCCCGGCGCGGCCGCCCTAGGGCTCGGGGCAAGCCTCCCGGAGGTGTAGGCGAGCACGGCCTCCTGCACCGTCATCCCGCTGACGGGGATCATCTGGATCCCCGCGGCGGAGAAGACGCTCGAGACGTTCGGGCCGAAGTTGCCGGCGAGGGCAACCTGCGGCGCGTGCTTGGCGACCAGCTGGGCGGCCTGGATCCCCGCCCCGGAGCCCGCGTCCTGGAATGGGTTCGGGATGACCTGGGATCCGCGAATCTCCGCGCCGTCGAGCTCGACGATCGTGAACGTCGGAGCCCGGCCGAACACTGGGGAGATGTGGTCACCCAGCCCACCGTTCCCCGTTGCTGCCAGCAACCGTACGCTCATGCCGACCCCGCGGTGAGTTCGTCCAGCCGCGTCTTGATCTGGGCCAGTTCGGCCTCCAGTGCCTGAGCTCGGCTGGACAGGAAGGCCACCTCGTCCTCCTGGCTCGGAGCTGCCATCCCCCCTGGACCCTGCCCCCACGGGGGGGCCGGCGGAACCCCCTGAGCCCACCATGACGCGAACGCAGGCACTTGGCCTGTCTGAGCGAGGTACGCCGCCCCCGGCGGCATCCCGCCCCAGCCCGGGGAGTATCCGAACCGCATCCAGCCCGGGAGTCCGGTTGCGTAGTACATGTTCCGGTAGCGCATGGATATCACCTCGACGAACATTGTAAGCATACGCTCACAACTGTCAAGAGCGAGTATGCGAATGATTCGCACCTGCTGATTCCGTTGCTTTTCATTGCAGGATGGGATCCGGGTCACTACCATCGCTCTATGCCGAGGCCTCCCAAGCCCCGTTGGTGCGAAGCTCGTCCCCCCCAGCAGGGGTTCAAACCGGTGGGAGTGCCGCTACGCGGGCTGGAGATGGTAAACCTGTTCCTGGACGAGTTCGAGGCCCTTCGACTGTGCGACCTCCTCGGGCTCGATCAGGATGAGGCGGGCAAGAAGATGGGCGTCTCTCGGGCAACGGTGCAGCGGCTTCTCACCGCGGGACGGGCGAAGGTTGCGGACGCACTCGTTCATGGGAAGGGGATCGTGTTCACCGGGGGGGACCACATCCGCATGCCCCCGGGGCGCCATCGGTGGGGCGGCCGCCGTGGGGAGGGTACCATCGGCCCATGATGCGCTGGGGTGGGTTGATCGTGGCCCTTGCCGTCCCCGTGGTGGCACTCGCTGTTCCCGTCGAGCTCCACTACTTCTGGGCCGCCACCTGTCCGGACTGCCAGGTGATGAAGGCCTACCTGCGGACCCTGGCCGCGGACTACCCCGACCTGCGGATCATCGAGCACGAGGTCGCCTACAGCGCTAGCGAGTTCCGGCTGATGGTGGACCTCGCCGCGGCCTACGGGGTTACCGAGGTGGCCACGCCGGTGGTCGTGGTGGGGGACCTCGCAAGCGTCGGCATCGGCCGCGCGGCGGAGCTGCGGATCGCCGAGGAGGTGGCGCGGTGCGCCGCCGAGGGGTGTGAATCGCCCCTCACCCGCCTCCATCCTGTTCCCATCCCCCCTCCGGACGACGAGGGCGCCCCGCCGGGCTCGGGCTCGTGGGGCGTTGCCCTCGTGTTTGGCCTGGTGGCCGTCCTCCTCGTGGCGTGGATCGTGACGAGGTAGCCGGGGGATCGGAGGGGACTCCCGTGCCCCGACAGCCTGAACTACAATCGGGGTGATGGCGAAGGTCACGACCGGGGAGCGGTTCCAGCTCAAGACGAAGCTCAAACCCCAGGGCGATCAGCCCCAGGCGATCGCCGCGCTCACGGCGGGGCTGCGGGCAGGGCATCGCTACCAGACCCTCCTCGGGGCCACCGGCACGGGGAAGACCTTCACCATCGCCCACGTCATCCAGAACATCCAGCGCCCGACCCTCGTCATCGCCCACAACAAGACCCTCACCGCTCAGCTGTACGGCGAGTTCCGGGAGCTCTTCCCCGATAACGCGGTCCACTACTTCGTCTCCTACTACGACTACTACCAGCCGGAGGCGTACATCCCCCAGACCGACACCTACATCGAGAAGGACGCCCAGATCAACGAAGAGATCGATCGCCTCCGCCACGCTGCCACGGCGTCGCTCCTCTCCCGGCGGGACGTGATCGTCGTGGCGTCGGTGTCGTGCATCTACGGCCTTGGCTCGCCCCAGGACTACGCGGCCCTGTCCGTGACGCTCGAGGTGGGGCGCGAGTACGAGCTCGACGAGGTCCTCCGCCAGCTCGTCATGCTCCAGTACCGGCGGAACGAGCTCGCGTTCGAGCGGGCGACGTTCCGGCTGCGGGGGGACATCCTGGAGGTCATCCCTGCTTCGGAGGAAGTGGGGTACCGGATCGAGTGGTTCGGGGACCAGGTGGAGCGGATTTCAACCGTGGATCCGCTGACGGGAAATGCACTTAGCGAACGGACGCGCGCCACGATTGCCCCTGCCACGCACTACGTGACGCCGGACGAGCGCCTGAAGCAAGCCTTGGCGGGGATCGAGGCCGAGCTCGACGAGCGGCTGAAGGAGCTCCGCGCGGCGGGGAAGCTCCTCGAGGCGCAACGGATCGAGCAGCGAACCCTGTTCGATCTGGAGATGATGCGGGAGATGGGGTACTGCCCAGGGATCGAGAACTACTCCCGCCACCTCGATGGCCGCGCGCCCGGTGAACCGCCATGGACGCTCCTCGACTACTTTCCCCCGGACTTCCTCACCGTGATCGACGAGTCCCATCAGACGGTGCCTCAGATCAACGGCATGTTCCACGGCGACCGATCGCGCAAGGGGACGCTCGTTGAGTACGGGTTCCGCCTCCCCTCCGCCCTCGACAACCGCCCGCTGACGTTTGGGGAGTTTGAGGAACGGGTGGGGCAGGTCATCTTCATGTCCGCGACCCCGGCCGACTACGAGCGGCGGGTCTCCGCGAAGATCGTCGAGCAGATCGTGCGGCCGACGGGCCTGGTGGATCCCGAGATCGAGGTCCACCCGGTCCAGGGGCAGGTGGACCACCTCCTCGCCGAACTGCGGGCGGTCACCGAACGGGGGGAACGGGCCCTCGTCACGACCCTCACCAAACGGATGGCAGAGGATCTCACCGACTACCTCGTCGAGCTCGGGGTGCGGGCCCGCTACCTCCACTCCGAGATCGAGACCCTGGATCGGGTGGACATCCTCCGCGATCTGCGGCTCGGGAAGTTCGACGTCTTGGTCGGGATCAACCTCCTGCGGGAGGGGCTCGATCTCCCCGAGGTGTCGCTGGTGGCGATCCTCGATGCCGACAAGGAGGGGTTCCTCCGCTCGGCGACCTCCCTCATCCAGACGATCGGCCGCGCGGCGCGGAACGTGCGGGGCAAGGTCATCCTCTACGCGGGCGAGATCACCGACGCGATTCGCCAGGCGGTCGAGGAGACGAACCGGAGGCGAGAGATCCAGCTCGCCTACAACCGGCGGCATGGGATCACGCCCCGCACGATCGAGAAGGAAGTGCGGGACATCGTCGCCGAGTTCTCGGGCCGCCGCGCGGAGCCGATCGAGATCCCCAAGGAGCCGGCCAACCTCCCCCGCGCGGAGATCGCTGAGCTCGTGCGGGCGCTTGAAAAAGAGATGAGAGCCGCCGCGGAGCGGCTGGAGTTCGAGCTCGCCGCCGCCTACCGCGACAAGCTCCGCGAGCTGCGACGCCTCCTCTAGGGCGTTAGCGTGCCCGGCGCCTCCGCGCCGTCCCCGTGCCCGGCACCCTCGGACTACGGGACCGGAGTTCCAGAAGTCGAAGATCCCTTGATTCTCCACAGCGTCCCACGATCACCGCCACAGCTCGACCGGCTGTGCGGGGGTGAGCATCCGGTTCAGGTCAGGCCTCCGCCCGATGGGCAGGTAGCGAAGCAGGATCCCGTAGAACGCACCCTCCTCCTCGAAGAAGAGGTCGAGGAACGGATCGGACAGGACCTCCCCCACGTTGTCCCAGGTCACGGTGAGGGAGATCCCGAACGGAACCCCGTGTGCTCGGAGATACGTCATTGCTTGCTGGATGCCGCGGAACCTCCCGTTCCCCCGCCGACGGTCCGTGATCTCTTCACCCCCCTCGACGGAGATAGCAGGGGTCAGATTTCCGAGCTTCCCGAGCCTCTGCGCGACGTCAAGGGTGATGAGGGTGCCGTTCGTGAATAGGAGGTAGAGGAACCTTCGGTGGCGGGCGACAAGGTCGAGAACGTCGTCCCGTCGCTCTTGTAGAGGAGGGGGGGGCCGCCGGAGAGGACGACGAGCCGGGCGTCCCAGCGTTCTCGGCCCTCGGCGAGAACCCGGTCGAGGATGGGCCTCGGCGTAGCAGTCCGAGCAGCGAAGGTTGAAGAAAGGATGTAGAATCGACGCGCCAGGCCACCTGTCAACGCAGGGCCCATGGCTTAGGGGGTGATCTTATGGCTGCGACGTTCGAGCTCTACAAGGACAAGAGCGACAAATGGCGGTGGCGACTCCGGCACTCCAACACCAACGTGATCGCGTCCTCGGGGGAGTCCTACTCCTCGAAGGAAGCCGCGATGAACGGTATCGAGTCGGTGAAGGAGAACGCGAAGGGGGCTCCGATCAAGGAAGTGAAGGAGTAGACCCTTTTCCCCCACTGCCCTCGCTGAAGGGCAGGGACGCGCGAAGCCTGAGGGAGGAAGAGAGAGCTTGAGCTCTTCTCCCCGGGGTTTTGTAGTGGATATTGTCTGGCGAGACAGGAGGAAGCTGTGGAACTCATCAAGATGATCACGAGCCAACTGGGGGTCACCGAGGAACAGGCCAAGGGAGGAGCCGGTCTTCTCCTCTCGCTTGCCAAAGGGAAGCTGGGAGAGCAAGACTTTGCCAAGATCGCGAAGACGGTCCCCGGGGCCGATGACCTCCTCTCCAAAATCCCCTCAGGAGGCATTGGCGGGATGCTCGGGGGGCTCGCGAAGAAGGTCACCGGGGGCGGCGGGCTAGCTGATCTGGCAAGCCTTGCCGGGGGGTTCAAGAAGCTGGGGCTCGAGAGCGACATGGTAGGGAAGTTCGTCCCGATCGTCGTGTCTTTCGTGCAATCGAGGGGGGGAGATGCCGTCAAGGGCCTTCTAGAGAAGGCACTGAAGTAGATCTTCAGAAACCACCGAGGACGTACCGCCACGTCTGCGGTCGGCGGAGGAGCTCAGCCTCCAGGAGGAGGGCGGGGGGCCCGGCTGGACCCGCGAGCAGCCATTTCCCCACGGCGCGCGGCGTCATCTTTCCCCGAGGCTACCCCGGCTTTCGTCCGGCGGTGCCCCGAGGTCGGGCCGGGTGAGCTCTTTTTTCCCCCGGCACGAGATCCGTGGTCGCGGTCAGCCCCGCCACGACGTGGGCGATGAGTTTCGCCGCGTTCGCGACATCTGTCAGGGACACGACCTCGCACGGGGAGTGCATGTACCGGTTGGGGATCGAGACGAGGGCGGTGGCCACCCCGGCCCGGTTGAGCTGGATCGCGTTGGCGTCCGTCCCGGTCCCGGCGGGCGCTGGCTCCACTTGGTACGGGATCTTCGCCTTTTTGGCCGTCGCCACAACGAGGTCGAACAGCTTGGGGTTGATGTTCGGCCCCCGGGCGATCACAGGGCCCTTGCCGAGCATGATCTCGCCGAGCCTTTTCTTCTCCCCCTCTGTGCCGGGGGTGTCGGTGGTGTGGCACACGTCCACGGCGATCCCCACCGTCGGATCGAGGCCATAGGCGCTCGTCCGCGCCCCGCGGAGGCCGATCTCCTCCTGGACGGTGGCCACCGCGAACACGGCCGCCTTCGGCTTGAGGGCCTTGAGCTGGCGCAGCGCCTCGAGGACGACGAACGCCCCGATCCGGTCATCCACGCCGCGGGCGACGAGGAGGTCGTCGGACAGCCGGTCCGGATTGTGGGCGAGGACGATCGGGTCCCCGATCTCCACCTTCTTCAGGGCGTCGGCCTTCGATTCGGCACCGATGTCGATCCACAAATCCTCGACCTTGACCACCTTCTTGCGGTCCTCCTCGTCGAGGAGATGGATTGGCTTGCGGCCGATTACCCCGAGGACGCGGCCCGTCTTCGTCTGCACCCATACCCGCTGGCCGGGGAGGATTTGGCCGTCCCAGCCCCCGATCGGGCGGGCATAGAGGTAGCCCGAGTCCGTCACGTGGGACACCATGAGCCCGATCTCGTCCATGTGCCCGGCGAGCATCACCCGCGGGGCAGCGGATTCGTTGACGGACGCGAACGCGTTCCCGTGAAGGTCCACCCACGTCCGCTCCGCGAACTTGCCCGCTTCCTCCCGCCATACCGCTGCCGCCTCGGCCTCGAACCCCGACGGGCTGATCGTCGCGAGAAACCTTTCCAGGAACGCAACCTTACCCTTGTCCATCGTGCTCCCTCCCGTTCACAAGATGAAGGAGTCTACCACGTTGGGGCGACCCGCACTGGGCGAAGCGGGATCCGAGGGGTATACTGGCAGGAGAACGGGTTTTGTCGCTCCGCGAGGGGGGTGAGAGCCGTCAGAAAGGGCGTGGCGTTGCGGTCGAGAGAACCGGGAAGGCAGTGAAGTTCTAAGGAGGCAACGCACATGAAACGGGTGGCTTGGATTGCGGTAGCTCTCTTGGCGATGGGCGCGGTGGCCATGGCGGCCAATCCGGTCAAGATCACGTTCTGGACACATGAAGACCCCAACCGGACGCCGCTTGAGGAGGAGTACATCCGACGGTTCGAGGCGCTCTACCCCCACGTGACGATCGAGCGGGTGACCTACCCGTCGGCGAAGATCGCGGAGGTGCTGTTGACGGCGTTCGCGGCGGGCCAGGGACCGGACATGTTCAACCTCGAGATCAACGACGCGTATCCCTACCTCGTCATGGGCCGGGTCGCGCCGCTGCGGCCGGAGTGGGTGGGCTACGCGGACGTGGACACGATCCTCGGGGCGTACCTCGAGGGGACCCTCGATCCCGTCTATCGGGACGGCCAACTGTACGGCTTGCCGCTTGAGCTGACGATCTGGTCAGTGTTTGTGAACAAGAAGTACTTCCGGGAGGTCGGCCTCGACCCGGACACGGACTACCCGCGGACCTGGGAGCAGATGATGGAGGTCTCGGAGAAGCTCGTCATCCGCGAGGGCGAGATCATCAAGCGCCGGGGGTTCGACTTCCGCTACGGGTATTACCTTGAATGGCTGTTGCCAATGGTCGAGCAGCTCGGCGGGTCGTTCCTCAGCCCGGACGGGCAGACAGCAATCATCAATGACGAGGCGTGGCTCCAGGTGCTGCGGTACCTCCAGCAGTGGGGCCCGCTTGGGAAGAACCTCGGTTCCCCCACCTACAAGGCGGCCCGCTCGCTCTTCAACTTTGACCGGAACGAAGTGACGATGTGTTTGAGCGGCTTCTACCAGATCGCCCGGATCAGGAACGACAACCCGGCGTTCTACGAGAGCGGCGAGTGGATGGTCATTCCGTTCCCCGTGTTTGAGAACGCGGTCCAGGACATAGCTGCCCACTACTACGGGCACTACTACATGGTGAACGCGCAGAGCTCACGTGAGACCCAGGAGTGGACATGGCGGTTCATCGCCTACATGCTCTCGAACCCGGAGGAGTACCTCACCAAGGCCGGCCTGATCCAGCCTCGGAACGACCTCCTTGCCTCCGATGTGTACGCAGCGCAGCCGTTCGGCGACGTGTTCGCGGCGGACATGGCCCGCTCGTCGATGGTGCAGTTGCACGTGGCCAACCCGGAGTTCAAGCAGCTCCTGGATGACGCCGTGAAGGCAGTGATGCTGCAGGGCGTGACCCCGGAGGATGCCTTGGCCACGCTGCGGCGGAAGGCGAACGAGGTCCTCGCGGAGTACAAGTAGCCATATGGGCAGCATGGGTAACTAAGGCAGGAAGAGGGCCCGGGCGTCCGGGCCCTCGTGCTTTCTCTAGAAGACGAGGGGGCGTCTTGCGGAAAAACGGGCACACGCGGGGGATCTGTGAGCGCCGCGGCCGCTGGGGCTGGGCGTTCGTCGTGCCGAGCTTGGTCTTCTTCGGGTTGTTCAGCATCTATCCGGTCCTGAACGCCCTCTACCTCAGCTTCTTCCAGAAACATCTCCTCTCCACCGCGCCGCCGAAGTTCATCGGCTTCGGGAACTACCTGTACCTCTTTCACTCGCCGACGTTCTGGAACTCGCTTCGGGCGACCGCCATCTTCACTGGGGGGGCGTTCTCGCTCCTCGTCGGGTTGAGCCTCATCCTCGCTGTGTTCATCACCTCGCGGAGGAAGCTCCAGCGGTTCCTCCAGCTCGCGTTCTTCTCCCCAGCGGTGGTGTCCACGGTCGTGGCGGCCGCGATCTGGCTCCTCATCTTCGACCCGCGGGGGATTGCTAACCAGCTCGTGAACGCGCTCGCAGGGACGCCGGGCGTAGACCATAACTGGCTCGCGGCGCCGGCGATGCTCCAGCTTTCGACGATCCTTGTCTACGTGTGGAAGTACGTCGGGTACTTCACGATCATCTTCATCACTGGCATCGGAAGCATCCCGCGGTCGCTCTTCGAGGCGGCGCGGGTGGATGGGGCGAGCGTGTGGCAGACGTTCTGGAAGATCACGTTCCCCCTCCTCAAACCGACCACGCTCCTCGTCTCGGTCATGGCGATGATCCAGTGCTTGAGGACGTTCAGCACGCAGTATTTCTTTTCCCAGGCCGGATCACCGCGGTCACCGATCGATGTGATCACGCTGAACGTGTACCACACCGCGATCCGGAACTTCCAGATCGGCCGGGCGAGCGCGTTGAGTTTGATCCTGTTCGCGATCATGTTGCTCTTGAGCTGGCTCCAGTTCCGTCTGGCGCGTTCGGAGGAGGTGAGCTACCTGTGAGGGGGCGCCGAGGGTTGGCGAAGGGCCGGTCGGTGGTGGCCACGGTTGGGGTGTGGGTTGTCCTGGGGCTGATGCTCGTCTACGTTCTAGGTCCCCTCGTATTTATGGCCACCGCTTCGCTCATGCCGGCGAGCGAGGTGACGCGCATCCCGTACCGGTGGATCCCCAACACGTTCTACTGGCAGAACTTCTGGCAGGCGATCCGGGGGAACGATGGGCGGTTCTACTTCGTGCGGAACATGGTGAACTCCCTCTTCGTCGCCACCGCGATCACGCTGACCACGGTCGTCCTGTCCACGGTCACGGGCTACGGGCTTGCCAAGTTCACGTTCCGGGGCAGGAAGGCGATCATGCTCCTCATCGTCGCCACGATGATGATCCCGTTTCAGGTGATCATGATCCCCCTCTACATCATCACCACGAACATGGGGATGCAGAACTCGTACGCTGGCCTGATCGTCCCGTTCTTGGTGAACGCGTTCGGCGTGTTCCTCATGCGCCAGCACCTTCTCACCTTCCCCGATGAGATCCTCGATGCTGCCCGCATCGATGGAGCGAGCGAGGTGCAGATCCTATGGCGCGTCGTGTTCCCCAGCAGCTGGCCAGCGATCGCGACGTTGGCCGTCCTCACCTTCCGCACCCAATGGGATAACCTCATGTGGCCGCTCCTCATCGCCCAGAGCCGCGAGATGCAGACGATCCCGCTCTACATCACGCTGTTCGCTGAGGAGAAGTTCACCGATGAGGGGGCGATGATGGCGACCGCGGTCCTTGCCTCCCTGCCCATGGTCGTCCTCTTCCTGGGGTTGTCGCGGTACTTCGTGGGGGGAGCGCGCCTCTTCTCCGCGCAGAAGGGGTAACTCGTGAGGCTCGTGATCTCCGATCTGGGCGGCGTGGTGGTGGACAACGCGGATTCGGTGCCGGCCATCGCGGCGGAACTGGGGATGCCCGCGGAGGCCTTCCGCGCCCTCATGGGTGAGGACACGCGGCTTCTCATGGAGGGGACGATCACCCCCCTGGAGTTCTGGTCCAGATTCCGCGACCGGACGGGGCGGGAGGTTGGGGAGGACCTCTGGGAGAGGGAGTTCCGGCCGCGGACGAACCCCGCCGTCCTCACCCTGCTCACTCGGGTCCGGCGCCGGGCTCGGGTCGTGGCGGGGACGAATACGATGGAGCCCCACTGGCCTGCGCTCCAGAGGCTGGGCCTCCTCGCTGCATTCGATGCCGTGTACGCGTCCCACCGGATGGGCCTTGTGAAGCCCGATCCGCGGTTCTACGGGCGGATCCTCGCCGAGGAGAGGTGCCCTCCGGCGGAGGCGTTGTTCTTCGACGATGTCCTGGAGAACGTCGCGGGGGCGCGCGAGGCCGGGATCACCGCGTGGCAGTTCCGCGATCCAGGCAGCCTGGAGTCTGCCCTCCGCTCGTGCGGGCTCCTCAACGGCCGACCGTAGCCTCCTCCCCTAGCAGGTGAGATGGAGGAGGGCGCACACCCGCTGCGAGCGGGAGAGGTCGTTGAACGCCTCCACCGCCTCGGCCGTTTTCTCGGCGACGAGCTCGATCGCCCTCCCTTTAAGGACGCGCATCGCATCAGTGGTCACCTGGAGGAGCCCGGAGAACCCCGTGCCGATGACGATCGTCTGGGGCGAGGCGGCAAGGGCGGGTTCGAGGTCCTCCGGGTACACGCGGTGGCCCTCCCGGCGGCGCCAGTCGCGGATCTCGGTCGGGGTGACGACGAGGTCGTGTTTGTAGACGACCCCGTCCGCCTCGATGCGCCCGAAGTGGTAGTTCGCCAGTCGCATCCGTACCACCTCCTGGCCGTATGGTAGCGAGGGCCGCGGCGAGGAGCCACAGGCAGCCGTTCGGGAACCTTTTCCCCTGAGGCGTGTATATCCTAGCATGCGCTATAGCTGAGTGCTATAGTGGTCCATTCTCTTCCCGCGAGGGAAGGAGGCGGTTCTCATGAACAGCGCGTTCGGTAGGTTCGTCGCGCTGGCCTTGCTCATCACGGGGGCGCTTCTCCCCGTCCTCGGGCAGACCACGCACCAGCCGTTCCTCCAGGATGTCGCGGCTCTCGCCGAGGCTCAGGCCGCCGCGGCCGCCCAAGCGGCAGCCCAGGCCCAGGCCGTGGCCGCTTCGGCCCAACGGCTCTTGGAGGGACTCAATGTGGCCCCGTTCCTCACGGCGGCGTCCGCGGCCAGTGCGGATGCCCAGGCAGCGGCCCAGGCGGTGGCCCAGGCAGTGGCCCGCGCCGAGGCAGAGGCGCGGGCGACGGTCCGTGCATGTGCGGAGGCGGTAGCGGAGGCCGAGGCGAGCGCCCAGGCGTGCGCCGCGGCGGCCGCGCAGGCGGAGGCGGCGGCTCACGCGTTCGCAACGGCGTGTGCACAGGCACAAGCCGAAGCTAGCGCGTCGGCGGTCGCATGCGCGGACGCGGATGCGGAAGCGGCGGCCGCGGTGGCGGCGATCGTCCGGGCGTGCGCGGTGGCGAGGGCGGAGGCCGAGGCGAGTGCCGCGGCCTGTGCCGCCGCGGCGGTGGAGGTGGAGGCCTACGCCACGGCGACGGCTGCGGCGTTGGCCGAGGCGGAAGCAGCGGCCTACGCCCAGGCTCGCGCGGCCGCGGCTGCCCTCGCAGCCGCCCAGGCTGAGGCCCGGGCATGTGCCGAGGCAGCGGCCCAGGCCAAGGCATCTGCCCAGGCGGTGGCAAGCGCGCGCGCCTACGCCGCGGCCCAGGCGGCGACCTCAGCCCAGGCCTCCTCTCAGGCGCGGGATACGGCCCAGGTCGTGAAGCAGCGCATCGAGGACGCGGTCCCCTGCGTGACCGTGGTCGCCGAGATCGGTGGCACGGTGGACGCGCTCGTGACCGCGGTGGCGACGGCCAGCGCCACGGCCCAGGCCGCAGCCCAGGCCACGGCGCGCGCTGAGGCGTGGGCGGTCGCGCAAGCGGAGGCGGCCGCCCAGGCCCAAGCGCAGGCGGAGGCTCAGGCCCAGGCGTGCGCGTTCGCCTACGCCCAGGCGGAGGCGGCGGCACGGGCCGTCGCCCAGGCCCGGGCGAAGGCGGAAGCGGAGGCGAGGGCAGCAGCGAGCGCGATCGCGGTTGCCCATTCATCGGCGCAGGCTCAGGCCGCGGCGTGCGCCGCCGCGTACGCTGAGGCGGAAGCGGTGGCCGCGGCGGCTGCGCAGGCGATCGCCTCGGCGAAGGCCGCTGCTGAGGCGGAAGGGACGGCGATCGCCACTGCATGCGCCACGGCGCAGGCGTCGGCGAGCGCGATGGCCCGCGCGATCGCCTCAGCGAAAGCGCAGGCCGAGGCTCAAGCTACCGCTTGCGCCCAGGCGTGCGCCCAGGCAGATGCGGCCGCGCAGGCAATGGCGAGCGCGGTCGCGTCCGCCAGGGGCACGGCCGAGGCGCGCGCTTCGGCGGCTGCGAGCGCCTATGCCCGAGCCCAGTCGGAGGCAAGCGCGATGAGCGCAGCCGTGGCGGCGGCGGTGGCCGAGGCGAAGGCCCAGGCTGCGGCAGCGGCGACAGCAGCCGCGACCGCCCGCGCAGAGGCCACAGCCTGTGCAACCGCAGTCGCGTCTGCATCCGCATCCGCCGCCGCATCGGCGTCGGCGGCGGGGACAGCGGGGAGCACGGCCTATGCCGAGGCCTACGCTCAGGCGGAGGGGTTCGCCGCGGCTGAGGTGCTCGCTCGCGCTGCCGCGTGTGCCCAGGCCGCAGTCCAGGCCCAGGCGGCAGCGGAAGCGGCGGCGGGCGCGTATGCGCGGGCCCAGGCCGCCGCGGCAGCCGGGGTGCAAGCGGTAGCCCAGGCGGCCGCGGATGCGCAGGCAGCGGCCCTGGCGTGCGTTGAAGCGCAGGCTCAGGCGGAAGCGGAGGTTGCGGCCGGGGTGCAGGCGATGGCCCAGGCGATCGCTCAGGCTCATGCCGCAGCGCACGCGGCGGCGGAGGCGGCCGTAGCGGCCTACGCCCAAGCGGTGGCCTGTGTCGAGGCCTACGCAAGCGCGCAGGCGGAAGCGATGGCCCATGCCCACGCCGCCGCCCTCGCCCAAGCGGACGCCGAGGCGTGTGTTGCCGTCTACGCAGAGGCAGCCGCGACGGCGCTCGCCAAGGCGGCAGCGGCGGCCTACGCCTCTGCTACCGCGTTCGCCGGGGCCCAGGCATCGGCGTTCGCGTGCGTTCAGGCCCTCGCGCTCGCGGAGGCGGAGGCGTACGCCCAGGCTCAGGCCTGTGCGTTGGCCCTCGCCCACGCGGAGGCGAGCGCCACAGCCACGGCTGAGGTGAGGGTCCGCGCGGCCGCGTTCGCTGCGGCGTGTGCGGAAGCCCTTGCCCAGGCCCAGGCGATGGCCCAGGCCTGCGCGCAGGCGGCGGCCACGGCGGCCACGTCGGTTGAGATTGTCCCCACCATCGAGGCATCCATCCAGACGTTCATTGACCCGCAATGCCTCCAGCCGACGTGCGAGCAGTACGTGCCACCGACCCCCACCGGCTGTCCCGCCACGCGGGAGCTGACGTGGGACTTCGGACAGCTGACGGCGGGGAGCAGCGTGAACTCCACGAAGTTGTTCCCGGCGGATCTCGCGAGCGCGGTTTCCTCGCTGGGGGTCGTGTCCGCGACCCGCGTGAGCTCCACGTTGCCCGCCAGCCTCGCGTTCGACCTCATCCTCTCCTCGCGGCAGGGCAAGCTCTCCGGCACCGTGCCCCGCGAGGGCGACAAGTGGAGTGTCGTGTACAACTTGCTCGACCGGAACCAGTGCGTGGTCCTGCGGCTCACAGTGGTCATCTACACGGCGGCGACCACCACCCAGTGCCCGCAGTTCACCGGGCTGAAGTGGGACTTCGGCGAGGTTCCTACCGGACAGCACCTCCTCACAACGAAGGCCATTCCGGCGGGTGATCTCTCCCGGTTCCGGTCGGCGGGGATCACCCGCATCACCCGGATCTCGTCGAACCTCCCCACCGGGGCCGAGCTGAACCTTGACCTCAACCAGGGGCTTGGGATCCTCACCGGAAACCTACCCACGGCGGGGGCGAACTACGAGGTCCTGTTTGGACTCTTCGACGCTCGGAACTGTGAGCTGTTTAGGTACTCCGTCTCGCTGCGGACGGCGGCAGCCGCCCGCGTGCCCGACCTCACGGTGCAGATCCGGGTGGCGGTGGAGAAGGTATGCGACAAGGAGTACAGCCACCTCGTGACCGTATACTGGCAGGCGAGCGGGGGGACATCCCCGCTCTTCGTGGGACCGATCAGCCTCGTCTATCCGAACGGCACAACCCAAGCCCTCGTCGGGACCTTCCCCGCATCTGGGTCGGTCGGGATTCGGGCGAACCTCTCCGGGGGCGGCTCGGTCACGGTGCGGGTCCAGGCCAATGACTCGGCCGGGCGAACGCAAACCGCCGAACAGAAGGTGGACCTCGAACCATGTGTCCAAATCGTCATTCCTGGCCCGATCGTCCGCCCGCTCGGGTACACGCTCGAGGTGTACGCGCGGCGGCAGGTCAGTGTGACGCCCGGGTACGAGGAGCTGCGGGTGCCGGTGCGGATCACTGGCGAGACGGAGGACCGCGTGACCCCATTCAGTAGCATGTTCTCGGCGGGGTCGCCGGTGACCCTCAGGTTCCCAGGGCGAATCCAGGGCGGAGCGTATGGCCGCGGTCCCATCTACTACGACGAGTGGGTGGGGGATGCCACCACGCCCACGCGGAAGAACGGTACCTGGGACGCAAGGCGTGAGTACTACCTGATCACCGTGACCATGAGCGCCAAGGTGAAGCTCGTCGTCTGGTACCAGGACATCATCGGGTAAGGACGGAAGCGCGACCAAGGGGGCGGGCGCGGCCCGCCCCCTTTCGTTGGCACTGAGGGGATCGGCTGCGATGCGCTGCCCCCAAGGTTCGCGGAGCCCCACGCGCGGTTCGCAACGCCCAGCGGGAGCGGATCGCCCGGCGGCCTTAGGGGGTAGAGCCGGCGAGGATCCGCTTGGCGAGGGTCAGGTCTTCGGGGCGGGTCACCTTCAGGTTCGCCGGGTCGCCGGGGACGGTCGCCACGGGGTGGCCGAGGGAGAGGACGGCGGCCGCGTCGTCGGGGAGCTCGCGGCCGTGGTGGTGCGCCTCCGCGTAGGCCGTGAGGAGGAGGTCCCGGCGGAACCCCTGCGGGGTCTGGATGAGGACCCAGTCCCGCCGGTCCAGGGTCTCGCTCTTGAGGAACTGGTCGCGTGCCCGGCGCACGGTGTCGGCCACGGGGAGGACGGGCACGGCCGCCCCATGGTACCGCGTGGCCGCGAGGACCCGCTGGATGAGGCTGGGCGTCACAAGGGGGCGGGCCCCATCGTGAACGAGGACGTACTCCCCCCCCGCGCGGGACAGGCCTGCCCACGCCGAGTCGGCCCGGCGTTCTCCCCCCACGACCCCGTGAAGGGGGAGGCCCACTTGAGGGAGGGAGGCCAGGCGCTCTTCATCCCCACTGCGGATCACGACGACGATCTCGTCCACTGCCCCGCAGGCCGCGAAGGCCGCGAGCCCGTGCCAGAGGAGGGGCTGCCCCGCGAGGAGGGCCCACACCTTGTTCCCCGCACCGCCGAACCGCGTCCCCGCACCGGCGGCGAGGATCACCGCCGAGGCGCTCACGTTACCCCTCTGCCGGCCGGTCGAACGACAGCTTCCTGAGGCCTGTCCCGTCGGGGTTGATCGTGTACGCGCCCCACTGCCCTCCCCGGTCGGAGTTGAACAGGATCGGCCCGACCGCGGTCCAGACCGGGTTGGCATCGGTGGCCGCGTCCGACGTCACCCGGAACACGGTCCCTGTCGCCACTTCTACCGTGAAGATGTCCCAGTTGTTCTCATCCTGGACGTACATGAACGCGATCCGTTCCCCATCTGGGGACCAGCTCGGATAGACGATGTCGCGCTCCAGCGCGAGGACGAGCCGTTCTTGTCCCGTTGCCAGGTCGAGGGCGAACAGGTTGTAGCTCTTCTCGCCCTTGGCGATGTAGGCGAGGGTCGTCCCGTCCGGCGAGAGAGCGGGCTGCCAGAAGTCCACCGGCTGCTCCTCGCCGCCGAAGAACGAGCAGCCAGTCACGATCAGACCCAGCACTGCGAGGATCAACCCCTTGAACGTAATGCGTACCACATCGTCCCCCTTTTTTCGCTACAATGCGTTTACTTTGTCCCATTGTACGGGGGAGAGGTAGGGTGGCTCCAAGTACGGTTCAGACGAGGGAGACAGTGGTGCGCGGCTCCCAGGAGCTCGCCGCGGCGGGGGTCCTCGCCGCGCCCCGCGAGGCACGGCGGCTCTTCGCGCTTGCCGCGGGTTCCCCCCTAGACCTAGCGGGGACGGCGGTCCCTCCTTCGGTTGGCCGAAGGTATCGGATGCTCGTCGCCGCTCGGGCGAGGCGGGTTCCGTTCCCACTCCTCGAGGGGGAGACCGGGTTCCTCGACTTCGACGTCGCCGTCCGGCCCGGGGTGTTCATCCCCCGTCCGGAGACGGAGGAGCTCGCCGAGCGGGCGATTGTGGTCCTCCGCTCCCTCCTTCCCCACCCCCGCGCCCTCGACCTGGGGACGGGGACAGGGGCCCTCGCCGTGGCCCTCGCGCGGGCGCGGGACGATGGACAGGTGCTCGCCGTGGACGTGAGTCCGCGCGCTCTGGCCTGTGCACGACGGAACGTGAGGGCCCATCGCCTGGAGGCGCGGGTGGAGATCCGGCGATCGGACTGGTTCTCCTGTGTCCGGGAGGCGTTCCACCTCATCGTGGCCAATCCCCCCTATGTGGCTCGGTGTGAATTCCCGTCCCTCGAACCGGAGGTGCGCCTCTACGAGCCCCGTCGCGCCCTCGACGGGGGGGTGGACGGCCTGGACGCGCTGCGGGTCATCCTCAGTCGGGCCCCGCACCACCTCCTTCCTGGGGGAACGATCCTCGTCGAGATCGGGGCCCGTCAAGGGCCCGCTGCCCTCGCGATCGCCCGCCGCGTGCCCGGCCTCAGGGAGGCACGGGTGGAACGCGACCAGAGCGGCAAGGAACGGTTCCTCATCGCGCGATGCGTATAGCAATTCAGGTCTCGGAGCTGCGGTATGCGACCGACGACGGGGTGCTCGTCCTGGATGGTTTCTCCCTCGGCGTCCCCGGAGACGGGTTCGTGTTCGTGGTCGGCCCTCCCTCGTCCGGGAAGACCCTCCTCCTCGAGCTCATCCTGCGGGAGAAGGTCCCCACCGGGGGACAGATCCTCGTCCTCGGCCGGAACATGGCCCGCCTCTCCCCCCCGCGGGCGCGGGAGCTGCGGCGGCGGATCGGGTACATGCCGGAGGGCTCGGTCGTCCTCGACCGGCGTTCCGTCCAGGGGAACCTCGAGTTCAAGCTGCGCGCGCTCGCGATCGGGGAGGCCGAGGCGAGAGAACACATCGCGCGGGCCGTGGAACTGGCCCATCTCCGGGGGGAGGAGGCGACGCCGGCGGCGGCGCTGGACGAGCTCGGCCAGAGGAAGCTCGTCCTCGCCCTTGCCCTGTGCCCAGAGCCAGCGGTGCTCCTGTGCGACGATCCGTTCCGCGGGCTCACAACGGAAGGCCAGGATGAGTTCGTGGCGATGCTGCGCGCGCTCAACGAGGCGGGCGTGGCTGTGCTGGCCACGACCCGCGACCCGGATATCCCCGCGCGGCACGGGTTTCCGCCCCGCGACCGAGCCCCTCTCCTCCAGTACACGGTGTACCTCCGGCCGGGGGTGACGGGATGAGCCGCGGGCTTTGGTTCCTGATCGGAGACGTCCTGCGGCGGAGCGTCACCCGACCTGCGGCGCTCATCGGGTGGGCCCTCGCCGTGGCGGCCGTCCTCCTGAGTGGAACCGCTCTGTTCCTCATCCCCACCGGGCCCGGGGCGGCCGGGGCGGGCGCCGAGGCGTACCTCCTTGCCCAGCTGTCCACGGCCCCGTCAGAAACGGCCATCGCCCACCTGGCGAGCGAGGTCTGGACGTGGCCTGGGGTGGACGGGGTGACGTTTCGCTTCCCCGGGGAGGATGACCCCGTCCCGATCAGTCAGCGGACCCTCGTCGTGCGGCTCCTGTCCCCCGACGCCCGGGCCGCGGTGGAATCCCGGTTGCGGGTCCTGACCGAGGTCGCGGGCGTCCAGTACCACGAGCGGCCGTTCGCCCGCACCCGCGTCCCGCCCGCATCGCGCATCGTGGCCATGGTGGCACTCGTGGCCACGCTTGCCCTCGCCCTGTGGCTTGCCCAGCGTGCGGTGACGGGCACAGCGACCGCGTGGGGGAGGGAACTCGCGCTCCTAAAGAGCTGTGGGGTGAGCCCGGCCCTCCGGCGCACCCCGTTCCTCGCGCTTGGGGCAGCCGCTGGTCTGACGGGAGGAGGGCTCTACATCGGGATCTGCTGGGCCCTCTGGGCAGGGGGAGGGTCCGTGCCCTACCTTCGCGATATCGTCCCGAGTTTCCCCTACGTGTGGGGAGGCCTCGTCGGGAGCGGGCTGGCGATCGGGGTCGGACTCGGCCTCGTAGGGGCCCTCATCGCAACCCTCTCCCCTACCTCGCACGCGTAGCGAGCCTCGCCCACGCTTTCGGGATGGCGTCCGAACTCCCTCCACACCGTCTCCTCATCGGCTCCACAGCGGGCGGCTACAAGCGGGCGGCGTGTTGGGTGGATCGGCCACCGCTCTCCGCGGAAGATCGCTCCATCGGTGACCTAAAAGGAGGAGGCATGAGGATCAAGGTCGGTGTGATCGCCCTGGCAAGCGTGCTCGCGGTGGGCATGGGTGCACTCGGGCAAGCCAAGTTGGAGTCGTTTCCGCAAGGGACGACGACAATGGCCTTCCGCATCGTGGCCGAGGACTTGAGCGAACCCCAGGCCCTCGAGCTCCAGGTGATCGCCCACCCGGACGGGACCTACACGGTGCGGATGGTGCTCGAGGCCAGCGGGACGGCGGACCAGCTGTCGGCGTTCGGGTTCGTGTTCGGGGCCGCGGGGCTGCTGTATGGGGGAGGGCAAGACGTGAGCCTCGCCGCGCTCCAGACCCTGATGGACCAGCGCACCCGTCTCCAGGAGGGCCAGGAGTACGCCCTCCCCGGCGGGGGATCGTTTACCGACGTCGCCTTCGTGACCATCGCTGGCGTGCAGTGCATCGAGGGCACGATCGTCGATCCCCGCGCTCCAGATGCCAAGACCACCGTGGCGTTCAGCCTCTCCCACCCGGTGTACACGACGCCGCGGGTCTTCGTCGAGCGGCGGCGGGACGGACGCTGGCAGACGGTCTTCTCGCTGGAACTGGTCGGGTACACGTTCGTCGCGGGATGAGATCAACGATGCCTCTGCTCGACCTCCGGGGGATCACCAAGGTGTACCCGCTCGGCAAGACTTCAGTGCACGCGCTGCGGGGGGTGGATCTCACCATCGAGAGGGGGGAGATCGTGGCCGTGATGGGCCCGTCCGGGTCGGGCAAGTCCACCCTGATGCACATCCTGGGGGCGCTCGACACGCCGACGGGCGGGGTGGCCCTGCTGGACGGGCAACCCCTGCACGAGCTCTCCGAGCACCAGCTCGCCACCCTGCGCGGCCGCAAGGTCGGGTTCGTGTTCCAGACGTTCAACCTCATCCCGACGCTATCGGCGCAGAGGAACGTGGAGCTGCCGATGATCTTCCTCGGGGTCCCGAAGCGGAAGCGGGCCGCCCGGGCGCGGGAGCTCCTGATCAAGGTCGGGTTGGCCGATCGTGTCCACCATAGGCCGAACGAGCTCTCCGGCGGTGAGCGGCAGCGCGTCGCCATCGCCCGCGCCCTGGCGAACGACCCGGAGATCATCCTCGCCGATGAGCCCACCGGGAACCTCGACTCGGAGACGGGGGCAACAATCCTCGCTCTCCTCAAGAGCCTGAGCACTGCGGATGGGAAGACCGTCGTCCTCGTGACCCACGATCCCGACGCGGCCCGCATCGCGGACCGCATCGTACGCATGCGCGACGGACGCGTGATCGAGGAGATGTCCCATGGTTCGTGACTTCATGGCGTTGGCGGGATCGAGCATCCTCCACCGTCGGGTTCGCAGTTGGCTGACCGTGATCGGCGTCTTCATCGGGATTACGGCTGTGGTCGCCCTGATCTCGATTGGGCTGGGCCTCGAGCGGACCGTCAGCGACGAGGTGGCGAAGGTGTTCGGCGTGGACACGTTCCTGCTTGCCCCCCAGCGGATGTCCGATGCCGGGCGCAGTAACGGCCTCGCTCAGTACACGCTCGACCTCGAGTGGTTGCGCACGGTGGACGGTGTGGCCACGGCCGCGGCGGTGCGGCAGCGTACGGCGTTCGTGGAGGGACAGGCCGGCCCGGATGGACGCGTGACCCAAGGGTTCCTCCCCGTCTTGGGCCTCTCCCCCGAGCTGATCACGTCGTTCCCATCGTTCATCGGCCCGCTCGAGCTCGAACCCGGCGGGCGCCTGTTCGGCGAGGACGAGACCCTCGTCGCGGTGCTGGGGAGGGATGTCGCAACCCGACTGCACGTGGAGGTGGGGCAGACCATCGTGATCGCGGGGGATGGGGACAAGCCGGAGCTCACACTCACGGTGATCGGGATCGTAGCACCGTCCGCCGAACCGTCACAACAAGGGTTTGCCAGTGGCGTCTCGCCAAGTGGCGATACGATCTACGTCCCCTATGACACGATGGATCTCTTGTGGGGACCAGCCAACGACGTGCTCACCACCCTCGTGCGCACCGAACCGGGACGCGATGTGGACGAGGTCGCCGCGCGGGTGCAGTTGGAGCTGCGGGCACGGGGGTCGGAGGTGGCCGCGGTGACCTCCAGCGACATCAGCAGCGCGATCGGGACGGTGACCTCCACCGTGAGTGCGTTCCTGGCCGGGATCGCCGGGATCTCCCTCCTCGTGGGGGGGGTGGGGGTGATGAACACGATGTACACCTCCGTCCTCGAGCGCACGAAGGAGATCGGGATCATGAAGGCGGTCGGGGCAAAGAATAGCCATATCCTGTCCATCTTCCTGATCGAGTCGGGGCTGATGGGGCTCGTGGGCGGGATCGTGGGCACGCTCCTAGGGGTCGGGGTCAGTTCCCTGGCCTCGGCCGTGATCGGGCGGATCTTCGATGTTCGGGTGGCCGTGGTCGTGAGCCCATCGCTGATCGTGGCCACGCTGGCCGGGGCATTCGCCCTCGGCGCGGTCGCCGGCCTGTGGCCCGCGTGGCGGGCGGCGAAGCTGCCGGTGGTGGACGCGCTCCGCTACGAGTAGGCGGGCCGCGTTCGCGTCCTACGCAAGGAGGAAGGCCATCCGACCGGAGCGGTGGCCGCCGCGGTGCCTGGTGGTCGCGCTCGCCCTTCGCGGCGCGGCGGATGGGGTTGTGGCGGTGTGGCGTCCAGCCCCTGAGGGGCCAGAACCGGCTGCGGTGAAGGGTATCCCGGACGCGTGGATCTCCCCTTCCCCCGGGGCCGAGGCCACGGCCCCCATCCCGCCCGGAGGGGGGCCCCATGGCCCGGGTCGAGCCGGGAGGCGAGCGGGCCATCCTCGCCGGGGGAAGCCGAATCGTCGCCGCCACCTACCGCCTTCCCAGCGCCGGGGATGCTGTGCTGCTCGTCCGAGGGCGTAATTCCTCGGTGCGCGGGTCGGGGAGGGAACTGACTCCCGATACGTATCCCGCTCAGGCTATTCTCCCAACGAATTTGAGCTCGTCCCCTGACCTGCGGGGGGATCTTGATCGACCGCGACCTTGATCCGCCCCCGCCTCAGGCTGAGGAGGCCCCGCCGCACGAGGAGTTGCACTCCGATCCCCACGAGGACGAGGTCCACGAACCTGAACACGACGTTAAACGCCACCCCGCCGCTCGCGGGGATCCCGAGGAGCGTGAAAATCGCCACCCGCCCCCCATCGGTGAGCCCGAACCCGCCGGGCGCAAACCACAGGAAGGCGTTCACGAAAACGCTCAACGTGAAGTAGAGCGAGAGCTGGGGGAACGTGAACAGGGCACGCTGGGTGGAGAAGAAGAAGATCTGCGGCCGGATGTAGTTGAGGAAGACCGTGAGGAGCTGGAACCCGAGCGCGAGGAAGGTGAACCCCCGGTATTGGGTGAACGCGCGATGGATCTCGTCCTCCATGTCCGCGACGTGCGCCGCCGCGCGGAGGACCCGCTGCCGTCCGGGGAGGAATCGTGCCGTCCACGCAACCACGCCCGATAGCCAACGCGCGTTCCGGGTTAGGGGGATGAGGGCAACGACGAGGAGCAGGGCCAGGGTCCCGAGGGCGACCGCGATCGCTCCCCTTTCAGCGGCCGGGATTTGCGGGGCGGCCACCGCGAACACGGCGCCGATTGAGGCGAACGCGATCATGGCGAATCCGGCCAGGATTCGTTCCACCACCACGGTGGCCATCACCCGGGCCATGGGGACGCCCTGATCGCGGGCGACCCAGTAGGCGCGCACCGGTTCGCCACCGAGGTAGGCCGACGGAGTGAGGTACGTGACCGTGAACCCAGCGAGCAGCGGGGGCACGATGTGGCGGAACGAGGTGGCGATCCCCGCCCCCCGGAGGAGGGAGTACCAGCTCAGGGACCAGGCCAGCATTGACGCGACCACGCATAGCACCACGGCCAGGAACCCCATGATCCCCATGCGCACGATCTCCGCGAACACCTGCGCCGGACCGCTGAAGTAGATAAGGAGCCCGAACAGGGCGATGCCGCCGACCACGAAGACGAGGAGAGCGATCCAGCGCAGGGTGGCCCAACGCGAGCGCGGCGGTCGGGGATCGATCATGCGCCCCTCGCCTGTCGGAGGAGAAGCTCAAGCGCGGCCTCGCACGCCGACCAGCGGTTCCCGTCGCGCGATCCGCGGAAGCGGTGCTCCTCGACCCAGATCCCGGTTGGGGCGGCGAGGGCGACGTATACGAGGCCCACCGGCTTGTCCGGCGTCCCGCCGCCGGGCCCGGCGATCCCGCTGATGGCGAGCGCGTAGTCGGCGCTGAGCCGCTCCCGCGCGCCGCGGGCCATGGCCTGGGTGCACTCCGCCGATACCCCCCCGTGGTCGGCGATGATCTCCCGGGGCACCCCAAGGAGCCTCGTCTTGGCCTCGTTGTGGTAGGCGATGATCCCGCCGCGGAAGTACACCGATGCCCCGGGGACTGCGGTGATCCGCTGACCGAGGAGCCCGCCTGTGCACGACTCGGCCACGGCGAGCGTTCGGCCCTGTGCCCGGAGCACGTGGCCTACTTCGATCTCAAGCATCCCCACTCCCATCCCATCCGGTCAGCTACCATTCCTTCTAAGTTTCCTCTCCGATCCGGGTCCGTGCAACCGGATCCCTTGCCCGATCCCCGGCCGATGACTATCATCCTCCCCTACGCTGCGAGGGAGCCGATGGCTGGTCATTCCAAATGGGCGAACATCAAGCACCGGAAAGGGGCGCAGGACAAGAAGCGGTCCAGCCTCTTCTCCCGCATCACGCGGGAGATCATCGTCTGCGCTCGGCAGGATCCCAACCCCGAGACCAACGTCACCTTGGCCGCGGCGATCGAACGGGCTCGCGCCGCGAACATGCCCAAGGACAACATCGAGCGGGCGATCAAGAGGGGCGCGGGAAACCTGGACGGGGTTCAGTATGCCGAGGTGACCTATGAGGGCTACGGCCCAGGGGGGGTGGCGATCCTGCTGCGCGCGCTCACCGATAACCGGAACCGCACCGCGGCGGCGGTGCGCCATATCTTCGAGGGCCACGGGGGAAGCCTCGGGGGTGAGGGGAGCGTGGCCTGGCAGTTCGACCGCCGCGGGGTGGTGGAGGTCATCCCCGGGGATGCTGATCGGGAGGGGCTCGTCCTCGTTGCGGCCGAGGCCGGGGCGGAGGACTTCCTGGACGAGGGGGAGACCCTCACCTTCTACACCCCGTCGAGCGCGGTGGCTGCGGTGCGGGACGCGCTGAAGGGACAGGGAGTGACCGTGACCCGCGCCGAGATCGCCCTTGTCCCCAAAACCACCGTGCGGGTGGAGGGGAAGGACGCGGAGAGGCTCCTCAAGCTCATGGATGCGCTTGACGAGGAAGAGGACGTCCAGGAGGTCGTGGCGAACTTTGACATCCCGGACGAGGTGTTGGTGCAGGTCGAAGGAGGCTAGATGCGAGCTGTGGCGGTGGCGCTGGCGGCGGTGGTCGGGGTGGGCATGGTGGGGTGGGCCCGGCAGGAGCCGAACCCGATCCCGCTCATCCACGGGATCGCTTCGTTCGCGATCCCCGGCCTCGGGCAGTACCTCAACGAGGAGTACGATAAGGCCCTCACCCACTTCGCGGTGGACGTGGCGCTGGTCGTCGGAGGAGGGTACCTGGCCGCGATCCTGCCCTACCCCGGGTTCTCCCTGTACTGGGGCGTGGGCGTCGTGCATGCCCTGTGGGCGTTCTATTCGGGCTGGGACGCGTATCAGGTCGCGCTGCAGCGGGAGGGGATCTCCCTCGAGGTCTCGCCGACGGGGTTCGCGGTCCGCTTCTAGGGGGCCGGAAGTTCACGAGCGGATCCGGAAAGCCCCACCGCAGCCCAGCGAGGAGGGCGATGCTCGCTAGGGTTCGGGAGGCGATCCGCCGGTACGGGCTCCTTGGCCCAGGGGAGCGCGTCCTCGTCGCCGTGTCCGGGGGAGCGGATTCGCTGGCCCTCCTCCATGCCCTCGACCGTCTGCGGGACGAGCTCTCGCTCACCCTCACCGTGGCCCACCTCGACCACGGGATCCGGCCGGACACGGCGGAGGACCTCGCCGTGGTGCAGGGGGCGGCGATGGGCCTTGGCTTGCCCCTCATCTGCGACCGGGTGGATGTGCCGGCCCTCGCGCGGGCAACGAAGATCAACCTGGAGGAAGCTGCCCGCCTTGTGCGCCGGGAGTTCCTCACGCGGGCGGCGCGCGAGGTGGGTGCGGGGAAGATCGCCCTCGGCCATACGCGAACCGATGTCGCGGAGACCGTCCTCCTCCACCTCCTCCGCGGCGCAGGCCCTCGCGGGCTCAGGGGGATCCTCCCGTCCACACCTCCCTACATCCGTCCCCTCATCCTCCTCTCCCGGGAGGAGACGCGCTCCTTCTGCGCACGGGAGGGGATCCCGTTCCGCGACGACCCGACGAACGAGGACCGGAGCCTCCTGCGGAACGCGATCCGCCACGACGTCCTCCCCATCCTCTCCCGCCGCAACCCGCGGGCCGAGGAGGCCCTCGCTCGGGCAGCCGGGCTCCTCGCTGAGGCGGAGGAGGCCTTGGCCTGGGCGGCGGACCTCGCTCACGCTGAGGCCTCTCGGGAGGATGGCCTCGACCTCGAACTCCTCCGCTCCCTCCCGCGCAGCGTGCAGACCCTCGTCGTCCGGCGGGCAGGGGAGGAGGCCGGGGTCAGCCTCGCCCAGCGCCACGTTGAGGCGGTGGTGGAGGGGATCCGGCGCGGGCGGGGCGAGGTCCACCTCCCCCACGGGCTATCTGCGCGGATCGGAAGCGGGGTGCTCCAGTTCGGTTCCCCCGATCGGGGCCTCGCCCTCCCGTCGGCGTGGGAGGTGCCCGGCGAGGGAGAGGCGGTGATCGGGGAGCTCGGGTGGGCGTTCTCCTTGCGCCGCATCCCGCGGCCCCCGCGCCTCGTCCCGCCGAACCCGTTCACCGCCTACCTTGATCCCCACCGGCTCGCCCCCCCCCTCCTCGTGCGCACGCCGCGGCCGGGGGACCGCCTGCGCCCGTTCGGCCTTGCGGGGACGAAGCGGGTGCGCGATCTCCTCATGGAGGCCCACATCCCGCACTGGGAGCGGGGACAGTGGCCCCTCCTCTGCGACGGGGTGGGCATCGCGTGGGTGGTGGGGGTGCGCCCAAGCGAGGATCATCGGGTGGCGATGGAGACGGACGAAGTCCTGCGGGTCGAGGCGAGACGGCTGTGACCACGTTCCTCCTCTTCGTGGGGACGATCCTGTTCCTCGTGGGGATCCACGAGGGAGGGCACTTCCTCGCCGCGAAGGGCTTGGGGATCGCGGTCGAGGAGTTCGCGCTCGGGTTTGGGCCGCCGGTGTGGGCGCGCCAGCGTGGGGAGACGCGGTACAGCGTTCGTATTTTCCCCCTCGGGGGGTTCGTGCGCCTCGCCGGCGAGTCGGAGGCGGCCACCGAGGTCCCGTTCGAGCGCACCTACTACGGCCAGCCCGCGTGGAAGCGGTTCGTGCTCTCCCTGTGCGGCCCGCTGGCGAATGTCGTGCTCGCCGTGGCGGTGGCGGTGGGGGCGATCCTCGGGTTTGGCCTCCCGCGGCCTCAGGTAGCAGGCCTCGTCCCGGGGAAGCCGGCCGCGGAGGTGCTCCAGGTGGGGGACGTGATCCTCGCCGTCGGCGGCCGCCCAGCGTGGGCCACCGACGACGTGGGGGCGAGGATCCGGGCCCTCGCTCCCCAGCCCGTGCCGTTCCGCATCGAGCGGGGAGGGGAGGAGATGGAGGTCACCATCACCCCCACGTTCTCGCCCGCCGACGGGCGGTACCTCGTTGGGGCGTACTTCCTCCCCCAGATCGTGCTCGCGGAGATCGAAGCGCTCTCCCCAGATGCCCCCCTCGCTCGGGCCGGGTTCGCGCCGGGCGACCGGATCGTCTCCGCCTGCGGGGAACCTGTGAGCTCATTCTATGATCTGTACGCAATTTGGGAGGACGGATGCCGGGAGACGGTGGTGGACCGGGCGGGCGACCGGCTGGACCTCCCCCTCCCGGATTCGGTGGACGATCTCCTTGAGGGGACCTCGTTCCGCACGCTTGCCCCCCGCTACGAACGTCCGGCCCCTGCAGAAGGGGTGGTCCTCGCGTTCCGACAGATCGCGGACGCGATGGTGGGGTTCGTCGCAACGATCCGCGGGCTCATCACTCGTTCTATCCCCGCTGGGGAGGCGGTCGCAGGCCCAGTGGGGATCGCGGCCCTGTTGGGCGAGGGCATGCGGGCGGGGCCGGTCGTGCTCCTCCTCCTCGTGGCCTTGATCAGCCTCAACCTCGCCCTGTTCAACTTGATCCCCTTCCCCGCCCTCGATGGGGCCCGGACGGTGTTCGCCCTCTACGAGATGGTCACCCGGCGCAAGGTCTCGCCACGGGTGGAGATGGTGGTGCACGCGGTGGGGTTCGCGATCCTGTTTGGGCTCCTCATCCTGATCACGTTCCAGGATCTCCGCCGCCTGTTCGGATGATGAGGGCCACCGCCCACGCGCCGATCCCCTCCCCTCGGCCGAGGGCGCCTATCCCCTCCGGTGTGGTCGCCTTCACGGACACCGCACTTACGTCAGCGCCGAGCACCGCCGCGATCCGCTCGCGCATCGTCGGAACGTAGGGGGCGAGGACCGGCCGCTCTGCCACCACTACCGCGTCCACCTGCTGAGGCTCGTACCCCGCCGCGGCGAGCAGGGCGATGGTGCGGCGGAGGAGTTCGAGGGAGGAGATCCCCTCGTAGGCGGGATCGGTGGTGGGGAAGTGGTGCCCGATGTCGCCCAAGGCCGCCGCCCCAAGGAGGGCGTCGCAGAGTGCGTGGAGAAGGACGTCGGCGTCCGAATGGCCGTCCAGGCCGAGACTATGGGGGATCACGACCCCGCCGAGGATGAGGTCGCGCTCCGGGGCGAAGCGGTGGAAGTCGATGCCGAGGCCTATCCGGATGTCCATCCCTCTCCCAATGCCTCGTCTACGATCTGCCGGGCGAGGGCGGGGGAGAACCCGCGCCGGAGGAGGAACGCCGCCGCCCGGTTGCGGGCGACGTCGGGGGCGAGATTCTGCCAGAGGGGCATCCGCGCGGCGAGGGCACGGCGGGCGAGGTCCGCCTCCGTGAGGTCCGGTAGCGCCGCGAGGGCGGCCTGATCTGCGAGCATGGCCTCCACCCCCCGCTCCCGCAGCTCCTGAGCGATCAACCGCCGCGCGCAGGGTCTGGACAGGACCCGATCCTCAGCGTAGAGGCGGGCGAACAGGGCATCGTTCACGAGGCCCGCGTCCTCTGCATACGAGAGCGCGGCCCGCGCGACCTCGGGGGGGAACCCCTTCGCCGCGAGGCGCCGCCGCACCTCGGCCACGGTCCGGGGGCGATACGTTACAAGTCGCTCCACATAGGCCTTGGCCGCTGCCTCATCCTTCGCGCTCACGGGGCGTCGGCTCCGGCAGGCCCGCCTTCTTCCGGATGTCGCGGATGATCTGGTCGGTGAGGTCGGGGTTGTCGCGGAGGAACTGGGCCGCCTGGGCGAGACCCTGGCCGAGGCGGGTGTCGCCGTAGGAGTACCAGGAGCCGGAGCGGGTGATCACGTCCAACTCCACCCCGCAGTTGATCGCGTCCCGCTCGCGGACGATCCCCTGGCCGTAGATCACGTCGAAGCTCGCCTCACGGAATGGGGCGGCGACCTTGTTCTTCACCACCCGCACGTGGGCCTTCATCCCCACGCGGTCATCGCCCTCGGCGATCTTTCCCTCGGCCCAGATGTTCATCCGCACCGATGCGTAGAACTTGAGGGCCCGGCCGCCGGAGGTGGTCGTGCCCGGTCCCCACGGCCCGGACTGGATCGTGGACCGGATCTGGTTCACGAAGATCGCCACCGTTTTGGACTGGGCGATCGCCGCGGCGAGCTTCCTCATCGCCTGGGACATGAGCCGGGCCTGGAGCCCGACCTGGGCATCGCCCATCTGCCCCTGGAGCTCGGCCTCCGGCACGAGGGCGGCCACCGAGTCCACGGTGATGATGTCCACCGCGCCGGACCGCACGAGCTGCTCCATGATCTCAAGGGCCTGCTCGCCTGAGCTCGGCTGGGAGAGGAGGAGGTGGTCGAGGTCAACGCCGATCGCGCGCGTGTAGTTGGGGTCGAGGGCGTGCTCGGCGTCGATGAACGCCGCCGTGCCTCCGAGCTTCTGCGCCTCGGCGACGATGTGGAGGGCAAGCGTCGTCTTCCCCGATGCCTCCGGTCCGAAGATCTCGATCATCCGCCCCCGGGGGACGCCCCCCACGCCGAGGGCGATGTCGAGGGCGAGCGACCCGGTCGGGATGACGTCCACGCCTGTGGCGATCGGTTTCTCGCCCAGCCACATGATCGCGCCCTCGCCGTAGGACTTCTGGATCTGCTTCAGGACATTGTCGAGCACTTCTCGCTTTCCCATGGACCGCCTCCGCTAGGTATCGTAATGGCCATTACCTTCGTTGGCAAGGGGGCTCCGGGGACACGCGACGGGACCGCGCCATCTCGTTCCTTGATCTGGGGGGAGGGATGCCTATAATTCGTTCATTGCGTGCGCTCCGAATGCGCCCCCCCGAGAAGAAAAGGCGGTGGCATGAGCGAAGACAACCCCTACTCCACCCATCCCTGGATCCGCCATTACCCGGAAGGGGTCCCGGCCCGGGTGGAGACGCCCGCCGTGCCGGTGTGGACCCTCCTCGACCGAGCGGCCGCGGCATTCCCCCGCCGGACGGCCCTCCACTACTATGGGGCCAACCTGCCCTACCGCGAGCTCCGCGAGCAGGCGGATGCGTTCGCAGCCGGCCTGGTGGAGCTCGGCGTGCACGGGGGGGACCGGGTGGCGCTGTACCTCGTCAATAGTCCCCAGTTCGTGATCGCCTACTTTGGGATCCTCAAGGCGGGGGCGGTCGTGGTGCCGGTGAGCCCCGTCTACTCGAGCTCGGAACTCGCGTTCCAGCTTGAGGACAGCGGGGCGAGCTACGTCGTGTGCCAAGACCTCCTCTACGGGAACCTCGAGCGGTCTGGTGTGCGCCTGAATGGGGTCATCGTCACCGGAGCCCACGAGTACCTTCCCGCCCTGAAGGGGGTGTTCGCGAAGAAGCCCCCGCTCCCCACGGGCCCCGGCGTGCACCCGTTCCAGAAGCTCCTCCGGGGGAGGGAGAGCGCGTTCTCCGCCCCGTCTCTTGATCCGACCACGGACCTCGCGATCCTGCCGTACACGGGTGGGACATCGGCCCAACCGAAGGGCGTGCAGCTGACCCACGCCAACCTCGTCGCCTGCGCGGCCCAGCTGCGGGCGTTCTTCCCGGACCTCACTGAGGGCGGGGAAGTGGTCGCGGCCGCGCTTCCCCTGTACCACATCTACGGCCAGGTCGCGATCCTCCTCGTCGGGGTGACCCTCGGCGCGACCATCGTCCTGTTCACCTCGCTCGACCTGGGGCAGATCCTCGCCACCATGGACCGGGAAGGCGTGACCGTGTTCTACGGTGTGCCGTCGCTGTACGAGGTCCTCCGCAACCACCCGAAGACGACGTGGGTCAACTGGAAGAAGATGAAGATCCTCGTGAGCGGGGCCGACGCCCTGCCCGAGGCGACGGCTGCGGGGTGGGAGGAGCGTACCGGGAAGCCGATCCTCGAGGGGTTCGGAATGACGGAGACGGCCGGGGTGAGCCACGTCAACCCCCCGGCCCGCATCAAACGCGGGTCGTTTGGGATCCCCCTGCCCAACGTGGACGCTGTGGTGGCCGATCCCGAGGGAGGCGCTTACCTTCCTGTCGGCGAGGTGGGGGAGCTCCTCCTCTCCGGCCCCAACATCACCGCGGCCTACTGGAACCGCGCTGAGGAGAACAAGCGAGCGTTCCGCGAGGCCCACGGAAAGCGGTGGCTCCGAACGGGGGACCTCGTACGGATGGACGATGAGGGGTACTTCCATTACTACGCCCGCACCAAGGACCTCATCAAGTACCGCGGGTTTTCGGTGTTCCTGCGGGAGATCGAGGAGGTGCTGACCGCCCATCCGTTGGTGAAGGCGGCCGGCGTGATCGGGGTCAAGGACCCCAAGGTCGGCGAGTACCCGATGGCGTACGTGGTCCTGCGGCCGGAGGCCCGCGGCCGGGTGACGGAGGCCGATATCCGCGACTACCTCAAGGAGAGGCTCGCCCCGTACAAGGTGCCGAAGGTCGTGGAGTTCCGCAGCGAGCTCCCCAAGACCGATGTTGGGAAGGTATCGCGACGCGATCTCCGCGAGGAGCTGGAGGGGATGTGACGGAGCACTTCTTCGCGGTCGCGAACCTCTCGAAGCGGTTCGGGGGCCTGGAGGCGGTGCGGCGGGTGAGCTTCTCCGTGGGTCCGCAGGAGATCGTGGGCCTCATCGGCCCCAACGGGGCGGGCAAGACGACGGTTGTGCGGTTGATCATGGGCCTCCTGCGTCCCGACGAGGGCAAGGTCCTCTGGAAGGGGGAGGACATCACCCGCCTTCCGACGTGGAAGAGGGTGGTACGGGGGATCACGGGCACGTTCCAGAACAGCCGTCCCATGAAGCAGCTCCCCTTGATCGCCAACGTGATGGTCGCCCTCCACAACCCGCGCCTGGCCCGCCAGGGGGAGTGGGTGAAGACGGTCGAGGCCCGGGCCCTCGATGCGCTCGAGTTCGTGGGGATCTCCGATCTCGCGCTCACCCCCGCGTCGGCCGTGTCCCAGGGCGATCTCAAGCGGCTCGAGATCGCCCGGGCCATCGCCACCGAGCCCGAGCTCCTCATCCTCGACGAGCCGTTCGCCGGCCTCACCCAGGCCGAGACGCGGCTCCTCGCAAACTCCATCCACCGCCTGCGGAAGGGGGGCCGGTTTGGGCGCCTCCACAGCGAGGGGTGCGCGATGATCATCGTCGAGCACAAGCTGTCGGAGCTGATGAGGATCGCTGACCGGATCGTCGTCATGCATTTTGGGGAGGTCCTCGCGGATGGCCCTCCCGAGCAGGTGGTGCAGGACCCGCGGGTGGTGGAGGCCTACCTGGGCCGGGTGGGGGCGCACCTGCCGGGGGGGTTCTGATGTTCCAGGCGATCCAGGCCCACGAGCTGTCCGTCTCCTACGGGACGGCCCTCATCCTCCACGACGTGGGGCTGGAGGTGCGCGACGGGGAGCTGGTGACCGTCGTCGGCCCCAACGGGGCGGGCAAGACGACCCTCCTCCGGACCCTCGCCGGGCTTGTGTGGTGGGAACAGCACGCGTTTCGGCACGAGGACGTGCGGCTGAGCGGGCGGGTCTGGTTCCACGAGGAGCGCATCGATCACCTGCCCGCTCACGAGATCGCCGCCCGCGGCCTCATCCTGTGTCCGGAGCGGCGCCGGCCGTTCCGGGAGATGACGGTGCGGGAGAACCTCATGGCGGGGGCGTACCTCGTGCGCAGCCGCCGCGAGGTGGCCGCGCGCTTGGCCGAGGTCCAGCGCCTGTTCCCGATCCTGTGGGACCGGGCCCCCCAGCGGGCGGGCACCCTCTCCGGGGGAGAGCAACAAATGCTCGCGATCGGCCGCGCCCTCATGAGCGGCCCGAAGCTCCTTCTCATCGATGAGCCCTCCACCGGACTTGCCCCCGTGGTGAAGGAGCCCTTGTTCGCGCGGATCCGCGAGGTGAAGGAGCTGGGGATCGCGGTGCTCCTCGTGGAACAGGATGCGGCGATCAGCCTCTCCATGGCCGACTGGGGGTATGTCCTCTCCCAGGGGAGGGTCGTGGCGGAGGGCCCGCCGGAAAACCTTCTCGTGGATGAGGTCGTGCGCCGCTCGTACCTCGGGCTCTAGTCCCGGAGCTCGGCCCCGCACGCCCGGCACGTGCGCCGAGTGGCGACGTTCCGCACCCGGCAGCTCGGGCAAACCCGCTCAATCCGGTCCCGGACCCACGTCGTGACTCCCTGGGGCATGAACCGGAGGATGAACAGCACGATCAGGGCGAAGATGAGCATCCGGTACTGGGGGAGGACCACGTGCAGGAGATCGAGAGCGGGGAAGAGGATGAACGCGCCCGTGACCGGTCCGTAGACCGTGGCTGCCCCGCCGAAGATCGTCCAGATGATGGGCTGAAAGGACATGAACAGGTCGAGGTTGCTCGGGCCGGCGATGCGGGTGACGTGGGCGTACAGCGCTCCCGCCACCCCCGCGGTGAACCCCGAGATCGCGAACGCGAGGAGCTTGTAGCGGATCGTGTTGATCCCGAGGGCCCGCGCCGCTACCTCGTCCTCGCGGATCGCGTGGAAGATTAACCCCACCCGCGACCCCGCGATCCGCCACAGGATGAACACCACGACGAGCATCGTCCCCACGATCAGGTAGTACTCCCCGACCCGCGTCGCAGCGAGCCGCGCGATGCGCCAGATCCCACCCTCACCGCCGGAGAAGCCGGGGAACATGAACACAAGGCCGGTGAGCATGAGCGGGAACGCCAGCGTGGCCAAGGCGAGGTAATGCTTCCGCAGGCGGAGACAGGGGATGCCCACGGCGAGCCCGGCGACGGTCGCGGCCACCGCGCCCAACGGGACGGTGAGGGAAGGGGGGAGGCCGAGGTGAAGGCCGAGGAGGGCGGTTGTGTACGCCCCCGTTCCGAAGAACAGGGCGTGACCGAGGCTGATCTGGCCCGCATAACCGGCGAGGATGTCCCAACTCGTGGCGTAGATCGCGAACACGGACGCGAGGATGAGCATGCGGAGGAGGTACGGGTCCTGAGTGAAGAGGGGCAGGATGAGCAGCGCGATCACGAACGCGACGGCGATGATCCGCGTCGGGAGGACAAACACCTCGGCCCGAAGGGAGTGGAGGAACGAGCGCAGGTAGTGCACGCTACCGTTCCTCGGCGATGCTTGCCCCGAACAGGCCCTCGGGCCGGACGAGGAACACGCAGACCATGATCAGGAGAGCGACCGCCGTCCGCAGGTACGAGCCGCCGGGGACGAGGAACACCACCACCACCTCCGCGAACGCAAGGATCACGGCTCCGATCAGGCTTCCCTTCAGGCTCCCCAGCCCACCCAAGACGACCGCGGCGAGCACGATCACCAAGGGGTGCATCCACATCTGGGGTTCGACCGGGGACAGGGGCGCGATCGCCGCCCCGGCGAGCGCGGCGAGGAGGAACCCCAGCGCCATCACGATGGCTGTCACCCGGTTCACGTTGATCCCCATCAGGTTCGCCACCTCGCGATCCTGGGCCGCGGCGCGGATCGCCAGCCCGAGCCGCGTGTGGGAGAGGAGGAGCCACACCCCGGCGAGGCACACCCCAGCTAGAACGAGGGTCGCCATCTCCTGGTTCCCCACCCGCACCCCGGCGATGAGGGTGTAGCCGGGGAACGCGGGAGGCACATGCCGCAGCTCGCTCCCGAAGACCGCCATCGCTACCTCCTGGAGGAGGATCGCTGTCGCGAGGGTGGTGATGAGCACCGTCGCCTCCACCTCGCGTACGGGTTCGATGAACACCTTGTAGATCGCAAGGCCAACCGCCATGACCCCCACCGCAGTGAGGGCTGTCGCTACGGGCATCGCTAGCCCGACCTGGACGAGGTAGAAGATCCCGTACGCTGCGATCATGTAGAACGCAGTGTGGGCGAGGTTGAGCACGCGCCCGACCCCGAACACGAGCCCGAACCCAAGGGAGAGCATGGCGTAAACGCCGCTGTGGACGAGACCGTTGACGAGGATGTCGGCGACCATGGTGAGAAGGGGCCCCCGCCGGGGCCCCTCCGTACGTTTCTAGCTCCCGCTCGCCCGCCAGTGGGCCTCCACCCACGGCGGGATCAGGTAGGGGACCGTCCCCGGAGCGCTGATCACGAGGTCCGGCGCGGTCACGGGATCCGGCCGCCATTCCTGTGGCCAGAACGCCTTCGGCGCCCCGTCCTGCCACTGCACCCCGATCGCCGTGGTGTAGCCAGGCCCCCACGTCACATCGTGCACCTCGTCGAACACGAGGCGCCCGATCGTCGCGACGTAGTCGGTGGACTCGAGGGCCTGGATCACGGCATCGGTCTCAAGCGAGCCCGCCCTCTGGATCGCGTCGGCCAGAACATAGATCGCATCGTAGGTCCCCGCAGTATAGATCGGGAGCTCGCCGAACCTCGCCCGGAACGCGTCCACGAACGGGAGTGTCTTCTCTGTGACCGCCACCCCATCGGCGTAGATCCCCACCGTAGCGGCATAGGCCCCGAACCCCCCGGTGGCATCGAGCCAGCTCTGGGCTTGGGCCTCAACGTTGATCCCCACCGCGGCAACGGGAATCTGGAGGCGCCCCCAATCGCGGCCGAATACGACCCCCACCGGGCCGGAAAACACGGTGAACACGATGTGGGCGCCGGACCGCTCCACCGCCGTCAGCTCCGCGGCGACGCTCGTCGCGAGCGCGGACGGTCGCCACGTGCCGACGTGCTTCCCACCCAGCCCGCCGAGGGCGAGGGGGGTGTTCGCCATCAGTTGGACGAAGGTGACGATCGAGTTCGCCCACGCAGCCTGCTCAGCGACGATGGCCACCTTCGGCTCCGCGATCCCCAGCTCGCGCCGGAACTCCTCCATCACCTCGCCGAGGAGGATGAACGCGACGCGGGCGAGGGAGGTGGAGGGCACCGGCGTGACCCGAAACAGGTACTTGTAGCGGTTGTAGTCCTTATCCACCCGACCCGCAAGCAGGGCATCGTCCGATGCCCCGGCGATCATGAAGATCTTCTTGTAGTCGGCCGCGACCTCGGTCATGGCGAGCATCGCCTCCGTGCGGAACCCGCCAACGAGGAAGTCCACCTTCGATGCGGTGATCGCCCGTTCTACGGCGCTCACCGCGTCGGGCCCCGGTTGCATCTCGTTCGAGTCCACGCGCACGAGCTCGAGGGTGTACGTCGTCCCGCCCACGGTGATCCCACCGGCGGCGTTGATCTCCTCGGCTGCGAGCGTGGCCCCCTGCCAATGGTGGGCGCCCTGGATGTACGTCATCGGCCCCACCACGCCGATGCGGATGACCTGCCCGGATGCGCCCATCCCCACCACGGATAGCGCAACCAAAAGGTAGCAAATGAGGGATCTCACTTCGGACACCTCCCGAAACAGAAGATGAACTACAGTGTAGCCCGCATCACGGTTCCGTCAAGCGCGGAATTCTCCCGGCCAGAACGCGCTCGTACAGGGCGCAGTATTGCCGAGCCGGGACGGCCCAGGAGTGGTCCTCGCCCATCCCGCGCACCATCAGCCGTCGCCAGGCCCCGCGATCGGAGCGCCACAGGCGCACCGCTCGGCTGAGGGCGGACAGCATCGCCTCCGCCGTGTAGTCGGTGAAGGTGAACCCGTTCCCCGAATCCGTGACCGGATCGTAGTCGTGGATCGTATCGCTGAGCCCGCCCGTGGCGCGGACGACCGGCACCGTGCCATAGCGGAGGGAGTAGAGCTGGTTCAGACCAGCGGGCTCGAACCGCGACGGCATGAGGAACAGGTCCGCCCCCGCCTCGATGCGATGGGCCCACTCTTCGGAGAACTGGATGAGGGCCCGCACGCGCCCCGGGTAGCGCCGCTCCGCGCCCCGGAAGAACGAGGCGTACCGGGGATCCCCCTCCCCCAGGACGACGAATTGGATCCCGAGAGCCATCATCCGCTCGAACGCCGTGAGGACGAGATCGAACCCCTTCTGCTCAGCGAGGCGGGACACCATCGCGACGAGCGGGCCGTCCGCCGGGGCGAGGCCCAGCGCGGTTTGGAGGGACCGCTTGTTCTCGTACTTTCCGCTCGGGTCCGCCGCCGAGTAGGGAGCCCACAGGTGGGGATCCGAGCTAGGATCCCACACGACGGTGTCGATCCCGTTCAGGATCCCGGTGAGCTGGTCCCGCCTCGCGCGGAGGACCTCCTCCAGCCCCTCGCCCTGAGTGAGGATCTCGCGCGCGTAGGACGGGGAAACGGTGGTGATCCAATCCGCGGCCTGGATCCCGCCCTGGAGGAGGTTGATCTGGTCCCCTCTCGTCACGAGTTGCCAGCCGACGCTGTTCAGGCCAAGGTTCTCTCCCCTCGCCCGCGGGAACGATCCCTGGTAGGCGAGGTTGTGGATTGTGAGCACCGATCTCGCCGGAGCAGCCAGTTCCGCGCGGAGGTACACCGGGATGAGGGCGGTGTGCCAATCGTTGGCGTGGACCACGTCGGGAAGCCACCCACTGGCCGGACCGAGGTCGAGCGCGGCCCGCGCCAGAAACGCGAACCGTTCCAGCTCATCGGGGTAACCCCCGCCTCCCTCGCCGTAGATCCCCGGGCGGTCGAACAAGGGATCGCACCCCAGGGCGTACAGCGGGACCTCGCTTCGGGAGAGAGAACCTCGGAACGCCTGGCAGGTCCGTACCTCGCCCCCCACGGCGACGGGGAAGGTCGCGACGGGGGTGAGATTCCCCGCCCTCTCCGTCACCATGCGGTACTTCGGGGTTACCACCGCGATCTCCACCCCGAGGTCGGCCAGGGCCCGCGGCAGGGCAGCCGCGACATCCCCCAACCCCCCCACCTTGGCATACGGGGCCACCTCTGCGGAAACGAACAGAACGCGCATCGCACACCTCCACCATGATCATAAAAAGACGGTCCGCTCGCGGCGGACCGTCGGCGTAGCCGATGCGAACGGGCTCCTCCGTCAGCGGTCCTCGGTCACTTCCACCGTGAACCGCCACACCCCAAGGAGGGCGGACGCAGGGTCACTGCCCACGTACACCGGGATCTCCAGGTCGTAGGAGGCGAGGGTCCACGGCGCCGCGAGGGTCAGGGTGTGTTCCCCTACATCGGGGTGTTCATCGCCCTCCTTCGCCCGCAGGGTGAGGGAGAGGTGCTTCTCTTCGCCCGTGTAGAGGACGAGGGGGAGCTCTTCCCGAACGATCTCCTTCTCCTCCCCGTTCAGGGAGTAAGTGAGGGTCCACGTTCCCTCCCCCCCCGGTTCCTCAAGGAGGGAGATCGAGGTGAGGGTGACGCGGAACGCAAGGGTTGGAGCGGGGGGCTCAGGCGTCGGCTCTGGTTCGGGCTCTAGCTCTGGCTCCGGAGCGGGCGCAGGGGTGAGCGTCGGGGCCTCGTCGCGGCCTGTCCCCCCTACCTCAAAAGGGGCCTTCCCTCCTGCCGCGGGTTCGGTGGCCGGCGCGGAGTCATCCTTCCACAGGATCGCCGTCTGCACGCCCTCCCGGTTCCCGTAGAGGTCGAGCGCGTAGTACTCGATCCGGTACGGCCCCTCCGGTCCGGGGACCATGAACGGTTCAGTGTAGGACCGCCAGTCGCCGCCCTCGATCCGGTAGAAGATGTTGGCCATCCCGGATGCGTCGTCTGCTCTGAGCTCGAGCTTCGTCCGCGACGTGATCCACAGCTTCCCGTCCGGGGCGAAGTAGTGGGGGCCGTCCGCCACGATCCGCGTCACCGGGGGTTCGATGTCGAGGTAGATGACAAGCTGTTTCGTCCTCTCCTGGTTCCCGAGCTTGTCCACGGCGTAGTACTCCATCCGCACCATCGCCCGGTCGGGGAGCGGGAACGGGTCGCCGTAGGTCAGCCACTGCCCCTCGTCGAGGCGGTAGAAGATCTTGTCCACACCGACCCCGATGTCGGTGGCGACAAGCCGCACGAGGGTCCCCGGGGCGAGGGCGACGATGCCCCGCTCCCCGAGCGCCGCGAGGTCCAGGGTGCTCAGACGGGTCGCCCCCGCGGGGAGGCTCACCGGCGGCTCCATGAGCGGGTACAGGTCGGGGACGAGTTCGTACGGGGTATCCCCGATCCCGTTCTTATCGAGGTCGGTACCGCGGTAGTCGGACCAGTAGTTGCCGCGGCCGTCCTTGAACCACTGGTTCGGGACGCCCTCCGTGCGGGCGGGGAACCCGCAGTTCACGATGCTGTTCCCGTAGATCGTGTTCCCCTGGGCCGCCGGCCCGAGGACGATCCCGTGATCGCAGTACCCGATCGCGTTCCCGGTGATGACGGTCCCCGAGGTGACGAGGAGGTGGATCCCCACCCGGCCCCCGAACACGGCCGTGCCCTCGATCCTCCCGTTCCGCACGTTGGAGAGGAGGATCCCCGCCTTCTCGAGCGGGTAGCGGATCTGGCAGTCGCGGATCACGAAATGGGCCCGCGTCCCGTCCACGTAAATCCCGTAGTCGTGGCCGCGGGTATCGATGATCCACCCCTCGATGATGTAGGGGTCCTCCGGTGTGCCGGCACCCTTGACGACCCCGTTCTCCCAGGTGAACTGGGCATCACCGTAGATGTAGATCGGCCCGTGGGGCGCCCATCCTTGGCCCCAAGCGATGGCCGTGCCAAGGGCCATCGCTACCAGCATCACGGTCAACTTACGCATGGTCTCCCTCCTTGGGATGAATGCACTGCAGGGATGGTACCCCGCCATCCACGTTCTGTCTGTGATCGGTGCCACGCTCCGCCGCGGTTCGCCCTCGGGTGGGCGTTCCCGCTAGCCGAGGCTCCGCTGCCCGAGGAGATCGGCGAGGAGGGGGGGGAGGACCACGGTCCCGTCTCGCTGCTGGTTCTGCTCGAGGAGCGCCGCGAACAGGCGCGACGTGGCGAGGGCCGAGCCGTTCAGGGTGTGAACGAACCGGGGCTTGCCCCCGTCGGCGGGTCGGTAGCGGATGTTCCCCCGCCGGGCCTGGTACTCCTCGCAGTTCGAGCAGGACGAGACCTCGTAGTAGCGGTCCTGGCCGGGGAGCCACACCTCGACGTCCACCGTCTTCGCCGCCTGCTGAGCGAGGTCCCCTGCCGGGAGGAGGGCGACCCGGTAGTGGAGCCCGAGCCTCTGCAGGATCGTCTCCGCCTGGCGCACGATCTCGTCGAGGGCAGCGTAGGAATCCTCCGGGGTTGTGTAGTGGAACAGCTCGACCTTGTTGAACTGGTGGACGCGGATCAGCCCCCGCTGTTCCTCCCCGTACGCCCCCGCCTCGCGGCGGAAGCAGGGGGTGTAGGCGACGTAGCGTCGCGGGAGGTCACTTTCGGCGAGGATCTCGTCCCGGTGGAGGTTGACGAGGAGGGCCTCCGCGGTTGGGTTGAGGTAGAGGTCATCGTCGGGGCAAGCGTAGACCTCAGACGCGAACTTCGGGAACTGGCCCGAGGTCACGAACGACGGCCGGTTGGCGAGGATGGGGGGGAGGACCGGGGTGTAGCCATGTTCGCGCACGTGGAGCTCGAACATCCAGTGGAGGAGGGCGAACTCAAGGCGCGCTCCCGCCCCTACATACATCGGGAACCGCGCGCCGGTGACCTTGGCCGCTCGCTCCAGGTCGAGGAGCCCTAGATTCTGGGCGAGGGCGACATGGTGCTCGGGGGGGAACGCGAATTTCGGTTTCTCCCCGAACGTGCGGAGGATGACCTTCTCCTCCTTCATCCCCTCCGGGACCGACTCGTGGGGGAGGTTGGGGAGGGAGAGGAGCTGGGCTTCGAGCTCCTGCTCCACCACCTGGAGGCGGGCCTCGACCTCCTTCCGCTCCGCGGCCACCGCGCGCATCTTCGCCAGCACCGGATCCCGCTCCGCGGGGCGACCATCCCGTCCGAGGGCGGCGATCCGCTCCGAGGCTTCGTTCTGCTGTCGGCGGAGGTCATCCGCTCTCTGGGAGAGGGAGCGCCGCTCCTCATCGAGGGCGAGGAGCGGGGCGAGGTCGAGCGTGGGATCGCGGCGGCGGAGCCGAGCAAGGACCCCTTGGGGATCGCTGCGGATGAGACGTAAGTCGAGCATGGGCAAAGTGTACCCGTGTCTGCAGGTCGTTCCACGCAGAAGGAGCTGTCGTGAATCGCGATGGATTGCCCGGTACCATGGACCTGCCATGAAGGCGATCCTTTACTCGAAGGCGCTCTACTCGACGTGGATCTACTACGCCCCGGACCGGATCCTGTTCGACTGCGGGGAGGGCGTGAGCTCGTGCCTCGAGAACCGGGTGTTCGCGATCAAGCACGTCTTTCTCTCCCACGGTCATGCCGATCACATCTCGGGCCTGATGAGCCTCATCAACATCCGCAACAACGCGATGGGGGATCATGAGAAGGAGCTCCGCATCCATTATCCGGCGGGGAGCCATTTCGTATCGGAGCTCATCCACTACTTCGCCCGTACGAACCGCAATCTCCAGTACGACCTGGAATGGATCCCCCTCCAGGCCGGCGATCGGGTGACCCTCCTCGCCGGACGGATGCCCCGCTTCATCGAAGCGTTCGGGACGATCCACGCCCGCGGTGAGCCATCGCTCGGGTACAACGTGTGCGAGGTTCGGCGGCGCCTTAGGCCCGAGTTTCGCGATCTGGCCCAGGAGGAGATCGTGGCCCTCGTCCGCGCGGGGAAGCGGGATGAGATCTCCGAGGAGTACACGCAGTACCTCATCTCCTACGGCGGGGACTCGGTTCCCCTCAACCCAACGTCGGTTCGAGGGACAGAGGTCCTCTGCCACGAGGCGACGTTCCTTGCCGAGGAGGACCGGAAGGAGTACAAACACGCGACCCTGTGGGAGGCAGTGGAGGTCGCCCGCAAGGCGGAGGTCGAGAAGGAACTGATCGTGTACCACCTCTCCAGCCGGTACCGGGGAGAGCTCACCGCCGTCGCCCGCGAGATCGAGGGGATGGGCCTTCCGTTCAAGGTCCGCCTCATCCCACCGGGCGAGCTGGTCGAGATCGAGTGAAGGGGGACGCATGGCACGCAAGTACATCCGAGTGACGACCGAGATCCCTGGCCCGAAGTCCAAGGCGGCGCTGTTCCGCAAGGAGAGGTACGTCGCCAAACCCCTCGCCCCCCTGGCGCCGTTCTGCGCGGCGCGCGCCGATGGCCCTGTGGTGGAGGATCTGGATGGGAACAGGTTCCTCGACTTCTCGGGCGGGTGGGGGGTGATGAACGTCGGGCACAACCACCCCAAGGTCGTGGCCGCGGTCCAGGAGCAAGCTGCGCTGACCCTGCACACGGATTTCACCTCTGTCCCCTACGAGCCGTACGTGGACCTGGCGAAGAGGCTAGCGGAGCTCGCCCCGGGGCCGACCCCGAAGAAGTGTGCGTTCTTCAACTCCGGCGCCGAAGCCATCGAGAACGCGGTCAAGATCTCCCGCGTCGCCACGGGGCGCAAGGCGGTGCTCGTGTTCGACTACGCGTTCCACGGGCGAACCCTCCTCACGATGACGATGACCCACCGGGCGATCCCGTACAAGGCGGGGTTCGGGCCGTACGCCCCGGACGTGTACCGGCTGCCCTATCCCTACCCGTACCGGTCCCCGATCGCGATGGCGGCGATCGAACGGCGGATGCTGTCGCTCGTGGACCCCCAGGAAGTGGCGTGTGTGGTCGTGGAGCCGGTGATCGGGGAAGGGGGGTTCATCGTCCCCCCGCCCGAGTTCCTCCCCTTCCTGCGCGAGCTCTGTGATCGGCATGGGTTCCTCCTCGTGGCGGACGAGGTCCAGTGTGGGGTCGGGCGGACGGGGCGGTTCTTCGCCTGCGAGCATGCCGGAATCGAGCCAGACCTGATCTGTGTGGCGAAGTCCATCGCCGGGGGCCTGCCTCTGTCCGCGGTGGTCGGGAAAGCCGAGGTCATGGATGCCCCCATCCCCGGCTCGCTCGGATCCACCTACGGCGGGAACCCGGTGGCGTGCGCGGCGGCCCTTGCCGTGCTCGACGTGATCCAGGAGGAAGGGCTCCTCGCCCGCGCTGACCACATCGGGGAGGTCCTGATGCGCGAGCTCCGGGCCCTCGAGCGCACCTACCCCGTGATCGGCGATGTGCGGGGGCTGGGGGCGATGGTCGGGATCGAGCTCGTCCGCGACCGCAAGTCCCGCGAGCCGGCCCCTGAGGAGACGAAGCGCGTCCAAGGCGAGGCCCTGAAACGCGGGGTGATCTTCCCTACCGCTGGCCTGTACGGGAACGTGGTCCGATTCCTCGTGCCCCTCACGATCCCCGACGACGCCCTCCTTGAGGGGATCGCCGTCCTCGGGGAGGCGTTCGCCGCCGCGGCGAAGTAGCCCGCCCTGGGGTCCTGCGGCAGGGGAGGAACGGTCGGCGTGGCCGGCTCAGGGCAATGGCATGAACCGGTGCTGGTCGCGGAAGTGGTGCGCTTCCTTGCCCCCGCCCCGGCGGCGCTCATCGTGGACGCGACGGTCGGGACCGGGGGGCATGCGGAAGCTCTCCTCGCCCGAGGGGCGAGGGTGATCGGCATCGACCAGGATCCCGCAGCCCTCGACCGGGCCCGGGAGAGGCTGAGGCCGTACACGGATCGGGTTCAACTCCTCCCCGGGAACTTCCGCGATCTCCCCGCGCTCGTCCCGCCCGTTCCCCGAGTGGACGGGGTCCTGTTCGACCTCGGCGCATCATCGCTCCAGTTCGACTCCCCGGAGCGCGGGTTCTCCTTCCTGGCCGCCGGGCCATTGGACATGCGGATGGATCCCACCGCCCCTGTCACGGCCGCCGACCTCGTCAATCGCCTCCCGGAGGCGGAACTGGCCCGCATCCTCTGGGAGTACGGCGAGGAGCGGTACGCGCGGCGGATCGCGCGGGCGATCGTCCAGCAGCGGCCCCTTCGCACCACCACCGAGCTCGCCCGTCTCGTGGCGTGCCTCTACCCCCCCGGTCGCCACCGCATCCACCCCGCGACGCGGACGTTCCAGGCGCTGCGGATCGCGGTGAACGACGAGCTGGGGGCGCTCGAGGCGGGTCTCGCCGGGGCGGTGCGTCTTCTCGCCCCGGGCGGGGTTCTGTGTGTGATCTCGTTTCAGTCGCTTGAAGACCGGATCGTGAAGCACTTCCTCCGGCGGGAGGCCCTCACCGGGCGGCTGGAGGTCCTCACCAAGAAGCCGCTTCGGCCGGGGGAGGATGAGGTGGGCCGCAATCCTCGTGCCCGGTCGGCCAAGCTCCGCGCGGCGCGGGTGCGCGAGGTGGGCCCAGGCTTGGTCAGCTGTCCGTGATCGGGGCGGCGGCCCGTCCTACCCTCAGGGTGTGCGTCGGTCCAGGGCCAGAGTTCCGCACCCTCGGGAACGGGGTCGCCTTCGTAGCCCCGCCGGGGGAGGTGTGGTCCTCGTCATCGCGGTAGGGGCGCTCGTAGCGGGGCTTCTGTTCCTCTACCTGTGGCAAGGGGCGGTCCTGTCCGAGCTCCGGGCACAGCGGGCGCAGATCCTCCTCGAGCTCGAGGAGGTCGAGCGGGTGCGGCTCGACCTCGCCTACCAGGTGGACCGCGCCTACTCCCTGGACGAGGTCGCCCTCCGCGCCCGGGCGCTGGGGATGGTCCCGTTCGACGAGGAGCGCACCCGGTACCTCGTCCTCGAGGGGGGCAGCCATTAACCGCGCGGAGGCAGCGTTCCTCGTCCTCGGGCTGGGGGGGCTGGTCGTGGTCGGTCGCCTCGTCCAGCTCCAGGTGGTGGAACACGACCACTGGGCGACCGTGGCCCAACAGATCCAAGAGGACGTGCTCGAGATCCCCGCTCAGCGCGGCCCGATCTACGATCGAAACGGTGTTCCCCTCGCCTACGACGTCCCCGCCTACGAGATCGCGCTCGATGGCTACCTCCTCACCAAGCCCGAACTCCTGATCAGCCTCCTCGTCCGCGAGCTCGGGATGTCCTCGGAAGAGGCGAAGGACAAGGTGTACCGCACGGCGTACTTCACCTGGCTCGCGCGGGGGGTGGACTACGAGGTCGGGCAGAGGATCCGGGCCCAGGCGGAGAGTCTGGGGATCAAGGGCCTTCTCTTCTTCGACTCCTGGAAGCGGGCCTACCCGCAGGGGCCGTTGGCCCTGGCCGTGCTCGGGGTGGTGGGGGTGGATGGGAACGGGCTTGCCGGGATGGAACTCCTCTTCGACGAGGAGCTATCGGGCCGGCCGCGGCGGATGCGCCTCCTCCGCGGTCCTGGTGGGCAGATCTACGACCTATGGGAAGAGGATCCCGGCGCAGCGGGGAAGCCCCTTCACCTCACCCTCGATGCGCGCATCCAGTGGGTTTGCGAGCGGGAGGTCGCGCGCGGCATGGGGACGTACCCGGGGGCCGAGCGCGGGTTTGCCCTGGTGATGGACCCCGGCACGGGCGAGGTCCTCGCCCTCGCCCATGGCCCGGCGGTGGACCCGGCGCGCCCCGATCCGGCGCTCCTCCATCCGTGGTCGGTCACGCACGTGTTCGAGCCGGGGTCCGTGTTCAAGGCCCTCGTCGGCCTCGCAGCGTTCGACCAAGGCGTGACCGCCCCCGAGGAGTCCTTCTCCGGCGACTCGCCGATCCTCGTCCAAGGGGCCGCAGTGCAGAACGCCCGCGGGAAGAGCTACGGGACGATCACGTTCCGTCGGGCGATGGCGCAGTCCGTGAACACCGTGCTCGTCCAGGTGGCCCAGAGGCTGGGGACCGCGCGCACCCACGCCTACCTCGCCCGGATGGGGTTCGGCGAGAAGACGGGGATCGAGCTCCCCGGCGAGGTGAACGGGATCCTCAACCCGCCCGAGAAGTGGACCGAGCTCGACCTGGCCGTGACTTCATTCGGGCAAGGGATCGCCGTGACCGGGATCCAGCTCGGAGCAGCGTTTTCGGCGCTGGCGAACGGGGGGACCCTCTTCCGCCCGCGCCTCCTCCCCGGGCCGGCCGAGGTGCGGGGGCAGGTCGCCTCGCCCGACGCCTGTCGCACGATGCGCGAGGTCCTCCGCTACGCGGTGAACCCCGACCCGAACGGGGATCCCAGCCTCGGCACCGCCGCCGACGTCCCGGGGTTCGGGGTCGCGGGGAAGACGGGCACAGCCGAGATGGCCCTCCCCGGGAGGGGCTACGTCGCTGACCACGTCACAACCGGGATGGCCTCGTTCTTCCCGTGGGACGATCCGCAGTACATGGTCCTCGTCGTGTACCAGACCTCGACCAACCCCGAGTTCTGGAGTGGCTCGACCGCCGTCCCGAGCGTGGGGGAGATCGTGCGGGGGATGGCCCAGCTTGGGATCGTGCGCCCCTACGCCCCGACGACCGCGCTCGGCCGGTCCGGGTAGGTCAGGTAGAGGAGCCCTCCCCACCCATCCACGGCCCGCGCCACCGTCTCCAGCGCCAGCGCGGGCGTGTTGTTCTCCGCGGAGAGGTGGGCGAGGAGGACTTGCTCTAGCCCACTCCCCAGCAGGCGGATCGTCCGGCCGGTTTCCTCGTTCGCGAGATGCCCCTCCGGGCCGAGGATCCGTAGCTTCAGGGGCCACGGGTAGGGCCCGGCGAGGAGGAGGGGGACGTCGTGGTTTGCCTCCAGGGCCACCGTCTGGCACGTCGAAAGCGCGGAGAGAACGGTGTCCGTAATCTGCCCGAGGTCGGTGGCGATCCCGATCCGCGACCCGTTCGCCTCCAGCCTGAGCCCAACCGGCTCCCGCGCGTCATGGGGGATTGGGAACGGGAAGATGTGGATCCCCTCAAGCTCGATCCCTGGCCCGAGCGCGGTCCCCTCGATCCCCAGGGCCCGCAACGTGCCCGTGCTCGCCGCCACCCGCACCCCGCGCCGGAGGAGGGGATCGAGGCCCCGCACGTGATCCGCATGCTCGTGGGTGAGGAGGACCCACTTCAGCCCTGCGAGGCTCATCCCCGCCCGCGCGGAGCGGGCCTCGATCTCCCGCCAGGGGAGCCCAGCATCCACGAGAAGCGCCCCCCGGGGCCCCTCCACGAGGAGGACGTTCCCCGCGGATCCGCTTCCCAGCGCGCAGATTCTCAACCCTGGCTGCGCCCGTGCAGCGCGTCGAGGAGCTCGATCGGAACAGGGAACACGATCGTGGTCGCGTTCTCGGTGGAGATCTCCGACAGGGTCTGAAGATACCTGAGTTGAAGCGCCCCCGGGGCCTCGAGCATGATCGCCGCCGCCTCCCGCAGCTTCTCCGCAGCCTGGAACTCCCCTTCGGCGTTGATGACCTTGCTCCGCCGCTCCCGCTCCGCCTCCGCCTGCCGGGCAATCGCCCGCTGCATCTCGGTTGGGATCTTCACGTCCTTCACCTCGACCGTGCTCACCTTGATCCCCCACGGATCGGTGTGCTCGTCAATGATCTGTTGGAGCTCACGGTTCACCTTGTCCCGTTCGGAGAGGATGTCGTCCAGCTCTACCCTCCCGAGCACAGAACGGAGCGTGGTCATCGAGATCTGGCGGGTGGCCTCGATGAAGTCGAGGACCTCCACCACTGCCGCCTGGGGGTCCAGCACGCGGAAGTACACCACCGCGTTCACGCTGACGGGGACGTTGTCGCGGGTGATCACCTCCTGGGGCGGCACGTCGAGGGTGATCGTGCGCAGGTCCACCTTCACCATCTTGTCCACGATGGGAATGATGAGGAACAGCCCTGGCCCCTTCGCCCCGACGAGGCGGCCTAGGCGGAAGATGACCCCCCGCTCGTACTCCCGAACGACCTTGATCGCGCTAATTAGGAACAGCACGATCACCGCGATGATAATCCCTAGCGCCATGTTCATGATCCCCCCCTTGTCGCTCCCCGTGCGAAGAGCGCTGCTACGAGCCAGACAGCGAGGGTGACGATGAGCCCTCCCCGTCCCCGATTCCTTCCTTGCATACGGCATGATAGAGCCATAGGATGGGCTCTGTCAATCGCGAAAGGAGGGGAACGTGCGGACCCCGCTCGTGGCTGCGAACTGGAAGATGCACAAGACGATCCCCGAAGCGCGGGCCTATCTGGAGCGCCTGCTCGAGCTTGTGGGCCGCGAGGCTGGGGTGGAGGTGGTCGTGATCCCGTCCTTCACCTCCCTCCCCGCCGCCGCGGAGCTCCTCGCCGGGACGCCGCTCGGCCTCGGCGCGCAGGATGCCTATCCTGAACCTGCCGGCGCCTATACGGGCGAGGTGTCGGTGACCCAGGTGGCCGACGTCGGGGTCCACTACGTTTTGTGTGGGCACTCCGAGCGAAGGAACCTCTTCGGGGAGGGCGACGAACTTGTGGGCCGGAAGGTGCAGGCCGTGGTCGCCCATGGAATCACGCCGATCCTGTGCGTGGGGGAGACCCTGGACGAGCGCCGTGCCGGGGGGGTGTGGAAGGTCGTGGAGCGACAGCTGGAGAGAGGCGTCGCCGGGCTAAACGACAATCCGCGAGGGCTCGTGATCGCCTACGAGCCGGTGTGGGCAATCGGGACTGGCGTGGCGGCGCAGCCGTCCGATGCCCAAGCGATGGCGGCGCGGATCCGGGTCTGGCTCCGGAAGCGGTTTGGAGCTCGTGGCGATCGGGTCCGCATCCAGTACGGAGGATCCGTTAACACGGACAACGCGGGGGGGTTCCTCTCCCTCCCTGACGTGGACGGAGCCCTCGTGGGTGGGGCGTCCCTCGACCCCGACACATTCTGGGCGATCGCCCGCTCCGCCCACCGCTGAGCGGGAGCCACACCGCAGAGGCCATCACGGCCGTTCCCGATGGCTTCCCAACGGGATTCAGATCCCCCCGGCCCAGCTCCCCGGGGAGACCCGTCCTAACCACTCATCCAGGCTGCACCGGGTAGAGTCCCAGGACGTGGTGTAGATCCGGTGGCGTGAGGGCGGTGTGCCGTGCAGGTGGGCACGGCGGCCTTGACGAGAAGGCCACCGGAGGATTCCTTTGGAGCTATCTCAGTTTAGAAGGAGGAACCCAACCGATGGCCGATGTGAGGATCGCGCTTAGGGAGCTTCTGCGCAAGTACCGGGGCGACACGGAGGTGGACGCCCTCAACGAGGGCCTCGCCCTCCTCGTCCAGGAGCTGATGGAGGCGGAGGTGAAGGAGAAGACCCCCGGCCGAGCGGTACGAGCGAACGAAGAGCCGGCGAACGTACCGCAACGGGTACCGCCCAAGACGGTGGGACACTCGGGTGGGGTCGGTGACGCTCCGGATCCCCAAGGTCCGGCACGGGAGCTACTTCCCGGCCTTGCTTGAGCCCCGGCGGAGGACGGAGAAGGCACTGCTCTCGGTGGTCCAGGAGGCGTACGTCCACGGGGTGAGCACGCGGAAGGTGGACGACCTCGTCCGGGCCCTCGGGATCGACGGGATCTCCCGGAGCAAGGTGTCCAGGATCTGTGCCGCCCTCGACAAGCGGATGGAGGCGTTCCGCAACCGTCCCTTGACCGGGGAGTCCCCGTACGTGTGGTTGGATGCAACGGTGGTCAAGGTCCGGGAAGGGGGCCGGGTGGTGAACATGGCGGCGGTGGTCGCCGTGGGAGTGACCTCGACCGGAGAGCGAGAGGTCCTGGGGTTCGACGTGGGGGCTGCGGAGAGCTACGGGTTCTGGGTGTCGTTCCTGCGGGGACTCGCCAGCCAGGGACTCGCTGGGGTGAAGCTCGTGATCTCCGATGCGCACGTCGGCCTCAGGCAAGCCTTGTCCGAGGTTTTGGCGGGGGCCTCTTGGCAGCGGTGCCGGGTGCACTTCATGCGGAACCTGTTGGGGCTGGTCCCGCGGGGAGCGCAGCCACTGGTCGGGGCATGGGTGCGAACGATCTTCGCTCAGCCCGACCAAGAGGCAGCGCGGGAGCAGCTGGAGCTGGCCGGGAGTCTCGAGGGGAAGTACCCCAAGGCGGCGGATCTGCTCCGGGAGGCGGGGGAGGACGTGATCACGCACATGGCGTTCCCCCAGGCGCACTGGCGGAGGATCCACTCGACGAACGTCCTTGAACGGTTGCACCGCGAGATCAAGAGGAGATGCAACGTCGTGGGGATCTTCCCGAACGCACGGTCGACGCTCCGGCTGATCGGGGCGGTGCTAGAGGAGCAACAGGACGAGTGGCTGGCCGTGCGCCGCTACTTCAGCCTGGGGTCGATGGCGGTTCGCTACCGGGGCTCCCCGAAGGACCCGGAAGTCCCCGCTCTGGAGGTCCCGAAGGAGGTGATCGCCGTCTAGCTCGTCACTACCGACGAGGAACCCAATCTCCACCACTTGACGGGACGTGACCCTACTCCTCGTGGTTGAACCTGATCGAGGTATTGTTCAACCTGGTACAGGCAAAGGTCCTGTGCCGGGGATGTTTCCATCTAAGGAGACGTTAGTCAAGAAGACCCTGGAGTACATCGACCAGTTCAACCAGGAGGGGAACTTCTTCCAGTGGACCAAGCCGGCGGAGGTCGTCTCCCGTTTAATCATCCGACGCGATACTAGCCTTCTTGTTCCTCTAGCACTAGCGTCCAGATGCGCTTGAGCGGTAGCTCGGACTGGATCTCTGGGCTCAGTCTTTCATATGTACGGTAGATGGCTTGGACGAGGTCCGACTGGTCCCATAGCGAGATCGAGAACGCATGTTGCCGTGCCTCGCGCAGCGCTTCAGTGGTGAACCCACTCCACGAGACGAGGAGCCCCTGGGTCGCCCTGAAGCTCGACATCGTCCCCTGCAGGGCACGCAAGACGGTGACGCCGGTGGGCTCTTCCGTTGCCTTGACCTGGACACACAGCACGGGCTGGTCGAGCCCAAGTGGCCCACGCCCAGCCAGGATGTCCACTCCTCGGTCAGGCCCTGGGGGGGACACGGTACCTTTGAACCCTTCTGCCTCCAGAATGGCGGCGACGAGCCGCGTCATGTCGTGACCGGTGAAGTGCTTGCGCACGTAGGCGATAATCTGGTCGTGGGCAGCCTGAGCGATGTCCAGGATTGGCGCTTCCTCGTCCGTCGGGAATTTCCCCTCGGCAACCAACCCGGGGTCCGCCTTCCCCGCGAGCACAGCCGCCACCCTTGCTTCCGCATCATTGCGACTGATCCGGCACACGGTCATGAACGCACGGAATGAGTAGAGAAGGTCTTGTCCGAAGGCCGATCGGGGCACCGTGCGCTCCCAGCTGACCTGCCGGATGTGGCGCATTTCTTCACCGAGCCTCCGATATTCGTACGGTCCCTGAACACGACCAAGCGCGATCTGCCCGGGGCGAGTTTTGCGCGGCAGGACGACGATATCGCCCACCGTCATCTCTTCCCGAAATGCCCACAGCTGCCGGGCCAGGTTCGCGGCTCGGTGGATCGAGGCTTCTGGATCGGCTGCCTGCAGTGTGGCTACCAGGTCCTCCAGCGTCCGGAACTCGTTGAGGTCGCCCACGTCCCGAAAGCCAATGATCGCCAGGCCTTCCGAAAGAGCCATCTCCTCGTCCTCTCCGTGGACCCCTGCACGAGCTAACCACACCGGCCTCGCTGTCAATTCCTTCGCCATAGCTCCTCTCTCCCCTTATGATACAACGCGAACGTGGGCGAAGGCCTGTCTTACCCCCTATTAGCCGCCAATTCTTCGTCGGCTGCCCCGTTTTGGGGGCAGCGCTTTAGTTTTAGTGTTCCATGAGGTCATAGCATGGCTTCACTGTTGGGGCTTCTTGGCTTGGGTGATGCTGGAACTAGCCACGCTGATCGTGGGTACGCGACGCCAGGTCACGTCCCGTCAAGTGGTGGAGATTGGGTTCCTCGTCGGTTGTGACGAGCTAGACGGCGATCACCTCCTTCGGGACCTCCAGAACAAGGACTTCGAGCTCCTCTGGGGAGCTCCCGTAGAGGGCGGCACAGATCCTGGACACCTCGCTCCGGGAGATCCCGTCGATCCCGAGGGCCCGGACAATGTCGTCCACCTTCCGCGTGCTCACCCCGTGGACGTACGCCTCCTGGACCACCGAGAGCAGTGCCTCCTCCATCTACACCACGTCCTGGGACTCTACCCCGTTTTTGCCTTTCAGAATAGGTTATGGGAGAAGATGATCTCGCCGGCGCGGAGCGTGGCCCCAACGGTGAGGTCCGGGTCCAGGAGGACGAGGTCGGCCGTCGCCCCCACGGCAAGGGCCCCTCTCTCGCCACCGATCCCGAGGACATGCGCTGGGTTCGCGGTGACGAGGGAGAGGGCATCCTCAAGGGGGAGGTTCGCGAACCGGATCGCGTTCCGGATCGCCCGGTCGAGCGTGAGGGCCGACCCGGCGAGGGTCCCATCGGCAAGGCGGACCTCCCCGTGCTGCAGCCGGACCTCCCGGTTCGCGAAGCGCCACCTCCCATCCGGCATCCCCGCAGCGGATGTGGCGTCGGTCACCAAGCACAGCCGGTGGAGGTCCCCCCGCCCGCGGAGGAACTCGACCACAAGGTGGACGAACGCCGGATGGACGTGGACCCCGTCGCAGATGAGCTCGAGCGAGGCCGCGGAAAGGAGCGCTGCCCCCACACACCCTGGACCCCGATGGTGAAGCCCACCCATCGCGTTCCCGAGGTGGGTGACATGATGTGCCCCATGGCGAAGAGCGACGGACGCCTGTTCGTACGTGGCGGCGGTGTGGCCGATCGCAGGGACGGCCCCGATCCCTTGGATCTCGGCGACGAGGTCGAGCGCCCCGGGGAGCTCGGGGGCGAACGTGACGACCCTGACCTCGGTCTCGAACCCCGCGACGAGCTTCCGGAACGCCTCCCGACTCGGTGGGAGGAACCCCTCCGGATCGAGGGCGCCCGCCTTCTCCGGGTTGAGGAACGGCCCCTCGAGATGAACCCCCAGGATCCCCGGCACGCCGGCGAGGGCGGCGATCGCCTTCCGCATCCGCTCCACGGGGGCAGACGCGATCGTGGCGAGGAGCCCCGTCGTCCCGTGCCCGGCGTGGAACCGCACGATCGCCTGCGCAGCCTCCGGGTCCCCATCCGCGAAATCGGCTCCCGCCCCACCGTGAACGTGGAGATCGAGGAACCCCGGGGCGAGGTACCGGCCGTCGGCATCGAGCACGCGGGTCCCCGGCGCCTTCACCTCGCCCAGGGCGGCGATCTTCCCCTCGCGGACGAGACAGTCCCCGTCACGGACTCCGGACGGGAAAACGAGCCGCGCCCCCCGGATGAGGAGGCCCGCCCTCGCCATGTCAGCCCCGCCTCAGCCGGGGCGGCGGACGACGAGCCGGGTGTAGTCGCGGACGGAGGCGAACTCCTCCACGGCGAGGGTCGCCCCGATCAGCTCCTCGCGCTCTCGCTCGGGGAGCGCGTCCCCTACGTTGGCCCGGAACTTGGCGAGGAGTTCGGCATCGGAGAGGGGTCGCTCCGGCTCCCCCTTGGCGAAATCCTCCACCCGGCGGAAGCTCCGCCCGTCGGCGAGGGCGATCGTCACGATCGCCCGCTTCACTTTGGGGAACAGGGCGTCGATCTCGGGGTTCTTTACGACCTTAATCTTCCCAAGGAGCTCCCGCACGAGGGGGTCGCCGAGCGCCTCCGCGGTGAAGTCACTGGGGAGGACGTTCCCCTTGGCCAGGGCGACGGCGATGCAGTAGGGGAGGGAATGATCCGCCGTCTCCTTCGTCGTAGGATGGTACTTCTCCGGGTCGGAGAGGATGTCCGCCCCGCGGGCCGTCGTCTCCACGAGCACGGAGGCCACCGCGCGCGGTTCGATGGCGTGTTCGGCGCGCAGGGCCAACACGGCGGTGATCGGCTGGTGGGTAAGGGCCTCGGTGGGAAACGCCTTGTAGGCGCACTCGGTGATGAGGAACTTCTGCCCGAGGCCGGAAACGAGCGCCTCCGGGTCCCACTTCACAGTGTGAAGGACCTGGAACAGGCCCTCCTTGCCCTCGAACACCTCCCCTGGACCGGTGTACCCCTCCGCGGCCAGGAGCGCTGCCCGCACCCCGGCCTCCACGGCCAGCGGGTCCGCCGCGTTCTTCATGTTCGTAAGCTTGCCCGCCACGACTCCCCCGAGGGTGAAGTGGCTCGACCCGGAGATCCCCACCGCAGCCACGAGCTCGTCCAGGGAGAGGCCGAGCATCCTCCCCGCGACAAGGGGGCTAGCGAACTGGGTCAGGCTGGCGTGGTGCCACCCCACCTCGCGGATCCCGGGGTGGGCAGCGAGGCAGAGCCGCATCTCGAGCTCGTAGGCGAGGACAATCCCCACGAGGAGGTCCTTCCCAGTGAGGCCGCGCACCTCAGCCGGGGCCAGCGCGGCGGGGATGAGGTCCGAGGGGTGGGACGGGTCCTGCTTCCAGTAGATGTCGTTGTAGTCGAGGGCCCGAATGAGGAGGGAGTTCATGAGCGCGGCGAGGGGGAGGTTGGTACGGGTCCCGTAGCCAAGGACGGTCGCCTGGCCCGCCCCCCCGAGCTTTCCCACGTAGCGATGGGCGGCCTCCGTGTCCGGGAGGCCTTGGGCGGCGAGCGCACACCCGATCGAATCGAGGAGGAACCGCTTCGCCTCCGAGCGCGCTGCGGCGGGGATGTCCCCGTAGCGGAGCTCACGAGCGAACCGGGCCAGCTGGCGGCTGATCGTGTCCATGATCCCTCCTACTGGGAAGCGGCGGCGATCGCTTCGGCCATCGCGTCGGTGGAGGACGTCCCGCCCATGTCGTAGGTGCGCACCTTCCCCTCGGCGAGGACCCGCGCCACGGCCCGCTCGATCCTCGCCGCCCGCTCCCCCTCGCCCAGCCAGTCCAGCATCATCTTCCCGGCGAGGATGGACGCGATCGGATTCACCTTGTGCTGCCCCGTGTACTTGGGGGCCGAACCGTGGGTCGGCTCAAATACCCCGAGCTCGTCCCCGATGTTCCCCGAACAGCCGAACCCAAGCCCGCCCACCATCTGGGCGCACAGGTCGGAGATGATGTCCCCGTAAAGGTTTGGAGCGACGAGGACGTCGTAGTTGAACGGGTTCTTGAGGAGCCACATGCACAGGGCATCGATGTTGGCGTGGTCGAACGCGATCTCGGGGTAGTCGGCCGCTACTGCCCGCGTCACCTCAAGGAACAGGCCGTCCGTGGCCCGCACCACGTTCGCCTTGTGGACCGCGGTGACCTTCTTCCGCCCGTGCGCCCGGGCGAACTCGAACGCGGCGCGAGCGATCCTCTCCGATCCGCGACGGGTGTTGATCTTGCAGGAGATCGCGTACGCGTCGGGCGGGAGGTCCCGGAACGGGGCGAACGGCTTCGCCAGCCTGTTGAGGGTCTGCGCAAGCTCAGTCGGAACGGGCCGGAACTCGACCCCCGCGTAGAGGTCCTCCGTGTTCTCCCGGAACACGACGAGGTCGATCCCCTCCCGGTAGTTGAGGGGGCTCCCGGGGTACGCCTTGCATGGCCTCAGGCACACGTAGAGATCGAACAGTTGGCGCATGCGCACGATCGGCGACCGGTAGGTGAGGCCCTTGCCGCGCAGGGCCGGGGAGAGCTCCGCCTCCGCCTCCGCGGCGGGCTTGGACGTGATCGCCCCGAACAAGGCGGCGTCCACCGTGTGGAGAAGGTTGATCGTTCGCTGCGGGAAAGGATCCCCCTCCTCGCACCAGAACCGCCACCCCACATCGCCAGGGATGTACTCAGCATCGAACCCCACAGCATCGAGGACGAGGCGGGCCGCCCCGAGCACCTCGGGCCCAATGCCATCCCCGGGAAGGTACGCGATTCGGAACTTGGCCATTCATGCCTCCTTGGCGAGTTGGCCCCTCAGGTAGGGGATGAGTCCACCGGCGGCGAGGATCTCCTGCACCACACCGGGGAGGGGCGGGAACGGGTACTCCTTCCCGCGGTGGATGAGCACCCCCCGCTCGGGATCGATCTCCACCCTGTCTCCAGACTGGATCACATCCACCGCGTCCGGGATCTCCAGGACGAGGAGGCCGGAGTTGATCGCGTTGCGGAAGAAGATCCGCGCGAACCCCTTCGCCACCACGGCTCCCACCCCAGCCGCGACGAGGCACGTCGCCGCCTGCTCCCGGGATGAACCGCACCCGAAGTTGCGGCCGCCCACGATCACGTCCCCCGGCTTCACCTCCCGCGCGAACGAGGGGTCAAGGTCCTCCAGGGCGTGCTTCGCCATCTCCGCGGGCTCCATCCGCGCGTAGGTGTACCGCCCGGGGAAGATGACGTCCGTATTCACGTTGTCCCCGTACTTCCAGGCGCGTCCAGCGATCATCTCTCCTCCTCCAGAAGCCGCCGGGGGTCGGTGATCCTCCCGGTCACGGCCGCCGCCGCGGCCACCGCCGGAGAACCAAGGTACAGCTCAGCATCCGGTGACCCCATCCGTCCCTTGAAGTTCCGGTTCGAGGTCGCCAGGCCGACCTCACCGGGGGCGAGGACGCCCTCGTGGGCCCCGAGGCACGGTCCACAGCCGGGGTTGAGGACGAGGGCCCCTGCCTCGGCGAACAGGGCGAGCAGGCCCTCCTCGGCAGCCTGGATCCACACCTCGCGGGATGCGGGTACGATGAGCATCCGCACCCCCTCCGCCACCGGCTGGCCGGCCATCACCTCCGCCGCCAGGCGCAGGTCGTCGATCCGACCGTTCGTGCACGTGCCGATCACCACCTGGTCCACCCTCTTCCCCGCAACCTGCGAGATCGGCACCACATGGTCCACGTCCGGCGGGCACGCCACCTGGGGCTCAAGCCGGCTCACGTCGAACCGGATCGTGTCCTGGTAACGGGCGTCGGGATCGGGGTAGACGGGGGTGAAGGTACGGTCGGTGCGCGCCGCGAGGTAGCCAAACGTGATCTCATCCGGGGCGAAGAACGCGTTCTTGGCCCCCATCTCCGCGGCCATGTTCGTGATCACCATCCGGTCGGGGACCGTCATCCGCGCGACGAGGGAGCCCGTGAACTCCACGGACTGGTAGAGGGCGCCGTCGGCGCCAAGCTTTCCGATCACGTGGAGGATCACGTCCTTGGCGGTGACGAGCTCGGAAAGGGTTCCATCGAGCTCGATGCGGAGGCTCGTCGGGACCTTGAGCCACAGCTCCCCGGTCGCCCACAGGGCGGCCATCTCCGAGCGGCCGATCCCGGCGGAGAACGCCCCCACCGCGCCGTAGGTCGGGGTATGGGAGTCCGCCCCCAGCACGAGGTCCCCCGGCCCGGCCAACCCCTCCTCCACCACCACCTGGTGGCACACCCCGCGCCCAACGTCGTAGAACCGGATCCCCTGCTCGCGCACGAACTCCCGGATCTCCTTATGGTTCTCGGCGTACTCCACGCTCGCGGCGGGCACGACGTGGTCGAGGATGACCACGAACTTCTCCGGCTCCTTGACCCGCTTCCGGCCGATCTTCCCGAACAGCTTGGCGATCGCCGCCGTGTTGTCGTGGGACATCCCCAGGTCCGGCCGCACGGTCACGATCTGCCCCGGCTCCACCGCAGCGAGGCCTGCCTTCTGGGCGAGGATCTTCTCGGCGAACGTCTTTCCCACCGTGCCTCCTTTACGGAATCGCGTCGAACGTGATGAAATCCGCGTGATGGACCACCGCCCCCTCGGAGGAACGGGGGTAGGGGTCCCCTTCCTTGGAGTGGACCGCGATGATGTGCACCACCTCCGGGGGGAGCCCCGCCGCGTAGGCGAGGGCCGCTCCGGAGAACGGATGGCGGAGGGCCTTCCCCGACCGGGACTTCTGGAACACTCCTCCCACCTCCTCCACCTCGACGAGCTTCCCCACGTCGTGGAGGAGGGCCCCCGCGAGGAGGACGTCCCGGTTCAGGGGGACGCGGCCCCCGAACACGTCCTGAAACGTGTCGCAAGCGGCGCGGGCGATCCGCGTCACGGCGCGCACGTGCTCGACGTAGCTCACCCCCGACGCCTTGAGGAGGGTGAACGGGATCCGCACCATGTCTTCCGGCTCCCATCCCCCCTCGGCGAGGGCACGGGTGTAGGTGGCGAGCACCCCCTCCCGCAGGGCTCGATCCTCGATCCACCCCACCTCCGGCAGGAGCCTTTGCAGTTCATCGGTCATTGCCATCCCTCCACCTTCCGCACCACGTCGATCACCGTTCCATCGCGCCACTGAATCACGCCCACAACCTCGTCCCCGAACAGGGGCTTCTTCCCCGCCCCCACGAGTCGCTCCGCTTCCTCCTTCATCTCGGTGAGGGTTCGCACGGGGAGCCCTGCCCGGCGGAGGTCGGCGGCGAGGTCGGCCCGACGGGGGTTCACGGCGATCCCGCGCTCGGTGACCACGAGGTCGATCACCTCCCCCGGGGTGGTGACGGTGGTCACCTGGTCCCGGATCATCGGCACCCGCCCCCGCAGGGTGGGGAGGGTGATCACCGTCACCCCCGCCCCGCTCGCCACGTCCTGGTGCCCCCCGATCCCGTGGAGGAGCTGCCCATCGGAATGGGTGTTCACATTCACGTTGAACTCGAGGTCCACCTCGGTCCCCCCCAGGAACGCGAAGTCGAGCATGTAGGTGGCACACCCAAGCGAGTTGTAGTCCGCGTAGAACCCAGGGGTCATCGGCTGATGGCGGGGGTGCGTGCGGTGGGAGGCGATCGCCTCCTCGTCGAACGCCTGCCCATCGAGGATCGTCCCCACGAGGCCCTCGTTGAGCATCGCCACGAGGTAGCGCGTTGTCCCGCCGATCGCGAACGCGGCCCGGACTCCGGTCGCCCTCATCCGGCGGGTGAGGAGCTCGAGGGCGGCGAGCGAGATCCCCCCCGCGCCGGCTTGGAACCCCATCCCGTTCCGCACCAGTCCTGCCGCTTCCACCGCCCGCACCGCGAGGTCGGCGATCTTGAGCTGGGTTGGGGAGCGGGTGATGCGGAGGGTGCCCGTGACGATTCCCGCCGGATCGCCCACCTGATCGACCACCACCACCTGGTCCACGTACCCCTGTTCGATCGTGGGCGGGACGGCGGGGTAGGGGGCGAGATGGTCGGTGACGACCACCGCGTGATCGGCGCACCAGGAATCGATGACCGAGAACGAGATCGGGCCGCAGGCGTGAGGACCGTTGATCCCATTCGCGTTCCCGTAGGGGTCGGCCTCGGAGGCGGCGATGAACGCGACGTCGATCCCCACCTCACCGCACGCCACCGCCCGCCAGCGGCCGCCGTGGGAACGGAGGATCGGGGGTTCACGCAGCTTCCCGCCCTGCGAGACGAACGCCCCGATCGGGCCGTTCAGCGAGCCCTCGATCCGGGTGAGGACCCCCTCCTGGATGTAGCGGACGAGGGGCTCGTGGCAGGGGAAGAGGGCGGTGGCGAACAGCCTCAGGTCCCCGATCCCCAGCTGGGTACAGGCATCGACGACCTGGAGGACGAGCCGGTCCCCATCGCGGAAGCAGTGGTGGAAGGAGATCGTCATCCCATCGCGGAGGCCAGAGCGGCGGATGGCCTCCTCCAGGGACGGGGCGACCTTGTCCGCCCCGGGGCGGATCGTCTTCAGCGGCCCCCCGGCCCGACGGCCCGCGGGGACGGTGACGAACGCCCCTTGATACGGCCGCAGCGGCCGCCCGCCCAGCTCCTCCGGGATCTCCCGTCCGAGTGCGTTAGTCGGCATCGTTCCCCTCCCCGACCTGGGCGAGGATCCTCTTCGCCCGCTCGAGCACCGGGCGATCGATCATCCGCCCCTGGTAGGCGATCACCCCGCGCCCCTCCTTCGCAGCGACCGCCGCCGCTTCCACCGCCCCGCGCGCCCACGCCACTTCCTCGGCGCTGGGGGCGAACGCCCCGTGGACGGTCCCGATCTGGAGGGGATGGATGACCCCCTTCCCGTCGAACCCGAGGTCCCGCGCCCGTTGCGCCTCCTCACGGAGCCCCGCCTCGTCCTCCACGTTCGGGTACACGGTGTCCGATGCCTGGACCCCGGATGCCTTGGCGGAAGCGACGAGCTGGGAGCGCGCCCAGAGGAGGGTCTCCCACGACCGCCGCGCCCCCACCTCGCGCGTGTAGTCCTCGGCGCCGAACGCGAGGCAGGCCACCCGCTCCGAAGCCCGGGCGATGTCCGCGGCAGTGAGCACCCCCCGCGGCGACTCGATGATCGGCATAATCCACAACGGCCACGGGACGGAGTACGCCGCCTCGAGCGAGGTAAGGAGGTCGGCGAGCGCGAGCACCTGGGCTGGGTCCTCGGCCTTGGGGAGGCAGATCCCGTGAGGGCGACTCCCCACGACGAGGGCGAGGTCATCCGCTCCCCCTGCGTCGAGGGGGTTGATGCGGACCCACAGCTCCGTTCGCCCGAAGTCCATCGTGGCGAGGACCCGGCGCACGAGGAACCGGGCGCTGTCCTTCTCGGGGAGGGCCACGGCGTCCTCCAGGTCGAGGAGGAGGCAATCCGGCCCGAATGAGTCCGCAAACGCGAGCAGCCGCGCTCCTCCGCCGGGCACGTAGAGGCGGCTCCGCCGGAGTCGGGAGCGGGATGTGGGCGTGCGGTCCACGACCGGGAGGGAAGACCGGAACGGTTCCTCGCTCCCCAGCGACCGGGCGAGCGCTGCCTCCAGCCGGGCGAGGATGACGTGGTCGTACGCCCCCTCCTCCCCGATCTCCACGTGGGCTCCGTCCACCCCGTACCCACGGAGGGCCTGGCGGATCAACGTTACGACGTGTTCCTCGTACATGGGGCCGGTCCTCGTCCGCACGGAGACCGTGAGGCGACCCGCGGGCCGCACCCGGACGAGAGCATCGGACCGATCCTCCGTTCCCGCGCTCGCTTCTTGAGTGGGACGCATTTCACCTACCTCCCGCTTCCACGCCCGGCCCGGGGGCTCCCCGGGACCGCAACAGGGGAAATGGCACTGCCCCGCGTCCTTCCCCAACCTCAGTCGTTACTAGATTGTACGCCCTCCGGGAACGAGGGGCACGGCGGAGGAAGGGGACACGGGCCACCCTCGCTGGCAGGTGCCGGCCGTTATAATGGCCCAACTTGACGAGGAGGTGGGCGATGGAGAAATGGGAATGCACCGTATGTGGGTGGATCTACGACCCAGCCAAGGGCGATCCGAGCCAGGGCATTTCGCCCGGGACGGCGTTTGAGGATCTCCCCGAGGATTGGCTGTGCCCGGAGTGTGGTGCCCCGAAGGACATGTTCGAGCTCGTGGGCTAATGGCGTTCGTCGTGGTGGGTGGGGGGGTGGCCGGGTTCACCGCGGCCCGCACGGTGCGGTCCCTCGAGCCGGGGGCGGAGATCACGGTCGTCGAGGCCGAACCGGCCCCGTACTACCTGCGCCCTGGGTTGATCGAGGTCCTCGCCGGGCGGAAGACCCTTGCGGAGATCACCCCGTTCCCGCGGGCGTGGTTCGAGCACCGACGGATCGCCTTCCGGTCGGGGGTTGCCGCGGTCCGCCTCGACCCGAGGCCGCACCGGCTGCGCCTCTCCTCGGGCGAAGAGCTCGCCTACGATCGGCTCCTCCTCGCCTGTGGGGCGGAGGCGGTTCAGCCGGAGGTGCCGGGCGTGCACCTTGCGGGCGTGTTCACCCTCCGCTCGGCAGCGGACGCGGAGCGGATCCGGACGAGGGCCGAGGCGGTCGCGGCCGCAGCCGTCATCGGGGGCGGGTGGCTGGGGATCGAAGTCGCCCGCGCCCTGCACGACCTCGGCCTCGCGGTGACGCTCCTCGAGCGAGGGGCGTGGCTCCTCAACCGGCAGCTCGACGAGGGCGCGGCTCGTATCCTGACGGGGATCCTCGCCGACCAGGGGATTGAGGTCCGCGTCCGGGCGGCGTGCGCAGCGGTGCTGGGGACGACGGAGGTGACCGGGGTTCTCCTCGCGGACGGGAGTGAGATCCGTGCCGGGCTCGTGGTCGCCGCGGCCGGGGTTCGACCTCGGATCGCGCTCGCGGCCGAAGCGGGGCTGGCCACCGGCCGGGGGGTGATCGTGGACGATCACCTCTCTACGTCGGACCCCGACGTTTTCGCCGCGGGCGATGTCGCGGAATGGCGAGGCCACGTATACGGGATCGTCCCTGCCGCGCGGGACCAGGGCGAGGTCGCGGCGCGGAACATGGTCCAGCCGCGCTCGGTTCAGTACCCGGGAACCCCCCCCTCGAACAAGCTCAAGGTGGCCGGGGTGGACCTCCTCTGCCTGGGCAATACCCAGCCCCAGGGCGGGGCGCTCCGCGAGATGCGTCACGCCGATCCGGTGGCCGGGCGGTACGTGAAGTTCGTCCTCGGTGAGGATGGGGAGCTCGTCGGCGCGATCCTCCTCGGCGCCGCTGACCTCGCGAGGCCGGTGGAGGAACTCGCCCAGGCCGGGGTCCCCGCCGAGGACGATCTGAAGCTCCTCCTCGCGTCCTAGCGCGGACCGACGGCCCGGCCCATCGGGGGGACGCCCACCCGCGGCCTCCATGGATTCACCACAACCGTGAACGGAGCGCTCCACACGGGCCGGGCAACCTCGTACCCTGACCAAGGAAGGAGGCACGATGAGGAAACAGACGAAGAGGGCAGCGGTGGGCCTGGTGGCCCTGGTAGCGGTAGCGATGGTGACGTTCGCGGTCTTCGCCCAGACCGATTCCGGAACCGCAGTCTCCGAGTCGAAGGGGTTGCTCGCGAGGGTGGCAGCGAACCTGGGGGTGAGCGTGGACGAGCTCGTGGCGGCGTTCACGACCACCCGCCTGGAGATGATTGACGAGGCGCTGGCCGCCGGGGAGATCACCGCGGAGCAGGCCCAGGCGATGAAGGAGCGGATCGAGGCCCGTCAGGCGCTGCGCGACGTGCTCGCCGCGGCGATCGAGGACGGGACAATCACCCGCGATCAGCTGGCCCTCCTCCGCGGGCAGCCGGACCGGGGGCCCTGGAAGATGAGGGACCGGCGGATGGATCGGGACTGCCGGTAGCGGAGGCGCGGGGACAGGGCCGATCAGCCCCCCTGGTTGAGCGCGGCGCGGTAGAGCTCGCAGTACTCCCGCACCATCCGCCGCGTGGAGAAGCGAGGGGCGATGGTCCTGATCGCTTCCTTCATCACCCGCACGAACCGATGAGGGATCTCGTCGGGGCCACGGTCGTAGTAGAGCGGGACCACCTCCCGCTCCAGTAGCTGGTACAGGGCGTCGGCATCGGCGGCGGTGCGGTCGCCGGGGATTCCGTCCCCTCCGAACGCCCACCCGTTCGTCCCGGTGTACCCCTCGGGCCACCACCCATCGAGGATGGATAAGACGGGGACGCCGTTCACGGACGACTTCATCCCGCTCGTCCCGCTCGCCTCGAGCGGTGGGAGGGGGGTGTTGAGCCACACGTCCACCCCCGCCACGAGGTACTTGGCGAGGTGCTGGTCGTACTCCGCCACGAACGCGATCCGGCCGGCGAACCGGGGGTCGAGGGCCAGGCGGTACACCTGCTGGATGAGGCGCTTCCCCTCGAGATCAGCGGGGTGGGCCTTGCCGGAGAAAACGAGCTGCACGGGCCGGAGGGGATCGGCGAGGAGCCGCTGCAACCGGTCAAGGTCGTGGAGGATGAGGGTCGGCCGCTTGTATGCGGTGAACCGGCGGGCGAACCCGACGGTGAGGACGTGTGGATCGAGGAGGGTGCCGGCGGCGATGAGGCTCGCTGCGCTCGTCGTCCCACTCTGCCAGCGGCGGCGAGCCCGGGCGTCGATCTCCGCGATGAGCGCGTTCTTCCGCTCCTCGTGGACCCGCCACAGTTCCTCGTCCGGGATCCCCTCCACCCCCTCCCAGGCCGCGGGGTCGTCGGGCCGCTCCCGCCACGCCGGGCCGAGGTAACGATCGAACAGGGCTTGGACCCGCAATGGCTCGCTCCACGTTGCGAGGTGGACTCCGTTCGTGATGGCGCGGATCGGCACGGCCGTGTCGTCCCACCGCACGCCTGACCACATCCCGCTCGCCACCGCAGCATGACGTCGGCTGACGGCGTTCGTGGTATGGCTCAGGCGCATCGCGAACGCGGTCATGTTGAACCCCGCTCCGGGATCGGCCGGGTCAAGCCCGAGGGCGAGGACACCATCGCGGGGGATCCCGGACCGCTCGCAGTACGGCAGGAGGTACCTCTCGACCAGCGGGAACGGGAAGAGGTCGGTCCCCGCCCGGAGGGGGGTGTGCGTGGTGAACACCGTTGTCCCCCGCACCGTGGAAACGGCCTCCGACCAGCTCATCCCTCCGGCGGTGTGGGCCGCCAACCGTTCCAGAGAGGCGAACGCGGGATGCCCCTCGTTCAGGTGCACAGCCGCCGGGGTCTCCCCCAACGCGCGCAGGGCCTGCATCCCTCCGATTCCGAGCACGATCTCCTGGCGGAGCCGTTGCTCGATGTCCGCGGTGTACAGATCGTGGGAGATCGCCCGATCCCACGGCTGGTTCTGTGCAAGATCGGTGGTGAGGAGGTAGAGGGGGATCCGCCCGACCATCGTCCGCCATACCCCAATGTAGATTGGGGGATCGAAGAGGGGAACGGGGACGAGGAGCGCGTTCCCCTCCCGGTCGGCGGCGCGACGGAGCGGGTAGGCGGAGGTGTCGAAGGGCTCGCGGATCTCCTCCTGCCACCCATCGTCGCGGAGCCGCTGGCGGACGTAGCCGTGGGAGTAGATGAGCCCCACCCCGACCAGCGGGAGCCCGAGGTCGCTCGCCTCCTTGAGGGTATCCCCGGCGAGGATCCCCAGCCCGCCTGCGTAGACGGGGAGGGAGACGTGAACCCCGAACTCCGCGGAGAAGTAGGCCACCGACCCCGGCGATGCCTCGGGGTGGCCGGGGAACCCGCGCGGCGGGGTCCCGGTCTCGCGGCGAAACTGCTCCATCACCCGGTCGTAGAGGGCAAGGAATGCCGCATCGCCGGCGGCCCTCTCGAGCGCCTCCGGGGAGATCAGGCTCAGGATTCGCACGGGGTTGTGCCCGCTCTCGCGGTACGCCTGGAGGTCGAGGGCCCGCCAGAGCTCCCTCGCCTCGGGGTGCCAGCTCCACCACAGGTTGTAGGCAAGATCGGCCAGGCCGCCGATGCGTGCCGGCAAGTTGGGGATTGGATCGTTCTCCATCTTGAGCTGGATTGTAGCCCCGCCCGCACGAGACCCCCACACCGAGAGTTGTGTTTGTGGGAACTGCACCCTATCATGACGGACCGACGGGAGAACGGACGATGGGGGATCGCGAGGTGCGCATCGTGGACGGGGAGCCGACCTTGCTCACAGAGCAAGACCTGTGGCTGTTCGCCGAGGGGACCCACACCCGGCTGTACGAGGTCCTTGGCGCCCACCCAATCACCGTCGAGGGGAAGGCGGGGACCCTGTTCGCGGTGTGGGCCCCCGATGCGGAGGCAGTGTCCGTGGTCGGCGACTTCAACCGGTGGGACCCGGAGCGCCACCGGATGCGACCCCACCGACAGTCAGGGATCTGGGAGTGCTTCGTCCCCGGTGTTGGCCCGGGCGCCCTCTACAAGTACCACCTCACCTCACGCCATGGCCCGCGCCTCCTCAAGGCCGATCCGTTCGCGTTCCATTCCGAGGTCCCCCCCCGATCAGCGTCGGTGGTGTGGGATCTCGCTTACCGGTGGGGGGACTCCGCCTGGCTCCAGGTGCGGGGCGAGCGCAATGCCCTGGGCGCCCCGATCTCCATCTACGAGCTCCATCTCGGCTCCTGGCAGCGCACCGAGGATGGGCGCTACCTCACGTACCGCGAGCTCGCACCGCGGCTGGCGGCCTACCTCGAGGAGCTCGGGTTCACCCACGTCGAGTTCCTCCCCGTGATGGAGCACCCGTTCTATGGGTCGTGGGGGTACCAGATCACGGGCTACTTCGCCCCCACCTCGCGCTACGGGACGCCCCAGGACTTCATGTACCTCGTCGATTACCTTCATCAGAAGGGGATCGGGGTGATCCTCGATTGGGTCCCGTCCCACTTCGCCACGGATGGCCATGGGCTCGGGCAGTTCGATGGATCACACCTCTACGAGCACGCCGACCCCCGCCGCGGGATCCATCCCGACTGGGGAAGCTTCACCTTCAACTACAACCGGCACGAGGTGCGGAGTTTCCTCCTCTCCAGCGCCCTGTTTTGGCTCGAACAGTACCACGCGGATGGGCTACGGCTGGATGCGGTCGCCTCGATGCTCTACCTCGACTACTCCCGCGCGACGGGGGAGTGGATCCCCAACGAGCAAGGGGGACGGGAGGACCTCGCCGCAATCGCGTTCCTGCGCAAGCTGAACGAGGAGGTGTACCGCCAGTTCCCTGACGTGCAGACGATCGCCGAGGAATCCACCGCCTGGCCGATGGTGTCCCGTCCCACCTCGCTCGGGGGGCTCGGGTTCGGGCTGAAGTGGGACATGGGGTGGATGCACGACACGCTCCACTACATGGCCAAGGACCCCATCCACCGCAAGCACCACCACGACAAGCTCACGTTCCGCATGCTCTACGCCGCCCATGAGAACTTCGTCCTCCCCCTCTCCCACGACGAAGTGGTCCACGGGAAGGGGTCGCTCCTCGGGAAGATGCCGGGGGACGAGTGGCAGAAGTTCGCGAACCTCAGGCTCCTGTTGGGCTACATGTACGCCAGCGCAGGCAAGAAGCTCCTCTTCATGGGGGGGGAGATCGGGTCGTGGCGGGAGTGGGACCATGAACGGGCGGTCGAGTGGGCCCTCCTCGACCACGCCCCCCATCGCGGCGTCCAGCGCTGGGTGGCGGACCTGAACCGACTCTATCGGACGGAGCCCGCGTTGCACACGCGGGATTGCGGGGACCTTGGGTTTCAGTGGGTGGAGGCGAACGACGCTTCCTCGAGCGTGGTCGCGTTCCTGCGGTGGGGGCGCGAAGGCCGCGACGTAGTCCTCGTGGTGGGGAACTTCACGCCGGTGGTGCGCTCCGGCTACCGCGTCGGGGTCCCGTACCCGGGCCGGTGGGTGGAGCTCCTCAACGGGGACGCGACGAGCTACGGCGGAAGCGGGCAGGGGAACTTGGGTGGGCTGGACGCGGAGCCGATCCCCAGCCACGGGTTCCCGCACTCGCTTCCGTTGACGCTCCCCCCGCTGGCGACGCTCTTCTTGAAACCGGGTCCCGCGCAGTCTCCCTAGGGGTACGGGAGCGCGTCACGCCCCTGTCTCCTCTCCCTCCGGGATGAGCCCGATCCGGCGCACCGCCCCGCGCAGGTTCTTGGCCAGCCGCTTGTACTGCTCCTCCAGGTCCGGGGTCACCGAGCGCGGCGTTTTCGCGAGCGCCTGCTCGAAGTGGAGCATCGTGACCTCGCGCGCGGTGAGGGCCTCGCGCAGGGCGATCCGACCCGCCTTGCGGCACACTTCGGCGATGTCGGCCCCCGTGTAGCCGGCGGTGGCCGCGGCGAGCTTCTCCAGGTCCACGTCGGGGCCGAGCGGCATTGTCCGCGTGTGGATGCGGAAGATCGCGAGCCGCGCTCCCTGATCGGGGACGGGGACGTAGATGAGCTCGTCGAACCTCCCGGGGCGGAGCAGGGCGGGGTCCACGAGGTCAGGTCGGTTCGTGGCCCCGATCACCACCACCCCCCGCAGCTCCTCCAACCCGTCCATCTCAGCGAGCATCTGGTTCACGATCCGCTCCGTGGCGTGGGGCTCGCCGAGGGCGGACCCCCGGCGGGGGACGAGGGCATCCAGCTCGTCGAGGAACACCACCGCCGGCGCGACCTGCCGGGCGCGGCGGAACACCTCGGCGATCCTCTGCTCGCTCTCCCCATACCACTTGGAGAGGAGCTCGGAGCCCTTGGCGGTGATGAAGTTGGCCTGGGACTCGCTGGCCACCGCCTTGGCGAGGATCGTCTTCCCCGTCCCCGGCGGACCATAGAGGAGGATCCCCTTCGGCGGCGTGATCCCCAGCCGCCGGAACGCCTCGGGGGTGGTGAGGGGGAGCTCCACCGCCTCCCGCAGGAGCTGCTGGACCTCCTCCAGCCCCCCGATGTCGGCCCACGTCACGGTCGGTACCTCCACCATCACCTCCCGCATCGCCGAGGGGCGAACCTCCTTCAGGGCACGATCGAAATCCTCCCACCGCACCACGAGCTCGTCGGCCACCTCGGGGGGGATCCCCGCCTCGTCGAGGTTGATCTTGGGAAGGAGCTTCCTCAACACGTTCATCGCGGCCTCGCGAGCGAGCGCCGCGATGTCGGAACCGACGAACCCATGGGTGAGGCCGGCGAGCCTGTCCAGATCCACATCGGGAGCGAGGGGCATCCCCCGCGTGTGGACCATCAGAATCTCCTTGCGGCCGTCCCGATCCGGGACCCGGACCTCGATCTCGCGGTCAAACCTCCCCGGGCGGCGCAGGGCAGGGTCGATCGCCTCCACGCGGTTCGTGGCCGCGATCACAATCACGTTCCGCCGCTGCCGGAGCCCATCCATGAGGGTGAGGAGCTGGGCCACCACCCGCCGCTCGACCTCGCCCGTCACCTCGGCTCGTCGCGGGGCAATCGAGTCCAGTTCATCAATGAAGATGATCGCGGGGGCGTTCTTCTCCGCCTGCTCGAAGATCTCTCGCAGCCGCCCCTCCGACTCCCCGTAGAAGCGGGACATGATCTCGGGCCCGGAGATGGCGATGAAGTGGGCATCGGTCTCCGTGGCCACCGCCTTGGCGAGCAGCGTCTTCCCCGTCCCCGGCGGGCCGTGGAGGAGGACCCCCCGCGGCGGCTCGATCCCCAGGCGATCGAACAGCTCAGGCTTCTTGAGGGGGAGCTCCACCATCTCCCGGATCTTCTGGATCACGTCGCGCAGGCCGCCGATGTCCTCATAGGCCACCTCCGGGACGTCCCGGCCGCGCTCCGCCACCTCGACGTGCTCGGGGAGAAGCTCGATCCCCGTGTCGGGGGTGATGCGGACGAGGCCGCCAGGCTGGGTGCTGACCACCTTGAGGTGGATCTCCCCCAGGCCGAAGGCCGGCCCCATCTGCTGCGTGAACTCCCGGAAGATGCGCTCGAACAGGAGGTCGCCCCCGAACGGGCTCCCCTCAGGCCGGGCCGCGGTGGACACGACATCCCCCGTGCGCACGACGCGGCCGACGAGGACGGCCCGCAGGCTGTCCGGGGGAGCCACGAGGTGAAGCCCCTTCCGCGCTGGGGCGAGGGTCACCTGGGTGGCGGGTTTCCACTTCGCTTTCCGTATCTGCACCGTCTCCCCCACGCCGACGCCCGCGTTGGCCCGGATGAGGCCATCGATGCGCACGATGTCGAGCCCGGCATCGGCCTGGTAAGCGACGGCGGCGATGGCCCCCGTGACGCGGGCCCCTTCGAGCTCGATCGGCTCGCCCGGCGAGATCCCGAGTGCCGCGATGTGTTCGGCGGTGAGGCGGGCGATCCCCCGTCCCACATCCGGCTGGTGGGCCTCGGCCACCTTCAGTTTCAGTTCAACCTGTTCTTCCTTCGGTGTCATCGGTATCCGTGGTTCACCCGACGAATGGTAGCGTGGCGCCGCCGGCTCGACCATAGGGATGGCTATAATCGTCAGCGTGCGCCTGTTCTACTGCGTGGAACTGGGAGATGATGTGCGGGCGGGCATCGCCCGGAGCGCCCGCTCGCTTCAGGCTAGGATCCGAGCCGGGACATGGGTTGCGCCGGAAAATCTCCACGTCACGCTCCGGTTCCTGGGGGAAGTGGGGGAGGACCTCGTCCCACCCCTGGAGGAGCTCGGAGCGGAGGCTTCTTCCCAGCTTACGCCGTTCGAGCTACGCTTCGACCGGTTCGGGGCGTTCCCGAGCCCGTCCCGGGCCCGCGTGTTGTGGGCCGGGCCGACTGTGGACAGTGCCCCCTTCGCGGCCCTCGCCCACCGGATTGAGGAAGGGGTGCAGGCGCTCGGGTTCCCGCCGGAAAGGAGGCCGGCCCATCCCCACGTGACCCTGGCCCGGCTGCGGGTCCCGCAGGACCTCGCCCCCGCGCTCGCGGAGGCCCCTCCCCCTGATCTGCAAGCATGGGTGGACGATCTCACCTTGATGGCGTCTGAGCTCCGGCCCGAGGGCCCCCTCTACACCCCGCTCGCGCGGTGGTCCCTGGGGGGATGATGCCGTACGAGATCCTCGACCACGAGGCCGATGCCGGGGTGCGGGGGATCGGGGCGACCCTCGACGAGGCGTTCGCCGAGGCGGCGCGGGGGATGTTCTCCCTGATGGCGGACCTCGCTCAGGTTCGCGCGGAGAGGGAGGTGGAGATCGAGGCCCACGGCGATACCCTGGAAGGGCTCCTCGTGGCGTGGCTGGGGGAGCTCCTGCGGGAGCGGGACGTGCGGGGCATGCTCTTCTCCCGGTTTGCGGTGTGCATCGTGGGGGAGGACAGCCGGTGGCACCTTGTCGGCCGGGCCTGGGGGGAGAGGATGGACCCCGGGCGGCACGAGTTGGGGGTCGAGGTGAAGGCAGCCACCTACGCCGGCGTGCGCGTCGCGAAGAGAGGGGATGCCTACATCGCCCAGTGCATCGTGGACCTGTAAAGGAGGGAATATGGAGCTGAAGAGGATCGGCGACTTCGCATGGGAGCTCCCCCGGGCCGGGGAGATGCGGGTCCCGGGGTGGATCTTCGTCTCAGAGGAGCTCCTCCGGCCCCTCCTCTCCGGAACGGAGGGAGGGGAGGACGAGGGAGGCGGGCACGAGTGGAACGCGCTCGTCCAGGTGAGGAACGTGGCCTGCCTCCCCGGGATCGTGACGGCCTCGATCGCCATGCCCGATATCCACCCCGGCTACGGGTTCCCCATTGGAGGGGTCGGCGCGTTCGACCCCGATGGGGGGGTGGTGGCGATGGGCGGGGTCGGGTTCGACATCAACTGTGGGGTACGGGTCCTGACAACCCCCCTCTCCCGATCCGACGTCGAGGACCGGAAGGAGGAAGTGGCCGATTCCCTGTTCGCCCACGTCCCAGCGGGCCTCGGGTCGGAGGGGAAGATCCGCCTCACCCTGAACGGGGTGGACGAGGTGCTCAAGAAGGGGGCTGCCTTCGCCCTCGAACGCGGGTACGGGCTTCCCGAGGATCTCATGTACATCGAGGAGAACGGGCGGATGGACGGCGCCGATCCCGGTGCCGTATCCGCGAGGGCCAAGGAGCGGGAGTTCCGCCAGATCGGGACGTTGGGCTCGGGGAACCACTACCTCGAGGTCCAGTACGTGGAGGAGATCGCCGACCGCGCGGCGGCCCGCGCCTATGGTCTGGAAGAGGATCAGATCCTCGTCGCGATCCACTGCGGCTCGCGGGGGCTGGGGCATCAGATCGGACAGGACGCGCTCCCCGAGCTGGAGCGGGCGAGCCGCAAGTACGGGATCCCGATCCGGGAGCGGGAGCTCGTGTGCGCTCCGATCCGCTCCCCCGAGGGGGGGAAGTACCTCGCGGCGGTGTTCGCGGGGATCAACTGTGCCTTTGCCAACCGCCAGGTCATCGCCCACCTCGTGCGGGAGGTCCTCGCCCCCCTGTTCTCGCTCCCCCATGGGGCGATCCGCACCCTGTACGACGTGGGGCACAACAACGTCAAGTTCGAGCGCCACCGGGTGGACGGGGAGGAGCGGACGCTCCTCGTTCACCGCAAGGGCTCCACGCGCGCCTTCGGCCCCGGACGGAGGGAGAACCCAGATCGGTACCGGGCCGTGGGTCACCCGATCTTCGTAGGAGGGACGATGGGCACCGCCTCCTACATCCTCCGAGGGACGGAAGTGGGGATGGAGAAAGCATTCGGGTCCGGGATCCACGGGGCAGGGCGGGCGATGTCCCGCGCCAAGGCCAAGAAGCGCTGGCGGGGCCAGGAGCTCGTCCAGGACCTGGCCAAGCAGGGGATCACCGTCCGCGCTCATTCCTATGCGGGGGCAGCGGAGGAGGCGCCCGGCGCGTACAAGGACGTGGACCTCGTGGTGGAAGCGGCGGTGGGGGCGGGGCTCAACGCGCTCGTGGCCAAGGTCCGGCCGCTTGTGTGCATCAAGGGGTGAGGGATGAAGAGGACCCTCTGGATCGCGCTCGCAGTTGGGTTGGGGGCGATCGGCGCGCCCGCCGATCCCGTGGCGACGTGCACCCTCCGCTGGCTTGCCGCGGTCGGGTTCTCCCCCGATGGGTCCCTCATCGTGACCGCGTCCGACAACGGGCTCGTTCACCTCTGGGACGTGAGCGAGATCCTCACCGCACCGTGACGATCGAGGATTGGATCCGGGGCCACGTTCCCGTGGAGGCGAGCACCTCGGCCGCGCTCCGCTACGAGCGGATGATTCGGCAGGCGGCCGAGCCCCTGCCGGGGGTCCACCGCCCGGCCGACCCCGCTCAGCCGTTCGATTGGGTGGAACAGGCGCAGATCGGGGCGTTCCTCGCCGCCCTCGGCGAGGCCCGTCGCGTGCTCGACATCGGCACCGGGGACGGGTGGCCCGCGCTTCCCCTCGCGCGGCGGGTGCCGGAGGTGGTAGCCCTCGATCCCTCCCCCCGCCGGGCCGCCCATGCCCAGGACAACGCGGTCCGCCTCGGGCTCAAAAATGTGGAGGTCGCGTGCGCACCCGCTGAGGAGCTCCCGTTCCCGGACGGTTCGTTCGACGGCGCCGTCGCGGCGTGCGCGATCGAACAGAGCACCGATCCAGCGCAGGCGCTTCGGGAGGCGTTCCGGGTCCTCCGATCCGGGGGGCGGTTCGCCGCCATGTTCGAGGACCTGTCCGCCGAGCTGAGGAGCCCGATCGAGGAGACGGCTGAGCTGTACAGCGACGGGGAGCAAGCAGTGTACCGGCTCGTCCACCGCTCGCTTGCCCCCCTCCGCGAGGTGGAGTACGAACTCCGGTTCCGGGCGAGCCCCGGCCTACGTTCCGCTGCGGAGGAGGTGCGGCCCGTGCCCACGTTCCGCGCTACCCCGGCCGAACCGGGGCTGAGGCCGGTGGCCCCCGACGATCCCGTCCTCGGGATCCCCCTCCTCGAGGCGTCGTGCGACGAGCTCATCGCGGCGCGGTCCTTCGAGCTCCGCCACCGCTCCCCCGCGGAGACGATCGCCCTCGTCGCCGAGGCAGGGTTCGAGGGGACCCGGGCGTATGGGAACATCACCTGGCTCGCGCGGGACTTCTTTGGCCCCGCCCACCGCGACGGCCTCCTTGCCGAGCTCGCCCCACACATGGACGGGATCACCCGCGCCTTCGGTCACCTCTATGCCGCCGTTCCCGTGGGGAAGACATCGGTGTTCTTCCTCGTAGCCAGGAAACCGTGACCCGCGCCGGGGGGCGCGGAGATCTCCGTCCACGCGCTCGGTGAGGACCGGGCGATCGCAACCCGCCTCGCTAGTTCGTCCCCTCCCGGAGCGCAGCTTGGGAGATCTCGTCCTGGACCTGGACGAGGTTCAGGCGCCGGTACAGGCCATCGTGGGCCATGAGCTCAGCGTGATTCCCCCGCTCCACGATCCGCCCGTCCCGCAACACGACGATCTCGTCCGCGCGGCGTACGGTGGACAGGCGGTGGGCGATGACGATCGTTGTCCTCCCCACCATGAGCCGTTCCAACGCCTCCTGGATGAGGAGCTCCGTCTCCGTGTCCACCGCCGAGGTCGCCTCGTCGAGGATGAGGATCGGCGCATCCTTCAGGACGGCGCGGGCGATCGCGAGTCGCTGCCGTTGGCCGCCAGATAGCTTCACCCCCCGCTCGCCGATCATCGTGTCGTACCCCTGGGGCAGCTCGGCGATGAAGTCGTGGGCGTTGGCGACGCGGGCCGCCTCGATCATCTCCTCCTCCGTAGCGTCGGGCCGGCCGAAGAGGATGTTCTCCCGCACCGTCCCGTGGAACAGGAACACCTCTTGGAGGACGAGGCTCACCTGACGGCGCAGGCTGGCGAGCGTGAGGTCGCGGAGGTCGTAGCCGTCGAGGGTGATCCGCCCCTGACACGGGTCGTAGAAGCGGGGGATGAGCATGACGATGGTCGTCTTCCCCACCCCGGTCGGGCCAACGAGGGCCACCACCGACCCGGGGGCGATGTCGAGGTTGATGTCCTCGAGCACCATCTCCCCCTCGCTGTAGCGGAAGCTCACTCCCTCGAACCGGATCGCGCCCTTCGCCCGGCCGGGGAACTCGATCGCATCTGGACGCTCGGCCACGTCGGGCTCCTGCTCGAGGAGATCGGCCACCCGCTCCGCACCAGCGACCGACTGTTGGATGCTCTCCCACACGTTGCTCAGCGCCCGCACCGGCTGGTAGAGGAGCTCCAGGTAGAGGAAGTACGCAACGAGATCCGCGATGGGAAGCGTCTGGTTCAGGACGAGCCTCCCGCCAAAGTAGATGAGAACGATTGTCCCGAGCGACGCAGCGAGCTCGACCGCGGGGTGGAATACGGCCATCAGGCGCAACGCGTGCAGGAGCGAGTCCCGATAGCGGACGATCCGGGTCCACACGCGGTCCGCCTCCGCCTCCTCCCGGGTGAAGGCCTGGATCTCGCGGATCCCCGACAGGTTGTCGTTGAGGGCGGCGTTCAGTTCCCCCAGTGCGACCTGGCGCTGGCGGAACGCGGGCCGCACGTAGCGGGCGAACCCGCGCATCGCGAGCACGATGAACGGGATGGGGATCATCGAGAGGAGCGCGAGCTGCCAGCTCATGCTCATGAGGACAGCTGTGACGCCGGCGAGCATGAGCACGTTGACGAACACGTCGGGGATGGCGTGGGCGACGAGCTGCTCAAGGAGCTCGGAGTCGTTGACCATCCGCGACATGAGCTGGCCCGTCTGTTTGTCCTCGTAGAAGCGGAGCGACAGGCGCTGGAGGTGGCGGTACACGTCGTTGCGCACGTCGGCGACCACGTGCCAGCCAGCGACGTGGGCAGCGTAGGAGCGCGTGAACTGCATCAGGGCGCGCAGGATGTACACGGCGAGGGCGAGCAGGGCGAGCCGCGCCACGAGGGTGAGCGCCTCCGGACCCGCCCCCGGATCCGTGACCGCGGCAACCATCGTCCGCACGATCCACGGGGCAACGAGCTGGACCCCGACCAGGACGAGCATGCTCGCCACGGTCAGCACAAGCGAAAGCCGGTACCGCTTTGCGTACTGGAAGACCCAGGCCAGTCCCTTCACCGCCCCTCCTCACGGGAACGTCAGGGGCATCCCCCTGGCGAACCAGGCCGCATTGTACCCGCGTCCGCCTGGGCCCGCAGTCCCTCGCGTCCGGTGCGCGATGCGGTGTTCTACCCCCGCCCTTGCCCCTCCACGGCCCGGGCCCCCCCGCGGCACGGTGAAACCGCGGGTGCCCCGACGGTGTAGAATGCGGCGGAGGTGGTAGCATGATGAAGCGGGCAATTCTCTCGACACTGGCGATCGTGCTGCTCGGGGGAGGTCTGGGGCTAGGACAGGTGTGCTGCCCTCCGCCCCCGTGCTGTCCCCCTCCCCCCCCGGAACCACCCTGTTACACCACGTTCTGGGTCGGGGAGCCGCTCTTGGTGGAGCTGGTCATCCCGTGGGGCCTGTTCTGCTGTTGCTGCTGTGGGACGACGACGATGATCACGGGGTGGTCGGTGGAGGCGTTCAGCGGGGGGGTCGTGTACCAGTACACCTACCCCGCTCCGGTGAGCGCGGACACGCAGATCGTGTGGGACCAGAAGGATCTCGCCGGGGTCCAGGTCGCACCGGGGTTCTACACGATCACGGTCACAACCACGGACAAGGTGGTGCAGACCTACGTGAAAATCGACGAGAAGCAGAGCGATTGCTGCTTCTTCCTCTGCACACCGCTCTCTAGGCCGTGCGGGATCTCACTCTGTGATCCGTACCTCAAGGTATCGCGGGCCCCAACCTGCACCACGTGTGGCGATCCGTGTTGCGGCCCGTGCGGCTGCCTCCCGTTCCTGTTCTTCCTCGGCATCGGGAAGTGAGTTGCCGGAGCTCCCGGATCTGGAGGTCGTGCGGGACATCCTCTCCCCCCGGATCGTGGGGCAGGCGGTCCGGGGGGTGGAGGTCAACCGTCCCGATCTCCTCCGCACCGGGGAGGGAAGTGTATCCCTCCTCGTAAGGAAGGAACTCCACGCGATCGGGCGGCGGGGAAAGTACCTCCTCTTCTCGTTTGGGCCGGAGGCTCACCTCCTCGTTCACCTCATGCGCTGGGGATGGCTGTGGCACGGTCCGCATGGGTACACGCCGACCACGGCGACCCAGCTCCGGCTGATGTTCGACGATGGGTCCGATCTCCGCCTTATCGAGGCGCGGTCGCCGTACCTGGCGGCGGCGTGGGTGGTTCCCGATCCGAAGACCGCTGAGCCGTTGCGGGGCCTCGGCGTGGAGCCCCTGTCCGCTGAGTTCACCCCGGAGGTCCTGCGCCACCTCATCGCGGGGAAGCGCCGGCCTCTGAAGCGGTTCCTCACGGACCAGTCGCTGATCGCCGGGATCGGGAACGCCTACGCGGACGAGATCCTGTTCCGGGCTCGGCTATCCCCGGTCCGCTACACCCATACCCTGACGGAGGACGAGCTCGACCGTCTGTGGCACGCGATCGGGGAGGCCCTGCGCTGGGCGATCCGCGAGATCCGGGCGCGGGTGGGGGACGTACTGTTCGATCGTGAGGTGCGCGACTTCCTCTTCGTGCACGGAAAGAAGGGCGACCCGTGTCGGGAGTGCGGGACCCCGATCGCGGAGATCCTGTTCGAGGACGCCCGGACCAACTACTGCCCACGCTGCCAGGGCCCACGCGTCGCCCCTCCGCTCCGTCGCGGGTGAGACCATCAGGAGAGGAGGAGGACGAGGATCGCCTTCTGGGCGTGGAGGCGGTTCTCGGCCTGATCGAACAGGACTGAATTCTCGCTCCGGGAGGCCTCGTAGGTGATCTCCTCCCCATAGTGGGCCGGGAGGCAGTGCATGACGAGGCAGCCCCGGTTCGCCAGCGCCAGGAGGTCGAGGTCGATCGTGAACCCGCGGAATGTCCTCCGGCGGGCCTCGGCTTCGTCCTCCTGGCCCATGCTCGCCCAGACGTCGGTGTACAGGATGTCCGCGCCCCGCGCCGCTTCCCGCGGGTCGTGGACGATGTCCACCGTCGCCCCACCGCTCCGCGCGGCCTGGACAATGTCCGCGTTGGGCTCGTGCCCCACGGGACAGGCGATCCGGAACTGCAGCCCGAACGCGGCCGACGCCTCGAGGAGCGAGTGGGCGACGTTGTTCCCGTCACCGATGAACGCCAGGGTCAGGCCCGGTAGCGATCCCACCTTCTCGCAGACGGTGAGCATGTCCCCCAGGGCTTGGCACGGGTGATGAAGGTCGGATAACCCGTTGATCACAGGGACCGTGGCGTAGCGCGCCAGCTCCTCCACAATGTCGTGGCCGAACACCCGCGCCATGATCCCATCGGCGTACCGGGAGAGGTTGAGGGCGATGTCCTCCGTCGTCTCCCTCTTCCCAAGCTTGATGTCCTCGGGCCCAAGGTAGAGGGCGTGTCCGCCGAGGTGGGTCATCCCGACCTCGAACGAGACGCGCGTCCGGAGGGATGGTTTTTGGAAGACCATGGCGAGGGTCTTCCCCGGGAGCACGTCGCGGTGCGAGATCCCCGCCCGATGTTCCCGCTTGAGGTGCCGCGCGAGATCGAGGGCTTCCCGCAGTTCGGGAGCCGACCAGTCAGCGAGGCGCAGGAAATGCCGGTTCACGGCCTACCCCCTCTCACGAAGACGACTCCACTTCCCGCACGGCGATCCCCCGCCGGGCGAGGTCGGCGATGAACTCTGGGTAGAGCTCACTCGTGATCGCGTCCTCCGGGGGCACGATCCCCCGCCCCCGGATCTTCCCTGCCCCCACGAAGCGGGCGCCGATCGCGGCTGCGAACCCGGTGACGCGGGCCATGGACGAGATCCCCGTCACGGGGTCCGCCTCGTCCCACAGGTAGTAGTCCACCCGGGCCTGCCGGCCGGCCTTCGTTCCCAGGACCGTGTTCCACATCACGCATACGTCCCGCTCGCCTGGTCTCGGTTGGAGCCGCGGGGTGAGCAGCCGCGCCAGGAACTCCCGCGGGACGACCGCCATCCCATCGAGGCGGACCGGGTCGAGGTCGAGCAGTCCGCACTCCCGCAGCACGTCCACCGCCGCGTAGTGGCCCGGCCAGCGGATCGTTTTCTCCGCGAAGTCCCCGAGCTCCGGCCGGGTATAGATGAAGGAGGGCATCCCGGGGGTGATCGCGCACTCCAGGGTCTCGTTCACTCCGAACTGGCGGAACGGGAACGTCTCCCGGTCGGTGAGGGCGTCGACCTCCACCACCCGCCCGTTTTTCTTCACCTGGACCTTGATCATGTACTCGCGCAGCACGTGGTCGAACGCCCACGTCACCATGTACCGCAGGGGATGACGGGCCGCGGCCGCCTTCTCCGGGATCCCCCCCACCCGCGCCACTGCCGACCGGGCCCGGTCCAGCTTGCGGATCCCCTCCCCAACGGTGATGTTGGAGATCCCGGGCGCGAACCCGATCCCGTCCAAGAACGTGACCTCGTTGCGGAGGGCCTGTTCGTGGAGCCACTCCCCGTACTCCTCGGCCGTCATGCCGGGGGGGAGTTCGAGCCCCTCCGTCTCGTAGGGGTCTGGCCGGCGATGGTACTCCTCGAGCATGTCCACAACGTGCACCCCGTGTTCGATGGCCTGGTGGGCCGCCCGGTAGCTCGTGCGGCGATCGGGGAGGGCATTCACCACCACGTCGTAGTCAGCGAGGACCTTCCTCACGCCCCCGCCCGCCACATCGCCGGGATGGAGCACGACCTTCTCGCTCCCGATCCACTGTTTCGTCCGCTGGAGGGCATCCGGCGACCGGGAGACGAGGCCCACGGCCTCTACACTGTCCTCCCGCACCAGATCCCAGGCCACCGCCGCTCCGATCTTCCCTGTTCCCCCGAAGACGAGGATCTTCATGCTCGTTCACATCCTTTGTACGGATCGCACACTAGTCGGTGAACTTCTTCGTCACGATGTGGGTGCTCGTCGAGGACACGCCCTCCACCTTGCGGATCTCCTCGGTCACGATGTTGTGGAGCTCCGCCACGGAGAAACTCGCGGGGAGCTCCTCGAACTCGAGGTAGGCGATGATGTCGTAATCGCCGAACACGGTATCCACCCGCTTCACGTGCGGCTTGGTGCGGAGGATCTCCGCGATCTTCCCCTCTGTCGCCCCGCGACAGCGGACGAGGACGTATGCTGCAACTGCCATCAATGACCCCCTTCTTTCCGGTCCAGATGGTAGCCGGCCGCGGCAGAGGAGGCAAAGGTCCTTGGGACCCCCGGAGGCGGGCGGTAGAATGCGGCCCATGGATCCCGTGCGCGTGCGGTTCGCTCCCAGCCCCACCGGATACCTCCACGTGGGGGGGGGACGGACCGCCCTGTTCAACTGGCTCTATGCTCGGCACCACAAGGGGACGTTCATCCTCCGCATCGAGGACACGGACCGCACCCGCTCCACCGACGAGGCGATCGAGCAGATCTTCGCCTCCCTGCGCTGGCTGGGATTGGATTGGGACGAAGTGTACCGCCAGACGGACCGCTTCGATCGGCACCGCGAGGTTGCCGCCGAGCTCACACGCCGGGGGGCGGCCTACGAAAAGGACGGCGCGCTATGGTTTAGGATCCCCAGGGACGGGGCGACGACCGTCCATGACCTCCTCGCCGGCGACGTGACGGTGCAGCACACGGAGCTCAAGGACCTCGTCATCCTCCGCTCCGATGCCACCCCAACCTACAACTTCGCGTGCGTGGTGGATGACCACGACATGGGGATCACCCATGTCATCCGGGGGGCGGAGCACCTCAACAACACCCCCAAACAGCTCCTCATCTACGAGGCGCTGGGGTGGACCCCCCCAGCGTTCGCCCACGTCCCGCTCATCCTCGGCCCGGATCGGACGAAGCTCTCCAAGCGCCACGGGGCGGGGTCGGTCCTCGACTACGACCAGCGGGGGATCCTCCCCGAGGCGCTCGTGAACTTCCTCGCCCGCCTGGGATGGTCCCATGGGGACCAGGAGGTGTTCACGCGCGACGAGCTCGTGGCCCTGTTCGACCTCCCCGGGGTCAACACGTCGGCGGCGGTGTTCGACGAGGAAAAGCTCCTCTGGCTCAACCATGAGTGGCTGCGGCGCCTCGATCCCCACCGGCTGGGGGACCTCCTCGCGGACCGGATCGTGGGGCGGGGGGTGGCGGATCGGGCCACGGTCGAGGCAGCGGGGAGGGACAAGCTTGCCCGGGCCGCGGTGCTCCTCCGCGAACGGGGGAAGACCCTCGTGGAGATGGCGGATCGCGCCCGGCCGTACCTCCCTGGCCCGATCCCCCTCCCCGACGACGCTCTGGACCTGTTCACTTCCGATGTGAGGGCCGCACTGCGCATCCTGGCGGTGCGGGTGGGGGAGTTGGACGACCCGACGGCCCACGGGTTCGAGACCGCGCTGCGACAGGTGGCGGACGAGCGGGGCCTCCCGTTGAAGACCCTCGCCCCCGCGGTCCGTGTCGCGGTGACGGGGTCGCGGGTCGGACCGGGGCTGTTCGACGTGCTGGCGGTGGCGGGCCCGGAGATCGTCGCAGCCCGGGTGGAGGCCGCCGCGCAGGAGGACCGATCGTGAGGGTTGTTCTGGCCGCTCTTGTGTTGTGGAGCGCCTGGGGCCTCGCCCTGGGGGAGGAAGTGCGCCTCGCTCCGGCCCCGGAGGGGATCGCGGGCGACTGGGCACAACCGCTCATCCCCCTGCGCCTGAAGGCCACCCCGGCCCAGGCGGTGCGGTTCGATGGTCCCCCCCTCGCCCTCGCGCAGTGGGGAGAGGTCACGCTGGGCACCGCGCACTACCCGTTCCTCCTCGGGGTACGGGCCGATGGGCAGGCCGACCTGTGGGTGGATAGGAACCGGGATCAGGTGATCTCCGGCGACGAGCTCGTCGCCGGCGCCCGCGCCCCCGAGTACGTGGAATGGGGATCCGAACTTCAGGCCACCCCTGCCGGGGGAGAGCCCTTCCCTTACCCGCTCACCGTCCTATGGCCCGCGGGGCGCGGGTACGTCTACCTCCTCGGCGGGGCCCCCCGTCACGGCGAGCTCGGGGTGGACGGGGCCCGCGTCGCGTTCGTGCTCGTCGATGGCGACCTCGACGGAACCTACGGGACGAAGGGGGACTTCTACGCGGTGGACGTGGACAGGGACGGGATCATCCACGGCGATCCCGACGGCCACGAGCGGTTCGCCCTCACCGAGGCGTTCACCGTGGGGAAGGAGAGCTACCGCCTCTCCCAGATCCACCCCGGCGGTGCGTCGGTGACGCTCACCCCCACCGGCTACGTCTCGCCCAAGCCGCCCCTCATCCCCGGCTTCCCCGCCCCCGAGGTGCGTTTCACCGCGTTCCCCGATGGCGATCCGGTGGCCCTGTCTGACCTGCGGGGGAACATCGTCCTCGTGGACTTCTGGGCCACGTGGTGCGGGCCGTGCATGGCCGAACTCCCCCATCTCCGCGAGCTGTACGCGGCGTACCACGACGCGGGGTTCGAGATCATCGGGCTCAGCCTGGACACGAGCGAGCAGGAGCTCCGCACCGTGCTCGATAGCGAACGGATCCCGTGGCCGGTGGCGTTCGAGGGCCGCAGCTGGGACAACTCGCTCGCCCAGCTCTATCGGGTCTACCAAATCCCCACATCCTACCTCCTCGACCGGGACGGGATCATCCGCTACCGCGACCTCCACGGGGAGGAGCTCGCGGAGAAGCTGACCGAACTCCTCGCCGCGGCCACGCCCGAGCCGGAGATGGCGCCTGCTCCGATCGCGTCCGGCCCGCCCGTCCCGATCCTGGAGATCGTGGTCCCGCCCGAGGTCAGCCTCGCCGCGGGTGAGCCGCAGGTCCTCGCCGTGAAACTCGTCAACACCGCCCCTTACGACGCGGAGGAAGTGAAGGTCTCCGTCCAGGGGCTCCCGACCCAGGTCGAACTGGAGGTGGGGACGATCCCCGCGTTCGGGGAGCGGGTGGCCGAGCTTGCGGTCGCGCCCCCCGCCGAGTCGCAGTCTTGCTCGGTGGCGGTTGTGTACCACTACTGCATCGGCGATTCCTGCTTCCAAATCGAGGACGCGGTGGGCGTCGCGTTCGCGCTCGGGGAGCCCGCACGGCAGCCGTCCGGGATCCCCGTGGGGTGGATCCTCATCGCCCTCGGGGTGGGGTTGATCCTGGCGGTGGTGCTGCGGGGCCGCGGGCTGTTCGTCGTCGCGCTATTGTTGGTCGGCGTGGCCGGGGCGAGCCTCGCCGTGGGGATCCTCCGCGGGCAGGCGACCCAAGCGAGGCGGATCGGAAGCGTCCTCTGCACGGCGTGCGTGGGGATCGAGGAGGTCCGCACCGAGGCGCCGACCCTCTCCCCCGCGGAGCGGGAGGCGTTCGCCGCGTTCCGGGGATCCGCGCACCTCGTCGTGTTCCACACCCCGTGGTGCCGATCGTGTCCCTATGTCCAAGCCCTCGTCGCCGAGGTGGCACGGGCCAACCCGCGGATCAGCTATGAGCTTGTGGACGCTGATCAGGATAGGGCACGCGCTGAGGCGGCCGGGGTCGCCGCAGCGGGGAAGGTCGTCGTCCCGGCGATCCTCGTCGCGGAAACGGGACGGGTCCTGTTCGGGACGAGTGACCTTTCGGCGCGGATCCTCGCGGCCCTCGGGGAGATCCGGTGACACTGCGCACCGTCCGCCGGGGGACCCAATCCCTGGGGATCCTCCTCGGTATCTTCGGCGCCACCGGGATCGGGATGACGCACCTCATCTTCCCCGGACTCCACTGTTACGCGTGTCCACTCGCGATCACCGTGTGCCCGATCGGGCTCATGCAGAACCTCATCATCTCCGGGACGGTCCCATTCTACTTCCTGGGGGCGGTCGCCGCCTATGGGCTCCTCCTCGGCCGCGGCTGGTGCGGCTGGTTCTGTCCGTTCGGGACGGTGAACGACCTCCTCTCGTTCCGCAAGGTCCGCTTCGTGCGGGCCCTGTCGCCCCTGAAACTCCTCGTCCTGGTGGGGACGGGCGTGGCCGCGTGGCGCCTCGCCGATACGTGGTTCTGCAAGCTGTGCCCTGCGGGATCGCTCACCGCCTCCCTCCCCTACCTCGGGCTCGGCGTGGCCGAGGTGAACGCGCCGTTCCTCCTCCACATGGCGACCCTGGCCGCGGTGGTGGGGGGGATGGTCCTCGTCTCCCGGTTCTGGTGTCGCTACCTCTGTCCGATGGGGGGGCTCCTCTCGTTGTTCAATCGGGTGAGCTTCTTTGGCCTGCGGCTCCGCGGCGAGCGGTGCACGGAGTGCGGCCTGTGCACCCGCTCCTGTCCAATGGGGATCGAACCCCACCGGAAGATCAACTCCGCGGACTGCATCAAGTGCGGGGAGTGCGTGGGGTCGTGCCCAACCACGGCGCTCTCCATCGGGTTCTCCCTACCGGGGGCGAGGGGCCGTGATCCGCTACGCTCTGCTGGGTCTCCTCCAAGGGCTGACGGAGTTCCTCCCCGTCAGTAGCTCCGGGCACCTCGTCCTCGCCCAGGCAGCCCTGGGGGTAGACGCGCCGGGGGCGGCCCTCGAAGCGGCCGTCCACCTCGGGACCCTCCTCGCTCTCCTCCTCCACTTCCGCCGCGACCTCACCCACCTCGTGGTCCGGGCGGGCCAGCGGGGGGAGGAACAGCGGTACATCGGGTACCTCGCCCTCGGCACGCTGCCGGTGGCCGTGGTGGGCCTCCTCGCCCGCGGACCGATCGAGCGGGCGTTTGCCTCCCCATCGCTCGTGGGAGGGATGCTCCTCGTGACGGCGCTCGCCCTTCTCCTCGGCGACCGGTGCGCGGGACGAGCCGCGCGGGAGAGGGTGCGGCTGCGCGATGCCCTCGCCGTGGGGGTGGCCCAGGCGGTGGCCCTCCTCCCCGGGATCTCCCGGTCCGGGTCCACGCTGACGATGGGGATCGGGCTCGGCCTCCGGCCGACCGTGGCGGCGCGGTTCTCGTTCCTCCTCGCAATCCCGGCGGTCGCCGGCGGGAGCCTGTTTGCCCTCCTCGGGGCGATGACCGAACCCGGCCTGGATTGGATCGGCCTCGCTGTGGCCATGGGCTGCGCGTTGGGGAGCGGGCTGATCACGATCCGCGCCTTCCTGCACATCGTCCGGTCCGGCGTACTGTGGCCGTTCGCCCTCTACTGCGCGGTCCTGGGAGGGGCGGCGCTCGTGATGGGATGATTGACCGCCCACGGCTGGACCTATGACCGCCTGCGGCGCGGACGGGAGGCCGCAGCGAGGTAACCTACATCCACCCCCCCGAGTACACCGGACGTTGGCCCCCCCAGCCCGGAACCCGACACTCGCAAGGCCATGGTTGGGACCTCTACGTGGAAGCTCGCGGTACTGGGTGGGCTGCTCGGGGTAGCGGGGGCGATGGGCTATGGGATGGCCCTCCCCGCGGAGGGGTTCTGGACCAGTGGGGAGAGGTATGCGGATTGGTACTGGCTTAATCCGCAGTGCGGGGCCCAGTGGGACTTCCTCAGTCTCCCTACCGGTGGCGATTCCCACATCGCGGTCGAGGCGTTCCTCTGCCTTTCCCTCCCGAACGGGAGTGCGCCCGCGGAGATCGAGGTCCGGTTCCAGATCGGAACCGCAGCGGAGAGGGGTCGGCTGTGGGTGGCCCGCCTCCAGCGGATCCAGTGGGAGGGGGGGCACGCGCTGTACTTCGGCCAGCTCTTCCTCTCCCGGCGGGAGATCGGGCTCGGATCGCGCCTCACGGTGCGGCTGGACGGTTCCCAGGCGGGGATTCCGTTAGGGATCCATCCAACCTCGGTTCGGATCTCGGTGGGGCCAGGAGGAGGGCTCTCCCCCGTCCTCGCCGCCGCGACCCCGAACGGACAAGGGGGAGGACAGGACGAGGTGGTGGCCGCCGGGATGGCGACGGAAGTCTCCCCTACCCGGACCCTGCCCGATTCCAACGCCGCCGAGTCGGCGCCGTTCCTCGCCCCCGGGACCTACCGTGGGTCGTTGGGGTGGGCGGGACCGTACGCGACGCTGAACGGGAAGGGCGTGTACCGGGTCAACCTGCGGGCGGGCGAGATCATCACTGTGCACATCGAGACGGGGTCCCCGTGTGCGCTCTCCCTCCTCGATCCCAGCGGACGGAAGGTGGGGGAGATCGAGGGGAGCTCGTGGCTCGGGTTGGAATACCGGGCCCACGCGACCGGGGCCTGGCAGATTGTCCTCTCCTGCCGGGAGGCGGGTTCCCGCTTCCCCTACACCCTCTCCCTTGAGATCCGCTGACCGGTCCGCTAACGGCCGAGGCGATGGGCGAGGTCGGTCCATTCCAGCCGGACCGCCACCGGGCGGCCGTGCGGGCACCGTGCTGGCTCCTCGGTCGCCTTCCAGTCGCGGATGAGCGCTTCCTGCTCCGCGGCGGGCAGCGGCTCCCCAGCCCGGATCGCCGCCGCGCACGCCACTTCCCGCCATAGCTCAACGAGGGGCGGCTCCCCGTCCAGCAGTCGCTCGGCCACCGCTCCAATCGGCTCCTGGAACCCAAGCCGCGATTGCCGCTCGGCGAGCGGCGCCGGCCAGCCGCGAAGGAGGAACGCCCGCTCCCCGAACGCCTCCAGGTGGATCCCCAGGCGGCGGAGGGCCGGGAGCGCCCGGCGCAGCGCCTCCGCCCGATCGAACGGGACCTCGATCTGCACCGGGACGAGGAACTCCTGGGCCGGGACAGTGGACCCGGTGTCAGCTCGCTCGAACAGGACGCGCTCGTGGGCCGCATGTTGGTCCACGATCTCCAGGCCGTCCGCTCCCTCGACGACGATGTAGCTCGCCTGGGCCTGCCCCACCACCCGCCACGGTTGACCGGCCGGGCCGACAGGCGGGGCGAGGAGGGGGACCGCGGGACCGATCTGCGCGGAGGGCACGAGCCCCCCACTTGGCTCCCCCGCACCCGGCCGCTCCGGCATCCCCCGCCCGCCGAGGGCGCGCAGGGCAGCCCGTCGGAGGAGATCCATCACCGCCCGCTCTGATCGGAACCGCACTTCCTCCTTCCGGGGGTGCACATTCACGTCCACCAGCTCGGGGTCCACCTCGAGGTAGAGGAAGAACGCCGCGTGCTGCCCCCGAGGGACGTAGCGCGCGTAGGCCTGCGCCACCCCGAGGGCGAGGACGCCGGGGCGGATGGCGCGTCCAGAGAGGAACAGGTGCTGATCCACCCGCGTCGGACGGGCGAGTTCCGGCGGGCCGAACCACGCCCGCAACCGCAGCCCCGGCTCGTCCATCTCCACGGGGGCGAGCTGGGAGGCGAACGCCTCCCCATACACGTGCCCAATGCGCACGGACGGATCCCGCGCCGGGGGCACGTCGAGGAGAGGGCGGCCTGCGGAGCGCACGGCGAACCCGATCTCGGGCTGGGCGAGCACGATCCGGCGCAGGGTGGAGAGGAGGCGCCGCGCCTCGGCCGGCGGGGAATCGAGGAACTGGCGCCGCGCGGGAACGTTCCAGAATAGATCCCGCACCTCGACCGTCGTCCCCACCGGCCGCGCCACAGGCCGCGCCCCCGTGATGAGCCCCCCCTCGACCCGGATCTCGTGGCCCTCCTCCCCCCCAGCCGGGCGCGACGCGAGCGTCACCCGGCCGACGGCGCAGATCGCGGCCAACGCCTCGCCGCGGAACCCAAGGGTGCGGATGTGGCGGAGATCCTCCTCCGTGGTGAGCTTGCTCGTGGTGTGCCGCTCGATGGCGATCCGCATCTCGTCAGGGGCCATCCCCACACCATCGTCGCCCACGCGGAGGAGGTCGATCCCCCCACCCTCGAACTCCACCGCGATCTGCCCCGCGCGGGCATCGAGGGCGTTTTCCACAAGTTCCTTCGCCACCGAGGCCGGGCGGTCCACCACTTCCCCGGCCGCGATCTTGCGGATCACCGCCTCCTCCAACCGCCGAATGGGCATTGCGGGGCAAGGCTACTCCCCGTGGCCCCCGGTTGCCACGGCAGCCGGTCAGCGCTACCCTCCGCCCAAGACAGGACAAAAGGAGGCAAATCAGATGCATACCGTGCCCGAGCTGGTCCCACTGCTGGGGCTTTCGACCGAGAACCAGGTCCGGAACAGGATCGAGGCGATCCGAGACCTCCTCCTGGGCTCGCTCCGGCGCGGCCCCAACAACCAGATCCTCGTCACAGAGGAAGGCCTTCGCCTCCTCCGCGACCTCCAGGCGTTGTGCGAAACCGGGCATACACTGACCGAAGCGTCCAACCTCTTGCGCTACAAGACGCAGAGGGACGACGAGAAGATCTCGGCCGGTTCGTCAACACTTGCCCACCGTGAGGCTAAACCGAACCAAACGGAGGAGGCGGGGTGGGCGGCGCTGGTGGAACACCTCGCGGCCGAGGTGCGCGAGCTCGCGCAGCGGGTCGCTGCCCTGGAGGCCGCATCCCACCGCAGTGGTCCGCCCCCGGCCTGGTGGGAGCGGTGGCGGTAGGGACAATGCTCCCATGACCAGCGAGACGAAACTTGCTCAGGTGAAGGAGGCGATCGCCCGGTCGCAGCGACTGCGGACCCTGTCCGCGTGCTCGAACATCACCGCGATCGACCGCCTCAAGATCAACGACCACGGGCCAACCCACGTCCGGATCGTGACCCGGATCGCGCTGCGGATCCTGGAGCTCCTCCACGGAGCAGGGGTCAGGCTGGGGGTGACGGACCACGGGCTCGGGTACGAGGAAGCGCAGGTGGTGGTCCTCCTCGGGGCCGCGCTCCACGACGTGGGCCACGCCATTCACCGCGCCGACCACGAGCTGTTCTCGATGATCCTCGCGCCAACCCTCCTCGATGAGCTCCTCACGGGGATCTACGACGAGCCGGTACGGACGGTGCTCCTCGCTGAGACGATGCACGCCATCTGGGCCCACCGCGCTGCCGTGCGTCCCCTCACCGTGGAGGGGGGCGTCCTCAAGGTCGCGGATGCCCTCGACATGGAAAAGGGGCGTGCCCGGATTCCGTTCCGGGTCGGTGAGCCCACGATCCACAGTGTGTCCGCCCTCGCCATCGAGAAGGTAGAGATCAAGCCGGGGAGGGAGAAGCCGGTCCACATCCACGTGCGGATGACGAACTCCGCGGGGATCTTCCAGCTCGATAGCCTCCTCAAGGAGAAGCTCATGACCTCGGGGCTGCGCGAGTACATCGAGGTGTCGGCGGAGATCGAGGGCGAGGAGAAGAAGATCATCGACCGGTACACCCTCGACTGAGGGGGCCGTAACGGGCCTCCGCGGGCGGGGGGACGGGGAAAGACCCGCGCCGGTCGATGGGCGGCCGCTGTGGCCCTCTGGGCGGGGCACTTGACAAAAGGCCCCTTTTGTCAAGTCGCCCCACCCCAGGACGGCGTTCCGGGCACGGTTTGACAGGCCGGTCGCCCTTATGTAAAGTGCGATGTTCCAAATGTAAAGTCTGAGGAGGGGTGCCGATGCCGCTTGAGCTCACGCAGGAGGACTTCCTCACCCCGGACCAGGTCCGGCGGCTGAAGGCCCATGCCCGGCGGGAAGCAGACGCAGCCCGCCGCAACGGGCACAAGGGACCGGTGCGGGACTGGGCAATCCTTCACGTGGCCCTCGATGCCGGGCTGCGCGTGTCGGAGATCGTCGCCCTGCGGATCGGGGATCTCCTCCTCGAGCCCGGGCACTCCGCGATCATCGTCCGCCGCGGCAAGGGCGGCAAGGAGCGTGGGGTGGACATCGGCCAGGCCCTGCGCGACCACCTCCGCGAGTACATCGCGTGGAAGCGGACGGCGGGGGAACCGGTGGGGCCGGAGGACCTCCTCTTCCTCTCCCCCCGCGGAGGCCCCCTCACCCGGCAGGCGGTCTACCTCATGTTCAAGCGGTTGGCCCGCGCCGTGGACCTCCCGTCGCGGTTCACGATCCACTCCTGTCGCCACACCTATGCCTCGATGCTCTACCGGGCATCCCGGTTCAACCTCCGCCTCGTCCAGAAGCAGCTCGGTCATGCCTCGATCCGCACGACCCAGGTCTACGCTGACGTCCTGTCATCCGACGCGCTGGAAGCGGTGAACGGCCTCCCACAATGACTTGGCTCGCCTGGACCGTTCTCTGTGCGGTAGCCGTGGCGCAGCCGGGCTGGGCAGAGGTGCAGGTGGGGGGCGAGGTGGGATGGCAGGGGCAGGCGGTGCTGGGCGAGGTCAACCCGCTCACGATCACGGTGACGAACGGCAAGAGCTCCGTCCTCTCCGCCACGCTCCGCGTCGAACAACGTGTGGGATCGGGGTGGCGGGGCGCGGGGATGCAGCGGCTGCGGGCCCCGCTCCTCCTCGCTCCGGGGGGCCGGGCACGGTTCGCGTTCCCGTGGCCGGTCGAGGCGGGCTCCGCGCCGGTGACGGTGGTCGTCGAGGAAGATGGAACGGAGCTCGCGCGGGCCACGCTCCCCCTCCGGTTGATGGTGGAGAAGCCGATTGCGACCGTGGGGTCGGTCGTGGCGTACCCCGCGGGAGGGCCGATGATCGCCCTCGCCCCGGAGGACCTCCCCGAGGACCCGTTCCTCCTCAGCCCGTTTTCGGAAGTCCGCCTAACCCGAGGAGCCGCGGTGTCCGCTCCCGCGGCGGAGGCACTCGCGGCGTGGGCCGCGTTCGGCGGCGGCCTGGTCCGCGACGGGGAGACCCCAACTGTGATCCCGTCGCTATCGGCGGCGGATCTCGCCGACGCCGTGGCGCGCCATGGCCCCCGTCCCCCCCCGCGGGGCCTCCTCATCGGGGGAACCGTGCTCTACCTGATCGCGCTAGGGTTTGCGCTTCCACCTCTCTCCCGCCGCGGCCGGCCGTGGGGGATGGCCGCCCTCATCTCCGTCGTCCTCGCGTTCTCCCTGTTTTATCCACTTTTCTTCGGATCCCCACAAGCGATAACAATGCTACTATACTCGCTTTCCTCACGTGATGTTTCACGCTTTTCTTATGATACGCTCGTCATCGTCCCCATCCGGGAGGGGATCCAGGAGGTTTCGGGGTGGTGGGTGGAGCGGGTTCCTCCGGGAACGGAACGGTCAGGGATGGATATCGAGTGGGCGTGGGGACCCGATGGGCCACGGACCATCGTTGCGGCGAATCCGGGACAAACCATGATCCTATGGAGGTATGGGCGGGCGTGGGCCGCCGGCGGGACCCGGCACGTGGTGGGGAGCGTGGCGGTCGACGCTGGGTTTGCTCCGCTCCTCGCCGCGGTGGGACCGGTCGCCCGCGCGGGGGACCTTGTGTACACGGAGCGGATCGCGGAGCGCCAGGGGGGCGCTGCGCGGTACGAGTACCGGCTGAGGTGGGAGCCCGATGGCTAGCCTGTCCGAGCACCTCACTAATCCATACCATGCGTTCGTCATCCTCGTCGGGAGTGCGTTCGCCGCGGCGATCCTCTGGCCGGAGTCCGCCCCCGCGGCCCTCGGCCCGCTGATGCGGGGACCGTTCCTTCCCCATGCGGTGGCGTTCCTCATCGGGTTCCTCGCCCTGGAGATCGGGGAGGCGGAGCGGGGGTACGGCGCGTACCGACCTCCCCGGCGGGCCGCGCGCCTGGGAGGACTGGTCGGGTTCGGGTTGGTGCTCGTCCTGCCGTTCCTCCTCGTCCATCGGGTGGAGGCAGGGCTCCCCTGGCCGCAGTTCGCGGCGATCCTCGGCTTCCTGTACGCCTACGGGCTGGCCTGGGCGCTGGTTGGCCACGGTGCAGCGGCGGTTGTACACTGGGAGGGGCTTCGGTTTGTGCTCGAGTACGGGGCCCTCCTCGCTGTCATCGTCCTCCCGGCCGGCGCCGGTCTCCCCATCAGTCCCATCCCCGCGATCGGCGGGCTGTGGGCGGGCACGGGGGGCGGATGGGGGGGGCTCGCCCTGTACGCGGCGTTCGATGCCGGGGCGCTGGGAGCGTGGTTATGGACGAACGGGCGATCCTCCGGTGCGTGAGACGATGGGTCCGGGCCCGCAACGGGCTCCGGGCGGGCTTGGTGGCGGTGGCGCTCGTCCTTGGGGCGGCCCTCGCCGGCCGCCTCCTCGGCCGGTCCTTGCCGACCGTGGTGTGGCTTGCCGTCCCGGCCCTGGCGGCGGTGGGGTGGGGCTGGCCCCTACCCTGGGAACGGCTCCTCCTCCAGGTGGGACGCAAGCTCGGGGTCGGGGAACGGCTCGCCGCGCTCGACGTTGTGATCGAGCGCGGTAGTTCCCCCCTGGCAGGCCCGCTCTGCGCGGAGATCGTCGCGGCCCATCCCCGGGGGTGGCGGCTCCTCGCCGGACCGGTGGAGTACGGGGCCTCCGCGCTCGTCGTGGCCCTCGCGGTTGCGGTGGGGTTCGCCTCCCCCCTCTCGGGAGCTCCGCCGCAGGCGGCGGCGCCCGCTGCGGAAGAAGTGGTTGGGACCGTGCCCCCTCCGGACGAGGCCGCAGGCGAGGCCCCGCCCCCCGTCATGGAATCCCCTGCGGTCTACCCAGCTCAGGCGGAGATCCCCGCGTACTCCCCGTATCACGACCTCCTCGCCTCGATCCTCGGGCTGGAGGACGCCCTGACGGGCGGGTTGTCCGGGGACGAGGTGGCGGCCCGGCTCGCTCAGGAGGAGGGCCTTCTTCGCCAGCTCGCGGAGCGGATCGCCGCGGCCGCGCCGGGTGGGCTATCCCCCTCCGAGCGAGCGGAGCTCGCGCCTCTGGCCCGTCAGGTGGCACGGCCCGATCTCCGCGAGCGGCTGAGCGAGCTCCTCGACCAGGGGGGGGAGGCGCCGGCCTGCGAGGCCGAGGAGGCCGTGGCCGCGGTGCTCGCCGCGGCGGACCGAGCAAGCGAGGACGGGGAGCACGAACCCACGGGGGCACTGAGCGACGCTCCAGTTGCCGGAGCTGGCTCGGGCACGACGACGGGGGGCTCGGCGGAGGGGAAGAAAACGGTGGCGGGCCCGCCCGCCCCCCGCGACGCGGAGCTCGATGGGAGCGATCCGTTCGCGGGGGGAGAGGAGGGAGCCGACTTCCCGGGGACGGTCGGCGGCGGGCCGGTTGAGTCCGGCCCGACCGGGGACTGGGCTCCCACCCCCGGCGAAGAGGAGCCGAACGTGGTGGTGGGAGGGGAGGGGGAGATGCGGGCGTACATCGTCCCCGGGATCCCCGGGGAGCCTTCCCCCAGTGCCGGGAACGCCCCCCCCGCGCTCACACCGCAGGATGTGGAGGTGACCCTCCGGGCGCGGGGGATCCCCCCCGAGCTGCGGAGCCTCGTCCGCCGCTACTTCGAGCTCATTGGAGGGAACCCGTGATCACAGAACGAGACTTGATCGAGGCCCGGGAGGCATTTTGCCTTCTCCGGGAGAAGATTGCAGGCGTCATCGTGGGCCAGGAGGAGGTCGTCGAGATCGCGCTGTGGGCGCTCCTCGCCCGGGGACACGTCCTCCTTGAGGGGGTGCCGGGGCTGGGGAAGACCCTCCTCGTGCGCTCGCTCGCCCGCGCGCTCGGTCTATCCTTCTCCCGCATCCAGTTCACCCCCGACCTCATGCCGGCCGACATCGTGGGCACGAACGTGTTCTCCGGGGACGGATTCCGGTTCCTGCCCGGGCCCGTGTTCGCCCACGTCGTGCTCGCCGACGAGGTGAACCGAGCCACGCCGAAGACCCAATCTGCCTTGCTGGAGGCGATGCAGGAGGGACAGGCCACGATCGGCACGGAGACCCATCCCTTGCCGAACCCGTTCACCGTGCTCGCCACCCAGAACCCGATCGAGATGGAGGGGACCTACCCCCTCCCCGAGGCCCAAGTGGATCGGTTCCTGTTCAAGGCCGAGGTGGGGTTCCCCGACGAGGGGGAGCTCGTGGAGATCGTGCGTCGGAACACGGAGGGCGTGGGGATCCGCCTTCCCGAGCCCATCCTCTCCGCGGACGCCGTGCGGCGCGCCCAGGCCGTGGTGGCGGAGTACCCTGTGCCACGGCCGCTCATGGAGTACGCGGCGGCCCTCGTCCTCGCCACCCATCCCAAGAGCCCCACCGCGCCGGAGGCGGTGCGGCGCTACGTCCAGTACGGGGCGAGCCCCCGGGGGGGCCTCGCCCTCATCCTGGGGGCCAAGGGGCGGGCGTTCCTCGCCGGCCGGCACCACGTGGGGGTGGAGGACATCCAGGCTGCGCTGCGGCCGGCGCTTGTGCACCGGGTCATCCCCAACTTCCGCGCCGACGCGGACGGCGTCGGGGCGGGCCAGCTCGTGGATGAGGCGGCCCGGGCGGTCCGCGTGCCATGACCGATGGCCCCCTCTCCCCGTCCGAGTTGCGGGCCCTGGCGCGGGCCCGGATCACCCTCCGCCGGCCGGGGGGAACCCTCCCCGGTGGCCACCTCGCACGGCGCAAGGGGACATCCGTAGAGTTCGCCGACTACCGCCCCTATCAACCGGGGGACGACTTCCGCCTCATCGACTGGGCCGTGTACGCCCGCCACCGGCGGCTGGTGACGAAGACTTTCGCCCACGAGGTGGAGGCACCTCTGTACCTGTTCCTCGACACAAGCCGCTCGATGGGGGAGGGCAACAAGGCCTCGTTCGCACGGCGCCTCGCCGCGGCCCTCGCGTTCGTCGCCTACCGCGGCCAGGACCGGTTCGCGATCTACCCGTTCCGCGACGCGCTCGTCGCCACCCCGGCACCGCGCCGGGGGAGGGTTGCCCTCTCCACCGCGTTCCAGTCCCTCATGGAACTTTCCGCCGCGGGCGAGACCGACCTCCCCCGGTCCCTCGCCGCGTGGGCCGAACTAGGGCCTGAGCCAGGCCTGTGCGTCCTCATCTCCGATTTCCTGTGTCCGGATGGGTACCGGGATGGGCTCCTCGCCCTCCGCCACGGCCGACATGCCGTGGCTTCGGTGCAGGTCCTGTCCGCGGCCGATCTCGATCCGCCCCGGTGGGGGGAGGTGCGGCTCCGCGACGTGGAGACCCACCGCGGGAAATCCCTCGTCCTCGGGGCAGGCGCAGCCCGCGCTTACCGCGCGGCACTCCGGGAGTGGAACGAGGGACTGGCCGCAGCATGTCGGGAGCTACGCATGGCCTACTTCCTGTTCCGGAGCGATGCCGCGCCGGTCGAGGCCGCGTTGACCGTCCTCGCGGGGTGGGGCCGGTGAGCTTCCTCCTTCCGTGGGGATGGGCCTGGCTCACCTCCGGGCTGGTCGTGGTCGCCCTGTACCTCCTCCGGCGGCGGGAGCGGGAGGAGCCCGTGTCCGCCCTGTTCCTGTGGGAGAGGATCCCCCCCGATCGGGCGAGCCGCATGGCACGGCTGCGCGCCCGGTTCGACCTCCTGCTCCTCCTCCAACTCCTCGCGGTGACCCTGTTCGCGGTCGGCCTCGCCCACCCCATCGTCCGTGTCCCCCGCACCGCCGGGGCGACGGCGATCGTCCTCGATGGCTCAGCGTCGATGGCCGCAACGGGCCGGGCCGACGCGGCACTGGCTGAGGCCCGGCGGCTGATCGGGGATTCCTCTGGCCCGTGGTCGGTCGTGGTGTGGGCCGACCCGCCGCGGGTCCTCGTCCCGCGCACCGCGAACCGCGAGGAGGTCCTCGCCCTCCTTGGCGCGTACCGCCCCACCCTTGGCGCCCGACCGCCCCTCGGCGAGGCCCTTGCCCTCCTCCCCAGCGGGTTCGGCCGCACCGTCGTCATCACCGATGACCCGCTTCCCGACCCCGGCGTGGAGATCGTCGCCCTCCCCGCCCTGGACAACCTGGCGATCGTCGCGTTCGCGGCCCGCTCAACCCCCGACGGGTCGGGGTACGAGGCCCTGGTGCGGGTCCGCAATGACACGGACCGGTACCAGGATGTCCAGGTGGCCGTCCACACCGGTGCGGGGACGTACCTCGGGTCGCGGCTCCTCTCGCCGGGGTCCGAGGATCGGTTCGTGTTCCAGATCGGGCTCGTCCAGACCTCGCTCCGTGCCGAACTCCTCCCCGAAGATGGGTTCCCATGGGACAACGTGCGCTACGCCGCCCTTGAGGGAGGAGCCACGGTCCGCGTGCGGTGGGTGGGCGAGGAGGACCGCTACCTGTGGGCCGCCCTGCAGGCGGCGGTCCCCGTAGAACGGGTCGGCTCCGGGGGTTGGGATCTCACCGTGGCCGTGCGGACCGAGTTGCCCGTTGCCCCGCCCGGGCCCCTCCTCCTCGTCGGGGCGGGCTCTCCCGAGGCCTCCCTCGGCGAACCCGAGCCGGCCGGGCCGATCCGGGGCGAGGCATCGCCCCTCCTCCGCCACGTCGTCCCCGAGGAGTTCCGTGCCAGCGCCGTGCATCCGCTGACCCTCCCCCCCGACGCGACCGTGGACCTGTGGGCGGGGGATGCCCCGGCCCTCAGCCACTGGGAACGCACCGACGGGCGCCGGGTCCTCCTCACCCTGGACCTCCCCCGGTCCAACCTCCCCCTGACGGTGGACTTCCCGATCCTCCTCCGGAACGTGGTTACCTGGCTCCTGCCTTACCGGCCGCGGCCGACCCTCGTCGTGGGGGAAGCGATCGAACTGCCGCCGGGGACGGAGGTGAGCACCCCAGCCGGCCCGGTGAGTGGGGTGTGGATCCCCGACCGACCTGGGCTGTACGAGCTCCGCGGGGCGCGGCGGGAGGTGATCGCCGTGAACGTGCCGTACGAAGAGTCCCTCCCCGGCCGGGTTGCGGTTCCCACCGCGGTCCCCATATCCAAGACCCTGGCTGATCTCACCGCCTGGCCGTGGCTCGGGGCGGCGGCCTTCCTCGTCCTCACTGCCGAGTGGGGCCTGGCGCGGCGGAGGGGGGTCTGATGCGCTTCCTCACCCCGTGGGCCCTTGCTGGGCTCGTGCCGGCCGTAGTCGTGCTCATCCTCTCCCTCCGCCGGCGGGCCCTCCTCGGACGGGCCGTGACGCTCGCCCTCCTCGCCCTCGCCCTCGCCGGCCCGGAGGTCGCCGTCCGCCAGACCGGGGAGACGGTCCTCTTCCTCGTCGACCGATCGGCGAGCGTGGGCGAGGAGGCAACGAACGCCCTCCCCGAGCTCACTTCCTCCGTCCTCGCCCGCGGGGGGAAGGTCGGGGTGATCTCGTTCGCCGACGGGTCCCAGGTTTCGCAGTGGCCGGGGGTGGGCGAGATCCCGAACGGGGGAGCGTTCTCGTCGTTCGGGACCAACATCGGGGCGGCGGTGGACCTCGCGCTCGCCCTGGCCCCCGCTGGGGCGCAGATCGTGCTCCTGTCCGACGGCCGCGCGACAGGGGGGGACCTCCTCGCCGCTGCGGCGCGGGCCCGCAGCCAACGGGTTCCGATCCACGTCTGCTCCGTCGGCCAGACTGACCTCGTCCGGTTGGCTGAATTCACGGGTCCCCGCGAGGCGCCGCTGGGGACGATCGCCCTCGCCGCCACGGTCGAGGCTTCGCAGCCGACCGCGGCCACGGCCCATCTCTACCGGGGTGGTGAGGAGATCCGGGCCATTCCCCTCGACCTCCCTGCCGGGCGGACGCGCCTCTCCCTGGCCGATGCGCCCCCCGAGGCCGGGTTCTGGAGCTACCGGGTGGAGGTGAGGGCGAACGGCGATCGGATCCCTGAGAACAACGCCCTTCCGTGGGGGGTAGCCGTGGGCGAGCCGCCGGGGATCGTCGTCGTTGGGTTGGGTCCGACCGCGACCGACGAGCTCCTCACCGCGGCGGGGCTCACGTTCCGGCGGCGGGAGGCCCTCGCGGTGGAGGATTTGGCCGGAGCGGGGCTGGTGATCCTCGACGACTACCCCCTCGCGCTCCTCGGCACCCGCACCCTCGACGCGCTCCGGTCGTACGTCGCCGGGGGGGGCGGGCTCCTCGTCATCCAGGGTCGCCAGGCCGTGGCCGGCTACCTCGGCCCCGTCGAGGAACTGCTTCCCGTGACCTACACCGTCCCCGAGCGGGTCCAGGAGGCGACGGCAGCGGTGGTGTTCGTCCTCGACCGGTCTAGCTCGATGTCCGCCCAGGCCGGAGGCGCGACGAAGATCGACCTCCTCAAAGAGGCCGCCGCGGCCGCGGTGGAGGCAATGCCGGGGGAGGACATCGTCGGTGCGGTCGCATTCGACCGGTATCCACAGTGGATCGTGCGCCCGGGCCCCGTGTCCGAGGTCCGCGAGGAGCTGTTTGAGGGGCTGCGCAGGCTGACCGCAGACGGGGGGACATACCTGTTCACCGCCCTCGACCAGGCGGTGAAGGCCCTCCTCCCGCTCGAGGCCCGCGTCCGCCACGCGATCGTGATCTCCGACGGGAAGACGATCCGCGACGAGGCCGCCCTGAGCGCGCTCCTCGCAGAGGTGAGCGAAACGGGGGTCGGCGTGACGACGATCGCCATCGGGACCGATCCCGATCCTGAGGTCCTCCGCACGCTGGCCGAGGTGAGTGGGGGGCGGTCCTATGAACTGGCGGCGATGACCGATCTCCGGCCGGTGCTCGTGCAGGAGACGGAGCGCGTGTCCCGCCCCCGGTTCATGGAGCGGGAGACGGCCGTCCTCCCCGGACCGGGGGCTACCGCGTTCCCTCTATCGGGGGAGCTCCCCCCCCTTGCCGGCTACACCCTCACCTTCCCCAAGCCCACCGCCGACGTCGCGTTCCTCTCGCCCGCCGGCGATCCCCTCCTCGCCCGCTGGCGGGTCGGCCTCGGGCAGGTGGCGGTGCTCAACGCTGACATGTCTGGGATCTGGACGAGGGATTGGCTCCGCTCCCCCCAGCTCGGCGAGCTGTGGGGCCTCCTCCTTGGGCATCTGTGGGGCGAGCGGCAGCGCGTGCGCGTGGACTGGGAGGTCGTCGGGCCGACCCTGCGCCTGGGGGTGGAGGCGGCCGAGGGCGGGCGGTGGACGAACCGCCTCGAGCTCACTGGCGAGCTCGTCGGTCCCCGCAGATCGTGGTCGCTTTCCTTCGAGCAGGTCGCACCGGGGCGGTACGAGGCCTCCCTCGCTACCCCTGGGTCCGGGGCGTACCTCCTCACGGTGAGCGAGCCCTCCGGCCGCTACGGGGGGTCGTTCCCGGTCGTCCTCCCCTACTCGGCCGAGCTCGCCGCGTTCGGTCCCGACCTCGACGCCCTGAGTACGATCGCGCGCCTGTCAGGGGGCGAGTTCGTGCGCGACGAGCTCCTCCCCCCCTCATCGGGGGCGGGGCGAGCGTGGACCCCGATCGGCCGGGCCCTCCTCTGGGCAGCGGCGTGTTCCCTCCTCCTCGATCTCGCATTGCGCAAACTTCTCGTGTAGGTACGGACCTTCTGGCCTACGTCCCCCCACGCTCGGCTGTGAAGCCACGGCTGCGGCAACCCACCATTTGACGATCCGGCATCGTCCGCTGTATGATCTCAACCACGGGTAACGAAAGTCACAAAAAGGGGGTTGAGAGTAGAACCAATTAGCTTGTGGGAGTTCACAGCGTCTGGAGATCGTTCAAGTGCAGGCATACAACGCGATCTAAAGGAGGAAACGATGAAGTGGGGAGAGAAGGTTACGCAGAGGCTGGGCGTTCGTGGGTTGTACGTTGTTCTTGCCATTACGCTCCTCGCCATCCTGAGCGGGGCTCACCACAAGTGGGGGTAGGGTAGCCTACAAGGTCACAGGTAACCCAGGTTGATGCCAGGGGGGGTGGTGACCCCCCTTACTTCTTTCTAGGCTCCCAGGGTGACAGCTTTGCCTCGGAAAGCCCGCGTATATTGGGGTCTGGTTGTGGCGGCAGGCTTGGTATGCTGCGTCTTCTACCTGAGTCAAATCAAGCTTACTTCCGAGTTTGCCCTGACCTGGATCTTGCTTGTGGTCGTCGACTTCCTTGCCGAGATCTACGAGGTGGAGTTGATCCCGGAGAGAAGGACGTCAGTGGCTGTATCGGTTGGCGCCGCCGCCGTTTTCATCGGCGGAGCTCCACTAGGGATCGCGACGTTATGCGTCGGGTCGCTGGCAGCTGAGGTTCTTCTGCGGTGGAACAAGCTGGCCCGGGGGCCGGGGAAGTTCTTCACCTTTGTCGGATTCAACCTCGGCCAACTCATGATCTCGGTCACGGCGGCGGGCCTCGTCCTCGAAGCTATGGGTGGAGCTCCTCCGCCCTACGCCTCCGGGACAGACTTCATCCCTCTGGTGGTGGCGTTCCTGACCTACGACATTGTCAATGCGTCACTCGTGGCGATGATCCTCCACCTCACGGAGGGGGTGCGCTTCACCTACCTTCTCCGGTTCGACCTTCGTCATCTCCACGTTCAGTTCCTAACCTTGGGAGTACTAGCGATCCTGATGGCGATCGTGTACCCCCTCTCCCCATGGTACGTGCTCCTCGTGGGGAGCCCGCTCATGGTCGTCCAGATTTCCATCCGCAGCTACGCACGGCTGCGCCAGCAAGCCAAGGAGGCGTTCGAGAGGATCACCCGGATCGTCGGGGAACGTGACTTCTACACCGGGACCCACTCTGCGAACGTGGCCGAGCTCGCCGTGAAACTGACCCGGAAGCTGCGGCTGCCGGATGAAGTGGTGGACCAGGTCGAGGCCGCAGCCCGCGTCCACGATCTGGGCAAGATCGCGATCCCGGACAGCATCCTTCTCAAGCCAGGGAAGCTCACCGCGGAGGAGTGGGCACTGGTGAAGCGCCACCCCGTCGTCGGGGCGGAACTCCTCCAGGGGCTAGAGATTTACGAGGAGATCGCGGATGTCGTGCGGCACGAGCACGAGCACTGGGATGGCGGGGGATACCCCGATGGGCTGAGCGGGGAGAAAATCCCCTTGGGGTCGCGGATCATCGCCGTGGCCGATGTGTGGAGCGCCCTCACCACCGACCGCCCCTACCGCCCAGCCTACACCGCAGACGAGGCGCGCACGATCCTCAAGGCCATGGCGGAGAAGGAGCTCGATCCCAAGCTCGTGGACCTCTTCCTCACGGTCGTGAACTGAGATGCGTCGCGTGCCTCGCCCAGGGGAACCCCGACCAGCACGCCTCGTGCCCACCGACGGTCCGGTGGGACGGCCCGTCAGCTCAGACGCCATTGCTCACGAGGTGCGATGTTCCCGAGCTCGAAGAGAGGAGGCCGCGGCGGGGACCGCGGGATGAGGGGATGCCGCTCCTCTGGGCCGTCGGGATCGGGATCGTGGCCGGGCTCATCCGCCGAGGGAACTTGGCGAACCTCGGCCAGCTCAGGCTGCGCGCTCCCTGGTTGATCCTCATCGCCCTCTTGATCCAGGTCCTCATCTTTCCCGTGGGGACCAGGGGCCCCCTCATCCCCGGGGGCACAGCCTACCTCCACCTCGTCTCCTATGCCTCCCTTGCGGCATTCATCGGACTGAACCGCCGCTACTCGGAGTTCCTCATCATGGGGGTGGGGCTGGCCCTCAACCTGATCGTGGTCGCCGCCAACGGGGGATACATGCCGGCCTCGGCGACGGCCCTCGACCGGGCCGGGCTGTCCGAGGTGGCGGCCGCCCTCCAGGAAGGAGGCCGGTCGGGAAACACGATCCTCATGGGCGAGGGAACGCGCCTCAACTTCCTCGGGGACTTCCTCTACCTCCCGGGGGGGGTCCCCCTCGCCTCAGCGTTCAGCATCGGAGATATCGTCCTAGGCCTGGGGTTGGCCGTGCTCCTCGCCCGGCGCATGGTCAACCGGGCTAGACCCAACCATCAAGGGACAGGTTCGGATCCGGCACCAGGGTGAGGGAGCCGGGGCAACCGAGCGCGGTGAACCGATGGTGGGCGCAGGCGGCGACGATCGCTGCGTTGTCCGTGCACAGCGCCGGAGGAGGGAACGCGACTTCAATCCCGCGCTCGCCGGCGCGTAGGGGCAGGACCTCCCGCAACCGACGGTTGGCAGCAACGCCCCCCACGACCACGATCCGTGTGAGCTCAAGCCTCCGCGCCGCCTGGACCGCTTTCTCCGCGAGGACGTCCACCACCGCCTCGAGGTAGCTTGCGCACAGGTCGGGGACAGGCGTGGACGGGTGATCCCGCAGCCAGTACACGGCTGCGGTCTTGAGGCCGGCGAAGCTCATGTCGAGGCCCGACCCGATCATCGGTCGGGGGAACGCGACCGCGGTGGGATCTCCCTGGCGGGCCAGTTCGTCCATCCGCGGCCCGGCGGGGTACCCCAGGCCCACGAGGCGCCCCACCTTGTCGAGCGCCTCCCCCGCCGCGTCGTCCCGCGTCCCACCGACGACCTTGTAGTCCCCCCACTGCCGCACCCGGACGAGGAGGGTGTGTCCCCCGGAGGCGACGAGCCCCAGGAACGGTGGCCCCGCTGCCGGCTCGCTCAGGCGCTGGGCGAAGAGGTGGGCGGCGAGGTGGTTCACCCCGATCAGGGGCACGTCCCGCGCCACGGCGATCCCCGCGGCATGGGACATCCCCACGAGGAGCGGGCCGACGAGGCCCGGCCCGTAGGTCACCCCGACCAGTTCGATCCCGTCCCAGCCGATCCCCGCCGTGGCGAGGGCTTCCGCGACGAGGGACGGCAGCTTGCGCAAGTGGTCCCGCGACGCCGCCTCCGGCATCACCCCCCCATAGCGGGCGTGGAGGTCGGTCTGGGAGTAGACGAGGTTCGCCAGGATCTCGTCGCCTCCCCGGAGGATCGCCACCGCCGTCTCGTCACAGGAGGTCTCGATACCGAGGGCGATCATGGTCGGGGGATCGGTGATCCGGGAACGGTCCACGCAGTTCGCGAAGGCTTGTTACCCGTCACGGATGCATTCCGGCTTGAGGATGGCCACGAACGGGAGGTTGCGGTACACCTCCGCATAGTCGAGCCCATATCCCACGACGAACAGGTTCTCCGGGAGGACGAACCCCACGTAGTCCACCGTCACCTCGACCTCCCGGCGGTGCGGCTTGTCGAGGAGGGTGCACACGCGGAGGGTGGCCGGTCCACGGGCGGACAGGCCAGCGAGGAGGTGGTGCAGGGTGTGGCCCGTGTCCACGATATCCTCCACGAGGAGCACATCGCGGCCGCCGATCGCACAGTCGAGGTCCTTCAGGATCCGCACCTCGCCGGGGCTCGTGCCGTTGCCATAGCTCGACACGGCCATGAAGTCGTACTCGATCGCGAGGTCAAGCGCGCGGATGAGGTCAGCCATGAACGGCATCGCCCCCTTCAGGATCCCCACCACGAGGAGCGGTCGGCGGCGGGGATCCCGCCCTGCGCCGCCCCGGTAGTCGGCGGCGATCTCCCGCCCGAGGTCCCGCACCCTCCGGGCGATCTCGTCCGCCGAGATCACCACCCGTTCGATCTTGTCCATCCACGCTGTCTCCACGTGCCCTCCCGAGGAACACCCTCCCCGCCAGATTCCGAACGGGGAGGGTCCCAGCTTACCGCGGTCGCGCTCCACCCGTCAACCGCTCGCGAGGGACGAGAGGTCGATGAGGAGGTTCCCGGAAACGCGACGCCGGTAGTCGGCCGAGGCCCGGAGATCGGAGATCGGTCGCACCGCGGACGAGAGGGCATCGCGGAGCTCAGCCAACGCCTCCACCGTGAGCGGGCGTCCCACGAGCGCCCGCTCCACCTCCCGCGGCCGGAGCACGGTGGGCGCCACCGACCCGAGGGCCAGACGCGCCTCGCGAACCGCCCCGTCCTCCACCCACACCAGGGCCCCCAGCGAGGCCACAGCGATGAGGAGGGCCTGCCTCCTCCCCACCTTGCGGAAATAGGGGTGGGCCCCGTCCTGCGGCAGGGGGATCGCGAGGGAACGGATGAGCTCCCCCGGTTGAAGGGCGGTCCTCCCTGGGCCGAGGACGAACTCCTCCACGGGCAACGACCGCTCCCGAGCTGGTCCCACCACGTTCACCCGCGCCCCGAGGAGGTACAGGGGGATGAGCCCATCCCCCGCCGGAGAGGCGTTGGCGACGTTTCCCCCCAGGGTTCCCATGTGGCGAAGGGCGGGGGAGCCGATCGTGCCGAGGGCGAGCCTGAGGATCGGGAGCTGGGCCGTGGCTGGGGCAGAGAGGATCTCGGCGTGGGTCGCGGCGGCCCCGATCTCGACCCCACCCTCCGTCGTGCGGATCCCGCGGAGCTCGGGGAGCTCCCCCACGTAGACGAGGAACGGTGGGCGTTCGGCGCCCTTCCGCAGGCGAACGAAAAGGTCCGTTCCGCCAGCGAGGGGCTTGCCCCCCTCGCCGGTAAGGCGGACGGCGTCCGCAAGGTCCCGCGGCTGGACGATCTCAGGCAGGCCCACGATCCCTCACCCTCCCCGGGAGATCCTCCGGAGCGTCCACGTCCCGGACCACGCCCGGATCGTCCCACGGGATGACCTCGCAGTCCCCCACGAGGCCGCGCGCCCCGCGGTCCCCGGAGAGCTGGAGGAGGGCGGGCCGCAGGGAGGGAGGGAGGTAGACGGGGAACCCCCGGCGTCCGCGGTAGGCGGGCGCAACCGGACGATCCCCCGCCCGGCCGAGGACGGCCCGCGCCGCGGCCTCAGGGACCCACGGCATATCCCCCAGAAACACGAGCATCCCGCCCGCCACCGCTTCCGCCGCCCGGCGGAGGGAGCTCCCCATCCCGTCGTGCCAATCCTCGTTCACAACCAGGTGCCAGGGGAGGTGAGCCCCCTCTCCCCGGGAGGAGAAGAACGCTTCCCGGATGGCGGTCGCCTCCGCGCCGAGGACGATCAGGCGTTCGTCCACGGGAAGCCGCTCCACGAGGTCCACGACCCACGAAAGGAGTGGCCGGCCCTCCACGGGAACGAGGAGCTTGGGGCGCCCCATCCGTCGTCCCTCCCCCGCGGCGAGCACGACCCCGGTCATCGCCTCCGCTCCGCCGCCCGAAGCACCGCCTCCACCACCTGCTCGTACCCCGTGCACCGGCACAGGTTCCCGGACAGATACTCCCGGACCTCGTCGGCGGTCGGGGAGGGGTTCTCCGCGAGGAGGGCCTGGGCGGCCATGATCAACCCCGGCGTGCAGAACCCGCACTGAACGCCCGCGGTGGCGAGGAACGCCTCCTGCAACGGGTGGAGCTGGCCGGAGGCGGCGAGCCCCTCAATGGTGAGGACATCCCTCCCCTCCACCTGGATCGCCGCGGTGAGGCAGGAAAGGCGAGGCTTCCCATCCACGAGCACCGTGCATGCCCCACACTCCCCTTCTCCGCACCCCTCCTTCGTCCCCGTCAGGCCGAGGTCCTCGCGGAGGAGGTCAAGGAGCCGCCTCCCCGGCGGCACGTCCACCGTGACCGGGCGGCCGTTCACGCGGAACGAGAGGGTCATCCCTCCACCACCTTCGCCACCGCGGCGAGCGTGGGCGGGATGGCCCGTGGCATCTCCACCCCCCGCAGGGCGCCCTCGGGATCCTTGAGGCCGGAGCCAGTCACGAACAGGACGACGCGGGAGCCGGGGGGGATCGTCCCCTCCCGCAGGAGGCGGAGGAGCCCGGCGTAGGGGGCGGCCCCAGATGGCTCCGCGAACACCCCCGTCCGGCGGGCCAACTCCTGCCCCGCGGCCACGATCTCCTCGTCGGTCACGGTCACGAACCCTCCGTCTGTCTCCGCAACGGCGAGCACGGCGCGCAGGGCGTCCTGGGGGTTCCCGACGCGGATCGAGTCGGCGATCGTCTCCGCTCCCTCCGCGGCGGGGAGGACCGGCTTCCCCTCCCGGTAGCGGGCGAAGGCGTGGGCGATCGCCGCCGCGCCAGCCGCCTGAACCCCGTACACCCGGGGCGCCCGCTCGGCAAGCCCCACCTTGACCAATTCCTGAAACCCCTTGGCGATCCCCGCCACCACCGCCCCGTCGCCCGCCGCGACGAGGGCGAAGTCGGGCAGGTCGCAGTGCAGCTCCTCCCCCACCTCGAGGGCTCCCGTCTTGTTCCCCTCGACGACCATCGGGTTCTGCCCGTCGGAACGGTTGTACCACCGGAACCGGTCCGCCGCCTGGACCGCAAGGCCGTAGGCCTCGTCGTACGTTCCCTCCACCGGGAACACGGTCGCCCCGAACGCGAGGAGTTGGGCGAGCTTGGCCCGGGGGGCAGCCTGGGGGACGAAGATGGAGCACGGGATCCCCGCCGCGGCGCAGAACCCGGCGGTGGACGTGGCCGCGTTCCCGGTGGAAGCGCACACGAGCGCCCCCCGCCCGAGCATCCGCGCCGCGGCGATCGTGACCGCGGTGCCCCGATCCTTGCACGAGGCGGTGGGGTTGGCCGTATCGTCCTTCACCCACAGGGAACCGAGGCCGAGCTCTGCAGCGAGGGTGGGGCAGGCGTAGAGCGGCGTCCACCCCGCCCGCAACGGTACACCGTACTCCGCGGCGAGGGGGAGGAGGGGCTCGTACCGCCACAGGGAGAACCGTCGCCCCGCGGCGAACGCCCTCGGATCGAGGCGCCGACGGAGGGCGCGGTAGTCGTAGAGGACGTCGAGCGCGCCGGCCACCGCTCCGCAGCGGGGACAGACGTGATCCACGGTCCACGGCGCGTACTCCCGCCCGCAGGTCAGGCAGCGGAAGGCGATCGGTTCACCCATCGGCCCCCCCTCGGATCAGGAACGAAAGCGAGCCCGTCACCCCACGGAGGAGGACGAGCATCTCCGCGGCCGGCCGCAGCGACCTCTCCCCGGAGAACGGCTGCTTCAGGGTCTGCTCCCGCACGCGGATGTCCGGCGTGAAGGCCACGGTCACGAAGGGGTCCTCGAACATCATCCCCCCCTCCTCCACCGCGAGGGTGGACTCGATCCCTCCCTCCCGACGGCGGACCGACCCGTGGCGGATGAAAAAGGCGGGACCTGCGTCACGGGCGAACGCCTCCTCGTCCAGGAACAGGCGGGGCTTATCGCGGTACGGCTTCCCATTGTGGACGCAGAACGTGGCGCAGTTCCCGCACTCGTTGCACAGGTCGTCCAGGTGGACGATCTGCCGCCCCTGCCGGACCTCGAACGCCTCCTCCCTCACGGCCACGAGCGTGCCGTGGCGACAGGCGAGGACGGGGAGCGCCCACCGCAGGGGGTCCACCGCATAGGCGAGGTTACTTCGGTTCGGGCAGACCTCGACGCACTTGTCGCAGAACGTCGCGCACTGAACACAGCGGCTCGCCTCAGCCCGCGCCTCCTCCGCGCCGAGGGTCGCCTCGACGAGGTCGAACCCCGTGCGCCGTTCCCGCGGGAGCACGGCCGGACTGCGGCGGGGGAGGATCCGCGCCCGCGCCCGTTTGGCCCGTCCCATCTCGTCCCGGGAGAGGGTCAGTCTTGGGGCCGGCCATGACCGGAACGGGATCCCGATCTCCCGGCAGATCGCGGCCGCCGCGCGCCGACCGTCGGCACAGGCCGCGACGATCGTCGCCGGGCCCCGCACCGCGTCCCCTCCCGCGTACACGCGCGTCGGCCCGGCGGCCCCCGTCTCCGGATCGGCGGCGATTCGCCCGTCCTTTCCAATTTGGATCCGGCTCCCAGCGAGAAACCCCATCTCCGGGCGTTGGCCCACGGCGACGAGGACCGCCCCCGCCGGGACCTCGAATCCGCTTCCCGGAACGGGGATTGGGCTCCGCCGTCCGTCTGGCCCGGGCGCGCCGAGGGTCGTCCTCACACAGGCCACCCCCACCACCCGGCCGGAGCGGCGCACAATGTGCTCGGGGGAAACGAGCTCGAGGAGGGCATTCCCCTCGGCGAGGAGGTCCTCCACCTCCTCCCACTCGGCGGGCATCTCCGCCCGGCTGCGGCGGTAGAGGACGGTCACCGGCTGCCCAGTCAGGCGGTGGGCGGTCCGCGCCGCGTCCATCGCCGTGTTCCCCCCTCCGATGACAACGACGGGGGAGCCGAGCGCGGGTTCCCTCCCTGCGGCCACGGCACGGAGGAAGGAGAGGGCTCCCCACACCCCCTCCCCCTCCTCGCCCGCGATCCCAAGCTTCGCCTCCCCTTGGAACCCGCACCCCACATACACCGCGGCGAACCCGTCATCGAGGAGCCCCTCCGGTGGCCCCGCGACCGGGTGGTCGAGGACGATCTCCACCCCGAGGTCCCGGATCCGTTGAATGTCCGCTCCCACCACCGACCGCGGAAGCCGGAACGGCGGGGCGAGGCGAAGCATTCCCCCTGGTTCGCCGTCCTTCTCGAACACCGTGACGCGAACCCCGCTCAGGGAAAGGAAGTACGCCGCGGAGAGCCCGGATGGACCGCTCCCCACAATCGCCACCTTGCGGCCGGTGGCGGGCGCTGGCGAAGGGAGGACGGGGGCCCCCCCCCGTTCAACCGCGAACCGCTTCAGGGCACGGATCCCTACCGCCTGTTCGTAGTTATTCCGCGTGCAGCGGCGCTCGCAGGGGTGGGGGCAGGCGTAGCCCGTCACGCCGGGGAGGGGATTCTGGTTCAGGATCCCCGCCAGAGCCTCCCCGGCTGCGCCGCGGGCGATGCGGCACGCGTAGCTCGGGACGTCCTGGCCGATCGGGCACGCCTCCGTGCACGGGGCGGTGATGCAGTCGAAGAGGGCGAGCCCCGACGTGACCTTGGGCAAGCCGTCCGGGAAGTAGCCCTTCCGGTACCGCGGCGCGGCGAGGGCCTCCTCCGCGGCCCGATCGAGGGCTGCGAGCTTGTTCTGCGCCAGCTCGTCCAGGTTCCGCGCCCGGCGGGCGCGCATTGCCCCTTCCAGGTTCTCCAGCCACCCGCCGAGGCGGGCGTACCCCCCTGGCTTGAGGAGGTCGGACGCCGCGGTGACGGTGCGGGCCCCACAGGCGAGGATCGTTGGGACGTTCACGCTATCGGCCCCTCCAGCGTAGGACACGGCGAGATCGCCCTCAAACTCCCGGGCGAGGCGCCGGAAGAGGGCCATCGTGATCGGGTACAGGGCCCGCCCGGACATGTAGACCTCGTCCCCGGGAAGGGTTCGCTTGTGGTTGGCCATGGCCAGGGTGTTGGAGAGCTTGACCCCGAAGGTCAGCCCTTCCCGGCCGGCCACTCCGTCGAGGGCCGTGATGAGCTCCACCGCCCGGTCGTACGGAAGGTCATGGCCGAACACGCGGTCCGGGATCGCGATCTCCCGGAACCCAAGGCGATCATGGAGGATCCCGAGCACCTCCTCCTTGCCGAGGAGGGTCGGGTTCAGCTTGACGAACGTGTGGAGGCCCCGCTCCACGAGGAGGTGACGCCCGATCTTCTCGATCTCGTCAGGTGGGCAGCCGTGCATCGTGGACAGGGTCACGTTGTCCGTGATCCGGGATGGGATCTCGATCTCGGCGAAACGCGGGAAGTTCCTCCGCAGGGTCCGGCGCAACTCCGCGATCTCCGGCGACGCATCGGTCAGGCGGTCCATGAACGCGGCCATGCGCGGGCTCCGAATCCCCTCAAGGTCATAGCCCACGCTCATGTTGAACACCGTCCCCACCGGGCCAGGGAACCCGAGGGCGTGGTGGAGGACGTGGATGAGGACCCAGGCCTTCACGTACTCGCCCGCGGACTGGTCGAGCTTGAGCTCCTGGGACCACTCCACGTTGTACCCCTCGTCCGCCATGTCAATGCACGGGCGGGGGATCTGGAGCTCGTCGTTGGCTTGCACCGTCTTCAGCTCGATGAACCTCCCCCCACAGAGCCAGGAGGCGACGATGTTCTGGGCGAGCTGGGTGTGGGGGCCGGCGGCGGGGCCGATCGGCGTCGCCAGGGGATGGCCGACGAACTCCCCGCGGTACGGGGCATCGGCCCGGGGGACGTGGAACAAGGACCGCGGGATCCCGAAGATGGCATCCTTCTCCTTGAGCTCGCCGAGGGCCCATCGGAGGAGATCCTCGAACGGCTGGACCCTCATCCGATCAGACATGCCTCGCCCCTACACGCGCGCCCACAGCCGCTCCGCGGCGCCCCGGGCAATCGCGAGGGCCGCCGTTTCGTCCAGTCCCAGGACCTGCCCCTCCCGGAGGCGCACCTCCCCGCCCACGATCACCGCCCACGGCCGCAGCCCCTCGTTGATCGAGCCGAACAGGAGGTGGGCAAGGAGGTTCCCCGCGTCGAGGGGGGTCGGCGGGTCGTAGTCCCACACCACGAGGTCGGCCGCGTAGCCCGGGGCCAGTTTCCCCAACGGGACCCCGAACGCGCGTTCGGCGAGGGCGTAGTTGTGGTGGACGAGGGAGAGAAGGGCGGGATCCCCAAGCGCCGTCGGATCGCCCGTGACGTGGTGCGCGAGCAGCCGCGCCGCGAGGAGCTCCCCCACGATGTCACATCCGAACCCGTCCGTTCCGATCCCGACCCGGACCCCGCGGGCGAGCATCGCCCCCACCTGGGCCGCCCCCACCGCGTTGTTCATGTTCGAGCGCGGGTTGTGGATCACGCTCGCCGGCCGCTGGGCGAGGAGGGCGAGCTCGGCCCCCGCGAGGTGGACCCCATGGATGAGGAGCGTCCCCTCGGTGAGGATCCCGAACCGATCCAGCCTCTCTGCGGTGCGAACACCGTGTTGGTGGAGGGCGTCCAGCGGGTCCTCCTTCCCCTCGGCGAGGTGGATGTGGAACGGAAGCTTGAGGGGAGCAGCCGCCTCCCCCGCGCGGGTGAGGGTCTCATCGGAGAGGGTGAACGAGGCGTGGAGCCCCATGTGGGCAGCGAAGTGCCCCCCCTCCCTCTCCTCACGGGCGAACCGGACGTTCTCCGCGATCCCCTCCTCGCGCTCCCTCTCCCCGCCGCGGTCCGTGACCTCGTAGCAGAGGTCGGCCCGCAGCCCGACCTGGGAGATGGCCCGTTTGAGCTGGGAGAGCGACCCCGCGATCGCGGCCGGAGACGCATGGTGGTCGAACAGGGACGTCACCCCGCACCGGAGATGGCCCACTGCCCCCACGAGCGCCGACTGGTAGACCGTGTCCAGGTCGAGGGCCCGGTCGAGCTTCCACCACAGCTGGTCCAGGATCTCCCGGAACGAATGGGGGGAGAAGTGAGGGAGGGGCATCCCCCGAGCGAGGGACGAGTAGAGGTGAGCGTGAGCGTTGACGAGACCGGGGGTGACGAGGCGCCCCCCCGCATCGATCCGCTCAGCCCCCGCGACCTCCGGCGCTGGGCCAGAGCTTGTCGCCGCGATCCTATCTCCCTCGATGAGGAGGTACCCGGAGGGGTGGCACGTCCCCCCCAGGTCGGCAATCCGCGCCCGTTCGATGATCAAGGCCATGCCACAAGTGTACCGGCTCCCCTTGCAGGGACCAACGGCCTCACCCCTCCCGGAACAGGGGGATCGTGGAACCGGATTCCACGTCCACAAGTCCCTGATCCGTGAGGCGGAGGGCGGGGATCACGGGCAGCGCGAGGAGGGAAAGGGTCATGAACGCGTTGGTGAGCGTACATCCACACCGGCGGAGGCCTTCGTGGAGGGCATCCATCCCCTGCGCCACCTCCTCGGCCGACCCGGTGGAGAGGAGCCCGGCAATGGGGAGGGGGATCCACGCCAACACTTCCTCGCCCCGGACGAGGCACACCCCCCCGCCTTCCTCCGCCACTTGGTTCCCCGCGCGGGCCATCGCCTCCCGATCGGTGCCGACGACGAGGAGGTTGTGGCTGTCATGGGCGACCGTGCTCGCCAGGGCGCACCCGGCGGCGAGGCCCAACCCCCGCACGAACCCCTGCCCGATCCGGCCGCTACGCTGATGCCGTTCGACCACCGCGGCGTACGCCACGTCGGGGACGAGCTCGACCGTCCCCTCGCGCACGGGGAGGCTCATCGTCACAGCGCGGGTCGGGGCCTGGTTCTCGATGACCTCGATTGCCCATACCTCGACTTCCCTGTCGGGGGCCCCTACGGCGAAGTCGGCCGCGACGAGGGGACGGGCGAGCCGCACCGTGTTCTTTGCCCACGCCGGCTGGGGGAGGGAGGCAAAGGGGTGGACGGCTGTCCGTCCCTCGTCCACGACCTCCCCCCCCGCGATCACCATGTCAACGGAGAACCGGCCGAGGTCGGGCACGAGGAGGATATCGGCCCAGCGCCCCGGCGCGATCGCGCCCACGTCCCGCGCCACCCCGAAGTGCTCAGCTGTGTTCAACGTGGCCATCTGGATCGCGACCACCGGGGGGATCCCTGCCTCGATCGTCAGGCGCACCACCTCGTCCATATGGCCGTGGGAGAGGATCGTCTCCGCATGACGGTCATCGGTGCAGAGGAGGACGTGGCGGAGGTCGATCCCCGCCTCGCACACCCCGCGCACCCCCGCCAGGAGATCCTGCCAGGCTGAACCCTGGCGGAGGATGGCCCGCATCCCCTGCCGAACCCGGGCCAGGGCATCCTCAGGCCGCGTCCCCTCGTGGCAGTCGGCCGGCCCCCCCGCAGCGTAGGCGTGGAAGGTCGGTCCCAGATCGGGCGATGCGTAATGCCCCCCCACGACCTTCCCCGCTGCCAGGGCGGAGGCGATCTTCGCGTGGACCACCTCGTCCCCCGCGACCACCCCGGGGTAGTTCATCACCTCTCCCAGGCCGACGACCTCCGGCCAGCGGAGCGCCTCCGCCACCTCCTCCGGGCCGAGGGCAGCCCCGGCCGTCTCCAAGCCCGGCGCGGCGGGGACACACGACGGGACCTGGCCGTAGACCCGGAGCGGGGTCCCCTGCGCCCCGTCGAGGATGAGCCGCACCCCGCGGAGCCCGAGGACGTTCGCGATCTCGTGCGGATCAGCGAACACGCCCGTCGTCCCGTGGGGGAGGACGGCCCGGGCGAACTCGGACACGGTGAGCATCGAGCTCTCGATGTGGACATGCGCATCGAGGAGGCCGGGGACGAGGTACCGGCCCCGGGCGGGGATGACCCGCGTCGACGGGCCGATCAGCGCCTTCGCGTTCGGCCCGCAGTAGGCGATACGGCCCTCCACCACAGCGATATCCGTGTGGTCAAGGATCTCGCCGGAGTGCACGTTCACCCACCGGCCGTCGCGGACCACGAGGTCCGCCGGGCGACGCCCCATCGCCACCGCCACGAGATCCCGCGTCACTTCATGGAGAGGCCTGCGGGAGCCGTTCATGATAGGAAAGAGGGGCGGCCACCGCGGCCGCCCCCCACACCCGCGTCACGCCCCTTACGGCTCACCCGGCCAGGGGCCGACCACGCCCTCCACCGCCCACTCCAGGGTGATGAGGGCATCCACAGACATCCACATGCCCTCGGGCACGCGCAGGATCCCCTTCCGGTCGTAGATCGGGCCCTGGAACGGGTCAAAGGTCACGCCTGGGTCGGCCATCTGGTTGTAGCGCGTCATCACGAGATCGTAGGCGGAAATCTTGCCGAAGACGGGATGGTCTACGCTGTAGGCCTTAAGGTCGTCCTCGAACACGGGGTTGATCATCATCCCCGGCTTGGCCCCGACCTCCACCGCCTTCTGGGAAAGGAGCCACCAGTAATCCACATGCTCCAGGTTCTCGTTGGTGTAGATCCCGTCGTGGACCTTCTGGAGGAAGTCGAGGTAGATCGCCTCCCAGTGGACGAGCTGGCCGGACACCACGTAGTCGGGGGCGAAGTCGTACATCGGGGAATAGTGGCCGAAGCTGGGCAGGCCATGCTCCGCTGCCACCTGGACCACGGTGGGAGAGTCCTCGGTGAACGCGAACACGTCACACCCCTCGGCCACCAGGGCCTCAGCGGCCTCCTTGGCCGCCGCCGGGTTGAACCACTCGTAGATCCAGCGCACATGGACCTCGGCCTGGGGGTTGACCTCCCGGACCCCGATGGCGAAGGCGTTGAGGTGCCGCTTCACTTCCGGGATGGGGAACGCGCCCACGTAGGCCACCTTGCCCGTCTTGGTGAGCGCTCCGGCCATGAGGCCGTTCAGGTAGTAGACCTGGTAGAAGTCGGCCATGTAGGTGGCGAGGTTCGGGGCCCTCATGAACCCCGAGCAGTGGGCGAGGACCACCTCCGGGTAGCGCAGGGCGGCGGCGTAGGTCCCATCCATGAACCCGAAGCTCGTGGTGAAGACGATGTCACAGCCCTGACGGACCAGCTGGTCGATGTAGGTCTCCACCTCGCCCTCGGGCACCGACTCCACGTACACCGTCTCCAGCCAGGGGAAGTGCTCTTCGCAGATCTCGCGGGCCACGTTGTGAGCGTGGGACCAGCCGTAGTCCCCGATGGGCCCGACGTAGATGAACCCCACCTTCATGGTCTCCGCGGCCAGGCCCAAGGTGGAAAGACCGGCCACCGCTGCCACGATCGCCGCTATCTTCAGTCCCTTCCTCACTTTAACCTCCTTGTATGCTCTGGCTCGTCACCCATGACTCCGCGCTGATCACCGATTCATCCCCGGTTCTCACCCCCCCGTTCACTTCTCTCCCCGGGCATACGGAACGCCGAGGGCCCCCGGTGCTCCCCGGCGGCGCTGGGCGCCCCCGAGCCCCACAAAGGTCAGGACAATTATAGCGGCAGCGTAGGGCATGAGCTTGAGGAGCTCCGGAGCCACCCAGGGCTGCAGCCGATAGGACAGGTGATACAGGGCGCCGAACAGGACCGCCCCCCCGATCGACTGGAGGGGATCCCAGGCCACGAAGATGGTGAGGGCGATCACAATCCAGCCCATCCCCCCGGTCATCCCCTCCGTCCAGGCGGGGCGGTACTCTACGGACAGGTACCCCCCGGCCACCCCGGCGAGGATCCCCCCGAGGATGACCGCCAGGTACCGCACCAGGTACACGTTCACCCCCAGGGCATCGGCGGTGGCCGGGGACTCCCCCACCGACCGCAGCGTGATCCCCCACCGGGTGCGGTACAGGAGCACCCACAGCACCACCGCCAGGACCAGACCCAGGTAGGTGATGATGCTTTGGTCCTGAAAGAGCATCGGTCCCAGCACCGGGATCTCTGCTAGCCCCGGCACGGTGACCGGGGGCAGGGGGTGCTTGAGGGGGATGCCCTCCCACCCCCGTCCAAGCAAGCCCGAAAGTCCCAGGCCGAACATGGTGAGGGCGAGGCCGGAAACGTACTGGTTGGCCCGCAGGGTCACGGTGAGGAAGGCGTGGATCAGGGCGGCCCCGCCCCCCGCTGCCGCTGCCACCAGGATCCCCAGCCCGGGGTTCCCGGTGGATTGGGCCACGGCAAACGCGGAGAACGCTCCGATGGCCATCATCCCCTCCACCCCCAGGTTCACCACCCCGGACCGCTCCGCGTACACCTCCCCCAAGGTCCCCCACAGGAGCGGGGTCCCGTAGGCGAGCGCCCTCCCGATCGTGCTGATGAGCCACTCTTCCCAACCCATCTCTCACCCCTCGCTCTCGGCCCGTTGGGGTGCCCAGCGGACATGCCAATACATGAGGAGTTCGCTCCCGATCAAGAAAAATAGGATCAGTCCGTTGAACACGTCCGTGACCTGGAACGGCATCGCCAGCGCCACCTTGATCACGTCCCCGGCGGCGAAGATGAGCCCAAACAGGAGTGCGGTCACCACGGCGGCGAGGGGGCTCCCCCTGGCCAGCCAGGCAACGATGATCGCGGTGTAGCCATAGCCCATGGAGATGTGGGCCGGGCTACGCAGCCGGTAGTGGACCCCCGCCATCTCCCCCGCCCCGGCCAGCCCCGCCAGTCCCCCCGAGATGAGCATCACCCAGAGCGTCACTTTGAGGAAATCGATCCCCGCGTAGCGGGCGGCGTCCTGGGACTGCCCCACCACCCGGGTCTCGTAGCCAAGCTTCGTCCGGGAGAGGAGGAACGCGCAGGCGATAGCCATGGCCACCCCCACCACCAGGGTGATCCAATGGATGCGGGTACCGGGGATCAGGGGCAGGCGTGCCGCTGGGGGAAAGAGGTCGCTATAGGCAAACCCACGGGCGGTGGGCCCCTTCCAAGGGCCATGGACCAGCCACTCCACGATGTACATCATGATGTAGTTCATCATCAGGGTGGAGATGACGTCGTTCACTTGGAACTTCACCTTGAGCAGGGCGGGGATCATCCCCCACACGGCGCCGGCGAGGAACCCGGCCAAAAACATGGCTGGGAGGAGCCATGGATCCGGGAGGCCGGAGAACAGGGCCACCCCGGTGGCGGCCACCGCCCCGGCGAGGATCTGCCCCTCGGCGCCGATGTTCCAAAACTGGGCGCGGAAGGCCACCACCAGCCCCACCCCGCACAGGATGAGGGGGATCGCCCGCCGCACCACCTCCGCCCACCCCTGGGGGCTTTGGAGCGTCCCCTGGAAGATGACCCGGTAGGCATGCCACGGGTTCACCCCGTAGCCCCAAAAGATCACCGCTGCCACCAGAAGCGCCAGCACCACCGCGAGCAGGGAGATCCCGAGCACCGCCCCCCGCGATGGGGCAAGGCGCCTCTCCACCACGAACGGTCCAATCCTCTTCATCGCGGATCACCCATCACGGATCTTGTGCCGGCCATCATGAGCCCGATCTCCCCAAGCTCTGCCTCGGAAGCCTCGACTATCCCCATGATCTCCCCGCGGAACATCACGGCGATCCGGTCAGCAAGCGATACGATCTCCTCCAGGTCCTCCGATACGAGGAGCACCCCGGCCCCCGCGTCCCGCTGCCGGAGGAGGAGCTGCCGGATGAGCTCGGTGGCCCCCACGTCCAGCCCATAGGTGGGATGGGCGGCCACCACCAGCCCTGGCTCCCCGGAGAGCTCCCGGGCGAGGATGAGCTTCTGGATGTTCCCCCCGGAGAGGAGCTTGGCCGGGGTTCGGGGGGAGGGCGTCATGATCTCATACTCCTCGATCGCCTGCTCGGCAAACTTCCTCACCTCCGAAAGCCGCAGGAGCGGTCCACTGGAGAACGGGGGCCGGTGGTGCTTCTTCAGGATGAGGTTCTCCTCCACGGTCATCCCGGGAACGATCCCCATTCGGAGGCGCTCCTCGGGGATGTGGGCCACCCCAGCATCGGCCACCGTTCGCGGCGACCTGTTGGTGAGGCTTTGCCCCAACACCACCACCTCCCCCCCCTGGGCCCGCCGGAGACCGCAGATCACCTCCACCAGCTCCCGCTGCCCATTCCCCGCCACCCCGGCGATCCCCACGATCTCCCCCCGGCACACGGTGAGGGAAATGCCCCGGAGGGCGGGAAGCCCCCGATCGTTCAGGGCCCGGAGATCTCGGAGGACGAGGGCCTCCGTCCCCGGCGTACACTCCGCCTTGGAGATGCGGAACACCACGTCCCGCCCCACCATCATCCTCGCCAAGGAAGCCTTGTCCGTCTCCGCCACGGGCAGGGTGTCGACCACCTTGCCCCGGCGCATCACCGTCACCCGGTCCGCCGCCTCCATCACCTCGTCCAGCTTGTGGGTGATGAAGATGACCGCATGCCCCTCCTCCTTCATGCGCGCCAGGACCTTGAATAGCTCCGCCGTCTCCTGGGGGGTAAGGACGCTGGTGGGCTCGTCCAAGATCAGGACATCCGCCCCGCGGTACAGGGCCTTCAGGATCTCCACGCGCTGCTGCTCGCCGGCGGAGAGCTGCCACACCCGGGCCTTGGGGTCGACGGGGAGGTGGTAGCGCTCGCCGAGCTCCCGGAGGCCCCGCTCCACAACCCGGGCCGGGCCGAAGAATGGGGTCCCCTGAAGGCCCAACGCCACGTTCTCCGCCACTGTATGGGGATAGACGAGCTTGAAGTGCTGGTGGACCATGCCGATCCCGCACGCGATGGCATCGCGGGGGGAGCGGATGTTCACCTTCCTGCCCTTGACGTAGATCTCCCCTGCGTCCGGGTGGTAGAGGCCGTAAAGGATGTTCATCAAGGTCGTCTTCCCGGCACCGTTCTCCCCGAGGAGGGCGTGGATTTCGCCGGGGCGGACATCGAGGGTGATCCGGTCATTGGCCACGACCCCCGGGAACGACTTGGTGACCCCCTCGAGGAGGATCAGAGGCGGGTAGTTCTGGTTCCCATCGAGATCGCCAGCGCCCGGGGCGGCCATCATGAGGGACCAGTATAGCGACCCCCCGTTGCGATGGTCAAGTTGCCTGACAGGTTGGGCGGCCGCTATACTGCGCCCGGTGAGTTGAGGTGCGCCTGACGGGAATTCGCCGGTTCCACTTCGCCCGGGATGCAGAGGAAGCCCTTTCCCTCCTCGCCGCCTACGACGGCCGGGCGGCCCTCCTCGCGGGCGGGGTCGACCTCCTGCGGTCCCCGCGGGGCGACATCGAAGGGGTCATTGACATCACGCGGATCGGCCTCTCCTACGTTCGCGAGTCCCGCGGCGGCCTCGTGATCGGGGCCACGACGACCCTCACCGAGGTCCTCGCCTCCGCTGCGGCCCCCGCGTACGCCGGAGGCCTGCTCGCCTCCGCCCTGAGCCAGGTGGCGGTCCCCCCGCTCCGGAACATGGCCACGCTCGGGGGGGCGCTCGTATCGGCCCATCCGTGGGCCGACATCCCCACCGTCCTCGTGGCCCTCGGGGCGGAGGTCCGCTGGCAGGGGGAGAAGGAAGGGAAGGCGCCGGTTGAGGAGCTGTACGGGACCTCGTTCCGCGGGCTGTTCCGCCGCGCCGTAGCGCTGGAGGTGGTCCTCCCGCCGTGGGAGGGAGCCTTCGTCCACGAGAAGGTCTCCCGCACCCGGTACGATATCGCCCTCCTCAACGCGTGCTGCGGCGTAGGGCTCGACGGGGAGGAGATCCGGTGGGCGCGGGTCGCCGTCGGAGCACGGCCCAACCGAGGGGAGAGGCTCCCCTGGGCCGAGGAGGCCCTGATCGGCCGCAAGCCCGGAGGGGAGCTATGGAACGAGGTTCAGAGGCTGGTGGAGAGCCGGGTCGAAGTGGGAGATGACCGCCGCGCGGGGGCCATCTGGCGCCGCCGCACCGCGGGGGTCCTCGTCCGCCGGGCCCTCGCCCGCGCTGCCCAACGGGGTGGGACGTGATGTTCCCTTTTCAGCAGGACCAGTGCGGAGACAGGATGAAACTCTCCTTTGAATTGAACGGAATCGAGCACTACCTCGATGTCGAGCCGGGCGAGCCGCTCCTCTCCCTCCTCCGTCGGTTGGGGATGAAATCTGTGAAGGAAGGATGTGGGACCGGAGACTGCGGGGCGTGCACCGTGCTTTTGAATGGGCGGGCGGTGCGGTCGTGCCTTATGGTCGCCCCCCAAGTCCAGGGGAAGCGGGTCATGACCCTCGAAGGGCTGGGCACGGTGGACGATCCTCACCCGCTCCAGGAAGCGTTCCTCGAATGTGGGGCTGTGCAGTGTGGGTTCTGCACGCCGGGGATGATCCTCGTCGCCTATGAGCTCCTCGCCCGCACCGGCGATCCCACGCCCGACGACGTGCGGAAGGCAATCGCAGGGAACCTGTGCCGGTGCACGGGGTACGTGAAAATCGTGGATGCGGTCCTCCGCGCTGCGGAGTGGAAGCGGGAGGGAAGATGGCGGTAGAGACGCAGCAGAGGGGGGCAGTGGGCCAGAGCGTGCGCAAGGTGGACGGGCCGTCCCTCGTCGCGGGGAAGCCCCTGTTCACCCTCGACCTCGACATCCCGGGATCCCTCGTGGGGGCAATCCTCCCCTCCCCTCACGCCCACGCCCGGATCGTCAGCGTGGATACGTCCGAGGCTGAACAGGTCCCGGGGGTGCGGGCGATCCTCCACCACGGGAACGTGCCCCGTGTCCCGTACACCACCGCCGGGCAAGGGTGGCCGGAGCCCTCCCCCTACGATACGGTCCTGTTCGATACGAAAGTCCGCTTCGTCGGGGACCGGGTGGCGGCGGTGGCCGCGGAGACGGAGGACGCAGCGGCGGAGGCGCTAGCTAAGATCCGCGTGGAGTACGAACTCCTTCCCCCCGTCCTCTCCTCCGAGGAGGCCCTCGCCGCCGGAGCCCCGATCATCCACGACGAGCCGGATGCGGAGGGGATCTACGATGCTGCGCACAACATCGCCGCGGCAGTGGACATCCCGATCGGGGACGTGGCGGCGGCCCTCGCCGCGGCCCCGGTGACGGCCGAGGCGACGTGCGAGATCCCGTACTCCCAGCACGCGACGATCGAGCCTCACTGCGTAATCGCCTACTTCGACGACGCGGGGCGGCTCATCCTGCGCACCTCGACCCAAGTCCCATTCCACGTCCGGCGGATCGTAGCGAGGGTCGTTGGGCTCGACCCGGCCCGGATCCGGGTCGTCAAACCCCGCATCGGCGGGGGGTTTGGGTCCAAGCAGGAAGTCCTCCTCGAACCGGTGGCGGCGCTGCTTGCCCGGCGGACGGGCCGGCCGGTGCGGATGACCTACACCCGCCAGGAGGTGTTCGTGGCGAGCCGGACCCGGCACCCGATGAAGGTCACGGTGAGGCTGGGAGCGAGCAAGGACGGAACCCTCCACGCCCTGGAGATGGGCGTCCTCTCCAACACCGGCGCCTACGGGGCCCACGCCCTGACCGTGCTCTCCAACGTGGGATCGAAAACGCTCCCCTTGTACAACAAGGCACCTCACGTCCATTTCCACGGGAGAGCGGTGTACACGAACCTCCCCGTGGCCGGTGCCTACCGCGGGTACGGGGCGACGCAGGGGTACTTCGCCCTCGAGGTGGCGATGGACAAACTCGCCGAGAAGCTGGGCCTTGACCCGGTGGAGCTCCGGAGGAGGAACCACATCCGGGTCGGGGAGACGTCGCCCATCTTCGAGAAGATCGGGGAAGGCCGCGAGGGAACGGCGCAGATCGTGCGGTCGTGCGCCCTCGAGGAGTGCCTCAGGATCGGGGCGGAGCGGATCGGGTGGCGCGAGAAGCGGGGCCAGCGACGCGAGGAAGGGCCATGGGTCCACGGCCTGGGGATGGCGTGTGCGATGCAGGGATCGGGGATCACGGGCGTGGACATGGCGGCAGCGACCCTCGTCATGCAGGACGACGGGAGCTTCCGGCTCCTCGTGGGGGCCACCGACCTCGGGACGGGGTCGGACACGATCCTCGCCCAGATCGCCGCTCAGGAGCTCGGCGTGCCGGTGGACCGGGTCCTCGTCTACTCCTCGGACACCGACTTCACCCCGTTTGACACCGGGGCCTACGCCTCCAGCACGACCTACGTGTCGGGGAACGCCGTCCTCCGGGCCGCGTCCGAGGTGCGGGCCCAGATCCTGGACGTAGCAGCCGCGGCCCTGGGGGAGCGCGCCTCCGCCCTCGAACTCGCCGCTGGCGTGGTGCGCAGCCGCAAATCGGGGAAGTCCCTCACCCTGAGCGAGGTCGGCCACCGCGCGACCTACGTGGCTGATCAGCGCCAGATCGCGGCCACGGCATCCTTCGCCTGTCCCGAGTCCCCGCCCCCGTTTGCCGCGTTCTTCTGCGAGGTCGCGGTGGACCGCGAGACGGGCGTGGTGCGGGTCGAGCGGTTCGTGGTCGCCGCCGACTGCGGGGTGGCGATCCACCCCCAGGCGGCGGAGGGGCAGCTCGAGGGGGCGGTCCTCCAGGGAATCGGCCATGCCCTGTGCGAGGAGATGCTCTTCTCCCCACGGGGCCGCTGCGTGAACGCCGGGTTCTTCGATTACAAGATCCCGTCATCCCTCGATGCGCCCGAGATCGAGACGATCCTCGTCCCGAGCGAGGAACCGACCGGGCCGTGGGGGGCGAAGTCCATCTCCGAGGTCGGGATCAACGGGCCGCTGCCTGCGATCTCGAATGCGATCTACGACGCAGTGGGGGCGCGGATGGTCCGCGCTCCGTTCACGCCGGAGCGGGTGCGGTTCGTCCTCGGCGCGGTCCCCTAGCCGGGCGCGGACGGGCCCCTACCGGCGGAGGCGCGCCCGGCGGGCGAACCGGGATGAGCCAGGCCGCGCCTCACCTGCCACCGCCCCGCCGTAGTCGAACCCGGGAAGCCGTCGCGACTCGATCGGCTTCCCCACCGCCTTCTCCACCCAGCTCCGCAGGAGGCGGTCCGCCGGCGCGGACAAACTGAGGGCGTGGCCGGTCTTGGCGAGTCGCCCCGTGCGGCCCACGCGGTGGGTGTAGGCGTCCACACTATCGGGCAGGTCGAAGTTGATGACGTGCGTGATGTCCTCCACGTCAATCCCCCGCGCCGCGACATCGGTGGCAACGAGGATCTCGTACTCCCCGGACCGGAACCCGTCGAGTGCTCCCTGCCGGTCCCGTTGCGACATGTCACCCTCGATCGCCGCCACGTTGAGCCCCGCACCGGACAGGAACGAGGCAAGGCTCTGGGCGCGGCTCTTGGTGCGCGTGAACACGAGCACCCGCCCCGTCGCCGGGCCCTGGAGGAGGGCGAGGAGGAGGTCCCGCTTTCGCCCCTCGGTGATCGGGTAGAACGCGTGGGACACCGTCTTCGCCGGGACACCCGCGTCCACCTGCACCGTGACCGGAGCGCGGAGGATCCCCTGCGCCAGGCGGCGGATCTCGGGGGGCATCGTTGCCGAGAAGAACAGGGTCTGCCGATCGTTGGGCAGGAGGGCGAGGATGCGCCGGATGTCGGGGAGGAACCCCATGTCGCACATCCGGTCGGCCTCGTCGAGGACGAGCACCTCGACATGGGAGAGGTCGAGCGCCCGATCCCCATCGAGATCGAGGAACCGCCCGGGGCACGCGATCACGACGTCCACGCCCCGCCGGAGCGCGGCCGCCTGGGGCCACTTCTTCACCCCGCCGTAGAGGGCGACACTGCGAACGCCGATGTCCCTCCCGAGCAGGCGGGTCGCCTGGTGGATCTGCTCGGCGAGCTCCCGCGTCGGGGCGAGCACGACCGCGCGCACGTGGTCCCCCGGCCGCTCTGCGAGGCGGTGGAGGATGGGGAGCATGAACGCCGCCGTCTTCCCGGTTCCGGTCTGGGCGACGCCGATCATGTCGTGCCCCTCCAGGATGACGGGGATCGCCTGCTGTTGGATCGGAGTAGGGTGGGTGTAGCCAGCGGCCTCGATCCCGGACAGGATCCGGGGGTGAAACGCGAAACTTCTAAAATCCACTGAAAGCCTCCTTGGCCTTCGTGAGCCAAGTCGCACTCTCAGCTCAGGGTCTCGGTTGGCAACCCCGCGATTGGGGTATGCGATGCATCGTTTGGGTTTTCTTGAACGAAGTATACGCGCTGTTGCCGGATCCGCCAGTCGCAGGCACCGCGGGCGATCCCTCAGGGCCTGCTACCGACCCTCGGCGGCACGGCGGGCGAGGCGGTCGGCGCGCTCGTTCTCCGCATCCCCGGCGTGGCCGGCGAGCCAGTGGAAGTGCACTCGGTGCATCCCCGTCAGCCGATCGAGCTCCCGCCATAGGTCCTCGTTCGCCAGCGGGAGGAGCCGCTTCCCCTCCCGCCGCCGCCAGCCCTCCTCCTTCCAGCGGGGGAGCCATTCCGTGATCCCCCGCTTGAGGTAGACGGAGTCCGTGAACAGGTCCACTTCCGCTGGCTCGCGGAGGGCACGGAGGGCCTCGATCGCCGCCCGGAGTTCCATCCGGTTGTTCGTCGTCCGCTCCTCGCCTCCGGAGAGCTCCTTGCGGTGAGGGCCGGAGAGAAGGACCGCCCCCCATCCACCGGGGCCGGGGTTCCCGATGCACGCGCCGTCGGTGTAGATCCTTACTTTCTTCACAACAGGGATGTATAGCTGGTCCCCCTTCTTCTGTCGAGGTCGCGGGGCGCCCCACGGGGCCCCATTGCCCGCAACCGGGTACGATGAGGGGTCGGGGTGGGGCCCGTGTCTTCTGCCCGACCAAGGAGAGAAATATGAGGGAAACCGCTGCCTGCCTGTTGGTGGCCCTGGGAATTGGGCTCCCCGCCTTCAGGAGTGGGGAAGGAATGCCTCCATTCGACCTCACCGGAACGTGGGCGGTGATGCAGGTGACCTCGGACATCGTCGTCTACCCGTTCGTGGGCCAGCGCATCCGCACCACGACCCTCATCCTCCACGTCGAGATGGGGCAGACTGGGAGCATCGTCACGGTGTCGGAGACCCACTGTCTCGTGGATACCGACGACGGGACGGGCATGGTCGTCACCGAGATCCCGGACGCCTTCCTCCGCTCGCTCGGCACTGTGGACCGGATAGCCACGCTGGAAGGAACGGGCGAAGGGTGGCGGTTCGTCGAACTCTGGCCGACCGAGGTCCACGGGGCCCGGCTCGCCGATCCCGTGAGCGACCCGCTGCCCACGACCGCCGATGATCCCCGCATGTTCGACCAAGACGGGGATGGCCAACCCGGGATCACGGTGCGGGTGAGGGTCCTCGGCCTCATCTCGGGTGAGGTGTACGTTGTGCAGCGCCTGTCGAAGCTCCTCGACGGGCAGGTGCTGGCTCCCGACCTCATCCGCGGGCTCCTCACGTGGACGAACGAGCAGGTGACGCTCGGGGCGAGCAACCCATTCCTCAACGCGGGCGGGGAGGCCCACGTCGACCCGGTGCGGGAGCGGAGCTACTTCGTGGCGATCCGCGTCCCAGCGGGGACGACCTGCGCGAATCTCACGGCGAACTGGCGGACCCTGTTCGATCGCTAGCGCGGATCGTGCTCGACGTGGATCTGCCTCCCCTTCCACGTGCCGCGGCCCCGCAGGTGCCAGAGGAGCGATCGCAGGGCGATCCCGAAGACGAGGAGGATCGTCACCGGGTAGAGGAGGACCTGAGCAAGCGGCAGCCGGAACCGCACTGCGGAGAGCACCCACGTGACGAGGGACAGCCCGATCGTGGCCGCTGCGGGGACGATCATCCCCTCGGCCACCCTGCCGCCCACGGCATTCAAGATGAGGACAAGCGGGGGTTGACAGGCGAGCCACAGGAGCCAGGTCCACACGAACAGGTATAGCGGGACGTTGTACCGGAACACGGGGAACAGGTTCTTCGCCAGGCCCCGCGCCGCCTCGTTCCACCCCTGGTACATCCGCGTCGTGACCCGCCCGGATCCGTCGAGGAACGCCCAGCCGAGGCCTGCCCGGTGCACGTTGCGGGCCAGGGCGAGGTCGTCCACGACCTCGGACCGGATCGCGGCGTGGCCCCCGACTGCCTCGTACGTTCCCCGCCGGAAGAGCATGAACTGCCCCACCGCGGTCGGTATCCGTCGGGGGAGGATGAACAGGACAAACGTGTGGATGACCCATGCCAGGACCGGGATCACGAGCCTCTCGCCCCAGCTCCCCACCGCCTGGCGGGGGAGGACGCTCAGCACGCCCGCCCCCTCCGCGTGAAGGGCCCCCACCGCGTCGCGCAGCGCCAACGGATGGTGGACCGTGTCGGCATCCGTGAACAGGAGGAGCTCGCTCTGGGCAGCCTGGGCGAGCTGGTGGCACGCCCAGTGCTTCCCGAGCCAGCCAGCGGGGACCGGCTCCCCGGCGAGGACCCGTACCCGTCCCCCGGACCGCGCCGCGATCTCCTGGAGCAACGCCCACGTCCCATCGTGGGAGTCATCGTCGAGGACGATCACCTCGAACTGCGGATAGTCCTGGCGGAGGAGGGACTCCACGCAAGCTTCAATGTTCCGCTCCTCATCGCGGGCGGGGACGAGGATTGAGACCGCGGGGTACTTGGACAGAGGGGGGTGCCTGCCGAGCCGCCGCATCGCGACGAGGTTCGTGAGGGAAATGCCCGCCAGGACCGCCATGAACACGGCCAGGCTCCACTCGTGGGAGACGAAAAAGCTCATGTGGATCCCCCTCGCGGGCGCCACCGCGGCGGGGAGCGGAGCTCACGGCGGTGGGTCCAGACGAGGAGGGCAAAGTTCGCTCCCAAGGTCGCAAGGAGCCACGGCTCGGCCCGACGCAGGATGAGGTACACGGCGACAACGGGGAAGGACAGGATCACCGTCCACCCGTCCACCGCCTGCACGGTCCGGACGAGGGCAAACGAGAGCCCGAGCACGGTCGGGACCTCCCAGTACGTGAGAGCGGACCACGCCCCGAATGTGGATGCCACGGCCTTCCCGCCCCGGAAGGCGAGCCAGGGAGAGAACGCGTGGCCGAGGAGGGGGGCCAACGCCACCGGGAGAAGGGCCCAGCCTCCGAGGCCCCCGCGCGAGCGGGCGAGCGCGACGGGGAGGGCGCCCTTGGCCACGTCGAGGACGAGGGCGAGGAGCCCGACCCGCCACCCCTCCGCCCGCCATGCGTTGACCGCTCCCGGGTTCCCGTCCCCCCGGGCGCGGACATCGGTCTTGGTCCAAATTTTCCCCACCCAAACTGCGAACGGGAGCGATCCCAGTCCGAAGCCGAGGAGAAAGAAGAGGAGGACCGTCATCCCCACCCCCCGGATCGGCACCCCCCTGCCCGATCGGCCATCGCCGGAGTCTACGCGATCCCCCGCCAACAGGGGAACCTTGTCCCACGGAAGGGAACGGGCTATCCTCCTTTAGCACTAGGGCGTAGCCAAGTGGCAAGGCAGCGGCCTTTGGAGCCGCCATTCGGAGGTTCGAATCCTCCCGCCCTAGCCCATCTCCACGGAACTGCCGCACCGTCGCTCCACCATCTCCATCCCACCGGGGCACCCTCGTCGCGCCTCCCCACCAGGAGGCAAAGGAGGAACGACGATGACCCAATGGAATGTGGTTCTCCTGACAGGGCTTGCGGTGTTCACGTCGGGCATGTCCGTCGCCCTGCTCCGCTGGGCGTGGAGGAGCACTGCTCTGCGGCCGGTCCGCGCTCCTGTCCCCCGGGGGCCCTCCGTAGCGAGCGAGAGAACCCCGCTCGGGAACGAGAGCATCCTGTGCCCGGCCCCGTCCCTCGCGCAACAAGGAGGGGTTCCCGGTCCCCCCCGCGGCGAGTCCTAGCCTCCCCCACCGGCGCAGCGGGGCCCATCCACTCCGCTGCGCCGTTTTCTATCCGTCCACCGCCCTAGAACACGTTCTCCGCAAGCCCCTCATCGTCGCAGACGATGACGGTCGCCTTCTCCACAAGGGGGTAGGCGGACAGGGCGCGCGAGAACGCGACAAGGTCCGCATCCCGCCGCGGCTTCACGAGGTAGGTCAACTCCACACGCTCCCCGTCGCAAGCGGAGCGGGTGCCGATGAGGCGAACGGACTGGAAGTGGCGTTCGAATGCGTCGCGGGGGTAGGCAGGCTCGCCCCCCCCTCCGCTGGGGATGGTGAACTTCACCAGCGTCTCACCATGGGGGCGCTTCCCCAGGCGGAGGAACCGGACAGCGATCATGCATAGCCCGATGAGCCCCACGCCCGCGGCCGTCTCGGCGTACATCCCCACCCCAGCCCCCATCCCCGCCGCCAGGCCGAGGAAGATGAACGCCGCATCCCGGGTGTCCTTCACCGGCGTGCGGAACCGGACCACGGCCAGCGCCCCGACGAGGGTGAACGCCCGCGCAACCTGATTGGAGATGATGACCATGACGAGCGACACGATGAGTGCGAGGTAGAGAAGCGTGTGTTGGATCGTGATCGAGAACGCGGCCCCCGGCGTAGCGAGGCGGTAGACGAAGGCCACGTACAGGCCAAGGCCGAGGCTGACCCCGACCGCCGCGAGCACCGGCAGCAGGTTGCCAAGAAGCGGTTCAGAGGAGCTGAGCATGGGCCCCTACCCCCTTCGTTGTGGCTGAGTTAAGAACGACATGTTCAATGCTCGCGGCGTATTTGGAACACGCCCGCCAGAGGAGGGGAAACCGCCGCGTGAGCTCGCGCAGGGTCCACGGGACCACACCGCTGAACTTGACCTCGAGGATCGCCCACCGGGTGAGGAGCGGACGGAGGTCCCCTTCATCGTACATCTCCTCGAGGCGGGGGACCGCCTGGGCCCGGAGGTTCCGATCGAGGGTGATCCTCACCGTATCCTGGTCCGCCCATTCCACGTACGCCTCGCGCTCGTAGGCGATGAGCACCGTGGGGACGAACGCCTGGCGGTCCATGCGGTAGAGGAGGCGTTGCACGACGGTCGGACAGCCCGCCGCGGCTGGGGAGCCCAGCCCATCCCGTGCGGCAAGACATCCCAGCCAGGCATCGTTCAGCCGCGCCTTCTCCTTGCGGTAAAGGTGTCCCTGACGGGCTTTGCGTTCGAGAAAGATGGGGGCCGACCCCGGCTCATTGTAGGTGCGGACGCGGTACTTCTCCCGGACCGGTGCGCCGTTCTGTTTGGCGTGGTAACAGATGAGCCCTGGGGAGTCGAAGTACACGCTGCGGACCGTGTAGGCGTTCCCGGGCCTCCCTCGAGCATGGGGATCCACCTCGAGGCGGGCGGCGAGGAACCGGGAGACCTGCCGTGCCTCCTCGGGCGAGAGGAGGTACTTGCGCTCAAGGCGGCTCGTCGTCCCCGGCCCGTGGCCGCCGTTCCCGCTTCCGCGCAAGGCCTCGGCCACGGCGTCGAGGCCGGGACCCGCGGAGCCCGCACCGCTTCCGGTGCCGCGCCGAAAGAGGCCGTAACGATGGGATGGGGGCTGCACCGTTTCGGACGAGGCGCGATGGAGGGCACCCGGGTCACCCCCGGCCGACCCACTCAAGGGACATCCTCGTCCGCCTTCCGCGAACTGAAACTCCGTCCTCCTCATCGGTCCCATGATGGCCCCCTGATCGTCGCCAGACCTCGCCTACCAGCCTGGCGGCCTGATCCGAGACGCCCCGGCGTAGGTGACATTCCCGGCGACCGTGAACCGGGCGACCTCGGTCCCGGGGGTGTAGTCCCCCCCCGCGGAGAGGCCATCCGTCGCCGCGCCGGCGGAACGCCCCCCGAGGTAGATGGCGTAGGTGGAGCCGTTCGTAAGGAGCGGAGAGGCGACGACCACGGACTGGTACGCCTTGGCCGGGGCGAAGGTCAACACGTCCCCACCCCCTGCCGCGGCGATGTGGAACAGGCTCCCCGCCGGCTGGGGCGTGGTGAAGGTCATCAGCACCGAGTTCACGGTCGAGGAGGTGCTCGGGGCTTGCGCCATCCCCGCGCTGCCGGCAGCGACGAGGAGTCCGCCCGTGATCTTGAACGTGCCGTAGTAGTCGAGCGCCCCGTTGTCGCTCCGCGTCGGACCGTGGATGAGCACGGTCCCCCCCGTCATCGCGATCGAGCTGTTGACGTCAAGCCCGTCTCCACCGGAGTTGATAACGATCCATCCCCCATTCACGAACAGCCAAGTGCTGGAGGACGAGGCCATCCCGGGACGGCCCAGCGGCATCGCCGCCGCCCCGCCGGAGGTGGCGTTGATCCCATCGTCGGTGGAGGTGATGCGGACCTCGCCGGAGTTGACCGTGATCGTGTTCCCCTCCACCCCCTCGTACGACGCCTTGACCTGGATCTGCCCCCCATTGATGATCACCGCCTCGTCGGCGTGGATCGCGTCGTCGCCCGAGGCGAGGGTGAGGGTTCCGCCGTCAATCGTGATCGTTCCATTCGAGTGAAGCGCATCATCGGCGGAGTCAACGAGGATCGTGCCACCGGTGATCATCAGGTCCACACCGGCTTTGAGCCCCTTCATGCTTGGGAGGCTCGTGGCCGTTGACGGGGGCCGCCCGGGGAACCCCATCCCGCCGACCGGGTTCTGTCCAACGTTGTTGGCACTCCCGCCCCCCGACAGGACTTCGATCGTCCCGCCGTGCACGACGAGGCGTGTCTCGGCCTGGATCCCATCCTCCCCGGATGTGATGCGGATCGTGCCGCTCTCGATCGTGACCGTGCCTCGCTCTGGATCCTCGTCGTTATTCGATTGCATCCCGTCGGCACCAGCGCGGATCGTGATCGTGGCCTCACTGACGGTGATCGAGTCCCGGCCCTTGATCCCGTCGTTGACCGCCGCCACCGTGACCGTCGCCCCGCTGAGCGCCAGGTCATCCTTGCTCTGGATCCCATTACTGTAGTTTCCGTTCACGGTGAGGGATCCGGTCCCTGTGATCACGAGGTCGTCCGCACTGAACAAGGCAGCGTTCGGCTCATCGGCCCCCGCAACCTCGTACAGGTAGGAGCTCCCGTCCGTGAGGGTGTTGTCCGTGCCCGCGGCCAGGCTGATCACGACGTCCTTGGCCTGAGCGATGTAGATCGGAGAGCTCGTCGAGCAGGTGATCCGCGCCCCGCCGAGGACCAGGTTCACGGGACTGTTGTCCGCCGAGGAGACAACGACCTGGCCGTCATCCAGGGTGCCGCGGATGTGGTACGTCCCCCCGGCCGTGATGAGGAGCCGGGACCCTTGGGCAACGGCCCCGGTCCCCGTCACCTGGATCGCGCTCCCGGCGAGGACGATCTCGGTCACGGTGGGGCTTGTTGAGGCTGCGGCCAATGCGGTCGTGAAGCCGCTCCCCAATGCCAGAATCGCAGCCCCTCCCGAGGCGTCGGCCGCCGCTTGGTCCGCCCCTTCCCTCCCCCGCTGCGTCACGCCACCGGCGACCGCGGCCGCCAGGGCGAGAGCGATCACGCCAACCGTCCACTTCGATCGGTGCATGGTCTCGTACCTCCAAGGCCGGGGAGGGTAGCCGCGACGGGTCGGTGCATCGTGGCAGAGTTGTGGCTACGGTGTGGAGATGCCCTCGCCTCCATCGGGGGCGAAACGGCGACCCCGTAGGCTGACCCGCCGACTGTAGGGTACACTTTCCCCTGGTTGTTTCGTTCCCCCACCGAGAGCGTGCACCCAAGGAGGGAGCCCGTACCCATGACCGAACCGACGACGCGCACCCGCGCGAGCTCCGACGGCGCGTGGAAGCTCCGGGTCAACCTCTTCACCCGAGTCCTCCTCCTCGCGGTAAAGCTGGGCGCGTTCGCCTACACAGGGTTCCTCATCATGCTCAGCGAGGCCCTGAACAACCTCGTGGACATCGTCGTCACCTCGTCCCTCCTCCTCAGCCAACGGATGGGGCGCCGCGCCGCCGACCGCGAGCATCCATTCGGCCATATGCGGTTCCGGTACGTCGTTTCCCTCATCGTGTCCGTTGCGTTCATCACCGTCACCGGGCTGCAGATCCTCCGCGAGGCGATCGCGCGGCTCATCTCCCCGGTACCGCTTGAGCACCCGGAGATCGCGCTCTACGTGCTCGCCTTCTCGTTCGTGGTCAACCTGATCCCCCTCGGGCTCATGCTCATCGGCCAGAGGCGCGACATCACGGTGAAGACCGCGCTCTACGACAACATCAACGACGAGATCACGATCCTCGCGTCGGTGATCGGCGTCCTCGCGGCCCAACGGGGGTTCCCCCTCGCGGACCCCATTGCGGCGATGTTCGTTGCCGGACTGATCGGGGTCATGGCGGGCAAATTGATCCGCGAGAACACGTACGTACTCCTCGGCCTCTCGCCCAGTGCGAAGTTCTACGAGAGGGTGAAGTCGGTCGCCCAGAGCGTGGCCGGAGTGGCGGGGGTACACGACATGATCGCCGAGTTCATCGGCCCCGACGCGATTCACCTCGATCTCGATCTCGAACTGGCACCTAACACCACGGTTCAGGAGGCCGATCGGCTTGTCGCCGAGCTTGAGGAAAAGCTGCGAGAACTCAACGTAGTTCACTGCACGATCCGACCCTGCGCCCACACCGGCCACGAACGGCACATCAGCGACTAAGGCCCGCGTCCGCCGCGGAGTGGTGACGTACTCCCTGGGAGATCGTCCACAAGCCAGATCAATCCTGTTCACAACTGACGCAACGAAGGAGAGGAGAGATTCCGCAGCGGGGGTGGCCCGCCGCCGGTGGCAGGTCCACCTGCTGGGAGCAGAACTCCGGCGCTCCCCATTCCACGAACAGATCCGCCAGCATGTCGATCACATCCGCCGATCGCAACCTGCGGCCCACCGTGATCGCCAAACACTCCCGGCTGTACTCGTCCACCACCGTCAGCATCCGCACTGGCGCGCACTCTCCGTCCGGTCGTGGAGGAAGTCGTAGGTCCACACATGGTCCTCGTGGGTGGCCCGAACCGGGACGCCCCACGGCGCTGACGCTTGCGCTTCCGTGGCTGCGTCAGCCCCGCCCCAACCGCTGCACTGTCTTGTGGTGATCCCACACCCTTCCCGACGCAACATCGCCCACGCCGTGCGGTAACCGGCATAAGGATGCTCCCGGGCAATGACCTACAGCCGTGCCTCAAGCTCCTCGCCCTCCTTCCGCTTCACCAAACGGCGCTGATAGGCCGAGCGAGACATCCCGACCAGTTGGCAGCTACGCCGCTCCGGCACCTGCAACTCCACAAGCTGCCCCCACAGTTGCGTCGCGCCGGCGGCGCTACAGTTTTTCGAATCACCTCCTTCATTGCCTCGATCTCAAGGTCGCGGTCAGCGATCATCTTCCTGAACTGCGTGTTCTCCTGCCTTAGCCGCCAGTAGTCCCGCACCTCGTTCACCCCCATCCCCCGAAACCGCTTCCGCCAGGATCGCCAAGATCTCTCGGCGAACCGACTGCGCTTCATCCTCTCCTCCCATCAGTTCCCCGATCCTCCACTATCCCCCAGCCGGAATCCTTAGGTGTACGCCCGAGAAGCGATGCTGAAGAAACCGGGCTCAGATGATTTGTGGGTGGAGTTATCTTCCCCTCTTCACAGGCTTCCGCCTTTTGTGCTATAGTGTGCCATGAAAGGAGGGTTGTAGAGAGCTGCGTAACTCCCAAGAAATAGCGGATTAATGTAGGAAAATCTGGGAGCGGCGGCCCGTATAAACGCCGGCTATCCCGAAGTTGCGGGATAGAAAGGAGGAGGTATGGACGTTCGAGTGCGGCGTAGAGTGGCGATGGGAGCGGTCGGGTTGGTCCTTCTCGCTGGAGTCGTTCTTCTGGCCACGGGTTTTTACAAAGGGGATACGTTAACAAGCGAAAAAGCCAAAGCGGCCATTGATATCTTTGTTAAACAAGAGGAGGAAGAGTGGGGAGAGGAATATGAATATGGAGTATATGACGGTGTATATCAAGAAGGAAACAGGGCTTTCGCTTGGTTCTGGGTAGCTATGGATGGTGAGAAGATGGTACATGCTGCAATCTTTCTCCGTCTAACGGACAAGCGATGGATTCTGTCCGGCTGTACATCTCCACACGATCAGCCATACGTGCTACCTGAGGAGGAAGAGACGCGTGCTGGTTATGTGTATGCTCCACCGGAGCCGATTTTTGTCCCTTGACCGCTCTACCGGTAGGGAGCTTGGGGACAATCCAGCCGATCGCGTCTGGCTTTTGGCCCCGGAAGCGTTGCGAGCCGGCGGTTGGGGTTGTAAATATAGGGAGGTCACAGGGCTGACCGAAAGAAGCGGCGGCCGACGGGGTCAGACCTTTGTTCTTAAGATTCCCACCTAACTGCACCCGCCCCTTCTACTGCCGCCCAGCACACTCCGCCCGTCCCTGCTAGCGGTTGTGGCTCGTTGTCGGACAGCAGGCGAGACTACTGCCGGCGGATCGCCTGAGAGGTCGGAATCGCGAACGAAAGTGCAGTGCTCGCTCGGGGGTCTTGGGCTGCGATAAGCACGAGGGGGAGGTCGCGAAAGCGGGCGCGGAGTTCCCAACGGTCCCCGAGGTACTCGGCGCCCTCGACCGCGGCCACGAACGGCCCATCTCCCAGGTGCACCCACTCCGGCCGGAAGAAGAGGAACACCTCGTCCCCTTCCCTTGCCTCCCCGCGCTCGGCGGGAAACCTCTCTCCAGCGACCTCGACCAGAGCCCGGTCGCCGTCCACGGACACAACCTTGCCTGGCCAGAGGTTAGCCCGGCCGAGGAAGGCAGCCACGAACGAAGTCCGCGGCCGCGCGTAGAGCTCCGCCGGCGGGGCGACCTGGTCGAGCCTCCCCTCCCGCATCACCGCCACCCGATCGGCGAGGGCGAGCGCCTCCTCCTGGTCGTGGGTCACGTAGAGGGCGGTCATCCCGAGCTTCCCGAGGATCGCGCGCAGCTCGCCGCGAAGCTCCTTGCGCAGCGCGGCGTCGAGCGCGGACAGGGGCTCGTCGAGGAGGAGGATCCCCGGCTCGGGGGCAAGGGCCCGGGCCAGGGCCACCCGCTGCTGCTGCCCGGCGGAGAGCTGATGCGGCTTCCGCCGTTCGTACCCGGAAAGGCCGACGAGCGAGAGGAGCTCCTCTACCCGCGCCACCCGATCCACCCCCCGCCGGAACCGGAGGCCGTACGCGACGTTCGCCCCCACGGAGAGGTGGGGGAACAGGGCGTAGCTCTGGAACACGAGCCCCACCCCGCGCCTCTCCGGCGGCCAGTCGGTGGCGTCGCGGCCGGCGAGGAGGACCTGGCCCGCATCGGGCTGCTCCAGGCCCGCGATTATCCGCAGGACGGTCGTCTTCCCGCACCCGGACGGGCCGAGGAGGGCAACGGTCTCCCCGTCGGCCACGGCGAGGGAGAAGTCGGCGACCGCGGTCACCTCCCCGAACCGCTTGGTGAGCCCGCGGACCTCAAGCACGGGATCCCCCCAGCCAGCGGGAGCCGGCGCGGTCCCACGCCCACGCGGCGAGGGCGGTGGTGACCATGAGCACGGTCGCCATCGCCGACGCCGCCCCGAAGTCGCGGCTCCCCAGGAAGTGGTAGATCGCCATCGGCATCGTCATCACGCCCGGTCCAGACAGCATCGCGACCGCGGTCATCTCCCCCAACGAAAGGGCGAACGCGAAGGCGCCCGCGGCGAGGACCCCGTTCCCGAGCAACGGCAGGGTCACGGTGCGGAACGCGCTGAGCGGGCCCGCCCCGAGGGTCCGCGCGGCCTCGGTGAGGGTGGGGTCAAGGGAATCCCACCGGGGGCGGATCGCCCGCACCACAAACGGGTACACGATCAACGTGTGGGCAAGGACGATCGCCCATCCCCCCCCGAGCGCGGAGAGGGGCGGCCGGCGGAACGCGAGGAGGAGCGCGAGCCCCAGGACGACCGACGACACGGCCAAGGGGGCCATGAGGAGCGTCTCCAGGAGGCGCGACCTCACCCGGCGCAGGACAGCGCTCACGCTGATCCCGAGGACGAGGGCAAGGCCCGTCGCCCCGAGGCCAACCAAGAGGCTCATCCGCACCGCACCCCGGGGGGAGGACTCGATGAACGGGTTCCAGGCCGGGGAGGCGATCATCCGGTACCAGTGGAGGGTGGGGGACGCGCCACCGGGAGCGGGGTGGAGGAACGAGTCAGCGATCACCGCCCCGATCGGGCCGAGGAAGACGACCGCCGCCGGAAGGAGGTAGAGGAGCCACAACGCCCGGACGGGCCGGTCCCGGGAGAAGAGGGGGACCGTTGGGGCGGGCCGGCCCCCGTCCTGGGGAGCGGAGAACGCGCCCCCTCCCCACAGGTGGAGGTAGGTGAGGACGAGGGACAGGCCGAGGGTGATCGTGGCCAGCGCCGCCGCGCGGGGCAAGTCCATCAGCACACCGCGGGCGTAGAGGTACACCCCGACCTCGATCGTGGCGTAGCGCGCCCCCCCCAGGGCGAGCGGGATCGAGAACGAGAGGGTGCAAAGCATGAACACGAGGGCAAGGGAGGAAAGGAGGGAAGGGAGGAGCAGGGGAAGCGTCACCGTCGCGAACGCGCGGGCCGGCCGCGCGCCGAGGGTCCGCGCCGCCTCAACCAGACCTGGGTCAGCCCCCTCCCACGCCGCGTTCACAAACCGCGCCACCACCGGCGCGTTGTAGAACGCGTGGGCGAGGACGACCGCCCACAGGGTGTACAGGACCCGGATCGGTGGCTCCCCAAGCCCAAACAGGCCCATCAGGAACCGGTTGAGGTGCCCGGAGCGGCCGAAGAAGAGGATGAACCCGAGCGCGACCGTGATCGAGGGGAGGACGAACGGGACGATCGTGAACGCCCGCAGGAGCCCCCGCCCGGGGAAGTGGTACCGGGTGAGGAACCAGCCGAGGGGGAACCCGAGGGCGAGCGAAAGGAGGGCGGACAGGCCGGCCTGCTCCAGGGTGAACAGGATCAGCCGCTGCACATAGGGGTCGGAGAGGGCAGCGAGGATCCGCTCCCCACTCCACCGCCCCTCGACCTGGAGCCCCGTGCGGAGAACGTCCCCCAGGGGCCAGAAGAACGTGACCCCCAAGAAGAGGAGGGGCAGGAGGGCGAGCGCCCATCCTGCCCCATTACGGAAACTTATGGCTCGCCGAGGATCTGCTGCCACGTGGTGATCCACTCCGCGAGGTGGTCGGCGGCATCGGTGGGGAGGATGAACACCGGGTGCGGGGGAAGCACGGCGTAACGGGCGAAGTCCGGCAGGAGCTCGACCCCATCGTGAACGGGGAACATCCACTGGGATGTGGGGATCAACTCCTGGATCTCCGGCGAGAGGACGATATCCAGGAACGAATGCGCAAGATCAAGCTTCGCTGAGGTCCGCACGATCCCCATCCCCTCGATGAGACGGTATCCCTCCCCATCTAGGGTCAGCACGTGGTAGGTCGCCGCGCCCCCTGTGAGGTAGGCGTAGGCCGCATCGGTGGAGTAGGAAAGGACGATCGGCGCCTCGCCCGCCTCGAACATCGCGAACGCCTCGCTCCACCCCTTGGTGATGGTGAGCGTGTTGGGGAGGAGCGCCTTCCAAAACGCGGGCCAGTCGTCCCTAAAGTGGGCCACTGTCCACAGGAGGAACGCGAGCCCGGTGGTGGAGGTCCGCGGGTCCTGGAGGATGATCTTCCCCGTGAGCTCCGGCCGGAGGAGGTCGGCAAACGTCCGCGGGAGAAGATCGGCGGGCAGGGCGTTGCTCGCCACGAACGCGACGTAGCCGTGATCAAACGGGAGAACCCGTCCCGCACTGTCGAAGTGGAGGTCCTCCGGGACGTGGGCGAGGTTGGGGATGAGGGTTGGATCGTAGGGTTGGAAGACCTCCGCCGCGAGGGCGCGCGGGAGGTCCATCGCCGACACGCCGAGGAATACGTCAGCGTCAGTCGCCCCGACGGCGAGCTCGGCGATGAGGCGGGACAGCATCTCCGCCCCGCCGCCTGGGGCAACCCACACGAGGTCCACCCCGGGATGGGCGGCCTCGAACGCCTCTTCGATCGCGGCGGCCGGCCCGTCGCGAACGAACGACCGGTACGTGTACACCACGAACCGCTCCGCCCCGACCGCGGTGCCGCCCACGGCCAGGGCCACGATGAACCCCACGAGCTTCTTCATGGGACGCCTCCTTGGGGACTGGGGATCGGATCTCCCCGCGGGGCGAGAGGACAGCTTGCGGCGGTCCAGGCGGGCTGAACCTCGGTGGGCCTCGTTCGCATGGGTAACCTTTCCTCCGCTGGCATAACCCAGATCAGGTTCTGGGGTCGAGGCGTGGGACCTCCTCTCAGCCCCGTACGGGCTCCCCCAGTTACCCCGGAGCGATTATAGGGGACGTGGCTCCCCGTGCCACCCTGAGCTCCTCTCCCCCCAGGGGGCGGGTCTAGGGTGCCGGTCCCGAGAAGTGCCTGAACCCCCGCGGCGCGAGGGGGATCTCCTCCCCCGTGGGGAGGACGAGCCAGCGGCCCGCGGGGGCGGGCAAGACCTCCCCCACCACGGACACGGGCGTTCCCGTCTCGACCGAGACCCGTTCGGACAGGACGCGTGCTGCGTCGGGCGGGCAGGTGAACACGAGCTCGAAGTCCTCTCCATGGAACAGGGCGAGGTCCCACGGCGGCTCCCCGGCGAGCTCCGCCACCCGCGCCACGGCCGGGGGCACGGGGAGCTTCTCCGCGTGGATCCTCACTCCGACCCGGCTCCGGTCGCACAGGTGCCCGACGTCGCTTCCCAGGCCATCGGAGAGGTCGGTCATCGCCGTGGCGAGCCCAGACGCGGCGATGAGGCGGCCCTCCCTCACCCGCGGGGTCGGGACGAGGTGGCGGGCGACGAGGGCCTCCCCCTCCGCGGCGGGAACGGGGAGGTCGGCCCGTCCGCTCACGATGAGCCCGGCTGCCGCTTCCCCCAAGGCTCCCGTCACCAGGACGAGGTCCCCCGGCCTGGCCCCGGCGCGGGTGAGAAGGTGCGCCCGGGGCACCCCTCCTACGAGCGCGAGGTCGAGGACGATCCCGCCCGGGGAACGGGCGACGTTCCCTCCCACCACTGCGACCCCGAACCGCTCTGCCTCCTCCTCAAGGCCGGCGTAGAGCTCCTCCACCCACGCCAGGGCCAGGTCCGGCGGGAGGACGAGGGAGACGAGGGCGTGCGTGGGCCGGCCGCCCATCGCCGCGATGTCGCTTGCGTTCACAGCAAGGAGGCGCCGACCGAGGAGGTGGGGTGGGATGCGGTCGAACACGAAATGGCTCCCCTCCACCTGGCTGTCCACGGTGAAGAGGACGAGACGGTCCCCCCCGAGGTCGAGGGCAGCCGCGTCATCGCCGATCCCCACGACCACGTCCGGCTGGGCGGAGGCTACGATCCGCGCCAGCCGCGCGATGAGCGGGAACTCCCCCACGTCCGCGATGCGCATGCCCCTCATCCTAACGGGAAACCGAGGGCCATGTCGCCCGCTTGCCGCACGGAGGGGAAGCGCATCTAAGCACCGATCAGGCCGCGGATCCCGCCTCGCGCGAGGGCTCCCTCAACCCGACAGCAAGGAGGGTCGCGGGGACGAGGCACAACGTAAGGAGCCCGAGCGCGACCTCGAGCCCCAAGAGGTCACCGAAGTACCCGACCCCGCCGATGAGGAGGGCCCCCACCCCCCACGCGAGCCCCATCAGCACGCCGGAGACGAGGCCTTTTTGCTCGGGGACAAGCTCCTGCCCGAGCACGACCGACACGGGGATCGAGCCGACGAGCACAGCCCCCGCCAGGGCGAGGAACGCAAACGACAGCCCACCATCGGTGAGGAGGAACAGGTAGAGGAGGGGGATCGCCCCGCCCACCGACCCCACGATGACCCTCTTCCGGCCGAACCGGTCGGAGAGCCGCCCCCCGACGAGATCCCCCACTGCCCCGGCCAGGGAGTACACGGTGAGGGAGAGGCTGGCCATCGTCAGGGAGGCCCCGCGCTCGGTCCACAGGACAGCGAGGAACGTGAGGTAGGATGCGCTCACGAGCTCCCGCAGGGCGGCGATGCCCCACAACCGGGCGAGCTGGCCCGTGGCACGGTGGTCGCGCAGCCGGGACTGCCTCTCCCGCGCCGGCCGCGCCTCGCGGGGCAGGGCCCGCACGAGCAGGGCTACGACACCCGCCGCGGGGAGGAGGAGGAGCGGGGTGAACGCCAGGCCCAGGTTCCCCACCACCCACGCGATGAGGAGCGGCCCGAACGCCGATCCGAGGGTGCCCCCGGCGGAGAAAAGGGCCATCGAGATCCCCCGCCGGCCATCCGTTCCCGACACAAGGGATGCCCCAGCGGGGTGGAACGCCGCGGTCCCGATCCCCGCCGCAACGAGGGCCGCAGCGACCGCCCAGTACGTGGGGAGGATCCCGAGGAGGCCCATCGCCGTGCAGGTGAGGGCCGGACCGAGGAGGACAAGCCACCGCCCCCACCCCCGATCGGCGAGCGCCCCGAGCGGGAGCTGGCCGAACGCTGACACGCTCGATCGAAACGACGATAGCACCCCAGCGGCAGCGAGGGAGATCCCGAACCGGCTGATGAGGAGGGGGAGCAAGGCCGACAGGAACGCGCCGTACCCGTCGTTGAGCCCGTGGCCGAGGGCGAGGGGCCACGTGGGGCGGCGACGCGGCGCGGGCTCTTCCCGGATCAAGCGCCGTTCGCCACCAGGTCCAGCACCCGCTCCGGGATCGCCGGGTACGCCCGCAGGCGGCTCCCGGTGGCCGACGAGACCGCGTTCGCCACCGCAGCGTGAGACGCCATGAGCGGGACCTCGCCGAGGCCCTTCGCCCCGAACGGCCCGCCCGAGTAGGGGGCCTCGACGAATGCGACCGCGATCCCCGTCGGCACGTCGCGCGCCGTCGGGATGTGGTAGGAAGTGAACGAGGGGGCGAGGATCCGGCCATCGCGGGACGGGAGGTCCTCCATGAGGGCGTACCCGATCCCCTGAGCGATCCCGCCGATGACCTGGCCGCGGGCGGTCGCCGGGTTCACGATCCTCCCCGAGTCGTGCACGGCCCAGAACCCGGTCACGCGCGTCTCCCCGGTGAGGAGGTCCACCTCGACGAGGGCGATGTGGCACGCGTAGGCGTACACGAAGTACGCGTTGCCGCGGCCCGTGGCGGGATCCCAGTCCACGGGCTTCGCCTCCGCCCAGCCCGTGGCCCCCATGTCCCAGTTATGGGTCCACATCCAGCGCGCAACCTCGGCGAGCGACGAAGAACGAGCGGGGTCCTGCGGGTGGCAGAACCGGTGCCCCTCAACGGTGAACTCGGGGCAGCCCAGGATCGCGCGGACGGCGTCCTCGATCCGCAGCCGCAGCCGCCGCGCCGCGTCGAGGACCGCCATCCCCTGCACGGTCGTCGTGCGCGAGGCCACGGTGGGACCGGAGTCGGGGACGCGCGACGTGTCCACCGGCGCAACCCGGACCATCCCCACTGGGATCCCGAGGCCATCGGCGGCGATCTGGGCGAGCACCGTCTCCGCCCCTTGCCCCATCTCCGTCGTCCCCACGGCAAGGGTGACCGACCCGTCCGCCTCCAGTTTGAGGTAGGCCCCCGCCTTATCGAGGAGCGGCGCCTTTGCCCCCATCCCCACCCCGTACATCACCGTCGAAGCGCCGATGCCGCGGCGCTTGAACCGCTCCCGGCGGTTGAACGCCGCAACCTCCGCCTGCACCTCCTCCCAGCGGGAGATCTCCCGCGCCTTCGCAATGCACGCCGCAAGCCCCACCGACTCCGTGAGGACCTGGCCCGTGGCTGTCTCGTCCCCCACCCGCAGGGCGTTCCTGGCGCGCAGCTCGAGCGGGTCCATCCGCAGCCGGCGGGCGAGCTCGTCCATCTGCGACTCGTGGGCGAAGATGACCTGGGGGGAGCCGAACCCGCGGAACGCCCCGCAGGGCACGGTGTTCGTGGCCACGGAATAGGCGTCCACCTTGACGTTGGGGATCCGATACGGGCCCGGGGCGTGGACCAAGCCCCGCCACAGGACGGCGCTCGACAGAGTCTGATACGCCCCCGCGTTGTAGTAGAACTCGACCTCGACCGCGGTCAGGGTTCCGTCGCGCTTGGCCCCGGTGCGGTAACGGATGATCCCCGGATGGCGCTTGGAGGTGGTGGCGATGTCCTCGGACCGATCCAGGACGAGCTTCGCCGGCCGGCGAAGCTTCCAGGCGACGACGGCCGCCAACGCCGCGAGGTGGCTCGGCACATCCTCCTTGCCCCCAAACCCCCCGCCGGTTGCGGTCTGGACGATGCGGACCCGGGCCAAGGGCAATCCCAATACGTTGGCAACAGCGTTCTGCACGTAGAACGGGCATTGGAGGGTTCCGTACACCGTCATCCCCCCATCCTCCGGGACGGCGATCACCCCTTGCGGCTCGAGGTACGCGTGCTCCTGATACCCGACCTCGTACTCCCCCTCCACGATCACGTCAGCGTGAGCGAACCCATGGGCAAGATTGCCCTTGCGGATGACCATGTGGTTGAACGCGTTCCCCTCGTCCGCCGCATCCGGGCGGGCAATCGGGGGCGCGCCAGGGGCGAGGGCATCCCGGGGATCGAACACCGCCGGTAGATCTTCGTACGCGACCTGCGCCCGCGCGGCCGCCTCCTCAGCCGCATCCCGCGTCTGGGCCGCCACAAGGGCGAGCGGTTCCCCGACATAGCGGACCACACCCCCGGCGAGGAGCGGCATGTCGCGGTAGATGATGGGGACGATGTTCTCCCCGGGGATGTCCGCCACGGTGGCGATCCCCACCACGCCGGGGGTGGACCCCACCCCCGACAGGTCGAGGCGCACGACCCGGGCGTGGGGGCGCTCGGAGCGGATCGTCTTCACGTGGACCATCCCTGAGAACACGAGGTCGTCCGCGTAGCGGGCCTCGCCGCGCACCTTCGCCTCGGCATCGAGGCGAGGGACAGCCGTGCCCACGATCGGATCGCTCTCCCCCTCACTCCGCCGCTTCATGACCGCCCTCGCTCCTTGAGAGAACGGATTGTAGCCGACGCGGCGGGACAACGCCCTTCCGGCCGGTGGGGTTGACAGATCCCCCCCCGCAAGCGACGCTCCGGGCGGATCCGGATGAACTCACGGAGCGGACTCGGGGTCTTCCTCGTCATCGGCCTCAGCGTCGCAACCGCCGGTCAGGCGCTCGACGTGGCCATTCGCGATACTCCGTTCGCGGCCGTCTTCACCTCCGGTGGGAAAACGGTCGTCGAGGTTGTGGATGCGAACCGATCGGCGCTCTACGTGAACGGGTGGGGCGGCCGGGCGTCCCTCGTGGGCCCGCCCCGCGTGGTCAAGGACGGGGACGGGACCGAGCTCACCTACCGCACGTCCGACGGCCGCACGGCGCGCGTCGAGCTCCGGCCGGCCGAGGAAGGGGCGATCCAAGTGCGGTTCTCCGTCGCGGGGAAGGCACGCTGGGAGCGGCTCGGGATCACGCTCCGCGTATCGGAGGACGAGGGGTTCTACGGGCTCCTGGAACGCCCCGTCCAGGGGATCCTCCACGAGTCCTTCCCGCCCCGCGACGCGGGGTTCAACCTCCGTGGACAGGAGGTCTGGCTGTACGTCCTCCCCACCCATGCTCTCTACAGCCCGTTCTTCGTCTCCTCCCGGGGCTGGGGCCTGTACGTGGAGAGCTCGTGGCCGGGGATCTACCGGTTCGGCCGGGATGGGAGGGGACGGCCCACCCCCACCCAGGTCACGATCGAATACGAGGGTCCGGAGCTCGTGGTCCGCATCTTCGGCGGGGCAACGCCGCTTGAGGTGGTGGAGAAGTACAGCCGCACCGTGGGAACGACCGTGCTCCCCCCGGAATGGGTCTTCGGGCCATGGCGCTGGCGGGATGAGGTGTGGAACCTCCCCACGTTCTACGATGGGACCCCCGCCAGGGGGCCCTACAACTCGATGGTCGTCGAGGACATCTTGATGATGGACGCCCTGGGGATCCCATGCTCCGCCTACGTCCTCGACCGGCCGTGGGCCGGGGGGACGATGGGCTACGGGGATCTCGAGTTCGATCCTGAACGATTCCCGAACGCAGAAGCGATGCTCGCTTGGCTGAAGGGCCGCGGCGTGCAGCCGGTCTTGTGGCTCGGGCCGTGGGTCCTCGATGCGCGGCGGGCGGAGGCGGTGACGCGAGGATACCACGTGCGAAAGCGCATCCCGTACCCCCCGCGCGCGGCGCTCCTCGACTTCACCTCTTCCGAGGCCGCGGCGTGGTGGCAGGGGCTCCTCGCCCCGCTCCTCGACCTCGGGATCGCCGGGTTCAAGCTCGACCGGGGCGACGAGGATGTCCCCGACGGTCTCCTCTTCTCCGGCTCCTATTCCGATGGGACGGGCTACCGCGAGGGGCACAACGCCTACCCCCTGTGGTTCGCCCGCGCCGCCCACGGAGCGCTGCCCGACCCGGCTGACTCCCTCCTCCTCGTCCGCGCCGGCTGGGTCGGGACCTCAACCTACGCGATCGCGTGGGGTGGGGATCCGGCGTCGAACGAGTGGGGCCTGCGGAACTCGGTCCTCGCCCTCCAGCGGGCGGCGGCGATGGGCTTCCCGATCTGGGGCTCGGATACGGGCGGGTACACGGGCCGGCCGTCGCGGGAGGTCTTCGCACGCTGGCTTGGGTTCTCCGCGTTCTGCCCCCTGATGGAGGTCGGGCCAACGGCGAACCTCGCTCCGTGGAGCTGGCCCCCCGACGGCACCCCGGCGCGGGTGGATGCCCAAGGGTACCGGTTCGCCCCGACCTACGACGAGGAGCTCGTCGCGATCTGGATCCTCTACGCCCGGCTCCACGACGATCTCCGGGCCTACACCTATGCCCAGGCAGTGGCCGCCCACGAGCGGGGCACGCCGATCGTGCGGCCACTCGTGTTCGTTCATCCCGACCGGCCGGAGTACGTGGACCTCTGGGAGACGTACCTCTATGGACCCGATCTCCTCGTGCGCCCGGTGTGGGAACGCGGGGCAAGGTCGGTCACGGTCCACATCCCGCCTCGGGAGTGGCGCGACCTGTGGACGGGGGAGACGTGGGAGGGGCCACGGACCATCGCGGTCGAAGCCCCGCTCCACGTCATCCCGGCCTACGTTCGGGTGGGAAGCGAGCTTGACCACCTCGACCTTGCGGCCCGGTGGGTAGAGGCCCAAAAGCGGGCTCGGTCACAGCCTGACCTCAGCTCGCTCCTCCCGGCCCACGGGTGGTGAAGGCGAGGGCGTTCGGCCGCTTCGGGGCGCGAAGCCGGCGGGCCCATCGTGCACCTGACCAGTGCCTTCGATATGCTATTTGATGTGCTAGTGGATCTGGTATCCTTAGATGCGAGGGGGCGGCATGGCTCAGCAGAGGGGAAGCAGCCCGAAGAGACGGGTCGAGCAGTACAAGCATAAGGATAAGGAACGGCTGAACAACCCACCGGCGGGCCTGGTAACGCCGGAGACCGACCCCGATGCTGGGCAGAAGAAGACCTACGCCTACGATCCCCACCTCGATCCGCAGCTCGTATGGGCGGGCAAGGCCGAGCACACCTCGTTCGAGGTCCCAACCGTCTCCCTCCATGTTCACGAGCGCATTGACCCGTCCACGATCATCGAGGCGGTTCTGAAGAGGAATGGGGAACAGTACCAGCCGTCGCTCTTCGAGACACCGGAGGAGAACCCCCCGATCCGCCAGGCGGTGGAGTTCTACAAGCACGCCCACGGCTGGAGCAACCGCCTGGTCGCCGGTGATTCGTTGCTGGTGATGAACTCGCTCTTGGAAAAAGAGGGCATGGCGGGCAAGGTGCAGATGATCTATATCGACCCGCCCTACGGCATCAAGTACGGCTCCAACTTCCAGCCTTTCGTGAACAATCGCGATGTGAAGGACGGTAAGGACGAGGACCTGACCGCCGAGCCGGAGCAGATCCGCGCCTTCCGCGACACCTGGGAACTGGGCATCCACTCGTACCTTACCTACCTGCGTGATCGGCTGCTGCTAGCGCGGGAGCTCCTCACCGAGAGCGGCAGTATCTTCGTCCAGATCAGCGACGAGAACGTCCACCACGTCCGGGAGTTGATGGATGAGGTGTTTGGAAAAGACAATTTTGTCTCAGTCATTACAGTTGAAAAAACAAGTGGATTCACCGAAATATTAATCCCTTACGTCACTGATTTCCTTGTTTTGTATGCGAAGGATAAGAAAACCACAAAATACAATCAGCTTTATTCATCAAAAAAAATAGGTGGCGAAGGTGGTGTTGGATACACGAATATCGAATCTCCAGACGGGCGGGAAAGCCGACCACTGACGAAAGAAGAGATGGACGATCCGAGACGAATCCCAAAAGGATGGAGGCCGTTTTTCCTCGGTTCATTGGCAAGCCAAGGACAAAGCGCCAATACGACTGTTGAATTCGAGTTTAATGGAAAAAATTATTTTCCCGGACATGATCGACATTGGACAGTTTCATTAGAGGGATTGAAGAGATTAGCAGAAGTTGGACGAATTGCTGAACGAGGAAATGGAATTGCTTATGTGAGGTATTTAGACGATTACCCGGTACAACCAATAGTTAATGTCTGGAGTGATACTGGGGGTGGTGGCTTCATTCGAGAAAGAAAAGTTTATGTCGTTCAGACAGCAATTAAAGTCCTTGAGCGCTGTCTCCTCATGACCACCGACCCGGGTGACCTGGTCTTCGACCCGACGTGTGTGCGGAAGGGGACGGGGGTCTGGGGGAGCCCCACCCCGGCCCTCCCCGTACACGGGGAGGGAGCATCCTTGTCCCCCCGTTTACGGGGGGATCACAGGGGGGCTACTTCCCCCCGTTTACTGGGGGACGATAGTGGGGCTACTTCCCCCCGTTTACGGGGGGATGATAGGGGGGCTGCCGTAATCCCCATCGAAACCATCCGGCCTGATGACTACGTCCTGGGCCATGGTGCTCAACCCCACCGCGTCCTTCGGCTCATCCGAAAATGGTATCGTGGGGAAATGATCGGCATCCGCCATGAGCACAGTGAACAAACCCTGTGGCTTACCGCCGATCACAAAGTGCTGGCCCACCGACGTCCGCACACGCTCGGTGGCCGCTTAGATTGGTCGGCCATCCCTCAACCCCTTCGCGGCAGAAGTAAAGAACTCCGCCGAGAAATGACCCCGCCCGAGCGAAAATTATGGCAGGTGCTGAGGAAGAACCAACTGGGTATCACTTTTCGTCGTCAGCATCCCATCGGGCCATATATTGGCGATTTCTACTGCCGCGAGGCTGCCCTTGTGGTGGAGGTAGATGGCGCCGCCGCCCACGGTACTGAGGAAGCGCTTGCCCATGATCAGGCGCGCGACGCCTTCATGCAGTCATTGGGGCTGAAAATAATTCGCATTCCTGCGGTGGACGTGGAACGCAACCTCGAAGCCGTCTGGCAATATATCGGCGACGTATCCAGTCAGCAATTCTCGCCCGAGACGGCGGAATGGATAGAGGCGAAAGAGCTTCGGAAAGGTGATCTGGTCTTTTTCGGCGCGGGTCGTATGCCGGCTCGAATCGTCGAAGTCATTACAGAATTCACAGAGGAAGAGGTCTATGACCTGGAAGTCGAAGGTGTCCACTCTTTCCTGACAGAAGTCTGTGCTGTCCACAACTGCGGTTCCGGCACCACGGCCTATGTGGCCGAGCAGTGGGGCCGGCGCTGGATCACCTGCGACACCTCGCGCGTGGCGCTCACCCTTGCCCGCCAGCGCTTGATGACCGCCATGTTCGACTATTACGAGCTGGCCCATCTCAACGAGGGCGTGGGGAGCGGCTTCAAGTACAAGACCGTCCCGCATGTGACCCTCAAATCCATCGCCAACAACCCGGAGATCGACGGCATCTACGCCCGGATGCATCCCGCAGTCGAACAGGCGCTTGCCGAACTCAATCGTGCGCTCAAAGGCAAGCCAGTCAAGTTCAAAGTGACCCAGGGTGGGCGTCAGGGGCAATTCGTGGACTTTGCCGCTCCCGATAGTGCTACCCTCACGATGCCAAGCGGTCAGGTGGTCAAGGTCAACGGACTGTTGGAATCTGAGGTGCCCTTTGAGTTTCCCGCCGATTGGCCGAAGGAGACGAGGCAGGCCTTCGAGAGCTTCCATCGGGCGCGCCGGGCGATGCGGGAGAAGATCGACGAGGCGATCGCCCAGCACGCGCCGCAGGAGACGCTCTACGACCAGCCCTTTGTGGACCGGAAGAAGGTGCGTGTGACCGGCCCGTTCACGGTCGAGGCGGTACCTGCACCGGCGGTCAAATCCATTGAGGAAAGTCTCACCCCGACCCTCTCCCAGGGGGAAAGGGAGCCTACGGCCGACGCGTCCGTTGCCCGTTCCGGCGAGACCCTTCGCCAGGCAGAATGGCGCGACGAGCTTCTCAAGACAGGCATCCGCGGCAGGGGAAGACAGTCCATCCGCTTCGTCCGTCTGGAACCGCTGGCGGGTTGTCGCTGGCTCCATGCCGATGGGGAGACAAGCGGCAACGGCGCCACCCGTGCAGTCGTGTCCTTCGGACCGGATCATGCTCCCCTGGAACAGCGCCAGGTGGCAAGTGCCCTCGAAGAGGCCCAGAGGCTTGTTCCCCGGCCCAAGCTCATCATCTTCGCCGCGTTCCAGTTCGATCCCGAGGCGGCGAAGGACATCGAGGAGACCAACTGGCCTGGGGTGACGCTCCTCAAGGTGCAGATGAACGCGGATCTTCTGACGGAGGATCTGAAGAAGAAGCGGGCATCGAACGAATCGTTCTGGCTCATCGGCCAGCCGGACGTGCAGGTGGAGCGGATCACCGAAGGAGAACACGCAGGCAAGGTGCGCGTCTCGGTGAACGGGTTCGACTACTACAACACGGTGACCGGCAACATCGAGTCAGGAGGGCCGGAACGGATCGCGATGTGGCTTCTCGACACGGACTACGATGGCCGGAGCCTGTTCCCCCGCCAGGTCTTCTTCCCGATGGCCGGCGACGACGAGGGCTGGGCGAAGCTCTCCCGCAACCTCCGGGCGGAGATTGACCCCGACCTCATCGAAGCCTACCGGGGGACAGTCTCACTCCCGTTCGGGCCCGGGGAGCACAAGCGCATCGCGGTCAAGATCGTGGACGATCGGGGCATCGAGAGCCTGAAGGTGATGAATCTCAGGTGATGCCATGCTGACCAAGCTCACAATACGCAATTTCAAGCTGTTTGAGAACGTCGAGATCGAACTCGGCGAACGCGTCGTGCTCATCGGCCCCAACAACGCCGGCAAGACCTCGGCATTGCAGGCGCTCGCCCTGTGGGACGTGGGGACGAAACGCTGGCTGGAAAAGCGCGGCGGCGGCGCGGTGCCCGAGAAACGCCCGGGCGTGACCATCAACCGGCGCGACCTGGTCGCCGTGCCGGTGCCCGTGGCCAATCTGCTCTGGCGCGATCTGCACGTCCGCGAGGGCAGCCGTGCGCAAGGCAAGACCCGCACGCAGAACGTGCTCATCGAGATCGCCGTCGAAGGCGTGGACCAGGGGAAAACGTGGGCGTGCGGGCTGGAGTTCGATTACGCCAACGAAGAGTCCTTCTACTGCCGGCCGCCGCGCGCCACGGATGGCCAGCGACTGGACGTGCCGTCGCATCTTGCCGAGCTTCGCCTGGCCTACCTACCGTCGATGTCCGGCCTTTCGCCCCGCGAAGACCGGCTGGAGCTGGGCACGATCAACGTGCGGCTCGGGGAGGGGCGCACGGCAGAGGTGTTGCGCAATCTGTGCTGGCAGGCGCTCCAATCGGAGAACGGCGATCGGAAGTGGCAGCGGATCGCTGAGCGGATCGAGGCACTGTTTGGCGCGAGGCTCAACGAACCGCGTTACATCAAGGAGCGCGGCGAGGTGGTGATGGACTACCGCACGCGCGAGGGGATCACGCTCGATCTGTCGGCGAGCGGGCGCGGCCAGCAGCAGACGCTGCTCCTGCTCGCGCACATGGCCGTGAATCCGGGCGCGGTGCTACTGCTCGACGAACCCGACGCGCACCTGGAGATCCTGCGCCAGCGGCAGATTTACCAGGTGCTCAGCGAGCAGGCAGAGGATACAGGCAGCCAGATCATTGCCGCCAGCCACTCGGAAGTGTTCCTTAACGAGGCGGCCGATCGTGACATCGTGATTGCCTTCGTCGGGAAGCCGCATCGGATCGATAACCGCGGCAGCCAAGTGCTCAAGGCGTTGCGTGACATCGGCTTTGAGCATTACTACCTCGCCGAAGAGACGGGCTGGGTGTTGTATCTCGAAGGCTCGACCGATCTTGCGATGCTCCGGGCCTTCGCTAGCGCATTGAAGCATCCGGCGCAGCAGTTTCTCGACCGGCCGTTCGTGCACTATGTCGGCAACCAATCGCGCGAGGTGCGAAAGCATTTCCACGCTTTGCGAGAGGCCAAGCCGGACCTTGTCGGCATTGCCATCTATGACCGACTGGATGAGAACTTGCCGGACGATCCGAGGCTTGTGCAACGGATGTGGACGCGGCGCGAGCTGGAGAATTATCTGTGTCAGCGGGAGACACTGCTCGCCTATGCCGAAGAGCAGGGGCGCAGACAGCAAGGCGACCTCTTCGGCGTGGCATGGCGGACGGCCATGGAGGAGGCCATCCGGCAGGTCGAAGGCGCCCTGCGGAGGTCGGACAAGGACCCGTGGAGCACCGACATCAAGGCGAGCGACGAATTCCTCGAGCCGTTGTTCAAGCAGTTCTACGAACGGCTTGGTCTGCCGAATCTCATGAGCAAGACCGATTACCACGCGCTGGCGGCTTTCGTGCCGGCGAACGCGATCGACCGGGAGATCGGGCAAGCGCTCGACGCCATCGTGGCTGTGGCGGGTGCTGCGAAACCGCGCGGGACCGCGTAATGGGCAAGACCACCATCGGCCGGCTCATCATCAACTCGCCGTTCGAAGAGCCGCAGCGGCACTGGCGCTACGACCGCGAGACGCGCACCTTCGACCTCGTGGACGGGCGACGGCCGGCGGGCTACGTGGTGGCCTCGGGCGAGTCGCGCGCCTTCGACGATCCGGGCATCTTCGTCGAGATTCCGCTGGTCAACCAGATTCGCCCGCGCGTGGCGGCGTGGCGCAACGCAGGCTATCCGGGCGTATCCAGTATCACCAAGCGGCTGCTGGAGCACTGGCGCGACCCGGAGGAGTTCGACGCGCGGCGGTTCTTCTTCTGCCAGCTCGAGGCCATCGAGACCCTGATCTGGCTGACCGAGGCGCCGGACTCTGAGCGTGTAGGAATCGAGATCCCCGGTGACGGTGGGGAGATCCTGCGCCGCTGCTGCAAGATGGCCACTGGGGCCGGCAAGACGATTGTGATGGCGATGACCATCGCCTGGCACATCCTCAATAAGGTGACCTACCCCCAAGATCCACGGTTCGCGAAGAACGTGCTCGTGATTGCTCCTGGGCTCACGGTGCGCAATCGGCTGGCGGTCCTGGGGCCCTCGGCACCGGGGAACTACTACGAGGAGTTCCGCATCGTGCCCCCCAGCCTTCTCGAAAAGCTGCGTCAGGGGCGAGTGCTGATCCGGAACTGGCACGTCCTCAACTGGGAGACCGACACCCAGATCGCGAAGAAACGCAGTGTAGACAAGCGCGGAGCCAAGAGCGATGAGGCCTACACCCGCGAGGTCCTGGGAGAGATGGCAAACGCGCGGAACTTCCTCGTCATTAACGACGAGGCGCACCACGCATGGCGTGTGCCCGCGGAGTCGAAGATCAGAGGGGTTGCGAAGGAGGACATCGAGGAAGCGACGAAGTGGATCGGCGGATTCGATCGGCTCCACCGCACCCGAGGCATCCTCGTCGCTTACGATTTCAGTGCCACACCGTTTGCCCCGTCAGGGAAGAAGAGCACGGAGGAGGCTCTGTTCCCGTGGATCGTGAGCGACTTCGGACTCAACGATGCCATCGAGTCCGGCTTGGTGAAGACCCCCCGTGTAGTCGTCCGGGATGATGCGGTGCCCGATGCGAAGACGTATCGCTCACGGCTCTACCACATTTACAACGACCCCGAGGTGAAGGATGACCTGAGCCGGAAGGCCGAACCTCATGAACCCCTCCCTGACCTCGTCCTCAACGCCTACTACCTGCTTGGTTACGACTGGAATGAGACTGCGGAGCACTGGGAGAAGGCGGGAATGCCCACGCCTCCGGTGATGATCACTGTCTGTAACCGCACCGAAACCGCGGCCCGCGTAAAGTATGCCTTCGACCACCACCAGATCCGGATCACCCGACTCTGTGACCCCAACTGCATCCTTCACATCGACACGAAGGTACTGAAGAAGGCGGAGGAAGAAGAGGAGCCCCTCACAGCCGTCAGTTCCATCCCTGATGACGAAGAGGGGGAAGAAAACGGCGAACCCAAACGCAAATTGACGAAGAACGAGCAGGCAGAGGTCCTTCGGCAACAAGTGGACACCATCGGACGGCTTGGGCAGCCCGGAGAGAAGATCCAGAACGTCATCTCGGTCGGGATGCTCAACGAAGGCTTGGATGCGAAGACCGTGACGCACATCATGGGCCTGCGCGCGTTCACCAGCCAGCTCCTATGTGAGCAGGTAGTCGGACGGGGATTGAGGCGGACGAGCTACGAAGTGGACCCGGAGTCTGGTCTGTTTGACGCGGAGTACGTCAACATCTTCGGTGTTCCGTTCACCTTCTTGCCTCACGAGGGAGCGCCTTCCACCGTGGCGCCGCCGAACCCCAAGACCGCGATTGGCCCGGACCCAGCGAAGGCAAAGTACGAGATCCGTTGGCCTTGCATTGTCAGGATTGACCACGTGATGCGACCAATTCTCTCGTTGGACTGGGACAAGATCGCCCCGCTGTACCTTGACGCCTCACAGACAGCGAAGGTCGCGGAGTTGGCCCCCATCGTGGAGGGGAAACCCGACCTCTCGAAGATTGCCGCCATTGACCTGGAGCGGCTGGCCCAGGAGTTCCGGACCCAGAGGATCATCTTCGAGACGGCCCGCGATGTCTATGACCAGATGCAACATCGCTGGCAGGGAAGTAAGGAAGTCCTACTGGCTCAGCTGGTCCGGATCGTTGAACAGTTCATCCGCTCCGACAAGATCCTCATCACCCCATCTTCCTTCTTCCACAGCGACTTACGCAGGCGGCTCATCATCACCCTGAATATGTCCCGAGTTGTGCAGCACATCTGGGAGGCGATTCGGTTTGAGAACGCGGAGCGCCTGGAACCCGTGTTTGACCGCGATCATCCGATTCGCTCTACGGCAGACATGACCACGCGGTACACAGGTAAGCCCTGTGAGCGGACACAAAAGTCGCACATCAACTTCTGTGTCTACGACAGTACCTGGGAGGCATCCGATGCGTTCACCCTCGACCACAGCCCTCTTGTGGAAGCGTGGGTGAAAAACGATCACCTCGGCTTCGAGATCTTGTACCTGCACAAGGGGATCGTCCACAAGTATCGTCCTGACTTCCTCATCCGGCTTAAGTCCGGGGAGATGCTTATTCTGGAAACGAAAGGACAGGTCACAGAACAGGACCGGACGAAACTGAGGTTCCTCGATGAGTGGGTGAGGGCGGTGAACGCCCATGGAGGGTTTGGCTGCTGGCGGTGGGCAGTTGTCGAAGGTCCAGGCGAGATTCAAGACGTCATCGCAAACCACAGCTAGCAGCCTACGCGGAACTACGAACCATGAACCTTCGCACGTCGGCTTCCTGATGAACGGGCGTACGAGCTAACGGAACCTCCGCGCATCGGTCGGCACCGGTGACAGCGGTTCTCACACCCCCCACTAGCGGCGGGGCGGGATGATCTCGTCCACGATCCCGTACGCCTTCGCTTCCTCGGCGCTCATCCAGAAGTCGCGGTCCGTGTCCTTCTCGATCTTTTCTTTCGGCTGGCCGGTGTGCTTGGCCAAGATCTCGTTCACCCGATCGCGGGTCTTCATGATCTCGTCGGCGTAGATCTTGACATCGATCGCCTGGCCGCCGACGCCGGACACCCACGGCTGGTGGATGAGGATCTTGGCATTGGGGAGGGAGAACCTCTTCCCCTTGGCCCCACCGGCGAGGATGATCGCCGCGGCCGAGGCGGCCACCCCGACGCAGATCGTGCGCACCGGGCACTTCGTGGTCTGCATCGTGTCGTAGATCGCGAGCGCCGCCGACACGTCGCCCCCGGGGCTATTGATGTAGAGCTGGATGTCCTTCTCCGGGTCCTCGGCCTCGAGGCTCAACATCTGGGACACGATCCACTCCGCCCCCACGTACTGCATGACCCGTCCCGGGGCCCCGGTGATGATCGTCCCGGACAGGAAGATGATCCGGTCGGCGAAGAGCCGCGCCAGGACCTGGTCGTAGTAGGACATCAGGCGTTCCTGCTCGGTGAACCGCTGCATCTTCATTCGTGCCTCCTCGCTTGGGAGATGACCCAGTCCGCGGCCTTCTCCAGGACGAGCGCGACCCACACCGCGCTCTCCTCGCGGCCCTGCTCCTCAGCCCGCCGCTTCACTTCGTCCTCGTCCGGTTGGAGGCCCCTCGCCTCCGCCACCCGCTGGGCGACGATCTCCCGCCGCAGCTTGCGCCGCACTGCCTCCTCCAGCCGCGGCCTCTGGTCGGGATGGAGCCGCAGCTCCTTCATCTCCGCGGCGACGGCCTCGGCGAGGAGGGTGGGGGGGACTTCGATCCCGAGGGCATCGGCCGCCGCATCGAGCGCCGCCAGCCGCCGCGCCTGCAACCGCCGCGCCTCCGCGACCCGCCCGAGCTCCTCGCGTACCGCCTGCTCGAACGCCTCCCACGAGGGGTGCCCGTAGGTCCCGGCTGCCTCCTCCAGGGTGGGGAGGAGGAGGCGATACACCCCGGTCACGGAGAACACCTCCGACCGGCCGCCCTCCTCGGTGAGGGTGACCCGTTCCCCGGCCCTCACCCCGAGAAGCTGCCTCCCGATGGGGCGGGACGCGGTGGCCTCACCTTCCCAATCGCGGCCGGCCCGTTCAAGGCGGATCACGTCGCCCTCCTCGGCCGGCCCGTCCTTCGGCTCGAGCACCGCTGCCTCGCGGCGGAGGTCGGCGAGCACAGCCTGAACTTCATCGTCCGTGACCTCCGCCGGCGGGGGCTCCGGGACCTCCACCACCAGCTCGTCCGGGATCGCCACCTCAGGGAGGACGGCGAACTTAACCCGGAAGGCGAGGCGCTCGCCCGGCGTGAACGCGGTCGTCTCCACGGCCGGCGTGGTGACCGGATGCAGGTCCAGCTCCCCTAGCGCCCGGGAGAGCCACTCCCGGATCAGGTCTTCCTTGAGGTCGCGGGCGAACTCGTCCGGGCCGTACTGGCGGAGGATGAGGTCCTCGGGGGCCTTGCCGGGGCGGAACCCGGGCACCGTGAGCTGAGCCCGGGCCGCGGCGAGGAGGTCCTGTTCCTTCTTCCGGATCTCCTCCGCTGGCACCTCGATGGAGAGCACGACCTCGCTCCCCTCACGTTCGACGGTAAACCCTCCCTCGGTCACGGTACGGGATTATAGCCGCCTAACCCCACAGCCCGGAGAGGAGGGCCCACCGAAGCCCAATCAGGTGGAGCGCGATCGCTTCCGCCCCCGTGAACACGACCTGCAGGACCCCGAGGAAAAGGAGGGCCACCACGATCACCAACCCAAACTGCTCCCAGCGCAGAAGCGCGAGCCGCCACCGCACGGGAAGGAAGTAGGCGAGGACCTTCGAGCCATCGAGAGGGGGGACGGGGAGGAGGTTGAACAGCCCCAGCACGAGGGAGAGGAGGACGATCAGGGCGACGAACGCGAGGACGTAAGCGTTCCTCACCCCGAGGGCGACGAGGCCGCGACCGAGTCCGGCAGCGGCGAGGGCCATCGCGAAGTTCGTCCCCGGCCCGGCGAGGCTCACGTAGAGCGTCCCCTTCCACGTGTCGCGAAAGTAGTACGGGTTGATCGGGACCGGCTTCGCCCACCCGAACACGACCAGGCTCCCGCCGACGAACTGCCGCAGGAGCAGAAGCCCCAGCGGGAGGACGACGGAACCGATCGGGTCGAGGTGCTTGAGCGGGTTCAGGGTGAGCCGCCCCGCTGCCTTGGCTGTGGGATCGCCGAGCTTCCACGCCACGTAGCCGTGGGCCACCTCATGGGGGATCACGCACAAGAAGAGAGCTGCAAGGGAGAGCAGCCCGTAGACGAGCTCGATCACGGTCCCCTGTCCCCCGGGACGACGAGGACCTCCTCCCTCTGGAGCGTCACCATGCCTGGCGGTGCCCCCTTTCGTTTGCGCACATAACGGGCTTCAGTGTAGCTGATCGGGACCTTACGCTCACCCCGCGCCCGCGAATGCCAGGCCGCGAGCTCCGCGGCCCTTTCCAGGACCTCGCGGGGCACAGGTCGCCCCTCCGTACGGATGATGACGTGCGCGCCGGGAACGCCGCGGGCGTGCAGCCACAGGTCATGGGGGCGGGCACCCTGGACGAGGCGGTCGTTCTCCTCTCCCGATCGACCGATCTGGATCGGGAAGCCCTCCACAACAAGCTCGCGGGGGCGCGCGGCCGGGGCGGGCTTTTCGCGTGGGGAAGCGGGGGCAAGGGCAGCGGTCTCCCCCGCCACGTACGGGGCGAGGTGCGGCTCCTGGGTGAGGAGGTCCCGCAGGTCCCGCAGCCGCCGGATCTCCGCCGCAAGCTCCTCGCGGCGAGCGGGGGTCCTCGCGAGCCTCCGCCGCAGTTTCTTCGCCTTCGCATAGAGCGCATGGGCCTGGGCTGCCGGAGGAAGGGCCGGGTTGAGCTCAAGCTCAACCGGTCGCCCATCGAACCCCTCCACGACCGCCACCGCGGCCCCCCGGGGGATGTCCGCGATCCGCGTGAGGATGAGGTCGGCCTGCGCCTGGAACTGTTGCCAGTTCTGCGCCTCGGCCTCCGCCGCGGCGAGCGCGGCGAGGGCCCGTTCCCGCCTCCGCAGGGCCCGCTCGACCTGGTCGAGCTGATCCCGGGCGAGCCCCACCCCCAGGCGCTGCTCGAGGAGATGGTCCAGGGCTTCGCTGAACGAGGGGAAGGTGGCGTCCGGCTCTCCAAGGTCGGGACGGGGGAAGAAGCTCGCCACCCTCCCGCTCGCCGTCCTGTACAGGTATCCCGCTGGGGCTTGCGCGAGGAGGTCCGCCGCGAACGCGGCCAGTTCCTCCGGTGCCGGGGGGTGCCCCACGTGGGCGGCGGCGGCGCGGCGGAGGAGGGGCCCCAGGCCGGTTACGGGATCATCGGCGGCCGCAAAATCCACGGGCCGTAGCTCCCCCCCGCGGAACGAGGCCATCCGTCCATCGCGGGCGAGGAAGAACACGTCCCCCTGCCGTGGGCGGAGGTCGAGGACGAGGTCAGCCTCCGGGAACCGGAGGCGCACCACCCGGTCCAGTCCAGCCTGATCGAGGGCGAGGAGGGGTTGTCCGGCGAGCGAGCGGAGGAGCATGCAGAACGGGGGAGGCGAGGGGGGAGCGGGCGGGCGGAGCGAGGTGCGGTGGAACGCCTTGCCCCCGGGGTCGAGGACGAGCGCCCCGCGCGGGCGGTAGGTGCGGAGGAAGAAGACGTCCCCCACCTGGTGGACCTTCGCCAGGCGCGCTCCCTCGAGGGCCCGCGCCTCCTCCAGCGCCTTCCGAAGCTCAATCCCCTCCACGACGGGACTCTACAGCGGGCAGATCGACACGCAGATGTCGAGGATGAATTTCTTCTCCGGATGGGTCTCGTGGTCGTTCAGGTAGACCTCGTAGCACATCCGATCGTCGGGCTGGTAGCCGCTCGTGGAGATCCACTCCATGAGCGCGCTCCATGCCGCCCCGAACTGGTCCCCAGCGATCTCCACGTGGGCCACCGCGAACAGCCCGCCGGGGATCGTCATCCTCTTCACGGGGTCTTCCACGGCCGTGTTCTCAGGCACAGTGATGCAGACGCTCGACGTGAGGTTGGCCTCCTCGACCACGTCCGGATCGTTGTGGTACACGGCGATGACCTTCGTCTCCGGGAACCGGAGGAGCCCGCGGGGCCCGGCCCAGTGCAACAGTCTCTCGAACGCGCTCCCGATCCTGTTGTACGGCCCCACATGGCGGATACAAGCCACATGGAGCTCCGGAAGCTCCTTCACTTCCACCGTCATCTCGACCTCGCGACCGCTTGGGTTGGTCATGGCGCCAGTGTACGCGAGGCGGAGGGCGGAGGAACGCCCCCCTCCCACCCTCTCCCCCAGGGGTGGGAGAAGAGAGGGAGCGCCCATGACGAAGGAACATCGTAGGGGAGAGCGCCTCCATGCCATCGGTGACAGCGACTCTCACCCAACGTGCGAGGGGGTGTCGCGCGCCGGGCCTCCCTTCCCTCCATCTCCCGTCCCTGCTATACTGCCGACGCGAATCAAGGCTGCCGGCCTCTCCAAGGGGGCTTCGAGGTTGACAGCTCTAGAGAAGGGCTTGGCTCGTCGTGCTTGGGACGGCAGAGCGCCCGGGAGGAGAGGATGGGCGGGAAGAGGATAGCGGCAGCGGTACTTGTGGCGGTCGGGGCAGGGCTCCTCACGGGGTGCTGCCTCTTCAGCGGAGCCCCCACGGTCTCGATCATGGGACCTTCGACCGCGACGGTGGGCACGGCAGTGACGTTCACGGCCACAGCAACCGGCGGGAGCTCCCCCTACACGTACACGTGGAGCGTTGGTGGCTCAGGATCCACCGTCAACTACACGTTCACCTCGGCCGGGACGCAGACGATCGGGGTCACGGTCACGGATAACTGCGGGAAGCAGGCGAGCGCCATGTGGCCCGTCACCGTCTCCGAGGGCTCCGGTGGCGGGGGCAACCTCACCGGGATGTGGAACGGGACACTGTATCTCCAAGGCGCACCGTACCAGTTCGCGCTGCAGCTTGCGCATCAGGGACAAAGCGTCGTCGGCACGGCGTTCATAGCTGGGCTGAGTTCTCCCGGGAGCGGATCGTACACCGCCGGCCAGTTCATGTTCCAGTTCGAGCTCCCGGGCTCTCAGGACATGCTCACCCTAACCGGTACGTACAACCCCTACGCGAACCAGTTGAGCGGCAGAGTGACCGTGGCCGGAGGGATCGAGGTCGGTAGTTGGACGGTCATGCGATAGGGAACCGGACAGGTCACGCCGCATCGCAGTAGAAAGTGTGTCGCGCCGCGGGCCGTCGTTCCTTGCGGCCCCTCTTGCTTTCGGTAAGCTACTCTCACCGGCCGGCGTAGCTCAGCAGGCAGAGCAGCCGCTTCGTAAGCGGCGGGTCGGGGGTTCGATTCCTCCCGCCGGCTCAGGAAGGCAGTCTCAAGTCCGCGGGCGAAGGCTTGAGGCTCCGGACTTGGACTGTACCTCCGGGGTGAGAGCGATGGAGAAGGGCACGTATCGGGTGAAGACGGGGTTCGCGGAGATGTTCAAGGGCGGGGTGATCATGGACGTCACCACCGCTGACCAGGCGCGGATCGCCGAGGAAGCCGGGGCCGTAGCGGTGATGGCCCTGGAGCGGGTCCCGGCGGACATCCGCGCCCAGGGCGGCGTGGCCCGGATGGCGGATCCGCAGAAGATCAAGGAGATCCAGGCCGCGGTCTCGATCCCGGTCATGGCCAAGGCGAGGATCGGCCACATCGCCGAGGCGCGGATCCTGGAGGCCCTCGGGGTGGACTTCGTTGACGAAAGCGAGGTCCTCACCCCGGCCGATCCGTTCCACCACATCGACAAGTGGCAGTTCAAGGTCCCGTTCGTGTGCGGATGCCGGGACCTCGGCGAGGCGGCGCGGCGGATCGCGGAGGGGGCGGCGATGATCCGCACGAAGGGCGAGGCCGGAACGGGGAACGTGATCGAGGCCGTCCGCCACATGCGCCTCCTCAACGACCAAATCCGACGGATGGCCGGGATGAGCCGGGCCGAGCTCGTCTCCTACGGGAAGGAGCTCGGTGCCCCAGCGGAGATCCTCGAGCTCATCCAGGAGCACGGACGCCTCCCGGTGGTCAACTTCGCCGCGGGGGGGATCGCCACCCCGGCCGATGCGGCCCTGATGAGGCTGCTCGGCTGCGACGGGGTATTCGTGGGGTCGGGGATCTTCAAGAGCGCCGACCCGGAGAAGAGGGCGAAGGCGATCGTCCTCGCCTGCACGAACTACGACGACCCCCAGGTCCTGGCGCAGGTCTCGATGGGCCTCGGGGAGGCGATGCCCGGGATCACGATCGAGGCGATCCCCAGCGCGGAGCTGATGCAACACCGATGACGGTCGGGGTCGTCGCGGTCCAGGGGGATGTGCGCGAGCACCTGCGGACCCTGGCCCGCCTCGGGGTGGAGGGGTGCCCCGTGCTTCGGCCGGAGCAGTTGGCAAGGCTCGCGGGGATCATCCTTCCCGGGGGCGAGTCGACCGCGATGTGGCGGCTCATGACGCGGACTGGACTAGCAGCCCCGCTCCGGGAGGCGCTCGCGAGGGGGCTCCCCGCGTTCGGGACCTGCGCGGGGATGATCCTCCTCGCCCGCCGGATCACGAACTGGGGGGAGACGTTCCTCGGGGTCCTCGACGTCGCGGTGGAGCGGAACGCCACCGGCCGCCAGGTGGACTCGTTCGAGGCCCGCGTCTCCGCGGACGGGCTCGGGGAGATCCCGGCCGTGTTCATCCGCGCGCCCCTCGTGCGGCAGATGGGCCCGACCGTCGAGGCGCTAGGCTGGCTGGGCGATGTCCCGGTCCTGGTGCGGGAAGGCCGCCTCCTCGCCGCGAGCTTCCACCCCGAGCTCACCGACGACGCGCAGGTGCACGACTTGTTCATCCAGATGTGCCGAAAGGAGAGACCATGGCAGCACGTGTAGCGATCAACGGATTCGGACGAATCGGACGGATTGCCCTCCGCATCATCGCCACGGGCGGATGGCCGGTAGAGGTGGTGGCGATCAACGACCCGTTCCTCCCGGCCGAGACGGCAGCCCACCTCCTCCGCTACGACACGGTATACCGGCGGCCCCCGTTCCCGATCCACGTCGAGGGCGAAGCGCTCATCGTGGATGGACGGAAGATCCCGTTCCTCGCGGAGAAGGAACCGGGGAACCTCCCGTGGGCGAAGCACAAGGTGGACGTGGTCATCGAGTCGAGCGGGGTGTTCACCGATCCCGACAAGGCGGAGGCGCACCTCAAGGCGGGCGCGAAGCGGATCGTCCTCTCCGCCCCCCCCAGCGGGCCGCGCAAGGGCGAGGTGCTGCAGATCCTGTGGCGGGTGAACGAGGGTCAGTTCGCGGAGCGGGGGAAGCCAGCGATCGTGTCCGCTGCCTCCTGCACCACGAACTCGCTCGGGCCGGTGGTGAAGGTCCTCCACGAGGCGTTCGGGATCGAATACGGGTTCCTGACCACCGTCCACGGCTACACCGCAGATCAGCGCCTCGTGGACGCGCCCCACAAGGACCTTGCGCGGGCGCGGGCCGCGGCGGCGAACATCATCCCCACCTCCACCGGGGCGGCGCGGTCCATCCCCGCCATCTTCCCCGATCTCGCGGGCAAGCTCGACGGGATCGCGATGCGCGTCCCCGTCCCCGCGGGCTCGGTGTCGGACTTCGTGGCGAAGTTGCGGAAGCCCCTGCCGGGGAAGAGCGCCAAGGAGGCGGCGGCGCTCGTGAACAAGGCGTTCCACGCCGCAGCGCAGACGCCCCTCGGGGAGGCGATGGCCGTTGAGGACGACCCGATCGTGTCGAGCGATGTCATCGGCCGGAACCATTCGTCGGTCGTGGCCACGAGCTACACGATGGTCCTCTCCGACCGGCTGGATGTGGTGAAGGTCCTTGCGTTCTACGACAACGAGTGGGGTTATGCGGCACGTCTCATCGATGTGGCGAGGTTCGTCGCCTCCTAGAACGGCGCGGGCCGCGGCGGGGGCGGTGGGGCTCCTATTCCGGCCGGTCTGTTTCGTGTGCGAGGAGCCGGTACCGGATCTCGCCCCGCTCTGTAAGGCGTGTACGGATGCACTCCCTCGCTGGGAGGGGGCGATCTGCCTCGTGTGCGGGATGGGGATCGAAGAGGGGTTGGACCTGTGCCGGGCGTGTGCCGTCGCGGGGCGGAGCTACGCCTGGGCCCGCACGATTGGGCCCTACGAGGGGACGTTGCGAAGAGCGGTCCAAGCCCTGAAGTACGAGGGGGAACGCGCCCTCGCCCGACCCCTCGGGCGGCTCCTCGCGGCCGCGCTGGACGACGTCCCTTCCGCAGAGCTGACCACCGTCACCTGCGTGCCGCCGGACCCGCGCCGCCTGCGAGAACGGGGGTACCACCCCGCCGAGCTCCTGGCACGGGAGGTGGCAGCGACGTTGGGGATACGGTTCCGCCCCCTCCTCGCGAAGCGACGTCCGACCCCACCCCAGGTGGGGCGCCCCCGTGCCGAACGGGAGAAGGCGATGACCGGCCTCTTCTCCGCCCGCGTCCGCGGCGAGGGGGAAGCCGTCCTCGTGGTGGACGACGTGATCACGACCGGCGCTACCGCCTCCGAGGCAGCGCGGGCCCTCGGGGAAGCCGGGTTCGGGGAAGTCGGCGTCCTGGCCTGTGCCCAGGCCGTGCCCGGGAGGGAGGGATACTAGTGGAGTTCAAACGACTCGTGGTGGGACCACTGCGCACGAACGCGTACGTCCTGGTGGCGGACGGCGAGGCCGCGGTCGTGGATCCGGGCGACGCTGCGCCGGACCTCGCTGCAGCGTGGGACGGCCATGCGGTGCGGTACATCCTCCTCACCCATGGGCACTTCGACCACGCCGACGGGGCCGAGGCGATCCGCGCCCGCACCGGCGCCCCCATCCTCTACCACCCCGACGAGGTGGGCTCGTTTTGGCTAACGGGCCGTCAGCCTCCTCCCCTCGCGCGTCCCCTGGCCGAGGGCGACCGCCTCCCCCTCGGGGACGAGGAGCTCGTCGTGTGGCACCTCCCCGGCCACTCCCCGGGATCGGTCGCCTACCTGTGGGAGAAGGGGAAGGTGGCGATCGTGGGCGACGTCCTGTTCGCCCGGTCGGTGGGACGGTCCGACCTGCCCGGCGGCTCGTGGGAGGCGCTGTCGAAGTCGCTCCGCCGGCTGCTCAGCCTGGACGACACGTGGCAGGTCCTGCCCGGCCACGGCCTGACCACCACCATCGGCCGGGAGCGGGAGCGGAACCCCTACCTGGAGGGCCTTGGCGATGCCGAGCGTTGACGTCGAGGAGGTGAAGTCGCGGGTCAACATCGTCGAGCTCATCGGGCGGTACATCACCCTCAAACCCTCCGGCCAGAGGTTCAAGGGCCGCTGCCCGTTCCACCCCGACGACACCCCCTCCCTCCTCGTCTCCCCGGATAAGGGGCTCTGGCACTGCTTCGGCTGCCACGCCGGTGGCGACGCGATCGGGTTCCTGATGAAGATCGAACGGCTATCGTTTCCCGAGGCCCTGTCCCGCCTGGCCCGCGAGCTGGGGATCGAGATCCGCACCGCGGGAGGAGAGGGCAGGGCGAAGCTCCTCCAGGCAAACGAGCAGGCAGTCCAGTACTTCGCCCGCGAGCTACGGAGGCCCTCGGGGAAGAAGGCCCGCGACTACCTCCTCGGCCGGGGGCTGGAGGAAAAGGTGTGGGAGCGGTACAAGCTCGGCTACGCCCCGGAGGGCTGGGATGGGCTCCTCCGCACCCTCGGTCAGGTGGGGGTGGATACGCTCCGCGATTTAGGGCTGGTTGTGGCCGGCGAGAGGGGCTACTACGACCGGTTCCGGGACCGGGTCATGTTCACGATCGGCGATGATCAGGGCCGCCCCGTGGCGTTCGCGGGCCGGAGCTTCGCCGGCGATCCCAAGTACGTGAACATCCCCAATACGTCCCTCTTCACGAAGGGGACGCTCCTGTACGGACTCGATCTCGCCCGGGACGCGATCCGCTCCGCCGGCCGCGCCGTCCTCGTCGAGGGGTATACGGACGTGATCAGCCTCCAGACGGCGGGGATCGGGGAGGCGGTCGGCTCGATGGGCACCGCCCTCACCGACGCCCAGGCCCGCCTCATCGCTCGGCACGCGGACCAGGTCGTGATCGCCTACGACCGCGATGCGGCCGGGGAGGCCTCGGCCCTGCGCGGGCTCGTCATCCTCCGCGCGGCCGGGCTCAGGGTGGCAGTGGCCGTGCTCCCGCCGGACGAAGACCCGGATTCCCTCGTCCGCGGCCAGGGGGCCGATGCGGCGCGGGAGGTCCTCGCCCGGGCGCTCCCGTTCCATCGTTTCTTCGTCGAAGCCATCGCCAGTCGGCACGACGTGGCCACGGTGGAGGGCAAGGAGCAGGTCCTCGTCGAGGCGAAGACCTTCTGGCCCGAGATCCGCAGCGTCCCCCTCCAGCACGAGCTCGCCCGCGAGCTCGCCGCCCTCCTTTCCCTGCGCGAAGAGGAGGTGTGGGGCTACCTCCGCGGCGAGGCCCGCGTGGCCGTGCCCAACGAAGAGCGGCCCCGGATCGGGCCGGAGGAGATCTTCCTCCATTTTCTCGTCGCGGGGAAACTACCGGAGCGGGTGCTTGGCGACCTTGACCTCGCCGAATTCCGCCCCGAACACCGCCCGATCGTGGCGAAGTGGGTGGAGCTCTGGCACGGGGGCGAACGGCCGACCGCCAGCAGGCTGGCGAGCGAGCTCCCCCCCGATTCGGTGCAGGTCCTGACCCAAGTTGCCCTCCTCGACCTCCCGTTCTCGAACGAGGCGCAGGCCATCGCCGATGCGGAGACCCGCTTCCTCCACCTTCCGCGCCTGAACCGACGGTTGGATGAAGCCCGCCGGCGCCTCGTCGAGGCCGAGACGGCCGGCGATGCGGACGAGGTGCAGAGGCTCAACGCCGCGTTGCAGGCGCTGTGCCAGGAGCGCCTCCGGTTGATGCGAAGGAGGTGAGGATGCCCGACGACCCGGAGATCGTTCCCCCCAACCTGCCTGAACCGGGGACGACAGAGGAGGAGGAACTCACCGACCTCATCCCCCTCATCGCTGAGCTCGCCGACTCCGAGCCGGAGGAGGAGCCGGTGGAGCGGGGCCGCGACCCGGTGCGCACGTACCTCCGCGAGATCGGCCGCGTCCCCTTGCTCACCCGGGAGGAAGAGGTGGAGCTCGCCCAGAAGATCGAGGCGGGTACGGCAGCGCTGGAGGAGCTCGCCCAGGGGGTCGCGGATCCGGAGCGAAAGCGCGAGCTCGAGCGGATCCTCCACGAGGGGGAGGCGGCACGGGAGAAGCTCGCCGTGTCCAACCTGCGGCTCGTGGTCTCGATCGCCAAGCGCTACATGCACCGCGGGCTATCGTTCCTCGACCTCATCCAGGAGGGGAACATCGGGCTCATGCGGGCGGTGGAGAAGTTCGATTGGCGCAAGGGGTACAAGTTCTCCACCTACGCCACGTGGTGGATCCGCCAGGCGATCACGCGCGCGATCGGGGATCAGGCGCGCACGATCCGCGTCCCCGTTCACACGATGGAGGCGGTGCAGGAGCTGAGCCGGCTGCGGCGGGAGTACATCCGCGAGCACGGGGGGCCGCCGAGCTACGAGCAGCTCGCTGAGCTCCTCGGAACGAGCGTGGATCGGGTGAAGAAGATCGAGCAGGCCGCCGCGTTCACCACCTCGCTCGAGCGCCCGCTGTCCGACGAAGATGATGACACCTTAGGGGATTTCATCGCCGATGAGACGGCGCAAGACCCGGCCCAGGAAGCGATCCGGGCCCGGCTGCGGGACGAGTTGCGGGAGGCGCTGGCCGAGCTCGACCCGCGGGAGAGGGAGATCCTCGAGCTGCGCTACGGCCTCCTCGACGGCCATCCCCGCACGCTGAAGGAGGTGGCGAGCCAGTTCGAGATCACCCGGGAGCGGGTGCGGCAACTCGAACTGAAGGCGCTGGAGAAGCTGAAGTACCCAGCGCGGCACCAGTTGCTCCGTTCCCTACGGGAGCTCCTCCTCTCCGAGGAGGCATGACGGTCCTCCTCCTCGTTGGGCCCACCGCGGCGGGGAAGTCGGAGGTCGCGGTGGCGGTGGCGGAGGCGGTGGGAGGGGAGATCATCTCCGCCGATGCCCGGGCCATCTACCGGGGCTTGGAGATCGGGACGGACCGGCCTCCCCGAGAGGTCCTCGCTCGGGTCCCACACCACCTCGTCGGCACCCTCGACCCCTGGGAGCACTACGATGCGGCCCGGTTCCGTGCGGACTGCGAACGGCTTGTCGCCGAGATCCAGGGCCGCGACCACCGGGCGATCATCGTCGGCGGGAGCACGCTCTACGTGCGGGCCCTCACCCGCGGGCTCTCCCCCGGGCCGGCCGCCGACCCGGAGCTCCGGGCGGAGCTCGCCCAGCGCCCCACCGCGGAGCTCCGGGAAGAGCTTGCACGCGTGGATCCGGCGTCCGCCGCCCGGATCCACCCTGCAGATCGGGTGCGCCTCGTCCGCGCGGTGGAGGTGCATCGCCTCACCGGCCGGCCGCTTACCGCAGCGTGGGGGAGCGAGAAGGCGTTCCCGTGGCCGCTCGTCCCGGTCGGGCTCACCGTCGAGCGCTCGGAGCTCGGGCGGAGGATCGAGGCCCGTGTGGCGCGGATGCTCGCGGAAGGGCTGATCGAGGAGGCACGGCGGCTGTGGAACCTCGACCTCCCCTCGGATGCCCCGGCCGTACGCACGATCGGGTATCGGGAGCTCTTCCCCTACTTCGCCGGGGAGTACGACCTCGATGAAGCGCGGCGGCGGATCGTGCGGAACACGAAGGCCTACGCACGACGCCAGCTCGCGTTCTTCCGCGCCGAGCCGCGCGTCCACTGGCTGGACGTGACCGGCCGCCCGGCACCTGAGGTCGCAACGGAGGTCATCGCCCATTGGCAGGCTGCGGAGTCGGGCCTAGAATGAAACCCGTGCTGAAGGTGTTCACTGCGGAAGCGATCCGAACGCTCGACCGCCGCGCCGCCGAGCACGGGGTGGCCCCGCTCCTCCTCATGGAGTCGGCCGGACGGGGGGCCGCCGCGGAGATCAGCGCCTGGAACCGTGGCCTCGCCACCGGCCGCGTCCTCGCCGTGTGCGGGAAGGGCGGAAACGGCGGCGACGCCCTGTCCGCGACGCGGTGGCTCGGGCTCGCCGGGGCCGACGTACAGGCGGTCGTCCTCGGGACCCCCCACGGTCCCACCGCTGAACAGGAACGTGCATTCCGCGCGTCGTTCCCGGACCGACTCGTTGCCATCCGCCGCGCGGCTGAACTCAACGTGCTCCGCACGAGGATTGCTGAGGCAGATCTCGTGCTGGACGGGATCCTCGGGATCGGGCTTGCCCAGGGGGCGCGCGGTCTGGCCCGGGGGGCGATCGAGATCGTCGTCGCCTCCGGCTCCCCGGTGGTGGCGCTCGACCTTCCATCGGGACTGGTCGCCGACTGCGGCGCCGTCCCCGGCCCGGCGGTGCGGGCCGAGCTCACGCTCGCCATGGGGGCGCTGAAGCCATGCCACCTCCTCCCCCCCGCGGCGGGGCTATGCGGCGAGGCGCGGGTGGTGGATGTCGCCTACCCCCCGTCGGTGTGGGATGAGGTGAGCCCCGTAGCGCACGTCGTGGACGCGTCGTTCTGTGGTTCCCTCCTCCCCCGCCGGCCGCGGTTTGGCCACAAGGGGACGTTCGGGAAGATCCTCGTGGTGGCGGGCGCGGTGGGGATGGCCGGCGCGGCCGCCCTCTGCGCCGAAGGGGCGCTCCGCGCCGGTGCGGGCCTCGTCCACGTCCTGTGTCCGGAGCCCGTGTTCCCGATCGTGGCAGCCCTCCTGCCAGAAGCGCTCGTCCACCCCGGCCGGGCCGCGGACGGGATGCTCTCCCCTGAGGCGGCCGCGGAAGCGGTGCGGCGGGCTCAGGAGATGGACCTCGTCGTGGTCGGCCCCGGCCTCGGGCGGGGTCCCGGCCCCAAGGAGGTGGTGCACGCGCTCGTTGCGTCCGGGGTCCCGCTCGTCGTCGATGCCGATGCCCTGTTCGCCCTCGCCCAGGACCCGTCGCTCCTGCGGGCGGGGCATGGGGAGATCATCCTCACCCCGCACGTCGGCGAGTTCGCCCGCCTCGCGGCCGTGGATCCGGACGAAGCCATGTCGGACAAGATCCGCTGGGCACGGGGGATGGCCAGAAGCTCGCGCGCCACGGTGGTCCTCAAGGGGCCCCCCACGGCCGTTTCCGGCGGCGGGGACGTGTACCTCACCACGACCGGGAACACGGCCCTCGCCCACGGCGGTTCAGGCGATGTCCTCGCCGGGATGATCGGGGGCCTCTGGGCGGGCGGGGCAACGCCTCTCGCCGCAGCGGTTGTGGGGGCCTACGTCCATGGCCTCGCTGCCGAGCTCGCCACCGCCGGCGCCTCGGAGCGGGCCGCCCTCCCCCGCGACGTGGTGGGGTCCCTCCCGTGGGCGTTCGCCTCAATCGAGCCCGAGCCTCGCCGGGATTCATGAACCTGTTCGACACCCACGCCCACCTCGACTTCCCCCCGTTCGATCGCGACCGCGCGGAGCTCCTCGCCGCGCTGCGGGTGGAGGGAGTAGCGGTCCTCAACGTAGGGGTGGACCTCCGGTCGTCGGAGGCGGCCCTCGAGCTCGCCCGCCGGCACGGGCACGTGTTCGCCTCCAGTGGGCTCCACCCCCATGACGCGAAGGCGTTCACCCCTGAGCTAGAGGCGCGACTGGCGGGCCTCCTCCGCCAGGGGGCGGTGGCCGTCGGCGAGTGTGGGCTCGACTTCTACCGCGACCTCTCCCCGCATGAGGTCCAGATCGAGGCGTTCCGGTCCCAGCTCCGGCTCGCCAAGCGGCTCGCCCTCCCAGTGATCCTCCACGAGCGGGCGGCGTGGGATCCGTTCCTCCAGCTGCTCCGCGCGGAGCGGCCGCCCCGCGGGGTGGTGCACGGGTTCGGCGGGGACGAATCCCGGGCCCAGGAGATCGTGGGCCTCGGGCTCCACCTCGGCATCGGGGGCCCCCTCACCTACCGCCGGAACGACGCCCTCCGCCAGGCCGCCGCGGCGATCCCTCTCGAGCGGATCCTGCTCGAGACCGACTCGCCCTACCTCCCGCCCGAGCCGTTCCGCGGCCAGCGCAACGATCCGGGGAAGGTGCGCCCGGTGGCGGAGCGGCTCGCCGCGCTGCGGGGGATCCCCGTGCCCGAACTCGCGGAGGTCACGTGGGAAAGCGCGTGCCGGCTGTTCTCCGTGCATCCCTCGTTCGGGCCAGCGCCGGCCGGTCACGGAATGTAGCCCTGCTCGCGCAGCGAGGTGTGATTCGTCTTCGTCACGATGATGTGGACGAGGACCTCGATCCCCAGATCTTCCCCGCCTCGACGAGCTGGCGGGGGGGGGCGAGGTCGTCCCCGCTCCACCGCGCGAGCTGCGGACCGGCGTCCTCCAGGCGCGCTTGGGCCAGCTCGACCGCGCTCTTCCCCCTCGTCCCGGTGCGGATGAGGACGGCGAGGAATTCGGCGTCCGACAACGCCTTGGGACCCGCGGGCGCGGAGCTTCTGCGGCCGATCCATCTCCGGGAGGTCCTTGATCCCCATCGTAGCCCCCTGCCCCCAAATCGTAGCCCTCCGCCCGGCTCATTCACCCCGAAACAATAGCGCAGAGACAGATCTCACAGTACGACGGCCCCGCCTCGCGCCTCTCTCGCCGACGGCTGACCGTGGCGTACTGGAGGCCCAAGGCCTCGGCGATCTCCTTGAGGGTGTATCCGCGGCCTCCACCACGCAGGACGTGCCCCAGCCGGTTGTTCCGGCGGTTGAAGCCCGGGGGGTAGGCCCCGTTGAGGACCTGCATCCCCTGGGATTGGTTGAGCGCGTCTGCACAGGCCGGTGACAGTGGTTTGGCATCAAACAGGAGGCGTGACAGATCCAGTTGTACCGTGTGACGACGTCCTCCAGGACCTTCAAGAAGCTCAACCGGTCTTCGTCGTCCAGGAAGATATCTTGGCGGTCATTACCACGGCTTTTGATGTGGCACACCGCGCCCTCATATTCGATGCGTAACGGGCGTGCCACACGCCAAGTGTGTCGCGCCTAACACCAAAGGTGAAGACCTGACCCCTTCACTTCACTGGATGGAGTCGTTCTGGGCCCACTTTAAGGGGGAGAACGTGTCGCTGTTTCTAGACGCGGCGACGTTGGAGGAGCTGGAGTGGGTGATCGGGAGGCAGATGGACTACTACAACTGCGAGCGCAGGCACTCTAGCCTTGACTATCGATCGCCCATGGAGTATCTTGTAAATATAGGGTTTATCCCCGAAACGGTAGCGGAAAACGGGGGGGGTAAAAGTGGTTCCGCCACAGGGGCGCAGGGCCGGCGTGCCCGAACGGCTGTGGTGAATTCTGGTTGCCGGAGGAAGATGATGACGAGTGAAATGTAAGGAGGTACAGTCTAAAAGGAGGTAATACCAATGCTCAAGCTAGTCAAGTCCAAACAAACCCGTTGGGAAGAACTGGAGGCCAGAAAGCAGTCTTAGAAGGAGGTTTTCCGCATGGCTGTTTTGCTGGGTTATGGCATTGTTTGGCGTGGCTGGAATAGTTGTAACCTTAGTTATGCTGATTGTTAGATCTATCTTTAAACGCGACGGGGGCAAGAAAAGGCTTTGGATAATTGGTGCTGCGTCGTTAGTTCTGTTTATAGTTGGAGTAGTTACGGGGATATGGTCAGTGCCAGATGGATATAATGCAGGACAGCAGGTTGCAGAGGTTAGCGAACCCGTGTCTCTTCAACAAGAACAAGAGCAAAAACCAGAGCAAGAAATCGAGCAACCTTCCACTCCGGAACAATCGGCGGTTACCCCTATAGAAGAGGAACAAGTGTTTCAAAAAGAGGAAAAACCAAAACCATACCAGGAATGGCTTAAAAGCACGGTGGAGGCAGAAATCGGCGCAGAATCAAATTTGAATCTGCCACGGGTTGCGGGGATCGATTTCGAGAATGGCGATGAGTCTAAGCCGGTAATTTCTTTGGTCGCTGACGATAACCTAACGATTAATTTAGTAAGGACTGTAATGCTGTTTGATGCAACTAACGTTTTTAAGGCGATATTTGCTGATGGTAGAGCAAAGGTGGTCACCATCGTTTGGGGTCGGCCGGTTACTGATAAATATGGAAACACAAAAATGAAGGCTGTTATGGGAATAGAAATGTCCAGAGATACGGCAAACAAAATCAACTGGAGTAATTTTCTTCATAGCAATTTGCCTAAAGTGGCGGATGATTTCTATGAAGCGCCGCAGTCTGAATGGTGAGTTGAGTGAGGTCATGAGGGTCAGGTCTTCATTTTTGGTGTTTCCTCGCCTCCGCCACCCGGTTGGTGATGATGCTCACCGTCGAATAGTACAACCCCAATGCATTTGCCACTTCCTTGAGGGTATACCCGTAAACACGAACGGCTTGATAGATCCGTTCATTTCGATCGGACTTGTCCTTGATGCCGGAAAAGAGCTCCTCTAGTTTGGGCCGGGTCACCAGCCTCTCCCTCCGGGGAATCTCCACCGCGGAGGACCTCCCTCGCAATAGCGGTTCCAGCGCCTCCACGAACCGCTCCGTTCCCAGGATCACCCCACCGCGAAGATCGGCCCAGACGTCGATCCCGCGCCCCTCCTTGACAAACTTCCGATATTCCTTCTCCGCCCGAGCACGGTCCTGGTGAAATTGGGACAATACCCAATCCGTGGCGAGAAAGTCCGGGGGTTCTTCTTCCCCGGCTGTTGCTCGGTAGCTGCTCCACCGCCAGGCGCCAGGATGGCGGACGAGCCCTAAGGCAAGTCTACCACCCCCGGCGCCAAAAGTGATGACCATGCATTGCCTTTGGCGCACATCGAGTGTGCCGGTCTTGCCAGTATAATGCATCGCCTTAAGACGCACGGACCGATACAGGAGCTCACCCTCCGCTAGGCCCGGTTGGCTTGGGGGCAAGCCTCGGGTACCATCGCCCGCCGATGGGATCCAAGGTCCACGTCGCGTTCCTGTGGCACATGCACCAACCGTGGTACGCCCTCCCGGGGAGCGGAGAGAACCTCCTCCCCTGGACCCGCCTCCGGGCGACGAAGGACTACACGGACATGGCGGCGTTCATCGGGCGGGGCGAGGTCCCCGTGACGGTGAACTTTACCCCCTGCCTGACGGAGCAGCTGACCCGGTACGCCGCGGGTTCCTTGAGCGATGGCTACTTCCCCGCCACGGCGGGGGAGGGGGCTGTACGCGACCTCCTCTCCGGCGCAATCCCGCTCCCGGTGGCGCGGCGGGGGCTTCCGGTCCCGGATCTCAATCGCCTGCGGGCGGCCGCCGTCACGCCGGAGGGGGAGCGGGCGTTGTGGGGATGGTTCCTCCTCTCGTGGATCGGCCAGACCGTCCTCGATGGGGATCCCTCGCTCCGGGATCTGGCGCAGCGCGGCCGGTTCGCGCACGACGACCTGGAGTATCTGTCCGGCGTCCATCGCCGCCTCGTGGGCGAGGTCCTCCCCCGCTACCGGGCCCTCGCAGCGGAGGGGCTGGTCGAGCTCACGGCGACGCCGTTCTACCATCCGATCCTCCCCCTGCTCCTCGACTCCCAGGTCGCCCACCGGGCGCAGCCGAGCGACCCGATCCCGCCCCTCGCCGCCCCGGACGACGCCCGCGAGCAGGTCCTCCGGGCCCTCGCCCACCACGAGGCCACGTTCGGGGGCCGCCCCCTCGGGATGTGGCCGGCGGAGGGGGCGGTGAGCACGGACGCGGCCGCGGTGTTCGCCCAGGCCGGGGTGCGCTGGATCGCGACCGACGGGGCGATCCTCGCCCGCTCGCTCGGCCGACCTCCCCACCGCGAGGACCTGTACCGCCCGTGGCGCTTCGCGACCGGTAGGGGCGAACTGACGATCCTGTTCCGCGACACGTACCTCTCGAACCTCATCGGGTTCGACTACCACCGCTGGCCGGCGGCCGACGCGGCCGAGGACCTCGTCCGGCGGCTACGGGAGATCGGCCAGACGTGGCGCGGGGATGCACCCCCGCTCGTCCTCATCGCCATGGACGGCGAGAACGCCTGGGACTTCTACGAGCGGAACGGCCAGCCCTTCTTGGAGGCCCTGTACCGCCTCGTTCGCTCCTCCCCCGACCTCGTGCCGACCACGGTGTCGGGGTACCTCGATCCGCGGCCCTCCGTCCCGCGGACCCTGCCCGATCTGTGGCCCGGATCGTGGATCGACGCCGACTTCCGCACGTGGATCGGCCACCCCCAGCAGAACGCGGCCTGGAGCCACCTCGCACGGGCGCTCGATGCGGTCCGGTCCTGCCCGGATCCCGCGGCGCGGGCGCGGGCTCGCGACCACCTCCTCGTCGCGGAGGGAAGCGACTGGTTCTGGTGGTATGGTCCGCACCACACTTCTGCCCACGAACCCGTGTTCGACCGCGTGTTTCGAGGTCACGTCGCCGCTGCCTACGGCGAGATCGGCCTCCCCATCCCACCCGACCTCGGTTGAGCCGGGGATCGCGGCCCCGTGCGGCCGGGGACCACGCCCGGTAAAGTACGGGCGGTGCGAGAACGCAGCCGGGGTTACTCGCACGGGGAGGGCATGGTGAGCGGCGTACTGGCGTTCGTGCTGGCGGGCGGCCGCGGGCAAAGGCTCTATCCCTTGACCCGCGATCGGGCCAAACCGGCGGTCCCCTTTGCTGGCCTGTACCGCATCATCGACTTTACCCTCACCAACTGCCTCCACTCCGGGCTCCGCCACATCCTCGTCCTCACCCAGTACAAGTCCCTGTCCCTGGAGCGGCACATCCAAATCGGGTGGAGCATCTTCAGCCCTGCGCTGGGGGAGTTCCTCATCACCGTCCCTCCCCAACAGCGCGCGGCCGAGCACTGGTACCTCGGAACTGCTGATGCAATCTATCAAAACTGGTACTCGGTCGAGCGGTTCGCCATGGAGCAAGGGGCTCCCGAGGCGATCCTCATCCTCGCCGGGGACCACGTGTACAAGATGGACTACCGGCCCATGGTGCGGTTCCACCAGGAACGGGAGGCCGATCTCACGGTGGGGGTGGTGGCGGTGCCCCTCGCGGAGGCCGCGGGCGAGCTCGGGGTCCTCGTGGTCAATGGCGAGGGCAGCGTGCTCCACTTCCAGGAGAAGCCAGCCCAGCCCGCCCCGTCCCCCACCGATCCGGCGGTGTGCCTGGCCTCGATGGGGATCTATGTGTTCCGACCCGAGGTCCTCGCCCGGCGGCTCGAAGAGGACGCCCAGACCGCGGACTCCTCGCATGACTTCGGCCGGGACGTCATCAACCGCATGGTGGGCGAGGATCGGGTGTTCGCCTTCCCACTCGAGCGTGCGAACAAGAACCCCCTTCCCTACTGGAGGGATGTGGGGACCCTGGATGCGTACTGGGAGGCCCACATGGACCTCGTCGCCATCACCCCCAAGTTCAACCTCTATGACAGGGAATGGCCCATCCACACCTACCACGAGCCTTGGCCCCCCGCCAAGACGGTCCATGATGAGCCGGACCGCACTGGAACCGCAGTGAACTCGCTCCTCTCCCCAGGCTCCATCGTGTCTGGGTCGCACGTGGCGCGGTCGGTCCTCTCGCCGGGGGTCCGCGTGAACAGCTACGCCACCGTTGAGGACTCGGTCCTGTTGGCGGGGGTGGACGTGGGGCGGGGGGCGAGGATCCGCCGCGCGATCGTGGATAAGGGGGTGCGCATCCCCCCCGGGGAGAGGATCGGGTACGATCCCGAAACGGACCGAGCTCGGTTCACCATCACCGAGGCCGGGATCGTCGTCCTCCCCAAGGAAGCTCGCTTCTAGCGGTATCATTACGGGAGGAAGGAGGCCGTCCTATGCCCTACTTGGGAGGAAGAGAACTGGCACAGGTGTACCGTCGCGCTCACGAGGAGCGGTTCGCCCTCATCGCCAACAACTTCGCTGAGCCGAATGTCCTCCTCGGGCTCCTCGCCGCCTACGAGCAAGCGAGAAGCGATCTATTGGTCCAAGTGTCGGTCGGGGCCGCAAAGTTCGCCGGGGGGGGCCGCCCCCTCGCTGGACTGCGGGCCCTCGTCCGCTACGTCCAGGCGGTGGCCGCGGACGCGAAGATCGGGGTGTTCGTGAACCTCGACCACGTCACGCCCGACCAGAGCGACGGGTTCATCCGCCCCGCCCTCGCCGAGGGCCTCTGCTCATCGGTGATGGTGGATGCCTCGGCGCTCCCGTTCGCGGACAACGTGCGCGCGACGCGGGCCGTGGTCGAGCTCGCCCAGCCCTATGGGGTCCTCGTGGAGGGGGAGTTGGGGGTGATCCGGGGCGCGGAGGACGAGATCGTCTCCGACGCCGCGTTCTACACTGACCCAGAACAGGCCCTTCAGTTCGTCGCGGAGACCGAGGTCGATCTCCTCGCGGTCTCGGTGGGGACCGAGCACGGGGTCTCGGCAGGGCGGGAGCTCTCCTTACGCGTGGACCTCGCGCGCGCGATCTCGGACCGGCTACGGGCGGGCCGCCGGCCGCGCCCGCTCGTCCTCCATGGGGCATCGGGGCTGTCCTCTTCTCAGGTCGGGGCCCTCGTCGCGGCGGGCGTGTGCAAGGTGAACAAGGACACCACCTACCAGTACGTGTACGCCCGCACCGCGGCGGAGTTCTTCGCCGACCACCGCGCAGAGATCCTCCCCCCTAGAGGGGTGGCGTTCGATCCGATCACGTTTGATGCCGGGGGAAGCCCGTGGCGCCCCAACAAGAAGCTGTTCGACCCCCGGGTGGTGGGGAAGGAGATCCAGGAGGCGATCTGCTCCGTCGCGACGGACATGATCGCCCAGGTCGGTTCAGGAGGGAGGTCTCTCTATGCCTAGCGTGAAGAGGATCGGGGTCCTCACGGGGGGCGGTGACTCCCCGGGGATCAATGCGGCGATCCGGGCCATCGTGCGGCGCGCCGAGCCGGCAGGCCTCGCGGTGGTCGGGTTCCGCGACGGCTGGCGGGGAGCGGTGGAGGACGACCTCGTGCCGCTCGGCCGGAGCGAGGTCGCGGGGATCCTGCACATCGGAGGCACGATCCTCGGCACCTCGCGCACGAACCCGTACGAGAAGGATCCAGCGACCGGAACATGGACGCCCACCCCAAAAGTGGACCGGATCCTGGACACCCTGAACCGGCGGCGGGTGGATGCGGTGCTCGCCATCGGGGGGGATGACACCCTCGGCGTGGCCCACCGACTGGCGAGCCACGGCGTGCGGGCGGTGGGGATCCCCCAGACGATCGACAACGACATCGGCGGCACGGACTACGCGATCGGGTTCCACTCGGCACTCGCCGTGGTCACGGAGGCCCTCGACCGGCTGCACACCACGGCCCATGCCCATCACCGGGTGCTGATCGTGGAGGTCATGGGGCGCGACGCGGGGTGGATCGCGGTCCTCGGCGGGCTGGCCGGCGGGGCAGACGTGATCCTCGCCCCCGAGGAACCGTTCTCGGTCCCCCAGGTGGAGGAAGCGCTCCAGTGGCGGCTCGACGCCGGGCGGCGGTTCTCGATCATCGTCGTCGCCGAGGGCGCTCGGCCGCTCGAGCTCGGGAGCCGCCCGGTGGCCGAGGAGGCCAGAACGGACGCGTTCGGCCACGCCCAACTGGGCGGCGTAGGGTATTGGCTCGCGGCGGAACTGGAGAAGACGGGCCTCCCGTTGACCCCGCGGGTGACCGTCCTCTCCTACCTGCAGCGGGGCGGCGGCGCCACCCCGTTCGATCGCCTCCTCGCGACCCGGTTGGGGGTCGCCGCGGTGGAGCTCGCCTGCGCCGGGCAGTACGATGCGATGGTCGGCTTCCATGGCACGGACGTGGGGCCGGTCCCCCTGGCCGCGGCCCTCGCCGGGTGCCCGAAGCCGGTGCCGAGGGAGTACCTTGAACTGGCCCGAAACATCGGAGTGAGGTGAGCGAGATGGTGCGGAAGTCGTTCGTCGCGTTGCTGCTCGTGGGCGTGCTCGCCATTGGCGCCGCCCCCGGCGATACCCTGTTCTCCCCGCTCGGGCAGGTCTACCAGCTCATCCACGATTACTACTACCGAGCCGATAAGATCTCCGACTCGACCCTCCTCCATGGGGCGATCAGGGGGGTGGTGGAGTCCTTGGGCGACCCGTACTCCACCTTCTTCACCCCCGAGGAGTACCAGAGCTGGGAGGAGTCCCTGTCCGGGGAGTACTCCGGGGTGGGGATCGAGATCACCCTCCGCGACGGCCGCATCACGGTGGTGGCACCGTTCCCGGGGACCCCGGCCGAAGCGGGGGGGATCCGCCCCGGGGATTGGATCCAGGCCGTGGACGGGGAACTGACCGAGGGTTGGACCCTGGAGAAGGCGTCGTCGCACATCCGCGGCCCGGAGGGGACGGTGGTCGTCCTCACGGTCCAGCACGACGACGGCACCGTCGAGGAGATCCCCCTCGTCCGGCAGAAGATCCAGATCGAGTCCGTGTGCTCCGAGTACCGGGCGGAGGAGAAGGTCGGCTACGTCCAGATCTTGAGGTTCGACTTCGATACCCCGGGGCTCCTCGGGAGGGCGCTGTTCTCGTTCCCGCTCCAAGACCTAGCCGGCATCGTGATCGACCTCCGCAACAACCCGGGAGGGATCCTATCCGCAGCGGTGGAGTCGGCGAGCTACTTCGTGGACCGCGGGCCCATCGTTCGCGTCCAGGGCCCATCGTTCGGGGAGCGCACCTACAGCTCGCGTGGAAACAGCGTCCCCAACATCCCCGTGGCGATCATGGTCAACGAGGGGACCGCGTCCGCAGCGGAGATCATGGCCGGAGCGATCCAAGATCACAGCATGGGCATCCTCGTCGGCCGACCCACGTTCGGCAAAGGGCTCGTCCAGGAGATCGTGATGCGCCTCCCCGACGGGGGAGCGATCAAGCTCACCACCGGTGAGTACTTCACCCCACTCGGACGGACCGTCCACGATGTCGGCCTGACCCCGGAGATCCTCGTCGAACGGACCGAGGGAGAGGAAGGGGATCCCGAGCTCGAGGCCGCTCTCGCCTGGATCCGAGACGGGGCCCCCATCCCGGTGGGAGCGGGACGATGAAAGAGCAGGTCTGGAAGAGGATCGATGAGCTTGGGCCTCAGCTATGGGACCTCGCCCTGCGCATCCACGACCACCCTGAGCTCGGGTTCGAGGAACACCAGGCCGCGGCGTGGCTGGCGGAGGCCCTGGAGGGGGGCGGGTTCCGCGTTGAACGGGGAGCGGGCGGGATCCCGACCGCGTTCCGCGCCGTCCACCCCGCCGCAAAGCCAGGGCCGCGGGTGGCGCTCCTCGCGGAGTACGACGCCCTGCCTGAGCTCGGGCACGCCTGCGGCCACAACCTGATCGCCGCGATCGCGGTGGGGGCCGCGCTCGGCCTCGCCCCAGTCAAGAAGGACCTCCCAGGAGCGCTCCTCGTCCTCGGCACCCCCGCCGAGGAGGGAGGCGGCGGCAAGATCAAGCTCATCGAGGCCGGCCTGTTCCGGGACCTGGACGCAGCGATGATGGTCCACCCCTCAGACCAGACCGTCGTGGACCGGGGCTCGCTCGCCATCACCGAGGTTGGGATCGAGTTCCATGGGGTGGCCGCCCACGCCTCGTCCGAGCCGGACAAGGGGGTCAATGCCCTCGATGCGGTGATCCAGACGTTCGTCGGCCTAAACGCCCTCCGCCAGCACATCCGCGACGGGGCGCGCATCCACGGGATCATCACCCACGGGGGCCTCAAGCCGAACATCGTCCCGGAGCACGCCGCGGCCCGGTTCTACGTCCGCGCATCCGACAATGGGTACCGGGACGAGCTGGTGGAGAAGCTGCGGCGGTGCGCAGAGGGGGCAGCTCTGGCCACGGGGGCTCGGCTCGAGTTCCGCCTCGTGGGCCATGCCTACAAGGCGATCCGCCCCAACCGCGCCCTCGCTCACGCGTTCGCCGAGCACCTCGCCCCCCTCGGGTTCCCCGTGGAGGAGCCCACGGGAGGCGTGGGGTCCACGGACATGGGGGACGTGTCGTGGGAGGTCCCCGCGATCCACCCCTACATCCGCATTGCGGAGGGCACCGTGCCCGGGCACTCCCGCGCGTTCTGTGAGGCAGCCCGAGCGGAGCCGGCGCGAGCGGCGATGATCGCTGCCGCCAAGGCCCTCGCCGCGGTGTGCCTCGACCTATGGACGAACCCCGCCCTGATGGCGGACGTGGCGCGCGAGTTCAGCGAGGGTCAGGGGACGGGATCGTAGCCGCCGGGGTGCCACGGCCCGCAGCGGACGAGCCGCCGCAGGGCGAGCCATCCTCCGCGGAGGGGGCCGTACCGGAGGATGGCCTCCCGGGCGTACTCCGAGCACGAGGGGACGAACCGGCAGCGGCGGGGGAGGAAGGGGGACACGGCCCGCTGGTAGACGACGAGCGGGAGGATGAGCACCCGCCTCACCACAGGTGCGCGGTGGCGGTGATGACGATGCTCTGCTTCCACGCCGGGGCCTCCGCCAGCTTCACGAATTCCATCTGCAAGGTCATGCCCACCCAGCGCTGGCTGATCTCGAGCTGGAACGAGGCCGACTGCCGGCCGGCGGGGAGCTGGCCGAGCGGCTTGTCCTGGAACAGGCTGTAGCGGGTGGAGAAGCTGATCGCGCTGTCGAGCTGGACATCGAACGTCACGTCCAGGGCGAGGGTGTACTGCTCGGTGATCCAGTACGGGCCTGAGACCCGGGCCCTGAAGAGGAGCTGGGAGTTCGGTTCGGGGGCAAGGGCGGCGTCGAGGGCCAGGGAGAGGAGGAAGTCACGGGTCGCCCCGTTGGGATCCAGGAGCTCGTGGGCGAAGCCCGCCTGCACCGTCCACCCGCAGTACCTCTCCCGGCCCGTGGCCGCGAGGGCCTCCTCGATCAGGAGGACCGTGGTCGGATCGAGCTCCCGCCCGGCCTCCGCCTCGATGAGCGACACCACCGCGGCCACCCGCTCCGCCACCACCTCCCCCTCCACCCGCTGCCCGATGGACTTGGCCACGGCGAGGAGGTTCGCATCGGTCAGGGGCACCGGCAGGATGCCCCGCGTCAGCAGCTGTCCCTCGATCTGGAGCGCCTTGGCGAGCGGGGTCACGTCGTAGAACCGGCCGTACCCCAGTCCAGCCTGGGCCTCCACCCGCGGTTGGGGGAAGGCGGTATCCAGGGTCGCCGCGAAGCCCCCGAAGGTGAACAGGGGGAGAGGGCTCTCCAGGTACTGCCGCACCGCACCGCTTGCGCCAACCTCCGCCTGCGTCAGGCTCAGCTCCGCGAACCCCACCTGGCCACTCCCCGCGAGGGTGAACCCCTCCGTCATGCTGTCGTACTGCCGTCGGGCATCGAACGATAGCCAGCCCGAGCTGAGGTCCACGCTGGGGGTGGTGGGGTCATCCGTGTGTTGGTAGAAGAACGACACCTTCCCCTGGAGGAACTCCGTGGTTGGGGTCCGGTATTCGCAGAGTCCAACCCCGAACCCGGTCACGGCGACCCCGATCGCTGCCGCAATCCCCCCTAGCCGCTTCATCATTCCCCCTCCCCGCGCCACGACCGCAGTATACCCTAGCTCGGCCGGCGGTCCCCGCCGGGGAATCCGAGGGTGAGACGCTCCGGCCCATGGCGGGAGAGGACCTCGCGCAGGGCGTCCGTGAGCGCCGAGGGAGCGAACAGGTGCTCAGGGCGAAACGTCGCCGGGACAAGCCCGGCCAGCCCGACCCCGAGGAGGCGGACCCCGCTCTCGGCGTGGAGCCCACCCCGGTCGAGGAGCGCCACCGCCTCGTCGGCGATGAGCACGGGGTGATCCGTCGGCTCCGGGAGTTGGACTTGCCGGGTGCGGGTGGTGAAGTCCGCCCACCGGATCTTGACCCGCACCGTGGTCGCGAGCAGCCGCTCCTCGACCAACCGGGCCGCCAGGGCGACCGCGAGCTGCCGCACCTCACCCGCGATGACCTCCTCCTGGAACAGGTCCTCGGGGTAGGTCACCTCCTGGGAGATGGACTTCGCCTCCCGCGCCGGGACGACCGGAGAGTCGTCCAGGCCGCGGGCCAGCCGCCACAGGTGGGCACCGCCCCGCGGTCCAAACCAGGAGCAAAGGAGGCTCGCATCGACGTCGCGCAGGTCACCCCCAGTGTGGACCCCCCGCTCGGCGAGGACCTTCGCGGTGTGCGGGCCGATCCCCCACAACCGGCCGACGGGCAGGGGAGAGAGGAAGCCCTCCACGTCCTGTTCGTGAACGACATGGATCCCACCTGGCTTGGCTGCCTCCGACGCCAGCTTAGCGAGGAGCTTGTTCCCGGCGAGGCCCACCGAACACGCCAGGCCGGTCTCGGCCCGGATCCGCCGGTGGAGGCCGTGGGCCGTCTCCTCCGCCGGCCCGTGCAGGCGCTCCGTCCCCGTGAGGTCCACGAACGCCTCGTCAAGGGACAGAGGCTCGACCAGGGGGCTGTACGAGGCGAGGATCGCCCACACCTGCCCAGCCACCTGCTCGTACCGCGCGAAGCGGGGCGGCACGAACGCGGCATGGGGACACAGCATACGCGCTTTGGCGATCGGCATCGCGGAGTGCACCCCAAATGCCCGCGCCTCGTACGATGCCGTGGCGACCACGCCCCGCGGTCCCAGGCCGCCCACGACCACCGGCTGGCCGCGCAGCATAGGGTGGTCGAGCTGCTCCACGGCAGCGAAGAACGCGTCCATGTCCATGTGGAGGATCCACCGCGCCATGGGCCAATCGTAGCCGGTTTCGGGGCCCGAGGCGGAGGGCGCACCGTTGCCCCGCCGCGAGGACACCGCTAGAATCTAGCGCACACACCACGTCCCCATGGTCATCCCAGAGCACGGGTGAACGAGGAGGCAAACATGGAGATCCTCAAGGTCGCAGCTACGTCCAATCCCAACGCGGTCGCGGGGGCCATCGCCGGGGCACTGGAATCGGCGGGGCTCGTCGAGGCGCACGCCATCGGGGCGGGGGCCGTGAACCAGGCCATCAAGGCGATCGCCATTGCCCGTCGGCTCGTGGAGCGGGAGGGCGAGCCGGAGATCAAGGTCGTCCCCGGGTTCATCGACGTCGAGATCGGCGGCGAGGTCAAGACGGGCATGCGGTTCGTGATCGAGCGGTAATGCGGCTCGAAGCCTTGGTGCGGGCCGCAGTGGTGGAGGCGCTCGCGGCGGGGGGGAAGCCGGTCCCCGCGGAGGTCCCCATCGAGCGGACGACGCGGCCGGAGCACGGGGACCTGTCGACGCGGGTCGCGTTCCTCCTCGCCCGGGAGCTCGGGGCACCGCCGGCTACGATCGCAGCCGAGCTCGCCGCCCGACTCGCCGCAGATCCGTCCTTCCTCAAGGTCCAACCGGCGAACGGGTTCGTCAACTTCACCCTTCACCCCACGACCCTCCACTCTGTCCTGCGGCAGATCCTCTCCTCCGGCGACCGCTACGGGCGGGGGGAGGAGGGGGAAGGGAAGACGGTGCAGGTCGAGTTCGTGTCCTCGAACCCCACCGGCCCCCTCACCATCGGCCACCTCCGCCAGGCCGCACTGGGGGATGTGGTGGCCGAGCTCTACGCTCAGCTCGGCTGGCGGGCAGTCCGCGAGTACTACCTGAACGATGAGGGGAGACAAATGGATCTCCTCGCCCAGTCCCTGTGGGCCCGCTACCGCCAAGCGTTGGGCGACGACCAGCCGATCCCGGAGGGGGGGTATCAGGGGGCGTACCTCGCCGAGATCGGAGCGGAGCTCGCCCAGGCATGGGGCAACGCCCACCCCAGATGGGATGAGGCGGCGCGCGCCGTGTTCCGGAGCGAAGCCGTGGCCCGGATGATGGCGATGATCCACGAGGACCTCGACGCGATCGGGGTCCGGTTCGACGTGTGGACGAAGGAGGGCGACCTCCACCGGCGGGGCCTCGTCCAGGAGGCGCTCGCTCGGCTCAAGCAGCGGGGGGCGGTGTACGAGAAGGACGGGGCGCTCTGGCTCGCCAGCACCCGCCATGGGCTGGACCGCGACCCCGTGCTCCTCCGCTCCGACGGGACCCCGACCTACACGCTGGTGGACATCGCCTACCACCTGGACAAGGCCCGTCGCGGGTTCGACCTCGTCATCAACGTTCAAGGGGCCGACCATGTGGACGAGCAGCGCCAGGTCCTGCTCGCCCTGAAACTCCTCGGGCTCCCCGACGGGTTCGTTCGCTACTGCCTCCACCAGTTCGTGACCCTCAAGGGGGAGGAGGGGATTCAGCGCATGTCCACCCGCGCCGGGCGGTTCCTGCGCCTGAAGGACCTCGTGGCCGACGTCGGGCGGGACGTAGCCCGCTACTTCATGGTCATGCGCAAGCCCGGAAGCCACCTCGTGTTCGACTACGCCCTCGCGCGGGACACGAGCCTGGAGAACCCAGTTTACTACGTGCAGTACGGCTATACCCGCATCGCGTCCCTATTCCGGGAAGCCGAGCGAGCGGGCGAGAGGCCGCCCGATCTCCGCACCGTGGACCTGTCCCCCCTCACCGACGACCGCGAGCTCGCCTTGATCAGGGAGCTCGACCGCTTCCCGGACGTGGTGGAGGTCGCGGCCCACGAGTTCGCTCCCCACCTCTTGTGCGAGTACCTGGAGGGGCTGAGCGGGCTCCTCCACCCCTACTACGCCCACGTGAGGATCCTCGGGCAGGGCCCGGCCACCCCTGCCCGGCTCGCCCTCCTTGGCGGGATCCAGCTCGTCCTCGGGCGCGGCCTGGGGATTCTCGGCGTCTCCGCCCCGGAAGCGATGTAGGCGACCGATGACCGAGAACCGGCCGGCGGATGACGGCTCCCGCACGATCTGGGACCGCCTGCGACGGGGATTGGCCCGCACCCGTGATGGCCTCCTCGGCCCGCTCCAGGGGACGAAGGACTCCGTTGGGCCTGAGATCCTCGCCCGGCTGGAGGAGGTGCTCCTCTCCGCCGATGTGGGCCCGGAGGAGACCGCGACCATCATCGCCCAGGTGGAGGCAACCCTCGCCACGGCGGGAGCGGACTGGCCGGCGGTGGAAGGGGCGCTCGCGGCCGCCCTGCGGGGCGCGCTCGCGGGCGCGGAGCGGGGGTTCACTCTCCCCCCCGTGCGGCCGGCGGTGCTCCTGTTCGTCGGCGTGAACGGGTCGGGGAAGACGACGACCGTGGCCAAGGTGGCCCACCGCCTCTCCCAGGACGGGGCACGACCGCTCCTCGTGGCAGCGGACACGTTCCGCGCTGCCGCCATTGACCAGCTCGTCAACCTCGCCCGCGAGAGCGGGGTCGAGGTGGTCGCCCATCGCCCGGGAGCCGATCCCGGCGCCGTGGTCCACGACGCGCTGGAGCACGCCCGCACTGCCGGGTATGATGCCGTCTTGGTTGACACCGCTGGACGCCTCCAGACGAAGCGGCCCCTGATGGAGGAGCTGGGGAAGGTGCGCCGCGTGGTGGAACGCCTCCAGGGTCGCCCCCCCGATGAGCGGCTCCTCGTTGTGGACGCCACCGTAGGGCAAAACGCGATCTCCCAGGCGGAGCTCTTCCACGAGGCGGTGGGGCTCACCGGCCTGGTGGTGACCAAGCTGGATGGGACGGCCCGCGGGGGGGCGGTGATCCCGATCTCGCGGGCGCTTGGCCTCCCCATCCTCTGGATCGGGCTGGGGGAAGGACTGGACGAACTTGAGCCGTTCCGAACTGATGATTTCGTTCGGGCGCTCGTACGGGGGTAGATGATGGCGAAGTACGTGTACGTGTTCGGCGCCGATGCGACCGAAGGGTCGGCGGAGATGCGGGACCTGCTGGGCGGCAAGGGGGCGAACCTCGCCGACATGGCGCGGCTGGGGATCCCGGTTCCCCCGGGGTTCACGATCACGACCGAGGTATGCGCCTACTACTACGCTCATGGACGGCAGTACCCCCCTGAGCTTGCGTCCCAGGTCGAGGCAGCCCTTGGGGTGGTGGAAAAGGCGACCGGCCGACGGTTCGGAGATCCCGAGAATCCTCTCCTCGTCTCTATTCGCTCCGGCGCGCGACGCTCGATGCCGGGGATGATGGAGACGGTCCTCAACGTCGGCCTCACCGAGCAAACCCTCCGCGGCCTCATCGCCCAGACGGGGAACGAGCGGTTCGCCTACGACGCCTACCGCCGCCTGGTGATGATGTACTCCGACGTAGTGATGGAGAAGGGAGCGGGGATCGAGCCGGCGGAGGGGAAGGGGATCCGCCGGATCCTCGATGCCCGCCTGGCCGCCCTCAAGGCGCGGCGCGGGTACGGGTCCGATGTGGAGTTGACCGCATCCGACCTCAAGGCCCTCGTTGCTCGGTTCAAGAAGACGGTCCGGGAGCGGCTGGGGCAGCCGTTTCCCGAGGATCCGTGGGACCAACTGTGGGGGGCGATCGGGGCCGTGTTCGCGAGCTGGATGGGCAAGCGCGCGGTCGAGTACCGGCGCATCGAGCGGATCCCCGACGACTGGGGCACCGCGGTCAACGTCCAGGCGATGGTGTTCGGGAACATGGGCGATGACTCCGCCACCGGCGTCGCGTTCACCCGCAACCCGGCCACGGGCGAAAACGCGTTCTATGGCGAGTACCTCATCAACGCGCAAGGAGAGGATGTCGTCGCCGGGATCCGCACCCCTGCTCCCCTGAACGCTCACTCCCGCAACGAGCAGAGCCGCCACCTCCCGACCCTGGAGGAGGTGATGCCCGCCGCGTACCGAGAGCTCGTCGGGATCCGGGACAAGCTCGAGCGTCGCTACCGCGACATGCAGGACATCGAGTTCACGATCGAACGCAGGAAGCTCTACATGCTCCAGTGCCGCACCGGGAAGCGCACGGGCGTGGCCGCAGTGCGGATGGCGGTGGACATGCTCGATGAGGGGCTGATCGATGCCCGGACCGCTGTGCGGCGCGTGGACCCGCTCCAGCTCGTCGAGCTCCTCCTCCCGCGGCTCGATCCGCAGGCGGAGAGCAAGGCCACGCCGATCGCAACGGGGCTCCCCGCTGGGCCGGGGGGGGCCGTCGGGCGGGCCGTGTTCACGGCGCACGACGCCGTGGAGTGGGCCTCCCGGGGGGAGAAGGTGATCCTCGTGCGGGAGGAGACCTCCCCTGAGGATGTGGATGGGATGCACAAGGCTCAGGCCGTGCTCACGTCCAAGGGTGGGATGACCTCCCACGCCGCCCTCGTCGCCCGCGGGTGGGGCAAGTGCTGCATCGTCGGGTGCGGGGACATCGAGATCGGCCGCGATGGCCGCTCGTTCCGCGCGCGGGGGGGGCAGGTCGTCAAGGAAGGGGATTGGATCAGCCTCAACGGGACCTCAGGCCGCGTGTACGTGGGGCAGCTGCCCCTCGTGCCAGCCGATCCGGAGGGGAACCCGTTCTACGTCCGCCTGATGAAGCTCGCCGACGGGTTCCGCAAGCTCCACGTGCGCACGAACGCCGATACCCCCAAGGATGCGGCCCAGGCGATCGCGTTCGGGGCGGAAGGGATCGGCCTCTTCCGCACCGAGCACATGTTCTACGGCGAGGGGAGCGAGGAACCCTTGTTCCTCCTCCGCAAGGTGATCATGAGCTCAACCGAGGAGGAGCGCCGCCGGGCCCTGGATGAGCTCTTCCCCTACGTCAAGGCTGATGTGAAGGCGACCCTCGCGGTGATGGATGGGCGTCCGGTCACGATCCGGCTCCTCGATCCCCCGCTCCATGAGTTCGTCCCCCACGATCGGGCGAAGCTCGCCCGCCTCGCCGAGGAACTGGGGATCACGATGCCGAAGCTCCGCAAGCGGGTGGAGGCGCTGCGAGAGACGAACCCGATGCTCGGGCACCGCGGCGTGAGGCTGGGGATCACGTACCCCGAGATCACGGAGATGCAGATCCGGGCGATTTTTGAGGCCGCTGGCGAGCTCCTGGCGTCCGGAAAAAATCCGATCCCGGAGGTGATGATCCCCGTCACCTCCACCGTCCGCGAGCTCGACCACCAGAAGGCGATCTTCGATCGGGTGCGCGATGAGGTGCGGTCCCAGCTTGGGCTAGCTGAGCTTCCGTGCCTGTTCGGGACGATGATCGAGATCCCCCGCGCCGCGCTGCGGGGGGGGGACATCGCGGCCACGGCCGAGTTCTTCAGCTTCGGCACGAACGACCTCACCCAGATGACGTTCGGGTTCAGCCGGGACGACATCGGAGGGTTCCTCCCCGACTACCTGCGGAGCGGGATCCTGCCAGCCGATCCGTTCCAGACGATTGACCAGGACGGGGTGGGGGAGCTCATCGCCCTCGGCATCGCCCGCGGGCGGGCGACCCGCCCCGAGCTGGAGGTCGGGATCTGCGGTGAACATGGGGGAGATCCCGAAAGCGTCATGTTCTGCCATCGCGTAGGGATGGACTACGTGAGCTGCTCCCCGTTCCGCGTCCCGATCGCCCGCCTCGCTGCCGCCCACGCCGCTCTGGCCGGCCCCGAGGAGGAAGGCAACTAGCCCCCTCGCCATGCTCCGGTTCGTGCTCGGGCGGGCGGTGGCGCTCCTCGGCACGGTGCTGTTCGCCGCGCTGGCGGTGTTCCTCCTTCTCACGGTGATCCCCGGGGACGCAGCCCGGCTCGTGGTGGGGCCGGAGGCCACGCCCGAGGCCTACCGCGCGGCCCGGGAGGCCCTCGGCCTTGACCGGCCGTGGCCGGCCCGGTTCGGGGACTGGCTCGGCCGGGCGCTCCGGGGGGACCTCGGGATGTCGTGGGTCTACCCGCGGCCGGTCGGCGAGCTCCTCGTCCGCGCCCTCAGCGTTACCCTCCCCCTCGCCCTGCTCGCGATCGCCGTCGCCAGCATCCTCGGCCTCGGTGTGGGGATCCTCGCTTCCTCCCACCTCGGACGGGCTGCCGACCTCGGGCTGATGGCCCTCGCCCAAATCGGGATCGCTGTCCCCGAGTTCTGGGTGGGGATCCTCCTCATGGGCTGGTTCGCGGTGGGGTGGCGCATCCTCCCCTCGGGCGGGTTTCCGGGGTGGGGGGAGCCAGGGGCACTGGCGTACCTCGTCCTCCCCGCCCTCGCCCTCTCCCTCCCGCGGGGGGCGTACCTGGCGCGGATGGTGCGGGCGGCTGTGGCAGACGTGCTCTCCAGCGACGCGATCCGCACCGCGCGGGCGAAGGGGCTCCCCGAGCGGCGGGTGATCCTCGTCCATGCCCTGCGCGGGGCGCTCGTCCCGGTGGCGGCGGCGTTCGGCCTCACCTTCGCCCGGCTCATGGCGGGGACGCTCGTGATCGAAAACGTGTTCTCCCTGCCGGGGGTGGGCTGGTACGCGGTGCGGGCCGCAAACGGGCGCGACCTCTACCTCCTCCTCGGGATCGCCGTCACCGCGGCGGCTCTGGTGGGCCTGGTGAGTGCAGGTGCGGATCTCGCCTACGCTTTCCTCAACCCGCGGATCCGTTACCGATGACCTCCCTGCGCCTGGGGGCGATCCTCGTCGGGCTCGGGCTGGGGCTCGTCCTCCTCGGGTTGATCTGGCTCCCTGCCCCTCCCACCTCCCTCGGCCCGGTGCAGTTCTCCCCACCCTCGCTGCGCCATCCGCTGGGGACCGATTGGTTCGGCCGCGACATCCTGAGCCGGGTGATGGTGGGGGGACGGGTGAGCTGGGCCGTGGCTGCGATCGCGGTGGGCGTGGGCGGAACAGCGGGGATCATCCTCGGGGCGATCGCCGGACACGCCGGCGGCATCGTCGGCGAGGCCCTGATGCGCGTTCCCGACCTCCTGCTCGCGTTCCCGGCGGTCCTCGTGGCGCTCCTCCTCTCCACCGTGCTCGGGCCAGGGCTCCTCGGGGTGACGCTCGCCATCTCCCTGTTCACCCTCCCCTACTTCGCCCGGCTCACACACTCCAGCGTCCTCGCCCTGCGCGAGGAGGAGTTCGTCGTCGCGGCACGGGCGGTGGGGTGCTCGCCGGGGCGGATCGTCCTCCGCCACATCCTCCCCAACCTCTCCTCCCCCCTCCTCGTCCAGGCGTCGGTGAGCCTCGGGAGCGCCTTCCTCGCCGAAGCGGCCCTGTCCTATTTGGGGCTGGGGACCCAGCCGCCGGACCCGGCGTGGGGCCGCATGCTGCGGGAAGCGCAAACCTACGTGGGCCTCTCCCCATGGCCGGCCGTGTTCCCCGGCCTCATCCTCGGCCTCACCGTGCTCGGGCTGAACCTCCTCGGCGACGGGCTGCGCGACCTCGCCGACCCCCTCACCCGCCGCCTCATCCCTTGGCGGCGGCCGTGAAGTCGAGCACGTAGTGGGGCAGGATCTTGACCCCCGTCACCCCGGCCCGTTGGACGAGGATCTGGTGGGGGGCGACGAGGAACACGTTGACCGCCTCCGTGGCGAGGATGTACTGGGCCGCGGCGTAGATGCGCTGTCGCTCGTCGGGGTCCGCCACCGCAATCCCCCTCCGGAGAAGCTCGTCGAGCTCCGGTGAGCTCCACCCCCGACGGAAGTAGTAGTCCGGCCGGTCCGGGCCGTACGCCCTCAGGATCGGCGCCGGGTCGAGCCGACCGATCTGGGCGACCACGGTGAGGTCGTAGTCGGCCTGCCCGTACACGCGGTCGAGCCACGTCCCCCAGTCTACGATCTGCAGCTCCAGCCGGATCCCCACCTCCCCAAGCTGGGCAGCGAGGAGCTCGCCCGTGCGGACGTGTTGTGGGTAGTTGCCGGGGAGGGTCAGGGTCGCCGAAAACCCGCGAGGGTACCCAGCGGCGGCGAGGAGGTCCCGCGCCGTGGCCGGATCGTAGGGATAGACCCAGGTCATGTCCGCGTAGTAGGGGACCGAAGGGGCGAGGTGGCTCCCCACCGGCGAGGCGAACCCATAGTAGACGAGGGAGATCAGCTGCTCCCGATCCACGGCGTGGGCGAGCGCCTGGCGCACGCGGAGGTCGGAGAACGGGGCGCGGGCGGTGTTCGTGGCGAGGATCTGCACGAGGTCCTGAGGCTGGGACACCACCCGCAGCTGCGGGTCCTGGGTCAGGGTGGCCGCGATCTCGGGGACGACCTCCGCCACGAGGTCCACATCCCCCGCCCGGAGCGCGGCGAGCTGGGCCGCCGGATCGGTGATGAACCGGAACGTCAGGGCCTCAAGGACGGGGAGCGCGGGGAGGTAGTAGTCGCTCCAGCGCACGAGGCGCAGGCTGTACCCCGGCCTCCACTCCTCGAACCGGAATGGCCCAGTCCCGACCGGGTTCCCGGCCAGATCCTCCCTCCCCGGAGGGACGATCACCGAGTCCCCGAGGGCGAGCACGGTGAGGAACGAAGCATCCGGGGCCCGGAGTTGGAAACGCACCGTCCGCCCATCGGGGGATTCGATCGCGTCCACCCCGGCAAAGTACTCGCGATGGGGGTGCCCGGTCTGGGGATCCATCGTCCGCAGGAAGCTCTTCCGTACAGCGTCCGCATCGCAGGGGGTCCCATCGTGGAACCTGATCCCCTCCCGGAGGTGGAACGTGTACACGAGGCCATCGGGGGAGATCTCCCACGCGGAAGCGATCTGCCCGTGGAGGTCCCCCGTCTCATCCACCTGCACGAGGTTCTCGTACAGGTTGTGGTGGAGGAGGAGCTTGATCACACCCGCCGAGTTCGTCGTGGGGTCCAGGCCGGGGGGCTCGGTGGACACGGCGATCACGAGTTCGGCCGCCGGGGCGGCGACCACCAAGGCCAACATCAGAAAAGCGAACATCACCTTCGACACGGAGTGTCACCTCCCGAAAGATTGGAGTGTCACCTCCGCGGGGAAGACTACCGAAGGGGCGGGGGCCCGTCAACGGGGGTTGCGGTCAGAGATGAGGCGCAGCCCGTCCAGGGTCAGCCAGGGATCGCTGACCACGATCTCGGGGATGAGGGGAGCGAGGAGCGGGGCCAGCTCCCCCGTCGCCACCCCCACTGCCCCCGTCCCCAGTTCATCCCCGATTCTTCCCACCAGGTGGCGCACCAGGCCCACGTGTCCAAGGACGACCCCCGCCTGCATGGCATGGACGGTGTTCTTGCCGAGGACGGATGACGGGGGGAGGAGGGAAGCACGCGGGAGCCCGGCCGTCCTCTCGGCAAGGGCCTCCGCCCCCGTGCCCAAGCCCGGGGCGATCGCGACCCCCACGAGCGCGCCCTGGGCGGAGACCGCAGTGAACGTGGTCGCGGCCCCGAACCCCACGACCACGCACGCCCCCCTCGCCATGGCATGGGCCGCAACCGCCCCCGCCACGAGGTCCGCCCCGACCTCGCTCGGGTGGTCCACGCGCAGGTCGAGTCCTGTCTTCACCCCCGGCCCGAGGACGAGCGGCCGGGAGCGAGACAGGCGCTCCACCACATCGCCGAACACCTCGGTGAGCGCCGGGACGACGCTTGCGAGCACCGCGCGCCGGGGCTCCGCCCCCAACCGGAGCTCCCGCAGCATCTTCCCGATCAGGAATGCGTACTCGTCCCCCGTCCGCCCGACCACGGTCTGCAGGCGCCACCGGGCCCGCCAGCTCTCACCATCGTGGACCCCGAGGGCGATCGTGCTGTTGTTGACCTCGACCGCGAGAAGCATGGGACGATTGTAGCAACGGGGGCAGGCGACGCTCAGCGGAGAGCCGGGTGCCCGCGATCCCGGCCCCTCATAGCCTCCTACGGGAACGCATGAGGGAGCGATGGATGGCGGTCGCAGACCGCTTGCCCGCCCCCATCGCCGAGATGACGGTCGCCGCGCCCGTCGCGATATCCCCCCCGGCGAACACGCCTCCCCGGCTGGTGGCCCCATCCTCGTCGGTCCAGATCGTTCCTCCCTCGGCCACGCGAAGGCCGGGCGTCGTCCGGGGGACGAGGGGATGGGGTTGGTTCCCGATGGCGACGATCACCGTGGCCACGGGGAGGACGAAGTTCGAGCCGGGCACGGGCACCGGCCGGCGGCGGCCGGACCCGTCCGGTTCCCCAAGCTCCATCCGCAGGCACTCCACCCCCTCGACCCGACCACCCTCCCCCAGGAACCGCACTGGGTTCACGAGGACGTGGAGCTCGACCCCTTCCTCCTTGGCGTGGTGGACCTCCTCGACCCGGGCCGGCATCTCCGCCTCGGTCCGGCGGTAGAGGATCATCACCCGCTCGGCCCCGAGGCGGAGCGCGGTGCGGGCGGCGTCCATCGCCACATTTCCCCCCCCGACGACGGCCACCGTCTTCCCGACCTTGACCGGGGTGTCGTACTCCGGGAAGAGGTAGGCGCGCATGAGGTTGACGCGGGTGAGGAACTCGTTTGCGGAGTAGATCCCGGTGAAGTTCTCCCCGGGGACGCCGAGGAACTGGGGGAGGCCAGCCCCCGTGCCGATGAACACCGCCTCGTATCCGTCGGTGAACAGGTCATCCACCGTGAGGGTCCGGCCGACCACGGCATTCACCTCGATCGCCACCCCCATCTTCCGCAGGTTCGCGATCTCCCCCTGCACGATGCGCTTAGGAAGGCGGAACTCGGGGATCCCGTACATCAGCACGCCCCCCGGCTCGTGCAGCGCCTCGAACACGGTCACGGCATGCCCCCCGCGCCGCAGGTCGGCCGCGCAGGTGAGGCCAGCCGGGCCTGATCCGACCACCGCGATCCGAACCCCTGTCGGGGGCGCCACTTCCGGGACCTGCACCCCGTGCTGGGACTCCCAGTCCGCGGCGAACCGCTCCAGGCGACCGATCGCCACGGGCTCGAACCTCCGCCCGAGCGTGCAGGGAGCCTGGCACTGCACCTCCTGGGGGCACACCCGGCCGCACACCGCGGGGAGGTTGTTCGTCTGCTTGATCGTGGTGATCGCGGCCCGGAAGTCCCCCTCCCGGATCTCGCGGATGAACTTGGGGATGTGGATGTTGACGGGGCACCCGTTCATACACGGCGCGTCCCGGCACTGCAGGCAGCGTGCTGCCTCCTCCTGTGCCTCGTCGGGGGTGTACCCGGCGGGGACTTCGTCGAACGTGCGGGTGCGGGCCTGGGGGTCCCGCTCGCGCATCGGAACCTGGGTCGGGCGGATCACGAGCGCCCCCCCTGCGCCGCGACGTAGCGCTCCAGGGCGTACCTCTCCTCATACGTGAACGTCCCCAGCCGGGAAAGGAGGAGGTCCCAGTTCACAAGGTCCCCCGGGAACTCCGGGCCGTCCACGCACGTGAACCGTGTCTCCCCTCCGACCTCAACCCGACAGGCCCCGCACATCCCCGTGCCATCGAGCATGATCGCGTTGAGGGAGACGGTCGCGGGCACCCCGAACTCCTGGCAGGTCCTGGCGCAGAACTTCATCATGATCGCGGGGCCGATCGCCCACACGTGCGCGACCTTTCGCGTGGCGAGCACCTCCTGGAGGGGGGTCGTGACCACCCCCTTCACCCCCTGGCTCCCGTCGTCGGTGGCGATGTGGAGCTCGGAGGAGACCTCGGCAATGCGGTCCAGCCACAGCAAGAGGCCCTTCGTGCGCGCCCCCACAACCGCGATCACCTCGTTCCCCTCCGCGCGGAGCGCCCGGGCGATGGGATAGATGGGGGCGATCCCCACGCCTCCCCCCACGCAGACCACGGTCCCGTAGCGCCGGATCGTAGAGGGAGATCCGAGCGGGCCGACCACGTCGCGGATCGTGTCCCCGATGCCGAACCTCTCCCCGAGCTCCCGCGTGCTCTTCCCCACCATCTGCACCACCAGCGTGATCGTCCCCCGCCCGGGGTCCCAGTCCGCAAGCGTGAGGGGGATCCGCTCCCCCCGCTCATGGAGGCGCACCACCGCGAACTGGCCCGCCCGGGCCCGGGCGGCGATGCGCGGGGCCTCCACCACGAGCTCCACGACGTTCGGGCCCAGGGGTCGCTTCGCAAGGATCATGTTCATCATCGTTCACCTTCCCGGCGTTGATCCCTGATTATGACCCGCATCGCCCCATCGGGGGGGGCGCTGCCTGGACGCGCCACCTCTGTTCCGATGGCCAAAACGGGCCAAAACCGCCATGGGGATAAGACTTTTCCCCCCTTCACAGCGAGGCCATTTCGTGCTATAGTCCCTCCTAGACGTGAGAGGATCGTTTCATCCCCCCGTTTTCGCACGCACACCTGTGCACAATGGAGGCTCAAGGAGTGACCCGATGGAAGTGGTGAGGTTTGGCAACGAAGTGACCGAAGACCAGGATGCCGCCGAAGAGGAAGTCACGTGGTGGGACACCGAACGGGAAAGCCGGCGTAGCCCGGAGAACCCGATTCGGACCTACTTTGATGAGATCTCGCGCGTCCCCCTCCTCACAAAGGAAGAGGAGGTGGCCCTCGCCCAGCGCGTCGAGGCGGGGGATAAGGAAGCCAAGGAAAAGCTCGCCGAGGCCAACCTGCGCCTGGTGGTGTCGATCGCCAAGAAGTACCGCGGGTGCGGACTCCCGTTCTTGGACCTGATCCAGGAGGGGAACCTCGGCCTCATGAAGGCGGTCGAGAAGTTCGACTGGCGCAAGGGGTACAAGTTCTCCACCTACGCCACGTGGTGGATCCGTCAAGCGATCCTGCGCGCGATCACGAACCGCTCGCGCACGATCCGCGTCCCGACGCACATCAACGAGCTGATCCGCAAGATCCACCAGGCGGAGCGGGACCACCTCAAGGAGCACGGGATCGGGCCGAGCCTGGAGGAGCTCGCCGAGGGGCTGGATACGACGGTGGACAACATCGTCAAGGCGAAGAAGACCTCCCAGTACACGGCGTCGCTCGATACCCCGATCGGGTACGACGACGAAGGAGCGGTCCTGGGCGACTTCATCGAGGATGAGGGCGCGGTCTCCCCGACCCGCGAGACGTTCAAGGAGCTCCTCCAGCACGAGCTTCAGAAGGCCCTCAAGGAGCGCCTGACCCCCCGCGAGCGGCGGGTGATCGAGCTCCGCTATGGGCTCGATGGGAACCCGCCCAAGACCCTCGACGACGTGGGAGATATCTTCGGGATCTCCCGCGAGCGGGTCCGCCAAATCCAGAAGGAAGGCCTGGAGAAACTGCGGGACTCCTCGGTGCTGCGGAAGCTCGAACAGTTCAGGCAGATCCTCGAGGAGAGCTGAGCTAGCTCTTCCGCTTCTTCGCAGGGCCCTGTTTCGGCCTCGTCGCGGCCGGGGCGGAGTCCTCGTGGGTAGGGCAAAGAGCGTTCGAGCAGCGCACGCCCCGCCGCGGGTCCTCATAGATCACGCCCCCCCCGCACGTCGGGCAGGCTCCGATCGGACGCCCGGCAACGAGGAACCGGCAGTCCGGGTAGCGGGAGCAGGCGTAGAAGGTGCCGTAGCGCTTCCCGAACCGCTCCACGAGCTCCCCCTCTCCACAGCGGGGGCAGGTGACCCCGGTCGGGACGGGGGACGTGGTCCGGCAGCTCGGGCAGGAGAGGTACCGCCCGTAGCGGCCGTGTCGGACGACCATCGGCGTCCCACACTTCGGACAGGGGGTGGCGGGAGCGGACTCGGCCGCGGACAGGCCCGCCGCGAGTTCAACGCGATCCGACGTGTAGCGGAAGGGGACGTTGGGGGGGAGGGCCTTCGTGGTCCGGCACTCCGGGTACCGGGAGCACCCGAGGTACAGGTTCCCCCGCCACACGCGGACCTCCATCGGCGCCCCGCAGGATGGACAAGCCACATCGCTCAGGGCGCGGAACGGCTTTCCTCCCTTCGAGAGCGCCTCCTCCACCGTGTGCAGTCGGGGCGAAAACCAGCGGTAGAACGAACGGAGGAGCTCGCCCCGCCCGAGGTCGCCTTCCTGGATTCGGTCGAGATCGGACTCCATCCGGGCGGTGAACGCTTCCTCCACCGTCTCCGGGAAGTACAGGCGCAGAAGATCGGTCACGAGGTGCCCGAGGAGGGTCGGTCGAAGCGAGCTCCCTTCGCGCACCACGTACCCGCGGTCCTGGATGACGGACACGATCTGGGCGTAGGTGCTGGGGCGCCCGATCCCCTCCTGCTCGAGCTTGCGCACGATCCCCGCCTCGGTGAACCGCTTCGGGGGCTCGGTCGTGCGCTCCTCGACCTCGATCTCCGGGCGCGGGAGCTCCAGGCCGGGCGTAAGCCCGTCGGGGAGGGAGGCCTCCTCATCCTCGAGCGGGGCCACAGGGAGCACGGAGGTGAACCCCGGGGAGATCATCCGCGACGAGGAGGCGCGAAACGTCCGGTCGCCGGCACGGATCGTGACCTTCCGGCGAACCCAGATCCCGTCTGCCATCTGGCTTGCGACGAACCGTCGCCAGATGAGGTCGTAGAGCTTGCGCTGGTCCGGGGCAAGGTGGGGCGCCACCTCGTCCGGCGTGCGGGTGACCTGGGTGGGGCGGATCGCCTCATGGGCATCCTGGGCCCGCCTCTTGTTCCGGAAGTGGCGGGGCTTCGGGGACAGCGCCTTGGCCCCGAACTCCGACTTCACGAACGCCCGCGCGGCGGCGATGGCCGAGTCCGCCACGCGCACGGAATCCGTGCGCATGTAGGTGATAAGGCCCACCATCTCCCCACCGATTGCCACCCCCTCGTACAGGCTCTGGGCGATCTGCATCGTGCGTTTGGGGGAGAACCCAAGCTCGCTCGACGCCGCCTGCTGAAGGGTGGAGGTGATGAACGGCGGCGATGGCCGACGGAGGACCTCCTCCTCCTCAACCGCCTCCACCATGAACCGCGCCCGGGCGAGATCCTGGGTCAGGGCCGCGACTTCGTCCGGGGCGGTGAGCCGGCCGTCGAGGCGCGCCGCGAACGGGGGCTCTGATGGGAACAGGGCAGCCACTTCCCAGTACGGTTCCGGGACGAAGCTCTGGATCTCCAGCTCCCGATCGCAGATGAACCGCAGGGCGACGGACTGCACGCGGCCCGCCGACAGGCCTTCGAACCGCCGGCCCGCCAGCACCCGCGACAGCAAGGGGCTGATCTGGTATCCAACGAGTCGGTCCAAGATCCGGCGCGCTCGTTGGGCCTCCACCTTGGCGAGGTCGATCGGCCCGGGGTGAAGGAGGGCCTCCCGCACCGCCTGGGGGGTGATCTCGTGCAGGAGGACCCGCACGTACCTGCCCCCATCGCCGAGGAGCTCCATCAGGTCGTAGGCGATCGCCTCGCCTTCCCGATCGGGGTCGGTGGCGAGGTAGACCCGGGACGCATCCTCGGTCTTCTTGCGCAGCTCGGCAAGGAGCTTGCGGTCCCGCACGACCCACTTTGGGGTGAAGTCGTCGTTCAGTTCAACGCCGAGCTCATCCTCGGGGAGATCGCGGACGTGTCCCTTGGAGGAGAGGACGACGAATTCATTGCCGAGGAAGGAGGCGAGGGTGCGGGCCTTCGTCGGTGACTCGACGATCACAACATCCTTGGGCATGGTTTCAGGCGCGCATTATCAGGGGGGAGGTCGTGGGGCGCAAGGGACCGAAGAGCCGAGCCCCGGCCACGAGGCCGGGGCTCGGCATCGGTTGCCCGTTGACCTAGTACTCGGGCGGAGGCGTGGGCATCGCTTCCTTCTTCTCCTCCTTGATCTCCGCCACCAGCGCCTCCGTCGTAAGGAGCATCCCCGCGATCGAAGCCGCGTTCTGGAGAGCAGTCCGCGTGACCTTGGTCGGATCGATGATCCCGGCCTCGAACATGTCGCGGAACTCCTCGGTCTCGACGTCGAACCCGATCACGTTCTTCTCCTTCTTCAGCTGTTCGACGATCACCGCTCCCTCGAACCCGGCGTTCTCCGCCAGTTGCCGGGCGGGGAGCTCAACCGCCCTCCGCAAGAGCTGAACGCCGACCTTCTCGTCGCCTTCGAGCTCCTTCTCGAGCTTCTCGAGCGCCTTGAGGGTCCGCAGGAGGGCCACCCCGCCGCCGGGGAGGATCCCCTCGTCCACCGCGGCCTTCGTCGCCTCGAGGGCGTCCTCCATGCGGTGCTTCTTCTCCTCGAGCTCGGTCTCCGTGGCCGCCCCGACCTTGATCACCGCCACTCCACCCGCGAGCTTGGCCTTCCGCTCCTCGAGCTTCTCCCGGTCGTAGTCGGAGTCGGTGCCCTTGATCTGCTCTTCGATCTGCTCGATGCGGGCCTTGATCGCCTCGGGGTTCCCCTTGCCCCCGATGATCGTCGTGTCCTCGTGATCCACGCGGACCCGCTCCGCCCGGCCGAGCATGTCGAGGGTGGTGTTCTTGATCTCCATCCCCGCGTCCTCGGCCACCACGACGCCGCCGGTGAGGATCGCGATGTCTTCAAGCATCGCCTTCCGCCGGTCCCCGAACCCGGGGGCCTTCACCGCGCAGGAGAGGAGCGTGCCCTTGAGCTTGTTGAGGACGAGGGTGGATAGCGCCTCGCCAGTCACGTCCTTGGCGATGATGAGGAGAGGCTTCCCGGTCTGGGCCACCTTCTCCAAGAGGGGGATCATCTCCATCGCGTTCTTCAGCTCACGATCCGTGACGAGGATGTAGGGGTTCTCGAGCTCGACCTCCATCTTCTTGGGGTTGGTGACGAAGTAGGGGGAGATGTACTCTCGGTCGAACTGCATCCCCTCCACGACCTCATAGTAGGTCTCGATCGTGTCCGAGTCCTCAACGGTGATGACCCCGGCCTCGCCCACCTCCTCCATTGCGTCGGCGATGACGCGGCCGATCTCCGGGTCGTGGGCGGTGATCGAGGCGACCTGGGCCGTCTCCGCCTTGGTGGAGAGCTTGCGCGACATCTTCGTCAGCTCCTCCACCACCACCTTCACCCCCTTCTCCATCCCCCGCTTGAGGGCCATCGGGTTCGCGCCCGCGGCGACCATCTTGAACCCCTCCTTGAGGAGGGCATGGGCGAGGACCGTGGCGGTGGTCGTCCCGTCGCCGGCGACGTCGTTCGTCTTGGAGGCGACCTCCTTCACGAGCTGGGCCCCCATGTTCTCGAACGGATCCTGGTACTCCTGCTCCTCAGCGATCGTGACGCCATCGTCCACGATGTCGGGGGACCCGAACTTCTTCTCGATCCCAACGTGGCGCCCGCGGGGACCGAGGGTGACGCGCACCACGCTCGCGAGCTTTTCGACCCCCGAGAGCAACTTGCGACGCGCTTCTTCTCCGAATAGGACTTCTTTCGCTGCCATGGTTCCCTCCTAGCCTTCCACGATCGCGAGGACGTCCGTGGTCTTGACGAGCAAGTGCTTCTCCTCGCCGATGCGGATCTCCGTGCCGGAGTACGCGGAGATCAGTACCGTGTCCCCGACCTTCATCTCGAACTTCTCGCCGGTCCCGAGGGCGACCACTTCGCCCTTGACCGCCTTCTCATCCTTCACCGATTCGGGAAGGACGATCCCGCCCGCCGTACGGCGCTCTTCCTCCTCGATCTTCTTGACGAGGATCCGATTCCCCAAAGGCTTTACCTTCATCGGCACCTCCTTGGTGTGAGTTTAGCACTCCTGGGGTACGGCTGCTAACCGGTGGCATTGTACCGGCCCCCTCTACGGCGTCAAGGTTGAGGCGCGCGGGGGGGGCGCCGGACGATCCTGACCGCTCCGGTTGGTCCCGAGCGGACGGCCCCGTTGCCATCGGGCCCGGAGCGCGACTACAATGAGCACCGACAATGGCCAACCGCATCACCGCCCCCGAGCGCCAGGAGGGCGACCTCACCGGTCGCACCCTGCGGCCCCAATCCCTGGCCGAGTTCGTGGGGCAGAACGCGATCCGGGAGCGGTTGCAGGTGTACATCCAGGCGGCCAGGGCGCGGGGGGAGCCGCTCGACCACGTGCTCCTCCTCTCGCCGCCGGGGCTGGGCAAGACGACGCTCGCCTACATCATCGCCCGGGAGATGGGGAGCGAGATCAAGGTCTCCTCCGGGCCGGCGATCGAACGGCCGGGCGACCTCGCCGCGATCCTCACCCACCTTGCCCCAGGGGACGTGCTGTTCTTGGACGAGATCCACCGCCTGCGGCCCCCCGTAGAAGAGGTCCTCTACCCGGCGATGGAGGACTACAAGCTCGACATCGTGGTCGGAGAGGGCCCCCACGCCCGCTCGATCCGGCTCGACCTGGCGCCGTTCACGTTGGTGGGGGCCACGACGCGGGAGGGCCTCCTCACCACTCCGCTACGGGACCGGTTCGAGGTCGTGTTCCGCCTCGACTTCTACGCCCCGGAGGAGCTGGCGGAGATCCTCGCCCGTGCTGCGCCCCGCATCGGGTGCGAGGTGGACCGCGATGCGGCCAGGGAGCTGGCGCTGCGGGCGCGGGGGACGCCGCGGATCGCGATCCGGCTCCTCCGCCGGGCGCGCGACGTGGCCCAGGTGACCGGCACGAGCCGGATCACCGCCGCCGCGGCCCGGGAGACCCTGACCATGCTCGGGATCGACGAGCTGGGGCTTGACACGTTGGACCGTCGGATCCTCACCATCCTCGTGGACCGCTTCGATGGGGGACCGGTGGGGTTGGACACGCTCGCCGCCGCGCTGGGGGAAGATCCGGATACGATCGCTGACCTCTACGAGCCTTTCCTGATCGCGCTCGGGTTCATCCGCCGCACCCCCCAGGGGCGGGTGGCGAGCGAACGGGCCTACGCCCACCTCGGGCGGACGCCGACCCGTCTCCTCTAGGGCCGGCGGAGGAACGCCCGCGCTCCGGAGAGGAACTCCCCCACCACCCCGATGAACCGGCGCCAGTCGATGATCAACGCCACGGTGGTCCAGATGAGGCCAGCGTAGACAACGACTGGGTCGTGCCACAGGCCGACGACGAACGGCAGGAACACCCAAGGGCAGGCCAGGATCATCGTCACGGACTTGAAGCGGGGGAACTCCCCCGACCACTTGAGGACCGCGAGCGAGATCGCAGCCCCCACGAGGAGGTACAGCACCGCCGGGAGCGGGGGGACGAAGCCCGTCAGGATGAGGTAGATGGCCGAGGAGAGGACCATCAGCATGTCGATGTGGAACTCGTGCTCGCCGATCCACGTCGGGTCCTTCTCCCAGCGGCGGGCGAGCCGCCCGTCGGCCATGTCCGTCGTCCACCCGAGGAGGAGGAGGAAGGCCACCGTCCGCAAGGCAGATGGCCCGACGGGCACGAGGCCGAGGATCGCCACCGCCGCCAGCGCGCGCGCCGCCGTCAGCCAATCCGGGATCCACTTCTTCTTGGCCATACCACCCGCACAAGTATAACCCATCGTTCCACGCGGGGCGGACGGTTGGGATCCTAGTCCCCGAGGCGCAACCCTTCATCGAGGGGGGAGAAGCGGACCTTGGCCTGGGCGAACGCCGGCACCTCAAGCGAGAGGCGGATCCCACCCAAATGGGCGGCCAAGCCGAGGCGTAGGCAGCCCGCGATCGAACGAACGATCCCCCCCTCGAGCTGCACGAGGCTCCCGGTCCGGAAGTCGTACTCGATCGCCCCGGAAACGAACCAGTCCGGGGTGAGCGCCCACTCCACGCCTGCCGCCATCCGGCTGAGGGCCACCGGGGCCATCCCCAGGCGGGCCGCCGCGAACCAGGAGATGGACCCATCGGACCACGACGCCCTCGCGACCGTATCCTCCCACGCGCCGTCGCCCTTCGTCCCGCCCGTCACCGCGAGGCGGGCCGGCCCGTTCTGCACCGCAAGCGACCACCTCGCCCGGGCTAAGGCGAGGGGAAAGGTGAAGGAGAGGTCAGACGAGAACCCTGCTCCGGCCACGCTCCACCTGAGGGGGAGCGGGGCGGCCGCGGCGAGGTCCCATCCCCACGTCAGCCGCTCCTGCCACCCACCCAGCTGGGCCGAGAACCCGATCGAGAGCTGGTTCACCGGCGGCTCGGCGTCGAACGCAAACGGCGACCGGCCGATCACGCCCCGCCCGAGGTAGGAGAGGGAGAACGGCCCCCAGGAAAGGCTGGGGCCGATCTCCCCCGTCACGCGTTCCCCGGTCGCGTAGTGGGCGAACGATGCCTGCCACGGCAGGGAGACGGAGAAGGGGCCGACCCCTCGCTTTCCCGTCCAGGAGAGGCGGAGGGCCTGCCGCCACCCGGAGACCTCCTCCTCGCGGAATACGCCGCCGGAGAGGTGAAGGGAGAGGTCCCCCCCGAGCCAGTCCCTCTCCGTCCGCGCGACGGTGATCTCCGGGGCGCGTTCGTAGCGGGTGTCCTCCCTCTCCACCCACCCCCAAGTCGCGGCCCACTTCCACCCCTGCCAGTCCCCGGAGAGGTCCGCCTGGCGTGTGGTCGAAGTGAGGTGGAGCGCGCCCGTCCAAGGGGCGTCACCTCTCCCTCCCGAGAACTCGAGAGCGAAGGAGGACGGCGTCAAGGCGAGCGACCCGTTCTCCCACAGCGCCCGGAGCGACGGATCAGCACGGCCCGTCCCGGGGTACCAGGTGATGCCGACCGCCCCGACCAATCCCTCCCCGAACGCCCACGGGATCGCCCACCGCAGGAAGAGATCCCCCCTCGTCCACCCGACCTCCGGGAACAGGGGGAACCCCTCCTCGCCCAGGCGGGCGGCATAGAACGGGAGCCAACCCACCGGGATCCCGAACGAGGTCACGACGATGGACCGCGCATACAGCCACTGCTCGGGCACGAGCTCGAACTGGGAAGCCTCCACGATGTAGGGGGCAGCGGAGAAGCAGGGGCAGGTTGTGAACCGGACGCCGTGGGCCTCCACCCGAACGAGCTCGCCTGAGGTGAACTGGGCCTCGCCCTGCTCCCCGAAGAAGAGAAGCGTCTCCTCCTTCTCCGGGCCGCGGAACGACGAGGCGCCGCTGAACCCGCTCGCCGTGACGGAGGACAGCTCACCCGCGGGGCTGAGCTGGGCCACGAGGTGGGACGCGCGCAGGTCCCCATCGGGGGTGAGGAGGAGGGCGCCCTCGGCCACGACGGACCAACCCTCCGCCTCCTCGCGGGCGCGAAGGGCTTCCGCCTCCAGCACATACACGTCGAACTCCGCCCGAACCCCGCGGCCCTCCAGGGCGGTTGCCCCGTCGGTCACGATGAGTTCGTCCGCACGGAGGGACGAAAACGGTGGCCCCGCCGCTCCCGAGAAGTCACCCACCAGGAGCAAGAAGAGGAACGGAAGGAGCCCGCGCAGCCGTAGACGGTCGGAGGTCACCAAGAGGAGGAGCCCCAGCAGGCCGAACACAAGGTGGGGGATCCACGCCCCAAGGGAGGGGGGGATGACGCCCCGTTGGGCGAGGGTCCGGGCCCACACGAACATGCCCTGCGCCGCCGCGGCGAGGAGGAACCCCGCGATCGCCCCCGCCGCCCGCCCGCGGCGGCCGAGCAACAGCCCAAGCGGCGCCCCGAACAGCACGAACACGAACGCGGCCACCGCCACCGCGATCTTCGAGTGGTACTCCACCACGAACGACCGCGGGTCGAGCCCCGACCGGCGGAGGAGGTCAATCCGCTCCGCAAGCTCGCGCAGCGACATCTCGGCCGCGGTCTTCCCCCCGAGCACCGCCCGCCGCAGGTCCTCCTCCACCTCAAGGGTCAACCGCTCGAACCGCACGAGCTCGGTGAGGCCCCCATCGGGGGCGAACCGCAGCACCCGCCCGGTGGTGAGCTCGAGCGTCCCCCTTTCGAACCGCCCTTCCTGGGCGGTGATCACCGTGGGGAACCGCCCTTCCACGGGGTAGATCCGCCCGGTGAGGTCGTAGATGAGGATCCCCGTGAGCCGCTCGCCCTCGCTCCGCTCCACGTAGTACGTCTCCCCGTACAGCCCGCGGAAGAACACGGCCTCCTGGACTTGGGGGGCCGCCCCCCGGTAGAGGAGGGCGAGGAGCTCTTGACGGTAGGCAGCCTCCGCCGGGGGGACTGCAAACTCCCCGAGGGAGAACGAGACCGCGCTGGCAACGGCCCCAAACGCAAGGAAGGGCACCGTGAGGCGCCGCAGGGAGTACCCGAGGGCCTGGAACGCGAGGAGCTCCCGATCCGCGGCGAGGCGCCCCAGGGCGAGGAACGTGGCGAGGAGCGCCGCAGCGGGGATGGCGTAGGTGAACAGGGTCGGCAGCTTGAACGCCACCAGCCGGAGGAGCTCAGCGGCCCCGGCGCCGTGGGCGAACACGGTATCGGAGAGGGAGATCACGAGTTGAAGCCCAATGAAGACCAGAAACGCAAGGATCGCCACGAAGAACGGCGGCACGATCTCCCGGGCGAGGTAGCGATCCACCCTCCACTTCACGCTCGATCATACCGGGCCGGGTTCGGGCCGACTACGTCTGGACGGTGTGGGTCGCTCGGGCGCGAAGCCGGCGGTCAGCCCGCGGGCCGCGATCGCACAGGAGTGCGCCCGGGCAAGGTGAGCTCGTCGCCGATGCGGCCCAATGCCTCCCGGGCGAGCGGCGCCCGCTCGGGATCGTCCAGCCACCGCCTCAGTTCGGTCCCCACCGCATCCGGGCACGTCGCGGCCAGCCGCACGAGGGCGCGCGCCACCGCCGCGCGCACGTAGCGCCGCCCATCGAGGGCCACCCGCCGCAGCACGATGAGCGCCTTCCGGGCAACGGCCTGGGGAGCCTGCCCAAGCACGGTGGCCACGTGCCACAGCACCTGTTCGTCGTGGGAGGCGGACCACAGGGTCAACTGCTCGAACAGGTCGTCGGGGTAGGAGGGGAAGAACGCGCGGGCGAGGACCCCTTCGACCGCGCTGCGCACCTCGGGGGCCCGATCGTGGAGGAGGGGGTCGAGGAGGCGAAGGAGGGGCTCGACCCGGTCCATCCCCAGGGGATGGACCGCCATGCCGGACACGAGGACCGCCGCCCGGCGCACGAGGGGATTCGCGTCCGTTCGCCAGGCACCGAGGAGGGGATAGGCTTCGTTGAAGTGGCAGTGGAGGATCTCCCCCGCGGCCCGAACGGCCGCGTCGCGGGTGTAGCGGTCGTCATCGGCAGCCAGCTCCCGTAAGCGGAGCAGGGCGTCCGCGGGATGGGGGGAGCGGCCGAGGAGCGTCGCCGCAAGCCGCCGGCCCTCCACAGAGCCGGGGACGAGCCGGGCAACCCACTCGAGCACGTCCTCCTGGGAAAGCTCCACCAGAACACGATCACGCGATGCCCCCCCTCGTCGCCACGCCTCCAGGACCTGCTCGTGCGTCATGGGGGGAGCATAGCAACGGGATCCACATCCCGTCAAATCGGCTACCGCGAGGCGTCGGGCGGCCCTCTGGCGCCCCTCCCCCCTCGGATGGGGTAGGATCGTAGCTGTGACCAACGCACTGTGGCCGAAAGCGTACCGAATCAAGGTTGTCGAACCGATCCGCCTCCCAGAGCGGGAGGAGCGGGAGAAGCTCCTCCGCGAGGCAGGGTACAACGTGTTCAACCTCGCAAGCGACGATGTGTATGTGGACCTCCTCACCGACTCCGGCACGGGGGCGATGTCCCAGGCCCAGTGGGCGGCCCTCATGGAGGGGGATGAGTCCTACGCGGGGAGCCGCTCGTTCGCCCGGTTCCGGGAGGTGGTCCAGGGCATCACGGGGTTCCCCTATGTCCTGCCCACCCACCAGGGACGAGGGGCGGAGCACGTGCTCTTCTCCACCCTCCTCCAGCCAGGGGACGTGGTGCCCTCGAACGCCCACTTCGACACGACGCGGGCGCACATCCTCGCCAGCGGGGGCAAGCCGGTGGACCTCCCGATCCCGGACGCCCTCGATCCCGACCTCGACCGGCCGTTCAAGGGGGACATCGACCTCGCGGCGCTGGAGGCGCTGCTCCGCAACCCGCCAGGGCGGATCCCGGTGGTGATGCTCACCGTCACCAACAACACGAGCGCCGGGCAGCCGGTGTCGCTGCAGAATGTCCGCGCCGCATCCGCCCTCGCCCGGGCGTACGGCGTCCCTCTATTCCTCGACGCGTGCCGCTACGCGGAGAACTGCTTCTTCGTGCGGGAGCGGGAGCGGGGCTATGGGAGCGCCGAGCCGCGGGAGATCGCAGCGGAGCTCTTCTCCCTCGCCGACGGGTGCACGATGTCGGCGAAGAAGGACGGCCTGGGGAACATCGGGGGGTTCCTCGCGATGCGGGACCGCCTCCTCTACGGGCGGTGCCGGGAGAAGCTGATCCTCGTCGAGGGGTTCTCCACCTACGGCGGCCTCGCCGGCCGCGACCTCGCCGCGATCGCCGTCGGCCTCGACGAGGCCCTCGACCTCGGCTACCTCCGGGATCGGATCGGCCAGGTGCGGTGGCTGGGGGAGCGCCTGCGGGAGGAGGGGATCCCCGTGTACTGGCCGCCCGGTGGGCACGCCGTGTACGTGAACGCGGAGCGGCTCCTCCCCCACATCCCCCGGGATGCGTTCCCTGGCCAGGCCTTGGTGGGCGCGATCTATGTCGAGGGCGGGGTGCGTGCGGTCGAGGTGGGGTCAGCGATGATGGGTCCCGAGGCGCGGCTGGAACTCGTGCGGTTGGCGATCCCCCGCCGCACCTATACCCAGGAACACCTCGCAGCAGTGGTGGAGGCGCTGGGCCGTGTCCGGGATAAGGCAGATACGGTCCCGGGCCTGCGGCTGGTGGAGGGGGAAGGCCCGCTGCGCCACTTCGTGGCCCGGTTCGAACCGATCGCGTAGACCGGGAAGGGGGAGCCAGGGCGCCGAACCCGCGACCTACCGGGTCACTCGCCGAGCTTCCAGAGGGGGATGCGCGGGTCGTCCGCAGCGAGGGGGACAAGAGATAGGTCCCGGACTTCATCCCCCCGGGACGCCCGGACGGCCACTGGCTCGTCGGGGCGGGCGTCGCTGTACCGGGCGGCGAGGCGGGCCGCGAGCCCCAGCTCAGCGTCGGTGGGCTCCCCCTCCACGAGGGCGACGGGCCCGGGGACGCGCGGGAAGGAGAGGACCCACCGCCCGGGGGCGAACCCAGCGAGCACCGCGTTCTCCCGTTCGTTCCTCCCCACGATCACCTTGACGGTGGGAGAGACCCGGAAGTGGCGGCCGAACCGGAGGAGGGCGAACTCCTCACGCGTCAGGTTGTCGCGGCCGCGGACGGCGAACGCGTCCCGCAGGCGGACGGCGTACGTGCGGGTGAGGAGGAGGCAACATCCTCCCGACGGTTGGACGAACTCGGTGAGCCCCCAGTCGCGGGCGAGCGCGAGCTGCCGCTTGCGGGACCGACCTTGGATGTCGAGCCAGTCCTCCCGTCGCACCCACCCCTCCCGTTCGGGGGAGGTGGCGGGGAGGAGGCGACCGGACAGGGGGCGGACGAGCCTGTCCCCGACGCCCGATTCGCGGGCCACGAGGTCGAGCGCCCGGCGGTGCTGGGACATCGGGCGCTGCCCGAGGACCTCCCCCGTGACCACAAAGTCCGCTCCCTCCTCCTCCATCACCCTCCCCGCCGTGCGCACCATGAGGATCCGGCAGTCCAGGCACGGGTTCATCCCCGATCCATATCCGAACTTCGGATCCCGGACGACGGCGAGGAACTCCTCCCCCACATCGAGGAGCCGGAGGGGGATCCCCAGCCGCTGGGCAAGGGCGAGGGCCGTATCACACCGTCCCTCCCCGACACAGAACCCGGTGGCGAGGTTGACCCCCACCACGTCGAACCCCAGGCGGAGGGTGAGTGCGCACGCCAACGCCGAATCGAGCCCCCCCGACAGGAGGGCGACCGCCTTCTTGGCCATGGGCCTATCATAGGGGGAGGAGCCGCCTCCCCTCCACAAGATCTCCACAATCGGTACATCGGTCGTACAATGCGATGCGGGTAAGTTCAGGCCGGAGGTGGATGCATATGAAGAAATCGTGGCGCGTGTCGGCGCTGGCCCTCCTGATCGGGCTAGCGGTGGTGGTACCGTCGGTCCAGTTCATCCTCGGGGGCGGGGACACCGGGGTGGCGACCGCTCAGCTCGCCCCCCTCGTCCACGCCCAGACTGTACAGGAAGAGATCGCGGCATCGGGACAAGCCGCGGTCAAGGCGGCGATCAACGCGGTCGCCCCGGGCGTGGTCAAGGTCGAGGTGGTGAAGAAGTCGGCCAGTCTGTGGGACACGTTCCTCGATGATCCCTTCCTGCGCCGGTTCTTCGACCTCTCGCCGCTCGAGGAACAGGAGGTGACCTCGGTCGGGTCGGGGTTCGTCGTCGAGTACGGCGGCGTGAGGTACGTGCTCACCAATGCCCACGTGGTGGAGGGTGCGGTCTCGATCCGCGTCACCGCGAAGACGGGGAAAGAGCTCGCGGCTGAGGTGGTGGGCACGGACGCCCTCCTCGACCTCGCCGTGCTCGCGATTGAGGACTCGTTGGATATCCCGGCGGTGAGCCTCGGGGACTCCGACCTCCTCGAGATCGGGGACTGGGTGATCGCGATTGGGAACCCGCTCGGGCTCTCCCACACCGTGACCCTGGGGATCGTGTCCGCCCTCGGACGTGACGTCCCCCGGCCGGACGGGAGCGGGTACTACCGGCGGATGATCCAGACCGATGCCGCGATCAACCCCGGCAATTCCGGCGGGCCGCTCGTGAACGCGTTCGGCCAGGTGGTGGGGATGAACACGATCATCGCCCGCAGCACGGACAGCGGCGTGGCGGTGGAGGGGATCAACTTCGCCGTCCCGATCAACGAGATCGTGCAGGCGCTTTCCCAGATCGCCGCGCAAGGGAGGGTTGTTCGGGCGTGGCTCGGCGTGTACATCCAGGACATCCCTGCGGGGATGGAGACGCGATTCGGCGTCAGCGCAGGCCAGGGCGTGCTCGTGTCGGACGTCGTCCCCGGTGGCCCGGCCGCCCAGGCTGGCATTAAGGCGGGCGACGTGATCACCGCCATCGCGGGCCGGGCGGTGGGCACGAGCAATGACCTACAACTGGAGGTCATGTACCGCGCGGTCGGAGAGAAGGTGACCGTGTCGATCCTCCGGGACGGGAAGCCGATCTCGGTGGACGTCGTCCTCGGCGAGCGCCCGGAGGAGGTGGCCTCTTCCTCCCCAGCTGCCGAGCCGGAGCAGGGGCAGGAGAAGTTCGGGCTCACCGTGCAGGCGATCACGCCCGAGCTCGCCGCCCGGTACAGCCTCCGCCAGACGACGGGCGTGGTCGTGACCAAGGTGGCCTCCGGCTCGCGAGCGTACTGGGCGGGGATCGAGGTCGGGGATGTGATCGTGGAGGTCAACCGCGAGCCCGTGGAGTCGATCAGCGACTGGGACAGGATTGTGGCCGGAATCGGCGATCGCGATGAGGTCCTCCTCACCGTGGTGAGCGGCGACTTCACGCGGTTCGTCTTCCTGCGCTAGAGGCCATGGGGTAACATAGGGGTGGCGGAGAGTAGCGCAGGTTGGTCAGCGCGCATGGTTCGGGACCATGAGGTCGGCGGTTCAAATCCGCCCTCTCCGACCACACGGGGCCTTCCGCGGCCCCGTTGTGCTGGGTGGGGAGGACCGATGAAGGTCTACGTGAGCGCCGACATTGAAGGGATCGCCGGTGTCACCCACTGGGACGAGACGGAGATCGGGAAGCCAGGGTACGAGGCATCCCGCCGGCAGATGGCCGCCGAGGTGCGGGCGGCGTGCGAGGGCGCGGCGCAGGCCGGGGCGCGAGAGATCCTCGTCAAGGACGCCCATGACACCGGCCGCAACCTCACTCCGGCGGACCTGCCCCCTGGGACGGAGCTCCACCGTGGGTGGGCCTCCCATCCCCTCGCGATGGTCGAGGGACTGGATCCCTCGTTCGCCGGCCTCCTCCTCGTGGGATACCACGCCCCGGCGGGGTCGGTGGGAAGCCCGCTCGCGCACACCCTGTCCCCCCAGCTCCACGCCGTAACGATCAACGACCGTCCTGCCTCAGAGCTCCTCCTCGTCGTCCACAGCGCGGCCTACGTTGGCGTTCCGCTCCTGTTCGTATCCGGGGACGCGGAGACCTGCGCCGAGGCCCAGCGCCTGAACCCGCACATCGTCACCACCGCCGTCAAGCGGGGCGTGGGCGGGGCGACGGTGAGCGTGGACGCGGGCCGGGCTGTGGAAGGGATCCGCACCGGGGTGACCGCCGCCCTCACCGGAGATCCCGCACGGTGCCTGATCGCTCTTCCGGAGCGGTTCTCGGTTGGGATAACCTACCGGGATCACCCACCGGCGTACCGGGCGTCGTTCTACCCGGGGGCGTCGCTCACCGGACCGCGGTCGGTGGGGTTCTCCGCGAGCGATTTCCTCGACGTGCTGCGGTTCCTCATGTTCGTGGCGTAGACCTCGCGCTCGGCGAGGCGTCGTTGACGATGCCGGAGGGCGGCCATAGAATCCTTTCCGGTCGTCGGCACGCGGGTATAGCTCAATGGTAGAGCCCTGGCCTTCCAAGCCAGAAACGCGGGTTCGATTCCCGCTACCCGCTGAGAGGACAGTCGCTAAAGGCTGTGTTCGTGCGCCCGTAGCTCAGTTGGACCAGAGCAGCGGCCTTCTAAGCCGCAGGCCGGGGGTTCGATTCCTCCCGGGCGCGCCACACGAACAGTCGTGAGCAAGTCCTAAACTGAACCACCTCGATGGGGAGCGTAGCTCAGTTGGCAGAGCACCGCGCTGTGGCCGCGGCGGTCGCGGGTTCAAGTCCCGTCGCTCCTCCCAGGGTGGACCGTCCCACGCCGGCGGACAGGGTGGGGGCGGCATGATCGCGCCCGTAGCTCAACGGACCAGAGCATCGGCCTTCGGAGCCGAGGGTTGGGGGTTCAAGTCCTCCCGGGCGCACACCACTTCGCTTTACCCTTGCGGGGCTTCCAGATCCCCTGGCGCGGCAGGGGCCAAACCGCGAACTTGCCCTCCCAAGTGGAGGCTGTAGAATGGGAAACGTGCGAACGAACGCTCGTTCGGAGCTCGGGACCGTTCCCTTGCACCCGGAGGAAGGAGCACCCGCCGCTGGGCCGGGAGGGGAGCCTGAATGCCCACCGGAAGGGGTCGCCACCCCGCTGCCCCACCGCACCGTCGGGTAGCCCCAGACGGAGTCCGGCGGGGGCACGATGTCGTGGGCAAGGGGGAGGCGGGTGCGCTAGCGAAGCGGCCCTCCGCTCAAGGCCCAGACGAGCTGGCGAACCTGGTCTGGAGAGCTCTGCGTGCGGAAGGAGGTACCTGATGAAAAGGTTGCTATTGGCCCTGGCAGTGGCTTCGGCGATGTGCGCAGTCGCCACAGGCCAGGTGCGGCTCCTCATCGTGGACGAGACGGAGACGATCGAGGAATCCATGCGCATTGAGGTCCTCGCCCGGAGGCTCGTGGCCACCGGCGCGTTCGTCGTCCGGGCGACCCAGACGATGCCGACCGCCCCGTGGAACGGGGGCGAGTTCGACCTCGTTTTGGTGATCCCCGCGCGGAGCCGGTTCGTGTGGCTGTGCGCCCCGGTTGTGGTACCGGTCCAGCCACCCCCGGCTGGGCTCCCTTCCCTGCCGGACGTGCTCGAGCTCGCGTTCGGTGGTACCCGGGAGGTCCGCACTCCCGCCGACGACCTCTACCCCCTTCTCCTCTCCAGCCTCTTCGCGCGGATTGGGGTTTTCGGGGGAGATGATGGGGCCATGCGATGAGAAGGCTGATGGGTTGGATCGTGGATCACCCATGGTGGGTCATCGCCCTGACCGGGGCAGTTACTCTCCTGTTCGCGGCGTTCATCCCCGGGATCAAGACCGAACAGGACTTCCGGGAATACCTGCCTAGGGACGACCCCGCCGTCCAGGCACTGGAGGAGGCGGAGGAGCGCTACGGCGCCCAGATCTTCTCCTTGATCGCCTTCGAGGCCGACGACACGGTGTTCCAGGTCTCCACCCTCGAAAAGATCAAGGACCTCGAGGACCGGATCGCCGAGATCCCGGGGGTGGAGGAAGTCCAGAGCCTGCTCACCGCTCAGATCATCACCGGGACCGAGGCGGCCATCACCGTGGGCCCCGCGGCCCCGGGCGGACGGGTCCCGGAGTCCCCAGAAGAGCTCTCGGCCTATCGCGACCGGGTCATGGGGAGCCGCCAGCTCAGGGGGATGTTCGTATCCGAGGACGGCCAAGCGGCGGCGATCATGTTCAAACTTGACCCCCGGCTCTCCACCGTGGAGACGGAGGAGATCGCCCGCAAGGTGGAAGTCATGGCCCGGGAGTACGAAGGCCCGGAGCGGATCTACCTCGCTGGGGGGATGTTCGAGGCCCTGGAGGCCCAGCGGATGATGACGCGCGACCTCAAGGTTCTGTTGCCCGTCGCCGTCGTGATGATCGTGGTGGTCCTCTACCTCAGCTTCCGCAGCCTGCGCGGGGTGGTGATCCCCCTCGTGGTGGTGTGCCTGGGGGTGATCTGGACGGTGGGGGCGATGGCCATAGCCGGCGTCCCGTTCACCGTGATCTCCATCATCATCCCCGTGATCCTCCTTGCCATGGGCACCGCCGATGGGATCCACATCGTGAATCGCTACTACGAGGTGGCAGCCCGGGGGCTCCCCAAGCGGGAGGTGGTGCTCGCGACCATGAGCGAGATGACTTCTCCTGTGGTGATGACCTCCCTCACCACCATCGCCGGATTCCTCTCGCTCCTCGCCACGTTCCTCGTCCCGCAGCGGCAGTTCGGCGTGTTCACCGCCGTGGGGATGGCCGCTGAGCTCATCCTATCGTTGACCCTGATCCCGGCCCTCCTTTCCTTGCTCCGCCTCCCGGCGACGGGAACGAAGGAACAGCAGCTGGAACATGGCCTCCTCTCCCGCGGGCTCGCCCGGTTGGGGAGCGGCGTCGTCCGCCACCGGGCGTGGGTGCTCGCGACCGCGGTCGTACTGGTGGCCATCTCCCTGGTCGGGGTGCCCCGGCTGCGGCTCGAGACCGAGCTATCCCAGTACATCGGCGAAGACAGCCCCATTGCCCAGACGATGCAGGTGATGGATGACCGGTTCGGGGGAGCGATGCAGCTCGCCATCGAGATCGACACCGGCCGGCGCGATGGGCTGAAGGACCCAGAGGTGCTCGCCAGGATCGCCGCGCTCGAGGGGTTTCTGGAGGCGGAACCCGCGATCAGCACCACGAGCTCCATCGCGGACATGGTGCGGGAGATGAACCAGAAGTTCCACGGGGACGACCCCGCCTACTACGTGATCCCTGAGGACGGGCGGCTAGTGTCCCAGCTTCTGTTCCTGTTCACCTTCCAAGGTGGGTCCTTGGGGAGCATGGCCCTCGGGGATTTCTCTGCCGGAGAGGTGTTCGCCCGGGTCAAGGGCATCGACTCCACGCAGGAGATCGAGGACCTCATGGAGAGAGTCCAGGCCTATCTGGATGAAAACTTCAATGCCCACGGCATTCGGGCGCAGGAGGTCGGCATCGCCCAGGTCTCCATCTCCCTCCTCAACCGCCTGGTGGCGAGCCAGGCCACGAGCCTAGGAACGAGCATGGTCGCCGTATGGGCGATCGTCGCGCTGTTGATGAGGTCGCTTTTGGCGGGGCTGATCAGCCTGATCCCGCTCGTGATCACGGTGGCGTTGAACTTCGGGTTCATGGCCTACACTGGCCGGCCGCTGGACATCGCGACGATGATGATCGGGTCCATCGTGATCGGGGTGGGGATCGACTACGCCATTCATTTCCAGTCCCGGTTCCGGCTTGAGTACGCCCGGACCAAGAACCCCAATCCCGGTCGGGCCATCGAGCAGACGATGCGCACCTCCGGCCGGGGGATCGTGTACAACGCCGTCACCGTCGGCCTCGGGTTCGCCGTGCTCGTCTTCTCCACGCTGAAGGGGACGGCCATCTTCGGGTCGCTCATCGCCACGGCGATGGGGTTGTCCGCCCTCGCTGCCCTCACCGTCATCCCCGCTCTGTTGGCGACCCTGCGGCCGCAGTCTATCACGAGGGGCAAGGGCGGTCCCAAGCGTTCGAACCGAAAGAACAAGGTTAAAGGAAAAGGAGGTAAACGATGAGGAAGCTTGTGCGTGGAGCAGCGGTGTTCGGGGCGTGCGTTCTCCTCGGGGCGATGGCCATCGCCCAGGGGGAGCTCACGGGCAACGATATCTTGGATCGGATGCGGGAGAAGGGGGTCCTGTTCCTCCAGGAGGGGGACCTCATCTTCCAGGCCCGGTTTGACCTCGTGTTCGCTGATGGCACGCAGGGACAGAACGAGTTCGAGATCTTCATCTCCCAGGGCGACGAGGCCACGGGGGAGCCCGATCGGCTCTTGATCTATTACCTAACGCCGGAGGACATCGCCGGGACCATCTTCCTGTCGGTGATCCCGCCGGAGGGGGATGCCCGGATGTGGCTGTACCTCCCGGCGTTGGGCTTCGTCAAGGAGCTCATCTCGGAGTCCGAACAAGCTCAGTCCTTCGCCGGGACCACCCTCACCTACGAGCAGATCGGTGGCGCAGTCGACTACTCCGCGGACTACACGGCCACCCGCCTCGCCGATTCATCCGTCTCCGTGACTGTGGATGGGGCCTCGAGCGAGCGGTCGGTGTACGTGCTCGAGATCTCCGCCAAGCCGGGGGCCACGGTGGACTACCCCAAGGGGAAGCTGTGGGTGGATGTGGAGGAGCTGACCCCGGTGCGGTCCGAGTTCTACGACAAGCTCGGCCGGCTCGAGATCGTGCTGGAGATCCTGAGGTTGGAGACGTTCGAGGACGATCTGGTGCCGACCCTGATCAAGGCGTGCAACCAGAAGGACGCGACCTGCACAACGATCGAGGTGCTGGCGAAGCAGCGGGCCGCACTGCCGGCGGAGATCTTCACCCCGGCGGCGCTACCCACCTTCACCCCCGACGCCTATCGGTAAAGGGGACGTGCTCCCGCGCGAAACGCCGGCTCAGGGGCGTTCATCGCGCTTGGGAAGTGGAGGCGGCCCCCGGGCCTGGCCGCCAGGCGGGCCACGGTAGGATGGGGGTGACGGGATGGCGTGGGTTGCGTTTGCCCTGTCGCTAGCCGTCCTCCTCCTCCTCGCCCGGTGGAGCCTATGGGGGGCGATGATGGTGGGGGCGCTCATCCTGGGGGGGCTGACCCTCCCATTGGGCGAGGTGGGAATGGCCTTCGCCTCGGTGTGGGTCAGTCCGAGCGTGCTCCTCCTGGCGCTGGCGATGACGCTGATCCCCCTCATCGGCGGGGCGTTGGTCGCGAGCAAGCGCATGGACCGCCTTCTCGCCGGACTGCCCGGAGGCCGGCGGACCGTCTATGCCCTCGGCCCCGCGATCCTGGGGATGCTCCCCATGCCCGGCGGGGCGCTCCTTTCGGCACCGCTCGTCGAGCGGGCCGGCGGAGCCCCGCCCGACGTCCGTGCCGCCGCCAACGTGTGGTTTCGCCACACCCTGCACTCGATTTACCCCCTGTCCCCCGCCCTCATCACCGGGGCAACCCTGGCGGGCCTCGATGTGTGGGGTGTGATCCCCTACCAGCTCCCGGCGGTGCTCATCCTCGTCGCCCTCGGGTACGCGGCGTTCCTGCGCCGGGTGTCAGGCCCGGTCGAGCTCGACGGGCCCCGGTCAAGGCGGAACCTGGTCGTCCCCCTGGGGATCCTCCTCGTGGCCCCCGTTCTCGATCTCGTGCTGAAGCGGGTGGCCCCGATCCCCGTCCCCGAGCTCGCCACGTTCCTCGGGGTCACGGCGAGCCTGATCCTCGCCACGGTGGGCACGGTCTCCTGGTCGGACCTCATCGCGATGGTCCGCCGGGAGAGGCCGTGGCGGTTCGGGCTGATCGTGATCGGGGTGTTCACCTACCTCGCCGTATTCCAACGCTCCGGGCTGCCGGCGCGGATCGCCGGGCTCGCCCTTCCTCCGGCGGCGCTCTGCGTGGGGGCAGGATGGCTCCTCGGGTTCGCCACCGGTCGCCAGCAGGCGGCGTTGTCCATCGTGATCCCGATCTACACGGGGGCCCAGGGCGCGATGGCCCCGTGGGCATTCGCCGTGACCTACTTCGCCTCGTACCTCGGGTACCTCCTCTCCCCACTTCATCCCTGCCTCACGGTGTCGGCAGAGCACGCCGGCGTTCCCCTCCGGGCAGCGTGGCAGCAGCTCATCGGCCCAACCCTGGTCGCCTTTCTGATCACCGTCGGGGCAAGCCTCATCGTCCTGTAGAAGAGCGAACACTCGGGCACCCGCCGGCGCGTTTCCGATCATCCCGCGGAGGAAGCGGCCCCCTGGCCGACGGCCCCCCTGCCGGATAGGCTTTCCACTGCCACCGTCAGGGTGGACGAGGAGCGATATGCCATGAACAGACTGATCACCGCGGAGTCCGTGGCCGAGGGGCACCCCGACAAGCTTGCGGATCGTGTCTCGGACGCGATCCTCGATGCCGTGCTCGCTCAGGACCCTCAGGGGAGGGTGGCCTGCGAGACCTTCATCACCGAGGGCCTCGTCATCGTGGGCGGCGAGATCGCCTCCACCGCGCACATCGAGCCGGCGATCCTCGCCCGGCGGGTGGTCCGCGACGCGGGGTACGTCAAGCCCGAGTACGGCCTATCGTTCGACGCCTGCGCTGTGGCGACCCTCATCCGCCAGCAGTCGCCGGACATCGCCCAAGCCGTACAGCGGAACGGGGCCGACGACCCCCGCGACCGGATCGGGGCCGGCGACCAGGGAATCATGTTCGGGTACGCTACGAATGAGACTCCGGAGCGGATGCCGCTCCCGATCATGCTCGCCCACAAGCTGGCCCGCCGCCTGGCGGCGGTGCGCAAGGACGGTTCCCTCCTCTACCTGCGCCCGGACGGGAAGACGCAGGTCACGGTGGAATACGAAGGGCATCGCCCGATCCGCGTGCACACGGTGCTCCTCGCGGCCCAACACGCGCCGGAGGCCCTCCTCGACGAACTGCGCGCGGACCTCCGGACGCTCGTCGTGGAACCGGTGCTCGATGGGTGGATGGACGAGAGAACGGACGTGTTCGTGAACACATCGGGGCGGTTCGTGGTCGGGGGCCCGGCGTCGGACACGGGGATGACGGGGCGGAAGATCATCGTGGACACGTACGGCGGGTACGGCTCCCACGGCGGGGGGGCGTTCTCGGGCAAGGACCCCACGAAAGTGGACCGGTCGGGGGCGTACATGGCCCGCTACGTCGCGGTGAACCTCGTCGCGGCCGGGCTCGCCGCGGCGTGCGAGGTGCAGGTGGCGTACGCGATCGGCCGCGCCCACCCCCTCGCCCTGAGCGTCACGGCCGAGCGGCCGACGGTGCCTGCCGCCGCCCTCGACCGCGCGGTGCGGCAGGTGTTCGATTTCCGACCGGCGGCGATCATCGACGCCCTCGACCTGCGGCGGCCGATCTACGAGCCCCTGTCCTGCTACGGCCACTTCGGTCGGCTCGACCTCTCCCCGACCTGGGAGGAGCCGGACCGGGTCGAGGCACTGCGGGCCGCGGCCTAGGGGGACAGAGGATGCGTCTCGTCGCCGACCTTCACCTCCACTCCCGCCACTCGCGGGCCACCAGCCCGGACATGGTCCTCCCCGGCCTCGCGCACTGGGCAAAGCGGAAGGGCATTGACCTCCTCGGCACAGGGGACTTCACCCATCCCGAGTGGTTCCGCGACCTCTCCCGTCACCTCCTCCCCGTGGGGGAGGGCGTATACGCGTATGGGGGGGTCCGGTTCATGTTCACAACCGAGGTCGCCGCCACCTGGACCCATGCCGGCCACATGCGGCGGGTGCACTTCCTGCTCCTCGCCCCCAGCGCGGACGGCGCCGCCCACATCAACCAGGAGCTGGAGAGGATCGGGAACCTCGCCGCCGACGGCCGGCCGATGCTCGGCGTAAGCGGGGAAGCGCTCGCCGCAGCTGTGCTCGGGGCGTGCCCCACCGCCGCCCTGATCCCGGCCCACGCCTGGACGCCCTGGTACTCGATCTTCGGATCCCAGTCGGGGTTCGATTCCCTGGACGACGCGCTCGGGGGAGCCGCAGAACACGTGTGCGCGATCGAGACCGGGCTCTCCTCGAACCCGCCCATGAACTGGCGCGTATCCGCCCTCGATCATCTGGCCCTGGTCTCGTTTTCGGATGCCCATTCTCCATCCCGGCTCGGCCGCGAGGCGTGCGTGTTCGATCTCCCTGAACTCTCCTACCCCGCTCTCGTCGCTGCCCTGCGGACGCGTGATCCCCAGCGCTTCCTGAGTACGCTCGAGTTCTTCCCGGAGGAGGGGAAGTACCACTACGACGGGCACCGCACGTGCGGGGTCGTCCTCTCCCCCACCGAGACGGCCTCCCACCGCGGCCTCTGTCCCGTGTGCGGCCGACCGGTCACGGTGGGGGTGATGCACCGGGTGGAGGACCTCGCTGACCGTCCCTGGGGATACCGTCCCCCTGACGCGATCCCGTACCGATCGCTCGTCCCCCTCGCCGAGGTCCTCGGCCAAGCACTGGGGCAGGGGGCGGATACGAAGGGCGTGACCGCCGCCTACGATGTCCTGGTGGACCGGTTCCAAAGCGAGCTCGCGATCCTCCTCGACCTCCCCCTGGCCGAACTCGGGCGGGGAGCTCCCCCGCGGGTGGTGGAGGCGATCGCCAAGGTTCGAGCCGGGGACCTCGAGATCCGGCCCGGCTACGACGGCCAGTACGGGGAGATCCGCATCCCGCTCCAGGAGGGACCCCACGAATTGCCCCTCTTTTCCTGACCCAAAGCCCCTCCACGGCATCCGCGTCCTCGACCTGTCCCGGATCCTCGCCGGCCCGCTCGCGACGATGTGGATGGCCGACCTCGGGGCAGAGGTGATCAAGGTCGAGCGCCCGGGGACCGGTGACGAGACGCGGCGCTGGGGCCCGCCGTTCGTGGGCGGGGAGTCGGCGTATTTCCTCGCCGTGAACCGGGGGAAGCTCGGGATCTCCCTCGACCTCGGGCGGGACCGGGAGGCCCTGGAAGCGCTCATCCGGACGAGCGACGTCCTCGTCCACAACTTCCTCCCCAAGACACTGGCCACGCTCAGCCTCGCCTACCCCAACGTGCAGGAGTTGAACCCGCGCCTTGTCTACACCGCCGTGGCGGGGTTTCCACCGGGCCCATACCGCCACGAGCCGGGGTTCGACGCCCTCATTCAGGCGCTGGGCGGCCTGATGGCGATCACCGGCGACGGGGACCGACCGGTCAAGGTGGGCGTGGCGATCGTGGACGTCCTCGCCGCCTGGGCGGCGCTCGCCGGGACCCTCGCGGCCCTCCTTTCCCGGACAAAGACCGGGCGTGGGCAGGCTGTGGAGACGACGCTCATCGAGTGCTCAGCCGCGGGGCTGGCCAATGTCTCCCAGGCATTCCTCCTCACCGGAGTGGAGCCGGAACGGCGGTGGACTGCGCATCCCCACATCGTCCCCTACCAAGCGTTCCCCGCCCGGGACGGCCTCCTCATGGTCGCCGTGGGCACGGACGCCCAGTTCCAAGCCCTCTGCTCCGCGCTTCGGCGGCCCGACCTCGCCACCGACCCGCGGTTTGCCACGAACCCCGACCGCGTGAGGAACCGCGACGAGCTGGTCGAGCTCCTAGCGAAGACCTTCCAATCCCGATCGCGGGCGGAATGGACAACCGTTCTAAAGGGGGCCGGCGTCCCAGCGGGCCCGGTGAACACCCTGAGGGATCTGTTCGGCGATCCGGGGCTCGTGGGGCGGCTCCTGGTCGAGGTGAACCACCCCACGGTGGGCCGGTACACGAGCATCGGCTGCCCGATGTCCGTGGCCTGGCCGCCGAGCCCGCTCCCCCCGCCGCGGCTCGGCGAGCACACGGACGACGTGCTCAAGCCCTTGGGGATCGGAAGCTAGCGCTATGCCCGCCCCACCGAGCCTGTGCGACCTGTTTTCCCTCCGACAGGACGTCGTCTTCCTCGATCACGGTCCGTTCGGCGCCTGTCCGCAGCCCGTGTTTGCGGCCTACCAGCGCTGGCAACGGGAGCTCGAGGAGGAGCCGGTGGAGTTCCTCGATCGCCGGTTCGACGCCCTGATGGCTGATGCTCGGAGGGCTCGCTTCCATCCCGGGATGAGGTTGTGGAACGGATCTGGGAACGGGTGACGTCCCGCACGCGGGTCCTCTCCCTATCCCACATCACCTCGCCCACCGCGATGGACCTCCCAGTCGGGGAACTCGTGGAGCCGGCGCGTGAGTGGGGGATCCTCACGGTGGTCGGCGGCGCCCACGCTCTTGGCCAGATCCCCATCGACCTGGGCTCCTTGGGGGCAGACTTCTACGCCGGGAACTGCCACAGGTGGATGATGGCCCCCAAGGGAGCCGGGTTCCTCTATGCGCGCCGGGAACGCGAGCCCCTCCTCCGCGTCTCTGTGCAGGGCTACAACACATCACAGGACCTCGCTGCGCTGGTCCGGGCCTTAGGCCGGGAGATCCATAGCGTGTAGCAGGTGGAGACAGATCCGGTGGTCTGGGGCGGCCGTCCCGGCCTTTCCCCCGGGGGGAGCCTCGGCGGCATGCTGATCGGCTTGCATCCCTCGTGCCCTCCACGTTCCGCCCTGCGAGCGCGGGCTGCAGCGGGATGCGCTGGTGCGGTACACTCGGGCCGTTGTCTGTATCGGGGGATTCCCAGGAGGAACCATGGAACGGACGCTTGTACTGCTGAAACCGGATGCGCTCCAGCGGCGGCTGGTGGGCCCGATCATCGCCCGGCTCGAGGCGAAGGGGCTCACCATCGTGGGGATGAAGTTCCTTCAGGTGCCCCGCGACCTCGCCGCGCGCCACTACGCCGAACACGTCGGGAAGCCGTTCTACGAGGAGCTCGTTTCGTTCATCACCTCGGCCCCGGTGATCGCCCTCGTGGTCGAGGGGCCGCGGGCGATCGCAGCCGTGCGGGCCCTGATGGGGAAGACGAACCCATTCGACGCCGCCCCGGGCACGATCCGCGGCGACTTCGGGCTCTCGGTGGGGATGAACCTCGTCCACGGCTCGGATTCCCCGGCCGCGGCGGCGCGGGAGATCTCGCTCTTCTTCTCTCCCGAGGAGATCCTGACCTACTCCATGGCCGACGCGGCCTGGCTCGGAGGGTAAGGTGCTCCCTCCCCGTTACGATCCGACCGAGGTTGAGCCGCGCATCCTCGCATCGTGGGAGAAGGCGAACCTGTGGCGCTGCGACCCCCGCAGCGGGAAGCCCCCGTTCTCGATCGTCATTCCGCCCCCCAACATCACGGGCCGCCTCCACCTCGGGCACAACCTCGTGTACACCCTCCAGGACCTCCTCATTCGCTACAAGCGGATGGCGGGGTTCGAGGCGTGCTGGTTCCCAGGGACCGATCACGCCGGGATCGCCACCCAGAACGTGGTGGAGAGGGCCCTCGCCAAGGATGGGCTCACCCGCCAGGCCCTCGGCCGGGAGGAGTTCGTGCGCCGGGTGTGGGAGTGGAAGAACCGCTACGGGAACGAGATCGTGGATCAGCTGAAGGTCCTCGGTTGCTCCTGCGACTGGTCGCGGCAGAGGTTCACCCTCGACGCGGGCCTGTCCCGGGCGGTGGCGCTGGCGTTCGTTCGCCTCCATGAGGAAGGGCTCATCTACCGCGGGGACTACATGGTCCACTGGTGCCCCCGCTGCGGAACGGCCCTCTCCGACATCGAGGTCGAGCACGAGGAGGTGGACGGCCATCTCTACTTCATCCGCTATCCGCTGGAGGGTGGAGGATCCGTCACCGTGGCCACGACGCGCCCGGAGACGATGCTCGGGGACACAGGGGTCGCCGTGAACCCCCGCGACGAGCGATACCGCAGCCTCATCGGGAAAACGGCGCTCCTCCCCCTCCTCGGACGGAAGCTACCCCTCGTGGGGGCCGATGAGGTGGATCCCACGTTCGGGACTGGCGTCCTCAAGATCACCCCGGGACATGATCCCGTGGACCGGGAGATCGGCAAGCGCCACGGGCTTCCCACGATCGACATCCTCAACCCCGATGGGACGATCAACGACCACGGCGGCCCGTTCGCGGGGTTGGACCGGTTCGCGGCGCGGGAGGAGATCGTCACCCGGCTCAAGGCGGAGGGGCTCCTGGAGAAGGTCATCCCGTACCGTCACGCCGTCGGACACTGCCAGCGCTGCCGGAGCCAGGTTGAGCCGCGGATCTCCACCCAGTGGTTCGTGCGCATGAAGCCCCTCGCCGAGCCGGCGCTCGAAGCGGCGCGGGCGGGGAGGGTCCAGTTCATCCCCGACCGGTGGGCGAAGGTGTACTTCGATTGGCTGGAGGGGATCCGCGACTGGTGCATCTCCCGCCAACTGTGGTGGGGACACCGGATCCCCGCCTGGTACGGTCCGGATGGGGAGACGTTCATCGCGCTTGACGAGGCGGGGGCGCGCCGCCTCGCAGCGCAGCACTACGGCCGCGACGTGCCCCTCCGCCAGGACGAGGACGTCCTCGACACCTGGTTTTCGTCATCCCTATGGCCGTTCTCGGTCATGGGGTGGCCGGAGAAGACGGTCGAGCTCGAGGTGTTCTACCCAACGTCGGTCCTCGTGACCGCGTTCGACATCCTCTTCTTCTGGGTGGCGCGAATGGTGATGATGGGCCTCCACTTCATGGACGAGGTGCCATTCCGCGAGGTCCTCATCACCCCGTTTGTCGTGGATGAGCACGGCCAGAAGATGAGCCGGTCGCGGGGGAACATGATCGATGCCCTCGAGGTGAAGGAGAGCCACGGCATGGACGCCCTTCGCTTCACGATGGCCCAGAGTTCGACCAAGGGGCGCGAGATACGGGTCTCGCTGCGCCAGCTCGATGAGGCACGCAACTTCGAGAACAAGCTGTGGAACATGGCTCGTTTCATCCTGATGAATACGGAAGATCTCCCCCCGGCGGCCACGCTCGAGGGGCGATCGCTCGCTCCCGAGGATCGCTGGATCCGGTCCCGGCTGAGCTGGCTCGTGGACAAGGTCCGCACGGAGCTCGATCGCTACAACTTCCACCTCGCGAGCGATGCCCTGTACCACTTCGTCTGGCACGAGCTGTGCGACTGGTACCTGGAACTGGCCAAACTGCGGCTGGGAGGGGAGGACGGAGAGGAGAGGGTGACCTCCCAACTCGTCCTCCGTGAGGCGCTGGACATCGTAGTCCGGCTCCTCCACCCGTTCATGCCGTTCATCACCGAGGAGATCTGGGGGCACATGGGGCAGGGGGGGGCACTCGCCCGCGCCGAGTACCCCGTGCTGCGCCCGGAGTGGCGGGACGAGGAAGCAGAGAAGAGGCTGAACCGGGTGATGGACCTCATCCGCGAGGTGCGGGCGGTGCGCGCAGAGGTCGGCGTGCCGGCCGGGACGGAGGTGGAGGTCGTCCTCGTCTCGGGGGGAGGAGCCCGGGATCTCGCGGACACGTTCGCCCCCGCGATCCAGCGCCTCGCCCGCGCGCGGGAGGTCCGCTACGCGCCGGGGGCCCGTCCGCCCGCGGCCGCGGCCCGCGGGGTGGCGGGCGAGATCGCGTTTTTCCTCCCCGTGGGGGGCCTCGTGGACTGGGAGGCGGTGCAGGATCGGATCCGCCGCGACCGGGAGAAGACGGAGGCCGAGCTTGGGAAGCTGGAAGGGCGGCTGGCGAATCCCCAGTTCCGGGAGCGGGCGGCCGCGGAGATCGTGGCCAAGGCGGAGGCAGAGGCGGAGGCCCTACGGACCCGCCGGTCGCGCTTGGAGCGGTACCTCACGGAGTGAGGGCGCAGCGGGGGTTGGCGGGATGGGCATCCGCGCGGAAGATGGGGTGGTGATGATCCCGGGCGGGGTGGACGCGGCGAGGGGGGATAGCCGGGGTCCCGCGACGGACGGGGACCTTCTCGAAGCGGTGCGGGCACGGTCCCTTCCCGGGCACGTGGCCCTGATCATGGACGGCAACGGCCGTTGGGCCCAGGCACGCGGCCTGCCGCGCCTGGAGGGCCACCGCCGGGGGGTCGCCGCTGCCGAGCGGGTGGTACGGTTCGTGGCCGAGGAGCGGCTGTTCCCCTGCCTGAGCTTGTTCGCGTTCTCCACCGAGAACTGGAACCGCCCGCCGGAGGAGGTGGAGTCGCTCTTCACTCTCCTTGAGCAGTTCATCCGCGCCCGGGGGGACGAGTTCGTGGAGCGGGGCGCTCGTCTCGAGGTGTTGGGGGCGATCGGCGCCCTGCCCGCCTCCCTCCGCCAGGCGATCGTGGAGATCGAGGAGCGGACGCGGGGCGGGGACGCCCTCCACCTTGTCGTGGGGATCAACTTCGGGGGGCGGTGGAGCATCCTCGAAGGCGTTCGGCAGGCGATGGCCCTCGCCCGAAAGGGCGACCTGACCCCGGATGCGCTCGACAACGCCGCGTTCTCCCGCCTGCTGCCCACGGCGGGCCTCCCAGAGCCGGATCTCATCGTGCGAACGGGGGAGGAGAAGCGGATCTCCAACTTCTACCTCTGGGAGGCGGCGTACTCCGAGCTTTACTTCACCCCGACCCTGTGGCCGGACTTCGACGAGAAGGCGCTCCTCCTCGCGATCCAGGACTTCCAGGGCCGCCGGCGGCGGTTCGGGGGGGGGACGCAATGACCTCGCTCGCCAAGCGCCTGCTCACCGCGGCCCTCGCCATCCCCCTCGTCCTCGCCGTGTTCTGGGCCTGCGACCACTACCACGTGGACTGGGGGGTGTGCTTGTTCCTATCCATCGTGACGATGATCGCAGGCTGGGAGTACCTCCACCTCGTGGCAAACCTGGGGATCCCGCTGCCGCGGGAGCTCATCATGTTCGCGATCCCGGCGTACCTCATGCTCCTCGTCCCGTGGGGAGGGCAGTACGCGATCGTGCTCGCGGGGGCGGTGGTGTACCTGATCGTGTTCTACAGCTTCTCCCGCCGCGGAGCGCGGGAGGGGTTCTTTGCCTCGCTCGCCGGAACCTTCGGGTTCCTCTACCTCGCGGTCACGATCAGCTTCATCTACCTCTTACACCAAGCGGGGTTCCCCTACATCGTCCACTTCCTGCTCATGGTGTGGGGGTACGACTCCGGGGCGTACTTCACGGGCAGCCTGTTCGGCCGGCACCAGCTCCTCCCCCGGATCTCGCTCGCCAAGACGTGGGAGGGGGTGGCAGGGGGGATCGCGCTGGCCATCGTGGCCGCCGCGATCCTGCCCGAGTTCTGGGGTGACATCCCACGCTGGCTGCCCCACATCGTCGCCCTCGGTGCACTCGAGGGAGCGTTCTGTCAGATGGGCGACCTGTTCGAGTCCCTGGTAAAGCGGGCCGCTGGGGTGAAGGACGCCGGCTGGCTCCTCCCCGGGCACGGGGGGATGCTCGACCGGATCGACGGCCTGCTTGCCGCCGTCCCCGTGTACTACTTCTACATGCACTTCGTCATCGGCCTCATCTGATCCCGCTCACGCGGCTCCCCGCACCTGGACCCGGGCGAACTTGGCCGGTGCGGTGCCATGTCCGACCTGCATCACCTGCCCCGGCTCCCCTTTCCCGCAGTTCGGCACGCCCCACATGTGCCACTCCTCCGGCCCCGCGATCGCCACGCATGACCCCCAGAACTGGGGCGTGATCCCGGTGTAGAGCGGATTCTTCAGGATGCGGGCCTTTCGTCCGCCCTGGATCTCCCACGCGATCTCCGTCCCGAACTGGAAGTTCACCCGTCGGTCGTCAATGGACCACGACTTGTTCGTCTCGAAGTAGATCCCGTGCTTCGTGTCCCGGATGAGGTCATCGCACGTCCCCTCCCCGGGGAGGAGGTTGATGTTCGTCATCCGGATGAGCGGGATCCGGGCCCAACTCGACGCGCGGGCGGCCCCTCCGCTGCGGCGGGCCCCGACCTTGAGGGCCGTCTCCCGCGACGTGAGGTAGCCCACAAACAGGCCCTCCTTCACGAGGTCCACCCGCTGGGAGGGGACGCCCTCATCGTCGTACCCGAACGTGCCGAGGCCGGTGGGGACTGTGGCATCGGCCACGATGTTCACAAGGTTCGAGCCATAGCGGAACTTCCCCCTCTTGTCCAGGGTGAGGAAGCTCCCCCCAGCGTAGGAGAGCTCCGTCCCCAGCACCCGGTCGAGCTCCGTGGGATGGCCCACCGACTCGTGGACCTGGAGCGCGAGCTGCGATCCCTCGAGGATGATGTCGAACACGCCGGTGGGACACACCGGAGCCGAGAGGAGGGCCACCGCCTCCTCGGCGATCCGCGATGCGTGGCCGAGGAGGTCGAGCCCGGTGACGAACTCGTAACCGGCGCTCGCGAAGTTCCCGCCGAACGAGCAGGGGTAGGAGCGGCGCTGGAACTCCCCTGCCCCGGCCGCGTAGGCCTCGATCCCCGCTCCGCAGCTGGTGAGGGTCTGGCGGATGTGGCTGCCCGTGGTGTTCCCGAAGAACTTCTCCACCCGCCAGGAGGAGATGGCCCCCTTGGCCATCGCCACCCCGGGGACGGCGAGGATCCGCTCAGCACAAGCGAACAGGAGTTCGAGCTTCTCGCTGAGGGGGACGGCGAGCGGGTCCCGCTCGCACGGACCGGTGAACGTGGCGCGGTGGGCAGGCTCGGGCGCAAGCGCGACGCGCTCCCGCTGTACAGCTGCCGTGGCACGGGCGATGGCGAGGGCGGACTGCGCCGTGCGGGCGATCGCGTCCTTGCCCGTATCCCCGGTCGCGGCGAACCCCCATGCCCCGTTGTGGAGGACGCGGATCCCGATCCCGCGCGACTCGCGGCGGGAGAGGGAGTCCACCTCATGGTTCCTCGTGTGCACGTCCTCCTCGGTGCGGTGCTCAGCGCGCACCTCTCCGTAGTCCACGCCAAGCGCCTCCAGTGCGTTCAGGCCTTCTTCAACGATTCCCTCCATCGCATTCCCCCTTTCCGGTTGGCTCAGGCGGCCTCGACCGCCACCACCTCGGGCACTTCCTCCCTCAGCATCCGCTCAATCGTGTTCTGGAGCGTCATCATCGCCATCGGGCACCCGTGACAGGCCCCGACGAGCCTCACCCGTACCACGCCCTCCTCCGTGACTTCCACGAGCTCCACGTCGCCGCCGTCGGCCTGGAGGTACGTTCGGATCCCCTCCAATGCATCCCGCACCTTGTCTTCCATGGAACACGCCTCCTTAGTAGGTCTCGCAGGGAAGGATACCCGCTCCGGGCCATCAAGGGGATGCGCCCCTCGTGGGCAGCCGTGAGGCAGCCCGTTGTTTGCCTCTCCCCCCCCGGGTAGACTGACGGGCCATGCTCGTTGAGAAGCTCGACCAGTACTTCCAGCGCGAGGAGCGAACCCGGCCGCGGGACTACTTCTACGTGAGCGAGGTCGGCAAGTGCCCCCGCCAGATCTACTACGCGATCAAGGGATTCCCCCGCCCACCGCTCGATGGCCTCACCGCCCGCAAGCTGGCCGTGGGGGACGAGGCCCACAAGCGGCTCGCCCAAGCCCTGTTCGGGATGGGGGTCGTCGTCGCTGCCGAGGTCCCGATCCCGCCGGGGAACCTGTTCCATGGCCGATGTGACCTGATCGTGTCCCTCGACGGCAAGAATTACGTGGTGGAGGTGAAGACCGCCCACCCGTACACCTTCGACCAGATGGCCTCTGCTCCCCGCCGCGACCACTACCTGCAGCTCCAGCTCTACCTTCACTACTTCGGAATCCCTCAGGGGGTCATCCTCGCCGAGAACAAGGCCACCCAGGAGCTGCGGGAGTTCGTGGTCCCCCTCGACAAGGAGGAGATGGGGCGGGTCATTCGCACCTTCGAACGGCTGCAGCGCACGATCTTCGTCGCCGGGCAGCTACCCCCCCTCCCTGGCCAGGAGGAGAAGAGGGATTGGGAGTTCGACCAGTGTCGGTACTGCCCCTATGTTCCGTTCTGCAGCGAGGACGTCGCCGAGATCCCTGGCCACAACGAGGTGGACCTCGCCGCCGCGGAGACGGCCGGCCCGCGGACGTTGTTCGACGACCTCACCTAGCCCCCACGTCACCGCCCATGGTGGGGGGTCCCCCTGCCAGCGCGCCGACGTTGAACCCGGCGGTGGCCAGCGCGGCCGCGAGGGGAGGCGCAAACGGGATCGCCGTCTCGGAGATGTCGAACGCGAACCCGATTCCGAACGCAGCCCCCGTCCCCCCCGCTGCGCCGAGGAAGCACAGGCCAACGTCCCCCTCAACCCCCAGGGCCGAGCCGGCCACGATCACCCCCACCCCCGACCCCACGATCGTGCCCCCCGCGAACCCGAGGAACGCCCCGAAGATCGTCCGGGCGAGGGCGTCCCAGCCGGTGGCCCCCGCAGCGAACACCCACGCCAGGGTCTGGGCGCCAATGACGGCTCCCGCGTAGCCACCGAGCGTGCCGACGAGGAATTCGGGGAGGATCGCATCCTCCGGCTGGGCGGCCCACGCCGACCCACCCACGAGGAGCACTAAACCCAGCACCAGCACCCTCTTCACGGTCAACCATCTCCTTGAGTATCCGCTACCCTACGGCTGGAGGGCCTCCGGCGGGAGGATGCGGACCTCCGCCACGCCGGGGAACTGGAGGGCGGTCTTCTCGATCTGTGCCCGCAGGATCCCCGTCCGACACGCTCCCCCCGACGTTCCATGCTCCGGGTCGGCGAGGACGACGGCCAGCACCCCATCCTCAGCGTACACCTCGGCCAAGGATACGCCCGGAAGGGGGAACTCAGAGGTGTAGCCGGCCTCGCCCTCCCAGGGCGCGAGTCCCTCGCCCAGGAGGAGGGTCAGGGCCGCCACCAGCGGTGAGGCATCGAGCGGCACCCACCGCGCCAGGGGCAGCACCGCGTCCGCACTGCACGCAAGGTACCCGTGGAGGAGGAGGTCCACCGCTGGGTGGTAGGCGAACACCTGGATGGCCCACACCTCGTCGGGGACCCTCCCGACGGGCAGGTCCGGCACCCGCACCAAGCGTTCCCCGGCTACCCGGCACTCGAACTCCCGGCCCTCGTTCGCCAGGCGGACCACGTAGCCAGGGGTGATGGCTTGGGCGTAGGCTGTCCCCGGCACGCGCACCCCAAGGCTTGCGTCGGGGAACTCGCGGGCGAGGACCTCGACTACCTCAAACTTCCGCGCGCATACCTCCAGGTCCATAGCGAGGGCGGCCCGCGCCCAGGCCACCGCGCGCCGCGCGTCCGGGTCCGCCTGCCAGAAGGGGTGGTCGGCCACGGCGATCGTGTACGGGGTGAGCGGGGAGATGAACCTCTTCGGTGCGATGAGGACCTGCCTCCCGGCCTCATCGGCCGCCACGGAGAAGGTCACCTCGGTCGTCCCCTCGCAGGGCTCGCCCCACGTGAGGGTGTACGTCCCCGCGGGAAGGCGGATCCGCCAGTCCACGAAGTTGCGCGCCTCGCCAGGGTCAAGGGACAGGGGAACGGCAAACGTGGCCACGATGCGCCACGATCCGCCCTCCGGCCCAAGCGACCCGTGAAGCTCGGCCGGGCCGGTGTACCCCGCCGGACCGACCGGGGCCACCCCGCACCGCATGCGAACGCTTCCCACCGCGTCCATGGTCAGGGTGACGTTCGGCTGAAGCGCCTCCACCATCGGCCCGGCAGCCACTGCCCACCCTGCGAGCACGCACCCGATCACCGCCCCGACGCCCCTCATCGCGCACCTCCTCGGCTCGGCCCTCCTGCCCCGATGGGGCGGGAAGGCACTGGGGGGAGGATACCCAGTTTCAGGAAAAACCGCTCCCCGGGCCCCCTGTCCCGCCGGCCCCTGCCCGTTACACTAGCTCCCGCCCGACAAGCGCCGGGCGACAAGGAGGCGCGATGCGAGCGCGAACGTGGATCGGGGTAGCTGTCGTCATCGTCGTGACCGCCCTGCTCGTGGTCATCCTCTGGCCGACGCCGGACCCGTTGGCCAACGTGGAGACGGTGGCCATTCGCCCCCCGGATTGGGAGCGGACGGATCAGGCGCTGTGGGCGCCGTTCATGGATGGGCTCACCGTATCCCTGGGCGCGAAGGACGTTCGGATCGTTACGGACGCCGATGAGGCGGATGCCGTGCTCGTGGTCCGGGATGTGCGGGTGGATTCGGTCGAGCTCCGGCTCGACTCCGGGGAGATCATAGGGCGGATGAGCGCAACGTGCGCCCTCACCGAGCTCCGCACCGGACGGACGCGGGTGATGGACTTCCGCCTCGACCTCCGCAACGGCACCGTGCGCGCGACCCTCACCCCCCGCAAGTTCTGGCAGTTCTGGAAAGGCAGCTGAGGTCCCCGGAGCCACTGTGCAGGTCCGCCCGGCCCGTCTCACCGACCTCCCCGCCATCGCCGCGATCGAGGCACGCAGCTTCCCCAACCCCTGGCCGGAGGCCCTCCTCGCCGGCTACTTCGACGATCGCCAGACCCTGATCATCCTGGCCGAGGAGGAGGAGCCGCTGGGGTTCCTCATCGCCCGGGCCGAGTCCACGCCCTGCGGCGGCCGGACCCTCCACATCCACGACCTGGCCGTGGACCCCCCTCACCGACGCCGCGGCGTGGGGAGCGCGCTCCTCACCGCCCTGACGCAGGCCGCTCTCCGGGAGCACATCCCCTGCCTCCAGCTCGAGGTGCGGGTCGGGAACGAGGCCGGGCTGCGGTTCTACGAGCGACATGGGTTCCGCGTGACCCGACGGCTCGCCCACTACTACGAGGACCGCGAAGCCGCCCTGCGCATGGAGCGCCACCTCACGCCCGCTTCGCCCTCCAGCTGAACCACAGCTTGCGCACCTCAACGAGGAGCGCGGGCAGGAACACGAGGGGCAGCACGATGAGCCACTCCTGGGCCCGCAGCGGCCGCGTGTCGAACGCCTGCTGCAGACCAGGCACGTACAGCACAAGCATCGTCAGGGCCAGGGACACCACGACCGCCCACTGCATCCAGCGGTTGGTCAGGAACCCGATCTGGTAGAGAGGTACGTGCTCGGAACGGGCGGTGTACGCCCGCGCGAGCTCGGCGAGGACCAACGTCGTGAAGGCAAGCGTCATCGCGTCCTCGTGGAGGATCCCGTGGCCGAGGTGCCCGAGGGCGTACACGCCGAGGACTGCGGCGGTGAGGGCCCCCGCCTGGAACAGGATCCCGATCGCCATCTCGCGGTTGATGATCGGCTCCCGCGGCGAGCGCGGCGGCCGGTTCATGATCCCCGGCTCGCCCTTCTCCACCCCCAGCGCCAGTGCCGGGGCACCGTCGGTGAGGAGGTTGAGCCACAGGAGCTGGATTGCCGTGAGCGGGGCCGGCCACCCGATGAGGCTCGCCCCGAAGATGACCGCGATCTCCGCGAAGTTGCAGGAGAGGAGGAAGTTCACCGTCTTGCGGATGTTGGAGTAGATGATGCGCCCCTGCTCCACCGCCGCCACGATCGAGGCGTAGTTGTCGTCGGTGAGGACCATGTCCGCCGTATTCTTGGCGACGTCCGTGCCCGCGATCCCCATCGCGATCCCGATGTCCGCCCGCCGCAGGGCGGGGGCATCGTTGACCCCGTCCCCGGTCATGGCCACGATCTCCCCCCGCGCCCGCAGGGCATCGACGATCTGGACCTTGTGGTAGGGAGAAACACGGGCGAAGACGTCGATCTCCTCAATCTGCAGCGCCAGTTCCCCCTCCACCATCCGGTCGAGGTCGGCCCCCGACGCGACGCGCCGCCCGGGCTGGAGGAGGCCGATCTCACGGGCGATCGCCTCCGCTGTCGCGACGTGGTCGCCGGTGATCATGATTGTGCGCAGCCCGGCCTGGCGGGCCCGAGCGATCGCCTCCGCCACCTCCGGCCGCGGCGGGTCCTGCATCCCAACGAGCCCCAGGAACACGAGGTCCGTCTCCACGGTCTCCGGGGCGACCTCCGTCGGCAGTTCCCCCAACGGCTTGTAGGCCACGGCGAGCACGCGCAGCCCCTGGGAGGCCATCCCCTCGTTCGTGCGGTTGATCCCCGCCCGCCGGTCGTCGGAGAGCGGCGCAGGGCCCGTCGCATCTTGAATCCTCGTGCACAGGGAGAGGACGACGTCCGGAGCTCCCTTGACGAGGGATACGTAACGTCCCCCTGGGACCACAAGCGGGGCGGAACTGTCCAGGGCGTGCAGGGTCGCCATCCTCTTCCGCTCGGAGTCAAACGGGGCCTCCGCCACCCGGGGGAACGCCGCCACGGTGGCCTTGTCCATCCCCGCCTTGGCCGCCGCCACCACGAGGGCACCCTCCGTCGGGTCGCCGATGATCCGGTACCCCTTCGCCTCCTGGCGGAGCTCGGCGTCGTTGCAGAGGAGCCCCGCCCACAGGGTCGCGAGCAGCACAGGTTCTTCCTCGACCCGGATCTCGCGCCCGTCGCACCGGAACCCTCCCACCGGCTCGAACCCCTGGCCGGAGACAGCGAATGTCTTCCCCCCTGCCCAGATCTGCGTCACCGTCATCTGGTTCTGGGTGAGGGTTCCTGTCTTGTCCGTGCAGATGACGGTCGCCGAGCCGAGGGTCTCCACCGAGGGCAGGCGCCGCACGAGCGTGTGGCGACGCAGCATCTCCCGCGTCCCCAGGGCGAGGCACATCGTGACGATCGCCGGCAGCCCCTCGGGGACAGCGGCCACCGCCAAACTCACCGCGACCATGAAGAACCCGATCAAGGCGTGCTGGGCGTGGTCAAGGTAGACACGCAGGCCCTCCGTCCACAGAAGGTTGATTTCGGTCTGGCGGAGGATGGACAGGACAAACACCAGCACGCAGACCACGAGGATGGCCGTCCCGAGGACCTTCCCGAACACTTCGAGCTTTTTCTGAAGCGGGGTCTCCTCGACCGTCTCCTCGATCATCTCCGCGATCGCGCCGAGCTGGGTGTCGGTGCCGGTCCCCACCACGATCCCCCGGCCCCGACCGTAGACGACGGTCGTCCCCATGAACGCGGAATTGGCGCGATCGGCGATCGGCGTCTCTGCGGCGAGGACAGGTTCCGCCTTCTTCTCCACCGGGACGGACTCCCCGGTGAGGGACGATTCATCCACCCGCATCTGCGCTGCCTCGATCAGGCGCAGGTCAGCGGGCACGATCGTGCCCGCCTCGAGGAGGACCACATCGCCGGGGACGAGATCCCGCGCTCGAACGGTCGTCCTCTCCCCGTCGCGCACGACTTGAGCCTCGGGCGCCGCCATTTCCTTGAGGCTCTGCAGCGCCTGCTCGGCCCGGCTCTCCTGCGTCGCGCCCACGAACGCATTGAGGATAACGATCGCGAGGATGATGACCGAATCAAGCCATCCCAGTGGCTCAGGCTCAATCACCTGCACAATCAGCGAGATGAGCGCTGCTGCAAGGAGGATCCACACCACGAATCCACGCAGCTGCGCAACGAGCCGCTTCCAAAACGGCGTGGGTGGGGTCTCAGGGAGGGCGTTCGGGCCGTAGCGGGCGAGCCGCTCCCGCGCCTCCGCCGAGGTGAGCCCCGTCCCGGGGTTCACCTCGAGGGCGGCGGCGACGTCACTAGCCGAGAGAGCGTGCCACGTCTTCTTCGTTTCCACCGTCATCTCCTCCCCACTACGCCCAGAGGAGGAGGATCACCGGTGCGAACACCTCGGCGACGAGCGACATCACGGTGATCATCGTGTTCAGGGACGGACCCGCGGTGTCCTTGAACGGGTCGCCCACCGTGTCCCCCGTGACCGCCGCCTTATGGGCCTCCGATCCCTTTCCGCCGTAGGCCCCGGTCTCCACGTACTTCTTGGCGTTATCCCACGCCCCACCGGCATTGGCCATGAACAGAGCGAAGATGATCCCGGTGAGGATGCTCCCCGCCAGGAACCCCGCCAACGCCTCCTTCCCCAACAGCAGCATCACCACCACGGGCACGAGGATCGCGAGCGAGCACGGGAACAGAAGCTCACGGAGCGCGCCCCGGGTCGCGATGTCCACGCACGTCTTGTAGTCAGGTTTCGCCTTCCCCTCGATCAGCCCGGGGATCTCCCGGAACTGCCGCCGCACCTCCTCCACCATCCGCCCCGCGTTCCGCCCCACGGCGAGGATGAGGAGGGCCGAGAAGAGCGGGGGCATCATCGCCCCCAGGAACAGGCCGATGATCACGGGGTAGCTGATGAGGTTGATCCCCTGGGCGAGGTCGATGTCCACCAGGTGGGTGTACGCAGCGAACATGGCGAGCACGGTGAGGGCCGCCGCCCCGATCGCGAACCCCTTCGTGACCGCCTTCGACGTGTTGCCCTGCGCATCGAGGGCGTCTGCCACGGCGAGCGCGTCCGGGCCCAGGTCACCCTGCTCCGCGATCCCGCGGGCGTTATCCGAGATCGGGCCGAACGCATCGGAAGAGATGATCGTGGCCACGATGGACAGCATCCCCACCGCGGATACCGCGATCCCGTAGAACGGGTTGACCCCGAACATCTCCGCCAGCGTCCAGGAGGCGAACGTGGCGATGCAGATCCCGAGGATGGAGGGAACGATACTGAGCAGTCCATATGAAAACCCGGTCATGATGTTGATCGCTGCGCCCTTCGTCGCCGCCTCGGCCGTGTTCAACGTGGGACGGCGGTCGATCGAGGTGAAGTAGTCCGTGGTCATTCCGATCACAATCCCCGCCCCCAACCCGGCCAGGGTGGGGAGGAACACGCCCAGCCACTCCTGCCCCGGGAGCCCCGCGGTGTAGGTGACCGCGAACAGGAGCACGAGGAACAAACCGGATGTCGCAAAGAGACCGCCGTTCAAAGCCGCCCCCGGGTTGCCCCGCATGAGGAAGCGCACCATGAACACCCCAGCGATGGAGGCAACCAGCCCTACCGTGGCGATCATCAAGGGGAGCAGGGTGAAGACCCCCCCCCCGAGCTCCGCGCCGAGGATCATCGCCGCCACGATCGCCGCGATGTAGGAGTCCACAAGATCGGCGCCCATCCCCGCCACGTCGCCCACGTTGTCGCCAACGTTATCGGCGACAACGGCTGGGTTTCGCGGGTCGTCCTCAGGGATCCCGAGCTCCACCTTGCCCACGAGGTCCGCGCTGATGTCCGCCGTCTTCGTGTAGATGCCGCCACCGGCCTTGGCGAACAGGGCGAACGCGCTCGCTCCGAAGCTGAACCCGAGCGTGACCTGGGCCGCGTCCATCTCGGTCCACCCCAGGGCGGTCCGGCCGAGGTAGTAGATGAGGCTGATCCCAAATAGGGAGAGGCCCACGATCGCAAGGCCCATCACCGCACCACCGTAGTAGGCGACGGGGAACGCGGCAGTCAGCCCCTCCCGTGCCGCATTGGCCGTGCGCACATTGGCCCGCACCGCAGCCGTCATCCCCAGCGACGCGGCAAGCGTAGAGCAGCCTGCGCCGAGCAAGTACGCTACGGCTATCGCCACTCCGTGTTCGGCCCCCTGGGTGACCCCCACCAGGATCCCGATCACGGGGGCCACGATCCCGAGGAATGCGAGCAACGTCACGTTCTGACGCCGAAGGTAGGCGCTCGCCCCGTCCTGAATCGCTTTCGCCACGTCCAGCATCCGGTCCGTGCCGCCCGCGCGACGCGTCACCTGGCGATACAGATAGAGAGCGAACAGGATAGAAACAAGACCGGCTCCCGCCGCAACGAACTCCCACATCATCTACCATCCCTCCTTGCCCCGCGCCGCTCGTTTCCCTCCGGCGCACGGGACACCCTAAGGGCCCGATCATCTCTTGGAAGTGTCCCCCCCGCAACCTCGGCCAGTCGACGCGTCAGGATGGCAGTGCTGTCCCATACCGAGAAAACACCCACCCACAGGATGCGGAGCAGGCAATAGGAAACCCGGGAGCCGAAGCCCCCGGGTTCACGCCTCGTTCACCCGTTGTCCCAGGATCACGCCCTCACATGCCGGGAGCCGCCACGATCTGGAACACAACGACGCGGACCACCGTGCTCCCGAGGGAAATCCACAACCGATAGGTCCCGAGCGCGAGGTCAGCGGTAGCGAACTGGAACTGGTAGTTGTCCGTAGGTTCGATCCGCTTCCCCACCAACACCCTCTTTCCGAGATCTGGCGTGACCACTGCCCCAGCACCGCCCGCCAACTCATCCGCCGCCGTGAGGACGGCATGGGGGAGGCACGGGACCGCGCCGCACGCGGCCGGGGCGACCACCGCCACCGTGATCACCTCTCCCCGGCGGACCGTCTGCGGCACCTGCTCCCCGGCGAACCGGATCAGGACAGGCTCGTTCGTCGTACGGGCCGTGGCCGCCAAGCACACTGCGGCAGCGTCGAGCCCGTTGATCACGATGTAGTGGTTACCGTCCCAGCTCGTATCTAGATCAGGGAGCGAGGGATCCACCCGTTCCATCGTCGCGTACTTCTCCGCCCCGCGCACGCCGTAACCCGCCGCCCACCCATCGCGGTGGGGGTCGTCGGCGTTGGCGGTGTCTACGATGTTCCCGGCCGGATCGACGAGCTCCAGGATCTCCCCCCGGTCGGCGAGATCGAGGACAAACGGAAGGAACACGAGCTCAGACGGGAACCAGGTTGGGTCCACGTCAGGATAGGCCCAGAGGAGGAACTGTTCGTTCACCGCCTGCGCGGTACCGACGAGCGGGTTTCCGTTCCGGTCGGCGCCATGCGTGAGGATGCCTTCGTTGGCGCGCCAGTTCTGTTCCGTGTCCCGCGCGAACGGGTTCACCCTCTCCATCGTCGCGTACGGATGGGCGCCACCCACGCCGTAGCCAGTGGCCCACCCGGACCGCCCGAGGCGTTCCGCGTTCGCCGTGTCCACCGCTGTGCCCACCGAATCCACAAGCTCCACGACCTCACCCTGCGGATCGAGGGGCACGTTGTAGATGAGGTCAGCCGGGATGCCGCGAACCACGTCGTCACTACCCCGCTCGAGGAGGTACGTTGCGTACGGGGCAATCGTCCCGCGGAGTTCGACCACCTTCCACTCCGGCTCCCCGGCCGTGGCCGGCTGGGTAAGGCGCCAACGGAGGGTCCACCCTGTGAGGTCCACCGCGTTCTCCGTAATGTTGGTCAGCTCGATCCACTGATCGTTCGGGCTTGCCGCGGTCCCCCCCCACGCGATCTCCGTGATGACGACCGGTCCCGTCTCCTCGTAGATGAGGTCGGCCGCGATGTCGCTCACCACGTCATCGGTGCGGCGCTCCATGAGGTAGAACCCGAACTCGTCGATCGCCCCGCGGAGCTCCACGGTTTTCACGTATTGCTCCATCACGTGCCCCGGCTGCTTGCGGCGCCAGCGGAGGGTCCACCCGGTGAGGTCCAGCGACTCGTCGAATGAGCTATAGAGCTCAACCCATTCGTGCACCGGATCGGCTTCCGTGCCGCCCCAAGCGACCTCGTTGATCACGATCCGCGGCCCGAGGGCGCCGCCTCCACCGGCGATCTCCTCGCCGCAGTCCACAACCGTGATCCGAACCGTTCCCACCGCGAACGCGCCGGTAGGGTCGGTGACGGTGTACGTGATGAAGTCGGTCCCCAGGAAATCAAGCTGCGGTGCATACACCACGTCCACCGACGCCTCGTGGGGCGCGCTGTACGTGACAGCACTCAGGTTCCCGCTCAGGGCACCGTAGGTCGGGGCCCCCACGATCGCGAGCGTCAATGGATGCGACGCCGGGGCCGCTGGGTTCACGTTGGGGTCGCTGCCACGCAACGAGAAGGTCAGCGGGGTGTTCTGGCATGTGACGAGGGACAGGCTCTCCGCGGTGGGGGGCTCGTTATTGCGCACCCAGCTCTTGAGGGCGTCCGGGCCGTTCACTCCACCTGAGCCGGTTGCCCTGCGCAGCACGAGTCCGCCCATGGTCACGTCCGCCATCGCCCGAATGACGACACTGCCCTGATTCGACGCAAACACGGTCACCGAGGCCACGCCGCCGCGGGTCGTGGTGGTCGAGGCCGTGACGAAGGTGGCTCCGGCTGCGTTGTTGAGAAGTGTGAACACGACCGATGTCCCATCGGGGGCGAGCACCCAACCCGCTCCGGTGCTAACCTCCACGAGCGCGGTCACCGTGTGGTTCGTGCCCACCGGGTTCACCGCCTCAAGCGGAGCAACACCGATCCGGGCGTCGACGTAGGTCTTCTCGGCGTTGTTGCCGCTCCCGGCCGTGCCCGTGGTGCGGATGACCGTCCGATCGCCGAACACGTCCGCCGCGGCCTGGACGACCACCGTTCCCGGTGCAGAGGAGACGATCTGGACCGTCGCCTGCCCAGCCCCGTTCGTGACCGCGGTGTTGACCCCACCCACGAAGCTTGCCACCCCGCTTAGGATGGAGAACGTTACCTCGGCCCCTCCTGCCGGTGACCAGGTGGACCCGTTACTCGACGTCTCCACAGTCGCCACGATCGTGTGGGGATCGCCCACCTCGTTTGAGGCGGACACCGGACTCAGGCTGATCCGACCCTGTACATAGGTCTTCTGCGCCGGCATGGTGCTCCCGCCCCGGCCATCCGTCGTCCGTACGACCTGCGTTCCGCCAGGGAACGACATCGTTACCGTCGGGACCGCCGTGAGAACAGAGGGGACAGCGCTGTTGACCGTCAAGCTCCACGTCGCGCTCATCCCATCCGAGGACACCGTTGGTCCGCTCAGGCTCTGGCTCCCCGGCGTCGGTACCACAGTGTAGCTGAGAGCCCACGAAATCGGTGCCGCCCCCTGCGCGTGCGCCGCGATCGCGAACGTGTGCGGGGCACCCACTGCATTCGTCGCGTGCCCCGGGGTGATCGCGATGTAGCCGCTCACGTACGCCTTCGTCGCCAAACCGGTTGACCCGCCCGAGCCGTTCGTCTCCACGGTAACGCCCCCCACTGTCGCCTGGGCCTTCACCGTCACGGTTCCGGGTTGGGTAGCGCCGATCGTCGCCTGGGCCTGGCCCCCGCTGGTCGTGGTGGAGCTCGATCCCACAAACGTAGCTCCGATCTGGTTTGAGACGAAGCTGAACGTGACCGGCGTGCTATCAGGGGCGGCGATCCAGCCTACTCCCACCACGTACGCCTCGACCGTGGCCGTGAAGGTGTGGTCGTCGCCGACCTCGTTGGTGTCGGCAAGAGGGCTGAGGCGGATCCGTGCCTGGCGGTACTCGTACGTCTTCTCGGCGTCGGGGCCGCTTGAGCCGACGCCGGTTTCGGCGACCACCGTTCCAGTGCCGAGGGCGTCGGCCACGGCGTGGACCTTGACCAGACCCGGCGTGATGGCGCGGATCGTGACCTGAGCTTGTCCGCCGACAAGGGAGGCGGGGTTCGGGCTCACGATGGTGGCGGAGCCGGTGGTATCCGAGGCGAGGGAGAAGGTGACCGACCCGCCGTCGGGGGGCACGACCCAACTCGTCCCGTTCCACACCCGCACCGTGGCCGTGATCACATGGTTATCCCCTGCTTCGTTCGTGTCAGAACCCGGGGCAAGGTCGATCTTCGCCTGGCGGTACGCGTAGGTCTTGGTGGCGGGGGCGCTGTTGGGGGAGATTCCGTTCGTCGTCAGCACCACTTGCGTCCCGCCGGAGAACATCATCGTCACCGTGGCCGATGCCGTGAACACGGCCGGGCTGGCGTGGTTGATCGTGAGGTTCCAGGTGGCACCCATCCCATCAACGGCTACTGTGGGCCCGCTCAGACTCTCACTGGCTGAGGTTGGACTCACCGTGTAGGCCAAGTTCCACCCGCTGGGAGCCGTCCCCTGAGCGTACGCCGTGATCAGGAACGTGTGGGAGGCCCCCACCTCGTTCACAGCCGACTGCGGCGTGATCGCGACGTAGCCAGCTACCCCTACGTAGTGGCTCGGATCGGTGGCGCTCACCGTCTGCCCGCTGTACGTCGTCTGCGCGGTTCCCACGTTCGCGTACTGCCCAGCAACGGCCGCCCCTGTCTTGGTCAGCGTCGCGCTCGCTCCCACCCCCAACGTCGGGATCGTCCCGATCGTGCCCGCCTTATCGTCGGTGACAGCGATGTTCGTCAGCGTCACGTTCCCCGTGTTCGTCACTTCGTACGTCCACGTCACCGTCGACCCCACCACCACCACCGGACCAGTCGGACCATCGGCGTCTTGCCCGTTCGTCCTCTTCTCGAGCGAGAGGCTCGGCTGCGCGGGAGGGGGGCATGCTGGTCCCTCGACTTGGTAGTCGCACTTCTCCTGCCCAGCCTTGACAGCGACCTGGGTGCGCCCAGTGGGCCAGTACCCCCGCAGCGTGACCCAGTAATCCCGGCATTCCCTGTCGCTGAACCCCTGATCGAACTTCACCCCGAAGATCCCCGTCGTGGGATCTCTATTGCACTCGTACTTGTGGCTTGTCGCGACCACATCCTTGCACGTAGCACAGCTATCGGGAAGCTCCAGGACCCAATGGCTGATCGCAGGAGAGTCACTGGAGCACACGCGGTAGCTAAACGTGGTGTTCGCCCCGTCGAACGTGGCCCCGAGGAGCGTCACCGTATACTTGGAGCAGTCACAGGCCGAGGATGAGACCGAACTCCCTGCACTCAGCAACACGACGAGCAGGAGAGGGAAAAGCGCTCTTCCTGTCTGTCGAATCCACGAATTTTCCGTCCTGCCACTCCCAAACAACCTAGCCATGGTTCCCTCCCTCCCAGCTTGCGCTTCGGCAGCCTGGCGGCCTCAAGGAGGTCCATGGCTTTGCGCCCCCGGATCGCTCCAGGTTTACCTTTTCGGCAGACGCGACTATGCTTCGATCATGCTCCTACCCTAACTTCGGTTGAACCGGCCCTGGACAACCAGGGCCCGCTTCACGGTCTCGTCGCGGACCAAACCCTTCTCAACGAGGATCTCCCCAATCCTCCGCGGCCCGTTGCCCGCCTTCTGCTCGGCGAGGGCCTCGGCCACATCCTCGGGCGCGATGGCCCTCATATCCACGAGGATCTCCCCTAGACGTTTCCCACGCTCGAAGTGCTCCTCGAGGATGGACATGATCACTGCAGACCGAGACTTGCGCTCCCGTTCGGCCAGCTCGTCCACCAGTTCCAGGAGGTACTGGTCCTCTTCGTTGTAGTACAACGTTACCTGCACGTCGCCGCCCTCCTTTTGTGCTGCCCCGCCCAATAAAAAAGGGCTCCAGGTGGTTTGCCCTCCTGGCAGCCCGACTACCCGTCCTGGGTTCGTAGCTTTGCGCCCCCACGTTCCCGTGGGTTTGCCCTTTTCAGGCTCTGTTTATGTTGGTTTGCACTGTAAGCCGGCCGGCGTTCCTTGTCAAGCGGACATTCGTCCGAGACCTACCGGCCCGCGGCCGACGCGGTCGCCACCGCCGCACCCGCATCCACGAGCCCAGCGCCGAACCGCGGATCGCACCCCTCGGCAAGAGGGGTGGAGCTCTCAAGGAGGATATCCACCGCCTCGGACGCCGTGAGCGAAGGATCGGCGGAGAGGATGAGAGCAATGGTTCCGGCGACGTGGGGCGCCGCGAACGAAGTCCCCGAGTTCCGGGCGGCGCGACCTCCGGGGAGGAGGGAGGCCACTTCGTGCCCCGGTGCGGCCACCGCTACCTCCGGTCCCCACGAGCTGAACGGAGCCAGGCCGTCCGTCGCGTCGGTGGCCGATACCGCGAGCACGGTCGGGTATTTGCCCGGATACAGGACTTCGGGGTTCGCCTCGTTCCCAGCAATCCCCACCACGACCACACCCTGGGCCGCGGCATAGGAGAGAGCCCGTTCGACGACCGCGGGGGGAATGCCCCTGGCGTACAGGCTGAGGTTGATGATCCGAGCGCCGTTATCCACCGCATACCGAATGGCCTCCGCCAACCGATCCCAGTCCCTCGTCAAGAAGAGCCCGCGCGAGTCGAGGAACCGCACGTCCATGATCCGCACGGTAGGGGCCACGCCCGCCGCTCCCTCCACCCCCGCTCGGGCGGCGATGATCCCAGCGACACAGGTTCCATGCCAGTAAAGCGGCGTGCGCCGGCGATCTGCCGGTACCCCATCGCGAAAATCCCACCCGAAGACATCATCCACATACCCGTTCCCATCGTCATCGATGCCGTTCGTGGGGATCTCGTGAGGGTTCGTCCACCGCACCGCGGCGAGCTCGGGGACCGTCCAGTCAATGCCGCTATCGATCACGGCGACGACGATCTCCGGGCTCCCCATTGTGACCTGCCACGCTGCGGGAACACGGATTCGCTCCAGGCCCCAGGGCAGGTTCGCCGTCACCGGGCTCGGGGAGCCCGCCGTCCCTGCCCCGCCAGCGATGTCCGGGCCATCAAGGGTGGGTGTGGCCAGGAAGAGGAAGAACAACCCCAGGCCGGTCCCTACCCACCGCCACCGCACGTGTCGTCTGCGTTCCATTCGGCAACCCGGCTGTCCTCATGGGACCCGTGGCTTTGCGTCCCCCCCTCGCGAGGGGTTTGCCCTTGTCGTGGCCCGCTTCGGGCGGCGCCACTGGTTTATAGTGGAATATACGAGATCCTAGGACTCCCGTCAAGCCCACCTCCCGGAAAGTGTGATCGGAACAAAGTGCGCCGCGGGGCGATCGCGTCGGGAGGAGCGAGATCCTGGCCACCCAGGGCGACCTCCCCCGACGAACGAGCCTTGGGATAAATAGAGGTCCCAGTGGGGGATCCGATGAGCCTCTTGGGCACCGCTGAAAGAGGAGCTAAAGGCTAGAGAGAGGACGGTGCTACCAACTGGAGCCGACGGGAGTCGAACCCGTGGCCTCTAGCATGCCATGCTAGCGCTCTCCCAACTGAGCTACGGCCCCACCCGATTCTCCCCGTCGGGGCCCGCGATGCAACCGCTAGATGTCCAGCGCCACCACCCGATGCGCGTTCTCGCGGATGAAGTCCCGCCGCCGTGGGACATCGGTGCCCATGAGGGTGGTGAACACCTCGTCCGCCTCCAATGCGTCGCGGATCGTAACCTGGCGCAGGATACGGGTCTCCGGGTTCATCGTCGTCTCCCACAGCTCCTCGGGGTTCATCTCCCCAAGGCCCTTGAACCGGCGCACGATGTACTTGCCGTCCTCCTCGGCCTGATAGGCCTCGAGCTCCTCATCGGAGTACAGGTACCTCCGCACCTGGCCCCGCTGGGCGAGGTAGAGGGGGGCCTTGGCGATGTACACGTGGCCGCGCTCGATAAGGGGGCGGAGGTTGCGGAAGAAGAACGTGAGGAGGAGCGTGCGGATGTGCGACCCGTCCACATCGGCGTCGGCCATGATGATCACCTTGTGGTAGCGCAGCCCGTCGAGGTTGAACTGGTCGCGGATCCCGGTCCCGAGGGCGGTGATGATCGCTCGCAGCTCCTGGTTGTCGAGGAGCTTCCCCAACCGGGCCTTCTCCACGTTGAGGACCTTTCCCCGGAGGGGAAGGATCGCCTGGAAGTTCCGGTCTCGGCCCTGCTTGGCCGACCCGCCGGCCGAGTCGCCCTCGACGATGAACAGCTCCGACTCCTCCGGGGAGCCGCTCGTACAGTCGGCGAGCTTTCCGGGGAGACCACCCCCGAACAGGGCCTCCTTCCGCCGCACGAGCTTCCGTGCCTTCGCCGCCGCCAGCCGCGCCCGGTGGGCGGAGAGCGAGTTCTCGATGATCGCCCTCCCCACACTGGGGTTCTTCGCCAAGTACTGGCCCAACTGCTCGCGGACCACTTCCTCCACGAACGCGCGAATCCCCGGGCTCCCCAGCTTGGCCTTCGTCTGCCCCTCGAACTCCGGCTGCTGGAGTTTCACGGACACGATCGCCACCAACCCCTCGCGGATCGCCTCCCCGGGGAGGGCTTCGTCCTCCTGGCGCAAGATGCGCTTCTCGCGGGCGTAGTCGTTGAGGACCTTCGTCAGCGCGGCGCGGAACCCCGTGAGGTGGGTGCCCCCCTCGCGGGTGTTGATGTTGTTGGCGAAGGTGAACACCTCCTCCTCCATCGCGTCCGTGAACAGCATCGCCACTTCCACGGATTGGCTCCCGCGGCTCTCGGCGAGGTAGATCGGCCCCTCGTGGAGAGGTTCCTTCCCCGTCGCGAGCTCCTGCACGAACGCGGCGATCCCGCCCTCGGCGTGGAAGGCCCGCTTCACACCGGTGAGGCGGTTGTCAAACTGGATCGTGAGCCCGGCGTTGAGGTAGGCGAGCTCCTGCAGCCGGTGAGAGAGCTTAGAGAAATTGTAGTGGATCTCGTCGAAGATCTCCCGATCGGGGAGGAACGTGATCGTCGTGCCTGTCTCGTTGCTCTCGCCCACCACCTCCAGCTCGGTCGTCTTCCTCCCCCGGCAGAACTCCTGGCGGTAGACCTTCCCATCCCGCCACCGCACCTCGACCACGAAGTGTTCGGACAGGGCGTTCACCGCCGATACACCCACCCCGTGGAGCCCCCCCGACACCTTGTACCCTCCCTCGTCAAACTTCCCTCCGGCGTGAAGGGTGGTGAGCACGAGCTCGACCGTGCTCACCCCAGCCTCGGGGTGGATCCCAACCGGGATCCCTCGCCCGTCGTCGCGGACGGTGATCCGTTTGTCCTCGTGGATCACGATCTCGATCGTCGTACAGAAGCCAGCAAGGGCTTCGTCCACCGAGTTGTCGACGACCTCGTAGATCATCTGGAGGAGGCCATCGGGGCCGGTGGAGCCGATGTACATCCCCGGCCGCTTGCGGACCGCGTCGATGTCCTCCAGCACTTGGATCTTGTCTACGTCGTAGCTTGAATCCTGGTTCGCAGCCATTGCCCTTTAGTGTACCCCGAACAGGGAAAAACCGCAAGCGAACGGCATTTGGCCCTCAAGAACCGGCCGCATGTCTCTGGCCCCACCCGCAGCCGGCGGGTAACCTTCCAGTAAAAGGAGGCACGGGTGCGGCTTCTGGAGTGGCAGGGGCGAGTGATCTTGGAGAAGGAGGGGATCCCCGTCCCCGCAGGCGGGCGGGCGACGACACGCAATGCCGTGCGGGAAGCGGCCTCCGCTGCGGGAGGAGCGGTCGTGCTCAAGGCCCAGGTGCCGGTGGGCGGACGGGGCAAGGCGGGCGGCATCCGCATGGCCCGCGACCCGGATGAGGCGGCGCGGATCGCTGGAGAGATGCTGGGGTCGGAGCTCAAGGGCCTCCCGATCCACGAACTCCTCGTGGTAGAGGCGGTCGCCCCCGTGTCCGAGCACTACCTTTCTGTCACCCTCGAGCGCCGCCGGCGGGCTCCGGTGATGATCTACTCCCCCCGCGGCGGGGTGGACATCGAGGAGGTCGCGCGCACGGATCCGGGCGCGATCCGCCAAGTGCCCATCCCGCCCTTGGAAGGCCCCCTCCCGTTCCGCCTCCGGCAGCTCGTGTCCCCCGCCCCACCCGAACTCAGGAAGCCCCTCGCCGCGATCGCCGGGAAGCTCTACCACATCTTCACGCGCTACGAGGCAACCCTCGCCGAGATCAACCCCCTCGCCGAGACGGAGCGGGGCCTGGTTGCCCTCGATGCAAAGCTCATCCTGGACGATGACCACCGCCCCGGGGACCAGTTCGCCGGACTGGCGGACGCCCTCGTGGACCCGCTCGAAGCCGATGCCCGCGCGGTGGGGATGAGCTATGTCCGCCTCGAGGGGGATATCGGCGTCCTCGGAAACGGTGCCGGGTTGGTCATGGCCACGCTCGACCTGGTGGCCCAGGCCGGGGGGCGGCCGGCGAACTTCCTCGATATCGGGGGAGGAGCACGGGCGGAACGCGTGCGCAAGGGGGTCGAGCTCATCCGGCGCGATGGGAAGGCGAAGGTCCTGTTCGTGAACGTGTTCGGCGGCATCACGCGCTGCGACGAGGTCGCCCAGGGCGTGGTCGAGGCCACGGTGCGGAGCGGGCTACCGATGGTGATCCGGCTCACGGGGACGAACGAGGCGGAGGGGAGGGCGATCCTCTCCCGAGCTGGACTTGTCCCCGTGCACACGATGGAAGAGGGCGCTGCCCGGGCGGTGGCGCTGGCCAAGGAGGCACAGCCGTGAAGAGGGTCGGGTGGGTTGCGGTGGCGTTCGTCGGGCTGGCTGCCCTGGCAGCGGACACGATCCCCCTGGCTGAGATCGAGCCCGGGATGACAGGGTACGGCCTGACCGTGGTCGGGGGGACGGAGATCTCCCGGTTCGAGGTCGAGGTGGTGGCGGTCCTCGACGAGCCGGGGGAGCGGGATGATTTCATCATCGTCCGCGCGTTCGGACCGGCGATCGCCCGTTCCGGAGGGGTCGCCCAGGGGATGTCGGGGAGCCCGATCTACCTCGACGGGCGGCTGGCGGGGGCCCTATCCCGGGCCACGGCGTGGTCAGCAGACCGCGAGCGGCCACTGGCGTTGGTGACCCCCATCGAGGCCATGCTCAAGGTCCTCGACGAGATCGCCCCCCCGAAGACGCAGCCCATCCCCTACGATGGACCGCGGGCCGAGACGAGCGACCCTCTGGAGGGAAGTGCGATCCTCTCCGCGCCGGTGATGGCAAGCGGGCTCTCCGCCCGCGCGCTGGAGGCCCTCAACCAGGGGGTCGACCTCCGGGCGCGGTGGCATCCGCTCGCCGATCTCCTCCCCACCTGGCGGAACGGAGCCCCAGGCCTGCGGAGCCTCGGCGTGTCGCGCGTGGTCGCGGCGCCCGCTGCGTCCGGGGACGCCTCGCCCCTCGGCCTCGAGCCGGGAGCTCCGGTCGGGGTCGGGCTGGCCACGGGCGACATCGCGATCGGGGCCCTGGGGACAGTGACCCTGGTGGAAGGGAAGGCCGTCCTCGCATTCGGACATCCGTTCCTCTTCACCGGCCCTGCCCGCTACTTCCTCACCCAAGCGCACGTGTTCGACACCGTGGCCGCGCTTGACTTCTCCTACAAGCTGGGCACGGTGGGGGAGGTTGTGGGGGGGGTGTTCGCCGACCGCTCGGCAGGAGTGGGTGGCATCATCGGGCGGATCCCGAGCGGCCTCTCCGCCAGCTTTCGCATCCGCGACCTCGGTCGGGCCGAGGACGAGGTCCTCACGGTCGAGCTCGTGGACGAGCCGCAGCTCTCGGCCCTCCTCCTCTACGTCGCCGGCCTCGAGGCAGCGGACCGAGCCCTGGATCGGATCGGACCGGGCACGGCGACCCTGAACTATACGCTCACCGGCCGCGGCCTGCCGCGGCCCCTCACCCGCGAGAACGTCTTCCTCTCGACCGCGGACATCGCCCCCTACGTATCCTGGGAGATGGCCCTCATCGCGGATGTGCTCGCCTACAACGAGTTCGCTGATCCGGGGCTCCTCACCGCCACCCTGGAGGCGACGGTTCGTCCCGAGCTCTCCGCTACCGAGATCGTTGCCCTCGAGACGGATCGGGACGCCTATGCGCCGGGTGACCGGGTTCAGTTCATCGTCACCCTCCGCGGGTGGCGGGGCGAGGTCGAGGAGTGGGAGGGGTGGGTGGAGATCCCCGCCGACGCGGCGCCCCCCTACGTCGAGCTCCGCGCCTACGGCGGGCCCCGCCCGCGGGAGAAGGGGGAGCCGGCACCCGCGCTCGCATCGCTTGGGGAACTCCTCGACTACATCGAGGGGATCCCAACCTACGACACGCTGACCATCGAGCTGTTCGCGCTCGATCCGATCTCGAACGTGATCGGGGAGGCCTGGCTGTATGGGGTCGATGGGGCAGCCGACCGCATCCCCGGTTCGGTCGTGTACGGCACGGTGTCGGTCATCCTCCCGCTCCAACCGACTGAGGGGGAGTAAATGTGGGACCTTCGCGAGGCAGCGGAAGCGCTCGAGGCGCGGCTCATCCGGCCCACAGCGCCGTTCTCTGTCTTCGGGGCCGCCTGCGACTCGCGACGGGTCCAACCGGGGGATGTGTTCGTTGCCCTCCCCGGGCACCGGGCCAACGGGCACGACTTCCTCAGCGAGGCGTTCGCCCGCGGGGCGATGGGCGCCGTCGTGTCCCGGGATCCCGGGTTCGGGACCAATCTCTTCCTTGTACCCGATGTCCCCACTGCCCTCCGCGAGCTCGCCGCCTGGCGCCGGGCGGCGATCGAGGCGCCGATCGTGGGGGTCACGGGTTCGTTTGGGAAGACGACGACGAAGGAGCTCGTCGCCGCTGCCCTCTCCGCCCGCTACCGTACCTACCGCGCCCCTGAGAACTACAACACCGAGATCGGCGTCCCCCTCGCAATTCTCTCCATTCCCGACGATGTGGAGGCGGCGGTGTTCGAGCTGGGGATGACGGCGCGAGGGGAGATCCGCGAGCTGGGCGAACTCCTCCAGCCGTGGGCGGGGATCATCACCTCGGTCGGGCCGGCCCATCTCGGGAGCCTCGGTTCGCTGGAGGCGATCGCGGAGGCGAAGTGGGAACTCGCCGCGGCCCTGCCCGAGGAGGGGATCCTCGCCCTGGGTTGGGACTCCCCCGAGCTCCGGTCACGGGCCGACCGCTGCCCTGGCCTCTGCCTGCGGTTCGGGAGCACGCCCGACGCCGACTTCCACCCTGAGGATCTCGTCACCGACCGACCGGAGGGGGTGACGTTCCGCGCCGTGACGCCGGCGGGGGACCTCCCCGTCCAGCTGAAGCTCCTGGGGGAGCACGTGCCCGTGCTCGCCTGTGGCGCGATCGCCCTCGCCTGGGGGATGGGGGTCCCGGAGAAGAGCGCCGCCCAGGCCCTCGCTCACGTGGAACCGATCCCGCACCGGCTTCAGCTCCGGCCAGCCCCGTTCGGGTGGCTGCTCGACGACTGCTACAACGCGAATCCTCTCTCGGTGAAGGCGGCGTTGCGCACGCTCTCCACGCTCAAGCTCGCGGTGGCGCGGCGGGCCATCCTGTTCGGGGACATGCTCGACCTCGGCTCGGACGAGGATCGGTTCCACGCCCAGGCGATCCACGACGCCCAGGACCAAGGCGTGGACGTCATGTTCTGCTACGGACCCCGCTCGGCGGCGGCGTTCCGTTTCTGGAACGGTCCCGGTGCGGCGGAAGCGGAGGACCTCGATGCCCTCCTCACCGAGATCCGCAAGGAGGTGTGGTCCGCTCCCACCCTCCTCCTCGTGAAGGGATCGCGGGCGATGGCCCTCGAACGGGCGATCGAGGCCCTCGTAAACCACGTCACCACGACCGGCTCCCCCGGCTGAACCCGGCCGCGACCCCCCACCGAGGCACCCGAGGGACGACCTCCGCCGGAACCCTCACAGAACCGAGGCGACCCACGCCAGAAGCGGCGCCAGGGCCAAGGCCGGGAGGAGGTCAGCCACCTTGAACTCCCGGAGCCGCAGGAGGGTGATCCCGAGCGCGAGGACCACCGCCCCCCCCGCGGCGGACAGTTCCACCGCCGCTGGCGCCTGCGGCGAGAACCCAGCGAGGTGCGAGGAGAGGAGCGAGGCCGCCACGGTCAGCCCTCCCTGGTAGGCGAGGATCACCACGAGCGAGAGGAGGACCCCCGGTCCCAGCGCGGCGGCGAGGGTCAGGGACGAGATCCCGTCCAAGATGGACTTCGCCGCCAAGAGGGACCAGTCCCCGTACAGCCCGTCCTGAATCGCCCCGAGGAGCGCCATCGGCCCCACGCAGAAGAGCAAGCTCGCGGCGAGGAACCCCTCCCCCAGCGGACGCCCCCGAAATAGGCGCTCCACGCGCTGCGTCCCCCGTTCGATGCGTTCCCCCACGCGGAGGGCTGCCCCCAGCGCCCCGCCGAGGATTACGGACAGCATGAGGACGAGGATGTTCCCCGTCCCCAGCGCCAACCGCAGCCCGAGGACGACCGTCGCCAGGCCCACCCCAATCGTCGCCCCCTCCCGCACCCGGGATGGAACACGAGCCCCGAGGGCCCACCCGAGGCTCCCCCCCACGAGCACGGTCGCCATGTTGACCCACGTCCCGATCACAACGGAATGGTAGCCCCCCACGAGGCCGGGACCAACGGTTGCCAGGGCGGTGCCCCTCGCGCTACAGTGCGCGGATAAGGAGGCGATCGTCGTGTGGCAGGAGTTCAAGGCGTTCATCGTGAAGGGCAACCTCGTCCAAATCGCCGTGGCGTTCATCATGGGCGTGGCGTTCAGTTCGGTCGTGAGCTCGTTCGTGAACGACCTCGTGATGCCGATCATCGGCAAGCTCATCGGCAACGTGGACTTCGCGAACCTGTACCTCAACCTATCGGGAGAGGCGTACGCGTCCGCCGCAGCCGCCCGGGCCGCGGGGGCGGCCGCGATCTACTACGGCGCGTTCATCAACGCGCTCGTGAACTTCCTCCTCATCGCGGTCGTGGTGTTCGTGGTGAGCAAAGCCTACCAGAAGCTCGAACGGCCGAAGGTCGCTCCCGCTCCGACCACGAAGGAATGCCCGTTCTGCAGGACCCAGATCCCCCTCGCTGCCCGGCGCTGCCCTCACTGCACCTCCGAATTGGGGGAGGGGTAGACCGCGAGACTGGGGACTGGCCTCCATTCTTGGGCTAGCCGGTGCGGGCGAACAGCGGCACAGCGATCATCGCCGCGAGGGCGAGGATCCCGGCGATGCCCACCAACGCTCGATCACGCTTGGACAACTTCATCCCCTCCGTCAAATTCCGCTTGACTTTGCCCCTCTGCTGTGCACAGGGCATGGAACGGCGATGGATCTTCCCAAGATCGCAGACGGGGATCCGTGCCAGATGTCCTCCCCTGCTCGGACACCCGCGGCCTAGGGTGCGCCGCGGGGGCCTACTTCTCGCGGAGGAGGGTCACCGCCTTCGCGTTGTTCGTGCAGGAGAAGACGACGAGGGAGCTATGGCCAGCCTCGAACGCGCTCGCGTAGAGGTAGCGGATATCGAGGTCCTGGCGCGCTAGGACGTCGGTGATCCGACGCAGAAATCCCGCGCGGTGGGGAAGTTCCACGAGGACGATATTCCGTTCCTCAACCTCGAATTCTGCCTTCCGCAGCGCCTCCAGCGCGTAGCTCGGGGAGTCCGGGACCAGATGGAGCTCTGCCTCCTCCCCCTCGGCGAACACCGCCACCGCGAGGATGTTGATCCCCTGGTCAGCGAGGACGCGGGCGATGTTTGCGAGCACGCCCACCCGGTTGCCCGTGATGATCACCAGTTCTTTCCCCACTGTCGCTTCGCGCATCGCTACCTCCGCCAGGGGGGTAGTGTACCCGGGCGACCCCCCGCCGTCCTTTCGATCCGGACCGAGCCCGCTATAATCGGCCCCTCGCGGAGGATACGTGGACGCCAACATCAAGCGGATCCTGGTGTGCAGCGCCTGGCCCTACGGTTCGGGCCTGCCCCATCTCGGCAACCTCATCGGGTGCCTCCTCTCCGGGGACGCGTTCGCCCGCTTTTACCGGCTCCGCGGGTACGAAGCGCTCCACGTGTCGGGGACCGATGCCCACGGGACGAAGGTCGAGTACGAGGCAGCACAGCTCGGGATCTCGCCCCGAGAGCTCGCCGAGCGGGTTCACCAAGCCATCACCGCTGTCCTCGCCCAGTTCGAGATTGCAATCGACAACTACACCACCACCGAGTCCCCCGTCCACTACGAGTTTGTGACCGAGATCTACCGGCAGATGGAGAAGAACGGGTACATCATCTCTCAGGAGGAAGGTCGGGCGTTCTGCCAAGGATGCAACCGGTTCCTGGCCGATCGGTTCATCGTCGGGACCTGTCCCCACTGCGGGTACCTCCATGCCCAGGGGAACCAATGCGATGCCTGCGGGGCGTTGCTCGAACCGGAGAACCTCCACCGCCCCCGCTGCGCGTTCTGCGGTTCGTCGTCGGTCGTCACGCGCACCACCCGGCATTGGTACCTCGACCTCGCGCAGCTGACCCCGCAGCTCCTCGCCTACGTGGCTAGCCGCGGCTTCCGCGGGAACGTGAAGCTGTTCACGGAGCGCCTCATCCAGGAGGGGCTCCGCCCGCGGGCGGTGACGCGCGACATCGCGTGGGGGATCCCCGCTCCGTTCCCCGGCGCCGCGGGGAAGGTCATCTACGTGTGGGCAGAGGCCGCGTTGGGCTATGTGTCCGCGACGATCGAGCACTTCCGCCGACGGGGGGAAGAGGAACGGTGGCGGGAGTTCTGGTTCGGGGACGAGGTGTGGCAGGTGTACACCCAAGCCAAGGACAACATCCCGTTCCACACGATCATCTTCCCCGGCCAGCTCCTCGCCTCGGGCCAGGGGTACCATCTGCCAGACCAGATCGCAGCCACGGAGTACCTGAACTGGATCGGAGGGGAGCAGTTCTCGAAGACCCGCCGGATTGGGATCTTCGCCGACGAGGCCCTGAAGCTCCTCCCGCCCGTGTACTGGCGGTTCTACCTCTTCTACAACCGCCCCGAATCCAAGGACGTCGAGTTCTCGTGGGAGGAGTTCGACAAGGCGGTCAACCACGTGCTCGTGGACAACATCGCGAACTTCGTGCACCGGGTTCTCTCCTACATCGGGTCCAAACACGGAGGGACGGTCCCCAACGAGCCGACTGACCCCGAGATCGTGCAGGCGATTGACCGAACCTGTGCCGAAGTGGTGGACACGATCGAGCGGGGATCCCTCGCCCCGGCCTTGCGGGCAATCGCCCTCCTCGCGGGGACGGGGAACGAGTACTTCCAGCGCAAGGCACCGTGGCGGAGCGGCGACAGGGGAGCCGTGGCCTCGGCCGCTCACCTCGTGAAGGCTGTAGCGATCCTGCTCGAACCGTTCATCCCCATGTTCTCGCGGGAGGTTTACGCAACGTTGGGCATCGAGGCGCCCACCCTAACGGCCGTCCGCTCCGGACTCGCCGGCCACGCGCTCGCCCGTGAGCCGCGGCCGCTCCTTGAGCACGTGGACATCGCGGAGTTGAAGGGGAGGTATCAGACGATGAAGGAAGAAGGGCTCATCTCGATCGAAGAGTTCCAGAAGCTCGACCTGCGGGTGGGGAGGGTCCTCGCCGCTGAGGAAGTGGCCGGGGCGGACAAGCTCCTCGCCCTCCAGGTGGACCTCGGGGATCGCCAAGCGCAAGCCGTGGCCGGGATCCGCAAGCACTATCAGCCGGCGGACCTCGTGGGGAAACTCGTGGCGGTGGTCGCGAACCTGAAGCCGGCCACGATCCGCGGGCTCCGCTCAGAATGCATGCTCCTCGCTGCCTCCGATGGCACCCTGTGCCTCCTCACGCCGGAACGCGAGGTGGAGCCGGGCACCCGGATTCGCTAGAATTGTCGTCGCGCATCGTTTCCACTACGATGACCGAGGTGGCTATGTACGCTGTCGTCGAGATCGGAGGCAAACAGTACCGCGTCGAGGCCGAGGCCGAGATCGTGCACGAGCTCCTTCCCACGGTGAACGTGGGGGACAAGGTGACGTTCGATCGCGTGCTCCTCGTACGCAACGGCGCGGGGGTGGAGGTCGGCCGCCCCTACCTGACCGGTGTCAAGGTCGTGGGGGAGGTCATGGAGAGCGGGCGCGGGCCCAAGGTGATCATCCGGCGGTTCGCCCCCAAGAAGGGGTACCGGCGGAAGAAGGGGCACCGCCAGCCCTACATGCGCACGCGGATCCTGGCGATCGAAAAGGGGTAGCCGGGCATGGTGGAAGTGGTGATCGAGCGAGACGAGGAGGGCCGGGTCCAGGCCGTGACCCTGCAGGGCGACGAGTCTGCGGAAGGGCTCGCCGCCGCCGCCCTCGTGGAGGCGCCGGTCCTCGGCCTGCGGGACTACCTCCACCTCGATCCCGCGGTCACGAAGGAGGGGCATCTCCTGCGGTTCCAGGTGGACCGGTCGGCGTTCTTCCTCGACCGCGAGGTCGACGCCATCGTGGAGACGATGGTCTTGGGATTGCGCGCTCTCTCCCGCAACCGCCCGGGGCGGATCGCGGTGCACGAGGTTGGGGAGAGCGTAGCGGTGTGAGAGGACAGGATGGCACATAAGACAAGTGGCGGTTCAACCCAAAACGTCCATGACTCCCCCGGCCAGCGGCTGGGGATCAAGCGCTACGGCGGCGAGCTCGTGCGGCCGGGGTGCATCATCGTCCGTCAGCGGGGAACCAGGTTCTACCCGGGTTTCGGCGTCGGCATGGGCCGGGACTTCACGATCTTCGCCAAGACCACGGGCACGGTCCGGTTCGCCGGGCACAACCGCGTGTACGTGAACGTGGACCCGCTCCACGAGGAGGGGTAGCCCCCCGAATGTGGGTCGATGAGGCGAAGATCCATGTCGCCTCGGGACGGGGGGGGAACGGACTCATCAGCTTCCACAGGACCCGCACCAATCCCCGCGGCACCCCCGACGGCGGGAGCGGCGGTCGGGGAGGGGATGTCCTCCTGCGTGCCACCCGTTCCGTGGGGACCCTCCTCCAATTCCAAAACCAGATCCACTTTCGCGCCGGCCACGGCGGCCACGGTGGTCCGAACTGCCGCCAAGGGAAGAATGGCACCGACCTCGTGATCCACGTTCCAGTGGGCACCGTGGTCCGCGACGCCGGGACGGGGGAGATCCTCGCCGACCTCGCAACCGACGGGGCGGAGGCCCGCATCGCCCGGGGGGGACGCGGCGGGCGTGGGAACAAGGCGTTCACCAATTCCGCCCGCCAGGCCCCGTGGATCCGCGAGTTCGGGGAGGAGGGAGAGGAGCGGTGGATCCGGCTCGAGCTCCGCGTCCTGGCCGACGTCGGGATCATCGGGTTCCCCAACGTGGGCAAATCGTCGCTCCTCGCGCGGGTGTCGCGGCGGAAGGTGAAGGTCGCTCCCTACCCGTTCACCACCCTCGCCCCGAACCTCGGCCTGGCCGAGGTCGGGGACGGCAGCTCGCTCGTGCTCGCGGACCTGCCGGGCCTGATCGAGGGCGCCCACGAGGGGAAGGGCCTCGGGGACCGGTTCCTCCGCCATGCGACCCGGGCGAGGGTCCTCCTCCACGTGGTGGACCTGGCCGGGGTGGAGGGACGCGATCCCCTGGCCGACCACGGGTTGCTCCGTCGCGAGATCGAAGCGTGGGAAGAGCTGAGGGCGAAGCCGGAGGTCGTGGCGGGGAACAAGGCCGACCTCCTCCCCCCGGAGCGTGTGTCCGCAGAAGTGCACCGGTTCCGCGAAGCGGGGATCGAGCTTCACCCCATCTCCGCCGTGACCGGACGGGGGATCCGGGAGCTCCTGCTCCTCCTCGGGCGCAAGCTCCAGGAGAACCCTCCGCCGCTTGCGGCGGCAGAGGCCCCGGCGCGACGGGTGTGGCAGCTCACCCCGGACCGGGTTCCGTTCGAGGTGGCCGAGGAGGAGGGTCAGCTCGTCGTGCGCGGGCCGGCGGTGGAGCGCCTGGTGCGGCGCCTTGATCTCTCAACCCGCGACGCCCAGGAATACTTCCAGACGAGGTTGGAACGCCTCGGGGTGCTCGCTGCGCTCAAGCGGCGCGGCTTCCGTCCCGGGTCCACCGTGCGCATCGGAGGACAGGAGTTTGAGCTTACAGGGTAGGACAGGGTTGTTCGGCGGCACGTTCAACCCGATCCACATCGGCCACCTCCGTGTGGCCGAGGAAGCCTGGCGCCAATTCGGGCTGCGAAAGGTCGTGTTCATCCCCACCGGGCGCCCCCCCCACCGCGCGGTGGACGAGGGGACACCCGCCGAGGCCCGGTACACGATGGTCTGCCTCGCCGTGGAGGGACATCCCCAGTTCTCCGTATCCCGGATCGAGGTGGACCGCCCCGGTCCCTGCTACACTGTGGACACGGTGGCGACGATGAGGGAGCTCCACCCCGAGGGCGTGGCCTACATCGTGGGGGCAGACATCTTCGCCCGGATCGAGACCTGGCACGACTGGCCGCGGCTCCTTGCAAGCTGCCCGTTCATCGTTGCCCCCCGGCCCGGGACGCCTCCGACCGTCTTCCACCGCCCCCCGTTCGACCGTGCCCAGATCCACTTCCTGGACATGCCCCTCATCTCCATGTCCTCATCCGAGATCCGTCGCCGCTACCGGTGCGGCCTCCCGACGGAGGGCCTCGTCCCCCCGGCGGTGGACCAGTGGATCCGCGCCCATGGTTTGTACGGCGTGGCCACCCCCCGCCTGGGCGGCTAGAATACATGTTATGAGGAGGGACCCATTCGACGGGAGTTCCGAGTAAACGAGCAGATCCGAGCGAGAGAGGTTCTCCTGATCGACCCCGAAGGACGCAGCTTGGGCGTGCTCCCTGTGGACCGGGCGCTGGCCATGGCGCGTGAGAAGGGGCTCGATCTTGTGGAGGTGGCTCCCGAGGCGAACCCGGTGGTGTGCAAGATCGTGGACTACGGGAAGTACCGGTACCAACTGGAGAAGCGGGAGAAGAAACAGCAGAAGGCTACCCGCCTCAAAGAGGTGAAGTTCACGATCCAGACTGGGGAACACGATTTTCAGACGAAGCTCGCGCGGATCCGCGAGTTCCTCAGCGCGGGCCACATGGTGCGCGTGTCGGTGTTCTTCAAGGGCCGGCAGATCATCCATATCGGCAAGGGGGAAGAGATCCTGGCCCGGGTGGCGGCGGCGACGAAGGACATGGCGAAGGTCGATCAAGACATGACGAGCAAGGGAAGGACGCTGCAGATGCTGCTCGTTCCCGTCAAAGGAGGGCGCGTTGAAGACAAAAACGCACAGAGCGTCAGCGAAGAGATTTAGGATCTCGGGGACGGGGAGGATTTTCCACCAGCACGCCAACCGCAAGCACAAGCTGTCAAAGATGCGACCCCAGTACCGCCGCGAAGCAGGGCGGCCCGTCGAGGTGCGCGGTGCCGATCGCAAGCGGTTGCGGCGGATCCTGAGTATCTAGAGGAGGAAGGACGATGCGAGTTCCAGGCGGGGTGAAACACGGCCGGCGGCGGCGGAAGGTCCTCCAGCAGACCAAGGGGTTCCAGGGGAAGCGGCGCTCCTGCTACCGAATCGCGAAGCAGTCCGTGTTCAAGGCGCAGCGGCACATGTACGTGTCGCGCAAACTGGAGAAGCGGACGATGCGCAGGTTGTGGATGGTCCGCATCGGAGCGGCAGCGAAGGGCCACGGGCTCTCCTACTCCGCGTTCATGGGGGGCCTGCACAAGGCCGGCGTGGGGCTGAACCGGAAGATGCTCGCCGACATCGCTCAGCGCGATCCGCAGGCATTTTCCCAGGTGGTAACCGTCGCCAAGGAGATGCGGCGCGCCTAAGGGCCCCCGGGCCCGCGCTACGCTGACGTGGAGGTCGCACGCTCAAGGGCAATCACATCCTGATCACGGTCGAGCGAACGCCCTCCGGCCCCCGGAGGCGGGTGGCGATCGTCGAGGACGGCGAGCTCGTCGAGGTCCACTTCGATGCCCCGGCACGCCGGGCCCTGGTGGGCAACATCTACCAGGGGAAGGTGGAGACGGTCCTCCCCGGGATGGGGGCCGCCTTCGTGAATGTCGGGGAGAGGAAAGCCCTTTTTCTCTCCGAGCACGAGATCAGCGATGCCCTCCTCGTCGCCAAGGGGTTCGAGCCGTGGAAGGAGAGCGTGCCCATCCAGAAGGTGCTCCGCCCCGGGGATACCGTGCTGATCCAGGTCCGGCGGGAAGGGATGGGGAAGAAGAACCCCCAGGGGACGACGAAGATCAGCCTCCCCGGGCGGTACTGGGTGTTCCTGCCGACCGAGGATCGGGTCGGGATCTCCCGGCGGGTGGGGGATCCCGAGGATGCGAAGCGCCTCCGCCGGATTGCGCACGAGCTCAAGGGAGAGGGGCAGGGCCTCATCGCCCGCACCGCCGCGTTCCACGCAGATGAAGAGGAGCTCGCCGTTGACTTCCGCCGCCTCCAGGAGGTCTGGGGCGGGATCGAGCGGGCAGCCGCGGAGGCCACCCCCCCGCAGCTCCTCCACGAACCCCTCGACCTCGTGCGGACCCTCGTCCGCGACCGCTTTCTCGAGACCGTGAACTCCCTCATCGTGGACGACGCTGACGAGCAGAAGGGGATCCAGGAGTTCCTCGGCGAACTACGCCTTCCCCACCTCCGCCGCCGCGTCCGGCTGTACCGGGGGCAGGTCCCCTTGTTCGTGCGCTACGACATCGAGCGCCGGCTGCGCGAGGCGCTGCAGCGCAAGATCCCGCTCCAGGCGGGCGGGTTCCTCGTGGTGGACGAGACGGAGGCCCTCACCGCGATCGACGTCAACACGGGCTCCGACATCCGGCACCGCACACAGGACTCGGCGATCCTCAGCACCAACCTCGAGGCAGCGAAGGAAATCCCGCGCATCCTCCGGTTGCGGAAGATCTCGGGGATCATCATCGTGGACCTGGTGGACATGGAGAGCGAAGCCGATGAGCAGAAGGTGATCGCCCGCCTCGAGGCCGAGCTGAAGAAGGACCGCGTGCCGGTGGACCTCATCGGGATCACCAAGTTGGGGCTGGTCGAGATCACCCGGCGCCGGGAAGGGGAGTCCTTGATCGCGATGATCGAGGACAACGGCGAGAGCTAGTCCCAACTTGCGCGTGCAAAACGGGCCGGCTACCATCGCTACGCAGGGCGGATAGCTCAGTTGGTAGAGCGCTCCCTTCACGGGGGAGAAGTCGGGGGTTCAAGTCCTCCTCCGCCCAGTCCCCCCTATGCACATCTCAGTCGAAGGCCTGCCCGCGCTGGGAAAGAGCGAGGTCCTGTCCGTTCTTCGCTTGTACTACCCCGATCAGGTGGTGGTCCTCCCCGAGCTGGTCAAGGAGGCTGCCGAGCAAGAGGGGATCGATCTCTTCCGCGAGAGGGCCCGACTGAGCGAGGCGATCTGGGCGCGGCTCCCCGAGCGTGAGCGCGCGATCCGCGACGCTCTCTCCGCTGGGAGGACCGTGATCGAGGAGTCCCACCTCGCCGTCCACGCTGCCTACGCCGCCGCGTTGGGCGATACCTCGTTCCTCGCCCAATTCCGGGAGCGGGAACCGAACATCGTTTGGCCGAACCGGTTCGTGCGGTTCGTCGCCCCCATCGCAGTGTCCCGCGCCCGCCAAAGGGGCCGAGCCAATCCCCGTTACGCCGTGTCGGAGGAGATCCTGAGGAGGATGCTCCCCTGGCTCGACGCCTGGCACGCCAGGCAGGGGAGCGATCTCTGGCTCGTCGAGGCCGACCGCCCCCCAGCCGAGGTCCTCGAGGACGTTACTTCCGCCGCCGGGCTCGCCTACCGCGGGCAGTCCAATGGAGAGGTCCTCCCGTACCTGTTCCTCCTCGGCCGACCTGCGGCGGGGAAGTCCGAACTGATCCAGTTCCTCCGCCACCTATCCCCGGACGAGCGGGCGGCCGCCTACCACCTCGGCCGGCTGCGGGTGGCGGACGACTTCCCCCTCCTGTGGGAGCTGTTCGTGGCGGATGACCTCTGGGAGAAGGCCGGGCGGGGCCGGCTTCATTCGCGCCGGGCCGGGGAGAACTACGCGGTCACCGATGAGGGGGTATGGCCGTTCCTCATCCTGAAGCTCCAGGAGGACCTGGCCTGCCACCCCGTCGCCCCCGGGGAGACGGTGATCGTCGAGTTCGCCCGCGGCGGACCGACCGCGTACCGAGATGCCCTCCATCTGTGGTCCCCGACGTTTTTACCGAAAGCGGCGATCCTCTACCTCGACGTCACATTCGCGGAATCGTGGCGCCGGAACATCGCCCGCTACGATCGCGACCGCCGGGCGGGGATCCTCACCCACTCTGTCCCCCGCGAGGAGATGGAGCGCACCTACGCCCGCGACGACTGGGCCACCCTCGCCCCTCACGGCCAGGGGTACCTCCCGCTCGGGGGCATCCGGGTTCCGTACGAAACCGTCCCCAACACGCCCGAGCCGACGAGCGCGGACGCGTTCGCCCATCGCTTCCAGCCCGCCCTCGCCACCCTGTGGGAGCTCCACCGCAACCGCTGACGCAGGTCTACAGGTAGCCCAGGAGGACCCCAACGATCATCCCGACCCCGAGGAGGACCATCACCAGCCCCGCCGCGAAGTGGAGCGTCCCCAGCTTTGCCGTCCGCCACCGCTCCGCCCGGGCGGTGGTGGTGAACCCGAAGTGGACCATGAGCGCGATCGCGATCATGGGGAGGATGAAGATGAAGTTGTAGAGGAGGAGCCACAGCGCCCCTTGGACCCGGCTCGTGGTCTGGGAGAGGAGGGTGAGGATCACGATGTAGGGGCCCGACGTGCATGGGGCGAGGAACAGGGAGTCCACGAGCCCGATCACGAACGCGCCGGGGACCGACACCACCGACGCCGTGATCCTCTTCACCGACGGCTTCCACCTCTCGGGGACCTCGATCGAGAACCACTTCCCGTACCAGAGGAGGTCCTTCATCTCCCACAGGCCGATGAGAATGGCGAGCGAGGAGACGGCGAGGATGAACGGCACGCGGAACGCCCGCGACCCGACCGTGATCCCGAGCACAGCGTACAGGCCGAACCCGATCGCGAAATAGGCCACGAAGATCCCCGCCGCGAAGGCGAGGCCGGCCCAGATCACCTTGACCCTCTTCCCCACGACGAGCAAGGTCCCGAGGAGGAGGACCAGAACAGCGAAGTCACAGGGGTTGATCGAGTCAAGGGCTGCACCGACGACCACCGCTCCCAAGGTGAGCTGCTCCCGTAGCCGCAGCCGGTCGAGGGGGGAGGTCGCCTTGGCCTCCACCGCCTTCGCCACCGCCTCGCGGAGCGCGACCTCCCCGGCCGGGCTCGAGAGAGGAACAGGATCGCGCCGCGGGAGGTACACGTTCCCCCCCACCACCGCCGCATCGCCCACGAACAGGGCAGGCGGATCCCCCCGCACCCCATACAGCCGCAGGAGCTTCTCGAACGTGGACGATGCATTCGGATCCGTGACCGCCAACCGGCGGATCCCGAGGGCGGGGTACGTCTCCCCAAGCTGGGTTAGGTGGAGGTCGAGGAGGACGCAACCCGAGTCCAAACACGGATCGGAGGGGACGATGACCACCGCCTCCGTCGCCACCGGAGGAAGGAGGGTGAGCGGGGAGGGAGCGTTCGCGACCACGGCCGCCCGCACCGCCTCCTCCAGCACGAGGTCGTAGGCCGCCCCCGTGTACACGATCGGCTCAGGGCCCAGCCCATAAAACGTGTCCCCCACCACCGCAACCTCGCCCACGAACACCATCGGGACAGAACCGATGTCAGCGTGGTAGACGCCGAGGAGCCGGAGGAGGAGGTTCCACCCTTCTGGGGCGTGAATCTCGTAGCGTTCGATCGTGAACTCGAGGCCAGCCTGCTGGAGATCCGTCAGGAACGACTCAACTTGCTTACAGTGCGTGCAGCTCTCGTCGTAGAAGAACAGGAGTTCGGTCGCCCCGCCCGCGAGGCCAGCCCCCACCACGAGGCCCACGGCGGCGAGCACCAGGATCCATCGCTTCCAGTCCATGACCGCGTTCATCCGCCCTCCTTCGCGGGCGACCCCGGCCCCAGCGCTTCGCGCGTGGAATCCAGCACGTTCATCCTCCACCGCCCACGACCAAGATCAGCAGCACCCCCACCGCCAGAAGCACCGCGATCTCGAGTGGGCTCAGCACAGGGCGGAGCTTCTGGGGGAGGCGAGCCAGGGGGGAAGGACAGCCGGCCCCGAGGCAGCGCTCCACCTCTTCCCGGATCTGCAGTTCCACCGCCCGACCGATTCCGGCCACGGCCAGGTCCCCCACGAACACCGTGGGCGTGGTCTCCTTCTCCAGGCCGTACGCCTGGGCAAGGGTGGCCATGAGGCGCCAGTTGTCGGGGGTGAACGTGACCTCGTGCGCAACGATTGCGAGGTCGGGGTACTCCTGGGCGAGCTCGGCCAGGAACGCCTTCATCACCTGGCAGTCCGGGCAGGTTGCGGACCAGAAGTAGTGGAGCTCGACCGGGGCCGCAGCTGCGACCGCTCCCGACAGGATGAGTGCTACCACCATTCCTACCGTCCTCACGCTCCCTCCTTGCGCGTCACGGAAGCAGGGGAGCCCAGTTCCTCCCAGGGCCTTTTGCTCCCCCCGCAGCCAGATCCGACTACCGCTCCGGGAAGAGGAGCTCGTCCCCGAACTGGGCCCGCCAGGCCGCGACCCCCCCGAACAGGCACCGCGCCTGGGTGAACCCGATCCCCTGCAGGTATTGGGCCACGTCGCACGCCTGGGAACCATCCTCGTCCACAATCCAAATCGCAAGCGACGTCCCGGGGATCGGGCGCGGGAGGCGGGCCGCCCACGCCACGAGCTCATCCCGGGTGGCGAGGGCCACGTTCTCCGCCCCTGGGAAGTGGCCCGCAGCGTAGGTCGGCGGGGAGCGGAGGTCCACCACGTACTGGTACTTCTTCGCGAGCTGGGACGGCTGGACCACCGCCCACGTGCCGTAGTACGGCGTCCCCGTCGGCGGGGTCCGCACTGCATCGGGGGCCCACACGAAGAACAGGTCCCCATACGCCTGCCACCATCCGAGGAGGCCACCCGCGAGGACACGGGCGAGGGTGAACGCGTTCTGCTGGAGAAGCTGGACGGCCTGAGTGGCCTCGATCCCCGTTGCATCGTAGAGGTAGATGATCTTCGACTTCGGGAGCTCCCCGAGGTGCGCGGAGAGTTCGGCGACCGGGATGTTCACCGCGCCGAGGAGGTGCCCCCGGGCGTAGTCCTCGGCCGACCGAAGGTCGACGAGCACGTAGAAATCCTGTTCCAACAGGGACGCTGTGCCCTCGTAGGGGGCAAGGGTGCGGACGATGCCGCGCACCACGATCGGCAGCTCGGGTCGGGCCGGGTCGTTCGAGTGGATGGTCACCAGCTGGGAGACGGGCTGAGCGTGGCTGCTGTAGTTCCGGGTGTTGAACGTGACCGTCATCGTCGTCGACTCGCCCGGGTTGAGGGTCCGCACAGCCAGGGAATAGCTCGTGCAGGAGCAGTTGTAGCCCACGCTGCTGATGTAGAGCGTGCTGTCGCCGCTGTTCTTCAGGGTAACGACGAATCGGATGACCGTCCCGTCCATCGCCGTTCCGAAGTCATAGACCTCCGGGTCCACCACCAGCCGGGGGGCAGCCGCGGCCATCCCCGCGACCACACCCAACGCCAGGACCAAGTACGCCATCCGCTTCATCTGTTCCTCCCTTTGGCACGGCGCTAGCCACGCCCCTTCTCTTCGAGGTGTTTCTTGATCTCCGCCACGGGAGCGATGTGGCCGGACACGACGATCTCGCCGTCGATGGCGAGCGCCGGCGTCATCATCACTCCCCGCGCCATGATCTCCCGCAAATCCTCCACCTTCACGATCTCCGCGTCCACCCCCAGCTCGGCCACCGCCTGCTCCGCGTTGCGCAGGGTGGCCTGACACTTGGGGCACCCCGTACCCAGTACCTCAAGCTTGAGCATCTACACCTCCTTAGCAGCCCCGGTTTCGCTCGCTCACGGCGCCGCGTAGACCACGTCCAAGCCCGCCCGGATCACCACAACCCCGCACACCGCCTTTACAACCTTCGCCCCCCGTGACTCCTCGTTCCAGTTGAGGTAACGCTGGACCATCCCCCTGGGACGTCCCTCCGCCGCGCACGAGCAGCGCGCACGTTCCCGTAGGCCCTTCGTCCTGAGGACCACAGCACCCACTCATCCTCCGATCACCGTCCCGTAGAGCTTCCCCGCCAAGGTGGACAACACCACCACGAGCAGGATGAACGCCCCTGTCCTCTTCGTTCCGAGGACACGGCGGAGGACGAGCATCGAGGGCAAGGACAGCGCCGGGCCGGCGAGGAGGAGGGCCAGGGCCGGCCCCTGGCCCATTCCCGACCCGAGGAGCCCGTGGAGGATCGGGACTTCGGTGAGCGTGGCAAAGTACATGAACGCCCCCGCCACCGATGCCACCGCACACGACGCCCACGAGTTCCCGCCCACCGCGGCCTGGACCCAAGCCGAGGGGATGAGGGCCTCCTCCCCCGGCCGTCCGAAGAGGAACCCCGCCACCAGGACGCCGCCGAACAGGTACGGGAGGATGAGGAGCGCGTAGTCCCACGTGGAGCGGGCCCACGCCAATCCCTCCTCTTTGCCGACCCAGAACGGGAGAAGAACAAGCAGCGCGACGAGGAACACCCCGGCCACCGCGTACCGGTGCCGCCAAAGGGTGGTATAGGCCGACGGGCTGTACTCCACCCCTACGATCTCCGCCTTGGGGAGGGAGGCGATCTCCTCCCCTCCTTCCGGCACCAAAAGAAGAGAGGAGGCTTCCTCCCCAGCGCGGGTGCCGGAGACGACGGACCCGTCGCGGAGCGTCACCGTGACGCCCGCCGGTCGGCCCCAGGTGGCGATCACGAGCACCGCGATCATGAGCGCAAACAGAACGACCGTCTTCCACAGCGCGCGGGCCGGGGGAGGGGGCGTCGGCACCGCGGCATCCGCCTTCGCCTTCTCCTCCTTCCGGAACAGGGCGTGCATCGCGAGCCCGATCACGATCGAGAAGACCACCGCGCCGATCGCGCGGGCGATCCCGAGGGACGGCCCCAGCACGCGCGCGGTGAGGATGATCGCCAGCACGTTGATCGCCGGCCCCGAGTAGAGGAACGCCGTCGCCGGCCCGAGGCCCGCGCCCCGCGTGTAGATCCCGGCGAACAGCGGCAGCACGGTGCACGAGCACACGGCCAGCACCGTCCCCGCGACCGAGGCCACCCCGTAGGCGAGGATCCTCTTCGCCCCGTAGCCGAGGTAGCGGATCACGGACGCCTGCGACACGAGCACCGCGATCCCGCCGGCGATGAACAGGGCTGGGATGAGGCAGGTGAGCACGTGCTCCCGGGCGTAGTCCTGGAGGAGGAGGACCGCCTCCGACAGGGCCTTCTGCACGGCCGGAGCCGACCACGGGACGAGGTACGCAGCGAGGAACGTGCCTCCCAGGAGGAGGGACAGACGCAGTTCGCGCTTCATTCAGATTGCCGTGAGCACTGCAGGTTGGCCAGGCAGGACAACAGACGGGGGATGTCGGGCCGGACGAGCCGCCACATGATCCGCACTCCATCGCGCCGAGAGACGATCAGACCCGCCCGCGAGAGAACGGCGAGGTGCCGCGAGACGACGGATGGATCGAGGTTGAGCGAGGGCACGAACTCGCACCCGCACCGCTCGCCGTCCTCGAGAAGGCGCAGCAGCTCCACCCGGGCCGGGTGGGCGAGGGCCTTGCCGATCGTGCTCAGAACCGATTCATCCGTCTCTATCGCGTTACTTGTCATATTGCACAACCATGCACGAATGCCCGCATCCTAGTACGGACAACCCATCCTGTCAAGGCCGATGGAAGGCCCTCGTGTCCCGGCTGAGAGGGACACCCGGGGGAGATGCGTGCGCGAGCAGCATGGCTGAGAAGGGCCTGTGGGGCCTTCGACCGCGCGGAGGACACCGGATCCTTGAGGCTAGACAGTGCTCCCCCGCAAAGTGCGCGGAGTGGGCAGAGAGACGATCGTAGCGTCGATCTTTGTTCCCAACGGAATTTTGGTGATCCCATAACTGCCGAACCGCGGGAAGCGGCCAACGGACCCCGAACAGCGGGGTTCGCGGCGCCCTTCCAGGTTGGGGATGGCGATGCGCGCCAATCCGCCTGCGGGTGGCGTGCCAGCAGGAGACGTGCACCGAGGGGGCCGCGGGCCTCGGAGCTCCCCCAGCGTCTCCGAGGATCAGGCGACTACGTGCAAAGCCTGGGGCCGCAGCGAAACCTCGATCTCCTGGATGGGTTCCGGAAGGAGCTCCCCATCCATGTGCACCGGGACCGGCCGATCGCTGCGGATCGAAACCCGCTGGGCCTTCTTGGCGTGCACGCGCGCTAAGTCGAGGTAGGTCCCGTCGCGCGTCTTGGGGAGGACCACGCACCGCACCACGCGCGGGTAATCGCCGATGATCCCCACATCGAGCGCCCCGTCATCGAGGCAGGCCTGCGGGGCGAGGCGGTACCCTCCCCCGGCGTAGGAACCGTTCATCACCGATACGGCCAACACCTTCCCCGTGAACGTCCACCCATCGCCCACGACCTCCGCCCGGAACGCGCGGAAGCGGATCACCTCGAGGACGGTCGCCGAGAGGTACCCAAGTTCTCCCTTCAGGGCCCGCATGCGGAGGTAGTCCGCGGCGATCTGGCCGTCAATGCCCATCCCCACCGAGTTGAGGGAGAACTGTCCGTTGACGTTTGCCACATCCACGATCCGCACCTCACCGCGGGCGAGGATTGCCGCGGCGCCGGCGAGGTCCCGGGGGATCCCCAGCACCCGGATGTAGTCGTTCCCTGACCCCATGGGGAGGATCCCCAGGGCGACGTCCGTCCCCACCAGGGCCTGGCCGACCTCGTGGACCGTCCCGTCCCCCCCCGCCGCGGCGACGACCGTCGCCCCCGCCCGCACCGCATCCCGGGCGAGCTCGATCGCGTGTCCCGGCCCGTCCGTGAGGACGACCTGGGCTAGAATCCCCGCCGCCTCAAGGGCCTGGCTCAGCTCCTCCCGTCGCTCCCCGGCCCGGCCGCGATCCGCCGCCGGGTTGAGGACCACGTGTACCTGTCCCATGGCCTCATTCTACCTCGGTTGACGGGGAGGATGAGCTTTACTTCCCTGCCCCGGCCGGCCGCCGCGGACGGGTACGCCCGGGAGGACTCGAACCTCCGGCCTGCGGTTTAGGAAACCGCTGCTCTGTCCAGCTGAGCTACGGGCGCCTCGCCCGCCATCATAGTCGGCGCCGCCCCACCGATGCAACCGGCCGTGCGCTGTCACCTTCTGCGGGCCCGGTGCCGCTTCATCCCATAGAGGACCTCGTCCGCCCGGCGGAGGAGGGCCTCGACCGTGGTCGGGCCATCCCGGACCGGGTTCCACACCGCGTGGCCCACGCTCAGGCTCACCGAAAGGCCGGGCACGTCAGGGAGGGAGATCCCCCGCACCGCCTCCTGCAGCCGCGGGAGGACGCCCGTCCCGTCCCCCGTCTCGGGGAGGACAAGCACGAACTCCTCCCCCCCATAGCGGAACACGTAATCCCCCGCCCGCACGCTCCCGCGGAGGACCTCCGCAACGCGGCGCAGCACGGCGTCGCCCACCAGGTGTCCATGACGATCGTTCACACTCTTGAAGTCGTCAACATCCGCCATGACGAGGGTCAGGGGGTGTCCATAGCGCTTCGCCCGCTCGATCTCCCGCTCCAGGACCCCCACCAGAGTCCTCCGGTTGTAGAGGCCGGTCAGGGGATCGCGGATCGCCTGCTCCCGCAGTTGTTCCTCAACGCGGATCCGCCGGATCTCCTCCTGGAGGTGCCCGGCGAAGATCTCGGCCACGAGCGTATCCTCGGCGGAGAAGGCATCGCACGCCGTGGACACCACCTGGAACACGCCGAAGTCCCCGATCGGAACGGACAGGATGCTCCGCAGATCGGGCCGGACCGGCCGCGCTTGCGGCATGTCCTCGAGGTTGCCCGAGATCGTTTGGCCGCGCGCAAGCGTCTGCCAGGCGACCCCCTCCCCCTGCCGCAGGGGGCGGCCCTCGACCCCCACCGAGGCCTGGGGGACGAGCCAATCCCCTTCGACCAGGCTCACGGTGTAGGTGGTGAACCCGAGGATCCGCACCGCCTCGTGGGCAGCCACCTCACACAGCTCTTCCACCGTCGTGCAGCTTGAAAGCCGCATCACCAGCCCGTGGAGGCCAGCCAGCCGCTCGTTCACGGCCTCCACCTGTCCCAGCCGCTCCAACCCGGCCAGAGCCACAGCGAGCTCGGAGGCAACGATGTTGAGGAGATCCCGGTCCTCGGCGGGGATCCCGCTTGCCGCCGCAGTTTGGACATCCAAAATCCCGAACACCCTCTCCCCGAGGACGATGGGGACGGCGAGCTCGCTATGCGTGGTGGGGTCCCCGATGACGTAGCGCTCATCGCTCGACACGTCCGCCGCGTACTCCGGTTCCCGCGACCGGAACGCGGCGGTGGTGATCCCCCTCCCGTTCCTGCCGAATCGCATCCCCTGGGCCCACGCGATCTCGTCGTGCCCCGCCACCACCGTCAGCTCTTCCCCACATGGCTCGAGGATCGCGCATGGCCGATAGCCCAACACGGACCCGGTCAGCTCGAGGACGAGGCTGTACAGTTCACCCTTATCGCGGGCGAGCTTCATTCGGCGCGAGTATGCCTCCACCCTCCTCAGCTTCTCCTCGAGGACCGCCAGTCCGGCGTAGGTGCGCGCGTTGTGGATCGCCGTGGCCACCGGGGCGGAGATCGTCTCCAGAAGGCGGAGGTCCTCCTCCCCGTAAGCGCCCGGAGCGAAACTTTGGACCGAGAGGGCGCCCAGCACCTCATCCTGAAAGAGGAGGGGGACGCCAAGCCAACTCCGCACATCCTTGCCCACCAATTGCGGCGCCGCCGGGAGCTGATCGCTCTCGGCCTCGAAGTCGCGGACGAGGAGGGGACGCTTGGTGGCCACGATCCAGCCCGTCAGGCTCTGCTCATGATCGAGGGGGTGCACGACCTCGGGAAGGCGCTCCCCTTCCTCCACTGCGTACGCAAGCCGGAACTCACGGCGGGCGGCGTCCACCAGTGCGAGGACGAACGCATCGCAGGGGATGAGCCGGGCGATCTCCTCGTACACCCGGGCGAACACGCTCTCGAGGTCGAGGCTCGTCCCCAGGGCAACCGACACCTCATACAGCCCTCGCAGGTTGGCGTTCAGGGCCTGGAGGTCCTCCACGATCTTCGCCCGCTCGATCGCCGCGCCAAGCGTCCTCGCTGCCATCCGGAGGGCCTCGACCTCGATCTCTGACCACTCCCGCTCCCGGACGCAGTCGTCGAGCCCGAGGAACCCCCACCGCTCGGTGGCCACGAAGATCGGCACGGCGAGGAGGGAGAGGATCCCCTGAGGCCGAAGGACGGACTGCTCCGCGGGGGGGAACTCCCGCACCGGGCCCGCGATCGGCTCCCCGCGGGAGAACGCCTCCTCCCACCGGGATAACCCACCCTCCAGGTACGGAAGACCCTGGAGCTTAGGGTTACCGATCTGGGGAGAGATGCCAGGTGCCACCCATTCGAACTTCTGGCTGGCCAGCCGTCGCCCGGCTGCGTCGCGGTGGTCCTGGAAGAGGTAGACCCGGCTCACCCCGATCGCCTCCCCTAGGCGAGCCAGAACCCCCGGGATCTCCTCATCGAGGGGCTGGGCCCGCAGGAACAGCTCTGCAGCGAAGGCCACGGCGCCGAGCACCGCGTCGCGGCGGGCGGTCGCCTCCTCGGCCGCCACCCGCTCCGTGAGATCAACGAGGGACACGAGAACGCGGTCGTAGGTCTTTTCGTGGCCGGGGAAGACCCGCCACTTGAGCTGAACGTGAACCGCCCTTCCCTGGACGTCTGGATTGACGACGAGGAAGGTCGCCTCCGTCTTCCCCTGCCAGATGGCGAGGAGCTGTTGGACAAACGGGGCGCCCGGTTCCGTAAGGATCTTCCCCCGAAGATGGGCGACCTGTTGGGCCTGGTCCCGCGCGCCGTAGAGGGCGAGGGCAGCGCGGTTGGCATGGACGAGGCGCATCGCTTCCGCACACGCCCGGAGGAAGTCGGGGTTCTCCGCGACGTAGGCTATGAGGTCGCTCACCCCCTGCCCACGAAGGGCGTCGAGCATCGTCTTGACCCCTGAGAAGTCCTCCACGTGAATCCCCACCGGCGATTCCTCGAATAGGAGCCGCCACTGGGCCTCGCTCTCCCGGAGCGTGGCGTAGAGGGAGGCGTTCTCCAACGCCACCGCAATCTGGCGGGCGAGAGAGGTCAGGAACTCGACCTGCCCAGCGAAGGCCCTTCTCTCGTAGCTGTGGACGTAGAGGATCCCCATCACCCGCCCCTCGCCGCGGATGGGGATCCCCGCCAGGGACCGGATGCCTCCCTCAATGAGGACGGGGCTCACCTGGAGGGGGGCCTGGCGACGGCCCGGCCACCGGATCGGAGGATCGGTGGTCCCATCGTCCCGGATCTCCTCGATCACCACCGGCTGCCCCGTCTCCCGGATCCAGGCCGATAACCCGCGTTCGCGGATCTGGAGGGGGATCGGGGGCGCGCCGTGGGGCTCGAGGGTGCGGAGGGGCCGTCCCCCCTCATCGAACAGGAGCACGTTGGCGAAGTCGGCCCCCGTGGCATCTTGTACCAGCGTAACCACGTCCTGGACAAGCTTATCTCGGTCGAGCGTCGCGGAGAGGAGGATGGACGCGCGGTAGAGGGCCTGAAGCTGCGTCAACCGGCTCTCCAAAAGTTGTTCGAGGCCTTTGCGGTCCGTGATGTCCCGGTTCACCGACAGGGTGGCCGGCTTACCCTTGTACTCGAACAAGGTGATGGCGCAGTCGGTGATAAAGACTGTTCCATCCTTGCGGCGCTTCTTCTCCTCGAAGTGGACGATCTCCCCGTGGGCGAGCCGCTCGTTGGCCGTGTCATAGGTGATTGCCGGCTCCTCCGCAGCCAGATCGCGCATGATGTTCATCCCGATGAGCTCGGAGCGGGAGTAGCCGGTCTGCCTCTCCGCCGCCGGGTTGGCCTCGAGGATGGTCCCGTCGAGAGAGGTGATGTAGACGGGATCGGCCAGGCGCTCGAACAGGAGCCGGAACCGCCGCTCCGAATCAGCGAGCGCTGCCCGCTCCCGGGCCCTGCGCACAGCGAGGGTGATCTCCTCCCACACCCCCTGCAGACGGTCGAGATCAGCCGGAGAGAAGGCATCGGGATCGTCCCGGCTGTTCACGTTGAAGTAGGCGATCACCTCTCCCGCGACGAGGATGGGAAACGTGATGAACGCGGCAACGGGGAACGCATCGAGCTCGCGCGCAATGGGGGGAGGGAGGAGGTCGCGGTAGAGCCGCTGCGGATCGCGGATGATGGCCGGGCTCGTGAGGCCCAACTGGTGCTGGATGGTGCGGTCTTGGGGGAGCTTGAGCTGGGATAGCTCCCCCAGGTCATAGCCCACCGCGGCCTGATACTCGAACACCCCCTCCTCGTCGTTCAGGGAGAGAAAGGTCGCGGATTGGGCTTGGGGGAGGATCTCCAGGGCATGCTCCAGAATCGTGCGCGCGACAGCCGGGAGAGCGGGGTCGCTGTTCAGCGCCCGCAGGAACTCCACGAGATGTGCCCCATGTCCGTGGTCCATCAGCGCGGCACCTTCCTCCGGACGAGCGGCATTATCCGAAGCTTACCGGTCCCGATCCAGGCGCGGGGCTTCCGTCAAGAGGGCAGATCAGCCACCTCCGCTAGCAGATGCGGGGAACGGGGTCGCCGAGGGGCATCTCGAGGAACCTCCGTCCCCCGATCCCCGTATCGAGGATCACCCGGCCAGGGTAGGTGGGGATGACCTCCCCGATGATCTGGCTGTCCCGCCCGAGCGGGTGGTCGCGGAGGAGGGACAGGACCGCCTCGGCTCGGTCTGGGACGACCGCGAGGACAGCCCGGCCCTCGCATGCCACCTCAAGGGAGCTGATCCCGAGGAGCTCGGACAGCGCCCTCGCCTCGGGGCGGAGCGGGATCGCCTCCTCGTGGATCTCGATCCCGACCCCTGCCTTCCGCGCCATCTCGTTGAGGGCTGCGGCGAGCCCGCCCCGGGTGGGGTCCTTCATCGCCGTGATCCCCCCCGAGGCGAGTACGGGCGCGAGGAGCGGCCACAGCGGGGCGACGTCGCTCGTGAGCCCAGTCGCGAGCTTGAACCCCTCGCGGGCAGCGAGGAGGGCCATCCCGTGGTCCCCGACCGTCCCCGTGACGAGGATCGCGTCCCCCACGCGGAGCCCCGCATCGGAGATGACCCGCTCCGCAACGCCGATCCCCGTCGTGTTGATCGCGATCCGATCGAGCTCTCCCCTCCCCATGACCTTCGTGTCCCCGGCGACGAGGGGCACTCCGAGTTCCGCGAGGACCCCCGCCGCGGAGCGAAGGACCCGCTCCAGATCGGAGAAGGGGAAACCCTCCTCGAGGAGGAGCCCCAGCGTGAGGGCCACCGGACGGGCCCCCATCACAGCGAGGTCGTTCACCGTCCCGCACACGGCGAGCCTCCCGATGTCCCCGCCGGGGAAAAGGAACGGTTTCACCACGTGGTTGTCGGTGGTGACAACGAGGTGGCCGGGGGGGAGGTCCACCACCGCCCCATCGTCGAGCTGGTCGAGCCCGATCGGCCCCGCCGACCGCAGCTGGAACAGGGGCAGGACCCGCTCGGCGAGGAACTTCCCCATCAGCTCGCCGCCGGCACCGTGGAGGGCTGTTACCCCCTCGTCCGACAGGCGGCCGGTCATAGGTCGGGCCTCCCCCCGTACCGGTACCACACGTTGCATGCCCCTTCCGATCCCACCATGCATGGCCCCACCGGAGAGAGGGGCGTGCACCCGTTGCGGAAGAGAGGGCACTCCGCGGGCACGGCCCGCGCGAGGAGGACCTCCGAGCACAAGCAGCCCGGAGGCTTGTCCTCCCCTGGCTCGGCCGGAACCGAGAACGCCCGCTCCGCATCGAGATGGGCGAGCTCCTCGCGGATCCGCAGGCCCGAACCGGGGATCAGCCCGATCCCCCGCCATACAGCATCGGAGGGCGCAAACGCCCGCGCGAGGAGCGCCTGGGCGCGGAGGTTCCCGTCCTCGCTCACCGCCCGCGGGTACCCGTTCTCCACCTCCACCCGGCCCTCGCGAAGCTGGCGCAGGAGGAGGGCGATCGCGTACAGGATGTCCAGGGGTTCGAACCCAGCGACCACGACCGGGACGTGATACCGCTCAACGACGAACCGGTACGCCCGCGCCCCGATGATCGTGGACACGTGCCCCGGCGCGAGGAACCCCGCGATCGGCGCCGGCGGGCCGGCGAGGAGCGCCCCCAGCGCGGGGGGGATGAGGCGGTGGGAAGAGAGGACGTAGAAGTTGGGCGGGGGGGAGTCGAGGAGCACGGCGGCCGTGCCGGGGGCGGTCGTCTCGAACCCCACAGCGAAGAACACCACGTCGCGGTCCGGATGGGCCTGCGCCACATCCACCGCATCCGCCGCGGACAGGACCACCCGCACGTCGGCGCCTTGGGCCCGCGCCTCGGCAAGCGTCACGCGGGTCCCCGGCACGCGCGTCATGTCCCCGAACGTGCACAGGATCGCCCCCCCCGCGGCCAGTTTCGCCGCCCGATCGAGGTCCACGGTCGGGGTCACGCACACCGGGCACCCTGGCCCCTCGAGGACCTCCACCCCTTCCGGGAGGAGGGACCGCAGCCCGTGCTGGGCGATCGCCATCTCGTGGGTCCCGCAGACGTGGACGATCCGCACCGGGTACGGTGGGGCATAGCGGCGGATGAGGTCGCCCAACGCCCGCGCCCGGTGTGGGTCACGCAGCGGGAAGGTCGTGCCCGAGGACGGCATCAGGACGCCGGCGGGCATCGCCCCTCTTTTTCCGTCGCAGGGGCGCGGTCGAACCCTCGTTCAGGCGGGACGCGAGTCATGCCGTGGTCCAGCGGGATCCGGGGCCACCCCTGTCGGAGGAGAGGCACCCTGCGGATCGAGGGCGAACAGCTCATCGAACAGGGCCAACGTTTCCGCGGCATCCTGGGGATCGAGGCGGCGGATGGCGAACCCGGCGTGGACGAGGAGGTAGTCCCCGATCCGAACCTCCTCCCCGAGGGCATCGAGCCGCACCCGGGCCTGAACGCCCTGCACGTCCACCGTGGCCACGTTCCCGTCCAGCGTGAGCACCTTCGTCGGGATGGCGAGACACATGCGCGATCGGAACCCATTCTAGCGGGCCCCATCCCCCCCCACAACGGGCCGAGCGAGGGCTGTGCCTCAAAACGAGAGCGTGTGTATCATCGGGCTCATGCGCGCCGCGTGGAATGGGGGCCTCTGGCGAGCGGGGGCGGTGGCCCTCGTGGCCGCCCTGGGCGTCGTGGGGAGCGGAACCTCCCCGCAGGAGAAACTCGCCGCCGCTGAGGCGCTCTACAACCGGTGGGATGGGGCGTTTGAGTTCACGGCGTACGAGGCCCGCCTCCGGGGGGCGATTTCGCTGTGGGAGGAGGTGTTGGCGGCCACGGACCTGACGGTGGACGAGCGGGAGGCGGTGCTCGTCCGCCTGTCCCGGGCCTACTTCGAGCTCGCCGAGGCGTACCTCCCGGACGGGGAGCGCCGCGCGGCGTACGCGACGGGCGAGGCGGCGGGCCTTGCCGCGCTGCGCCTCGATCCGGAGTTCGCCCGCGTGGAGGGCATCCACGGGTTCCGCGCCGCCCTGGGGGCGGCCGCGGAGGTTGGGGCGATCTTCTGGTACGGGAACAACCTCGGCCGGAGCTTGAATTACGACTACGGCCGGGCGTTGTTCGGGGGAACGCGGGACGTGCTCGCCGCGTTCACGCGGGCGGTGGAGCTTGACGAGGCATACTGGGGCGGGGGGCCCCACCGCGCGCTCGCGAACTTCCTCGCCCAAACCCCGGGGTTCCTCGGTGGCGATCAGGCCCAGGCGGGCCTCCACTTCGCCCGCGCTGTCGAGCTCGATCCGGCCTTCGTCCAGAACTACGTGGATTGGGCCGAGTTCTATGCCAAGCCGCGCCGCGAGTGGGACACGTTCTGCCGGCTCCTCCACGTAGCCCTCGCCGTCGGGGACGACCCCGCCCAGCGGGAGCGGTGGCCCCTCTACAACCACCTCGCCCTCACCCGAGCCACGGCCCTCCGCGCGGAGCCCCCGGAACGCTGTCCCTGAGGCTCATCCCCGTGAACGTGATGGATGCACTTGTCGGTTGACCGAACTTGCATATAATGCAATCACTTACTTACCCCCGTCTCGGGGGAGGGGAGGTGGCACCGGGCAACTGACCTCGACCGTCCGATAAGGGCAAACCCACGGCAACGTGGGGACGCAAAGCCAACAGGTCCCTCAGGGATGGCTGGGTTGCCGAAGCATGGTCAGGAAAATGGTTGTGCTGGTGATGATTGGCCTCGCGGCGGGGAGCGTCCTGACATGGGGGAGCGAAAAAACAGCGGGGGCTCAAGCTGCCCTGACGATCCCCTCCCTCTCCCGCCTCTCCGTGGCGGGGACGAGCGCTACGGGGCGAGAGGTCTCGGTCTCAGTGGAGATCCCTCCTGGGGCGGCCCCCACCACAGGGGGCATTGAGCTAGCGAGAGCAGTCGTCCTCGTGGTGCGTAGCAACGTGCCGTGGACGCTCGTCGCACGGCCGGGCGACCTCCTCACGGAGGGGGCCATGGAGGCCCGCGTCGGGCGTGACGACTACCGGCCGGTCCGGCCGGAGGGGCTGGTCCTCGCCCAGGGAGCGCCCGGGGTGCACGAGATCGTGCTCGACTACCGGGTAGCCTGGGGCGAGGCCGGGTGGAGCGGTGAGAGCTCGCTCACCCTGGTGTACACGATCGAGGGATAGGTGGGCCCATGCTCGAGGACGGACGCGGCGTGGGGCGATGGACGCTGGCCGAAAGCCTGCGGGGAGCCCGTGTACGATCGGGCCAGAGTAGAGACGGAGGTGAAAGCCGAAGCAAGGCCACTACGGAAAGGGACAACGGCATCTGGACACAACGAGGTGACCGAACAGGCAAACCCGGGGCGACCCGGGGACGCAAAGCCACAGGTCTCCCAGAGGGAGATGGCTGGGTTGCCGAAACGCCTCCAAGAGAAGGACAATTCAAACTTTCTTGGAGGTGCAGTGATGAAGGTTCGTACGCTTACGGTTGGCATGTTGGCATTGGGGCTGCTGGTGGGCGTGGCAGGGATGGCGCAAGTGACACAGGGCTCGACGGCTCAGTTCACGGTGCCGACGTTGATCCGGCTCTCCCTTACGACGAGCACGGTCAACTTCGGTGCCCTGACCGAAGACGACTACGATCTAGGGTTCAAGGATCTCTATACGGCACAGGGGATCCAGATCTGGAGCAACAAGAGCTGGACCCTGACCGTGGCCGCAGACGCTGCGACGTGGACCGGTCCGTGGGCGAAGCCCTCCACCGACCTTCAGTGGCGGGCCGTGACCTCGGATGGACGCGTCACCTCGTTCGAGAACACGTTCACTGGGCTGACGAGCGGAGCGACCCAGGTTGCCGCTGGCACGAGGGGCGGGAACATCCAACTCTCGATGGACTTCCGGGTCCTCGTGAGCTGGGAGAACGACCCGGCCGGCGACTATAGCGTGGGGTTCACCTACACGCTCACCGCCCCGTAATGAGGGCACAACCATGGGCAGCCCGGGTTCACGCGGAATCCGGGCTGCTCCTGTTCTCGTGGGAAGACGGGGGAACATGATGAACCGCACGCGGCAGCTATTGGGCCTGCTCCTCTTGTTCGTGGGGCTGGCGGGACTGGCCCAAGAGACGGGGTGGATGGACCCGTCGGCGGATATGGGGCAGTTCACGAATGGCCCCCGTGCCTACCACCGCGACGGACGCTACGCGGTCGCTTCTCACGGGCAAGAGCACAGCTACGAGGGCTACGGGATCTCCCTTCCCGGGGGGAGCGAGGTCGTGGGGATCGAGGTCCTCTTCACGGCCCGCAAGGACGGCCCCACCAATTCATCGCTCGAGGTGGAACTGTCATGGGATGGCGGGGTGAGCTGGACCGCCACGGGCTACGGAGTGGGGCCAATGCCGGCCAGCTGGAAGAACTACGTCGCAGGGGGGAGTTCCGACACGTGGGGGCGGACGTGGGCACCCAATGAGCTCGGCGATGGAGCGTTCCAGGTGCGGATCCGGGCGACCCACAATTCGCGTTTGGACTGGGTAGCGGTGCGGGTCCACTACCGGGAGGAGATCGCCCAGACCCTGATTGTGACCCCGCCGCTCGTGGATCTGGGGGCGCTGACCCTCGCCCACTACGACGCAGGCTACAAGGAAATCTCCCCCGCCCAGAGGGTCACGGTGTCGAGCCCCACCGCATGGTCCCTCGTTGTAGCCGCGGACGCCGCGACCTGGACCTACACCGGGTCGGAGGCCCCGCCGGGGAAACCTTCCTCCCACCTCGAGTGGCGGGTCAACGCATCGGGCCCGGGGACCACCGACTCTCAGACGAGCTACACTGGCCTGACCACGGCGTCCCACACGGTGGCCCGGGGGGCGGCGGGTAGCGGCCTGTGGCTCGAGGTCAGCCTGCGGGTCCGGGTGGACTACGACACCACAGTCCCCGGCACGTACGAGCTCCGCTTCACCTACACGCTGACCACACCGTAGACGACGGCGCGTATACTTCGGTCATGAGAAAGCTCCTCTGGATCACGATCCTTCTCGCCAGCTTCTCGGGGGCAGGCCTCGAGGTGAACCTCCTCGAAGTGGACCTCTCGGTAGCTCCAGGGCAGGCGTACACGTTCTCGTTCACCGCCCGCAATGAGACGGAAGCCCCGGAGACCTTCTTCGTCTACGCCGGCGACTGGGACCGCGATGAGATGGGCGAGAACAGGTTCTACCCTCCCGGGACGCTCCCCCGCTCGCTCTGCTCCTGGCTCACCGTAGCCCCTGGCTCCTTCACGTTGGGCCCCGGGGAGACCCGCGAGATCGGGGGAACGCTGCACGTGCCCACCAATGCCGCGCCGGGGACCCACTGGGGGATCGTGTTCGTCCACGGCGAGCCGCGGCCGGTGGAGCACCAGGGGACGACGGTGATGGTCGCAAAGCGGATCGGGATCAAGGTCTACGCCACGGTGGGGTCAGCCCCGGCCGAAGGAGAGGTGCGGAGGATGGAGTTCCGCGGCCTGAATCCCCTCTGGCTCGGGGTGGAGTTCACCAACGCCGGGCCCACCAACCTCCGCGAGGTCCGGGTGGAGGTTCAGATCTACGACGCCGTGGGGGAGCGCGTGGCCGAGGTCAAACCAGCTCCCGTTCCCTGCCTCCCCGGGGCAAGCCGATGGGTGATCGTGGAGACGGACCTGCGCCCCACCCCCGGGACGTACCTCGTAGTGGCGCGGGTGGACCTGGGAGGGGAAGAGATCCTCGCCGCCCAGGCCTACCTACGGGTGCGACCCCTGTCCCTCGTCCCCCTCTCCGGGGGCACCGTGCCGGGCGACCTCGATCGCGATGGCCTGTACGAGGACGCAAACGGGGATGGCACGTTCGATGAAGAGGACGTGGCCTTGTTCCGGACCCATGTCACGAGCGCGCCCGTGCAGGGCAATGCCCGGGCGTTCGACTTCACCAACGACGGCCGCGTGGACGAGGCGGACGTGGAGGCCCTGATGGCGCTCCTCGCTGCCGCACCCGTGCCGTAGGCAGCACTTCCCCTCGCCCCCGCACCTCCTTCCTCGCCTCCCCCCCTCTCGCCCTCTACAGTCACGAAGATGGGAACGTGGCGGGTGTGCCTACGCATCGGGCTTGGGCTCGGCCTCGGAGCGTTCCTCGTCGGCATGGGGCTCGCAGCCGGGGCAGGGATCGCGTTGGAGCTCGTTTCCCCCCCCCGCACCGTCGCCCCGGGCGAGGTGGCGATCCACGTCTTTTCGGTCTCCAACCCAACCTCATCCACCGTGGTGGTCGAGCTAAGCGCGGATGCCCCTCTGGGTTGGGGCACGCTCGATCTTCCTCCCATCGTGTCCCTTGGGCCGGGAGATGAGGAGGCACTGTTCGTGACGGTCGTCGTGCCCCGCACCGCGGTGGCCGGCGCGCACATCGTGCGCCTGAAGGCAGCCTGGGACAGCGGCGAGGCGGTAGCCGAGGCGACGGTGCACGTCCTCGCCATGGCCGCGGTCGGGCTCATCCCCCCGCCCGCCGGCGAAGGGGAGCCGGGAGCGACCGTGGCTTACACCCTGACGGTCCTCAATCGGGGGAACGGGCTCGACCGCTTCCTCGTCGCCGCCTCCTCCGCCCACGGCTGGCCGGTGCGGATCGAGCCCCAGGAGCTCGCCCTGCGCCCCGGGGAGAAGGGGACCATCGAGCTCCTCCTCTCCCTCCCCAGTTCGGCCGAACCAGGGCGCGACCTCCTCACCGTGACCGTCCGCTCGACCGAGGGGGCGGAGGCCCGGGCCGCGTGGTTCACGACGATCCTCCCCCCGGGGCCGGAGGCAATCGTGGGCACCGTGTTCTCCGCGCTCGAGATGCGCCTGGGCGGGAGGCTCGGGTACGACCCCCTCTCCGGGCGCCGGCTGTCGCTCCTGACCCTGTCCGGGGGTGGGGAGGTCCTGGGCGGGGAACTGGGCCTTCACCTCCAGCTCACCGGGCCCTGGGGGCCGGATCCGTACAGCCTAGCAAGGTTTTCACTGCGCTACCTCCAGGATTGGGCCTGGGTCGAGGCGGGGGAGGTCGGCCTCGATCTTTCCTCCCTCCTTCTCTCGCTTGGGGGAAGCGGGATGTGCGCCGGCGTCGCCAGCGAGAGGGGGGAGGCGGCCCTCCTCACCGGCTGGCAGGGGGACGAGGGGAGATTCGGAATCCGCGGGGCATGGCGGGGGGGATGGGGGGAGCTCGGGGTGGCGGCGCGGGAAACGCGAGGGACGGACTCCCTCCACGCCGGCTCTCTCTGGATCACCGGGCACCTCGGGGAGGGCCTCACCCTGCGCGGGGAGGGGGGGATCGCAGTTTCGGGCCCGCATCGGGAGGCGGGGGTCCTCGTCGGCCTCACCGCGGGGACGGGGGCGACCCTCTCCTTCCAGGCCGATGCCTACGCAGTGGGGCCGCGGCTCCCCAGCCCGCGGGCGGACCGGGCGGGGATCAGCTTCGCGGGGCAACTCGCGGCGGACGCGGTGGCGCTGCGGTTCATGACGCGCTGGGAGAGGGACAATGTCCTCGGGGTCGCCCTCGTCCCGACCGTGGTCCGATCGGACCTCACCACCGCGGTGGATTGGTCCCCGTCGGGGTCGCGTCTGGCGCTGTTCGCGACGACCACCGTCCGCCGCAGCCAGGGATTCGGCCCTGGCCCCGCGCTCGACCGGCGGAACCGCATCCTCGACCTGGCACTGGCCGTCACCGACCCTTCGTTCGCGTTCCGGCTGAGCGGACGGTGGAGGTGGGAGGAGGACCTCGCGGCCATCTCCTGGCAGCGGACCGACGAGTATGCCCAACGGTTCACCCTCGCCCTCGGGCAGACCAAGGCGACCCTAAGCCTGACCGAGGTCGCCTCCATCGGTGACGGAGGCGCGACCCCGGTGGTGAGCCAGGCAAGCGTGGACGTCCTCACCCCGGCGGGGCTGGCCCTTGGCTTCCGCCACGCCTCCGATGGGGGAAGGGTGGGGATCGAGATCCCAGTTGCCCTCTCCCCCGCAAGCTCGATCACCCCCCGCCTTGAGGTGCGGTGGGATCCCGCCGGTGAGGCGAGCTCCCTCTACGCGGAACTCAGGTTCGAGCACGCCTTCATCGCGACCCCCCCCCTCCTCCCCGCCCGGGGGTGGATCGAAGGCGTGGTGTTCGTGGATGACGATGGGAACGGACGCCTTGACCCGGGCGAGCTCGGGATCGTCGGGGCGGTGCTCGAGATGGACGGGACCCGCGTCGCAACCGGGGCCGATGGGCGGTTCCTGTTCCCTCCCCTCGCTCCGGGAGCGTACAGCCTTGCCATCGGGCGCCTCCCCGCGGGGTTCCGGGCCCAGGTAGAGCTCCCTCTCCAGGTCGAGGTCGCGCTCGCTGGGCGGACGGTCGTCCACATCCCGTGCAAGCGGTTGGGGGAAATCGCGGGCGTGGTGTACGACGACCAGGACAAGAGCGGATCCCGCGACGGTGGGGAACCGGGGCTGGGGCGGGTGCGCGTGGTCCTCGCCCAGGACGGGGTGGACGTGGGGGAGGCCCTCTCGGATCCAACGGGGGCGTTCTCGTTCCCCGACCTCCCGGGGGGCGAGTACTGGGTAAGGGTGGACGCGACCTCCCTCCCCGAGCGGTACGAGCTCACCACGCCCGTCGCGGTGGTGGTGGGGTTGGGGCCGGGTGAGAGCGAGGAAGTGCTGTTCGGGGCCTGGCAGAAGCCGCGGCCGGTGGTGGTCGTGTACCGGCCCCCAGTGGCGGACTTCACGTGGGAGCCGACTTCCCCTCAAGCGGGGCAGCCGATCACGTTCGACGGCGGGGCCTCGCTCGGGGAGATCGTGAACTACCGCTGGGACTTCACCGCTGATGGGACCTTCGATGCCGAGGGCGTCCGCGTGGCGTGGACGTTCCCCGAACCCGGGTTCTACCTCGTAACCCTCGTCGTGACCGACGACAAGGACCTGACGGGCAAAACCGAGCTCCTCATCTCGGTGGTTCCCTGAGGGGGAAGCCACAGCGGCGCCGACGGGGAGCCTCTACCATGGTGTACACTCGCCTCACTTCCTCGGGCGGATCGCGCGAGTTCCATCCGCTTCAGGTATTGCGATGGGTTGCTGCTAGGGAGGCGTAGCATGGCTGCACCAGGAGAGAAGACAGTCAGCCGTCTGCCGCGCACGGACCGCGGCCGGGCGACGCGGGAGCGCCTCCTCCACGGCGCGGAGGAGGTGTTCCGCGAGCGGGGGTACAAGGCGGCCTCCGTGTCCGCAATTTGCCGGCGGGCGGGGCTCGCCCAGGGCACCTTCTACCTCTACTTCGTGAGCAAGGAAGAGGTCTACGTCAACCTGGTGGAGGCTCTTCAGAATGACCTCGTCGCGACGCTGCGGAGCAGCACTGCTCCGAACCCCGACCCGCGCGCACAGCTCATTGGTGCGTACGACGCCCTACTGGATTTTATCTCCGAGAATGCAGGCCTCTTTCAAGTGTTCCGCGAGGCGGAGTTCGTCCGCCCGGAGATCCCGAAGCGGTTCTATGCCGCAGTGTGTGCCGAACTGATCTCTGTCCTGGAGGCCGGCATCGCGGCCGGGGCGTTTCGCGACTTGGACCCGGAGGTGGTCGCGTACGCGGTCCTGGGGGCGGTGTTCTTCCTCGCAGTGCGGTACGTGATGTGGGAGGGGAGGGCCATTCCCCCGGAGGCGCGGCGCGTCGGGGCGGATCTCATCCGACAGGGGATCGCAGGCGATCGCAGCCCGATCAAGTACGGAGGGGAACCCGCGTCGGGGTCTGTTCAAGACAGCGCAGCGGCGCCATCTCCGCAGGGGCTGGAAGGAGGGGAAGCCACCCGACACGCGCTCCTCATCGCTGCCGAACGGGCGTTTGGCCAAGCAGGGTTCCACCAGACCACGATCTCGACCATCACCTATCTGGCCGGGGTTGGCCAAGGCACGTTCTACATCCACTTTCCGAGCAAGGTCGCCATCTTCAGCGAGCTGGTGCGGGAGATCAGCCGAGAGTTCCGGTACCGACAGAGTCTCGCGGTGGCCCACCACGTGGATCGACGAGCGGTTGAAGCTGAGGGATTCCGTTCGTTCCTGCGCTGGGTGCGTGATCACCCGGGGGCATACCGCATCGTCCGGGAGGCGGAGTTCGTGGACGAAAACGTTGGCAAATGGTACTACACGCGCCTTGCGCAAGGGTACGCGCGGGGACTGTCCGCTGGCATGAACCGCGGAGAGATCCGCCGCTGTGACCCAGAGGTCCTGGCGTACACTCTCCTCGGCATCGGGCACTTCGCAGGCCAGCGGTGGGAACTGTGGGGAGGGGAGAAACCAGCCGAGAAGGCTCTCCCCGACTTGATCAGTCTGATCCTGTACGGGGCCCTGAAGGAACCTCACGCTACCAAAGTCCCCTGCGACTACTAGTCTGGGCGTGATGTCCCAAAACACATGGTAGCGGGGCGATTTCCCGCCCGAGGGAACTGGATCCCCTCCTCGGAACGCTGCGTCGTTGTCCGAGCCGAACCCCGTAGCGGGAACGGGAGGCGCTCCCGGATCCCAGGGATCGCTTCCCGCACCGCCTCCTGGCTTTGGGAGCGGTGGGTGGAGAGCAGCCGGTCGATCGTGGCCGGGTTCAGCTGGACCAGGGGCCTCGGCGTCTCCAGGGCAAGGGCGAGTCCCTCTTCCCGCTCCAGCACAGAGCGATCTTAGGCAGGAACGGAGCGCCGTCTCACATCCGGGGTATCCGCCCGAGGACGTTCCTTGGGCTTCCTTCCGGTCCGGAGGGCGCGGATCGCGGCCTGGCGGTGGTACCCGGTGAGGGCCACGAACTCGTCGAGGATCATCGTCTTGTCGCCGCGCCTCGCACGCAGGTAGCGGGCGCACAGTGCTCCCACCACCTCCGCCACGCTCGCGTGGGTCATCGGTACCTCCTCGTCTTCGGTAACCCGAATTCTGAGGAACCGACACCCCGTCCGGTAACACCGTCACGGAGGCAACTCGGGGGGTTGACACGGGCCTCGGCTAGCGCTATGCTGACAGGTGATTCAGGTGTCATAGCAAGCCCGGCCGGGGCCCGAACCGCCGGAGCCGTGGGTGCTGGCGCCGGTCCTTCGTGCCTGGCGAGGCGAAGGGGGCGGCGCGTGGCAACGAGGCGGACTGCGGGCAAGAGGGCGAGGGTTGGGATCGTTGGCGTTGGACTGACCCGGTTCGGCGTTCGTTCTGATGCGTCCCTGCGAGAACTAGCCTTCGAAGCCGCAAAGGCGTGCCTTGAGGACGCAACCGTGCGGCTGGCTGACGTCGAATCCATGATCGTCGCAGTTGCGTCGGACGAACTCAGCTTCTCTCTTCAACCTTCGGCCCAGGTCGTGGACTACTTGGGGTTCTATCCCAGACCAAGCTTCCGGGCCGAGGGTGCCTGCGCGTCGGGAAGCATGGCGATTCGCGCGGGATGGATGAACGTCGCGTCTGGGCTAGCTGATCTCGTATTGGTGGTGGGGGTAGAAAAGATGACGGAGGTTCCCACCCCGACGGTTACAGAAGTACTCGGCCGTGCTGGCGATACAGTATGGGAGTACCCCTTCGGCATGACCTTCCCCGGGTACTACGCGATGCTCGCCCGTGCGCACATGGCAAAGTACGGAACGACAGAAGAACAGCTGGCAGCCGTCGCGGTGAAGAACCATCACTATGGCGCGCTGAACCCATACGCCCACATGCAGAAGGAAATCACACTTGACACAGCGTTGAGTTCGCGCGTGGTGGCTGATCCGCTCAAGTTGTACGACTGTTGTTTGATCTCCGATGGAGCCGCAGCGGTCCTGCTTGCCACGGAGACAACGGCCAAGCGCCTTCGCGTCGACCCGATTTGGCTAACAGGGTTGGGCCTCGGCACCGGCACCCTCAACATCGCTCACCGTGCGGACCTGACCACACTGGAAGCGAGCACTGAAGCCGCCGGTCAAGCCTACGAGATGGCGCATGTCACACCTAGGGACATTGATGTGGCAGTTGTTCATGACTGCTTCACAATCGCGGAGATCGTAGCCTACGAGGACTTGGGATTCTGTCCACGTGGCGAAGGAGGGCAGCTGATCGAGGAGCGACGGACGTATATTGAGGGTGAAATCCCAGTTAACGTGGATGGGGGGTTGAAGTCAAAGGGGCATCCGATCGGAGCTACTGGGGTGGCTATGGCTGTGGAGATTGTCAAGCAGTTGCGAGGAGAGGCTGGTGCCGGACGGCAAGTCCCTGGGGCAGAGATCGGGCTGTCTCACAACGTCGGTGGGAGCGGGCAACACTCGGTTGTCCACATCTTCAGCCGGTCGTGAGGGAGGAAGGAATGGAGTTTCGGGACTTCAGTTTGCTGGTTCAGCACACCAAGGTCAGAGGGTTCACAGATGGGCTGGAACGCGGGGAACTTCTTGCCTCCCGGTGCACGACGTGTGGTGCAACATCGTACCCCCCTCGTAGCGACTGCCCCCGGTGTCTGGGGAGCGAATTCGAGTGGGTTCCAATCACAGGCAAGGGCCGACTTCTCACGCACACCGCGGTATTCGTCACGCCACGCCACTTCACCCCGGACCTGTCGCAAGTCGCACCTTTCTCCTCGTATGCCTACCGCCCAGCTGCGGTAGGAATCGTGGAAATGGCCAATGGGCTCCGCGTCATGGGATGGATTCGCGGCCTAGCCATTGAGGAGATCCGGATTGGCATGGAGCTGGAACCGCGCCCAGAGATCCTGCCGGACGGCCGGGCGACTGTGACCTTGTACAGCGGGGAGCGCTGATTGGGGATGCGAAACGGTGGTAGGACGGCAAGGATCTCGGGCGTAGGGATGTATCTCCCACAGGAGCGAGTTACCAACGCTGACCTCAGCGCGATCATGGATTACGACGTCGAGTCATACCTGGCGGAGAAGGGGATCGGCGTGCGGTACCGGGCAGCCCCCAACGAGGCAACATCCGACATGGGGGTGCGTGCAGCACGGGAGGCGTTGCTCCGAGCTGGCCTCGTTCCGGAGGACGTCGATTTGATCATCCTCGCTACCGATACACCAGACTTCATCAGTCCTCCCACATCGGCTGTGATTCAGCATAAGTTGGGCGCGACGAACGCTGGCGCCTTCGATATCAACGCCGCTTGCACCGATGAGACGATCGCGTTGGCGCTTGGAGCGCACTATATCGCTCTAGAACCGGGGATTGACCATGTCCTGGTTATCGGCGCCTATGGGATGACTAAATGGCTTGACTGGCGCCCATACGGCGAATCGGTGTCCAAGGTTCTGGCGATGCTCTTCAGCGACGGAGCGGGAGCGGTCGTCCTCTCCCCATCGGAAGAGGCGGGATACTTATCCTCCAAGATGCTCACGGAGGGCAGTTACTGGGACACCTACGGGATCTACCTCGGTACGGGTCAGCCGCCGACACCGACCATGATCGAGACACGTCGGCACTGTTTGCGGTTTCACGAGAACGGGCACCGTGTGCCGGCAGACTTCAACAGTAGTCGTTGGCCACGCCTATTGCGAGAGACGCTCCGGGTCGCCAACTGCACGCCCGACGACTTGAACCTCGTGCTGATGAACCAGGTGGACCTGAGCACCGTCCGCATCACACTAGAGGGACTCGGGTTACCGATGGATCGCACCCACTGGGTGGCTGATCGGTTCGGGTACGCCGGTTCAGCGTCGGTGTTCATGGCACTGTACGACGCTGTCGAGCAAGGGAAGCTTTCCGCAGGCGATCTCGTAGCCTTTTGCACCTCCGGCGCGGGATTCGTCTTGTCGACGGCGTTGTTTCGATGGCGCTGAGAAGGGGGGAGCAGATGCGGCTGAAGGAAAGGGTGGCGATCATCACTGGCGCAGCACGGGGCATCGGCCGTGAGACAGCATTGCTATTCGCCCGGGAGGGGGCGAAGGTCGTTGTGGCCGATGTGGACAGCCGTGGTGAGGAAGTGGCTACCGAAATCAGGCAGGGGAACCGTGAGGCGCTGTTCATGCGAACGGACATCACCGATCGCGAGGCATGCCGAATGATGGTCGAGTCCACCATAGCGAGGTTTGGAGTGGTGGATGTCCTCGTCAATAACGCTGGGATTGTCCGCGACGGCCAGCTGACCAAACTTTCCGAGGCCGACTTCGATCGGGTGATCCACGTCAACCTCAAGGGAACGTTCAACGTAACGCAAGCTGTGGCCCCATACATGATCGAGAAGGGCTGTGGGCGCATCATCAACGTGGCGTCAGTTGTAGGGTTGTACGGGAACTTCGGTCAGACCAACTACGCGGCGAGCAAGGCCGGCGTGATAGCGATGACGAGGGTGTGGGCACGGGAACTCGGCAGGAAGGGGATCAACGTCAACGCGGTCGCCCCTGGGTTCATCAGCACCGAGATGACCGAAGGGGTTCCGGAGAAGGTGCTCGGCATGATGCGTGACAAGACCCCCCTCGGCCGGTTGGGAACGCCGCGCGAGGTCGCAAACGTCTTCCTGTTCCTCGCCTCCGATGAGGCCGCGTACGTCCATGGAGCGGTGATCTGCGTTGACGGAGGACTGATCACATGAGGCTGAGGGTAGCAGAGGGACTCAGGGGCTCATGATGAGCCGACTAAACGGCAAGGTTGTGATCATCACCGGGGCCAGCTCGGGGATCGGTGCTGCCCTGGCGCGGTCCTGCTCAAAGCGCGGTGCCCACGTGGCACTTGCGGCACGGCGAGGCGAACAGCTTGCCGAAGTGGCAGTCACCTGTCCCGGGGAGACTATGGTCGTCACCTGCGATGTCACCGTCTCCGAGGACCGCCAGCGTCTCGTGAACGCTGCAGTCGAGAGATGGGAGCGGATTGACGTTCTTGTGAACAACGCTGGCATCGGTCTTTACGCCCCGTTTGACAAGACAGGCGAGGCCGATCTGCGCGCTCTGATGGAGGTTGACTTCATGGCGGTGTTCGGCATGACACAACTCGTGCTGCCGCTTATGCGCGCTACGGGGCGGGGAGCCATCGTCAGCGTAGCTTCTACCGGCGGACTGATCGCCCATGCACCGAACGTTTCGGCGTACTTGGCAGCCAAGCACGCCGTAGTCGGACTCAGTAGGGGCCTCCGCCGAGACCTTGAGGGAACGGGGATATCTGTACAGGTAGCGTGCCCACATCTGACCGACACGGGCTTCTTTGAAACGGGGGTGGGGGCTGAAGAGATGCAGGTAGTTGCCGCTCCGCTGCGCTGCCTGATGGACACCGCAGAGGACGTGGCCGAGGGAACGGTGGAGCAGATCGGAGCGGATCCGTTCGTCATCTTCCCAACAGCACGCTCTCGAGCTGCGTACGAACGATTTCGGGACCTATGATGGGAGGAAGCGTGGCCGCCTACGTGTGCACTACAGCTTTGGTGACCGGCGGTGCATCGGGCATCGGCCGGGCGATCGTTGAGGCCCTGTGTGCGGATGGCGTACGCGTGTTTTTGGCAGACCTCGATCAGGACCGGGCCGAAGAAGCGGTTGGCATGATCACCCGTGGAGGTGGGGCGGCAGAGGCACACTGCGTGGATGTTGCGGACAGCGCTGGGGTCACGAGGCTCTTTTCCGTTCTGAGAGGGAGATGTGACCGATTGGACCTTCTTGTGAACTGCGCTGCGATCATGGGTGCAACAACCTTCATTGATGATATGTCGGACCGGGAGTGGGATCGGGTGATAACGGTCAACCTTACCGGGACCTTTTACTGTTGCCGGGAAGCGGTCCGCTGGATGAAGGAACATCGGCATGGTCGCATCATCAATTTCTCCTCGGTCGCCGCATTGATGCCTACCCCGGGCGCCATCCACTACAGCACAAGCAAAGCAGGCGTGGCCCAGCTCACCAAAACACTGGCACGGGAGGTGGCCCGATACAACCTTCGCGTGAACGCTGTTGCTCCTGGATACGTGGAAACCCCGATGCTCTTTAAGCTAGACGTGAAATTTAAGGAGCAGATTCTCCGGCGAACCCCGCTTGGGCGGTTTGCGTTGCCAAACGAGATCGCTGCGCTCGTACGATTCTTGGCTAGCCCTGAGGCCGACTTCTTCACCGGCCAGGTGCTCAGTCCCAACGGTGGGCTGGTGATGTAGTGAACGGGTTCAACGAGAGAGGAGGGCGCGAGTTGAGGAACAGGTTTCCGAACTTAGCGATTAGCCAGGCACAGGATGCCCTGTGGGTCACCATCAACCGGCCGGGCGATCGGAACTCGCTGGACTCCGAGACGATTGCGCAGTTGCAAGCACAGCTTGAGGTCGCCGAGGCTTCCGGTGTGAGGGCAATTGTCTATCAAGGCAGTGGGGAGAAGTACTTCATCGGAGGGGCGGATGGGGTGGAGATGTACCGACTATGTCCGGACGAGGCACGGGGCTTTTCAGTTCGCATCCAAAGACTGTTCAACCGGATGGAGCGAAGCCCCCTCTTGTTGATCGCGGCGATTGATGGCCTTTGTTTTGGGGGCGGGCTGGAGTTCGCCCTAGCCTGCGACCTGCGCGTGGCGAGCGACGGATCGCGGCTCGGCCTGCCTGAGGTGAAGCTGGGGATCATCCCGGGTGGGGGCGGGACACAGCGGCTGCCGCGAGTGGTCGGCTTCGGCCGGGCGGTGGAAATGATCCTCTGTGGGAGGCTACACCCGGCGCACGATGCGCTGGAGATGGGCCTGGTTCATGCGGTGGTCCCGGCGACACAGCTCGTGAACTGGGCTGCTGAGATGGTGGCACGGGTGAACGCAATCCCCGCCTTTGCATTCGCCGCCGCAAAGCGGGCCGTCTACGGTTCGCGGAGCCTACCACTCGAAGCGGGACTCGGACTGGAGGCCGATCGGTTCGCGGAGTGCTTCGCCGAGAACTACTTCGCCGATCGCGTACGCGAGCAGCTTGCGGACGGCCGGCTGCAGTCCACTAGGGAGACGCATACTGAGCGGGAGGTGGGAGAACATGGCGACGTTTAGGGCGAAAGACGGGCTCGAGCTTTATTACGAGGAACACGGACAGGGTGACCCGGTGGTGCTGCTCGGGGGGATCATGATGAGCGCAGCCAGCTGGGCCCTGCATGTGCCGGTGTTCGCACGGCACGTTCACCTGATCTTGCTGGATCTACGGGACCAAGGGCGGTCCGGGAAGATGGATCGTGAGTATCGCTTGGACGTACACGTCCCTGATGTCGTTGGACTGCTTGACGAACTTGATATCCCAGCGGCGCATCTGATTGGCCTTTCTTATGGTGGCCAGGTGGCCCTGCGTGTCGCTTTGGCTCATCCTGACCGATTGCTGACGCTCATCCTCGCCAACGCCAACCACTACATTCCAAATCATCTGGCCGCGATTGGTCGGGCCTGGGAGGTAGCGGCTCAGCTGAACGACGGTGAACGGTTCTTCGAACTGGCCATCCCGTTCATCTACTCGGCTGACTTCTACGCTAAGTACCTGAATGCTCTCCGCCAGCGTCAGGCAATGTTCAAGTCCGCTCTGACGAAGGAGTGGTTTGAGGCTTTTCAACGCTTGTGCCGAAGTACCAACGGCTTCTCCGTGTCCACCGAGCAGCTGGCTCAACTTCGTATGCCGACGCTCCTTCTTGGCGCGGAGGATGACATGATCACGCCGGTCCGCCTGATGGAGGAGATGTACCGCGCAATCCCCGGTTGTGAGTTCATCACGCTACCCAGGGCAGGACACGGCGCATTTCTTGAGCGTGCCGGCGAGTTTCTGACAACGGTGGTTGGCTTCCTGGCGAAACATAGGCAGGAAACCCTGGCCTAGCTCGTCAGGATAGAGGGCCAATCGAAGGGGGTGATGGCAGAGACCGAGCGAACTGAAGGGAAAAGGAGATCATCAATCTGTGCCTACTAAGGAGGTTTACGTGAGAGTGAAAGGATGCGGGCTTATTGTAGTGATGTTACTGCTAGGCATGGTGACCCTCGCGGTGGCGGCTGCAGAGCCGATCAAGATCGGCGTGGTCAGCCCGTTGGGTGATATCACCGGCCGCCAGTCGACGCGAGCGATGCAGCTGGCCGTTGAGGAAATCAATGCCGCCGGCGGTGTGCTTGGAAGGCCACTGGAACTCATCATCATCGATGATGAGATGAATCCCGCCAAGGGAGCGGCGGCGATCGACCTCTTGGCCACTCAACACAACGTCGATGTGTTCATCGGCGGCATGGGCAGCGGTGTCCATCTCGCGCAAATCCCGCGGCTCAAGATCTACGAGAAGGTGACGGTCTGGATCGGCGCCGCCTCGTCGCTCGCCGAGCAGGCGCTGGAGGGATGTGACTGGTACTTCCACATCCACCCCTGGGACTACCTCCAGGGCGCCAGCTACGTGGTAGGATGGGCGGCAATCCAAGAAGAGTACCCGATGATCCGCATCAAGAAGGCATTTTGGGCATACGAAGAGGGAGCGTTCGGAGCGAGCTCGTACCAGGGTAGCCTGGTCGCCCATGCGGACTGGGAGAACACCGGCATGTCGTTCAAGAGCGCCATCGTCGGCGGCGGCGACTACCGCGCCGTCCTTCGCCATGCCAAGGATGTGAACCCCGACATCTTCATCTGGGTTGGGTACGATGCAGATGCACTCCCGATCATGGAACAGGCGCGCGAGATCGGCTTCACACCGCCTCTGTTCGTCGGATCGCCTCCCGGCTGGCCAGCCGACTTCGGGAAGTCCCCGCTGGCTGAGGGCGTCATTCTGTACGGGATGTGGGCACCGTCTATCAAAGAGGTGAGCCCAGTCAGCAAGCACTTCTGGGACGCCTACATCGCTCGGTGGAACGAAGAGCCAGCGACGTACTTCGCCCCACTTGGATACACCAACGTCTACGTAGTCGCACAAGCGATCGAGCGGGCCGGGACCTTGGAGAAGGCAGCGCTGATCGCCGCCCTGGAGGCGACGGAGTATGAGTCGCCCATCGGCGAGACCCTCACGTTCACTCCATCGAACATCATCAAGCACCAAGGCTTCCAGGGCCAGAAGATCCTGCAGTGGCAGGATGGACGCCAGGAAGTGCTCTGGCCGTTTGAGTTCGCTACGGCACTACCTCGGTATCCGTTCCGCTGGCGCTAACACCGCAGCATCAGGGGCCGGCCCGGCTCGGCCGGGCCGGCTCACTTCAACAGCGGGGGATGAGGAGAGATGACGCTCGTTCATCGACTGGAGCGGAAACAGTGTCTGATAGGCCTGATCACGCTGGTTGTGCTAGGGGTCGTAGCGGCATGGAAGCCATACGCACTAATCGAGGGCCTTCAACGCGGCGGACTCTACTCGCTGATTGCGCTACCGATGGCGTTGATCCTCGGGATCGTGGGGATCATCAACTTGGCGCACGGCGAATTCATGATGCTTGGGGCCTACTTCGCCTACTGGCTGTGGGCTTACGCGGGACTGGATCCCTTGGTAGCGATGGTCCCCTCTCTGGGGGCCTTTGCCCTCATCGGTGCTGTAACCTACAGCGCAACGATTCGTCGTGTGCTGAAGGCGCCGGAGCTAACCCAGTTGCTACTCACATTCGGGCTGGCACTGATGGCTGTGGAGTTCGCCAATCTGATGTGGACCTCGCGGCCGTGGAAACCCCACCTCAGCTACATCTACTCCTCAGTGTCAATAGGCTCACTCACTTTTGGCATATATCCCTTCGTGTACACGGTAGGTGCGATCGTGGTTTTGATCGGATTGATGGCGTTCCTGCGCCGTACACGGATTGGCAAGGCGGCGCTCGCGGTCGGACAGAATCCGCGGGGGGCAGAGCTTGTGGGGATCAACGTAAACCGGACGTATCTTCTGATCTTCACTTTGTCAATCGCCCTGGTCGGGGCGATCGGAGGGCTATTCCTTACACGCCACTCTGTCTTCCCGGCTGTCGGATCGCCGTTCACGCTGAAGTCGTTTTGTCTGATCGCTATGGCTGGCGTGGGCAACTTGCCAGGGGTGCTGTGGGGTGGCTTTGCCCTCGGCATTGCTGAAGCTCTCGTGTTGTCATTCCGCGAGGCATACATGTGGGCCGATGTGGTGTTCTTTGCCGTGCTGGTTGGGGTGATCCTTGGCAGATCGTATCGGAGGCATACCACATGAGGATCAAGAGGCTCCTCCCTTATGTCGTTGGCGCCGCGATAGCTGTGACGTTCCCGCTTTGGACGGGCATGTACCAACAGCAAGTGGCGGTAACGATACTGATCTACCTGACGCTCGCCCTGAGCTGGGACATGCTGTTGCGCTCAGGACAGCTCAATTTCGGCACTGCTGGGTTCTTTGGGATAGGGAGCTACACGGCGGTGCTGTTGTTCCTTAACTTGGGTGTGCCTCCCCTGCTGAGCATCGCTCTTGGGGGGCTGATCGCTGGTGTAGTCGCTCTGTTTCTTGGGCTGGCGGTGTTGCGGCTGCGAGGCATGTACTTCGCCATCACCACCCTAGGGGTAGCCAGCATCTTCCAGGTGGTGGCGCGAAACATCCCTTCCTTGACCGGGGGACCGGAGGGGAAGATGCTGCCCACGGCCATCTTCCGCGGGAACGTGTCAATGGCATACTGGCTTGTCCTGGGTGTAGCCCTCCTCGCGGTGGTGGTCTCCGAGGTCTTTGAGCGGACGCGGGTCCGCCTTGCGTTGACCTCCATGCGCAACAATGAGTGGGTTGCCAGATCGAGTGGCATCGATGTCTTCAAGTACCTCGTGTTTATGTTCACGGTTACCTCCATCATCCAGGGAATTGCAGGTGGGACTTATGCCCATGTCTACGGGTTCGTCGCGCCCGAGGCAACCTTCCACGTGAACTTCCTCCTCCTCCCTCTGGCCATGGCTCTGCTCGGGGGAATCTATGGCACGTGGGGGCCAGTGATCGGCGCGCTCATCCTGGGGATCCTGAGCGAATACCTGAAGCTGCAGATTCCATATGGGCACCTTCTCGTCTATGGAGGGATCATCGTGGTCGTCACGTTGTTCGCGCCCCACGGCGTTGTTGGGCTGGTGAAGGCAGGCCTCCAGAAGTGGGCCGCGGAGCGCGGTCCCCGATGATGCGGCTGATGGAAGGTCACGGCCGGGAGCGGCTGCAGCAGGTGCGGCGACGCGCCAGAACCGTGGATTGGGGGTGCGAACGATGGCGGTCTTGAGAACCGAGTCCTTGACGAAGCGCTTCGGAGGGTTGGTAGCTGTCAACGAAGTGACGTTCGAGGTAGCCAAGGGCGAGATCCTCGGCATCATCGGCCCCAACGGAGCGGGGAAAACGACCCTGATCAATGTCATCTCAGGGTTGTACCTGCCCGACGCGGGGCGGATTCTCCTCGACGGACGGGACATCACATTCACCCCCCCGCATGTGCGGTGCCGATTGGGGATCGGCCGGACGTTTCAGTTGGCCTATCCGCTCATGGATCTGTCGGCTAGGGAGAACATTATGGTGGGCGCGGTGTTCGGTCAGCCGCAACGTCTACGGGAGGCACGCCATACTGCCGATGAGATCGGACAACTCCTGGATCTCCCGGCGATGGATCGCGGCGTATGGAACCTGACGGCCCTGGAGATCAAGAAGCTAGAGCTTGGCCGCGCACTGGCGACGCATCCCAGCGTTCTCTTCCTAGACGAGGGCATGGCGGGACTGAACCAAGACGAGACGAGGGCGATGATCGCCGTGGTCCGTAGGATTCAGGAGCAGGGCATAGGGATCTGCGTGGTAGAGCATGTGATGAGCGTGATCGGCGAGCTGACCGATCGGGTGATCGTCCTGAACGGGGGGGCGGTCATCGCCGAGGGAACGTACGCGGAGGTTTGTTCCGACCCAGAGGTCATCGCTGCCTATCTCGGGAAGGAGGAATGATGCTCAACGTCTCTGATGTCGACCATTACTACGGCAAAGCCCATGTCCTGCGCAACCTATCCTTGAGCGTCGGTGCGGAATCAGTCGGGGTGTTCGGCCCGAACGGGGCGGGCAAGACAACATTGGTTAATGCAATTACAGGCTTCGTGCGGCCTAGGCGCGGCGAGATCGTATTTGATGGAACTCCCTTGCTTCGCTTACAACCACATCAGATCACCCGCTTAGGGATCGCGATGGTTCCACAAGAACGGGAACTTTTCCCGTTCATGTCCGTGTACGGCAACCTCGAGTCTGGGGCAGCGTACGTCCCGGGCGCGCGAGAGCGGATGCGGGAGTCACTGGATGCTGTGTTCCAGCTGTTCCCGATCTTGCAAGAACGGACGCGCCAGCTTGCCGTGACACTGAGTGGCGGTGAACAGAGGATGCTTGCCATCGCGCGGGCGCTGATGTCTGCCCCAAAACTTCTGATCTTGGACGAACCTTCACTCGGCCTACAGCCGTCGCTCGTCACGGATGTATTTCATACTCTTCGCGATGTCAGCCAACGGATCTCGATCTTCTTGGCTGAGCAGAACGTGCGGCAGAGCCTCAAGGCAATCGATCGTGGCTACATCATCGAGAACGGTCAAGTCGTACTGGAAGGACCTTCCGACGAGCTACTCGACAACGAGCACGTGAAGCGGGCGTACCTGGGGTTGTGAACAACGAGGATGCATAGCGGGGAAAGGAGACGGATGTGAATCCCAAGGTCCTGGCCCTCTGCGGAAGCCCGCGGCCGGGTGGGAACACCGAGTCCTACCTCAACGCGGCGTTGGATGTGCTGCGCAACCACGGTATGGAAACCGAGCTCGTGGCCCTGCATGACAAGACGATCGCGAGTTGCCGTGCCTGCTACCAATGCTGGCATAGTGGCCAGGGTGTCTGTCAGCTCACGGGGGATGACTTCCACGACATCTACGCCAAGATGGTTGCGGCTGACGTGCTGCTTGTTGGATCACCGGTCCACTATAGCGCGGTGCATCCCGACCTGTGGTCGGTGCTCGTACGCGCTGGGTTCCCTGGGATGGCCGGCCACCCTCACAGCGCCCCGCGACCATTCTCACGCAAGATCGGTGGCCCGATCACGGTTGCACGGCGCGCTGGGCATAACTTCGCATTTGCCCAATTGCTGTTGTGGTTTTACATCAATGAGTTCATCGTCCCTGGGTCGATCTACTGGACCGTCGGTGTAGCTCGTTCCCCGGGGGATGCCGCTCTCGATCGTGAAGGGATCGATACCGCAAAGCGGTTTGCGGAGAACATCGCCTGGTTATTCGGAAAGATCAGAACGTGAAGGAGGACGTATGGCTGGAAGCGTCAGACGGGAGAGGGGAGAGCGGATGTCGACAGGACCGAATGTCACAGCATATCCTGGCCCAGGTGCTGTCTACAACCTCGGGAACATCCTGGAACGAAACGCGGCTCCGTCAGGGTCTCCCGATCGGCCTGCGGTAGTCGACGCCGATCGGGCGGACGACCGACACGTCTCATCCTACCGAGCGCTTGACCGCCGTGCTAACCGGTTCGCCCAGGCACTGACGTCGCTGGGGGTCAAGAAGGGTGACCGGGTTTTCGTGGTGCTTCCGAACAGGGTAGAGATGCTGGAGGTCCTGTTTGGGTGCCTCAAGGTTGGGGCGGTGTTCACGCCAGCCAATTTTCGGTTCTCCGCGGAGGAGATCTCGTTCCTTATCGATGACGTGGATTCGGGGATCCTCGTCTTCGACAGCGAGTACGCGGAGAAGATCCAGGAGGTGGTGTCTGGCCACCCTGGCCTACGGACGATTGAGATCGGCGGGCATGTGCTGAGCGGCTCACTCGACTACCGCCAGCTACTCACCAAGGCGTCTGAGGACGCGCCGGCCTGCCCAACTGCGCCGGACGAGACCGCTATGATCCTGTTCACGGCTGGGACGACGGGGCATCCCAAGGGGGTCAGACTCACCCATCGAAGCACGTTCTTTGCCTGTCTAGCGAACGGGATCTCAGCGGCACTGACGCGGGATGATGTCTACCTGGGGGCGCCACCGATGTTCCATAGCGGAGGATTGACTTGCTTTCAGCTGTACATGCTGATGATCAACGGAAAGCTGATCCTCCAGCGTCGCTGGACCCCGGAGGGAGCACTCGCGCTGATCAAGAAGTACGGCGTGACATACCATTTTGGAATAGCCACGCAGCTCAAGATGATGGTCCAGGTTCCAGGGTGGGAGAGGTGCGTCTCCTCCCTCCGTGCTGTAAACGGGGGTGGGGAGCCACAACCCGTTGAGTTGAAGCGGGCGTTCATCGATCAGGGGATCACCTACATATGCGGCTATGGGCTAACCGAGACCGGCGCGACCGGGCTCAACTGGCCCGCATCATCACCTGACGATCCGCTGTTGAGCAAGGCAAGCGAGTGCATGGGCAAGCCCCCAGCATTCGTCGAGGTGAAGATCGTGAGCGAAAGTGGCGACGAAGTCGCTCCTGATGAGATCGGCGAGATCATCATCCGCCGCGAGCCCACGGGCGCAGCAGGCTACTGGAATCGTCCAGAAGAGGAGGCAAAGAAGTTCCGCGGCGACTGGATCTTCACTGGCGACCTGGGGAAGCTCGATGGGGATGGGTATTTCTACGTCCTTGGCCGGACCGATGACATGATCATCAGTGGGGGAGAGAACATCTACCCAGCTGAGGTTGAGCGCGCTATCTACTCTCACCCCAAAGTCGCCAACGTAGTGGTTGTCCGCGGGAAGCACCCTCAGTGGGGGCAGACGCCGAAAGCGATCGTTATGCCCAAGGAAGGGCAGACGATCACCGTAGAGGAGATCCTGGAGCACGTGAGCGCCCATCTTGCCTCGTTCAAGAAGCCTCGCACGGTGGTGATTGTGGACAGCCTGCCAAGATCTGAAACAGGCAAGATCGACCGTAAAGCGGTTAAGAATATGTACGAGGAGCTCTAGCGCGCAAGCTGTGTTGTTCCGCAGTGCGAAGGCATGAAGCACCGGTTCGCCCTGCGCAACACGCTCCCCGCCCTCGTCAACGTGTGGTGGTCGACTCCCGCCTAGGAGGAGATCATCCGTTGCCTGTTCCAGGTCCATCTAGGGGGAACTGACCTTCGTGATGGACATTGCCGGCTTAGCCAGTTCGCTCCTGGCCGGCGGGGGGTGCGAGGATTCCCTGTAGGCGTGGGTCCGAGAGGAGGGAACATGGGACGGCAGTACGAGGAGGTTTACCACCGATCGGTCGAGGATGCGGAGGAGTTCTGGGCTGCGGAAGCGCAGAAGCTGCACTGGTTCCAGCGCTGGGAGCAGGTACTCGACGATTCCAAGGCTCCGTTCACCCGCTGGTTCTCTGGGGGACAGACGAACCTCTGCTACAACGCGGTGGATCGCCATGTCGTGGCGGGAAAGGGGGACCGGCCGGCGATCCTCTGGGAAAGTCCGGAGTTGGGACAGAGCCGGACCCTCACCTTTCGCGAGCTCCACCGGGAAGTGAACCGGTTCGCCGCGGCCCTGCAGCGATGCGGGGTGACGAAGGGGGATCGGGTGCTCGTGTACATGCCGATGGTCCCCGAGGCGCTCATAGCGGTGCTCGCCTGCGTTCGGATCGGCGCCATTCACTCCGTGGTCTTCGCCGGGTTCTCCGTGGAGTCCCTCGCCCACCGAATTGAGGACTCGGGGTCGCGGGTCATCGTGTGCGCCGACGGCGCTCTCCGGAAGGGGAAGCCGATCAACCTCAAGGAGATCGTAGACCGGGCCGTGGATCAAGCGCGGACCGAGGTCGAGCGCGTGATCATCCTCGATCGCGGTGTCGTCCCGTGGACCCCGGTCCCCGGGCGCGACGTACGGTGGGACGAGGCGATGGCGGAGATCGGCGAAGCCGAGGTGCCCGCCGTTCCCCTGAATGCCACGGACCCGAGCTACATCCTCTACACGTCGGGCACCACCGGGAAGCCCAAAGGGGTGGTACGGGACACGGGCGGGTACATGGTCGCCCTCCACGCTTCGATGGACCTCATCTACGGGTGCACCCCAGAGGACGTGTATTGGTCCACGTCCGACATCGGGTGGGTCGTCGGCCACAGCTACATCATCTATGGGCCGCTCCTGTACGGGATCCCGACCCTCGTGTACGAAGGAACGCCCGACAGCCCCAACCCCGGGATCTGGTGGGAGACGATCGAGAAGCACCGGGTGTCCGTCCTCTTCTCCGCTCCCACCGCGATGCGCATGCTACGCAAGTTCCCGTCGAGCTGGATCGAAGGTCACGATCTGTCCTCGCTTCGTCACGTGTTCCTCGCCGGCGAGCCCCTGGACGAGCCCACCTACCGCTGGGCGGCCGAGACCCTGAACAAGCCCGTCATTGATCACTACTGGCAGACCGAGAGCGGCTGGCCGATGATCACGAACCACATGGGGATTCCCCCTCTTCCGGTGAAACCTGGATCCCCGACGCGGGAAGCGATCGGGTGGCAGCTCGACGTGGTCGACGAGCAGGGCGATCCGGTCCCCCGTGGGCAACGGGGGTACCTCGTCGCCTATCCTCCCCTTCCACCGGGCGCGCTCCAGACCCTGTGGAAAGACGACGAACGGTTCGTAGGAAGCTACTGGAAGCACTTCGCCCGTCACGGAAAGCGGCTCTACTTCTCCGGGGACTATGCGATTAAGGACGAGGATGGGTACTACTGGCTCCTCGGCCGGGCGGACGAGGTGATCAACGTCGCCGGGCACCGCATGGGGACGCGCGAGGTAGAGGAGGTCATCTCCGGGCACCCCGGGGTGGCCGAGGTATCGGCGATCGGGATCGACGATGAGATCAAGGGCCAGGCGATCGCGGCGTTCGTGGTCCTCAAGAAGGACGTTGCCGATAGCCCTGCTCTCCACCAGGAGATCATCCACCTCATCCGGGAAAGCATCGGCCCCATCGCGACCCCGAAGGTGCTGCGGGTCGTGCCGCGGCTTCCTAAAACCCGCTCCGGGAAGGTGATGCGCCGCGTGTTGCGGGCGATCTGCGAGGAAAAGGCGCTGGGGGACCTGTCCACGATCGAGGACGGGGCGAGCGTAGACGAGGTCCGGAAGGCCCTTGATGAGCTGGGAGAAGTGACACAACCGAGGACCTAGTCAGGTCCTCTGTCCATCCGTTAGGAGCCAGCCTTGCCCCGATCGACCCACCACCGGCGGCCTACCGCTCGGCCGGAGGGCCGTAGCCGCCCCCGCCGGGGGTGCGGATGCTCAGCGTCTCCCCGGGGTGGAGGTCGAATTCCGTCTTCCCCGGGAGCCGGATCTCCTCCCCATCGCGGACGAGGATGTTCTCCCCCCGTTCCCCCGCCTCCCCACCCCTAAGCCCGTAGGGACGCCCGATTCGGCGGTCGGTGAGGAGGGAGACGTGGGCGGCGTGCCCAAGCGGAGCGAGGTCGCGGCGGATCCCGCACCCGCCGCGGAACCGGCCGCGCCCGCCCGTCCCCGATCGGAGCTCGTACCTCTCCACGCGTAGGGGATAGGCAAGTTCAAGCGCCTCCACGGGCGTGTTGAGGGTGTTCGTCATGTGGCTGTGAACCCCGTCCACCCCGTCCCCTTTCGGCCGGGCCCCGCTCCCTCCCCCGATCGTCTCGTAGAACGCGTACGGCCGGCCGGTGCGGGGATCCGTGCCCCCGATCGCGACGTTGTTCATCGTCCCCTGGCTCGCCGCAGGAACCCGCTCCGGGATGAGCTCGGCAAGGGCCCCGAGGACGACGTCCACGATCCGCTGCGATGTCTCGAGGTTCCCCCCCACCACCGGGGCGGGGGGACGCGGGTTCACGATCGTGCCCTCCGGGGCGAGGAGCTCGATCGGCCGGTAGCACCCGGCGTTGGGGGGGATCGTGGGGTCGGTCACGGCGCGGAGGGCGTAGTACACCGCGGACGCGGTCACAGCGAACACGGCGTTCAGCGGCCCCCGCACCTGGGAGTCTGACCCGGCGAAGTCCACCCGCACCGTGTCCGCGCGGATCTCGATCCGGACCAGGATCGGGACCGGGCCGGTCCCCACGCCGTCGTCGTCGAGGGCATCCGCGAACTCGGCCGCTCCCTGGGGGAGGCGCCTGATCTCCGCCCGCATCCGCCGCTCGCTGTAGTCGAGCACGCCGGCCATCCCCTCCCCGAGGAGTTCCGTCCCGTACCGGGCGACGAGGTCACGGATCCGCCCAATCCCGGTCCGGCACGCCGCGTGCTGGGCGCGGAGGTCGCCCCACCGCTCGTCGGGGGTACGCACGTTCTGAAGGAGGATCCGGAGGAGGTCCTCGTCGAGTTCCCCCCTCTTCCACAGCCGCACCGGCGGGATGCGCAGCCCCTCCCCGTAGATCTCGGTTGCCGTGGGAGCGAGGCTCCCCGGCGCGGGGCCGCCGATGTCGGCGTGGTGGGCACGGCAGGCGACGAACGCCACGAGCCCCGACCCCGCGAACACGGGGGCAACGAACGTCACGTCGGGGAGGTGCGCCCCCCCGAGGTACGGATCGTTGAGGATAACGACATCGCCCTCTTCCCACTCCGCCACCCTCGCCAGCGCCGCCCGCACCGAGAACGGCATCGCCCCAAGGTGGACGGGGATGGATTCCGCCTGGGCCACGAGTTCGCCGTGGGGATCGAATAAGGCCGATGAGCAGTCCCGCCGTTCCTTGATGTTCGGGCTGTAGGCGGACCGAACGAGGTTCGCGTTCATCTCCTCGGCCACGCTCGTGAGGGCGTGGCGGAGGACTTCGAGCGTGACCGGATCGATCGTGCTCATCCGACCTCCACGATGAGCGCGCCGTGCTCGTCCACCGCCCCCTCGCTCCCCGGTGGGAGGAGGGTCGTCGCGTCGGGCCCGAGGACGATCGCCGGCCCCGTGATCCGCGTTCCGGGGCCGAGGTCCGCCCGGTGGACGAGCCGGGCGGCGACGGGGCCGGTCCGGTCGAACCACGCCGCGCCCGTCGCGGGGAGTTCGGGAGCAGAGGAGAAGGAGGGTCGGATGTCCACGGGCAAAGCGGGGACGCTCGCCCGAACGCGGACGGCGACGAGCTCGATCTCCTCCCCCGGCGCGGCGTGGCCGTACCTCTGCTCATGGGCCTTGTGGAACACCTCTTCTAGCTCCGTAACCCACTGCGGTCCCACCCTCCCTTGGGGAACGGGAATGTCGAGTTCGTGGGCCTGGCCCGCGTAGCGGAGTGCGGCCACGGTCGCAAACCGAAGGCCCTCCTCGGGACCACCGTGGCCGACGAGTTCCTCCCCCGCCCGCTCGCGGAGGCGCGCAAGGAGCTCGGCCAGTTCCGCTACCGAAAGCGAGCGGAGCGGGCGGACGATCCCCTGGCTCGTCTCGTGCCCAACCTCGGCGAGGAGGAGCCCGAGCGCCGACAAGACCCCCGCTGTGGGTGGGACGAGCACCTTCGGGATCGAGAGCCGACGGGCGAGGGGGACGGCGTGGAGGGGGCCCGCCCCCCCGAACGCCAGCAGCGCGAATCCCCGTGGGTCGTGCCCCTGCTCGACCGAGATCACCCGGATCGCCCGCTCCATCGCCGCATCGGCGACGTCGAGGATCCCAAGGGCGGCCTCCTCCACCGTGAGGCCGAGCGGATCGGCGATCCGGCGCACCGCGGTCCGCGCCGCGTCGAGGTCGAGCGCGGGGAGCCCGCCCAACGGGAACTCGGGGAGGAGGTGGCCAAGGACGAGGTGGGCGTCGGTGACCGTGGGCTCCTCTCCCCCGCGGCCGTAGCAGGCCGGACCGGGGTCAGCCCCCGCGCTCTCCGGCCCCACCGCGAGCGCGCCCCCGGGGTCGAGGCGGGCGAGGCTCCCCCCGCCGGCACCGATCGTGTGGATGTCCACCATCGGGAGGGCGACCGGGTGCCCCCCGACCGCGCCCCCCACCGTGCGCGCGACCGTGCCCCCCTGGACGAGGGCCACGTCGCAGCTCGTCCCGCCCATGTCGAGGGTAATGAGGTCAGAAAACCCCGACCGGAGCCCGATCTGGCGTGCCCCCTCCACCCCACCCGCCGGCCCCGAGAGGAGGATCCGCGCCGGTTCCTTCTGGGCCGTGGCGGCGTGGGCGATCGTCCCGCTCGACTGCATGACCTGCCACGAGGCGGGGAGCCCGAGACCGGCCGATCCCCCCTCGACCGCCGCGAGGTAGCTCCCCACCACCGGCCGCAGCGCGGCGTTGACGACGGTGGTCGAGGTGCGCTCGTACTCGCGGAACTCGGGGAGGAGGTCACAGGACAGGGTCAGCGGCACCCCGAGCCCGGCGAGGACCTCCCCCGCCTCCCGCTCGTGGTCCGGGCAGAGGAACGAGAACAGGAAGCACACCGCCACCGCCTCCACCCCCCGGGCGCGGAGCTCGGGGAGGAGCTGGGCGACGGCCGCCCGGTCGAGCGCGCGGACCACGTTCCCTTGAGCGTCCACCCGCTCCGGGACTTCGAACCGGAGCTCGCGGGGCACGATCGGCTGCACCCGCTCGAAGAAGAGGTTATAGAGTGACGGCCGGTTCTGGCGGCCGATCTCGAGCACGTCGCGGAACCCGGCCGTGGTGACGAGGGCCGTTTTCCCGAGCTTCCCCTCCAGGACCGCGTTCGTGGCCACCGTCGACCCGTGGGCGATCCTGGTCACAGACTCCGGCCGGATCTCCCCCCGCGCGATGAGCTCCGCCAGGGCGGCGAGGACGCCGCGGGCCGGGTCGTCCGGCGTGGAGGGGAACTTGTAGAGGCGTGGCCCGCCCTCCCCGAGGATGACGATATCCGTGAACGTCCCCCCAATATCCACCCCCATCGCCACAGCCACAGCGTGGGAGTATAGGCTAGCTCGTCCTTTTCAGCAAAGGCAACCCCCGAGGTCGGCGAGGTATTCGAGTTCAAGAGAGGGCGTCTTCGGCCCTAATCATGAACAGGTCGGGCCCGGCCGCGACGCGCGCACGGGCTCAACGATGCCCACCGTCTTCACGATGAGCCCCTGCAGTTCATGAAACGATGGACACCCCCTCGGAACGGCCGATTGGAGGTCCCAGGCGGCCCAGCTACAATCCGTTAGCTGCGGGGAGGAACCGGATGCTCAGCTCCACGGTGGAACTGAGATGATGCGTCTCGAAGACCTACGGCCGGGGACCGTGGTCCGGGGCCTCGTTCTCAACTCTGCCGTCACCGTGATTCAGGTCCAGTGGCTGGGATCGGAGGCCCTGGAGATCACGTTCAAGGAGCCCTCGGGCCGCGTAGGATCCCAGCTTCTCTTCCGGAGCGACGAGGAACGCCTGGACATCGTGGAACGGGGCCGGCCGTGGAGCTTCGACGGTGACGGCGCTCTGTTCCGGCTCGTCGCTGAGGCGCACAGAATTCGACTCGCTCACCTGTTCGATCCTCTCTTGGCGGTGCACACATCGCTCGTGGAGCCGCTACCGCATCAGATCACCGCTGTCTACGAAGCCATGCTCCCTCGTCAGCCGCTGCGGTTCCTCCTGGCCGACGATCCGGGGGCCGGGAAGACGATCATGGCCGGCCTCCTCATCAAGGAGCTCATCGTCCGCGGGGACGTCGAGCGGTGCCTCATCGTGTGCCCGGGTGGCCTCGTCGAGCAGTGGCAGGACGAGCTCTCCCAGCGCTTTCATCTCCCGTTCGAGATCATGACCAACGACAAGCTGGAGGCAGCCCGAACGGGGAACTGGTTCACCGAGACCCCCCTCATCATCGCACGGCTTGACAAGTGCGCTCGTGACGAATCCGTCAAAGCGCGACTTGCTTCCCCGGAGTGCCGGTGGGACCTCGTGGTGGTGGATGAGGCGCACAAGATGTCGGCAACCTTCTTCAGCGGGGAGATCAAATACACCAAGCGTTACCAGCTTGGGCAGCTCCTCTCCGGCCTCACCCGCCACTTCCTCCTCCTCACCGCGACCCCGCACAACGGAAAGGAAGAGGAGTTCCAGCTGTTCATGGCCCTGCTCGATGGCGACCGCTTCGAGGGGAAGTTCCGCGACGGAACACACCAGGTGGACGTCTCCGACCTGATGCGGCGGATGGTGAAGGAAAAGCTCGTCCGGTTCGACGGCACGCCCCTGTTCCCTGAGCGGATCGCGTACACGGTCCCGTACCGCCTGTCGGACCTCGAGGCCCGGCTCTACCAGGAGGTTACGGAATACGTTCGCCAGGAGTTCAATCGCGCCGAGGCCCTGGCGGACAACAAGCGTGCGGGGACGGTTGGGTTCGCGCTGACCATCCTCCAGCGCCGGTTGGCCTCCTCTCCCGAGGCGATCTACCAGTCCCTCCGCAGGCGGCGGGAGAGGCTGGAGCACCGGCGCCGCGAGCTCCAGGTGCTCCACCGAGGCGCTACTGTGCCCGCTCTGGTCACCCCGGCCCTCGATGAAGAAGCCCTCGACGACCTGGAGGATGCGCCCGACACAGAAGCAGCGGCTATCGAGCAGGAGATCCTCGACCAGGCCACCGCGGCGCGGACGCTGGAGGAGCTTCAGGCCGAGATCGAGACCCTGAAACGCCTCGAAGACCTCGCCCTCCGGGTGCGGCAAAGTGGGGAAGACCGCAAGTGGCGCGAGCTCGCGAGCCTGCTCGGGGAGATCTTCGCCCCCGCGGCCTTCGCCCCCCAGGTGAGCGAGCCCACCGCGCCCTACAGCGCGCGCGATGTGCCCAAACCCGTCCCCTCCCCCCGCCAGAAGCTCATCGTCTTCAGCGAGCACCGCGATACCCTGGCCTACCTGGAACAGCGGATCGCCACGCTCCTTGGGCGCGGCGATGCCGTGGTGACGATCCACGGCGGGATGGGCCGCGAAGAGCGCCGGAAGGCTCAGGAAGCCTTCCTGTACGACCCGAATGTTCACGTGCTGGTCGCCACCGATGCGGCCGGGGAAGGGATCAACCTCCAGCGGGCCCACCTGATGGTCAACTACGACCTCCCGTGGAATCCAAACCGGATCGAGCAGCGATTCGGGCGGATCCACCGTATCGGCCAAACTGAGGTCTGCCACCTGTGGAACCTCGTGGCCGTGGATACCCGCGAAGGCGACGTGTACCGCACCCTGCTCGACAAGATCGAGCAAGCCCGGCAGCGCCTCGAGGGCCAGGTGTTCGACGTCTTGGGGAAGGTTCAGTTCGAGGGCCGCCCGCTTCGGGATCTCCTCATCGAAGCCGTCCGCTACGGCGAGCGGCCGGAGGTCCGCATGCGGCTGACCCAGGTCATCGCCGATGCGTTCGACCCTGCCCATGTTCAGGATCTCGTCGAGAACAAGGCACTGGTCGAGGAGGTGATGGACCCGGCGCGCCTCGGTCGGATCCGCGAGGAGATGGAGCGGGCCGAGGCACGGAGGCTTCAGCCGCACTACATCGAGGGGTTCTTCTTGGAGGCGTTCCGGCGGTTGGGCGGCTCCGCCCGCCAGCGCGAGCCCAGGCGGTACGAGATCACCCACGTCCCTCCTCCGGTCCGACGCTGGGACCGGCAGACCGGGATCGGCGGTCCCATCCTCCCGCGCTATGAGCGGATCACGTTCGAGAAGGATCTCATCTCCCCGCCCGGGCAGCCACTGGCAGCGTTCGTCTGTCCGGGGCACCCGCTCCTCGACGCGGTGGTGGATCTCACCCTCGACGCCCATCGGGACCTCCTGCGACGGGGGACCGTGCTCGTGGACGAGGCGGACCTCGGCGAGAAGCCGCGGGCTCTCTTCTTCGTCGAGCACACGATTCAGGACGCGGGGGTTCTCCCGACGGGCGAGAACCGCGTGATCTCCCGCCGGGTTCTGTACGTGGAGACCGACGCCGAGGGGCGGGCCCGCCACCTCTACCACGCCCCCTACCTCGACTACCGCCCGCTCCGAGCCGACGAGCCTGAGACCGAGGCCATCCTCGCCCGGCCGGAGTGTCGCTGGGTGAACGAGGCGCTCGAAGGGCGGGTGCTCGAACACGCGGTGTCCACCGTGGTCCCCGAGCACGTGCGTGAGGTGCGGGAGCGGCGCCTCCGGTGGATCGAGAAAACGCGCGCCGCTGTGAAGGACCGGCTGACCAAGGAGATCTACCATTGGGACAGCCGGGCGACCCAGCTCAAGCTTGAGGAGGAGGCGGGCAAGGTCGGGGCCAGACTGAACTGGCAGGAAGCGCGCCGGCGGGCCGACGACCTCCAGGCCCGGTTGGAGCGGCGCCTGGCCGAGCTCGACCGGGAGGCGCAGATCACCGCCCTGCCGCCGGTCGTGCTGGGTGGCGTGCTCGTGGTCCCGCTGGGGCTCCTGGCGAAGATGAGCGGAAGGCCACTTTCTGAAGAAGAGCGCCGGGTCGTGGACAAACAGAAGGTCGCGGCGGCAGCGCGGGCAATCGTCATGGACGTGGAGCGCCGGCTTGGCTGCACGCCCGTGAATAGGGAAGAAGAAAAGCTGGGGTACGACATCGAGAGCCGGGACCCCCGCACGGGGAATCTCCGGTTCATCGAGGTGAAGGGCCGGGAGGCAGGCGCGGACACGATCACCGTGACCAAGAACGAGATCCTGACCGCGCTCAACAAGCCCGACGCCTACATCCTGGCGGTCGTCGAGCTCGCGGGGGATGGAACCCACGCCGTGCACTACGTCCGCCGGCCGTTCGAGCGGAGCGGCGTGACCGTTGACTTCAACGGAGCGAGCGTGAACTTCCACTTCGCCGATCTCCTAAAGCGGGCCGAGGTGCCAACATGAGGACGCCCACTGCTCCAACCTTCCCCAACACTTCGCGCGTGGTGGACGAGGCGTCATGGCTATTGCCATCCATCTCATGAATGATTATCATCCACAGCGTGAATACTCTTCCCCGCCTGGTCGAGCCCGCGCTGGCTGAGCGGCTCCAGGTGATGCCGGCGGTCGTGGTGACTGGCGCCCGGCAGACAGGCAAGAGCACGCTCGTGGCCGAGCGCATCGGGCGGGGGCGGCGCTATGCCTCGCTCGACGACCTCGACGTCCTCGACGCCGCGCGCCGCGACCCGGAGATCCTCCTCGGCGGGCCCGGACCCGTGACCCTCGACGAGGTCCAGCGCGAGCCCTCCCTGCTCCAGGCCATCAAGCGGGCCATTGACCGCGACCGCACGCCGGGGCGCTTCCTCCTCACCGGCTCGGCGAACCTGCTCCTCATGAGGCAGGTCTCCGAGTCGCTCGCCGGCCGGGCGAGCTACCTAACGCTCTGGCCGATGACCCGGCGCGAACAGTGCGGGGAGGGTCGTTCCGGCCGCTGGGAGGACCTGCTCGCCGCGCCCGACGAGGAGTGGCCCGAGGTGCTGGGGGCAGGGAAGGCGGAGCCCGAGGACTGGCGCGCGCTCGTCCGCCGCGGCGGATTCCCCACGCCCGCGCTCGAACTCGCCGACGCCAAGGAGCGCGCCATCTGGTTCGATGGCTACGCGCGCACCTACCTCGAGCGCGATCTCCAGGACCTGGCCGCAATCAGCGCGCTCCCTGACTTCCGGCGGCTCATGCGCGCCGCCTGTCTGCGCCTGGGCCAGCTCGTCAACCAAACGGAGCTCGGCCGCGACGTATCGCTGCCCCAGGCCACCGTGCACCGCTGGCTCAACCTGCTCGAGACCTCCTGCCTGCTCGTTCGCCTGCCGGCCTACGCCGTCAACCGTACCAAGCGGCTCATCAAGTCGCCCAAGCTCTATTGGGCCGACACCGGCCTTGCCCTCCACCTGGCAGAGGCAGACGAGCCCAACGGCGCGCACCTCGAGAACTTGGTTCTGGGCGATCTCTTGGCCTGGCGTGATGCCCGGCTCGAACGCGCCGAGGTCACCTACTGGCGCACGGCGAGCGGGGAAGAGGTGGACTTCGTGGTCGAGGCTGGGCGGAAGCTGCTCCCGATCGAGGTGAAGGCGGGCAGCCGGCCACGTCTGGACGACGCGGCGCACCTCCGGTCCTTCCGCCGCGAGTACGGCCGGAAGGCGCGGGTGGGCCTCGTGCTCCACACCGGCAGCGCCATCGAGTGGCTGGCGCCGGACGTGCTCGCCGCGCCATGGTGGAGGGTGTTGTGAAGAAGAAACTGATCGAAGTCGCGCTGCCGCTCGAGGCGATCAATGCCGCGAGCGCGCGGGAGAAGTCCATCCGCCACGGGCATCCCTCGACGCTCCACCTGTGGTGGGCGCGGCGGCCGCTTGCCGCGGCGCGGGCAGTGATCTTCGCCCAGATGGTGGACGATCCATCCGCCAACCCCGACCTCTTCCCCACCGAGGCCGCCCAGGAGAAGGAGCGCCAGCGCCTGTTCCGGATCATCGAGGATCTGGTGCAGTGGGAGAACACCACGAACGAGGAGGTGCTCCAGCGGGCGCGGGACGAGATCTGGGAGAGTTGGCGCCGGACGTGCGCCGAGAACGCGGATCACCCGCGGGCGAGGGAGCTCTTCAACCCCGAGAAGCTCCCCGCGTTCCACGATCCGTTCGCCGGCGGCGGGTCCCTCCCCCTGGAGGCGCAGCGGCTGGGGCTGGAGGCGTACGCGAGCGACCTGAACCCGGTTGCGGTGCTCATCTGCAAGGCGATGATCGAGATCCCGCCCAAGTTCGCCGGCAAGCCCCCCGTGAACCCGCGCTATCGTTCCCTCTCCTCCACGAGGGGAGGGGAGGGTGAGGAGGAGGTTTCAGGGCAGCGCGAGCTCGGCACCCGCCCGTGGAAGGGGGCACAGGGCCTCGCCGAGGACGTCCGCTACTACGGCCAGTGGATGCGCGACGAGGCCGAGAAGCGGATCGGGCACCTGTATCCCAAGATCGAGGTCACGGCGGAGATGGCCCAGGACCGGCCGGACCTCAAACCCTACGTCGGCCAGAAGCTCACCGTGATCGCCTGGCTGTGGGCCCGCACCGTGAAGAGCCCAAACCCGGCATTTCGCGAGGTGGATGTGCCGCTCGCCTCCACCTTCATGCTCTCCACCAAGCCGGGCAAGGAAGCCTATGTGGAGCCGGTGATCGAAGGCGCCGGCTACCGGTTCACGGTGAAGACGGGCAAGCCGCAGGACGCCGAGCGGGCGAAGCGCGGCACGAAGTTGTCGCAAGGCAGTTTCGAGTGCCTCATGTCTGGCTCTCCATTTCGGTACGAATACATCGACGCAGAGGCCAATGCAGGTCGCATGGGCGCACGGCTGATGGCAGTCGTCGCTGAAGGTAGACGCGGTCGCGTATATCTGGATCCGCAGCCGGAGCACGAGACTATCGCTCGAAGTGCCAGGCCCACTTGGAAGCCAGATGCGCCAAGCCGCGGGACGTGGGCAAGCAATGCTCAAGGACGTCGATACGGCTTTCAGACGTTCGGCGACTACTTCACCCCGCGCCAGCTCGTGGCGCTGACGACCTTCTCCGACCTCGTCGGCGAGGCGATGCAGCAGGTCCGCCGCGACGCCCTCGCCGCCGGCCTCTCCGACGACCCCACCCCGCTGCGCGACGGCGGCACTGGCGCGACGGCGTATGCCGAGGCGGTGGGGGTGTATTTGGCGATGGCGGTGGACAAGGTTGCAGATCGTAATTCGACTGTTTGTGCATGGGCCAGTCTGCGTGAACACGCTCGAAACACATTTGGTCGGCAAGCCATTCCCATGGTCTGGGACTTCGCTGAGAGCAACCCGCTTTCTGATTCCAGCGGGAATTATGAGGGCGGTATCGTTTCTATCACTGTGGCGCTTTCCGCGTTGAATCCACCCGCACTGGGTGCCGTTTGGCAGGCAGATGCTCAATCCCAAGAGATTGCCGCAGCTAAAGTCGTATCCACCGACCCGCCGTACTACGACAACATCGGCTACGCCGACCTTTCGGACTTCTTTTACGTCTGGCTGCGCCGCGCGCTGCGACCGGTGTTTCCCGAGCTGTTCGCCACGCTGGCGGTGCCCAAGGCCGAGGAGCTGGTCGCCACGCCCTACCGCCACGGCGGCAAGGAGAAGGCCGAGACCTTCTTCCTTGACGGCATGACGCAGGCGATGCATCGCCTAGCCGAGCAGGCGCATCCGGCCTGCCCGGTCACGATCTACTACGCCTTCAAGCAGTCCGAGAGCGGCGGCACTGACGGCACCACCAACACCGGCTGGGACACCTTTCTGGCTGCGGTGATCGAGGCCGGCTTCGCCATCTCCGGCACCTGGCCGATGCGCACAGAATTGGACAGGCGCATGATCGGCTCGGGCACCAACGCCCTGGCCTCCAGCATCGTGCTGGTCTGCCGGCCGCGGCCGGCGGATGCGCCCACCGCCAGCCGCCGCGAGTTTCTGAATGCGCTGAAGGCCGAGCTGCCGGCGGCGCTGGCGCACTTGCAGGCCGGCAACATCGCGCCGGTCGATCTGGCGCAGGCCGCCATCGGTCCCGGCATGGCGGTCTACACGCGCTACGCCAAGGTGCTCGACGCCGAAGGCAAGCCCGTGCCGGTGCGCGAGGCGCTCGCCTTGATCAACGAGATGCTCGATGAGACGCTCGCTGAACAAGAAGGGGAGTTTGACCCCGACACGCGGTGGGCCCTCGCCTGGTTCGAGCAGCACGGGTTCGCCGACGGCCCGTTCGGCGATGCGGAGACGCTCTCCAAGGCCAAGAACACGAGCGTCCAGGGCATGGTCGAGGCGGGCTTCCTCCGCTCCAAGGCGGGCAAGGTGCGGTTGCTCAAGCCCGAGGAGCTGCCGGAGGACTGGGATCCGGCGGTGGACACGCGGCTCACGGTCTGGGAGACCGTGCATCAGCTCATCCGCGCCCTGGAGGCGGGGGGCGAGGGCGCGGCGGCGGACCTCGTGCGGGTGCTAGGGGCGAAGGCCGAGACCGCCCGCGGGCTCGCGTACCGGCTGTACACGATCTGCGAGCGGAAGAAGCGCGCTCCCGAAGCCCTCGCCTACAACGCCCTCGTCCAGAGCTGGCCCGAGATCGTCCGCTTGGCACGGACAGGGCCCAGCGAACGCGCGGAGACCCGCGAGATGTTCGATGGTGCTGTGAGGGGGAATACATGATTACAGACCTGCACTTGAGGGGCTTCAAGGGATGGGCTGATACTGGCCCACTAAAGTTTGCGCGAATCACGGGTTTCTTCGGGCCGAACAGTTCCGGTAAGAGCGCTCTCATACAAGCGCTTCTAATGTTGAAACAAACAGCGGATTCCCCCGACAGAAACCTTCCTCTCTTCCTGGGCGACGACAGAAGTCTAGTCGAGCTCGGAGGGTTCCATGAGGTCACCCACAGGCACGACACAGAGAGAGGAATTGAATGGGACATATCGTGGCGTCTTCCGAAGCAGATCACGATTACGGATCCGACTGTCCCATCGCGGACTCTGTTCTCTACTGAGCAGCTCTCGCAGTTCGCGCGGGTGACTCAGGGGGGGGCCGGGCTCCGAGTGGAGCGAATGGGCTACAGGATTGACAACCTAGAGCTTGGGATGCAGGCTCGCGAGAAGCAAGGCTACGACCTTTTCCCATCGCGGGCTGAGGGACGAGACTTCCACTTCGTCCGAACCCGTGGACGCGCTTGGCCTCTACCTCCCCCAACGAAGTGCTACGGCTTCCCGCCTGAAGTCAGGGCCTACTACCAGAACGCTCAGTTTCTTGCAGATCTCGAACTGGCAGCTGAACACCTGTGGGGACGGGTCTTCTACCTGGGCCCGCTGCGCGAGTATCCAAGACGGCACTACATCTGGGCAGGGGGCGAGCCTCTCGATGTTGGACGGCGAGGAGAGCGTGTCACTGATGCGCTGCTCTCATCAAGGGCAAGGGGCAAGTACATCTCCCCGGGTCCCAGGAGACATAGGAGGACTCTCGAGGAACAGGTCGCCAGCTCGCTGGCTGATCTCGGGATTGTACATAAATTCGAGATTGAATCAGTAGCAGAAGACGTCCAGATCTACAGGATGATGCTTCAGACCGACAACGGAGGGCCTTTGGTTCCCGTAACAGATGTGGGCTTCGGCGTCTCGCAGGTGCTTCCCGTGATAACCCTATGCTACTACGTCCCGGAGGGCTCGGTGGTAATTCTTGAGCAGCCTGAGATACACCTGCACCCAGCTGTGCAGGCGGGGCTCGCTGATGTTCTGATTGACGCAGTGAAGACGCGCCGCATACAGGTGATCCTGGAGAGCCACAGTGAGCATCTCCTGCGAAGACTGCAGCGCCGAATGGCTGAAGGAAAGATCGATCCCGAGCAGGAGGTTGCGCTGTACTTCGTCCACCGGACTGGGCGGGCTTCTGATATTCAGCGCCTCTTGCTGGATCTCTTCGGACGGATCTCGAACTGGCCACCGGGCTTCTTCGGAGATGACCTTGGCGAGGTTCTTGCCACGCAGGCTGCCATCCTCCGGCAGAAGGGTGCAGATGCGCAGGGTGGTTGATGTCAACGTCCTTGTGGTAGCGAACGAGCGCTGCGACCACGCAACAGAGCGCTGCGTCCTGGCTGTGACTGGGGAGTTAAGCCAGATAGTCAAGAAAGCTAACGAGGGAAGCCTGAAGGTGGTGATTGATGCAGGTGACGAGATCTTGAAGGAGTACGGTCGTCACGCCAGCCGCAGCGGACGCCCGGGCGCAGGGGATTTCTTCTTCAAGTGGCTCTGGGACAGGCAGACAGACCCACACTTCTGTGAGCAAGCCTCCGTGAACCGAGATGCTCAGCGCGGGTACAGCGAGTTCCCCGCAGATCAAGATCTTGCGGCCTTCGACAGAGGGGATCGCATCTATGTTGCAGTAGCGATTGTAAGCGGGGCAGATGTCGTGAACGCCGTCGACACAGACTGGGCTATGTTCGAGATGGCGTTGCGGAAAAACGGTGTTCGCGTGAAGAACCTATGTGCTGACATGCTGCAGCACACAGGAGGAGGTAACAGCCATGGCGACCACAAACCATGAGCGAGTAGGGAAGGCGCTGGAGCTCCTGAAGATCGGACTCGGGCCGTTCATCGAACGTGAGGTGAAGACGCTCTCCGACGACGAGGCGCACAGGCTCGTCGAGCGGCTTTCGGCCGACGAGCGCCTCGCCTCGGGGAAGCCCCTCTCCCAGTGGGACGCCGCGGCTCTCCTCAAGCTGATGTGGGACGGGTGGCAGCCGGTGTTCCGCCGCACGCTCGGTCCAGTGGAGCGAAGCCTCGTCTCGGAACTGCGCGAGATCCGGAACCGCTGGGCTCACCAGGAGGCGTTTTCGAGCGACGACGCGTACCGTGCCCTCGACTCCGTGGAGCGCCTGCTCACGGCGGTATCGGCCCGAGAGGCGGCGGAGGTGGCGAAGATGAAGCGCCAGCTCCTCCGCCAACAGTTCGACGAAGAGGTGCGCGGCGAGAAGCGGCGCGTGGGCGGCTCGCTCGTCGAGGCTGCGGCCACAGGCGCGCTTAGGCCATGGCGCGAGGTCATCTCCCCCCACCCCGACGTGGCGAGCGGCCACTACCAGGAGGCGGAGTTCGCCGCCGACCTGTGGCAGGTCTACCGCGGCGAGGGGAGCGACGAGTACAAGAACCCGGTGGACTTCTTCCGCCGCACCTACCTCACCGAGAGCCTCCAGCGGCTCCTCGTGCGGGCCGTGGAACGCCTCGCCGGCACGGGCGGAGACCCCGTGGTCCAGCTCCAGACGAACTTCGGCGGCGGGAAGACCCACTCGCTTCTTGCCCTGTACCACCTCTTCTCGGGGAAGGCCCCGCGCGAGCTCCCGGGAGTGGAGGAACTCCTCGCCGAGGCTGGGGTGGAGAAGCTCCCGGCGGTCCACCGGGTGGTCCTGGTAGGGAACAAGATCTCGCCAGCCAACCCAACGAAGAAACCCGACGGAACGGAGGTTCGCACCCTATGGGGTGAACTCGCCTGGCAGCTCGGCTACGCCAAGGGCGGAGAGAAGGAGGCGCGGAAGGCGTTCGACCGGATCCGGGCCGACGATGAGCGAGCAACGAGCCCCGGCGACCGGCTACGGGAGCTCCTGCGCGACTACAGCCCGTGCCTCATCCTCATTGATGAGTGGGTGGCCTATGCCCGCCAGCTCCACGACGGCGCCGACCTCCCCGCGGGAAGCTTCGAGACCCAGTTCACGTTCGCCCAAGCCCTCACCGAGTCGGCAAAGGCGGCCCCGCAATGCCTGGTGGTGGTGAGCTTGCCGGCGTCGGAGAGCGAGGTCTCGCCCCACGCCCAGGTCGAGGATGCCGAGGTGGGGGGGCTGCGCGGACGTGAGGCCCAGGATCGGCTGCGAAACGTGATCGGCCGGGTGGAGTCGTCGTGGCGGCCGGCCAGCGCCGAGGAGAGCTTCGAGATCGTCCGCCGGCGCCTGTTCCAACCCCTGGCTGGCCCAGAGGAGTTCAAAGCCCGCGATGTGACCGCGCGGGCGTTCGCCGACTTCTACCGCCAGCACCGCGACGACTTCCCCCCGGAATGCCGCGAGGCGGACTACGAGGCGCGGATCAAAGCCGCGTACCCCATCCACCCCGAGATCTTCGACCGCCTGTACAGCGACTGGTCCACGCTCCTCAAGTTCCAGCGGACGCGGGGCGTGTTGCGGCTGATGGCAGCGGTCATCCATTGCCTGTGGGAACGGGGTGATAAGAACCCGCTCATCCTCCCCTCCACGATCCCGCTCGACGAGCCACGGGTCCAGTTCGAGCTCACGCGGTACCTCTCGGACAACTGGGCCCCGGTGATTGAGAAGGACATCGACGGGCCGAACTCTCTTCCCGTGAGGCAGGATGGGGAGGCGTCGAACCTCGGGAAGTACGCGGCGTCACGACGCGTGGCGCGGACGATCTTCCTTGGGTCGGCCCCGATCCAGAAAGCGGCCCACCAGGGGATCGAGGACCGGCGCGTCCACTTGGGGTGCGTGATGCCGGGCGAGCCGGTGGCCGTGTTCGGGGATGCCCTCCGCCGGCTGGCCGCAGGGGCGACGTACCTCTACCAGGACGGCCACCGCTACTGGTACGCGACCCAGCCGACCGTGACCAAACTCGCCGAGGACCGGGCCGAGCAGTTGGTGCGCGAACCGGATAGGGTCGCGAAGGAAATCGAGGCCTGCGTGCGCAGGGATGTACGGGAGCGCGGGGACTTCGCAGGGGTGCACCCGTTCCCGCAGTCGAGCGCAGACGTGCCCGACGATCGCGATGCCCGGCTCGTGGTGCTGGGGATCTCCACCCCGCACGGCAAGGGGGAGGAGAGCCCGGCCCTGGTGGCAGCCCAGAAGATCCTGGAGACGCGGGGCAATGCGCCCCGCCTCTACCGCAACGCGCTTGTGTTCCTGGCTCCCGACCGATCCCACCTCCCGGATCTGGAGGCGGCCCTGCGGCGGTACCTCGCCTGGGGTTCGATCCTCCGGGACAAGGACACCCTCGACCTCTCGCCATCTCAGGTGCGCAGCGCCGAGGAACGGCTGCAGGGGGAGGAGGCTACGGTCGCGGCCAAGCTCCCCGAGGTCTACCAGTGGCTCCTCGTCCCTGTTCAGCCGAGCCCCCAGGAGCCGGTCCGATGGGAGGAGTTCCGCCTCCAGGGGAGCGATCCGCTCGCCGTGCGGGCGGGGAAGAGGCTGCGGAACCAAGAGCTCCTCGTGACGAGCTTGGGCGGAACGCGGCTGCGGCTGGAGCTCGACCGGGTGCCGTTGTGGCGCGGAGACCACGTGGAAGTGCGCCAGCTCGGGGACGACTTCGCGCGGTACGTGTACCTGCCACGCCTGAAGAGCCCGGCCGTGCTCGCCGCGGCGGTGAGCGATGGCGTTGGACAGCTCACATGGCAGAAGGACGGGTTCGCCTACGCGGAAGACTACGACGTGGCCACCGGGCGCTACCGCGGGTTGAGGGCAGGGGCCCAGGTGCGGGTGACGGAGGACGACCCAGGCCTCGTGGTGAAACCCGACGTGGCGCAGCGCCAGCTCGCGGCGGAGGTGCCGGCCGCCCCGCCGGCGCGCGCTGCGGACGGGAAGGTGCAGACCGGGGCGGGGGAGCCGCCCGAGAAGGAGAAAAAGCCCCGCCGGCCGAAGCGATTCCATGGGACCGTGGTGCTCGACTCCACCCGCGCGGGGCGGGACGCGAGCCGGGTGGCCGAAGAGGTCGTGGCGCACCTGGCGGGGCTGCCGGGAGCAGAGGTGACCGTGACCCTCGAGATCGAGGCCCTGATCCCCGACGGGGCGCCGGAGAACGTGGTGCGGACCGTGACCGAGAACGCAGCGGCGCTCAAGTTCGCGTCCCACGGGTTCGAGGAGGAGTAGCGTCCGAAGGGCACAGCCTCGTCCCCTCGTCGGGGCGTCCGCAACCGGGTATCGTTCGGGCGATGAAGGCGTGCATCCTGACCTGGGGCTGCCAACAGAACGAGCACCATAGCGAGGAGATCGCGGGCGTCCTCCGGGAGGCTGGCTACACCGTCGTGGACGACCCGGAGGACGCCGACATCGTCCTCCTCAATACGTGCATGGTCCGCGGGCGGGCGGAGGAGAAGGTGATCGGGCGCGTCGGGGAGCTCCAACGCCTGCGCCGGACGCGCCCCCGCCTGATCGGGGTCGGAGGATGCATGGCCCAGGGCCGGGGGGAGGGGATCCTCGACCTCCTCCCCGGGGCGGACTTCGCGTTCGGGACGAGCGGGGTCGCCGAGTTGCCGGCCCTCATCTCCCGCGCCCAGGCCGGGGAACGGTTTGCCTCCCTCCCGAGCCCGAACGGGCTCGACCGCCTGCCCATCGCGCGACGGAGCCCATTCCAGGCCTATGTGACGATCGCCGAGGGCTGCTCGCATGGCTGCGCCTACTGCGTCGTCCCCCGGGTGCGGGGCCCGCTCCGCTCCCGGCCGATGGGGGAGGTCCTCGCCGAGCTCGCGGGCCTCGCTCGCGCCGGGTACCAGGAGGCGACGCTCCTCGGGCAGAACGTGGATGCCTACGGCCGCGACCTCGGCGACGGACCAGACTTCGCCGCGCTCCTCCGCGCGGCAACCCAGATCCCCATCCCCCGCATCCGCTTCACGTCCTCTCACCCCGCGTACATGTCCGACGACGTCATCTCCGCCCTCGCCAACGGCGGGAACCTCTGTCCCCACGTCCACCTCGCCGTCCAATCGGGGAGCGACCGCGTGCTTCAGGCGATGGGGCGCGGCTACACCCGGGCAAGGTTCCTCGCCCTCGTCCACCGCCTGCGGGAGGCGATCCCGGAGGTGAACGTGACCACGGACGTGATCGTCGGGTTCCCCGGCGAGACGGAGGAGGACTTCGCCCTCACCCTGTCGCTCATCGCGGAGGCGCGGTTCGGCACGGTGTACGTGGCAGCGTACTCCCCCCGGCCAGGGACGCGGGCGGCGCGGCTTCCCGACTCCGTCCCGGCGCGGGTGAAGGCCGAACGCCTGGCCAGGGCCCTCGACGCGTCCCGCCAGGTGGCCCTCTCCCTCCACCGGGCGCGGGTCGGGACGACGGTCGAGGTCCTGGTGGAGGCGTTCCTCCCCGCGAAGGGGCGCCTCGTCGGCAAGACCCCGGACTTCCGGACCGTGCTCTTCCCCGGGGATCGGGCTATGATCGGGGGGCTCGCGATGGTGACGATCGAGGGGGCCACAGCCGGGGCGCTTCACGGGCGGGTGGAGGGGGAATGATCCTCACCGTCACCCTCAACCCGACCCTCGACAAGTTCTACTGGGTGGATAAGCTCCCCCTTTCCCTCGACCAGCCGGAGGAAGCGATCCTCATCCGGTCAGAGAAATCGCACATGTTCGCTGGGGGGAAGGGGATCAACGTGTCCACGTTCCTCGCCGGTGAAGGGGTAGAGACGGTGGCGCTGGGGTTCCTCGCCGGCCACACGGGGCAGATCATCCTCCAGGATCTCCTCTCCCGCGGGGTGACGGTGAACTTCGTGTGGATGCCCGGCGAGAGCCGGACCAACGTCACGGTGATCGCCAAGGGTCAGGAGTACCACCCCCTCCTCATCCACGAGGAGGGCCCGCCCGTGCCGGAGGAGGCGATGAGGATCTTCCTCCGCAAGTACGAGCGGATGGTGCGCCGGGCGGAGTACGTTGTCCTCGGGGGAGCCCTTCCCCCCGGCTGCCCCCCCGACTGCTACCGCACGCTCGTCCAGCTCGCGCACCGCGCGGGGGCGCGCGTGGTCGTCCACGCCGGCGGCGAGGCGTTGCAGCGGACGATCGCGGAGGGCCCATTCCTCGTGAAGCCCGATGTCCGCACGGAACTCGAACTGCAGGGGATGCCGGTGCGCTCGGCCGAGGAGATCATCCACGCCGGGAAGAAGGTCATCGAGCAGGGGGTCGAGGCGTGCCTCATCTCCCACCGCATCACGGGCGATATCCTCGTCACCCGGGACGGGGTGTGGGAGTTCGAGGCCCGGGTCCCGCTTACCACGTTCAAAAACCTCGTCGGCGCCGATGACGCCCTCGTGGGAGGGCTCCTCGCGGCGCTCCTCCGCGGCGAGCCGTTGGTGGAGGCGGCCCGGTACGGGATGGCAGCAGCCGTGGCCTCAGCGGGGGTCGAGGAGAAGCTGTGCCTGGACCCGGGTGCGATCCGCCGCGAGCTCGATCACGTGGGGGTCCGCCGAAGGGGGGAGGGATGAAGGCCCACGAGGTCATGCGCCGCGACCTGACATCGGTGGACCTCGACACCACGGTATCCCACGTCATGTACCTCCTCTACCAGTCCGGCCTGTCGTCGCTCCCGGTCGTGGACGAGGACGGCCGCGTGGTGGGCGTGATCTCTGAGCGAGACCTGATCCGGGCTGTCCTCCCGGGGTACGTGGACATGCTCCAATCGACGGCGTTCCTGCCGAGCCTCGATCAGCTGAGCCGCCGGCTGCGCGAGATCGGGGGGGAGCCGGTGGCAGAGTTCATGGTGCGCGACGTCATCGCCGCGCGGCCCGACGACACCGACCTCCACCTCGCCGACCTCATGATCCGCAAGGGATTGAAGCAGATCCCGGTGCTGGATAAGGAGAGGCGGCTGGTGGGGGTGGTGCGGAGGATCGACCTCCTCCACCACCTCCAACGGTGAGCGTCGAGTTCGTCGCCCTCGCCGTGGCGGGGGATAGCGTCGGGGCGGTTCAGTTCCAGAACGGTAAGCCGATCGCGCGGGCCTCGTTTCCCTTGACGAGCGACGGCCTCCCCAAGGGGGCACTCGCCCGGTTCGCGAGGCTCCCCCTCGTGGGCCACGACCTGGCCCCCCTGCGGGCGCGGCTCGGTGGGGCGGACACGGTCGGGGCACCCTGGGTGGACACGCGGGCCCTGGCGTGGGCGGTGTGGTCGGAGGACCCGGATCCCTCCCTCCCTGGCCTCGCCCGGCGCCTTGGCCTCCCGGTCCCAGACAATGCCGTAGGCTGGGCGGAGGTCACCGGCGCCCTCCTCCTCTCCCTCCTCGTGGCCGCAGGGGCGTTCCCCCCCTACGCCCGCTCCCTCGTCGCCGATCTCCTCCCGGACCCCAACTGGATCGGCCCTCCCCCCGCTCCCCCCGCACGGGGGAGGACCCCTGCGCCGCCGCGGACGGTGGAGGAGGCGTTCGCGGGCCTCACCTCAGCCGGCCTCCTCGCCCGGCGAGAGGGGCAGCTCGCCTACGCCCAGGCCGCAGGGGAGGCCTTCATGGGGGGAGGGATCCAACTCCTTGAGGCCGGCCCGGGGACGGGGAAGACGATCGGGTACCTCGTCCCGCTCCTCCTCTCCCTCGCCGACGGGACGGGGCGGGCGGTGGTGGCAACCCGCACCCGCGCCCTCCAGGAACAGCTTTGGCGCCGCGACCTTCCCTTCCTCCTCGAAACGCTCGCCCTCGACCCCACGTGCGCGCTCCTCAAGGGGCGCGAGAACTACCTCTGCCTGCGGCGGCTCGAGGAAGTCCGGCACCAGCTCGTCGCCCGGGAGGTGCTCGTGCCGCTCCTTTCCTGGGCGGCGCGGACGGAGACGGGCGACCTCGACGAGGTGGCAGGGTTGCGGACGGATCCGGTCGGACGTGAAGTCCTCCGCCAGCTACCGGACCTCCCCTTCCGGTGCGGGGGGCGGTTGTGCCCGTTCTGGGAACGGTGCCCATCGCGCCGGGCCCGGGACCGAGCTCGTGCCGCCCGCCTCGTGGTCGTCAACCACGCCCTCCTCGGCGCGGACCTCGCGAGCGGGGGGGCGATCCTCGGCCCGTACGATCTCCTCGTCGTGGACGAGGCCCACGCCCTGCCGCAGGGGATGCGCGATGCGCTGAGCGCCGCCCTCTCCCCGCCGGTCATCCCGCGCCTCCTGGGGGAGCTGCGGCGGGGCGCGGGGGGGTTGCTTGCGGCGTGGGGGACGGACGAGGCGGTCGCGGCTTGGGAGAAGGCGGCGGCGGCCCATCGCCAGTTCTGGGCCACGGCCGGGGCCGTCCTCCCCCGGGAGATCGGCCGCTACAGGGCAGCCGACGTCGCCCCCCTCCTCCCTGCCGGTGCGCTCCTTACGGAGGCGCTCGACGACCTCGCCGCCGCGATCGGGGAGGTGGCGCGGGACCTCGCCGAGGAGGATGGGGCACAGGCCCGTGGCCTGGCGGGCGAGATCCGCCGCGCGGCGGGGCTGGTGGGGCACCTCCTCCGCCCCGACCGCGACGATGCCGTGTTCTGGTACGCCCGGGGGGCTCACGGGCTCACCCTCACCGCATCGCCGGTGGATATCGGGGATCACCTCGGCGCGGCCCTGTGGCCGAACCTGAGAGGCGGGATCCTCACCTCCGCCACCCTGTCCGTGGGGGACGACGGGAGGACGCTCGCCCGCGAGCTCGGGCTCGACCCGCCGCCCCCGTTTCGGGCGTGGCCCTCCCCGTTCCCCTACGACCGGGTGGGGGCGTTCGTCCTCCGCTACCTCCCTCACCCCGACGATCCCGGCTTCCCGGAGGCCCTCGCTGCTACCCTGCGCCAGGTCATGACCGCGGTGCCGCGGCGGGCGCTCGCCCTGTTCACCTCCCGCCGCCTCCTCGACGCCACTGCCGCCCACCTCGCGGGAACGCCCCACCTCGTCCAGCGCCGGGACGGGGAACGGGAGCAGCTCCTCACCCGGTTCCGCCACCACCCCCCACCGGTGGTCCTTCTCGGGCTGGACACGCTGTGGGAGGGGATCGACCTCCCGGGGGAGGAGCTCGAGATCCTCCTCGTGGTGCGCCTGCCGTTTCCCGTCCCGACGGACCCGTTGATCGAGGCCCAGTCAGAACGGATCCTCGCCCGAGGGGGAAGCCCGTTTCAGGAGCTGTTCCTTCCCCGAGCGGTGCTCCGCCTGCGCCAAGGGGTAGGGCGGCTCGTGCGCACCCCGGCCGACCGCGGGGCCCTCCTCCTCGCCGACCCCCGCCTCGCCACCCAGCGGTATGGGGACGCGTTTCTCCGTGCCCTCCCCGTCCCGGGGCGCTGGATGGACGATCCAGACCAGGTGGCCGTTGCCCTGGCCGACCTTTTCCGCTAACCTCAGGCCCATCATGGCGTACGTCCGTTGGAGCCACTATTTCCTCCCCACGTGGAAGGAGGAGCCCGCTGAGGCCGACCTCGCCAGCCACAGGTTGATGCTCCGCGCTGGCTTGATCCGCCCCCTGGCGACGGGGATCTACACCTACCTCCCCTGCGGGTGGCGCGCCCTGCGCAGGGTGGAGGCGATCGTGCGCGAGGAGATGGACGCGATCGGGGGCGCGGAGCTCCACATGCCGGTCGTTCACCCCGCTGAGCTGTGGGCGAGGACGGGGCGGCTGAGCGACTTCGGCCCGAGCCTCGTCCGGTTCCAGGACCGGGCGGGGCGGGAGATGGTCCTCGGGCCAACCCATGAAGAGGTCGTGACCGACCTCGCCCGGCGGGAGATCCAATCCTGGCGCCAGCTCCCCCTCATGCTGTACCAGATCCAGACCAAGTTCCGCGACGAGCCGCGCTCGCGGGGCGGGCTCATCCGGGCTCGGGAATTCACGATGAAGGACGGGTACAGCTTCCACGAGGACGCCCCCGACCTCGATCGGTACTACCCTGAGGTGTACCGCGCCTACGAGAGGATCTTCCGCCGCTGCGGGCTCTCCCCGGTGCCGGTGGAGGCCGATCCGGGGCTGATGGGCGGATCGGGCTCGCACGAGTTCATGCTCGCCCATGACCAGGGCGAGGACACGTTCGTCCGCTGCGCGGGGTGCGGGTACGCCGCCAATCGCGAAGGGGCAGTGGCGGTGAAGGAACCGGACCCCGACGAGGCATTGCTCCCCCGGGAGGAGGTGGCCACCCCCAGCTGCACCACGATCGAGGCGGTGGCGGCCTTCCTCGGCATCCCCACCCGCAAGACGGCGAAGGCCGTGTTCTACCGGGCGGGAAAGGCGCTCGTGTTCGTCGTGATCCGCGGCGACCTCGAGGTGAACGAGGCAAAGCTCGCCCGCGTCCTCGGGACGGCGGAGCTCTCCCCGGCTACGGAGGAGGACATCGTGGCCGCAGGGGCTGTGCCGGGATACGCATCCCCGATCGGCATCTCCGGCGACGAGGTCGTGGTGGTGGTGGATGACTCAATCCCCCCGGCGCGGAACCTCGTGGCGGGAGCGAACAAGGAAGGGTTCCACCTCCGCAATGTGAATTTCCCGCGCGACTTCCAGACTCAGCTCGTCGCTGATGTCGCCCTTGCCCGCGACGGGGATCCCTGCCCGCGCTGCGGGGGGACGCTCCACATCCAGCATGGGATCGAGCTCGGGCACATCTTCAAGCTGGGAACAAAGTACTCCCAGTCCCTGGGGGCGACGTTCCTCGACCGAGACGGCCAGGCGCGGCCCCTCGTCATGGGCTGCTACGGGATCGGGATCGGCCGCCTGTTGGCGGCGGTGATCGAATCCCATCACGATGAGGAGGGGATCGTGTGGCCGACGGCGGTGGCCCCGTTCCACGTCCTGGTGGCGGTCCTCAACCCCAAAGATGGGAACCAGGTCGCGCTCGCGACCTCGGTCGCCGCACACCTTGCCGAGGCGGGTTGGGACGTCCTCCTCGACGACCGGGAACGGAGCCCCGGGGAGAAGTTCCACGACGCGAAGCTCGTCGGGATCCCGGTCCTCGCCGTGATCGGCCCCCGCAGCCTGCGCACGGGGGAGGTGGACCTCGAACGCCGCCACAACGGGGTGCGGAGCCCGGCCCCTGCGTCGCCGGATTCGATCCAGCGCGCGGTGCAGGACCTCCTCCGCACCGAGTAGCCTCCGGCGGGCCTAGCGCGGGCGGGACCTCCGGGCGTTCCGGCTCACAGTTCGATGCCCACCGGCTTGACCTCATCGCCGACGAACGTCCCCTCCCCGAGCGCGGCGTACTCCTCCGCCGTGTAGCCGAGGGCCTGAACGGGCTCCCTGATCCGGGCGGCGGCCATCCCCAAGAGCTCCAGCCGCTCCCGCAGGTTCAGACGGGAAAAACCCGACGCGATGACCACCAGATCAATGTCCTTATCCTCCGCGACGATCCCCTTGGCGCGGGACCCGTAGAGGATGACCCGCTCCGGCTCGATCCCAAGCCGGCGCAGTTCGTCCTTGTACTGCCTCACGGCTTCAACTGTCCCGCGATCCAACCCACCGCCTCCTCCGCCCACCGCAGGTGCTCCTCGGCCACCTCGCGCGGGTAGCTGCGCACCACTTCCTCCAGGTCCGCCGGGTAGCGGGTGGCCGTGCTGGTCCCCGCCATCTTGCCGAGGGAGTCCCGCAGATCCGGAGGGGGATAGAGCTTCGCCCGCTTCAGGAGGACGATGAGGTCGTGGACCCGCGGCGGGGTCTTCCCCGTCTCCTCCTGGACCTTGGCCTTGAGCGCCTTCTCCACCGCGAGGTGAGAGAAGAAGATCGTGTACACGAACCGGCCTGCGGCCAGCATGTCCCGCGCTGCAGCGAGGTCGTAGCGCGCCGAGTTCAGCCAGTTCTCAACCCTGGGGTCCATCTTCCTCCCCACCATCCCCTGATCAGGCCCGTCGGGGCCCCATCGCCCCTCGGGTGTCCCCTCCCGGGTTAGGATATACTGCCGCCGCGTCGCCAAGCAACTTCTGAGGTGATCGGGATGAGACAAGCCCACAGCGTATGCTTCGTTGGCCACTCCGGATCGGGGAAGACCGCGCTCGCGGAGGCGATGCTCCGCACCGCGGGGACCACCGGAGAGGTCGCCCTCGACCGCACGCCGGAGGAAAAGAGCCGCAAGCAGTCCATTGACCTCTCCATCGGCTCCTGCACCTGGCACGGGAAGCGGATGGACCTCCTCGTGACCCCCGGCCTGGGGGAGTTCATCGAGGAGATCTACAAGGGCGTGGACGCGGCTGACATCGTCGTGCTCGTCGTGAACGCGGAGAAACCGGTGGAAGTGGTGACGGAGCAGGCGTGGGAGATCCGCCGCGCCGCCCGTCGCCCGGCGATCGTGTTCGTGAACATGCTCGACAAGCCCCTCGCCGATCCCGACGCCGCGCTCGCCGCCGTCCGCAGCTCCCTCGACGGGGCGTTCGTCCCCCTCGAGCTCGCGGTCCGAGAGGGCGACACGTTCGTGGGCGTGGTGGATGTCCTCACCGGCGCTCCCACCTCCGGCCAGTTCGCCGTCACGGCGGAGATCAAGGCCCGCGCCGAGGAACTGCGCGCCGAGCTCGTCGAGGAAGCAGCGACGTGCGACGACGCCCTGTTGGAGAAGGTGCTCGCCGACGAGACGCCATCGCGGGAGGAGATCCTGGCGGCGGTGCGGTCGGGGATGCTCTCCGGCCGCCTCGTCCCCGTGCTGTTCGGGTCAGTCCCGAGCGGGCACGGCGTGCCGGAGCTCCTCGATGCCCTCCATCTCCTGTCCCCCGACGGGGCGGAGGGCGCCGGGACGCGGCTCCGCGTGTTCTCCCTCTCCCTCGACCCTTACCTCGGCCGGCTCGCCTACGTGAAGGTGATGAGCGGCGAGGTCCGCGACGGGGACACGCTGTTCAACCTCGCGACGAAGGACAAGGTCCAAGTCCGCGACGTGTACGCCTTCAACGGGGCGAAGCTGGAGAAGGCTGGCCACGCGGTAGAGGGGAGCATCGCCGCCCTCGGGAAGCTAGAGGGCATCGAGCTTGGGGCCACCCTCGCCGCGGATGCAACCGCCGCTTCTGAACCCCCGATCCCGTTCCCGAAGCCGGTGTTCATCCGGGCGATCGCCGCCAAATCGCAGGCCGAGGAAGAAAAGGTGAGCTCAGCCCTCCGTGACCTCGTGACCACCAAGGCCACCCTCACCTTCCAGCGCGACCCGGTGACGAAGGAAGGGCTCGTCTCGGGGATGGGCGACGTCCAGCTCGATGTCCTGGCCGAGCGGCTGCGCAACAAGTATGGGGTGGAGGTCCACTACAAGGTCCCCAAGGTCCCGTACCGGGAGACGATCCGCAAGACGGCGAGCGCCATGTACCGCCACAAGAAGCAGACCGGGGGACACGGGCAGTTCGGGGAGGTCCACCTCCGCATCGAGCCCCTGCCGCGGGGAGCGGGGTTCGAGTTCGTCGACGAGATCAAGGGTGGGGTGATCCCACAGCAGTTCATCCCGGGGGTGGAGAAGGGCGTGCGCGAGGCCCTCGAGGAGGGGGTCCTCGTCGGGTTCCCGGTGGTGGACGTGAGGGCCGCCGTCTACTACGGGACCTACCATGAGGTGGACTCCTCCGAGCTCTCGTTCAAGATCGCGGCGCGCACGGCGTTCAAGTTGGCGGCCGAGAACGCTGACCCAACGCTTCTCGAGCCGATCATGTCCCTCACCGTGACCGCCCCCGACACGTTCACCGGGGACATCATCTCCGACATCACGTCCCGCCGGGGGCGGATCCTTGGGATGGAGGCCGGGGGGGGGCGGACGACGATCCGGGTGGAGGTCCCGATGGCAGAAACGCTCTCCTATGCGCTCGACTTGAAGGCACTCACCCAGGGCCGGGCCACATTCCAAATGGCGTTCGCTCGCTACGATTTCGTGCCTGCACAACTCCAGGAGCGGCTGCTTGGGCAGCTGCGGGCGGCGGCCCATGAAGGTTAGCGATTTCATGATGCGCGACCCGCCCGTGGCCCGGGCGGACGCCCCGGTCGCCCAGGCACAGAAGCTCGCCGCCGAGGTGGGGGTAGCGGTGTTGTTCGTCGTGGATGGTGAGGGGCACCTCGTTGGTTTCCTCACGCGCAAGGCGCTCTCCGCCGCCCCGGACCCAACCCTCCCCGCGGGGAAGCTCGCCTCGTCCCCCACGGTCACGATGAGCCCCGACGATCCCCTCGAGCGGGCGGTGGTCCTCCTCTCCGAGCGCTACCTCCTCCTCCCGGTGGTGGATGGGGAGAAGCGCCTCGTGGGGGTCCTCACGAGCGTGGGCCTCCTGCGGGGGCTCGCCCAGATGGCGGGGCTGGGGGAGGAAGGGACACGCATCCTGATCCAGCCTTCGTCCCCCGCGGATGCCTACCGGGCGCTGGGCGCCCTCGGGGCACGGGGGTTGCCCCTCGTGGCCGTCCTCCGCGGCCACGGCGGGGAGCTCATCATCCACGTCCAGGGGGTGCAGGACCCAGCGCAGCTCCTTGCTGAACTGGAGGGGACCCTGCGGTGACGTACGCGAGGATTCCCGTCCGCACCCGGGCCCGCGAAGAGGTCCTCGACATCACGGGACCCGTCGCCGACGCGCTCCCGGCGCTCGGCGTGACCGAGGGCGCGGTCCTCCTCTTCTGCCCCCACACCACGGCCGCCCTCACCGTGAACGAGGCCGCCGACCCCGACGTGCGGACCGACGTGGGGGCCGCGCTGTCGGCCCTCGTGCCGCGCCTCCCGTTTCGCCATCCGGAGGGCAACTCCCCCGCCCACGTTCGCTCCGCCCTCCTCGGGCCGTCGCTCGTCCTCCCCGTCGTCGCGGGCAAGCTTGAGCTTGGGACCTGGCAAGGGGTCTACTTCTGTGAGTTCGACGGCCCGCGCGAGCGCGAGGTGTGGGCGTTCCCCTTGCGCTGAACCGTGGGGCCTTGCCCCGTTCCACGCCTCCCGGTATATTCGTGCTCGGTTCCCCCGGGAGTACGGTTCCTTCGGCGGCGCAGCCAGTGTAGCTCAATTGGCAGAGCATCCGCCTTGTAAGCGGAAGGTTGCCCGTTCGATTCGGGCCACTGGCTCAAATCGGTGCCTCAGCTACCGGCCCGCGGAGGCGGCACCGACACCCGGAGAACCGGTTGCCCGGAGGGGTAGCAAAGTGGTCAAACGCACCGGGCTGTAAACCCGGCGGCCTGAGGCCTTCGGGGGTTCGAATCCCTCCCCCTCCACCATGACTTGCGCGCCATGGGCGCGGTAGGGTAGACTGTGCCTCCTCGCCCGTGTAGCTCAGTCGGCAGAGCACTTCCTTGGTAAGGAAGAGGCCGTCGGTTCGATTCCGACCGCGGGCTCTTGGATAGGAGCGGGCAGCGAGCGGCCCGGCGATCCGGATCCGAGCTGGGGAGGAAAACGAGGAGGATGGAGGATGGCAAAGGAACAATTCGTACGAACGAAGCCGCACGTCAACATCGGCACGATCGGGCACATCGACCACGGTAAGACGACCCTGACCGCGGCGATCACGAAGGTGCTCGGGCTCAAGGGGCTGGCCAAGCAGCGGTCCTACGACGAAGTCGCGAAGGCCGATGCGAAGCTATTCCGCCGTGATGCGACGAAGATCCTCACCGTGAACGTGGCCCACGTTGAGTACGAAACGGATACCCGCCACTACGCGCACATCGACTGCCCGGGGCACCAAGACTACATCAAGAACATGATCACCGGCGCCGCGCAGATGGACGGGGCGATCCTCGTCGTTTCGGCGGCCGATGGGCCGATGCCGCAGACCCGCGAGCACGTGGTGCTCGCCCGCCAAGTGAACGTTCCGGCGATCGTCGTCTTCCTGAACAAGGTGGACCTCGTCGATGACCCTGACCTGGTGGACCTCGTCGAGATCGAGATCCGCGATCTCCTCTCCAAGTACGAGTTCCCCGGCGACAAAACGCCCATCATCCGCGGGTCGGCATCGAAGGCGCTCACGGTGGAGTCGCCGGATGACCCGGCCGCCAAGCCGATCCTCGACCTGATGGATGCCGTGGACAGCTTCATCCCGCTCCCGAAGCGCGAGGAGGACAAGCCTTTCCTGATGCCGATCGAGGACATCTTCTCCATCAAGGGCCGCGGCACGGTCGTCACCGGCCGCGTGGAGCGGGGCCGGATCACCCCCGGGGCGGAAGTGGAGATCGTCGGGCTCACGGACGAGATCCGCAAGACCGTCGCCACGAGCCTCGAGATGTTCAACAAGACCCTCGACGAGGCGATCGCCGGGGACAACGTGGGGATCCTCCTCCGCGGCATCGAAAAGGACGAGGTGGAGCGCGGACAGGTGCTCGCCGCACCTGGCTCGATCACCCCCCATACGGAGTTCGAGGCCCAGGTGTACGTCCTGTCCAAGGATGAAGGAGGGCGGCACAGCCCGTTCTTCAACGGCTACAAACCGCAGTTCTACTTCACGACCACCGACGTGACCGGTGAGGTCCAGCTCCCACCGGGGGTGGAGATGGTCATGCCCGGCGACAACGTGGATCAGCTGCGGTGCAAGCTCATGAAGCACATCGCGATGTCGGAGGGCCTGCGGTTCGCGATCCGCGAGGGCGGGCGCACCGTCGGGGCGGGCGTGGTGACGAAGATCATCAAGTGACATGGCGAAAAAGGATACGATCCAGCTTGTGACGCTGGCTTGTTCCGGATGTGGACGGCACAACTACCACACCCGCCGCAACCGGAACAACACGCGGCAGAAGCTCGCCTTAAGCAAGTACTGCCGTTGGTGCGGGAAGCACACCGAACATAAGGAAGCCTAGCCCCTCGACGGAGGGGAGCGGTATCCCCGCCGGCCGATCGGGCGGCGGGGTTCGAGGCCCGTAGCTCAAGTGGCAGAGCGGCGGACTCCAAATCCGCAGGCTGGGGGTTCAAGTCCTCCCGGGCCTGCCAGCGAGGGAAGAGGATGAATGCGATGCAGAGGGTCCGGAACTACCTGACGTCCGTCCGGACGGAGGTCGCTCGGGTGAGCTGGCCATCGCGCAAGGAAGTGGTGAGCCTGACCGTGCTCATCATCATCCTGTCCGTGGTGCTGGGGGTCTACCTCGGGCTCGCCGACCTGATCATCACCCAGATCCTCCGCCTCCTCCTCAGCTAAGGTATCCACGATGCAACGGAAGCGGTGGTACGCCATCCAGACGTACGCGGGTTCGGAATTGCGCCTCAAGCACCAGCTCGAGGAGCGGGTCCGCAACCTGGGTTGGGAGCGGCAGTTCGAGCCATTGCGCACCGGAGAGGAGGAGGAGTTCTTCTTCGTCCCGGTGGAGGAGGTGGTCACGTCCCGTTCGGGGAGGGGCCGCGCGAGCGAGTACCGCATCCCCTACGACTACGACCTGCTGGTGGCGAACAATGAGCGTGTCCAGCGGGGCGATGTGATCGCCCGCCGCCCCCCCACCCACCTCGCCCGCCCCGCGGAGGTGGTGGCGATGGAACCCCTGTGGCGGGTGGTGGTGGAGACCCCCACCCACGCTGAGATCGAATACCTGGTCCCTCAGGAGAAGGGGTTGCGCCGCGATGTGCGGGTCGGGGAACGGACCCGGCCGGGCCTGCCGCTCACGGTGGACTCCGACGACCGCTACACCGCCGGCGAGCGCGGGGAGATCGTGGCTCGGGAGAGGGTGAAGCGCGTCACGCTGCGCTACGGGGACGGGACAGAGGAAACGCGGATCATCCCTGAGGCCTACCTCCATCCCCAGGTCCGCGTGGGGGCAGCCCTGGACGAGGGGGCGGAGATCGAGCGGGAACACAAGATCCAGGCCCGTGCCTCGGGCCTCGTCAAGGTCAAGGAGTACAAGGACAAGCGCGAGGTATCCGTGCAACGGATCGAGAAACGGCGGTTGATCCCGGGGTACGTGTTCACCAAGATGGGCCTCGACGAGGAGGAGATGTTCGAGCTCCTCCGGGGCCTGGAGCGGTCGGCGCGGTTCGTGGGGAGCAAGACCCGGCCCGTGCCGATCGAGGGCCCGGAGATCCTGCTCGTGCAGCGCAAGGCGGGCCTCGTGGAGACCCCCCAGGCCGCGGAGGCAGCGAAGGCGCCGCGGGTCGAGGTCGAGTTCGAGGTGGGAGAGGTCATCCAGATCGTGGAGGGGCCGTTCGCCGACTTCACGGGCGAGATCCGCGAGATCGACAAGGAAGCCGAGGAAGCGGTGGTCATGGTGAAGATCTTCGGGCGGGAGACGCCGGTCCGCATTTCGTTCGACGGAATCGAGAAGGTGTAAGGAGACGACGGTGGCGAAACAACAGGTGGCGAAGATCAAGCTCCAGATCCCGGCCGGGCAGGCCAACCCCGCCCCCCCGGTGGGACCGGCGCTCGGGGAGCACAAGGTCAACATCATGGACTTCTGCAAGAAGTTCAACGAGGCGACGAAGGGAGAGGAGCCCGGCCTCATCATCCCCGTGGAGATCACGGTGTACACGGACCGCTCATTCGACCTCACGTTGAAGCAGCCGCCGGTGGCGGTCCTCCTCCGCAAGGCAGCGGGGGTGGACAAGGGTTCACCGACCGCGAAGCGGTTGCGGGTGGGACGGGTGAGCATGGAACAGGTGCGCCGGATCGCGGAGCGGAAGCTCCCCGATCTCAACACGGATGACCTCGCGGCGGCGATCCGGATGGTGGTGGGCACGGCGGAGAACATGGGGCTCGAGGTGGTGCCATGAAGCGCAGCCGAAGTTACGAGGCGAAGGTCGCCCTCCTGGAGCGGGAGAAGGCCTACCCCGTCCGCGAGGCGATCGAGCTCCTCAAGAAGACGAGCACCGCCAAGTTCCCGGAGACGGCGGAGGCCGCGATCGTGCTCGGGATCAACCCCTCGCAGCACCAGGTGCGGGGGACCTGTGCACTCCCTCATGGGACGGGCAAGGCGGTGCGGGTGCTCGTGTTCGCCCGCGGGGAGAAGGTCCGCGAGGCGGAGGCCGCGGGGGCCGACTACGCGGGGGGGGAGGAGCTCGCCGAGAAGATCCAGAAGGAAGGGTGGCTTGAGTTCGAGCGGGTGGTCGCCACCCCGGACATGATGTCGGTCGTGGGAAAGCTGGGGAAGATCCTCGGCCCCCGTGGCCTCATGCCCTCCCCGAAGACCAACACCGTGACGATGGACGTCGCGGCGGCGGTGCGGGAACTGAAGGCGGGGATGATCGAGTTCCGTGCGGATCGGGCGGGGATCGTCCATTCCATTTTCGGCAAGACGGATTTCACGGCCGAGGCGCTCCAGGAGAACCTGGTCGCCCTCATCCGCGCCGTGCTCGAACGGAAGCCGGAGGGAGTGCGGGGACGGTACATCCAGCGCGTGTTCATCTCCGCGACGATGGGACCGGGGATCCGCGTGGACGAGACGGACCTCCTCGCCGCCGCACAGAGGAAGGGGTGAGGGAGATGCCGCGACAGGAGAAGGTGGCGGCGGTGGAGGACCTGCGGGAGAGGCTGTCCCGCGCTCGGGCTGTGGTGATCGTGGACTACCGCGGGCTCTCCGGCCCAGACGTGACGGCCCTGCGCCGATTCGTCCGCAAGCAGGGGGTCGAACTGCGGGTCGTCAAGAACACCCTGACCCGCATCGCGGCGAGCGAGGCCGGGCTCAAGGGCTTCCCCACGAACCTCACCGGCACGAACGCCCTCCTCATGGGGGAAGGGGATCCCGCCGTCCCGTTTCGCGTGGCGCGGGAATGCGCCCGGCGCTACCCCCAGCTCAAGGTGAAGGCGGGGGTGTTCGATGACCTGCCGGTCTCGGCAGAAGAGGCGGATTGGTACGCGACCCTTCCCACACGGGAGGAACTCCTTGGGCGGTTGGCGGGGGCCCTCGCTGGCCCCATCCGGGGGCTCGCGGTCGCGCTGTCCGGGGTCACGCGCAAGTTCGCGGTGGCGCTCTCGGAAGTCCAAAAGAAGAAAGGAGCGGAGGGATAGACGATGACAAAGGAAGAGTTTCTCCAAGCGATCGAACAGATGACGGTGAAGGACCTCGCCGAGCTCGTGTCGGCGATCGAGGAGCGGTTCGGCGTGTCGGCGCAGGTGGCGGCCCCGGTGGCCGTGGCCACCGCGGCCCCGGCCGCGGACGCTGCTGCCCAGGCGAAGTCCACGGTGGACGTCGTCCTCACGAACGCGGGTCAGCAGAAGATCCAGCTCATCAAGGTCGTGAAGGACATCACCGGGAAGGGCCTCAAGGAGTGCAAGGACCTCGTGGACAAGCTCCCTGCGGTGATCAAGGCCGGGGTGAGCCCGGAGGAAGCCGACGACATCCAGAAGAAGCTCGTCGCCGCCGGCGCCGAAGTCGAGCTCCGCTAGGGAAGGACGAGCGACCCTCTTGGCCCAGCCTAGTCACGCTCGACGCGGATACGGACGAGCCCGGCGGTGGAGCGAACCGCCGGCCCTCATCTCCGATCAGGTTGCGTCCTATGAGCAGTTCCTGCGCCAGGGCATCGCCGCTGCCTTTGCCGCGGTGAGCCCGATTCGCGCTCCCAATCGGGATCGCCTCTATATCGAGCTCGTCGACCCCCTGTTGGGGGAGCCGCGCTACGATGAGTGGGAGTGCCGGGACAAGGACCTCTCCCTCGCCGTGCCCCTCAAGGCCACCGGCCGCCTGTGGGAGGAGGGGCAGCTGCGGCAGGAGGCGGAGCTGTACCTGGTGGAGATCCCGCTCATGACGCCGCGGGGGACGTTCGTGATCAACGGCACGGAGAACGTCCTCGTCAACGAGCTCATCCGTTCGCCGGGGGTGTACATCACCCAGGAGGAGCCCCACCTCTACCGCGCCCACTTCCTTCCCGAGTCGGGGGCGTGGCTCGAGCTCGACCTGGACACGAAACGGTGGACGCTGCGCGCCAACCTCGACCGGCGGGGCAAGGTGCCCGTGACGACCCTCCTCCGCGCGGTCGGCCTCGCCGAACAGGAGATCCTCACCCAGTACGCCGTGACGGTGCCGGTGGAGGACCTCCCGGAGCGCCTCGCCCTGTGGAAGCGAGCGACGCTCGCCGAGGCCATCGCCGCCGGTGATGCGGAATGGAAGCCGGGCGAGGAGATCACCCCCGAACGGGCGGCGGCCCTCGTGCGCCTGGGGAAGTCCCGGGTCCGCCTCGTCCACCCGGCGATCGCCAAGTCGCTTGACGAAGAACATGAGAAGCGGATCACGACCCAGGAGGAGGCGGCCCGCTACATCTACCTCCGGCTCCGCTCCGGGGAGAGGGTGACCTCCACCCAGGCATTCGAATACCTGCACAACCTGTACTTCAACCCGGAAACGTACCGGCTGACCCATGTCGGCCGGTTCAAGGTCAACCGCAAGCTTGGCCTGACGGGCGAGGAAACCTGCCTCACCCCGCCGGACCTGTTCGAAGCGCTCGCGCTCCTCCTCCGCACGCCCGAGGATCCATCCCTCGTGGACGAGACGGACCACCTGGCCAACAAGCGGGTCCGCCTCCCCGGGGAGCAAGCCCAGATGGCGTTGCGGGAGGGCCTGACCCGCATGGCGCGCATCGCCCAGGACAAGCTGTCCCACTACGACCCGGAGGACAAGGATGCCCTGCGCCGCATCGTCTCCGCCCGGACGATCCAGGCCTCGCTGAACTACCTCTTCTACACGGGGCGCCTGTCCCAGTTCCTCGAGCAGACGAACCCGCTCTCCGAGCTCACCCACAAGCGCCGCTTGTCGGCCCTGGGGAGCCTCACCGCGCGGCGGGCGAAGATCGAGATCCGCGACGTCCACGCCTCCCACTACGCCCGGATCTGCCCCATCGAGACCCCAGAGGGCCAGAACATCGGGCTCATCACGTCGCTCGCGCTCCACGCTCGGGTCAACGACTACGGGTTCCTGGAGGCGCCGTACGTGGTGGTGAAGGGCGGGCGGGTCACGGGAGAGATCCGGTACCTCATGGCCGATGACGAGCGGCAGTACAGGATTGCCCCCGCCACGATCTCCATCGGAAAAGACGGGCGGATCGTGGACACGCGCGTCCAGGTGCGTACCGGAAACGAGGAGGTCCACTTCGTATCTCCGGAGGAGGTGGACTTCGTCGAGGTGGCCCCGGACATCATCGTCGGGGCATCGGCGGCCCTGATCCCGTTCCTCGAACACGACGATGCCAACCGGGCCCTGATGGGCGCGAACATGCAACGGCAGGCGGTGCCCCTCCTCCGCCCGGAGAGCCCCCTCGTGGGGACGGGCCTCGAGGGCAAGGCCGCGCGCGACTCAGGGGCGACCCTCCTCGCGGAGGAGGGCGGGAGCGTGGCCTACGTCGACGCGCAGCGGATCGAGGTCAAGGGGAAGAAGGAGACGAAGGCCTACCGTCTCCTCAACTACGAGCGCTCAAACCAGGATACAATCCTGCACCAGTGCCCCGCGGTCCGGATCGGGGACAAGGTGAAGCGGGGAGACGTGCTCGCCGACAGCCAATCCTCCGTGAACGGGGAGCTCGCCCTGGGGACGAACCTCCTTGTCGGGTTCCTCCCGTTCGAGGGGTACAACTACGAGGACGCGATCGTCCTCTCCGAGAAGCTGGTGCGGGAGAACCGCCTCGACTCGATCCACATCCAGGAGTTCGAGGTCCGCGCCGAGGAGACGAAGCTCGGGCCGGAGGAGATCACGGCCGACATCCCCAACATCTCGCGGGAGGCGCTCCGCAACCTGGACGAGCACGGGATCGTGCGCGCGGGGACCGAGGTCCAGACGGGGGATGTCCTCGTGGGGAAGATCACCCCCCGCGGGGAGGCCGAGCCAACGCCGGAGGAGCGGATCTTCCGGTCCATCTTCGGGGAGCGGATGCGCAACTTCAAGAACACGTCGCTCAAGATGCCCCCCATCTCCGGCACGGCGACCGTGATCCGCGTCAAGCGGATGTCCCGCGCCGCGGGGGACGAGCTCGAGGCCGGGGTCAACGAGCTCGTCAAGGTCTACGTCGCCCAGCGACGGCGGATCGCAGTGGGGGACAAGCTCGCCGGCCGCCACGGGAACAAGGGCGTGATCTCCGCGATCCTCCCCGACGAGGACATGCCGTTCCTGCCGGATGGCACGCACCTCGACGTGGTCCTGAACCCGCTTGGTGTCCCGTCGCGCATGAACCTGGGCCAGATCTTCGAGGCCAACTTGGGGTGGCTCGCCGCCCTGCGGGGGGAAACGGTCGCCTCCCCGGTGTTCGACGGCGCCCGGGAGGAGGAGATCCTGACCGATCTCACCCAGGCCCTCGTCGAGCACGGCCTTGCCGATGGAAAGCAGTTCGATGGGAAGGTCGTGTTGCGGGATGGCCGCACCGGGGAACCGTTCCAGGCGCCGATCACGGTCGGCGTGCTCTACCTCCTCAAACTCGAACACATCGCTGCGGAGAAGATCCATGCCCGCTCCACTGGCCCGTACGCCCTCATCACCCAGCAACCGTTGGGGGGCAAGGCCCAGTTCGGAGGCCAGCGGCTGGGGGAGATGGAGGTGTGGGCCCTCGAGGCCTACGGCGCGTCTGCCCTCCTTCAGGAGATGGTGACCCTCAAGTCGGATGACGTGAAGGGGCGCGTTCAGCTGTACAAGGCGATCCTGCGCGGGGAGGACTTCCCCCGACCCGGCATCCCCGAGTCGTTCCGCGTCCTGTGGCAGGAGCTACGGTGCCTCGGGCTATCCGCCAAGGCCTACGACGAGGCCGACCGAGAACTGGAGATCGTGTGATCCTATGCCGGACGAACGCGCGTCCGGGGTGATCCTGTTCCGCACCACGCCGGCAGGGCGCCACTACCTCATCATCAAGAACAGGATCGGCGGGCACTGGGGGTTCCCCAAGGGGCGCCTCGAACCGGGGGAGGACGAGCTCCAGGCCGCGCTGCGGGAGGTCAGGGAGGAGGTTCGGATCACCCGCCTCAACTTGCGGCCGGAGTTCAGGGAGCGCCTCGCGTACCGGTTCGTCCGCGACCGGGAGGTCGTGAACAAGGAGGTCACCCTATTCCTCGCCGCGACGGATGAGGAGGGGATCGCGGAGGGAAGCGAGATTATGGCCCTGGAATGGCTCCCCCTGCCGCAAGCGCTGGCGCGGCTGACCTATCCTGAGCAGCGGACCGCCCTCCTCCGTGCTGACGCGTTCCTCCAGGCGCTCCCCCGCGCGGAGGGGTGACCGAACGTGGGCTGGCCCGTCCTCGCCTCGGCGCTCGCCATCTTCGCCGCTTCGTACGCCCTCATCTTCTCCGGGTACGTCCACCGCGCGCTGGCCGCCCTCGTCGGTGCGGTGACGATGATCGTGGCCGGAAGCGCCCTCGGGTTCTACCCTTACCACGCGGCGGTGGCGAGCATCGACATGGACACGTTGTGGCTCCTGTTCGGGATGATGGCCATCGTCGGGCTGCTCCGGGAGACCGGGTTCTTCCAGTACATCGCGATCCGGGCGGCAAAGATCGCGCGCGGCAACCTGACCATCCTCTTCCTGTCGCTGGGGGCCGCTACCGCGATCGCCTCGATGTTCCTCGACAACGTAACCACCCTCCTCACCGTGGTCCCGGTAACGATCTCCGTGACCGAGGTGCTAGGCATCCCCGCGGGGCCCCTCCTCCTCATGGAGGCGATGGCCTCCAACATCGGGGGGACCGCGACCCTCATCGGTGATCCGCCGAACATCCTCATCGGGTCAGCGGCGGGGCTCTCGTTCAACGCGTTTCTCACCCACACCCTGCCCGTGGCCCTCGTCGTTTTCGCAGCCGCGATGGCATTCCTCCTCGCCCGGTTCCGGCGGCTGGCTACCCCCCACGCCGCGGACGTGGAGGCGGTGATGGCGATGGATGAGCGCCGGGCGCTCACCCACCCCCAGGCAATGGGGAAGCTGGTGGCCGTGCTGGGCCTCGTGTTCGCCCTGTTCGCTTCCCACAGCGCCCTCGGCCTCACCCCAGGCGTGGTCGCCCTCGTCGGGGCGGCTCTGTGCGCCCTCATCGTTCGCCCAAACGTGGAGGCGTTCCTGCACGGCGTGGAGTGGGACCTCCTCATCTTCCTCGCCTCCCTCCTCGTGCTCACGGGCGGGCTCGAGGCGAGCGGGGCCCTGGCCGTGGTCGGCCGGTGGACGGTGAGCCTCGCCGGCGGGTCCACGCTCCTCCTGGCGCTGATCCTCCTCTGGGTGGGGGCTGGCCTGAGCTGGGTCCTGAGCGCGATTCCGACCACGGTAACCCTCGCCGCCGTCGTGCGGGGCCTGGCGGGGACGGGGATCCCCCTCACCCCCCTGTGGTGGGCCCTTGCCCTTGGGATCGGACTGGGAGCGAACGGCACCCCACTGGGCTCAGCGGCAAACATGGTCCTCATCTCCATCGCTGACCGAACCCACCAGGGAGTGAAGGCCCGGGCCTGGTTCCGCGACGGGATCCCGGTGGCCCTCCTTTCCTGCCTGATCGCCAGTGCCTTCCTCTGGTTGGGGATCGCTACGGGGTGGTTCCTGTGACGGCCCTCCCGTTGACCGAGGTTCACCCCGCGGTGTGGCTCCTCGACGTGGACCAGTTCGGCGCCCCCCGCCAAGGCGGCGTCTACATCCTCCCTGGAAAGCCAACGGCCCTCGTCGAGGCGGGGACCTCGCTCGCCCGCGACCGGATCCTCGCCGCGTTGGCCCACCTCGGGATCGCCCGTGAGGACGTGGGGTGGATCTTCCTCACCCACATCCATCTCGACCACGCCGGGGGTGCAGGGGGGCTCCTCCAGGAGCTTCCGCAAGCGCGCGCCGTCGTGCATGCGCGGGGGGCGCGCCATCTCGTGGACCCAGCACGGCTCGTCGCCTCGGTGAGGGAGGCGGCCCGCGATCGGTTCCCCCTCTACGGGACGATGGACCCGGTCCCCGCGGGGCGCCTCCACGTGGCCCAGGATGGGGAGGTGTTCCCCGGGGGGCGGTTCCGCCTCCGGGCCGTGGATGCGCCGGGACACGCCCCCCACCACCTGTGCTACTTCGCTGACGGGGAAAGTCTCCTCTTCACCGGGGACGCCGTCGGGCTGTACCTGGGGGGGGTGCTCCTTCCATCCACCGTCCCCCCGCGCTTCGACCTCGAGGCGTCGCTCGCTACACTGCGCCGCCTCGCCGACCTCGACCCGCGGCTGCTCCTCTTCACCCACTTCGGGCCCGGGTCCCCCGATCTCCTCTCCCAGTACGCCCGCCTCCTCCCGGCGTGGGTGGAGCGGGTGAGGCAGCTGGGGCGGGGCCCGGTCGCGGAGGAGGAGCTCGTAGCGAGCGTCGTGGCCGAGGCAGCCAGGGAGGGCCTGATCCCGCCGGGCCCCGCCCGGGGCGACCTCGCGATGGCCGTCCGTGGCGTGCTCGGCTACCTCCGCCAACGGGAGGGCACGGCGTGATCGCGCGGGTGGCCCTTCCCGTCCCCCGGGCCGCCCCGTTCGACTACGAGGTCCCGCCGGATCTAGCCGTGGCGATCGGCGATCGCGTGCGCGTCCCGTTTGGAACGCGTCACATGTGGGGGATCGTGGTGGAGCTCGCCCACGAGCCCGCGTTCTCAGGGCGCCTCCTCCCGATCGAAGCCACGTCGGGCCCTGCTCTACCCGGTTCGGCCCTGGAGCTCATCGCCGCGGTCGCCCGTCAGTCGTTCGTAGGCCACGGCCTCGCGCTGGCCCGGCTCGTCCCTCCTCCGAGCCGAAGCCGAGCGAGGGAGGTGGAGCTGGCCCTATCTCCCGACGCCGCCCCCCCGCCGATGGCCGCGCTCCCCAGCCCCTCTCAGGCGCGGGTCCTCGCCGCCGTCGCGGCGGGGACGACCGAAGTCAGGGAGCTGCGGAAGCTCCCCGGCGGGAGCCGGGCCGTGGGCTCCCTCCTCCGCGCCGGGATCCTCCGCCCGCGGCGACTCCCGTTCTCGTACCGGGAAGAGGGCAATGCGATCACGCTTCACCCGCGCCAGGGGGAAGCGGTGGAGGCGATCCGGGCTGGGATCGGCCACGGCCGGGTGTACCTCCTGTTCGGGCCCCCGGGGTCGGGGAAGACCGAGGTCTACCTCCGTTCCGCCGCCGAGGGGCGGACCAAGGGCACAACCTCGCTCCTCCTCGCCCCGGAGGTATCCCTCCTCCCCCAGCTGTGGGCGCGGGCGGCGCGCGTCCTCGGCTCCCCGCCGGAGACCTACTTCGGGGAGCTCCCGCCGGGGGAGAGGTGGCGGACGTGGGACGGTGCGCAGCGGGGCGAGGTCCGGTGTGCGGTGGGCACACGATCGGCGGCATTCCTCCCCCTCCCGAACCTGGGCCTGATCGTCCTCGATGAGGAAGGGGAGCCCTCCTACAAGCAGGAGGAGATGGCACCCTACTACCATGCCCGCACCGTGGCCGAGCTGCGGGCGGAGCGGGAGGGGGCAGCGGTGGTCCTCGGCGCGGCCGCGCCCTCCGTCGAAACCTACTTTCGTGCCGAACGGGGAGAGATCGGGCTCCTCCCCCTCCCGGACCGCGTCGTCGGCGCTCCCCCCGCGGTCCGCGTCGCCCCGCGGGGGGACGACGTGATCGGCCCCATCCTCGCCGAGGCGATGGGGCGCCACCTCGCCCGGGGTGGCCAGGTCCTCCTCTTCATCAACCGCCGTGGGTTCTACACCGGCGCGGCTTGTCGCTGCCGCGCGATCCTCCGGTGCCCCCAGTGCCAGATCCCCCTCGTGTTCCACCTCTCCGAGCGGGCCTTCCGGTGCCACGCCTGCGGGAGGGTGGTGCGGGATCCGTCGTGCCCGAACTGCGGGGAGACGCGCTTCCACCTGTTCGGGGCGGGGACGGAACGGGCCGAACACGAGGCGAAGCGGCTCTTCCCTCAGGCCACCGTGGCCCGCCTCGACGCCGACACGGCGCGGGATCGGGACCGCATCCTCTCCTCCGTCGCCCGCGGCGAGGTCCAGATCCTCGTCGGGGCGCAGATGGTGGGGAAGGGCCTCGATTTCCCGGGGATCTCCCTCGTCGGGATCCTGAACGCTGACCAGCTCCTCTCCGTCCCCGACTTCCGTGCCGGGGAACGGACCTACCAGCTCATCGCCGGGGCCGCAGGCCGGGCCGGGCGAGGCGAGCGCCCCGGCGAGGTGATCGTGCAGTCCGACCAGCCGGACTACTACGCGATCCGCTCTGCCCTGGCCGGGGACTACACGGCCTTCTACATGGAGGAAATGAAGTACCGGGAGAGCCTGCGCTACCCCCCGTTCTCCCGCCTCGTGCGGTTGATCGCCACCGGCCGGGAAGCCGAAGCGAAGGCCGGATCCCTGGCGGAAGACCTCAGCGGGCACGGGTTCGAGGTCCTCGGGCCGGCCCGCCTCTTCCCCCGCCGCGGGGTCCCCCGCGCCCAGCTCCTCGTGCGGGGAAGAAGGGACGTGGTGGATCTCCTCGCCCATGCCCTTCCCCACCTCCCGCCGTGGCTACGGGTGGATCCTGACCCGATGTGGCTCGGCTAGAACGGCCAGAAGCGCTGGTCGTTCCAGACCTTCTGGCGCAGCTCCTGGTCGAGCGAGGTGAGGAGATCGAGGTGGGACCGCTCCCAGCTGGCGAGCCAGCTGTAGAGGGCTTTGGCCTCGCCGGGCGACGTGCGCTCCGCCTCGGAGTAGAACGCGACCGCGCGCTCCTCGAGCGCCATCGCGGCGTAGAGCGCCGCTGCCTCGTAGGAAGCAGCGGAGATCTCTGCCTTCACCGCCTCTGTGAGCACGCCGCCCGCGATGTCGGCCGGCCTCTCCGCCGGAGCCCCCGTGCTCACCCGGCCCGTGCGCATGAGGTCCGCGAACGCCTGGGACAGGACCTCGATGTGGCGCCCCTCCTCGTGGGCCAGGGTGAGGAAGATCTCCCGCACCGCCGCGCTCTGGGCTCCCTGCACGCTCCCCTCGTACAGCGCCTTGCTTCGCTGCTCGAGGAGCAACGCTCCCTTCAGGATGTCCTCTTGGTTTCCCATCAGTCCTCCTTGATGCTACAGTGTGGACCCATCCTCAGAAAAATCTCCCCCCCTGATCCCGGCAGTAGCCGCGGGCGAACTCGGGGCCGGAGAGGACACGGCACCCCGCGGGCTGGATCTCGAGGACCTCCACGACCCCGTGCCCCGCGGCGACGAGGAGGCGGTCCCGACGGGGAAGGATCGTCCCTCCCGGTGCCTCAGCCTCTCCCTCGTCCACGACCCGCGTGCGGTGGACCTTCACCAGTTTGTCCCGGAGGGTCGTGTGGGCGCCGGGCCACGGGTTCGTGCCGCGCACGAGGTCATGAATCCGCCGCGCCTCCCACTCCCACCGGATCCGCCCGTCCTCCTTGTGAAGTTTGGGGGCGAGCGTCCCCTCCTCCGGCTGGGGCCGGGGAACGACCTCCCCCCTCGCCATCCCATCGAGGGACTCCACGATGAGGTCCGCCCCCACCCCGGCGAGCCGCGCCTCCAGTTCCCCCGCCGTCTCATCCGGCCCGATGGCGACCGCCCGCTGGAGGAGAAGGGGCCCCGTATCCATCCCCTCGTCGAGGACGAACGTGGTGACCCCGGTCTCCCTCTCCCCGCGGATGATCGCCCACGCCACGGGCGCTGCGCCGCGGTAGCGGGGGAGGAGGGAAGCGTGGATGTTCACCGCCCCCTGCCGCGGGAGCCCGAACACCGCCGGGCGCAGGAACTGCCCGAACGCGGCCACGACGAGGGCGTCGAGGTCGAGCGCCTGGAGTTGGTCAAGGACGGGGGGAGCGTTGATCGTGCGTGGCTGGAGGATGGGGATCCCCAGCTCCTGGGCAGCGACCTTGACCGGAGGCGGGGTCAGCTTGAGGCCCCGTCCGGCGGGTCGATCGGGCTGGGTGATGGCGAGGAGGACCCCGTAGGTCTCGGCGAGCCGATGGAGGGCGGGCACGCCGAACGATCCCGTGCCGGCGAACGCAATCCGCATTACTCGAGCGAAGATGCCCTCTTTTCGCGCTGTGCGCAGGCAGCGCGAAACTCGGCGAGGACCCGCCGGCGCTCGTCCTTGGGAAGGAGGTCCACGTACAGTTCGCCGTCGAGATGATCCACCTCGTGCTGCAGGATGCGGGCCTCGAGCTCGGACAGGTGGAGCTCGACCGGCGCCCCGGCCTCGTCGAGGGCCCGCACCACCACCTCCTTCGCCCGCGGAACCTCCGCCTCCACCCCCGGCAGGGACAGGCATCCTTCCCACTCCACCTCCAGCTCCTCGCTCCGCGCGATGATCTCGGGGTTGAAGAACACCCACTCCTCGTCCCCAAGGCGGACGAGAGCCGCGCGCACCGGGAGGCCGATCTGGTTCGCGGCGAGGCCATGGGCCTCGATCTCCGCAAACGCAGCGCGCAGGGCATCCGCGACGTCGCGAGCCTCGCGGCTCCCCGGCTCGACCGGCCGCGTCGGACGGCGCAGGATCGGGCTCGGATACGTCAGGATCTCCAGTTTGGATCGCCTCCTCCAGGTCCTTTAGTATAGGAGGATCCGATCATGCCGACAACGGACCGGGGGAAAGCCCAGCGCGCGGTGGTAGAGAAGGTGCTCGCTCTGGAACGGGAGAAAGCGTTCGCCGACACGGCCGTCGTGGGGGGGCTGGAGGGCTTCATCGCCCGCCACGTCCCTGAGGCATCCCACCTCGTGTCAGGCTATGCCGGCCGTGACCCGGAGTCCCGGGCGCAGGCGGTCACCGCGCTCGAGCTCTGGCTGGCGACCCCCCATCCCCGGGAACCCCTGTCCGCGATCCCCGTCTCCCGCCTGCCCGGGGTGGGCAAGAAACGGGCCGAGCTCCTCGGCCGGCTCGGGATCCGCACCGTGGAGGACCTGCTCACGTTTTTCCCCCGCCGCTTGGAGGACCGCTCCCAGCTTCGCTCGATCGCCCAAGTACGGGACGGCGAGGTCGTGCTCGTCCGGGGGGCGGTGCGCGCCAAGTCACGGGTGAAGGTCCGGCGGGGGCTCGAACTGGTCAAGGTCGCCCTCGACGATGGCACGGGGCTCCTGTTCGCGATCTGGTTCAACCAGCCCTGGATCTGGGACCAGATCGTCCAAGACGGGCGGTACGCCCTGTACGGCAAAGCCCAACTGCGGTACGGGGAGATGCAGCTGGAGAACCCGGTGTGGGAGGAAGAGGGGACGGGCCTCCAGACCGGGCGCTGGGTCCCGATCTACCCGACCACGGAGGGCCTCACCCAGCCCATCCTCCAGAACCTGATCCGCCATGCCCTCCACCGGTTCGGGGGGCAGGTGGACGACGTGGTGCCGAAGGAGATCCGGGATCGCTTCGGCCTCCCCACGCGGCGCGACGCGATCTCCCGAATCCACGCCCCCGCAGACCCCCCCGACTTCGAGGCCGCCCGGCGGGCCCTGGCGTTCGAGGAGCTCCTCCTCCTCCAGCTGGGGATCGCTCAGCGCCGCGCTCCCGTCCCCAGCGGGGGACGGAGCCTCGCCCCGGACCGGACGCTCCTCGGCCGGTTCGTGAACGGGCTCCCGTTCGCCCTCACCCCATCCCAGCAGCGGGCTGTGCACGCGATCGAACAGGACCTCCGTTCCCCACAGCCGATGCTTCGCCTCCTCCAGGGCGACGTCGGGTCGGGGAAGACCGTGGTCGCCGCTGCCGCGTGCCTGATGGCCGTCTCGGCGGGAGCCCAGGCGGCGGTGATGGCCCCCACGGAGATCCTCGCCGAGCAGCACCACCTCGTGGTGCAGGACCTCATGCGGGACCTCCCGGTGCGGGTGGGGTACCTCTCCGGCGGGTTGGGGCGCAAGGAGCGACGCGAGCTCCTCCGGGCGATCGCGGACGGGGAGGTGGACTTGGTTGTGGGCACCCACGCCCTGATCGAGGAGGACGTGGTGTTCCGCGATCTCGCCCTGGCGGTGGTGGATGAGCAGCACCGGTTCGGGGTCGTCCAACGGGCGGCGCTGGAAGCGAAGGGGAGGGGCACGAACATCCTCGTCATGTCGGCGACCCCAATCCCGCGCACGGTGGTCCTCACCCTGTACGGCGAGTTCGCGGTGTCCGTGCTCGACGAGATGCCGAGCTCGCGCGGGGCCGTGCGCACGGTGTGGCTGTCGGAGTCACGGCGGGAGGATGCTTACCGGGACGTGGCGGACTGGCTTTTGCGGGGGGAGAAGGGGTACGTGGTGTTCCCCCTCGTCGCGGAGTCGGAGGAGCTCGACCTGCGGGCGGCCTCGGAGGGATACGAGGAGCTGCGCGCGCGGTTCCCCGAACACGGGGTCGCCCTCCTCCACGGCCAGATGCCGTCCGAGGACAAGCGGGCGGCGATGGCGGCGTTCCGGGCGGGGGAGGTCCAGCTCCTCGTGGCGACGACCGTGGTCGAGGTCGGGCTCGATGTCCCCGATGCGTCGTTCCTCGTGATCGAGCACGCCGACCGATTCGGGCTCGCCCAGCTGCACCAGCTGCGGGGCCGCATCGGGCGCAAGGGTCAGCCCGCCGTGTGCTATGCGATCGGCGACCCGACGACCGACGAGGCGCGCCAGCGGCTGGCGGCGTTTCGCGACCTCACGGACGGGTTCAAGATCGCGGAGGCCGATCTCCGCATCCGCGGTCCCGGGGACCTCCTCGGCACGGAGCAGTCCGGGTTCGTGTCCCAGCTCCGGGCAACGGATCTTACGCGCGACCTTCCGCTTCTGGAGAGGGCCCGGGAGGAGGCGCTGCGCCTGGCGAAGGAGGGGATCCCCCCGGAACTGGGCCGCGAGGCCACGCGCAGGTTCGGGGAATCCCTCTCCCTCCTCGGGGTGTAGCAAGCGATGGAAAACCCAGTGCGAGCGGGGTCGCAATGGATCATGCGCGCGGCGCGATGGGTGCGCGCGGATTTCGACGGGATTGCGGCCCTCGCCACCAAGCTCCGGGATGTGCCGCCTGTCGGGTGGGAGGGTCGGTACCACTTCCGCGGCGAGGAGGAACTCACCCTGCGGTACCTCCTGGCCCTCGACGCGCTCAACTTCTGCTTCTGGCCCCCCTCGCCGGCCACGGGGGAGAAGTGGTCCGTGCCCGGGCCAGGCGGGGGAAGGCTGACCGGCTACTTCGCCCTCGCCTATGCGTTGCGCCAGGTTGCGGAAGCTGACCCGTCGTTCTTCGCCCCCGCGGCCCTCCGTCGCATCGGTAGGGACCGAGTCAGGGACGCCCTTGGGGAGATCCCCCTCCTCCCCTGGCGGGTCCGGGCGCTCCAGGAGGTAGGGGAGGCCCTCTTCCGGTTCGGGTCAGCCCAGGGGTTCTTCGCCCGGGCCCAGGGCTCGTGTCGGCGGCTCGTGGAGCTCGTCACCGCCCATCTTCCCTTGTTCCGCGACGCGGCCCTGTACCGCGGCCGGGAAGTGCTCTTCCACAAGCGGGCCCAGATCCTGTGCGCCGACCTCGCGGGGACGTTTGGGGGAGAGGGCCCGGGCGCGCTCCGCGACCTCGGTTGGCTGACGGCGTTCGCCGACTACAAGCTCCCCCAGCTCCTCGCGGCCCACGGGGCACTCGTCCTCCACCCCACGCTCGCCGGGCGGATTCGCCGCCTCATCCCACTCGCCGCGGGATCCCCCGAGGAGGTGGAGCTGCGGGCGGCGACGGTCATGGCCGTCGAGGAGCTCACCTCCACCCTCCGCGCCGGCGGGAGGAGCGTCCTCCCGTGCGAAGTGGATTGGATGCTGTGGAACCTAGCCCAGGACCGGCTGCCCATTCCCCACCCCCGCGTCCTGACCCCGTTCTACTGACCATGTTCAGAGTCCTCGCCCGCGCGACGGGATCCGCAGCCCGGCTGGGGGAGCTCGCGACCCCGCACGGGACGATCCGCACCCCGGCGTTCGTGTCCGTGGCCACCCGGGGCACGGTGAAGGCCCTCGGGGCGGATGACCTCCGCGGCCTGGGGGTCGAGGCCCTGATCGGGAACACGTACCACCTCTCCCTCCGGCCGGGGGCGGAGACGATCGCCTCCCTCGGCGGGCTCCACGGGTTCACCGGCTGGACGGGCCCGTGGGTCACGGACTCCGGCGGGTTCCAGGTGTTCAGCCTCGGGGCAGGGAAGGTCCACGGGGTGGGGAAGCTCGCGACGATGTTCCCCGGCGATGCCCCGGCGAAGCGTGAGGGGGAGTCCCTCGTGGCCCTCACCGAGGAGGGAGCCCACTTCCGATCCGTGGTCGACGGTTCCCGTGTGTTCTTCTCCCCAGAGGAGGTGGTCCGCCTCGAGCGCCTGCTCGGGGCAGACGTGATCCTCCCGCTGGATGAGTGCACATCCCCGTTCCACGACCACGCCTACACCCGGGCGGCGATGGACCGCACCCATCGCTGGGCGGAGCGGGCGCTCGCCGCGTTCGCGAAAACGAAGGGTCTCGGGCCGAACCCAGGCCAGGTTCTGTGGGGGATCGTCCAGGGCGGGGCGTACGAGGAGCTGCGACGGGCCTCAGCGCGGACGATCGCGGCACTGGGGTTCCCCGGGGTCGCGATCGGCGGATCGCTGGGTCGGTCGAAGGCTGACATGCTGCGCGTGATCGAGTGGACGGTCGCCGAGCTCCCCGAGGATCGGCCCCGGCACCTCCTCGGGATCGGGGGAGTGGAGGACATCCTCGCTGCGGTGGACCGCGGTGTGGACACGTTCGACTGCGCTGCCCCGACGCGGCTCGCCCGGAACGGGGTCCTCCTCACGCTGGCCGAGGACGGGTTCCGGATCGCGATCAAGAACGCCCGGTTCGCCCGGGACGACCGGCCCGTCGAGGAGGGCTGCGACTGCCCGACCTGCGCCCAGTACCCGCGGGCGTTCCTGCGGCACCTCGTTCAGACGGGCGAGCTCTCCTACTACCGCCTCGCCACCCTTCACAACGTGCGGTTCATGGTCCGCTTTCTGGACCGGGTGCGGACGGCGCTCGCCGAGGGCCGGCCCGCCTCAAGCTCCGTCCTGAATCCCTAATCCCATCGCCGCCCGGTTGGCGCGACGCTCGCGCGCACTCGAAGGTAAGACTGGATCGGCCAACCATGGGGGACCGATGACGATCCTCGCCGCACTTCTGACCAGCCTCAGCTTCCCCCTGTCCCCCGAGTCCACCGCCGCGGCTGAGGGATCGAACATCGCTCCCACCGATCTCGCCCGGGGGCGGTGGGCTCTCCTGTTCGTGGTTGTCCCCCCGGCTGTCCGGCTTACGAAGACGCGATCCGTTGGCTCGGGAAGGCCCATGGTGCTCACCCTGAAGTCCATCCCCTCCTCGTCGGACCATGGCGAACGAGGGAGCGGGAGGCCACGGCGTCCTAGGCCGGACTGCGACTTGCGGCGGGCACCGACCGTGGTGTTCCTCCTCAACGGGTGCCCCCTGGTCCGACTCGACTGGCCGTTCACCGGGGACAACCGTGGCGTTGAGGAGCTGGCAACCGCGCCGCGCGAGGGGCCGCAGCAGCACCTGGGAGCCGCGCTCTCGTGGGGCGTCGCGCGCACGCTGGTGAATCCCCCCGATGGACGACCAAGCCGTGTTGTACCAGATGGGGCTGAGGGTCGTGCGGACGCGGGAGAGTTGGTACGCAGGATCGCCCTCCGCGCCACTCCCCGTACGTGATTCTGGACCGCGAGGGACGTGATCCACTGGGTACCCGAAGGCGCAGTTGAGCTGGAGGAACTCCGGACTGCGGCCCTCGCCGTGCCAAGCGAGGACGAAACCGATGAATGAAGGAACACGCTGCGGAAGTGCGCGATGCGAGTTGTGCTGTCTATGCTAGGGACATTAATAGCCCTTGGTTCAATCGCTATAGCCAACAACGGGAGCATGGCGGGCAGGACACCTGGACCTACCGGGTCACCCATGTCGAGAACCCACAGCCGTCCCACCTTTCACCAGTACGGACTCACGATGACCGTCGTGGGGGGGATCGTTCGATGCCTTGTACGATCTGGGAGTCAAGATGCGGACCTGGATTGTGGAGGTGGAGTCAGAGAGGTACGGGTTCCCCGAAATCTGGGAGGAGGATGGGCGGGTGATGCGCGAGCACCAGCTGAACCTCGTCTCGCTCTCAACCGAGGGAACATCGCGCCCCTGAGGGGCCCGGCGTGACCCCTCGCGCGGGGCTCCTGCTACTCGGAGAGGGCCATGCTCGTCTGGCGCAGCCGGCGGGTGAGCTCGCTGATCAGCTCGAGGGCGATGTCGGGGTAGGTCGTGATGAGCGCCTTGATGTCCCAACTGGCGAGGACGAGGCACTTCGTCGGCGTCACGGCGACGACGTCGGCCGACCGCGGCTGGCCATCGAGCACCGCCATCTCCCCGAAGAACTGGCCCGCGCCGAGGCGGGACAGGACCTTTGTTCCCTTGCGCACCTCGACCTGTCCGTCCAGGATGAGGAAGAATCCGACCTTGCTTCGGTCCCCTTCCCTCACGATCGCCGTCCCGGGCGGGAACTCCATCTCCTTCGCCGTCCGCACCACCGCCTGGAGATGTTTCTCGCTGAAGGACGAGAACAACGGGACATCCTTGAGTAGCTCGATCGCGTTCTTGGCCATCGGATTCCTCCTATCCAGTGTGGAAGGATGGTAGCGCTTCCGGTTCCTTCGCACAACCAGAGCACGGGTCCCGGGGAGGAACTGCTGTGGGGACAGGAACGCGCGGTTGAGGGCGCAGAGGGGCGCGGCTAAGATGGGCTCGTTGGGGTCCGTGGCTCAGGTGGTTAGAGCGCGCGCCTGATAAGCGCGAGGTCCCTGGTTCGAGTCCAGGCGGGCCCACCAGAGGCGGTGAGCGGGGCGCCACTTCACAGGAACTCCACCGCCGTCAGATCGGGCAGAACGGCATCGGCAACGGGCGCCAGGTCCTCCTCCTTCCCCAGTCCGGTCAGCACACCCACCGTAAGCTGGCACCCCGCAGCGCGCCCGGCCGCGAGGTCGCTCGCCGTGTCCCCCACCATCACCGTCTCCCCCGGGGCGAGACGGAGGGCGCGGCAGGCGGTGAGGAGGGGTTCCGGGCTCGGCTTGCGCTCCGCACACATCTCGAGCCCGATCACCGCGTCGAGAAGCTCCGCCCATCCCAACGCCGCCAGGTGGTGCTGTGCCGCCGCACCTGCGTCGTGGGTGACGATCGCCGTGCGACCTCCCGCCCGTCGGATCGCCCGCAGCCCCTCTTCCGCCCCGGGGGTGGGACGGAGGTAGCGCTCAAAGGGGAACGCTTCATCCACCTCGCGGAACGCCCGCGCCACCAGGGATCGCATCTTCGCCCGTTCCCCTTTCCCGTCCTTGGCGAGGTAGAGGGCGGTCGCCTCCTCGGCGTCGGCGCGGGGAACGGGGATGAGGCCCCCGGTCGCGTCCTCGGGCCGCGCCGGGTCAAGCCCCATGAACCGCCGCAGCGCGGCGTGCTCGAGCTCAGTCAACCTAAGGGCCGCCGCGATCCGTCGTGCTCGCTCTGCCATCACCGCCCGCCAGTGATCGAAGGTGAGTAGGGTCCCATCCTTGTCGAACAGAAACCCCGATGCGGAACACGGACGGCCGGAAACCACGAAATGCACGGACATGGGCGAATGGTACCCCGGGCGGAGGGTCAAGTTCTGCCGTCCCCAGGACCTGGGTCCCTACCGCGGCGGGCGGCACCGGCTAGGCTGAGCCGCCCCATGACGAACCACTTCAAAGCCGCGTTCCTCGCCCTGATCATCGGGTTGGTAGCGCTCCACTGGTGGGGACAGGCCCCAGCACCGGCTGTGCTCAGCTCCCCCGCTCCTCCGACAGCCTCGCTCCACGGCCGCCGGGGCGTGTACCTCACCGCCTATGCCGCGAGCCAGGTCGGGTTCTTGGACGAGGTCCTCGACAAGCTGGCCCAGTACGGGCTCAACACAGTCGTCGTGGACGTGAAGAACAACCACGGTGAGGTGTGCTATCCGTCCCAGGTGGCCCTCGCCCGCCAGTGTGGGGCAGTGAAGCCGCTCCTCGACCTCCCGGCCCTCGTTCGGACGGTCCACGCCCGGGGGATGTACGCGATCGCCCGCCAGGTGGTGTTCTACGACCCGTTCCTCGCACGCCACCTCGGCCTCACCACCGCACCGTGGGTCCTGCCCACCGTCGCAGCGGCGACCGCCTATAACCTGGACCTCGCCGCCGAAGTCGTGAAAGCGGGGTTCGATGAGATCCAATTTGACTACATCCGATTCCCGGACGATGGGCCGATCGGCCCCGACTACTCCCCCCGCTGTCAGGCGGTGGAGGCGTTCCTCGCCCAGGCCCGCTCCCGTCTGGATCTGCCGCTATCGGTGGACGTGTACGGGCGAGTGACGTTCCCCTGGAACGCCCATCGCAGCGATCCGATCGGGCAACACCTCGAGGGGATGGCGCGTTGGGTGGACAGTGTCTCCCCCATGCTCTACCCGTCCCACTACGTGGAGCGCGCGTTCAAGGACGATCCGTATGGGACGGTCCTCCAAGCGCTCGTCGACAGCACAGCGCGCACCACGACCCCCATCCGCCCCTACCTCCAGGCGTTCGAGATGGCGATCCCGGGCGGGATGAGCATGGCGGACTACATCTCCGCCCAGATCCGCGCCGCGGAGGAGGGAGGGGCAGACGGCTACCTCTTCTGGAACCCGCGGGCGGACTACACGGCACTATGGCAGGCCTTGGCGGGCCGGCAAGGGTAGCGTCGCGACGAACTTGGAGCCTGACCCGACGGCCCTCAGGTGGGCCGCGAGGAGCCCGGACACGAAGAGGAAGGCGGCCCCGTGGGCCGCCTCATACCACCGTGGATCCCACTCCATTAGGACTGGCACTTCTCCTTCAGCCCCTCCAGGTCCTTGATCACGATCTGGTAGCGGCGCTTGTCGAGGATCCCCTCCCGTTCGAACCTGTTCAGGACCACGGTCGTATTCTCCCGCGCCGACCCGATCATCTCCGCGAGGTCGCGGTGGGTCAGGCGGAACCCGATCATGATCCCGCTCTTGGTCTTCACCCCGTATTCGTTCGACAGGCGGAGAAGCTGCCGCGATAGCCGGGTCTGGATATCGCGGAATGCGAGGTCCTCCACGATCTCCTCGAGTTCTTGCACCCACAGCCCGAACACCCCCAACAGGGCGGAGTACACCTCCGGCCGCTGCCGGGCCGCGAGGAGGAAGGCATCCTTCTCGACGCGGACGAGCTCGGTATCCTCGAGCGCCTCGGCATGATGGCGGCGCCGCTTCTCCCCCACGATGGCCATCTGCCCAAACACCTCGCCCGGGCCCCGGAGGGCAAGCGTGATCCGCTTCCCCGATGGATGAAGGTAGGAAAGCTTCACCCGCCCCTCCTCGACGAGGTACATCGCAGTACTGGGGGTCCCCGGGTGGTACACGGTCTCACGGGCCAGCACCCGCAGCCGATCCCCTGTGGTCCAGATGGGGTCATCCCGTGTGAGAAGGTTCCTCGTTTGGGTGGTTTCCATAGTGACGCCAGCCTACCCTAGGGGGGGAAGGGAACGGAAGGAATCGGGGTGCCTTGGAAGGGACTCCTCGGACTCCCCAAGGAAGAAGCGCGTCCATCGTGGGACGCGCGGATGTGCTGTGAACAGGGGGACGACGGGCCCTATCGGGCGGGAAGACTGGGTGTTACCAAAGTTACTCCCTAGAAAGGAGGTGATCCAGCTGCACGTTCCCGTACCGCTACCTTGTTACGACTTCGCCCCTCTCATGAAGGACACCCTCGGCGCCCTCATCGGACGACTTCAGGTACCCCCCACTCGGTTGGCGTGACGGGCGGTGTGTACAAGCCCCGAGTACGTATTCACCGCGGTGTGGCTGACCCGCGATTACTAGCGATTCCGGCTTCATGCAGGCAGGTTGCAGCCTGCAATCCGAACCATGCCCAGTTTTGATGGGATTGGCTCCCCCTTGCGGGTTGGCGACCCATTGTGCTGGGCACTGTAGCATGTGTGTAGCCCCGGACATAAGGGCCATGAGGACTTGACATCATCCCCTCCTTCCTCCGGCTATTCGCCGGCAGTCCCGCCTGAGTCCCCGGCACCCCGAAGGGTCCGTTGGCAACGGGCGGCAGGGGTTGCGCTCGTTTCAGGACTTAACCCAACATCCCACGACACGAGCTGACGACAGCCATGCAGCACCTGTGCTGGTTCCCAAGCGCCCGAAGGCCATGGGTCCCTTCCCTTTCGGGTCGGTACCACCAGCATGTCAAGCCCGGGTAAGGTTCTTCGGTTTGCATCGAATTGAACCACATGCTCCACCGCTTGTGCGGGGCCCCGTCAATTCCCTTGAGTTTTAGCCTTGCGGCCGTACTACCCAGGCGGTGGGCTTAACGCGTTAGCTGCGGCACCAAGCGACTGCTCGCCCGACACCTAGCCCACATCGTTTAGGGCGTGGACTACCCGGGTATCTAATCCGGTTTGCTCCCCACGCTTTCGCGCCTCAGCGTCAGGAACGACCCAGAAGGTTGCCTTCGCCATCGGGATACCGACCGGTATCTACGCATTCCACCGCTACTCCGGTCGTTCCACCTTCCTCTGCCGTCCTCCAGCCTGACAGTTTCGCCCGACCTCCCCCAGTTGAGCCGGGGGCTTTCACAGGCGACTTGCCAAACCGCCTACGCGCCCTTTACGCCCAGTGAATCCGGGTAACGCTCGCCACCTACGTCTTACCGCGGCTGCTGGCACGTAGTTAGCCGTGGCTTATTCCCAGGGTACCGTCATCGGTGAGGCATTCCCTCCCCACCTTATTCTTCCCCTGGAAAAGCGGTTTACACCCCGAAGGGCTTCGTCCCGCACGCGGCGTCGCTGGGTCAGGCTTTCGCCCATTGCCCAAGATTCCCCACTGCTGCCTCCCGTAGGAGTCGGAGCCGTGTCTCAGTCCCCATGTGGGGGGCCACCCTCTCAGGCCCCCTACCCGTCGTTGCCACGGTGGGCCGTTACCCCGCCGTCTAGCTGATGGGCCGCAGCCCCCTCTCCGCGTGGCACCGAAGTGCCTTTACTTCTCAGAGCTTCCGCCCCAAGAAGACCATCGGATATTAGCCCCCCTTTCGGAGGGTTGTCCCCGTCGCGGAGGCAGGTTGGCTACGTGTTACTCACCCGTTTGCCGCTCCGTACTCGCCTCGGCCTTGCGGCTTCGGCAAGCCGATCGCACGACTTGCATGTGTTAGGCGCGCCGCTAGCGTTCACCCTGAGCCGGGATCATACCCTCTCAATTTAGCCTCAAGGGTCCACGATAGGATTCCCGTCTCTCCCTGTCCACTTGTCAAAGACCAGTCTTCCCAACGGATGCCCTTACGGGCAAGGCAAGTATAGTCGGGGGTCGGAACCCGGTCAAGGCATCCCCTGTGGAAAACCATGGGTCACGTGTCCGCGGGGCTCGGGACAGATGTCCAAAAGGTGGGGCAGTGAGCCCGTTTTGCGGGCCACGTCGTTATCCCCAGGTCTTTCCCCAATGGGATGTGCCGCCACGCACCCTCGGGGGGGCCTTGGGCGTTTCCCGGATGGCGCTCCGACCGCGAGGCCGCAGAATGGTCGCGATGCGGGCACTGGTGACCGGAGCGGGGGGGTTCATCGGAGCGAACGTCGTGCGGGCGCTCCTCGGACGGGGGTACGAGGTACGGGCCCTCGTGCGCCCGGGAGCGGAGGTGGCGAACCTCCGGGGCCTCGCCGTGGAGCAGGCGTACGGGGATGTGCGGGACCCGTCTGCGATGCGCGCCGCCGTCGTTGGATGTGACCTCGTATTCCACGTTGCCGCTCTGTACGCGTTGTGGGTCCGCCCACGGCGGCCCGTCTACGAGACGAACGTGGATGGGACACGCCAGGTCCTCCGCGCGGCGTGGGAGGCGAGGGTGGAGCGGGTCGTGTACACGAGCTCGGTGGCCGCCCTCGGCCTGCGGGAGGACGGCCGTCCGGCGGACGAGACAACACCTGCCAACCGGAGGTCCCTCGTCGGGGACTACAAAAGGAGCAAGTACCTCGCCCAGATGGTCGCCGCCGAGTTCGCGGCGCGCGGGCTCCCCGTGGTCATCGTGAACCCGAGCTTCCCCGTCGGGCCGTACGACCGTAAGCCGACCCCCACCGGCCAGGTGATCGTGGACTTCCTCAACGGACGGATGCCGGCCTACGTGGACACCGGAATGAACGTGGTGGCGGTGGAGGACGTGGCACTGGGCCATGTCCTCGCCGCGGAAAAGGGGCGACCGGGGGAGTGCTACATCCTCGGAGGGGAGAACCTCCCGATGCGGGACCTCCTCCACCTCCTCGCCGCAGCGAGCGGACTCCCCGCACCGCGGGTGGGCCTGCCCTCTTTTCCCCTCGTCCCCCTCGCCTACCTCAACGCAGCGTGGGGTGCCCTGACCGGGACGGTCCCCCGGCTCACCCCAGACACGGTGCGGATGGCGCGCCACCGGATGTTCTACGATCCGGGCAAGGCAGTGCGCGAGCTCGGGCTCCCCCAGACGCCGGCCCGGGAGGCGCTCCGACGGGCGGTGGCGTGGTTCCAGGACAACGGGTACGTCAAGGTATCCCGGCACGGAGGAGGGCGAGCGCCGCGTCGAGGTTGACCTCCGTATCCACGCACCCGTCGCGGGATAGGGGGACGACCGCAACGAAGGGGGGCGCGGGGCCGAGATCGGCCAGGGCCTCCTCCCCTTCCCGGAGTTCCTTGGCGCAGGCGATGGCGACCACGGCCCGCGGGCGGACCTCGCGCACGAACCGCAGGGCGAGCGCCCCGCCGGGGGCGACACAGACCCCCTTGTAGCCGAGGCGGAGGGCTTCCGTGCGCAGGGACCGGATCCCACAACGCTCCCCACAGTCCTCCGGGCACTGAAACCCGTCGCGCGACGAGCGGCCGGGACAGGTCTGACTCGGGCGCAGGCAGTGCGGGAGGAGGAGCACACGCTCCGCCGGCGGGATCCCCGCGAGCCCGGCCTCACCCATGGCCGAAGGCCTGGACCGTGACCTCCCGTTCCCGCGGCCGGTCCAGCTCCACGAGGAACACCCGCTGCCACCGTCCGAGGACGAGCTTCCCGTCCTCAATCGGGATCGCCTCGCTCGATCCCAGGAGGAGGTGCTGGCAGTGGGCGTGGGCGTTGGGGCACTCGTCGGGCGTCATGTTGTGCGTGCGGATGGTGAAGTCGTTGTGCCGGTAGTAGAGGTCGCGCGGGGCGACCCGCTTCAAGAACTCCTCCATGTCCGAGATGAGAAGGGGCTCGTTCTCGTTCACCCGGATGGCCGCGGTTGTGTGGCGACAAAACACGAGGGCGAACCCGTCCCGGACGCCGCTTTCGCGGACGAGCTGCTCCACCTGGTCGGTGATGTCGATGAACTGCGGCGCCCGTTCCGTGGGGACCGTGAACGTCGCCCGTCGCAGGATCGGCCCGGCGTAGGTGGGGTTCATGGCTCCCCCCTCGGCCCGCGTAGGCGAGCGATCACGGCCTGGACGGCCTCATCGGGGGTCGAGGCCCCCGCCGTGACCCCGACGCGGGACAACCCCGTAAGCCACTCCGGGTGGATCTCGTCCTCCGACTCGATGAAGTGGGTGCGCACGCCGGTCGCGCGGACGACCTCTGCCAGGCGACGGGTGTTGGCCGAGTTCCGGGAGCCGACCACGAAGATCGCCTCCACCTGCCGCGCCAGGTCCTGGGCCGCTTGGTAGCGCCGCCCCGTCTCCGGGCACGTCGTGTCCACCACCTGCAGCTCGCGGAGCGCCCCGCGCTCCCGACCGACCACGGCCTGCACGAACTCCCAGAACGCCTCCCTCTCCTTCGTCGTCTGGGAGACGATCGCCAGGCGCCCGGCCCGGGCCAAGGGGGAATCCGACGGGACAAGCGTCGCGTGCCCGTTCCCCCCTGCCCACGCCAGGAGACCCTGCACCTCGGGGTGCGTCGCCTCACCGTAGATGAGGACGGTGAACCCCCCCTCGCTCAGGCGGTGGACCTCTTCCTGGGCGCGCTTCACGATCGGGCACGTCGTGTCCACCAGGCCCAACCCCCGCCGGTGGATCTCCTCGACCACGTTCGGCCCCGCCCCGTGGGCGGTGATGGCCACGGCGGAGGTCGCCACCTCGTCCAACGAGCGCACCCCTTGAGCCCCACGGGAGGCGAGCCGATCCACGACCCGCGCGTTGTGGACGATCGCCCCCAGGGTGGCGAGCGGCCCCCGCTCGCGGAGGTGCTCCTCCACCATCTCCACTGCCCGCCGCACCCCCGGGCAGAACCCGTACACGCGGGCAAGCTCGATCTCGATCATTGTCCCTCCCGGGCCCGGCCGAGGGCCATCAATGGGAACACGTGCCGGTAGAGGTGGTAGCGGATCATGAAGTCAGTGGGGAAGCCAGTCCCCGTGAAGTAGGGCTCGTCCCAGGTGCCGTCCTCGCGCTGGGTGCGGACGAGGTAAGCGATCCCCCGTCGGACGGCCTCGCCTTCTTCCTCCCCGGCGGCGAGGAGGGCGAGGAGGGCCCACGCGGTTTGGGAGGCGCAGGACGGCCCGCGTCCCCTGAGCTCCGGCTCATGGTAAGAGAGGACGTCCTCCCCCCAGCCGCCGTCCTCGTTCTGGCGGGCGAGGAGCCAGCCCACCGCCCTCCTCACCCGCGGATCGTCCAGGGGAAACCCGCAAGCCTGCAGGGCCGGGAGGACGTACCCTGTCCCGTAGATGAAGTTGACCCCCCAGCGGCCGTACCAGGGGCCGTCCGGCTCTTCCTCCCGGAACATGTACCGGAGGGCCCGGTCGAGGGGCCGGAACCCCGGCCGGTACCCCATCCTCCCCAGGAACTCCACGATGTGGGCGGTGACGTCGACCGACGGGGGATCCACGAGCTCACCGAAGTCGGCGAACGGGATCTCCCGGAGGAAGACCTGGGTGTTGTTCCGGTCAAACGCTCCCCAGCCCCCGTTCCTAGACTGCATCCCAAGGAGCCAGTCCCGCCCTCGGGAGAGGGCGAACTCCTTGGCCTCCTCCGAGAGCTCGGTCCCCTGGAGGGCCATCAACACCACGGAGGTGTCATCGGTGTCGGGGTAGATGTCGTTATCGAACTCGAACGCCCACCCGCCGGGACGGGCCGTGCACTTCACCTGCCAGTCGCCCCCCACGAAGATCTGCTCCCCGAGGAGCCATTCCCCGGCCTTGACCAGGGCCGGGTGGTCCTCCGGGAGTCCGGCGTCGTGGAGGGCGATCATCGCCAGGCCGGTATCCCACACCGGGGAGATGCAGGACTGGAGGCGCCATGTCCCCTCCTCCTCGATGGCGTACCGGTCAAATCCAGCGACGCCCTTTCGCATCACCGGGGATTCCCAGGGATGGCCCAGGGCATGGAGGGCGATGAGGGAGTACACCCACGGCGGCTGGATCCCGCCCCAGCAGCCGTCCGCCTCCTGCCTCTCCACAATCCACTCCTCGGCCCGCTTCAGGGCGAGGCGTCGCAGGGGCCGGATGTGCGCCCGCTCGTAGGCCCGGAGGAGCTTATCCGCCGCGGAGAAGAACCGCCCCCAGGCGCTCTTCTTGCGGGGAAGAGAGTGGTCGGCATTTCCCCTGCCCCTTAGGAAGAGCTCGTCGATCCGGGCATGCTCGGGGATGGGGTAAACCGGCCGCTTGACCCGCAGGATGGCCAGGGGGAGGATCGTCCCCCGGGCCCAGGAGGCAAACGAGTACAGGTTCACCGGGAACCAGGAGGGGAGGAGGACGAGCTCCGGGGGAAGCATGGGGGTGGCCTCCCAGGGCCACTCCCCGAGGAGCGCTAGCCAGATCTTGGTGAACACCCGGGCCTTCTCCACCCCTCCCTGGGAGAGGATCCACCCCCGGGCCCATTCCATCTCCTCGGAGGCGGGATCGACCCCGGCCAGCTTCAGGGCGAGGTAGGCCTCCACCGTGGTAGAGAGGTCCCCCGGCCCGCCGTACCAGTTGGCCCAGCTCCCGTCCTCCCGCTCCTGTCCTAGGATGTAGCGGGCGATCTTGTCCCACAGCTCCGGGGAGCCGACCCCGAGGATGTGGGTGAGGAAGAGGTGTTCGGCGGTGATGGTGGCGTTGGACTCGAGCTCCCCCCAGAAGTAGCCCGCGGGGTATTGGTGGGAAAGGAGCCAGCCTACCGCCCGGTCGATCGCGTGGTCGAGCCCGGCGACGGGAGCATGGTCAGGCATGGGCGCTCACCTCGGCACGGACGATCCGCACGAGCTCTTTGACGAGCTTCTCCTCCGGGACTCTGGGGAGGACGACCTTCCCGTGGGCGTACACCGTCCCGTAGCCCTTCCCTCCCAGGATCCCGCAGTCCGCCCGCCCCACCTCGCCAAGCCCGTTCACCGGGCAGCCCATGATGGCGATGGAGACCGGCTCAGCGACATCAGATAGGGCCTGTCGCACCGCCGCGGCGATCCCGGCGATGTCGATCCCGGTCCGGCCGCAGGTGGGACAGACAACAAAGGAGGGCCCCCGCCTTCGGAGCCCGAGGGATTTCAGGATCTCCCACGCCGCCTCCACCTCCCGCACCGGATCCCCGGGGAGGGAGACCCGGATGGTGTCCCCGATCCCTTGCGCGAGGAGGATCCCGATCCCGACCGCAGAGCGGATCGCCCCTTCCCACTCCGTCCCTGCCTCGGTGATCCCGAGGTGCAGCGGCCAATCCCCCTCCTTTGCCACGAGCTGGGTGGCCTCCACCGTGAGGGGCACGTCGTGCGCCTTGAGGGAGATGACGATGTCCCGGAACCCCACCCCTTCCAGCAACGAGACCTCCCACAGGGCGGCCTCGGCCATCCCCTCCGGGGTGACCTCTCCTCGTTTCAGAAATCTCTCGTCGAGGGAGCCGGCGTTCACCCCGATCCTTATCGGCACCCCCTGATCCGAGGCGGCTGCCGCCACCTCCCGAACCTTCTTGGGATCGCGGATGTTCCCGGGGTTGAGGCGCAGCTTATCCGCTCCGGCCGCGAGGGCCGCGAGGGCCAGTCGGTGATCGTAGTGGATGTCGGCTGCGAGGGGGAGGCTCGCCTCCTTCTTGATCTCCCGAATGGCGTGGGCCGCGGACATATCGGGGACAGCGACCCGCACCAGCTCGCATCCGGCCCGCGCCAGGGCCGAGATCTGGGCCACCGTGGCCCGGACGTCCTGGGTGTCGGTGGTGGTCATGGACTGGACCACAACCGGGTTCCCACCCCCGATCGCGACCCCGCCCACCCGGACGACGCGGGTCATCGCCCCTCCAGGATCGGGACCAGTGCGGACGCGGCCTGGCCTAACTTCCGCGCCGCGGCGACCGCCCGTCCCGTCCACCGGACGGGGAACTGCGATACGTCCTCCCACAGCTCGTCGAGGATGACCCTCACCACGAGGAACGGAATCCCCCGGCCGGCGAACTCCTCCGCAAGGTGGGCCGATTCCATGTCCACCGCCAGGGCATCCAGCCCGAGGCGGGCCTTCTCCGCCGGGTCGGCGGGCTGCGCCACGGTGGCCACGGCCCCCACGGTGGCGCCCGGGAGCGCCCTCTGTGCACGCACAATGAGCGCACGGTCGAGCGGGATCGGATCGCGGCCATCGGACACGATGCCCTCCACGAGGACGAGCGACCCCGCGCCCAGGGAGGCATGGGTCGCGCCGGAGAACCCGATGATGACGGCCCCTGCCGGACGGTGCTCGCTCAACCACGCGCCAACCCGGCCCCTCCCTCCGGCCCCTACCCCCGCCCGCAGCTGAGGGCGGGGGGCGAAGAGGAGTTCCGTCCCCAGCGCGGCCACGGTGAGGATCATCGCCCCCTCCGGAGGAGTCTCCACGGGTGGGAGAGGAGATCGAACACGCTCGCCGGCTCGAAGCCGGCATGGAGCATGCACCCCGCGCAGCGGGGGTCGTTCCCCGGCCCGTAGCGGGTCCACAGCTCCGGATCGAGGACCTCCCCAAGGTCGGGCGTGTGCCGATCGGCGATGAGGTAACAGGGGACCCGCCACCCGAGGACCGTATAGGTGGGAATGGCCCACGCCGCGCAGGGGTAGGTCACCTCCCCCCGCAGGAAGTCGAGGAACAGGGGGTTATCGTAGAATGGGAACTTCTCCCCATCGAGGATCTCCCGAAACACGCGCACCGCCTCTTCCCGCTTGAGGAAGAGCTCCCGCTCCGGCACCTGCTCGTAGGCATAGCCCGGGGAGAGCATGATCCCCTCCACCCCCAGCCCAGCCAAGGTGCGGAAGAGCTCGTGGAGGTCGGCAGGATCGGAGCCGTGGAACGCGGTCGTGTTCGTCGCCACCCGGAACCCCTTCTCGCGGGCGGCCGCGATCGCCGCCACCGCCTCGGCATAGGCCCCGGGGTGGCCCGTCACCTCGTCGTGGACGCGGGCCGTGCCGTCGAGGTGGACGACGAAACACAGCCGCTTGTCGGGCCGGAATCGGGGGAGGGATCTCCGGAGGAGGAGGCCGTTCGTGCACAGGAAGATCCATCGCCCCTGTCCAATGAGACCTTCGACGATGCCCGCGATCTGGGGATGGAGGAGGGGCTCCCCACCGGAGACGGACACGACAGGAGCCCCGGCGCGGTGGGCTACGTCCAAGGCCTCCTCGACCGGCATGAGGCGCTCCATGACGCCGGTGTACTCGCGCACTCGGCCGCAACCGGCGCAGCGCAGGTTGCACGCCTCGAGGGGCTCGAGCATGAGGACCATCGGGAACAAGCGGCCCTTCCCCGGCCAGCTCCGGCGGGGGAGGAGGTAACGGGCCAATTCCACCGTCATCGCCAGGGGGCGGCTCATCTCACCCGGGCGGCGAGCCCACGACAGAGGTCCCGGAACGCCGCCCGGGCCCAGCCCGGCCAGGGGAGAGCTCCCGCCCTCTCCTCGGCCACAGTGAGCAGCCGTTCCGCCTTGGCAGCGGTCGCCTCGTCCGCCCCCAGCTCGGCCAGGCGCGCCCGGGCCTCGTCCGGGGTCCCCTCGTTGAGGAGGGTGGAAAAAGAAGGATCCCGCTCCAGCGCCCACGCGATCGGGAACGAGCGCTTCCCCCGTACGAGGTCCGCCCCCACCGCCTTCCCGAACTCGCGCGGATCGCCCCACAGGCCAAGCCAATCATCCCGCAGCTGGAACGCCACCCCGAGGGCCTCCCCGGTCGCACGGTGGGCGAGGGCGAGATCGGGGCGGCGGGCCGCGATCGCCCCCAGTTCGAGGGCACACCCGAGAAGGGCCCCCGTCTTGCCACGGGCCATCTCCAGGTACAGGTCTGTCCCCGCGCACATCCCCTCGAGCTCTAGGTCGCGGGCTTGCCCCCCGACCATCGCCACCGTGGCGGTGGCGAGGGAGGCGACCGCGCGCGCCACCCCCTCCGCGGGGATGTCCGCCTGGGCTGCGGTGCGGAAGGCGAGCGCGAGGAGACCATCCCCGGCATGGATCGCTTGGTGCTCGCCGAGGACCACCCACGCCGTGGGCCGGCCCCGGCGGACCCGATCCCCATCCACGATGTCATCGTGGACGAGGGAGAAGGTGTGGACGAGCTCGATCGCCGTCGCGAGGGGAAGGGCTCCCTCCGGCTCCTCCCCCAGCGCCTCGCAGGCGAAGCACACGAGGGATGGGCGAAGGAGCTTCCCCCCGATCCCTGGCCCCGGCCCACCGTCGGCCCCCACCAGCCCGAGGGGGTAGCCGATGAGCTGCCTCAGGATCCCCTCTCCGGGCACGACCGCGGCGAGGGAGGACGCGATCTCAGTGCGGTACCGCTCAAGGATGTTCATGGCCCCCCTTGTAGTTCGGGATGCAGACGAGCCCCCGGTCGAGCGCTGTGCGGACGAGGGCGGCGGTGGTGTGCGCACCGAGCTTGCGCATCGCCGATGCCTTGTGCGCCCGGACCGTGGCCACGGACCGCGAGAGGAGATGGGCGATCTCCGACGTCTTCTTCCCCTCAGCGACGAGCTGCACCACCTCCCGCTCGCGGGCGGTGAGCGAGGACGCATCCGGCGGAGGCGGGGGCAGGAGGACCTCCCCGCGGGCTGCGCGGCGGACGGCATCCACAAGGGCAGCGGGCGGGTCGCCCTTCAGCACGTACGCCGCTGCCCCGGCCCGCGCTGCCTCGGCCCGCCACTCCGGGTCGTCGAACATCGAAAGCACGACCACCGCCACCCCGCGCTGCCTCAGCCGGCGGCAGAGATCGACCCCGGATAGCTCGGGCAGGGCCGCGTCCAGGATCGCCACATCGGGCGAGGTATCCCGGACGAGCCGCCACCCCTCCCGACCCGACGCCGCTTGGCCCACCACCTCGAACCCGGCCTCGGTCAGGATCCGGGCGATCCCCTCCCGAACGAGGGTGTGGTCGTCCACAATAGCTGTCCTCACGGGGACCATCGTACGGGAAGGCCCCGCGCAGGGGCGATCGGGGGAGCGCACTATCCGCCCCGCTGCAGGGCGCGGGCTCGGAGCTCGGCGGTGGTCCGGCACCCCAGCTTCGCCTTCAGCCCCTCGAGGTGAGACTCCACCGTCTTCACCGAGATCCCGAGCGCGCGGGCGACCTCGCGGTTGGGGAGCCCGGCCGCGAGGAGGCGGAACACCTCCTCCTCGCGGGGGGAAAGGTCACAGGCGGCGGGGAACGGTCCCCGACCGCGGAGGCAGTCCTCGATCGCCCCCCGCAGCTCATCGGGGGAGGCTGCCTTCGAGAGGAACCCATCCGCCCCTGCCCGCGCCGCCTCCCTTCCCAGCCACGGGTCATCGAGGGCGGTGACGGCGAGGACGCGGGACTGAGGGGCTGCCTCCTTCAGCCGGGCCAGGCCGGCAAGCCCTCCACCGGGCATGGCGAGGTCCCACAAGACGAGGTCCGGCCCCTCGCTCTGGGCGAGGCGAATCCCCTCCTCTCCATCAACGGCGAGCCCGACGACGGAGATCCCCTGCCCGGCGAGGAGGCGGGCGAGCCCCTCCCGCACGAGCGGGTGATCATCCACGATCAGGGCGCGGATCATGGCACGGAATCGAGAACGTGACGTGCGTCCCCTTCCCCGGCCCGGAGCGCACGCGGAGCTCCCCGCCGAGGAGGCCCACCCACTCCTTCATCCCGGACAGGCCCAACCCTGACCCGGCTCGCTCCGGGTCGAACCCCTGCCCGTCGTCGGTCACCTCGCCCACGATTCCCCCCCGGGTCCGCGCCAGGCGGATCTCTACCCGCCGCGCCGCGGCGTGGCGCTGCGCGTTCTCCAGCGCCTCCTGGATCACGCGGTACGCTGCCGTCTCCACCTCGGGGGGGAACCTCCTCCCCGGCGGGACGTCCACCTCGACCGCGATCCCCGTCGAGGCTGCGCAGCTCTCCGCCAGCGCCTCCAACGCCGGGCCGAGGCCGAGCTCATCGAGGAGGGGTGGCCGCAGCTCCCGCGCCAGGGTCCGCACTCCGTCCACACTCAGGCTGAGGAGCCGCTCCGCTTCCGCCGGATCCCCGCCCGAGAGGGCCCACCGCGCCGCGGCCAGGGTCTGCCCCAGTTCGTCGTGAAGCCTCCGGGCGATCCTCACCCGCTCCTCCTCGCGGGCCGTGAGGAGCCGCGCGGAGAGCTCAGCCAAGGCCCGCCGCCGCTCCTCGTACATCGTGGCGAACGCCCGCACCGTGAACGCTAGCACCGCGTAGAAGCCGACCCCGCCCACGAGAACGGTCGCGATAACCCGTACCGGATCGCGGTGAGGGGGCACATCCCCCCGAAACGGGAGGTAGTGCGGGATGAGGCCCACCATCTCCAGCACGGCAACGAGGGCGAACCCGAGCAGGGCGAGGCCGGTCACCACATATCCCGCCAGCGGGGGGAGGAAAAAGTTCGCGTAGATCACGGTGAACAGGTAGAACAGGACCCCCATCCACTCCACACCCCCCAGCCGGTGGATGAGGTAGGTCACGAGCACGCTCTCCAGGGCCAGGAACGCAGCGTGCACATTCTGGAGCGAGCGAAGCGTCCGCTGGCGGCGGAGGAGCCACTGGAAGGGCAGGGTGAGGAGGAGCCACGCAAACGGGACGGCGAACACGGGGTTGAACGGGAAGCCCGGCATCCCTAGCACGATCAACGTGACCGCGCAGAACACCGCGAGCGTGACGCGGCGGACGAGGAACGTCCGGTCCACGATCGCCCGCATCTCCCCGAACTCCCGCCCTTCGATCACTGGGTTCATCGGCTGGAGAGAATTGTAACGCTACGGTCCGCATATGGTCCTGGGGGCGCGGGGCTCGCTCCCCGCGAGGTGCCCGGGGGTTGTCCGATCTCCCGATACCCCGTCCCCGGCGGGGGCGGTAGCGTCTCCCGCATGGCCCTCGTCATCCTCGTCGGGGCACACCTCGGTTACGACCCGCACGAGGTCCCCCTCGGGGGAGGGGCCGCGGTGGGGACCGCCCTCGCCCGGCGCTGGCTGGAGACGCAGCCGTTCCCGTTCCTCGTCCTCGGGTCCGGGGAGAGGCCGCCGCACCCGGGGGTCCCGTACCAGCCAGTGGTGTGGGATGACGGAGCCAGGGCACGCCATCCGGCCGGCCTCTCCATCCGCCAGTACGCCCGGTTCTCCCGGCAGTTCGAGCGCGGCGTCACCGGGTTCCTGCGCTCGCTCGCCCGCGACGTCGACCCGTCGCGGGCCTGCGTCCTCCACAACGACATCGCCGAGGCCGGCGATTTTGCCCAGATCGCGGCCCTGGGCTACCGCCAGGCCGCGATCTTCCACGTCGATGTGGTGGATTACGTCGCCCAGATCTACCTCCGCGGCCACCTGTCCTCCCGGGGCCTCGCCCGCGCGTACCGGACCCTGGAACGAGCGCACGTCGCGCCCTTCCTTCCCGACGTGGCGAAGCTCGCGTTCGGGAAGCAAGAGGCCTGCGCCCGCCACTGCGACCTCCTGATCGTCCCCTCCCCGCGGATGGCGGAGATCCTCACGGCCGCCTACCCCTGGCGGACGGAGGACGACACCCTCGCCCTCCCGTGGGGGACGATCTCCGCACCCGAACCCCCCGACCTCGAAGGGGCGCAAGCGGAGCTCGAACGGCGCTACGAGCCTGGGGGCCGACCGGTGCTCCTCACCCTGTCCCGGATCTCGCCGGAGAAGGGGCAAGACCTCCTCCTCCAGGCTTTGCGGCTCTGGGAGCGGCGAGGCGGGGGCGAGCTCCTCGTCCTCATCTGCGGGAGCGCGGCCTACATGCACGGGCCAAGCTACCTGCGCACCCTGCAGCGGCTCGCGCGGGGCCTGCGGAAGGTGGAGGTGCACTTCCCGGGCTACGTCTCCGGGGCGGTGAAGCACGCCTTCTTCCGCCTAAGCGACCTCTACGTGTTCCCGTCCCGCCATGAGAGCTACGGGCTGACCCTCATGGAGGCCCTCGCCGCCGGCCTCCCCGTCCTCACCACCGACCACCGCTCGGCGCACGATCTCGTGCGGCCGGAGTTCGGGTGCGTCGTTCCCGCGCAGCCCGGGTCCCTGTACCAAGGCCTCCGGGAGCTCCTCGCGCGGCGGGAGGAGCTCCCGCGGATGGGCGAGGCCGCCCGGCGGTTCGCCGGGGACCAGCCGTTCTCCCTGGCTGCCGACGGGCTGGCCGCCCACCTGGTGCGTCTCCTCTGATCTCCTCGCCCACCGCACGCGGTTCGAGAGGGGCTACGGGCGGGCCTCGACCTCGACCGTGACCTCGGCGGAGAGCGAGTTCCCCACAGAGCAGTACCTGTCGCGGGAGAGTTGGGCCGCCTGGCGCAGGTTCCCCTCGGGCACGCCCTCCGCCCGGACGAGGACCCTCGCCTTACGAAACGCCTTCGGGTGATCCGGGGCCCGCTCCGCGGTGACGGCGATCTCCAGGCTCCGCGGCGGGGTGCGCATCTTCCCCAGGATCGAGACCACGTCCATCCCCATGCACCCCCCGAGGGCGACGAGGAGGAGCTCGGTCGGCCGCGGCGCGGTGTCGCTCCCGCCGGACTCCCGCCCCGCATCCATGGCCACCGGGTGGCCGGAGGGCCCCCCGCCCACGAACCTCATCCCTTCTTGCCAGGTCACCTTCGCGTCCATGCGCTGAGGGTACCTCGCCGCCCCTCTTATCTCAACGTTTCAACGACAGTTGAACCTTAAAGGGGGCGGGCTATACTCGCCCCATGGAGCGGGGGATCGCGGACCTCGCCAAGGCACTCGCGGCCCTGGGGAGCGTGGAGAGGATTCACATCCTGAGCTACCTGCTCGCCCAGGGGGGCTCTCCCTGTGGGCGGATCGCTCACGCCCTGGGGATGTCCACCTCCGCGTTCTCGTACCACCTCCGGATCCTGGAGGATGCCGGGCTCGTCACGCGGAACCGCCGCGGTCGGCTGCACTGCCTGAGCCTGACCCCGATCCTGGACGAGCTCCTTGCGCCGGGGATCCGGCAGACACTGACCGAGGAGGGAGAACAATGGATCAGCAAGTCGAGCACGAAGTGATCGTGTACAGCACCCCCACCTGCCCGTGGTGCCACGTGGCGAAGAGGTACCTCACCAGCCGGGGGATCGCCTACACCGAGGTGGATGTGGCTGCCGACCCGGCAGCGGCGATGGAGATGGTGCGCAAGACTGGGCAGCAGGGCGTGCCGGTGATCGAGATCGACGGCGAGTGCGTGATCGGGTTCGACCGCGCCCAGATCGATGCCCTGCTTGGGTTGGACTAGGGTGGAGCCCGCTCCGGACGCTGCCCCCTACCGGCCGGTAACGCGGTAGCAAACGGTGTAGCCGTGCTGCCGGGCGATGCCTTCGATCGCGCTACGGACCTCCCCGTGGTCGAACGTGGTGGCGTAGACCTTCCCGAACAGTCGCGATCGCTCAGCGAGGTCCCCTTCGCGTGGCCCGCGGCCGGTCCGGTACGTCTCCACCTTGAACCCGGCCCCGCCGTCCGCGGCGAGGCCGGAGCCGACCTCGGTGAGGGACTCAGAGAGGTGCACCTCGCGCTTCCCCTCGTCCACGCGCAGCCGCGCCCGGTAGACGAGCCTCCTTCGGGAGAGGAGCACCCGCCGCTCGGCAAGGACCTTCGTGAGCTCGATCTCCCCTCCCCGCTCGGAGATCTCACCGCCCACCGTGCGCACTAGGTCGTGCAGAGCTTGGGTGAGCATCCATCCCTCCTCATCAGCCACTGGGAATGGGAGAAGAACCGCGCGGCCAGTGTAGTCGCCGTCGCGCTCACCGGATCCGGTCCCCCCGCTTCCGGCGCGGCTACGGTTCCTCCTTCTGCAGGGCCTCGATCAGGGCCAACCGGGTCTCCCACGGGAGGGAGACCCCCTTCTTCGTCGGCAGCCACTGGCCGTCGTCCCCCTGAAAGAACTGGCGCAGGTCGAGGTACTCCTTGCCGCGAAACTGCGTCCGCCGGACGACGACCTTCTGTCCGGCCCCCCGTTCGAACTCCGCGATGACCCTCTCTGCGTCCACAGAACCCCCTTCGCGCGCCCGACCCGTCCGGGTCCCGCGGCGACCGGGGCATTCTAGGGCTGGCCCCGGCCCCACGGCAACCCCTCGGCCCCGGAGACGGTGACCCGCAGGTCCACGGCCACGACGCGGTCCGGGTAACAGAGGATCGGGTTCACATCGAGCTCCGCGATCTCGGGGAACTCCGCCGCAAGGTGGCTGATCCGCTCCACCGCCGCGACGAGGCCCGCCAGGTAAACGGGGGGCCTCCCGCGTGCCCCAGCCAGGAGCGGGAAGGCGCGGATGCCCCGCACGAGCTCCTCCGCCTCCGGCGCGGAGAGGGGGGCGAGGGCGAACGCCACGTCGCCCAGGGCCTCCACGAACACGCCTCCCAGCCCAAACATGACGAGGGCCCCGAACGTGGGGTCGCGCACGATCCCCGCGATCACCTCCTGTCCGGGCGGGAGGAGCTCCTGCACGTACACGCCCACGGCGGGAGCAAGCCCCACCATCTCCCGGTACGCGCCGCGGACCTCATGCGCGGGGACGCCGATCCTCACCCCGCCCACGTCGGACTTGTGGACGATCTCGGGCGCGACGACCTTGAGGACGACCCTCTCCCCGAGATCCTGGGCAAGGGCGGCCGCCTCGTCCGCACTGCGGGCGAGCCCGCCCCGCGCGATGGGGATCCCGTAGGCGGCGAGGAGGCCGAGTGATTCCACCCCCAGTCGCGGGCCGCCTGAGGCGAGGAGCACCCGCACGCGGGCTCGGTCGGCCGCAGGCGGGGGTCGCACGGGGAGGGGACGGTCCCGGATCTCCCGGTACCGGGCGAGCGTCGCCAGCGCCCGCACGGCCCGGGCCGGCTCGAAGTATGCCGGGATCCCGGCCGCGCGGAGCGTCTTCTCCGCCTCCTCCCCAAGCTCACCGGCCAGAAAGCTCGCCACAGCCGGCTTCCCGTGCTTGCGATGGGATGCGGCGAGGATCCGTGCCAGTTCCGCGAAGGTCAGGATGGGATGCGGGGCAGTGAGGACGAGGCCCATGTCCACCCCCGGGTCGGAGAGGACGAGGTCCACCGCGTCCCGAAACCCATCAGCGGAGGCATCGGCGAGGATGTCCACGGGATTGGCGGTGCTCGCCGTGGGGAAGCGTTCAGCGAGGGAGCGGACGGTGGGCGGGGAGAGGGGGGGCACCGCAAGGCCCTGCTCGGCAGCGGCATCCGCGGCCAGGATCGCCGGCCCGCCGGCGTTGCTCACGATCCCAAGCCGGCGCCCACGCGGCAACGGCTGCTCGGAGAGGGCCACCGCGGCCTCGAGCAGTTCCTCCACCGACCGGACGCGGAGGACGCCGCCCCGCCGGAACGCGGCCCCGTAGGCGCGGTCCGACCCAGCGAGGGCCCCGGTGTGGGACGAGGCCGCCCGCGCCCCAACTTCAGTTGCCCCAGCCTTGAGGACGAGCACAGGCTTCTCCCGCGTCACCTCGCCCGCGATGCGCACGAACTCCGGCCCATCCTCGATCCCCTCCAGGTAGGCGGCGATGACCACCGTCTCCCGGTCGCGGGCCAGGGCGGGGAGGAAGTCGGTCTCGGTGAGCACGGCCTTGTTCCCCAGCGACACGAAGAACGAGAGTCCCACCTCGTTCTGCCATGCCCAGTCGAGCACCGCGCTGCCGAGGGCGCCGGACTGGGAGATGAACGCGATCGCGCCCGCGAACGCCCCTCGCGGGGCGAAGGTCGCGTTGAGCCCCGCCCGCGGGGAGATGAGCCCGAATGAGTTCGGTCCAAGCACGTTCATCCCGTACTGGGAAGCGATGCGGACGAGCTCCCGTTCCCGCTCGATCCCCTCTCCCCCCTGTTCCTTGAACCCAGCGGTGATGACGACGGCGTTGCGGATCCCCTTCCTTCCGCAGGCGGCGAGGGAGCGCAGTGCGTCGGCGGGGGGGACGGCGATGATGGCGAGGGCCACGGGCTCAGGAAGATCGTCCACCGTTGGGACGCACGGCCGGCCGAGGATCTGGCTGCGGCTCGGGTTCACCCCGTACACCGGCCCCGGGAAGGCAGCGACGTTCGAGAACAGGGCGTGCCCGATCTTCCCCGGCGTGGCCGACGCCCCGACCACCGCAATCGAGGAGGGGGTGAGGAGGCCGGTGAGGTCGCGTGGCATGTCCGGGGACATGGTAACGGCCTCCGCGGGATCTTCACACCCCCTCCACCTCCCCTCGACGCTAGAGGGGGACAGTGGAGCGAGGTGGAAGCGCACGCGAGAGCCCGACCACCACAAACCGCCTCCGATCGTCGCGGGGGAGGGAAGGCTGTGTAGCCCTCTTCCCCCCCTTGAGGTAGGCTACCGATGCAGATGAAAACGATCCTCGTCGTGGAAGATGAGCGGGAAATCGCGCGCATGGTGCAGGCGTACCTCATGCGCGAGGGGTACCGGGTGGAGGTGGCGTTCGCCGGGGAGGAGGGGTGGGCGATGTTCAAGGCCCTCCAGCCGGACCTGGTGGTGCTCGACCTCATGCTCCCCGGGATGCACGGGTTGGAGGTGGCGCGGCGCATCCGCCAAGAGGCGACGACCCCGATCATCATGCTCACCGCGCGCACGGAGGAGGCAGACCGCGTCGCCGGCCTGGAGATGGGCGCCGACGACTATGTGACGAAGCCGTTCAGCCTGCGGGAGCTCGCGGCGCGGGTGCGGGCCGTCCTGCGCCGCACCGAGGGCGGGACAGTCCCGGAGGTGATCCGCGTCGGCCCCCTCACGGTGGACCTGGCAGCACGGGAGGCGCGCCTCGCCGGAACGGTCCTCGACCTGACCCCCACGGAGTTCGACCTCCTCGCGTTCTTCGCCCGTCACCCGGGGCGGGTGTTCACGCGGCGCGAGCTCCTGGAGGCCCTGCAAGAAAGGACCTACGCCACCCTCCCCCGCACCGTGGATTCCCACGTGAAGAACCTCCGTCGCAAGATCGAACCGGACCCGGATGATCCCACCTACATCCTCACCGTCCACGGGGTGGGGTACAAGTTCCGTCCGGATGCTGGCGAAGGATAGCCCATGTCGTTTCGGTGGAAGCTCTTCGCTGCGTTTGCCCTGGTCGCGTTCCTCGCGGCCGGGGGGACGTACTTCCTCAGCACGCGCGAGGTGAGCTCCCAGTTCGACGCGTTCCGGGAGGAGAACCGGCACCTGGCGGCCCAGGAGTTCGCCGCCGCGCTAGCCCAGATCTGGGAATCAACTGAGAGCTGGGAAGTGCTTAAGTCCATCTTCGCGTCTGTGGCTGTGATCGTGCGCGGACGGGAGGTGATCTACGAGCAGAGTGCATGGGGCCAATTCATGGTGTTGGATGATACCTATACGGTGGTGGGCTGTGCTCAACAGGAGAGGCTCGGCCAGTGTATGGCGGACGACCCCCAATTCAGGCCGATCGTCGATCGGTATGGAGTGCCGATCACGGTGAACGGGGTGAAGGTGGGAACGGTGGTGCCCCTCGACATCGCCGCCCTGAATCCCCTCGAGGAGGACTTCCTCGGCTCCCTCCAACGGGCGGTGCTCGTGGGAGGGGCCGCGGCCCTCGTGGCGGCGGCCCTCCTCGCGGTGATCCTCACCGCCCAGCTCTCCCGGCCCCTCAAGCGGCTCATCCTGGCCACGACCCGCATCGCCGCAGGCGACCTCTCCCACCGCGTCGCCATCCGGACCCGGGACGAGATCGGCCGGCTGGGGCAGGCGTTCAACGAGATGGCCGCGGCCCTCGAACACTCGGAGAAGGCCCGTCAGAACCTCCTCACCGATGTCGCCCACGAGCTGCGCACCCCGTTGGCGGTGGTGCGGGGGAACCTCGAGGGGATGCTCGATGGGGTGTTCCCCCTCACGCCGGAGGCCCTCGCGCCGGTGTACGACCAGACCCTCCACCTGGGGGAGCTGGTGGAGGACCTCCGCACCCTGACCCTCGCCGAGGCGGGCCACCTCCAGCTCCTGCGGGAGCCGACCGACATCGGGGAGCTCGTCGGGGCAGTGGTGGAGGCAGCCCGCACCGCGGCCGTCGAGGATGGGGTGACGGTCGCGGCCCAGGTCGAGCCCGGGCTCCGGGCCAACGTTGACCCCCGCCGCATCCGGCAGGTGCTGGGCAACCTCCTCGATAACGCCCTCCGCTACTCCCCGCCGCGGGGGACGGTCACGGTGACGGTGGCGCGAGCGGACTCGGAGATCCGCGTCTCGGTGAGGGACGAGGGGCCGGGGGTGTCGCCCCACGACCTCCCCCACGTGTTCGAGCGGTTCTACCAGGGCGACACATCGCGGAGCGGAGAGGGGACCGGGCTGGGGCTTTCGATCGCCCGCGAGCTCGTGCAGGCCCATGGTGGGCGGATCTGGGTGGAGAACCAGGGCGGGGCCGTGTTCACCTTCACCCTGCCGTTGCTTGATTCACCTCGGGCCGACGCCTAAGATCGGTGCGCTATGGGCGAAGGTTCGTGTTACCACAGTCCAACCCTCGGCAGGCTCTCGTTCCAAGAAGTGGTGGATGAGATCTTGGCGATGATGGCGGCTGCCCCGGAAGCCCCGTACGAAGTCGTCGTCGGCACCGATTCCCAGATCTACGCCGACGAGGTGGATTACGTATCGGCGATCGTCGTGCACCGGGTGGGGCGGGGCGGCCGCTACTTCTGGCGCCGGGAGAAGGACGAGCGACCGCAGAGCCTACGCGAGCGCATCTACCGCGAGGCGTGGCTCTCCTACGAGACGGCGGAGGAACTGATCCGGGCCCTGAAGGACCGCGGGGTGAGCGGGTTCCAGCTCGAGATCCACGTGGACATCGGCCGCAACGGCCGGACGCGGGACCTCGTGGAGGAAGTGGTGGGGATGATCCTCGGGGTGGGGTACCGCGTGCGCACCAAGCCCGAAGCCTACGCTGCTTCCGCCGTTGCCGATCGGTACACCTAGAGCCGTTGGGCACGCGGGATGCGGCGCGCTCCCGCGTGTCCTGCCCCGCGCGCCGAGAACCCCCTAGCATGGCGGCATGCCCACGGTTGGTGCGCTGTTGCCTTCGCTTTCTTCCGTTCCTGGGATCAGGGAGGTCGAGGTCCGAGGACTGGCCTGGGACTCCCGCCGCGTCGTGCCGGGAGATTTGTTCTTCGCCCTCGTGGGCGAACGGACGGATGGGCACCGGTTCATCGCCGATGCCATGGCGCGCGGGGCAGTGGCGGTGGTGGGCGAACGCGTGCGGCCACGCGCCGGGGTCCCCTACGCCCGCGTCCCGGATGCCCGGTCCGCCCTCGCCCACGCCGCGGCCGCCTTCTATGGCCACCCCACCCGCGAGCTCCGCACAATCGGCGTCACGGGCACGAACGGGAAGACGACCGTCGTCCACCTCCTCGGCCAGCTCCTCCCGGAGTGCGAGACCCTGACCACGGTGCGGGTGGAGCGGGAGGGCCTGTCCTGTGTGACCACCCCCGAGGCCCCCGACCTGCAGCGGCTGGCCGCCGAAGCGCGGGCGGCGGGGAGGAAAGCGTTCGCGTTCGAGGCGTCCTCGATTGGACTCGCCCAGAGGCGGGTGGCGGGCATCCACGTTGCGGCAGCCGTCTTCACCGGGCTGGGACGGGACCACCTCGATTTCCACCGCACGATGGAGGCCTACCTCGATGCGAAGCTCCGCCTGTTCCGGATGCTCCCCCCAGACGGCGTGGGCATCGTGAACGCCGAGGACCGCCATGCCGATCCGTTCCTCGCGGCGTGCCGCGGCCACGGGGTCCGGTATGGGCTGGGCCGCGGCGATGTCCGCGCCGAGGGGCTGCGCCTGGACCGAACGGGCGCGGAGTTCGCGCTCGAGACGCCGGACGGATCGGAGGAGGTGCGTCTGCCGTTCCCGGGCCGCCACAACGTGGCCAACGCGCTTGCCGCTGCGGCCACGGCGTGGGCGCTGGGCACGCCCCTTCCCGAAATCGCATCCCGCCTGATGACGGCGACGCTCCCCCCAGGGCGGTTCGTGCAGTTCCCGCTCCGGAGCGGGGCGACGGCCGTGGTGGACTATGCCCACAACCCGCCAGCGCTAGCGGAGATCCTTTCCTCGCTCCGCCCCCACGCCCGGCGCCTGGTGGTCGTGTTCGGGGCCAACGGCGAGGCCGACCCGGGGAAGCGGCCCCTGATGGGGGGGATCGTGGGCCAGCTCGCCGACCTCGCCGTGATCACTGCCGATAACCCCAAGGGTGAGGATCCGCGGGCGATCGCCGAGGGGGTGGCCCGCGGGGTGCGGGCGGTGGGGGGGAGGTACCGGATCGAGCTCGACCGGGCGGAGGCGATCCGCTGGGCGTTGGGGGACGTCACGACGGGGGACGTGGTGCTCCTCGCGGGGAAGGGCCACGAGCGCTACCAGATCACGTCCCAGGGGGCCATCCCCCACTCCGATCTCGACCTCGTGCTCTCCGAGAGCTCACGGTCCACCCCACGCCCGCAGTAGCTCCGCCACCCGCTCGGCGACCTCCTGCGGCTCCCCACGGCCATCCACGGCGTAGACGCGGGGATCCTGTGGGGGCACGAGGTCCCGCTGCGCGCGGAGGCGCCGCGCCACGGCCTTTCGATCCAGCCCCGAATCAAGGAGCCGCGCCCGCCGCTCCTCCTCCGGGACCTCCAGCCACAGGACTGCATCGAACAGGGACCGATCCACATCGGGCGAAGCAAGGAGGAGCGCGCCCTCCACGAGGAGGATCCGCGTCCCGGCATCACGATGGCGCTCGATCGCCCGCCGCACCTCGTCCATCACGCGCGGGTGCACGATCGCTTCCAGATCGGCCTTCGCCTGAGGCGTCGCGAACGCAACCCGCGCCAGCCGCGCCCGATCCACCGTCCCGTCCTCGGCGAGGATGTCCTCCCCAAACCGGGCAACGAGGGGGAAGTAGGCCGGTCCACCGGGGGCGTACGTCGCCCACGCCAGGGCGTCGGCATCGAGGTGGACCACCCCCGGCTCGGTCGCGAGGTGGCGGGCGAGGGTGGACTTCCCGGATCCGGACGGGCCAGCGATGCCGATCACCTTCATCGTGGGGAGCCTAGCCCCCCCGGCGCCGGTCCGCCAGGGTGGCCGGGGAAGGACCCTTGGAGGAGCTGGTACGCCCGGCAGGATTTGAACCTGCGGCCTTTGGCTCCGGAGGCCAACGCTCTGTCCCCTGAGCTACGGGCGCCTAGCGGCGGTCCACAGTTTACGGTGCACCCGTTCTCGGTTCACGCCAACCGATGGCCGCCTCGCTGCGGAGGGAGTGGGATTCGAACCCACGGCTAAGGCTCAACACCCCAGCAACGGCTTAGCAAGCCGTCGTCTTCGGCCACTCGACCATCCCTCCGACCGCCCCATTCTACGCTTGTCCCGAACGGGATGCCAAACTCTTGACCGGAACCACACTCCCCCTAGCGGCTATCATCGCCCCATGGCCCACCATCCACTCGATCCCTACCGGGGGTTCCTCCTCGACCTCGATGGGGTCCTCGTGCGAGGGAGGAACGTTCTCCCGGGGGCGGCGGACGCCCTAGCGGCCCTTCGCAACCGCGGCCCGGTGGCCCTCCTCACGAACAACTCCACCCAGTCCCGTTTGGCTGTGGCAAGGCGACTGAGCGAACGGGGGCTCCCCGTGAGCGCGGCGGAGGTGATCCCGAGTTGCTACGTCGCGGCCCACTACCTGCGGGAGGAGATCGGCACGGTGCAGTTCTGGTACCTCGGTGAGGAAGGGATCGCCGCGGAGATGGGCCTCGCCGGCCATCGGCATGTGGAACCCGCACAGGCGGAGTGGGTCGTGGTGGGGATGGATCGCGCCCTGACCTACGGCAAGCTCTCCCACGCCCTCCAGGCGCTCCTCGCGGGAGCGCGGCTCCTGGCTACGAACCGTGACCCGACCTACCCCACCGAGACCGGCCTCATCCCGGGGGCAGGGGCGGTCGTGGGGGCGCTGGGGGGGATGGGGTTCCCCCCCGCGCTCGTGGTCGGCAAACCCTCGCCCATCGCGTACCGCGTGGCCCTGACCGCACTGGGGATCGGCCCGGCCGAGGCGCTGATGATCGGGGACCGGCTGGAGACGGACGTCCGCGGCGCCCAGCGCCTGGGGATGGACACGGCCCTCGTCCTGTCGGGGGTCTCCACCGCAGAGGACATCGCGCGGACCGGGATCCAGCCGACGTGGGTCGCCCCGGACCTCCCGGCTCTGGTGCGGGGGGAGGTCCTCCCGCCGCCCCAGCGGTAGGCGGGGAGCAAGCGGCTCGGTCCCGGGTGCGGCTCACCCCGCCTGACTGGCGGCGCGGAAGGTGAACCCGTTACGGAATACCACCAGACAAGCGTCCACGACCTGCGGGTCGTAGAGCTTGCCCCGGCCAGCCTCGACCTCGGCGAGGGCGGCCTCGATCCCGAGCGCCGCCCGGTACGGCCGGTGGGAGCTGATCGCCTCCACAACATCGGCCACGGCGAGGATCCGCGCCCCAAGGAGGATCTCTTCGCCCGCGAGCCCCTGAGGGTAGCCGGAGCCATCCAGCCGCTCGTGGTGCTGGTGGACGACCTCCGCCACCGGCCACGGGAAGTCAATGCCCTGTAGCACGTTCCACCCCGCCTCGGGATGGACCCGCACCATGTCCATCTCCAACGGGCTCAGCCGGCCGGGCTTGCTCAGGATCTCGCTCGGGACGACGATCTTCCCCACATCGTGCACGAGCCCCGCGATCCGCAAGCCGGCCTGGTCCTTCGCCGACAGGCCCAGTTCGCGGGCGATGGCCACAGCGAGTTCGGCCACCCGCCGCTGGTGTCCGGCGGTGTAGGGGTCGCGGAGCTCGATCGTCGAGGCGAGGGCGTCCACGATGGCGTCGAACAAGTGCTGTATCCTGGCGTAGCTCTCCGCGAGCTCCGCCTCCGTGCGCTTGCGGGCGGAGATGTCGCTCATCACCCCGCGCACACCCGCGGGCTTCCCATCCCGGAAGAACGGCTTGGTCAAGGTGCGGACCCAGATGAGATCCCCGGACTTGGCGATCACGCGGTGCTCAAACGGCGCCGGTTCCCGGCCGGAGAGGGTCTCCTGGAAGGCCTGGAAGAGCCCCGGGAGGTCGTCCGGATGGATGAACCGGGCGAACGGCTGGCCCACGATCTCGTCGGGGGAGTAGCCGCCGAGCGCGCGGGCCACTGGGCTGATGTACGTTACAATCCCGTCTGCGCTTATGGCGATGATGACGTCGCTAATGTCCTCCACCAGCTCCCGGTACCGCTTCGCGCTCTCCCGCAGATCATCCTCGGCCCGCTTGCGGTCGGTGATGTCCTGCAACGTGCCCTGCACGCCCACGATCCTCCCCGCCGCGTCCCGGACCGGCTCGCCGATCGTGCGGACCCAAACGCGCCTCCCGGAACGGGTGATGATCTGGAGCTCCACGTCGTACGGGATGCCCTCGGTCGCGCAGGCGGTGAACACCTCCCTGAACCTGGCCTGGTGCTCCGGGGCGTAGAACGAGATGCGCTCCTCCACCGACGGATAGATCCCCGGGGGCATCTCGTGGATCGCGGCCACCTCATCGGACCACAGCACCTGGTCCGTGGTGAGGTCCACGTACCACCCCCCAAGGTTGGCCATCCGCCCGGCGATGGCGAGCAGCCGCTCCTGTCGCTCGCGGGCCCGGCGGGCGGCGACGAGTTCGGTCACGTCCTCCACCGTTCCGTCGTAGTAGAGCGGCTGACCCGTCTCGTCACGGATGAGGCGGGCGCTCTCCCGCACGAACAGGGTCGAGCCGTCCTTGCGTACCCAGGTCCCCTCAAGGCCGCGCACCTCCCCCTCGCGCTCGACGCGCTCCTGGAACTCGCGGCGCAGGTACCCCGGCTCGTAACCCTCCGCGGTCAGGTCGCGCTGGGCGAGCTCCTCGAACGACTCGTACCCCAGCATGCGCACGAGCGTCGGGTTTGCCATCACGATCCGCCCCTCCGGCGTCGTCCGGTAGAGGCCAAGCAGGGTGTTCTCGAACACGCTACGGAACTTCCCCTCGCTCTCCCGCAGGTCCGAAAGGAGGCGGGCGTTCTCGAGCGCCGCCGCGGCATGGGCGACGAGCATCTCCAGAATCTGCAGGTCCTCCTCGCTGTACACGGCGGGCTCGTAGCTCTGGGTGGCGAGCATCCCCACCGTCCTCTCCCCGATTCGGAGGGGGACGGCGAGGATCGAGCGCACACTCTCCTTGCTCCCGAACTGGCGCCTTGGGAACGGAACGCCCACGGTCACGTCGGGGATGACCACCGGTTCCCCGGTCGAGAGGACGTGCCAGGTCAACCCCTCGCCGGGGGGCACGCGCTCCGAGGGATAGCGGCCCCCCTCGTCCACGAGGTACACCGCCTCCGCCTCGTCGTCGCCGGTGCGGAGGGAGATGGCGAAGGCCTCCGCCGGCATGAGCTCCGCCACGGCGCGATGGATGGTGGCATAGATCCCTTCAGGATCCCTGGCGGCGCGGGTGATTTCCTGGCTCACCCGGTGGAGGACGGTGAGGCGCTGGATGAGTTGGGCCCGCTTCGCCTCGCCGCGCTTGCGCTCGGTGACGTCTTCGCCGATCGCGAGAACCATCCTGAACTCACCGTTCTTCTTCACCACGGTGTTGCGCCAGCTGATGACCCGCTCCTCCCCCATTTTCGTGAGGATGACATTCTCGTGGTGGTGGTAAACGAGCTTCTGCGCGATGATCTCGTTCCAGACGGAGCGCGTCTCCTCGTGGATCTCCGGGGGGAGGAAGGTCGTGAACCAATCCTTGCCCACGACCTCCGGGGCGGCATAACCCGTCAGCTCCTCGGCAAAACGGTTGAAGATCACGATCCGCGCGTCCCGATCGAGCCCGATGATGATGTTCGGGGCATTGCGGATGATCGCTTCGGACCAAGCTCTCTCTTCCCTCACGCGTTCTGCCATCCGCACCCGCGCGGTGACGTCGGTGATGAACCCCGTGAGGAGGGCCTCCTCGCCCTCACCCTGGATTGCCATCCCTCGTTCCCAGACCAGTTTCTCCTCCCCGGTCGCGGTTCGGATGCGGTAGGGCATGGTGAACGGTTCGCGCCGCGCGATCGCCTTCTGAACAGTATCCCACACCCGCGGGCGGTCCTCGGGGTGGATGAGGCGCGCGTAGCTCACCTCACGGTTCCCCACCAGGGCATCCGGTGTGTAGCCGAGGAGATCTACGCTCCCCTCGCTCACGAACTCCATCGTCCAGCCGCGGTCATTCCGGCACCGGTACGCCATTCCGGGCAGGCTCGCTAGGATCCCCTCCCACCGCCGCTCTGCTTCCGATCGTCCTGGGTCGGCGTGGACCAGGGAGATGACGATGGGGTGGGTGCGCCAGACATCGCGGAGGGCCGCGGGGGGGAAGCGGCGGGCATCGTACTGGCAGAGCCCGGTGCAGGCCGTGCCGGGGAAGAACGCGTTGAGGAGCGCCTCGAACTCGGTCAGGCGTTCTGAGCCGAGGGGCCCCGACCGGGCCCCCGTCATCTCCCCGGTCACGCGGAGGCCGGTGAACCCATCGTCCAGTGCCCGCTGCGTCTCTTGCTGAAGGAGGTCGACCATCCGGTGCGGGTCGAACGTGCCCTTCCGGAGGTAGGTCTCGTCGCTGGGGAGGAAGACGAGCTGGCCGCGCCGCTCGGCATCGCCGATAGCACCACCGGCATCGCGGAAGTAGCTACGGATCTCGTGGACCGTGGGGGCATCTACGATCCAGAGCACCCGCTCGCCCACCGCGAGGCCCTGGTGCAGGTAGGCCGAGAGGGCAGCCATACAGTCGTCGTCGTCAAGGTAGATGAGGCACGCGTGGTCACCCGGGCCGAGGTCGGCCACCTCGCGCAGGATCCGCGGGGAGGTACGGTCGCTTGCTGCTCCGCCTTCAGCGGGCCCCATGCCCACCTCCTTGCCGCATCCGCGGACCACCATGATAGCACAGGGCGGCCCGGCCGACTGTGGCCCACGTCACCCGCCGGGTGCTCCGGCCCGCCCGGGGTTCGCGAACCACACCACGGCGGGGATGGACCGCAGGCGGTTCATCTCCTCAACGTTGGCCACGAGATCGAGGTCGCCATCGCCATCCACATCAAGGGGAAAGAGCTGATCCCATTTTTTTCCGTTGAACGTCCTCAGCCCGAGGGACCCCGACCCCCACTTGATGACGTGGGCGACCCATCCCGTGAGGCCCTGTTCCAACCACCACACGGCGGCGACATCCTGCGGAAGCCGGCCGTCACGGTGGATGGCCGCCCCGACGATATCAACCCTCCCGTCGCCATTGAGGTCCAACATAGGGCGGGGGGCTTGGCGATCACCTCGTGCTCGAACCACCCCCACCGGCGTTCCCAAACAGGTGAACCACGTTCTCCGATTGGGCGACGATGTCCGGGAACCCGTCGCCGTCGAGGTCTGCCACCTGCACGTCCAGGTAGTGCCCAACCCCTGTGCCCTCGGGGAGCATCCCGCCATCCTCCCAGGCGTAGGCCGAGAGGGAGGCCTCGGGATCAGGCGGGGATCGCCCCCACAGAATCCGCACCGCGGAGGGGTCGGCGTGGTGCTCGATCCCCTGCACGACGACAATGTCCACGATCCCATCCGCGTCGAGGTCCCCGAACGCTGCGTTCTCGGCGTTGGGGAATCTCCCCACGTCCACGGCCGGCCACGGACGATCGGGGGCCAGGCCCCGCCCTGGGTGGAACACGACGCGGACCCGCCCCGTCCATTCGTAGTTGACAAGGAAATCGGGGTCCCCACCGCCGTTCACGTCCGCCATGTCGAGCCCGTTGGGGAGCCAGTCGCCGGGGTTATCCACCGGGTACATCCGCCACGGGACCCCGAGCTCCGGCCAGTGGGGGGGAGCGGTCCACCGCTACGGCGGGTAGATCCCCACAGCGAGGTCGTGGGCGTAGAAGAACCCGGCCACGAGGAGCGGGAGGGCGAGGACCAAGGTCCACCACTTCACGCGCCGATCCTTCCCCCACCTGGCCCGGCCGTCAACCCCCGGGGCAGTTCATCTCGGCTCTGTCCCCTTTGTACGGGCGCTCGCGCTCCCTCGCGACGCGGTCCACAACGGCGGGGATCCCGTTCTACGTCCAGTTCCTGGGCCGGGAGCTCGCCCGGGGGAGGGGTTCTATAGCCAGCGCTTCCCCGAGCTCCACGCGAAGCAGCTTGAGGACTACGCCGATCCGGGAGAGGACTGGCGCGCGCTGGAGGCCCCCAACTCCAGCGTGGACGGACGACCTAGCCGTCCCGAGGGCCTTCCTTGAACAAGGCGGCGATCCCGCCCTGGGCGGTCTCCTTGTACTTGGGGCTCATGTCTCGCCCGATCTCGGCCAGGGCGGCCACTGCGGTGTCGAATGAGATGCGGTCCTCTCCCCGACACAGGACGGCCAGGCTCGCCGCGTGGAGCGCCGCCACCGCCGCCGCCGCGTTGCGCTCGATGCACGGGATCTGGACGAGCCCGTACACCGGATCGCAGGTGAGGCCAAGGTAGTGCTCGAGGGCGGTCTCTGCCGCCCGGTCCACCTGGGCCTCGGCGTCCCCGCCCAAGAGGTAGCACGCTGCCGCGGCGGCCATCGCGCTCGCTGTCCCCACCTCGCCCTGGCAGCCGACCTCGGCCCCGGCAATGGAGGCGTTCGTGGCCACGGCGAGGCCAATCAGGCCCGCCACGAGGAGGGCATCGTGGACCCGCTCGTCCGGAAGCCCAAGCGTCTCCTGAAGGGTGCGCAGCACGGCGGGGAGAACCCCGGCGGCGCCACACGTGGGGGCGGTGACGACGCGCCCCCCGGCCGCGTTCTCCTCGGCAGTTGCGATCGCATAGGCCGATGCGAGGTCCATCTCCCGCGCCAGGACTCGCCTTCTGCCTTCCCGCCCCTGCAGGGCATCGTGGATATCAGGGGCACGGCGGGCGAGCCGCAGCAGGCCAGGAAGCACGCCCCGGGTGGAGAGCCCGCGGTCGACGGAGCCCCGCATCGCCGCCCAGAGAGCCGAGAGCTGCGCCTCGACCCCGTCGTCGGTGCGCTCCAGGTACCGCTCGTTCTCCCGAACGAACCCGGCAAGGTCGATCTCCCGCTTCCGACACGCGGCGAGGACTTCGGTCATCGTGAACCGTCCCCCTCGAGCCGATTGGGGGCCGAACGTCCCCCCTGCCACCGCTCCACCGCCGAGGGACCGGTACTCCTCCGTGAGCGCGACACGCCCCTCCTCACCGAGGAGTTCGAACCGGAGGGTGTTCGGGTGGGGAAGCTCGCGGTCGGAGAGGTCGAACACGATGTCCTCATCCGGGCTAAACGCGAACCGGCGGCCCGCGATCCCTACCTCCCCCGCCGCCCGCACCGCGGCGAGCACGTCAGGGAGGGACCTTGTTGCATCCCGGTCGGGATCGTGGCCGGAGAGCCCGGCCGCCACCGCGGCGTCGGTGAGGTGCCCCCGCCCGGTACGGGCGAGGCTGCCCAAGAGCACGGCCCGCAGCCGGCCTCCCGCAACCCCCTGGGCAGCGACAAGGCCCCGGAAGTCGCGGGCGGCGAAGAACGGGCCCATGGTGTGGGAGGAGCTAGGGCCGATCCCCACCTTGAGGATCGTGAACACGCTTGGGACGTCCATTGTCCTATCCTACAGCGCCGGCGGGAGGCGGCCCCGGGAGGCGCTTGCGGGCGGAGACGAGGTACCCGGTGAACGCGGTCATCCGCTCGCTGGGGCGCACCCCTTCCCTCTCCCGGACGAGGATCGGCCGCTCCATCAACTCCACCGTCTCGATGAGGGCGAACCCGGCCTCGCGCAGCGCCCGGACCGACTCCTTGAGCTGCTCGGCGGTGGGGACGATCAGGGCGAGCGGCCGGCCCGGGGCGAGGGCAGCCCACGCCGCGGGGATCGCCTCCCACGGGGTGGGGAGGTCGAGGAACACGGCGTCGACGCCCGCCACGGGGAACGGTTCCCCGGCGGTGAGAACTCCCGCCTCCACCCGATCCGCGGATCCGGCGCGGGCGATGTTGGCGAGGGCGTTCTCCAGGAACTCCGCTCTCTGATCGAACGTGTAGATCCGGCCCGTGGGGGCCACGAGCTGGGCGAGCAAGATCGTGAACGCGCCGGACCCGGTCCCCATCTCGACCACCCGCGCCCCCGGGCGGAGGTCGAGGGAAAGCGCGATCCAGCCCGCGTCCTTGGGGTAGACGATCTGGGTGCGGCGCTTGACCTTGAACATCCGGTCCCCGACCCGCGGCCGGAAGGCGAGGAACGGCCGCCCGATGTGGCTGAGGACCGTCGTCCCCTCAAGCTGTCCCGCGATCCCGTCGTGGGCGATCGTTCCCCGATGGCTGTGGAACTCCATCCCCGGCTCAAGGCGGACGAGGAAAGTCCGCCCCTTCCCCTCCTCCACGAGGAGGACGTCCTCCCCATACGCGAACGCCTCAGCCACGGGAGGAGGCTACCCGGCCCCTCCCCCCCGGTCCACCCTATACTCGGCGCACACGTTGGGGGAGGTGACGAGGTGGAGAACATCGCGCTTGCGTTCGGGCTGACCCTCGTGGCGGGCCTCGCCACGGGACTGGGGAGCCTGGTCGCGTTCTTCGTTCGGCAGACGAACTACCGCTTCCTGTCCCTCTCCACCGGCTTCTCAGCCGGGGTGATGCTCTACGTCTCGTTCGTGGAGATCCTCCTCCAGGGCGGAGAGGCTCTGGCTTCGGTCTACGGTCCCGCTACGGGGCAGTGGATCAACGTCGCATCCTTCTTCGGCGGGATCGCCCTCATCGCCGCCATCGACGCCCTGATCCCCGGCCCCGATAACCCCCATCAGCTCCCTACCGCCGAGGAGACCGCCGGCCTCGGGGTCCATGCCGCCCCGTCGGCCCCTCCCGTCGCGGGCCCCCCGCAGGCAAGGCTACTGCGGATGGGCCTCTTCACCGCCTTCGCCATCGCGCTCCACAACTTCCCGGAGGGCCTGGCGACCTTCCTCGCCGCCCTCCACGACCCGACGCTGGGTGGCGCGATCGCCCTCGCCCTTGCCCTGCACAACATCCCGGAGGGGATCAGCGTTGCTGTCCCAATCTACTACGCGACCGGGAGCTGAACGAGGGCCTTTCTATACTCGTTCCTAAGTGGGCTGGCTGAGCCGATCGGGGCCGGGATCGCTTTCCTCGGGCTCCGGCTCGCGTTCAGCAGGACCGGGGCAGGGTTCCCCCCGCAGGTGATGGGGATCCTGTTCGCGGGGGTGGCGGGGATCATGGTCTACGTAAGCCTGGACGAGCTCCTGCCCACCAGCCACGCCTACGGCCGCGGGCACGAGAGCGTCATCGGGCTCGTCGGGGGGATGGCGACGATGGCCCTGACCCTGATCCTCCTGTAGGGACCCCGGCCCCCGGCGCCGCCCCTTGGGCGGAGTGGGGCAGGCCGTGGATCCCGTAGCGCAGCGCACTCGCCGCCACCAGCCACGGCGTCCACAGAGGGGCCCGCTTTCGCCCCGCGCCGGAGGAGACCGCCGCGAGCTCCGCATACACCCGGGAGTTCTGCTCCACCACCGCCCGCCAATCGAGCGAGCGAACCCGCTCCTGACCAGCCCGGCACAGGGCCACGTAGTGCTCGGGCGACATCCGGCAGATCGCCTCCACCTCCCGCGCGAACTCCGCCGGGCTTGCATCGGCCGGGAGCCTTCTCCCCACCGCGTCGTCCACGAGCTCGGCGACCGTCTCGTTCGTCAACCCAACGACCGGGGTCCCGGACGCGAGGGCCTCGATCACGGCCAGGCTTTGCACCTCGAGCTTCGACGCCGACACGAAGACGTGGGCCACGCGGAGGAGGTGCGGGATCTCCGTGTGCGGGACAGGACCGACGATGTCCACGTTCCCCAGCGCCCGGTCGCGGACGTACGCCCGGAGCTCCTCCAGGTACCCCGGTTCGAGCTTCTCCCCGACGAGCACGAGCCGAGCGGGGACAGTGAGGTGCGCCATCATCTCCAGGAGGTAGCGCTGGTTCTTGCGCCGAGCGAACGACCCCACGAACAGGAGCTCCTTCACCGGCTGCGTGATGTCCGCCAGAGGGAGGTCGCGGTACGCCGCGAGATCCCGGCCGTTGGGCACCTGGTACAGAGGCCCCCGGTACCCGAACTGCCGCAGGTCCTCCACCATCGCCGCGTTGAGGGCGATCACCCCATCGCAGCGGTGGAGGAAGAGGCGGATGAACGTGGGGAAGAGGGGGCTCTCCCCCATCCACCGGGTGAGCCGCGGCCTCTCCAGGGAACCGAACGCCTGCGCCTGCGAGGGCAGGCAGTGGAGGGTCACCGCGAACGGCCGCCCATTCCGGTGGGCCCAATCCTGGAACCACAAGGAAAGAGGGCTGAAGTCGTGGGCATGGACAACGTCCGGCCGGAAATCCTGAAGGAGCGCCTCTAGCCCATCCCGCGTCCGGAGATCGGGGAGCTGAACATCCCCGTCCCCGCGCGTCGCCACCCGCACCCTGATCGGTTCGCCCGGGGGAGAAGCGATCCATTCCGTGCGCTCGCCCGGGGTGACGAGGAGGACGTCGTGGGTCCGGGCGCTCGCTGCGGCCAACTCGTGGGCCACCCGTCCCGCTCCCCCGCTCTCCGCGGTGGGGAAGGTCGTCACAAACACGATCCTCATGCCCGAAACCCGTCCCGAGGCATGGCCCTCGAAAGGGATGATACGGCGGAACGAAGATCCCGTCACCCATCCCCACGGCCCCCCCGAAACCAAGGGGCCCGGCTACGTATACTTCTCACGGAGGTGCTGATCATGCGCACGGTTCGCTGGGCATTGCTCCTCGTGGCTGGACTGGCGATCGGATCCTTCGGGCAGGCGTTGGGGACGGCGACGAGCTCGATCCCCCCCGGACAGGTGCGGGTGACGACCGGGGTGTTCACCTTTTCTCAGGGGCAGGGGCTCGCCGTAGAGCTCACGGGCGATGATCCATGCCCCTGCACGTGCGGGACCATCTTCGTGTCCGCCTTCCTCGTCCTCGATCCCACCGGGGCCGTGGTCTACGCCGATGAGGCGACGGCCTACCCCCTCCCGTCGGACGAGTGGCTCGGCCACTGGGACCTGACCACCACGGATGGGGAACCCGTGGCCGAGGGGAAGTACACCCTCCTCGTCATGACCTCGATCGGGGACTTCCAGGCTGAGCTCCAGGTCACCGCGCCCGACCCGGCCCCCCGCGCCGGATGGAGCATGGCCGAGGCCACGGTGTGCGGGATCGGCCTCGCGCTCTACCGCCGGGTGGACGAACGGGACGAGGGGACGACGATCCCCCTGAACGGGGGGGCAAGGCTGTTGATCGCCCTGCCGGGGAACCCCACCACCGGCTACGGATGGGAGGCCGTGGAGGAACCGGCGTTCCTGGCGCGGATTGAGGGCCTCCCCTACCGTGCGGACTCCCACCTCATCGGGGCGGGCGGGGTGTTCTACTTCCGCTACCAGGCGACCGAGGCCGGCGCAGGAAACCTCTCCTTCGCCTACCGCCGTTCGTGGGAGGCCACGCCTCCTGAGAAAACCTTCACCCTCACCGTGATCGTCCGGTAGCGACTCTTCGGTCCCGAGACCGGACGGGACCTTGGGCCGCCCTCCATGGGGGGGCGCGCATCCGGGTACGATTCCCGGGTGAGCATCCTCAGCGATCGGGAGATCGCGGCGCTGGCGAGGGGGAACCCGCCGCTCATCGCCCCGTTTACTCCCCGTCAGGAGGGGAAGCCGTCCTCCGGCCTGGGCTCGTTCGGGTACGACCTTCGGCTCGGACCGCGCTTCCTGATCCCCGAAGGGGGAGCTGGCCTCATCCTCGATCCGCAGGGCACCCCAGCCGAGGCGTTCCGCGAAGCGACCTGCAAGGGGACACTCGAACTCCTCCCCGGCGCGTTCGTCCTCGGGGAGAGCGTCGAGCGGTTCGCGATGCCCCCCGACCTCGTGGGCCTCTGTTGCGGGAAGTCAAGCTATGCCCGGTGTGGGCTCATCGTGAACGTGACCCCGCTCGAACCGGGGTGGCGGGGCCGGCTCACGCTGGCCCTCATCAACGCCTCCCCACTCCCGCTGCGGCTCCACGTGGGGCAGGGGATCGCCCAGATCGTGTTCTTCCGCGGGGAGCGCCCTGCACGCACGTACGGGGAGAAGGAGGCCGGCGGGGCCTACCAGGACCAGGTTGGCCCGACCCTGCCACGCTAGAGGAGGAGCGATGAAGACCGTCGTCGTGCACTACAGCCGGTACGGGACCACGCGCACGATCGCCCAAACGCTCGCCGCGGAATTGGGGGCCGAGGTGCGGGAGATCAAGGCCGTGCGCGAACGCGGGTTCCTCGGGATGGGGCTCCGGGCAGTCTGGGGGATCCCGATGGGGATTCGCCCAATGGACCTCGCCTTCGCGGGAGTGGAGCGGATCGTCCTCTGCACGCCGATCTGGGCGGGAAAGCCCGCCAATCCGGTGCGGACGTTCCTCAAGGAGGCGCAGCTCGAGGGGAAGAGGCTCGCCGTCCTGTTCACCGCCGGCGGGGGGGAAACGGGCCGGGCGCGGGAGATGATCCGGAACTCCCTCGCCGGAAAGCGCGTCGAGGTCACGTTCCTTGGGGAGATCGTCACCCGGAAGGTGGGGGAGGACCAGCTCCGCGCCGAGGCCCGCAAGCTCGCGCGAGCGCTCCAGGGGTAGGATCAACCGGGACTAGAGATGGCCGAACTCGTGTTCGCGTGCCTGGCCGAGGACGAGAGGTACGCGATCTTTGCCCACCAGGCCGTGCTCGCGGGGGTAGTCCTCTCCTCCCTCGAGCGTGAGGCAATCGGAGAACTCTCGCCGTGGGCGAACTACCCACTCCACCTCCACGAGCGGTATCCTCTTGCCCGGCGGCCCCCCCCGCTCGATGAAGTCACGGTGTGCCGCTACGAGGACTTCTTCGAGAACCCGGCGTGGGAGGACGTGATCCCGGTAGAGGAGTCCCTCCGGGGCTGGCTCAGCCGCGAGCTCCCGGCAACCTTTGCAGGATAGGAGGTCCAGATGGGCTACAGGTACGTGGTGATCGGGGCCGGACGGCAGGGCGTGGCGGCGGCCTACGACCTCGCCCGTCATGGCGAGGCGGAGCAGATTACGCTCCTCGACCGCAATGCTGCGATCGCACGCGCGGGGGCGGAGCGGCTGAACGGGCTCCTCGGCCGGCAGGTGGCCGACGCCGCGGTGGGGGATGCGTCCCAACCGCAGATGCTCGCCCCGCTCCTCGCCAAGGCCGATGGGCTCCTCTCCGCCGCCTCGTACCGGTTCAACCTCGGCCTCGCCCGGGTCGCGATCGGGACGAAGACCCACATGGTGGACCTCGGCGGCCATACGGGGATCGTCCGCGACGAACTCGCTCTCGATCGGGAAGCGAAGAACGCAGGGATCGCCCTCGTCCCCGACTGCGGGATGGGGCCGGGGATGAACGTGACCCTCGCCCTGGTCGCGATGGACCTCCTCGACGAAGCCGAAGAAGTCCGGATCTACGACGGGGGCCTTCCGGAGGACCCCAAACCGCCATGGAACTACGCCCTGTTCTTCAGCGCCGAGGGGCTGGTGAACGAGTACGAAGGCGAGGCCTACTTCCTCCGCGGGGGAGTGGTCACCCCCATCCCCGCCCTATCCGAGCTCGAGGAGCTGGAGATCCCGCCGCTCGGGGGGCTCGAGGCGTTCGTGACGTCGGGGGGCCTATCCACCATGCCGTGGACGTACGCAGGAAGGCTGCGCATCCTGGAGAACAAGACCCTCCGCTACCCTGGGCACGCCCATCTCCTCCACGGCCTCCGCGCCTTGGGGCTGTTTGGGCGCGAGGCGATTCAGGTCGGAAACAACCTGGTAGCGCCGCGCGATGTGCTGATCTCCCTTTTCAACTGGGCCCTGACCGACCCCGAGGCCCGCGACGTGTGCGTGATCCACGTCCGGGCGCGGGGGAAGGTGGGCGGCCGCCCGGCCGAGGCCCGAGTGGGCCTCCTGGACCGCTACGATCCCGAGACGGGGTTCCGGGCGATGGAGAAGCTCACCGGATGGCACGCCGCGCTCGTTCTCTCCCTCGCCGTGCGCGGGGAGATCCCCCCCGGGGCGACCCCAATCGAGCGCGCTCTCTCTGGGGACCGGTTCCTCTCCGCCGCCCCGGCGCGGGGATGGGCGATCGAGCGCGACGTCGAGTGAGTCCCGCGGCCCCCATCGTGGCAAGGGCTATCTAGGGCAGCCACTCCCCCTACGAAGCGTGGCAGCCCTTGATGATGTACCCGCCGGATTTCTCGTCCCGTTCGAGATCGAGGATCCCCCGCGCCCCGGCCTCCTCGAGGAGCTGCCCGAACGAGCTGAACCCGTGGTAGGACTCGCTGAACCCTGGACGCCGCCGCTTGATGGTTTGCTTGACCATCGACCCCCAGATGTTCTCCCCTTCTCCCCGCTCCTTGAGGAGGGCCTTGTACGTTTCCACGACGAGGTTCCACGCCTCCTGCTTCTTGGGTTCCACGGGGGGGAGCGCCGGCTGTTGGCTCTTCTTCGCCGCCGGCTTGCGGCCGCCCGACTTGGGCTGGTCCTTGGCGGCCGGCCGCACCGCGCGGACGAGGTCATCGTAGAAGATGAACTCGTCGCAGTTGGCGATGAGGAGGTCGGAGGTGGAGTTCTTGACCCCAACCCCGATCACGGTCCGGTTGTTCTCGCGCAGCTTGCTCACCAAGGGCGAGAAGTCGGAATCGCCGCTGATGATCACAAACGTGTCCACGTGCTGCTTCGTGTAGCAAAGGTCGAGGGCGTCCACCACCATCCGGATGTCGGCGGAGTTCTTCCCGGACTGGCTCACGTGGGGGATCTCGATCAGCTCGAACGACGCCTCGTGCATGGGCGCCTTGAACTCCTTGTAGCGCGCCCAGTCGCAGTAGGCCTTCTTCACCACGATGTTCCCCTTGAGGAGGAGCCTCTCCAGAACCTTTTCGATGTCGAACGCGGGGTAGTTCGCTTCCCGCACTCCAAGGGCGATGTTCTCGAAATCGCAGAACAAAGCCATGTTGACGGTATCCGCCGCTTGTGCTGCCTTCATAAAACCTAACCAACCACCTGTGTGGTGCCTAGCGCGCACCACGCAATTAGATTATACCTGAGGATGGGAAGTCAGCTACCGTCCGCCGGCCGTGAGCTGGGGCGGCCGATCCCCGACGCAAGGGCGGAGAGCGGGAACGCCTCCCGGTAGTCAGAGGTGAGCACAGCCGCCTCAGCGGCGGGCACACCCTGGCGGTGCAGCCGACGGCGAAAGGTGGCCACCGCTCGGCGCCGGACCCACGCGTATCCGATGGAGAACCCAATCAGGGCGGCAAGGAGGCGGACCACCGCTCCCGCCGCCCTGATCCCATGCCATAGCCGTCTCAGTCGTCCTCCTCTTCGTCATCCACGTGAGCGTGCATCCCTTCACCAGCCTTGATCCACTTCTTGATCCCCCGGAAGGCCTCGCGGAGGTTGATCATGTACCCGCGGGCCATCTCGAGCGCTTCCTCCTTGGGGATGCCGGACTCCACGAGCTTTTTGTAGAACGTCCCCACCGCATCGGCCATGCTCTCCGCGGCCTCCTTCGAGTACAGGACGTCGCGCAGCCCCCGGAGGAGCCCTGGCACCTGCTGCGTGACGACATCCAGCACCTCGCGAAACTGTTCCACGTCGGTCTGCCCCTCTTTCTCCTCGTCGCTCATCGTCTACCTCCTTCTAGATTCGCAATACCGGGACTTCCCGCCCGAGGAGGGACAGGCTCCCCGTGACCGAGAACCCGGATTTCGTGGCCCCCACAGCGAGGGTCAGGCCCGCGATCTCCGACCCCACCCCCACCTCGAGGAGGGACGCTCCCACCGTCCGCGCGGCAATGGCCAACCACGTCCGTGCGGGCGGGCCCGGAAGCCGCGCGAACGCGGCACGAAGTTCGTGCCCGAGGCGCATCGCTGCCACGAGCTCCCCCTGGCAGAGCTCGCACCCCACCACGTGCCCGAGGAGGGCCGCCCCTTCCGGCTCGGGGAGGGAACGCGCCGCATAGAACGGAATCCGCTCCCGGGCCTCGTCGCACGTCATGGCCTGAGCTCCTCGGCGAGCCTCTTCTTGGCGTGGAACATCCGTGACTTCACCGTCCCCTCCGGAACCCCTTGCACCCGGGCGATCTCCTCGTAGCGGAGGCCCTCGTAGAACGCGAGGAACACGACCTCGCGCTGGTCGGGGGGCAGCCCCGCCACCGCCCGTTGCACCCGCACCTCCCGCTCCACCGTAGAGGAGGGATCCGGGGATTCCCCCTCTTCGTCGGGGACCCGCTCGCCCTTCACCTCGCCCCGCCCGATGCGGTGCGCGTGATGGCGGGCGATCCCGAAGATCCATGTCGAGACCTGGGATCTCCCCTCAAACTTGTCCGCCCCATTCCACACGGCGACCATCGTCTCCTGCACCACCTCTTCGGCGAGATGTCGGTTCCGGAGGAGGGTGAGCGCGTAGCGGAACACCCGATCGGCGTACCGCTCGTACAGGGCGCGGAACGCCCGTCCATCCCCGCGCGCCACCTGCCCCACCAACTCCCCATCGTCCGCCAATGGCTCTCCTCTCCCCATCCCCCGCTGCTCTGACCGCAGCCGCCTGGCGTGAACTCTACCCTCCCCGTTCATCCGGTATGTGCCTGTTGGGGGGGCGGGAGGTTCAATGGAGGAACCTCGGTCGGTCAAGCGGCGTCGTGGGAGGAGGCCACGGTTCGATCGCGCAAGGAGGAAGCCAGGGGCACGAAGAGGAACATTGGGCTTTTGATCGGCATCATGACCCTCCTCATGGGGACGCCAAGCGGCACCCAATCAGGTGGCACGGTTGACGCGCTCGCCCAGCAAACGCCCGCCGATGCGGGATCGCGGTGGAGGTGCTCCAAGACGGCACCGTCCTCCCGGGGTTCGTGGCCACCCCGGTGCGGATCGATGGCCCGGGCGCGGGGACCGTGGTCGGGGAGTACCCCACCCTAGCGGCGCCCGACCCTGACCACGTACCGGCTGAGAGCGGGGAACAGGCCGAGCCCCACCCCAAACAAGACCGCCGTGACGAGGGCAAACCGCAGGGCGGACATGTCAGCCACGCCCGTCACGTACCTCATCCCCTCGACCATGTACGTGAGGGGGACGGCGCGGCCCACCGCACGGAGGAACGCGGGCATGATCTCCAGGGGGAAGTAAACCCCTGACAGGAAGAGCATGATCTGGGCAAGGATGTTCGCCACCGTGCTCGCGCTGGTCGGACGGCGCACGACGAGGGCGATGAGCGTGCCCAACCCCATCGCCCCGCTGGTCGCCGCGATGACGAATACCGTGTACAGGCCCCAGTTCACCGCGAACTGAACGCGGAACAGGACCACGGCCAGGCCCAAGGTGATCGTGGTGGAGACGAACCCCACCCCCAGCCGCACCAGGCCGATCGCCCCGAGGAGGGCGGTGGGGGGCATCGGGGTCACGAGGAGGCGATCGAGGAGCCTTCGCTCCTTCATCTGGGTGATGTGCCCCGACACGGCGAGGAGCCCGGACATGAGGACCGAGAACGCCATGATCCCCGGCACGACCATCGTGAACCAGCCGGCCGGCGTTCGTCCAACGCTCACCCGCTCCACCTCGACCACCGGGGCCAATCCTTGCCGGCGCAGGTCGAGCTCCGCCGCGATCCCCTGGGCCACCTCGGCCAGGGCGTACCCCTCCTGAACGCGGGTGGGATCCTGGAGGAAGAGGAGCTCCTCCCCATCCCACACCAACCCCAGGCCGAGCACCTGCCCAGTGAGGTCAGCCTCGAGCTCGGCGCGGTCCTCATACGGCCGCACCGTCACCGTGTTCTGGGAGGAGAGGACCTCGTCGAGCAGGGCATCGCGTTCCCCGACGACGAGGAGGCCGAGGGTCACCTTCCCCCCGCCCTCGCCCCCTCCCCACACGAACCCAAAGATGATGATGAAGACGACGGGAAACAAGACGGTGAAGAACAGCGCGATCTTGTCCCGCAGGAAGACGAGGGCCTGCGTCCGGAGGAGCTGCCGGAACGCGGTCATCGGGCCACGTCCCACCGCAGGCGCCGCACGGCGACGGCCGCGGACAGGCCCGTCCACCCGAGGGGCACGAGGAACGTCAGGGGGAGAGGGAGGGTGGCCTGCCCTGCCCCGAGGGAGAAGCGGAGCCCTTCCGCGAGGTAGCTCAACGGGTTGAGGTAGAGGAGGACGCGCAGGAACAGCGGGAGATCCGCGACTGGGAAGAAGAGGCCGCTCAGGAACAGGATCGGCATGTTGATGATGTTGGCGATGGCCATCCCCGCTTGAGCTGTGTTGGCGAGCGAAGCGACGAAGAACCCGAACGCGAGGAACGTGACCGCCGCCAGGACGAGGTACCCGACGGCCAACGGCCGGGTGAACGCCACCGTGGCCCCGAACCCCACCCGGCCGAGGAGGACAACGAGGGTGAACTGGAGCCCGCACATCGCCAAGTACCCAAGCGCGAACCCGGCGAGGTACTGCAATACGCGGAGGGGGGTCACCCAGTAGCGGCGGAGGATCTTCAGATCCCGCGAGAAGAGGATCGTCCCCGACACGCTGAACAGCCCGCCCACGAAGAACGCCATGAGGACGATCCCCGGGAGGAGGAAGTCCACGTACGCCACGGGAGCACTGGAATCCCCGATCCACTCCGTGCGCACGGGGGTCGCGGCCTCTGGCTCGTAGAGACCGGCCCGGGTGAGGAGCTCCCGGTTCAGCCGCGCCAGGACCTGCTCCACGACATCCGCGGCCATGGTCGAGGCAGCGTTCGCCTCGCTCGAGTACACCTCAACCTGAGCAGGGGGGCCGGACCCGACCAGCGCCGCCAGCGCGGCGGAGCTGAACCCGGGCGGGATCACGATCAGGGCCGCAACGTCCCCCAGCCGGACCGCCTCCTTCTCCCGAGCGAGGAACCGCTCCGCATCCTCCCCAGAAGTGGGCTGGCGCAGGGTCAAGAGGGGCTCCTCCCCTACTCGGGGTGGGGCGGACAGGGAAACGAACACCTCCTCCACCACCGACGCGAACCCCTCCTCCCGGTCGAGGTTCGCAAGCGCGACAGGGAAATTCATCGTCCCCTCCTCCCCGAGGTGCCCGAACACGAGCGTCAGGACCGAGAGGAGAAGGAGCGGGAACACGACGAACCAAAACAGGGTCTCCTTTTGCCGCAACGCGGTCACGAGGGCGCACCGCGCCAGTTGGAGAACGGCCCTCACGCGCGGAGCCTCCTCCCGGTGAGGGAGAGGAACACGTCCTCCAGGTTCGGCTGGCGCACGACCATGTTCCGGAGGGGAATCCCTCGCTCTCGGGACCAGGAGAGGAGCCCCTCCAGGGCCGCCACCAGATCGGGCGTCGTCAGGGTCACCGTCGTCCCGTCCCCGTGTGCCTCCCCGGGAAGGCTCGCCAGGGCCTCCGGGCTGAGGTCGAACGCGTCGAACTCGATGAGCGTCTCCTGACCGAGGCTGGACGTGAGGTCGCGCGGGCTCCCGTGGGCGATCACGCGGCCGTGGTCCATGATGCACACCTCATCGGAGAGGGCCTCCGCCTCCTCCATGTAGTGGGTGGTGAGGACGATCGTTTTCCCCTCCCCCTTCAGGCGCTCGACGATCGCCCAGATGTTGTGGCGGGCTTGGGGATCGAGCCCGGTGGTGGGCTCGTCGAGGAACACAAGGTCCGGATCGTTGATGAGGGCAGCACCGAGGGCGAGACGCTGCTTCTGCCCTCCCGACAGGTGTCGCACCAGGCTTCCTGCCTTGTCCTCAAGCGCGATCTCAGCCAGGACCTCCGCCACCGGCCGCGGCCGATCGAAGAACGACGCGAACAGGGCGAGGACCTCCCGCACCCGGAGGTAGGGCTCGAACCCGCCCTCCTGGAGCAGCACGCCCATCCGCCCCTTCATCCCCGCCGTCACCCGCCGCACCCGGGCCCCGAACATCTCGATCTCGCCTTCGTCCGCGTCGCGGATCCCCTCGAGGATCTCCAGGGTCGTCGTCTTGCCGGCGCCATTGGGCCCAAGCAGGGTGAACACGGTCCCCACCCGGACCGCGAACGAGACCCCGTCCACGGCGTGGACGGTGCCGTAGCTCTTCTTGAGGTCGCGCACAGCGAGAAGCATCTGCGGATCGTTCGCCACGACCGCCCCCTTGCCCCCCCATATCGGGAAGGGCCGGCGGATCGTAGCGCCGCCGCCCTCGCTCCGCCACGGGAAGCCCGGGGGGCTCGGTATAATGCGAATATCCGGAAGGGGGGAGCGACCATGCCTGAAGAGGAACGCCGGCTGAGCGCGATCCTGATCACCGACATCGTCGGGTACACCCTCCTTGGGCAGACGAACGAGGACCTCTCGCTCAAGCTCCTCGAGGAACACGATGCCCTCTTGCGACCCCTGTTCTCCTCCCACGGCGGACGGGTGGTCAAGGCGATGGGCGACGGGTTCCTCGTCGAGTTCCCAAGCGCGCTCCAGGCCACGCGGTGCGCGATCGCGATCCAGGAGGCCCTCCACGCGCGGAACGCCTCTCAGCCCCCCGAGCGCCGGATCCGGATCCGGATCGGAGTCCATGTCGGGGATGTCGTCCACCGCCAGGGCGACCTGTTCGGGGACGGTGTGAACGTGGCGTCGCGGATCGCCCCGCTTGCTGAGCCGGAGGGAGTTTGCATCTCGGCCCAGGTGTACGATCACGTGTGGAACAAGGTGCACTTCCCGCTCGTGAGCATGGGAAGGCAAGCCTTGAAGAACGTCCGCGTGCCGACGGAGGTGTACGCGGTGGCGTTCCCCTGGTCCCAGGTGCGGCCGGAGGAACCGCGGCCGGTGGACCGCACGCGGATCGCCGTCCTCCCCCTGGCGAACACCAGTCCCGACCCAGCCGACGCCTTCTTCGCCGACGGGATGACAGAGGAGCTCATCTTCACCCTCTCCCGAATCCGCGGATTGCGCGTGATCGCCCAGACATCGGTCATGAAGTACAAGGGGACCAAGAAGTCCATCGCCGAGATCGCCCAGGAGCTGAGGGTGGCCACGGTGCTGGAGGGCAGCGTGCGCAAGGTGGACCACCAGCTGCGGATCAACCTCCAGCTCATCGATGCCCAGACCGAGGAACACCTGTGGTCGGAGGCCTATGACCGCAAACTCGAGGACGTGCTTGCTGTCCAGACCGAGATCGCGCGCAAGGTGGCGGAGATGCTTGAGGTGAAGCTCGTCGCCGGCGAGGAGCGACGCCTCCAGCCAGCGGGGGCGCGGGACGTGGACATCTACATGCTGTACCTGAAGGGTCGCCATTTCTGGAACCAGCGGTCCGAGAGTGGCCTCAAGCGAGCGATCGAGATCTTCCAGGACGTGATCGCGGCCGATCCGCACTACGCCCTCGCCTACGCTGGCTTGGCGGACTCCTACAGCGTGCTCGCCAGCCAAGGGCATCTGCCGGTGCACGAGGCGCTCCCCCTCGCCAAGGAGGCGGCACAGAAGGCCCTCGAGCTGGACGAGGACCTCGCTGAGGCGAACACGTCGCTGGCTCTCATCGAGTGGCTGTTCGAGCACGACACGGAGCGGGCGGCCACCCGGTTCAAGAAAGCGATCGAACAGAACCCAAACTATGCCACCGCTCGCCATTGGTACGCCAACCTCCTGAGCGACCTCGGCCGGACCTCGGAGGCCCTCGCCGAGATGAAGCGTGCCCTCGCCCTCGACCCCCTCTCCCCGATCATCAACATGGCCCTGTCCGCCATCCTCTGGGAGTCCGGGCAGTTCAGCGAAGCCCTCGATCAACACCGCCGGGCGCAGGCCCTCGCGGCCGACTTCGTGGAGGGCCATCTGTCCCTCGCTTCCGTCCTCCAGACGGCGGGGAAGTGGGCCGAGGCCGAGGCGGAGCTCAACAAGGCCCTCGATCTCGATCCCAACAGCAGCGCGGTGCGCCGGGCGTTCGCGGACCACCTCACGTTCCTCGGCCGCTTCGACGAGGCCCTGGAGACCATGAACAAGGTCCTCGTCATGGAGCCCGACTCACCGATCGCGAACCATACCTACGGGCGGTGCCTCGTCTTCGCCCGGCAGTACGAGGAGGCGATCGTCCAGCTTCAGCGGACCCTCGATCTCGATCCGGAATGGGTTCAGCCCCGCGTCACCCTCGGCATCGTGTACACCCTGCTCGGGCGGCACGAGCAGGCCCTGGAAGCATTCCGGAAGGCCGAAGCGAGGGTTGCCAAGACGGACCGGGTGCAGACCGAGATCCAAGCGTCCCGGGTCGTCACCTACGCCGGGATGGGGGAGACGACGACCGCCGAGGAGAACCTGCGGGCGCTGGAGAGAAGGGATTCCGGACTCGGCCACGCGTTCACGGTCGCCTCCGCTCACTTCGCCCTCGGGCACGTGGACGAGGGCCTGGCCTGGCTCGAGAAGTCCTTCCAGGCACGCGATCCGGGGCTACGCCTTCTCAAGGTCCATCCCTGGTTCGATAGCGCCCGGTCCGACCCCCGGTTCCAGGGCTACCTCGTCAAGATGGGGTTCCCCGAAGAGGCGCCCCCGGTGGCGGCGGGGTAGGCCGTTGGACCCCGAGGAGGTCTCGTCATCCATGATCCCCACGCCGGTTGCCGTGAAGGCCGTGCGAACCTACGATGAGGCGGAGATCCGCTCGGCCGTGGAGGCCGCGCTGGCCGCGATCGGAGGGGTGGACGACCTCCTCCGGCCGGACAGTCGGGCGTTCGTGAAGATCAACCACCTCTCCCCGCCATCCCCTCCCGAGCGGGGGATCGTCACCCATCCCACGTTCACGGGTGCGGTCCTCGCGGTCGTGCGGGACTACACGCCGCACATCACGGTGGGCGACGACCTCCACCCCTCGACTCCGGATGGGTTCGAAATCTCCGGGTACCGAGCTCTCGCGGAGCGGCTGGGGGTGAGGCTCGTCAACCTGCGGGAGGAGGGATTCACCCGTGTGGAGTGCGCGGGGGTGGTCCTAAAGGAGGTCTACCTCGCCCGCGCGGTCCGCGAAGCGGACGTCATCATCGATCTCCCTAAGCTGAAGACCCACTCCCTGACCCTGTTCACCGGCGCGGTGAAGAACATGTACGGCGTGATCCCCGGCGGGCTGCGCACCGCGTTCCACGGGCAGCACAAGGACCCCACCGAGTTCAGCCAACTCCTCGTGGACATCTTCGCTGCTGCCCAGCCCCAGCTCACGATCATGGACGGGATTGTGGCGATGGCGGGAGCAGGCCCGGCCAACGGGACGCTGCGCGAGCTCGGGGTGATCCTCGCCAGCCGCGATGCGGTGGCCGTGGACGCCGTGGCATCGCGGATCATCGGGCTCGATCCGCTCGCCGTGCGGACCACCCGCTACGCCCAGGAACGGGGGCTGGGAGCGAGGGACGTGGAGATCGTGGGCGAGCCGATCGCAACGGTCAGCGTCGCCGACTTCGCCCTCCCGCCGATCCCGGCGGGGGAGATTGTGGGCTGGGCCCCGCGGTTCCTGACGCAGTTCGTCACCCGCCAGCTTGCCGTCCGCCCCCAGATCGTGCGCCGGAACTGCGTGGGGTGCGGGGCCTGCGCCCGCATCTGCCCCACCGGCGCGGCCACCGTGACGATGGGGAAGGCGCACATCAACCGTGAGATCTGCATCCGCTGCATGTGCTGCCATGAGGTGTGCCGGTTCGACGCGATCGCCCTCCAGCGATCGCCCCTCGGACGGGCGCTCCACCCGTTCGCTCGGGCGCGGCGCCGTCGGAGGTAGGGTGAACCGCGAACTCCCCGAGTACACGGAAGGCGAGGAGATCGCGAACGCGGTCACCCACGCCGTGGCCACGGGACTCAGCCTGGCTGGCCTCGCCGCCCTCACCGTGCTCGGCGTGGTGCGGGGAGCGAGCGCGGGCCAGATCGCGAGCCTCGTCGTGTATGGGACAACCCTCGTCCTGACCCATCTCGCCTCGACCCTCTACCACAGCGTGCGGAACCGCCAGGCGAAGGCCGTGTTCCGGATCCTCGACCACGCCTCGATCTACCTCCTCATCGCCGGGACCTACACCCCATTCCTCGTGATCCGCCTCTGGAACCCATGGGGATGGGCGCTCCTCGGGGTCGTGTGGGCGATGGCCGCGGCGGGGGTCGTGTTCAAGTCCTTGTTCCTGGGGCGCCTGCGCAAGGCATCGGTCGTCACCTACGTCGCGATGGGATGGCTGATCGTGGTGGCAGCGAAACAGGTCCTGTCCCATGTTCCACTGGGGGCGCTCGTCCTCCTCCTCGCCGGTGGCGTGATCTACACCTTAGGGATCATCTTCTACGCGTGGAAGCGCCTTCCGTTCAACCACGCCATCTGGCACCTCATGGTGCTCGCGGGCGGGATGTGCCACTACTTTGCGATCTTCCTCTACCTCCTCCCCGCCCGGTAGGGTGTGAGCGCTATCATGCGCGGGATGGAGGGGAAACTCACATCGCCCACGGTCCTGCGGGAGGTCCTCTCCCGCCACGGGGTCCGGCTGCGCCCCGAACTCGGCCAGCACTTCCTCGCCGACGGGAACATCCTGGAGAGGATCGTTGAGTTGACCGAAGCAGGGGGGGATGAGACCGCGGTCGAGGTCGGCGCGGGCGCGGGAACCCTCACCGTGGCGCTCGCCCCGCGGGTGCGGGAGCTCGTGGCGGTCGAGGTGGATCGGCGGCTGATCTCGGTCCTGGAGGAGACAACCGCCGCTCACCCCAACGTGCGGGTCCTCCCCGGGGATTTCCGCGGGTTCCCGCTCAGCTCGCTCGGGGAACGGATCCTCCTCGTGGGGAACCTCCCCTACGGGATCACAAGCGATGTCCTCGTGAAACTCATCCGCGAGCGGGAGGCGGTGGAGCGGGCGGTAGTCATGGTCCAGCGGGAGGTCGGGGAGAAGCTCGTCGCCCCCCCCGGACCGGAGGCGAGCCGGCTCGGGGTCCATCTCCGTGCCTACTTCGACGCTGAGGTGGTGCGGAAGGTGCCGCGGACCGTGTTCTTCCCCCCGCCGGCGGTGGACTCGGCCCTCATCCGGCTGCGGAAGCTCCCCGTGCCGCACGTCACGGCGCCGGAGCCGGCGTTCGAGCGGGCGCTCTCCCTCATCTTCTCCGGCCGGCGGAAGACCCTCCGTCGCGCCCTCCTCGGGCAGCTCTCGGCTGCGGAGGCGGATCGGATCCTGGCCGAGGCTAGGTTGGACGGCCGAGTGCGCGGCGAGGCCCTGCCCCTCGAAGCCGTGGACCGCCTGGCCCATACCCTTGACCCCGGCGGGACGAGATGATGGCCCAGGGCTCTAGAGACGGGGGGCACGATGATCAGCTGTCGGGGAGCGGCGAAGACCTATGTGGTGCGGGAGCGGGCGGGGCTTCTCGGCCGCAACGCGGACGAAGGCCTCCGCCCACTCGGACGAGCGGCCCTTCGCCGTTGCCTGGAGCACGGGGGAACCGTCGCCTCAGGCCCATGACCGACGGGGGGCTGCTCACGCGGATGCGGGATCTGCTGACGAGGGAGGGGCGGCTCATCTCCCTCCCTGCGGACCGGACCACAGTGTTCGTGGGCGACACACACGGGGACTGCGATGCGACCGAGCGGGTGCTGGACAAGTTTCCCCCCCGCGAGCACGTCCTCGTGTTCCTCGGGGACTACGTGGACCGGGGGCCGGATTCGCTCGGCAACCTCCGCCTCCTCCTTGAGGCCAAGCTCGCCCACGGGGGCCACGTGGTCCTCCTCATGGGCAACCACGAGGGGTGGGCGGTCCAGCAGTTCGCGCCGGCCGACTTCTGGGAGCGCCTCCGGCCCCCGGAGGCCGCGGCGTGGGGGGAGGTCCTCGCCGGGCTCCCGTTCGCCGCTCACCACCCCATCGGCCTCCTCGCCCTCCATGGGGCTCTGCCCGATGTGGAGAAGCTCGCCGACATCGCCCGCATCCAGCTCGGCTCAGCGGCGTGGCGGGCGCTGGCGTGGGGAGACTGGGAGGACCGCCCCGGCCCTGCCCTCAAAGCGCTCCCCTCCGGCCGTCCGGCGTTCGGAGGGGACCACTTCCGCCGCGTCGCGGATCGCCTCGGAATTCGCGCCCTCGTCCGCTCCCACCAGCCCTCGGCCCCCTTGTACCTGTACGGCGACCGGTGCCTCACCCTGTTCACCTCCCGCGCCTACGGGGGAACGGTCCGGCGGGTGGCCGTCCTCCGTCCGGGGCAGACGGTAGCCACGGCGCGGGACCTCGAACTCGTCGAGATCTAGGCCGGCGGCCCCTGGTCAGGGAGGGGCTGGAACACGGTGCCCCGGTAGCGGCGCAGCTCCTCGATCGATTCCAGGACATCGGGGAGGGCACGGTGCTTGGCGTTCGCTCCGTTGGCGGGGACCCGGTCGGGGTACCAGCGGCGGACGATCTCCTTGATCGAGCTCACGTCCACCTGGCGGTAGTGGAGATAGGCGTTGAGGCGCGGCATGTGACGGGCGAGGAACCGGCGGTCGAAGCACACCGAGCTCCCGGCGAGCGGACACGCTCGGGGCGGGCAGTACTTGCCCACGAGGGCGAGGGCGGCCGCCTCGGCCTGGGCAAGGGTCGTCGTGGACCGGCGCACCTCCTCCAGCAACCCCGACGCCTGGTGCTGCTCCTGGACCCAGTCGTCGAGGCCCACGAGCGCGTCGTTGGGGTGGTGCACGACGAGCGATCCCTGGGCGAGCAGGTTCAGATGCTTGTCGGTGATGACGACCGCGATCTCGAGGATCACGCTCGTCTCCGGATCGAGACCGGTGGTCTCGAGGTCTATCCACACGATGTTCTCTCGGTACCGCATGGTGGGCCGTATGTCCTTTCTCTTCCCGGTCAGGCTCGGCCGTCGTGCCCTCGCTTGCCACGAAGCCACGGGAGGGCTACCGTACCGGGCGATGATGCCCGCACGGCTGCCCGTTGGCCAGCGGTGGGTGGAAAAGCCTATCCCCTACGATATTGGACCGGTTCCAGACATCGCCCTGCCCCGGTTTCGCCTGCGCCTGTTCGGCGCGGTGGGGCATCCCGGCGAGCTGAGCTGGGACGAGCTCCTCCGCCTCCCCCAGACCACCGTTCAGGCTGACTTCCACTGCGTGACGGGGTGGAGCGTGCCGGACCTCGTGTGGGAGGGGATCCCCACCGGGGCGATCGTGGACCTCGTCCGCCCCCACCCGGGCGTGACGTGGGTGATAGCCTACGGCCGGGAGGGGTACACGACGAACGTCCCCTATCCCCAGTTCCAGGATGCCCACAGCCTCCTCGCCCACCGGCTGAACGGAGCCCCGTTGCCTCCGGAACACGGGGCCCCGCTGCGCCTCGTCGTTCCCTCCCTCTACGCCTGGAAGAGCGCGAAGTACCTTTCGGCCCTGGAATTCCTGACGAGCTTCCGCCGCGGACACTGGGAAGCGCGAGGCTACCACGACGTCGGGGACCCGTGGCGCGAGGAACGGTTCCGATCCTAGAGGGACGACCACCAGTACCCGTTCATCGGCCCGAACCGCGAGAACGGCCACACCCGGAAGAACGGAGCCCCGATCAACTCCTCCTCCGGCACGAACCCCCAATAGCGGGAGTCGTAGGAGTTCATCGTGTTGTCCCCGAGGACGAAGTAGTGCCCCCGCGGGACGTGGGTGGGGGCAATCCCGTACTGCATCCCCGCCCCTTGGGTCCAGTAGGTTCGCTCGGCGACAGCGGCGAGGGGGGACCCGTCCACGATGATCTTGCCCCCCACGATCTGCACGGTCTGGCCGCCCACGGCGATGAGCCGCTTCACGTACCGCTCGCGCCGCGTGCGGTACTCGATCCCGAGCCCACGGAGATCCTGGACTCCGTCGGGAACGGAGACCGAGAGCTCCTTGTGCCCAACGCCCTCCCGGAGGACGACGAACGCGAGCTCACCCCCTTGGGCGGCCTCGATCCGCCGGTCGGCGGTGCGCACCGCGGGCACGGGCTCCCCGCCGATCCCGATCGTCGGGTACTGGACATGGGTGATCCAGTCCTTGGCTTGAATCCCGGCCAGGGCCGCCGGGCTGCCCGGCTCGACCGCCGTGACCTGCATCTCCTCCAGTTGCCAGAACACGATCACCCGGCCCGGCACCGGGTCGCGGAAGTGATAGGTGAGGATGTCCACGAAGAACGAGTCCCCGGGGGCGATCGTGGGGTTCATGGACCCTGTGGGGACCGTCATCCGGACGGTGACGAAGTTGATCGTGAGGAGGAAGATGATCCCCACCTCGACGATCGTCTCCGCCCACCCCAGCCAGTACTCCGTGCGGTGAGAGAGGCGCACCCCGCGCCGCCGGAGGAGGCGCACGATCCAGGGCGGTTTCTTCTCCTTCTTGGGCTTTCGCTGCGGCGAGGGGCTCATTCGATCTTGTGGATGCGGCTCACCCGGCGCAGCCAGTAGGGGCGGCTCTTGCGCACCGCGTTGCGCTTGACCACTTCGATCCGCTCCAGCCGCGGCGAGTGCACGGGGACGGTGCGCTCCACGCCCACCCCGGCCGCGACCTTGCGGACCGTCATCATCGTCCGCGTCCCGGAGCCGGAGATCTTGAGCACGACCCCTTCGAAGGGCTGCAGCCTCTCCCGCGCCCCCTCCGCTACCTTCTCGTAGAAGCGCACGATGTCCCCGGGCCGGAAGTCGGGAATCTCCCGTACCTGTTCAACCTCGAGGGCGTGGATGAGATCGTCCATACCGGTCATACTTCCTCTCCTTTCAACCGATCCAAGATGATGGCCACCGCGGCCCGCACCGAGAGGTAATTGTACCCGCGCCCGCGCACCGGGGGGAGGAGGGCATCGCACGCGGCGAGGAGCTCATCGGCCATGCCGTTCCCCGTCCCGAACGCAAGGAGGACCGGCTTCTCCCGGACGAGGGCCCGCGCCTCGTCCCAGCTCAGGCGAGGGTAGGGGAGGCCGCTCCGCGCGCTCGTCCCCCACAACAGCGGGGGCTGGCCCTCCGCCGCGGAGATCTCGTCAAAGCACTCCTCGATCTCCTCGCGCACCGCGACGAGGGACACCGCCTCACGGCGGTTGGAGGACTCCTCCTCTTCCATCCAGAAGCTGCGGAGCCGCTCCGCGATCCGCCGCTGGCTGGCGAGAGGGGTGACCACGTAGTAGCGGGAGGCGCCGTAGGTGCGGGCCGTACGGGCGATATCGGGCACGTTGATCGAGGTCAGGGCAGTGGCCACGATCCCGCCCTCCCGGCTCCGCATCGGGAAGTGGAGGAGGGCGATGTAGAGGTTCCCCATGGTGGGGAAGGGTAAAAGAGGACGGCGGTTGGGGCAAGGGAACCCCATGTCTTTTGCCCGGCGCGGGGGTCGCGGGTAGACTGGCGCGCCATGCGCTCCCGGCGATCCTTCCTCCTCGCGGCGGCGGTCCTCGCCCTCGATCAGGGCACCAAGGCCTGGGCAGGGCGAACCCTCCCCGGGGGGGGATCCCGATCGTACCTCGGCGGCCTGGTTCGCCTGACGCTGGTCCACAACCCCGGTGGCGCGTTCGGCCTCTTCCCAGAGCATAGCGGGGCGTTCATCGCCGTGTCCGCGGTCGTCGTGGCGGCCCTGGCCGTGCTCCTCCTCCTCGGGCGGTGGCGCCCGTTGGGCCGCGTGGGGAGCGCGCTCCTCCTCGGGGGGGCGGCGGGGAACCTCGTGGATCGGGTGCAGTGGGGGTACGTGCTCGACTTCCTCCAGGTCCCGGGGTTGCCTGTGTTCAACGCCGCCGACGTGGCGATCGTGGTCGGGGCAGGGCTGCTCGCGGTGGCGCTCCTTGGGGGAGGGAAGGCGAAGTGAAACCTCTCTTCGTCGTGCTTGAAGGCCCTGACGCGTCGGGGAAGTCCACCCAGCTCCATCTGGTCGCGGATGCCCTCGCGGCGAAGGGGGTCCCCGTCCTTGCTACCCGCGAGCCGGGGGGGACGCCCCTCGGCGAGCATCTGCGGGACCTCGTCCTCTCCCCCAACTCCGCGATGAACCCCCTCACCGAGCTCCTCCTCATCATCGGGGCCCGGCACGAGCACGTGGAGAAGGTCATCCGCCCGGCGCTGGGGGAAGGGAAGTGGGTCCTCTGCTCCCGCTACACCCTGTCCTCGCTCGCCTACCAGGGGTGGGGCCGCGGGCTCGACCTCGACCTCATCCGTCACCTGAACCAACTCGCCACCGGCGGCCTTGAGCCGGACTACGTCTTCCTCCTCGATCTCCCCCCCGGGGTCGCCTACGAGCGGACGCGGGAGCGGGATCGGTTCGAGGGTGAGGGGCTCGAGTTCTTCACCCGGGTCCGGGTGGGATACCTCGAACTGATCCGCTCCGTGCCGCGGGCCTACGTGATCGATGCCACCCTGTCCCAACAGCGCGTGCTCGGGGAGATCCTGGCCCACCTTCCTCTCCCTGGGATATGATCTCTCCGTCAAGGAGGGTCCATGGAGATCGTCTGCCGGCGTGAGGATCTGGTGTTCGGGGTGAGGACCGTCAGCCATGCTCTGGGCGGGCGGACCGCGATGCCCATTCTGGGGGGGATCCGCTGCCAGGGGGAGGGAACGGGGGTCGAGCTGACCGCGACCGACCTCGAGCGGTCCATCCGGTGCCGGATCGCGGCCCAGGTGAACGGCGCGGGGACCGTCGTCCTGCCGGGGCAGGTCCTCTCCCAGCTCGTGGGCCGCCTCCCCGAGGCGGAGACGGTCGAGCTGCGGGAAGAGAATGGACAGGCCCGCCTCACGTGTGGCCGGGCGAGGTTCGATCTCCTCACCCTCCCCCCCGACGACTTCCCCGCGGGGGCGCGGCCGGAGGGGAAGCCGGTGGGAAGTATGTCGCTTCCCACGCTCCTGCAGGGCATTTCCCAGACCACGTTTGCCGCCCTGCGGGCCTCCGAGACGACCCGCCTCGCCCTCACCGGAGTGGACATCGTGCTCCGCGACGGGGCAGCCAAGCTCGCCGCCACGAACGGGTACCGGCTGGCGATCAAGAAGGTCCCCGTGGATGGCCTGGCGGAGGACTACGAGGGGTCGTTCCTCGTGGACGCGACGGTGTTGGGCGACCTGTCGCGGGTCCTGGCTGGGGTGAGCGAGGAAGAAGTGGCCATCTACACTGACGCGGGCCAGCTCCACTTCGCGGCCGGGCCGGTGTTCTTCTCCTGCCGGACGATCCAGGAGCAGTTCCCCGACTTCGAGCGCGTCGTGCCCAAGGATAGCGAGATCGGCCTCTTCGCCCCACGAGCTGAACTCCTCGACATCCTACGCCGGTTGGAGCTGTTCGCGGCCGAGGAGTCGGGGGCGGTGAACCTCAAGGTGGCCGGGCCCGAGCTCGAGCTGGCCGCGGCATCGAAGGACAAGGGCCAGGGCCAGGAGTCGGTTCAGCTCCTCAAGACCCCCCAAAAGAGCATGGAGATCGCGTTCCGGGCGGAGTACTTGATTGACGCCCTGCGGAGGATGGAGTCGGATCAGGTTGCGCTGTGGCTGTCAGCGCCGGAGCGGGCGGGGCTGATCGAACCGGCGGGGGAGATCGCCGCCGGGGACGCGGGGTTCATCTACGTGTGCATGCCGGTCAGGCTCCTTTAAGCCTTCCCTCGGCGTGAGCGATCGCGCTCTCGATCGCGTGCGGCAGGGCCTGCCAAGCAGGCCCTCCTCCCTGGGCGAACGTGGGGCGGCCGCCCCCCTTCCCACCGAGCGCCGCGGACGCGAGGCGGACGAGGTCCCCTGCGCTCACCCGTGGCTCGTCCACGACCTTCGCCACGACGATCGCCCGCTCGGCATCGCAGGCTCCGACCACAACCACGGACCGGCCGAGCCGGGCGGCGAGCGCGTCCGCGACCCGTTTTGCCTCCTCCGCTCCCCCCTCCACGATCGTGCTCACGAGCTTCGTCCCTCCCACCTCGCGCGCCGCGGTGAGGACCTGCTCCGACCGGAGCGAGGCGAGCTCCTCCTCGAGGGCCGCGACGCGGCGACGCAGGGAACGCGCTTCGTCGAGCGACCTCCGGATCCCGGCGAGGGCCTCCGCCTCGGGCACCCCGACCAGGTTCGCGATCTCGCGTCGCTCCTCGCGCAGACGGGAGAGGTAGCGATGGGCGGCCTCGCCGACGAGGGCGCGCAGCCGACGCGTTCCCGCCGCCACCGCCTCCTCGGAGAGGAGGACGATCGGGCCGATCTCCCCCGTGCGGCGGACGTGGGTCCCCCCGCACAGTTCCCTGGACACCCCCGGCACCTCCACCACACGCACGCGGTCCTTCCCCCGGTACTCCTCCTCGAAGTGGGCGATCGCGCCGCGCTTCTTCGCCTCAGCGAGCGGCAGTTCCTCCACGCTCACCGCGAGGTCCTGGAGCACGGGGGCGAACGCAAGCTCCTCGACCTGGGCGAGCTCAGCGGGCGACAGGGCGGAGAAGTGGGTGAAGTCGAACCGGAACTCCTCCGGACCGACCGACGACCCGGCTTGGATCACGTGCTCCCCCACCACCCGGCGCAAGGCAGCGTGGAGGAGGTGGGTCGCGGTGTGGGCCCGCTCGATCCTCCGCCGCCGCGCCTCGTCCACGATGAGCCGGCACCGGTCGCCGAGACGGAACTCACCTTCCGTCACTCGGACGGTGTGGAGCGTGCCGTGGGGCGACTTCTGTACATCCAGAACCTCAGCTCGTCCCGGTCGGGTCAGGTTCTCGATCCAGCCGGTGTCCGCGACCTGCCCGCCCCCTTCGGCGTAGAACGGGGTCCGCTCGAACAGAAGCGGCCCCCCTTCTGCCGCGGCGAGGCACGTGGCCTCCACCTGGAGCGTTCCGTACCCAACGAATTCCGTCTCCCGCTTCACAGGGGCGGGAGTCAAGCCCTCCCCCGAGGCCACGCCGCTCCCCCCGTGAACGTTCCGGGAGCGCTCCCGCTGGGCTTCCATCTCCTGGGCGTAGCCCGCGTGGTCGACTGAGAACCCTTGTTCCAGAGCGATCTCTTCCGTGAGCTCGGGCGGGAAGCCGTAGGTATCGTAGAGCTCGAACACCACTCGGCCAGGTATCCTCCCCCCGTGGGGCAGCCCGGCCAGCACCTCGCGCAGGCGGGCCTCTCCCGCACGGAGCGTCCTCCGGAACGTCCTTTCCTCGTGGGAAATGACCTGTCGAACGAGGGAACGCCGCTCCTCGATCTCGGAGTAGATGGGCCCGAACGAGCTCACCACCGGTTCAACGAGAGTGCGAAGCTGCCCCTCCTTGAGCCCGAGCTCATCCGCCGCCCGCACCATCCGCCGCAGGATCCGCCGCAGCACGTACCCCTGGGCCTCGTTCCCTGGCCTCACCCCATCGGAAACGAGGAACACGACCGCCCGGATGTGGTCGGCGATTAGGTTCCGCAGCCGGAGATCGCTCCGGCGGGCCGCGGCGGTGATCGCCTCAACAATCGGCCGGAACAGGTCCGTATCGAAGTTCGAGTGCACCCCTTCGATCACAGCCGTCATCCGCTCGAGGCCCATCCCGGTGTCGATGTTCTTTTGGCCAAGCTCGCGCAGCGTCCCATCGGCTCCCGCGTCGTACTGCATGAACACGAGGTTCCAGATCTCGGAGAACCTTCCGCAGTCGCAGGCCGGCCCACAGTCGGGTCCGCAGGGTGGGAGGCCCCAGTCCCAGAAGATCTCCGTGTCCGGGCCACACGGGCCGCGGTCGCCCACCGGCCCCCACCAGTTGTGGTCCTTCCCCAGGCGGACGATCCTTGGGGCGGGGATCCCCACCACGTCCCGCCAGATCGTATACGCCTCGTCGTCATCCTCGTACACGGAGACCCACAGGCGGTCGGGGGGAAGCGAAAGCTCGCGGGTGAGGAACCGCCACGCCAGTTCGATCGCTCCCTCCTTGAAGTAATCGCCGAAGCTGAAGTTCCCGAGCATCTCGAAGAACGTGTGGTGGTAGGCGGTCGTCCCCACCCGCTCGATATCGGTGGTGCGGAAGCACTTCTGGCAGGTCGTGACACGGGGATGGGTCGGGGCGATCCTCCCCCAGAAGATGTCCTTGAACTGGACCATCCCCGCTCCCGTGAAGAGGAGCGTTGGGTCCGCGGGGACGAGGCTCGCCGACGGGAGGACGACATGGCCCTCGCGGCGGAAATAGTCGAGGTAAAGTTGGCGCAGTTCGTGGCCCGTCATGGGAGGATTGTCGGTCCGGCGTGCGCTGGCCGCCACAGGCGGCCCACGAGAAGCCACGTCCCGAACGCCATAATGAGGAGGACGCTCACCACCTGAGCCGCCCGGAACGGGCCAAGCCACAGGGCATCCCCGCGGAAGAACTCGCACGCGAACCGCACCGCCCCGTAGCCGATGAAGTACGTGGCGGCCAGGAACCCATCCTTCGCCGGCCGCGTGCGCAGCTTCCAGAGGAGGGCGAAGAGGAGGAGGTTCCCAAGGGCCTCGTACAGCATCGCGGGGTGGAGGGGGAGACCGGGGTAGGTCGCGCCGGCGGGGGACGAGGCGGGGAACACGATCCCCCACGGGAGGTTCGTCGGGGTCCCGAACGCGTCGCCGTTCAGGAAGTTCCCGATCCGACCCAGCACCTGCCCGAGGATGAGGGCGGGAACCACCGCGTCGGCAAGGCGCCAGAACGGGACCCTCTTCCAGCGGGCGACGATGAGGAGCCCCACCACGCCGCCGATGATCCCGCCGTGGATCGCCAGCCCCCCGTGCCAGATCATGAACACCTCCCACGGCGCGCTGCGGTACCAGTCCCACTGGAAGGCCACGTAGTACAGGCGCGCGAACAGGATCCCGAGGGGGATGACGACGAGGAAGAGGTCGAGCACGTCATCGGGCTGCGAGAACACCCCGCGGCGGCGGGCCTCCGCGCGGACGATGAAGTACCCGAGCACGAACGAGATCACGTACATGAGGCCGTAGTACCGGATTTCAATCGGCCCCAACCTCAGGAAGATGGGATGCATCAACGGTCACCGAGCGGCCATTATAATGGGATCGTGATCAGGGGGAGGCGCTGGCTGGGGGCGCTGGGAGCGGGTCTTCTCCTGTGGGCGTCGTTCTTCCCCGGGCTGGGGTGGCTCGCTTGGCTCGCCCTCGTCCCCCTCTTGTGGGCCCTTGATGAGGCGGGAACGAAGCGCGGGTTAGGCCTCGGCGCCCTGTGTGGGGTCGTGTTCTTCGGGCTCGAGTTCTCGTCCCTTTCCTCCCTCTCGCCGTTCGTGGGCGCGATGGTGGTCCCGATATGCCTCGCCCTCGCGGTGTACGGGGGACTGTTCCTCGCCCTGTTCGGGGCGGTGGCCGGGCGGTGGAGCTCCCCCTTCGTGTGGGCGGGGGGATGGGTCCTCGTCGAGGCCCTCCGCGCGGCCGGGCCGTTGGGGGTCACGTTGGGGAGCGTGCCGGGGACGATGGCGGGCGGGCCGTTCCTCCCCGCGGCGGCCTGGGGCGGGCCGTGGCTCCTCTCGCTCGGGGTGGCTTGGACGGCGGGGTGCCTCGCCTGCGGCGTGCGCCAGCGACGGTGGCTCCCATGGGCGGCGCTCGGCCCCCTCGCCCTGTTCGTCGTGAGCGTCGTCCCATCCGGAACGCGGGACGGAGGGACCCTCACCGTGGCCCTCATCCAGCCGAACATCGCCAAGCTCGAACAACTCGACCCAAACCTCCTCCCGGCCCACCTCGCCCTCTACCAGGAGCTCCTCGCCCAGGTTGCGCCCCCCGTGGACCTGATCGCCCTCCCCGAGAACGTGCGGCCGTGGCTCCTCGCCGAGCGGGACCACCTGGCCCTGTTCCAAGGCGCGGCGATCGAGGTGGGGGCGTCCGTCCTTGTGGGGACAGCGGAGTTCCGCGAGGGGAAGATCTACAACACGGTCCTCGTCCTCTCCCCCCGCGGGGAGGTCACGGGCACGTACGCCAAGACCCGCCTCGTCCCGTTCGGGGAGTATGTGCCGGGGCGGGGCCTCTGGGAGAAGATCGGGCTCGGCCCGCTCATCGCTCCGCTCCTCCCGTTCGACCAGACCCCCGGGGAGGAGGTGCGCCCGGTGGGGAACCTGGGGATCATGATCTGTTTTGAGTCCACGTTCCCCGGGGTCAGCCGTGAGCTCGTGCAGGCGGGAGCGGAGGTCCTCCTCGTCCCCACCAACGATGCCTGGTTCGGGGAGACGCGCCTCCTGTGGGAGCACTACGCGCTGGGGGCGCTCCGGGCAGCGGAGACGGGGCGGGCGCTCGTTCAGATCGGCCAGACCGGGGTAAGCGGCGGATGGGGGCCGCGGGGGGAGGACCTCGGCCGGCTTCCCCCCCGGACGAGGGGGACCACCGTCCTGGAGGTCCCGTTACGGACAGGCTCAACCCCCTACGTGCGCGTGGGGGACGGGCCGGTGCTCGGCCTGGCCGGGGCCCTCCTCGTCCTCGGGCTCAGGACAAAGCGGCCCCGCTCGGGGCGGGGCCGCGAAGGTCGGCTGCGAACCTAGGAGGGGATCTAGGGCGCTACAACGTCCACATCGAGGGTTACCTCGTCCGTGTTTGCGGTAGGGGTGAGGTCATCCCACACCTTCACCGTCGCCGTGTACGAACCGGTTTGAGCGTATCCACCTGCGTAGACCTGGGTCACGTTCAGGGTGCTGGCTGGCGTGGGGAGAACCACCGTCACCACGTAGCCATCGCCGGAGCGGAGCTCCCACTTCACCAGCTTGCGGGCTGCATCCCCAGCCTCGGCTTCAAAGGCGAACGTGACATTGGCGCCCGCAGAGGGGGTCTGCGGGGTGGCGGTGAAGGCCGTGATCACCGGCGGGGGGCTGGTCACGGTGATCGTTGCCGTGGCGGTGAAGTCCTGGGCGGGAGTGGCGTCGTCGGTGACGGTAAGGGTCGCGGTGTAGGTTCCAGGATCGTTGTAGGTGTAAGGTGAACTGTCATCCGGGATCCACCAATCGTAGGTCGCGAAATCCACATCGGATTCGAAGTCGGGCGTCCCGTCGGTCTCATAGTCGAGCGCGACGTGCTTGATCCTCCGCCCCGGCGCGGCGCTGATCGTGGCCCAGAACTCGACATCGAGGGGAGCTGGGCCCGAAGCGGGAACCGCCCCCAGGCTCACGGTCGTCGTCGGTGCTGCACTCACCGTGATCCCCACCGATGCGGAGCTCGTCCGCCCCCGAGCATCCTGGACGGTCAGGGTGGCGATGTAGTCGCCAGGGTCCTCGTAGGTGTGAACGACCGCCACGGTGATGTCGGACCCCTCCGCCGCGGCCGAACCGTCCCCAAACGTGAGGGTGTAGCTCACGATATCCCCCGTGGAGCCTGACAGATCGAACTGCACGGTAAGGGGAGAGGTAACGCTTGCCGTGAGGACGGCCTGGGGCGGGGCGAACAGCCACGCACACCCGGCGAGCCCTAGCCCAAAGACCACCACGAGCCCTATCTTCCAAATCCTGCGCATACCGACCTCCTTCGTCATTGCAGCTGGGGCGAGCGTAGCCCGATCCCAGCATGCCCAATGAGAATCGAGCGAACTCTGGACCGCGGTTCCGTCCATCGGTGGGCGGACACGTGTCCGGGCGAAACCCTGTTTCGCGGCACGGTGTATATTGCCACGGAAGGAGGCGGGGTGCCCGACGGGGAACTTGAGCTCATCCAGCGGAGCCTGAATGGCGACCTGGAGGCATGGGGGGAGATCGTGAGCCGGTACAAAGAGGCCGCGTTCGGGATCGCGGTGGCGATCCTCCGGAACCGCGCCGACGCCGAGGACGCGGTCCAGGATGCGTTCGTCCGCGCCTACGAGCGGTTGGACCGGTACGATCTTTCCCGCAAGTTCTCGACGTGGTTGTTCACGGTGACGGCGAACGTGGCGAAGAACGCGCTGCGCCGTCGCCGGCGGGACCCGCTCCCGAAGGAGGTGTGGGCGGAGGACCCCGCCCAGGCGGTGTGGCAAGAGGAGATGGAGCAGAGCGTGCGCGAAGCGGTGTGGGGCCTTCCCGAGCCGTACCGGGCCCCGCTCGTCCTCCGCTACTGGCACGATTTACCGCTCGAGGAGATCGGCGATGTGCTCGGCCTGCGGCTGGGCACGGTCAAGACACGGTTGCACCGGGCGCGAGCCCTGGTGCGGGCAGAACTTGCGGCACGGGGGGTGATTCGCGATGCGGTTGGATGAACTGGACCCTCTGATCCGGAGGGCGATCGCCCGGGAAGTGGAGGAAGGCCTCCCCGCCGTGGAGGGGTTGGAGGGGCGGGTCATCCGCCAGCTGGCCCAACCGGCCCCCCGCCCGTCGTGGCGGAGGCGGGCCTCCGCAGCCATCGCCCGGCCCCGGATCCGCTGGGGATGGGCCCTCGTCGGCGGGATGGCCATCCTCGCGGTGGGGGTGCTGATCGGGAGGTTCTCCTTCCCCGGCGGGAACCCGCTCCCCCCCGCGGGGGCGAACCTGTTCACCGTGGCGGCGCCGGGGGCGAAGGAGGTCAGCGTGGTCGGGGACTTCTCGGCCTGGCAGCCGATCAACCTATTCGACCACGATGGGGACGGCGTGTGGACGGTGACGGTGGCCCTCCCCCCCGGCCGGTACGAGTACGCGTTCGTCGTGGATGGCCGCTGGGTGGGGCAGGACCCGCTCGCGGCCGAGTACGTGCGCACGTTCGGGGAGTACGTGTCGGTGCGCTACATCGGCGGGGAGGGGCTGTGAGGGGCCTCGTCGTGGCCGTCGCCCTGCTCACGGTGGGGACCATGGCTCAGGTCCCCCTGGCGCCGGTTCCCACCGCAGAGGAGGTCCTCCAGTTCCTCCAGGGGATGCCGATCTCCGCGGCGCTGAAGGCCGCGTTGGCTCCGGTCCTGGGGGCGGGCCTCGCCACGGGACGGGCGACCCCAGCGGTGAGCCTCCCCTTCCTCCGCGGGCTCGCTACCTTGCCCCCTCCTCAGGCCGAGGAGGCCCTCTCGATCGTGTACCGCACGCTCGAACGGGGGTTCATGGTGGACGCGCTGATGAACGATGTGCTGAAGGTGCTCAAGATGGGGCAGCCGTGGGAGGCGGTGATGACGAACCTCCGCATCCGCGCCAACCTCCTCGTGGCTAGCCAGCAGGTGCTTGTCCAGCATGGCATCGTCGGGGTGGGGCCTCAGGGGCCGGGAGGCCCGCTCCTTCCCCAGGACCGGCTCGTTGTGGAGATGGCATGGGCCGTGGGGGATTTCGTGCTCAGCCAGCCACGGGAACCGTTGGAGGCGTTCGTGCGCTCTCGCTTCCAAAAGTTGCGGGGCTCGGTGCTCGACCCGAGCCTCGTGGATCCGCTGCTCGCCGCACTCACACCGGAGCTCGTGGAGCAGATCGCGCGTCAGGCGTATGGACCTAGCCTTTAGAAGGAGGTCGAGGAACATGAAACACATGTGGACCATCGCGCTCGTGCTGGCCATCGGCGTCGCCGCCGTGGGCCAGGTGGAACCGTTGGGGATCGTGGTTGAGCCGCCGGCGGGCGACCTCGTGGTCACGATCACCACCGACAAGCCGGCCTACGCCGTCGGGGAGACGGTGAAGATCACGTTCACCCTTAATACGGCCGCCTACATCATCATCGTGGACCGACATCCGGATGGGAATAGCTATCAGATCTTCCCCAACCAGTATGAGTCCCAGAACTACTTCCCCGCGGGGACGCACACCATCCCCACTCCGGGGAAGGGGTACCAGTTCACGGTGAACCCTCCCCTGGGCACGGAGTGGCTGTGGATCATCGCTTCGACCCAGCCCGTGAGCAGCCTCGCCGGGTTCTCCCCGGGCGAGCCGTTCCCCCTCCTCGGGGCGGACCCTGAGGATGTGCAGGTGCAGGTCCTCGGGCTCGTCCCCGAGCCGACCCAGCGGGCGTTCGACTTCACGAGCTTCGAGATCGTGTCCGGGCCCGCTCCTGGCTATGGCACGCTCATCGTGCGCACCTCGCCGGCAACGGCCAAGCTCTACGTGGACGGCATCTTCCGCGGCTACACTCCCCGGACCCTGAACCTCGTGCCGGGGTTCCACGATATCCTCATCCGCAAGGCGGGATACGGGGACTACACGGCGCGGGTCTACCTCGTAGCGGGGGGAACCCGGACCCTGGATGTGGTCCTCGCGCCGACCGGACCTGCGAACCAGCCTCCGGTCGCCCAGTTCACGTTCACGCCGCCCGTTCCCACCCCAGGGGCGCCTGTCTCGTTCAGCGCCGCTTCGTCCTACGATCCCGACGGGACCATCGTGACCTACCAGTGGGATTTCAACGGCGATGGCGTGTTCGATCGGACGGGCCGGACCGCGACGTGGACGTTCCCCGTGGCGGGCACGTACCCGGTGCGCCTCGTGGTGACGGACGGCCTGGGGGCGACCGGGCAGACAACGCAGCCCGTGGCGGTGGCGGCGATGAACCAGCCACCGGTCGCGCGGTTCGCCTACACGCCCACCGCTCCGCGGCCCAGCGACTGGATCCAGTTCGATGGCGGCGCCTCGTTCGATCCGGATGGATCGATCGCGGCCCACCAGTGGGACTTCCAGAACGACGGGATCTTCGATCGCACCGGTCAAGTGACGTTCTGGCAGTACGCGACGCCGGGCACGTACACGGTGCGGCTCGTCGTAACCGACAACCAGGGGGCTACCGGCCAGGCGACGCAGACGGTCGTCGTCACGCCGCTCGTCATGAACCGGCCGCCGGTGGCACAGTTCACATACAGCCCTGTCTCTCCGACCGTCGGGGCGCCGGTCACGTTCAACGGCACCACTTCCTACGACCCCGATGGGGCCATCGTCGCCTACGCTTGGGATCTGAACGGCGATGGGGCGGTGGATCTCGCTGGGCCGATCGTTTCGTGGGCCTACGCGACGGCGGGGGCGTACAACGCGACCCTCTACGTCACCGATAACGAAGGGGCCACGGGGCAGATGACCCAGCCCGTGATGATTGCGGTGGCGGGGCCTCCGGGGATGCCGGCGATGGCCGTCCCCGGGATCTACGTGTGGGGCACCGACACGTGGCGGATCACGGTGAACGGGGCCTCGACCTGGACCACGCCGCGGAGCTACCGCGTTGAGCTCCGCACGGATGGCGAGTTCATCAACGCGTCCACGGATACCGGCCCGGTCCCGCTGGGGCTCGTCCCCGAACCGGTGAGCGAGGGGTGGCGGATCGTGTTCGAGGGCACGGTGACCTCGGGCCGGATCACCCACTCGTTCCAGGTCCGCAATGCGAACTCGATCTACCTGGACCTGCAGCTGGACATGGACGGAGATGGGGACCTTGACCGCTCGCCGGGGTTCGTGCGGCTGCGCCAGTTCGGGGTCAACCCGCCCCTGAACCCGCTCGTCGTGGGAAACCCGGAGGGGTACAGCGGGGCGTTGGTCCCCTCGCTTAACTTCCGAATTGGGTCCGCCCTCTCCTACACGGAGTTCGTGCGGATCGTGTTCTGGCAGACGACGATCGGGGCGCTCGAGGGGATGTAGGACCTCCGCGCTCCGTGTGCGATGGGGCCCGGCCGACGAGGCCGGGCCCCTCGTCTCCCGGGGATCCCCGCGCTCGGCCCGACCGCCGCGGGGGAGAAACCGCGGCGCGTGGGCTATAATGACCCAACCTGCAAAGGAGGGTCTCGATGAAGGAAATCCGCTGGCACGGGCGAGGGGGGCAGGGAGCGAAGACCGCGTCCCAGATCCTCGCCCAGATCAACCTGCGCGAGGGCAAGTTCGTGCAGTCCTTCCCCGAGTTCGGCCCCGAGCGGTCGGGGGCCCCGATCCGGGCCTATAACCGAATCGCAGACGACGCGATCCGCGTCCATTCTGCGGTGTACGCGCCGGACATCGCCGTGGTGGTGGATGAGTCGCTCCTCACCGCGGAGAGGCCCGCCGACGGGCTCCATCCCGACGGCACGCTCATTGTCAACACCTCCTGTTCGGCCGAGGAGATCCGCCGCCGCACCGGCTACACGGGCCGGATCGTCGTCCTCGACGCGGACCGGATCGCCCGCGAGGCGGGAACAGGGTTCGCCAATATCCCCATGCTCGGGGCGGTGGCCGCTGTGCTTGGCACCCCCTGGGAGCTCGTGGAGGAGGAGGTCCGGGCAACGATGGGGGAACGCATGTCCCGCGACATGCTGGAAAAGAACATCGCCGCGCTGCGAACGGCGTACGAGGCAGCAAAGGGGGCAAGCCATGGCCGATGAACTCAAGGGCTGGAAGGACCTCCCCTTGGGCGGGGTCGTCCCCGGAGGGGCGGCGCGGGAGCTCAACAAGACGGGGAGCTGGCGGGCCGAGCGCCCGATTTGGCATGAGGAGAAGTGCATCCAGTGCTTCCAGTGTTGGCTCCATTGCCCGGACGATTCGATCCTCCTCCACGGCGGGAAGATGACGGGGATCGACTACGACCACTGCAAGGGGTGCGGGCTGTGCGCGGCGATCTGCCCCAAGGATGCCCTGGAGATGGTTCCAGAACGGGAGGGAACATGCGCAAAGTGATGACGGGCCACAAGGCGGTGGCCGAGGCGATGCGCCAGATCGAGCCGGATGTGGTGGCGGTGTACCCGATCACCCCCCAGTCGGAGATCGCCGAGTACTACGCCCAGTACGTGCACGACGGGATCGTCCACTCCGAGCTTGTGCCGGTGGAGAGCGAGCACTCCGCGTTGTCGGCGTGCGTGGGGGCGGCGGCGGCGGGGGCGCGGGTGATGACCGCGACCTCGTCCCAGGGGCTCGCGTTGATGGTGGAAGTCCTGTACATCGCGGCCGGGATGCGGCTCCCGATCGTGATGGCGTTGGCCAACCGGTCGCTTTCGGCGCCGATCAACATCCACTGTGACCACGCTGATGCCTACCTCGCGCGGGACGCGGGCGCGTTCCAGATCTTCTGCGAGAGCGCTCAGGAAGCGTACGACTACACCCTCATCGCCCAGCGGATCGCCGAGCACGAGAAGGTGCGGATCCCGGGGATCGTGAACCTCGACGGGTTCACCCTCACCCACACCTCACAGGTGGTCGAGCCGCTGGAGGACGAGACGGCGAAGAAGTTCGTCGGCCCGTTCAAGGCCCTGTTCCCCCTCCTCGATGTGGACCACCCCGTGTCGTGGGGGACGTTCGCCATGCCCGACTACTACTTCGAGCTGAAACGGGCCCAAGCTGCGGCGATCGAGGAGGTGGCGGGCGTGTTCCTGGAGGTGCAGCGGGCCTACGCCTCCCTCACCGGCCGGCGCTACACAGGGTTCATCGAGCCGTACCGGCTGGACGATGCGGAGCGGGCGGTGGTGGTGTTGGGCTCCACGGCGGGCACGGCGAAGGTGGCCGTGGATCAGCTGCGGGAGAAGGGGGAGAAGGTCGGCGTCCTCAAGGTATGGCTGTATCGGCCGTTCCCCTATGCCGAGGTCGCCCGGGCGCTCGGACACGTGAAGCAGGTGGCCGTTCTCGACCGCGCGTTCTCGTTCGGGGCAATGGGGGCCCTGTACAACGATGTGGCGGCGGCCCTCGTCCCAAGCGAGCGGCGGCCCGTCCTCGCCAACTACATCTACGGGTTGGGAGGGCGGGACGTGACGGTGGAGCAGATCCTGCAAGCGTTTGCCGAGGTGAAGACGGCCCGCCCCGCGACGGGGCTGCGCTACCTCGGCCTGAGGGAGTAGGAGGGACCATGCCAAGCATCAAGACCCTTGCCCAGCGCGAAGAAGCGGGAGTCCGGTTCACGAGCGGCCACACCCTGTGCGCAGGGTGCGCGGAGCCCCTCGTCGTGCGCGCCGTCCTCAACGCGATCGAGGGGCCCGTGGTGGCGGCGAGCCCCACCGGCTGCCTTGAGGTCGCGACGAGCCGTTTCCCGGGGACGGCGTGGAACGTGCCGTGGGTCCACGTCGCGTTCGAGAACGCGGCGGCGGTCATCTCGGGGGTGGAGGCGGCGTACAAGGCCCTCACCAAGACCGGTGCCGTCAAGCGGCGGATCCGGTTCGTCGTGTTCGGCGGCGATGGGGGGACGTACGACATCGGGCTCCAGGCCCTGTCCGGAGCGCTGGAGCGCGGCCACGACTTCCTCTACGTGTGCCTGAACAACGAGGCGTACATGAACACCGGCGTCCAGCGCTCCAGCGCCACGCCGCGCTGCGCCTCGGCCACGACCTCCCCGGTGGGGGACGAGATCCCCGGTAAGCCCCAGGACCGCAAGGACCTCACCGAGATCGTGGTCGCCCATCACGTCCCGTACGCAGGCCAGGCGGCAGTATCGAACCTCATCGATCTCGCGAACAAGGTCGAGCGGGCGATGAAGCACGAGGGGCCGAAGTTCCTCAACGTGCTCACCACGTGCCCGTTGGGCTGGCGGACCCCGCGCGATAGCGCCGTCACCCAGGCGAAGCTCGCTGTGGAAACCCGGTACTGGCCGCTCTACGAAGTGATCGAGGGCGTGTACAAGATCAACTACAAGCCGAAGGAGAACGTGCCGGTGGAGGAGTGGCTGAAGACCCAAGGCCGGTTCCGCCACCTGTTCCGCAATCCCAACGGTAAGGAGCTCATCGCCGAGTTCCAGGCGGCTGTAGACCGGCACTGGAACGAGCTTTTGAGGAAAGAGAAGTGCCTCTCCGGCGGCGAGAGCCAAGGCTAGCTGAGGGAAGGGACCGGCCCAGGCCGTGGTGGGTGGACCTGGGTCGGGACCTCTTCCTCGGGGCCGGGGTGGGGGCGGGGACGGGGGCCTTCTTCCACGACGCCGCGTTCGGCGCGGCGTGCGGGGCGATCATCGGCCTCCTTTTCTTCCTCTACTTCCGGCTCCGGCTGCGGTTGGTTCCCTACTGGAGAGTGAGGCGCTGAAGGTCGGGCTCACGCTGGGCGAAGTGGATCCCGGGGGCCCTGCCAAGACGTGGATCTTGACCGTGGGCGGCGTTGTTTCTCGCCAGCGCCGCGGTGGTGGTGCGGAGCGGGCTACGCTTGTCGAACGCAGGCGACCGCCTCGCCGAGGCGACGGGGATCGGACGGCTGTGGGTGGGGACGATCCTCCTTGCCCTCGCCACGTCGCTTCCCGAACTCGTGACCAACCTGGCGGCGGTCCACCTCGATGCCCCCGACCTCGCCGGCGGGAACATCCTCGGGGCGAACATGCTGAACATCGTTGTCCTTGTTGCGCTCGTGAGCCTGTTCCCGCGAGTCGTGATTCGGCCTATGGAGCGCGACCAAATCTGGCTCGTCGTCACCGCCTTGATCCTCACGGGGGCAGTGCCGGTGCTAGTCGCAATCGGAGGGCGCGTCAACCTGGGCCCAGTCAGCCTGGGCACGGCGTTCATCCTCGGCGGGTACCTGATCGGCATGGCCGTGGTGTACCGCACCCGCAGCTGTCAACCTGCGCCAGCCCCCACCAGCGCCGACCAGGACCCAGAAGAGGCGCCTCCGACGGTGCGCGGGGCATGGGCCAGGTTCGGGCTGGCAACGGCGGGGGTTCTTATCGCTGCCCCTGCCCTCGCCGTGAGCGCTGACCAGTTGGCCACCATCCTCGGGATCGCCGGGAGTTTCATGGGTGTCCTCGCCGTGGCGCTCGTGACGACGATGCCTGAGCTGAGCGTGACTTGGGGGGCGCTGCGCTTGGGTTCAGCGACGATGGCCCTCGGCAACGTGTACGGAAGCTGCGCGTTCAACGTTCTGATCCTGGGGATTGCTGATCTCATGTATCCGAAACCGATCTTCCTCGCCCTTGACCAGTCTCACATCGCAGCGGGCGTGGGAGCTTTCCTTCTCATGGGGCTCGGCCCGGCCTTCTTGGCCCTGCGGACGCGGGGCAAGCTTGCCCTGTCCCAAGCCCTGGCCGTGGTGATGGCCTTGGGATGGGGAGGCTTGATGTACCTTGTGCTCACGCTGGCCCAGTAGCTCCCTGGGTGCTGCTGGTGTCCACTGCCCAGCGGATGCCCCCGACGCACGATGGCCGTTTCGGAGGTCGCATCCGGCAGCGGGGGGTTGAGCATCGCTACCGCAGGCGGGCCAGCTTTGCTCGGGCGGGCTCCCGGACGCTTAGCCAAGCCTGAAGTAGCTCTCGAGCTCGGGTCATGCTCGTGTCGTCGCCTCCTCCACGATCTTGATCTCCTCGTCGGTGAGGCCGTAGAGGTCGTAGACGAGCTGGTCAACCCGGCGGTCCATGGCCACGATCTGCCCCCCGGGCGAGGTGTTGGGCAAGGCACGTCGCCTGACTTATGAGCGCTTGGGGCTGAGCCCCAATCGCTCCAGGCGATGTTTAATTGCCGAAGGGGCGCGCCCGTGTCGTTGGGCAAGCTGGTCGACGTTGAGTCCCTGCGCGAATCCTGCCTTGAGGCGCTGGTCTTCTTCCTCGGTCCAGGCTTCGTAGGCTCTGGGATGCGTGCGACGTTTCTCTTCAAGCGTATACAACTTAGCAGCTCTCTTTGGCGCGATGAAATCCAGGACTGCACCAAGTGCCCAAAACAGGTCCGGGACGTATTGTTCGTCGATCAAGATTCGGGATCGCACGTCCGCGCCATGCTTCACCTCGCTGATGCTCAGGAACCTCGATCCGTCCGGTGTCTCCTTGAGATCAACGTACAGGGTCCGCGATCCGGCCTTGACCCTCACGCTTATGATCTCCGTGTACTCAGGGGTCATTTTGTCGCCTCCTCGACAACGCGGATCTCCTCCTCGGTGAGGCCGTAGAGTTCGTACATAAGGTGATCGATTTGGCGGTCGGTAGCGGCGATTTGGCGCTGGAGGGCGGTCCTTTCATGTTCGGTCTTGGCGGCGGAGGTGGGGTTCACCTTGTGCCACTGGTTGATTCGCGCTTGTACAGGATGTCACGGCCATTCCTTCGCCATGCCCCAGAGGCCGCCGAACCATCGAATCATACCCACGCGCACGTTCTCCGCCGTTCGCACTACGAAACACTGCTTCTTACCGAAACCGTTCAGATTCGTCCCTAGGATCAACATGCTTCGGTCGTCGATTATGAAACGATCGTGTAGTACAGGCCTTGCTGGTAGCCGTACGTGGATATCGCGTCCTGACGCCTGGGCTACGTTGAGTAGTCTCCTGAGTTTCCCGGAATCCCGAATATTTGTGGTCAAGATATCGATCGTGCATTGCGGTGAACACGCATCCAGGTGTTCGACAGTCGCGTAGTCGAAGTAAGGATCGCATACTCTGATGTCGCCGAAGAGGGCGCCTAAAAATTGATGCAGTTGGACGACTTCCTGAACAGCCTTGGCGGGATCAACCATGGTCACAGAGCCACAAACAGCGGCAATTCTGGTCTTCCCACCGGCAAGTAGGAAGTACTCGTGTCTCCCCTTCCGTCGTCTCCGGTCCAAGGTACGCACTTCCCTCGGCGCGGCCATCGTTCCCGCCCCGGTCGTGGGGCTCACTGGTTGTACCGTGCGGTCACCCCGCGGGCAAGCCAGGCGGAACCGACGCGGGTTAGGGGGCGGCTACTCCGCGCCCGGACCGCGCTCGAGGCATTCCTTGAGCCGGTACAGGAGATCGAGGGCCTCGAAGGGGGTCAGCCGGTCCGGGTCCATGCGCCGCAGCTCCTTCAGCACGGGGTGATCGTCGGTGGCAAAGAGGGGGAGCTCCTTCTCACGCGGGGGCAAGGCGGGCGCGCCCTTCTCGAGTTCGTCCAGGGCCCGCTGGGCCTCGCGGAGGACCTCCTCGGGAAGCTGGGCCAGTCGGGCGACGTGAACACCGTAGCTCCGCTCCCCGACCCCGGGGAGGATCCGGTACAGGAAGACGACCTCCCCCTTCCACTCCCGGGCCGCGGCGTGGAGGTTCACGACCCCGGGAGCCTCGTCGGCGAGGCGGGCCAGCTCCCGGTAGTGGGTCGCGAACAGGGTCTTGCACCCGATCTCCATCGCCAGATGGCGGGCGATGGCCCGGGCGAGGACCATCCCATCGTGGGTGCTCGTCCCCCGCCCCAGCTCATCGAGGATCACCAGAGAGCGCGGGGTGGCCCCCCTCAGGATCGCCCCCGCCTCCACCATCTCCGCCATGAACGTGGACAGACCGCCCGTCAGGGCGTCGGACGCTCCGACCCGGGTGTAGATGCGGTCGAACACGGGGAGCTCCGCCTCCTTCGCCGGCACGAACGACCCCATCTGGGCGAGGAGGGCGATGAGCGCCGTCTGGCGAAGGAACACGGATTTGCCGGCCATGTTCGGCCCCGTGACCACCGCCAACTTCACCCCTTCCCCTAGCTCGAGATCGTTGGGCACGAACTGGGTCACTTCCTCCACCATCGGGTGCCGACCCTCGCGGATGCGAACCACGGCCCGATCCGTGAACCGAGGCCGGGTGTACCCCTTGCGACGGGCGACCTCGGAGAGGGATCGCAACGCGTCGAGCTCAGCGAGGGCCTCCCCCACCGCCCCGAGGGCCCCGATCTCCCCCTCCACCCGGCGGCACAGGGAGAGGAACGTGTCCCGTTCAAGTTTCGCGATCCCGTCCTCCGCCGCGGCGAGCCGGTCGGCCAGGGACGCGAGCTCGGCCGAGGTGAACCTCTCCCCACCGGTGAGGGACTGCCGCCTTCGCCAGTCGGACGGGACCTTCGCAAGCTGGGAGCGGGTGACCTCGAAGTAGTACCCGAACACCCGGTTGTAACCGACCTTGAGGCTCGGGATCCCGGTGCGGGCCCGCTCCGCCGCCTCGAGGCCCGCGATCGCCTCCCGCACCTCCCCCGCCTCGCGGCGCAGGGAGTCAAGCGCGGGGTCATAGCCCTCGCGGATGACATCCCCTCCATCGAGGGTCGGGGGCGGAGGGTCCACGATCGCGCGGCGCAGGTCGTCGGCGAGCTCAGCCGGCGCCTTCCCGATCGCGTCGGAGAGGGCGGCAAGCTCCTCCGGCGCGACCGCCAGGAGATCCTTCAGCCGCTCGCCGATCTCGGCCGCCGCGTCCAGGGTGCGGGCGAGGGCGAGGAGGTCCCCGGGGGAGAGCCCCCCCGTGGCCACCCGCCCGCGGAGGCGGGGGAGGTCGCAGCACGACCCGAGCGGGCGAGCGAGCGCGTCGTCCAAACCTGACTGGAGGAGGCAGTCCACCGCATCGAGCCGCCGCTCGATTCCCTCCCGCCGGGCGAGCGGAGCGAGGACCCACCTCCGGAGGAGCCGCCGCCCCATCGCCGTCTTCGTCCGGTCGAGGACGGACAGGAGCGTGACCGCGCCCTCAGCTCGGAGGGGGGTCAGGAGCTCAAGCGAACGCTGGGTGAACGCATCGAGGACGAGCGTCTCCTCCCCCGCCCGCGCCGGCGGCCTCAGGTGAGGGAGATCCCCCACCGTGGCCGTGAGGTAGACAAGGAGCGCGCCCGCGGCTGCCGCCGCGAGCGGAGCATCCCCCAGCTCCCCTGGGAACCGGGCGTGCAGGGCCGCGGAGCTGAAGTCGGCCTCCGGCCGTTCCGTACCTACCCCGGGCAGCTCGACCGGAGGGCGCCACCCCTCGGGGACGATCCACTCCGCCACCGGCAGCCGCGCCGCGAGATGAGCGAGCTCCCCAAGCGGGAGTTCCTCGGCCCAGAACCCGCCCGACGCCGCCTCGGCCCACGCCACCCCCGCCCGTTCCCCCCGCGGCCACACCGCGGCGAGGAGGACGTCCAGCCCGGAGTCGAGGGCCCCCTCCTCGATCATCGTCCCCGGGGTGAGGACCCGCACCACGCCCCGCTTGAGGAGCTTCTTCCCCTGTCCCGGCCGCTCGAGCTGGGAGGCGAGGGCGACCTTGTGCCCCTTGCGGAGGAGGCGCTGCACGTAGAGATCGGCCTTCCGCACCGGGACCCCCGCCATCGGGACCCCCTCCCGGCTGGTGAGGATGATCTCCAGGTCGCGGGCCACGGTCTCCGCATCCTCGAAGAACGCCTCGTAGAAATCGCCGAGCTGAAAGAGAAGGACCGCGTCGGGGTGGCGCGCCTTGAGCTCGCGGTACTGCCGCATCACCGGGGTCAGTTCCATGCCCGGCGGAGTATACCCACCGCCGTCGCCAGGCCGGCTCCACACCGTCGCCACATCCTCGCCCCATGCCCTGCACCTGGATGGGTGAGCCTTCACCCGAAGTCGGTCTCCCAACGGCCATTCTGTGCCGAAGGCAGGGCCCGGCTAGACTCGGGAGCGAGGATGAAGAGGATTCTGGTGGTGGACGACGACCCGTGGGTGCGAAAGCTCGTGCGGGGCTACCTCGAGCGGGCGGGGTTCGCGGTGACAGCCACAGCGAGCGGCGAGGAGGCCCTCGCCGAGTTCACCGCCCACCCCCCCGACCTCGTCGTCCTCGATCTCATGCTCCCCGCGATGGATGGCCTGGAGGTGGCCCGCCGCATCCGAAGCTCTTCCCCGGTCCCGATCATCATGCTCACCGCCCGGTCCACGGAAGAGGACCGCGTGGTGGGACTGGAACTGGGGGCGGATGATTACGTGGTGAAGCCATTCAGCGCCCGTGAGCTCGAGGCACGGGTGCGGGCCGTGTTCCGCCGCGCCGAGTCCGGCCCCGCGGAGCCGCGGGTGGCCGAGGCGGACGGGATCCGACTCGACCTCGAGCGACGGGAGGCGTGGGTGGACGGGAGACCGGTGGAGCTGACGGCGCTCGAGTTCGATCTCCTCGCGTTCCTCGTCCAACACCCCGGCCGCGCGTTCACGCGCCTGGAACTGCTGGAGGCGGTACGGGGATCCTCGTTCGCCTCGTTCGAACGCGCGATCGACTCCCACATCAAGCGCCTGCGGAAGAAGATCGAACCCGTGCCCGAGGCCCCGACCCGGATCGTGACCGTGTACGGGGTGGGGTACAAGCTTGCGGCGGAGGGACCGCGTGAGCCTGGTTAGGAAGCTCTCGTTTCAGACGAAGCTCGTGATCGTGCTCCTCGGGGTGGTCCTCCTCGTGACCACGCTCGGCCTCACCCTCGTGCGGATCTCCGTCAACCGGGCGTTCTCCGACCTCTCCCAGCGCGAGGGGCGGGCCTACGATCAGTGGGTGCGAACGCTCATCACCCGCTACCCTGGGCATCGGGACGACCTCGCTGGGATCGGGCGGTTCCTCGAGGGAAGCCCCCGCGCCCCGGGCTTCCTCCTCGTGAGCCCCGAGGGACAGGTCGTCCTCGCCCAGGACCCCTCCCTCGTGGGGCAGGTCCTCCCCCCCGCCGAAGTGGCGCGGGGAACCCCGATCGAGCTGCCTGACGGGAGCCAGTGGACCATCGTTCCCGTTGAGGAGAGCCCGCCCCCTCCCCTCCACGAGGCGTTCCTCCAGACGGTGAATCGCTCGCTGTGGATCGCCACGGGGGTGGTGGCGGTCGTCGCCCTCATCCTCGCCCTGCTCCTCATTCGCCACCTCACTGGCCCCCTGCGCAACCTGGCGGCCGCAGCCCACCGCATCGCCGCGGGCGACCTCACCGCCCGGGTGGAGGAGACAGGGGAGGACGAGCTGGGGAAGCTCGCCCAGTCGTTCAACGCGATGGCGGAGAGCCTGGAGGAGGCGGAGCGCTCCAAGCGGCAGATGATCGCCGATGTCGCCCACGAACTGCGGACCCCGATCACCGTCCTCCGCGCCGCGGTGGAGGGGTTCGAGGACGGGGTCCTCGAGCCAACCCCGGAGAACCTGTCCGCCCTCAAGGACAAGGTCCACCTCACGGCGCGGCTCATCGAGGACCTCCAGCAGCTCGCCCTGGCGGATATGGGGCGCCTGTCGCTCCGCCAGGAACCGTTCCCGCTCGAGCCGGTCATCGCGGACATCGCGGCGATGATCGGGCCCCAGCTCGAGGATGGGGGGATCCAGCTTGCCCTCGATCTTCCCCCCGACCTCCCCCCCGCGGCTGGCGACCGCCAGCGGATCCAACAGGTCCTCCTCAACCTGATGGCGAACGCCCTCCGCCACACCCCCGCCGGGGGGGAGATCCTTGTCACCGCCCGCGCGGACGGGTCCGAGATCGAGGTGAGCGTGTGCGACACCGGGCCTGGGATCAGCCCCGAAGACGCGGCACACCTCTTCGCGCGGTTTTACCGGGGGCGGGAGGAGCGCGCGGCCGGGACGGGGACGGGCCTGGGCCTGTCGGTGGCGAAGGCGATTGTGGAGGCCCACGGGGGGAGGATCTGGGCCGAGAACCGCCCCACCGGCGGGGCCTGCTTCCACTTCACCCTCCCCCGCGCCCTCACACCGTAATCGTCCATGAGTTGACGCGACGGCTTCTTCCGTTATAATGCGAATCATAATCATGAGCAGGCGGGAGCGGACCCCGAAACAGCACGTGATCCTGGAGGCCATCCAGGGGCGCACCGACCACCCCACCGCGGAGGAGCTGTATCGGGAACTCAACGAGCACGGCCATGCGATCAGCCTGGCCACCGTGTACAGGAACCTGCGCGCCCTGACCCAGGAGGGAAAGGTGCGCGAGCTCCACGGAGCTGGCCCGGATCGGTTCGACCCCACTGTCTCCCCCCATTACCACTTCCGCTGCCACCGCTGCGGCCGGATCTACGACCTCGATCTCCCCTACCGCAGGGAACTGGACAGCCTGAACTTGGGCCTGGGATTCAAGGTGCTGGGACACCAGCTCATCTTCCTGGGCCTGTGTCAAAACTGCCAAGGAGAAAAGGAGGAACCATGGCAAAAGTAGCGCGGGAGATGGTAGAAAGGGCAGGAGTGGATGTGGAACAACTCCTGGAGCTTTTGGTGAACAACGCTGCTGCGGAACTCACCACCTATTACTACTACACCATCCTCAGGGCCAACCTCATCGGCCTGGAGGGAGAAACGATAAAGGAGATCGCTGAGGTAGCGAGGATCGAAGACAGGAACCACTTCGAGGCCTTGGTCCCCCGGATCTACGAACTGGGCGGGGAGCTCCCCGATGACATGGTGCAGTTCCACAATCTTTCCGCGTGCCGGCCCGCCCACCTTCCGGAGAACCCCCGAGATGTGAAGGGGATCCTGACGGTGCTGGTGGAGGCGGAGCGGTGCGCCGTGCGAGGCTACACCCAAATCTGCAACATGACCGCCGGCAAAGACCACAGGACCTACGACCTTGCCCTTTCCATCTTGCATGAGGAGATCGAGCATGAGTCGTGGTTCTCTGAGTTTCTGGGGGAGGGTCCGTCCGGGCACTTCATGCGCCGGGGGGAAACCTCTCCCTTCGTCTCCAAGTTCCTCAAGTAGAGGGTGCGGCGGGGCTACACCGGTGAAGAACTCACCCAGTTGTAACCGAGACCAGTGCCCGTCCCCTGCACGGGACGGAGTTTCTGAAAATCAGGAGGGGTAAAGAATGCGTAAAATGACGGAACAGAACCTGAGGGACGCGTTCGCCGGGGAATCCCAGGCCCACATGCGCTACCTCATCTTCGCCGACGTGGCCGAACGGGAAGGAAAGCCCAACATCGCCCGCCTGTTCCGGGCGATCGCCTACGCGGAACAGGTCCACGCCCAAAACCACTACCGCGAGCTCGGGATGATCCGGGGCTCCGCCGACAACCTCACGGTGGCCATCGACGGCGAGACCTATGAGGTGGAGGAGATGTACCCGGCCTACAACGCCGTGGCCGAGCTCCAGGGGGAGAAGGGCGCCGTAAGGAGCACCCACTACGCTCTGGAGGCGGAGAAAATCCACGCCCAGATGTACAAGGGGGCCCAGGAGGCCGCCCAGGCCGGGAAGGATATCCAGCTCAAGACCGTGTACATCTGCCCGATCTGCGGATACACCGCGGAGGGCGAGGCCCCCGCCCGGTGCCCGGTTTGTCAGGCCCCGCGGGAGAAGTTCCGCGCGTTCTGACGGGAAAGGAGGAACGATGGGAAAGAAGGCGCAGGAGATCGTTGGGATGAAGGTGGAGGAGCTGGTGGAGCAGCTCAACCGGGCCTATGCCGATGAGTGGCTCGCCTTCTACCAGTACTGGGTAGCGGCACAGATCGCCTCCGGCCGGGGATCCCAGCCCGTGGTGGAGGAGCTAACGCGGATCGCCGACGAGGAACTCGAACACGCCGAGGAGCTCGCCCAGCGGATCGTCCAGCTGGGGGGGAAACCCCTTCCCCATCCTAAGTTGTGGCTGGAGAAAACGAACTGCGGCTACAGTGAGCCGCCGGACTCCCGGGACCTGGAGAAGCTGCTCCGCACAAGCATCGACGCCGAGCGCTGTGCGGCCTCCGTCTACCAGAAGCTCGCCACGCTCACCCACAGTAAGGATCACATCACGTACCAGCTGGTCTGCCACATTCTGGCCGAGGAGCTCAACCACGAGGATGCTTTTGAGAACCTGCTCTAAGGAGGAGACCATGGAAGAACGGCGTATCCCATTGATCGGTGACCCCGCCCCCGCGTTCGTCGCCCAGACGACCCGGGGGAAGATCGACTTCCCCAAGGACTACCAGGGAAAGTGGGTGATCCTATTCTCGCACCCGGGGGACTTCACCCCTGTCTGCACCACGGAGTTCGTGGCCTTCGCCAAGCGGTACCCGGAGTTCCAGAAGCTAGGGGCGGAGCTCATCGGGCTTTCGGTGGACCACGTCTACTCCCACATCAAGTGGACGGAGTGGATCGAGGAGAAGCTCCGGGTGAAGATCCCGTTCCCGATCATCGCCGACACGACGGGGAGGATCGCGGGGCTCTACGGGATGATCCACCCCGGGGCCTCGGAGTCGGCCGCGGTGCGGGCGGTGTTCCTCATCTGCCCCCAGGGGATCGTGCGCGCGATCGTGTACTACCCAGCGAATATCGGGCGGAACATGGACGAGATCGTCCGGCTCCTCAAGGCATTCCAGACCGCGGTGAAGGAGAAGGTGGCCCTCCCCGCCGATTGGCCGAAGAACGGGCTCATCGGTGACCACGGGATCCTCCCCGCCCCCGATACCGAGGATGGGGCCAAGAAGCGATTGGCGGAAGCCCAGGCTGGAGCCTACGAGTGCTACGACTGGTGGTTCTGTCACCGCAAGCTCAAGGAGGCCGCGTGATGGAACGTCATCTGACCCAATCTCGACCGACGGAAAGCTGAAGGGTAGAGGAGGAAACAATGGGAATCGCAGCGAAGATCCAAACCGCTGATTGGCAGAAGGAAAAGCACGTCCCAGCGCTCGAGTGCCCGGACCGGGTGAAGGCGGACACGTGGACCCAGGTGAAGGTCTCCCTCGGCAAGGCGACCGCCCATCCCAATACGACCGAGCACCATATCCGCTGGATCGGGGCCTATTTCGCCCCTGACGGGGACAAGTTCATCTACGAGCTCGGAAAGTTCGAGTTCAACGCCCATGGCGAGGCCGTGGCCGGGCCGAACCAGGGCCCTGTGTACACCCATCACGAGGTGACGTTCTCCTTCAAGACGACGAAGCCCGGGACGCTCCACGCCCTGGCGTACTGCAACATCCACGGCTTGTGGGAGGCGGAGAAGCGGATCGAGGTGGGATAGCAGGCTCCCCCGGGCGGCACGGTACAACGAACCGGGGCCGGGGAGAGCCCTCCCCGACCCCGGGCTCACCCCCTACCGGCCCATCCTCGTGCCGCGAGGGCCGAGGCAAGCGCTCGTGCCCTGGCAGTTTGCGCATTCAAACTGGATCGTGGTGTGGCTGATCCCAAATTCATCGGCGAGGACCCGCTTCAGGTCCGCCATCACAGCTCCCGCTCTGCTCAGCGCCTGATCGGCAATCACAACGTGGGCGGACAGGGCGACGTACCCCGGACTCACCGTCCACACGTGGAGGTCATGGACCTCCGCTACCCCCGGAACTCCGGACATCGCCTTCAAGACGGAGCTCGCTCGCATCCCTTCAGGCGTCCCCTCGACGAGGATGTGCCCGGCTCGGCGCACCACCCGCACCGCGCCGACGAGGATCAGCACCGCGATCGCGAGGCTCACCAGGGGATCGGCGATCGTCCATCCGGTGGCGAGGATCACGACCCCTGCCCCGATCACGCCCACCGAACCCAGGGCGTCGCCCACCACGTGGAGGAACGCGCTGTGGACGTTGAGGTCGTGGCGGTCGTGGCGATGGAGCACCCCCGCCACGCTGATGTTCACGACGAGCCCCGCCCCGGCCACGGCGAGCATCGGCCCCGCCAGGATGGGGGATGGGTTACGGATCCGCCCGATCGCCTCCCAGAAGATCCCCACCGCCACCGCCGCCAGCGTGGCCCCGTTGACGAGCGCGGCCAGGACCTGCACCCGGTGGTACCCATAGGTGTGCCGGTCCGTGGGGGGGCGGCGGGCAGCCTTGAGGGCGGCGTAGGACAGGGCAAGGGCGAACGCGTCCAGGAAGACGTGCGCCGCATCGGAGAGGAGGGCAAGGCTCCTCGTGAGGAGCCCGCCCACGACCTCGGCGACGCAGACGAGTGCAGTGATCCCGGCAGCGAGGAGGAGCCTTCCCTCGCTGTGAGAACGTGTCGCCATCGCCTGTGCATGATCCCGACCGGACGCCGCCCGCGCAAGGCCGTCCATGGGCCTGGTCGAACGTGCTACCGGAAGAAGGATCGGTTCCCGCGGGTGCGGGTTAGCGAGGGGGCTCCGCGGCGTAGCCCCGTTCGAGGGCTTCCCGGTTCAGCTCGATCAACCGTTCACGGGCCTTGGCCCCGAGCTCAACAGCCATCGCCTTCGCGACCGTCTCAAGGGGGAGGATGCCAAGGGCGCGCACCACCGCCCCGAGGGCGATCATGTTCGCCACGCGTGGCTCCCCGAGCTCCCGGGCGACGTCGTTCGCCGCGACGAAGATCCCGCGCACATCCTTCCGCGTGAGGTCGCGTTCGATGAGCGACCGGTTCACCACGATCGCCCCACCCTCGGCGACCCGCGGCTCGAACCGATCGAGGGACGGGCCGTTCATCGCGAGGAGGACATCCGGGTTCTCCCCGATCGGCGACCCGATCGGCTCATCGGAGAGGACCACGGTACAGTTGGCTGTTCCCCCGCGCATCTCCGGCCCGTAGGAGGGAAGCCAGGTCACGTCGAGGCCAGCCTCCATCCCCGCCCGGGCGAGGATCTTCCCCGCCAGGAGCACCCCCTGCCCTCCGAACCCCGCACACACCACCGCTCGCTCCATCTCTACCCCCTATCCACGAGGTCCCCGAGGGGGAACGCCCCCGTCACGACATCGGCCACGTGCTGGTGGGCCGCCGCGGGGGGCATCCTCCATCCCGTGGGGCACGTCGCCAGGATCTCCACGAGCGAGTACCCCTTCCCCTCCACCTGGTAGCGGAGGGCCTTCTCGATCGCCTTCGTCGCCTGGGCAACGTGGCGTGGGTCGTGGAGCGACTGGCGGGTGACGTAGGCCGGAGCAGCAAGGGTGGCGATCAATTCCGCTACGGGAAGCGGATGCCCCATCGTGGAAACATCGCGCCCCTCGGGACAGCTCGTCGCCCGCTGCCCGGGAAGGGTGGTGGGGGCCATCTGCCCCCCGGTCATCCCGTAGATCTGGTTGTTCACGAAGATGACGGTGATCGCCTCGCCCCGGTTCGCGGCATGGATCGTCTCCGCCGTCCCGATCGCGGCCAGGTCACCGTCCCCCTGGTAGGAAATCACAACCAAGTCAGGGTTCGCCCGCTTGAGCCCCGTGGCCACGGCGGCCGCCCGGCCGTGGGAGGCTTGGATCCCGTCGCAGCGGAACCACTCGTAGGCGAACACAGCGCACCCCACGGGGGCGATGAACACGGTTCGTTCCTGCACTCCCAGCTTATCGATCGCCCCCGCCACGAGGCGCGTGATGAGACCGTGGTCGCACCCCGGGCAGTACGTAAAATGCTTCTCGTTGAGGCTCGTGGGGCGAGCGAAGACCTTCACCATCGTCTCCGCCTCAGGCATAGCGCAGCACCTCCCGCAGGATATCGCTCGGGGTCGGCACGACCCCCCCCAGCTCCCCGTAGAACGGGGTCGCGGTGCGACCCTCCACCGCCAGCCGCACGTCCTCCCACATCTGGCCAGCGGATAGCTCCACCGTGAGGATGGCTTTCACCCGCTCGGCGAGGGTCCGAATCGGGGCGTAGGGGAACGGCCACAGGGTGACCGGACGGAGGAGCCCAACCTTGACCCCCCGCTCCCGCCCCCGCCGCACCACGGTCTTGGCGATCCTCCCCATCGTCCCGTACGCGATGAGGAGGACCTCCGCGTCCTCGGTCGCCACCTCCTCCCACCGCACCTCACGGGCCTCGATCTCCCGGTACCGGGCGTACCTCTTCACGTTGAGCTCCCGCAGCACCGTCGGCTCGAGGGCGAAGCTCGCGATCAGGTTGGGCTCTCGCCCCTTCGCCCCGGTGAGGGCCCACGGCTTGGGAGGGAGGGTCCCCGGATCACGCGGTGGAGGGAGGGTCACCGGCTCCATCATCTGCCCGAGCATCCCGTCGGCGAGGATCAGTGCTGGGACCCGATAGCGATCGGAGAGGTCGAAGGCGAGCCCCGCCAGTTCGGCCGCCTCCTGGCCGGTGGACGGGGCAAGGACGATCAGCCGGTAGTCGCCGTGGCCCCCGCCCTTCGTGGCCTGAAAGTAGTCCCCTTGCGCCGGGGCGATGTTCCCCAGTCCGGGCCCGCCCCGGGCGGCGTTGAGGATCACGCACGGGAGGTCCGCCCCCGCGAGGTAGGAAATCCCCTCCATCTTGAGGCTCACCCCGGGGGAGGAGGAGGAGGTCATCGCGCGCACCCCCGCTGCCGCCGCGCCGTAGCACATGTTGATCGCCGCCACCTCGCTCTCCGCCTGGAGGAACGCCCCTCCAGCCTTGGGGAGGTGGGCCGCCATGTATTCCAGGACCTCGTTCTGGGGGGTGATCGGGTAGCCGAAGTACGCGCGGAGCCCCGCACGGATCGCTGCCTCGGCCATCGCCTCGTTGCCGGTCATGAGCTGTCGTTCCGCCATCCGCCCCTCCTTACCGCTGCGGCTCGCCGGATGGTCGCCCCGCACCCCGCGCCGGGGTGCCAGCGGCCGCTTTCTCCCGGTAGACCTCGATCGCCACGTCGGGACACGTCTGAGCACAAAGGGCGCAGCCGGTGCACGCCTCAGGGTGAACGGCTGCGGCCACGGCGTATCCTGAACTGTTGTACTCTTTGGACAGATCGAGCACCCCGAACGGACACACGGCGACACACAGGCCGCACCCCTTGCACCGTTCCCGGTCTACCACCACCTTCCCCTTGGGCATCGCTCGCCTCCTAGTCCAGTTCCAATCGTTTGGATGTGCGGTCCCCGTGGCGGCGCTTGAGGCGCCCCAATGCGGCGTCGGTCGCCTTCAGCCACGCCTCGAGCCGCCGCTCCACCCGTTCCTCAGGCTCCGCGGGGAGGGGGGTGGCACCAGCGCGGCTGTTGAGGGCGGACCGGAACTCGATCGCCTCGCGGTGATAGGCGAGGGCATCCCGATCCTGGTCCGTGACCCGGCGCAGGGAGAGGGTGGGCCGGTCGAGGCGGTCCAACCCGATCACCTTGACGAGGACCTCCTGGCCCACGATGAGGGCCCTCCCGCCCGGGCCGTCGCCCACGGTAGGGATCTCCGACGTGTGGAGGAACCCCACCCCTCCTTCCGGGAACCCGATCAGAACACCGTTGAGTTGGATCTCCAGCACCTTCCCCAGCGCAAGGTCACCGACCCGGGGGTTGGGAGTCATCGTCTCCCCTCACCTCCCGCGCGGTCCTCCTCAGGGGTCATGCCTTGGCAACCTTGCCCGCCTTGATGCAGCGGGTACAAACCTCGATCCGCACCCGCCGCCCGTTGTGGACGACGTGGATGCGCTGCAGGTTGGGCAGGCGCACCCGGCGACTGTGGCGGCCGGAGTGGCTCACCTTCGCCCCGAACTCGGGGCCCCGGCCGCAGATTTCGCATCTTCGTGCCATCTCAATCCTCCTTGTGCACGTAGTGAGGGGCAAGTGGACGCGGGTCATCGGGTCCCCCCGACTGAAACCGGTCCCAGCCTTGGCGGGCAACCTCGCTCGCCCGAGGGTGGGCGAACCGCGCCCCGGCGCAGGTGACCCCCGGCGCACAAGTCGCGATCTCGTCCCGGAACTGCTCGACCCCGGATCCAACGAGGAGAGCGCCCGGCTGTTCGACCACCTTGGCGAGGGCCTCCCGCCACGGGAGCACGGCTTCCGCCCCCACGCGGTCCCGGGTTGCCCACGCCATGTACACGAACTCCCGGCGGTCATGGATCCACACCGCGACCTTCCCCGGCCACCACGCAACCGGTCCGGCGAGGGCCTCGGTGTGGCGAACCCCCACCACGGGAACCTGTAAAGCCTGCGCCATTCCCTGGGCGAATGCAAGGCCGACCCGGAGACCGGTGAACGAACCGGGGCCGATGTCAACGGCGATCAGTTCGATCTCTTCCCGCTTCGCCGCCGCCAGACGGAGCAAGGCATCCACCGCCGCGGGGAGGACTCCCCCCCCGCTGCGGCCCATCGGCAGCACGAATTCGTGCTCCCCACCACCCAGGGAAACAAGGGCGACTCCGCCCTGGGCGCCCGCAGTCTCGATCCCCAACACCACGGTCCATCTTAGAGGCCAGCTCCCGGGGCGCGCAACTCCGCCTCACGAAGGAGGCGGGGCGGGGGATGCGTTCCCGCTAGGATTTGCTCGCCGCGGAGGCGATCCTGGGCGATCGCACGGGCGAGGGCCTTCTCATCGGCGAAGCGCTCGTCAGGCCTGAGGAAGGAGAGGAGGTGGACCTCCACTGACCCCACCACCTCGCCGTGGGGGGGGGTGAAGAGGTGGACCTCGGCCGAGGGGGATAGCCCAGGGAACGTCGGCCGGTCCCCGATGTAGAATAGAGCCTTGCTTTCCCCGAGCGACCATTGAACCCACGCCGCGTACACCCCGCGCCGCGGCCGCACGAGCTCGGGGGCGAGGTCGAGGTTCACCGTGGGGTAGCCGAGCCGGCGGGCGAGCTTCACCCCCGACGTCGGGCTCCCGGCGAGCCACGCTGGCCGGCCGAGGAGCAAGGCCGCCTGATCCACCTCCCCCCGGGCAATGAGGTCCCGGATCCGGCCCGCGCTCACCACCTCCCCCTCCCACCGCCAGGGGGCGACGACGTGCACCGCCAGGTTGAGGGGGGAGGCGAGGCGCTGGAGGGTGGCCACATCCCCCGCCCGATCCCGGCCGAACCGGTGATCCGGCCCCACCACGGCCACTGTCGCCCCGAGCCGGGCGACGAGTTCCTCACCCACGAACTCCTCGGCGCTCAGGTCCTGGATCCGTTCCCAGGGGGCCACCACGACCTCGTCGGCGTGATCCCGGAGCAGGCGCACCTTGGCGGGGAGGGTGAGGAGAGAGGGCCCCCGGGGAGGGAACGTGTAGGCGACCACAGGGAGCCCGGCGGCGCGCTGGCGCGCCTCCGCGAGGAGGAACTGGTGGCCGCGATGGACGCCGTCAAACCGCCCCACCGCCACGGCACAGGACATCCGCGTTAGGAGGTCTTGCTGGCGAGGATGAGCCACCCGTAGCTGCGCAGGGATCCGTACCCGATCTCATCCCCCTCGGGGCTCCAGCACGGGAACGCATCGCGCCACTCGTCAAAGGTGAACGCGGTCCGCTCCCGCCCATCGCGGCGGATGACGTGGATGTCGGATGGCCCGCGCAGGCTCGACTCAAACGCGATCCATTCCCCATCCGGGGAGAAACGGGGGCACCAGTCGAAGAACGGGTCCTCGGTCAGCATCTCGATCCGGTCTCCCTCCACGAGGTCGAGGACGTACAGGTCCCAACTCAGCGTCGCCCCGACCTGCCACAGGCCGACGAAGGCGAGCGATCGGCCATCGGGGGAGAAGTCGGGGGTGTCCACCGGACCAGGGGTGCGGGTGAGCCGGCGGACCGTCCCCGAGGGAAGATCGAACAGGTACAAGTCGCACTGCCCATCCGCATACGCGATGAACGCGATGCTCGTCCCATCCGGCGACACGGCGGGCCGCGCGATGAGCTCGACCCCGGGGAGGGCCCCCGACTGCCGGAGCTGGTCTTGGGAGAAGAGGAGGGTCCGCTCCCCAGCGAGGGTGGCCTGCCACAGGGCGTAGCCTTGCTCGCTGAACGCCACGTACACGAACCAATCCCCGGGCCCGAACCGCGCCCAGTCGGTGGCCGCGCCCTCGGTCAGCGGACGGGCGTTCCGCCCCTCCGGGGCGAGCCCAACCCACACTTCCCCTTCGTCCACGTACAGCACGTACTGGCCATCCCGCGACCAGTCAAGGGCCGTCAGGCCGAGGAGCCCCGCCCCCGCCTGGATCGGGATCAGGAGAAGCAGCCCAACGCACAGCCTGCGCATCACGCCCATTCTAGGCACGAGGCCGGAACGGGACAACTCCGACGCCCCCATCCCTTGCGGGGGGAAAGGGTCAGAACCCATCCCGCACCTCCACGACGTCCAGTTCCGCGACCCGCGCCGGGATGCTGAGGAGGGAGGCAAGGTTGGGCTGGGTCGCCCCGCCGTCCCCGGAGATGAGCTCCTTCACGTACAGCCCACCCTGACAGAGGATCTCGACCTCCGCTTCCGTGGGGGAGAGGAGGCGGCCCGTGGCCGCGAGGACCCTCCGCCGGCGGACGAGGTCAGCCCGCCGATGACGGACCCGCTCCGGGGTCCGCTGCTCGATCTCCCCCACAAGCGCCCCCACGGCCCGCGTGAAGGCCTCCTCGTCCACCGGCCGTGCAAGCTCGATCCGCGCCCGGTACCTTTTGTCGGCCCGTTCCTCCTTCACCTGGGCCACGAGGTCCGCCGTGCCCGGTCGGAGGTCGAGGACCTCCACCTTCCCCGCGGCGGCAGCGTTCACCTCGCGGGCAATCGCCTCCAGGTCGAGGGTGCGGATCGTGGGCTCCTTGACCTCGATCACGAACGGCCGACCCCGGCCGAGCATCCGCGCGTCGATGTCCTCCCGCCCTGCCCCGTGGAGGTGGCCTCCCGTGCCGCCGCTGGCGGCGAGGAACGCGGGGAGCACGAGCTCCTCGACCGAGGTCGGGTACTGCTTCCCCGTCCCCCCGCAGCTCACGCAGCCCCGGCCACGGCAGCTCCGGCACGGCCAGTGGGTTTGGGGGATCCCCCGCGCGAGCTTCCGGTACCGGCCGTAGAAGAAGGCCGGGGCGACGGTGAGCGCGATCGCCCCCGTGTCGAGGTCCACCGTGAACTGTACGTCCGGGCGGGCGAAGTCCACCGTCGCCTCCCGCCCCGCCAGTTCCCGCTCGAACGCCTTCCCCAGCTCCCGATTCACATCGCGCCTGAACGGTTCGGCCCACGGGGAGGGGAACCGCTCAGCGAGGAACTCCTCCACCGCCTCGTGGCGGGGGGAGAGGCGCACGCCGAAGAGGAACGTGGCGAACTCCCGATCCCGAACGAGTTCGGCCGCCTCGCGGGCCCGCGCAGCGAGGGTCGGCCACAGGCCTTGGCAGACCCAGCACCGTCCCTCGGGGACCGACGCCCCGCCGCCGGCTGCGGCACGGAGGATCCTCCCCCGCTCCGCATTGGGGACACCGGAGCCCAGCCCAGCGAAGCGACGCCCGAGGCACCGATCGCAGATCGGCCCCGCGGAGGCAAGAGAGGCGGCGAGTTCGAGCGGGTCCACGAAGGAGATTATAGGGGGTAAGGCGCGTATACTGATCCCCTATGCCCCTCGTACGGGGCGAGGAGGATCCGATGACGATGCGTGAGGTGGTGCGGAGGGTCGGGGCATGGGTCGCCGTTCTGACCGCAGTTTTGGGGGCAACCGCCGTCGCGGCAGGGGATGTGGTGGCCTGGATCCCCTACGCGCGGATCACCCCCGAGTACGACAACGTGGTTGCCATCCTCGGGTTCCGCCCGACGGAGACGACGACGACCGACCCGGCGGAGCTCGACCTCCTGCTCGCGGGCCGGCCGGTGCTCCTCATCCCCGAGCAATCGGAGGCCGAAGAGAGGGCCCTCGAGGAGCTGGGCCTCGCCACGGCAACCGTCCTGACCGGGTTCCTCGCCCAAGGAGGCCGGATCGTGGGCCTGACCTACTCCCAGGGGGCCGAGGACATCCTGCGCGGGGCCGGGCTATGGGCTGTGACGGATGACTACAACGTCACGGGCGGTGACATCGCGATCGCCCTTCCCACTGACCCCTTGGCGCGGGACGTCCCCGCGCGCTACGAGGGTCCGGACGGGAGCACCGACTTCGCGAACCTGCCCCGGGACGCGGTGGTGGTCGCCTGGGACACGGTGGACGAGGCGCCGGTCGTCTTCCGCTGGGAGACACGGGGGGGAACGGTGGTCATGCTCGGGTTCGACTGCTACGAGTACAACGACGCGACGGCGCAACTCCTCACGAACGCGGTTGAGGTTGCGCTTGGGACGCCCGTCGAACCAGCCGCGGACAACGTGGTGCAGGACCTGGGCCCAGCCGATATCGAGGACATCCTCATCCAGCTTGGCTACACGTTCGACAGGAGGACCGACGACTACGGCGATCCGGCCTGGGTGATCTACCTCAACGTGGCCACGGTGGCGCTGTTCGTGGACGACCCGGTGGAGGATGCCCCGGGCCGGTACCAGTACCTTCAACTCTATGCGGGGTGGCTCACCGGCGGCGCGACCCCGTGCGAGGTCGTCAACGCGTGGAACCAGGCCAAGCGGGGCTCGCGCGCCTACCTCGACGAGGACGGTGACGTGGCGCTCGAGGCCGATCTCTACCTGCGGGGCGGGGTGACGCGGGACACGATCGCCGAGTTCCTGGAACGATTCGAGCGGATCCTGCCCATCTTCCTCGACCACCTGCACGAGGGCTAGCGAGCGCCTCGTTCGTCATGGGTTCGCCCGGGGCCGGGAGGTCGTTGCCCCGCCCCGGGCGAGCGTCCATTGCGATCCGCTACAGCCGGCCTCCCATCGTAAGGGCGAGGACCGCCTTTGGGGCATGAAGCCGGTTCTCCGCCTGGTCGTACAGCCACGCCAGCTCGGGGTCATCGCACAGCTCAACGTCGGCCTCGTTGCCGCGGTCGATGGGCATCACGTGCATGAGGTACCCGGGCTTCGCCAGTCCCCTGTGCCTCTTACGGGTGTACTTCCAATCCTTGAACCTCTCCGCGTTCTTGATCTCCGCCTCTTTGCCGATCTCGTAGCGGCGGGCTCATCCACCCCCGGGGGAACACGACCGTCGCCCCCTTCACGGCATCGTCAAGCTCAGTGGTGACCTCGAACTTCCCCCCGCCCTGTTGGGCGAACTTCTGAGCCAAGTTCAAGGCCGCGGGGTCGAGCTCGTAGCCCATCTCCGCGAGCACCCTCGCCACGCCGGAGACCCGCTCGGTGGAATAGACCACCTCCTCCCCTTCCGTGGCGGAGCACCGCACCGCTTTCTCGTAAACATCCGGGGCAGGGTGTTACGCCCTGCCCCGGACGCAGCTCGGGCAGGGCGAATACCTATGGTCTCCCGCCCATCGTGAGCGCCATGACCGCCTTCGCCGTGTGGAGCCGGTTCTCCGCCTCGTCGTACACCACCGACTGCGGCCCGTCGATCACCGCATCCGTGACCTCCTTGCCGCGGTCAGCGGGAAGGGCATGCATGTAGATCGCGTGACGCCGCGTCAGCTTCATCCGCCGCTCGTCGCAGATCCAGTCCCGATGCTTCTTCGTCTCGGCGACGATCCCCTCCGGGGTCGAGGCGGCGAAAAAGCCGCCCCAGTTCTTCGGGATCACGACATCGGCCTTGTCGAACGCTTCGTCCATATCGTGGGTCACCGTGATCTTGCCCCCGTGGTGGGCCGCGTTCTCCCGGGCCTGGGCCATGATCTCCGGGCTGAGATCGAACTTCTCCGGGTAGGCAAGGGTGATGTCCATCCCGTACCGCGCGAAGAGGAGGATCTGCGATTGCGGGACAGACAGGGGCTTGAGGTGCGATTCAGCGTAGGCCCAGCTGATCCCGACCTTCACTCCGTGGAGATCCGTCCCGAATCGCTCCCGAATCGTCATGATGTCGGCGAGAACCTGCATCGGGTGGTACACGTCATCCTGCAGGTTGAGGACAGGGACCCGCGACCGGGCAGCGGTCCGGCGCAGGTACTCGTTCCCCTTCCCGTACTCGCAGGCGCGGATCGCGATCGCGTGCCCGAGACGCGACAGGACCTCCGCCGTGTCCTCCGGGGTCTCGCCATGGGAGAGCTGGAGCTTGTCTGGGGTGAGAAAATGCGCATGTCCGCCGAGCTGGGTGATCCCGGCCTCGATCGAATTCCGCGTCCGGGTGGAGCTGTCGTAGAAGATCATGAACACCGTCTTGTAGAGGAGCCATGGGGTTGGCTCATCGTGAGCGAACTTCAGTTTCAGCTCCCGCGCCACGTCCAGAAAGACGTCGATCTCGTCGCGGGTGTAGTCCTGGCACGTGATGAAGTGCCGCCCTCGGAAGAAACTGGACATACGGTTACCCTCCTTTTATTTGCGAAACTTGGGCCAGCTCGGTGAGGAGCGTGGCCGGAAACGCAGCGTAAAACGCTGCGCTGAACACAAGGTCTTCGGTCTTCACTCGTTCGTTCGGGGCATGGGCGAGCGCCTCCGCCCCTGGACCGAATCCTACCGTGGGGATGTGGTACACGCCCGCGGTAACCGTGCCGTTCGTGCTGAAGTTCCAGTGCGCGATCTCGGGGTCCCGTCCAAAAACGCGGCGATAGGTCTTCGCCGCCGCGCGGGTGATGAGGGCATCCTCCGCCTCGAGCCACACCGGGAAGTACTTCTCGGTGGGATAGCGCAGCCCGGTATAACTCGGCTCGTCGAACACGAGCTCACGCACCGTTCCCGCGATCCCCGCTCGCCGGAGGGCGTCCTCCAGCTCGCGAAACACCTGGTCCTTGGACTCGCCAACGGTCAGGCGGCGATCGAGGTGGACCTCGCACACATCGGGGACGGCGTTCAGAGACGGCGACTGGGAGCTGATCTCCGTGACAGCGATCGTCCCCTTGCCGAGCACTGGCCTCACGGGGAGCCGCTCGTTCAGGCATTCGAGCTCGGCCACGACGCGTGCCATCTTGTAGACCGCGTTGTCCCCGAGCTCGGGGGAGCTGGCGTGGGCCGAGCGGCCGGCGACGCGCAGCCGCACCTCGATCCGTCCCCGCTGTCCGCGGTTCACCCTCATCTCTGTCGGCTCGGTGATGAGGACGAAATCTGGGCGCAGCCCGGACTCCTCGATGATGTACCGCCAGCAGAGGCCGTCGCAGTCCTCCTCGAGGACCGAGCCCACGACGTACACCGTGAAGGCATCGAGAGCCCCGAGTTCTCTCATGATCTTCATCCCGTAAATCATCGCCGCCATCGCGGCCTTCTGGTCCGACGCCCCGCGCCCGTAGAGCCAGGTGCCGTCGGTGTCGCCACTGTAGGGATCTCGCTCCCAGAGGTCACGGTTCCCCGGCTCGACGGTGTCGATGTGGGCGTCGATCGCGATCTTCACCGGGCCATCGCCGACCTGGCCGATGACGTTCCCGAACGGATCGGTCCACACCTTGGCGAACCCGGCGGCTTGCATCTCCGACGCGATCAGCTGGACGATCTCTCCCTCTCGTCCCGACGGGCTCGGCGTCTGGATGATGCGCCGGCCCAGGCCGACGATCTCTGCGCGATAGGCCTCTGCCCGAGCGAGGAACTCGCTCCTCATCGTTCCTCCTTTCCGATAGGCGAGCAAGTGGCGGCACTACCCCCGCACGACCTGTGTCCCCGCGCGGCCCTCCGCGGCCTCCACCGCCTGGGCGAGGGAGGCGATCACAGCTCGCTCCCCTCCAGCCTCGATGAACCGCACACAAGCCTTGACCTTCGGCTCCATCGAGCCCTTGGCGAAGTGCCCCTGTTGCGCGTACCCCTTCGCCTCGGCGACCGTCAACCGGTCGAGGACCTTCTCCCCAGGCCTCTTGTAGTTCAGGCGCACCCGGTCCACATCGGTGAGGATGAGGAACACCGCCGCTCCCACATCCTCGGCGAGCCTTTCCCCAGCGAGGTCCTTGTCGATCACCGCCTCCACGCCCCGATAGGTCCCATCCTCCTTGATCACCGGGATCCCCCCACCGCCGGAGGCGACGACGATCGCCCGGTTCTCGACCAATAGACGGATCGCCTCCCGCTCCACGATCGCCTTGGGGTCTGGAGAGGGGACGACCCGCCGCCAGCCGCGCCCGGCGTCCTCAACGACGTGCCACCCCTTCTCCGCCTGGAGGCGCTTCGCCTCCTCGGCAGAATAGAACGGGCCCACCGGCTTGGTGGGATTCTCGAAGGCGGGGTCGGCCTTGTCCACCAGGACCTGGGTGACGATCGTCGCCACGGGGATATCGCCCCGCCCCGCGTGGGCGAGCACATTATGGAACGCCTGTTGGATCATGTACCCGATGAACCCCTGCGACTCCGCCCCGCAGACGTCCATCGGCATCGGGGGGACCACCGCCTTCGCCGCATCCTGCTGGAGGAGGATGTTCCCCACCTGGGGGCCGTTGCCGTGGGTGATCACGAGGCGCCATTTTCCCGAGAGGACCATCGCCGCCAGCTGCTCCACCGTGCGCTGGACGTTGCCGTACTGCTCCTCGAACGTCCCCTTTTGCCCCGGCTGGAGGATCGCGTTACCCCCCAGGGCCACCACGACCGTCTTCTTCGTCACCTGAGCACACTCCTTCGTGGGTTCTAGCCAGTTGCCTCGTCGCTGGGGACGAGGCGCCACATCCGCATCCAGTGCGCGCGCATCGCCGCGCGGGCCTGGGCCGGATGGCGGGCGCGCACCGCCGCCGCCACACTCCGGTGCAGCCCCGCCACCTCGCCGATGTCCCCCGCGTCCTTCAGGTAGTACTCCCGGGTGAACTCCCGGTACAGCCGTTCGTCCATCGTGTGGATGAGGGGGACGAGCACCGCACTGAGGAGGCTGTTCCCGGTCGCCTCCACCAGGGCGAGGTGGAATCCCTTGTCGGCGGAAAAGTAGGCATCGAAGGTCGTCGGATCAGCGAGCGAACCGAGCTCGGCACCGATCGCCTCCAGCCGCTCCGCCTGGGCCTCCGTCCTCTTCCGCGCTGCGAGCTCCGCCAGCGGCGGCTCCAAGACCGTCCGCGCCTCCATGATCTCCAGACAGCTCGCCTCGCTCTCCAGAAGGAGCAACGCCTGGCGGGCAAGCGGCTCCGTGGGCGGGCGCACGAAATTTCCGATCCCGACGCGCGGCTCGATCAGGCCCACCGCGGCGAGGCCGGACAGGGCCTCGCGGACGGTGGGCCGGCTCACCCCCATCATCTGGGCGAGCTCGGCCTCCGAGGGGAGTCTGGCCTCCGGGGCGAACGCGCCGCGGCGGATGGCCTCCAGGATCTGTTCAGCCACCTCCGTCGAGGCCTTCGTGGATCGGACTCTATGGAACTCCATGCTTGTCAACCTGTCAGACAGTATGCTAGCATTATCACCTACACCGGTCAATAAAGAGGAGGACCATGATCGATCTTTCCAAGCGTGAAAAAGGGCGCATGCGGGCGGCGAAGCGGGCGCGGGAGCGGGGCATCGTCGTCCCCACGTTCGCGGAGATGCGCGACCCGGAGAAGATTCGTCCGGAGATCCGCGCTGAGCTCAAGGAGATTGGGCTATGGGATGCCCATCCCCGCAACCTGTTCCGCATCACGTGGAAGAACGAGCCCGTCAAGCAGGGCGGCGGGTTCGGCGGCGTGAACCACATCGAGTTCCCGCCCGCTCTCACCGGGGTCCGGGCGCGGGTGATCGCCCTCGTCGGGAAGTGGTTCCCCACCGGATCCCACAAAGTGGGAGCCACCTTCGGGTGCCTCGTGCCGCGCCTCGTGACCGGGCAGTTCGACCCCACGGTCCACAAGGCGGCATGGCCGTCCACCGGGAACTACTGCCGGGGGGGGGCGTACAACTCCGCCCTTCTTGGGTGCGAGTCCATCGCCATCCTCCCCGAGGGGATGAGCCGGGAGCGGTTCGAATGGCTGCGCCAAATCGCGGGTGAGGTCATCGCCACTCCCGGGAGCGAATCCAACGTGTGGGAGATCTTCCAGAAGTGCAAGGAGCTCCAGGTGACGCGGGACGACGTCATGATCTTCAACCAGTTTGATGAATTCGGTAACCACCTCTGGCACTACGCGGTGACCGGCCCGGCGATGGAGGAGGTCCTCGCCGCCGAGCTCAGGGCGGGCGAGCGGTACGCTGGCGTGGTCCTCACTTCTGGCTCGGCGGGCACCTTGGCGAGCGGGGACTACCTCAAGGAGGCCCATCCCCAAAGCAGGATCGCCGTCGGGGAGTCCCTCCAGTGCCCAACCCTCCTCCAGGCCGGGTTCGGGAGCCACCGCATTGAGGGGATCGGGGACAAGCACGTCCCGTGGATCCACAACGTGCGGAACACGGATCTCGTCATCGCTCTCGATGACGAGGGACCTCTTTCCCTCATCCGGCTCTTCAACGAGCCCGAGGGCCGCAACCACCTCCTCCGCCAGGGCGTCCCGGCATCGCTCGTGGATCAGCTCGACCTCGTGGGGATCTCCGGCGCGGCGAACCTCCTTTTGGCGGTGAAGTTCGCCCGCTACTATGAGCTCACGGAGCGCGATGTCGTCCTCACCGTGCTCACCGACTCGATGGAGCTCTACCGGAGCCGGATCGCGGAGCTGCGCGAGGAGCGGGGGCCGTACACGGCGCTCCACGCCGCCGCGGACCACGGGCGATGGCTCCTCGGGGCGACGACCGACCACCTGCTCGAGCTCACCTACACCGAGCGGAAGCGGATCCATAACCAGAAGTACTTCACGTGGGTCGAGCAGATGGGGAAGTCGGTCGAGGAGCTCAACGCCCAGTGGTACGACTGGCCAGAGTACTGGGATCGCATCCACCGTCAGGCGGACGCGATCGACGAGCTGATCGTGGAGTTCAACCGCGCTGTGGCGCAGGGGTAGCGTGGAGAGCCGCATCCTCGCTCGGGCGAGCGACGCCGCTTCCCGCGGGGAGCGAGCCGTCTTGGTGACGCTCGTCGGCGTGGAGGGGCCGGCCCCCCGCGCGCCGGGGGCGCGGATGCTCGTGTTCGCCGATGGGAGGAGCGAAGGGACGATCGGCGGCGGGTCGCTCGAGGCGCACGCGATCGAACGGGCCCAAGGCCTCCTCCTGACGGGCGGCACCGAGCTCGAGACCCTCGACCTGACCGACCGCGGGCTCAAGTGCGGGCGGGGGAAGGCGACCCTGTTCTACGAGGTCCTCTCCCCTGAGCCAGAGCTCGCCATCTTCGGCGCTGGCCATGTCGGCCGGGCCCTCGCCCGGCTCGCCCAGGAGGTGGCCGCCTTCCCGGTGACCGTATACGCGGGGCGCGGCGAGGAGAGCACGGAGTTCGCCGCGGTGCGCCCGGTGCCGGGGTTCAAGGGGATCCCCGCTCTCCCTTCCCCGAGCTACGCCGTCATCTGTACCGATTCCCATGCCACGGACCTCGACGTCGCCCGACAGGTCCTCCGTCAGGACCCGGGCCCGGCCTACGTGGGCATGCTCGGGTCGCAGGCGAAGTCGGCCGAGATCCGGACCCAGCTCGAACGGGACGGGATCCCACCCCAGCGGATCGCCGACCTGCACTGTCCGGTCGGACTCCCCCTGGGCGGCCGCTCCCCGGGCCTCGTCGCGCTCTCGATCCTCGCGGAGGTGGTGGCGTTCCACCACAGCCAGCTCGCCGCTGCCCAGGCGCGGCTCACGGGGCGAGGACCTTGAGCGGGGACCTCCTCGGGGCCGCCCTCGCCGCCCGGGCGGGAGCGCGGGCGATGGTCCTCACTGGGGGAATCGGCGTCGGGAAGACCCGTGCCGTCCTCACGCTCGCTGGCGACCTCCGGCGCCAGCACCTCCGCGTGGGGGGCGTCGCCTCGCCGTGGGCCCTCGTCGGTGGGGAGACGGTCGGGTACCGGGTGCGCGACCTCACCACGGGAGAGGAGCACCCCCTGTGCTCGCGCCCGGCCCCGGGGCTCCCGTCCTGTCGGTTCACCTTCTCCCCGGAGGGGCTCGCCTTCGCCAACGCCGTGCTTGCGCGGGCGACACGGGAGGCCGAGGTGATCGTGGTGGATGAGGTCGGTCCCCTCGAGCTCTCCGGAGGAGGGTTCACCCCTGGACTGCGGGCCGCCCTCGGATCACCGGCGTTCCTCATCCTCACCACGCGGCCCGCGCTTGTGGACGAGGTCCGGGCCTGGGCCGGCCTGGCAGGAGTCCCGACGATCGAGCTGGGCGAGCGCCCCCCCGCGCTGCGCACGCTGGCGGAGACGCAACACCTGTTCGATGCCGCGGCTGAACACTGCGCCCGCCCCACGGGGAGCACAGGCCCCCTCACCGGCTACGCGGATTCACTTGCCCGGGCGGCGACGCTTGTCACCATCGCGCCTGGGGAGAGGATCCTCGACATCGGAATCGGGACCGGTGCCTTCGCGTGCCGGGTCGCTGTGCCTGGGGTCGAGGTGTGGGGCGTGGATCCGTCCCCCACAATGCTCACCCGGTGCCAGAAGGAGCATCCCGACTACCACCTCCGCGAGGGCCACTTCCTCGCCCTCCCCGTCCCGGACGGGGCGTTCCACGCCGTCCTCTCCAGCTTCGCCTTCCACCACCTCGCGCCCACGGAGTACGAACCAGCGTTCGCCGAGATCACGCGCGTGCTAGAGCCCGGCAGGCGGTTTGCCCTCCTCGATATCCTGTTCACGACCGAACAGGCAAGAGAGGAGGCCCGCGTCATCCTCGGCGATCTATGGGACGACGAAGAGACCTATCCCCTCACTGCCGAAGTCGTCCAGGCGGCAGAGAGCGCCGGCGCGGTGGATGTCGCCCCCCATCGCGTGGGCCGGCTCCACTGGGCCATCACCGGTACAAGGCCCCATAGCCCCGTGAGCCGGGCCCGTCGGTCCCCCGCGGCGTAGCGGGGAGGGTTTCCCCGGTGGTCCCAGCTACCGGGGCGAGCCCCGGGCGGGGAGGCCGTGTGGGCAGGGGCGGCGGTCCCGGGTATCCTCCCCGGTCTGATCCCGAAGGAGGGTCCATGGACGAAGAAGCGGAGGGCAAGCTGTGGGAGATCGTCGAGGAGAGCGAGATCGGCCTCCTCATCACGAATGCCGAGGGCTATCCGCGCATGCGGCCGATGACGGTCATCGCCTATGATGAGGACGGGAACGTCTGGTTCGCCACGAGCAGGTCGTCGCATAAGGTGGAGGAGATCGCGCGCAACCCCCGGGCGACGGCGTGCTTCCTCAACCTGGAGGGGGGAGCCCATGCCCAGATCTTCGGCGAGGCCGAGATCGTGGATGACCCAGATCTCAAGAAGGAGCTGTGGGACGAGGAGTGGGGCGAGTACTGGGAGGGGCCGTCCGACCCTGACTACGCCCTCCTCGCCCTGCACGGGAAGCGCGCCGAGTACTACCTCCTCGACGAAGACGAGCTGTGGGTGGTGGAGTTTGAGGGCTAGATCCGAGGCAGCCGGCGGCTCGTCCCCTTGACCTAGCGCCCCGCCCGTGTAGCATCTATGTGCATGAGTCACTTAGAAGCGGAGGACACTCCTCCGGGCTGCTGCAGCGGGTCCCGCGACGGGCACGAGTGCTGCCCTCCCGGGGGAGCACGGGTGCGCGGGTTCACCCATTGCTGGCTCCTCCTCCAACTCGCGCGGGGCCCTGCCCACGGGTACGAGCTCCTGGAACGGATGGCCGCGGACGCCCCCGGAACCGATCCGGGGTACCTCTACCGGACCCTGCGCGGGTTCGAGGATGAGGGCCTGGTTCGCTCGTCGTGGGACACCAGTGGCAGCGGGCCCGCCCGACGGATATACGCGATCACCGATCAGGGCTGGGACTACCTCCGCGCCTGGTCCGTCCACATCCGCCGCACCCGCGACCAGCTCGATCGTTTCCTGAACGACTACGCGGCCCTCACCCATGGGCAAGGAGGTGAGAACGATGTGTGAACCGCATCCCCACGCTAGGGCGCAGGCGTTCAGCCATGCCTGCTGCGAGCCCATGCCGCACCCGATGCGCGGTTGCTGCGAACCGATGCCGGCTCCCCACCATGGGACCGGGTGTTGCGACCCCAATATCGGGTTCCGTCGCCGGTTTGTGAACCGCGAGGAGAAGATCGCCCAGCTCGAGGCCTACCTCGCTGACCTCCGGGCTGAGGCGAAGGCAGTGGAGGAGAAGCTGGCCAAGCTCCGCCGAGCGGAGTAAGGCACCGTGATCCTCCTCGGGTAGTTCAGGGGAGAGAGAAAGGGGGCGACCGGGCGGCCGCCCCCTTGATGAACAGCTTACCGCAGGGCGCGCGGATTATCGCGTCGACGATTGCGAGCACACTTCTGGCAGTAAACCGGGCGATCGGTCTTGGGCTCGAAGGGGAGCTCCTCGATCTTCGCACCGCAGTCCGCACAGGTGAGCCCCAAATGGCTCACGTTGTACATCTTGCGCCGCTCGTAGGTCATGTCGCCTCCTTACCGTGGGCCGATAGAGAACTCCTCGAACCAACGATGGCGGGAGTGTACACTGTTTCCGCCCATGTGCCAGGACTTACGTCCCACCCCCCCCGCGCCGCGGGGCCGGGGCGAGCGGGGGTGGATGATGGCCGAAGCCTGCGCCAACCGCGGCCCACGGTCCGCCAAGCCACCCCGCCGCTCACCGGCTACACTCTCCCCCGCGGGGCAACCCCACTTCAGCGAACACGCGCGAGGTGAGAACCATGAGCCGTCCACGCGGGGTTAGGGGGGAGGCCAGGCGGGCAACGATCACCGGGCCGTGCGTCCGCGAGGCGATGGAGCGCGCCGTTCGGCACCTCGCGGAGCACGAGGAGCTCATCAATGCCCTCAACGTGTTCCCCGTGCCCGATGGGGATACGGGGACGAACATGGTGCTCACCGTGCAGTCGGCGGTGGACGGGCTGCGGGAGCTGGGGGACGCTTCCCTCGGGAAGACCCTGGAGGTGATGGCGTCCCGGGCCCTCCTCGGGGCGCGGGGCAACTCCGGGGTGATCCTGGCCCAGTACCTGGTCGGGCTGAGCCAGGGGGTTGATTCCCACCGCGCCAGCTGGCAGACGTGGGCGGAGGCGCTCGCCCGGGCGACCGACGAGGCGTACCGGGCGGTGGCCGAGCCGAAAGAGGGGACGATCCTCACCCTGATGCGCGCCGTGGCGGAGGAGGCGAAGCGCCTCCAGGGTAAGCCCCTCCCTGCGGCGGCCCTCGCCCTCCTCTCCCGGGCCAATGAGGCCCTCGCCCAGACCCAGGAGATGCTGCCCGAGCTCGCCGAGGCGGGGGTGGTCGACTCCGGTGGCCTCGGGTACCTGTTCGCGCTCCGGGGGTTCGTGGAGCAGGTGGTGGGGGAGACCGAGATGGCGGAGCCCCTGCGAGCCCTGTTGGAGGAGAACCGCGAGAGGATGGAGGCCTACACCGCGGCCCGCCGGGAACCCGCCCCGGATGCTCCCGCCCTGCGGGATACCCCCTCCACCCGGTTCTGCCTCCAGTTCATCCTCCAGGGAGAGGACCTCCCCCTGGGGGAGATCCGGGAGCGCTTGAGCCGGGAGACGGCGTCGGTGGTGGTGGTCGGGGGGCCGACCATGGCCCATGTCCACGTCCATACCAACGATCCGGACAGTGCCCTCGGGATCGGCGCCACCTATGGGGAGGTGGGCCGGGTGAAACTGGACGATATCCACCGCCAGTACCACGATTTCGTGTTCGGGACCAAGGGTGAGGTCACGGGCCCCGTAGCCCTGATCGCGGTGGTCAATGGGGAGGGGCTGGCGGAGATCGCCCGGGGGTTGGGGGCAACGGAGGTCATCGTGGCGGACAAGATGAACCCCGCGGTGGGGGAGCTGTTGGAGGCGATCGGGCGAGTCCCCCAGGCCCAGGTGGTGATCCTGCCCAATAACGAGAACGGCATCCTGGTGGCCCAACATGCGGCCCAGCTCTCGGAGAAAGAGGTGCGGGTGGTTCCCACGACGACGATCCCCCAGGGGCTGGCCGCTCTCCTCGCCGCCGAGGGGGACCTGGCCTCCACCGTGGCCAAGATAGAGGGGGCGATGGGACGGGTGAGGACCGGGGAGGTGACCACGTCCATCCGCCGCACCAACCTCAACGGGCTTCCGATCCAGGCCGGGGAGTATCTCGCCATCTGGGACTCTTCCCCCATGTCCACCGGGAAAACCCCGGAGGAGGCGCTCCTCCGGTCCTTGCCCCAGGTGCTCGGGCAAGAGTCCCTCCTCACCCTGTTCTACGGGCGGGAGGTCACCAACGCCCAGGCGATGGGGCTTGCCGATGCGATCCGGGGCCAGTTCCCCAACCTCGAGGTCCAGATCTACTACGGGGGGCAGCCCTACCATCACTACATCGTTGCCCTGGAGTGAGGAGGGAGACATGGAAGCAAGCTTAGGGGTGGGGGCGGTGGTGCTCGGGTACCTGTTGGGCTCGCTCCCGGGGGCCCTCATCGTGGGAAAGCTTCGGGGGGTGAACCCGCGCACGGTGGGGACAGGGAACCCGGGGGCGGCGAACGTGTACCGGAAGCTCGGCCGGGGCTGGGGAATCCTCGTCGGCTGTTGGGATGCGGTGAAGGGGATTTTGCCGGTGTGGATCGCCAGGGCCCTGGGGGTAGGGCCATGGTGGGCCGCGGCGGCGGCCGCCGCGGCTGTGGCTGGCCACAACTGGCCCCTCTTCTTCCACTTCCGAGGTGGAAAGGGAGTGGCAACGACGCTCGGGGCTGCACTGGCGTTGGATCCCCTGGCCTTCGCCATCGCCTTCTCCGCGTTCGCCGGGGTCTTCATCCTCCTCGCCCTCACCCCCGCCGCTCCGCTGAAGGTCCCCTGGGGGGCGGGGGCGTTCTCCGTAGCGTTCCTCATCCTGGAGGCGCTTACGGGTGGCTCGGCCCTCCTGTTCGCCGTTGCGGCCCCCACCATGATGCTCGCGGCCCAACGTCACGCCATCCGCAGGTCGTTCGCCGCTGTCCGCCAGCGTCGGCGGGAGAGGAGGGAATGAATGGCCAAGGTGCTCACGGGAAGCGTGAGCGGCGTCCCCGCGGAGGTGGCCGAGCGGTTTGGGCTCGGTCTCGTCCCCTACTACGTCACCTATGCCGGGAAGACGTGGAATGAGCTCGAGATGGACAGGGTGGACCTCTACCGCTGGATGCGGGAGTCAACTGGTTTTCCCACCACCTCTCAGCCCACCCGCGAGGACTTCCTCGCGGCGTTTGAGCGGGCGGCCCAGGAATCCCCGGCCGTCATCTACATCTGCCTCTCCTCCCGCTACTCCAAGGCCTATGCCGTGGCCACGGGGGTGAAGGAGGAACTCCGGACGAGGCTCCCCGAGCTCGCTGTGGACATCATCGACTCCCGGACCGGAGCCGCTGGGCATGGCCTGGTGGCCCTGGAGATGGCCCGCCTGGCCCAACAGGGCCTCTCCCGGGAGGAGCTCCTCGGGCGGTGGGAGGAGGTCCGGGCCCGGAGCAGGTGCTTCGCGGTCCTCGACACGCTCAAGTACCTGGCCCGCGGCGGCCGGATCCACCACGCCCAGGCCTGGCTGGGCTCCATCCTCCGGGTGAAGCCGGTCCTCACTTACTCCGACGAGGGGGAGACGATCCCCGTGACCCGGGTCCGCACCGCGGCCCAGGGGCTGGAGTTCATCGTGGAGGAGGCCCGCCGCCACCTCGAGGAGAGGAAGGCGACCGGGGTGCGGTTCGTCGTCGATGACGCCGACAACGCGGAGTGGACGGAGGAGGTCCGGGAGCGGCTCGAGCGGGAGTTCGCCCCGGAGGAGATCCTGCGGTGGACCATGAGCCCGGTGGTGGGGGCGCACACCGGCCCGGGGAGCTGGGGCGTGGCCTGGTACCCGGTGCCCTGACCCGTGGCCTACGAGCGGTTCATCTCCTCTTCCACTTCCCTTTCTCCCGCGGCGTAGAACCCCTCCTCGTCGGGGGCCAGCTCCCGCAGGAGCCGCAGGAACTCGCCCGCGTGGACGCGCTCCTCATCAGCGATGTCCCTCAGCACCGCGATCGCAAGCTCGTGGTCGGTGGACTCGGCGAGCTGCGTGTACAGCTGGATCGCCTCGTACTCCGCCGCGATCATGAACCGGATCGCACGGACAAGCTCCGCCTGCGTCAGCTTCCTCGCGCTCGCTAACCCTGAAAACGACGATCCAAATTCAGGCATGATCTTCCCCCTTCCTCGCGGCCGCATCGGCCACGGTCATCCATCCTACGGCAAGGCGCGCGACCGTTCACGCGCCCATCGGGACAGCCCCCTCCACGGGCCTTCCACGTAGGATCCACGGCCGATCCTCGCCGAGGAAGGAGGGGATGGGCGATGGCGGAGTATCATCGGCCCGCGCGGACTACTGCGTGGTGGTCGCACCCCTCGTGGTGAGGGCAGTGCGGCCGAAGCCAGAGCCGACCATGGTGTGGAAGAAGAACTACACGAGGAGAACCACGATGCCCCACTCTCGCCTCTCTCTCCCCATCCGGGGGATGACCTGCGCCTCGTGCGCGGCCCACGTGGAGCGGGCCCTCGCACGCGTCCCCGGCGTCGCCTCCGCCGAGGTGAACTTGGCCACAGAGCGGGCCACGGTGGACCTCGGGGAGGACGTGCCCCTCTCCTCCCTCGTCCGGGCGGTCCGGGACGCTGGCTACGACGTGCCGGTGGAGACGCTCACCCTCGCCATCAGCGGGATGACCTGTGCCTCGTGCGCGGCCCACGTGGAGGCGGCCTTGGCCGGGGTCGCGGGGGTCGTCGCGGCGACCGTGAACCTGACCACGGGGCGGGCCACCGTGGCGTTCCTCCCTGGACTCGCCGAGCCAAGCGACCTCATCTCCGCCGTGGCCGCGGCGGGATACGAGGCCCATCCAGCGGATGCGGTGGCCCCACCGGATGAAGCGGAGCGCAGGACGAGAGAAAGCCGGCTCCGAATGCGCCTCGCGTGGGCCCTGACCGTCCCCATCATCCTGTGGATGATCCCCGACATGTTCTGGGGCGTGATGTGGCCCACCCCGGCTGCCTTCAACGCGGGGATGATCCTCCTCGCGCTGCCCGCCTTGGCAGTGGGCCACCGTACCTACCGCTCTGCCCTCGCCGCGGTGCGGCACCGCTCCGCGAACATGGACACCCTCATCGCCCTCGGCACGACCGTCTCGTTCCTCACCGGCCCGGCGTCGTTCTTCACCCCGCTCGCCAACTACGCCGGCGTGGCGGCGATGATCATGGCGTTCCACCTCACCGGCCGTCACGTGGAGGAGACGGCCAAGGGCCGCGCCTCCCGGGCGATCCGGAGGCTGGTGGAGCTTGGGGCGAACACGGCCCGCGTCCTCCGCGAGGGAGCGGAGGTCGAGGTGCCGATCGAAGCCGTCCAGGTCGGGGACATGATCGTCGTCCGCCCCGGGGAGAAGATCCCCACCGATGGGGTCGTGATCGAGGGCGAGAGCGCAGTGGACGAATCCATGGCCACCGGCGAGTCCATGCCCGTGGAGAAGAGGCCTGGGCAGGAGGTCATCGGGGCCACGGTGAACCAAGACGGTCTCCTCACGATCCGGGCGACGCGGGTGGGGAGGGAGACGTTCCTCTCCCAGGTGATCCGGCTCGTGGAGGAGGCGCAGGGCTCGAAGGTCCCCATCCAGGAGCTCGCCGATCGGGTGACCGCCATATTCGTCCCCCTGATCCTCGCACTTGCCCTGCTCACCATCCTCCTGTGGATCGTCGCCCCGGGGGCGATGCGGCCCCTCGTGACAGCCGGGTCCTTCCTGCCGTGGGTGAACCCCGACCTCGGACCCATCCCGCTCGCCCTCCTGTCAGCGGTGGCCGTGCTCGTCATCGCTTGCCCGTGCGCCCTTGGCCTCGCCACTCCCACCGCGCTGATGGTGGGAAGCGGGATCGGGGCTGAGCGGGGCATCCTCATCCGCTCTGGGGAAGCCCTCCAGGCCCTCCGTGCCGTGCGCGTGGTGGCGTTCGATAAGACGGGGACGATCACAAAGGGCCAGCCGGAGGTGACGGACCTCGTCCCCGCCGCGGGCGTGGCGACGGCGGACCTCCTGCGGATGGCGGCCGCGGCCGAGCAGGGGAGCGAGCACCCGCTGGGGAAGGCGATCGTGCGGCGAGCCGGCGCCGAAGGAATGACGATCCCCCGGGCACGGGAGTTCCAAGCCGTGCGGGGGAAGGGCGTGATCGCCCAGGTGGATGGGCAGGAGGTGGTCGTGGGATCGCGGTACCTCCTCGCGGAGCGGGGCGTGGACCCGTCTCCCCTCGCCGAGGCGCTGCGCCAGCTGGAGGGGGAGGCGAAGACGGCGGTCCTGGTGGCAGCGGGCGGGCGCCCCCTCGGCGCGATCGCCGTGGCGGACACGCCGAAAGAGGACGCTTCACGTGCCATAGAAGAACTGCGCCGAATGGGCCTCCACACGGTGATCGTGACCGGAGACAACCGCCGCACCGCCGCAGCGATCGCGCGCGAGGTGGGGATCGCGGAGGTGCGGGCGGAGGTCCTGCCCGACGGCAAGGCGGGCGAGGTGCGTCGGCTCCAGGAGGCGTTCGGCCTGGTGGCGTTCGTCGGGGACGGGATCAACGATGCCCCCGCCCTCGCCCAGGCCGATGTGGGGATCGCCATCGGCACCGGCACCGACATCGCCATCGAGGCAAGCGACGTGACCCTCGTGCGCGGTGAGCTGACCTCCGTCGTCCAGGCGATCCGCCTCTCCCGCGCTACGTTCCGCGTGATCCGCCAGAACCTGTTCTGGGCGCTTGCCTACAATGTGGTGATGATCCCACTGGCGCTGATCGGCTGGATGCACCCCATCCTGGCGGAGGCCACGATGGCAACCTCTTCGGTATCCGTGGTGACGAACTCCATCCGCCTCCGCCGGGCCCGGATCTAGGAGCACGCCCGATTCCCGTCCGGATCGCATCCCTTCGTCCGAACGCCCTAGATCGGCAGGCGCACCTTTCCCGGGCACTTGTAGGGCCGCGTCGGGCGCTGTTCCGCCACTACCTCGCCGAGCTCACCTCCGTCGCCGCCCAGGACGACGCGCGGGAGGAGAGCTTCTATCCGGCGCTCGCTGCCTTCTTCGACGCCTACGCCCGCGAGGCGGGCCTCGCCCAAGTGCGCACCACCGCCCAGCCGAAACCCACCGAGGCCGGGAACCCCGACTTCCGCGTGTGGGACGGCCGCCAGCATATCGTCGGCTACATCGAAGCCAAGCCGCCTACCGTGGAAAACCTTGAACCAGTGGCCGAAACAGAGCAGCTCCGGCGCTACCGCAAGTTCCCCAACCTGATCCTGACCAACTTCTTCGAGTTCCGGCTTTATCGAAACGGGGAACTCGTGGCCAAGGCCCGGTTGGCGCGGCCGTTCATAGCCACTAAGTTGGGCGAGCGGCCTCCCCTGGAACAGGTGGACGAACTCGTGGCACTCCTCGAACAGTTCTTCGCCTTTTCCCTTCCCAGGGTTTACTCTGCGGAGTCACTCGCAGTGGAACTGGCCTGGAGGACACGGTTCTTGCGAGACCAAGTAGTGGCCGAAGAACTCGCCCAGGAACAAGCCAGCGGCGCTGGCCCTCTTTTGGGCTTCTACGAGGCGTTCAACGATTTCCTCATCGCCGGCCTCACATTGGAAAGCTTCGCTGACCTCTACGCTCAAACCATCACTTATGGTCTTTTTGCCGCCCGGGTCCGGGCCGGCGAGGAGTTCAACCGCCGGGCCGCGTTCGACGCCATCCCCCACACCATCGGCGTCCTCCGTGATCTCTTCCGGTTTATCTCCCTGGGGGAGCTTCCTCGCCAGTTGGAGTGCAGCGTAGATGGCATCGCCGAAGTGCTCTCTATGGCTGACGTGCGCGGTATCCTCCACCAGTTCTTCCATGAGGGCAAGGGCGCTGATCCCATCGTCCACTTCTACGAGACTTTTTTGACTAAATACGATCCGGAAGAGCGGGAGCGCCGCGGCGTCTACTACACCCCCGAGCCGGTAGTCTCGTACATCGTCCGCTCCCTTCACCAGATCCTGCAAGGAAAATTCGGGAAAGCCGATGGACTCGCCTCGTCGGGGGTGACCCTTCTTGACCCAGCCGCCGGCACCATGACCTTCGTCGCTCAGGCGGCGAAGCTTGCCGTAGAGGAGTTCGTGGGCAAATACGGTGAAGCCGGCCGGAAAGATTTCATCCGCGACCACATCCTGGAAAACTTCTACGCGTTTGAGCTCATGATGGCCCCCTACGCCGTCGGGCACCTCAAAATGGGATTTTCCCTAGAGGAGCTTGGCTACCAACTCTCCGAGGACGAGCGGTTCAAGCTCTATCTCACCAATTCGCTAGAAATGGAGGAGCTCGCCGAAAGCCAACTCCCGGGTTTTTCCTCCTTGGCCCAGGAATCCCACCAGGCCGGCGCGGTCAAGCGCGAAGTGCCCATCCTGGTGATCCTCGGGAATCCCCCGTATTCCGTCAGTTCGGCCAACAAGTCCGAGTTCATCGAACGAGAGATGGAAGCTTACAAAGAGACTGTACGCGATGAGCGAAACCTCATGCCTCTCTCTGATGACTATGTGAAGTTCATCCGGTTTGCCGAGTGGAAGATCGCCCAAGCCGGCCAAGGCGTAGTGGGCATGATCACCAACCATTCCTACCTTGATAGCCCAACGTTCCGGGGTATGCGTTGGCACTTGATGCAGACGTTCGACGAGATCTACGTGCTTGATCTGCACGGAAACTCTCTCAAGAAGGAGCGCTGCCCCGACGGCTCTCCAGATGAAAACGTGTTCGATATCCGCCAAGGGGTAGCGATCGCCCTTTTCATCTGCAGGGGCACGGCATGCCGTGCCCCGACCCATTCGGCCCGCACGTTCCGTGCCGATCTTTGGGGCTTGCGGGACAAGAAATACGCCTGGCTCTCCGAACACGATTGGCAGAACACTGACTGGCAAGAGGTCCATCCCCGTCCGGAGTTCCACCCATTCGTCCCCCGTGATGAGGCGGAGTTCGAACACTACAGCAAGTTCGCTAAGCTCACCGACATCTTTCCGGTAAATAGCACGGGCATAAAGACCCATCGCGACCACTTCGTATTTGACTCCGACCGCGAGGCGCTCAAGCGCCGCATCCGCACCTTTCTCGATCCCAACCTTCCCGATGAGCTGGTGCGGGAGACGTTCGGCCTCAAGGACACCCATACTTGGACGATGGCCACCAAGCGTAAGCTCCTCCAACAGGATGGGGAGTGGGAGAAGAAAATAGTTCCTTGTCTATATCGACCCTTCGACATCCGTTGGCTCTTTTACCATCCTCATGCCCTTGACCGAAGCCGTGAGGAGGTCATGCGCCACATGCTGGCCGGGGAAAATCTAGCGCTCGTTCTAATGAGGCAAGTTTCACTTGATGAGCCTTATACTCATATGCTCGCAACGAACATGATCGTGGACAACAGAACTTTTGTCAGCGCGAGGGGAATAACTCTCCATTTTCCCCTCTACCTCTACCCCGACCGGCGTGACCTACTCTCAACACATGAGCCCACGGAGCGGCAGCCCAACTTAAATCCCGATGTGGTGGCCGCTCTGGCAGCCGCGTACGGCCAAGAGCCATCGTCCGAAGAAATCTTCTACTACGTCTACGCGGTGCTCTATGCCCCAACCTACCGCGAAAAGTACGCTGAGTTTTTGCGGCTGGACTTTCCCCGGATCCCGTTCACATCCGACTACGAGCTTTTCAAGCAAATGGCCGAGCTGGGAAAGCGCCTTGTGGAACTTCACCTTCTTCAGTCGCCGGAGCTTGATCCGCCCATCGCCCGGTTCCAGGGCGAGGGTGACGGCAAAGTTCAAACTGGCAAGAAGGGCCTCCGCTACGATGCCGAGCGGGAGCGCGTTTACATCAACGAAGGCCAGTACTTCGAGGGTGTACCGCCCGCGGTGTGGGAATATCAGATCGGCGGGTACCAGGTGTGCCAAAAATGGCTCAACGACCGAGCCGATCGCCAACTTTCCCTCGACGACATCCGCACCTACTGCCGCCTCACCACCGCCCTTTCCAAAACCATCGAGACCCAAATTGAGATAGACGGGCTGTACCAAACAGTTGAGAGAAGCCCGTTGCTTGGCAGTAGGAACAAAATGAATGGGGGAGATGTCTGATGGCTAAACAAGACAGCGTTGGCAAAGTGCTCTCGCTCCCGGAAGAACTCAGCGCCGATCAGGTTGAGCACCTCGGGGTGCGCCCCTGAAGCGGGACCACCAGGACGACTAACGACCGACGACCGACCTTCGGGTGTATTCTCCCCTGGGAAGAGAGGAGGGGTGAGGTGAGCACGCAGAACGGCAGGTACAGTTCGGCG